>Ga0183098_10009_pt1 | contig 1294377 bp, 1088 predicted proteins | sample BioMet9_FD_128884 | JGI IMG/M metagenome (GOLD analysis project Ga0183098, IMG submission 128884) | Microbial communities from bioreactor (seeded with sewage sludge) at Lawrence Berkeley National Lab, California, USA - Biofuel... | ecosystem: Engineered > Bioreactor > Anaerobic > Unclassified ... | reverse complement strand
AGCTTGGATTACCATACTCCAGATGAATATTATGAATCATTCCAGACTGTCAGCCTGGACAACAAACTGGCGGCTTAACACACCTTAAACTGCCTGAGATTTTGTATTGACAAAAGGGCGCATTTTAATGTTTTAATTGAATGCTTCTTTCAAGTTAGTGGTTCGGACAAAAAGTAATAGGTGTTTTAGAGACACCTTTATCTAAAATTGATCTGGCTTCAAGGTTGTGGGTACACCAGATTTTTGGAGGTAATGAATGTTGAAAAAGAAGACCTTATTTTATTTTTTAATACTATTAAGCAGTTATATTTTTGCAGAAGGTACACTTAATGATGTCGTCAATTCTTTTCAAGATTATTGTATTTTCTATTATCAACAAGAAGAAATGATTGGAATGGACAATATAAAGTAATACCATATTTTATTGATGAACAAGGAAATCATTATGACTATTAATAAATATTCAATTAGCAATGAAGTTTCCACTTCATATGCTTTTAAACTAGATTCAAGAATCAAAATTATTTCAATAACAATTCAAAAAGAATCTACATGGGAACAAACAGTTATAAATAGTGTAATGTTATTAGGAAAAGTTATTCAAGAAAAAATTCATAAACAAATATTTACTGATTTGTATCCTTATTTTTGGGTAAAAACACCTAGCGATTTGGTAAAAAATACAATACAACGATATCAAAAATTATGGAAAACCCAGCCGTATCTTTTGTTATCTGATATAGATAAATCAGAAGATTTCATTCATAAAGATATTAACGGAATTTTTTATTCTGGAATTGGATTAATTAAAAAGGATAATGATTTGAAAAAAATTATTGACTTAGGTCGAAAAGATTCAACATTATTTCTTTATTTATCAAGAAACATAAATTCTGATTTAAAGAATTATGATTCAATCATATGTGAAAAATTTAATTACGTAGAACAAATCATTAATTTTTTAACACTAGAGAATCAACTTTTTGTTAAAATTGATGGAAACTTTGACGATCGTAATTTAACTCTTACTTTGTTTTATTATGCAGAGTACAATTTGTGTTGAGTTATAATCAAAAGTTGTGGACTGCCTGAGAATGGCATAGAAAAAGAGGTCTGACTTTGTTAAAGTTTTCTTTGGTAAAACAAAACCAAGGAGACCTCTTATGAACAGAGTACTGGAAATCGAGGGAAATTCCAATAATGAAACATTCGATTTACTTGAAGGAGCGATTCGAAAAAGGGAAAGTGAAGTAATCGAATCCCTTTATGAATACGAGCTGCAGCAGTTTGTAAAAGAATGCTGAACAGAAAAGAAATGAAATGATGGACAGATATTATGAGCATCATTAATTACTAATTTTGAGGTAATAAAAATGAATCTTTTATATTTATTGATAAAAGTTTTCTGTTGTCTTTGTGTTATTTTAGGATTATTAAGAAATTATATGAAGAATAAAACTTTTTATTCAAAGTTTAGATGTATTCAACATATTGTAACTCTAATAACTACCTGTACGGAGCGGACGGCCAGCGGGCGCTTTATGTCAAGATAGATGGCATACCCTCTTGATATATTAACTTACTTTTGCGAAAACGTCAGGCAGTTTATTAAGATATACAACTGACTGATGTTCAATTTTAGCAAAGCGCCTGCTCCAGCGGTTTGTGCGTTTCTCATATGCGATTTTCTTTACTTCATTCCGATGTCTGATGATGCCCACTGATTCTCCTGTGTAACGCTGCTCAGGTGTTACGTATCGGAATGTGTCAATAAAGTTGTCGCTATTTTCTAAAAAAAATTATGCAACTGTTTCTTTGTCTGGATTCAAGACCTCTGCTGCACGAACTATATACTGCTTTGCCATCCTGCCGCACCAGCGCTCCGGATGGGCGAACCTTGCTTCATTAATAATTCTGTTTCTTTCCGTAAAGATGGAAATATACTGGCCGCTTCTTTTCTGTGCAGGGGTCACATACTGAAGACCTGAATGCATATGACTGTTGTTGTACCAGTCGATGAAGTCTGCGAACCATCTGCGTGCGCCGTGATAGTGTAGAATAACGTTCGCAATTTGGTGGTTGAAAAAAACGTTGACAAGACATGAAATGGACCATGAAATAATATCAAAAAAATAACATACCAAGAGGTGGATATAAATCAGCATATGATATTTCAATCAAAAAAAATATTAAAATTTTTACTTCAAATAGTTATTACATGGGGTGTCCTTGTAATACTGTTTATTTCAATATTGTTCGTAAGAGACAAATATTATTTGTATAAATTAAATTTATGTGATATAGATCATGATGGAATTTTTGCAGTATCAGAACAAACGGATACTTGGAGCTATTATGAAAATAAAGTAATAGATGATGGTGGGCGTGCACTGATTCCATTTTATCTTCCTGTGATTTTTTGTATTAGTATAATTATTAATTACTGTCGTTCTATGATTAAGAAAATCATAATCAAATTAAAGGTAAATACGAAAGAATGCAAAAAGTAATGGAATTGTCGCAGAAGATCCCGGTTACTGCGAAACCAGAAGAAATACAAATGATGAATAACAGAATTCCGTTGAGCTGTATTAAAAATAACGCTACTTCGCAGTTTGGGGGAAAAGAAAATGAAACAGGCTGTGTCTCTAAAAAATACCATTCTTGATTTCATTGGTAAAGTCTGGACTTTGCCGATAACAGTTTGTGGCTTGATAGGCGGGCTGGTTCTTGTCGGAATAAGCATCCTTGCAGGCAAGGGCGGAAACATTCAGATAAGAAATAATGCTGTGACATTCACCACAGGGTTGTCTTTGGGAGGGTCTGCAACATTGGGCAATGCAATAATTTAAAATAAAAAAACTTCAATCACCGAATGACTGAAGTTGCTTTACGTAAGCGGTAGAAGGGAGTCGAACCCTCGTTACCAGCTTGGAAGGCTGGAGTAATGAAGCCGTTATACGACTACCGCAAGTGATTGTTACTTTACAGGAAAACGCATTTTTTGTCAATAATATATGGATGGGGTTTGTTATATTTGTCATTCTCAAAAATCAATGATATAATGGTAAATCTTATTTAGGTTTCTTGAGGAGGAAAATTCAATGGCTTCTTTGTTTAAATTGCAGGAACGTAACACTTCCGTGCAGAAAGAAATTGTTGCTGGTATTACGACATTCCTTGCAATGTCATACATCCTGGCGGTGAATCCTGGAATGCTCAGCCAGACCGGCATGAGTGCAGGAGGAGTTTTTACAGCAACGGCTCTTGCATCTGGAATTACAACGATTATTATGGCTTTCTTAGCAAACCTTCCGGTAGCACTTGCACCGGGAATGGGGCTCAATGCATTCTTCACATACACGGTGTGCATGGGAATGGGATACTCTTGGCAAATTGCCCTTACCGCAGTTTTTCTTGAAGGCATCCTCTTCATCATACTTTCACTTTTCAATGTGCGCGAAGCAATCATCAAGGCTATTCCTGCAAATATGAAAAAGGCTGTGGCTGTGGGAATCGGTCTTTTCATTACTATCATCGGTCTTAATGACGGCGGAATCGTTTCAAGTTCAACAGGAACAATAATCGGTTTTGGTGACATTCACCAGGGTGCTGCGCTTGTGGCTATCATTGGTCTTGTCATCACTACAATCCTTTTTGTGCTCAACGTACCGGGATCAATTCTTATCGGAATTATTGTCACCACAATAATCGGGGCATTTGTTCCGGCAACACGCGACCCGGTTACAAATACAATCACTTCTTTTGTCACTTCACATCCTGCAAAAGGATGGTCGCCGGTATCACTTCCGTCCGCGCCGATTTTTTGCAAGTTTGACTTTTCCAAAGTTATTTCTCTTGAATTCTTCACCGTGTTCTTCACCTTCCTTTTTGTTGATATCTTCGACACCGTTGGAACACTCATGGGCATTGCAGAACAGAGTAATCTCATGGATGACAAAGGAAACATCATCAAAGTAAAACAGGCGCTTCTTACCGATGCTATTGGTACCGTGCTTGGCGCTTGTCTTGGCACTTCAACAGTGACAAGCTATGTGGAAAGTTCAGCTGGTATTGCAGCCGGCGGACGCACCGGACTTACATCTTTGACTACGGGCATTTTGTTCCTGCTTGCATTGTTCCTTGGTCCTCTGTTTCTGCTTGTTCCTTCTGCAGCAACTGCTCCTGCGCTTATCATTGTAGGATTCCTTATGATGAAGAGCGTATGTGCAATTGATTTTAAGGACCCAACAGAAGGTATTCCTGCATTTATTACAATCATTGTCATGCCATTTGCATATTCAATTGCAGAAGGCATTTCATGGGGCATCATTTCTTATGTCATCTGCAAGACAGTGAAAGGCAAGTTCAAGGATATTACTGTCGTTACTTGGGTTCTGTTTGCAGTATTTATTATCCGCTATATTCTTAAATACTGTTTGTAAATTATGCAAAACGACACAACTTCAACAAAACATATTCGCCCGACATGGGATGAATACTTTATGGAAGTGTGCCGCACCGTTGCAAAGCGTGCAACGTGTGACCGGGGAATGAGTGGCTGCGTCATAGCGCGCGACAATCAGATCCTTGTCACCGGCTATGTAGGTTCTCCTGCAGGCTTGCCGCATTGCGACGATGTGGGGCATCTCATGCGCAAGGTAATGCATGATGACGGCACGATAACGCAGCATTGTGTGCGAACAGTACATGCTGAGCAGAATGCAATTTGTCAGGCTGCCAAGCGGGGCATTTCTATAGACGGCGCGACAGTGTACTGCAAGATGACTCCCTGTAGAACATGTGCAATGCTCATCATCAACTGTGGCATCAAACGTGTCGTATGCGAAAAGCATTATCATGACGAGGCAGACAGCCTTGAAATGTTCAAACAGGCGGGAATCAAGATAGAACATCTTGAGGACTGCGTGCAACAGTATGAAAATATGTAATGCATAAAAAAGCTGCATGGTTGCGATTGGTCAGCCATGCAGCTTTTTTTTTAGATTCAAAAAAATAGTTACAAGTTTTGAATAAGCCATTCCTTAAATGAATCATATTCTTTGCTCATTGGGATTGCATGTTCCGGAAGTCCCATTACTTTTTCAAGACGATCAGGAATGCTCGGCTCACGGCCCGTTGCCTTCACGACGGTTGCACCAAATTTTGCCGGATGTGCAGTTTCAAGAACGATGCCCACTGCATTCTTTGCGGCGATTTGCTCGGCCCATGAAGGTATGTTTGCAGTAAGTCCCGGTTTGTTTATGTCGCCTGATGAAAGTCCGCCCATCAGTTTTTCCATTCCACCGTGGCGCATATCATCCCACGCTTTCCATGCTACAGCTCCGTGCGGATCAATAATATATCCTGTCTTTGTATAGCATTCACGTATTGCGGAAAGTGTTCCTTCATCATCAGTCCAATATGAAGCAAACAGGGCGCGAACTTGTTCAAGGGTGTACATTGTGCTGATTCGTTCATAATTGCTCGGAGCGCCTACATCCATGGCATTGCTCAGTGTAGGAATTGAAGGGCGTGTTTTATATTCTCCCGTTGCAATCCAATCAGGAACAGTGTGGTTTGCATTTGTCGCCGCAACAAATCCTGTTATCGGAGCACCCATTTCGTATGCGATAAGGCCGCTGGTGAGATTGCCGAAATTGCCACTCGGAACAACTGCAATGATGGCCGGGTTGTCAAGTTTGCAGTCATGTGGAGCGCGATGCTGCACAACAAGCGAGGAATACATGTAGTAGAAACTCTGTGGAAGCAATCGGGAAATATTGATTGAATTTGCGGAAGAAAGTCTAAATTTTTTTCGGAGATCCGCATCGGTAAACGCAGTCTTTACCAGCTTCTGGCAGTCATCAAACGTACCTTTTACTTTGAGCGCACGTACATTGCCGTCAAAAGTGCTCAGCTGTTTTTCCTGAAGCGGGCTGATTTTTCCGTCGGGGTAGAGTATGGTCACATCAAGACCGGGAACATTGTGGAAAGCACTTCCAACGGCACTGCCTGTGTCTCCGCTTGTTGCGACAAGAATATGAAGCTCGTCGTTTTCATTTCTGTTGAAATAGGACATTACGCGTGCCATGAAGCGGGCGCCAAAATCCTTAAAGGCACATGTCGGGCCGTGAAAAAGTTCAAGCACATAGGTCACCGGGTCAATAGGTACAACCTGCGCGGTAAAAGGATATGCATCTTGAATTATTGACTGTAAATCCTGATCAGGAATTTCCCCTGCAACATACGGTTTTGCCATTTCATACGCTATTTCGCGGAAGGAAGGTTCCGGTGTCTTGTTGATGAAAGAAGCGTCAAGTTTTGGAAAACTCGTTGGAATATAAAGACCGCCGGTGGCAGCATTCATTCCGTTTAAAACTGCTGTCTTAAAATCTGCCTTTACTTTTTTATCACGGGTATCGGTATAAATCATATCACTGTTCCTATAACTTTTTGATGTACGGCTATCAAATCTATCGCCGTTTAAATGATTGAACCATTATAGCAGTAATATCTGAATATAACAAGCAATATTTCTTGAGTTTTGATTTGTCAAGGAGTATACTAGAGGGCATGAGTGATTGTTCACCAATTACAGTGCTTACAAAGTGGCTTGACCAATATTTGAATTTTGAGCATTTACCGCAGAAAAATATTTTTTGGCTCGACACCATGCAGTATTTGTGCAAACGTTTTGGAAACCCTGAAAACTGTTGTCCGTCCATTCATGTCGCAGGCTCGAAGGGCAAAGGTTCCATTTCAAAAATGATTTCGTGTATTCTTGCCCGCGCAGAATTCAAAACCGGATTATACACTTCGCCTCACATTCTTGAATTTACCGAGCGTGTCGGAAAAGCCGACGGTCCTTTTGCAGAGGAAGTATATGAGTATGCGGTAAAAGAGCTCATGAACGGAGTGGAATCAATTATTCCAGAAGACCTTCCAGAACAACGTCCGGTGACATGGTTTGAGCTTGTTACGCTTTTTGCAATGCTTTGCTTTAGAAAGGCACATACCGATTATGCGGTTTACGAAGTAGGGCTGGGCGGTCGTCTTGACGCAACAAATGTCATTCTTCCAAAATGCTGCTGCATCGGGCCAATAGAACTTGAGCATACAGAATTTCTTGGTGATACTGTTGAAAAAATCGCAGCGGAAAAAGCGGGAATAATCAAACCCGGCGTACCGGTGATCATTTCTCCGCAGAAAGAAAGTGTCAGAAAAGTGTTTCAAAAAATTGCAGATGAAAGGAATGCGCCTGTTGTATTCATAGAAGATGTCTTGAAAAAATGTGAATATGTATACAAAAATAGACTTTCTCCGGAACCGTCGTGTGTTTCCGGACAGTCAGAACGCTTTTCAGAAGGCGGAATGACTGTAAACATAGACAGCAGTTATTTTGCACGCCCGATTCATACGACATTGCGGCTCATGGGCGCTTTTCAGGCACAGAACGCGGCGGTGGCGGCAGTGGCGGTAAAAACGTTGTTTCCGAATCTTGATGAATCCATAATAGAAAAAGGGCTTTCTGACGCTGTGCTGCCGGGAAGATTTGAAATTGCGCAGAACATACCTTGTTACCCGCATATTCCGGAACTTATTCTTGATGGCGCTCATACGGTGAACAGTGTCCATTTCACCATGGATACGTTTGAAAAAATATACAATGATTCACCGCTTGCCAGGGCTGATTTACTTTTTGCATGCGCGGCTGATAAAGACATAGAGGACATTGTGCCTTATTTCAAGAATAGATTTGATCAGGTGATGCTTACAAAGCCAGGTGAAACAAAAGCTGCGGACATGGAGCGACTTGAAAATGCGTTTTTACATGCAGGAATCGAGCACAAAACATGCAGCGATTACGTCCGCGCGATTGAAGCGTCATTCATTCATGCTGACAGCAACGGACATCCGCTTCTTGTAACGGGTTCCTTTTATCTGGTGGCCGAAGTAAAGAAATTCCTTCTTGGCAAAAAATGTGTCCAGTCTTGTTTATCTCAGACACTCAACCGTTGAACAGATGAAATCCAGCTTGTTCAGTCAACATATTCGCGGGGGACACGTTTAGTCACCGCACTGGTGATTTCGTAAGAAATAGTGTCGGTAAGGTTGGCAATGTCACCGGCTGTTTGCAGCGCGCCATCTTCCGCAGCTCCAAAAATGACGGCTTTGTCCCACCGTTTAACGTCATTCTGCTGGCCGATGTCCACCATGCACTGATCCATACAAATTCTGCCACGCACTGGATATGGTTTGCCGTTGATGGCAATTTTTACCTTTGCCGTTGAAAATCTTCTGAAAAACGCATCCGCATATCCTATTGGCAGCACTGCAATTTCCGTTGACTTTGTCGCCGTCCATGTGCGTCCGTATCCAATGCTCTTTCCTTTTGCAAAGGAACGTATTGCGCTCACCTCTGTCTCTAGCGTCATCACCGGTTTGAGATTTATTGGCGTACCTTTCTTTTCAAGATATGTTTTGTTTATCATGTCAGGGTAGTAACCGTATACGATGATTCCTGGACGAACCATGTCCAAATGCATATCAGGCAAATCCAATGTTGCGGCGCTGTTTGCACAGTGGCATATACCCGGGTCGATGCCTTCATTGCGTACGGAATCAATTGCTTTTTTAAACAACGTGAACTGCTGTTTTGTGTACGCGCGATTTTCTTTCGTAGTGCTGTCGCTCACGGCAAAATGAGTTTGCATTCCGCCAAGTTTGAGCGACTTTGATGAGTCAATATATTTTGCAATTTCCGCAGCTTCTTCCGGCTGGCATCCTATTCTTCCCATTCCAGTGTCTACAGCAAGATGAACGGGAAATTTTTTTGGCAGCAAGCGTTGTGAAGCAGCCTTATCAAAAAGCGCAATATATTCCTTGTCAAAAACAAGCGGGGTGATTGAATGACGTACCGCAGACGGAATTTCTTCCGGACTACAGATACTCAGCATGAGGATAGGCGTTTTAATTCCTGCCCTGCGAAGTTCAATTCCTTCGTCAACTGTTGCCACTGCCAAAAAGTCAACACCACAAGAAACTGCAGCCTTTGCGCATGCGACTGCGCCATGTCCGTAAGCATCCGCCTTTACCGCGACACACATTTTCGTGCCTGGTTTTGTAAAAGACTGTATCGCTTTTATGTTATCCTTGAATGATTCAAGATGAATGATTGCTTTTGTACATCTCATAGTGCTCTATTATTGTCAAAATCAAAAATTATGCAATTGCTATAATACTGTTTTTATGTTATTGTAAACAGTAACAAGGAAATTATCATGGTGGAAGACGAAAAAGAGATTGACTACACATCGAACAAAACTTTTGAAGCAGCTGTGGAACGCAGCAAAAAAATAGAAGAGGACATCGTAAAGAATCCAAAGAAATACCGCGTGCTCACGGGAGACCGTCCTACTGGCCGCTTGCATATAGGCCATTATTTTGGTTCTCTTCAGAACAGGGTGCGACTCTCAAAATTAGGCGTGCCTACGATGATTCTTATTGCGGACTATCAGGTTCTTACAGACCATGATGCATTTCAGGAAATCAGTCAGAATACAAAGCAACTGGTTATAGACTATCTTGCAGCAGGTATTGAGCCTGGTGAGGATGTCATCATTTATCCACACAGTTATGTTCCTGAATGCAATCAGCTTATGCTTCCGTTTCTTACACTTGTAAGCAACGCCGAACTTTCCCGCAATCCTACGGTGAAGGAAGAAATTCTGAGTGCAGGCCTCAAAAATGTAAATGCCGGAATGTATACGTATCCTGTTCATCAGGCATGCGACATTCTTTTCTGCAAAGGCAATGTCGTCCCGGTAGGAAAGGATCAGCTTCCGCATCTTGAGCTTACCCGTACCATTGCGCGTCGCTTCAATGAGAAATTTTGTGTTGGCAAGGAGCCGGTGTTTCCCGAACCGCAGGCACTGCTTTCAAAGACGCCAAGCATTCTTGGCCTTGACGGCAGTCAGAAAATGAGCAAGTCACGCGGCAACGCAATCATGCTTTCTGCAACAGAAGATGAGACTGCCTCCCTCATCAAGAAGGCAAAAACTGATGCCGAGCGACATATATCGTATGATCCCGTTAATCGTCCTGAAGTAGCAAATCTTTTGATGCTCATTTCTTTGTGCACCAAGGAAGCTCCGGAAGCTATTGCCGAGCGCATTGGCGATGGTGGCGGCGGTATGCTCAAGAAGACACTGATAGAAGCGTTGAATGAAGAATTGCGTCCGTTACGTGCAAAGAGGGCGGAACTTGAAAAAAATCCCGAATACATACGAAAGGTGCTGCTTGACGGAGCCTCACGTGCTCGTGAAATAGGCATTGCAACACTCAACGAAGTGCGCCACGTGATGAACATGGAAATCTAAGCGGCTATATATTTTTTTACGCTTTGTATTTCTGTATATAAATATTCTCCGCAAGAGAAAGCAGCTTCTGCTTTTCATTCATATCAGGTGAATCCAGGACTGTTTCGAGCAGTTCTGAAAGGATGCATCCAATTGTCTTTCCTGCGGGAATTCCAAGTGCCAGAAGATCCTTGCCGTTTACGCTGAGACTTTTCAAACTGAGCGCACAGTTCTGCGTGGTAACGGTGTCTATGCGGCGCTGCAGTTCATCAAGATTCTGCCGTGTGGAGCTTTGTGCCAGGACCGGCGTGTTGTGCATACCGTAAATGTCGGCAATGCGTACCGCAAAGAGATTCTTCATGTTCTCAAGCCCTATGCGTACAATAAAGCGTCTTACCGCTGCATCAGACCAAACTGGCTCATAGTAGAACATATGCTCGCGCACCAACTTGGTGACGGTGTCTACGGTTGCTGTAGGAAAGCGCAACCTTGTAAGCAGTTTCCGTGTTATTTCGGCGCCAACGCTTTCATGTCCGTGAAAGTGAATTATTTCATTGCCGCCGATTATTTCCGTTGAACGCGCGGCTGGCTTTCCAATGTCATGAAACAACGATGCAAGTCGTATCAGCAATTTGTTGTCATCATTTCCGGGAAGTGGATTATCTGCTCCGTCACAAGCGTAAAAAAGGTGGTCTGCCACGTCAAATTCATGAAATCCCCGCACATCTGCCTGTGTACAGCCACGGCATGGGACAAATTCAGGAATAAAAAGAGTGAGTATGCCTGTCTGCTCCGCAAGTTTCAAGCAGACAGAAGGCTTTGCGGTAAGAATCATTTTGCAAAATTCATCTCTGAAGCGCTCAATTGAAATTGATGCTGTTTTGCGCAAAACGGAAGGATTTGAAAGGCTGTCAAACGTTTGTTTTTCAATGACAAAGCCAAGTTGCCCGGCAAAACGCACCGCGCGCACGGGACGAAGTCCGTCCTCATCAAAACGCTCAAGCGGATTTCCCACTGTTCTGATGATCTTGTTTTGGATATCAGTTTGTCCGCCAAAAGGGTCAACAAGCTCACCAGTTGCAAGGTCGGCCGCAATTGCATTCATCGTAAAATCACGCCTGCTTAAATCAGCTTCGATTGTCTTTGCGTAAGAAACGGAGTCAGGATGTCTGCCGTCGGAATAATCTGACTCTGTGCGGAATGTAGTTGTCTCAATTTCATGGCCGAATATATGAATAGTGACTGTCCCGTGCGCGATGCCGGTTGGTATGACATGATGGAAAATTTCCATGACTTGTTCCGGTGTTGCATCGGTCGCCAAATCCCAGTCGTGCATTTCTTTTCCAAGAATAGTGTCACGTACTGCACCGCCAACAAGGTACGCCTTGAAGCCGTGAGACGAAAATAAATCGTTTACTTTCTGTAAATCAGCAGGAATTTTTATTTTAGTCATGGTATACTCAACTATATCGTAATGAGGCAATAATTGCTATGTATGTGATTGTTTTTACTGGCGGAGCGGCGCCCGAACCTGAATTAAATGAATCATTTTTTACGACTCACATGAAGCAGCCCGTAGTGATTGCCGCGGATTCAGGACTTGATACACTTATAAAATACCAGTCATATTTTAAGGATAAAATTGACCTGTCGCCGGCATATATTCTTGGAGACATGGACAGCATTGCAGACAGGCAAAGCGTCAACTTGTTTCCCCGCGCCGTAATTGAACAGTTTCCTTGTGACAAAGATTTTTCCGACACGGAACTTGCCCTTGAAAAAGCGTATGCAGTCAAAGGCAAAGCGGACAAAATTGTACTTGTAGGCGGTTCAGGAGGAAGAATAGATCATTTGCTTGCGCTGTATGATACGTTCAGCACGAAGCAACATGCGGACATATGGCTGTATGGATATCAAAAATTATACTTCACGCAAAAAGGAGATTGTGTGACAATCACAAACCTTGAAAAAAACGACATTATTTCTGTAGCGCGCGCAACCGGTTCGCGTACCGTCGGTTCAATCTCATCACACGGACTCCAGTGGGAAGGCGGTACATTCAGAAAGCAGGGAATGGCAAGCCTGAGCAACCGCAAGAAAGATGAAGCAGAAAATCAAGCGCCTGTCGAGCTTATTGTAAAGAGCGGAATGTTCTTGCTCATTGTTCCTGCGCGTGCGGCGGTCTGTGTGTCAAATTCCTGCGGAAAGTGATGATATGGTGCGTACTGCAAGAAGCAGCAATGTGGAAACAATGAAGACAAAAATATACACGATAAGAAAAATTACATATTTGTTTTTCTTAGTAAGTATGAAATAGACAATGCTTTCCAAAGTTCCGGCAATACAGAAAAGCATGAGCGCTATGGAAATGGTGGAACAAAGAACCAAAATAAAATGCTGTGTTGAGTCAAGAAATTCCTGATAATTTCCGGAGATGTAAAAAAGAACAAATACGGAAAGAAGCAGAAAGAAGAAACAAAAACTCCGGAAGGTCAAAGTAAAGAGAAAGGTGTTGATTTTATATCCTTGGTCATGTTTCTGTATAGTGTCCATATCTTAGTGCTTGCTTCAAGTTCCTTTAAAAGAGTATACTCTATCTTGAAAATTTATTCGACAGGGTGATTATGAAAAAAGGAAGAATAATTGCTAACATTGTGGTGTTGCTCATTGCCGGCGCGGCTGTTTTTTATATCGGTTGGATTCAGTTCAAGGTAAAACCGGGGGAATGTGGCGTTCTTGTCTCAAAAACAAATGGCGTTTATAGCAAACCGATTCTTCCCGGCACCTTTGTATGGCGCTGGGAACGTCTGCTTCCTACAAATGCTGATATTCGGATTTTTTCGCTGACGCCGAAGCAAAGCAAGCAGACGGTGTCAGGAGCGCTTCCTTCCGCAGAGTTATATAGCAAGCAGCTAAAGGAAGAACCTGACTTTTCTTACTGCGCAAATATCGTGGTGACACTAGGCATGAAGAGCGAAGAAATCGTTTCACATGTCCAGAAATACAACTGGAAGTCGCAAGCTGAACTTGACTCATTCCTTGAATCAAAATCATCAGTTCTTGCAAAGCGCATCATGGAATATTGCATTTTGAAAAAAAAGGAATCAATGACATTCGTGCCCACGGCGGTGACCGCGGAAGAACTCAATAAAATGGTAAGTGACGATGAAGCTGATTTTTCTGATGTGATGATAGATTCAATTCAAATAGCGTATATAAAAATTCCGGACTTTGCGTTATATGAAACAGCGAAGAATGCATATGAAACGTATCAGAATGAGGTTGCCGAAGTGATGAAAAAGGAAGCTGCGGCTCAGGCGGCATCAATGATTACAGAGAACCGTTCGCTGCAAAGACTTGAAAAACTTGGCGAATTGCTAAAGAAATATCCACAGCTGCAGGACATTTTTAAAAGTGGCGATGCATCATCAATAATGAATGCAATTAAATTATTTGAATAGCGTGCAGCCAGAGGAAACATGAATAGTTTAGAAAATAGAATGTATTGTATACGGGGTGCGGTATGTTCCGAGAACACAGCCGATTCGCTTGTAAAGAATGTTGGCGAACTGTATCAGGAGTTGTGCAACAAAAACGAACTTGAAGCAGCTGACATTGTATCAATTCAATTTTCAATTACGCCTGATTTGGACGCGCTTAACCCTGCGACGGCATTGCGTAAATCTGATAAAACGGGCGCAACAAAGAATATTCCGCTTTTCTGCTGTGCGGAACCGCTCATTCAGAACATGAAGCCAAAGGTTGTCCGAGTCATGGTGACTGTATACAAGAAGCAGGAATTTATTCCTGTTCCAGTTTATCTCAATGGCGCTGAGTCACTGCGTCCAGATTTGTGTAGAGCGCATACCGAGGACAAGTAATGGTTGTCTGGGTGGCAAGCCGGGAATACGCGGGAATTGCCGAAGCCGGCGGTGTAAAGAATGTAACTTGTTCTCTTTGCGAGAATCTTGTTCGTCTAGGAAACAAAGTCATTGCCTTTCTTCCGCTGTATGGCTGCTCAGATTTGCAGAATGTAACGTCGTTCCAAAAAAACGATTTGATGAACACAGAAATTTCCGTGCATGGTAAGTTGGAAAAGGTGCAATATGCAACGGGATGGAGCTGTGGCGTAGAGATTGTATTTGTCTGCCATCCTTCTTTTGCAGAAAAACGTGCTGTCTACACGTATACGGCGGAAGAAGAGCGGCTCAACAACAGCCATGTCCACGGAACAGGACATGAAGACGCGCTCTTTTTAAACACATTGTTTCAAAAAGCTGTTGTTTCATTTGCATCGTTCTGCCAGCCGGATCAGATTCCCGACATTGTTCACTGTCAAGATGCAACTACAGCAATCATTCCAACATTTATCAAGTATGCTGCGGAAACAGCAATGACGGAAAGAATTGTATTCTCACATACAAAATGTGTCGTGACCATTCACAATGCAGGTCCCGGCTACCACCATGAATTTCCTTCAGCGCAGGAATGCATTGCATATACCGGATTACCGCTTGAAGCTGTTGAAAAAAGCATGAACGGTGACAGAGTGGAACCTTTTTTATTGGCATCGCTCAATGCACAGCTTACAACGGTTTCTCCGCAATATGCAAAGGAAATTGCAGACGGAACGACGCAAACCGCCGGTCTGAGCGAGAGTTTTAAATATCATCACATCATCATCAAGGGAATTACAAATGGAATTGAATTCAGCAAGTATGACCCTTCTGACATAAAAAAGTCTTTGCTCCCATTCGTGTTCAATCCGGCGCGAAAGGATTTGCTTGGCAAATATCACTGCCGCAGATTTTTTCTTGAGAAATTCTTTGATGATTCGACAGCGGACGGTTCTCCCGTAGAGACGTACCAGGGAATTGAACAGTTTGGACACCTTGAGACTGGCAGCGCTGCAGACCCCTGTGAACCGGTATTTCTGTCGTACCACGGAAGAATTGTCCGCCAAAAAGGAATTGACATTCTTGCTGGAGCTGCATCTTATCTTCTTGCCCACGATGCGCTTGTTCGTTTTATTTTTATAGGGCAGGGCGAACAGTCGCTTGAAAATGAACTGATTGATTTGTCAAGAAAATATCCTGGTAAATGTCTGTTTCTGCGCGGCTACAATAGATCGCTTGCCAGACTTTGCATTGCTGTTGCTGACTTCGCTGTGTTTCCCAGCACATTTGAACCGTGCGGACTCGAAGATTTCATTGCACAGGTATACGGCACGATTCCTATCGCACACGCAACTGGAGGATTGTGCAAGATTATAGATGAGCAGACCGGTTTTTTGTACAAAGAGAATACTGATGCGGAGATTTCCGAAATAATACAATCTCTTGTCACCCTGAAGCAGGCTGAAGGGGACTTGTTCAACAATATGATTGCTTACACGGCGTCATACGTGCGGCAACATTATTCTTGGCGCACCGTGGTAAAGGAAAAATATATTCCGCTGTATACGGCTCTGCTGGGGAAAAAATGATATTTTTTTCATAAAACGTCAATCATGATATTGACAGACTTACATTAAAAATATATAGTGCTATACAGTCAATTGCCGATTTAGCTCAGTTGGTAGAGCGCGTGATTTGTAATCTCGAGGTCCCGGGTCCGAATCCCTGAGTCGGCTAGTTTCTTATAAAAAGAAATATGGGGAGTTTCCCGAGTGGTCAAAGGGGACAGACTGTAAATCTGCTGGCTCTGCCTTCGTAGGTCCGAATCCTTCACTCCCCAAACCGAAAGGTGTTGAAAAGCTAAAACTTTTTGACACCTTTTTTTTATTGGTGGAATATGTCAAAATTCTATGACAATGGTCTTTTGTTTTCCTGCAACAGATGCTCTGACTGTTGCAGAATCAGGCCGGGTTTTGTCTATCTCTCCCGTGCAGATTTGACAAATCTCTGCATATGGTCTAAATTAACTGATAGTCTTTTTATCAAGCGGTATTGTCGGTGGGTTCCTTATTATGACAACACGAAAGTTTTATGTTTGAAAGAAACAGATGAATATGACTGCATCCTTTGGAAAAACGGTTGCACGGCATACGATAAAAAGCCCGTTCAGTGCACGACTTACCCGTTCTGGTCGCATTTTTTAGAGTCAGAGCGCGCTTGGAACGAAAATGAAAAATCATGTCCGGGAATTAACAAAGGACAATTACATACGAAGGAAGAAATAGAACGACAGCTCGCCCTGTACGAAAACAATGAGCCGCTGAGACCGACTGATTTTGCGGAAGCTGAGATTCTATCTGATTTTGGGGAGGATCGGTGATAATCCATTTCTGGGGTGTACGAGGTTCAATTCCAACACCGTTAACACCTGCTCAAGTACAAGCTAAAATCGCAGCTGTGGTAGCACGTATTACACCTCAGGATATACAGTCAGAGGATGCAAAGGAAAAGTTTCTGGCATCTTTACCTTCTTATCTTTTTGGAACAGTCGGTGGCAACTCAGCGTGTGTTGAATTAAAATCAGACAATGGAACGGAATTTGTGCTTGACTGCGGAAGCGGTCTGCGTGCCATGTGCAAGAACGGCACACCGCCTGCGGACAAACATTACAACATTCTTATGTCACATTTCCATTGGGACCACATTCAGGGTATTCCTTTTTTTGACGCATCATTTAATCCAGCGACAAAAATTGATTTCTACTCAACGTTTCCTGCGGCGGAACGTATACTTGCTGAACAAAGCAGATGTCCTTATTTTCCAAAGAGCGGCAGCTGGGATTCTGTCAAAAAACAGTTTACCTTCCATCTTTTGCAGGAAGGTGTTCCGTTTGAAATCAGCGGTGTAAAAATCAACACTCATAAGATGAAGCATCCGGGCAACTCATTTTCATATTCATTTGAGGAGAATGGCAAGAAATTCATTTATGCGACGGATGTGGAATTGCAGGAAATTGATTTCAGCAAGGACAGAAAGTCAAATTATTTTTTTGAAAATGCAGATGTTGTCATTCTCGACAGCCAGTACACCGTTGAAGAGGCCATTCAAAAAGAAAACTGGGGACATAGCGCATTCTGCTATGCAATTGATTTTGCCAACACATGGCATATAAAAAAACTGTATCTTTTTCATCATGAACCGACGTATGATGATAAGAAAATATTTTCCATACTGCAGTCAGCCCGCATGTATGCAAGTTATACCGCGCATACTGATGTACAAGTATTTCTTGCAATTGAAGGGCAGGAAATTGAAATTTGAAAAGACATATGCAATTTAAATCAAACAACAAGGTAGTACAATTCATTGCGTGGTTCTGTGCCATCATTGCAGTAGTTGTATGCATCTCTATTTCATGGTGGTCGTATTCGCTGCGTCCAGTCACTTCAAAACAGAATGAGTATTCGTCAAAGATACTCATACCTTCCGGAACGACGGTAAAAGAAGCGGCGGATAAGCTTCAAAAAGAAAAAGTCATACGATCTTCGCTTGCATTCTATATTGCGGCGCGACTGCGTCTTTATGACAACCACCGGCCGTTTCTTCTAAAAAGCGGAGTATACACAGTGAGGAGCAGCATGGGAATCAAAGAAATTTATATGCTGCTTCAATCTGGCTCGCAGGAGTATGTAACGGTTCGCATTCCTGAAGGTCTTACCATGACAAAGATTGCAACGCTTCTTGATGAAGACGGCGTTTGCAGCAAAGAAGAATTTCTTTCCGCCTGCAAATCATCGAAACTGCTTTCTGAGTACGGAATTCCTTCTGAAAATTTTGAAGGGTATCTTTTTCCGGACACCTATTTCCTTACACCGGGCATGAGCGGTGCCGCAGTCGTAAGAAAATTTGTAGATACATTCAAACTTAAAGTTTCAACAATTGAATCTCTAAAAAAATATACTCCAGAACAGCTGCACCGCGTTGTGATTCTTGCTTCCATTGTTGAACGAGAGTACCGAGTTGAAAGTGAAGCGCCTGTTATTGCAAGTGTGTTCACCAATAGAATCAAGAAAAATATCGGGCTCTATTCCTGCGCGACTATTGAATATATAATCACCGAGATTCAAGGCAGACCGCATCCTGAACGCATAACATATAACGACTTGAAAATAGACAACCGGTATAATACTTATAAATGGGCAGGGCTTACTCCTGGACCGATTTCTAATCCGGGAATGGTGGCGCTTACCGCCGCTGCGTCGCCTGCTAATACAAATTATTATTACTTTGTGCTCACCGACAAACAAAAGGGAACGCATACATTCAGCACTAATTTCAACACTCATATTGCCGCGGAAAACGGTTATTACACCAAGCAGGCGGCCGGCCGAAAATGAGCGGGATGATATCTCAGTCAACAATTGATGAAGTCGCATCGCGGACAGATATCATTTCAATTGTTCAAGAATATCTTCCGCTCACCCAGAAAGGCAATGACTGGTGGGGATGCTGTCCGTTTCACAACGAAAAGACTCCATCGTTCAGTGTGTCTTCTGAAAAAAAATTTTATTACTGCTTCGGCTGTCATGCAGGCGGCACGGTATTCAATTTTATCATGCAGATGGAAAAATTGTCATACCCCGAAGCAATTGAATTTCTGGCAAAAAAAGCAGGGGTTCCGATTCAGTATTCAGACGGTGGTGACGCTCCAAAAGAAGATCCTGACGCGCACCTCAAGGCTGAATATATAGATTTGTACAACAGGGTGTCCGGTACGTTTCATTATATGCTCATGGAAACGGAAGCAGGTAAATTTGCGCTCGAATATATAACAAAGCGCGGACTTACAAAGGAGACTCTTGAAAAATTTAAAATAGGATACAGTCCCGCTGACAGACGGTGGCTCAAGCAGTTTCTGCTTAAAAAAAATTACAGCGAAGACTTCCTTGACAATTCAGGATTGTTCAGCAAGAAATATCCTGATTTTGCTTTTTTCAGCGACAGGCTTATGTTCCCTATATTTGACCGGAAGGGCGATGTTGTTGCGCTCGGAGGACGTTTTTTACGTGGCGATCCCGACAAATCCCCAAAATATTTGAACTCAGGCGACTTAATACAGTATAAAAAAGGCAGCACGCTCTACGCATTTAACTTTGCAAAGACGGCAATACGCGAAAACAAGAAAGTCATTTTTTGCGAAGGATACATGGATTGCATTGCATATCATCAGTGCGGCATACAGTATGCAGTGGCACCGCTTGGCACTGCGCTTACGGAAGAACAAATCCATCTGGTGAAGCCTTTTGTAGATTCTATTCTTCTTTCATTTGACAGTGACGCGCCGGGACAAAATGCAACCGTGCGCGCAATTCTCATGTGCCGCCGCCAAAATGTCACCGTAAAAGTTATTCGTTTGTCAGGCGGTAAAGACCCTGCTGAAATTATGGTGAACCTTGGTCCGGCAATCTTGACGAATGACGTTGATAATGCTATATTGGACAATGATTTTCTGTTGTCACGACTGCTGAATACGTATTCGAAGGATTCCCCGGAAGGCAAAGCAAAGGCTTCTTTGGAATATTTCCAGTACCTTGACGTTCTGCAATCAGACGTACAGAAAGATGCATGTCTGGAGCAATTTTGCCAGGCATTCAACATCGACCCGGAGGCTGCCAGAAAGGATTACACCAACCGTGAACAAATTTTACCGCGTATACAGCGGAAAGAAGAAACGGTACAGGATAAACAGGCAGAGCTTCATGTAAAAAAGCCTACTGCAGAACTGCGAGCCATATTGACCGCAGTTGCCGACAATGTTTCTTTATTCCAAAAAATACGCAATGAAATCTCAGTTGATGACCTTGAGGATAATCGGGCAAAAGAATTGTTCATTATTATGGAGGAGTGCTGCAGAAGCGGAACTTTTTCGGTGAGCAACATACTGAACAGGTGCGGTGACGACGGCTTAAAAGAGTTGATTATTCAATCAACCACGGAGTATTCCAATCACGTCGAACAATCGGTGCTTGACGGCATACAGCTCATAAAGCGGAATGTTTTGATCAGAAAGCGGGCAGAGATTTTAAATCAAATGCGCCGTCTGGAAAGAAGCAGTCTGCCTGAAGACAAAGAACAGCTTTCAGAACTCCTGTCACAAAAAATGGACATAGATAAACAGATCGCTTTGTAAAAAGGATAAAAAATGGATCAGAAATCCTCGTCAAATTCTAAGAAGAATTCCCAAAAGAAAACTTCTGTAAAAAAAGATACTAAAGTGAAAAAGGTTTCTTCTAAAAAAGAACAAACCAAAAAAAGCAGCTCGTCCGCAAAAAAAACGTCCGCAAAAGCAGCGTCCGCAAAAAAAACGGCGTCTTCTGCTAAAAAAACAGCCCCGGTAGTAAAAGCATCTTCTGCAAAGCAAGCCACAAAAAAAGCGCCTGCAAAACAGAAATTAGTCGTAGAGAGCAAGAAAAACACCGCAGTTAAGAATGTTCCGATTAAAAAATCGAACACTCCTGCAGAAGCAAAAAAAATGAGCAACAAGAAAAATGCAGCAAAAAAAGTAGAGGCCGTTGAATCACAGACCGATGCGCAGACCAAGGAAGTGGATGTCATTGCCGAAGATGATGACGTTCCGCTCGACCCACAGGTTCAAAAATTACTTGACTATGCAAAAAGCAGACAGATTATTTCATGGGATGAAATAACAGAGATTCTAACCACAGAATATGTCAACTCACCAAAAATGGAAGAAGTGTTGCAGCTTCTTTCACAGAACAACATTCAAGTCATGGAAGAAGATTCCAGCCTTCTTGATGAAGAGGAAGAAGAAGAAGAGCAGGATGATGAAGTAGAACCTGACGAAAATGAAGTTGATGCAACTGTTGACGCAAAAATTGATGATTCAGGAAAGCATCGTCTTGTTTCAAATGACAAAGACAGCAATATCGATGACCCAATCCGTCTCTATCTGCGCGAAATAGGAAAAGAGAATCTTCTTACCGCCGAACAGGAAGTCATTCTTTCAAAAAAAATGGAAGATGGGCAGAACATCATTAAGGATGTCATTAAACATTCAGGCATGATGATTCCGGAATTCTTTGCGGTCGCCCAAAAGGCATTCATGAGAATTGATCTTCATGAGCCGGGGCGCGCGCGTAAAGAAATAAATGAAGAGATGGCGGAAAAACGTCGTCTGAAGAGCTGCTACAGCGAATATCTCAAACCGATTCTGCCGGAAATGAAACAGTACATGGCTTTGAAAAAAACGCTCAATGAAAGCGATCAGACCATGAATATTTTTAAAGATGAAGAAATTCAGTCATTGCGCACAAAAATACAGCCTGAACTTCAGAAGATAGAGATTCAGTCTGAGGAAATTGACCGGTTCAGCGATAAATTCCTTGATGCGACTGCGAAGATTGATGACTATCATCACAAGCAGGAAAAGCGCATGAAGGAACTTCGTATTTCCGACCCTGCAGGTTTGCGAAGTATCGGACGCCGTCTGGCGACTCATTCAGAATCATTGAAGCTTGAAAAGGAACTCGGCTTGACCGCTGACGAAATTCGCGAAGTGTACACGCAGATTCAGAAAATTGATCGCAAGCTCCGACGGCTCGAATATGAGTTTGAAAACAATGTTGATGAAATTCTTGACATGACAAAAGAAATACAGCGTGGCAAAGTGATGATGGAGCAGGCAAAAAACAGGCTCATCAATGCAAACCTCCGTCTTGTAGTTTCAATTGCAAAGAAGTATACAAACCGCGGACTGCAGCTTTTCGACCTCATTCAGGAAGGAAATATCGGTCTTATAAAGGCGGTTGAAAAATTTGAATATCGCAAAGGATATAAATTTTCGACATACGCGACCTGGTGGATTCGTCAGGCAATAACTCGTTCAATTTCAGATCAGGCGCGCACCATTCGTGTTCCTGTTCACATGATTGAACAGATAAACAAGGTTGTCCGTGAAAGCCGCCAGCTTATGCAGAAGCTCGGACGCGAACCTACCGATGAAGAAATTGCGCAACAGCTCGGTTGGCCGGCACAGCGTGTAAAGCAGGTGAAGAATGTAGCAAGGGAGCCTATTTCCCTTGAGACGCCGATTGGTGAGGAAGAAGACAGCCTGCTTGGAGACTTTATTGAGGACAAGGAAGTTGAAAATCCTGCAAACCAGACTGCATATACGTTGCTTCAGGAACAGCTTCGTTCTGTGCTCAACACATTGCCTCCTCGTGAGCAGGAAGTGCTCAAGATGCGTTTTGGCCTTGAGGGCGGATATTCTCTTACTCTTGAGGAAGTCGGATTGTACTTCAACGTTACCCGTGAGCGCATTCGCCAGATTGAGGCAAAGGCATTGCGTAGACTAAGACATCCGCGCCGTGCTTCAGGACTTCGTGATTATATGGAAATTTAAGCTCCTACTATATAGACACGATTTGATAAAATGGTGTATTATCATACGATAATGCATTTTAGTACCCAGAAATGGCGTAAATAGATGCGTCATGCTATAAAACAAGAGGTTGTTACCTATGCAGATGACAGAAGTGCTCGACAAGTTAAAGAAATTACAGGATATTCTTGCCGAAAAATATGAACTCGAATCAAAGATTGAATCACTGCCAAAGACGTTGGACGGCAGTAACGAAAGCCTTGAGCGCTTTAAGAAAGAATACATTGAGAAAAATACCGTCTATGAAGCTGAAAAAGCAAAGGTAGCCGCGCTTAAGACAGAGCTTGCCGAAGCGGAAAGTTCTCGTGAAAGCGGTGAAAAAGGCATGGATGCAATTACAACGCATCGTGAATACGAAGCGCTTGATAAGCAAATCAGCGAAGCTAATGAAAAAGAGCAGAACATCCGTAAGGAGCTTCAGAAAGAAGAGAAGACGCTTGCTGAACTGAATGAGACGCTTAAAAGCAACGAAGAGCTTATTGCAAGCACAGAAAAAGAAGTTACTACATCAAAGGCAAATCTCGATAAAGAACTTGAAGGCTACAAAAAAAGCCTTGATAAACTTAAGACAAAAGAAAACGCAATTACACCTGGAATCGATCCAGAAGTTATCTTCAAATTCCAGCGCATTATTCAAAGAAACAGCAAAGGTATTGTCGCAGTAAAAGGCAATGTATGCGACGGATGCCATATGATACTTCCTGCTCAATTTGCAAACGAAGTGCATGAAGGCGAGAAGATTCTTTTCTGTCCGTACTGCAGTCGCATTCTCTATTATGAAGAAGATGAAGACAATGAGTCAACGTTCTTCCAGATGGATGAGACAAGCAGTCTTGTTGACCTCGACGATGAAAATTCCGATGAATATTCAGAAGATGAAAATGAAGAAGATGAATCTTCTGAAGAGGGAGACAACGAAGACGAAGAAGATAGCGGCGATATGAAATCAATGGATTACGAAGACCGCTGATATTCTGTTAATTTTACGGAAGATATATGACCGCGCTTGGCAGAGTTGATGATAATTCCGCCGGGTGAGGTAAAGTCCGGGCTCCACCGGAAAAGATGCCGGGTAACAACCGGGCTGAATGAAGCAGTTGCCTAAATTGGATTTTTCCTAAGCTGGCATAACCTTTTTTCAGACAGAAAGTACTTCAGAAAATAACCGCCTGGCAACAGGTAAGGGTGAAAAGGCAGGGTAAGAGCCTACCGCGTTTCCGGCAACGGAGACGGCATAAGCAAACCTCATCTGGAGCAAGATCATGCAGCAGTTTGTGTTCCGGACTTATACTGCGGGTAGATCGCTGGAGACAACAGGTAACTGTTGCCGCGGATAGATGGTCATGCACAGCAATGTGTCACAGAACCCGGCTTACTATATCTTCTGTTTTTTTATAAATGAGCTGTTGGGGTGGGACCATGAAGGCAGTTGACAGAGAAAACAGAATCGTCGTACGAGGTAGAAATAAACTGCTGCCCCGTTTGATTATTGTTTTTTCAGTATTTGTTTTTCTCACTGTTTTAACAATTGTCTCTTATAAGTTAATCAACAGATATATCCATACATCTGCGTCCGTGACAGCTCTGTACGATAAATGGAATAAATACGACTATCAAGGCGTCTATGATGTTGCCGGTAGGATTTTAAGCAAAAAGCCACTGCAAAATACGGCAAGAACATTTCGCGGCTACAGTGCTTTCTTTTTGGCAGTGTCTCAGACGGACAATACTGCGGCGCAGTCATATCTTGACGATTCAATAAACAATCTCCGTGTGGCACTCATGAATGGTAAAAAATCAGCGAAAGGGCAAGTGGAGTATATGCTTGGCAAGGCATATTTCTACAAAGATTCGACCGCTTCTTACTATTACTATGCCGACCTTGCCGTAAAATTCCTTGTTGCAGCAATTGCCGACAACTACAAGGCGAATGACATTTCAGAATATTTAGGCTTGAGTTATGCAGCGCTTGGCAAAAGTAAGGAAAGTATCGAGGCTTTTACCGAAGCACTTCTTGTAAGGGAATCAGACACGCTTCTTCTTGCAATCGCCGAACAATATTATAAAAGCGGAACAGGCAGCGCGGCAAAGCAGTATTTGTACCGGGTGAACACCATTTCCAAGAACGAGGATATTCTGATGAAAAGTCATTATCTTCTTGGGCAGATATACATAGATGAAGGTAATCTTGCTGATGCGCAGAAAGAATTTGAAACAATTCTTGAAAAAAATGAAAATTATGCTGACGCACACTATGGACTTGGTGTATTATATGAAAAACAAGGCGATTTAGTAAAAGCACGTTCAGAATGGCGGAAATGTCTTCGCATACAAGTTAATCATCCGCTTGCCATTCAAAAAATGTCTGAAAATAAATAGATTGTTTTGGAGGAAATAAAAAATGGGTTTTTGGGACAGATTTTCTACTGATATCGGAATAGATCTTGGCACCTGCAATACGCTTATTTATGTCCGCGGCCAAGGAATTGTCATTGATGAGCCATCAGTTGTTGCTGTTGAAAAAGGAACAAAGCGCGTCGTTGCAGTCGGCGCGGAAGCAAAAAGAATGTTGTGGAAGACGCCGGGCAATATTGTCGCAATCCGCCCGCTTGCCGATGGTGTCATCAGTGACAGTGACAGCACGGAGAAGATGATAAAATATTTCATCTCGAAGATTATTCCAAAACATCAGCTTATTAAATCTACCCGCATGAAGATTGGTATTCCTTCCTGCATCACCCAGGTTGAACGTGACGCGGTAATGGCTGCTGCTTTGAAAGCCGGTGCAAAGGAAGTGGAAGTCATCGAGGAAAGCCTTGCTGCTGCAATTGGAGCACAAATTCCAATCTATGAACCGGCAGGTCATATGGTTTGCGATATCGGCGGAGGAACAACAGAAGTCTCCGTCATATCTCTCGGCGGAATGGTTATCACGAGTTCAATCAGAACTGGTGGAAATGAATTTGATGAAGCTATCATGAAGCATGTTCGTTCAGTTCATAATCTTATCATCGGTCAGCAGACGGCAGAACGTCTTAAGATAGAAATCGGCAATGCAACTCCTGACAAGAATATTGAAAAGATGGAAATCAAAGGAACCGATGCGATTACCGGACTTCCAAGAAGACTTGAAGTAGACAGCGTTGAAGTTCGCGAAGCCTTAAAAGAACCGATTACAAAGATTGTAGAAGAAATTAAAAAGACACTCGGACGCACACCGCCTGAGCTTGCCGCAGACATTGTGGAACGTGGCATTGTGATGACCGGCGGCGGCTCTATGCTCAAGGGACTTCAGAAACTTATTTCAAAGGAAACTGGCGTTCCGGTCATTCTTGTTGAAAAGCCGCTCGAATGCGTAGCGGTTGGTGCAGGACAGGCATTTGAATTGTTCAAAGATATGTCAACAGACCGCTCTATCTATGACAATTTGAATGACTAAGGTACGGTTTTAATGCGTACTCGAGTAAAGAACCACATTCATTTTCGGCTGCCAGAATTTGTTTTCGCAATCCTCATTGCATTAAGCGGAGTGATGCTCGGATTTTCATCCGGCGGATTCGCAATAAATTTTAACAAAGTCGGATTTACTATTTTTTCAACAATGCAGTCAGGCGTCCATGCGGTGCAACAGGGAGTTACTGGAATATTCGCAAACATCAAAGAGACGGCAAATCTGAAGAAAGAATATAAGAAATTGCTTGAAAGCCTCCAGAATTACGAGTATCTTCAGCGTAATAATACCGAGCTTCGAAAAGAAAATGAACGTCTTAAAGCTCAGCTTGATTTCTCACAGACGCTTACGCAAAAAAATTATTCTGCCCAAATAATAGCGCGTGATCCAAACAGTCTCTATTCAGGCATCACCATAAACAAAGGCTCAAGAAATGGAATAAAGAAAGGGCAGCCGGTCATTGCAGTTCAGAACGGTAATGTCGGTGTTGTCGGTAAAATTGTGACTGTAGGTTTGTATACAAGCATGATTATGCCGGTGTATGACACGCAGTGCAATATTTCTTCCCGTATACAGAATACACGGGACATAGGAATTGTAACCGGTAAAGGTTCGTCCGACAGTCCGCTTTCCATGAAATACATAAAGAAGCGTGTTCTTGATGAATTGAATTATGGAGATATTGTTGTAACAAGTGGTGAGAATGATAATTACATGCGTGATATTCCCATTGGTACGATAAGCAAAATCACCGTGTTGGACTATGAATCTTCACTAGACATAGATTTGACGCCGGTAATAGATTTTGCAAGACTAGAAACTGTTGTCGTCGTCGAACAGACAGAAAACAACCCAGATGCAGAGGAAGTTCAAAACAAATGATAAAATCTTTTTCTGTCAGTACCTTAATTCTCTTGTGCGTCACACTGCTTGAATCAGCGGTGCTTGCAAACATTTCTGTACTACCAGTAGTACCTGATTTGGCGTTAATCTGTGTGCTTTATTTTTCAATAGAGAACGGCAAACTTATGGGCGAGGCGACAGGCTTTGTAAGCGGCGTTTTTCTTGACTTTTTAAGCGCCTGTCCTTTTGGACTTAACTGTCTGCTCAGAACAATAATTGGTTTTATCGGCGGCATATTCAACAAGACACTCAACACCGAAGGTTTTTTTATTCCTGCATTGCTGGGATTTTGCGCGACTGTGCTCAAGGCAATACTTTTGTGGATTATATCCTTATTGTATCCATCGTCTGTTGTGGCATACAATCCTTTTACAATCGTGTTCTTATTCGAACTTTTATTTAATACCATTCTTACTCCGTTTGTATTCAAGTTTCTAGGACTATTTAGAAAAAATATCATTCTTAAACCGGAGACCATCATCTAATGCAGCTCAATGATCTTCTTAATAATTCAGGAAGTTCTACAAGAAAAAATGGAAAACTATTCGTGCTTTCTATTATTATTGTGTGCTGCCTTGTTTTATACAGCATTAGACTTTTCTCACTCCAGGTTGTCAGCGGTAAGAAGTACCGTAAGCAGGCAGCCACAATTTCCAGTAAAGTAAAATCAATTCCGGCGCAGCGCGGAGAAATTTTTGACCGCAATGTAAATCTTCCGATGGTCATCAACACTGATTCTTTCGCAGTAGATTTGACACCAGGTGAAATTCCCGTTGGATATTACGACACGGTGACGTTGAAGTTGTCAAAATTTCTCAACATGGGCAAAAATGACATTGACAAAAAGATACCTGTTCAAGAACGCAAGGACTTTTCTTCAAAAGAAATTAAGACAAATGTTCCTTTTGAAGTAATAAGCAATATTGCAGAAAATATCACGGACCTTCCTGGCGTATCTTGGAGAAGCAAACCAATTAGAAACTATGTCGAAACGGGTTCGATGTGTCACATTGTAGGATATGTCGGCAACATTACAAAAGATGAACTCATGAATTTGTATAATACGGGCGATTATAATGACCACTCGATTGTGGGCAAAACTGGTATAGAAAAACAATATGACAACTTGTTGCAGGGTGTCGCCGGGCAGGAAAGCCGAACAGTGGATGCTACCGGACGCGTTCTTAATGATACGCCGATAATTGATCCGCCACAGATGGGGAAAAATCTTGTACTCACTGTTGACACCCGCATTCAGACGCTTGCAGAAAAGGCACTTGGAGAACGAGTTGGCGCAGTCGTCGTGTTAAAACCGGCAACAGGCGAAGTGCTTGCAATGGTCTCATATCCTTTCTTTGACGCAAACTTGTTCTCTACAGACAACGCTTCCAAGGAATACAGCCGACTCATATCAAGTGAAAATAAACCGTTGCTAAACAGAGCCGTAGATGCAACATATCCTCCTGCTTCTACATTCAAGACAATTATGACAACGGCGGCACTTGCTGAAAAAGCATTTCCTGCTGATAAAAAAATTGAGTGTCCTGGCCGCATTACATACGGCGACCGTGTGTTTAAATGTCATATCGGTGTTCCAGGACATGGGTGGCTTGATTTAAAGAACGGTCTTGCTCAGTCATGTGATGTTTACTTCTGGATTCTTGGAAGAGACTATCTAGGTGTAGATAGGATTTCAAGCTACGCAAGGGAATTTGGTTTCGGTCAAAGTCTGCAAATTGATTTGCCGTCACAAAAAGAAGGATTTGTTCCAACGAGGCAATGGAAGGAACGAACTCAACACGCAGCATGGCTTGGCGGCGACACCATGAATATTTCAATTGGACAGGGTGATACACTTGTTACGCCGTTGCATATTGCAGACATGATGGCAATGGTCTGCAACAGCGGTGTTGTTTATAAGCCGCATCTTCTTAAAGAAGTTCGCAATCCTACAAATAATGAAATTATCACCGAAGTGCAACCACAAGTTATGCTCAAGTCAAAGGTGCCGCAGGAAGTTTGGAAGGAAGTGCAGACTAATCTCCGCTACACCATAACCGACGGTACTGCCGGCGGACCGTACGGACCTATGTACAATAGATCAATTCAAATTGCCGGAAAGACCGGTACTGCAGAAGTAAGGAATGTTCCTAAAAACCATTGGCATTCATGGATGGTGGCGTATGCTCCTTTTGACGCGCCTGTTCAAGATCAGATTGTTGTTGCAACGCTTGTAGAAGCAGTAAACAAATGGGAATGGTGGGCTCCGTATGCAACAAATATCATTATACAGGGTATATTCAATAATCAGTCATTTGAAGAATCTGCTGCGGCTCTGAATTTCACCAGTAAAATAAATCAGAGCGGGAGACGTGAATGAAATTTAAATTGTTCGAAAAATTCGATTACCTTCTTTTTATTTGTATGCTTATTCTTTCATGTCTTGGAATAGCTTTTATTTATTCTTCCGGCGTCAACTCCGATGGTATTCTTGTAACTAAGGAATACTTAAAACAAATCATTTGGTTTGGAGTAGGGCTTGTCATCATGATTCTTACTTCATTGTATGATTACCGGCGTTACATGCGTTCTGCGCCAATCATGTTTGGTATAATGATGTTTATCCTTATTCTGACAAGTATTTTTAGCCCCAAAGTAAACGGAGCGCGCAGCTGGATTCATATCGGAGGATTCGGCTTCCAACCATCTGAAATTTCAAAATTATTTTATATTATATTCTTTGCCTGGTATCTAGAACGTTCCCAAAACGAAACTCCGCGCAAACGATTTTTAATCAGTTTCTTGTACCTCCTCATTCCAATCGGCATTATTATGCTTCAGCCTGACTTAGGTACGGCAAGTGTTTTTTTGCCTATATTTATTTTCATGTGTTTCATTGCAAACATACCGCTTCGCTATATTTTATTTTTTGTATGCACCGGAGCGCTTACCATTCTTCTCACCATTCTTCCAATCTGGGAAAGTCAAATTCTAAAACGAACCATTCCCATAATCACCAATGTATTTAGAAACAACAAAGTCATCATATTGATGATGAGTGCAACCTTGGTTATCACCATCATAGGTCTCATTGGACAAATTCTATTCAAAAAGAAATATTATTATTGGATTTCATACATATTCGGCATATTCACTATTTCGCTCGTGTTTTCTTTTGTTGCAGATAAACTTATCGAGCAAAATAAATTTCTAAAGGAATATCAAATCCAGCGCCTCATAGTTTTCCTTGATCCATCAACAGATCCAAAAGGATATGGCTGGAACCTTATACAGTCAAAAATTGCAATTGGCTCCGGTAATTTTTGGGGACAAGGATTTATTCGCGGAACGCAGAGCCATTATCGATTTCTGCCACAAAGAAGTACAGACTTCATATTCAGCATTCTTGCTGAGGAAATGGGTTTCGCCGGCGGATTTTTTGTTTTTGCCTTGTTCTTGATTATATTCATGCGCATCATTTATATAATAAAGCAGACAACGAATCAATTTGGAACATATATTGCAAGCGGCATATTGGGAATGCTGTTCTTCCACTTCATCGTAAATGTTGGAATGGTCATGGGCATCATGCCGATCACCGGTATTCCGTTACCGTTCCTTTCATACGGAGGCAGCGCATTGATTACAAACATGGCTGCCATCGGAATTTTGATGAGCATCAATTCACGACGCCTTGATTTTGCACAGGCGGTGTAAGGTGAAGCTGATACACCCCGTAAACGATTTTGGTTCTCTGTTAAATACAGTTCAATCTCCTGCTCGATATTTAGGCGGTGAATATGGCTGTATCTGCAAGGAACACACGACAAGTAAAAAATATTATAATTTTGCAATCGCATTCCCAGATTTGTATGAAATAGGAATGTCAAACCAAGCAATAAAAATTATTTACAACGGTCTTAATGCCCGTGACGACATTCGCTGTGAAAGAGTCTTTGCAGTCGATACAGATTTTGAAGCGCTTTTGCGTGCAAAAAAAATTTCTCTGTATACGTTGGAAACAGGAATGGCACTTTCCGATGTAGATATGATTGGTTTTTCAATTGGATATGAGCTAGGAATTACAAATGTTCTTTCTACGCTAGAACTTGGCGGCGTTCCATTGTTAGCTAAAGATAGAACACAAAACGATCCGATTGTCATTGCCGGCGGTTGTGGAGTAACAAATCCTGCACCAATAGGTGATTTCTTTGACGGCATTTTTATTGGTGAAGCAGAAGATGAATTATTCAAACTGGTAGAGCGTATGGCGCAGCTTAAAAGAGACGGTGCTTCAAGAATGCAACTTCTGGAAGAACTTGAAAATGATTCTTCTGTTTGGACACAAAAAAACAAGTCAAAAATTTCACGCCGTGCGATTCAGGCAGATTTTGGTTTGGTACCGTCTGTACCTTCGTGGTTTCCGCTTCCCAATGTAAAAACAGTTCAAGACCATGGTGTCGTAGAAATTATGCGCGGTTGTCCAAACGGATGCCGTTTTTGCCACGCAGGAATCTATTATCGTCCGCAGCGTGTAAAAAGTAAGAAATTAATAATTGATGAAATTGATCATCTTGTCTTTGACGCCGGCTGCAGGGAAATAAGTTTAAACTCCTTAAGCAGTGCAGACTATCCTGATATTGGAAATTTACTTGATACTTTGAATGAAAGATATAAAGGATATAATGTTTCTTTCCAACTTCCATCTCTTAAAGTAAACAGCCTGTCGCTTCCTATTCTTGAAAAGATTGCAACGGTGCGCAAGAGTGGCCTTACCTTTGCAATAGAAACGCCGGAAGAACTTTGGCAGCTCAGTTTGAACAAGGAAGTCTATGCCCAGCATCTTGTGGATGTAATAAATGAAGCACGTAACAAAGGCTGGAGTTCAGCAAAATTTTATTTTATGATTGGTCTCCCTGTTGCGGATTATTTTTCAAAACAAAACGGCACTCAGTATGACGGCCCGTCAGAGGAAGAAACAATTGTTTCATTTCTGATTGACTTGCAGAAACGTACAAAAATTCAATGCAATGTGAATGTTGGAGTTTTCATACCAAAACCGCATACACCGTATCAATGGGTACGTCAAATTACGCCTGAAGAAGCCCAGCAAAAAATTAATTACATTTATCAGCATCTGCCCAAAGGTAAGTTTCATCTTGGTATGCATAATTATAATACCACTTTGCTTGAAGGACTGCTCAGCAGAGGTGACAGCAGGGTAGGCGGCATCATTCTTTCCGCCTATAAAAAAGGAGCGCGTCTTGATGCATGGGATGAACATCTTGATGTGAATATGAAATTTTGGAATGAAGCATTTTCAGAATCTTCATGGAATGTAAAAGAATCGATTTTCAAAACATGGTCTGTTGACGAGCAGCTGCCATGGGATGGAGTTTCACTCGGTCCTTCAAAATCTTTTTATCTGAAGGAATGGCAAAAGTCTCAGCAAAGCGTGCTTACTCAAAAATGCGAATCAAACTGTAGCCATGCATGTGGCGTCTGCAACAAGAAAGAAAGCGTTTCGGTACACGCACTTGATGAGATAGAAAAAGTGTCAAATTGTATACAAAATAAGACAATTGTAACGCCTGAAGTGTACCCGGAATCAAACATTCCGCTCTTGTATAGAGTCATTTTTACTTTTACCAGAAAAGAAGGCGCAGAATACATTGCGTACCTGACCCAAGTTGAGATTTTTCATAAAGCATTTCTGCGCTGTGGTCTGCCCGTTGTTTTTACAAATGGATTCAATCCACTGCCTCGTATTGAATTTGCAACAGCCATGACGCTTGGTGTAGCTTCTGATGAAGAAATTGCATCCTGTGTTCTTTACACGCCGTATGCGGAGTCTGAATTTATCCAGAGAATGAATCAAATTCTTCCACCGTATTTTGCTCTGAAAAAAGCATTTATTTTTCCGGTAACTAATCAAAGAAAAAGAGAGTCGCTCTGCGAAAGCCTTTGGGGTGCGCAGTACATATATCGTTTTGATGAAGCATACCGTCCGGCCGATTTTATTGGCGCTCGTGAAGTGGTTGACTCTTTCTTTAAAACTCCCTATTTCTCATGCGTTCCAAAGGATAATGAACTCCTTGTCCAAGTACCATTTGCGCTTGATAAGCCCTTCAGAACGGCTGTAGAAACGTTTTATGGTGACAAATGGTATTTGATATCATCGATACAAAAGAGCTGCTCACTGGCGAATCCTAAAATCACCGGCTGGACTGATGATGATGAGGCTGCACTGCGAATAGAAATTGAACACACTTACGGAACAAAAGACAATTTTTCCGTGGACAAAGTCGGACAGAATATAAAGCAGCAAAAACTATCATCTGTTGCGGAAGCAGCGCCGGTAAACTACTACACTTTGTATGAACATATTGCCGCTATAAACAAGTCTTTGCTTGCATCTCGTGAAGTCTTTAACAAGGAACGAGATGATTTCTATCGTGACCATCCCGATGTATTGGAAAAGCGAAATAAGCAGAAACAATGATGGATTTTCTTTGTAAAACGCAATAATACATATAAGTAGACAGAATATACATTATATGATTTAATCGGTGCAAATAAAAAAGGCCGCTTTCTGAGCAACCCTTTTTATTTTTACAAGTCTTTATTATTTCATAATGGCGTTACCAAACTCATCAAATTCGAGTCCGCCATCTGCCTGAGCTTTGTCAAGAACAATGTAATGTTCTTTAAGTTTGCCAGCCACACGGTTAAAAACATCAAGCAGTTCAGGATTAAAAGCTCCGCATTCATTGTTGTTAATCATTTCCACTGCCTTTTCATGCGGAATGGGATCTTTGTAGCAACGCCAGCTTACCAATGCATCATAGACATCTGCAATTGAAACAACTTGCGCACAGAATGGAATTTGTGTTCCGGCAAGTCCCCGGGGATATCCTTTGCCGTCCCAACGTTCATGGTGTCCTTCGCATATTTCCATGCAGAACTTATAGAAAAACGGATCGTCCTTTACCAGTGGGCGAAAATTGGTATTAAGTATTTTAACACCCGCTGTGGTATGTTTCTTCATTTCGGTAAATTCTTCAGGTGTGAATCTGCCTGCTGATTTTGGCTTATTAAGAATTCCTTCAGGCACAGCAATCTTTCCTATGTCATGAAGTGCGCTCGCTTTGACAATGAGCCGCTTTATTTCTGGAGTGAATTCACCTTCGCGCCCACGGGAATATTCATCAAGAATAACCTGCGTATCATATTTGATATTATAGACATGAGCGCCAGATTCACGGTTACGGCTTTCTACAAGACCTGCAAAACCGTCTATCATGTCATCTTTTGTCTTCTGCAGCCGTTCAGCAAGGATGTTTGCTTTCTGCTCAGTATTGTTTTTTTCTTCATACAGGGCAATTGCGTTTTCAACACGTTTTGTTACAATCAGCGGATTGAATGGTTTTGATACAACTTCTGCTACGCCCAAATCAAATCCACGCTGTTCAAATTCAACGCTATCGGCGCCTGTAATAAAAATGACAGGTATGCGGTTGATGATTCCCATTGACTTCATTTGTTCAAGAACATAAAATCCATCAGCAACAGGCATCATAATGTCAAGCAATACAATGACTATTGTATTATTTTTCTTTAGAATATCAAGCGCTTCAATTCCATTTCTTGCTTCATAGATTTGATACTTGGTAGCAAACATTTCACGCAAAATTGCACGATTTACTTCAACATCGTCAGCAATCAGAATTGTCTTCAGTGTAGTGTTCATTTACTTGTCTCATCTCCTTTTTTCAGTTTATTAAAAATATTCCGAGAGATCTGTTCAATTATATCAATTCGGCATAATTTTAACAAAGACATAAAGCAAACATACCCTTTATAGAGTATCTCATAGAAATTACCGTTTTTCAAGTAATTTATCACTTTATTGAAATCACGATATCTGCTCAAGTTTTTCGCGAATGAAATCACTCTTTTCATTGAGTGAAAGCGAGTCCGTTTGTAAGATGAGCATGTTTGGATGCTGCGGGTCAAGTTTTACTCTTCCTGAGCTAGTTTTGATAAGACGTAAAACCTTATCTATATTCACTTTAGCCACTTGTGAAAATTCAATTTGAACCTTGCCGGCCTTTTCCTTCAAAGAGCTGATAGACAATTTTTCACAGGAAATACGGATTTTTGCTATGTTTAACAAATTATTCACTTCATCAGGAACTGGACCGAAACGGTCATAAAGCTCTGCGTATACAGCTTCTATTTCTTCAGACATTCTGATTGAAGCGATTTTCTTGTATATTTCCATCTTTGTTTCTGCGCTTGGAATATACTCGTCCGGAATAAAGCCTGTGTAGTCAAGTTCAAGATATACTTCATCAGGCGCATGCCAGTTTTGATTAGTTAGGCGCTCTATCGCAACATTAAGCAGTTGCAAGTACATTTCAAAACCAACTGCATACACGTCACCGCTTTGATCTTTGCCAAGTAAATTTCCGGCGCCACGGATTTCCATATCCTTCATGGCAATTTTAAATCCAGAGCCTAGCTCGGTAAAATCACTGATTACTTGCAAACGCTTCATGGCAACTTCACTGAGCGATTTATTCTCCGGATAAAAGAGATATGCATATGCAACCCTGTCGCTGCGGCCTACCCGCCCTCTGAGCTGGTACAACTGGCTTACGCCATACATGTCCGCCCTGTCAATAATGATGGTGTTGACATTTGGAATATCAATTCCATTTTCAATAATTGTTGTTGAAACAAGCACATTGAATCCACCCATTTTGAATCTTCTAAAGATGTCATCGAGTTCATCACTTGTCATTTGACCATGTGCCGTTTCAATGATCATTTCAGGAACAAGGTTCTCAAGGTTGCGCCTTGTTTCTTCAAGCGTTTCCACACGGTTATGAAGATAGAACACCTGTCCGCCCCTTGCAACTTCACGCCGTATTGCCTCTACAACTTTATCGCTGTTATATTCTGAAACCGTTGTCTCGATAGGATGGCGGTTTTGCGGAGGTGTGGTGAGCAACGACATGTCACGTATTTTCAACAAGCCCATGTGGAGTGTTCTTGGAATAGGTGTTGCGCTCATTGCCAGACAGTCAATGTTGTTCTTGAGTTCCTTGAGTTTTTCTTTGTCTTTGACACCAAATCTTTGCTCTTCATCAATGATGAGCAGTCCAAGATCCTTGAAGACAATGTCTTTCTGCAGAATGCGATGTGTTCCGATAAGGATATCAACTTCGCCGGCTGCAACTTTTGCAATAATTTTTTTCTGTTCAGCGGGCGGTATGAATCTTGAAAGTTGCGCGATATGCACAGGAAAATTTCTAAACCGTTCAATGCATGTATCATAATGCTGCTCGGCAAGAATTGTTGTCGGAGCAAGAAACGCAACCTGCTTGCCGCCCATCACCGCTTTAAATGATGCCCGCATTGCAATTTCAGTCTTACCATACCCGACGTCTCCGCAGACAAGACGATCCATAGGAACAGGACGTTCCATGTCAGCCTTTACTTCCTGGGTAACAGAAAATTGATCCGGAGTATCTTCATACGGAAATGCAGCCTCAAAAGCCGCCTGCCATTCTGTATCTTTGGGGAAAGCATATCCCCGAGACGCTTTTCGTTTTGAATATAAGTCGATAAGTTTTTCTGCAAGTTCCTCTACCGTTTTTTGTACTTTTGCCTTGCGCGCACTCCAACTTTTTGATCCAATATGATCAAGACGCGGTTTTTCAGTCTCGCTGCCAATATACCGCTGAACCATATTGACTTGCTCAATAGGCACAAAGACAAATTCTTCATCGTCATATTCAATTTTAATATAATCACGTTCTGTACCAAGTGATTTGACACGCTCTATGCCTTTGAAAAGTCCGATGCCGTAATTTACATGAACAACATAGTCTCCTGGATTGAGCTCTACAAAAGTATCAATGACCGCCGATTTTGCCTTTCTGATAGACTTTGGAACTTGCTTTTTTCTACCAAAAATTTCATTTTCCTGTATGACAAGTATTTTCTTTTCAACAATGGAAAATCCTGCAGACAGCGCCTTTGGTACGACAGAAAGCGGAACAACATCATCAGCTTTTGGCGAAATATACTCTTTTACAATTTCCTGAATTCGCAGCGACTGATTCTCATTGTCAGCGTAAATATATATTGACCAGCCGTCATTCTGCAACGAAGAAAGCTGCTCTTTAAAATACGTAATATTTCCAAAGAAACTTTGCGGTGACTCCGAGGCAATGTTTATTTGCGTTTCATTTTTTTCTTCTGCAGGCGCATCAAGTGTCCTGAATTTTATAGCTTTGTTTTTTTTCTGTATTATCTTCTTGAATGTAAAAAGCATGTCGTCAGGGGTAAAAACAGGAAGCGAAAGTCTTGCGATGCGATACGAAGCGGCAAATTCATTTTCGAGAAGCAACTGTCCGTTACAAAGGCGGTCATAGTCAAGATAAAAAATGCAGGTACTTTCAGAAACATAGTCAAGAATTGAATATTGCTTATCCCAAAGCATCCCGTAAAACAATTCTTCGCCTTCTGTTTCATGGTTGACTTCGAGTTCGGTAAGTATGCGTTCTTTTGCCTTCTTCGCTTCAGTAGACAAAGAGAGATGTACGGTTGAATCTTGAGCTACTGAACGTTTGTCTTGTGTTTTTGTTTTATCAATATTTTCTTGTATTATATTAAGTTGTGTCGATTTCTGCTGATTTTCATCAACATCGGAAAAACCGTTTGTTCTTTTCTTTTCGTCATATGAGGCATAATCGTTTTCAATACCTTCTGCGTCTTCTTTATCAAATAATTTTTCAAGTTTTTCAGCAAGCTCATCTGTCCACACCACTTCCTTCATGGGATAGATAAGTATGCTTTCTAGGTTTTGTTTTGTTGACTGCGATTCAACGTCAAAAGTTTTTATTTGGTCAATCACATCGAAGTCAAAAACAATTCGATGCGCAAGCTCTTCGCCGGGCATATAAATATCAAGGACTTCACCACGGAGGGCAAGCTCTCCTTTCATACCCACACGGGGTACTCGTATATACCCCTGCTGTGTGAGCTTCTCAACGAGGTTCTGCGGATCAAATTTCTGTCCTTTGCGTAAAGAAATTGAAAGTGTTTTTGAATACTCCGGAGGCGGAACAGGTGTTAGAAAAGAGCGCTCTGTAACTATAAAAATTTGAGGAAGCGAATTTGCAGAAGTACGCCTGCACAGTTTTGCAAGCACGCCTGCCCTTTCTCCAAAGACGGATGTTCCTTTTGCAGCGGGACGGTATGGAATCATTCCCCACCAAGGCAATTGGTAAATTTCATATCTGTCTTTAAATATTGTTTCCAAGTCGGTTTGACATTCATCGGCCTCTTTTTGCGTAGGAACAATTATGACATACTTGTCAGAATATTCTTGAGAAACTGGAGATGATTCATTATACTGAATTTGGTGAATATGATTTATCTGCAGCCGTTCAATTACTTCGTTTATGAAAAAACTTGAAAGGCTGCCCTTTAATCCGGTTATTTCAATTTGAGCTGCATTGCTGTCGGCAGTATCCACCGCTCCTTTGTGAAAGGCATTCCATGAAGAAAGAGCAGATAAAAGATTATTTGAAGATAATGTATTATTCATTTTTGTCCGATAATAAGTATATATAAGTATTATGTCTGGAATTTCCAGACGGGAGTTGTTTTTGTGAAACACACATTGCCAATTATTATAACTTTTTTCGTTATTTTTGCACAGTGTATTACTGCACAAAACGAGTTAACGTATCCGGCGCAAGACGATACGAGCAGTACGCCTTCGCAAGCGACATTGAAAGATGCTGAATTGTCAATCAAATTTTATGATCGAACCATGTACTATCCAGGAGACAGTGATGAAAATCCTGTGTATATCCATATAAGCATTGCAAACAAAGGCTCCGATACATTACGGTTCAAACTGGCAAATGACAGGGCCTTCAGCATCGACTTCCTTGCATATACTGTAAAAAACAACATGCTTGCACAGACTAATGCTCTTGTAAAAAAAAGAACGACAAGCAATACCGTGTACTTCAGAGATATTTCACTCGAGCCTGGTGAAGAATATTCATTTGTTGAGAATGTCAAAGATTATTTGACCATCAACAGCCCGTCCATTTACTATCTTGAGCTCAAGCTCTATCCTGACTTGTATCAAAATAAAAGTGTGTCACTTGTTTCAAATAGATTGAGCCTTGAAATTCGCCCTTCTCCGGCAGCGGCTTCTTCGAATGTTATACCAGTGGAAAACAAATCTGCTTCTCAGCTCCAGCCGGAAGAAATAAGCCCTGATCGTGTCATTGAACAGACAATCATTGCACGGCAAAAAACATTGTGGGATCAATATTTTCTGTATATGGATCTTGAAGAAATGCTTAAGCGTGACAAGGTAAGACTTCGTAAGTACAACAACATGAGCGCTGATGAACGCGGTGAAATGCTCCGCACGTTCAAATCACAGCTTATGCAGAACAGAATTGACAATGACATTGTGGCTATTCCTTCAAAATTTGAAATAGAGACAACAAACTATTCTCAGACAGAGGGAACGGTAAAAGTTCTTGAGTGGTTTAAGAACGACACCTATACGGAGAAAAAACGATATACATACTATGTTCGCCAGAGAGACGGCATTTGGTTAATATATGATTATTCTGTAGAAAATTTGGAAAATGAATAATGAAAGCACTTGTTATTGCGGATGATGATGTCGTTCTGAATAGACTCACCTCGCTTCTTGGCGCCCAGGGGTATGACTGCATCGTGTACCGCTGGCTCCTTAAGGCACTTGATAATGTTGAGGAAATTAAACCACACCTTGTAGTGATAAGCGCTCAGGATTATCCGCGTCATTGGAAAACGTTTGTACAATATATATCAGCTCTTGCAAATACAAACACACCCAAAGTCATTCTTTATATTGATTCGGACTTTTCGCAAGATGAAAAAGCAAAAGCGCAAATACTTGGAATAAGTGGCGTTCTTCCTGCAAATTGCACTGATGATGAATTTGCAAGTGTCATTCAAAGTTTACAAAAACATATTTCTCCCAAGAAAAACGAATCGATGGCAGATAAAACTTCCGCTCAGATTGAAAAGACCTATTTCATATATACAAGCCCCGTGAACAATGCATATGTAACTGGAACGGTCAGTTCATTTGACGGTGCCTTGCTCAGCTTTATTCCAGACAGCGGTTATGACAAAGGCAAACTTATCAAGGGAATGAACATCGCTCCCTGCACGCTTGAAAATGGCGGTCACATATATCCAGTCACTGCGGTTGTCAAAGAAATAAGTTCTTCTGCTGATATGAATGCAGTCGTGTTTGAGATTCACAAAAGTGCAAAGGACATTTAAGTATGTCACCTAAAAAGCAAAAGGCAAAATATTTTTGTGAAAATTGCGGCGCGGAAGTTTCTTCCAACGCACGATTTTGCCCGAAATGTGGTAAATTTTTTTCTTCAGTTCGCTGCCCGAAATGTGGTTTTACCGGCGATGTAAAGACATTCATAAACGGGTGCCCTCAATGCGGTTACGCCATGCCTGCTGCAACCTTTCTTCCACAAAATGAAAAAAATGATAAGAAAAAAAGACTTTCATGGAAATCACAAAAAAAGATTACAAACGCATTTGAAACATATCACGATAAAAATGGCGCTTCTTCACAAACTTCAGAGGACGCTCCACAATGGGTGCTTGTCTTGTCGTTGTGCATACTTGCCTTCATGCTGTTCCTATTCTTCTTTAAATGCCATTACTAAAATAAACGCTGTCTTGACAAGCACAATTCCAATTCGTTATACTACCTGTATATTTTGCAACGTAGTTGTACTTTTTTGCCCGGATGGTGGAATTGGTAGACACGCTAGTTTCAGGTACTAGAGCCTTTACGGGTGTGCAAGTTCAAGTCTTGTTCCGGGCATATGAATCCAGTCCTAATTCGGGCTGGATTTTTTTATTGCCACTGCAATTTTTCATTGTGCTGTATTTTGTTTATAAATAAAGAGATGCAGATTGTCAAGAGTCGGATTAATTCAAATCGGACGGAAGTTCAAAATAGACTGTTTTATGTGTAAGCGGATGTGGAAAAGAAAATGAAACTGCCTTAAAGCAAAACTGTTCCCTTTCCGTACATTGTGAATTATAGACTTTATCACCTTTCACGGGTACACCTATCCACGCCAAATGGCATCTTACCTGGTGTTTGAATCCTTTTTTTATCTTACAGTCTACGGAAATTGGCAAAGAAGAATCCGCGGTGACTTTGTTGGGCAAGAACGTAATTTCCGTTTCATACAAACCTTTCTCCACTTTCTTTAATGCAGCCGTATTTGAATCTTGCGCAACAACAGGTCGAACAGCCGAGTGATGCAAGCCGTAATATCGAAACGAGGAAATGACATTTATTGATTTGCAGTTTGAAATGCACTCTTGAACAGTCTGCGGTGAATATGGGCTTTCACAAAAACCAATAAGTTTATTTGAAAAAGCAAGATTACATTCAGCTGCATATTCCTTTACAAACAATCCGTCTGCTTGCGCCTGAGCTATGCTGTCATATGCAGATTGTGTCGCTGCTATCAAAATAATTCCCGCAGTTTCTGTGTCTATACGATGAAGCAAACCGTATTCAATAATTTTCCGGCCAATAACTTTTTTTATCGCAGGAAAACATTCGACTGTTTGTGTAAGAGCAGAATACTCTCCTACAGAAAGCGGCGCGGTCGGCATTCCGCTTGGTTTATATATAATGACAAAGGGATTTTTTTCTGAAGGCTCTTGAAGAATCGTTATTTTTTTAGTGGTGTTCATATTTTACCTGTCTGTTGGAAGAATTGTCTTTTTATATTCCTTATGGAGAACTTTCATTATTGCAAGGAATCTTTCTGGCGTAGGAGTTTTAAATGTTGTATAGGAATCCTGATGAGGAAGTCTTATCTTCAAAAGATGCGCATGGAGCATCAGCGTTGCATTTGGAAATTCTTTATCTTGTTTTGCATACATCGAGTCTCCCAGAACAGGACAATTAAGATATTTCATGTGCACTCTGATTTGATGGGTTCTTCCAGTAGCGATACGAATCTGCATAAGTGAATAGTCTCCGTAGCACGCAACACACCAGTATGCAGTCTCAGCATACTTTCCGCTTGTTTTACCATCGGCGTTCAGAGGAGCGTCAACCACAGCCTTAAAGTGTTTTCGATTATGGGGATCACGTATAATCTGTGTTTTTATACAACCGTGCTGATGTTGCGGTCTGCCGTGGCAGATTGCAATATATTCCTTAACTAAGGAACGATGATTTCTAAATTGTGTCTGGAGCCATTCTTCAGCATCTCGATTTTTCGCCGTAATGATGATGCCTGATGTATCTTTGTCAAGTCGGTGCACAATGCCAGGACGACGTCTTAAAAGAATTTCCGATGTAGAACCTTCCTTTATTTGTTGAATGCTCTGCCGGCCCCAGTGATATAACAATGCATTTACAAGCGTTTTGTCCCAGTTGCCGCTTGCAGGATGCGTCACCATGCCTTGCTCTTTGTTTACAACACAGACATTGTCATCCTCGTATACTATTGAAAGTGGAATGTCCTGCGGTTCTATGTCATCTGGAATATTGTCTTCCCAATCAATATCTATCTGGTCATTTGCCTTTATTTTATATGAAAGTTTTTGTGACTTGCCGTTTACAAATATATTGGTGACCCCACTTTTGAGTTTGCTCCGGTTCATTCCATTCGGAAGCGAGGCAATGTATGTATCAAGTCTATCAGTTCCGGAATATTCTTTGGGAACTTTTGCACTGAAAAATGGCATTGTTCATTCAACCTTGTCTTGCTCAGCGGCATTTATTTTGTTGTCATCGGCATTCTGTTGCTTTTGATCACTGTCTGGTTGTTCCGCTGCATTTCTTCTAAGCAATGCAGCCGCATCTTCAGCGGTAAGCGGTGTGACAATCACTTTTTCCTTTGAGTCTTGTATTTTTTTGAGGCGATTTTCTTTGTTTGCGCGCATGATGCTATTGATAACAAAATCGGTCAAACCAAGCCCTACGCTAATCACCGCTGACAATTCAATAATTTTCATCTGTTCGTCAGTTGTGTAAGTTGCGCTGCTTTTATTAAACGGATTTGGAAATGAAGCAAGTTCGCCCGTTGCATATTTATATGAACCAAATCCAATTGTCACTCCAAGCGTCACAAATGGCAATGAGCCAAAAGAAATTATCTCGGTGCGCCGTAAATCCTTTGCCCACATTGGAAATTCATTTTTTGTATACGGCTCCGGAGTGGTGTTCGTTGCTGTTTCTGCAGTGCACACGGAACAAATCATGACAATCAGAAGAACGAGAAATATCATTTTTTTTACGTATTGAAATTTCAGCATCTTTCACCAACCTGCTATTGCTCACGTGGTCCAAAAAGAGCGGTGCCAATTCTTACCATGGTGCTGCCCTCTTCTATTGCAATTTTAAAATCATTGCTCATACCCATGCTTAATTCTGAAAGTGAAAGCTCTGGGAATTGCTTTTGCGCTGCCTCACTGACAGTTCTAAGTTTTGCAAACGAAGCATGGAGTATTCTTTCGTCTTCTGTAAATGGCGCCATTGTCATGAAGCCATTGGGCACGATGTGCGGAAAAGCATTCTCTTTGCATAACGAAAGCGTCTCACAGAGTTCATCATAAGTCTTATATCCCGATTTTGATTCTTCACCGGTATGGTATTCAAACATAACTGAAACAGTCTTATTTTGTTTGGCACATTGTTTTTCGATTTCTTTTAGAAGCTCAACGCGGTCTATTGACTGTATGCAAGAAGCAATTTGTACGGCATGATTTACTTTGTTCAATTGCAGCGAGCCGATGATATGAAGCTGGGGAACGGCAGCAATTGTTTTGTCATTTGCTATTTCTGTAAACTTTAAATACGCTTCCTGAACCCGATTTTCACCAAAAAGAAATTGGTTCGCCTGCATTGCATCGTATATTGCATCGATTGGATGAAATTTGCTGACTGCACAGAGAGAAACGCTGCCCGAAGGCCGTGAAGCGTTACTTTCCGCCTGTGCAATCTGCTCGCGTATCTTTTTGAAGTTTTCAATTATTTCACTTTGACTTAACATAGTTTTATTTCTGTGCCAACTCCAGTATAGCAGATGATACGGTTTCGGACAACTCAATCAACTGCTTAATGGTAAGATCTTCCGCACGCGCCGAAGGAGAAAGGTGTGCTTGCTCACAAAGCGCCGTATCGTCAAGTTCTGGAGGAATAATCATTCTGAGATTGTTGTGGATTGTCTTTCTTCTGCTTGAGAAAAGTGCGTGGACAACCTTAACAAAAAACGAAGGGTCGCTGCAGTGATACGGTTCACTTCTCTTTTCAAACACAACGGCTGCCGACGCCACGTTTGGCCGTGGCCAGAAATTTCCTGGTGGCAGCATGAGAATTGTATGCACATCATATGCCCATTGGCAAAGAACGCTGAATGCTGAATATGCATCTGTTGAAGGACGCGCTGCCATTCTATCCGCAACTTCTTTCTGCACGGTAAAGACGCATTTATCAAAGATGACATTGCTTGTGATTGTTTCCGCAATAAATGTTGCGGCAATGTTATACGGTAAATTTCCTGTCAGACGTGAGACTTTATATTGAGCTGCTTGATTCTTGTATGTCTGGTTCCATGTTTTAAGAACATCACCCTCTACAAGCGTAAAATGATTTGATTGTTCATAATCCGAAAAGAACTGATGTAAAAAAGATATAAATCCACGGTCAATTTCAAATGTCGTAACAAACGCTTTTTCTTCAAGCATCAATTCCGTTATGCTACCCAATCCAGGACCGATTTCCCAGACGTGCATTCCTTCCTCAAGCTGCATTGCACCTACAATTTTTTTTCTGGCATCAGGTGAAATCATAAAATTCTGTCCGAACTTTTTCTGCATTGCCATGCCGTTTGCTTCAAGAAATGATTTTAGTTCTGTTGGAGAGTTATAATCAGGATGATCCATGTTGTTTCCTTTTTAACAGGTGATTGGCGGAACTTTGGAAAACAGCTCCACAAAAAATATAATCACTTTATACTGTAGGGACAGTATACCGCTAAATACGGGTGAAAGGAAAGGGATGCAAAGAGCTATCACAATGAATACTATTGCACTCGTTAAAAATAAAGTGATGAGTGGCGAAACAATCATTGAGGCGACTATACCAATCGGCATGAGTTTGCCAAAAAGTGAAACACTTATGCCGGACGTTGCAATTTGTGCGCTTATTGATGATGAAAGTGCGTTTGTCGTTGCAGGACCAAATGCCAGCGAAAGCGGTTTGGCAAAGATGGAACTTAACAAGACAATGCCGCCAAGCGCTGCATAAGAAAGCATAAAGGCAGCTGAGTGCATGTCTTGTGGAAGCAATGAAATATGGATAAGGAAAGCGGCAGACAATACGGCAGCCATGTCAATGTTTTTATGACAAATCAATGAAGCTGTTAGCAAGAAAAGAGAACAGATCAACGCTCTAAGCAAAGAAGGCGATATTCCCGCAAACCAGAAGAAAAGCAGCACGCTTATAAGCTGCGGAATATAAATATATTTTTTACCAAAGAGTTTTCTTCCGGCCTTTGTAGCCAAGCCTGAAAAAAATGATAAATGCATGCCGCTCAATGCCAGAATATGCGACAGTCCCGCGTCCTTGAAATAGTCCCGAACTGAATCCGAAAGATATTCTCTTGAACCGGACAAAAGTGAAAGCACAAGGGCGCCTGCACTTCCCCAGGAGTACATGAGCCGCTTGAATAAAAGACGTGAAATTGCACGGAGATGCGCAATCCTCCCCAAGAGTGTGTTTGAAAAGTGGCAGTCAGAAATTTCTTTTATCACAAAGGAACCTTTTGTTTCCGACCAAATTCCTTCCGCCTGAATATACGCGCCTTTTTCGATGAGAAATGATTTTTTAGCAAGAGATGAAAGTCTGCCCGGTGAATATGTTTCCACAAAAGATGCAGGAATGGACACCGGAATGGCACCCGCTGCGGAAAAGGCATTGTTTTCCATGGAAAAATTTCTTGCAGGCATATATGGTAAAACACCGCGAACTACATGCAGTTTAACTGAAGTGCTGTATATTTTTGAAGAGCCTGAAATGCAAAGAGGAGTTTCAAGCAGTCCGTAAATTGCAGTAACACTCTGAGCAGGCAAAATACTTTTGTATGCATTCCGTTTGCCGAGCGGTACTGCGTTTGTATACAAAAGGAACGCGCATATGCATGCCGATAGAATAACCGGATGGACAAAGGGAATTTCTTTTTTTATCACCACTTCAATTTTGCAAGGGCATTACGAGCAGCAGAAATGACTTCTTCAGGATATTCAAGGTACGTTACATACAGCAAATAGTCAAACGCTGTCTTATCCCCAAGCCCTCCTAATGCATTGATTACCGCAAGAACAATTTTTGTTTCGGGAATCATGTTCTTTTCCATGCTTTTGTTGAGGGAATCAAGATACAGCGAAAGAATCTGGTCTGTTTCGGACGAAGCGACAACTCCAGTGCAGGTGATGACTTGCGCAAATTGATCTACGGAAAGCAAACCGTTTTCGTATTCATTTTTTGCGACAGGAAAATAACTTGTAACAAGTGTCGCGGCCCTGGTCCAGTTGGCATCAGCCAATGTCTGTAACGACAGCCGCTGAAGGCTCAATTGTTCCGCCGTAGGTGTTCCTGCTATAGTTATAGTCTCCGCCAGAGCGTTTTGTGCAACATCTCCTTTAATATTTTTTGAAATCGTGCTGCTTTTTGATGTCATTTGCAGAATTTTAAGTTTTTTGTCTATCGGAGCGGACGCATATATGTTGAGAATTGCCTTTTCATTATTATTCGCAAGAAGTCCAAGTGAATATTCAATTTGCGCCGCATACTGAGGCCAAATTTCATCAAGGTCTACGGCAAAAAGAAGCGAAAATGAGGAGGCATTGCCAATCTTGCCAAGAGAGCCTATTGCTTTTAAAAGCACGTTTGTCATTGCAGCCTTTTGCAACGCGCAGTCGGAAACATATGAGTTGATGATATTTACCGATTCCGTTGATGGAAAAAAGACAAGCCGGTCGAGCACCGCCATACGCAAAGTATCGTCCTTGTAAACGGTAAAAACTTCACCAAGTTTCTGCGAAAGCGTTTTTGCGTCAACCTTGGCAGGATCTGTTCCGACAGCCTGTATTGCAGCTTCAAGAAGCATGACAAGGTCAGCATCATCGCCGAGCGTGGAATGTTCTGCAAGCGCAAAATCAATTGCCTTGAGGCTTAGCGAAGTCATTCCCTGCTCGCCGGCGGTAATGACAGCCTTTTTCTTTTGGTTTATGTCACCTTTTACAAAAGAAACCTCGTAGTCAGGAATTGCGAATGCCGCCTGCTGCAGGCAGAGAAGCGCGATTACAACCGTGATAATAGTCAGGCATCTACTTCTTTTCATCTTATACTCCATCATCGATTGATTCCAACGGAAGAATGTCATCAATGTCATCATCGGAATGAGAAGCACCGTCGGCGTTTGGAATTGACGGCACCGAGATTTTCACCGCACCATCAACAATATCGGTAAGCGCATGATCGGTGAGTCCGTTTTCAGCGGCAATTGTTTCTTCGATGTTTTTGTTTGCCTTCGCGACCGTTTCAATACTTTCTCCGCTGTCCAATGCATCACTTTCTGTCTGGGCAATTGCTTCGTTGATTTCCTTCTGTTCAGGAGGAATGACGTTATAGACATAGCAAAGAATCGCGTTCTTCATGGCAGCTTCAATATGCGTGCATTCAAAGTGAAGTCGTGACTGCTTGATGCCCTCATTATATTCCACCGCGCGTATGACGCCAAACATCATGATGAACGTATCATTGAGACTGAACTGTAATTTTATCTGAACATTTGTCTTGCCCTTGCCGCCGATGCGTATCATTGCGCCGTCTTCGCTTATATCTTCAAGAAGACAGCGGTAACCAGGCACATTTTCAACAAGATTGTAGTCAACGACATCCGTGTTCAGAATGTACATCTGCGCATAAATCTTACATTCACAGCGGATGGAATTCCGCTTCTGCGCGCGCAGCAATTTGTCCGTGTGCTGAAGATACAGGCAGGGAACGCCGGTAAACATCCCTGAATTAAGGACCGTTGAGTCAAATACATAGCTCGCGTCACCTTTACGCCACAAATACACGCTTATCGTTTTGCCAAGCCAGCCATCGCCGTCTATTTTAATGAGATTGTCCTGCTTTGGAATGGAAATAATAATTTCACGGCCGTTGTTTAAAATTTCAGAAAGAAAAACTCCCTTGCCTTTCAAAACGATGCGGAGCCGCTGTCCTTTGTCAAGTGAACGTGTGTCGTCAAGGCCTTTGTTTTTTTCTTCATCAAGCGCTATTCTTGTGCGGAACTGATAGAGCTTGGCAAGAAAAGACTGAATCTCTGTAGTTTGCTCAACCCCCTTGAGCTGTGCGTCTGAAATCACGGAGCTGATGCATCTGTTCAATGACGGTACTGAAAAATAAAGAGAAAGCGGATTTTCAAGATTGCATTCTCTGGAAAGTTTCCAAAGAAGTCTGATTTCCCTAAGACGGAATTTAGAGTCGATGCCTTTGGTGAAGAAATTTATTTTATCCTTATTGAGCATACAAATTTTGACAAAAATTGCTACAATAACGATAAAGAGCGCCGGTATGATAAACTTCAAATTGACCTCACTTCTTTTTTATTATAATATCATATTCTGCAATGAAAAAACAGTATCTTTGGGCTGAATTGGCCATAGTTTTTCTTTTCCTCATCACCCCTCCTTTGCTCACCGTAATGACAGGTGCCGCCGGCAAACAAATGGCTTATACTCTTTCGCCGACCCTTTTTATTGAGGCTGCAATTGCGGTTGCTCTTGCGTTCCAACAGAAATTGCTTCCTGACGAAATGCATGTCCATTCCCCAAAGAAAGGGTTTGCCAGGATAATTTCTTGGACAAGCTGGTCATCAATCACCTTTGGCGGTCTGCTCCTTGTTTTTACCCTGCTCCAGCTTGCGGCGTATCTGTTACCACAAATCGGTTCAAATTCACTGCTGACAGAAATTAAACTGCCTGCTTCTGCCAGAGAATGGATAGTATGTGTCTTGACACTTGTAGTAGGCGCATTCTATGAAGAAATCATGTACCGCCGGTACCTTTGTGATACGCTTATCTTTCTGTGCGCAAAAAAAAGATGGGTGCGCCTTTTCATCGAAAGTTTCGTCATCCTTATTTTTGCGTTTTCACATTTCTATCTTGGATGGCCGGCAGTTGTCAATGCGCTGCTCTGCGGAATTCTTCTACGCCTCTGCGTAATTAAAACTGATTCAATCATACCCGGCGCCACAGCACATTTCTTGTATAATCTGCTTATGTACCTGCTGCTTCTCTTTCAATAATTCTACTCGGACTTGACATGCTGCATTGTCCAAGCGCTCACTGAATATGCATATGCAAGCGATTCAACAGCACGCTTTTCAACTGCGCTGACCGTTTTTGAGGGGACACAAAGCGGCACAACGACAAATGAATCTGAACCTTGATAAATGTGAAGGGAAACTTCCGCCCCGTTGCCAAAATCCTTGTTCAAAATGGAATATTTTTCCGTTTCCGGGGGAAGCGGGAAAAGCTGCCCGTGACGAAGAAGTTGTTTTGCCTCTTCATCAGACATTCCGGTTATCCATTGCGGATAGATGTATGGATCGCACCAGAAAGAAGTGTCATCTTTAAGAAAGACGGTGATGTCGTCAGACAATTCGTAAACGGTTGGCTTTGCACTGCTCCGCACGGCAATTCTATTTGTCGCGGTATTGTCAATTCCAAAATAAAGTTCTGAAAGAATTTGATTATCCTGACCGTAAAAGCGTAGTACCGCCGCCTGTTCTTTGGTTACAGAAAGACGGTTATAGTTTGACACGCTGTCTGCCTTCTTGTAGAACTTGCACACTTTTGACGCTGATGAAATGAGGTTTTTTACTTGCGATATGTCCGCAGGCCAAATTTCTGACGATGCCGAATAACCAGACAGCTGGCAATACGAGCCTGTCCAGAAAGTATCATGGCGCTCAAGCTCAAGATAGTGTTCTTGTTGCGGAAGCTGAATTTGTATTTTTGCAACGGACTCGCTGTATTTTGGATTTAAAAGAGACAGCTGCAGCGGAACACTTTTTTTTGCAGAAAACAATGGAGTTAGAGAAAGAATCAGGACTGCTCCCAGAACTGCTGCAACGATGGCAAGGGAAAAAACAATGTCCGAGCTTTTTTTTGAATTCATGATTCCACCCTTTTATTTTCCGGCGCAGGAGCATTATATTTCTTCCGCGCAATATATACAGCAAAAGCGCAAACAAGTGAAAGAATGCAGGGAATGAAGCAGGTGATGAACAATATCAGAACGCGTAAAGACAGAAGCTGCCCCAAGGAGACTTTATAAAGTGAAGTGTCGGTATAGTTCCTGTTTTTGAGCGAAAGAATCGCTTGCTGCCCTTGTAATGAAATGAGGCTGTCAGTCAAGAAATCAAGACTTCTGAAATCACCTGTATTTCCCGCAGTATAATTAAGCATCATTGTTGAAAACGCGTATTGGTCACCGAACAGAATGATTCCCCTGGTGACGCCTTTGTCCGTTGTATAATAACCGTTGAGCTCACCTTCATATTTTGCGGCCACCGTAAACGGACCTGCCGCAGCGGACACAGGCTTAGCATTCTGAATGGTAAAAGGATTTGTCACGAATTTATCAGACTGCTTTTGATACTGCCATGAAGCCTTGCTGGTGACAAGAAGCGGTGTGTACAGCTGCTTGCCTACATTGTCAGTTGAGCTTGGAGCATAGTCGATGGCACACGGCCAGAACAATGTCATGCCGGTCAGCGCGTTTGTCTGCGGACGAAGCACCGGCCACAGGGAATAATTAACCTGCTCAGTTTTTGTATCCGCAGCTATAGTGCCATCGCTGTTTGTATCGCTGTACATGGTAAGGCGGAAATTTGAAATGTCGGCGGTAATTGTGTCTTTGAAGGTAATTCCAAAGCTCGAAAGCATACGGCATACTTTGTCATTCTTTTCGGTGACGTCCCATGTCCCCGCGGTATCAACCGTATAAGGCGTGGTTGCAATGAATGTCGTTCCGCCACGAAGAATGAACTGTTCAAGAGATTCTGCGGAAGACGCATTGAACTGCGATGTGCCTATGACAAGCAGAGGAATGTCATTTTCAAAGATAAGTTCTTTTGAATCATCATCAGGAAGTTGCGTTTGAGTTACGGTAAATCCTTGTGACTCAAGCCATGGAGTGACATAGCTGTACTCGTTCTGCAGTGACTGACCGTTGCCTACAAGTATCTGCACGGAACGCTTCGTGCCTCGTACAAGAGAAGCTATTCTGCTCGACAAGTCATATTCCAGAGTCGTTGTGTTGAGCACAAACGGAATTGTTTCCGTCCGGTCAAGATATTCTACAATTATTGCGGAGTAAACACTGCTATATGACGTGCTTTCGTTGTTTGCTGTCTGAAGTTGCTGCGGAGAAATGCCGTATCGAGAAAGTGTTGATTCATACTTCTTGTCTGAAGAAGGATTTATCAGCGTCTTTGTTATAAGGCTGTTTTGAGATGCATACTCGTCAAGAAAATCATTTACATCACGCACCTGCGGATAAAGTTGCTGCAAAGCCGTACTCCGGTAATACGTTATCTGCAGCGGTTCGTCAACTTCAGAAAGAAGCGTCCTGCTGTATTCTGAAACAGTGAATTTTTTGTTGGCAGTCACGTCAAACCGCTTGAAGATGCGTGAACTGTCCGCATAGAGAAGCACGACTATCAATGACATAAGCAAAAATATCTTCTTGAAAGAGGCGGAACGACTTGTATGAAGGCTGAAAGATTCCCCTTTCTTGAACGACAGCGATGCGGATCCAAGCATGATAAAAGCAACCGTCGTTGTCAGATAGAAGAAAGAGTCACGCGTGTCGATGATTCCTTTTCCGGCGCTGTCAAAATGCCAGGCAAAAGAAATGTCGTGCAGAAAAGAGGACAGAAACGAAGGAAGCCGTACATAAAGCGGCAGCAGATGGGCGCTGTTCACTACGGCAAGCAACAGTGATGAAAGAAGCGCCGCGCCGGCCGTTGATGAAACCGCAGTTCCTACAAACAGCGTGAAAGACACTGCGGTAAAAAAATAAAGTATAATTCCAAAATAGCCGCAGATACATTGGGCGACATCTACCGTACCAAAAAAAGACACTGCTATCGGTACGACAACGGTGCTCGCCACGGAGCCGGCAATGAGCGTCATGAGCGCACATAATTTTGCAAAGAGAATGACAGGCTGCGGCTGCGGATATATTCTTTCTTCCTGCCGCGACGGAAGAATCGCGCACACCGCCGGAACGGCAATAATTCCTATGTATGGAAAAGCGGTGAAAAAATGATGCAGGTCCGTCGAACCTGTTTCTGTAAAGAATTGCTGACCAAGAAAAAATTGGAGCGAAGCAAAAACGGCGACAAGGCAATAGACTGCGTAAGAAAGCGGATGTATTGCAAGTCTAAAAAGAAATGATGAATATACAGATGCAAACTGATTGTTTTTATTTTTCATAGCCCGTTCTCTGCTTTGCATGAATCGACTTCCTGGGTAAGTTTGAGAAACGCTTGCTCAAGGTTCCTTGCTTTTGTCTGCGCAAGTATTTCTTGTATCGAACCGCTGGAAACTATCTTTCCATGTGCAATAATGTATACGTTTTTACAGAGGGATTCAGCTTCATCAATGTGATGAGTGGAAAGAAGGACGGCTTTTTCCTTCGCAAGCGACAATATCACTTGCCTCATGTGTACAATTTGAGCAGGATCAAGGCCGTCGGAAAATTCGTCAAACACAAGGACTGACGGATTGAATGAAAGCGCCTTTGCAAAACTGGTGCGCTGTAAAAAACCTTTTGAGAGCGTACCTACCCTTTTATACAAAACATCTTGAAGCTGTGTATATGCAACAGCCTTTGAAATTGTCTGTTCCGCCTGCTGCTCTGAAAGATTGTGTATTTTTGCGCACTGGTACAGCGTTTCCTTCACGGTAAGTGAATAATCCAAATCAGGCGTGTCGGGGACAAAACCGATTCTGCCGTTGAGATTTTCTTCGCCATTGACAATGACGGTGCCGGAAGTTGGATACAGTAAGCCGCAGAGCCCCTTAATCAAAGTTGTCTTTCCTGCGCCGTTTGGGCCGAGCAGGCCTGTCACTGAGCCTGCTGAAAAAGATAGTGTCACTCCATCGCAGGCGGTTATTTTCTTTCTGCCCGTTCCATATTGCTTTGAATATGATTTAAGCTCGGCATATGGCGTATTTTCCATTGCTACTCCCGGTACGGAATTTCAAAGTGCATCCGGTCTTTGGTGAGTTGCGCCGCGGGGTACACTTCCCTTGCCTGGTTCAAAAGAATGCCTAGCTCGTTGTCTGTATAACGCGGGCTGTAGTGAATAAGCGCCATGTTGAGCGCCTGGGCATCACGGGCAATTGTTCCAGCCTGGCGTGCCGTCATGTGCTTTTTTTCCACAGCCTGGTCAGCGCAGTCATCGGCAAACATTCCTTCACAAATGAGTAAATCGCTGCCTTTCACTTCTTTTGCAATTGAAGGCAGATAGAGCGTATCAGTCACATAGCTGAATTTTCGTCCGCTTCTTGGCTTGCCAACAACTTGTTCCGGGGTGATTTCTTTTCCGTCATCATTCACGACTTTTTCGCCATGCTGCAGCTTGCCCCAGAGCGGTCCCCTTGGCACATTGAGTGCCGCCGCCTGCTCAGGATTGAATTCCCCCGGTCGGTCCAACTCTTCAAGCGTATAGCCTACGCATGTTTTTGTATGCTCCAGCGGAAAAGCGCGGATATAGAAGCTGTCGCCGCCATACACGGTGCAGGGAGCTGTAATTTCTTTTACTATAACAGGATAGTTGATATACATGTCAAGCACTTTTCGGCTTGTCTCAATATATTCGGCAATTTTTGGCGGTCCGAATATGTACAACGGCTCAGTTCTATCCACTTGGGATGAGAGCATCAGAATGCCTGGCAGCCCGGTGACGTGGTCTGCATGAGTGTGCGACACAAAGATGGCGTTTATCTTCTTCCATTTTAGATTGAGCCGCCGCAAAGAAACCTGCGTTCCTTCACCGCCGTCAAACAAAAAAAGATCGCCGTCACGACGCAGCAAAACTGATGTCAGATGACGATACGGCAACGGCATCATGCCTCCGCAGCCAAGTACAAATGCTTCCATATTCATATGCACGGTACTCTACTATAAAAACGCCTTTCTTGCAAATACCGTCCTACTTGTAACCGTGTTTTTTTTCCGCTATAATAGTAAAAAATTTTGAAAATAAATTGTCAGCGATACTATATTTCTTGCTAAAAGGAGCTTGCAGATGAAAGGAATTATTCTTGCCGGTGGCGCGGGTACTCGACTCTATCCAATTACAAAAGCTGTTTCAAAACAAATTCTTCCGCTCTATGATAAGCCGATGATTTACTATCCGCTTTCCGTACTGATGCTTTCTGGAATTCGCGAAGTGCTTATCATTTCAACACCAAGGGACATTTCTCTTTTTAAGCAGCTGTTCGATGACGGTTCATGGCTCGGAATGCATTTTGAATATGCCGTCCAGGACAAGCCGCGCGGACTTGCAGACGCATTCATCGTCGGTAAGAATTTCATCGGTTCGGATTCAGTGGCGCTTGTGCTCGGTGACAACATATTCTACGGTCAATCTTTCACCGCAACGCTAAAAAAGGCAACTCAGAAAGTCACAGCATCCGGTGGCGCCGTAATTTTCGGCTATTTTGTCAAAGACCCTACTGCATATGGCGTTGTTGAATTCAACAGCGAAGGGAAAGTCCTTGGCATTGAAGAAAAGCCTGCACAGCCAAAATCAAATTATGCGGTGCCGGGATTATATTTCTATGATAATTCGGTCATTGACATAGCAAGCTCCGTAAAACCTTCTGCGCGCGGAGAGATTGAGATTACCGCTGTAAACAACGCGTACCTAGAGCAGTCAAAACTGAGTGTAGAACTTTTGGGACGCGGCATGGCATGGCTTGACACCGGAACATATGACGGACTGCTTGAGGCGAGCAATTTCATTGCCACCATTCAGAAGCGACAGGGAATGTATGTGAGCTGCATTGAAGAAATTGCCTTTAGAAACAAATGGATTTCGCGCGACAAGTTGCTTGAACTTGCCGCTGGATACAAAACGGAATATGGTTCCTATTTAAAGTTTATCGCAGGGTGAGGGAAAAATGCCATTTGAATTTAGAAAATGTCCCATCGAAGGACTCTATGAAATTCAGCCAAAAGTATTTGGTGACAAGCGCGGATACTTTTTTGAAGTCTACAGCGAAAAGGATTTTCTCGCGGCAGGACTTGCCATGTCATTTGTGCAGGACAATCAATCTGCAAGTACGGCCGGCGTATTGCGCGGACTGCATTTTCAAACACTGCATCCACAAGGAAAGCTGGTGCGCGCCGTTGAAGGCAGAGTGTATGATGTCGCCGTAGACTTGCGCTGCGGTTCACCGACATTCGGTTCGTATTACGGCGTCGTGCTCGACAGCGAAAAACAAAATGAATTTTACATTCCCAAAGGATTTGCACACGGTTTCTACGTGCTGAGCGACCATGCCGTCTTTGCATACAAGTGCACCGATTTTTATCATCCTGAAGATGATGCAGGCCTTATGTGGAATGATGCAGCAATCGGCATAGACTGGACAAGTGTCGCCCCCCATTTGAAGCCGTTGCTTTCTGAAAAAGACACAAAGCACCCGCTGTTTGACAAGACAAAAAAATATTTTGACAAAACAGGAGTTTGGATTGGCTGATTTTTGATTCTGCATCCAACAGTGCGGAACAATTTATATTTTTTGACAAGAGGTTTACGATATGATTTGGCTCATTGGTTGTAATGGAATGCTTGGTACAGAAATTGCTCGTCAGCTTACGGCTAACAGCATTGCCTGGGTAGGAAGCGACAGAGATGTTGACATCACAGATTCAGATGCGCTTGATACATTCGCTCAGTCACATGACAGTTCTGCAAATAGAACTGGATTTGCAGCAAGCAGCGGTTCAATTCCCGGAAAAATAAACTGGATAATCAACTGCGCTGCATACACCGATGTAAACAAAGCAGAAAGTGACGCTGAGCTTGCAAAAAAATTAAATGAAGACGGACCGCGCAATATCGCCCGCACCGCAAGACATATCGGCGCAAAGCTAATTCATATTTCCACAGATTATGTTTTTGACGGAACAGGCACCACTCCCTATACGGAAGACATGCCAAAGCAGCCGCTCGGTGTATACGGCGTAACAAAGGCAGCGGGAGAAGATGCAGTTCAAAAGGAAATGACACAGTATTACATTCTTCGAACCGCATGGCTCTATGGTTTTGACGGACACAACTTTGTATATACCATGACTAAAGCAATGGACACTCACGACAGCGTAAAAGTTGTTGAAGATCAAAAAGGCTCGCCTACTTTCGCCGGAGACCTTGCTTCCGTCGTGCTTAAAATCATCCTCACTTCGGCAAACGCGCACGGCCTTTTTGGAAAGAACAGCGCCATTCCTTACGGGATCTACCACTGCACCGACATGGGCGAAACAAACTGGTATCTTTTTACAAAGAAAATTTATGAGTACGGAAGAAAGTTCGGACGCATCACCCACGAATGCACGATAAATCCCTGCACGACTGAAGAATATCCAACACCGGCAAAACGACCGGCATATTCCGTGCTCAGCAAAGAGAAAATACAGAAACTACTCAAAATAAAACTTCCAAAATGGGAAGACAGCCTTGAGCGCTTCATGAAGTCAGACAGTTTTGACATAAAATGATTTTTTCAAAAGGGAGAATGTAAGATGGCAAAAAGAAAATTACAGAATATTCTTATTACCGGCGGCTCCGGCTTCATCGGAAGTAATTTCATTCATTACCTCTTTGGTCTGAGCGCGACGGGCGAGAGTTCCTTTATGGATTCAAACTTCACCGGCAGAATTGTAAATGTTGACTGTCTTACATATGCCGGAAACGCCGAAAGCCTTGCTGACGTTGAACAGCGCTTCGGCGGCACCAGGTATTTCTTTGAAAAGGTTGATATTTGCGACCGCCCGCAGATTGAGCGTATTCTAAAGCAATATGACATTGACACCATCATACATTTTGCTGCGGAAAGTCATGTTGACCGTTCAATTCTAGGACCAGAAGCATTTGTAAAAACAAACATCATGGGAACATACACGCTTCTTGACTGCGCAAGAAAATATTGGAACGTAAGCCTGGACACCCCCCGCGACGACGTTCTGTTCCATCACATTTCAACTGATGAAGTGTACGGTTCTCTTGGCGCCACAGGTTATTTCACCGAAGAGACAAAATATGATCCGCGCTCACCGTATTCAGCAAGCAAAGCGTCAAGCGACCACCTTGTCATGGCATATTACCATACATACGGACTTCCCATCACCCTTTCAAACTGCACGAACAATTACGGACCATTTCAATTTCCAGAAAAACTGCTGCCGCTTATGATTCTCAACATGACCGAAGGAAAGAATCTTCCGGTATACGGCGAAGGCAAGAACATACGCGACTGGATTTACGTCGAAGACCACAACCGCGCAGTCTGGCAGATTGTAAACGACGGAGTGACCGGACAAAAATACAACATTGGCGGTGAAAATGAATGGCAGAACATTCAACTGCTCGATAAACTGATTCAACTCACTTCAAAAGAAGCCCATCTTGATGAAGCAAAAGTTCGTTCCACAATCATCCATGTAAAAGACCGTCCGGGACATGACGCCCGCTATGCAATAGACTGTACAAAAATAAAAAAGGAACTTCACTGGGAACGCAAGATGACCTTTGAGCAGGGATTGCTTCTTACCGTAAAATGGTATTTGTCTCATCCCGATTGGATTAAGCACATCCAGTCCGGCGAATATATGAAATGGATCACAAAGAATTACGGGGAACGCAAGTAATTTTTTTGTAAACACCCCAAACACTATAGGAAAGGATTTATTATGAAACGAACATTTTTGCACACCGCATTTTTTATTTCCGCATGTATGGCCATGCTTCCGCTTTGCGCACAGGAAGCGCTCAAGTCCAGCGAAGAAGAATACTACGACTTCCTTTCGCTTTCAGGAATTGTTGAACGCCCCACCCTCGGCTATCGCACGCTCAGCGACTCCGTGTGGAACTTCCGCTCAAGCACTTCTGACAATCAGGACGAAACACCTCTTTCTTTTGCCGACAGCGATGCAAACGTTTGGAAAAATAATAACCTTGGAACAACATTCACCCTCTGGCACCCTGAAAATGCATCCACAAATTGGTATCTTTCCGGTGTCAAGCAAGGCTTCTTCCTAAGAGCATACGGTCCGGAATGGTACAACTCCTACAACACCGCAGCCCCCTACGGCCAGAACGATGGCGCGCTCTGGCAAGGCCGCGGCTACAACACATCTCTTACCGGCGGCATACGACTCGAAGGATACGGTCTGGAGCTCACACTCAAACCGCAGCTCTGTTTCCAACAGAATGCAGACTTTGAAATTATGCCATCCGCCTACGACAATGAATACGGATATTTCTGGGGATATGGATTAGACGCTCCGCAACGCTTTGGAAATTCGCCCTTCTGGACCTTTGATTGGGGCGATTCTGAAATACGATATACATGGAAAACTGCAACGATTGGTTTTGGTACGCAAGCAGTCTGGCTTGGTCCGGCGTGGCTCAACCCAATGCTGGGAAGCAACAATGCAGGAACATATCCAAAGTTTGACATAGGCTTGAGAAAGACCAGGGTGACATTGCCTTTCTGCAATGCATTTGTTGGAGAAATTGAAGGTAGAATCATTCTTGGCTATCTCAGTGAATCGGACTATTTTGACAATGATTCAACAAATAATCACAATATGATAAATGTTTTTAACATGTCATTTGCACCTTCTTTCATTCCCTATCTTACCATTGGGGCCACAAAAGTCTGCCTCAGTAAATGGCAGAAGTTTGAAGCGTACTATCTTAATCCGTTTTATGACAGCAACAACAGCGAAGATCAAAAGGCCTCTGTATATCTAGACTGGCTTATTCCCCATGCGGGATTTGAAGTTTTTGGAGAGCTCGGAGTGGATGACTATGCATGGGATAAAATTTCAAATCCATTCCACACCATGGTCTACACCGTTGGCATGAAACAGGTAATACCAATGTGGAAAGCTGTCGCAGAAAAAGGTGTACGGAGCGAAATTGTTTTTGAATGGAACAATTTTGAAATGTCACAGGATTTCCAACTGCAATGGGGATACATGGGATATTACTCACATTCGCTTATCACACAAGGATACACTCAGCGCGGACAATTGCTCGGCGCAGGCTCCGGCTCATTCGGCAACAGCCAATACCTTGGTTATACCATATATTATCCAAAGGGAAGCGCTTCGCTCTATTTCCACCGCAACTGTCCTGATGTAAACTACATTCTAAACAAAGCGGTAAACAGCGGCGTCACGGAAGAATTACTTCAACATGTTTGGTCAAGATATAAAACATATATCACCTTGGGAATTTCATCGTCAAATTATTTGACAAAATCTTTCATGCTTACCGGTGGTTTCAATTTCACTTATATACATTATAATTTTTATAAAGATGATTCTGATTTAAATACCGTCCAAATCACTTTGTCGGCAAAGTATACTTTATAATATACAAATCTTAAAATTGAAAGATATAGGAAATTAAGTAGATGAAAGAAAAATCTTTAAAGAAGAACGTTTTCTATAATGTTATAAAAATGTTTTTGTCTCTTATATTTCCGATGATTTCATTTCCCTACGCATCACGCATTCTTATGCCGGAAGGAATAGGAATCGTCAACTTTGCCAACAGTATTATTTCATATTTTTCAATGATCGCGCTTCTTGGAATTCAAGCATACGGTATACGCGAAGGTGCAAGAGTAAGAGACGATAAAGAGAAGCTAAGCAAACTTGTAAACGAACTACTTGTAATCAATTTCATAGCTATGGCAATTTCATATGCTTTATTATTTACCTCACTTTTTACCGTGCCAAAATTTTTCCCCTATAGGAAATTACTCATTATTTTAAGTACAAATATTATATTCAATGTCATTGGAGTCGATTGGATTTATGGTGCACTTGAAGAATACAGATATATTACTATCCGTTCATTTGTATTTCAATTTTTATCTCTTGTAGCTTTGTTTATTTTTGTAAAAAAACCAGATGACTATATCAAATATGCCCTTATATCAGTCTGTGCAAGCGGCGGATCAAATATCTTCAATTTAATTCATTCAAGAAGATTCATTACTTATTTTAAAATAAAGAAGTTGGAATTATCAAAACATTTAAAGCCTGTATTTACTATGTTTGGTATGGCCATTGCATCAAGTATTTTTACTATGATGGACACAACGATGATTGGTCTGCTCTCAACTAATTATGAAGTCGGCATATACAGTGCAGCTTTAAAGGGTGTAAAACTAGTCTGCGGACTTATATCTACAATAAGCGCAACACTATTACCAAGAGTTTCTTATTATCTTGGAAATAATGAAACAGATAAATTTAATAATTTATTGGAAAAGAATTTCAACATAACCCTTTTCCTATCAATTCCTGCAACACTGTTGATAACCTGCAACAGTCCATTAATTATCACTTTGCTGAGCGGAAAGAATTTCATGGACTCAGTTTCCTGTATTGAATTGTTAGCAATGCTGATATTTTTTAGTTCAAATAGTCTGCTTATTGACAATCAAGTTTTAATTCCTATGAAAAAGGAATTGTGCAATCTTATTGTATTGATCATTGGAGCGGTAACTGATTTAATTTTTAATCTCATATTGATTCCTCATCATGGCGCTTTTGGCGCATGCATCGGAACTGTTGTCGCCGAAGGAATTATGTTTGTAATTAATTTTATCATTGCAAGCAAATTGATTGACATTCGCAATTTATTTACAATAGTAAAATCTTATATACCAGCATCACTCGCGCTCGCTTTATTAACTTTAGTACCTTATTTTCTCTTTAAAACTTCTCTAGTAACTACACTGCTTATCTCAATCATTGCTTCAATCATATATATTGCTTGTCTTTTTTTTGCAAAAAATTCCATAGTAACTTATTTATTCAGGAAAAGATAAATGAATATTGCATTCTATTCAAACCAATTATCAGAACGCGGAACGGAAACAGCTCTCATTGATTATGCTTCCGCAAATGAAAAATATCTCCACAACAAATCTTTTATCGCTGTGCCTGCTGATAAAATTGAAAGCAAAGAACGGTTTGAGTATCTCTCACAAAAATATAAAATAATCACGTTTACTACAATTGATGAACTGAAGTATGCCCTTGAATCTAATAAGATTGATTTACTATACGCGATTGTTGACGGTTATACGCAGGATATAGCTGACCAACTTGACGGCTGCATACCGACATTTGTTCATTGTGTATTTTCAACGCAACGCAAACATGGAACTTACTACTGTCCAATACATCAGTTTTTAAATTCATTTTATCATACTCACTACCCAGTGCTACCACATATTGTTAATTCATTTCCAGAATGTAAAGAAAATTTGAGAAAACAACTGGGAATACCAGATTCTGCAACAGTATTCGGATCTTATGCAGGAAAAGGTAGTTTCAATATTCCTTTTGTGCAAAGAACTATAATAAAAACCGCTGAAAATAATAATTCTATTTATTTTATTTTTATGAATATTTACGATTTTGTTTCTCAATTAAATCATGAAAAAATGAATAATATCATTTTCTTACCGGGATCAACGGATTTAGTTAAAAAAGCTACATTTATCAACACTACAGACGCCATGATACATGCACGCATTGACGGCGAGACATTCGGTCTAACTGTTGCTGAATTTTCCATCATGAATAAACCAGTGGTAACATATCGTCCGAATTTTCTTTTTCGTTGCAAAGAAAGCATTAGAAGTTTGCTCAGGAAAAGGCCTCGTTATGCAACGGCTCATATACAAAATCTAGGTAATAAGGCTATACTTTATAAAAATGAAAGAGAACTCCAAGATATCCTTTGTCATTTTGACCGATACTATAATAAACAGATGCAATACGACTGTTTCAGCGAGGCTTTTAATGCAGAAAAGGTGATTGAAATTTTTAATTCAATTATCAACGGCTGAACTAACACAAGGGGATTTTTAATGAAGCGTTATCTTATTACAAGAGCATTGCGAAAAATATATACTTTTTTCTTTAAGCCTCCAACAATCTGCAATTCTTTTGTAGAATACCGGGATCAGGAAGCTAACGATTTAGTACGTGAAAGAATCATTCATTCCGAAGAAAATGGATTACTCGTTGCAAAGTTTGGAACGTATGAGCTATCATGTGTCAACTTTTTCAGTAGAGATAAAATTCGAATCGCAGATAAAATTGAAATGATAAAAGGTACCACAGAGCTCAGAAAAGAATGTATTATACCTCCACTGTGCAGTAACGCAGGTTTCTTTCCACAAGATGAAAACCTTATCCGCCAATTCTCCGAGCTGATGCTCCAAGATTGTTCAGAAATTGACATTCTTGGCTCATATATTTATGAAGAAAAATACCGTGAAAACGAATTAAAGAATGCAATAAAAGTCAATCTTAACGGATATTACGCACCTTTCCTCTGGAAAAATCCTTGGTCATCTGCGTTAAAAGATAAGAGAGTTCTTGTGATACATCCTTTTACCGAAAGCATTAAAAAGCAATATGCAAAAAGAGAACTATTATTTACAGACAAGTCTGTATTACCCACATTCAAATCACTTGAAACGATTAGGGCTGTTCAAACTATTGCAGGTAATACTCCGGATAAAGAATTCAACAATTGGTTTGACGCACTCCACTACATGGAAAATGAAATTGATAAAAAGGAATTTGATATTGCATTAATCGGTTGTGGTGCATACGGTTTGCCACTTGCCGCATATATCAAAAGGAAAGGAAAGATTGCAATTCATCTTGCCGGTTGGACACAAATGCTATTTGGAATATATGGTAACAGATGGATTCATGATCAACCAGAATTTTCACGTTTTATCAATGAATATTGGATACGTCCGGCAATGGATGAATGCCCCCATAATAAAGATTCAATAGAAAATGGATGTTACTGGTGATACTATGAAAATATTTGACTGCTTCACTTTTTTTAATGAAATTGATTTACTAAAATTCCGAATTGAACTTTTATATCCAGCTGTAGACTACTTTGTAATTGTCGAATGTTCAAAAACACAAACTGGCAATGATAAGCCATATAATTTTTTAGAACATGAAAAAGAATTTTCAAAATGGAAGGATAAAATAAAATATTTTAAGGCAGATACTCCCCCTTCTCTGGATGAAGCAAACGGTGAAAACTGGGCAATAGAAAATTATCAACGAAATTATATTCTTACTGGTCTTGTAACCCTTAATCCACAGAATGATGATATCATTCTGATTTCTGATTTAGATGAAATAGTTAATCCAAGCGTGATTTCTCATTTTGATGATTACAATGTAGCTGTTGTCAACGAAGGACTTAATCTCAAAGCTAAAATAAAAAAAAGTATTTCATTCTTAATGAATCACAAGAAACTTACTTTTAATTCAAGCCTGCTTTCTGTTCTTGAATTTTCACCAGTTGTCTTGAGGCAAGACTTTTTTTACTACTATATGAATTGTAGATGTAATACAAAATGGAACGGTAGCGTTATGTTTTTCTTCAAAAATATCCAACTTCCGCAGAAGCTGCGAAATATGAGAAATGAATTACCAAATGTCATGGGACGTGGCGGCTGGCATTTTTCATATTTAGGCGGTCCGGAAAAAATCATTACTAAAATAAGAAACCTCGTTGAGGGACACTTGTTAAAAATTCCCGAAGGTTACACTATTGAAGAATATATATCATACTGTATAAATAATGCGATAGACATATATCACGCAAAGGGAAATAAGTATTCTTATATAAACCCAAATGAGATTGGATTGCCAGAAATAGAATATTTTATTAAACAGTACCCATTATTTTTTAATACAGAAAGGACTAACTGACACATGGATGTGAGTATTATTATTGTAAATTACAACACCTGCTCACTTCTGGAACAATGCCTGACTTCAATTATAAATCAGACAAAGGACATTTCATATGAAACAATTGTGAGCGACAACAATTCGCATGACGGTTCCATTGAAATGATAAAAACAAAGTTTGCTTCTGTAAAAATCATTGAAAACAATGATAATCTTGGATTTGGTAGAGCAAACAATAGAGCCCTTGACATTGCACAAGGGAAATATATCTTTTATTTGAACAGCGACACAGTCCTTTTAAACAATGCCGTTAAATACTTTTATGATTATTTTGAGTCTCATGCAGAAGAAAGAATAGGCGCACTCGGTTGTAATCTTGTGGACAACAACTTCAAATTCACTCATTCTTACGGAACTTTTCCAGTTTATAAAAAAGAAGTGACTTATTTTTTCATCAATTCCATAAAACTGTTGTGCAAGCATATTTTATTATCAATTAAACTGCTGCCGACAAAGAAAAATTCGATTCAGACCAGTGAACCATATATCGGCGAAGTTGACTACGTCACTGGTGCAGATTTGTTTGTTAAGAACAATGATTTCGCCAGATTTGACGAACGATTTTTTTTGTATTATGAAGAAACTGACATGCAGCTCAACATGCAGAGACACGGTCTGTTGCGCATGATTATTGAAGGACCTAGAATACAGCATTTGTGTCTTTCTTTGAATGCGCCAAAAAATGACATAGAACTAGAAAGATCTTTTTCACATATTCAATCGGAAAAATCTTCTATCATTTATTTTTCAAAAAATAAAAGAATTGGGAATAAGAGCAACTGCATTTTATTGCGTGTGATGATAAAACTGTGCTGGTGGTTTTCTGGTGCAAAAGATAGATGGAGCAAAACAAATTGAAAATACTTTATGATCATCTGGGCTTTATGGAGAAATATGGCGGTGTGTCTCGCTATTACAGTCAGATGATAGCTCACCTGCCTGCAACTATTTCGTATGATATTGCAATACACTTTTCTTCCAATGAATATCTGCCGCTCATAAAAAAGAATGGATACTTTCATTTTATAAATAAGAATTTTCCTCACAAGGATAGATTCTATTCTGAATTGAACAAGCCTAATTCCATTAGGCACATTAAGCACGGAGATTACGATGTATACCACATGACACATTGCGACCCGTATGGATTCAAATTTGTCCCTGAAAACAAAATGAAAGTAATGACTGTACATGATTTAAATTTGTATATGATTCCTGGAATTGTATCTGATACATTTTCTCTAAAAGTCTGGCAGAAAGAATCTGCCGGTATCGTTGACAAGATTATTGCCGTCAGCGAAAACACAAAGAAAGACATGATTGAACAATGGAATATACCTGAGCAGAAGATTACTGTCATTCATCACGGCGTATCCATTCCAGACAAAGCAGACTTTGACATTCCGACTCAAATCGAAAAACCGTATATTCTGTATGTTGGCTCACGGGCTGCTTTTAAAAATTTCAACATGCTTGTTTCTGTATTTGAAAAACTTTGCCAAAGATATCCGGATTTGCTTCTTGTTTGCACCGGCTCGTCGTTTTCGGCAGAAGAGCAAAAGATGATATCTGGAAAAAGGCTCACTGATAAGATTAAACAGATTTCAGTCGGTGACCGTCAATTGCATTCTCTCTATCATCACGCGTGTTGCTATGTGTATCCCTCTCTGTACGAAGGGTTTGGAATGCCACTTCTAGAGGCAATGGCTGCCGAGTGCCCCGTGGTATGCTCTCAGTCGAGTTGCTTTCCTGAAATTGCAGGTGATGCCGCTTTATATTTCGACCCGCATTCTGAGCAGGAAATGTTGTATGCAATTGAAAAAATGATTTCTTCAAACGCAATGCGCGAGACCTTTATTTCTTTAGGCAATGAACGCATCAAGAAATTCACCTGGGAAGAATGCGCAGCACACCATGCGCAGTTCTATTTCGGTTGTAATTGCAAGTAATTCTCTTAAAATAAATTTTATTTTAATTTCGTCCAATTACTTTTTACGGTAACATCATTTTTCACAGAATACCATTCTTCTTCCTTAACAGGATACGTGTATTCATTTGTCAATTTATCCGGCATGAAGCAATCACTTGTTGAAATTATAAATCCTTCTTGTTTTATACTTTCACCATCAGAAATTCTTTTATGTGTATAAGGATTGATTGGATTCTCAATACAATTACTTAATGCAATATTAGGAACATCCGCATTGGTCATAAAATGAGAGTTAAAATTCATTTTATTCTTAGAATTAAAATCCTTAACCATAAGCACCGGATGATATGGGTCACAAACAAAGATGTTCTGTGAAAAATCAAGTTTTCCCAAACCTTGATTATTGGGAATACTGTGATCAGCTACAATTATTATCTTGGTGTTATCATAGCAATCATTCTCTTTTAGATATTGTAACCACCTTGAAAGACAAACATACGAAGCCGCGTTGACATCATAGCATCTTTTTAAAGAATTAAAATTACTATCTTCTGACTGAATATGTGACTGAGGCTTGTAAGAAGGAAACGGAAGCCTTGTATTCTCAACATGGCATAATTCATTATCAAAGGAAACAAATACGTTATGTTCATTTTCAGAGAAGTCGGTCAATTGTGGAAGGAAATCAAGCTCAGAATATTGTCCAATTAAATAATTTAAATTGGTGATGCTGTTTATTGAACTTGAGAACCAATTTCCATTATCATACAATTCATTCCTGACAAAAGGAATGCTTATTCTGAAGATTCCAAATTGAAACAAATTTCTTTCGAGCGCTTTGCTTATAAAGGCAGAGTTAGAGTCAAGACTATTTTGAGTAAGCCAAATTTTAGAAAATTTATTCTGAAGATGGTTTGTATTTGCATAATTCTCCATAAATTTCATATCAGATGCAACATTGTAATTTGCCCAAGGTATGTCAGCAACATAAGATTTATAATTTCCTTGTTCTGTAAATACTTTACTTAATAATGAAAGAGCTTCATTATTTTTATCAACAAGTTTTTCTGTATCCCTTTTATTCATTTCTGCAGGACAATATTCATAACCGCCAAATAGTCCTGGCGCGCCTTGCAGTGTGTGACCGTTTGCTGATGCTGTATTTTCATAAAAAGTAAAACCTTCAAAATCATCATATAAAGTCGGCATTGAATCAAAGATATCTTTGACATATGACGATTCAGCTCTATCAAGCATAAGTACAATAACATTCCTGCCCTGCTTGTTAAGATGAAAAACGGGGGACACAACTTCAGCAGATTTTCTGGTTGCTGCAACTTCTTTTTCATAACTGTTATATATTTTTGAAATATAAAATATCTTGTATACACCTATTCCCATCAAAGAAAAAAGCAATATTTGAAATATGTTGACAAGAATCAGCATTTTATTTTTTCTACAAATGAAAATCACTAAATAACAGACAACTGCTGCAAAAAGAACGCAAAGTAGCAATGTTTTAATACCACCACTTGGAATAGCGCCTATATCAAATGCCAATGTATTTGATATACTTCCGCACTGAGAATTAAACAAAAAAGTATTGCCAAGACTTATTACTGCAATAATTGCAAACGTTACAGCAATATATGTTTGTATTTTTTTACTGAACAAGAAGTATATGCAAGTTGACCAGAAGAAAAACAGACCAAATGACTGCAGAAAACAAAGGTAAATGAATTGAACAGGATTTTTATATGTATCAATGTCTGCAAATTCATTTGGTGAAGAACTGATGAGCAATGCAGGTATTGTTAGACCGACAAGTACCGTCATAGTGATTGCACTTGAAAGAAACAACCGCAGTCGTTGTTTGTCATTTTGGAGAACATTTTGCAAATTATTAGAAAATATTTGTTTCAAAAAACGTATGACAAATGGAATGAGGACAAAAGAAGTCAACGCGCATGACGCAATGATTCTTTTTAACATATTGCCGGAATTGAATATCAGTAAATATACATCAAGGCATAGAACCAAAATACAGAGTAAAATGTATATCTTTTTCTTGGGATTTTTTATTTTATAGAATATATTTTTTATGAGAGAATAAACATTGTTCATTGTCCAATAAAGAACCAATCCTGATGGTGAATCATACAGCAAAATGAGGAAAACTATCGCCATTGCATATATTTGAATTTTTTCTTTTAGCTTGAATCCCTTTGTATAAATAGCTCCTGCAATACAGTTAATTGCCGTCATCAAAATAGGAAGTATGTTGACGGAAAAATTTCCAATTTTGAAAAGGCTGTCAGGACGGGCCAGATCCTTTATGAATAGAAAAGATGCATTTGAAAGCAATTCAAGATGCGATAGAAATAGATATGCGGCAATAAAAAATGGTATCTGTATAAGTAGTCCGATTGATGAACGGAGAGCAAATATCGGCTGATAGTGATTTTCACGGTAGTATGTTGATAAAATCATATACTGCTCATCACCTTTAAATACAGATTTTATTCTGTTCACGCCGTTTTCAAGTTTCTTTTCGGTATCTCGTTCAACTTGCTGCCAGTGTTCTGCAACCGCATAGAGCGGCAGACAGATTGTTGAAACAAAGACACTGACACAAATAAGACATATTCCAGGGTTGTCAAATATATGGTAAAAAACCATGTAAAAGAATTCAATAATTATGTAAAGAGGATAAATTGTATCGGCTACACTAAACTAGACAAAAAAATTAAGGGGTCGTAAACTTCCAAGGAGAAGAAAATATGGAAGAGACACAGAAAAAAGAAGTAAAAGGAAACCGACCCCGGAGGACTTTTACGGAAGAGTTCAAAAAGCAGATGGTGGAACTTTACAATGCGGGAAAGTCCCGTACAGAAATTGTAAACGAATATGAGCTTACACCGTCCGCTCTGGACAGATGGATTTCGCGAATCAACAGCACCGGCTCGACGAGGGAAAAAGACAACCGCAGCGATTCGGAGAATGAGCTGATCGCGTTGAAAAAAGAAAACAAACGGCTTCTGCTGGAAAATGAAATCCTAAAAAAAGCGGCGCTGATTTTCGCGAACAAGTAGAGTACATGAACGCCCACTCAGGAAACTTTGGAAAATCAGCATTATGCCGGGCGTTCGGGATCAACAGAAGCTCGATCTACTACAAGCGGGACGGACAAAAAAAACTTGCGGCGATCGCCCGCCATGAAAAAGATCTGCAGGACGTAAGAACCGCATTTGAGAAAAGCAGGAACAATTATGGCGCCCGGCAGATAAAAACGGCGCTTGCAGAAAAAGGAAACATCATGTCCAGACGGAAAATCAGGCGGCTGATGGAGGAGTCTGGGCTTGAAAGCAGCTACAGGAAGCCGAAGTACGTAAAGCCCGGCACAAAAAAGGCGGACTGCAACAAGGCTGATATTTCAAATCTTCTCGGCCGCGATTTTTCCGGCTGGAATGAAAAAGAAGTTCTGGTCAGCGATCTGACATATGTGAGGGTTGACGGAAAATGGTGCTACATCTGCGTGCTCATCGATCTGTTCAACCGCGAAGTTGTCGGCTGGAGCGTCGGTGAAAACAAGACAGCAGAATTGGTTCTGCTCGCTTTTGCCATGGCCGGAATCGATTTCAGGAGAGTGATGATTTTCCATACGGACAGGGGGATGGAATTCTGCGCTGAAAAAATCGATCTGTTCTTGAATAGATTCGGAATCATCCGCAGCCTGAGCCGCCCGGGAACACCGATCGACAATGCGGTGGCGGAATCATTCTACGGGACCGTAAAAACGGAGTTCGTAAAAAATCAGAATTTCCCGTCACTCGAAAGACTGAAACTTCTATTCGGTGACTGGGTGCACTGGTATAACAATATTCGTTTCCACAGTGCAGATGGTGGCAAAAGTCCTGTAGTTTACAGGAAGGAATTTTATAACGAACCCCTTAAAAATATTGCCTAAAAAGGTGTTGACATTTCAAATAAGGACGGTATATAAAAACTCTTTCATTTACTCACATTATGAATTAATACTGTAATTATTTCAAGGCTTTTTCAAAAGGCATTTACTTTCTTTAGTATGGTTTAAAATACCAACAGCAAATACGCAAGACAAAGGGAGTAAATGCTCCTGATAAAGGGAGTAAATGCTCCTAATAAAGGGAGTAAATGCTCCTAATAAAGGGAGTAAATGCACAGAAGAATGGGACTCTTTTTGTATAATTCAAACGGCTTTATGTCTGTTATCCCGTTATGCGTTGTAAATCTTCTTTGTATCATCTATACTATTCATCTGACTTATATGGACGTATCAATTATCATCGTAAACTACAATACCTGTTCTCTACTCTATGGCTGCCTTAAGTCTGTGTATGAACACACTGCTGGCGTATCATATGAAGTGATTGTCGTGGACAATAAGTCAAATGACGGTTCTACACAAATGGTTGCGCGTGATTTTCCGCAGGTTCATCTTATTATCAATGAGCAAAACATCGGTTTTGGAGCGGCGAATAACAGGGGACTTGATGGTGCACAGGGAAAATATATTTTCTATTTGAACAGTGATACAGTTTTACTGAACAATGCGGTAAAAATGTTCTTTGACTATTTTGAAAAACACCGTGGTGAGCGACTAGGAGCGATTGGGTGCAATCTGACAGGTCGTAACGCTCAGATTATCCACAGCAGCGGAACGTTTCCCTTCTTTGCACTTTCACTCAGGCAGGTTGTCCTCCTTGACGGAGAGCTCTTTTTTCTTTCGCTTCTTTCTCTGTTCCGTGTAAGGGCGGAAATCTTCACTAAAAAAATGAGCGCAAAAAACAGGTGCCAACCGGTCTACGGCAAGGTGGACTACGTTACCGGTGCCGATTTATTTCTGAAAAATGACAATTATGCACGGTTCGACGAGCGTTATTTTTTGTATTTTGAAGACAGCACGATGCAGTTTGCCATGAAGCGGGCGTGTCTTTCGCGAATGATTATTGACGGACCGCAGATTGAGCATTTATGTGGCTCTTCGGCAGGCACTGATTATTCGCTCATGCGCAAGGTTTCATACTCACGCATTCAGTTTGAATTTTCTCGGGTGAGGTTTCTTGGCGACCGCTACGGCAGACGGAGTATCTTTGTTCTTGTTGTAAAACTGCTTATTGTGGCTGCGTGGTGCAATCCCCTTTTGCTTAAAAAAACTCATGCATATATTTTGGAGTTGCTTTCATTATGAATACTACAAAGATTATCATAAACGGACGTTTCCTTGAGCAGAAAATCACCGGAGTGCAGCGGTATGCGCTTGAAATTACAAAGGCACTCGATGATGTTGCGCAGAAGGGGCGTTTTTTTCTAGCAGTGCCGCGCTCTGTCCCGGTGGAAAAGGTTCCAGCGCTCAGGAACATTGAAATTGTCAGGTTTGGCAAGGGACATGGAATTTTCTGGGAACAGATCAGCTTTGCGTTTTATGCGCGGCATAATAGAATGTGTCCGCTCAACTTTTGCAATGAAAGTCCGTTCTTGGCCCCCAAAGGTGTAGTCACTATTCATGACATTACATACAAGGTGAATCCGCAGTTCATCACGACATGGCGGCTCAGGCTCATCCAAGCGTGGCACAATTTGAACACCTGGTATTCACTGCACCATTCGCGGGCAGTCATCACCGTTTCTGAATTTTCTAAGAAACAGATTGTTGACTATTATCACATTCCAGAGCAGAAAATTACCGTTGTCTACAACGCTTGGCAACATTTTTGCACTCAGGTGCCTGATATTTCCATAAATAAACGATTTCCAGCGCTCAATCCAAAAAAATATTATTTTTCGCTTGCAACAATGGCTAAAAACAAAAACTTCAAATGGGTTCTTGACACTGCATCACTCAATCCGGAAGAAACATTTGTCATTGCCGGTTCGATGGACGTTGCAAAACTTGGTGTTTCCGCACAGGAGAGCAAGAACATCATCTACCTGGGATACGTTTCTGACGAAGATGCAAAATTGCTCATGAAACAGTGCAAGGCATTTCTCTTTCCTTCACTATATGAGGGATTTGGCATTCCACCTCTTGAAGCCCTTGCAATGGGAGCGCCGGTAGTCTGCTCAACTGCGGCGAGTCTTCCCGAAGTGTTTGGAAATTCTGTTCATTACATCAATCCGCATATACCGCAGCATAATCTTTCTGCGCTGCTTGATGAAAAAATTGCTCCGGCTGACTCCGTCCTTTCAAAATTCAGCTGGAAGAAATCGGCGGGCGTTCTCCTTCATCTGCTTGACACTCTAGTTGGCAAAACTTTGTGAATAAAGTATAGTAAACGATATGTCTTTGCAGAAAAAGGAATAATTTGATGTTAGATGCATTGTACTCGATTGTCATTTATCCGCTCTATCAGCTTGTTGAACTCTGCTATTACGTAAGCTGGAAAGTTGTAAAAAATTCCGGATACGCTGTCATAGGTGTAAGCATTGCAATCACCCTGCTCTGCCTGCCGCTTTATGTCATTGCGGAGAATTGGCAGAAAATTGAACGCGATACGCAGAAAAAACTCAAACCCGGTATAGACAGAATAAAAGCGGTGTTCAAGGGCGACGAGCAGTACATGATACTCTCCACCTATTACCGTGAAAATCACTACCATCCGATGATGGCGCTCCGTTCATCAATCAGTCTTCTTATTCAGATTCCGTTCTTCATGGCAGCATATCAGTTTTTGAGCAATCTTGGGGAATTGCAGGGAGCTCATTTCTTCTTCATCAATGATTTAGGAGCGCCGGACGCCCTATTCCATATCGGCACGTTTGCCGTGAATGTACTTCCAATTGCAATGACGCTCATCAACATTATCGCAGGCGCCGTTTATTGCAAGGGATTCCCGCTTAAGGAAAAACTTCAAATATATATCATGGCGCTCGTTTTCCTTGTACTTCTTTATAATTCACCGAGCGGTCTTGTCCTTTACTGGACAATGAACAATGTGTTCAGCCTGATAAAAAACATTTTCTACAAATTCAAGAAACCGCTAAAGGCTTTCTATTTCTTTCTGTGCGCACTTGTGGCAGCGGCAATATGGTACCTGCTCTTCAAGCATCATGGATTTATGTACCGCAGGCTCATGCTCATTTCCATTCTTTTGCTGGTGCCGCTCGCCCCTCTCCTGCTCAAAGGAATCAACTGGCTGCTTGACCACGTATTCCAGGAGCTTGTTGACGACAGCAAGAAGCGGACGACGCTTTTCATTCTAACGGGTGTAGTTCTTGCGTTGCTTACAGGCTTTGTGCTTCCTTCTTACTTTGTTGCTTCTTCGCCGATGGAATTTTCTTTTGTTGATCAGTATGCTTCTCCGTTCTTCTTTTTGCGCCATTCGCTGTGGCAGTCAATTGGATTCTGCATCTTCTGGCCATGCTGCATCTACTTCCTTTTTAACAAAAAGACACAGGCTGTCATGGGCGTGATGGGAACAGTGCTCTGTTTCTGTGCCGTGCTCAATGCGTTTGCCTTCAGCGGAAGTTACGGTACGCTCACCTCTCTTCTGACTTTTACCAATGCAGGTGAACTGAAGCCTACAAATATAGAAGCGCTCTTGAATTTTGCGATACTGCTTATACCGGTCATTGCCATTGTACTGTTAATCAAATTCAGAAAAACTTCATGGCTTGCTACAATAACAACAATACTACTTGTCGCATTCAGCGGAATTGCCGTTGCCCACAGTGTGACCATCGGCAAAGGATATGCCGAAGCAAAGCAAATTAAATTTGATAAAGAGCAGGAAATTGGCACTCCGGACAAAGTAACCCCGGTGTTCCATCTGAGCAAGGCAGGCAAAAATGTCTTTGTCATCATGCTTGACCGTGCGATAAGCGGCTACATTCCCTACATCTTCAAAGAAAGCCCGGAGCTCAATGAAGAATATGATGGTTTTGTCTATTATCCAAACACGGTGTCTTACGCCGATCATACGCTCATCGGCGCGCCGCCACTCTACGGCGGATATGATTATACGCCGGAAGAAATGAACAAGCGAAGCTCGGTGCCGCTTGTTGAAAAAAACAATGAGTCGCTTGAACTTCTGCCAGTATTATTCAACAATAACGGATATAAATCGACGGTCACCGATCCTTCATGGGCAAACTACAGCTGGATTCCAGACACACGCATTTTTGAAAAATGGCCTGACATTGCAATTCATCCAACAATCCGGATCTATACAGACATATGGCTTCGCCAGCATCCAGAAGCTGCTTCTCAAACAGCACGGAGCAGTCTGCTCAAACGCAATTTCATCTGGTTCAGCTTCTTGAAAGAAATGCCACTCTTCTTCAGGGACAGCATCTACAACGACGGCTTCTGGTGGAATACAAATCAGTCGCTAGAAAACCTGCAGGATGTGGTGAACAATTATGCGGCGCTTGATTTGCTTCCGCAGCTCACCGACAATAAAGAGGCTAATGAAAAAGGAACCTTTACGTGGCTGGTGAACGAAATGACCCACGAACCGCACTATCTCCAGTATCCTGACTATACACCTCGTGCTGAGGTAACAGATTATGGCAGCGGACCGTTTGCAGCAGAAGTTCATTATCATGCGAATGCCGGCGCAATAAAACGTATTTCCACATGGCTCACTTATTTAAAGCAGCTTGGAGTCTACGACAACACAAGAATCATAATTGTTGCAGACCACGGAGCGGCGCTTGATACAAAAGTGTGTCCTGATCAGGACAAGGCGAATCTACCGTTTAGAATTGAAGCGCACAATCCGCTTCTCTTGGAAAAGGACTTTAATTCACACGGCAGTCTGAAGACCGACAACACTTTCATGACAAATGCCGATGTTCCTTCAATGGCAGTTGATGCAGTCATTGATGAACCAAAAAATCCGTTCACCGGCAATGAAATTAATGAAACTCCTAAGAAAAAGAATATTCATGTCGTAGACAACCATGGTTGGTCACCGGACGCGCATAACAAGAATACGTTTAAGCTGCCTGATGAACAATGGTATACGGTGCATGACAATATATTTGATCCATCTGACTGGAGTAAAGGAAAAAACTAATGAGTATATTTTTACCTCTCTACATTGATCCCGGCACGGGAAGCATGTTGTTCTCGATTCTTATCGGCGCGGCCGCCACGCTGTTCTTTCTGGGCAAAGCGGCAATTCTCAAACTGAAGCTGCTTTTTTCAGGAAGAAAGAACAAAGATGCGATACAGAACGATGCGTCATTCAAGCAGTATGTCATCTATAGCGAAGGAAAGCAGTATTGGAATGTATTTAAGCCTGTCGCAGATGAATTTGAAAGACGCGGAATAGCGCTTACGTACTACACGTCGGCGCAGGATGATCCTGTGTTTGAACAGAAATATACCTTTGTCAAGCCGGAATTCATAGGCGAAGGCAACACGGCGTTCGCACGGCTCAACCTTCTGAGCGCGGGCATTGTCCTGATGACCACTCCCGGTCTGCAGGTGTACCAGCTCAAGCGCAGCAAGAATGTAAAGCATTATGCCCATATTCTGCACGCCACAACGGATGCAACCATGTACCGTTTGTTCGGACTTGATTATTATGACTCCGTCCTGCTTACTGGAGATTATCAAAAAGAGGACATACGCTTTTTGGAAAAGCAGCGCTCCATTTCAGAAAAACAATTGGTCACCGTCGGCTGCACGTATCTTGATGTCTCGGCTTCAGAAATAGCATCATTGCCGAATGAGGAGAACCATCCGTTTACCGTTCTTGTGTCTCCGTCGTGGGGTGCAAGCGGCTTGCTTATGAAGTATGGTGAAAAGCTCCTTGATCCGCTTCTTGAGACTGGATGGAGAATCATCGTGCGCCCGCATCCGCAGTCAAAGAAATCAGAACCGGAAATGCTTGCCCGTCTGCAAGAAAGATATAAAGATGCAAAGAACATCGAATGGGACTTCAACAGGGAAAACATTTTCTCCATGAAGAAGACTGACATTATGATTTCAGATTTCTCCGGTATTATTTATGACTTTACGTTCCTTTTTGACAAGCCGGTCATGTATGTCAATGCGTCAATGGATTTACGGCCGTATGATGCGTATGATTTGAATAAAACAATCTGGCAGTTCCAAGTGTTGAAGCAATTCGGCATAGAATTAAAGGAAGCGGACTTTGGTAATATAAAGACTGTCATTCAGAACGCAAGCGACAGTTCAGAACTGGCTGCCGCACGTAAATCGGCAAAAGCGCAAGGCTGGATGCATGAGGGAGAAGCTGGCAAAAATGTCGCCGACTTCATGTGTTCTATTGTAGATAAACAAACAACAAAATAAGAGGTGCATATTATGTATTATGTAAATGAAAATATTAAGAATACAGTCAGAATGTTTCCTGATCAGGGCAGATATTCATATTTAAGATATGACATGAATGAAAATCCTGAAGGACTTCCGGCTTCTTTTGTAAAGTCAGTCCTTAAAGAAATCACGCCGGAATATCTTTCAATCTATCCGGAGCCTGATGCGTTCATAAACAAGTATGCGTCATATATCGGTGCAAAGTATGAGAACATTTTGACAACGAACGGTTCGGACATGGCCATCCGGTATATTTTGGAGACATTCGGTGAACCGGGCCGCGATGTGGTGACTGTCTCCCCTTCTTTTGAAATGTACTGGGTAAACTGCAACATACTTGGTTTAAAGCATAAACCGGTTTCATACAATGACGATCTTACAATCAGCATTGATTCCATTCTAAATGCGATTGATTCGAACACACGCATTGTCGTCCTGCTCAATCCGAACAATCCGATTGGAAATGTATACACCGAAGCTGAATTGTCAAAGGTCATTGAAAAAGCAAAGCAGAACAACGCCATTGTGGTGATTGACGAAGCATATTACTATTTCTATGACAACACGTTCATCAATCACGCGCTTACCCAGGACAATGTCATTGTGCTCCGTACCTTCTCAAAACTTTTCTCCATCGCAGCATGTCGTCTTGGCGTCATCATAAGCAATCCTGAAATCATCCACTACATCAAGAACGGCCGCCTGACTTTTGATACAAATGCAATCGCACTTCTTTTTGGAGAAAGGCTGCTTGACCACAAAGAAATCATCAAAAAGCTCATTGCCGCGGAGAAAGAAGGAAAGGAATATACGCTCACTGAACTTAAAAACAAGGGATATGAAGTTCGCGACTGCCGTGGAAACTTCATCTTTGTCAAACCGCACCATGATGCCCAGCAGATTGCGGACCGGCTTCGTGATGAAAAGAAAGTGCTTGTCCATGCGTACGGAAATCAATTGCTCAAACCGTATCTCCGCGTCTCCATTGGATCAAAAAAAGCCATGAAAAAATTCGTTGCCGCTTTTGTAACCGTTGACGAATAATGTTTTTTTAATAAAGAGGTAATCAATTCATGATAGGCAATAAGACAGTTGTATACACATCAGGAACATTCGACATGCTCCACATAAACCATCTCAAGATGATTGAATATGCACGCGCACTGGGAGACATTCTCATTGTCGGTGTCAACACCGATGAACTTGTTGCGTCGTACAAGTCGCAGCCTATCATTCCGTTTGACCAGCGCATTGCTCTCATAAAGGCGCTTAAGTATCCGGACATTGTCATTCCGCAGCGTTCTCTTGACCATGCGGACAAGGTCAAGAAACTGCACTTTGATATTTTTGTCGTTGGTGATGACTGGGTGGGCAAATATGACTACCTTGAAAAAATGGGCGTCACGGTTGTCTACTTTCCTTATGGAGCTGGCATTAGTTCTTCATCATTGAAAGAACAGATTTATGAAAAATACGAAAAGATGCAGAGCAAGGCGAACAGTCATTTTCCAAACGATATTCATATCCAGAAAGAAAATCCTGACCCGCAAGACGACGCGGTGAATTCGGAGAAATAAAATATTAAAAGTTCGTTCTCAGGACTGGCATAAATATGCTTTCAATTTTGTATACAGTCATCATATATCCATTGGTTCAAATCATTGAACTTGTATATGGTGCGTTTGACCTCACGTTCAATATTCCGGGCGTTTCCATCATAGGCGTCAGTGTTGCCGTGACCCTGCTCTGCCTTCCGCTTTACGCAGTTGCGGAGCACTGGCAGCAGGTGGAGCGCGACACTGAAAAAAAACTCAAGCCTGGTGTGGAACGAATCAAGAAGTCTTTCAAGGGCGACGAGCAGTATATGATTCTCTCAACGTACTACCGCGAGAATCACTATCATCCGATTATGGCGTTGCGCTCATCATTTGGTCTGCTCATTCAGATTCCGTTCTTCATTGCGGCGTATAAATATCTTTCCGAACTCAGTGTGCTCAAGGGTGCGAGCTTTCTTTTTATCCGTGACCTTGGCGCAGAGGACGCTCTCTTTAAAATCGGTAATTTTCCAGTCAATGTGCTTCCAATCGCAATGACTGTCATCAACATCATTGCCGGTGCAATCTACTGCAAAGGTTTCCCGCTCAAGGACAAGCTTCAGCTGTATGGAATGGCGCTGATTTTTCTTGTGCTGCTCTATACGAGTCCGAGCGGACTGGTGCTCTACTGGACGATGAACAATATTTTCAGCCTTATAAAAAATTTGTTCTACAAATTCAAGAACCCGCTCAAGGTGCTTTACTATACCTGCATGGTGGCGGGATTCGGGCTCGACTTATTCTTCCTTTTAAGCGGATTCAGCTTCAATGACTCCATGGTGTTTGTGGTGCTTTCTTTCATCATTCCATTTGCACCGCTCTTTCTTAAACTTTCACGCAAGTATAATAAGAGCGAACTGCATGACATCCAGGTTCATCCGAGTTACCGATTTGCCATCTGCATTCTTTCACAGCTTATTATTTTTCTGTTGGCCGGACTGGTGATGCCGTCAAATGTCATTGTCGCTTCTCCGCAGGAATTTTCCTTTGTGGACAATTACACGACGCCGCTCTTCTTTATCTGGAACACATCGCTGCAGGCCGCGGGATATTTTCTTTTCTGGCCGCTTTGCATTTACTTTCTGTTCAGTGACAAGAGTCAGTCAAACTTAACAATTTTCTTTGCCATAATTGCCGTGTGTTCGGTCATGAACGCGTTTGTATTCCCCGGCAATTACGGCTCCCTTTCACCGCTGCTCAATTTTGAATCGGAAACGCCAATTAAACTTTCAGTAAGAGACGCAATTATTAATATCAGCGCTCTGTTGCTGATCATTGCGGCAGTGTTTGTTTTCTTCCACTTTAAGAAAGAGAAGATTCTTATCAGTGTCTTTTCTGTCTGCTGCGCGGGTCTTTTGGGTCTTGGTCTGTACAACTGCACAAAGATTGACCATGAATACCGCAGGCTTGCAAAAGTATACACGAATACGCAGGCTGAAGAAGTGTCTCCTGTCTTCCATCTTTCAAAGACCGGAAAAAATGTTTTTGTCATCATGCTCGACCGTGATTTAAGCGGCTACACGCAGGAAATCTTTAATGAGAACAAAGAACTGTATGATGAATTCTCCGGCTTCACCTATTACCCCAACACCGTGAGCTACGCCTTCTTTACGCTCTTTGGCGCTCCGCCACTGTATGGTGGGTACGAGTATACTCCTGAAAAAATAAATGAGCGTCCAAAGGAATCGCTTGTTTCAAAGAACAATGAAGCTCTTTCAGTGCTGCCCCGTCTTTTTGCAGAGAACGGATACAGCGCGACGATGACCGACAGTCCCTGGGCCAACTACAGCTGGATTCCTGACATGTCGATATTCAGCAAGTATCCTGAAAAGATAAATGCGTTTAACACGATGAAGAAATACCGCAACCAATGGTTCCTTAGTCATAACCAGAATATTCCTGCAATACAGAGTACGCTCGACAAACGGAATTTCCTCTGGTACAGCATCATGAAGATGATGCCATATGTTCTGCGCGACTTTATCTATGACAATGGCAACTGGTGGGCCCAAGCATCAGTTGAACAGCGCAACTTTTCTTTTATCGACAGTTACTCGGTGCTTGATTTCATGCCTCAGCTCACTGACACTTCGGCCGGAACAGACGGCACTCCGAAAAACACTTTCACCTACATCTGCAACGACACGACACATGATCCTGTCTTGCTGCAAGGTCCCGATTATGTTCCGGTTGACAAAGTCACCGTCCGCGGTTCATCGCCGTATTCATCAGAGCCTCATTATGATGTTGACGCAGCAGCTCTCAAGCGGCTTGGAACATGGTTTGTATGGCTCAAGCAGAACGGTGTCTATGACAATACACGCATCATCATTGCAAGTGACCACGGACGCAACATAAAGACGGGAGCTTTTGAAAAAGAAAAGAAGCTGCCGTTTATGCGGGAATCATGCCATCCGGTGCTGCTTGTCAAAGATTTCAATGACACGGGCACGCTTAAAATTGACAATACATTCATGACAAATGCAGATGTGCCGACTATTGCCGTGCAGAATCTCATTGCCAATCCAATCAATCCGTTCACTGGGAAAGACATCACGAAGCAGGTTGACAAGAAGCAAGTTGTCGTTGCCACCGGAGGAAACTGGATGCCTGAAGAGCACAAGAAGAACACCTTTACCATTCCTGAGAATGAAAACTTCACCGTCCATGACAACATTTTTGACGAGGATGACTGGAGCCGCACGTCAAAACATATTTTCAACATACCCACGAGGAAGGAAAAATGAAACCAACACATGAAAAGAAAGTTGCAATTGTACACGACTGGCTCGTCACCTTTGGAGGTGCCGAACGTGTCGTACAACAATTGCTTTCTATGTATCCGCAGGCCGACATTTTTACCCTTGTCTATGATGAGCGAAAAATGGGAGCGTATTTTCCTCCTGAAAAAGTGCATACTTCATACATCCAGAAATTTCCATTCGCAACCAAACTGTACACGAAGCTGCTTAAATACATGCCCGGTGCGTTTGAACGGTTCAATCTCACGGACTACGACCTTGTGATTGCAAGTTCGTCATCGTGCGCAAAGGGCGTTATAACTTCGCCAGGAACACCATTCATCGCCTATATACACACGCCGATGCGCTATGCCTGGGACATGTATTTTGAATATCAGTCTCATTCAAATTTTCTTACCAGACATTTCATGAATAAATGGATGCCTGCCATCCGACAGTGGGATTATATTTCAAGTCAGCGAATCGACACCCTTGTTGCCAATTCATCGTACATTGCGCAAAGAATACATAAATTCTGGAATCGAGATGCGACAGTCGTTTATCCGCCGGTTGACACAGAGCGTCTTGCGCCTAACGAAAAACCTGCTGAAGATTTCTATGTTGTTTTCAGCAGATTTGTTTCTTACAAGCGCATTGACCTTGCAATATCCGCATGTGGAAAGATGAAGCGTAGACTTGTCGTCATTGGCAGCGGACCGGAAGAAAAGAATTTAAAGGCTGTTGCAGAACAGTTCAAATGTTTTGGAAATCTTTTCACCTTTACCGGAAGAATCAGCGATGAGGAAGTCCATGACTATCTGGCAAGATGCCGGGCGCTTATTTTCTGTGCGGAAGAAGATTTTGGAATTATTCCGGTTGAAGCACAGGCGTGCGGACGACCCGTCATTGCTTACGGAAAAGGTGGTGCGCTTGAAACGGTCATCGATTCAAAGACCGGGGTGTTCTTCAGCGAACAGACTGAAAGTTCCCTCTGCGATGCGATGACACGCTTTGAAGCGCTCGAAAAGAAAAATGTATTCGAGCCAAAAAAAATTGCAAAACATGCCGCGGCGTTTTCAAATGAACGGTTTAGAAAACAAATGTCAAAAGCCATCTCTGAAACGGAGGAACGTTTGTCATGAAGATTGCCGTTGACTGCAGAATGTCCGGGAAAAGCGGCATTGGCACTTTTCTTGATGAAATTCTTCCCTTCCTCAATTTAAAAGAGAACACGCTGCTGTTGTTAGGTTTTGCAAAAGTACCTGATGCGTTTCCGCTTCCCCGTCAATGCGCTGCGCTTCCCTGTGCGGTGAAACCATTTTCCTTTTCAGAACTGTTCTTTTTCCCCAAGGAGCTGCTTCGTGAAATAAACGGCTGCGACGTGTACTTTACGCCATACTGCAATATTCCGGGCGGCATCACCATTCCAATATTCTGCACAATCCACGACATTGTTTTTCTTGACATGCCGGAAATTGCCGGATGGCTGGGCACAAAGGCAAGGGAATTCTTCTACCGCCGCGCAATAAGACTTTCAAAAGAAATTTTCACCGTCAGTGAATTCAGCAAATCACGCATCATTGAAAAGCTGCAGTGCCGTAAACCGATTGCGGTTGTCTATAACGGAATACCGGGCTATTTTGAAGAAAAACTCATTCCCCTGCCAAAGAAAAACAACACCATTTTGTTTGTCGGAAACATCAAGAAACACAAGGGGCTCAAGACACTGCTCAAAGCATTTTCGACTTTCCTGCAGCGCTGCGACACAAGCTGCCCGCCGACGCTTCTTATCGTAGGTTCGCGCGAGAATTTCCGCACCAAGGATGCAGCCGTTGAGTCTTGCCTTTCAGGTGACGTTTCACCGCGGATAGCGTTCACCGGTTTTGTCTCAAATGAAAAACTGCACGTCTTGCTTTCAGAAGCCCGTTTTCTGGTTCAGCCGTCCCTGTATGAGGGGTTCGGAATTCCACCGCTTGAAGCGCTCTATTCCGGTACGAATGTCATACTTTCGGATATTCCTGTCTTTAAGGAAATCTACGGTTCGCTGCCGGTGACGTTTTTTGCCTGCGGTGATGATGCGTCTTTGGAGCGGCAGATGGAGGCGCTTTGGAACAATGCCCGCCTGCCCGGAAAATTTGTCTCACCCTATTCTTATAAGCGGACTGCATCGCTTGTACTCAATGGCTTTGAGAATATTCATAGACAGAAGATTGTTTTTTGATTATACTGTCGTAAAGTATACTAATGAAAATGCCTATTCAGCAATTTGAATCAAATTTCAAATCTCATTACAAGCGGACAAGTTCTTTTGTGACTGGTGTCGCACTGATGTGTGTTGATGCATTTGTTCTGATGATATGCATTGGCACGGGATTTTTTATCATAAATGCAATCAACCATTCATGGATAAATTTCCGCTCGTTTGTCACTTATTCAATATACCTTCCGGCGATTCTTGTTGTTTTCTACGCAGCCAACTTGTATCCTGGAATCATGATAGCTCCGGAAGAAGAAGTAAAACGTTTTGCCATATGCTCCTTTTTCTGCTTCATGGGCATTGCGCTCAGTGTCGCTGTTGAAACAACGGACCGCTGGCCTATTTCCGCTGCGCTTGCAATAGCAGTTCCTTTTGCAACGATTCTGCTGCCGGTAGGACGTGAAATCGCAAAACGCCTTTTTGCGCGGCGCTCATGGTGGGGAGTTCCCGTCGTCATCTACAGCAAAGGAAATTCTGCGGAAGTCATTGTGACCCGTTTGTTCCGTCGTCCTGACTTCGGATACCGTCCGGCGGTCGTCATCACCGATGCAAAGGAGCATGCCGATGAATTCATGGGCATTCCCGTTTTTTCACCGTCTCCAGAATTATTCGCCTGCATTAGAAAGCTCAATATAAAAGTGGCAATTCTCTGCGACTATGACAAGGACATTGACGCAATCATGTCGTATTACCGCTACACCATTTCAGTTCCTAAGAAACAGTTTGCAAGCACGATGTCGCTTCATATGCGTGATTTCGGCGGCATCATGGGATTCTCCTGCACGCACAATCTTACTAAACAAGGAAACCTTGCGCTCAAACGGCTGCTTGACCTTTTCCTTGTATTCATGTCGCTTCCTATCGTACTGCCGGTTGTCTTTGTCATTGCAATTCTTATAAAAGCAACGTCTCCGGGACCGGTGTTCTACGGACATATGCGCGTTGGAAAGAACGGAAAGCCGCTCAAGGCATGGAAATTCCGCTCGATGGTCATCGATGCTGACAAACAGCTTGCCCATATTCTTGCCACCGACCCGGTGCGCGCTGCAGAATGGGAAAAAGACCGCAAGTTCACCGACGACCCGCGCGTTACAAAAATCGGCAAATTCTTGCGCAAGACAAGCCTTGATGAAATTCCGCAATTATGGAATATCTTTCTAGGGCAGATGTCATTTGTCGGCCCCCGCCCGGTCACCAAGCCTGAACTCGCAAAATATGGAAAATATGCAGACTATGTGCTTTCTGTAAAGCCTGGCTTAAGCGGAATGTGGCAGATTTCAGGCCGCAGCGACACCGGCTACGAGGAACGCATCACGCTTGACACCTATTATATTCAAAACTGGTCGCTCTGGCTCGACATATGGATTATCATTAAAACAGTATGGGTAGTCATAAAAGGAAAAGGTGCTTATTAATGAAAAATTGTATTAAAAAAGGTATTCTATTCGCCTTGTTCAGCTTCACCCTATTCTTAGCAACAGCAGAACAATTCCGTATCGCTTCATCGTATTATATTTCTTCAGGCATCACGAAATCTTCCGCCCTGCAGCGCACTATGCCATTGGACACAAAGCGTACGTTTAATTCTGAGGAAGAACTCACCAAGTACCTTGATGACATTGTCCAGCAACTTATGAACCTGCGTCTGCTTGAGAACATTTCGTATCACTACGAATATCTTGAAGCTGAAGGAAATTGCATTCCGGTATCAGTTACAATAATGGTGTCGGACTCAAAGCACTTCGTCGCACTTCCAAATTTCAGCTACGACTCAAACTCAGGCGTAGAGCTCAAGCTCAAGATAAAGGACACCAACTTTCTGGGAAATTTGAATACATTGAATTTTGACTTCAACGGTGAACTTGTACAGGAAAGCGAAAAAGAAGCCCCCCAGCTGGCACTCGGCATCAACTTTGACTACGAACTTCCATTCACTCTTTTTAATCTTGCAAACGCGTGGAGCAATGATTTTTCTTTCAGCTGGATACTGGGAAAAGATTATCCAGAATTCAATTACACGACGGGACTTTCATTTGAAGTGCCGCTCGGTCAGCACGGACTTGACTTCAGCTTTAAGCAATCAATCAAGCGCGATGAAGATTATCTTACCTACGGTGACGACCTGTATGCTGTTGAAAATGCAAGCATATCTCTGCCGCTTACCATCGGGCGAATAAAGGACACGACAAAAGTCGTCTATACACCGTCAATAAACTTTATTTACAACTGGGATTCTGACGGTATAAATCCTTTGAATGAAGACCTTTCAAGTCCGATTTTAAATGTCGCGCAGGGTCTTGCAACTTCACGGGTCAACTGGAAAGGCAACTTCAGGGACGGTTTTTTCCTTTCTGGTTCGCAATCATTCGGCTGGAATTTCCAGACAGAACAATTTGTCCCGGGCATAAGCAGCACAATCGATTTCTACAAGGCGTTCAAATATGCAGGCATATGTTCCCAGTTCTATGCATTTGGATTGCTCGGCTCAAGTAATTCCATCGGCACCTATTTGCGTGGAATCCGCGACAACCAGACATTTGCAGACGGTTCCTACTACGCGCTTAAAGTTCCGGCGGCCCTTGTGTTCAGCCTTGACCTGCCGGTGCACATAATTACAACGCATTGGATGGACTGGGGATATGCAATGTTCGGCTCATACGACACGTTCCCTAAAGTTTCAAAGGTGCTGTTCTGGATTCCGCATAAACTCTTCAAATATCTTGATTTTGAGATGCAGCTGTCTCCATTCATCGATATGGCGCTCACCAGAAACCGCAACAACAACACGACATTCAGTTATAAAGATGGATTTTACGCAGCCGGAATGGAAGTCCTTGTATATCCGAGCAAATGGCCTAGCTTCGTTGTAAGAGGCAGCGTTGGATTTGACGTAGGACGGAAATTCCTTGCCAATTATTTGAATATGTCATGGCGTGACGCGTCAATTCCAAAGTATGAGATTTATTTTGGATTAGGATTGAACTACTAGATTCTACTTTACAAGCGCGCGTTCTGCTTGCACGCGCCAATATTCCACCGGTAGAGAAAGTGACAGCGCCGTATACAATTCAACCGCAAATTCCGCACTGCCTTCAAGCGAACTTTCTTTAGCAAGGAAATAAAACAGCTGCCATGCCCCCGTGTCGCTTCCCCAAGCTACAATATCATCATATTTTGCACACTCAGTAAGGACCGTCTGTAAATCTTTGTACTCAAACAAGGAGTCACGTTCTGCCATTTTTTCACATATAATTGAAAATGCCGTTATTGTTCCAAGCGCGGCGCAAGAAAGAGCTTCGTTGCTTCGACCTTTCTCATCGTAATATTGTGCGAGTTCCGAACATGCCTTTATTGAAATGACGTTTCTGCTGCGATACAATTTGAAAAATTTATCAACCGTCTTTTCCTTGTCATTGTACGACGTGCCGGGATTCCTCTTGTTTTTAATCGTAGCAATCATTGCGTTCATCAACGTGCCAGGTGCATTTGGATTGTCAGGATCCTTGTAGTTTGCATCGTCCTTGAGCACCAGTTTGAGATATTTTTCATAATCATCGTCATTGCCGCTGTTGTAAGAAATTTCTGCAAGCGTGTACATTATGTCGTATTTCTGCTCCGGAACGTCAAGCGCGTCCTGGTTGAGCAGCGCCTTCTGAAGATACTGCAGAGACAATTCTGTTTCGCCTTCAAGGTTGTATATCTTGCCTATAAGGTAGTCAGCCTCAGGGTAGCGATCGGCAGTTGAAAGATATTCATTCAGCTTTGAAACACTGTTTCCAAAATATGATTCTCCCTTTTTGTCAAACGCGGAGGAAATCACATTGAGCGCAGAGACAGAACTTCTTTTTTTCAGGGCATCAATGACTTCGCTCAGAGAATCGCCGGCCTTGCGGACCGTGCTGTTTTTAAATGACGATTCAATGGTATATCTTTCCCAGGCAACTTCCTGTTTGCGGCTGTCCTTGGCTTTTTCTGCAAGATTTATTGCCTCTCCGTATTTTTCGTCCTCAAAGTAATTCTCTGCCTGCTGGAGCATCCGCCAGTCTTGGTCCTCTTTTGCAGGACGCATTGTTTTATCTATCGCAGACAAATAAAACAATGGCAGCGCAGCAAAGAATGTGCAGATTAGTATACGTTTTGACAAACTTTCAAGCATAATTACAGGGACTCCAATTCTTCCCTAAATACCTTATCGGCATCTTCACTGTCAATTGTTCGCACTATTTTTCCCTTCTTGAAGATGACGACTTTGCTTCCGCTTCCTGCAATTCCCAAATCTGCATGTTTGCCTTCACCCGGTCCGTTTACAACACACCCCATGACGGCAACGGTGATATTCTTCTTCAGGGCAAGCAACTCATTCTGCCAGCGGTCGATAAAGCTATGCACGTCAAAGCCAACACGTCCGCAGCGAGGGCAGCTTATAATGGTGACTCCTTCCTGACGCATACCGCATTCATGGAGAATTGAACGTCCGGCAACCACTTCATTTTCCGGTGTCGAAGAAAGGCTTACCCGTATTGTGGAGCCGATGCCTTCTTTGAGCAATGTGCTAAAAGCAAGCGTGCTTTTTACAACGCCAATGATGAGCGGGCCTGCTTCGGTGACACCAATATGCAGCGGAATGTCGGAACGCGATGCAAATGCTTCGTTTGCAAGGATTGTTTCTTCCACAGAGGAAGCCTTCATGCTCACCACGACATTCTTAAAGTCCAATTCGTCAAAAACAGAAACTTCCCGCTGAGCTGTCTCAGCAAGTGCCTCCGCCCTGGTAATATGTCCTTCTTCAACCCAAGATTCCAAGTCCTGCGGAAGGCTGCCGGTATTGACGCCTATCCGGACCGCAACATTATGTTCCTTGCAACCCCGTACAACAGCCTCTACTTTTTCTCTTGAACCTATGTTTCCGGGATTTATTCGTATCGCGGCGACAGGACCGTTAAGACATTCGAGCGCAAGGCGATAATCAAAATGAATGTCTGCAACAAGCGGCACCGTTGTGTGCGAGGCGATGAGGCAAAGTGACTTTGCGCTATCCATGTCGGGAACAGCAAAACGAATAATGTCGCAGCCAAGGGAATGCAATGCATCAATTCTTTCCAGAACAGAATGAAGGGCATCACTGTCACTTTGAAGCGCAGCAATGCCCTCTTTCCACATGGTTTGAATTGTTACCGGCGAATTTCCGCCTATCGCAATCTTTTGCACATTCCCCGCGCCGCCGATTGTCACGGTACGCGGTGTTTTATACATATATTATCCGCGGCAGGCAATCATGCCGAATACCATGGTGAACAGAGCGATTGTTTCGCAAAGACCAACGACCATGATGTACTGGGCAAAACCTTTTCCTGTTTCACCAAGAGCGTCACTTGCCGCAGCACCAGCCTGTCCCTGGGCAACTGCTGACATACACATTGAAAGACCGCTTGCAAATCCAAGACCAAGAAGGAACATAGGATCAACAACGGACTTATACATGCTCTTCATCAGAAGGAAGCCGTAGATTGTCTGTGTAAGAGGTGCGCCTGCAAACACAAGCAGAAGATATGGAGCCGGCTTGTTGTTCAAGTAGCAGCGTTTCCATGCGCCGATAGCACCTTGTCCTGCAATACCAATTCCCACTGCGCTGCCAATAGCTGCAATACCCATTGTAACACCAGCACCAATCATTCCCCAGTTTATCATAATTAAAACTCCTTAAACCTGATTTGCTCTTTTACAAACAGGCTTCTATTTCATATATTTTAGCAACAAAGGCAACGCCCCTGTTTTACTTCCCTACTTTCCGCCGTCTTCGCTGAATGGAGCATATTTTGTTCCAGACCACGCCATGCCCAAATGGCTTGAGAATTCAAGCGTATTCAAGCGTACGCCATGCACAACGACCGACAGCAGATTGAGCACCATATTCAGTCCGTGTCCGAACAGCAGGAGCAATATTCCCAGGAACATGATGAAATGCCCGAGCGTAGGTCCTGCCATGCTGTTCACCGTGCTGCTTATTGCGCTGCCCGCAAGTGCGACCGCCCACAAACGTATGTATGACACAATGTCGCTGAATACATTTACAATGCCAAGTATGACACTGATGATATTCTTGCAACTTTCAAGAATCGACTTACCTATGTTGCCGGCATAGTTTGAGAACGTAAAGTTAAGAATGAATCCTACGCCAAGCGTTCCAATGGCTATGTATGGCACCGGTATGTATATTCCATGAATCACAAGGTATTCCGTTTCTGCGGTGATGCCGAGCGGATATTTGGTACTGTCAACAACCATGTTGAGCACCACATAGAACATTCCGCAGAGCATGAGCATTGATCCAAGGTCGCCAAGCAACTTTGGACTCTTGCGGTTGCGTATGATTCCTTTTATATGTGCCAGACAGAGCTGCACCAGTCCTATGGCAAAGCAGAATATCTGGAGATTCGTGCTCACTGCATTCTGGTCAGGAGCAGCTGCGGAGAACGGCATGAACGAAATACGTTTCAGCCAGTCAGGCAGATACTGCATCTCTATGCCAAACCACGTGCAGGTAACTGTTCCCCAGATAACCGTTGATACGCCCAGCACAAACATCAGCCAGAGCACATCCGGAACACTCTTCTTCGTCACCGCGCTCTTTGCAATGAGGAAAAGGGCCGCAAGCGTGATTATCATGCCGTAGCCGCCGTCTCCAAAGATCATGGCAAAGAACAGGCAGAAGAAGAGCAAGAACCAGCCGGAAATATCATATTCGTTGTAACCTGGCGTTGTTCCCAAGAAGTCAGTAAGCGGATAGATGATGCTCACCAACTTGTTGTTGTGAAGTTTAGTCGGCACCGGATCATCATCAGCCGGGTCTACACATGCATACGCCCAGTCATTTTCATGGCATTCCCTCTTGAAAGCCTCAAGACTGTCAACCGGTACATATCCGGTAAGCCAAGAAAGTTTTGCGCGTTTAATGCCATCGTCCTCTTCTTCAGATGAAATGTCAGCGGCTTCCTGCTCAGCTTCATTCATGTCATCCGCATAGACATCAGCTTCTTCCTCACGGCCCATGCCGCTGTAGACATTTTCAAATTCAATGTCCTTCACAAGAACCGTGTGGTACGATTTAATCGCGCTTCGATACATGAGGTCAGAAACAAGTTCCTGCTCAATCTTGGCAATTTGTTTCTGTGCGACTTCAATGCCATTCATAAGTTCATCTGTTGAACTTTCCGGCAGCGGAACAGCATATGCTTCCGGCGGCAAACCGGCAGGACGCTCGGTCAGCTGTTCTTCTGAAAGAAGCAGAAAACGCGTCACCGACTTTGTTGAGTTCACCAATATTGTCTTTGTTGCAGCAGGAAGCTCCGTATATTTATCAGACGGAATTTCATACATGTACAAGAACGTGCCTTTTTCCGCAAGATACGCAAAGTCTGCCGGATTCACAGAACCCCACTTTGCAAACCGTTCCAGCTCCTGTGTTGAAGAAGCTATCTTGTCAAGCAACGACTTCTTCTTCTCGCTCAGCGCAATTATGTCTTCACACTTCGCAAGGACTTGCTTGTTGTCGGCGACACTTCTCTGCGCCGGCATTCTTTTCTTTGCAACCTTCTGGTCGTCAAGTATTGAAAGAGAACGTTCGGTCTTTGCAAATGCATCTTTAAATGATGCAAGAACAGGCCCGCGTCCCTCTATCTGTTCAAGATGGACAACGCCCAGCTTGCGCAGCTTCTTAAGTGATTCCTTTCTTGTTTCATCAAGGACGACAAGAGAGACTTTTTTCATCTGAACTATCATTTCTGAGCCTCCCTTGCTTCGTTCTGCAGTGCTGCAGCAATCTCAAGTTTTTTCTTTGAAATCTTGCTGCGGACAACAGATGCAACCTGCTGATCACCAAGAAATACATTTATCTTCTTGATATTCTTCTTTGTGTCAGGAATCATCACTTTCTCAAAAAGATTTACGCGCTGTGTCGTAGTGCGCAATTCCATTGAAAGAAGACGAACCTGCTCATCAAGCACATTCGCCTGAAGGTCAAGCGAAAGCGCCTTTTCCATGCGGTCTGCAGCCATGTCAATCCAAAGCGGCGTTGAGTAAAGGTCATAGTCACCGCGACTAAAATCAGCGCCTTCGTACACAGGAATCTTTACGCCGGCAATATTGCCCCAGCCTTTCTTTATATTCTTTACGGTAACCATTCCCGGGCGGAACGCTTCCTTTTCGCCAAAGACGGCTATCCACTTCTGGAAGTCTTCCTCAAGCGCCTTACGCTCTGCGCGGACTGACTTTGCCTTTTCGTCGATTGTGTGAATTTCTGACTGCAACTGCTGTTTTTTGAGCGTTAAAGTCGGCAGATACCGCTCGTACATTTTGAGGGCGTCTTTCTGGCTCTTAAGCTCATTTTTTGTCAGCTTTATTTTTGCCATTCAGTTTTCCCCATTATTTCTTTGGCCAGAATTTCTCTATGAGCTCAGACTTGATGCCTGTCTCAGACTTGTCAAAACACTGCGAAAGGATTTTCCATCCGTTGTCAAGCGCGGTCTCAAGCGGAATATTCACGCTTAAGTCCATCATCTGCTCTTCAAACATGACGCCATACTTCAAGAGCTTTTCGTCCCATGAGCTCATCATAAAGCCCATGCTCTTCTTTTCAAGCGTATCCTTGTATTCAGAATAGAGACGTATCATGCCGTCCATGAGCGCGCGGTGATCTTCACGTGTCTTGCCGTTGACGTTCTGCTTAAGACGTGAAAGGGAGCCGAATGGTTCGATGCGTCCGCCCTTCAAGTAGAACTGGCCTTCGGTAATGTATCCCGTGTTGTCTGGAACAGGATGCGTGACATCGTCGCCTGGCATAGTGGTTACCGCAAGAATGGTGACAGAACCCTGGTCGGCGAAGTCAACCGCCTTCTCGTAGCGAGAAGCAAGCTGGCTGTACAAGTCGCCCGGATAGCCGCGGTTAGACGGAACCTGTTCCTGCGTGATGGCAATTTCCTTCATGCTGTCCGCAAAGTTCGTCATATCGGTGAGCAGCACGAGGACGTCCTTTCCCTGCAATGCAAACTGTTCTGCGACAGCAAGAGAAAGGTCAGGAATCTTGATGCATTCTACCGTCGGGTCCGCCGCAGTGTGCACGAACATGACTGTCTTGCTCAGGGCGCCGCCTTCCTCAAGCGTGTTCTTAAAGTACAAGTAGTCATCATATTTCAAGCCCATGCCGCCCAGAACAATCACATCTACCTGAGCCTGCATGGCAATACGTGCAAGCAGCTGGTTGTACGGTTCGCCGCTTATGGAAAAAATCGGGAGCTTCTGGCTCACCACGAGCGTATTGAACATGTCGATCATCGGAATGCCAGTACGAATCATGCGGTTTGCAAGAATACGTTTTGACGGGTTCACCGAAGGTCCGCCTATCTGCACAAGATTGTCGGTAAGCGCCGGACCCTTGTCGCGCGGCTCAGCGGAGCCGTTGAAGATGCGTCCCAGAAGATTTTCGCTGAATGAAACTTCCATTTCGTGCCCGAGGAACCTGATCTGGTCGCCCGTCGAAACACCTCGTCCGCCGGCGAATACCTGCAATGAAATGAGGTCGCCGTCGATTTTATTAACTTCGGCAAGTGACGTTCCAAACCGCGTGGTAATTTCAGCAAGCTCACTGAGTTTTACGCCTTTTGCACGCACGGTGATAACACTTCCGTTAATGCTTTCTATTCTGCTATATACCTTGTTCATCATTCACCGTCCTTGAGCAGCGCTTTTACTTCCGAAGAAATCTCACCGCTCTTCTCAGCGTATGTCTTATCTATCGTCTTTTCCACTTCTTTGAATTCTGCGGAATTGAATTTCTTGTAGTTCCAGTCGATGAAGTTCTGGCGCAACTTGTTGAAGAAGGAACGTGCATCATTCTTGTCCTCCAGTCCGTATGTCGAACCAAGAATCTTCAGGAGTTTTTTGAACACGTATGTCTGGCGATCTATGCCGCACGCACCGTCAACTTCATCAAAACTGTTCTGCTGCATGTAGACGGCATCCATGAATTCGCTCTTGAGGTATGTGGTGAAATCTTCAAGGCTCGTGCCTTCCTCACCAACAACCTTCATCATTGAGTTCACTTCCGTTCCTCTGCGGAACAGCGTCTTCGCCCATGCCACCCATTTCTCATTGATAATAGGTTTGTATTTTGACCAAGATTCAATTGGGTCTATTGCCGGATAGCGGCGGGCGTCGCTTCTTTCGCGGGAAAGTCCGTGGAAAGCGCCGACAACCTTAAGCGTTGCCTGCGTAACCGGTTCCTCAAAGTTACCGCCAGCAGGAGACACCGTGCCGCCAATCGTTACAGAACCAACCGTGCCATCGCGCATCTTTACAATGCCTGCACGCTCGTAGAAAGAAGCAATCGTGCTTTCAAGGTATGCAGGGAATGCTTCTTCTCCAGGAATTTCCTCAAGGCGTCCTGACATTTCGCGCATTGCCTGCGCCCAGCGTGATGTTGAGTCCGCAAGCAAGAGAACGTTCAGCCCCATCTGCCGGTAATATTCGGCCAATGTAACGCCAGTGTAAACTGATGCTTCTCGTGAAGCGACAGGCATTGAAGAAGTATTGCAGATGATGATGGTGCGTTCCATGAGTGAGCGTCCCGTCCGGGGGTCAGTCAGCTCAGGAAATTCAGTAAGCGTTTCCACAACCTCACCGGCGCGCTCACCACAGGCGGCGATGATTACAATATCAACATCAGCATTGCGGCTTGTCGTATGCTGGAGCACAGTCTTTCCTGCGCCAAACGGACCTGGTATACAGTATGTTCCGCCTTTTGCAACAGGGAAGAAGGTGTCGATGAGACGGAGCTTTGTCACCATCGGAGCTTCAGGCTTCATGCGTTCCGCGTAGCAATTTACCGCGCGTTTCACCGGCCATTTGAAACTCATCATAACGTCACGGCTTTTGCCTTTCTCATCAACAAGAACTGCAATCTTATCATGAATTTTGTATTCGCCTTTCTTTGCGATTGACTTTACTTTGTACGCGCCTAAAAATCCAAATGGAACGAATATTTTGTGCGTGAATGCAGCTTCTGGAACGGAGCCGATTGGCTCGCCGGCATACAGCGTGTCGCCCTCTTTCACAGACGGGGTGAACGTCCACTTCTTATTTTCATCAAGTGGCGGAAGATATACACCGCGCTCAAGAAAGTAGCCTGACTTTTCTGCAAGCAACGGAAGCGGATTCTGCAAACCGTCATATATCTGTCCGAGCAAGCCAGGGCCAAGTTCTACGCTCAACAAATCGCCGGTAAATTCAACCGGGCAGTCAGTGGAGACGCCTTTTGTCATTTCATAAATCTGCATCTGAGCAGTATTGCCTCTGACACGGATTACTTCACCTTTAAGGCTTTTGCCTTCGACTTTTACGTAGCCTACTTCGTTGAGAGAAACGGTTCCGTCAAATTCGACAGAGACCATGTTTCCGTTCACCGCAACTACCTTGCCTTTTGTATCAGTCATTTTGTTTCTCCAAGAATTTCATCATATAATTTACGGTAAGAAGTTAATCCTTCATCCTTATTGAATTTTCTCATACGCTCTGCAAGCATGAGATGCAGTCCGTAATTGTACACTGCATCAACTGAAAAATTATCAAGCGGAGCAATCTTGTCAAGCACAGCCATGCGGTATTCATTCAAGAACTGCTCTGCGCTGAGCGGACTGTCCATCCCTGTCGCGGTGCGGGCGGCCTGTATGACTTCGCCATCCGTTGTGATAGGAATATCCTTTGCTTCTTTCTTCATTTTCAGTGCGCGTATTTGCGCAAGTGCCATGCGAAGATTGCGTTCCTTTGTGTACCAGGTGTCAAGAAATGATGAACCTGTCGCAACTAGTTCACGCGGTGGTTCAAGAGAAAGTGATTCAACAACGTCAGCATCTTTCTTTGGCATGAATCGTTTGCAGAGGTCAAGAAAATAGTCTGTTGTAATCGGCAGCTTTCCCGCTTCAGCTGTAGCCGAAAATGCGGGAAGCTGTGACACAAAATAATACAGATGTTTCATTTCTTTCCTTTCACTGCGGTTTTTGTCTGTTTCTTTGCAACGCCTTTCTCCGCCTTCACAGCACTTTTTTCTGTCTGAGCGGGAGTTTTCTGTCCTTCATCGGCAGATACCTTTTCCGCGGCAGCCTTCATAAGGGAAGCGGTCTTTGGATTAAGATACGCACTGAAAAGACCGGCTACTTCTTCCGCGCTAAAGTCATAGAAAGCATTTCCATCTTTAGTGCCGATTCTGAATCCGCCGGAAATTGTATTGTCTGATTTAAGCTCAAGACCTTTTGCAATCTGAGCTTTCAACGCTGTGGTAAGCGTCGCCTGAAGTTCCTTCAAATCTTTTGTAGAAAGCAGAACGGTCAAATCTTTTGCATCTGGATTTGCCGCCCAAGATTTAACCGTTTCTGGAATAAGTTTTTTAAGCATATCCTTGTCGTATGCCTTTGTCGTCTCCGCCTGCACAATGCCGGAGAGTTCCTTCGTCACACTGTCACGGAACGATATGATAAGGTTTCGTCCAGCCTGGATGACAGCTTCTTCGCTAGCTTTCTCCATACGTTCTGTCTCTGCTTTTGCATTCTTGACAATGCCGTCCGCCTTTTCCTCAGCGTCACTGATGATTGATGCAGCTTTCTTTTCTGCCTCAGAGATTATCTTCTGTGCTGAACTTTCTGCACTAGCAACACCGTCTTTTTTGATTTTGTCAATCAATTCCTGTAACTGAACGTCCATTATAACCTCGCTATATCTAATAAATTTTTATTCTCTATATACAATGCAGAAATACATTCCGCACAATTTAAAAAGTAAAGCGATACTCGGTCACTTGATGATACTCTTCGCCAGGACGAAGAATTGATGAAGGAAAATCGGGCTTGTTTGGTGAATCAGGGAATGCCTGCGTTTCAATGCAAAGCGCTTCATGATTGCTGTACCGGTAACCATTTTTGCCACGGGTGCCGTCAATCCAGTTGGCGCTATACAGCTGCGCTCCCGGTTGTGTTGTTGCAACAGTCATTTTTCTGCCGCTCGCAGTATCACAGAGATTTGCAAATTCAACAAGCTCGTCACAAGCATGTTCTCTAAGACAGTAACAGTTGTCATATCCGCTGCCAACTTTGTCAAAGTCTTTGCCAATTTCTTTTGCAGAAGTAAAATCAAAAGGCGTATTCTTGACAGAAAGCCTTTTTCCGGTAGGAACAAGCGCATCGTCAAATTCCAAATATTCATTGCAGTCAAGCATGAGCGTCTGGTCAAGGATTGAGCCGCCGTTGTATCCCTTCAAATTGAAATATGAGTGATTTGTAAGATTGATGGGTGTAGGTTTATCTGATTTTGCGTTGTATTCAATGCGAAGCGTATTGTTGTCGGTAAGCAGATAGGTGACGGCAATTTTGACGTTGCCCGGGAAACCCTGCTCACCGTCATAACTCGTCCGCGTAAATTTTATTCCGCAACCATTTTCAGTATGTATTTTCTTTGCAGACCAGATTTTTTTTTCGTAGCGATCAAATCCGCCGTGCAATGTATTTTGACCGTCATTCCTATCAAGTGAATATTTTTTACCGTCAAGAGTGAATGAAGCGCCGCCTATTCTGTTTGCAAAGCGTCCGACGACGCTGCCAAAAGAAAGATTATTATTTATGTATCCGTCCAATGTGGAAAAGCCGAGCAAGATGTCAACCGGCTGACCATTTGCCTGTGGAAGAAGAATGCTTGTCAATGCGCAGCCATAGTCAGTGACGGAAAAACTCATTTTACCGTTTGAAATTGAATAGAGATGAACTTTTTGACAGTCACTGAGAAGCCCAAATTTTGCTTTTTTTAGTTTCATTTTATTCATCTCTAAAGTATAATTCCGATATTACGAAAATTCAAGTGCAAATTTGACTTCCTGCGTGGAACGGTCTAATTCTGCAGCTATTTCTTCAATAGTTTCTCCCTGATCATATTTTTCTTTTACTTGCGTATTAAAATCCTTCGGAACAACGACAGGCTTGTCAGAAAGATACACTTTTGGAACGACAATGGGAATTTCACGGCTGTCAATTCTGGTTTCGGCCACCGCCATTCTCTTTTCTTCTGCCGGTTTCTCATCGGAAGCTGAAAAAAGTTCACCCTGTTCCTGCTCCGTTTTATATCTTTTTACGCCGTTCATGGCAGTAATGGGAATTTTCTGCTTTGGTTGCTCAAGTATTGTCTTTGAAAGCATTTCGACTTGCTCGTTTTTCTGATATTCTTTCTTTTCAAGCGCAATGCGCCGTTCAGCCTCCGCGGTCACCGCCTTGATTTCCTTTATTTTTTCTTCTATCAGGGTGATGTTGCGGTCGGCATTTCTGTTCACATCGGCAATCATATGGTTTAGTTCGTTCCGCGTGTTTTCGATGATATCGTCCGTGGTAAAAATTTTTTTGAACTTAACGCCAAAAATAATCCATAGTGTGATATTCAATAAACAAAGTAATGATGCTATTACAATAATTGCCATTGTATACCTACCGTGTAATATCAATATGCTGGCCAAGAAGCGGGTCTATGATTTCATGCTGCTCTTGCTTTGCCGGCTTTTCCTTTTCTTCATCAGGCGACTTCTTCTTTTTATCTTCACCGGTCGGCTGCTGATTATTTTTTGCGTCATCTTTTACTTTTGCAGTCTCAACTTCTTTTGCGGCGGTCTGTTGAACCTGCTGCGATTTTTCAAGATTGACTTGAACCGATTTGCCGATATTCACAGAATTGGCAAGCTGTGCATTCTGGTCTTGAGAGGCGGCATACTTTGCAACCTTGTCCATCTGAGAATACATCGTTGACAAATCAATGGGTTGAATAGCCATCCGGCTCCTTTATGCTTTCGGCAGTCTGCGTAGGATCAAACTTTCCGCGGCGCACAAATCCGTTGTCGTAATAGAACGTTACCGACTTAACGTCTGTCTTAACTTCATCTTTTTCGTCACGAACATATATTTTTACTCCGGCGTAGACAGTGCCGCTTGCATTGACTTTACCAACAACCTTAAGTTCGCGCAGTCGTGCCTGAATCGTTTGAATTTCTTTTGTCATGTCCGCGCTTTCTGTCGTAATCTGTTCCTTCCGCTCGGAAAGTTTTGCAAGGCTTTCTTCCTTTTCTTTAGGAAGCGAACGGCGGATTTTCTTCTGATTCTCAAGGGTGGAAATGTTGAGTTCAATCTCATCGAGTTCTTTGACAAGGTTGGCCTGCATTGCCTGAAGCTCCTCAAGGCGGTGCTTTGCTTTCGGATCATAGCCCACTTCAAGAATTGTTTCAGTACCGCCGCCGGTGGAGCCGATATTCTTCGCGGTAATTTCCTCGGTTGCAAATAGATGCCCGCCGATGATTTGGGCGCGCTTTCCCTGAAGAATGATTTTCTTCATTGCAGTCACATTGCTGTTCATGATGTTGTCGTTTACAATGACATACTCGCCGGCAGTGACCTTTGTATTCTGAATGAATCTTGCCCACACTGATTTTTGTGTAGAAATTTCACCTTCATCACGTCCCATGACGCCCTGCGTAATGATGATGTCGCCTTCAGATTCAAGTTTGCTTTTACCGACTGAACCGTACACTTCGATATTGCCGCTTGCCTTGATGTCAAATCCGTCTTCAACGTTGCCATGACAGACGACGGTGCCAAGGAAGCTGATGTTGCCAGTCTTGATGTTGACTCCGTCAATTTCATACACCGGCTCAACGTTTATTTTGTCTCCGGTAAGAAGCACCTGTCCGTTTACCGTTGCAAGAATCGTTCTGCCGTCAGAATCGACCTTGACGTTCTTACCAAGCGGCAGCACAATATCTTTGCCGTCTTTTGCTTCGAGGTAGCGGCCAAACAGAGTCTTGCCGCCTTTGCCGCGCTCTGGAAGCATCTTCTGAGCAAGCGGCTGCCCTTCCACAACATTCTGAATAAGATTGAGCTCCTTGAAATCAATCTGCCCGTTTTCTGCTTCTTTTACACGGAGCTTGGAACGGTCGGTCTCAAAGTTATATGCTATGTATGCATCACGTCCGTCCACAGGCTGCACTGCCGCTGCAACTTCAAATGGAATATTGTATACGGGATTGTCCACAAATTCGCTTATCTTGTCTTCCTCTACACCGGCAACAACACCTTGTGTCTGCAAGGCGCGCTTGATGCCGTCAGGAGAAATTTCCGCGCCACTCATTGCAGGTGCAGTCGCGGTGATAGTTGCACGCATTTCGTCTTTTGAAATATCAACTGCCATAAGCGCATCGCCGGCTGCAACATGCTTATACTCACCGATGGGCATATACCCTTCATCGGTGCCTTTTTGTATATATTCACGGACACGCGCATCTTCGATAGAGATTGTGTCGCTCCGACGAGCCGCTGTTATAACTTCATGTTCTGAAATACGCCTTCCTGAACCTTGAGGAAGAACGACTTTGAGACATATCTGCGAAGAAAAATGTCTGATATAGAAAACGCCGTCGCGGTCCACCTGTTTGACTTCTTCGCCCATGTCCTGGTCCGCAAAAATATCTTCTGACTTTGTCTTTTTCTTTTTTTCAACAAGCGCAGGATTCATATAGACACGGAGCTGCCACGGCTTCTTCACCAGACCGACAATTCCGCCGAACCCTTTTTGTATAACTTCATATTCAAGGCTTGAGACATGCGTATCCAGTTGGACGGCGGCGTCTGCAAGCGCTTCGTCAAGGGAATTTGCGTTTACTTCCACACTGTGAATTTCCTTGTCATTCTGGAGCCGTTTTTCCATATCGGCTCTAATTTTATCCAGTGTGACCATGTATGCTCCCCTTAGATGATACCCTTTCTGAGATTGGTGAGCTTAGCGCGAAGATGAAGGTTTGCCTTTGTATGAAGCTGACTGATGCGGCTCTCGCTCACATTGAGAACCTGACCAATTTCCTTGAATGTCAAATCTTCATGATAATACAGGACGATTACCATTTTTTCATTTTTAGGAAGCTCATTGATTGCCTTTATAATAACCTTGCGAATTTCCTCACGCTCGACAATGACATCCGGGTTAAGGCTGTTTGGAGCTTCAATGCTGTCGCCGATAGACATATGGTCGCTGTCATCGCCGGAATACCATACGTCATTGAGCGAGAGCACGCTTGTGCCGCTTACCTTCATGATGGTGTTCTGATATTCGCTTTCTGTAATGCCCATCGCTCCGGCAATTTCTGCATCGGTTGCAGTTCTGCCGAGCTTTGCCTCAAGGTCCACGATGGTATCTTCTATTTCACGCGACTTCTGGCGAACGGAACGCGGCACCCAGTCAAGTTCACGAAGCTCGTCAAATATTGCGCCTCTGATTCTTGTAACCGCATATGTCTTGAATTTGACATTTTTTTCAGGATCAAATTTATTGATGGCATCAAGCAGACCGAATTGACCGAAGCCAACAAGATCATCGAATTCAACACTGTCCGGCATACCGGTAGACACTTTGCCAGCGACATATTTTACCAACGGCATATACTGCCTGATAAATTTGTCGCGAAGCGCCGGTGACTTTGTTTTTTTGAACTCCTGCCAGAGCTCGTCTTCTGTTTTTTCTTCTTCAGTAAGCGAAGTTCCCATTCTCCACACCCTTTTAGTTCAATTACTCGTCTTTTTTAAGCAGCGTCCTTATTGCCTTTGCCATTGTCTCTGCATCGTGGTTAGCGGCTTTGGATCCGTTTGGAGATTTTGTTATGCTGTCAGTACGAGACTGACCTGCCGTTGCAAAATCGCTGTCCTTTATTATCTCACTGTCAGCGTTTTCCTTTTGAGGAGAACTTGACTTAATGTCACCAATATCCGGAAGCTCATCAAGCGTATCATCGGCAAACGGCCGATATTCTCCGTCCGCCTTGCTTTTCTCCGGATTCACCGCATCGGCTGCAGTAAACGGCGTTCCAAGGTCAACTGCCTTGAATTCGCCTTCTTTTGGAGCGGCAGCAGTCTTGTTTTCTTCCGCCATGCGCGCAGAAGAAGTGCCGCTTCCCGACATCGGAATATTCTGCATGTCATCGCCGGCATCTTGAATTTCCGAATCACTTTTCTTCATCTGCGAACCGCTCTTTATGGTATCTTCCGTATTGAGCGGCAGCTTATTGTTTGCAACAAAAAATTGCGGTCCCTGACCGTCATCAGCAAGATTTGCGTCCCCTATAGTCAAATCGACTGTAGTGCCCGTCTTGTCGCCTTTCTTATCTGCCCCCGAAGAAGGCATCCCTGAATCTGTATCAACGGCAAGGAACCGCTCATACAAAATGACGATGCCGGCTGCAATCGCCGCAAATACAACGGCAAAGATTGCTCCTCTGAGCAGCGAAACTAAAAAATGGTGTGTAGCAATAATACAGATGAGAAAAGACACTGTAAAACCTATTGCTGCCGGTAAAACGACATTTCTGGGTTTCAACATGTACTTTCCTCCACCACCCTTGTATAAGAGTACGGCAAAAATTCAATCAGGTCAAGTTCCATTTTCGTGTCACCTGCTTTTTTTACCACCGATAAACTTTTTCAGGAACGTGGACACACCTTCCGAACCTGTTATGTCAGTTTTCTCTATACGTCCGACGATATGTTTGATACATACAGCCGGTTTTGACGTAGGACTTACAATGATAAACGGCTTCTGTCTGATGACTGATGTCTGCACGGCAGGATCATCATAGACAAACCCAATGTAATCGACTTTATAATTCAGGAACTGCCCGACGATATTGATGATTCTTTCCGAAATGAGCTTTCCTTCATTTGCAGAATGAACCTTGTTCACCAGCAGCTTGAGATTAATCTCGCGGTTCACAAGTTCAGTCGTAATAATCTTTATAATGCCGTAAGCATCGGTAATTGCAGTCGGTTCCGGTGTTGTGACGACATACACTTCATCAGCCGCCGCCACGAATTGAAGCACGTTATTTGCAATTCCCGCGCCGGTGTCGATGATGATTATGTCTGCATTTGAAAGCGATGCAAATTCCTTTGCAAAATAATCAAGCTCGTCCACCGTAAGGTTTGCTATCTTTGAAAAACCGTTTGCACCGGCAATGAATTTGATTCCAAACTCTGTATCAAGGATTATTTCACTCATCTTCTTCTGATGATTGATTACCTGCATAAGATTATACTGCGGGACAATGTTCAGCAGGACATTGACGTTTGCCATGCCCAAGTCACCGTCTATAAGAATCACCTTCTTGCCTATTTGCGCATACGCAATTGCCATGTTGACAGCTATATTTGTCTTTCCTACGCCACCCTTGCCGCTTGTAATTGCAATGATGCGTGTCTTGTGTTCCGCTGTTGCATTTTTCTTTGCCTGACTGCCGGCAGCAGTGCCAGTTCCCATCAGCGTGCGCAGTTCGTCTGCCTGTTCATCCATTTATTTACTCCTCGCATTTTGAGACATTTAATTTCCTGTCTGTCCAAATTTTTCTTCTATATGCTTATGGTCAATGCTAAAGTCAACAAGGTTTGACAGGAACATTACCGGTGAAGCCCTCTCAATATAACGCGGAACGCTCTGTCCGTCAGTCACCCAAGAAATATCTTTTCCTTTTTCAGCAAGCACGCTGAGCACGTTGCCATACGTGCTTGTTTCATCGCACTTCGTTATTATTATGCTTCTAAAATTAAACGAATCATAGTTCTTGATTATTTTTTCAAGATCGACGGACTTTGTTCCGGCGGTCACGGCAAGGTACACATCCGGTTTAAGCCCAGGCACCTCCAGTATCGCCCGCATCTTTCCGATGTTTTCAAAGTCATTGGGACTGCATCCGCTTGTGTCTATAAGCAGATAGTCAAGTTTTGCCTTGTAGTTATTGAACAAATCCTTGACATCTTCCATCTTCTCCGCCTTGTCAACTTCCACACCCATAATCTCACCGTAGCGCTCAAGCTGCACCGCCGCGCCAACACGCAGTTTGTCTATGGTAATCATGCGGACTGCCGGCCGCGGAAGCTGCCTGTTCTTTGCATCGAGGATTATATTCGCAGCCATTTTTGCGACAGTCGTTGTCTTGCCGACTCCGGTAGGTCCGACAATTATAATTACATGCGGAGGTCTGAATACAGGTTCAGTCGCGATATGGATATCTGAACCAATCCAATCAACAACAGTCTGCTGTGTTTTTTCAAAATCAGCAAGCTCTTCAAGACTGAATTCAGCCCGCAGTCGCTCAGCTATTTTTTGTATATAGCTTTTTGTAAATTCATTTTCAGAAAGCAGATCTTCAATTTTTTTAATGGTAGGATGGTCGTCGTGCGCCGTTGACACTTGTGAAATAGTATCAAATTTTTCATTCATGTCAGCGGAGATTTGATCAAGTTTCTTTGACAATTGGGCAATCTGCAGCGTGCTTGTAATCGAAGGATCCATTTTCTGCAAATAGTCGTCTCGGCTCTTTGTAAACTTATCACGCTCGGTGTCAGCGGGGCGCGGTTCCTCACGATGATTGTTCACGATATATACGGCGCGCATCACTTCATGCTGGCCTATGCCTAGAAACCAGCCGCCCTTAGGAATCTTCTTCCAGTTTAAAATCTCATAATTGTCACCGTACTCGCTGTAGAGCTTGTCTCTGCATTCTTCTTTTGAGCGTCCTTCAATCTCAAAGTGCGTTGCCTCTACCTTGTCACTGTACATTTATTTCTCCAATCGTCTCAAGTTTTATTTCTGTTCCGGCTGCCACAACCTCATTTACCGACAGCACCACCAGTCCTGGAATCTCACGTTCAGTGGATGCTTTTACAAGCTGGCGCACTTCTGCAGGGCAAAGTACAATCGGCATATAATTCTGACTTTTTGCCGCGGCAATTGTTGAGCTCATCGCATTTATGTACTTTCTTCCGTCAACTGGATCGAATGCCACAAACGGCTTGCTTCCCGGCTCCGCAACACGATGTTCCAATATCTTCTGCGCAAGCGGCTGTGCAAGGGTGAGCACATGAAGTGTTTTTTCTTCGTCAGCATATTGCAGACAAATCTGCAGTCCAAGCGCCTCACGAACTTTTTCGGTGAGCAGCCACGGATCCTTTGTAATGGGCGCAAAATTTGCAAGCGTTTCAAGAATGACAACCATATTGCGTATGCTCACCTGTTCAGAAAGAAGATTCTTGAACACCTGTTCAATTTCGCCGTATGTAAATTTGTGGTCGCCGGAAAGCACTTCGTCAACGATGACCGGATACGTTTCCTTGACCTTTGCAATGATTGCGCTCACTTCCTGCCTGCTCAAGATATCAGCAGCGTGTCCTCTGATAATTTCAGTAAGATGCGTCGCAATGATGGTTGGAGGGTCAACGACCGCATATCCTGCTTTTTCAGCTTCCATGCGCTTTTCCTCAGGAATCCATATTGCATCCATTCCGAATGCAGGGTCTTTTGTCTTTTCGCCGGTAATTTCATGGTCATTTGGAATGCCGCTCGTGTTCATGCACATGTAGTATCCAAGATGAAGTTTGCTTCTGCCCGCTTCTATTCCGCGGATTTTGAATGAATACTCGCTTGGATCAAGAGACATGTTGTCCCTGATGCGTATTGGCGGAACAACAAATCCTAAATCAAGTCCGGCCTCCCGGCGAATCCGCTTTACCCGTTCAAGAAGCTCCGCTCCTTTCTTTTCATCAACAAGCGGAATAAGCGCGTACCCCAAATCGAGTGCAAGCGGATCAAGTGTGATGATCGGTGAGATTTCATCAGGACTGCCGCCGGTCTGCTTGGATGCTTTTGCCGCCTTATCCGCAGCCTCTTTTGTCTCGCTTTCTTTTTTCTTGTCGCGTCTGAGCCGTGTTCCCACAAAAATAAACATTCCGCCGATTAAGAAAAGCAACAACGTAGCCAGGTTGTGGAACACCAAGCCCATGAGCAGCAGCGTACCGCCGACAATAATGTATATTGTGCCATCGATTGAGAATTCTTCCTTAATCTGGTCGCCGATAAGTTCGCTTGAGCTGCTGCCGGTTACAAGAAGGCCTGTTGCAAAAGAAATGAGCAGCGATGGAAGCTGGGACATAAGTCCGTCGCCGATGGTGAGCTTTGCATAACTTTTGAATGCGTCCGCAAAGCTGAGCGCATTTCCCTTCGCAGTCATGCCGGTGATGATGCCGCCAACAAGATTGAGCGCAGTGATGAAGATGCCGACTTTGACGTTTCCACTTACAAATTTAGACGAACCGTCCATTGCTGAATAAAAGTCTATTTCTTTGCGTATCTGCGCCTTCTGACGTTTAGCCTCTTCCTCGGTGATTGCGCCGGAATTCAATTCGTTCTGAATGTCGAACATCTTGTTGTTCATGCTGTCCAAGGTGAATCGGGCGCTTACTTCGGAAACACGGGCCGCGCCTTTTGTAATGACGGCAACCTGCACCACGATGATGACGATGAACATGATGAAGCCAATGACAACATTGTCTCCGGCGACAATGTCAGCAAATGATTTTACCATTATGCTCTGGCCGCTCATGTCTATTGCATTGCCGCTTCCACTCACCGGATTCATAAGGATAAGTTTTGTCGAAGAAATATTTATGGCAAGCCCGAACAACGTTTCAAGAAGAATGACACGCGGAAATGAAGAAAAATCCGCAGCGTGCTTCGTATAAATGACCGTGAGCACGATAATAATGGATATGGAAAGATTTAGAATCATGGAGATGCTGATTATCTCTTTTACAGCAGGAGCAAACATCATGATGACAGTAAGCACGACAGCAACAGCAACCGCGTTGTTCTGAATTGAGGAAATTACACTGCTCCAAATCTTAGGCTTGTTTGCCATTAAGTCCCCACCCACAGCAAGCATACGAGCGTTAGGCTCTATACCTTTTTATTCTTTTTATCAAGATAACCTATTTGTACATATACAGTTGCAATAGCCCGCATATATGATTCAGGTATTATATCACCTACTTTGGTATCTGTATAGAGACCACGGGCTAATGAACGGTTCTCTACGATAGGTATGTCATTTTCAGCGGCGATGCGCTTCATATTCTGCGCAGTCAAGTCTTCACCCTTTGCGGTCACCTGAGGAGAATCATTTGTCTCCTGCTTCCACTGAAGTGCAACGGCAAAATGGGTCGGGTTTGTAATGACAACATCAGATTCTTTTACGGCACGGGGAATATTAGTCTGGAGCATTTCACGCTGGGCGCTTTCAAGGTGGCCTTTAACTTCAGGATCGCCTTCCATCTCCTTGTATTCCTCTTTTACTTCCTCTTTTGTCATCTTCATGCTTTCTATGAACTGACGGCGCTGCACAAAATAATCCGCCACTGATACGGCAAGCAGAAAGACTGAGCAGGTAATAAGTATCTGCGCAGACATTGAGCCAATCTGTCTAAGCGCAAGAGCAGGTCCGCCGGTGTGAAGCATTGACAGCAGAGCCGGTAAATCTGCCCGTATATAAAAAAATGAAATGATGCCTATGACTATCACTTTTACAATTGACTTTACAATGTTGAACAAGCCTTCAAAGGAAAAGAGCGTCTTCTTGAAATATTCGCCAAAATTGGGGACGAGCCGGTCAAAGTGCGGTTCAATAGTCTTTGTGGTGAACATGAACCCCCTGTTCTGAATAATGTTTGCAATGACGCCGGCCACGATTCCCACAAGCGCAAAAGGAAGAGTCATCATGAGGAAGTATCTAAAGAACGCATACACAAATTTTGAGTCGGTCAGCGTCTTCTGCGTTACATTGTTGAAGAAGAATATCATCGATTCCTCACACTTGCGTTCCAACCAGGGGGCAAGCGCCACAAGAAGCACGATGCAAAGCAACAGGACAACGGCACCGTTAAGTTCCTGGCTTTTGGCGACACGTCCTTCTTCGCGAGCCTTCCGTAATTTATACTCTGACGGTTCCTCTGTGCGTCCTTCGTCTTCTGCGGCAAACCACTGTAAATCTATGGCGCTCATCATGATGTTCCTTTCGAAAGCTGTGTGAACAAGACTTCAAGCTGCCTGAAGCCGTCACTAAAACTGTCAAGAAAATAATCACACAGCACCGGCATGAGCACCGTGATGATGAAGAAAGCCATAAGCATCATGATGGAAAAGCCTTCTGACATGAGGTTCATCTGCGGAGCGGCCTTTGTAAGCACGCCCATTGCAAGATTTATCAGGAAAAGCGTTCCCATTATTGGCAGAGAAATAACAAGCGCGTCCTTGAACAACGTGGTAAGTCCGCCAAGCATGAAAGTAAGAAGCTGCTGCTGGTGGTTTACAATTGAAAATGCGTTGATTGACTTGAAGCTCGCAACAAGTCCGCCAAGAAATAATTTCTGGAACCACCGCCCCTGCATGAATATAAGCATTGCGATGAGATTGAAGTATTGTCCCATGAGCGGATTTTCAACCTGGCTCATTGCATCATACACTTCACTTGCACTGAATCCCATTTGGAATGAAAAGAATTGACCGGCCGTGCTGAATGCGGCAAATATCATCGATATGTAGAACCCCATGATGATGCCGATCATGCCTTCACCAAGCAAAAGGAAAATGTATCCTAGGTTGAAGCTGCCGTCCTTTGCTATGAATGAAGCATACGCAGCATACGGTCCGGAAGCAAACGACACCTGCGGAAAAATAAAAAATGCCATGTAGCCGGTAAGTGCAATCTTTGCAATGCGTGGAATGGTGCGCGATGAAAAAAGCGGCAGTGTCAATATGAGCGCAAAGCAACGTGCCGCGACAAGGAGAAATATAGGAGCATTGGAAACGATGCGCTCAAGCATATTTTATTTTGCCATCTGTGGAATCATCTTAAAAAGATTTATGGTATATGTACCGAGCCGTGTAAACATCCAGCCGCCAAGCAATGCGATGACCAGAAGAATCGCAATCATCTTTGGCAGGAATGTCATTGTCTGCTCCTGTATGGAAGTCGTCGCCTGGAAAATTGCAACGATAAGACCGACGACAAGAGCAGCCCCAAGAACAGGCGCGCTCAGAATAAATACCTGCCAAATTCCCTGCTGCATAAGTGTAACAACTGTATTTAAACTCATCAGAATCCTCCCGCTTTAGTAGCCTTATTTTATGACACTGATAAACAACTGCTGTGTGAGCAAACCCCATCCGTCAACAAGCACAAAAAGCATCAGCTTGAACGGCATGGAAATCTGTACCGGCGGAAGCATCATCATACCCATGCTCATGAGTATGCTTGCCACCACCATGTCAATTATTATAAACGGAATATACAACAACACGCCTATCTTGAATGCAACGGTAAGCTCGTGAAGTATGTATGCCGGAACAAGAACATACGTAGGAACGTCAGAAAGTGTATTGGGCTTGGTGAGTTTTGCCATTGCCATGAACGTCGCGATATAGCTTGTGTCGTCGGCCATCTGCTTGTACATAAAAAGACGTACCGGCGCTTCGGCCTTGTCATACGCCTGTGTAAGCGTAATTTCATTGTTTGAAAGCGGCTTGAACGATTCGTTGTAAATCTTGGTGAATGTAGGCCACATGCAGAACAGTGTCATAAAGAGCGCGATGCCATTGAGAACCGCAGTCGGCGGCACCTGCTGAAGTGAAAGGGCCCGTTTTATAAAATCAAGGACAATTGAAAATCGTAAATAGCAAGTGACAAGTATGAGCAGACTTGGCGCAAGCGTAAGCAACGTGAGCAAAAGAAGCAGCTGCACGCTGAATGCAATCTGATTGCCGGAACGAGGAGCCGTGGCGCTGAACGAAATGTTCGGGAAGTCAAGTCCGTTCACCCTTCTGTTCATCTCCGTAGTTCCTTGCGTGGAGCCTTGGGGAAAATTTTCATTGCCGGCAGACTGCGATGCGACAGGCAGGACACAAACAGTACAAATCAATGCCATGAATACAATTTTTGGAAGAAATTTTTTGCTGAACAAGGAGAATGCTTTTTTCATTCCTTGTCCTCCTTGTTCAGACGGTCCCGCTGCTTCTTGAGCATCTGCACAACTTGCTCCGCGCTGCCGTCAAAAACCTTTGTGGGTTTCTTTTGCTTTTGTTCCTGAGCCTTTTGATTGCGCGGTCCGCCCGGCATGAACAAATCAAGGATATCTGCAAAGTTACGAGGCTTCTTGGTGTTCTCGTTTTTGTCAGCATACAAGTTCATTGCGTCTACAAGTTCCTTGTCATCAACTTTGCCGATGAGATTGACCGAATTGTCCGTAACCCCGATGATATACGCATTGTCCAGAAGCGTTACAATCTGAACGGTCTTTCCGGGACTCAGCGTAATCGATGAAACCTTACGCATGAACGGATCGTTTTCAGCGCCCGGTTGGATTCCCTTCTTCATCAATTTGAATACAAGCCATATGATAAAAATGACTACGGCGAGTGCAAGAATCATCCGTATGAACGTCCATAATCCGCTCAGTCCCGAACCGGTACGCCTGGCGACGTCAGCAGTGCCGCCAGCTATCGGGAGCTGCGTTTCATCGGTGGTGTCAATGACCGAATTCTCACTCACCGCCGTCTGAGTCTGATTTTCTGTTTGCTTATTCTTTTGTTGCGCCGCAAGAGTTGCAACGCACAGCATGAGACAAGAAAGCATGATACATGCTTTTCTAAACGTATTTTTTTTCGTATGTTCCCCCACCCATCGCTGTACAAGACACCCCTGCCTTGCACAGTCCTTCTGCAATCAGCGCAGTCTACATCTGGCTAGCGACATGCTCCATAGCCGGAAGAATTTCAGTGACACGGACACCGAAGTTCTCATCGATGACTACAACCTCACCTTTTGCAATTGGTTTATGGTTTACAAGAATATCTACCGGTTCACCGGCGAGTTTATCAAGCTCTATGATTGTTCCTTCACCCATGCCAAGGATTTCTTTAATTGTCTTTTTGGTACGTCCAAGTTCTACGGTCATTTCCATCTGGACATCCATGATGAGACCGATGTTTCCTTGCTCCGCGCTTCCGCTTGACGACTGTAGATTAGGGAATTGCAGCGACTGGACATTCGGCGTATTCATTCCCATCGCCGCCATCTGATTGCCCATTCCCATCTGTCCCATGTTCATCTGACCCATGTTCATCATCGGCTGACCGCCACCCATATTCATGCCCATCATCGGCTGTGCGCCCATATTCATACCCATCGACTGCTGACCACCCATGTTCATGCCCATAGGCTGCTGTCCGCCGGCAAGACTTCCCATTGAAGCCATGTCCGCGGCATTGAGCGTGCCGCCCGCAGCAGGAGCGCTGCTTCCGCCGAGCGCCTTTGCCATGCCATCAGCAACAGGACTGCTCACCGCTTCCCAGAGGGTGAACGGAGCACCGTCGAGTGTAACTGGATACGTAAAAAGCGCAAATATATTCTGCGGCATACGAACCATCGGCTTAGGCTGATGCACCGCTTCAGGAGGGTTTGTTGCCAGTCCGGGCAACTTGCCGTCTTTTGAAAGTTCAGTTATTTCTGAACCGGAATGTTGTGACGCAACTTCGCTGATAACAGAAAGCGCCATGTCATCAAGTTCCGCGTTATCCTCTTTATTTACAAGACTCACAATCTTCTGCGCAAATTCAGGCGCAAACAGGAAAAGGTGATCGCCGCTCAACCCTGCCGAAAAGTCAGCCATGACCGCAACGACAACTTCAGGCAGCTTCGCAAGCAGCTGGTCGCGATTCACGCTTTCTACAACAGGAGTGCCGACCGAAACTTCTTTTCCGGTCATTGTCTTGAGGTTGTCAGCAAGTTTGCCCGTCAAACCATTTGCAAACTTTGACAATGTATCTATGTCGATATGTGCCGTCGGAGCAACCGAAGAAGTACCGCCTGCACTTAATCCTCCCATGTCAACGCCGGACAGCAAAGCATCAATTTCGTCCTGTGAAATAGCTCCATCACTCATAACGTTTCGTCTCCTTCAGCGGTTAATTCTTCAAATTCTTCTGAATCTGATTCTTCTATTTTGCTAATGACCTGAACAGCCATTTTTTTACCAACGACACCCGGCTGGCAGTAGAATTTCTTCTTGCTGCCGACGCTCAATGTAAGCGGTTCGCCAACGCGTATGTTGCTCAGACGCACCACATCACCGATGCGAAGGCTGAGCACATCACGTATAGGTAGATTTATCGAGCCAATCTCCGCAACAATATCCATGTCAACGTCCGCAAGTTTTTCCTTGAGCGTGCCAAGATACTGCGTTGTGGAACTGCGGCGTACGGAGCTGAACCAGAACTGTGTTGACAGTTTAGATACAATCGGCTCGATGGTAAGGTACGGAATGCAAATATTCATCATGCCTTCCTCATCACCGATTTTTGTTTCCATAGTGATAAGGACGACCATTTCGTTAGGCGGAACAATCTGGGCGAACTGCGGATTTGTCTCAATCTGTCCAAGGCGGGGACGAAGATCAATTACCTGTGTCCAAGCCTCGCGCATGTTCGCAAGGATGCGTACGATGATTCCCTCCATGACAGACTGCTCGATATCAGTGAGATCGCGGTTTACTTTGCCGCCCGTTGCGCCGGTACCGCCGAACAGACGGTCTATCATGGTGAAGGTGATTGCCGGGTCTATTTCAAGAACGGCATTTCCCTTGAGCGGGTCCATGTTGATGACGGCAAGCGTAGTCGGTGTAGGAATGGAACGTATGAATTCCTCGTAAGTAAGCTGGTCTACAGAGGCCACATGCACGTGCACCAAAGAACGGAGCTGCGCAGAAAGGCTTGTCGTGGTAAGACGGGCAAACGTCTCATGCATGTTTGAAACAGTGCGAAGCTGTTCCTTTGAGAACTTGTCCGGGCGTTTGAAGTCATAAATTTTAATCTTCCGAGTGTCAGAAACCGGCTTGAAGTCGTCTGCTTCATTTTCGCCGGAACTGATTGCCTGGAGAAGCTGGTCTATTTCGTCTTGTGACAGAACTTCGTTCATGTCTATTGCCCGCCTGTTATTTTAATAATTACTGCTCAACAACATCTTTATTCAAAAAGCGCACGTCGCGTATACGGGAGTCGCTCAATATATCATCATTGATCTGGTCCCGAATCTGCTGTCGAATAAGCGGCTCGTTCTGCGGCTTGAGCTCTTCTATTGTTTTTTCTGAAAAGTATCGCCGCAAAAAGTCACGAATCTCAACCGTTCTCGCGGTGATTTCCGTTGAAGCGGCTTTGTCATCTTTTTTATAGCCAAGCGCCACCTGTACGATGACACTCGCAGGAACAGGATCAGCAGTTGTTGTGCGTATCTGGTCAAGCGATGTGTACCAGTCAAATTTTTCACGCTTCTCGGTATATTCCTCTGACACACCTATCGTTGTTTGCGGCTTGCCGTTGCCTTCTTTGAAGTGGAGCGTTATGAGCACGACAGAAACGATAAATATCACGGCGACGACACCGATTATAAGCCACTTGAGGAGCTGGGGAAGAATTGCTTTCAATCCGCCTTTTTTCTTTCCACCTGCAGTAACGGAATCATCGGCAGTGCTGTCACCATCCATATTCATATCTGCATTTTCGTCTGCCATAGTATCCTCCTATAACTTATTTATATCCAAATCTTTTGGGTATAATATCATTAAAAATGTCCTTCGTCCAGAATAACGATATCAACGCGGTTGTTATACGCTTTTTCTTCAGGCACGTCATTGCTGAATTTTGGCTGTGTGTCTGCAAACCCGGCGATAGAGAAATTGTCAGTCTTCTCAAGGCCGAAGTCGGTCAGGTAATGAAGCACGTTTGCCGCGCGTGTCGCAGAAAGCTCCCAGTTGCTCGGAAATACGCTGTCTGCCGCGACCGGCGTATTGTCTGTATGTCCTTCAATGCGGAATTTTCTGTTCTTCAGTTCAGGGGAATTGAAGAATTCCGACAGCCGGAGCAACGTATCGCGGGTATCTTCAACATCAAGGTCAGCTGAGCCAGGCTTAAAGAAATTGTCCGCCGCAAGGGTGATGACAAGTCCGCGCTCATCGCTTGTAATGGTGATTCTGTTTGTCTTTACATCAGGGGCAAACACACTCACCGCTTTTTTCTTCGCCGTGCCAAGAGATTTTCCTTTTTCCATTGATGGCAGCGCGCTCACCACATTGCCTAAGTCAGCAAGACGTCCGGCACTTGCAGAAATACCGCCGCCCGGATTGCTGTTTGAAAGCGATGCCGTCATCTCCGCCATCTGCACCGCGTCACTTTCACTCGGGTCATAAAGCATGACGAAGAAGCAGAGCATGAGTGTAATCATGTCTCCGTAAGTGCCCTGCCAGGCTGTAGAAGGTTTACTCGGTTCCTTATGTTCTCGTTTAGCCATTGCTTCTTCCTGTGCCTTAATCCTTTATGACATCCGCTTCTATTGATTTGCGAGTCTTTGGATCAAGATACGTGAGCAGTTTTGTTGCAAGAATGCGCGGGTTGTCTCCAGCCTGGATGGAAAGGACGCCTTCGATAATCATTTCCTTCACCATCATTTCCTTGGAGTTCTGCCACTGCAGCTTCTGCGCCATAGGGCCCATGATCCAGTTTGCCATCCATGCGCCGTACAACGTGGTGACAAGTGCGGTTGCCATGTTAGGTCCAAGGGAGCTTTTGTCCTCAAGGTTGTTCAACATACCAATCAAACCGATAACGGTACCCATCATTCCGAATCCAGGTCCGTAACCTGCCCACTGGACAATGACGTTTATACGCTCCATGTGGCGGGCTTCTATCTGACCCATCTCGTTTTCCATAATGCTTCTGATAATCTGGCCGTCGGTGCCATCGACCACGAGGCGGAGTCCTTCTTTCAGGAACTGGTCGTCAAGGTCGTCAAGACCTTCCTCTAGTGCAAGGATGCCTTCACGTCGTGCCTTTTCAGCAAGGGCGACCATGTTCGGAACAAGCGTCTTCTCGCCGTAGTTGTACGTCTTGAAAGCGCGCCCCATGTTTCCAAATATGCCAAGGACCTCATTCAACGGTGCCAGGACGAAAAGAGATGCGTACGAACCGCCGAATGTTACAAATACGGACGGAATATCAACAATGCCCATCAAAGAACCGCCAGATGTCAAAACACCGATGAGAATACAGGCGGCACCACCAATAATTCCAATTAATGTAGCTATATCCATTTATGTAACAAGCTCCTTTATAATTCCTGTTTATATATACCGATTCGCTGACGGTAGGCAATCACTTTGTCAATGATGTCTTGAGGTTTGTCTTTTACAACGATTGTCTTGCCGGAAAGAAGCGTAAGCGTCAGATCTGGATTTTCTTCCATACTTTCTATCTGATGCGGGTTTATCCAATACTTTTTGCCATTCAGCCTAGTAACTTCTATCATATCTTCATATAATGTACAGTTACGGTTACGGCGTCAAGTGCTTTTACCCTCTTTCAAACAAAAAAACCTCTAATTCAAGTATCGGAATGGAAATGCATCGAGTTAAGAAAATAATTTTGCGTTATTGACTTCAATTATAACAAAAAAAATATTGAGAATTCATAAAATAAGCGGTACAGTTTATACAGCATGACGAAGAGGAAACACTGATGAAAAGCAAAATTCTTGTAATAGAAGACGTGCCGGAAATGGCACAGCTTGTCTGCATGTACATGGAAAACGCAGGCTTTGAAAGTCTGTCATTTGAAACGGCGGAACTCGCGCTCGACAAGCTCAGGGATGGCTATGTTCCGGACCTCATTCTTCTTGATTTGAACTTACCCGGCATGAGCGGCCTTGACTTCCTCAAGAAATTCAGGGAAGAATTCAAGACAATCATACCGGTCATCATTGTATCAGCACGTGACGCAGACGAAGACATCATCGCATCGGAGTCTCCTGACGCGGCAATCATCACGGTAAAAGACACCGGCTGCGGCATAGAGGAAAAAGACTTGGACCACATATTTGATTTGTTCTACCGCGGCACCAACTCACGCCGGGAGCAAGGAATGGGAATAGGTCTGAGCGTTGTAAAGACAATCATCGACACGCACGGATGGAAAATAAACGTCAATTCCAAAGTCGGGGAAGGAACATCGTTCATCATCACCATTCCGCTTGAAACGCCGCAAAACTCAGAGGAAAGCACGCAGAACAGTGTTGAGAAATAGAATTCCATCGGGAGAAAGTGTATAAATATTCTCCTGATGTCTATTTTTATAGACTGTTATATACCCTTTGTCAAAGAAATCTTCAATCTCACGGCCAGCGCCTTTGAATCTTGCAGACAAATCACCGTTCCACGGCGCGACATCATGGAACCGCGTTCTGTACACGCCGGCATCCACTCCGTCTTTTGTGCGAAGCCCCATCATGAGGAATTCAAATTCTTCGGTCTCAATGGAAAGATTTTCCATCTGTGCCGGCAGCTTCTTCAAGTCTGACGCGCTGCTGTTCCAAAAAGAAACATACGAGGAAATGTCAGTCGTGTTTGTAGCGCGTTTCCCCGGCGTACCGTCAAAGGAATAGAGCGTGCCGCACGCCCCCGCTCCGCAGCCGATATAATCAAGCTGCTTCCAGTATGCCTTGTTGTGTACGCTTTCATGACCGCGGAGCGCAAAATTTGAAACTTCGTACTGCTCCATGCCTGACGACTCAAGCATCTTCCTTCCCAAGAGCCAAAGGTCGTCGGCATCGCCGCAATCCCATTTGTTGCCGCCGGAAAGCCTTTTGTAAAGAGGCGTCCCTTCTTCAAGCGTCAGTGTATACAGCGAAAAATGTTCAGGCTTGTAGGCACAAAGACTGTTGATTGTGTCGATGAAGAAGCGCTTGTTGTCGCACGGCGTGTGCGCTTCGCTTTGCAGACCGGCAATTACATCGACATTCAAATCTCCCTTGAAGTATGTTCTTGCGTCATCAAGAGCGGTGCGTGCCTGCCGCGCAGAACAGTGGCGATGCACTTCAGAAAGGCAGTCGTCGCTCAGACTCTGAACGCCAAGCGAAAGCCGTGTCACCCCAGCCTGGTTTGCTGATGCAAGTTTTTCTTTTGTCAACGTTTCGGGATTCATTTCAACCGTTATTTCGTCCACCGTATTGTCGGGAACACATTTCTTCAGTGCGTCAACGAGCATAGGAAGTTGCTCCGGCTCAAGCAGACTAGGCGTTCCGCCGCCAATGTATATTGTCTGCCACCGGTCTATACCATAGAGGCGCGCCTTGTATTGAGCTTCCGCAATGACAGCTGAAATATATTCATCGCCCACCGCATGTGCCGCACTGCCGCAGGGCACGCTGAAAAAGTCGCAGTAATCGCACTTGGAGAGGCAGAACGGAATATGGACGTACAGATACATTAGAAAAGTCTTATCTTGTTGAACGGAAAATACTGCAGCACAACTTTGCCGCCAATTCTTGAAGAAGGAATATTTCCCCACACGCGCGAGTCAGTGCCTTCAATCCGATTGTCCGCAAGCACGAAATATTCGTTGCGGCCGATTGTACGCTCAGAAATGGTGCCGCAGCTTCCCAGACCGTCCCATTCGACCGGCACGGAATAAATATGAACGGTATACGGGCGGCTTGCCAGCTCAAATTCGGTAAGGTACTGCTTTTGTCCTTCAGGCTTAACATACAGGACATAATCTTTCATGTAGATTGTATCTCCCGGAAGCGCAAGCACACGGCGGAGGCACGGTTTAGCGGTGATGCGGCCGCTTGTATGAAGTTGTATTTTCTGAGCGGTAAAGAAACGCAGAAGCAAATCTATTGGCCTTGCAAGACCGGCAGCTTTCTCATTGTCTGACCGGGAAATGAACACAACGTCGCCCCTTTTAGGCGTATGGACAAACGGCGACACAAACACAGCTCCGCCGCGGGCAATGTCGCTTTCCATAGAGTCAGATTTGACAAGTACCGGAAAAAGAATAAAGCTGAAGAAAAGTGAAAGACACACGATGACTGAGACGATGACAATGAACATGCTGGTGTTGCGATGCTGGCGTTCACGCTTTAATTCATACGCGTACTCATAGACATTCTGACGCATTTGTATTCCTCTACGTTTTAAAAGCTATGTTATAGTATCATATAGTTTTGTCGCTTGCAAGGCATTCAAATATAAGGTATAGTTATATGTTATGGCAGAAGGTCGTAAAATCATAGCTCAGAATAAAAAAGCGCACTTCAATTATTCTATCGAAGAAACGTTGGAGGCGGGAGTCGCACTTGCAGGAACTGAAGTAAAGTCAGTCAAGGCGGGCTCCATTTCTTACGCTGACAGTTTTGCGACCATAGAAAACGGTGAGGTCTGGATGCAGAATTTTCACATCTCGGAATATGCATTCTCTTCGGTGTTCAACCACGACCCTGACCGCAAAAAGAAGCTGCTGCTTCACCGAGACGAAATCAAACGGCTCCAGCGCAAGGTCGATGAAAAGGGCTTTACGCTCATTCCGCTTGACGTATATTTAAAGGACGGCCGGGTGAAAATTTCACTCGGAGTCTGCAAAGGCAAAAAACTGTTTGACAAACGCGCTGACATAAAGGAACGCGACGTCAACCGGGAAATGGCCCGTGAATTCCGCACCGGCTTGCAAAAGTAACGGCAGGGAGAGAATTGATGTCGGCAAAGCTGAAGGCTGCACAATTCATTGTCCTCTTTGAAGCTGCAACATTGTTTGCGGCGGTTCCCGTTGACTTCTATGCGACCGTGTCCTCATCGCAGGACACGAACATGATTTCAATGACGACCGACCTCTTCTTTACGCAGTTCCAGTCAATCGACGGCTACACAGTCATAGACAAACGCACCGTGACGTATGATGCCGCTACAGCCGCGCCGTCAACAATTTCCTTCTATGCCGAGATTCAGGAAAGTGGCGACGGCAGCTGGATATGCACGCTCAACGCAATCAAGGCAAGTGTCGGCAAGAATGTAAGCGAAACAAAAAAATATGAATCGTACTACAAGATTCTCCTTGACGCAAAATCATCGCTTGAGAATTTACTTTCCAACTTTGAAGATCATGCCATCGTTCCATCAGCTTCCGCGCAGAAATCTGTCTCCGGCTCAAGCGCAGATTCTTCAATCGAACAAATTGCAGGCACATGGATTGGTGAACCGCTTGTAGACAAAATAATGATACTGCGGGGCGGCAAAGGCTTCATCATCTTCAAGAACGGCGCAAGCATGTCAATTTCCGTGCTGCTGGCCGGAAATTCGGTCACCATCAAGCAGCTTGGAAAATCAAACGCATCGTACTTTCCTGACTTGCCAAGAAACATCGCCCTTCAGAACGCTGCAAACGCAGAGCCCATCGTATGGAACATGACGCTCACTTCTTCAGACATCATGAGCGGAACAAAGACATCGCTGCAGGTAGACCCCGCTTCTGCGACAGGGGTTTCTTATGGTGAAACAGACGTTATTTGGAAAAAGAAATAGCAGACTTATTTAAATAATGACCGTGCCCTGTCTAAGCACTTTTATTGTGCCGCCCGCCAAAGACACGAGCGTTGAAGGAAGCGCACCCTTCTTATCACCGTCTGATACAATCAAATCGACTTCAGCGCCAAATTCCCTCTGTATTTCATCAACGGTATCAAGCACCGGCTGACCACTTCTGTTTACACTTGTGCTAAAAATTGGAGAACCACACTTTTGAATGACGGCGCGTATCCATGCGTCACCAGGACATCGGAATGCAACCGTCGCCGGCTTGTCAACAATCGGCACGTTTTTTTTGCACGTCACGATTATGGTAAGCGCTCCCGGCCACTTGTCAAGCAGAGATTGAGGAATGACATCGTCTGTATACTTTGTAATGTCTTCAGGACAGGCAATAAGCTGTATGAGCGGCTTCGTTTCTGAACGACCTTTCACCGCGCGGATATGAACATCCGTATGATAGATTTTATCGGAACCTTCCATGTCTACAATTCCGCTAAATCCATACACCGTATCTGTTGGAAGAACCGCAATTCCACCATTCTTCAAACACGCAACCGTCTTATCGATTGACTCACCGTCACATTTTTGCAACATCATATGAAACAATACCTCTTACTTCACTGCGCTTTCTTTTTGAAGGCATCGTCAAAAGACCGTTATTATAGTCTGAAAGAATCACTATCACATACACGAGCGAAAACACGATGAGCCCCATCACTTTGCAAATCCATTCAGGAATGTATTTTACCGGAGGATATTTTATCACCGTACCGGGATCAAAAATTTGCGTTTCTTTTGCCGCAAGACCGCTTATTTTGACAAGTTTCTCGCCTTCACCGACATATCCCAGCTTCCGTGCATACGCCGCGATGACATCATTGTCTTTTTCAAGTGCAAGACACTCTAATTTGAGTTCATCAGTCGTTTTTTGAATGCTGGCAGTATGAGCGCTTACAAGCATTTTTTGCTGTTCGAGTTGTTTTTGCGCCCAAAAACCGTCTTTGCCGCCAACAAGCGAAATCAATACGTATATGAGCGTGCCCGCGCAGGAAGCTGCCAAAAATCTAAACCGTTTCATTATGGTAAGAATATCGGCTCTTTTTTCTGTTTTCTGAATACAATTCTTGTGCTATAATAGACGGAAGTGGGTAGAAAAAACTATTGCTATGCAGTAAAATAACGCTATAATTTATTGTATTTTCTGCCGATATATATAATTGTGAAAAACTTTCATTTCAAGGGGATTTAAGTATGAATGATTCGACGGATAAAAATAAAGAACTCGACCAGTACGGCGTCTGGGTAAAAAACACTTCGCACGGCTCGCCTGCCAATTCTTCTGACAGTTCAGACAGTATTGGCGAAACACTTCCTGACTTCTCATTCATCGATACGCCGTCAAAAGATGATGCTGCGGTCAAGACAAACGCATTTGAAGCCGCAGACACTTCCCTCACCCCCGATGAACTTTCACATGTTGCAGTCAGTGTCCCTGAAGAAAAACTCCCCGCGGAAAACGGTGATGAAGAAATTGCCCTTGATGACTTTATAACAGGCGGCTTCTCCGACGATTCCGCAACAGCTGCCACTCCTGCAAAAGAGCCGGCTGCCGACGGAGAAGTTTCACTCGATGACTTCCTCGAACCTGACACCGGTTCTGCACAGAGCGCTCCGGCAGCAGACGGAGAAGTTTCACTTGACTCATTTTTAGGGCCTGACAGCGGTGCAACGACAGCGGCGTCCGCTTCCGATGGAGAAGTTTCACTCGATTCATTTCTTGGACCGAGCAGCGGTTCTTCAACCGATGAAGTTTCACTCGATGACTTCATGTCACCTTCTTCAGGATCTTCCTCCGAAGACGCAAAGGCAGATGAAATTGTTGATGAAAAGCCGATGGACATTGACTTGTCATTCGACGATTCACTTTCCGTTCCGGAAGAAACTCCTGCTGAAGAGCTGCAGCCGGAATCAATTGACCTTGAGGACTTCTCATCAGCGTCTAAAAAAGAAACAGAACCGGCTCAGACAGCTGCGCCTGCCGCTAACAATGGCTCGCAGAATGTTGACCTTGATAATTTTGACTCCGTATTCAGCACACTTTCCGGCGACAGCGAACAAACCGTCAGCTCGGAGACAAATGAAAAATCAGGAGTTACCGAAAACGTCAATCTTTCTGACTTTGGCATTGATGCCGATTCGGACAATCAGAATGTCGTTATTGCTTCAGACGGAACTCCAAAACAGAAAGCCGCCGTTGATTACGACATGCAGGTTTCTACAGACGAAGAGTCTGTGACTTCAGAACCGATTGAAGAATCTAGTTCTGACAACGACAAAGATGAAGTTGTCGCGCTTGATACACAAGTTGACCAGAACGCTGTAAAAGATGCGCCTGCTCCAGAAATGACATTCTCGCCTTCTGCTCCGGAAGAAGATTTCGACGTTGATTCAATTCTGAATTCCGTAAAAGACGAGCAAGGCAAGACGGTATGCGTCGGCAAAGTAGAAGACGCCGTATCAAAAGAAGTTGAAAGTGTCCCGCTGGAAGAAACGCCCGCTGAACAAGAAGTCATTGTTCCGGAGACAATTGAAGACCTTTCCGCAGAGCCAGCGACTGACAATGCCGTTGCAAAAGAAACAATTCCAGACACCTTTGAGGAAGAGTCGTCCTTCCTTTCATCAGACGAAAAATCATCAGCAAACGGAATGTCCGACATTCCAGAATATCTGCCGGATGATATCGCCGCCTCACTGAATCTTGAAAGTCCTACAGTCAATGATGAACCTGCCGATGACCAGACGATTTCGTTTGCAAATGACGCACCCGATGAAAACATGACGTCTTCCTTTACAGATACAGAAGCAGCAAAAGCTCAGGAAACGCCTGCTGTTGAAGATGCAAAATCATCCGCAGAAGCGCCGCAGCAAGAAAAGACTGTATTTGAAGACGACACCACATCTAACGCAGGAGAACCCAATATCGAAATGGATGATGAAAACAGAGCGCTACTTGAAAAAATAGCAGGAGACCTTAGCTCTCTTAAAAAAGAAATCAAAGGGCTTAAGTCAGAATTTGAAGATTTAAAGAAGAATGGCGCTCCGGCAGCCACCACAACACCTGCCGCTGAAGCAGAAGAAGACAAATCAGAGGGATTCTTTACCGGCACCGATGAAGACGACACCATCGCATTGAGCGGTGATGAACTTGACAACATTCTCAACAATGCCGACTTTACAACAGCTCAGCCTGCGGAGAATGCGCCGCTTGAAACCGTTGATGAACCGGAAGCCGTTGACGAGACAAAGACAGTTGATGAGCCTGAAACAATCACCCCTGAGGAACCAGTTCTTGAGGATGCTGAACCTGCAGAAGATCACAACGTTGCAGACAATGGCATTCTTGGACCGATTGACAGTTCGATCGAAATTCCTGAGCAAGATGAATATGACAATGAGCCGACCGGCCTGAAAATGGATTTTTCAAATGAAAAACTTGAAGAGCCGGTATTCGACACAACAGAAGATTTCTCTGCGGCACAGCCAGAACATGCTGCGCAAGAGCCAACAGCTAACGCTGAGGAAAAAGCAGACGATATTCTTGTCGAATCATCGCCAACAGACTTGATGGACACAGACGTGACGACCGCAGATGAAAAGCTCGCCGTTTCTTCTGTTGAACAGGCAGAAGAGCTTCCACCGGCAAAAGCTGAAATTATCAAGACGAACTCTCTTACAAAACCAATTGACTTGTTTGAGGACGACAAACCTTCACCACTCACCGAAGACAAGATTAATTATCTTGCAGAAGATGAAAAGGAAGACAATGTCATTGAAACAGGTATAAGTGAAGAACCGGTCAACAACGTATTCACCCAGTGGAACAATGATTCTGCAAAGAAAGAAGCGTCAGCTGAACCTCCTGCAGAAACAACTGCTACGGAAGATTCCTCAATTCCATCTGATATGAAACAAGAAATCAAATCCGTGCTTTCCTACATGGACCAGCTTCTTGAGAATCTTCCTGAAGATAAAATAACGGAGTTTGCAAAGTCTGAACAATTTGAAACATACAAAAAATTGTTCACCGAGCTTGGACTAGCCTGATGGGACTGCTTACAAAAATAACAAATACTGAGCCCGAAGCAAAGCCGTGTTTTTCTACATTTTGTAAAAAATACGGCTTTGTTCATGCAGGTGTATTTGCAATCGTAGATGGAATGTATGTTCTCGTAAACGCGTTTGCGCTTGATGCTGATACTATAATCAAATCAGTTTCATCTCCTGATTTCTGGAAGGGCACGCTCTCATCTTCTTCCGCCTGGCATACGTATTCATTGCAACAGGAAACGCTCTTAGGATTCTATCAATTCTTTGGAAATGCATTCAAAGCCCACATGAACGCAGCGCATTATTTTTCCTTCACAAGCAATTCACAAAATTATATTCTAGGCATATTCCAGCTTGACACTGATTTTAGAACAATATCACTGCCGGCGCCGGGCGCTGCTTTTATTTCTGAACTTGAACCATTCTGCTCGCCGCGCTTCTGCGGTCTTGGCAACGAAGCTCTTTACAAGGAACAACTGGCTAAGGCAACGTCACATTGCCCTGCATCGCTCTTCACTATTTCCTTTGAAAAACTTGTGCTCACCATCATTGACAAAAGCACCATCACAACAATGAATCTTCGCAAACAGGTTGAACAGACCATTCTTTCAGAAATCTCCGGACTGCTTTCGGAGGCCTTTCAATTAGAAAATGCATGTATATACACACAGGGATATGAATATCATGCCGTCATCTTCTCAAAGCAACTTTTGAACGATTCATTTATACGACTTCAAATTACGCAAACGTGCGCGTCAGTCATCGGCTCGTTGAATGAAGAACTTATTCTTGTGCAATTTGTTGAGCAAACTGATTCTCAAGCAAAAATCAAATCTTTCTTATCCTTGGAATGAATTATGGATCTTCAGTTTACCAAGGCCTCAAACGGTCAGGCAACATGCACTATCGATGGAATACGGCTCCATTCCGCGTATAATCCTTCGCGCGAAGCATCTGTCTTTGTAAGCTCAATAAAATGTTCTTTTAATCCAAAATATATTTTCATGACCGGGCCGTCCCTTTCCTACTGTGTCATTCCGCTTAGAAAAATGTATCCAAACGCCACGCTCTGCTGCGTCCAGTACATTGCCTCTTTTGCAGCGGCAGACCACTACTTGTGGGACAAAGTGTTTGACATGAAGAACTCGGCAATCTCGCTTTCTGAACAGCTATATAATTTCATGGGCGATGAAGGAATTGCGTCCTGCCTGTTCTTATCATGGCAGCCGGCAGAAAAAGCATTCCCAAAGGAATATGCTTTTTGCTGGAGTGAGATAAAAAAGGCAGTGCTCAAAAGCCGCTCCGTGCTTACGACACGAAGTTTCTTTTCAAAGCGGTGGACGCGCAATGCAATTCGCTTCTGTCTGTTTGCAAGGCAAATAGCAGTTGCGCAACCGGGAACTTCTCCAGTCATTCTTTGCGCAAGCGGTCCGAGTCTGCGGACTTCAATTCCATTCATACAACGATTTAAACAATACTGCACAGTCATCTGCGTTTCATCAGCGCTCAAACCGCTTATCGAAAACGATATTGTTCCCGACATGTGCATTTCCACAGATGGCGGTTACTGGGCAAAGCGTCACATTTCCTTTGAGCTTGCAAAAGTGCCTGACATCGTCTTGGCAATGCCTGCGGAAGCCGCATCATACGCTTCTGTCTCTGCAACATGCAAACTGCTTCCGCTCAGCTATGGTGACGGTCAGGGAGACATGCTGCTTGCATCATGCGGAATAACTTCTCTATCCGCAGAACGCAATGGCACGGTGAGCGGCACGGCGGTGAAATTGGCCCTTAGACTTACCAATTCTGCAGTGTTCTGCTGCGGACTTGATCTTGCGCCGGCAAAAGGGTTCTCACACATGCAGCCTAACGAACTTGAACTTACTGATTCCCTTTCTGACATGCGGCTTTGCCCGAAAGAAACACGCATTACGCCCACCACCTTCACAAACACATCGCTCGAAATGTACCAGTCATGGTTTGCAGCAACTGATTTCTCCGGCCGTCTGCTTCGAATTAGCAACAATTTTAAATATACCAATTCACTTGGTTCAATACCCGATGTAGATTGGACTGTCGCCGCGCAAATTCTTTCAAAATGCATCGACAAGAAAAAAATTACTTTCTCGGCAACATCGTACACCGCGTCACTTGATGAGCGCATAAAATCTTTGCAGTACACCATTGCCACCCACACAAATGACTCTGATTGGATACATGACGCCGTACCAGCCGAATCAGTGATTCTTGAACGAAGCAGAAACACCCCGAGCGAAGCAAATGCAAAAAGAGTTGTTGACCGCGCAATGAATGTCTACAGCAAAGACATCTACCGTGCCTTTGGCGGAGGAATGACGCATTGATTTATCAGAATCAGACAGTTCTTTCAAAGAGCGGTGATTCTCTTGTTCTGTTTGCCGATGGAACAAACATGCATTCAAAATATAATCCTTCACGGGAAGCAGAATCATTTGGCCAAGAAATTCCACCGCAAACAGGCTGCATTGTCGTTGCCGGTATAGGCGGAGGATTTCATCTTCTGGCTTTGCAAAAAAAATTTCCTGAAGCGCTTATCATTGCCTGCGAAGCCGATGAACAGTCTCTTGCTTTCTGTAAGAAAATGCCACTTGTCCAGGAGCTTGTGCGCAACAGCCATTTTATTTTTTGCACCGCAGCAGAAGTCGCGTCAATTCTGCTGCAAAAATATCTTCCGGCTTTTTACAATTCATTTTTCTTTTTGCCACACCGTGTCTGGAAAGACAAAAATAAATCGCTCACCGAATCGCTTGAAAATGAAATTCAGGCTTCACTCAAGAAGATATCCGCAGACTATTCTGTCCAGACACATTTTGGAAAGATATGGCAGCATTCACTCTTTTTAAACCTCAAAGAATATTCAAACAACGGCCATTCTTTTTGCGCCGGAACTATTCCACTCGATAAAACCGCCGCTGTCATTGCCGCAGGTCCGTCACTCAACCGCACAATACACACACTTATCAATAACAAGGAAAAATACTATATCATTGCCACAGACACCTCTTATGGTACGCTCATAAAAAACTCCCTTATTCCAGACGCAGTTGTCTCGCTTGACGGACAATATGTTTCTGCAACACATTTTTACTGCTGCCCGCAGAATGAAATTCCCGGAAAAGGAACGCTCTTTTTCTTCGACCTTTCGGGCTCCCATGCCGCCATACACCACGTGCTTTCCAAAGGGTATCGCGTGATTTATTTTCAAAGCGGACATCCGCTTGCATCTTATGCATTTCCATCGCTTCCGCTCATTCATACAGGCTCAGGAACAGTCACAATTGCCTGTTGCGATATAGCGGCACAGCTTGGTTTTAAAAGAATCGCGCTCTTTGGCGCTGATTTCTGCTACAGCGGTGGTAAATCGTACGCACAAGGAACATATCTTGATTCGCTCTATAACCGTGCTGCAAATAGACTGCAACCTTCGGAAACTCAATTTGATTCGCTGCTCTTCAGAACGCCGCTTTTTGCACTTGACAGGCAAACAACCTTCTCCGGCACACTTTCAAATGCAAGGTCAACGGACGTTCTGAAAGGATATGAGGAAACACTTGTTTCTTGGGCGGCAGAAAACGGTTTTTCTACACAAAATAATATTCTTTTCCGCGGTAAAAGCAGCGCCACTTTTTCTCAGCCTGATTTTTCATATGACGCATTCATCAAATTGTATTTGAAGGAATTGAAACCATGTGCTGACACAGCGGCTGATGCAGCATTGCAAAACACCGTTGTTCAGACAGCGCTTCCCTACACCGCATGGCTTAGAGCTCACAATTCTGAAAAGACTGATCTTTCATTTTTTAGGCTTATAAAACTTGCATACTCTGACGCGGTACGTTATACTTGATAATCATGAAACAAAAAAATACCACAATTTTTACAACAATAATTGCACTTATTTATACAATTACCGTTATATGCCTTATTGCCTCCCTTGCTTTTTCATACAAAGTTGGCAAGTTGCAGGCACAAAATCAAACAGATTCTTTTTCTAACGCTGCAAATGAAATTCTAAAAAAATATACTCCCGATGAAGCTGACTTTATTCCATCTCTTGAGCAGGCAGCACGTAGTTTTTCCACCGCCGCCTACATTGAAATTTCTTCCAACGGCACGCTCTGTTTCGCCTACCCGCATTCTTCTTCCACCGCACATGCTCACTCACCATTTCTGCACGGTTACAGCACAACAGTCAACGGCATTGACAATAAGCAATATACGCTTGTTGCCTCATATTATCTGCTCAAGCCGTCAGTCGTTTTCTACAAAGGACGCATCGCCTTTCTTTTTATTCTTGCAGCAACAATCGCCTGCATAATTTATCTTATTGTATTTGCAAAGTCAGGCTCCGAAGAGCATGATGATTCTTTTGAAGATGACGCAGACACTGACAGCAATGACACGCATTCAAGTTTTGAGCCGGAATCAATCATGTCGCATATTTCAGACTATGATGATAATAAAAATGAAGAAATAGAAACAAGCTATTCCGCGCTTGCCGGCAAAGAAGATGACGATATGCAGGAAGAGAATTTTTCTGCGCCGGTAGAAAAAAATACCATCGACAACAGCATGGACAATCACGAAGAAGAAGAAGAAGAAGAAAAGAATGAAAATGTGCCAAACGGTCTGTTCTCTCCAATAACAGGATTTGGCTGGGAATCATACATGACGACCCGGCTTGAGAGCGAACTTATCCGTGCGGCTTCAAATGAACAAGATCTTTCACTCTTCACCATACGCATACCGTATCTTGACCGTACCTGCGCCACCGCAAAAGAAATTTACAAACTGCTCCTTGAAACATTTAAATTTAAGGATTTACTTTTTGAATATAAAGATGACGGTTGCTCGGCAATCATGCAGAACAGCAACATAGACCAGGCGCTTGTCATAGCAGAAAATCTCCATATACAAATAACATCGCTGTTATCAAAGGCAGGCCTTGAAAACACTACAGCAATTGGCATTTCATCCCGTTCACTGCGCCTTATTTCCGGTGCGCGTCTTGCCGCTGAGTCTGAGCAGGCACTCATGCACGCCTTTGAGGACAAAGAATCTCCTGTAATTGCCTTTAGAGTAAATCCTGATAAATATCGTGATTATCTTGCGGCAGAAGCCGCCAAAGTGCCGCCGGAAAAATAATTACTTTTTCTGTTCCTGTCCGGCTGTTTCATCAACAGTTTTGGCGGCGTCATTTTCTTTTTTCAAGAGTTCCGTGTTGTCAAGATTGTCTGCTAGTTTTGACAAAATGTCAGGTATGCTCTTTTCGTCAGGAAATTTTTTCTTTAGCACAAAATACTGTTTTTCCGCTTCCTCATAATTGCCTTTTGCCATAAGAACGGCAATGTAATTTTTAAGTAGCGATACATCTGTTGGATTTTTCTGCACCAAAGACGCGTACATCTGCACAGCCTCAGAAACATTTCCAGACATTGCCTTTATATATGCGAGTGACACAGCAATTGTTGTGTTGTCAGGATCCTTCTTTTGCAAATCAGAAAACACTAGCTCTGCGTTGTTCCAGTCCTTTGCAAGCGCATAACAGCGCCCCATTTCATAATATGCGGAATCATGCAGTTTCTTGCTTGCCAGTGCCTTCTTATAAAATTCCGCGGCCTTTGTGTAATTCTTGATGTCCTGATAACCTTTTGCAATAGAAAAATATTCCGCAGTTATGTTGTCAAGTTTTATTTGCGTTTCTCCCGGAACAGGAATTTCTTCCGTGCTTTCACAAGAGAGACACATGACGGAAAAAAGAGAAAAAATCACCATGACAACAAAACAACCTGCGGAATTCTTTTTCATAGGTTTACATTGTTCCTAAAACAGTCTGCTCAATTTTACGAAGTTGTGAACGATACAAACCGGCAATATTGCTTCCATAATCAGCAATGAGCTGGATGATATTGCGCGGTGTATCATGCGTGTCGCAACCGTTCAGACGGTCGCCTGCATCTCCAAGACCAGGCATAATGTATGCGCTTGTATTAAGAACCGGATCCATCCACAAAGTATAGCAAGTGCAATTTTCAAGCGCGCGTGTTACACGTAAACTTCCCTTGAGTGCGGAGATGACATTGAAGAACTTAATGCTTTTTGGTTTTACTCCCTGGCTCTGCAAATATTTTACGACTGTTACCAATGAACCACCCGTTGCATTCATCGGATCTGCAAATATCAAATCCTTTCCGTCAAGCTCCTCAAGATTGAAGAAGGAATTCTTCAAATTCAAAATGTACTGCATATCATTTTCATGTCTTTTGTCATCACGATTGATTTTAAAAAGTGCAAAAGGCGTTACATAATCCGTTGAAGAATATTCCTCAATTTCCTTCGACATAATCATGCTTGGAAGCAAAGCGCCTCTGAGCATGACACACATGACTGAATTTTCAATTTTGTGGTCGATGTCAGGAATTTTATGAACTGCATAATTTTGAACCGGACTAGTAACCGGGGTTTTTACAATGATGTGATTCTTGTTGTCGGAATGTTCATCAGTAAATGCAAGACGGAAAAGCATTTCGTATGCTCGCTGGCTGTAATACATGAATTCAGCATGGTCAGTTTTTACATCACGAAGTTTTGCAATGACACGGCTTGCCTCAGCATGTGCGCCTTCTTCCGTAACAAAAGAAAATACTTTAATATTTGGATGGCTGGCGCAGATTTCCTGCATTTTATGTCCCATCTCATCAAATGACTTAATTATGGCGTCTTCGTTCACTGGGTCAAAAGATTTCATTGTCTCTTTGTACATACCTTCAAGCGACTGCAAATCTGCCTGATCCTGTTTTGTAAGGTAGCCATCGAGGTCTTCTGCTTTTAAAATTACTTTGTCGGTCTCGTTCATTTCATACTCCTCTTTCGTTTATAAGTTCATGTTCATTGCAGTACACCATTTAAGTATATTGCTTTCTGAAACAGTCAGTCCCGAAATTTGAATCGTGTCATCATCAAGCTGGTCAACTTCCGCATTCATTTTCTTTGCAGCAATACCTATAAAAACAACCGCAGATTTTAGAAAACGTTTATCTCCGAGCTGTAAGTCAAGGCAAATGGAATAATCATTTGTTTGAGATGAAACAAGAGCAAGGCTTCCATAAGCATTGACTATTCCAAAGGTGATTTCCGTTCCTAAAATTTTCTTTATAAGATTCTGAGGTGCAGGCATGTAAAAAAGAATGTCATCGCCGGGCTGTGTAATCCAAGCGGGAATATTCTTTTCCACAACCGTTTTCCGCGCATCATAATCATCAATCATGCTTCTTATTTCTGAGGAAGTGAACACCGTTCTGGAATTTGGCAAACAGATTTTTAAGTCTGTATTCTCTCTGGAATAATAGGTATACAAACGCGATGCTTTATACGTACTGACATTCCAGCCATTAGCTTTTGTAAACAATGCACCCATACTGACTACAGGAAATTTTCCGGTAGCTGAAAGTCTATATGTCGGCGTATTTGATTTTTGTGTCACGCTTGCATAGACATTTTCCAATGATGACACAAGCTGCTGAGCCTGTTTTTCAGAAATATCATTCACCATTGCCGCTACCAAATCTGTTGCAAGCACTTTGTTTGCCTTGACCGGAATACTTAAGAACAATGACGCATCTTTATCAAGTAGCGCTGCGGCCTGCTCAGGCGAAGGCGATTTTTGCGACAAGGAGCTGCAGCCGGTGACGATGAAAAATAAAAAAAACAGCGGTAGAAAAAAAGCGATTGTCAATAGATTTTCATTTTTCTTCATGCCGCTGTTCATTGTCGTTTCCTATATTTTATGCTTTTGTAATCGAAGCGCTCCACTTTGCGTCATCGGCTTCAATGACAGTGCCTTTTGAAAGCTGTTCCTTCCATTCAGCCTTTGTTGCAAGTGTTTCGCTGGAAATAAATTCTTTGAACATTTCAAATGCATCTTTCAAGGATGCATCGCCACTAACTTCAAGAGATATGCGGTCAGTGATTTCAAAGCCTGAATCTTTGCGCAATGTCTGAATGCCGCGTACCAGGTCTCTTACGTAGCCTTCCTTCTTGAGCGCATCGGTTATCTTTGTCTCAAGTCCCACCGTCAGTGTTCCGTCGTTGACAACTTTAAGATCTTCTTTTTCAATTCGCTCAACAACAACTTTGTCACCGTCAAGGGAAACGCTTGTTCCATCAACAGTGATTGTCACCGGCTTCTTGTTGAGGATATCCTCAATCTTATCAGTTGAAAGCGTCTGGATAACTGCGGCGGCAGCCTTCATTTTTGCACCAAGCTCTTTGCCAAGCGTGCGGAAGTTTGCCTTTGCCTTGTATTCAACAAGTTCGTCCTCGCGTTCATGGAAAATCACTTCCTTAACGTTGAGTTCTTCCGCAATCGTGTCTTTCATCTCTTCAAGGACTTTGCGTTCTTCTGGGTTGCGGGTGACAAGTGCAACAGAACTTAATGGCTGACGATTCTTCAGATTATATTCGTTGCGGAGTGATCGGCCCATAGAAATTGCTTTCTGAACCGTTGCCATGCGGAATTCGAGATTACTGTCGCGCAGCTTTTCATCTGCAACCGGATAATCAGTAAGATGCACAGACTCTTTGTCCGAGTCAGTCTTGAGATTCTGCCACATTTCCTCCGTTATGAACGGAATGATTGGAGCGGCAACTTTGGTGAATGTCTTTAACGCATAATACAATGCTCCGTACGCTTCAAGTTTGTCGCTGTCATTTGCTGATTTCCAGAAGCGTCGTCTATTGCGGCGGATATACCAGTTGTTTATCTCATCAATGAAAGTGATAAGCGGGTCAATTGCGGCGCTCAAGTCGTACTCATCAAGTGCCTTTGACACATCGCCAATCATTTTCTGAGTCACCGAAATAATCCAGCGGTCAAGCGGATTTTCCGGCTGTTTCTTGTCAAACTCATGTCCATTGCAAGTGACTTTGTCTATGTTTGCATATTGAACAAAGAAGCTGTATGCATTCCAAAGCGGAATGATGATGTTCTTGAGAATGTCGCGCACGCCGTCATCGCTGTAGCGCAGATCGTCCGCTTTGACAACCGCGCTGTGCATGAGGAAGAGACGTATTGCGTCAGCGCCGAATTTATTTATTGCTTCCACCGGATCAGTATAGTTGCGGAGGCTCTTGCTCATCTTGCGTCCATCCTCTGCAAGCACAAGACCGTTTACAACACAGTTTTTAAATGCAGGGCGGTCGAACAAATCGGCGGCAAGAATGGTAAGCGTATAGAACCAGCCGCGCGTCTGATCAAGGCCTTCGCTGATAAAGTCGGCAGGGAAATGTTTTTCAAAGTATTCCTTGTTTTCAAACGGATAGTGGTTCTGCGCATACGGCATTGAACCCGACTCAAACCAGCAGTCAAGCACTTCCGGAATGCGGTGCATTGTCTTTCCGCACTTAGGACACTTGATTGTGATTTTATCGACATACTGTTTGTGCATGTCTTCCGGATAGACACCGCTCAGGTCTTTGAGTTCCTGACGGCTTCCTACGCAGATTTTTTCTCCGCAGTCATCGCATCTCCAGATTGGAATCGGGTTGCCCCAGTAGCGGTTGCGGCTGATTGCCCAGTCGCGGCTTCCCGCAAGCCATTTGCCGAAGCGTCCTTCCTTTATGTGCGCCGGCTGCCAGTTAATCTGGGCGTTTGCGCGCAGCAGTCTGTCGTGCTCGTCGGCGACTTTTACAAACCAGCTGCCTATTCCGCGGTAGATGAGCGGAGAATTGCACCTCCAGCAGTGCGGATACGAGTGCAGAATCTGGTCTTTCTTTATGAGCTTGCCCTCTTTCTTGAGTCGCTCCATGATGTCCTTGTCACAGTCTTTTACAAAGCGTCCTTCGTAGTCGGGAACTTCGTGGGTGAACTTGCATTCAGCGTCAATCGGTTCTACAAACGGAATGCCGCTGCCCGCAAACACCTTGCTGTCGTCTTCGCCGAATCCCGGAGCTGTGTGCACGATGCCGGTGCCGTCTTCTGTTGAAACAAAGTCAGCGTTGAATACGCGGAATGCGCCGTCTGAACCGTCTTCCTTCACTGTAAGACCGGCAAAATACGGGAACAGCGGTTCATACTTTGCGCCAAGGAAATCTTTGCCCTTGCGCGTGTAGATAACCTTGTAGCCTTTTTCGTCTTTGTAATAAGATGCAAGACGTGCCTGCGCAAGAATGTATTTGTCGCCTGACTGTTCGTCAAGAATTTTTACGTAATCAATATCCGGTCCCATGGTAAGGCCGAGGTTTGACGGAAGCGTCCACGGTGTAGTAGTCCATGCAAGGAAGTACGTGTGACCGTCTGTCATTTCAGGATCGTCAACGCCCTTAGGAGCGCGTGTAATTTTAAAGCGGATTGTAATGGCGGGGTCATTCACGTCTTTGTAGCCGAGAGCAAGCTCATGGTTTGAAAGAACAGTTGAACAGCGCGGGCAGTACGGAAGAATGTACTTGCCTTCGTAAATCATTCCTTTGTCCCAGAGCGCCTTCACCACCCACCATATTGATTCCATATAGTCGGGATTCATCGTCTTGTAGTCGTGGTCAAAGTCAACCCAGCGTCCCATGCGCGTGATTGTCTTCTGCCATTCGCCGGTATAGCGCAGAACGCTTGCCTTGCATTTGTCGTTGAACGCGGCAATGCCGTATTTTTCAATCTCGTGCTTAGAGTTGAGGCCGAGTTCTTTTTCTATAAGATTTTCTACCGGAAGTCCGTGGCAGTCCCAGCCGAAGCGGCGCTCCACTTTCCTGCCTTTCATCGTCTGGTAGCGCGGAATAATATCTTTTATTGTTGAAGGAATAAAGTGTCCGAAGTGCGGCAGACCTGTTGCAAATGGCGGTCCGTCATAGAAAACATATTCTTCAGCGCCTTCACGCTGCGAAACTGACTTTTTAAATGTATCATCGTCCTGCCAGAATTTCAGGACTTCTTCTTCCTGCTTAGGGAAATCTGCTTTTGGATCAACGCTCTTGTACATACATTCCTCTTAATTGCAAATTTGTACCATTATACACCAATGCAGTAAAAGAATCTATATGTGTAACTGCGATAAACCCTTATAATAAAGCAAATTGATAGTATATTTTAAGCGTTCATTCCACTTCCGCAAAAAAACTTGCATCATACGCATTGACAAATGTCACTGATTTCACCGCATCGCGGTCTTTGTCAAAGCTCACCTTTCCGGTGACATATCTGCCGTCTGTCTTTGCAAGCTCGCCTCTTACCTTTGCAATATCAGAACATCCGCCGGCTGCAGTAATTGCATTGGCAAGAAGATACACACAGTCATATCCGAGCGCTGCAAAAGTCATAACGTAATCTGAACCATATTTTTCGTTGAATGCAGTGGTAAACTGCTTTACAGCTTCCGCCGGATTGCTTGCGCAAAACTGAACCGCATAATAACAATTCTTAAGAACATCGGCATTCATTTCCGGCATTTTTTCAATGCCCTGCCAGCCTTCACAACCGACTATCGGCGCAGTGATTCCGGCAGCTCGTATTTGAGAAACAAGGGCTGCGACACTGTTGTAATAGTCAGGAATATAAATCACATCACATTTCTGATGGACAAGGCTCGCAATTTTCATCGTCATAATTTGTTTGTCACGCACGGAATTATTTACGCCAATCGGCAAATCATATGTCACTTCTGAAACTATAGCTCCGCCCTGCACAGAAAAGTCCGTCCTGAATTTTTCTGCAAGAGCCACGCTGTATTCATTTTCTTCATAAATAAAGATAACAGCCCGCTTTGCAGATAGATTTTTTCTTGCAAACGTAACAACTTTCTTGCCAAGATAAGCGTCACTGTCACACGCTCTAAAAACATACGGATTGTCCGCTGTTGCAAATTTCCCCGTTGCCGCAGGCGCGATGAAGATTGTCCTGCTTTGCTCAAGAGCTTCCACATCTTTTGCTGCGCAACCACTAGTGAGCGAACCAATTATTAATTTTTCTCCATTTGCAACTGCTTTCTTGCAAATGGCTTCACTCATCATGGGGTCAGCTTTGTCATCTTTTACGACAAGCTCTATTTTGCTGCCGTTGATTCCACCATTGCTATTAATTTTATTGACAGCAAGCTCCATGCCCAGCTGTTCTGAAAGACCGTATGACTCAAGAACTCCCGACTGGGGAATTATAGATGTAATTTTAATATTTTCACCCTGCTGTGCTGCAACAGGCGCGCAGAGCAATGCAACTGAAATAAGATCAAGTAAAATTATTCTTTTTGTTTTCATAAAAACAGTATAAAGAAAATCAGTTTTCTCTGCAATAATTATAATTCTTAAGAACTGTTCTTTTGCAGGCACTGTTTTGACACAGACAACGCTTACAATAAAAAAAATCTTCCGGAAGCATTTGCAGCTGCCGGAAGATTTAATCGTAGAAAGCAAGACGTTTAATCTAAAATCTAATTTTCTTGTTACTGCCGGAATAATATTCCTTTCTAAGCGCCTTGATGGAATCGTCCTTAAGGTAGTCATCAAAGTTCATCATACGGTCAATGATTCCTTTTGGCGTAATTTCAACGATGCGGTTGGCTATGGAAGAAATAAATTCATGGTCATGGCTGTTGAACAAAATGACACCGGGAAAATTCACCAGGCCTTGGTTAAGGCTTTCAATCGCCTCAAGGTCAAGATGATTTGTCGGATCATCAAAAATCAACACGTTTGCGCCGCTCAGCATTGTCTTTGCAAGCATACAGCGAACCTTTTCACCACCACTGAGCACTTTCACCGGCTTTAAACTTTCATCGCCGGTAAAAAGCATTCTTCCTAAGAAGCCGCGCACATAGGCATCGTCCTGGTCAGGGGAATACTGTTTAAGCCAGTCGGTTATATTCAAATCGTTGTTGAAGTATTTATTATTGTCGCGTCCCATATAAGCATGTTTTGTCGTCTGCCCCCAGTTGTACTGACCGAAAATCGCAGGCACTTCATCTGAAATGATGTTGAAGAAAGCGCTTTTTGAATTTTGCTCTATGCCGACAAAGGCAACTTTTTCTCCCGGATGCACGGTGATTGAAAAGTTGTCAAGCAACACAGTTCCGTCTTCATCTTTTGCATTAAGCTCTTTCGCTTCAAGTACAAAGTTTCCAATCGGGCGGTCAGGTTTGAAGCTGACATAGGGAAATTTTCTACTAGTCACAGGGAGTTCTTCCAGCTGAAGTTTTTCAAGCACCTTCTTGCGGCTTGTTGCCTGCTTTGACTTTGAAGCGTTGCTTGCAAAGCGCTGAATGAATTCCTTGAGGTCGGCCATTTTGTCTTCACGCTTCTTCTGCTCATCTTTGGCCTGTCGCTGCATGATTTGACTCATCTGGTACCAGAAGTCATAGTTGCCGGTGAACTGTGTGATTTTGCCGTAGTCAATGTCGCAGATATACGTACAGATTGCATTGAGAAAGTGGCGGTCATGGCTCACGACAATGACAATGTTCGGAAATTCCATAAGGAAGTCTTCAAGCCACGTAATGCTCTCAAGGTCAAGACCGTTTGTCGGCTCATCAAGAAGCAATATGTCAGGATTACCGTAAATTGCCTGTGCAAGGAGCACGCGGACCTTCTGGCTTTCATCAAGTTCGCTCATCATCTTGTCATGAAATTCTTCTTCAAGACCAAGACCTGAAAGCATCTGCTCAATTTGATTTTCACTTTCATAACCGCCAAGCTCGCCGTACTCAGCTTCAAGTTCACTCGCACGCACGCCGTCTGCGTCAGAAAAATCAGGCTTTGCATAGATGGCGTCTTTTTCCTGGCTACATTTATAGAGCTTTGGATAGCCCATGAGCACCGTTTCTTTTACCGAGTAATTGTCAAACGCAAAGTGATCCTGTTTGAGCACTGCCATGCGTTCTCCCGGTGTGATTGACAAATTGCCGGAATCATATTCCTGCTCACCTGAAAGAATTTTTAGAAATGTTGATTTTCCCGCTCCGTTTGCGCCGGTGATGCCGTAGCAGTTTCCCTTTATGAATTTTAAGTTGACATCCTTAAAGAGCGGCTTTTCGCTGAACTTAAGGCTCAAGTCTGTAACTTCAATCACGTTCGTATACCTCTACTTTCTTTTGTTCATAAAAAAGCTGTTGACTCAGAAGATGCTTCCTTGTCAGCAGCCGTTTTTTTATTTTTTGCCGAATAATGACTTTATCTTTGCAAAAAGCCCTTGCTTTCTTGTTGCAGGCTTCTTGCTATTGTTTGTCACGATTCTTTCTGTCTTGCCATTTCGCTGCGCCGCTGACTTGCGGTTGTCTGACGGTGCGGAAGTGCGATTCTTTGCGTACTTGCCGGCATTGTTTTTGCCGCCAGCGGAATTCCTTGTTCCGGAATATGATGACTTGCCAGCATACTTTGCCTTGTACAGCTTCATGCGCTCGTCAGTCGACATATTTGCAAGCTGAGCTTCTTCTTCCGGCGTATACACTCTGCGGTCACGTTTATATTCTTTTGCAGCCTCTTCATTTCTGATTGAGTATCTTCCTCTTCCGCGAGTAGGATCATACCGCGTGCCATCGCTTCTTTCCGGGCGGTCTGCACGCCGATTGCCATAATCTGAGGAACTGCGGCTGTCACTGCGGTAACTTCCGCCGCGGGCGCCTCTTCTTGAGTGATCATCGTGATGACGTCCGGAATATTCTGCAGCGCGTCTTTTGCCGAACTCACTTTTATCTTCGTAATCCTCATGATAGTTTTCAGTGCGGATATAAATTCCCGCGGACTTGTCTTCTTCCATCATGCTTGCTTCTGCGACATGCGCTGGTATTGAACGGCCGATATACCGTTCAATTGGAGGCAGGCTGTACACATCCTGCTCGGAGCAGAAAGTATACGCTTTGCCTGATTTTCCGGCACGAGCAGTACGTCCGATGCGGTGCACGTAATTTTCGGCTTCGTTAGGAAGGTCGTAGTTTATCACCATTGCAAGGTCGTTTACGTCTATACCGCGTGCTGCAACATCAGTGGCAACAAGACATTTAATCTTCCCAGCTTTAAATCTATCCATAATCTGAAGCCGCTTTGACTGAGGCAAATCACCGATGATGAACTCACTGTCAATTCCATTCAGCACAAGACGTTTTGAAAGAACTTCGCACATACGTTTTGTGTTGCAGAAAATAATGAGGCTCTCAGGATTTTCATGCTTAAGAATTCCTACAAGCAGCTTCATCTTTTCATCGCTTGACACATGCAGCAATTCCTGGTCAATTTCGTCAACGGTAATGTTCTCGGCATTGATGGTAATTTCTGCCGGATTGCGCGTATATTCCCAGGCAAGGTTCTTTACATATGCATTGAGTGTCGCAGAGAAAAGCATTGTCTGTCTTTTTTCTGAAGCAGGAAGCACTTTGATAAGAGTGCGCAAGTCTGGATAAAAGCCCATGTCAAACATACGGTCAGCTTCGTCAATGACAAGGAAGGCGACATTGCTCAAATCCATCTGGTGGCCTTCATTTAAATCAATGACACGTCCCGGAGTTCCGATAAGAATGTCAACGCCTTTCTTTAGCGCGGCGACCTGCTTGTCATATCCTACTCCGCCATAGAAACTTTCGCATTTGAGCGTTGTACCTGACGCAAGTTTTTCCGCCTCTTCCTGAACCTGCACTGCAAGCTCACGTGTCGGAACCATGACAAGCGCCTTCTTCCCTGCAACATCTTGGCGCGTAAGAAGTTCCTGAATGATTGAAACAAGATATGCAGCCGTCTTGCCAGTGCCCGTCTGTGACTGGACATACAAATCCTTTCCCTCAAGCGATGTCTTGAGCACTTGCTCTTGAACAGGAGTGCACGTTACATAGCCGGCACTTGTAATTCCTTTCTGCAAATCTGCGTGTAAATTAAATTCGGTGAATTCCATTCTCGTTCCTATTAAGTATATTCATACGGTTACTTTTGTAATCCGTGTTTTTACCATTGCTTTTAAGTTCTGCGCATTATGCTTTTAAGCATAAAACGCTTCTTCATAATATACAATTTTTCGCAAATAATGTATAGTAACGGCAAATGACTGAAAATATCGCAAAACCACTTACTTTTACACCTGATTCACCGGAAAAAACGGCGTACCAGGCGGAACTTTTTGCAAACCGCATTGCAAAACAATACAAGCTGCTTAGAAAATGGGCGCGCAAGAACCGTGTTTCCTGCTTCAGACTGTATGACCGTGACATTCCTGAAGTGCCACTTGCGCTTGACCTCTATGAATTCCTTCCCGACAATGTGTCTGATAAATTTGAAGCGGCGCGCTTTCTTTCTGAAGAAAACACTGCAATCAGTGAAAACAGCGCGCAGTCACGGGTGATACTGGCGGACGCACTTTCACGCACGTGGGCGCATCTTGCTCTTTACGAGCGTCCGTATGACAAGCCGGAGGAAGAAGAAGCAAAGTGGCTCGCAGCGATGGCAGCAAAGGCAGCAGAGACGCTTGGTATTGCGACCAATCATGTTGTCATCAAAACACGGAAGAAATTTGCCGGCACCGAAGACGGAAGAAATGAGCAGTATGAAAAACACGCATCGGAGGAATCAATTTCCGGGACAGTTCAAGAGCAAGGGCAGCTCTTCACTGTAAATCTGAGCGACTACATTGACACCGGCCTTTTCTTTGACCACCGCCCGCTCCGTTCCACCATACGCGACACCTGTTCTGGAAAATCAGTTCTCAATCTTTTTTGCTACACCGGAAGTTTTTCTGTCTATGCCGCAGAAGGAAAAGCTCGTCGCATAGAAAGCGTTGATATGAGCAAGACATATCTTGACTGGGCGCAATCAAATTTTAAATTGAATGGATTTGATGACGATGAAAGATATTTTTTCACACGCCAGGACGCAATTGGTTTTCTGAATCAAAAGAATGCCGAAATTCCAAACGAAGAAAAAACAAACCGCTGGGATATCATCATCCTTGATCCACCGACATTTTCAAATTCAAAGCGAACAGATACAACGCTCGATATTACGCGTGACTGGCCGCCGCTCGTTGCAAAGTGCCTTACCCTGCTGAATGAAAAAGGAACACTCTACTTTAGCACAAACAGCCGCCGTCTTGTCTTTGACGATGCGCTGCTTAAAGACAAAGTTTCCTTTGCCTACTCCGTCACCGACATAACAACGCAGACTATTCCAGAAGACTACCGCAATTCAAAAATACACCGCTGTTGGAAAATTACCCGCGCCTAACAATTTTTTTTACATGCCTATCTCTCACGGACATAAAAAAAACCGGCTGTTCTACAACCGGTTTTTCTTTGGTAAGAAATATTATTTCTTCTCTTCTTTAACAGCTGAAGCACCGTCTTTGATGCCGTAGCGTTTGTTAAAGCGGTCGATGCGTCCTGCAGTATCAACGAGCTTCTGCTTGCCGGTAAAGAACGGGTGGCAGGCAGAACAAATTTCAACGTGGATGTCCGACACCGTTGAACGTGTCTCAATGACATTACCGCAAACGCAAGTAATTTTTGTCAGTTTGTACTCAGGATGAATATCCTTTCTCATGTATAACTCCTTGTTTCTTGCCCGACAGTGTAGAAAGCCCGGTCAGCACTACATGCAAAAATCCTTTTCTAAAAAGGAAGCGCCGTATCATTTCCTTACCGTTAACAATCAAGCCGCTGTCACAAGATTTTTTTACTATACTAAAAAAAAGACACCTCGTCAAGGAGCTGTCTTTTTTTAGCGTCTGTATGCAACGACTTCTAGCTGTTGTCTACCGCCGCGCTGCCGGTGTTCATGCTTGCAAGGAATGCATTGTTATCTTTTGTCTTCTTCATGTGATCCATGATGAATTCAAGAATATCAGCGTCCTCCATAGGATTCATGAAATTCCTAAGAATCCAGATGCGCTGCAACTCATTCTCGGTAAGAAGCAGTTCCTCTTTGCGCGTTCCGGATTTCTTTATATTGATTGCCGGGAACAGACGGCGCTCGGCAAGTTTGCGGTCAAGGTTGATTTCGCTGTTGCCGGTACCTTTGAATTCCTCAAAAATGACTTCATCCATACGGCTGCCTGTTTCGATAAGCGCAGTAGAAATTATAGTAAGACTTCCGCCTTCCTCTACATTGCGCGCCGCTCCAAAGAAACGCTTCGGCTTGTGCAACGCATTGCTGTCAACACCGCCGGAAAGGACTTTGCCGCTTGTAGGAACAGTCTGGTTATACGCACGAGCAAGACGGGTGATTGAATCAAGGAAGATGACGACATCTTTTTTATGTTCAACAAGGCGTTTCGCTTTTTCAAGAACCATTTCCGCAACCTGGACATGGCGAGTTGCCTGTTCATCAAACGTAGAAGAAATGACTTCTGCCTTTATCGAGCGCTCCATTTCAGTAACTTCCTCAGGACGCTCGTCTATGAGCAATACGATGAGGTACACTTCAGGATTGTTTGTAGTGATTGCGTTTGCAATTTTCTGCATCAGAATTGTCTTACCAGCTTTTGGCGGAGCGACAATCAACAAACGCTGACCTTTACCTATCGGGCAGAACAAATCAATGATACGTGTGCTAAGCTCTGTTGACACGGTCTCAAGCGTAAATTTAGTGTTTGGATACAGCGGAGTAAGATTTTCAAACGGAATGCGGGTCTGCGCCACACGAGGCTCATCAAAGTTGACAGTCTCTATGCGCAACAATGCAAAAAAGCGTTCACCTTCTTTTGGAGAACGAGTCTGTCCGTAAATGGTGTCGCCAGTCTTTAAGTTGAAGAGGCGTATCTGGCTTGGTGAAATATAAATGTCATCTGGTCCCGGAAGATAACTGTTCTGCGGGCTGCGCAAAAAACCGTATCCATCAGGAAGAATTTCAAGTGCACCGGAAGCAAAAATAATTCCGCCGTGCTCAGTGTGTGCCTTAAGAATGACGAATATAAGTTCCTGCTTTTTCATAGGAGCAAGGTCGTCTTCAGACATTCCATATTGCACTGCAAGCGCTCGCAGTTCCGGCATACCCATTTTTGTAAGATCATTGATGAGCAGACGAGGTTTTGCTTCGTACTCTTCAGGATTTTCAATTTTCTGGTTCGCCTCTATTTCTGCGCGAGCCTGTGCGTTTCTTTCATAATTGCTCTGACGGTTGTTGTAGCGGCCGCGCTGATTGTTATATCGTCCGTTGTTGCGGTTGTTGTCCCAATGCTGCGGACGGTCATAGCGGGCTGCGTTGTCAGTATTTGTCTGCTCAACGGGAGCACTCTGTTCTGCGGGCGCTTCTGCGCTTATTTCTTCAGAATGATCGTCATAGGGCGCTTCATCGGAAGAAGTCTGTTCAGAAACAATAGGCTCTGCATTGTTTGAAACTGCTGTTTCTGAAGGTTCCTCGGTCGTTGCAGTGCGAGCTGTCTTTGTACGTACAACGCGCCGTTTGCGAGGACGCTCAACAGGCGCATCATCTGCCGCACCTTCGTCATTCACTGCTGTGTTTTCATTTTCTTCTGAAGCTGTTTCAGGATTTTCGTACGATTCCGGCTGAACATCATCAGATGTGTCGGTAAAGCGGCGTTTGGAAATCAATGCCATTTAAAAGTTCTCCATGAGAATAAAAAGATTATATAAACATACTGGTAAGGATATCAAAAAAAAATCTCTTGTGATTGGGAATTACTTGTAGTATACCGATAAATGATTCGTTCTGTCAAGATTATGCGCAACCTACCGCGCTTCATCTGTTTTCATGATGAGCGCATTCTTGTACTCATCAGAGGCGACGCTGAACACGTCAACATCGGGCACTTCCTCTATCATTGAAACCTGTCCGTCAAATTCTACATTCTCTCCGATGCGGAGACGCGCAGTGCGTATGTCGCCTTTCACTTTGCTACCATTACAAAGCTCCACACGCTCATGTCCTTCAATGTTACCCGTAATCTGACCTGATACAATGATTGATTCCGCGGACATTTTATCCACTTCGCAGACTGCCGTTTTATCAATTTCAAGCGAGCCTGTCGCTTTTATGGTACCTTTAAATTTTCCGGTGATAACAAGATTGTCTGTAAATTCAAGTGAACCGTCAAATTCTGTCTCTTCGCCGAACACGGTCACGTTTCCGCTTTTTTCTTTTGCCATGATGTTATTTTACCTCATTTTGCCTTTTTCTTTCAACTACCCAGCGCACTGTTTCTGCACAAAAAAGCATGGCGGCGCATAAAAGCATAAAGACCGCAAACCAGTCGCCTGCCTTTGTATAGAGCGTTTTTTTCTGCACGCCGGAATTAACTTCAACTTCATCACAAAGTGCCGTTTCTGTAAACTGCGGCACCTGGCTCCGCACCTTTCCAGTTCTATCGATAAAGCATGTTATACCGCTGGCAGTGCTGCGCACAAGCGGAATTTGATTTTCCGCGGCACGAAACACTGCCATTGACAAATGCTGATATTGGCATGCCCGGCTTTTAGACCATGCATCGTTGCTTATATTCACAAAAAGCTGGGCGCCGTCTTTTTTATTCACAAATTTTCTGCACAGCGAACCAAACGTATCTTCAAAGCAAATGGGTGTTGAAAAACGCACTCCTCTTTGCGAAAAGACAACGTACTCTCGGCCAGGCGTCCACAAATGGGTGTCGCCATTGAGCAGCTTCTTATACAGCCGGGGAAATATTTTTCCATACGGGAAATATTCGGTAAACGGAACAAGATGTATTTTCTTATACATTGTTGGCTCAGGCGGAATGATTGAATGCAGCTGTTTGTCAAAAACCAGCGCCGCGTTGTAGTCATCGGTATACATTGTATGCGTCCGCTCACTCTGCTCATTGCCTATGACAAAGGCACAATCTTTTTCATCAAAATATGAAAGAAGTTCCGTAACAAGTTGAATGCGCTCACTGCTGTTTTTTGCCGCAAGTGTATACAGCACCGAAGGCACGACGGCAGTTTCCGGCCAGACGACAAACTGCACATTGTCATTGTTTGCAAGCGAAATGTCAGTCAGCGTTTTGAGCGAATGTATATCTCTGCGGTATGAATCAACGCCATTCTTCCAAGGATCCGCATTATTCTGCACGCAGACAATTTTGACTGTTTGTGTATCACTTTTCTTGTTCAGCACGACGGCTCCGTAAATAATACTTCCGCAGAAAAGTGACGCGGTAAAAATCAACCACGGCGCATTCTTCCTAAACGCGGCGCGTAAAAGCAGCAAGCTCTTCTTCTGACTTGAACAAAGAAAATCATTTGCAACACTTTCAATGCACGATGATGACAGTGCGCATAAAAAAGAAATCATCCACACGCCACCTAAAGACGAAGTCTGCAGCAGAAGTTGATTCTGCCACTGGGTGTACCCAATGACACCGTAGCTGAATCCCAGATAGCCAAGTGACTTTATATATTCATACGCGCACCAGACAAGTGGCGCGGTGATGGCAGCAGTTTTTCTGCACACCAGGTACGTTGCATGGAGCAAGGTAAACACCGCTGCAAAAATAACCGCATAGACTGCGCATGAAATAAAAAAGACAACAAGCTCATATGATGTAAGCCACTGGCAATAGAGCGCGTACGACAAAAAACCATACGCAAAACCGTAGAGCCATACTGTTTTGAACGAATCATGTCTTGAAACAAAAAACACCGGGACAAGCGCGATATATGCCAAGAACGGCACGCCTTTTTCAAAGATGACGCCGGGATGGGACAGTGCAAACAGAATGACACCGAATGCAGTGAGCATCATGAAAATTACATAATCAGGAATTTTATTTAGGAAAATTTGTTTTGACGGTTGGACAGACTGCTGCGGTACGACCGAATTCATTTTACTGCGCAGGTTCTACCGGAAGATCCCAAAGTGATTTCTTAAGTTCCTGGCCTGAGCGGAACGCCGCTACATAATGAGGGGCAACAGAGAGCTGCTCACCGGTTTTAGGATTGCGCGCCTTTGCCCGACCTTTGCGGAGCCTAGGTTCAAACGTTCCAAAGCCACGAAGCTCGATTGTATTTCCGTCTTTGAGCGATTTTTTTAATTCATCAAGGAGGCTTTCAACGACATCCTGTACAATACGCTTTTCGCATTTTGTGTTCTGGTACACAGATTCAACTAAATCATATTTTGTTACTTTTTTAGAAGACATTTATACACCTCGACAAAATTTGAAAAGTGAAACAAACAGGATGCTGTTGTAAAAAGCAGCACCCCGTGTGTTTATTTTGCAGCTGCAGCAGGAGCGGCGAATGTTACGTTGTAGAGCTTCATCATACGGCTCTTTTTGCGTGACACAGCCTGACGCTTCATGACGCCTTTGCGTCCAGCGTTATCAAGTTCAGAAACAAAAGCCTTAAGTGTATCGGCTGCAAGTTTCTGGTCCTTTTTCTGAATTGCATCCATGTACTTGCGTGCACTGGTATGACACTCAGATTTTACTGCTTTATTGCGCAGACGGCGAACTTCGCTCTGTGCATGTGCTTTTTCGGCAGATGATTTTTTAGTTGCCAAAGGAATACCCCCAAACAAAAACTATTGTGTATCTTACCCAATAGGAAATAAATAGTCAAGTGAGAAATAAGCTAATTCATTTTTATATACAGTTTTAGCGACTATTCCCCATTTTACGGGCTCTTCTTTGGCAGCGCCAGACGGCAAATCGCTGCCTTCTTATTGACAAGGGACGGCTTTTTTGTGTATTATCTTGCAATATCGTTAATTGATGGAGGATAGTCATGGCTGGAGCCAGTAAAAACTCTCGTACTACCGTAGCAACTCAGAAATTCACATGCCCCGATTGCGGCGGCGAAATTATCATGAAGACCATTTTTGAGAACGGCAAACTGAAGAATATCGCAGAATGCCAGAAGTGCAAACGCACTGAACGCAGACCTAAGGATTTCAAATAATTACTTATTACGAGTAAATAAGAAAGGCTTCCCGCAACGGAGGCCTTTTTTTTTGCTTTTACTTCGTGCTTGTGTTCCGCCATTCATCAAGCTGCTTTTGAATGAGCGACTTTGCCTCGTCAAGAAGCGCAATCTGTTCTTCCTTTGTTTTGGGAGCGGGAAAAACCTTGAGCACTTTTACGCGGTAACAGCCGTTGTATAAGTTGCGCATTATCTCATCAAGGTTTGATATTTTCCAGCCGCCGTCAAGGGCGCACACTGCAACGGGAAGATTGACGGTCTCTTCCAGGCGTCTGAACCCGGCAGAATAAAATGTACCAAGATTGCCATCTTTGCTTCGCGTTCCTTCTGGAAAAATGCAGGGAATTTCGTTTTTATTTGCATTGACCCGCTCACCAAATTTGCGAAGCGCATGCATTGCCGTTGTCATACCGCCACGACGTGGAATCATGCAGTGTTGCTGGCTGCGGAGCATCTTTCCTACCATAGGCACGCTGTTGAGAGTGTCTTTTGCAACAAAGCGAACTTCCTTCTCTTTGAGAAATTTAAAGTAAGCAACGATGTCAAAAAGACTCTGATGGTTTGAAAGTATCAAATATTGGTCAGGGAGCAGCTTCTTGCTCTCATTGTCACCCTTGAACATGAAATGCCGGTATTCTTTAAGAATCGCAAAGACACGGGTTGCCATTTTTTTCGTTATGTAGTCAGACCAAAAAAGCGCAAGCCGGTGGCTCACGGGGTACGCAAAACAAATCATGAGCGTTGGAAATCCAAGCGTCACGAGAATACAGGTAATTGTTATTATACTTGCCATGACAAAAAGTATACTAGAGCGGCAGAAATTTTTCAACGGCTGCTATAATGTCGGTGAGCGGATTGAACATTCGCCGCGTCATGGGAACACTTGTCGTGAATTGTTTGCCGTACCGCTGCTCAACGATGCGCCGGTCAAGCACAACGACAACTCCCTTGTCATCACTGCGTCTGATAAGCCGTCCGAATCCCTGTCTGAACTTTATGACCGCATGAGGCACGCTCAGTTCCATGAATGAAGAACCGCCCTGTTTTTCTATAAGTTCCCCGCGCGCCGAAAACACCGGATCGTTTGGAACGGCAAAGGGAAGTTTTACAATTATCACTTGACTCAAGCTGTCACCGGGCACGTCAACGCCTTCCCAGAAACTGTCGGTTCCAAAAAGAACGCTCTGCCGGTCCTCCTTGAATTGATTGAGCAGACGGGAACGGTCATCGTCACCCTGCTTAAGCAGCGTAATCGGCGCGTTGCGGAGGTACAGCTTTGCAGCCTGGTATGCGCTTTTGAGACTATCATATGAAGTGAATAAAACCATAGTGCGACCGCCAGCCGCAATAATAAGCCGAGGAAGCGCATCTTCAACCCATGTCTGGAATTGCGGCGACTTTGGGTCCGGAGAATCACTTGGTACGGCAAAAATCATGTTTGTGCGGTACGGAAACGGAGAATCAAATTCGCCCTGCATGACACGCTCAGGGTCAACAAATGAAATGCCTATTCTTCTCATCCAGAAGCTGAAGGTAGTGCCCGTGCGAAGTGTCGCGCTGGTGCATACAACAGTTCCGATTGGTTCGAACACGCCCATGTTCATAAGCGGCGCTATGTCGAGCGGCGTCTGATTGAATTCCACAAACTGAACGATGCCGTCGCCTTTCTGACGGGGCATCATTTTCTGCTTATTCATCCAGAACACCGTGTCTTCCTTTTCATTCCATTCAATAAATGATTTACAGAGAGTGATGGTGTCTTCAAGCCGGTGAAGCACAGTCTTTGCCTCCCATACGGAAGGTACGTCCTTGTCATCTTCACCAATACCTTCAAGCACTTCGCGCACAAGTCCGGTAAAGGCTCCAAGCGATGAACGCAGCCGTTCCATGACTGCAAGCACCGGTGCAAACTGTTCTGCGGTTGCTTCATACAGTCGGCTGGTGCTGTCACCGTCCATGAGCTGCACTGCGCTGTCATCAAGTTCAAGCAGGTTGTCTTTTATTGCATTTACGGCAGCATCCGCTTTTGCAGAAAATGAATCTGCCGCTGACAGAGCGCTTATGGTGACCAAAAAGCCTGTCATGCTGCCGTGACGCTGGCGGTACATGAGGTTGATTTGCTTCATCACTTTATATCTGGTGATTGACTCGCTGAAAAAACTGGTGGCGCTGTCTTCAACACCGTGCGCTTCATCGAAAATGATGCGGTGGTACGGCGGTAGGACTGCGGTGTCATCATACCCCACTCCGTTCATGCGGCTTTCTATGTCTGCAAAAAGCAAGTGATGATTTACAACGATCAGATTTGCATCTGCCGCCTCTTTGCGCACCTTCATCACAAAGCACTGCTCCCGGTATGGACAACGCGCCCCCATGCACGCATCACTTTCGCTGTTGATACGGCTCCACAAATTATCAGGTGGCATGAATGAAAGGTCGCTCTTTGTGCCAGTTGAGCTTGTCTTTGCCCAGTCGGCAATCTTGTCAAAAAGTTCCGTCTCTTCGCTGAACAAATCCCGGTCACTTGCTGCATCTGACAGACGGCGCAGACAGACATAATTCTGCCTGCCTTTCAGCAGAACAGCCTTTACCGGCCGCCCGATTATTTTTTGCGCGGCAGGTATGTCTTTTTCCACGAGCTGCTGCTGTAGATTTATTGTTCCGGTTGAAATGATGATGCGCTCTTTGTTTTCAAGTGACCAAATCATTGCAGGTATGAGATACGCGTAACTCTTGCCAACGCCGGTGCCTGCTTCAAACACGCCGATTTTACTTTCGTTGAATGCTTCACCTATTTTTTTTGTCAGTGCAATCTGTGTAGGACGTTCTTCGTACAGCGGAGACTGTTTTGCAAGCGGACCTTCCTTAGACAAGTATGATGCCATTTTTTCAATGTCCAATTTTGCAATGACTTTTGGCTTTATTGGTTCAACAACGACATACACATCGCTTATTTCATTGTTGACTATGTAAAATCCAAGTGAAGTGTCTGTCGCATTTGCCGCTATATTCTGATCAGCCGCACTTGGCTCAAGGTAGCCGCTTGGATGATTGTGTATGAGCACGTGTCCTTCACGCGCAGCATTGCCGTTTACAATGACAGAATCCTCATTGCCGCGAGAACCAACTATGACTGAGATTATAATTCCGTTTTCGTTTATCTTTCCCGCCCAGAAAACTTCGTTGCCGCCCGCTTCCTTCACATCGCGCTGCATGGCTGTGATAATTGACTGCGAAAACCGCTTATGAATATCCACAAAAATTCCCCTCAAAACACCGTGACGCTATTTTACTGTATACCGCTTTTTTGTAAAAGACATATTCTGCTGACGGTCATTCCGCCCGCTTGCGTTTTTCAACCTATATCCGTATAATGATGCTCAACGAGGTGGAATATGAAAATAGAAGTTTGCGTCGGAAGTTCATGCCATGTCAAGGGCGGACAGGATATTATAAAAATGCTCAAGAATGCCATCGAAGTGAATAATCTTGAAAAGAAAGTTGAACTTGCCGGAACAACGTGTCTTGGCCAGTGCAAATCAGAAGGAGTGAACATGAAGATTGACGGTGCCATCGTAACCGGTGTAACACCTGCTGGATTCAATGACTTCTTCAAGACAAACGTTCTTGCAAAAATAAACTGATTTCTTTAGCCGGCAGCACGCCGACTTTTCGCCATCATAAAAAATGCACCCTGAAAAATTGAACTTCCGTCCAACGTATCAAGGTGCATTTTATTTTACTGCTTCTTCTGAGTTTCCGCTTCTTTCACGTACTGGCTCAGCAGCACGTCAGCCACTTTTGGATTTGTAATTACGAGCGGACCGCCAATGCATCCTCCCTCGCAAGCCATCACTTCGATGAGGTTTGGAGCCGTTCCATCGGCAGGCGCAGCATTTTCGTTAATCTTCCCGTACTGCTCAAGTTGCTTCATTCCTGTTTTATCCAGGCCATTTATGACAGTCGGACGAAGAATCGTTTTGTCGGCAAGACGCACTTCAACGGCTTTTGCAACACCGCCCGTTCTGGCAAAGCCACGTCCCGTTGGCGTCGGAAGCTGTTTGTGCTCAACAGGAACAAGTTTGCTAATCTCTATGTCTTTTGCCATGAAAAGCGCGCCCACTTCCTCAATGGAAAGCACGTAGTCAATTGCATCATCATCGTACCCTTCCCTGCGCTTTGCAAGGCACGGACCAATGAACACGGTGATGCAATTGGGATCATGCTGCTTGGCAATTTCCGCAGTATAGTGCATGGGGCTTCTTGTTGCAGACACGCACGGCTTGAGTGCCGGAACATGTATCTGCACGGCACGCACATACGCCGGACAACATGACGTGGTCATCATTTTATCACCACGCTCCATCCGTTCTTCAAATTCCTTCGCTTCCTTGTCGGCACAAATGTCAGCTCCCTGCGCAACTTCGTACACTTGCGCAAAACCTGCTTCAAGAAGTGCCGCTTCAAACTGTCCGGCAGAAACTTTAAACTGTGCGGCAATTGCCGGAGCATACAGTGCGCTGACACTTTGTTTCTTTTCCATGACATGGCGAATGACATCAACAAGCTGACTCTTGTCCATCATGGCGCCAAACGGACATTCGCGGATACAGTTGCCGCAGAATATACATTTTTCGTAGTCAATCTGTTCATGACCTGTTTCATCTTTAGTGATTGCTCCGACAGGACACGCTTCCTCGCAAGGAATAGGAAGTTTGATAATGGCATGGTACGGACAGTTCTGCATACAAAGGCCGCAGTTGATGCATTTGTCTGGTTCAATGCTCGCCTTGCGGTCTATGGTGATTGCCTTCTTCGGACAGTTCATAAGGCACGGGCGTGCGAAGCATCCTTGACAGGCATTGGTAACCATGTAGTGCGAGCGGACGCAGGCATTGCACGCTTCATTCAAAACAGTGAGCATCGGCCAAGTCGGCTTCTTGCGGTTCATCACTTCATGCGCATATTCTGAAAGCGGACGATCTTCGTCATATTCTTCAACGGAACAGCCCAGACGCGCAAGCACGCGCATCTTTAAAATCTCACGGTCGTGGTAGATGCAGCAACGTATCGACTTGCTGTCCTTTGGAGCAAGCTCCCGGGGAATGTAGTTGACGCCTTCTTCAAGTTTTCCTGCAAGCTGCAATTTTGCAATACGCACGAGTATTTCGCGCTTTACGTTTGAGGCATTGTTGTTTATGTTGAGCATTTCAACGCTCCTGTCCGACGAGCGAATAGAGTTTTTCTATGACATCCGGCACATTTGCTTTTTCCATAAGCGCTCCGTTAATCTTTACGAACGGGGGAATTTTCTTGCTGTCAACGTGACATTCCTCCATGCACATACAAGCAGAAAAATCAACTTTATCTTTTAAATCTGCGGGAATTTTTTCCGGCAGCAACATCAACTCTGAAGCGCCCATGACAAAACAGGCGGTTCCGGTACAGATAGTGACCGTAATTTTTTCCATAAAAAACCTCATTCATCAAGATATATCATCAATCTTCTTACCGGTATCTGTTTGTAACCACTTATCAAATGATACGTAAAAAAGAATGAAATCACTCATTAAATATACGAAACATGAACTTCCTTCAAATATTTTTCTTGCAGAAGGGAAACAATTTTTTTGACAATGTTGCGGCGAATTTCAAGTCCCTCCGGCATCTTCGGGTCCTGATGTGCTTCGTTAATTTTTGTTCCCACAACAAAATACACACGGTCTGAATTTCTAAGCACGTCAACAAGCCTTGTTGCGGCATTTTCTTTTGCAGGCATGACACCCTGCTCAAGAATTTCAGAAACTACACCGAGCGTAAGAATTCCTTCACACACCAAGTCGGCGCCTTCCATTTTTGAATAGGGCGGCACGTTTGCATCAAGATGATCAAGGCAGACAGTGATGGGAGCGTTCAATTCACGCGCCATGATGTTCGCTGTTGTTCCACCAGCAATCACCTTTTTGCCGTTGAATCGTTTGAATATTTCTGCAAGTTCCGCATCGTTCTTCTGATCAAACGGCGGTCCGGTCAAAATAAGCGTGTCGCGGGGATTCCTAAAATACACCACACCGCAGGAAATATCATCTTTAGGAACGCAGCTGTCGTGAATGTTCGCTTCCTGCACCACGTCATGAGCAAGTTCTCTTGCGCTTATGTTTTCATTTGCCTTAATCCGGTCTAGAATGAACGAGTATGCATTTTCTATTCCCCAGCCGAAAGGATACAGCGGAGTGCCCATTCCTGACTGACTAACGCCGTCGCTAAAGAAAATAAGGCGGTCGCCCGGGCGCGCTTCATAGTTTGAATAGTGCAGCACCGTTTTTACACGAGGTGCCGTTTTTTTGTTTTTACGTTCAAATTCGGTGTCCTCCTTCACCGGCTCAACGGATGTGTTGTTACGCACAAGCAGGTATGGCGGATTGTCGTACTCAAGAATGTGCACCGTTGCGTCAGGCTCAATGTCAACGGTGGTGAACGTAGCGTAGCTGATGCCACGGTCTTTGCAGACAGGCAGCGTATTCATGATTATTTCAGCAGTACGCTTTGCGGGAATATCCGCCGCGATGAATTTCGTTGCCATAGTTGCCGTGAGCGTTGCAAGCACATCGGCTTTTATTCCCGAACCAAGGCCATCTGAAAGAGTTGTGATAGTCCGCCCGTCGGCGGGATTTTTTTCTGAAAGAAATACGTCTCCCGGAGAATGCTGGTTGTGCTTGCAGAGTTGGTAATGGTCCACTTCAATGAACGTTTCTGTGACGTTGTTTTGTATGGCAATGTTACTGTTTTCCATGCTTTTCTCCAGTGTCTTCCGCAGAACCATATGATTCAATGATAGAGTTAAGCATTGATTCTGTTTCCGCTGCATTCTCTCCGAGCAGGAAGGCAATTTTTTGTACCGTGGAAAGATTTTTGTCTATGACTTTCTGTGCCTGCGTAATGGTACGCTCTTTCTGATTTTTTGGAGCGGTGACATCTTCTACAACACCTGCCGCTATTTCGCCCTTTTCAATGCTGAATACGGTGAATGACAAAATTTTCTTTTCTTCGCGCACTTCGCGAGTTGCAACTTCCGGTCCGTTTGGAATAAGCACTGATTTGAACAGCTGGGCGCTCTTTGTCATCTTTGTTAAATCTGCTCCTTCAAGACCTGGCTTTATTTCGTACAGCTCTTCAATGTCTTTTCCCATGAGCCGGGCAAAATTCTTATTGCACTCCACAATGTTCATATTTTTGTCAACAATAACGACGCCGCTCGGAATAGCGCGCATAAGGCCGTTTGCCTTTTTCTCCGCAAGTTTGCGCATGTAGGAGACGCACATGGTCTTGTCCGCAACTCCGTTCAGCATGGCGATGGCGAAGTTACGGCACGTGTCATATCCGCAGCCGTTGCAGTTTATTTCATCTGCAGGAGAATATTTGCCAACACTACGCATCGCTTCGTTAATCTGCTCAGCGGAAAACGTCTGATTTTCAACAGGTTCACCGGGAAGCGTGCCATTCATTGCCGGAGCATTTCGGATCGTCTGTTCATCAAGTTTGCTCGCAGCGCTCTCTGCATATTCGATTGTTTGCACTCTACGCAACGCAAGTGCGCTGCTCTGCGCACTGCCCGGTCCGTTCACGCAGCCGCCGGTGCATGAAAGCACTTCAAGAAAGAGCGGCTTGCTCAGCGAAGAAACATCAAGTCCGTTCAGTGTATTGCGAATTGCCTCTATGCCGGACACTGCTATGGTACACACTCCATCAAGTCTGTCGTATTTCTTACAAGCAGCAATCATGCCACCCTCAAGCGGAAAAAGCTCCGCCTTTGCCGCACGCTGAGGAATAAACGGCGTGTCATTCCATTCATCACACTGCGTCTGCGGACGACATGCAGCCGATGGAGAAAGCGATTCATGTTCTTTCAGCATGAGACGAAGTTCTTTGAACGTAAGAGCCGCCGCAATATCTTCGTTCCACACATCAGACTCACGCTTCTTTGCAATGCAGGGACCGGCGAACACGACAGCAACTTCATTGCCGTACAGTCCGTGCAAATAGCGTGCGTGGGTAAGCAGCGGAGATGATACATCGGTGATATACGAAGCATAGCCGCTCATATACCGCTTGATGAATTCCACCGCAGCGGGACACGCGGATGAGATAAACAAGTTCTGCTTTTTTTCAGCAAGCGCCCTGGTCAATTCCGCCGACACTTCCGCAGATACAAGGTCGGCTCCAAGCGCTGTTTCTGAAACACCATAGAATCCGAGCTCCTTAATTTTTTGCACAAGCTCGCCAACAGTATATTCTGGAAATTCAGATTTGAATGAAGGAGCAAGCGAAAGTATCACCTTTCTTCCGGACTTGAGCATCGTTCTTACCGCAGGAGTGTCATCACGGTATTGCTTTGCATGAGCCGGACAGTTTATGACGCAGCGCCCGCAGGCAATGCAGAGTTCGCTCATGACTACGGCATGACTGTCCTGAACGCGAATTGCCTTTACCGGGCAACGGCGTATGCATTTGTAGCAATCCTGACATTCAGTCTGAATGGTGTATACCGGTGACAGTGTGTTCATGTAGCCTCCAGCGCTTCTTTCAGTATCGTTTCTATTGATTGTTCAGTGACCGATGTATATAGTTTGCCTTTTATTTCAACGACAGGACCTGATTTGCACAGTCCGCGGCAAAGACATCCCTGCACCTGTATCTTTTTATCAAGTTTATTTTCGCCAATATATTGAATTATTTTTTTGGCAATATCCTTGTTACCTTTTGAGAAACACGAGCTGCCCATGCATACGGTGATTTTATCCATGCCTTCATTTTACATAATGATTTCAGTAAGTCAACAATACAAACTTATTTTTTTGCATACAGAATCAGATTCTTCAATAAATTGAAGGAATAGTAAAAAAAATTAATAATCAGCCGATAAATATATCTTTTCCTATTCCCTTTTTTGACATAAAAGATTATAGTGTCAGGTGGTACCGTTGGTACGACAGGGAGAAATCCCCATACGAGACTTGCTTAAGCAAAGTGGCTATGTAGTGGAGGCATTGTAATGGCTTACAAAGTTACAATCATTGGAGCGGGACAGGTCGGTTCTACGATCGCGTACACGCTTACGGTAAAAGGAATTGCTTCTGAAATTGTGATGATAGACATCAACACGCAGAAAGCATTGGGAGAAGCGCTCGACATTCGTCAGGGAACGCCGTTCTGTGACCCGGTGGAAATCTATGCCGGCACGTACGCAGACGCAAAGGATTCTGATGTCGTTATTCTTACTTCCGGTGTCGCACGCAAACCTGGTCAGTCGCGTCTTGACCTTGCGCAGACAAACGTGAACATCACGAAATCAATCATTCCTGAAATCACCAAGTATGCGCCAAACGCAATCTATGTGATTGTCGCCAATCCTGTTGATATTCTCACCTATCAGTTCTACAAAACATCAGGACTGCCTGCAAACCAAATCTTCGGCTCAGGAACAATTCTTGACACCGCACGTCTCCGCGCACGCATAGCTGAATATTATCATATAGCACAACAAAATGTGCACGCATACGTTTTCGGTGAGCACGGCGATTCCTCTTTCGTGCCGTGGTCACTTGCAAACATTGCAACTATTCCTGTAGACGAATACAAATCTTGTCTTGAAGACGATGACAAACTCATTCCTCCGCTCGTTCATGACGAAGTGGAGACATATATCCGCAAATCTGGCGGAAAAATCATCGAGCGCAAGGGAGCAACATTCTACGCGGTTGCTGTTTCCGTCGCACACATCTGCGACTGTATCCAGAACGCAATGGACACCACGCTCACTGTTTCCTCAATGATGACTGGCGAATATGGCATTTCTGATGTCTGTCTTTCTACGCTTTCCGTTGTAGGACGCACCGGACTAAAAGGCCGTCTTACCGCGCCACTTACTGACGAAGAAGTTGTAAAACTCCACCGCAGCGCAGACGCACTCAAAGAAGTCATCAAACAGATCACTTTCTAAATTACGCTGATTGTATGAGGCAGAAGGTTGCAAACACCGCTGCCTTCTGTTGGACATAGAGCGCGGGTTAGGTAAACCACATCCTGACCCGGTTCTTTGCAGCAACACCAGATAGCGCTTTTATACAACCGGCAGTTCCTCACCAATCTTGTCATCCATGAATCCTTAATTTGGAGAAACAAATGGACAACTTTCGTATTGAACATGATTCCATGGGCGAAGTAAAAGTTCCTGCGGACAAATACTGGGGCGCGCAGACTGAACGCAGCCATGAAAATTTCAGAATAGGCGTAGGCATTGAGACGATGCCGCGCGAAATCACCAAAGCATTCGGCTATCTTAAAAAGGCGGCAGCACTCGCAAACAACGCGCTCAAGCCGGAAAAGATGACTGATGAAAAGCTCAACTGCATTTCACAGGCATGTGACGAAGTGATCAGCGGCAAACTAAACGACCACTTCCCGCTTGTTGTCTGGCAGACCGGAAGCGGCACCCAGAGCAACATGAACGCGAACGAAGTGATTGCAAACCGCGCGAATGAAATTGCCGACAAGAAGCTCTGCCATCCGAACGACGACATCAACATGAGCCAGTCAAGCAACGACACCTTCCCTACCGCCATGCACATTGCGGCTGTGGTGGAAATTGAAGACAAGCTCTTTCCTTCAATCGACCTTTTGGTCAACACATTCAAATCACTTGAAAAAGCAAACGAAGGCATTGTAAAAAGCGGACGCACGCACTTGCAGGACGCCGTTCCGATTCAGTTCAGCCAGGAAATCAGCGGCTGGCGGACATCCCTTGAGCGCGACAAGGAGATGCTTTCTTCATCACTGCCGTATCTTAAGCAGCTTGCACTCGGTGGCACAGCCGTGGGCACGGGGCTCAACGCTCCGAAAGGGTTTGATGTGAAGGTTGCCGAGGAAGTTTCAAAGCTCACCGGCAAAGACTTCATCACCGCTCCGAACAAATTCCACGCGCTCACAAGCAAAGACGAGATTGTGTTTGCACACGGCGCACTCAAGGCGCTTGCTGCAGACCTCATGAAGATTGCCAACGATGTTCGCTGGCTTGCCTCAGGTCCGCGCGACGGTCTTGGAGAAATTCACATTCCTGAAAACGAACCGGGCTCTTCAATCATGCCGGGCAAAGTGAATCCTACACAGTGCGAAGCGATGACTATGGTTGCCGTGCAGGTTATGGGTAACGATGTGGCGGTCGGCATGGCGGCGTCCCAGGGCAACTTCGAGCTCAACGTATTTATGCCGGTTGCTGCATACAACTTTCTGCAGTCAGTTCGTCTGCTTGCCGAAGTGATGGTTTCCTTCAACAACAACTGTGCGGTGGGAATCACCGCGAACAAAGAGAAGATGCACTTCAACCTGTACAACTCGCTCATGCTCGTCACGGCGCTCAATCCGTACATCGGCTACGAGAATGCGGCAAAGACAAGCCATCTCGCATACGAAAAAAATATTTCGCTCAAAGATGCATGCGTGCAGCTCGGCTTCCTCACCGCAGAAAAATTCGACGAAGTGTTCAAGCCAGAGGACATGTGTGGTCAGAAAAACTAAGTTTTGAGAACTTAGTTTTTTGACCACTCGTAATTTTGCTTTGCAAAATTGCAACACATTTCTGAGCAATAAAGTGACTGTGCGAAATGCTCTATAGCATTTTGCACGATTCTTAGACAAAGGATTAAATGAGTAATATGAAAGAACATATAACGTATTCCTACTTCCCCGGATGCACCTTGCGCAACAAGGCAAAAGACCTTGATGTATACGCACGCTCGTCTGCAGAAGCATTGGGATTCACGCTCAAGGAGATTCCTGACTGGCAGTGCTGCGGAGGTACCTACCCGCTCGCAAAAGATGAGATTGCAACAAAGCTCTCTTCTGTCCGCGCGCTCGCTTCCGCCCGTGATGAACACGAAGACCTTGTCACCATTTGTTCCGCATGTCACAACGTCATCAAGCAGGTGAACAGCGACATGCAGCAAGATGAGAACGTGATTCTCAAAGTGAACAACTATCTTAAGGCAGACAACATCCAGTACCACGGCGAAACAAAAGTGCTCCACTATCTTGAAGTGCTTCGTGACGTTGTTGGCTGGGACAACGTAAAGGCTGCAGTAAAAAAACCGCTCACCGGTAAAAAAATCGGTGCGTACTACGGCTGCCTGCTGCTCCGTCCTGGTAAAGTGATGCAGATGGATGACCCGGAAAATCCTCAAATTCTTGAGGACTTCATCAAGGCAATTGGTGCAACTCCGGTAATTTACGGACAGCGCAATGAATGCTGCGGTGCGTACACGGTGTTTGAAGACAAATCTATTCCTGCAAAACGCAGTGAAAAGATTCTTGCAAACGCCGAGGAGATGGGCGCCGACCTGCTCGTCACCGCGTGTCCGCTCTGCCGGTATAATCTGATTAAAAACAAAGGCTCGAGCAAGCTTGATATTCTGTATTTTACGGAGTTACTTGCTGAAGCCTTGGGGGTAAAATAGGAATAAAATAACCTCCTGTCATTTTATTCCTGCGGGTTTCCGCTTCGCATAAACCCGCACACTGTTTTAGTAACGAGATTGACGCGCCCTCCCTGGCGCTCATTTGGAAACTATAAAGGAGTAACAAATTGTTACAATCTGAACTCGACAAAATTAAAGAGCAGATACTTTCCATCAGCGGTGTAAATCCGCGCAAGTGCATGTGCTGCGGCAAATGCTCCGGCACCTGCCCGAACTATGACGAGATGGAATATCATCCGCATGAATTCGTACACATGGTCGAGACGGGGGACATTGAGCCTCTGCTCTCTTCAAAGTCAATTTATAAATGCCTTTCGTGCATGGCGTGCATTGAACGCTGCCCGCGTCAGGTAGAGCCGGCAAAACTTGTTGAAGCGGTGCGCATGGTTGTTGAACGACAGCGCGGTCCGCAGCATCTTGAAGCAGAAAAGGTGCCGGCTTCACTCGATGACGATATGCCTCAGCAGGCGATTGTCAGCGCATTCCGAAAATATCGTAAATAAGGACGGGCACAAAAATTATGGAACGAATTGGTGTATTTGTGTGCCACTGCGGCACGAACATTGCGGGAACGGTTGATGTTGCGAAAGTTGCCGAAGAACTTGGCAAAGTGAACGGCGTCGTGTTCTCCACCCATTATACGTATATGTGCTCGTCTGCCGGACAGCAGATGATTGAAGAGCACATCAAGAACGACAAACTTACGGGAGTGGTACTCTGCTCCTGCTCACCGCGAATGCATGAAAAAACATTCCGCGGCTGTGCAGAACGTGCAGGACTCAACCCGTACAAAGTTGAAATTGCAAACATCCGTGAACAGGATTCATGGGTTTTAAAAGACAAGGAACAGGCGACAGAAAAAGCAATTGCACTTGCAAAAGCAGCTGTTGCAAAGACAATTCTCGACACACCGCTGACTGCAGGTGAAACGCCGGTTACAAAGCGCGCGCTCATCATCGGCGGCGGCATTGCGGGAATCACTGCGGCGCTCGACATTGCTGATGCTGGCTTCCCGGTAGACATTGTTGAAACAAAGCCTACCATCGGCGGCAAAATGGCTCAGCTCGACAAGACGTTCCCGACGCTCGACTGCGCTTCATGTATTGTCACCCCAAAGATGACAGAAGTTTCACAGAACGCGAACATCCGCATTCTCTCATACAGCGAAGTCGTTGGCATGAAAGGATACGTTGGCAACTTCACTGCGCAGATCAAACGCAAGGCTCGTTTTGTTGACGAAACAAAATGCACCGGCTGCGGTCTCTGCACTGAAAAATGCCCGATGAAGAAAGTGCCGAATGACTTCAACCTCAACCTTAATACAAAGACAGCGGTCTACATTCCGTTTGCACAGGCTGTGCCGAAAGTAGCAACAATCGACCCTAACTACTGCCTCCACATCAAAGGCATGAAAGACGGCAAGAACGTCTGCGGCATGTGTGAAAAAGTGTGCGGAGTCGGTGCAATCAACTACAACGCAAAAGATGAAATTATTGAAGAAAAATATGGCGCAATCGTCGTGGCGACCGGATACAATCCAATCGACTTGAAGCCGTTCGATGAGTTCGCATACGCACAGAGCAAGGACGTTGTTTCTTCTCTTGAGTTCGAGCGGCTCTGCAACGCGGCAGGTCCTACAAACGGCGTGCTCTTGCGCCCTTCAGACGGCAAGCCGCCAAAGACAATCGTATTCATTCAGTGCGTAGGAAGCAGATGTTCCGCAGATGCAAAGAAAGGACACGAATACTGCTCAAAGGTATGCTGCATGTATACTGCAAAGCACGCAATTCTTACCCGTGACCATTATCCTGATACTGAATGCTATGTGTTCTACATCGATGTCCGCACTCCAGGCAAAAACTTTGATGAATTCTACCGCCGTGCAGTTGAACAGTATGGCGTTCATTACATCAAAGGTATGGTTGGTAAAGTCACTCCTAATGCAGATGGAACGCTTGATGTGCAGGGTTCAGACTTGATTATGGACAAACAGGTGCATATCAAGGCGGACATGGTCGTACTCGCCGCTTCAATCGAAGCAGACAAGAGTGCCCGTCCCCTTGCAACAATGCTCACCACGAGCATGGACAACAATGACTTCTTCCTCGAGGCGCATGCAAAACTCCGCCCGGTTGAAAGTCCGACTGCCGGAATCTTCCTTGCAGGATGCTGCCAGGGACCGAAAGATATTCCTGAAACAGTTGCCCAGTCAAGTGGCGCTGCGGCAAAGGCAATATGTCTGCTCGTCAAAGACAAGCTCAAGAACAATCCATGTACTGCCCATCCTGATGAAGAGATGTGCAACGGCTGCGGTCAGTGTGAAAACGTCTGTCCGTACGGTGCAATTACGTATGTGGAAAAAGATTTCCGTGGTCCGAACCGCACCACCATCACCCGTCGCGTATCGCAGGTCAATTCCGCGATGTGCCAGGGATGCGGTGCTTGTACGGTCGCATGTCCGAGCGGTGCAATGGATTTGCTCGGATTCAGCAACAAACAAATTATGGCGGAGGTTGATGCAGTATGTCAGAACCTGTAGTAACAACGGCTGTTGAAAACACAGCAACAAATAAAACAAGCGCATGGACTCCAAAAATTGTGGCATTCTGCTGCAACTGGTGTTCCTACGCAGGAGCTGATCTTGCGGGAAACAATCGTCTTGAATATCCGGCAAGCGTGAAAATCATCCGCATACCGTGTTCATGCCGTCTTAACCCGTTGTTCATTCTCCGTGCATTCCAGCGCGGTGCCGACGGTGTCATTCTCTGCGGCTGCCATCCAGGAGACTGCCACTACACAAGCGGCAACTACTTCGCACGCCGCCGTATGACACTGCTCTTCTCTATGCTCGATTATCTTGGCATTGAAAAAGCACGTACTCGCGTTGAGTGGTGTTCGGCTGCAGAAGGCGTCCGCTTTGCTGCAATCATGAACGACTTCGTTGCAAAGGTGACGGAGCTTGGCGAAAACAAACGTCTGGAGGACTTGAGATGCAAGACAACAAAATGACCTACGAATCAATTCAGACACAGCTTGTCTCACGCGCAAAGCAGCTTCTTTCAGAAGGAAAAGTGCAGCGCGTTGTGGGCTGGCGTAAAGGCCTTTTTGACTATGATGTTACTCCTTCTCTCTTCACCACTGCTGATGATCTTGAAAAGAATTTCGTATACAGTGAATGGTGCGGCGCAAACCTTTCCAAATATCTTGTAAAGGAAACACGCGCCATTGAAACTGCAAAAGACACCGTTCGCACAAACAACGCAATGGCAAAGGCAAAAGATCCGAACGCACCACAGGCAGCAGAACCTATGGCAAAGGTAGCTGTGTTCTTAAAGCCATGTGATACTTACAGCTTCACTGAACTTCTAAAAGAGCACCGTATTAACCGTGACGATGTGTATGCAATCGGCATTCCTTGCAACGGCATGTATGAGTCGGTCACCGACAACAAGACTGCTGAGCAGGCAAAACAGATTGCAGAGCGCTGTACGGTGTGCAAAAACAAGATGCACATCACGTACGATGAGCTTCTCTGCTGCGACGATGAATCAAAAGCAACCGCACGTTCTTTTGGTGAAAAAGACGGACGCTTTGACATGGTAGAAAAAATTGAAGCTCTGTCGAGCGATGAACGCTTTGCATTCTGGCAGAATGAACTTTCACGCTGCATCAGATGTAATGCTTGCCGCGATGTATGCCCGGCCTGTACGTGTGAGCACTGCATCTTCGACAACCCGAAGTCCGGCGCTTCACAGAAAGTTGCTGCAGATTCCTTCGAAGAGAACATGTACCACATCATACGCGCATGGCACGTTGCCGGACGCTGCGTTGACTGCGGTGAATGTTCACGCGTCTGCCCTCAGAGCATACCGCTCCACTTGCTCAACCGCAAGTTCATCAAGGACATCAACGAAATCTACGGACCATACACTTCAGGAAGCGACCTCGACACGAAGCCGCCAATGCTCAATTACAAAGCAGAAGATGCCGAGCCGTCAGTAGTGTATTCTCGTGACAAGTCACCGGCAGACAGCACTGCTGCAAACGGAGGAAACTGATGTACACACTTCCATTATCACAACTTGATTCTTTCTTTGAAGCAGTCGGCACCAAGATGCCGCTCTATATTCCGCAGGACAACACTTCAGGTAAAGCTGATTTCGTACGCTGGACAAAAGGCGCACACCTCAGCAAAGCGTTGAAGACCGTCCGCTCGGCAAAGGATTTCTTCCTGCCAAAAACAGAGACACTCGTAAGCTACAAATTGGAAGGAAAGAAAATTGAAATCGACGATCCGCGCAAAGAGCTTGAAGATTTTGTAGTGTTCGGAGTACGCGCCTGTGATGCCGCAAGTTTTGCAATCGTGGACAACGTCTACATCAAGCAGACACCGGTTGACACGTATTACAAGAATCGCCGCGAGCACGGTGTTGTCATCACGCTTGCCTGCACCGATCCAGCCCAGACATGCTTCTGCAAACTCTATGACATTGACGCCGCAGACCCGAAAGGCGACGTAAGTGCTTGGATTACCAGTGATGCGCTCTATCTCAATGCAAACACTGACAAAGGCAACAAGTTTGTGGAAGCCGCCCTTTCACTTTCTAAACAGAACAAATTGTCTCTTTCTGAAAGTGATGACAAAGCAGTTTCCGCCCAGCAGAAAGATATTCGCGCAAAGACAGAAAAGCTACCGTTCGTACACCTCGATCTTGCAAAGTTTGCTGGAAGCAACATGATGAACGTCTTTAATGCAAAACTTTGGGAAGACCTTTCCCATACCTGCTTAGGATGCGGCACATGTACGTACGTCTGCCCTACCTGCATGTGTTTCGACGTGCGTGACTTTGACACTGGACACGGTATCAAGCAGTTCCGCTGCTGGGACAGCTGCATGTATTCAGACTTCACCAAAATGGCTGCAGCGAACCCTCGTCTTACCCAGAAAGAGCGGTTCCGCCAGCGTTTCATGCACAAACTTGTCTACTATCCAATGGAACATAACGGCTTACGCAGCTGCGTCGGATGCGGACGTTGTCTTGAGAGCTGCCCAATTCACATGAACATTGTAAAAGTGATAAAGGCAGTCAATGAATCAAGCGATGTCCCCGTTCCAACTACAACAAAAGGAGCAAACTGATGGAAAGCGAAGCATTCATTCCGTACATCGGCGTCATTCAGGACATCCGTCAGGAAACACCTGATGTAAAGACATTCCGCGTAACCGGACGTGACGGTAAAAAATTATTTGAACATATTCCCGGCCAGTGTGCCATGCTGATTATCCCTGGCGTTGGCGAATCGATGATTTCAATCACCTCTTCACCAACCATTCCTGACTATCAGGAATTCTCAATCAAGAAATGCGGCTGCGTAACCGAATGGTTGCACAGTGCAGAACCAGGACAGGAGATTGCAATCCGCGGACCAATCGGCAACGGCTTCCCGGTGGACACGACGTTCAAAGGAAAGGACATTCTCGTTGTTGCAGGCGGCATCGGCTTGGCGCCAGTGCACAGTGTCGTCAACTACATGCTCGCACACCGCGAAAACTACGGCAAGATTCAGGTAGTCTACGGTTCACGTTCAAAGCAGGACCTCGTGTTCTACAAAGAGCTTACCGAAGACTGGATGAAGCGTCCGAACATGGAAGTTGACCTCACCATAGACAAAGCTCAGCCAGACTGGGACGGCCGTGTTGAATTCGTTCCACCGTATGTCAAAGACTTGAATCCTGATCCAAGCATGACGGTCATTATGTGTGGCCCTCCAATTCTCATCAAGCTCACCCTTGGAAACCTCAAGGAACTTGGCTTCAAGGATACGCAGGTTTTCACCACGATGGAAATGCGCATGAAGTGCGGCATCGGCAAGTGCGGTCGTTGCAATATCGGCAACAAGTATGTCTGCAAAGACGGCCCGGTGTTTTCATTCGATCAGCTCGGCGAACTTCCTGCTGAATATTGAACAGAAAAGTACTTCCCTGTACTTTTCTGTTCGCGGGAAAATCCTAAAGCAGGAAAAACTTCTGCAATGATTTTCCCGCAGATGTGTAATAAAAGCAATGACGCGCCATCCATGGCGCTCGTTTAAGAAGAGGTGTTATTGTGTCAGACAAAGAAATGAAAATGGCAACTATATATTTGTTCGGCAAAAAGTACGATGTACCAGCTGAACTTACCATCATGAATGCGATGGAATATGCCGGCTACCAGCTCGTACGTGGCTGTGGCTGTAGAAACGGATTCTGCGGTGCATGTGCAACCATTTACCGCATTAAAGGACAGAATCAGCTCAAAACCTGTTTGGCATGCCAGACGAAAGTTGAAGACAACATGTACATTGCGACGCTTCCTTTCTTCCCGCTCGTAAAACAGGTGTATGACCTCACCAAGATGAAGCCAGAGCAGGCTGTCATGATGCAGCTCTATCCTGAAATCTATGCTTGTGTCGGCTGCAACGCCTGCACTCGTGCGTGTCCGCAGGGACTCAATGTCATGCAGTACATTGCATACGCCCAGCGTGGAGAATTCCAGAAGTGCGCAGACGCTTCGTTCGACTGCGTCATGTGCGGCTGCTGCTCGTCACGCTGCCCTGCCGGAATCAGCCATCCACAGGTTGCAGAACTTGCGCGCCGTCTCAACGGAAAGTACATTCAGCCGGAGTCAAAGCATCTTACCGAACGCGTTGAGGAAATTGACGAAGGTAAGTGCGAAGAACTCATTCGCAATCTGATGAAGAAACAGCTCTCTGAAATCAAAGAGCTGTATAACTCCAGAGACTTTGAATGAACTGTTCCAGCTCGCACAAGCAACTCGCTGGAGTTCTTGCCTTGCTAAGAACCGCACATTTCTGTGCTCGTATTTTTTTATTAGAAGGAGTCCTACATGTATAATAACAAACTAGACGACTTGGCCAAGATTGTGGCTGAACATCGCGCTGAAAATATCAAATTCGAATCTCCCCGCCTTACTGCTGAAGAAAAAGACGCAATACTCAAAGAGTATCATCCTGACCGCATTGCTTCACAGTTCACCGCGCTCAAGATAGGTCCGAACAAAGGCCAGAAAGCGCCGCTTGAACTTGCACAGATGCTTCAAGCAAAACCGCGCATTGAGCCGGAGCACATCGATCTTTCAAAGACTGATTATGAAGCAGACGTGCTCATCATCGGAGGCGGAGGAGCGGGAACAGCAGCTGCCATTGAAGCAAGCAATGCCGGTGCAAAAGTGCTGCTCGTTACCAAGCTCCGTATTGGAGATGCAAACACCATGATGGCTGAAGGCGGCATTCAGGCTGCGGACAAGCCGAACGATTCACCTGCCCAGCACTTCCTTGACGCATTCGGCGGCGGTCACTTCGACGCAAAACCGGAACTCGTCTATACACTCGTCACCAAGGCACCGGAGACAATCAAATGGCTCAACGACCTCGGTGTCGAGTTCGATAAGTCAGAAGACGGCACCATGGTCACTACACACGGTGGTGGAACAAGCCGCAAGCGTATGCACGCCTGCAAAGACTATTCTGGTGCTGAAATCATGCGTACGCTCCGTGACGAAGTTTTAAATCGTCCAGATTCAATCACGGTCGTAGACTTCACTTCCGCCATTGAAATCATCAAAGACGAAAAGGGAAACGCAGCAGGTGCCGTGCTCATGAACATGGAGACAAAGGAAATCTACGTTGCAAAGGCAAAGTCTGTAATCATAGCGACAGGTGGCGCCGGACGTATGCACTACCAGGGCTTCCCAACGTCAAACCATTACGGTGCAACCGCAGACGGCCTCGTACTCGCCTACCGCGCCGGTGCAAAACTTATGTACCAGGATTCGCTCCAGTACCATCCGACCGGTGCCGCATACCCACAGCAGATTCTCGGAAAGCTTGTCACTGAAAAAGTACGTTCACTCGGTGCAAAATTAATCAACTCAAAAGGTGAAGTTTACATTTACCCGCTTGAAACACGCGATGTGGAATCAGCAGGTATTATTCGTGAATGCCGCCGTGGCAACGGAATCACCACTGATGTTGCAGAAGGCGTCTGGCTCGACACTCCGATGATTGAAGAAATCAATGGCGAAGGCACCATCGAGAAACGCATTCCTGCAATGCTCCGTATGTTCTCAAAGTACGGCATAGACATCCGCAAGGAACCAATTCTCGTCTACCCGACGCTCCACTATCAGAACGGCGGCGTTGAGATTAACCCTGACTGCACCACCGGCGTTAAGAACCTGCTCGTTGCAGGCGAAGCAAGCGGCGGTGTCCACGGTACAAACCGTCTCATGGGCAACTCCCTGCTCGACGTTGTCGTCTTTGGACGCATTGCCGGCATGACCGCAGGCAAGATTTCTAAAGAGACAAAACTTCCAGGCAAGCTCTCTTTGCAGCATGTAACCGACTTCGAGAAGGAACGTTCTTCTGCGGGAATAAATGAAGATGTCGTTTCACCAAAACTGCTTCCTCATTACACGCACGGCAACCCGGAGTTTGAAAAAGAAATTCCCGGCTCGACAAAATAAACAACCGGCGTGACTCATGCCGCTCGTTATAAATTTTGAATATACATTTAGGAGAAAAAAATGGAACATCCCGTATTAGAGTTCTTGGGCATCTTAAAGAACGGCGCATTCAATCCTGCAAGCATTCTTGAATCAGTTATGATTCTCTGCTTCGGACTTTCATGGCCAATGTCAATTGCTCGCTCAATCAAATCGCGTTCGACAAAAGGAAAGAGCCTCATGTTCATGTGTTTCATCTGCTTCGGCTACATCTGCGGCATCACCGCAAAGCTGCTTGAACACACGTACAACCTCGCGTTCTGGTTCTACATTCCGAACATCATCATGGTCACCACCGACATCTGTCTCTACTTTAGGAATAAGAAGATTGAATCTCTTGGCGAAAAATAAAAAAATTGCAAACTAAAAAAAGAGCGTCAGTCACGTGAAATGACCGGCGCTCTTTTTCGTTTAAATCAGCAGTGCATTACGGCTTATTGGCAATGTCATCAATCTTTGATGAATATGCAGACCATGCCGTTTTGTACGTGTCAGTATATCCTGTTGGAACATAAATCTTAAGCTCATATGCTGATGACAATGACGTTGTTCCTAAAGTTGCAGGAGTTGTTCCACTACAAATTATAGTGACAAGACTGTTACAAGACTTAAACGCATTGTCACCAATTGTTGTAATACTTGCCGGTAAAGTCACTGTTGTTAGTGACGAACATGATTCAAATGCACTTGCGGAAATTATGCCGATGCCATCGCCGAAAGTTACCGAGCTAAGTCCATATTTTGCTTTAAATGCATTTTCCCCAATAATTGTTCCTGATACACCTTTAATAATTCCAGGAACAGTCACAGACGTTTCAGCACCTGTATACGTTGCTGTAGTATACACTCCGCTTGAAAATGTAAAGGTAAACTTCGTCCACACCGCGTAGAGCGTCACATTCGCGCTTCCCATAGAGAACGTACTTCCATCACCGTATGTTCCGTTCACCGAGTCAGCGGTGGTCGCCCAGCCGATGAATGTATAGTTATTCAGCGTAGGTTCAGTCTCCATTGTCTTAACTGTCACCGTGTCACCTTCCGCATATTCTGAACTGTCAGTAGGAGCCGTTCCTGTAGCTGAGGAAGAATTCAAATTATACGTTACCGTATACACTGGCTTCCACACCGCGTAGAGCGTCACATTCGCACTTCCCATGGCGAAAGTTGCTCCCGCGCTATACACCGCTGTTGCCGCCGCAGACGATGTGTCCCAGCCGGCAAATTTACATCCTGTTTTTACAAGCGTCCCTTTGTCGCTCACCGTGACTGTCGCACCTGCTTCATATGTATTGCCGTCAGTAGGAACGGTGCCGCCGGTAGCGCCATTTTTATCATAGGTAATTGAATATTTTTCAACGGTAGTGCCGCCACCACCACTGTTATTGTTACTACCAGTGTCTGTAGGTTCAACCGTACAAGACACGCAAAACACAACTGAAAGTAACAGCATGAACCGTAGATGATTTCTCATAATACCTCCAAAGAACCTGTTTGCACTTATTATTATATACCATCCAGAGCATAAATAAAAGGAAAATCTCCAAAAACTCTTTCATTTTTTCTGTAGAAAGCAAAAAAAAAGACTCTGATTACTCAGAGTCTAAGTCATCTCCTATAGGAATTGAACCTATGTTGTCGGGATGAAAACCCGATGTCCTAACCACTAGACGAAGGAGACATATCTGTTCAATCACTCAAACAGTATGCTGTATACTATCAAAAACACGTCTGTTAGTCAATAGTACATTTGCTTGATATTGCAAAAAAAATCATTTTTTTACATTTCCATGTCAAATTTAGACACCAGCTTCTTTCTAAGCAGTTTGCAGTCATCGTCATCAAGCCCCAGCTTAGAAGCGTTGTCCAAATCAAGCAGCGACTTCTTGTATTCACCTAAATTGTAATACGCAAGCGCACGCCGATAATACACATGGCTTTGATATTCATCAACGGCAAGTGATTGATTAAAGCAGTCAACCGCCTCTTTTTCTTTGTTCTGCACGCTATAAACGATGCCTTCGTAGTAGAGCGACCTAAAACTTTTTGCATCGTAGGTAACGCTTTTTTTAAAGTCAGAAAGCGCCTCGTCATATTTATTTTCCGCAAAATACGCCATGCCGCGATGTTTGTATATCACAGAAAGCACCGTTGCGTTTGGTTCCGGCTTTGAATTTACAATCTGTGTGTAGATGGACACAGCCTTGTCAAGCTGACCGATATTGTGCGCATGAAGCGCCTCAAGCACGAGGTCATCAATTGTTGCGTGTGTATAATCGGAGGACTCTTCAGGAATCAATTGCTCGTCAATCGGCTGCGCGCCTAGTTCTTCAGCAGTAATGTCGTCAGCCTTTTCATAAAATGAATTTCTGCGGTATGCAAGCTCACCCTGCAATTTCTTCTGATAGTCGCGTATTTCCTGGAATATTATGTCTGCAAGCGTAAGGCTTGCGTTCATTGAAGCAAGTTTTCTTCTGAGCGGCTTGTCAAATGGATTGAACTCCGATTTATAAACAAGCTCATGCTCAACTTCGGCCCATGCATCCTGAAGAATTGTCCGTATCTGAATTTCACAGACGGTGTTTTCAGGAAGTTTTATGCCTTTTGCTGCATATTCCTCAGGGATGCATTCTTCCGGAATTGCGACAAGTATGTGTATCGACTCGTATCCAAATTCTTTGAATGTCTGGTCGGCTCCTTTTTTCTCTATTTCTTTTATGGTGAACGAAGAACTCACCTGCTTTTCAACTTCATCAAGGTCTTCAAGGAATGCGCATATAACGCGTATGCCTATCATATCAGTGAGCGTCACCAAGTGGTCATTCTGGGCAGCTTCGAGAGGTTTCTGTCGGAGCACCTTTTTGTAGTAACTGGGAAATGACTTTATTCTTGACTTGTAAGTAGGCATTGATGCCAGATGAACGGTATCTTTTAACTTTTTTTCCACCAAGCCAAGTATGTCGTTCAGAAGCGGTTCATAAGATTGATATATTTTTTGAAGCACTGCCTTTTCAGGAAGCATTGTGTTTTCATTATTCATACTATGCCACTATATCATGTTTTATTTTATACTGCAAATAAATATACGCTATTTAAACAAAAAAAACCGTTCCGGTTAGGGAACGGTCTTTTCAGTTTTACTGAATGTTATTTTTCAGTAGCTTCTGTCTGTCCGTTTGCAGCGGCATCATCTGTGGTGAGATAGTCAGACTGTGTGAACTCTTTGGCAGTGTTCATCTTTGATTTCTCAAGATAGCGCTGTACCTGCTGATTTCCAAAGTTTGTCATCTCGCTGTTCTGGCGTGCCTTCTCTTTTGTGGTGATAATCTGCCACAAATCTTCATCGTCTATATCACGATCTGCAGTAAGAACTGCAAGGTCATAAATGACTTTTACGTCTTTGAAATAGCCAACGAAGTTGTCTCCAGCATCAGCTGCATCGCGTGTAATCTGGAATCCGTTGAACTTTACAAACGGTGTTCCACGAGGATAAATCGGATACAAGCGAATTTCGCGTGTGCGAACTTCTGAAATGTAGTCCGGGTTGTTCCAAATGAGCGTGCGCCATCCGTCAAAGTTAAGATAACCCATGAAATAGCGGCGTTCAATATTATCGTTGTCCTTAAGAAGAACATACAGTCCGTGCGGGAAGTTCATTCCCATTGTTGTTACAGAAATTGATTTGAGTGTACCAACATTCTTTACAAGACCGAATCCATCTTCAAAAAGATATTTGCCTTTCTGATCTTCTGTCGGCGCTGCGCGTGTACCGTTGTCATCTGCATCTGCAAGTGGCTCATAAGCCTGAATTTCATACGGCGGAACGATTTTTGCGTTTGCATTTGCGGTCCATGTCGGGAACAAAATGCGGACGCCCATGACCTTCTGACCTTTGAATGGCACTGCTACGTCAATAGTCTCGTTGTTGTTACCAAGTTTCTGCGTCTTTACTTTTGCTTCTTTAACAGTAGAAACAGCAAGTGCGGTAACACTTCTTGCAGAAGAATTAAGTTTTACTTCCCAATTCTCGATTGCAAGTGAAGTCTTCATGAGCTGCTTCTGCTGGTCAGTGAATGTTGCACCTGCAGTAACAGCATAATCCATGACTGTACGTCTGTTCTGCGTGAATTCCTTGGGGTCTTTGTCTTTTGTTCCGGCGGTAGGAATGATATCTGCATTGAGTTTTGTAAAATCAATAAGCAGTGATTCCTTTGCGAAAGAGAAAGTGCTTGCCAAGAGAATAACAGCAGCAGTTAAAATAAAAGTCCTCTTCATTCGAAGCTCCTTTAATACACTTTTGATGTAGCCTTGTTAGTAATAGTATCTAATAAGAATGCTTTTTTGTCAACGCTTTTTTGTTTCATTCGGAGTAAAATCAAGCCTTGACGAAGAAGAATTCCATCAGACGCCCTTACCGTCAATGTACACCATGATTGTATCAATATTGGTGAAATTCTTTAAAATATTTTTTTTAAAGAGTTTCAGTCCTTTCTTTATATCGGCAGTTTCCGGTGAAATCTGTACTGCTTCTTTTGAAATTCCGACATAAAGCGTTCTGCCGCGAACAAAACAAAACTCAGACTTTGTTCCGGCTGAAAACAACGGACGAAAGCGATTCGTCATAGGTCCAAGAAGAAGTTCGTCCACGAAGAGACGCTCCTTGCCCTGCACCGCTTTTGATGGAAGGTATCGTACTTCCGCACTAATCTTATTTGTATCGAGCGATTCAAAATAAAAGACACGCCTTGTTCCGGGCATGTTTGTAAGGTAGCGGCAAAAAGAAAACAAAAGCGTTGCAAGAAAAACAATTATTGCGCCGTACGGCACCGCTTTTTTTGCAGCCTGCGGGATTGCTTCTTTCAACTGGTCGTTTACTTCTTTTAATTGGTCATTTAACTGTTCAATCTGCTTCATTTTGTTCCTGTAAATCCACGTGAACGCTCGAAATGCGTTACAAACGCCGACAAGCCATTATATATCCCCAAAGACAGCTTCTGCAAGTACCCGTCGTCCGCAAGAAGCGCCGCCTCTTTTTCGTTGGTAAGGAATCCTGTTTCCACAAGGACGCTCGGCATGTTGGCGTTGCGCACGACAAACCATTCCTCAGCTTTTATTCCACGAGGTTCGCTCAGCGAGCCAATCTGCGCGCCGATTCCTTCCAGCACGAATTTTGCAATGAGTATTGATTCCGTGGTGTATTCTTCTTCCATCATGCTGTTGAGTATTGGCAGCAGGCTCTTGTCGTCGCTTGCACTCTCATCGAGCACCTGCCTGCGGTAGCCGGGAGTAAGATACCATACTTCGTAGCCGGAAGCCTTCTTGTCAAGGCTTGCATTGACATGCACTGAAATGTAGAGAATCGCCTCGTTTTCTTTGAGCTTCACCGAATTTGCAATTTCTGTGCGCTGGCTGAGGGAAATAAAAACGTCAGTGCTGCGTGTCATCAGAATGTTCTTGTCAGGATATGCAGTCTTGAGACGCTCATAGAGCATTCTGCCGACCTTAAGATTTATGTCCTTTTCACGGATGGTGACTTTCTTGCCGTTGATTGTCTGCGTTGACAAAGCACCGGGGTCTTTTCCTCCGTGCCCGGGATCTATAAGAATGGCACCTATTCTAAAAATGTTTTCGCTTGATTCCGTCTTGAAAAACTGCTCCGCGCTGTCTATGAAAGCTGTCGTCACCACAAGGTTTCCGTCTTGCACGACAGGAGCGTCTGTTACGGTGAGCAGATTGAAGTCCTGGAGCACAAATGCGTCTCCGGCATGGAAAGAAATTTGGTGTCCGTTCTTTTCGATGATGCCAGACTGCGCGAGCGGATCCCAATACAGCGTCATACCGCGCTTTACGGCAACTTCAGTGAGATTGATTTGCTGAGCCGAAACTTTTGGTGCGACGGCTGCAACGGCAAGAAATGTGATGATGACAAGCAGAATTCTTTTCATCTTTTTTTTGTTTCCCGTGTATAGGTGACGGTGCAGTCGGTAACATACAATAGTGCCTGCAGACCGCCGCGCATGAATGCCTGCCAGAATTTTTTTCCATCAAGCATCGGATGTGCTGAGCATATCTTATCGTACAACGCAAGTGAATCACTCATAGTACGATGATTGTAATCTTTGAGCGTTGACGCGCATTCCTTAAGACATGGCGGAATCAGTTTGCTCACCGGCATGTTTTGTGGAATATTTTCTGCGGTCGATACAAATTCCTTGAACAACTTTCTTTGCTCTGGAGTAAGCTGATATGCGTCAGGAGGAAAATTACGTTCAGACTTCTGAGACTCTCCTGACAAGAATGTGTCTGTAGCGCTGTTGTTCTTTTCAAGGCGAAGCACAATGCTTGCGACACTGTCTTCTGCCGCCTTGACTGCAAGCGCTCGCTGTGCGGAGACAGCAATACTGTTGCCGCACTTTTCCACATTGTTGCGCGGAAATACAACGGAACTGCCTGCAGTGCTTCTGATGAGCATGTTGCGTGTATAGGGAATCGCAGATGCATAATCCGTTCCGTAAATGCAGGCAACTTTGCCGGGAATGGAAATCCACGCGCGTTCCGCACTGGTACGGATACAATCCACTTCATATATTCCAAACGGAGCGTCGCTTACGGGAAGCGGTTTTCTTCTAAGCAGCAATTGCTGTGGTTCCTTATCCAACGCCACAAGGAGCGCCTGCTCGGTCAAATCGAAATCGGCGGCGTACGGATATGTCCAGCCTGACATATAGCCTCCCGACAGCCGAGCTGCTATCTCGCCGACCATTGGTCCTTTGTCAGTATATTTTATGTCTGCCTTTGCAGCGCCACACGTCAGACCAAGCGCATGAACTGCCTTGGCAAAACAGCCGATAAGCTCAAGCCGTTTTTCTTCAGCGATATTGGTGGGCATCGTGTGACCGGTCTCTATGAAATACGGCGGATAAAAAATATGACGGTCTGCAAAACCGGTTATAGTAAGTTCGTTTTTGTAAACAATCGCATCAATTGAAAATTCAGGGCCGTCCATATAGTCCTCAAGAATAGCGCGTCCCGTTCTAGAGGCACGCACTGCGTCCTCTACTGCCGGCAGGAATTCCTGCTTGCTGCGTATCATGCGGCAACCACGGGCACCCATGTTGTCAACAGGTTTTACCACTTTTGGAAACTGCATTGCATCAAAGACATCGGGTGCAAGAAACGCAGTAATTTTTGCGCGTTCAATTTCTTGGAATGACGGAGAGCTGACGTCTGCCCTTTTGAAACACTCACGCATCCTTACCTTATTGCTTGCATTCTGAGCAGCTTCGTACGTGTGCGCAGGGAGCGAACATCTTTCTGCAATGTATGAAACGGTCGTGGAGAAGTCTGTTCCCGCGGTAAACACCGCAGCAAGCTCTGTGCCAAGGGACTGTGCCAGCTTGGCAAGACGCTCCTTGTCCTTAAGGTCTATTGGTTCAAAGCGGTCTGCAAAAGGAACACATAATGCATTAGGATTGCCGTCAACGACAAACGCTTTGTATCCCAAATTTTTTACTGCTTCTATTGACGGGCGTTGCATAAGGCCTGCGCCTAGGACAAGCACATATTTTTGTTCCTGCATATTTTTACTTACGCTCCCCTTCAGTTCCATTTGTTTTTTGCTCAATGACATCGCTTTCTTTTCTGCAGTAGACTTCAAAGGTGTCACCCAATTTGAAGAAGTGTCCTGCCGCCTGAACCATCGTATACTGAAGTGATTTTTCTTTCCAGCCTTTCTGCTTTACAACCGGGAAGCGCTCCGGATGAATGCCGGTAGACACAATCTTCACCACTTTAAAACCGTACTTGCCCAGAATCTGGGCGGCGCGTTTCGGCTCCCACAACGTGTAATGATCTGCAGGACTGTTTTTGAAGAATGTGTCGGCGTTGCTCTTGGCAGATATTCCTGCGGCAGACGGAGTGCTGAATGCAAAGATGCCGCCCTTCTTTATCAATTTTGAAACTGAAGTAAGCACGGCGTCAAGATTTTCAAAATGTTCAATGACATACCACATGGTCACCGCGTCAAATTTCTGTATGCCAAATTCTTTTGCGGCGTCAAACTTAGGAAACGGAGCGCACACTGCCGGATAGTGAAGCGTCTTCTGCACATATTCAACGGCATCCGCTGAAATATCCGTTCCAAAGACTTGCCAACCGGCATCATTCGCTGCATCAAGGAACGGACCCATTGCGCAACCGATGTCAAGCACTGTCGGCGTAACCGGTGAATGTATCCTGCGGTACATAAAATCAATGACACTGGTGCGGCGGACGCATTGTGCTTTGATTGAGGCAAAGTCATCAAGGTATGTTCTGCCATACTGCTTCTGATAGTCTTCATAAAAATAGGAATGATTGTATTTTGTCTCTGCAGCGGCAATAGTCCACGACTGGTAGAGCATTCCGCACTTCTGACATCTTCTGAACGTACGTTCTGGCGTACGCGAAACAACAATATCTTTTTTTTCGGGAAGGCATCTGCATACCGGACAGGTGATTCTTCTGCCCTGTGAAAGTGTCAGTATAAATTCCGCAAGCGGCTTCTGTGTGTTTTGCGAAACAGGATGATAGAGCTTCTGCGGGTTGCCGAGCAGTTCTTTAAAATGTTCAGCGTCAATCACGTCGCTTGGTATGCATGCAAAATGATATGTTTCCGCAAGACGTTGATGAAGTTCCGTCGTGCCAAGCAGAATGACTGCGCAGCCGGCCGTCGCCGCCTCAAATGCGGTAAAACCGTAATGTGTTACGACAAGGTCATACTCGAAGAGATGCTCACGGAGCGAATCAACAGGCGGCACTATTTTTATGTATTTACAAAGTTCAGCCGGCACAAGCTGCTTTGCCTCGTTTACATCCTGTACGATGACGGTGACATAGACATTGTTCTGCGCCAGTGCGCGACAAGCGGGAATTGCCAGACCGGCGGGGTCTTCCCCTCCGAGCGTCACCACAGCGGTATGCACTGCGGCAAATGAAGTTCCGGTGTCACGTTTTTTTTCAGGCAGCGGAATGAATGCCGGTTCAGTGTAGTTTGGCTTTCTATCAAGTCCCACGGAAGGTATTATGTCGAGCAGATAGTCAACATAGTTTGTATCTTCTGCACCTTCGTCAAGCGCCGCCACCGGACATGAGCGGGCAAGCAGTTCCGCAGTCTGTGTGTCTGTATTAAAAAGATCGGTGACGACAAGCGCGTACTGGTCCACACCAGAGAGCATGCGCACAATCTGGTAGTCTTCAAGACCATTCTGCCGTGCTTCAGCAACAAGTTCCGCGCTTTGCTCAAGCGTTGCATCGAGCGGCACATAAATATCGGCGCCTGTTTTAAGCGCAATGTCAATGCAACGGCGCAAGTGTCCGGTTCCTCTGCCTTTCACCGTGCTTGGAACAAGCAGCAGCGGGAACCTAACAGACGGTTTCCAGAGTCCGTTTATTATCTCTTCAGTAGTATACGGTTTTTCCACAATCTTCTTTGCAGACAGCGCGTGTACAAGCGAAAGAGCACGGCGATAGTCCGCATACGTGTCAACGGTGGTACGCAATTCCGGAAAATTCCATCTGTTGGGAGCCTTGAGAAATACTGCGGAGAAAATTTCCTGGTGATTGTACAACGCGGGACCTACATGCTCATGGTCATAAGGATTATCAGTTTGATTGCGGGCTTTGAGCAATGAATGTGCATTGAATATTTCTATTCCTGAACCATGTGGCAAATCGGTCCAGGTGATGTAATCAACCGGCGAAGTTTTTTCGCGTTCAAGGAATTCTTCAAGCAGCGAAGATGCCGCCTCATAAAATAAAAATGGATTGTCGGCAGTGGCACGGACGACGACATCTGCGCGAGAAAGTTCAATCACTTGGCAAAAGCGGTCAAGTACATCTTCCTTTGAGCCGGCAAAAAAATCATAGCCGCACTTCTTGGCAAACGGCTTAAGTTCATCCGCACTGTCAACATCGGTTGCAAGAAAATACTGGTCTGCATGTACCAACTTCATTGAAGCAAGCACCCACTCAAGAATTGTCTTGCCACCAAGCGGCAGCAATGCCTTGCGCGGCAGACGAGTTGAAGAAAGTCTGCACTGCACGATGAGCACCACTTTGCGTTTTTGTTTGCTAAAAAGATTGAGCAGCTTCATTCAGATTTCCCCCAGTTGTTGATAAGCCCTACTGCGTCCGTCTTAAAACGGTATTTATTTTGCAGCGTCCACTTCTGCGCATCGCTAAACTGGCGTATTGATTCAGAAATTCCACATGACGATCTTCTCTTGAAGGCAAAGAAAGATGATGACGGAATCTGCGCATGATCTGTTCTGAACACTGGAAGAAGATTCTTGAGGTAGAAGCGCAGATACGAAAGATCCGCTGTCTGGTCTTCACTTGGAATGTCTGCAGCATAGGCAAGTTGGAATGACGAGGCAATGGTGATGCGTTCCCCCCACAGCCATGCGCGCATTGACAAATCAATGTTCTGCCAGTAGGGAGTTGTAATAGTATAATCAGCGCCGCCTAGACTTATATATTTTTTGCAGTCGTAAAAACCTGCGAAGTCAAACGGATAAAGCGTCGGGCAGCCATCGGAAACAAGCGGGGACACGGTTACCTCAAAGACAGATTTATTTGCGCCCGGAATGTAGTTGACCGGCAGCATCTGCATCGATTCGGATGCAAGTCTTGGCACGACACAATATTGGTTAAGCGCAATGAGCCTTTTTGCAAGCGATGAAGTAAACGAAATTGGTTCTGAACAAAGTTCATCGTTAATCACCAGCGCATACGGACTCTGTGTTTCTGCCATTGCAATGTTCATCATGTCGCCGGGAGTAACATCGTCAAGCGCGACGATGCATTTTACCTGCGGGAAAAGCCGTGACAGCTGATCTGTATTGCAGCTCTTTGATTTCTGTTCGACAGTGATGACTGACTCAAAACCGCATGACAACACATTCTCAAGCACCCGTGAGCGGAACGTGCTGCCGCCGCGCATAAGGACGATGCAGGTAACGGGCATAGTGATTTTAGCCGGACGTTCTGTTCCGCCAAGAACCGTACGGTTTATTTGTCGAGCATTAAAAATTGAAGGTATAGTATTCATCACAAGCCTTACATTTGTCGCTATATTTTTTGTCAATGTGCTGGGTGACAAGTTCCTTGCATTTCGCCCACACCGCTTCTATTCCTTCATTAAACACGTTTCCGGCGCTACCGTCAAGAAGATACTCCCTGCAAAGGGGCACACTGCCGTCAGCAAGAATAACCATATCGCGCTTTGCATGCCAACACGGAACACGCTCCAGCGGAGACAAGTCCGCCGGTTTACGGTCAATGAGCTTTTCGCAGAATGAATCATATTTTTGAATGATGAGCTTTCCGGCGGAAGGACTTTCTGCATCGTGCCAGTAGCGGTAGAATTTTTCAAGTTCGTCTTCGTTTTCATTCATGCGGACCAGCTGCGGATATACAGCTCCCGGAAAGTATGCCTCAAGAATCGTCACTGCCTCAACGGCCTTCTTGAATGCGCTTTTTCCAAGATTGTCAGTTCCGGTGGCGCCGCGAACCATGGCGTATTTCTGCTCGCTGGCGGCATCAAGAGAAACAATCCACATGACCGGCGGCTGACCGCTTGTGCGGATTGGATACTCTTTTACCAAAGCCGCAATCTGCTGGGCTATGAATCCGGTGACTGTCGTTCCGTCTGTTTCAACGAGCAGTGAAAGCGATGGATTTTTGAGTATGCATTCAGCCATCTCAATGAACTGCGGATGAAGAAGCGGTTCCCCCCACACGCCAAAACTGACAACCGCTGTTTCTGAAAGCGACACCATCTGTCCGACAAGACCTCTGAACGAAGCAACGCTCATGTCACGTACATATTTTGCGGACGGACTCTGCGGCAAACCGCGTGGCGAAACTCCATATTTTTCTTTAAATGCGACAGGATACGGACAGTACATGCACGTACCGCTGCACGCAGATTCAATCTGGACATTGTAGAAAGCAGGCACGGTCTGTTGCACTGATGCTGAAGACTGTGCAAGAAGCGATAATTCCAATGCGTTGAACGGCACCGGTTTTCCAAGCGCTTCATCATACAAACGCTTGCACGATATGAACGACGCCTTTGTCGTGCAGGAAAAATCAAGTCTGAGCTGACGGAAATCATGAGGCGCAATGACAGTCTCAATTTCAAATGAATTGACATCGCCCTTCATCACTGAAAAAATGCCGTCTTTGCCCGCCGGCAAGTCACCAACTTTTTTCTGCACGCCCTGCGCAAGAGAAGAAAGCACGGAGAGCGCTCCGGTGCCAATCACTTCTGGAGCAAAACCATAGGGGTAGCCATCGGCAAATGTATACTCAGCAAGATATTTTATATGGGCGGACACAACTTCACGCGTAAGATTCGTGTCCAAAAAGGGACAGTCAGCCCATGCATATACGGCAAAATCGGCGCTTCCCCTTGACGTGTCAGATGCAAGTTCCGCAAGAACCATTGCATTTGTCCACGAAACTTTCACGACAGTCTCTACATGGACAACGGTCGTTCCACGCTGTTTCTGCTCAAAAACAAGCGCGGCTTCACGAACTGCGCTTTCTTTTTCAGGAACGGTGAGCACGTAAATCTGCTGCACATTGTCTACGGCAAGCGCCCACATGAGTGAACGGTCAAGCGCTGACTGCGAGTCAAATGATTTTTCTGCAAGACGGGAATTCTTTTCCCCTGCGTATAAAAAAACTATGGTTTTCATCTTTCTGATTATCGGCTTTTCGCTTGTACAAATTGACAGTAATGTTTATTATAAGTGCACTGGGTGGATAATATGGAAGAAACAACGGCAGAAGATGACAAGACGTTTACCGTCTCTCAGCTTACCGGGCTTATAAAAACAATGCTCGAAGGCAGCTTTAAGACAGTGCTGCTCAAAGGCGAAATTTCAAATTACCGGCCGAATGCAAGCGGACACTTGTATTTTGTGCTCAAAGACAGCGAATCTCAAATCAGCGCCGTAATGTTCAGGGGAAAAGCCGCATCCCTTACGTTTACTCCAAAAGACGGAATGCTTGTGCAAGTCCGCGGACAAATCAGCGTGTACGCTCCCCACGGCAACTATCAAATTCTCATTTCAAGCATGACACCTGCCGGCGTCGGCGGAATAATGGAAATGATTGAGGAGCGCAAGAAAAAACTTGCCGCCGAAGGTCTTTTCAACAGTTCCCGCAAGCGCCCGCTTCCGTTCTTCCCTAGGACAGTTGGTGTCGTTACAAGTCCTACCGGTGCCGCGCTCCGTGACATTCTTCAAATTACCCGCCGCAGGAATGACAAAGTTTCCGTCATCGTTCTGCCGGCGCTCGTGCAAGGAGATGGCGCCGCTGAAACAATTGTGCGCATGATTGAGCTTGCAAACAAATACCATCTTTGCGACGTGCTTATCGTGGGACGTGGAGGCGGCTCTCTGGAAGACCTGCTGCCGTTTTCCGATGAAGGTGTTGTACGCGCAGTCGCAGCTTCTGAAATTCCTGTTGTTTCTGCCGTCGGACATGAAATTGACTGGGCGCTCACAGACTTTGCTTCAGATGTACGCGCCCCTACGCCGAGTGCCGCCGCAGAGCTTGTCGTGCCGCAGAAGTCTGACATTCTTGAGCAGATTGCATCGCAGAAAGAAGATTTGTATCGGACGATAGAGAATCGTCTGCAGAATTTACGTCTCATGGTAAAGTCATTCACACCGCAGAACATGGAAATGCAGTTCCGCACAATAGAGCAGCCGCTCATGGTCAGATATGACAATGCCCGCGATGCGCTTCTGCAGAACATACAAGATTTGCTTGAACAAAAGCGACGCCAGATTAAAGAATGTACCACGGTGCTTGAGACATGCAATCCACAGACGATATTTGACCGCGGCTATTCAATGGTCACCGACGCGCAGACAGGCACAGTCATACGCAACGGCAGCCAGACAGCAGCTGGCGCAAACATAGTGATACGTCCTGCAAACGGACTGATACAGGCGACTGTCACCAAGTCAGAATAAGAGGAGAAACGGGAATGAAGAATTTTGAAAGCGATTTGAAAAAACTTGAGGAACTTTCGTCAGCAATCAAACAGAGCGACATCTCTCTTGAAGACGCGCTCAAAGATTTTGAAGAAGGCATCAAACTTGCAAAAGGCATGGAAAAAGAAATTGACGCCATCGAGAGCAAAGTGCAGATTCTTATGAAGGAGCCGGATGAAAAAAATCCAGACGCAGCTCCAGAGCTTGATTTGTTTACCGGTTCGTCAGAAATAAACGGAACACGCAATAGCTGAGGATACAAGAATGGAACATCGTCCTGTCCGCACACTTAATGCAGAAGTCGCGCGTAAAATCGCAGCGGGAGAAGTCATTGACCGTCCAAACGCCATTGTGCGCGAACTAATGGACAACGCCGTAGACAGCGGCGCAGATTCCGTGGCGGTTGAAATTACCGGCGGCGGCATAGAAAAAATTCGCGTTGTTGACAATGGCAGCGGCATGACGAAAGATGACCTTGCTTCATGCGCACGGCCTCATGCAACAAGCAAAATCACCACAGAGACAGATTTACTCAGGCTTACCACGCTCGGCTTCCGCGGAGAGGCACTTTCTTCAATGGCGGCGGTAAGCAGGCTTGAAATAATCAGCGGCGGCTGGAAGATGAACGCGTCGGTGACAGAAGACCATCTGCTAACACCCGTTCCGCTCACAAAGGGAACAATTGTGCAGACCGCAGCCCTCTTTGAAAATTTTCCCGCCAGACGTGTATTTTTAAAGCGGCCGGCAAGCGAAACAATGCTCTGCCGTTCCATGTTTGAAGAAAAAGTGCTTCCCCGTCCGGATTTGTCATTCACCCTTTCCATAGACGGTGAAGAGAAACTCAATCTGCCAAAAGGTCAATCTCTGTGCGAGCGCTTCACACAGGCGCTTTCCTTTCCGGAGTCACCTGATTTGTTCTACGAACTTCATGGCAGTTCAGCTTCTGATTCAAATGCGCAAACGGCAGAAAAAGAATCATGGTCATTCAGCCTTGTCATCGGGGAACCTTCTGTCACCCGTGATTCAAGAAAGCAACTATTTATTTATGTGAACGGCAGACGTATTCAGGAATACAGCTTGATGCAGGCAATAGAATATGGCTGCCAGGGATATTTTCCAAACGGACTGCACCCGGTGGCCTGTCTCTTTGTGCAGATGGACGCTTCTCTTGTGGACTTCAACATTCATCCGGCAAAACGAGAAGCACGCTTCAAGGACATTGCGCCGCTCCACCACGCGGTAAGCACCACGGTACGGAATTTCTTCAAGCAGTACACAGTACGCACAATGCTCCATCAGAATGAAGAGCCAGCGCGCAACGAATCATTTGCTTTTGACGCAACGCCGTCATATTCGCTCACGCATGATTCCTTTGCCGAAAATCTTTCTGCAGCGCAAGACACATCCTGTCGCAGTCACATTGGCCATGACGCGCGCACTTCATTTTTTAACGGAGACTTGCCGTACAAAGAGGAACACGCCGTCTACGACACAACAAAGCCACAACAGCCGTATGATGCCTCTTTGGAAGAACATACACCAAGCGCGCAAACAGATGTACACTTCATTGGTTCAACGCTCGGCACTTTTCTTATTGCTGAAAGAAACGACACGCTTTACATCATCGACCAACACGCAGCGGATGAGCGAATCAGATACAACGCGCTCATGGAACACGCCGGTGAAGAACAACAGCTCCTCGTTCCCTACGTTGTGCAGACAGCGACAGCCGATGACGATGCATATCTAGCGGACATTCACGATGCGCTCTTACAGGCAGGATTTGACGCAAGAAACAAAGGAAACGGCCTGTGGGAATTTTATTCCGTACCAGTGCGCTGGACTGGCACAGAGACAGACCTTGCGCATGATTTGCTTGACAAGCGGATAAATCCCAAGGAAATAATCAGCGCCGTCGCCGCAACAACTGCGTGCCGCGCCGCTGTCAAAGACGGAACCGTGCTTGACACCGCAACCGCCTCACGCCTTGCGCAAGCTGCGCTCAGCCTCAGCGATCCGCACTGTCCGCACGGCAGACCTATTTACACTTCCATAACGCGGGAACAGCTTTTTGCGCTTGTAAAGCGGACGTAATTATTTTTCAAGCTGATTCGATGCAGTCGCCAGACGCATCAGGTTAGTCACTTCTTCTGCACGCCAATCAGGACGTTTTGTCTGGACATACCTCAGATACTTTTCTGCGTTTGCATCATCTTGCTGTGCAAGACACACCTTGCCAAGCTCAACGTATGCATCCCAGTTCTGGTCATCGTACTTTATGACTTCAAGATACGTTGTCTTGGCGTTGTCATACTGGAGCGCACTCTGATACGCAGCGGCAAGATTTGTACGCACCGTATTGTTCTTTGGGTCTATTTTCAACGCCGCCTGAAAGCTGGTGATTGCATCTGTATAATCTTTATTCAAAAGATACGCGCTGCCAAGATTGTTGTTCACTTCAAAATTTCTTGGTTCCTGGGCATACGCACTTTTTAAGAGCGTGAGCGCCGTGTCCGCATCGTTTTCAGAAATTGCAATGACCGCAAGATTAATCTTTGACTTTATATTCGCAGGGTCAACCTTGAGCACTTCCTTGTACAGCGTGATTGCCTTTTCGTAATCACCCGTCTTGTCGCAGATAAGCGCATAGTTGTAAATCGAGTTTATCTGCACTTCCTTCAGTGCGCTGCTCTTTGTGTCATACGCCTTCTTTGCATACGCAACAGCTTCTTCTGTCTTGCCCTGATTGTACAAGACGGTGGAAAGATTGTAGTACGTTGCCGGATCATCTTCGCCAGGCTTCAAAAGTGTCAGTGCCTTGCGGTAGCACGACTCGGCTTCCTTATTATTTCCGGCCGCAGCATAAGTGGAACCTTGCTCTTTATATGTATTTGCATTTCCAGGATTGACGCGAACCGCTTCCTTGTACTCGCTGAGTGCGTCTGAATAATTTCCTTTGCGGGCAAGTATTCGCGCCGCGGCAAGATACGCCTTTTCATAGTTGCTGTCGATTGAATACGCCTTGCGGTATGAAGCAAGCGCTTCGTCGCGATTTAATTTTTCCTGCACAAAGCCAAGATTGTACTGCGCAGGAGCATAGTTTCCATTGTACTTGATGGCGGAAGTAAAGCTGATTCTTGCATCGCTGTATTTCGATTCCGTCGCCTGCACTCTGCCAAGCTGATAATAATACATGAAATTGCCGGTATCCTCTTGAATGGCAAGTTTCAATTCCTTTTCTGCGGTGTCATAATTTCTTTTGTGGAACGCGCGCATACCGAGCACATAATGAGACGCCCCTTCATGACTTGATTTTGCTATTGAGTCTTGTGCGTACTCAGCGGCCTTTGCTTCCTGCTTTTCTGCATCCGCAGGATCTGTCGTGGCATTTTGTGACGCGTCAAAAAGGGCAAGCGCCATTTCGCCAAGTTTTGCGGCGCTGTATTCCTTGTCGCGGTCGGAACTGCTTGTCGGAAGCATACCCTTTGCCTTTTCAAAATGCCTGATTGCACCATTCGTATCGGCAAGGTTAAGGCTTCCTTCGCCCAGTTTTATCTCGTCATCAATTTTATCCATAAGGTTCTTGAATGCAGCGTCTTGTTTTGCAAGCTCCGCTTCTTTTGCCTTGCGTTCCGCATCTTCTTTTGCGCGCTGCTTTGCATCTGCTTCCTGCTGCGCCTTCTGTTCGGCCTGCTGCTGTTTTTCAGCCTGCTCCTGCTGCTGCTGTTTTGCAATAAGGTCATTCATTTCCTTCTGGCGCTGAGCATTTTCAGCAGTCTGCTGTGCAAGCTGGTCTTTCATGGAGTCAAGGCTCTGCTGCATGGCATTGGTAAGATTTGACGTGTCTATCTTCACCGAATAATTTCCACCGCTGCCAGTGCCGCCGTTTGCCGCCTCTTCCGCTTTTTTAAGTTCAAGTATCTTATCAAAAAGTCCCTGAACTTCAGCGTCGTTTGGATTATCTTTTATAATGTCTGCAAGAAAATCAAGCGCGCGGTCATAATCAGTTGCCTCGACACATTTCTGCGCCTGAGCGATGCAATTCTGTCTGCGTTCCTGCGCCGCCTTTGTCTGCGATGACACGCATCCTCTTACGCAGAGAATAACCGCAAGGATGACAACAGCCGCAATGACGCCAATGACAATATACATAACAAGCGTCTTTTTCTTCTTATCATCTTCCGACTGCTTCTGCAGCTGTTCTGCGCCGTTACCGGCAAGCAGCGCCTTGTACGCCTTGTTGTCGCGTTCAATTTCCGCATCAAGCTCTTTTGCAGAAGGAGTTTTATGTCCCGCCGCACCCGCAGACAGCAGTTCAACGGGCTTCGTCTCCTTTTTTTCCGCAGCAGGAACTCGCTGTTTTGCCGGCGAGCGTTTTGCAGGAACCGTCTTTTTTGCAGCAACCGTTTTCTTTGCAGGGACCGCCTTTTTAGCAGGAGCCGCTTTTTTTGCAGCGTCAGTCTTTGCCGGAGCTGTTTTTTTTACCGATGCCGTCTTTGCGACAGTCGCCGTTTTCTTTGCCGGAGCCGCCTTCTTGGCAGCAGCCGTCTTCTTCGCAGACGCACTCTTTGTTTCCGCGCCTTTCTTTGTCTTACTCAAGTTCTGATTCGTAGCCATAATCTACTGTGCCCTCCGCACCTGCCGTCATATTTTCTGTATCTGTATTCTGTAAAGAATTTGCAACATCCTCAAGCATCTTTTTCTTACGCGCTTCCTCTTCCGCCGCAATACGGGCAGCCTCTTCCTTTAGGCGGGCCTCTTCAGCAACCCGCTGCGCCTCTTCCTTTTCTTCAGCCGCAACCTGGTCGTCGAGCAGGCCTATAAGAATGAGTATCTGCTCTTTCTGCGGGTCGTCAGGCGCAAGGTTCAAATATGAAATATAATCAGCCCTGCTGTCCTTGTATTTTTTCTGACTAAGCCGTGCATTTGCGCGGTTGAGCACCGGTTCCGCATATGACGGATCAGCAGTCATCGCCGTGGTGAAATATTGTTCCGCGCTGCTGAAGTCGCCCTTTGCAAATGCGGAATTTCCCGCGTTGTACGCAAGCAGCTTCTTGTCAGTGCCGGCAGCCTTCATTCCAGCAGCGCATATGTCTATGCTGTCCTGAAACTGACCGTTCTGGTAATATGCAATCGAGAGGTAGATATACGCCTTTGGATTCCCCTCGTTCAACGCCTTCTTTAGGTAAGGAATTGCCTTCACCGGTTCATCGCTTCTGAACAAATCCTCGCCCGTCGCAAAGTCATCGGACTGCGCATACAGCGATATGCAGAATATGCATTGCGCAAGAAACAGTGCCGATGCGACAGCAAAAAATCGTTTTTTTGACACTTTCACCGTACATGCCCCCTAATTATCAACACTATAAGTAAAAAAAAGCATATATCATTTGACATATTCGCATAAAAAAGCTACTCTTTCAATAGTATGAACACGCTACCACAGATAATAATTTTTTGTGCGCTCGGTGCACTCATTGTCTTCATTCTCATATTCATAATCAAAAGTATTGCTTCTCCTAAAAAAATTGAAGGCATACAGAGGTTACTAAAGCAGGGAAAAACTGCCGCAGCCGAGAAACTTGCAAAGACAATCATTGCAAAAGATCCGCGGGATTTTGTCTGTCATTACTGGCTTGGCGAAACATATCTTGCGGAAGACAAAACAGAGCTTGGCTTCATGGAATTCAAGCTCGTAAACCAGAACGCGCTCTTTGACGGTTCCATTCCGGAGCTTCAATTCAGAAAAAAAATAGCGGCGCTGTACCTTCGGTTCAACCAGCCTGAGGAATCGCTCAAGGAATACTTGCTGCTCACCAAGATGGAGCCGCACAACGCAGACAACTTCTTCAATGTCGGCAAGATTTACGAGAGCGAAAACCGCGGTGACTTGGCGCTCGGCTTCTACCAGAAGGCAATAAGCATCGACCGCCACCACACGCAGGCTCACGCTTCCCTTGGCTATCTGCTGTTCCGCAGCAAACAGTTCGGCGAGGCAAAGAAGGAAATAGACCTTGCCATTTCTCTCAACCCGGAAGCATATTCAAACTATTTTTTTCTTGGCAAGATTCTTAAGGAAAACAAAGACTACTCTTCAGCGCTTGCAAACTTTGAAAAGGCGGAGCGCGACCCTGAGTACCGCCAGCGCGCGCTTATAGAACGAGGTTCGTGTTACATGGCGGGCAACTCCCTTGACAACGCCATCGGTGAATTTGAACATGCCGTAAAATGCGCAAAGGACCAGGCAAGCCAGGAAACACTGTTCGCGCGGTATTTTCTTGCTTCATGCTATGAAAAGTCACGTCAGGTGGACAAAGCTATCGCTCAATGGGAAAAGATCAATTCCGTAAACCGCAACTTCCGCGATGTCAATTCAAAGCTCTCTGAATACCGCGATTTGCAGTCGAACGACAGCATGAAGGAATATCTTACGTGCACCGCTGACCGTTTTGTTGAAATCTGCAAAAAAACCGTATTTACAATGGGACTCACAACAAACTCTACTGATGTGGAAAAATTCGGTTGCTCGGTGCTTGCCACAGAAACTAAGTCAGGCAACTGGCTCAACGTGCGGCAGCAGGTCATGCTGCTAGAATTCCACCGCGACACCGACCCGATTGAAGACGATGTCATCAGACGTGTTACCGACCGCGTAAAAAACCAAGGATACGGAAAGGCATATATCTTTGCAAGCTGCGGCTTCACCCATGCGGCGTCAGCGTTTGCAGAAAATCGCCCTGTTGAACTTGTTGACAAGGAAAAGTTGGAGAATTTGCTTACAAAAGCAGGTATTTAATCAATGCGGTTTCTGTGCGTTTCCGACCAGATTGACCCACTTGTCTACTCCTCAACTGTCAGCGACAGATACGGAGACGTTGATGCAGTGCTTTGCGCAGGCGATCTTCCCATGGACTACATCGATTTCATCGTCACCACGCTCAACAAGCCGACATTTTTTGTCTTTGGAAACCACAATCTTTCAGAATTTCACTACTACAGCAAAGGTCCCAGCGTTGTGGACATGCCCGCAGCGCAGACACTCACTCCGCAAGACACGACACGCTACCAGCACGGCGGCGACTACGCAAGCAACAAAGTCATCCGCTGCAGGCATCTTTCCTTTACCGGCAAAGACGGCAAAAGGCAGCCGCTCATCATTGCCGGCGTTTCAGGCTCAATAAAATACAACAACGGCCAGGACCAGTTCACCAACCGTGAAATGTTCTGGCAGCTTCTTGCGCTCATGCCGGCGCTCTGGTGGAATAAAATAAGGTACGGCCGGTACTGCGACATATTCCTTACGCACGCATCGCCGCGCCACATTCACGACCGCGAGGACCCGTGCCACAGGGGATTTGAATGCTTCAACTGGTTCATCAAGAAATTCTCCCCCTCACTCATGGTGCATGGACACATACACCTGTACGACTTGCAGGAAGAACGATCCTCGGTAAGCGGAAAGACTACCGTCGTAAACGCATATAGTCACGTCATTGTAGATTTGATTAAAAAAAGTATTCAAGGAGACAAAAGTGATTTCGATGTATCTGTCATCACAGACCGATGACGATTTCAACAAGGCGCGCAACAAGGCTCTTGTAAACGAAATACAACACATGCTCAGCCCCGAAGAAGCGACGCTTATTTCATTTTCAGACATAAAGAAGCTGCTTAAGCCAAAGGACGAAGTTTACAAGGGAATGCAGGTCGTACCAATCAAGCTCATAGTGGGCAGCGAAGGCCGCTATAAGGATTTTGACAACCATTTCTTTCCCAAGAACAATTTTCTCAAGGAACGCTGGGAGCGCATAGACATGGCGCACTACCAGGATGTCGTCCTCCCGCCAATAACATTGTATGAAGTCGGCGGATTGTACTTCGTGCGCGACGGAAACCACCGCGTCTCGGTGGCCAAGTCACTTGGCGGCGAAAACATCGATGCTGAAGTAGTCAGCCTGCAGAGCGAAATAAAGCTCAAGCCGGGCAGCACAAAAGAGGAAATGGTCAGGCAAGTCATTGCGTATGAAAAGCGCGTGTTCTATTCCGAGACAAATTTTGGCGACATAACAGACTACTGGTGCCTGGACTTCTCCACGACAGGACAATATGACGTCATCTACAATCACATCCTCATCCACAAATACTACATAAACATGAACAAAACGGAGGAAATTCCCTTTGACGAGGCTGTTCTTTCATGGTTCAACAATGTGTATCTTCCTGTAATACATGCAATTGACGAGCACCACATCATGCGCCGGTTCAAAGGCAGAACAAAGGCCGACCTCTATGTCTTCGTCATCAAGTATTGGGATGAACTCAAGCAGAAATTTGGAGGAGACTTCAGCCTTGACAAAGCGGCGGAAGATTTCAAACGCACGTTCGGCACGACAATTCTTGTCAGAATCCGCAATTTTTTTGCCAAATCTCGCATGAAAAAAAATCTCCAATAATACTAAAATTCTGCCGATATTTAGAAAAGGCAATCTTGACGGTACGATATTTCAATGGTACAATAACCATCAGATATTTGTACAGGGAGTTAAAACTTGACATTTAATGATACTTTTGCGTACATTCCCCTATTCGCGGCGGCTGCAGCAGCACTTATCATTTTAATTCTGCTTGTAGTCATTTATAAAAAGAACACCGCCCGTGTTAGTTTTACCGCATTTCTTGCAGATGCATTTGTCATCGCCGGTACCGTAATGGCAGCTTCCCTGCCCGTACCGGAAGACACGACAAGCAAATCTCTCATCATAGTCGCCTGCGCGCTTTTCGCGGCTTCTTTCGTCCTGATTCCCTACTGTATCGTGCTCTGCACACTTTCTTCAAAAAAGCGAGAAAGACTTTCAGCAAGTTCATTCAAGGCAAATTCCGGTGCTTCAAACGCAGACAACGCAGTGCCTCAGCAGAAAATAGCCGAGCTGAGCCAGCAGGAAATAAACATGCTCGACATCAACCGCAGCTTCACAGTGCACGCGGCAGATGCATTTTCAAGCGAAAAAGGCATGAACGACCTGCTTGACTTCATCAACACCACAATCATTTCCACAGTCCACGCAGACGGCGGCGCTGTGCTTCTGGTAGACGACTTTGACGATGTCATCGCCGTAAAATCATTCAGCGGAGACTTCCCGCCTCCATACAAACTGCCGAGCGACATGCCGCATAAACCGGTGCGCGTCGCAACAAATTTTAAATTTGCATCTTTCCCGCTTCATGACAATATTTTCGGTGAAGTCGCAACTTCCGGCAAACCCGAGCTCATCACGAAGCCAGAAGCCGACGACCGCATTTATCAGAACGGCCCCGAGGAATTCCTCGAGTGCGGCAGTTATCTTATCATTCCTATGAAACTCCAGGACACCGTCATTGGCGTCATGGCGCTTTCACGCAAGCACGGAAACGCGCTTTTCACCGAAGAAGACCTTAAGACAACGACAACACTTTCAGAATTTGCCGCCGCGGCAATCAAGAGCGTCATTTCAGTAAAGGATGTCGTCGAACATAGCGAAATCACAAAGGAAGCGGACATTGCCTGTAGAATCCAGGAAACGCTCCATCCGGCAAAACTGCCGGCGCTCCCCGGCGTCTTTACCGGCGTATACTGGAACCCGGCAGAAGGTGTCTGCGGCGATTATTACGATATCATTCCTTCAAGAAAAGATAGAATTTCCTTTGTCGTGGCAGACATTGCAGGCAAGGGCACAAACAGCATGGTCATCATGATTATGCTTCGCTCCCTGCTACGCCTTGTGGTAAATACAAAGCAGACTGCGGGAACAATACTTTCATGGGCAAACAGAGGCATTGCCAATGAGTCATTCAGCACCGACCACTTCGCCTCCTGCGCGCTCATCAACTATGATTCCGTGACAAACAAAGTTGAATTTGCCACCGGCGGAACGACGCCTGTTTTGTATTACAACGCAGCGACAGACACCATTTCCCGCATCTCACAGACAAGCGAGCCAATTGGTGTTGAAAAAACCACAGAATATAAAGATTTCTCGCAAGAAGTCAAATCTGGTGATATACTAGTAGCATATACAGATGGTTTGGTTGAATCTCTTAATGAGAAAGGTCAGCAGTATGGTCACAACGCCGTGCAGTCACTCATCAAGAGCAATCACGCTTCATCAAGTAAAGATATTGCCAACCTTGTAAAGGCTGACATTAAAAATTTCAGCGGGTCTGCGACTCAACATGATGACCAGACATTGCTTGTCATTAAAATAAAGTAAAAGAAGAAGGAGCATAAGTTATGGATCTTAAATTACGGAAAAACGGTGAAGTATTCATCATTGATGTGAACGGTGAAATGGACCTGTACAATTCATACAAGCTCAAGGAACTTGTCATGAAAATGCTTGAGAAAAATGTAAAGGCATTCATCATCAATCTTGAACAAGTTGACTACATCGACTCGTCAGGAATTGGCGCGCTTATTTACATCTGCTCTACCATCAAGAAGATGAATTTAAAGCTCTACATTGTGAACATTCACGGTTCAGTAAAGAAAGTCATTGAACTTACTAAACTTATGGGATATTTCCCGATTGCGAACAGTGTTGATGAAGCACTTCTCATGATTAATGAATAATTGAGGTCAAACGATGGAAGAAATAAAAGAACTACGCTCTGACGGCAACGATCCTTTGTTCGATAAAGCAAACATGCTTTACAAAGAATTCCCTTCAGACTTTAGACAGATACGTTATTTTACACTGCTCATCGTGCAGTCTGCTCCGCTTGAAATCAAGGAAATAAACCTTCTTGAGCAGCAGATTAGCGAAGTAATCAAAAATGCCGTAAAGCACGGAAACCACTGCGATATAAACAAGAAAGTCCGCGTGTGGTATTCCTTCAGCCCTTCCCACGCGCATATCATCGTTGAAGATGAAGGCGAAGGTTTTAAAGACCTTGAAAAGTGGAATGACTTTAACCGCAAGCGCATGGAATGTTTGCACAACTCAAACTTTGAGGAACTTGCAAATTATGTTTCATTCCGCACAAAGAAATCTGATGATCAGGACGGCGGAAACGCTCTTTTTGCCGCTCTTGAATACTGGAACGGTGGATTTGTCTACAACGACAAACGCAACGGAGTAGCAATGCTCAAACGCTTCCAGCAGAAACGCCACGGTGTCACCGTAGACGCTGAATAATTCTTCTTTACTTTATGCCTGCCCTGTTCAGGGGCAGGATTTTTTTTGGGTCTGCAGAATTTTCTTTTGACAATTTTTTTGTAGACCAATTCATTTTTTTTTAGTATAGTATAAGCAATCGGTATTGTATTGGGGATGTACCGGTTTCGACAGATAGGAGTGATCTTGTGCTGCAGGTGAGGTCGCGTGTCCTCTGAACAGGCAAAAAACATAACTGCAAAACGTAGAGAAGACGACGAGTCTGAAAACGAACAGTTAGCTCTCGCTGCGTAAGTAGCGTAAGCCGGAACTCATGTGATGCTGTTCCTAACCGCATGATGTTCTGTAACAAACAGGGACTTGCTGCGCTTATTGTCTGGAACAAGCGCGGGACTTTATCCGGAATACGGAGACGATGCCTTTGAAGCCGCTACCGTTTCCCGACAACCACCTCGCTTCAATAAACCTGTAGAGGCGCCTGGTCAGCCTACCTGGACGAGGGTTCAATTCCCTCCATCTCCATCACGGAAGTGATCCTTGTCATGAGGGTCACTTCTTTTTTTTACCAAACATGTCCGCGACAAGCAAAAAAATAAGCTGCACTACTTTTGTAATGCAGCTTTATTTTACTACGAAGGTAAATTGATTTCCTACTTTATCTTTTTAATAAACGCATCCTTGAAACCAAATGCCTTGAACTTTTCAAGAATCGTTCCGTATTCGTCGGAACTGAGCGGGCCGACAAGAACCTGATAACCGGCTCCATTGGTGCGAGGCAACAGGATAATCGGATACTTCTTATATTTTTCAATAAGGCTCACCATGTTTTCTTCCTTGGTAAGACTTGCAATCTGAATGTAATACTTTTCTTTGTTCAACTCGGAAACAGATGATACTGCATGTTTTGCAATAACCTCATTGTTGCTCAACGGTTGAGTCACCTTGTTCTCCGCAGGCGGCACGACATTCGGCGTAACTGGCGCGACAACTTCAGGCTCGGCAGTCACCGCTTCCGGCACGGGCGCTTCAGTTTCTGCAGGTGTTGGCGCCACAGATTCTGTCGGTACGAGTACAATCGGATTATACGGCTCTTCAACAGGCGCCGGCTCTTCTACCACCGGTGCAGGAACTGTCGCTTCTACTGGCGCTTGTTCAGGCGCAACTTCCTGCTGAACAGGCTCCGGCACTTGCTCTGCAGGCGTCGTTTCTTCTGGCGCCACTTCAGCAGGTTTTTCTTCCGCAGGAAGTTCTGGAGCTTGTTCCGCGACTGGCTCTATGGTTTCTTCTGCAACAGGTTCTGCCGGTGCAGCGGAAGCGTTTTCTTTTTGAGGCTCAAGATCAGCCTCCGGTTCATTAGGATTTGTCTGATCAACTTCAGGAACAGCGTCTGCAGGCTTTTCTTCTGCAGGAAGTTCAGGAGCTTCTTCCGCGACAGGTTCAACTGTTTCTGCAGCGGCCGGCTCAACAGCAGGCGTTTCTGCAACAGGCGCCGTCGTTTCCGCAGGTGCTATTTCAGCGGCAGGCGTTTCCGGTTCCGGCGGAAGTTCTTCCCCCACCGGCTCCATTGGCGTTTCTTCCGCAGGGGCAGTTTCTTCAACAGCAGGCTCCGGCGCAACAGTTTCCTGAGCGGCAGGTGCCACTTCAGCAGGAGCCTCTTCAATCGGCTTGCCGGCAGTTGTTGCATCGGCTGCGGCCACCTGGTTTCCTTCATCTTCCACAATATATGAAAGTTTGCCAAAGTCTGATTCTGATTCAGGAACAGGCTCCGAAACAGGTTCATTTGCCTTTTCTTCAGTTTCTGCCGCTTCTATCGGCGATGTTGAGGCAAGCTGCTGCTTGTCAGTTTCTATATCAGCAGCAGTATCGGTTGCTTCCTCGATAGGATAGCCGCTGTCGGCAACAGGTTTTGTCGTTGCAACAGCATTGTTTTCGTTTGTAGTTTCGGCAGGAATCTCATCAAGCGTACCGTCGTTGTGCGCAAGTATCGCCGTTCCGGTAACCGCTTCATCAAGCTGTCCGGCGCGCTTCGTAATCTTTACCTGGATGTTTGAGTCGCGTTTGATGCCGAGCTTTTCAGCTGCTTCCGGAGACAGGAGAATTGCGATTCCCTCAGAAGGATCAATTGCGCCAAGGATGAGCACTTCAATTGTCATTCCGCTTGTAGGATTGGTGACACTGACGCTGTCTCCCGGCAGATATCCGACCGTCTTTGCAAAAAGACCTGTCGGCATCTCACCCTTAGAAGCAACAACAGCGCGTCCATCAAGCGACGGCCGTGCGGCTGCAAAAAGCAAAGACGCGCTTACCAACAGTACCAGTATGCTCAATATCCGTTTCATATATCCTTCCTTACCCTATCTTTTACTCGTTATGCTTGCACTAATTTCCGCCGCTATTTCAAATGCAAACGAACTAATGCCATCTTCGTTGTCCTGTGTTGGGGAAACGACACCTGTCTTCTTAACGCCAGAAGCAATCTCTTTTCCAGTGGCAATGTCTATGACACGCCATGAAATTTCATGTATGTTGCTCAAGAGACTCTGTTCAGGGCCCGTTGAATTAGCAACATTGTAATCGGTCAGAAGGGTGACAAAATAGTCGCATTCCCCTTCCTCGGCTGATTTTATCGACTTAGTATATTCTTTTTTATCATCTTCGTCACTGTTTGCAATCACGGTCGGCGAATTCGTTACAATATATCCTGCATTGAAGAAATATTCCATAAGGTCGCCTTCAATCTGATATGAAGAAAGCCTTATCTTGTCCTGCGACTTGTCATGCTGCACAACTTGAAAAGAAATTGCGGAGGCAAACAAACTTGACGCTGCGAAAATTCCCATGACCGCTGAACAAAAAAATAGCTTTGTCTTTCTTTTCATTTTTATCCTCTTTTACATAATCGGAATTTTTCGAGTTGAGTTTAGTCTTTATTTGATAATAAGTTGAAGATTCACCGGATTTATGGTATAGTAATCATCGGGTAGTTTTTCGAGGGGAACAATGGACACAAATTCGCTGCTGGAACCGCGTCTGTACATTATAGGCGCAGGATTCGCCGGACAAATGATTGCACAGGATCTGGCTCGCAAGAAAATCTTTGGCTCGGTCGCAGCTTTCCTTGACGACAACAAGAAAATAATCGGCAGCGAAATTGACGGCATACCGGTTCTTGGTCCAATCAACAACATGGCTTCCTTGGTTCGTGTGGGTGCGCTTGACGAAGCAGTCATCGCCATTCCAAGCGCGTCTGTCGAGCGTATCAGACAAATTTATACCGTGCTTAAGAACAACGGCTTTCTGCATATAAAAATTCTGCCTTCAATCAGCCAAGTCATTGACGGAAAAGCACACCTTGCGCAAACCAGGGAAATAAATCCGCTCGACATTCTGGGAAGGAATCCTGTAATTATTCCGCTTCATGAAAGTCTTTCATATCTTCGCGGCAAACGTGTCATCATCACCGGCGCAGGAGGTTCCATCGGCAGCGAGCTTGCACGCCAGCTGCTTTCCGGCGGTGCGGAACGACTGTATCTTTTTGGACACGGGGAGAATTCCATCGTCAACATATACCGCGAGCTCCACGTGCTTCAGAACGAAGGTGTCGGCGAAAAGGCGTCAGTTGTTCCAATCATTGGCGACATGAAGGACAAAGACTACGTCAGGTACATTATTTCACATACACATGCGGACGTTATCTTTCACTGCGCGGCATATAAGCATGTCCCCATGATGGAAGAAAATCCGGTCGCCGCCATAGAAAACAATGTCTATGGCACAAAGAATCTTCTTGACGCAAGCATTGAGTGCGGTGTAAAAAAATTCGTGCTCATTTCCACAGACAAGGCAGTTGACCCGGTGAGCGTATACGGCGTAAGCAAAATGCTCTCGGAAAAGCTCGTGCTTGATGCGGCTCAACACGCGGCAAAGAACCAGGCGTTTATGTTCGTAAGGTTTGGCAATGTGCTTGGCTCCCGCGGTTCCATCCTGCCAATTTTTATGGAACAGATACAGAACGGCGGTCCGGTCACCGTCACCGATCCGCGCATGGAGCGCTACTTCATGACAATTCCTGAAGCATGTTCGCTTGTGCTCCAGACAGGCGGCGTCGGGCAGAACGGCGTATCTTATTTGCTTGACATGGGCGAACCGATAAAAATCGTAACACTCGCGGAGCAAGTCATCAGGTTCAGCGGCTTTGAGCCGTACAAGGACATTGAAATTAAATTCATCGGCGCGCGGCGCGGAGAACGCCTTGTTGAACCGCTCTGGCTTGAAGAAGAAAATCCGCAGCCAACACAATATCCAAAACTTCTTGTGCTCAAGACAATGATGCCAAAGACATTCAACCTTGGAGAACTGCTTGAGCAGATGAAGCCAATCTGTATTTCCGACGGTACAAAGAACCCACTCTTTAGAAACAGGGATGCGCTTGTATCTCTGCTCAGAAAAGCAGTGCCTTCTCTAGATATGTTTTATAAGGCGGAAGAAGCCGAAGGTCAACGAATAGACATGGCAACTTCTGTAAAGGTGGCGCTCTAATGTCAGATAGTGATTCTCTTAAAGTCCCTTTCTTCAAACCGTCATTTACCCATGAGGAAGAGGACGCAGTCATCAGGGTGATTCGCAGCGGCTGGCTCACCACCGGCAAAGAGGCGCTTGCTTTTGAAAAAGAATTTGCCGCAAAAATCGGCGTACCATACGCGCTCGCGGTAAACAGCAACACAAGCGGCATGATTCTTGCCATGGATGCGTGCGGAGTGCGTCCCGGCAAAGCAGTCATCACCACGCCCTACACGTTTGTCTCTACAGCTACGAGCGCCCGTCATCTGGGTGCTGACGTTTATTTTGCAGACATAGATAAAGATTCATACAGCATTGACCCGGCTTCGATTGAGCGCATTCTGCAAAGCGACCGCGGTAAAAATGTTGTTGCAATCGTACCGGTGCACGTAGGCGGAAACGTCTGCGACATGAAGGCAATCATGGCGATTGCGAAAAAATACAATGTCAAAGTGATAGAAGATGCGGCTCATTCTTTTCCCAGCAAGACGCAGCTTGGATATGCGGGGGCAATTGGCGACATAGGAGTGTTTTCTTTTTACGTCACCAAGACAATAACAACCGGTGAAGGCGGCATGGTCACCACAAAAGATGAATCTCTTGCAAAACGAATGACCGTCATGCGTATGCACGGAATGGACCGCACAACGTGGGACCGCTACACTTCTCCGCGCGCTTCATGGGAATACGACATCATTGAGCCGGGGTATAAATTCAACCTGCCTGACATTCTTGCCGCAATTGGACGTGTGCAGCTCACAAAGGCAGACCTGTTTGATGAAAAGCGCAAGAAGACAGCCGCTTTGTACAACAATGCATTTAAATCTTTCGACTTTGTAAAGCTGCCGCCCTCAAGCGAAGGCAATTCATGGCATCTGTATTTGATGCGCCTTGACCTGAGCAAACTCGACTGTGACCGGGACACATTCAGCCGCGAGCTACAGCAGAAAGGTGTGGGCGTAAGTATGCACTTCATTCCACTCTTCCGCTTTACCTACTGGAAGAAATTATATCCAGATTTTACGGCGGAACAGTTTCCAAACGCAAACCAACATTTTCTAGAGACAATCACCTTGCCGCTTTGGCCCGACATGTCTCTACAAGATGCGATGTTTGTGATAGACTCGGTAAGAGAGGTTGGTGAAAAACATCGTGCCTGACGCAAAACAGAAAAAGCAGTCAACAAAAATTTCTTTTCAAGGTGATTTTTACAGCGACCTTACCATGGACAACATGCTCTATGGCGCAATTGTACGCAGTCCTGCAAAGACGGGCATCATCACTTCCATTTCACACGGAAATCTTCCCGACGGCTACTATCTTTTTACGGCGCGCGATGTTCCCGGCAGCAATCTCATTGACACGCCGCTTGGAAAAGTGCCGGTGTTCAGCGAAGGCAACATTTCTTATTTTGGCGAACCGCTCGGCATTCTTGTGGGACCGGACGAAGACAAAGTGTACGAATTGTTGAGCGAAATCGAGATTGTCTTTGACACAAACACCATTGAGTCGTATTTAAAGTCTTTTGAGGAAGAATACAAGCGCCCCGTTCTTTCCCTTCCCGGTTCAAACGACTCAAGACCTAACGCTGCGGAAATTGTTGAAATAACAAAAGCGATGAATCTTGACGCGGCGCCGCTTTCAGCAGACAGCATTGTGCGCGAACATGAAAATGCAGAAAAATATTCACTTTCGAATAAATTAGAGCAAGACATGTTTTCTTCCGTCATCGCACATCGCTCAATAGAAAAAGGCCCCTGCTTTGTTGCAGACGGAAACGGCGTAGTGCCAGGATTAAAATCTGTATTCAACAACGCGTCTTTCGTTGTAGAAGGAAGCTGGTTTGACGCGCTGCACACACCGGCATACACTGAGCCGAACGGAGCAATATGCACTTTCAGCGGTGAATACCTTACCGTCTACACGCCGACACAATGGCTCTCCAACATACGGCAGGTTCTTTCAACAGCGCTCGCCGTTAATCCGGAAAAAATTTTAATAAAGAAGACAAACACCACCAATCATGGAACGAACAGCATCTGGTACAATTCAATCATTGCCTGTCAGGCGGCGACTGCTGCATTTCATACCGGCAAAAGTGTAAAACTTGTCTACTCACGCGATGAGCAGGAAAAATTCATGGAGACAATGCTGCCCATCACCATTGCGCACAAAACGGCATTGGACGCTAGCGGAAAAATTCTGGCAATGCAGGTGAACATAGACCTTGACGCCGGTTCCAGCAATCCGTTTGCACAGGAAATTCTTGACCGCCTTGTCATTGCATCGTGTGGTTGCTACAATCCGCTCAACATGTCGGTAAGTGCGACTGCATTCCGCTCAGCAAATCCATCTTCTTCGATAGATCTGCAGCTTATAGACACGGCGGCATTCTTTGCAGTTGAAAATCAGCTCAATGAAATCAGTCTTTTAAGCGGACTCACTCCCGCTGAAATACGGAAAGTGAATATCATGCAAAGCAACGGCGACCGCTGCAGCATGCCATTTGCATTCACCATAGAAAAACCGTCTGAACTCATCGATGCGCTTGTCAAAGTCAGCGACTTCAACCGCAAATATGCTTCGTACCATCTTGACGCCGTATTGCGTTCCACACAGAGCGAGGCCTCTCTTTTTGAAGCTCCCTTACGAGGCATCGGCCTTTCCTGCGGATTTGAAGGTTCTGGATACTACGGCTCAGGCATTTATTCAAGCGATGAAACAATGGAAGTCACCCTTGAAACAGACGGCACGCTTACCATCCACAGTCCACCGACATCCGCTTCCATCAAAGAAATATGGGAACAAACGGTCTCCAAGCTGCTGAACATTCCGCCTGAATCAGTACGCATCAATTCAGAATTTGATTCGCATGAAGAACCGTTTCTTCCGGAAAGCATTTACTGCAACATAAGCATCATGACCGTATTGCTCAAAAAATGCTGCGAGAGCATTCTCAGGAAAAGGAGCGATGCAGTCCTGCCGCTCACCGTAAAAAAATCAATAACCGCCGCACAAAAAATGTCATGGAATTCCGAAACATTCAGTGGCACTCCGTTTCACAGCACTTCATTTGCTTCCGGCTGCGTGGAAGTTGAACTTGATCCATGCACCTTCCGCGAGCACATCAGAGGCATTTGGGTTGTAATAAACGGCGGACAAATTCTAAGCGCACGCGCTGCAGAAAGCACCGTCAAGCTGTGCATACAAAAAGTGCTTGCCTCACTTGTCTGCGAAGAGGCGATCAGCTGCAGCAACATACATGTTTCGTTCATGCAATCTGAAAGCGATGCCACGCAAATAGGCGAACTGGTGTATCAGGTGTTGCCGGCTGCATACACACAGGCACTCACGCAGGCGCTTGGCTGCACCATCAACACGCTGCCGCTTCGCACAGACACGCTTTACAATAGAATCTGTGACAAGACTGCGCTTGAAAAGGCACGCATTCTTTCAAAGACAACTGCAAAACGCGCAGAAGATTTGGACAAGAATGAATTTGAACTGCAGCCGGTTTCCAAAAGGAGCTGAGGTAGACACATGAAAATTCCAGTCATCCTTAACCAGAAAAAAATCGTACTCGAAGCAGAGCCTTCAGAAAAGTTGCTCGTTGTGCTGCGCCGTGAAAAATTATACAGCGTAAAATGCGGCTGCGGAAAAGGCCTATGCGGGGACTGCACGGTACTGCTCGACGGACACCCCGTGCCAAGCTGCACTATTCCGGTGGGCATGGTTCGCGACTGCAAAATAATCACGCTCGAATTTTTCCAGACATTTCCAATTTATTCTGACATCATCAGCGGTTTTGCCCAGGCAGGAATTCACCTTTGCGGCTACTGCAATGCAGGAAAAATATTCACCGCATATGAAGTGCTCTCAACGTATTACCGTCCGGACCGCGAGCAGCTTTACTCGGCGATAAACATGTTTGACTGCTGCTGCACTGACCGCGACACGCTTGCAAACGGCATACTGTACGCGGTGGCTGCAAAGCATACACGCGAAGGAAGACACAAGAATGTCAAAAAATAATCAGACGGTCTTTATTGCAAAAACACTCTCCGACGTTTTTTACCACGTCAACTCCGTAAGCGGTCTGCAAATTTTAGGCGGCTGCACTTACGAAGACACCATTGAGGAAAAGTCGCTGACCGTGCGGAACATTCCTGAACTTGCTTCATTTGAAAAACGTGAGCGGTACATTGACTTCGGACCGGCGGTGACACTGTCAGAAATGCTTTCAATAGGCAGAAACAAAATGCCCGCGATTCTCTACGATGCATTGCTCACCATTGCGACTCCTTCGGTACGCAACCTTGCCACGCTTGGCGGTAATATTTGCGGCGGAACCTATAGCGCGCAGAATTCAGGACAGGGCACGCAAAAGCTCACCCTGTTTGTTCCGCTGCTTGCACTTGACGCGCGTCTTGAGCTTAGAAATCAAAATGAAACGCGCTACGTTCCTTTCAGCAAATTCAACGGCGTGCCGACAGGTTTTGTGCTCACAAAGATTCGAGTGCCGGTTGATGAATGGGAAATCGCAATTTACCGCCGTGTCGGCCCTTCGAACATCATATCACCGCTCAGTGCAGGATTTGCCTTTCTTGCGGACACGCAGAAGAACATCCTTACAAACATACGCATAGCCTTTGCAGGACCTATCGTCTTCCGTTCGCAGGAACTTGAGAATAAAGTCATAGGAACAAGGCTTCCGCTTTCCGAGCGCACCATTCAGATGCTTGTTGATGAATCGGACACGCTCTATGATGAGACCGTAGACAGCAAGAACACAAAGCCCATACTCAAGGCGCAGTTTTTAAATCTGCTGCGTTATTCCCTTGAGCAACTGACTTGATTGCAAGACAATCTATTTAATGAACATCGCATCGCCGTATGAGAAAAAGCGATATTTCTGTTCAACAGCGATTTTGTATGCATTGAGAATATGCTCGCGGCCGGCAAATGCACTCACGAGCATGATGAGCGTTGACTCAGGCGTATGGAAGTTGGTGAACATTTGATCTACCACTTTGAATTTAAATCCCGGATACATGAATATGTGCGTCTTGCCAGTGCCGCCCTTTACAAATCCATTTTCATCGCAGGCGCTTTCAAGCGTACGCACACTCGTTGTTCCAACCGCAAGAACAGGACGGCCTTCTTTCTTTGCCTGATTTATTTTTTCCGCAACATCATACGGCACGGTGAACACTTCCTCATGCATCTTGTGGTCCTCGATATTTTCAGCTCGTACCGGAAGGAATGTTCCCAAACCTACATGCAATGTAATCCACTGCAAATCAATGTTCTTTGCCCGTAGGCGCGAAAGCATTTCTTCTGTGAAGTGCAGACCGGCGGTCGGACATGCGGCACTGCCAGTTTCTTTTGCATATACAGTCTGATAGCGCTCGCTATCAACTTCGTTGTCTTCGCGCTTGATATACGGCGGCAGCGGAATGTGTCCGTTCTTCTCAAACCAAGACTCTTCTATGCGGAATGAAAATTGTATGCTGCGGAATTCAGTGCCTTCGTCTTCCGGAGTGTCAATGATTGTTCCTTCAGAGCCGTCGGAAAATTTATACACGCCGCCAACTTTTACTTTCTTCGCGCCCTTTACCATTGTATTCCACAAGCAACCATCGCTGTTCATCTGATTCAAGAACATGAATTCCTGCTCACGACCGGTTGCTTCCTTTATGCCATAACATCTGCTGCGGCGCACGCGACTGTTGTTGAAAATCATGAGCGTACCAGGCTGAATCAAATCCGGCAGTTCCGACATCTGATGATGCGTCACTTCTCCACTTGTTCTGCCAAGGCACATAAGTCTGTCCTGCCCGCGTTCTCCACTCGGTTTCTGCGCTATAAGTTCTTCCGGTAAATCAAAATAAAAGTCGCTGGTTTTCATCATCGTTTCCTTTGCGGGGAGCAAGCCCCAAGTGCTGATATGCTTTTTCCGTTACAATACGTCCGCGCGGTGTACGCTGAAGAAGTCCGCACTGTATGAGATACGGTTCGTAGTAGTCTTCTAGCGTGTCCATCGATTCGCCTATTGAAATTGCAAGAGTGTCGGCACCAACCGGACCTCCCGCAAAGTTATTTATAATTGAAAGCAGAATTTCGCGGTCATACTTTTCAAGCCCCAGTTTGTCAATGTCGAGCCGTCTCAGTCCTGCCACAACAATTTCCTTTGTAATCACCGCGCTTCCCTGCACCTGGGCAAAATCCCTCATGCGGCGAAGCACTCTGTTTGCAACGCGGGGAGTTCCCCGTGAACAATCCGCCATTAAAAGTGCCGCATCATCGTCCACCTTGACATTGAGAATTCCCGCAGACCGTCTGATGATTTCAGCAAGCTCTTCCTTCGTGTAGAAGTTGAACCGCTGTATGATGCCAAATCTGCTGATGAGCGGAGAGGACACCATGCCGGCCTTTGTCGTAGCACCCACAAGCGTAAAGTGTGGAATGGGAATCCGCACCGTGCGAGCCGCAGCACCCTGGCCGATGACCCAGTCAAGTTCAAAGTCTTCCATCGCTATATAGAGCATTTCTTCTATCGCCGGCTTCAGGCGGTGAATTTCATCAATGAAGAACACCGTACGAGGAGTGATTGTAGAAAGAATGCCGGCAAGGTCCTTTGGCTTGTCGAGCGCAGGCGCACTGGTAACCTTGAAGTCCGCGCCCAGTTCATTTGCAGTGATTTGGGCAAGCGTTGTCTTACCCAGACCGGGCGGCCCGATAAGGAACAGATGGTCAAGACTTTCCTGACGTTCACGGGCGGCATTTATAAAAACAGAAAGATTTTCCTTTATTGCGCTCTGTCCAAGAAATTCTGAAAGTGTCTTTGGACGAAGCGAATTTTCCTGCGCGTCATCATCTGCCGCCGTATCAGCATGCACGATATGCGACGGGGAAGCAGCATCCGCTTGGTCAGCACGGAATATCTTTGTCGTACCGCCGTCATGACTGCCGGCCTGTGACGCAAGCTGAGCCACAATGTTCATTTCATCTTCACTTCCGTCATCAGAAGCAGCTTTTCTGGTATACTGGCTTTTGTGATTGACACTTTTATTCATTGCGCAAGCTCCACAATTGCGCGGCGGAACACCGCATCTTCTTTTTCAGACGGCTTGAGCTTTGCAAAAGATTCGTCAGAGGCAACTGTCTGCGCGACATCGGCAACAGTCTGCTCGGCATCGCGGCGGTCATACCCCATGTTGGCAAGCGCCACAACGACCGATGCGTAGGGAACAGAAGAAGCGCGTGAAGCAGGAGCCCCCGACTCAAGCGTAAGTTTTCCCTTGAGCTGCAAAAGCATCTTGCCGGCAGTCTTTTTGCCAACGCCAGGTATTTTTTCAAGCGCGTCAACATTTCCAGAATCAAGCACCGCCTGCAGTTCAGCAGGAGTCACATTGCTCATGATTTTGAGTGCGCCCTTCGGACCAATGCCATCAACTTTGAGCAAGTCAAGAAAAAGTGAACGGTCTGAAGCGGAAGCAAAACCGTACAGCACCATGAGTGCATCAGTATGCTGCATCCACGTGTACACCCGGCCCGTTTCGCCCACCGCAGGCAGTTTGTCAAGCGCGCTGTCGGGGACAGAAATATCCCACTCAATGCCATGCGTGTCCACATATACTTTCTGAGGAAATTTACCTGTAATCGTACCGGTTAGGCTGTTGAACATACTGCCAGTATAGCAGAAAGAAGATTCTTATAAAAGCACTCGCTGTTTTAAAAATACAAGTCGGCAGTCGCCATAGAATTCCGCAAGGTGTTGAATTCGGCATATTACCGGGCTGCAAAATGAAGGTGCGTTATCGCGCCGGCAAGAGCGTCGGAAGCATGGTCAGGTTTTGGTTCCGTCTCTAGGTTGAGCAGAATTTTTACATACTGCTCGACAGTCTCTTTGTCTGCGGAAGCTGTTCCGGTTACCGTTGTCTTTATCTGGTTAGGCGTATAGAGCGAGATTGGAATATTCTGCTGTGCAAGGCAGAGCGTCACCACACCCTTCGCCTCCGCGACGGCAAGCGCGCTCGTCACGTTGCGTGAAAAATAGAGCGTCTCCATCTCAGCTTCAGTCGGCTTGAATTCATCAAGGACAGCAAGAAGCCTGTTGTAAATTGCCAAAAGACGCGTGCTGTGTTCTTCCTGGGCATCAGTCTCAATGACCCCGTAGCTTACGAGCCGTATGTTTCCGTCCGCACTGTCAACAATGCCGAAGCCGGTGCTTGCCAGTCCCGGATCTATTCCGATGACACGACGATTTTTCTTTGCGCAAATCATGATACCGATTGTACACTGAATTTTGTCCAGCTTCCATACCCGGCGGCATAAAAAAAGCGTCCCTTTTTCAAGGAACGCCTTTATAAATACAGATAATATATATTTGTATTACTCTACACTGTCTGGATCAAAACCTTCCGGATACTCGATGGTGGTGTACACATTCTGAACATCCTCATCTTCCTCAAGTTTATTAATGAGCTTCTGAACCTTTGTGGCGGTGTTTTCATCCACAGCGGTATATGCCTGCGGAACCATTGCCACTTCTGCGCTCAAAGATTCAAAACCTTTGCCCTGAAGCGCCTCAAGCACAGCGTCAAAAGTGCCCGGATCAGTAGTAACGGTTGTAACGCCGTCTTCGGTAGTGATATCTTCTGCGCCTGCATCAAGGGCGACTTCCATAATGTCGTCTTCTTTTACTTTCTCTGCATCGTACTCAATGACACCCTTGCGGTTGAACATGCGGCTCACAGAGCCTGACACGCCAAGGTTTCCGTTGTTCTTTGTAAAGAAGTTGCGCACATCAGCAGCAGCACGGTTCTTGTTGTCGGTAAGGACTTCCACAAGCACGGCTACTCCGCCAGCAGCATATCCTTCATATACAAGCTCTTCAAACACTTTACCGTCATCGCCGCCGATTCCCTTTTTAATAGCGCGGTCAATGTTGTCTTTTGGCATTGAAGAAGCACGTGCTTTAAGAACTGCGGTGCGAAGGCGCGGGTTGGAGTTAATGTCACCGCCGCCCATTTTAGCTGCGATTGAGATTTCCTTTATGAATTTTGTGAACATCTGTCCACGTTTAGCATCAGCAATTCCTTTTGCGTGTTTAATTGTTGACCATTTACTATGTCCTGACATGGGGAACTCCTCTAAAAAAAATACAGATTGCAGTAATTACGATAGCACTTAATAGTATTGTATGTCAATATCTGCAAAGGCTTTACAGTAAAAAAAACAGCATTTTAAACTATTATTGTGCTGTGTTCAATTATGATGTATACTTATAAGCATACATCATATAGGAATAGAAAAACATGAATCATGACACAAAGCGCGGAGCACTCAATAAAAGCCTAAGAGTCAGACATCCAATCGGTTTAAAACTTTCACTCATAATCTCGGTCATTCTTATCGTATCGCTGTTTTCCATTACATTCCTCGTAAGTTTCTTTGTCCGCAGCGATGAGCAAATCACCGCAGAAAGCAACAACTTCACCATCAACCAGCGCTCGGCAAACGCAGTGTCCTCAGAATTTGACACCATACGCAACAACGCATTTCTGATGATTGACCTCATACAGCAGAATAGACAAAATGAAGAAAATACGGCAGCACACTTTTTTGACAGGAGCAGCAACCTTGTCTCAATTGTCATCTCCGGAAAAGCAGGCGATGACGGCAAGTATTTTGTAAACATTCCTTTCTTCACAAAAAATGAGATTGAACCATCTATCGTCCATGACTTTATCGCACAGCATACAGACTCAATTCTCAGCGCAAAGTCAGGTACCACAGATATCATTAACGCAGCACCTCTTATGGGTCTGCCGGTGATTGCGCTCTGTTGCCCCATACGGATTGACGGCTCGGACAATGCGGCCGTCATCCTTTTCTCTACAGAAAATATTTCAGATTCTTTCGGCTCAAGCTCCCTCAACCATTCTTTCATGATAAACAGCAAAGGAGACCTCCTTGTAGACAGCGATTTTTTAAAAGTAAAGAACGGCTCCAATATTTCATCAAACCCGCTTGTGCAGGAAATGCAATCTGACACAGCCACAAACAAACAGATTCTTTTTACAGACAAGCAAGGAGTTCGCTACTTTGGCGCATACGAAAAAATTGCTCTTGGCGGCGCATGCGTACTCACCACGATTGAATATGACCGTGTCTTTGAAGCGGTAAACAGCACTACTCGGCGCAATGTCTATCTTGCCATCGCCGTATTATGCATTTCGATTCTGTTCGTATTCTTTTTCTCAAAGACTATATCAATACCCATCAAGGGACTTACCGTTGCCGCGCAAGATATTGAACAGGGAAACTACAACGTACCCCTTGTGCCAAAGCATCACGATGAACTTGCTTTGCTCACCACCTCATTCATCAAGATGGGCAAAGGTCTTGCAGAGCGAGAACGACTCAAGGATACATTCAGCCGGTTTACAAATAAGGCCGTTGCGGAAAAGGCAATGCGCGGAGAGCTCACCCTCGGTGGCGAGACAAAGAATGCCACCATCTTCTTCAGCGACATACGTTCCTTCACCGCATTGAGTGAAAAACTCACGCCGGAGGAAGTCATCACATTCTTGAACGAATACACAACCCGTATGGTCGACTGTGTCATAAAGACAGGCGGAGTCGTTGATAAGTATATTGGCGACTCTATAATGGCAGTCTGGGGAGCGCCGCTTACTTCCGGCGATTCTGCTACAGATGCGCTCAACACTGTACGGGCCGCGCTGCTCATGAGAGCTTCCCTCATCATATTCAACAGAAAACGCGAAGCAGAAGGAAAGCCAGCCATCAGAATAGGCTGCGGAATAAACAGCGGTCCTGTCGTTGCAGGACAAGTAGGTTCAAGTCAAAAAATGGAATACACCGTTATTGGAGATGCGGTAAACTTTGCAAGCAGAACGGAAAGCCTTAACAAGCCGCTTGGAACAGATATTCTGATTACCGAGAATACTTGGAATCTAATCAAAGATCATGTTCTTGTAGAAGAAATGCCTTCAGTCACGGTAAAAGGCAAAACCGGTTTATGCCGCATGTTTGCAGTCATAAACATGCCACTTGCAACAGACATTCCAGGCGCAGGTCCAGACGGTCCAAAGACAGTAGCCCAGATACGCACAAAGCTCGGCATTCCTACACCAGATTATGCAAAGGTAAACCTTGATGAAGAAGAACACAAATACAAGATACAGGGTAAATAACACCGCAGCTGACATTTTCATTCTTCTCTTGCTACTTTCAATAGCCACAGTGGCGCTGTTTGTTTTCTGGAAGGACTATACAGCATCGGCTTCACGCAAAGACAAAACTCCTGTGGCATATGTCACCTTTAAATATAACACTGCCCAGAGAAAATTTAATGACCGTATGATATGGGACCGTCTTAGGCAACAGTCCGAAATCTACAACGGGGACACCATCCGCACAGCAGATAAAAGCGAAGCAACACTGCATTTTTCCGATGAAAGCACACTCGACATAGACTCAAACACCCTTGTCCAGATATTTGTAAATAAAGACGGTGAAGCCGTCATAGAAATCTCTTCCGGCAAGCTAAATGTAAAAACGTCCGCGGACGCAAAACCTGTCACGGTAAAGTCGGGAAATAATAAAATTGTCATAAAGCAAAACTCAGCAATAAACGCTGCCGTTGCAGAAGCGTCAAAAACAAGCGATCCAGGGCCGATACATGTTGAAGTCAGTGCAGGAAGCGCAGCTCTTTTATCAGGGGACAATGCAAGAAACGTACTTGAAACTGGTGACGCGCTTGTCATTGACCATTCCGGCAAGACAAAAATTCCGGAAGGTGTAACGGTCCTTTCTCCTGCAGAATCTGAAAAGACGCTCTGTTTCAACGGCATCAAAGAGCACGTTCTGTTCAACTGGAAGAATAGAGGCGGAACAATAACGCCAGTTGCCGTGGAAGTTTCTACCGACCCTCAGTTCAAATCAATTTCTGAAACAAGAAATGAATCTTCTGGAGAATCTTGTGCCATTGATTTGAAGCCAGGAGCTTACTGGTGGAGAATCAAAGACAACTCCGGCAACGTGGACGGTTCCGGCAAAATACAGATTATAGACGCAGGGCCATGCACATTGCGGGCACCGGAACAGGACACTGTTTTTTCATACCGCAAGGTTGTTCCCCAGGTACGCCTTGTCTGGGACGCGAATGAATATGCCTCATCATATACAGTGGAACTTTCTTCACAGGCAGATATGTACGGAGTTGTAACTTCTTTTGAAACAACACAGCCGTCATATCTGCTCAATGGATATGAACCGGGAACGTACTACTGGCGCGTCACCCCGCATTTTGACCTTGACACTTTAAAAAAAGCGACAGCCTCACAAATACTTTCATTCTCAATCGTACAGAAGGACGTATTGTCAACACCGGTATTGCTTTCCCCCGGCACAAATACATTTGTCAATTATGCAGGAGAAAACAAAGTATCTTTCTCGTGGCAAAATGACGCAGACGCATCCGCATACACTCTGACGCTCTCAAAGAATAAATCTCTCGCAGAGCCGATACTTGTCAGGAACACATCTTCCAATTGGTATACGATTGATGACAAGTCGTTGCTCGATGGCGGCAGATACTACTGGACAGTCACACTCTCCGACAGTGAAGGCAACAAATCAGACAATGCCCCCGTACAAACATTCATCGCCGTAAACGAAGACATTGTACAGAAGACAATTTTCCCGGCAGACAGATACAGTGTTGAATCAACAAACAGCGATGCGCTCGTCTACCGCTGGAAATCGAACGTTCCTTTTGAAACAATGATCCAGTTTTCAAAGAACAAAAACTTTGATTCACTTGTCTACGAAAAGAATGCTTCTGCGGCACAATCGGCGCAAAACATCCGGCTTGGAATAGGAACATACTATTGGCGCCTCTACTCACGCGATGAAACAGGCTTTACCATGACAACGGCGCCAGTACGCCTTACGGTGGTCCCGCCGCTCTACGCTCCAGAAATACGCACACCGTCAAACGGCATGAAATACATGCTCAAAAACGATTCGACACTCACCTGCGCATGGTCAAGAAGTGCCGGCGCCGATTACTACAAAGTGACGCTCGTTTCGGACGACAATACAAAAACACTGTTTAAACAAAATAAATTTTCCGCCTTGTCATTCACTGTAAAATCATCTCTGCTCAAGAAAGGTAGCTACACACTCACCGTACAGCCTTTTGCAGCAAAGACAGACAGTCATTCCGCACGGAGCGGCAGAGAGTCACGTTGTACATTCACGCTCACACAGCCTGATTCACTAAGGCTTCTGTCTCCAGCCGACAAAACGACAATCGCAGGCCTTGACGCATTGTTCACTCCGCAAACCGTCACCTGGAGTTCCACGGGCAAGATGGCAGACAGTTACTTTATTCTTGCCAGGACAAAAGAGACGCTTCCTCTTTCGCTTGAACAGGCAAAAAAGACGGCAGCTCGCTACAAAGATACGCTCAACGGAACAAGCGGACTTGCAACAAACGCCAATTCCATCATCATGTGCGTGCACTCCCCTGCCCAGGAAATTCAACTTGTAAAATTGAGACCAGGCGCATACTATTGGACTGTCTGCGCATACGATGACGACCTAAATGACGTATCACCAGACAAATGCAATTCATTTACCGTAAGCGAACTTGATCTTCTTGAACAAGCGACGCTTACCTCTCCAGAAAACAACAAGGTATTTGACGCAGCGGCAATCATGAAGAACAGGTTGATTAACTTTACGTGGAATAAAGTGGCAGACGCTTCTTCGTATACATTCACTTTGTACGTATCAGGTGCAACTCAAAAAACGCCGCTGCTCACAAAAAAAATCTTTTCTTCAGAAGAATGCTCAGCACAGGTAGACATGATTCAACTGAACGAAGGAACTTTTATCTGGACCGTTGAGCCTGAACGCTCCCTTGCTGACGGACTCCTTGTTCAAAAAGGAAAAATTTCATCAGGCACGTTCACAATCAAACTCCCGGACATGGAAAATATTGAAGTTGCAAAACCAGAAGGAATACTATATGGCGATTGACGGACTAAAGCACACCATTTTGATGCTCATTATTATCCTTGTCTGGACAATTTTTGTGTCTTCATTCACCTTTGCCCAAAATCAAGAGCAGGAGGAATCATCCGGTTTCTACACAGAGGAGACTGAAAGCGGAATAATCTTTCACCAGAAACTCAGCTGGAAGGAACAGGAATACGTGCTACGGTACGTTGTTTCAATTCAGCACAAGATTACAACGGCAGAAGACACGCAGAAAATTCTAACATCAGTATCAAATCTTGAACCTAAAGACAGATTGTCCGTGCAGTCAGAAGACAATGAAGAAGTGCCCGCCGGCTGGGAAAAAGTGCTTAACTGCTTCACCACAGAGCATAAACTTGAACTTACGTTGCCGTCAGGCTCATATCGGTATCGCATTCACGCATACAATCTATTAAACCGCCTTGCCGGAAACAGCGGCTGGATTCCGATTGAAATTTATAAAGCTCTTCAACCTGAAATAACTGAGGTGGCTCCAGCGGAAGTTTTTCTTGAAGATGATCTGCCATCACAATTCCTTCTTTCAGGTATCAACCTGCTCTCTGACACAAAGTTTAATTTGTTTGACAAAAAAGGAAGGCAGCTTCCTATAATTTCAACAACAATTGATGAAGACAAAAAAAATGCCACGCTCACCATTAATCCAAAATTGCTCACTGACGGAATATACACTTTCAAAACAACAAATCCTGGTGGCAAAAGCACGACTGCGTTTTTAACCGTTAAATTTCAAAAGCCAATTGACACGGAGCTGAGCGCAGGCTACCGACCTTCTTTTATCATCTACGACAGCACATTTTCTACATATTTTGGCTCGTTCTTTTTTGGAAAAACGACAGATGTGAAATTATGCTTTGTTCCGCTCAAAAGAAAATTCGGCAGCTTAGGAATTTTGATTCATCCACAGTTTTATTCGGTTTCATGGCAGACCGACTATTATTCACTTAACGCATTTATGTGGACATGCGCAGCAGACTTTGCTTTCAAAAGGACAATCATAAATAGAAAACTGTTTGTTTCTTTTTATGCAGGGCCATCATGTCTTTTTATAAACAATTTGGTGTATACTTATTCAGAAGGAACTAAAACAAACGCATTCAATTCATGGTACATGGGTGCAGAAGCAGGATGCGCGCTACAGTATTTCTTTACAAAAGGTGCTTTTGCAGAAGTATCATGCGATGCGGGAACTGCGTTTCTCCCCAACATGTCACTTTATGCAGTGTCACCAGGCATACGAATTGGGTATCAATTCTAAAGGAGGCGGAAAATGAATCATTTTCTTTTGAGCATGATAAAAAAACAAATTTCTCTTGTCTCCGCCGCCATCATATGCATGACATTTGTTTCTTGCGACTACTATTATCTTGATTTGCTTGGTGAGTTAAAGAACAATACTGAAAAAGTGTCAATCTCAAATGTTATCTTTGACAAACAATATCCTTTGGACAGTGAAAACGTAACAAGCATCCCTTCTTCTACGGAGGCAACAGTCACCTTCAAGCTCATAAATCCGCAGAATCTTACGCTCAACACATCGGTAACGCTGCCGGCGAAAGCTGTTGAGCTTGCTACGGCAGCTTCTGTTACCAATTTGTACACAGTAACACAAAGCGACGACAACTCCACAATTCTCTTAACTTATAGCGCAGATTTTCTTAAAGCAGTCGATGGAAATGACGATGAAGACACTGCAACAGGACTCAGGGAGAATGACATCACCCCGACACTGTCTTTTACCGATGCGTCCGACCATTCAAAGACATTCGGACCTTTTACAGAGAAAAATATCCGCTGCAACAGCGTACCTTCAGTCGCAACAGACGCCTTGCTATTTACAAAGACACCTACATCCGGAACATCGACATATGTCATTTTCTTCAATCTCCCAACAATGACTGCCACTGACAAAGACATAACAAATCTGATAATCACATACGGCAACACAACACAAAAATTTGCGGTGACACCAACGGGGGCAACAAACAAGACTATTGTCACAGATGTAGACAATGGCACAAGCAAACTATATAGCACATGGAATGAAGTTTCACAGGGAACACTAAAAAACGATGATAACAAGACAGCAACTTCTTCTGCATATTCAATTTACTTTGACACCGGACTTACGACATCATCAGCCGAAAGCAAAACATTCACGATAGCACTCATTGACAAACTTTTACTCTCAAGCAGCATCACAGTCGTTCAATATTCTCCGCATAACAATACAACACTCACCGTAATCGTAACAATACAAAACGGCATTGAAACAATGGTGTTCAACAATTCTTCCGTCTCTGTCAAAACAGGCAACTTTATCACTCTAAGCGCGCCAACGATAGGCGGAACGACGTACCCGTTTGACACAAACACCGTCTGCTACATCGATGCGGTACAACTTACCGGCACCGCAAACAATGACACGACAAACACAAAGTACAACGGAATGATGATTGCGTATGCGACGAATAATGAAACCGCGACACTCACGCCGCCGACAAAGGCAGGTATATACACGGTGTCACTCATTGTGACAAAAGACGGCACCGATTATTCACTCACCTTCACACTGACGGTGACACAATAAAGGAGCAATAGACATGAAGCAAATGAAATCACACTGCATTCTTAACCTTCTTCTTTCCCTCATGGTCTGTTCAGTTTGTTCATGCAGTCTCTTTGATACACCTACTGAAGCGGATACGGTCTCCTACACATTCACCGTTTACACTTCGCTCAATGCACGCACAGCATTTCCTGCGGTTTCAACAGATTCGGTAAAAGGATATTACGCCTATTTTTCTGATGCGGGCGGGAACATCATCGCTTCCTGCAAAAGCGCCACTGCTCCGCTCACCTTTACTTTTACAAAACTAGCGGATTCGATGACACTGAATATTTATGCGTATACAGACAACGCTTCTTATAATGTCGTATCTGACAGTTCCGGAAGTGCGGCCGCATTATCAGCGGTTGCAAGCGCAACGTACACCATCGCTTCTTCAACAATCACCGGGAGCAACCCTTCCTTCAACGCGACTCTTTCGCCGGTAAAGACAGGAAGCGGCACCGGCTCAGTCTTGCTAAAAGTCTCATATCCACTTAACCCCAAAACGGGTCAGACGATGAAAAAACTTTCATACAGTCTTAACACTAGTACGCCCGTGAAAGGAGAATGTTCCGTTGCAAGTTCAACAACTGATGCAACCACCGGCACCGTCACTTCGACAATTGCCATTCCATCAGTGGCTGTTGGAAAATATCTTCTTGAACTCACCTTCTATGACACCGAGAGTGACACGGTATTCGTCAAGCAGACATACGTACCGGTCAACGTCTGGCAGAATCTTGCTACGACAAAATGGCAGGCTGCGGACGGAACAATGAAGGACACGCTTACATTCACTGCGGACGACTTTAGCACGCACAACGCGGCTCCGGCAAAAATTCAGGCGGCATACACAACTGACTCGACGGCACCTTCATCACCCACCTATGCATCATGGTATTCATCGCTTACCAATCAGATTGCTCAGACTGAATCTGACAAAAACACATCGCTTACATCCGATACGCTCGCCAACAATACAACATACTACGCAGAGACCGTGGCTGCGCCCGGCAACAATACGGCGCTCTACATCACGCTCTCCATGAAAGGCCAGTCATTCGCCGTCTCAAACACCGTGCACCACTATACCGCTGCTGCAAGCGGTACTTCGCTCACCTACACCGCCGCCGAGCACACCGAGACCGGTCTTGAATCTTCCTTCACCCAAACTTCCGGCACGCTCACGTACGCAGGAATCGTGACGCTCTACTCCGGCACAAACACCATCGCCGTCACCTGCACTGCCTCCGACGGAACGACGACGGCCATGTATACGCTGAACATACTGAACCCGTACTGCTACGTTGAACAAGCAAACACTTCAGCAAGCGATAGTTATAGCTCTGACACAACTTACTCTGCACTGACAAAGGGCGCCGGCACGTCCACCATGCCGCTTGCAACCATACAGCAGGCGGTCGATGACTGTGCGTATGAAAATGATGTCCGCCGTAAAGAAAACAACAGTGAAAGCGACATGAACAAATACACCATCCTTATTACCGGAGCAAACACCGTCTTGTCTGTACGGTATTCAAGCGCAGTCGCAATCGTTGCGCCGACATATCCGTTTACGCTCACCATACAGGGCACCACGGCTGATGATTGCACTGCCAATGGAATAATAAACGGCACGCAAACCTCAGGGCATCGTGTGCTCCTTGCAGCGGGCAAGTCTAGTGATATCAAAGTAAACCTCACGATGAAAGACCTGTATCTTAAGGGAGGATATTCTCCTGTAGAAGTTGTTGCCACCAGTTCACCGGTAGGCGCACTCACGGGTGACGGCGCATGCATTCTTTCCTCGTACGCGGCGACGGCACTTACCAACGTCTACGTGGGTGACAGTGCAACTGATACAAACTATACAAACATTGGCAATAACCTTACCTACGGCATTGTGGCAATAGAAAACAGCACTGCCACGCTCACCGGCTGCAATGTCAACCATGGATTCTTTGGTACTTCTTGTGGAAGAGGAGCGCTCTATATATCGAAAGACTCAACGGTGACACTCACCAATACAAAAGTTAAGAACAACAACTGCTGCGGCGTGTACCTTTATGGAAGTACAGTCACCTTTGACACCACCAACGTTTTGAATACAACGTTCACGAACGTCCTTACCTGCAATGGCGCAACGGAGATTTCAGGCAACACGTCCGGTATCTACGCCAACAATGCAAAGTTGGTACTTAATGATACAAGCACGGTTGCTTCAAACAAGTTAGTAACAATAAATGGTGATTCTGGCTGCGGTATCATCGCTTATAAAAGAAGCCTCATCATCATGAATGGTTCATCATCTGTAAAAGGAAATTCTATTTATTATAATACACCTAATACACCCAAACTGTCTGGCGCAGGCATTCTTCTAAGATTGGACAGCTATCTTTACTTGAATGAAGCCTCTTCTGTTGACTCAAACACCATTGATTTTCCAATTTCTTTAAGAAACACATATTCAATAGACGGTGTTTTGGGAAGCGGTATTTGTTTATTTGGTTCCAGCGATACAACTCCACATTTAATCATCAATGGCGGCAGCGTCACAAACAATTCAGGAGCATGCTACGGAGGCGGCATTTATTCTAATTACGGGAATATAACGTTCACTAAAGGGACGGTCTCTGGAAACACGGCGATTAATTCCGGTGGTGGCATTTTTTCAGCAGAGAGTTCCGTTTTAACCATTACCGGAGATGCCGTCATAAAAGACAACAGGCTATCAAGTGGCACCAACGGTCCGCAGCTCTATTTAAATTCCGGTACCTGCACCTTCACGGGCAAGCCCACCATAGCGAACGCAACTGGTAGCTCGTTTGACAATGCGATTGGCATTGTCTCCGGAGCGACTATCGGAATAGGCGCAGCACTTTCACAGAAGCAAGCCACAGAAACGGCGTACATCATCAAACCGCTCGATACTTCAAATTCGCCTTCTTATACAAATAGAAGTATTCTTACGGTGCCTTCTGCATACACAAGTACCGTATCGCTCACCGATGACGTGGTAAGCAACTTCGCACTCACGCCTCAAACGGTCACCATCAATTCTACTTCTCAAGAGCTCACGTGGAAAATAGCGAGCACGACAACGTCGTCTGGTATAATCACGGCAGGATACATGTACTACCCTATTCTCAACAAAACAATCATTGATGCAAACACTTGGCAGCTTGCAATTGCGTCAATGATTGTCAAGGGAGAATACACATTCACTTTTGGTAATTCCACAAACACAACGGTGGATCTTACTTCATTAACTTCAACAGATGGTATGGATATCAAGGATGGCTATTCTGTAACTGCAGTGGCTGGAGCCGATGTCACTGTCAAACTACCACAAAGTTTTACTCCTTTCGTAGTTGAAAGCGGAGGAACACTCAACCTGACAACAAGCTCAGATACAAATTTCCTCACACTTACCGGAAACAACAGTGTTCGAAGCACACCGCTCATTTCGACAAGCGGCACACTCAATCTCAACACTGCATTATCCATCGATGGATATACGGACTATAGTTCAACTGACTCATCAATACTTACAGGAGAACAAACATCAAGCGCAGCAGTCGTTATTGGGTCAAACGGAAAATGCACTATGAACGGCGCAACTATTTATAACTCTGCAACCAATTCCGAAACAAGTGGCCATTGCGGACGTGCATTTTATCTTTCAGACAGCACAAGTTCGCTCACCATCTCAAGCGGCTCAATCTATAATTTATTTGCAAACTATGGAGCGGCCATTTATGCAAAGAACGGCACCGTCACCATTAATGACGGAGTAATCGGAACTGAATCAATAACATCAGGAGATCTATCACTCAAAGCGTATCAAGATGGCGGCGCAATCTATATGGATGACGGTTCACTTAACATCAAAGGCGGTTCATTTGGCGGTAATTCTACGAATCAAAACATTGCTGCAAACGGTAATGGCGGTTCCATTTACATGAAGTCCGGTACCATAACCATGTCAGGCGGCACGCTTCAATACAGTAAAGCCGTCTCTGGAGGGGCTTTGTACATGAAAGACGGTACGTTCACCATGTCAGGCGGCACTATTGCCAACAACACAGCCACCGCTTCCGGCGGAGCAGTATATATTGCGGACGGTACGTTCACCATGTCAGGCGGTACGATAGGAGACAGCACAAAGACAACAAATTCATCTACAACCGATTATTCGAACCTAGCGTCTAAAGGCGCGGGCATCTATTTTGCCGGAGGAACAGGAGAAATAAAAGGGACTGCTTCCATTGTATATAACACTGCGTATGTTTCAGGAGGATCGGAGAACAATGGCGGCGGTTTATACATCGCTAAGGATGCTACTGTATCATTTGCAGACACGGCAACAATCAAATACAACTGTACCGGAAATGGGTCAGGTATTTACTTGGACGGAGGCACCTTCACCGCTACCGGCGGCACTATTGAAAACAACCACATCATAGGCACCGGAAACGGGCAAAGCATCTACCTCAAAGATGGTACCGTCGATATGTCCGGAAACACGGTCCTGAATCAAATCTATCTTTGCACAGGCAAATATATCGTCATATCAAGCGTATTGACCACGACAGATACATATGCTGCACTTATTAACATTCAAGCAACGCCACTGGCAGGCATTCAAATTGTCAAAGGAACTGATTCATACCCATTGACATCAAGTGGTATTGCCAAAATTGAATACAATGGTAGTGGTGGGTTTACAATAGGTTCAGACGGAACACTCACCACTCCGTAACGACATCATAAACACAAAGGGCAGCCCCTCCTTCGCAGAGACGCTGCCCTTCATCATCAGCACAGCCACGTCCTGCTGAAGAAGCGAACCGCCTCTGCAGCAGACTGATGGCATCGTGCGTTACAGTCCGAACTTCCCCTTGAGCTTGGAAGCCGCGTCTTCCGCAGCACTGCCCGCCGTGTCGCCAACCTTTGACTTCACCGCGTCGGTAGCGGCATCTTTTATCTTCTGCTCAAGCTCGGCCTTCTTTGAGTCAAGAATCTTGTTCACGTCGGAAAGCTTCGTGTTCTGCAGGTCGATGTCGCCCTCTATGCCGGCGAAAGACTTCACGTCAGCAAGCACGCCGCTTGAAGAGCCGTTGATTTCGTCCTGTATCTTCTTGAGCGCCGCGTCCTTTGCATCGCTTCCCATGCTTGAGAGCACGGTCTTGAGCGCATCGGCGAACACGTCCGCGAAGTTGCCGTCGAGCGCCATGGAGACGCCGTTTGCTTCGGAGAATGCCGCCTTGAACGAGACGTCCATCTTCTTCACGGAGTCGAGCGCCTGGGTGTAGTACTTGGTGACCATTTCGTTGTCAAAGCCGTCGGAGGTAAGCGTGAGCGGATTCAGGTTGATGCTGCCTGAAGCGCTGAAGCCGTCGCTGCCGCCGGTGAGCTGCATGGTCACGTTCGCCTTGCCGTCCACGGTGGGAACGCCGCTCTTCTGAGCAATTTTCGTGCCGTCCACCGCCGCAGAAAATCCTTTGCCGGAATAGTCAACGGTGACGAGCGGAGCGGTGCTGGTGCTGCGCGCGTCAAGGATGAAGTCAGCAGCGTGCTGGATCGCCCCCTGTGCGTACGTTCCCTTCACCGTCATCGGCTTTCCGCGCACGTCCTGGTCAGAAGTGATTTCGGTGGCCTCCGCGGTAAAGCCGGTACCGGTGGCAAGCGCATGTTCAATCAAGAAACTCGGACTTGTTTGAGCGTACCAGAAGGTGGTGCCCGCAAGGCGCCTGCTTCCTTCCTTCTTTACAGATTTCTTTGCAGTCTTGTCCTTGTTCTTGCTCGATGCATTCTTCATCTTCATTCCGTAGTCAATCGCCTTCTTTACATACGGATAATATTTTCCGAGCATGTCGTAGCCCACGGTGTCAAGCGCATTTGTAAACAGCGTCTTTGCATTCTTAACCGCATTTGTGGCCGCGGCAAGTTTAGACTTTGCAAGCTCCATGTCAGAAGCGACTGCGGCAGTCATGTCCTCACCAACTTTCTTGACTGTCGCGGCGTCATTCTTTATGTCAGTTGTCGTCGTCTCTGCCTGAGCTTTAAGTTTGTTGCCTGCTTCAATTGCACTGTTCACCTGGTCAAGCGTTGCCTTGAGTGTGGCGGCGTCTTTGATTCCGCTTACATCGAGCTTCTGCAGCTTAGAAACGCTGTCGCTGAATTCTGCAACCTGCGTTTTAAGCTCTGCCGGTTTGTCCTTCCATTTTGCAGTCAAATCGGTGACTGTATTCTTTGCGGATTCTGCAGTCGTCTTTGTTTTAAGCTGAGACTCAAGATTTGCAACAATTGAATCAACATCAGTGCCGCCAAGCATATCAGCTGCCTGACTCTTTAAATCTTCAAGCGCCTTTGCACCTTTTGCCTTCACTTCCTTTACAAACTTGCTGTCCTCTGATTTCTTCTGCGCCTTCTGTTTTTTTGGCGGAAGTTCACAGCTTGTCGTGCGGTCAGTGTTCCAAGCAACATCAGTCACCTCAAGGTTCTGGGCGTCAAATTTTCCGCGCAGCGCCTGTACAAGATTGAAGTCAACTTTTATCATTCCCACTTGGAAAAGATTTTTCATCACGCTGTCTTTGTTGCCGACGGCAATGTCGTGAACGGTCAGCGAGGCACTCATGATGCGCAAGTCTACGGAACCGACATCTGTCTTTGCGCCAAACGCAGCTTCGCAGCCAGACTTGATTGCCTTCTTTGCAAGCGGATTTTTAAATACGCAGATGACAATGACAAGCGCGGCAATTGCAGACACAAGCGCCACAAGCGGCGCAAGTTTGACAACTCCTTTGCGATTCTTCTTGATTTCCTTTGCAACCCATTTGTAGTCGCGTATTTCAATCAAACTGAATTTCTTGTCGAGCGGCACGGCGAGTTTTTCCGGAAATTTTGGATTTCCGCCCTTTACAAAAAGAGCGTTCAAGTCATCCTTGTCAGCGGGAACATACAAATTCTTGATAATCTTTTTCTTGAATGCTTCGGGTGTATACGCCTTTTTGAACAGCGCCGGGAGCTTCTTCACAGAAAACCGTTTATGATCTTTCTTAGCCACCTGTTTTTCTTCAGGTTTTATTTCTTTTTTATTTGCCATGATTATTTCTTCCCTACCTTTTTAATGAGGCCGCCCACAACGGGAATATTGTCAACAATGTCAAGAATGTGCCATTTGTAAATAGTAGGCATTGCATATTTCCGCCAGAGCATGGTGAAAAGCCGGCTGAGCCAGAAGAGCGGGATGTAAAGCACAACTCCGCAGGCAAGACTTCCCATGACGATGGTGTTGTTGAATTTAGTGAATGCAACAAACGGAACATTCAGCAACCACCGGTATGCAGGAATCGCGCTCTGCTGTGTAAGAATCCACCAGCCTACGGTATCAAACACCGGATCAAGCAACGGTGCCAAAAGGGAACCGAGCATGAACGACAGGGTATACACACTTTTCTGAATGCGCACAAAGTACAGCATGATAAAAATGGCATACCACAAGAGATTATCCTTTGGCATGAAGCCAAGAAGAATTCCACATGCAAATGCATGGGCAATTTCCGACGGGTGAGTATTTGAACTCACCGCATCAAACAAGTCAAGTCCAAGTGTATTCATAACTGACAATTATAGCATATTGTAAAGAATCATGCTATTATTTCTCATATGACAATCGTTGCGGAAATAGGAACCGCCCACGGCGGCAGCCTGCAGAAAGCATACAATCTGATTGACGAAGCGCATGAAGCAGGCGCTGACGCCGTAAAATTCCAATGGGTGTACGCAGATGAAATTCTGCATCCAAACACCGGCTACGTGACGCTTCCCGGCGGCAAAGTGCGTCTCTACGACCGCTTCCGAGAGCTTGAAGTGGAGCCGTCTTTTTTTGCAAAGTGCCTGGACTACGCGCACGGAAGGGGAATGTCCTTCGTCTGCTCGCCATTTGGTTTGCGTTCCTTTCGTGAGCTCATGCAAATCCACCCCGATGCAATAAAAATCGCCAGTCCCGAAGTGAACCATTTTCCCCTGCTGCGGGCGATTGCCTCGTACACTGCGCAGGAACTTTCTTCAGCAGGCAAAAGCACGCCGGTCATTCTGTCAAGCGGTGTTTCCAAGCTAGGCGACTTGGAAAAGGCAATTGATATTCTTACGGCGCCATACGCAGCTGACCGCGACGTACCCGCGCAACAACCGCTCACGAAGCAACAATCAAATTCTTCTGCGCAACTGACAACGGGCGACGGCACTGCTTCTGGAAACAAAATGACGCCGCTCACCCTGCTCCACTGCATCACAAGCTATCCCGCTCCCGAGGCCGAATACAACGTGCGCTGCGTTGAAACGCTCCGTTCAATCTTCGGCGTTGCCACCGGAATAAGCGACCACAGCCTTGACCCTGTGCTCGTCCCCGTGCTCACAACGGCAATGGGCGGCACCATGATAGAAAAGCACATCACGCTCAGCAAAAAGACAGACGGTCTTGACGACCCCGTCGCCCTGGAGGCGGAACAATTCGCACACATGGTCTACTGCGTGCACCAGGCAGAGGCAGTCATCAGACGGTTCAACAAGACTTCCCTTGCAGATTTGACTCCAACAAAAATACAGTCTTCCAGCGTCCCTTCTGCCGCACAAAGCGAAATCATCCGCCAGCTCAGCGACGAGTACGGCTCCGACAAAGTGAACGCCGTCATCGGCAACGGAGTCAAGCGCCTTGCCCCGAGCGAAACCGCGAACTACGGCCGCACCAACCGCTCGCTCCACTTCATGCGCGACATGGCACGCGGAACGGTCATCGGTGAAAATGACATTGCCGTTCTGCGCACCGAGAAAGTGCTCACCCCAGGCATGTCGCCTGAATTTCTTGACGACATCATCGGCTGCGTTCTGCAGCGCGACGTGACCGCGGGAGAAGGAGTGCGATTTGAGCACATTAAAAGGTAAAAGGAAAGAAAAAAAGAATGCGGCTTGGCGGACAGTACGGTGGCCGGCAGCGAAGCTCCCCGCGCGGATTGCAGCATCACGCCGGACACTCAGTGCCTATCGTCATGATGCTGCAGGATTATTGCCCTGCGGGCAAAGATTACAGCCGATTACTGCGCAAGTGTCAAAGCGGGAACAACTCCGTCAAATGTAAATTCCACATATTCGTCATCTTCGTTGGCTTTGCCATTTAAATAGACGTAGCGCACATACCGGTGATAATTTGTATTATAGCTAGGCGAGCGAAGCCACCAACTGCCACGGCACAGGTAGCTTCCCTTGGTTGTAAACATATTCGCTCCCGTCGCACGCGCGTAGTCGCTCACCGTCCGCAGACGCAGTGTGTCTGCCGCATCGTGCTCAATCCCTTCATTATTCAGAACAGACTTCAAGCACAAAATTTAAACAGGAAAGCCGAGTTTTTCAATTTTTTTGCAAATATAGTCAGTCGCTTTTGTCATTTCTGTATATTCGCGCCTATTACCATAGTGTATGCAGAACCATTCTTTACAAGGAGCGACATATGGAATTCACCCTTCCGCTGACAGACGCGGATCTCATCGAGACGGCCAGGCACCTTACCCCGGACGAGACGCGTAAAATCATCACGCCCACAAGCGACATCTTTGCGCGTTATCTTTTTTCCTCCGAACACTTGAAGCACCTCACTCTTTCGTTCATCAACGCAGTGCGCTCTGACGCGGGACTCAAGCCTGCAACATCCGTCACGCTCAAAAATCCGTTCTGCCTCAGGGACAGCGTCGTCATCAAGGAGACGATTCTTGACGTTGAAGTTGAGGAGACTGACGGCGTCATCTATGACGTGGAGATTCAGAACAAGCCTTCCGCAGACTTCTTTCCGCGCATACAGTATTACGCGGCAAATCTCTATCATAAGCAGATCCACCGGAGCGACGAGTACACGGACCTCCGCCCCTGCATGATGATTGCACTGCTCAACGGCACAATCTACAGGACGTTCAGAAAGCCGCACTGTATCGGCTACACTAAACTAGACAAAAAAATTAAGGGGTCGTAAACTTCCAAGGAGAAGAAAATATGGAAGAGACACAGAAAAAAGAAGTAAAAGGAAACCGACCCCGGAGGACTTTTACGGAAGAGTTCAAAAAGCAGATGGTGGAACTTTACAATGCGGGAAAGTCCCGTACAGAAATTGTAAACGAATATGAGCTTACACCGTCCGCTCTGGACAGATGGATTTCGCGAATCAACAGCACCGGCTCGACGAGGGAAAAAGACAACCGCAGCGATTCGGAGAATGAGCTGATCGCGTTGAAAAAAGAAAACAAACGGCTTCTGCTGGAAAATGAAATCCTAAAAAAAGCGGCGCTGATTTTCGCGAACAAGTAGAGTACATGAACGCCCACTCAGGAAACTTTGGAAAATCAGCATTATGCCGGGCGTTCGGGATCAACAGAAGCTCGATCTACTACAAGCGGGACGGACAAAAAAAACTTGCGGCGATCGCCCGCCATGAAAAAGATCTGCAGGACGTAAGAACCGCATTTGAGAAAAGCAGGAACAATTATGGCGCCCGGCAGATAAAAACGGCGCTTGCAGAAAAAGGAAACATCATGTCCAGACGGAAAATCAGGCGGCTGATGGAGGAGTCTGGGCTTGAAAGCAGCTACAGGAAGCCGAAGTACGTAAAGCCCGGCACAAAAAAGGCGGACTGCAACAAGGCTGATATTTCAAATCTTCTCGGCCGCGATTTTTCCGGCTGGAATGAAAAAGAAGTTCTGGTCAGCGATCTGACATATGTGAGGGTTGACGGAAAATGGTGCTACATCTGCGTGCTCATCGATCTGTTCAACCGCGAAGTTGTCGGCTGGAGCGTCGGTGAAAACAAGACAGCAGAATTGGTTCTGCTCGCTTTTGCCATGGCCGGAATCGATTTCAGGAGAGTGATGATTTTCCATACGGACAGGGGGATGGAATTCTGCGCTGAAAAAATCGATCTGTTCTTGAATAGATTCGGAATCATCCGCAGCCTGAGCCGCCCGGGAACACCGATCGACAATGCGGTGGCGGAATCATTCTACGGGACCGTAAAAACGGAGTTCGTAAAAAATCAGAATTTCCCGTCACTCGAAAGACTGAAACTTTTATTCGGTGACTGGGTGCACTGGTATAACACTATTCGTTTCCACAGTGCAGATGGTGGCAAAAGTCCTGTAGTTTACAGGAAGGAATTTTATAACGAACCCCTTAAAAATATTGCCTAAAAAGGTGTTGACATTTCACACCACTACTCCCGTATTACCGATGCGGAATCACCCGACTTCGCCTTCTTTCCGCAGGACGCAGCCTCGTACCATATTCTTGACCTCAAGGAATTTGATTTTAATACGGAGCGCGAGTATACTGTAGACACAAAGGGCACAAAACACCGCCGGATGGCACCAGAGCTTTTCAGATGGATGCGTTTTTTGGCGGACGGTGCAAGGAGCAATTTCATGGAAGCGTACAACGAAGTTGACCTGGCCATAGAGGAAGCGAAGAAGGAATACGAGAAGTTCATTGAAGACGAGCCAAAGCGCATGGCCGAGCTCCGTCACGAGATGTGGCTCCACGATGTTGCCAGCGAACGCGGCCGCGCCCAGCGAGAGGGTCGTGCAGAGGGTCGTGCAGAAGGTCGTGCCGAGGGTCGTGCCGAGGGCGAACATGCAAAGGCGCTTGAAATTGCAGCAAATCTGCAGAAAACAGGACTTTCCACCGAACAGATTGCGCAATGCACGGGGCTGACGGAAGAAGAAATAAGAACGAGTGTAAAATGAAAAGTACCGTGTCTTACTAACTACGCCTATCATTCATGTTCCACGACTGGAATAACGTGACTGCCTCTACTTCAATCGGGGCATGTCTGTTATTCCAATAGAGGGGTGCCTGTTATTCCAATCGGGGCATGCCTGTTATTCCAATAGAGGGGTGCCTGTTATTCCAATCGGGGCATCCGTGTAAGTGCGCGTTGCCTTTTACCTTTTAACTTGTTCCGCAATTTCCTTTAGTCCAAAGAGCGTGAGCTCCTTGTCAACTTCGCTGAACACATCGGTTATCGGCTTCAAGACTGAGTTGAGTCCGCCGGTCGCAATGACATGGACGGTCTCGGGACGGTCGCCGGTCTTTGCATAGAGGTCTGCTTTGATGCGTGCGATGAGCGACTCCACAAGGCCCTTGTAGCCGAGGACGATTCCTGCCTGTATGGAATGGATGGTGTTTGTGCCGAGCGATGACGGCGGTGCTTCGAGCGGAACAGACGGAAGCTGGGCGGTGTTTGCAAAAAGTGAATGAACTGCGGTGCCAAGCCCCGGCGCGATTGCAACTCCCTGTATGTTTCCCTTTGAATCTGTCGTGGTGAATGAAAGCGCGGTGCCGAAGTCCACGACGATGTTCGCTCCGTGGCAGCGTGACCATGCGGCGACGGCGTTGCACAGAAGGTCGGTGCCTATTTCGTGTATTGCGGTTTCCGGTACGTGCACGGGCAGCTTGTCGTACAGCGCGGGCGAAATGACGACGGGCTTCTTTCCGCACACATGGGTGAGCACGGTGACATACGGTCCTATCAAATCCGGAACTACGGAACTCAGTATTGACGAATCAAATTTCTTTTCGCTCATGCCGGCATCGCGGAAGAGCGTGAGAAGTATCGACGTGTACTCGTCGCCGGTGCGCTTTGTGTCAGTGGCAATTCTCCATTCATGAAGAATTCTATCTCCGTCAAAAACGGCGCACACTATGTTTGTATTCCCGATGTCAACTGCAAGCAGCATTGTATTTTTCCTCTTAATTTACTATTATATCGTTATGGAAACACTCATTCAACCAAAAGTATTAAAGGGATTCAGGGATTTTCTTCCCAACCAGGAAATCTTACGTTCAGACTTAATCGAAAAACTTACGCATACGTACCGTTCATACGGCTTCGTTCCCATCGACACACCAGTGCTCGAATATACGGAAATATTGCTGCGCAAAAGCAACGGCGAAACGGAAAAGCAGGTGTTCCGCTTCGAGGACAACGGCGGGCGCGATGTTGCCATGCGGTTCGACCTCACTGTTCCGTTCGCACGATTCACTGCGGAGCACAAGGATGAATTATACTTCCCTTTCAAACGATACCACTGCGCAAAAGTGTGGCGTGGCGAAAAACCTCAGGCCGGCCGCTACCGTGAATTCGTGCAGTGCGACTTTGACATCGTTGGCAGCGACAGCGCTTCGAGCGACTTTGAAATTCTTTCGCTCATGAAGGCGGCGCTTAAGGGAATTGGCGTTGACAAGGTGACTATTCACGTGAACCACCGCGGCATATTCAACCGCTTCCTTGCAAAAATAGGCTGTGCTGAAAAATCAGAGGACGTGCTGCGCATTGTGGACAAGCTCGCAAAAGTCGGCGCTGAGGAAGTCAAAACTGAACTCACCGAAGTAACCGGCAGCGAAGCAAGTGCCTCCCAGATTCTCGAATACATTGTCCCGCAAAAAGATTTTGATTCAACACTTGCACACATTGAATCGCTTGCAGGCGGTGTGGCGGAAGACACGTCACGTATGCGCGACATCAGGGCGATGATGTGCGCTGCGGGAATAGACGATTCGTACGTGCTCGACCCTTCCATCACGCGCGGGCTCGACTATTACACGGGCGTCGTGTACGAAACATTCCTCGACGAGCTTCCGTCAATCGGGTCAGTCTGTTCCGGCGGACGATATGACAATCTTGCCGGCCTGTACATGAAGGACAAGGTTCCGGGTGTCGGGGCGAGCATCGGACTCGACCGGCTCATCGCAGGCCTTGAGCAGCTTGGCGTCACCGAACAAAAGGGAAGTTATCTTGACGTTGAGATTTTCAACCTTGACGATTCGCTTGCAATAGAATATCAGAAACTTGCCGCGCAACTTCGCGAAGAAAAGATTGCCGTGGAAGTTTTTCCTGATGCAAAAAAAATAAACCAGCAGTACGCCGTTACGGAAAAAAAGAATGTTCCGTGGGGAATTCTCATGACGAAAGAGGAATGCAGCGCGGGAACATTCACGCTCAAGAATCTCAAGACGCGCGAGCAGTTTGCAAACTGTTCCGTAAAAGACGCGGCAACTAAAATTCTTTCAAAGTAATTTTTTTGGCAGGGCGATTGAATAAGACAGCGGTCAACAGCCGTTGTCTTATTTTTTTAGCGCGGCAGCGGCTGTCGTTGCGCGCATTTTGTTGTCATACACCGTGACATCGCTTTCGCAAAGCCATCCCTGATCAAACTGATACCAGACGGTCGTAGCTTCGGGGGCGTCCTTTCCGTTCACCACAACTTTCTTGCCGGCGACTTCATATATTTCTCCACGGCGCGCTTCACTTCTAACGGCGCTTGCAAAACTGCTTTCCTTGCGGAACGCGGCGTATGGTTCCTTTACAACAGCCCACTCTATGCCGGGCACCAGTGCGAGCGGATCACGGTTGTCAAAAGAAATCGCCCTGTTTGCGTTGCAGCCCAGAACAGAGACTGCCGCCAAGGCGCACAAAGCAAAAAAAATCATCTTCTTCATGGATTATTTTTCCTTCTGAGATTCAACGTATTTTTTAACTTCCGGGTACATGGTAAAGTCGCTGTCAACAAAGTGATACGATGGGATTTCATCTATGTCCACCCATTTGTACTCAGTGTGTTCGGTAAGCGTATACGGCTTTTCAATGCCATCATGAGGCACAAAGACGCGGTATGCATGGAGCAAAACTTTCTGACCGTTGTGTACGAAGGAAGATTCAGTCACCTTCTCTCCGACACTCACCGCAATGCCAAATTCTTCGCCACACTCGCGTATGACTGTCTGTTCGTCAGTTTCGCCCGCTTCCTGCTTGCCGCCGGGGAATTCCCACCTGCCGCCCATCTGACCTACATTCATACGATGTGCGATGAGAATTTTTTTGTTTACAATGACGATGCAGGCAACTGAAACTTTGCTCATAGAATGGGCACCTGCGGGAAGATGAAATGAAGCAGTCCGGCAACAAGGCAGGTCACGCCGATATATTTTCTGCCGTTCACCAACAGATCCACCAGTTTCTGCGGAATTCTAATTTCTTCCGTGGTGGTGGTGATGTAATATTCAACAAGCAGCGATGCGCCGCTAAACAGACCCGCCAGTGCAGGAAGCAAATCGCCAATAACCGGCACGTCGTTTCTGAATGGAGAAAGAATCACCATGATGCTCACCAGCAACGAAAGCACGCCGAGCACCAGCCGGAAACTTTTGTTTTCAAAACAAGACGAACTTCCAAAAATGGAATTGCCTGAACCGGCAGACTTCTTGGACTTCTTTTGCTGAGCGTCATCGTCTGAATCAGCGCCATCATTGTCCTGCGTCAAATCTTTTCCGTATACAAGCACGAGGCCTATGAGTATATTCAGCAGAACAGAAAGAAAATAAAACTGTGCCATTGCCTTGCGTTACCCTTCTTACCCACGAAAAATATGTTTTCCGGCAGTCATCAACGCTGCTCAGCTTTTGCCATCAGTATAGCAGATTTACCGCCGCATGTCACGATGCACGACACTTTGGCTGTTTCGTAATCTTGAAATTCCTCGGTAAAAGTTTTTGCCTTTCCGCCGTAGATGTATTTGGACTCCCTTGACTGCGTGACCGTTTTGTTTGCATCGAGCAAATCAAATTTTGCGTCCACCAATTTCTGCAGGCCGGAATTCTTTTCCTTTGGAGCATCATTTTTCTTTGCCGGTTCCTTCACCTCAAGCGAAACAAAAACCTTCTCCGCAAAAAGAGTCGCCTTCAGCTGGTACTGCAGTCCGTCAATAGTTGCCTCGCTTGCACTCTTGCCGAATACGGAAACAAGGAGCACCAGTATGATTGTCAGACAGAGCACCGTAAAAATACTGCGGTTGCCGGTTGTGGACACAAGCACTCTAAAGAATCCGCGTTTAGGCATCGCCTTGCCCGAAGCAAGGTCCTGCGCTTTCTGAGGTTCTGTTTTACGATACTCACCAGTCTGGTGGTGAAATGTAAGCGGCTTTTCGCCTTCCGCATAGCCGTCTATCTGATTGTCGCCAAACGCCATAGTATCTCCGCCGTCAGTTTTTAATCACTGCCTGAATGAGTGAATCAGTGCGCCACCATACTACCGAAGCGCCGTCCTTCTGGGCAAACAGCGCGGAAAGAATTCCGGTGTCGCTCAGCGAGAATGTGTAGAACATATTGACGGTGTGGTCAACGCTGAGCGTCCTTTTCAATATCTTCTGCCCGTTTGGCTGCACCATCTGCACAATGAATCCGTTTTCCGTGCTGATGATGAAGAAGAACCACCCGCTGTCCGTCACGCCCAGAAAGTCATACGGTATTTCGTGGTTTTCCGTGGAAAATCCCTGCGTAATCTGCAAGGTGTACGCAGGAATGGTGATTGGCTTTTCATACGAGCCGTCTTCAATGTTGAGCGGATACAAAAGCGTCTGCATATAGTCAATGCCCGACTGCACTTTGCTTGCTTCATCGACATAGCTCTTATAGTAGTCAACCTTTACATACAGCATTCTGCCGGAGTGGTCGGGAATGATATTTTCAATCTTTGACCATGCGTCAATATCCTGCTTATCTTTGTACGGATCAGGAACATCCTTGTCGGTAAACGGAATGGTATACATAAGGTATCCTGTCGTAGCATACCAATACGCGACAAATCCGTCCTTTACGCGGCAGATTACAATAAGTTCGTTGTCATCATTTGTGTATATGTTCTTCACGTAGGGAAACGGCGTGCCGCCCGGTCCCTGCCTTCCCAAGTAGTCAATGAAATTTCCGTCGCTGTCAAAACGCAGCACAATCTGGCTGAGCACCTGCTTTGTGTCGCTGTCCACTTCCTGGCGCTCAACGGGCATACGGTCAACGACGTACAGATATTTTCTATTGTCAACAGAGATGAATGATATGTCGTTGAACGGATAGACAATTGATTTCTGAGTGGAGCCTGCGGTCTTGGCCTTGTCCTGCATGAACGACGGCGTTGGATTTGTATCGGCGTTATAATACAGGCTGAGCAAATCGCCGTAACTATTCGTCTCCATTATTTTCTTTGACTCGCCGTTTGCTATATAAAAAAAACCGTCCTTCATTTCTATCGCAGTGCTTATTTCGCCAACACTTGCAAGGTCAAACAGATTGATTTGATCTTCAAAATTTCCCAGCTTGAGCGAAAAGAGCGTGTCCTTTTCGAGCGAGGCAACAACTTTGCTTTTTGCACAGCCCGTTGTAATGGCAAGCGCTGCCGCTATAAAAACAAGTGCATATGTTACAGGAAGTTGCAGTTTATTCCGCACCACCGAGACGCTTCTTTTTTTATTCATATTTAATAGAATAAAGAATACGGTTTATATTGTCAATGAGCCAAAAATTAGGTATATTTAGTACATTATGTTTGACAAAATTTTGACTTTTTTCCTTGGATCACAAAATGATCGTGACGTTAAGGCGCTTAGACCGATAGTAGCCGCTGTTGAAGCAAAGGAAAGCTGGGCTCAGTCTTTTACTGCGGAACAGTATCCCCAGCAGACACAGATACTCAAGGATCGCCTCAAGAACGGGGAAACACTTGATGACATTCTGCCGGAAGCATTCGCCCTTGCGCGAGAAGCGGCAAACAAAGTGCTCGGTGAACGCGCATTCCCGGTGCAGCTCATGGGTTCCGTCGTTCTGCACAAAGGACGCATCACCGAGATGAAGACCGGCGAAGGCAAGACGCTTATGTGCGTTGCCGCGGCATATCTCAATTCCCTTACCAGCAAAGGCGTGCATATTGTTACGGTCAACGACTACCTTGCTGAGCGCGACTCCAAGTGGATGGGTCAGGTCTATAATTATCTTGGTCAGACAGTCGGCTGCATTCTGAGCAACATGGACAACGAAGCACGTCATGCGGCCTACGAATGTGACATCACCTACGGCACAAACAACGAACTTGGCTTTGACTATCTGCGCGACAACATGCAGATTGACCTTAAGAAGAAAGTCCAGCGCGGTTTCAACTACTGCATCGTTGATGAGATAGACTCCATTCTCATTGATGAAGCTCGTACGCCGCTCATCATCAGCGGTCAGGGCGAAGATGACACGTACAAATATCACGAAGTTGACAAATACGTCGATCAGTTTACAGAAGTGGCAAAAGACCCCGCCACAAACGATTATCCTGATGAAGTTGACATGACGCCGGAAGAGCGCGCCGCCCAGGAAGGTGACTACAAACTTGACGAAAAGTCAAAGCGTGTGTCGTTCACCGACAAGGGCATGAACAAAATAAATGACATTCTTCACCAGCACAACCTTATTCCCGGCGACACAACCGTTTTTGATGAAGAAAATTTTGAATACGTGCACTACTTCACACAGGCAGTGCGTGCCCATAAGCTGTATCACATTGACGTTGACTACGTTGTAAAAGAAGGACAAGTTCAGATTGTCGATGAATTTACCGGACGTATTCTTGAAGGACGGCGGTACGGCGACGGCTTGCACCAGGCAATCGAAGCAAAGGAGCACATACGCATTGCGCAGCGCAACAGAACGCTTGCTACAATCACCTTCCAGAATTTCTTCCGCATGTACGACAAACTTTCCGGCATGACCGGTACTGCGGCGACAGAAGCGGTCGAATTCAACAAGATATATAATCTTGACGTGACGGCAATTCCTACAAACAAACCAGTCATCCGCAAAGACGAAGATGATGAAGTGTATCTCAACGAAGAGGACAAATGGAATGCAATTGTCAAGGAAATAGACGCCGCCCATAAAAAGGGACAGCCGGTTCTTGTCGGCACTGTTTCTGTGGAAAAATCAGAGCATCTTTCCACGCTGCTCACCAAGCACGGTGTCCGTCACGAAGTGCTCAACGCCAAAAACCATGCTCGCGAAGCGCTCATCATCGCTGAAGCAGGTGCAAAAGGCGCTGTCACCGTCGCAACGAACATGGCAGGACGCGGCACCGATATCAAGCTCGGCGGCAATCCAGAATTCCGAGCTCAGAAACGCGCAGGCACTGATGCTACAAAAGAGCAATACGAAGCAGCTTATAAAATAGAAAAAGAACAGTGGCTCAAAGATTATGAGGAAGTCAAGAATCTGGGCGGCTTGTACGTCATTGGTTCAGAACGACATGAGTCGCGCCGTATAGACAACCAGCTCCGCGGACGAAGCGGACGTCAGGGCGACCCTGGACGCAGCAAGTTCTATATTTCCATGGACGATGATTTGATGCGTCTCTTTGGCGGCGAGCGAATGAAGAGCATCATGAGCCACGTTGGCATGGAACCGGGAGAGCCGATTAACCATCCGCTGCTCAACAAGAGCATTGAAAAGGCACAGAAAAAAGTCGAGGAACGCAACTTTGAAATAAGAAAGAATTTGCTTGACTATGATGATGTGTTGAACCAGCAGCGTTCCTTCATTTACCAGCAGCGCGATGACATACTTGCCGATGAAAACTTAAGCGCACGCGTCATGAACACTGCGACAGAAACAGTTGACGCGCTGTTTGAAGAATATCGTTCAGACGGCCGCCATCACGACAACAGCGCTCAAAACAATCTAATTGACAAGATTAAAAACACGTTCGGCATCACCGCTTCCGCAGATCAGCTTGAGCGCGACACAATCGTTTCAATGCTGCAGAACGACATCACCGAAAAAGAAATGCTTGTCGGCAAGCCGAATTTCAATATGTTCATTCGCTATCAGTACATACAGATGATAGACAAAAAATGGCTTGACCAGCTTGAATTCCTTGACGGTTTGCGTGAGGCTGTCTATTTGCGCACTTACGGCAGCAAGAATCCGCTTACCGAATACAAGATTGACGGCTTCAATGAATTTGACGCGATGCTCGACACGATACGCAATGACATTGCAAGCCGCGTATTCAAAGTAAAGATTCAGATTCAGCCGCAGGATGCGCCTCAGAAGCCACGAGAGCAGCACATGCAGATGAATGCCCAGCATCAGGAAGCGCAGTCATCTTTCAACGCGCGTTCTTCTCAAGCAGGAGCGCAGAATACCGCAATGAAGAATGGTCGTGAAGGTCAGTCCATCACGGTAGTAAGAACCGGTCCCAAAATCGGCCGCAACGACCCCTGTCCCTGTGGCAGCGGGAAAAAATATAAAAATTGTTGCGGGAGAAATGCGTAAGCATTTATACCGCAACAATTTTGTACAATAATCGCGACCGGCGGGAGCGATTCCCTTTTGCGGGAGAAATGCATAAGCATTTATACCGCAACAATTTTGTACAATAATCGCGACCGGCGGGAGCGATTCCCTTCTGCGGGAGAAATGCGTAAGCATTTATACCGCAACAATTTTGTACAATAATCGCGACCGGCGGGAGCGATTCCCTTTTGCGGGAGAAATGCATAAGCATTTATACCGCAACAATTTTGTACAATAATCGCGACCGGCGGGAGCGATTCCCTTCTGCGGGAGAAATGCGTAAGCATTTATACCGCAACAATTTTGTACAATAATCGCGACCGGCGGGAGCGATTCCCTTCTGCGGGAGAAATGCATAAGCATTTATACCGCAACAAACACCCTCGTAACATAAAAAAGCCTTTGCAACAGCAAAGGCTTTTTTTAACGCGCCCGATCCTTATTTCTTCATACCCTTTCCCGGCACACCCGCACGGTCAAGCGGCCAGAAACGGTAACTAGCCTTGCCAAGAACAAGCGACCTGCTTACAAACTGCGGCGCCATATTGCTTGGATATAACACAGCATCTTCATCATACGGAGTAAGCGACACAAGTTTCTGCTCGTAGCTATGCCTCATGTCTGTCGAATTATATCTATTGTCACCCATCATGAAGTAGCAATTTTCTGGAATATAGCACGCCTCCCCGTTGCTGTCATTTGCCGGGAATATCGGCATGTTGCGCTGGTCAAGCCGTAGAATATAATAGGTCAGCTTCTTTGCCTTCTGCGCAAGAATTTCATCGTCAGCAGTCTGTGTCTGCGCTCCTTGAGAAGCGATAAGCTCTGCGTTGCGCACCACCATGCGTCCAAAAATCAATTTGGCCATTACGTCCAGCCTGAAGTTGCTGTCAGTATACAAATCCCCGCCCACAAGGCCGTCGCCGGTAAGAACGCCGTCTTTCTCCTGGTACGAGCTGTACTTGAGCAAATTCTTCTTCCAGCTGTTCATAAACGTTTCAAACCATTCAGCGCCGCCTGCCGCGGTAAGCAGCTTGATTGTCCTTTCACTATTATTCTTTATCAAATCATATACATACATATCTTCCGCGGTAAAAAGATTTTTCACATCATCCGCAGAAGCAGTTCCGCCCTTTGCATACTGTTTGAACCGCCGCACAAGGTCATCGCATTCAAGCGCCGCGCTCTGCAAGTCAAGTGAACGTCGCTCCGCCTCTATGTCAAGCGTGTCCTGCACTTCAGCAGAAGTAAGCGGTATCCATTCAATTTTTTTCTTTTCGTTTGCGGGAAGCGTGTTCAAGTCCCACGCGGCCCATTTTTCATCATCGGTCACTTTTGTAAACTGCGCAGAATCTTTTGTACGAGCATACAGCGAACCGTCCATCATCATGAGCTGTTCACCCGGCAGCCCCACAAGCCGTTTGACAAGCGGGTCGGCCTTAAGTTCGCCATTCTCATCTTTATTCATCTTCACAAGAGTAAGTGTCGCCATGTATACAAAGGAAGACACAAATGTCTTTACTTCGCTTTTCCGGTCATTCTTATAGTGGGGATTGCGCAGAACAACAATGTCTCCACGGTCATATTTTCTTACATACGGCAGTCCGACGTCGCTGAGCGGAAACTTCGGGCCCGACAATGTCTTGAACACGGCGACGCGGTCTTTGACAAGAAATTCCGGAACCATCGACTCTGAAGGAATTTCATACAGCTGGAACAAGAAAATGTTGATTAGAACAATGTCATATATTGCCTGAACAAGCGCGTCAATCCACTCAAGTGCCTCAAAAACAACACGCTTCGCCCCATGAAATTTTACTACAGGAGTCGCCTTGTGCTCTTTTTCCCATTCTTTCTTGAGCGTGTAAACACGTTTTTCATTCAGATAATGAAGGATGACGAGCGATGTGACGGCAACAGCAATCCATACAATAACTGCAGCTAAATCAACTTCGTATGAAGAACCTTTCTTCCCAGCGCGCTGAAGCACGAATGCTGTCAGATAGACAAACGGCTGATACTGATACAAGCGCCGCACCGTATTAAGCAGTTTGATTTTATCTTTCTTAAGCAGCAGTACGCACACAACGTATGCCAGCGCCACCGTAAACACTGCAGCAAGCGGAAACGCCGCAAGAGAAATGTCCAGGTGGAATGAAAGACTCAGAAAACAAAATGCAATTGAAACTGCAAGATTCAGATAAACAAAGAAAGACAATTTTTTCATACCGTCTATTTCCTCACAAAAAGTAAGTCAATCATAGCAGAAAATCAATTTTCACGCTATACTATGTCAAGAAGCAAGGAGGTCCGTATGGCACAAGTATTAAACATTCACTCGGCGCTCGACATGCTCGGCGGTGACAAGGACTTGCTCAAAGAGCTGCTTACTTCCTTTGTCACAGACAAACCTTTTGACAGGCAGAAGCTCATTGCGCTTGAACAACAGCAGGATACTGAAGAAGCGGCAAAGTACGTGCATCTTTTCAAAGGCGCAGGCAGGCAGCTTGGTGCAGAATGCCTGGGAGAATCAGGGCAGGCTCTTGAGGATGTCCTTCGTGGTAAGAAGCCCGGCGTTGTTCCTGAGCTGACAAGACAGTTTGTGTCTGACTATGAACTTGCGCTTGCAGCGGTCAAAGACGCGCTTGAAATACTGTAGCATCTTGTGATGATTCAAAAACGGTTTTAAAATTCCGGTATATCATTCTCTCAACTTCTTCATCGTCACTGCGGCGAATTTCTGCCATCGCTTTATATACAACCATAATATCTTCCGGTTCTGTGCGTGTTTCCCCTTTTAAAGTCTGGAACGGTGCATCAGTCTCAAGCAGAAGCACGTCCGCCGGCAATTCTTTTACGCACGCAATTGATTTCTTATTGCCGTTAAGCAGCTGCTTGCCAAAAGAAAAATAAGAAGATATGCCGTGGTCAAGCAAAGACAGTGCCTCCCGCGGTCCAAAGGCAAAGCTGTGAAAAACGACAGCCGGAATCTTTGCAAGTTCAGCTTTGTCTCGGAATAAATTGTCAAGCGCCTTCCGGTCATGCACAATGAGCGGCACTTTATACGCTGCGGCAAGGGCGCATTGCACGTGCCATGCTTCTTCCTGCCACTCGCCGCCCGCTGCATATTCCTTTGTAAAAAAATCAAATCCAGCCTCACCAATGGCGGCAATTCTTTTTTCCTGCAGCAATGATTCCATGAACACGGCAAGGCCATGTATGTCTTTTGCGGAATCATCGCCTTCGATGCAAAGCTGCGGATGTATTCCAAAAGCAGGCACTATTGTTGCCTTTCCCGCATAGTCGCGAATATATTTTTCCTGCATTCCAAATTCACTTTCGCCGTGCGCGCAGGAACACGCCATAAATGTATTTTGCTCTGAATTTACCGCCGCTTTTTGACATTGCACGATATGAAAATGGGCATCACAATAGACCATGTATCCTCCATTTGTGAAAGATTTTACTAATCACTTTCCGTGGAATACCGAAAATAGTAATGACAGCACTACAGTGAAGCTGCCACTTCAAAGGTTCGCGCCTTTGAAAGCATTTACTGTTTTAAAGGAGCTTGTATCATGGGAAGTTACACATTAAAAAGTATTGGAAAATCATCTGATTATATGACAATCGTCCGCGAAATGGAAGACGGCTATGTGGTACGCATTGTACGCGACAAAGACGGCTACAATGATGTGACAACAGACTACATCTCAAAGACACTTTTTGACAGCTGCATCAGAACCGGCTACCTTACAAAGATTGAAGCGCCGGCAGAAAAGATTGCAGTCAACGCATAATTTCAAATACAGTAATTATTTTTAGAACACGTTTTCTCCAATAAGAGAAAGGGCGGCGTTGTAACGGACTTCCTTATCCGCAACAGGTGGAAGCCAGTGTATGACGACGCCTTTTTTTTCCATACCGCGGAACCATGTTTCCTGCCGTTTTGCAAACTGCGTGATTTCGTGATACAGCAGACGGTACAATTCATCCTTACTTTCAATTTTTCCTTCAAGGAACATACTGACATACCGGTATTCAAGTCCGAGCTTTTCAAGACGTTCCCATGAATATCCGCCGGCGTGCAGCGATGCAACTTCTTGTATCATGCCAGTGTCGAGGCGTTCTTTTAGCCGTATGCCAATTTTTTCACGGACTAATTCACGCGGCAACGTGGTTCCCATGATGAACGGTCTAATGTCAGGGCGAACAGGCAATTCCTTTCTCACCTGCTCACATTCTGGGCTTTTCATAAAAAGCGCAATCTCTATGGCGCGCACCACCCTTTCCCGTATGAGCAAATCACTTTTGTTGTGCAGCTGCGGCTTTAGTTCAACAAGACGTTTATCAAGTTCCTCAAGCGGCAATTCGGCAAGTTCCTTCCTGAGCGCCACGTTCTGCGGCACCGGCACAAAATCATATCCACGCACCACGGCGTCAAGATACATGCCTGTTCCGCCCACCACCAGGGGAGTCACCTTTCTGCCAGAATCATTTTGTTTTTCAAGTTCACGGAACACTTTGTAAAAATCAGTTTGGAAGGCAAACGCCGTATATTCTTCTTCAAGCGTCGTGATGTCTATAAGATAATGCGGAATTTCAACGGTACGCTCCGTGCCATCTTCTTTTTTTCCAGTGACAGTATACTCGCCGATATCCTTTCCGCTGCCAATATCAAGTCCACGGTACACCTGTCTGCTGTCAGCAGAAATGATAGGCCATCCGTAATGATATGCAATCTTTACGCCGACCGCCGTTTTGCCAACAGCAGTCGGACCAAGAAGCACGATGCAGTTATATTTTTTTTCTTCAGCCATCACCGGGACTCACCTATCATGATATTCTTCTAAAGCACACGACAAATTGCGCACTTAAGATATTCACTCTTTGGATAGCCGAGCAGCACCGGATGGTCAGGACCGGCACCCCGCTTCTCAAGCACCTGCACTTTCTTATGGCTGTCCATCGCAGCATGCATCACCATGGAATAGAACATATTTTCATCAAAGAAATATGAACATGAGCAAGTGACAAGAATTCCACCTTCATTAAGGAGACGCATTGCGCGCAAGTTTATTTCCTTGTAGCCGCCGTATGCCTTCTGAATCAGCTTTGCGGTTTTTGTAAAGGCGGGCGGATCAAGAATAATGACATCGAATTTTTCACCGTCAGCTTCATATTTTTTCAACAAATCAAACACATCGGCGCACTCCGCCTTCATTTTCTGCTGAGCATTGTTGAGCGCAATATTTTTGTTCACCATCTCAACTGCCTCAGGAGAAATATCAACGCTCACCACTTCACGGGCGCCACCTTTTATCGCATTAAGTCCGAATGCGCCGGTATGCGTAAATGTGTCAAGCACGCGTTTGCCATTGCAGAGCTTTGATACGACAGCACGGTTGTCCTTCTGGTCAAGGAAATATCCCGTCTTCTGCCCGTGGGCGATGTCTACATCAAGCTGAATGCCATTTTCTATAATGGAAATGATAGTCTCGCCCTCTTTTCCAAGCCAGCCACTCTTTTGCTCAAGTCCTTCTTTGTCGCGCAAATCGGCGTCACTCCGCTCATACACGGCATATGGTTTGCAGACAGACTCCAGTGCAGACAGAAGTTCGCTTCGAAACACTTCGCAGGCAAGCGCCAAAAACTGAACGACAAGATACACCTTTCCATTCTTGTCGCAATACCGTTCAACAATGAATCCCGGCACAAAATCCGCTTCTGCAAAAATAAGCCGGTAACTGTCGCTTTCTGAGTAGTGAAGCTGCCGCACCGCAAACGCGCTGTGTATCACCTTGAACCAATATTCTTTTTTATCAGCCATTATCTTGTCGGCGTGCTCACGGCCGATGAGACGCACCGTGATATGTGACTTGCGGTTCAGTACGCCTGAGCCGAGGAATCCGCCCGCCTTCGTATACACTTCAACGACGCTGCCATCGTCAACCTTGCAGTCGGCAAGCTCCGTTTGCTTCATACCGCTGCCGTCCGATGATTCCCATTTTACTGAGCTGATTTCATTATCAAACACCCAGGGAAATCCCTGCTCAACTTCATTTTCTTCTTTTGGTTTTAAAAAAACACGTGAATATTCACTCATGGGCGGAAGTATATCTTTTTTTTACGTCTTACACAATGAGCAAAAAAATTGGACGTACAGGCAATCATGTGCTATTATAAACTGATGGGGGTTTTTAAGATTGAAAAATAGTAAATATCACCCATTGTATCCAGGCTTTACAAAGGCCCAGATACAATCTGTGCTTCCTCAACTTAGAAAAGACAATATATTCACGCTGCGGAATCTTTCCTCTTTCAGCGGCACTTGTTTTGTCGCGGCTTCATTTTTCCCGCTGTTATTCAAACATAGTCTTTTGGAATTCTTCATCTATCTTTCCATGGGAGCAATCTGCTTCCTTTTCTTCGGACTTGCCGTACTATCGCTTAAAAAAAATATTGCGGAAAATTCCTCTGCCCGGAACATCACAAACTATCATATCGAAATAATGCTCTATACGTTTTTCATGATTGCATTTGGAATTTACATCGGCGTCATAAAAAACACGGTTCACCCGGCAACGCAGTTCTTTCTATTCATTTTGTGTGCGGAATGCCTTTTTACACTCAACATATGCTGGAGCGCCATCACCATTATTGTCACTTACATTCCATTCATCTGGCTTGCCGTTCTTTTCAAAGAGAAATCTGTCTGGATTTATGACATCATCAGCTGCGTAATGACCTTGCTGCTTTGTATATTCTTCTGGATACAAATTGTCACAAATAAAATAAAGCAGCGTCTTGAAGAGCACTCTCTCTCCGAAGCAAACGCCGCGTTATATGACATGAGCATCAAAGACCCGCTTACAAAGCTATACAACCGCAGAAAATTCAACGAAGAAATTCAAAAGATACTTATTGCGCGGGACATCTCAAAGAGTACGCTTGCAGTTTCAATCATAGACATAGATAATTTTTGTTTCTTCAACGAAATGTACGGTCATGACAAAGGCGATGACGCCCTCGTGCAGATCTCACAAATTCTCATAGCGCAAGCCTCAAGGCACAACATTGTCGTCTGCCGCTGGGGCGGTGAAGAATTCATGGCAATAGAGCTTACATCCACTTCCGAAGAAGCTGAGCAAATTGCAGAAGAAACGCGCGCTGCCGTCGAGGCGCTGCACATTACAAACAGAACAGCAACCGGACAGCGCTATCTCACCGTGAGCATAGGATTACACGTATTAAGCGGACAGCATACAGAGACGTGGGAAGAAATTTATCACAACACATCAGAACTATTGTTCCACGCAAAAAAAACGGGAAAGAATAAAGTTGAATTTTCACTTAACTAAAAAGAGAGGCAGTCATCATTTACAAATGGCTGCCATTTTTTTAATGCTCACGCCCGTAGTAAAGCCGAATAAGAAGGCTTTGTTTACAAAATAACTCCACTGGTCTCCGGCATATTTTGAAGTTGCAAAACTACAGCCGCTTGTATTGCACGGAATTAAACAAATCCTCTATAACTTTGCTTAAGTTCTGTATATTTTCTTTTGTAAATATCATGTCAATGATAAGCGCGTCAGTCTCATAGTCATCGTAAAACATACATTTCAACGAGATAAGTCCATCATTCATTTCTGTTATCATTTGACGACTTTTTATTTTTTCTTCGTCAGTGTTGTTTTTCTCGACCGTTCCAAGTTTTTTCATTTTTTCAAACAGCGCGTCAAAGTATTGTCCGTATGCTTCGCCAGGATTTTCTGATGTCGTAGTGATATTTTCTATAAGAATTGAAGCATTATATTTTTCGGACATATACGAGGTAACCGTGGTGTTGCTTATGGTTTTGTATGAAGAATTTCCCGGCAATGTCTTTCTATCATTTATTTCCGTCCAATCTTCCACTGAAGGGCGCGCATAAACCAAACCACCTGCATCTTTATAGGCAACCTTATTCTTATTTCCACAAGACAGCAGCAAAGGTATGACTATTGCTATATAGACAATTATTGATTTTTTCATTTTTTCCTTAATAAATTACGGAGCATAGCTCTTTTATCTTTGTATTCAATTCCTTTGACTCAATTTCTTTTGTTTCGCAGGAACCGTCTGTAACAACAATGTATATTGGTTTATCGGTATATATCATGCTTTTGAATTCTTCTTTATCAATTGTTGAATTCATGCGTATTTGTTTTGGATTTACATTCCTATAAATGATATTCACATTTTGACAAGATACCATCTTATCGCCATATGAGAAATTTATTTTTACATCGCTTGAATCTTTCTGCTCTAAAACAGCACCTGATACTGTATAATTCATTACAACGTCATCACTTATTTGGGTATTGTTACAATGAATAGTAAAATCTATTGATACGGAAATTTCTTTGTCATTTATAGCGACAGGCGTCACATAATATTGCAGTCTCCCATCACTCAAAATAAATGACATGACTTGACTTCGTGGTGTTACACAAGAATTAAAAAATATTGTTGAAATGCTCAGACATAAAAATAGGTTTGCATCAAAAAAAAACTTTTTTTTATTCATATATCTCTCTACTCTTAAAAAAAAAGCCAGTACTGTCATATGACAATACTGGCTCCAGTGGAATTAATTACTCACCGGTTACCACAGTTGTAAGTTCAACATAGAAGCATCCAACATAATATGCTTTTACATCAACAGTAGAAATCTTTGAAATCTTTCCATTCTTTGCAGCAGTTTGAATACCGTTGTCGTTTGTGAATGGGAATGGAATTCCAAGAATCCATTTTGATGTTGTTGTTCCTACTTTGCTTCCAACAGCGTTAGAAGTTGCGCATAATGGAGCAACGCTTGTGCATCCTGTTACAGCGAATGCTGCGAGCAATACTGCAGCGAAAACAGCAAAATTTTTTTTCATCTTTTGCTCTCCTCATTATTTAATTATCTGTCATACAGACAGATATCGAATGATAAACTATTCGCTGAGCATTGTCAATATAAATGGAATGGATTTATGTTTACTCGCACGTGCAGTTGGAGTGCTGTTTAAAAAGAAAAAGCCGGCAGCTACCTACTTTCCCGGGAAAACCCAGTATCATCGGCGTAAGAGAGCTTGACTTCCGTGTTCGGAATGGGAACGGGTATTGCCTCTCCACTATGGCCACCGGCATTAAATGCCTAGTTTTGATCGGGGCGGCCTCCAGGCGGTTGTTCACCGCGGGCAGGCCGTGACGGGAAGCATGGCGCGGACGACCGCGCTCGGATATGACGCCGCCCTCGGGCGGGAAACGATAATATGGTCAAGCCTCACGACTTATTAGTAATGCTCGGCTGAGTACGTCGCCGTACGTGCACCTGCATCCTATCGACCGGATAGTCTCTCCGGAGTCTTCAGGGGAACTAAATTCCCGGGGATGTCTTATCTTGAGGTGGGCTTCCCGCTTAGATGCTTTCAGCGGTTATCCCTTCCGAACTTAGATACCCGGCACTTGCCCTTGGCAGGACAACCGGTAAGCCAGAGGTTCGTCCACTTCGGTCCTCTCGTACTAAAAGCAGCTCCTCTCAAACATCCTGCGCCCACAACAGATAGGGACCGAACTGTCTCGCGACGTTCTGAACCCAGCTCACGTACCGCTTTGATTGGCGAACAGCCAAACCCTTGGGACCTGCTCCAGCCCCAGGATGCGATGAGCCGACATCGAGGTGCCAAACTTTCCCGTCGATGTGAACTCTTGGGGAAAATCAGCCTGTTATCCCCGGAGTACCTTTTGTCCGTTAAGTGATGGCCCTTCCACGCGGAACCATCAGATCATTAAGACCTGCTTTCGCACCTGCTCGGATTGTCACCCTCGCAGTCAAGCCTCCTTGTGCCTTTACACTCGCGCTCTGATTCCCAACCAGAGTGAGGAGACCTTCGCGCACCTCCGTTAAACTTTGGGAGGCGACCGCCCCAGTCAAACCGCCCGCCTACCATTGTCCCCCCTCCCGCTTCAGGGCGGGGGTTAGAAATTCCATTCACCAAGGTTGGTATTTCACCGGCGACTCCGCGCAGCCTGACGGCCACGCCTCGCTGTCTCCCAACTATCCTACACATGGTAAATAGAATCCCAATGATAAGTTACGGTGAAGGTTCACGGGGTCTTTCCGTCTAATTGTGGGTAACCGGCTTCTTTACCGGTATATAAATTTCACCGAGTCTCGCGTTGAGACAGTGCCCAGAATCGTTACACCATTCATGCGGGTCGGAACTTACCCGACAAGGAATTTCGCTACCTTAGGACCGTTATAGTTACGGCCGCCGTTTGCTGGGGCTTGAATTCAGCGCTTCGCCTTGCGGCTGACGCCTCCTCTTGACCTTCCAGTACCGGGCAGGGGTCACCACCTATACGTCACATTGCTGTTTCGCAGATGGCTGTGTTTTTGATAAACAGTCGCCTGGGCCTGCTTTCTGCCGCTCACAATCTTTGACAACGTGAGCCACACTTCTTCCGAAGTTACGTGTGCATTTTGCCGAGTTCCTTAACGCGAGGTCGCTCGAGCGCCTTAGATTACTCATCCTTCCTACCTGTGTCGGTTTCCGGTACGGTTCCGCTCAGCCTAGCCTTAGACAGTGTTTCTTGGCACCTTGACTACGTCCGCTTCGCCTCGACTTTCTCTCGGCTCGCTTACGGCTCGGCTCGGGGGGTGGATTTGCCTGCCCCCCTCGGCGCCTTGCCGCTTTGGCCGGAACTACCGTTCTCCGGCCGGATTTCGCCTCATGCGTCCTGTCCTCGAAACTGAACGAAGTATTGGACTATAGACCAATTTCCCATCGGCTACGGATTTCTCCCTCGTCTTAGGGGCCGACTTACCCTGGGCAGATTGCCTTTACCCAGGAAACCTTAGGTTTTCGGCGGACGGGGATCGCACCCGTCTTTGCGTTACTTGTGCCTGCATTCTCTCTTCCGCTTCCTCCAGGGGCCCTCGCGGGTCCCCCTTCTCCGGTTGGCGGAATGCTCCCCTACCAGTCGCACGATAACGTGCGAATCCATAGCTTCGGTATGCCGCTTAGCCCCGTTACATTGTCTGCGCGCGGGTGCTCGACCAGTGAGCTGTTACGCACTCTTTTAAGGAATGGCTGCTTCTGAGCCAACCTCCTGGCTGTCTGCGCATCCGCACTTCATTTCACACTCAGCGGCATTTCGGGACCTTGGCTGATGGTTTGGGCTGTTTCCCTTTCGACGACGAACCTTGTCGCACGCCGTCTCACTCCCATGAGCTGGGTGCCGGCATTCGGAGTTTGATTGGTTTCGGTGGGATTTAGCTCCCCCTAGTCCATCCAGTGCTCTACCTCCGGCATCTTTTCATGAGGCTGTCCCTAAAGGCATTTCGGGGAGAGCCAGCTATTTCCATGTTTGTTTAGCCTTTCACTCCTAACCACAGGTCATCAGTACCTTTTTTAACAGATTATAGTTCGGCCCTCCGCCGGGTTTTATCCCGGTTTCAGCCTGCCCATGGTTAGATCACATTGGCTTCGGGTCTACGGCATGCAACTGGACGCCCTGTTCAGACTCGCTTTCGCTCCGGCTCCGCGTCTTCGAACGCTTAACCTCGCTGCATACCGTAACTCGCAGGTTTATTCTACAAAAGACACGCCGCCACCCTTGCGGGCTGCGACATCTTGCCGGTCCATGGTTTCAGGTTCTGTTTCACTCCCCTTGCCGGGGTTCTTTTCGCCTTTCCCTCACGGTACTTCTGCGCTATCGGTAGCTGTATAGTATTTAGTCTTGGATCGTGGTCGACCCGGATTCCGGCAGGGGTTCTCGTGCCCCGCCGTACTCAGGTACCGCACCAGGAAGTCAGGCGCATTTCGCATACGCGGCTCTCACGCTCTCCGGCGGGCCTTCCCATGCCCTTCCGCTATGCGCCTGTTTTCTGCAACTTCCCGGGTCATCCCCGTGCGGCCCTACAACCCCACTCTAGGTGGTTTGGACTCCTCCGCGTTCGCTCGCCGCTACTTGCGGAATCACTATTGTTTTCTGTTCCCGGGTTACTTAGATGGTTCACTTCACCCGGTATAACCCCGCCGGCCTATTTTATTCGGCCGATGCGGTGGCGGGATCGCTCCCGTCGGGTTACCCCATTCGGCGGTCCCCGGATCAATGGATATGTGCTCCTCCCCGAGGCTTTTCGCAGCTTATCGCGGCCTTCTTCGTCTTACAGCTCCAAGGCATTCGCCATGGACCTATGCTTCGCTTGACCATATTATTGTTTCGGCTCGCGCCCACTTCCTCTCGCGTCACGGGGCGCCTTCTGTCAAGCTCCGCCCCGATCCGCTCGCTTCGCGCGAACCTCTCGTTTTACCTTCTTCAGAACTCCTCACCTTCGTGATTCGTTCTCATGTTTCCCTTCCCTGATCATTTCAAATATCATATCTACCTTGCGTTTAGTGGCTTGGTAAATGTCTGCCATATACTTGGCAGAAAAGGGAAAGAAAGAAGAACTGTGAGTAAGTTTGCTGAGGACACGTTTGCTGTACACTTAACTTGCCGCATCTCTGCGGCTTGCCTTTCTCTAAGAAAGGAGGTGATCCAGCCGCACCTTCCGGTACGGCTACCTTGTTACGACTTCACCCCCCTTACCAAGCATACCTTCGGCAGCGGCCCCCATTGCTGGTTAGCCTGCCGACTTCGGGTATCCTCGACTCGGATGGTGTGACGGGCGGTGTGTACAAGGCCCGGGAACGTATTCACCGCATCGTGCTGATATGCGATTACTAGCGATTCCAACTTCATGAAGTCGGGTTTCAGACTTCAATCCGAACTACGATCGGTTTTCTGCGTTTTGCTCCGCCTCGCGGCTTGGCATCACTCTGTGCCGACCATTGTAGCACGTGTGTAGCCCTGGACATAAGGGCCATGATGACTTGACGTCATCCCCACCTTCCTCCGGTTTGTCACCGGCAGTTCCGCCAGAGTCCCCACCATGACGTGTTGGTAACTGGCAGTAGGGGTTGCGCTCGTTGCGGGACTTAACCCAACACCTCACGGCACGAGCTGACGACAGCCATGCAGCACCTGTTCACGGGCGTATTGCTACGCTTGAATATCTCTACTCAACTCCCGTGTATGTCAAACCCAGGTAAGGTTCCTCGCGTACCATCGAATTAAACCACATGCTCCACCGCTTGTGCGGGCCCCCGTCAATTCCTTTGAGTTTCACCCTTGCGGGCATACTCCCCAGGCGGTACATTCATCGCGTTTACTTCGGCACCCAGCCTCATGGCCAGACACCTGATGTACATCGTTTACTGTGCGGACTACCAGGGTATCTAATCCTGTTTGCTCCCCGCACCTTCGCACCTCAGCGTCAGTCATGTGATAGAAGCCTGCCTTCGCCATTGGTGTTCTTCCAGATATCTACAGATTTCACCCCTACACCTGGAATTCCGGCTCCCCCTCACTCACTCTAGTCCGGTAGTTCTCAATGCAGTTCAGTGGTTGAGCCACTGCATTCCACACCAAGCTTGCCGGACCGCCTACATGCCCTTTACGCCCAATAATTCCGAACAACGCTCGCACCTTACGTGTTACCGCGGCTGCTGGCACGTAATTAGCCGGTGCTTATTCACGGCTTACAGTCACCATGCGGGCATTCCCTCCCGCACTTATTCCTCAGCCACAAAAGAATTTTACAACCTTTCGGCCTTCATCATCCACGCGGCGTCGCTCCGTCAGGCTTTCGCCCATTGCGGAATATTCTTACCTGCTGCCTCCCGTAGGAGTCTGGGCCGTATCTCAGTCCCAATGTGTCCGTTCACCCTCTTAGGCCGGATACCCGTCATTGCCTTGGTGGTCCGTTACACCGCCAACCAGCTGATGGGCCGCAGGCCGCTCCCCAAGCGGAGCCGTGGCTCCTTTCCTCCCCGCACTCTGACTGCGGGGGTCACATCCGGTATCATCTGATATTTCTACCAGCTGTCCCCGGCTTGGGGGTGCGTCACCCACGTGTTACTCACCAGTCCGCCACTCTCGCATATTGCTATGCTGCCGTCCGACTTGCATGGTTAAGACGCGCCGCCAGCGTTCGTTCTGAGCCAGGATCGAACTCTCCATGATAGATTCTTTGGCCTTGCGGCCGAAGATTTTTTACCACTTCATAGTCCCCTTCCACGCTCTAATTATCTAATTAGTTTGGAATTTGGCGGCATCGCTGCCGCCGGGATCTTGCCTATTCTTCATAGGCGCATGTCCTCATTCAACTCCGTGCATCGCTGCACTCTCGCTGACCTTACTCGGATCTCTGCACTTGCATGCATTAATCTTTGTTATTCTTCTTTCCTTCCCTTTTACTGTCAAATAACTTCTTGTGATGATGCAAGAGCTTTTTAGCACCCTTGTTTTTCGCAAGTGAACAGACTATATCATATAATAATAAAAAGTGTCAAGAGCAAACATTAAAATTCAGCACTTTTTTTTATTTTTTTTCATTTTTCTTTGATTCAGCGTCTTTTTCCATTTCTTTAATCTGCTTTTCATGCTTCTTTATGTCTTTTACACAAGCGGCAATCTTAGGAAGCAGGTCACAAACCTTTGCTGACGTAGGTTTTACGGTCTTTGTCTTGCCAGTAAGCAATGCATAGGAAACTTCGCCAAGCGATGTATACTCCTTTGCAAGTTTTGCCTTGAGTTGTGAAAGCTCAATCTGCAGAACTGATTTGTCGCCAAAATCACTGATTGCATTTCCGGCAGTCTTGATGCCTTTTTTTGAAGCCTCCACGCCTCTGTCAATGTACGCCTTGATTCTTGTGACCAAGCTCTGCTTTTCCTGCGGTGCCTCTTGGTGTGTTGTTTCTGTTTTCTTCATACTTCTTCTCCTTGCAAAAAAAATTTTTGCTCTTTTATAAAATAATCCTTTACTTTGCGTAAAGCAAATTCTTTTTACGTTATTCTTTCTTTATTCCCACAAGAGTGAGGTCATCATACTGCGGATCTTCGCACACCCCCGTATAGAAGAGGAACGGATCGTCAGAAGCAGTCTCCTGGCGTGACGCGCAATATGTTCCGTACTGCGCGAAATGGTTGCGCAGGAAAGTGTCTATCTTGCGGTCAACGCGGACACGGTCTGTAGGCTTTGCGTCTGCCGGTTTGTACATGCGGAACACCTTTTCCACAGAAACAAGTGCCATGATTGCGTCTTCAGCAGTGCCTGAACAGGTGGTGAAGTCAAAGAGCAGCTTTTCCTCAGGAACAGGATTATGGTACTTTGAAAGCTCATATGTCGTGTGGCTGAACACACTTTCAATGATTGCAGTAACGCGCTCCGGCGTCATTTCCTCACTGCTCTCGCCGACGTTGTGGTTGCCGTGCGCCTCTCCTGTCTTGAGACCGGACTCCGAGCACGGAACGACTTTGAATGTTGCATCGCGGAAACTTCGCTTTGCCTCTTCAATACCGTCAGTGTACAGGAACAGAACGTCATTCTTTTTAAGTGTGAGTTTTGAGACTTTATAGCCGCCCTTCATGTCAATCAAATCTGTGCTGAACATGCCGGCAGCCGGCGTTTCCTGAAGCGTGATTGTCTTCTTCTTGCGCTCAGTGCCATCGTAAATCTGCACAAGGTTGTCGCCCGCATTGCAGAACCAAATTTCTCCGGTCTTTGTGTCAAGCAGACATAGGGTGAACGCAGCAAAACGACCTTTGAAGCCACGAGACTCAAGCAAGTCATTTATCTTGCCCACCACAGGAGCAAGATTCACTCCCTGCGCAGGATTATTTATATTCCAGTCCTTGAAATAATTGAGGAACAGCGTTGCAACTTCAACCATGATGAGTGCGGCTGGAACTCCGTGGCCGGAGACATCGCATTTTATGATTGCATAATGATTTTCGTCTATTTCCTTGTAGTCAAAATAGTCACCAGAAAGTTCATCGGCGCCTGCGTAGTAGCTGAAGAAGTCTGCACCCTTGGCAGAGAGCGAACCTGTCGTAAGCGTGTTGCCATTTTTATCTGTCTGCAGCGGAATGAATTTTGTCTGAATGTCCTTGCCGACAGTCAAGTTCTTTGCGGCCGCGGCGGCTGCGACAAGTCCGTGCGTCATCTCATTGACTGTTTCGCCAAGCAATCCTATTTCATCGCGGCTTGTTATTTGAATGTCTTTTCCAGCAAGTTTTTCCTTATCCTCCGTATCGCGTATCATTGCAACGTGGGAAGCAAGTTTCCTTATAGGTCTGATGATGACAGACGCAACAATCAGAGAGCCGATGAATCCGATTATCATGGCAACAAATGCAACTGCAAGCGCTGTGTACAAAATAGTGTTGCGTGCCTGATCCATAGAAGTGACAAGTGAAGCAGTGTTCACTTCAACAAAGATGATTCCGCGGACATATGACTGTTCACTGCCCTGCCGGTACAAAACAGGTTTGTAGAAAAGATACGAAGTGTTTGAACGGTCTATGCGTGTGCTGTCGTATGCAGGATAACTTCCCATTCCGCTTGTAGAAAGAGAAGTGAGTGTTGAATTCAAACGGCTGGTGAGTTCCGTCGTGATTGTCTCTATCTCCGTTCTGCGGCGTACACTTGCACTATCTGTGCGTATGGCGAGCGACGAACCTTCTTTATTGAGTTCTGAAATGTTTTGCGCGATTTCTCCTGCCTGGGCAACCGCTTCCTTGTCGAGCTCGCTGCATTTATTTGTTATGTCAGAAATATTTTGTCCGGTAAGACGTGTTGCGCCAAAAGTAAGCGCTGAAGAATCTATCTTCTGTAAAATGTCAGGGTCGTTTGTCGCCCACACATAGTCAAGGCTCACGTTTGTTCCTGAACTTGCAAAGCTGGTGATTGTTGCATATTTTGCTTCCGGCAGCGCCTCTGTCTGTTGCGGAAGATAACTCATCATGAGGATGTCTGACGTTGGCAGGTACGCGCGCGCGCCTGTTGCAAGTGAGTCAAGAAGGACGGTTACGCGGTCATGAAGGCCGGAAGAAAGCGTGCGTTCCTGAGTAAGTGTCATTATGTATCCGAGTGGAATAGAAACGAGTGCAACGATTGTCACCACCAGCGCAATGGTAAACGCCGACAATTTTACCTTGAGGCTCATTCCTTTCTGCTTGAGCGCAGCTGTTTTTATTTTCTTTTGTTGAGGCATGACATCTCCTGTGATAAGAGCAGTTACTTCCGCCCGCACAAGCACGGCTTCTTTTGCCGCGCCGGTGAGTCCGCGCATTGCGGCAAGCAGACCTATGAATGCAAGCGCAAATGCCACCCAGAGCAGAACAGTTCCTATGTTGACGTGATATGTATATGTAGTGACGACCGGTGCCCAGTCAGGCATAAAGTCGTATGTATTCTGAATTTTCACCGTACCTGATTCCGTTATGGAAAGGATGCGTTTTGAGAAGTACAGTCCGCGGTCCTGATGAACAAGTCCGATGCGGTACGAACCTTCTGCCATGTCTGAAAGCGAAATGCCGGTGATGCGGTTGTCAGACACGACACGATAACCTCCGCCTGCCATGGTGAGCACGCGGTCATACGGAGCTTTGCCGTCTTTGTCAATGTATATGGTGGTGATAGTGCCATCATACGTGTAGCCGCCGCCGTATAAAGAAAGTGTCACGGTGCCAAATTCATCGGTCACCGTGTTAATCGTTGTAATGTATGTTGACGGAACATACTTGTCGAGCAAGATTGTTGTCTTTGCAGCAGGGCCGATGTTGCCCACTTCATCTACCGCCGCAACACTGAATACATACAGACCGTTACGTCTGTTTACGTATGAAGCGGATGTTTCAGAACCGAGCAGTGAACGAGGAGGATTCGGCACTGCTGCGACATCACCGGCCGTTTTGTCGATGAGCGCGTCAAGTTTTTTCTGAACTTCGTCATATGAAAGCGTCAGCGGATGCAGCTTTGTCTCAACAATTCCAGATGGCAGCGGAGAAACATATTGCAAGCTCCATGTATATCCAACCACGTCATCGTCATAATTATTTGCCTGCCAGTTAAGGGTGAAGGTGTTGCTTACGGCAAGTCCGTTTTCATCTATGTCGACAGAAAAAATAGTCGGTTCGTCAGGTGGCGTCGTGTCGCGGTAATAGGTAACCGTTGCAGAATCAGACCAGTTGCCCGCATAGTCAACCTGTCGCGCTTTAAAATACCACGGACCGTCGGCGTCAGCGTTTCCTTCTATCGTCTTTTCCTGAGGCGTATTCATGATTTGCTCAGGCGGCTCTTCCCTGCTGTTCTGCGTCCAAATCCATGAATAGCCCGCAATGCCGGACGAGTCATTTGTCACTGCGACAGAAGCAACAGCCCTGCTTGCGGTATACCGCCGGTCCTCTTTGAACGAGCGCGGAATAATCTGCGGTGGAGCGGCGCTGTGATCTCTAAGCAGCTGGAATATGCGCGATGAACCTTGCGTGTGCGTATCATTGTTCTGCCACACAAATGAAAGCTCTTTTCCATTTGCGGAAACGACAGGATATGCAAACGTTGAAGCGTTTGTTGAATTCGACAGGATTGACTCTTCCCAAAGCGCGCCGGTCTTTTTTGAAAGATACACTTTCTCCGTGCCGCTGCGAGTGTCAAACCAAATCATGTTGATGACATTGTCGAATGAAAAAAGAATCGGGCGGTTTGCATTGCCTGATGTTGTAATCTGTTCCGCAACTCCAGAAATTCTACCTTCTGCAGAAAGCTGGCAGAACCAGATGGATGCATTCTCCGAGCTGTACCATGTCCGCTCCCATGCAAGATACAGATTGCCGCCGCTTGAAAGCACGAACGGCCGTTGGTTATTGTAGTTATAAAAAGCCGACGTTGAGTTTGACGGAAGCGTCTGCTGGTCGGTGACAAGAACCGGCGGTGTCCAAGAGCGCAGATTGTTTGTGCTCACCGTTGAAAAAAGCTGGTACGAAAGACGCGTTGCCGAAACGTACTGCGCCTGATAGACAACAATATCTCCGCCGGCAAACGGCGCAAGGTACGGAACAAACGGATTTGTGGAAGAAGATGCAGGTTCAAATTGCGAGAACGACGACCAGGTGACGCCATCTTTTGAATTTGCATAGACAAGTGAAAAAGATTCATTTTGTCCAAGCGATGCAAAAATGACAAATCCACCGTCCGACGAAGCATAGATGCGCGGCGCGACAAGCGGATTATTTTGGTTTGAAAGAACTGAACGGTGGAAACTTCTGCCGTTGTCATCACAGACATATGCAGTGATTTCGTGCGGACCGGTCAATGCCGCCGCGACAATAACACCGTTGCTGTTTTCCGCAGCAGAATACACATCAGGAACTTCGCCGGAATACGTAATAGGTCCGGCAAACCGGCGTACTTCGCGCCAAGAAATGCCGTCTATCGTCGTGCGCGCTGAAAGATACAATCTGCTCTTTGCGCTGTCAATCTCTTCCCAAAAAACAGCCGATGCTTTTGCAGTTGGACTTGTCGAATATACGGAAGACGGAAAGCGAGTGTCCGCGTTTGTAACGGGCGCAGGACTTTCCCAATAGAAATTACGCGCAGAACAAATAGACAGCGCCGAGCTGAACAGAACAAGAGCAAGCAATATTTTTTTCATCCGTATCATAGAAGTGCCTGTACCTTTTTCTGCAGTTCAAGAATTTTTGCAGAGCGTTTGTTTATAGCGTTTGTGAGCAACTGCTGCACGATGGTGTTTGCGGCAATTATATTATTTTTCTGCAGTTCCTGTACAGCTCTCTGGTAAAGCTGTTCGTCTGCGGCAGAAAGCACGACAACAGCCTGCCCGCCTACCTTGAGCGCAACTTCGTCAAGGACAGCGACCGCATCACCGTTGTCTTCATTAAGCGCCTTTGCTTGTAGCGCCAGTTCCTTGGCACGTTGCAGCTTTTCAGGATCCCTTCCCGCAGTAGCGAGCACAGACTTTGCCTGGGCTGCAAGCGATGCCGCCCTTTTGACAGACGTATTGTCAACAGGCTTCTTCCTAAAGCCCAGTTCAATTTCAACCTGGGTAATCAAGTCCTTTAGTCCCGAATAGGAAGGATTGATTTCGTACAAATCGACAAGGTCGCTATACGCCTGCTGTTTTGCAGTCGCATCGTTTGACTTGTAGTTGACACGCGCAGATGCAACCTTCTGCGCAAACATAGTGTCAAAGGAACGCTTGTCGAGCAGCTGATCAATGCGGAGCGTGAGCAAACTTGCTTCCTGATTGAGCGGATACACGAGCTTGAGTTCGTTGAGCTTCTGCTTCGCCTGATTCAGAATTTCCGTGGCTTCACTCTTCTTGCCCTGCTGCATGAGCTTCTGCCCCTGCGTATAATATTGGTTTGCAATAGAAAGTATCTGCGACATTTCCGGATACAGCGGTGCGCTTGGCGGAATGACACGTCCCGTCTTCATGGAAAGCGCCGTGTTCACCAGTGCCTTAAGATTTTCAAGTTCATCATCTTTGTCAACGTTAGTCACCTGCCACCTTGTTTCTGCGCGGGTGAGCAACGTTTCCGCCTGATCGAAATTGCCTGCATAGTATGCGTCCTTTGCCTCGTTCTTAAGACGACGCACATCACGGACAACAAATTCGTTTTCCGCCTTGGTAATACTCTGTCCAAGAGCCACAAGATTTGCATCGCTCTTCTTACGAAGTTCCGCGTCTTCCTGAAGCTGCAACGATTCACTGTACTTTTCGCGTGACTGCTGCAAGTACGAGCGTGCTGAATCAAAATTTTCCTTTGCCAACGCCTGCTGTGCCTGCTGATAGCGCAATTCGGCTTCATTATTTGCAAGAAGCGCATTGCGTTGCTGAGTGTGCGCGCGCTGTGCAAGGGCTAATCCGTCCTGCGAAATTTGCGCAAGACGATTAATTGCATTGATAAGTTCTTGTTCTTCCGCGGTAAATGAATCACGGTACAAACTTCCTGAACCAAGCTGCGTGCGGCAGTCGGTAAGTATCCTGCTGTCTGCGGCGATGTCTTTCTGAAGTTTTTCAAGCTGAGCGATGCATTCCGCCGGGTACTGCAGCTGACCGCCGGCAACCTCCGGAAGCAGCAGATGAATTTCCGTTGAACGCCCTTCATATTCCGCAACGATTGAATTTCCCGCGCCTGCATAAAGCGTCGCACTCTTCACCCACATATCACGCGCGGATGTTTGTGCCTGACGCTCGATTTCGGCATATGAATGCTGATATGCAGTGTATGATTTGTCCCACGAATACGATGAGGGAGCATTGTTCTTTTGAACAGCGGCCGGCTGCTCAAGATTTTCCTGCTTTGGTGCGAAGGGCAAAAGCCATGACTCGCTTTGAGCCGCACGCGCCTTGTCGCGATACGATGCAAAGGCGACAGAAGATGATGCAAGATTTGTCGCGTATCCATTTTTCCGGAAGCGGACTTCCGCCACACGGTCAGCAGGCTCCTTGTACTGCGCAGCTTTCTGCAGCTCCTGGGCAAAACCGTGCACCTGGTCAATGAGCGTCACCGCCTGCGTAGAGAACTGCGTCATGAATTTCATCGCACGTTCATATGGCATAGTGTCAACAAGCGCCGTAGTTCCATCTTTCTTCTGAATAAGACTGTTGAGCCCGTTCACAGAAACGCCAAGGTCAGCGTACCGCCCCGCAGAAGCGACCGCAGTCCGTCCGTCATCATGAAGCGCCGGATATGCAAACAAAGTGTCCACCTGCATCGCCGCCGCAAATTTTTCTGACTCGGAAAGCGACGCGCCGTACACCGCATTCTTCATGTTGAGCACAAGTTCATTCCACTGCGTGTCCATGGCGCCAAGAATGCCGCTTTCGCTATTCTTCTCAAGACCAAGAATGAATCTTGACGCGAATGGAAGGAATGATGCATCGGTAAGTTCCGGATTATTTTTCTTAAGCCCCGCAAATATAGTCTCAAGCTGCCAGCCTGCCTGCGCCGTGTTGTTACGAATCTGCGCCAGTTTTGTAAACGCCGCCTGCACTTGGGCAAACGCCAGCTGAGCCTGCGCAAACTGTCTGCCGTTCACCGCGTTCATGAATGCAGTATACGCACCAAGCAGTTCCGTCTGAACAGAGCTGTATTCGGTGATTGACGTGTCTACCGCCAGAAGCGCCTTGTCAACAGGCTGCGTGATGGATCGTGGATTGTTCTGGGCGATGAAATCTTCCTGATACACTTCAAATGCCGTCTGCTTGCCGTCCGATGACGTTCTAAAACTTTCCGCGGCCTCTGCATACTTTTTATCCGCGACTGCCGCCACGGCTGCGTTTATAATTTCATTGAACCGCTGCTGACATGCCTTGAACTGCGTGAGATTCTTTACTTCAGTTCGTATTGTCTCGTGTATCACCGACGGCTGCTGCTCAATTTTTTCCAGCTTGAGAACCATCTGGTAGTTCTTGTCCGCTTCGCCGGGGTTATTCGCCGCAAGATCAATCAAGTTGTTCTCCACATCGTTGTATGTGTGGCGTGTGGTCATGATTCGGTCTATGCGTGACTTTGCGGCATCAAAATTGTCCGGATAGAGCTTTATGTATTCCGCAAGAAGGGCGAGCGCCTCTGAATATTTTGTCTGCTTGATGAGCTGGTCTATCTTCGCAAGAGTCACCGTTTCCGTTGCAAGCGGAGTGCCCGGCGCAGACTGCGAAGTGCCGGCCTGCGCGGTCGGTTTTTCCGCCTGAACCGAGTCCTTCTTTCCCGAAGCGGACGCCGGCAGCAAAGAGAATATTATGAATGTGACAAGACAAGCCGTTTGTGCAAACCGGCTGCCGTTATGCATGTAGCCCACCATCATCTATACTAACATTTTACGCGATGCACGGAAACAACTTTTACGTATTTCAGGCATCATCATGGTTTTTCCTTCTTATAGTTTCGGTAGTATTCCATTCATTTCTTATATTTTCTTATATATTACGTGAAAAAAACCGAAATTTGAAGTGCATATGACGAGTATTTTCCGGAACCTATTGGATATTTTTGAGTTTTTGAGTTATACTCTATTATGGCGTGTTTTGCAACAGCCTAATAGTGAAGGAAAGCAATGAAAAGCAGACCGTTTCTGACAGTTCTATTTATTCTGCTTTTACCGGTATACAGCCGGCTCGGGGCGCTTTCGCTCATCGATGTCGATGACACTTTGGCAAATGTATTTTCACTTTTTGCAGACGCAAACGAAGGTTCCACTTCATTCCACTCACTGCTTATTCCTACCGGCGGAAGGGCGGAAAGCCTTGGCACTGCATACACCGGTCTTTCAGACGACATCAGCTTCTTTGAGTACAACGCGAGCGCAAGTTCAATTCTCCAGCAGACGGAGCTTTCGCTTTTTCACAACCAGTGGATTTCCGACAGCGCGCTTGAGTCAGTGGCGTATACAACCCGCTTTGGCAACTTTGGTTTTGGCGCGGCATTAAAGTGCTTCTACGTGCCGTTCAGCGAATACAACATCTTTGGTGAAAAAGTAGGCGCCAACTATTACAGCGAAACGACGGGCATCTTCAACGTTTCATACAACTTCCTTGCAGGATACACATTCAAGGGAATCGCGGCGGGAATGAATCTAAAGACTTCCTACCGGAGCATTCCGGACTATTCAGACGACAATACAAACGCACTTATAACAGGAAGCGGACTTTCGCAGTCGGCGGTCGCCTTCATGGGTGACATCGGCATTCTGATGAGATTCAACTTTGCAAAGTTCTATTCTTCCCGCGAACCTAACATACGCGTAGGCCTCTCGCTTACAAACGCAGGAGCAGCGCTCACCGGGCTGGACGGAAACGCCACCCTTGACGACCCGCTCCCCACCCGGCTGTCGCTCGGCTTGTCATACAAGTTCATCAAACCGGTCACCATCACTGCGGAATTCCGGCAGCCGCTCAACTTGTTCGACATTTCATCTTCCGAACGGTGGTCAACTGGCGCCGGCGCAGAAGTGCAGCTCACCGACTTTTTTGCAGTCATGGGCGGCTTTTTGCTCCAGGGTGCAAATCCACGCATGAGCCTCGGAAGCGAATTCACCATCAAGGGAGTAAAGATGAACGTCAACTACACGTTTGACCTGTCATCATCAGCAAATCCAGTGAACCACATCAGTCTGAGCGCAAAAATGATGCTCGGAGACCGCGGCAGGGCGCTTATACAGCAACGGGTTGACGAGCTGTACCGCCAGGGACTTATCTACTACGCGCAGAGCGGCATTGAAAAGGATGAGAGTCAGGCAAACGCCTATATGGACAAAGCGATAAGCGTGTGGAACGAAGCGCTTTCCCTTGACAAGGGATTTGATCCGGCAAAAACCGGAATCGCCATTGTGCAGAAGGAAAAAGCAAATCTCCGCAAAGTTCAGGAAGAGCAGACACTTGAATAGTATTATTTTTTTCTGCTAAAGACGCGATAGTTCATCCACGGGAATATAGGATGTTCCTTTTCTATTTCAGTAAGCCATTCGGTGCTCACCGTATTGCTTCCAAGTGAATCAAACACCGTGGTGAATGACAGAATATTTTTCTGGAACATATCTTTTACGTAGTCAGGAAGTCTGTCCTCATGTATCATCTTCTGCCAGTCGCCCGACTGCGCCAGCAGCAGTTCTTTCGCGCCAAGATTGAGCAGACGCGCCTTGAGCCCTGTATCAGACGGGAAACGCTCCGTGAGGTCTATCATACGCTCACATGCTTTTCTGGTGTAGCGAATCATCCAGCCGTTTGAGCTGTCAAGCAAATCTTCACCATAGCCGGTACCGCTCGCAGCGCTCGGATAAGGCTCTATTCTTGGAAGCGAGAATTGATTGTCAAGAAGGTCGCGGCACAGTGCAAGCTCAACGCCTTCGCGCGCGCTCACCGTGCGAACCACCTGCTCAAGCCATGATATTCCTTCAAACCATGTCTGGCCGAGCAGCTCAGCCGGAATGGTGCACACAACTTCAACATCCTGGCCGCTCATCAATTCCGCGGCTCTGTCAAGTTTGCCGCACTTCGCTTCGCAGAATGCCCGCGCGTCCCTGGCAGCCTGTTCGCCGGCAGCCGTTCCGTCGTATATCGGATATTCATCTTCTGCCACGGCGTCCTCAGGGTCAACCGTGCCGTTTGCATAGTATTTATATCCTGTCTGCACGCGCACTTTGCTTTTTCCGGCAAACGGTGCAAGCGCTTCCTGCTCAAGGTCAAATCCAATGTCACGCTGCTGCATACGGTACACACTGTTGCGGCAGAAACTTTCCGGCTCGGCGCCAGACTCAAGCGCATCGTGGTCACGCGCAAACAGCGCAAGGGAGTTGCTGCATCTTACCGGAGCAAAAATGCCCGTCTCAGGAGGATTTTCGGCAAAGAGGAATCCGTGGTTTTCAAGAATGGTATAATTTATGCCATACGGGCGAAGCAGCTTTTCAAAACCCTTTGCCCAGCCCATGTACGGCAGCCAGAACCCTTCGCCTGAATCGCCAAAGAAATGGCGGTGCGCATACAAGCCTGTTTCTATCTGCGCGTTGATCACTTCCGGAAGGTCTGCATACTGCGGCAGGAATGCGTATGTCGCCGCCGTAGGAATAAGCTCTATCATATCTTTTGAAGCGAAATATTTGAATTTTTCAAGGAGCTTCTGACCGTACACTTCCACAAAGTCAATCTTGTCTTTCTGAGCCTTCATGAGACATGTCTGAGCCTGTGCAAGAAGCGCCTGGTTTTTATTGCACCGCTCAAGCTCCGCCTTGCCCAGCGCAATGCGACGGTCAACCCATTCGATGTACTGGTTCTGAACCTGTGCGTCATCAAGCAGCGTGCACAGTGGAGCCGAAAGCACGACGCCCAGCTTCACCGGAACGTTTTCGCCTTCAAGCCGTGAAATCATGTTGAGCAGCGGAACATAGGTATCTGCGATTGCGGAGAAAAGAATGTCGTTCTGCGCGGCGAAGTCCACCTTTGAGTTGCTGTTATGAATATAGCCCTGCTCTGCGACAAGTATCAGGACAAGATTTTTCTTTGCCATGAGATTATTTCTCCCCATTATGAAAATGACTGGCGGTGGTTGTTATAATGGTCATGAAGCAGCGTTTCCATTCCGGAAAGTTTCATTATCGGGCTCATCTTCATTTCCATTCCAGGACGCATGCTGGCAAGCGCCTCGTTTCCCACCGGAATTTCAATGCATTTTGTCAAAGCAAGCACCGATGCAAGTCCCGCATGAGTGCTGTACGCCAATTCTATAGTAAAGAATCTTTTTCCGCCTGGAATGAGCACATACTGTTCACGGTCATTCATTGAAATCTGAATGTCAAACGAATCGACACTCTTTGTCATTTCCGCTGAGTCAAAGAAAGAAATGTGCAGGAAGAGCGACACCACGGAACTGTCGGAATGAAGCATCTTGAGGTCAGCTTCCTTGATGTCCCAGAACACAAACGCCCACACCGGATTCCTAAGGATTGCGCAAATCTGCGTCTCGTTGTATGACTGCGGGAGTGTTTCTGCCGGCACGTCGTCGGACGTCTGCTTTATTTGAACAGTGCTGTCCGCCTTGCGTTCATTCTCCATTTCATCCGCAACATCAAGCAATTCACCGATGATGAACCTTCTGTTGAGATTGTCAGGAATGTCTATACCATAATCGTCAGCAAGCGATATAAGATCGGCTGTAGAAATTGATTCAAGATATTGGCGTGAAAGGAACGTTTTTTCCATACGTGCTATAATCTCCAAAATTCATGGTTATGTCAAGAACAGATAAAAATTGAACTTCATTTTCCAAAATTGTCAAGCAATAAATTTTCATCTTAACTGGAGAATTTCTCTTGACTAAAATAAATTTTAGGAATATAGTTTGTATCGCGTTCAGCAATGAAAGCAATGGGCTATTAGCTCAGTAGGTAGAGCAACGCCCTTTTAAGGCGTGGGTCTCGTGTTCGAATCACGAATAGCTCAAGGAAAAGACTGGACTTCTTGTTCAGTCTTTTTTTTTGTCCACCGGTCAGTGTCGCGGCGTGAACAAAAGGGGTATTGTAAAACATTCGTAAAAAAAGTATTTTTAGATGAAGAAATAGATTGGCAAAACCGCAGTAACACTACCAGCTTTGACTTCAGTCTTTCTTTTACTTCTTACACTATGGAACGGCAGAATGAATATTGCAATGTTTGCAGACGGTTATTATCCAAGAATCAACGGTGTCACTACTTCTGTTGAATCATATGCAAGGAAACTTTCGGAACTCGGCCACCACGTTGTCATCGTTGCCCCTTCATATCCTATCGAGGAACAGAAGAACGGCCGGTATATCGAAGCGGAGTCTGACGCAAAACAGCCGTTCTCTGTATTGCGACTCAAATCAAACCAGCTTGTATTCTCAAAGGTAGACCGCTCGGTCAGACGAAATCAGTTTGCAGTGCTTGTCCGTTCACTTGACGCCTTCAAACCAGACGTGCTGCACATAAACAGCGAATGGGTGCTCGGCGGATTCGCGCTCCGCTACTCAAAGCTGCGCGGCACTCCGGTTGTATTCACGCTGCACACCTTGTGGGAAAAATATATTTTGAATTATACAAAGATTGTTCCCGCGTCATTTGTACCGCTTTTTGTAAAGACAGTCGAACATCGGTTCATCTCCGCGGCATCACAGCTTATCGTCCCTACGGAGCTGATACGTCACGTCGCCGAGCGATATGGCGCTTCGTGCAACATAACAATTCTTCCCACCGGAATTCCTGACTTCAAGCTGAACTACAACAAGACATACGCCGCTCAAATAAAGGCACAGCTCCTTGAAAAATTCCCGGCGCTCGCGGGAAAGCGCATACTTGTCTACGTGGGACGCCTTGCCAAAGAAAAGAACATGCCGTTCCTGCTGTCTGCGTTTGAACAAATCAAAGCCACCCACAAAGACACTGCGCTGCTCATCGTAGGCGGCGGTCCGGTGGAAGGTGAACTGCACGCCATCGCCAACAAATCAAAATACCGCGACAGCATTGTGTTCACCGGGTTTGTCAGTTCAGAAGATGTCACCTATTACTACAGCCTTGCAGATGTGTTTGTATTTCCGAGCAAGACAGAGACACAGGGGCTGGTCACACTCGAAGCAATGCGGTGCGGCATTCCGGTCGTCGCAATAGGCGAAATGGGAACCGTTGATGTCATGCAGGGAGACCACGGCGGATTCATGGTTGAAGACGACACCGCGCAGTTTGTTCAGAAAGTGAATCTTCTGCTCGATGATGAAAAGCTCCGCACGGAAAAGGCTAAAGAGGCTGCCTTGTGGGGAAGCAAATGGTCGCTTAAAATCCTTACTCCGCAACTTGTCACGGTATACGAGAACGCAGTCAAATCTCGCGGCGCAAATTAAATTCCCATTGCACAACTGAATTTAATGAAGTATAGTAAGGCATGACTTCTATCCGTTCAAATAATTGGACACACTTTGTTGCGATTCTCTCATTGCTATTCATTTCATCACCATTTGTCACGGCGGCCCCCCGTAGTGCTCAGGAGCTCGTCCAGTCGGGAAGCTGGATTTACGATGCAGTTACGGCTCTTGCCATGGAAAGCGGAACGGTCAACTTTGCTGACTGCTCCGCACTTTCAATTGAAGAAATCAAAACCTACCTGCAGGAAATTGAATATGATTCCCTGAGTGCTGCCGGCAAAACACAGTATGACATGATCATGTCTTATTTTGCCAACAACACATGGTCCGCGGACTGCGGCATCGTCTCCGTTGGCACAGAACCGGAAGTGAATGTCGAAGGACAGTACAAATCCAACAGCGACCTTGACTGGATATTTGACCGCTACGCACGCAAACCATTCATCGCCTTCCCGCTTACCCTTTCTCTGGGAGACTGGGTTTCAATGTATTCGGGAATACATTTTGCCCAGAACAAAGGGGTCATGAGTCACGATGACAACTACATAAACATCCCGCTTTCAGCAGACGCAACGGACATCAACTTTCCTTGGAACACCTATTTTTCAACCGGACACAAATTCAACGAAAATGCAGGAGTGGCATTTAAATTCGGAACTAATCCACGTTCCGTAGGACGCACGCTCACCGGCAGCTGCATCATGTCTGATTACCTCACCGGCGCAACGTATGCAGAGCTTTCGTTCTTTTCTTCAAACATCAAATGGACTACAGAAGCGGTACAGCTCAACGTTGACCGCTATTACTACTCGCATCGCATCGACTTGCGTCTGTTCAAGAAAGTATCATTTTCCGTTCTTGAAGGGACGCTCACCAACGCGCCGCTTGAACTGCGGTACTTGAATCCGTTTACCATCTACCACGGCTTCACCCCATGGCGTGACTACGGCTCAAATGATTCGCACAACTGCGAAATCATGGCGTTCAAGGCGGAATATTCGCCGGTGAAATACCTGCGCTTCTACGGGCTGTTCGTGCAGGACCAATGGCAGACGCTGTACGAGCGCACAAACTGGCCTGACGATGAAACACCAAACGGACTTGGCGGGCAGCTTGGTACGGAGGCATATATTCCGGCAGGAGACGGCTATTTCCATGCAGCTCTTGAAGGATATTACGCGGACCCGTTCTTGTACATCAAGCAGAGTCCAAAATGGTCGTATGTGCGCACCTATTCAGAGAACATAGGCGACATGGCGGTGTTCTACGAATGGGTTGGCTCTCCGTTTGGACCTGACACGGTTTCTGGTGAACTTACTGCAGGATACGAAGTGCCGGCAAAGTGGTCGCTTAACCTTACCTATCTTTTCATTTGCCGCGGTCAGTATTCTGATTCCTCCATATTTACAAAATGCGGCTGGGGCGGAACAGAACTCGACTCCGATGACAGCAAATGGATTTATCCTATAAAAGGTGCCACCGGCTACATTGCGCAGCGCGATGCAGTCACTCCTTCAGGGGAAAATCCTGAATACGTAAACCGTATCTCACTCCGCGGCACATGGCATCCCGCTTCATACCTTTCTGTCACTTTGCAGCCGGGATATGTCTTTACGTACAACAACGGGCATGTCGCCGGAGAAACTGCGCAAGGATTCGAGGCGGCTGTTTCGATTTCATGCAAACTGTGTGAATTGCACAAAATTAATTGGGACATGAACAACAAGCCGACCGTCAGGAACTGATTTTCTAGACAACCAGGTCATGAGCGGAATGCCCTTTGACCTGGTGCTATTCAGTATCATAAAACCGCAGAAACAATCACATTTAGTTCAGTCTGACACTCTTTCTCATTGTGTAAAAAACGCCATTTTGCTATAATCTAGGTCGATTGGCTTATCAAAAGTCAAACTCTATAAATAAGAGGTATACGATATGAAGTACACGGCAGAAGTGGAACATATGTGTCCGCTCGCAAAGGCTGCTTATCATGGACCGGCTCCAATTCCTGAAGAAGGAAACTGGGTGCAGGCTAAAAAAGTTGAGGACATTTCCGGCTTTACACACGGTGTGGGCTGGTGCGCACCACAGCAGGGCGCCTGCAAACTTTCTCTCAACGTCAAGAACGGCGTCATTGAGGAAGCTCTTGTTGAGACAATCGGCTGCTCAGGCATGACGCACTCTGCCGCAATGGCAAGCGAAATCCTCATCGGAAAAACAATCATCGAGGCGCTCAACACCGACCTCGTCTGCGATGCAATCAACACCGCAATGCGCGAACTCTTCCTCCAGATCATCTACGGCCGCACACAGTCTGCTTATTCAAAAGACGGACTCAAAGTGGGCGCTTCTCTTGAAGACCTTGGAAAGAACCTCCGCTCACAGATCGGAACCATGTTTGCAACCCGCAAGACTGGCCCTCGCTATCTTGAAATGACTGAAGGCTACGTAGAACAGATTGCTGTCGACAAAGACGGTGCAATCATCGGCTACAAGACAATCAACTTCGGCAAACTTATGGACGCGCTCAAAGCGGGCACTGATCCAAAAGAAGCGATTGAAAAAGCACGCACTCACTACGGACGCATCACTCCGGAAGAAGGCGCAGTAAAACTCATCGACCCACGCAAAGAATAATTAGGAATACGGAGGAATAGAACTATGTCATTATTTGAAGATTATGAAAGCCGTATCCCACAGATAAACAAGGCTTTGAAGGCAAACGGATTTTCTGAAGGAGAAAAAGGACTTCAGGAAGCACGCGATCTCTGCAAGAGCAAGGGATTCGATCCATACGACATCTGCCAGCAGACGCAGCAGATTTGTTTCGAGGATGCAAAATGGGCATACGTGCTCGGCTCGGCAATCGCATTGAAGAAGGGCGAAAAGAACGGCGGAATAACCGGTTCTGACGCTTCTGCCACCATCGGCGAAGGACTCCAGTCATTCTGTCTGCCGGGTTCAGTCGCTGACGACCGCAAAGTCGGTCTTGGCCACGGAAACCTTGGCGCACGCCTTCTTTCTGAAGACAGCCAGTGCTTCTGCTTCCTCGCAGGCCACGAGTCATTCGCTGCCGCAGAAGGAGCAATCAAGATTGCACAGAACGCGAACAAAGTCCGCAAGAACAAGCTCCGCGTCATTCTCAACGGTCTTGGAAAAGACGCAGCACAGATCATCAGCCGCATCAACGGCTTCACCTATGTCCAGACACAGTTTGACTACTACAACGGCGAAGGCACCGACAAGGCGCTCAAGATTGTCCGCGAAGTTCCATACGGCAACAAACCGGAGCGCCTCTGCGTGAAGTGCTACGGTGCAGATGACGTACGCGAAGGCGTTGCAATCATGTGGCACGAGGACGTCGATGTTTCCATCACCGGAAACTCAACCAACCCTACCCGCTTCCAGCACCCAGTCGCAGGCACCTACAAAAAGGAACGCCTTGAGCACGGAAAGAAATACTTCTCAGTCGCTTCCGGCGGCGGAACGGGACGCACTCTGCATCCAGACAACATGGGCGCAGGTCCGGCATCTTACGGCTTCACCGACACCCTGGGCCGCATGCACTCAGACGCACAGTTCGCAGGTTCTTCATCAGTTCCTGCACACGTCGAGATGATGGGCTTCATGGGCATGGGCAACAACCCAATGGTCGGCTGCACCGTTGCATGCGCAGTAGCCGTTGCTCAGAGCTTTAAGAAATAAGCAGTATGCTACAAACGCGAGTTTGGGCTTGTCCCAAACTCGTAGCGCTAAAACGAAGTTTTAACAAGTTTGCAATGCTTTTTAAAGGCAGTTCTCTTCGGGGGGACTGCTTTTTTTATTTCTTCAGATTGGATATACTGTAAACATGATGGAGGAGCCGTCCAAATGAAAAAAAACTTCACCCTGTTGGTGTCACTACTTCTTTTTATGCCGTTGGCACAGTCAGCGTTCTGCTATGAATACCGCACCGATGCATATTTCATTACCGGCACAAAAGCACAGTCGCTGACCAATTCAGATACAGTCGCCGTATCAAACAACACCTTGCGCGTACGGTACCGGGAACGCGACTATGAGCGGAAGATACAAAGCTCTCCGGCGCATACCGTTGTTACGCACGACCCGCTCATTGACTTGCTTACAAGCATGGCATTTGAAGAAGCCGCGGCAGACATAAACAAGAACGGATATTTCGTTGCAGGAGCAAAATGGCCTTCCGCATGGACACGCGATATGTCGTATGCGATAGATTTGTCACTCGGCTTTCTCTTTCCTGAAGCAACGGAAAAATCGCTTGAGACCCGCATAGAAGACGGCATCATTCTCCAGGACACCGGAAGCGGCGGAAGTTATCCGGTAAGCTCCGACAGAATTGTCTGGGGAAAGGCAGCATATTCTTACGCGCTCTGGAAGCAAGACAGCGCCTACTTCAAATATGTATACGATGTTCTTTCAAAGACGCTTCATCAGGATTATGAAGTCATCTACGACAATAACAAGAACTTGTTCCGAGGTGAAACATCATTTCTTGACTGGCGTGAACAGACATATCCCCGGTGGATGGACGCAACATACATCGGTTCAAGCTATGCGCTCAACACAAACATATTGTTTTATTCCGTGCTGAACAACATGATAGAACTCGCCGTCCGCTGCAACAAACAAGACGAAGCTGCAGAATGGCGCGACAAGGCTGAAAAGCTGCTTACCGGAATAACGACCTATTTTTGGATAGATGATAAAAATTATTTCGGCTCATATTACATCGACCAGCCGCTTTCTTCACTCTACGAAGGGTATGAAACGCTTGGCGAATCCCTTGCAGTAATTGCAGGAATCGCTCCCGAAGGAACTGCCGCAGACGTACTCAACGCGGTAAAACCCGGTGCATGGGGAATGCCGGTCGTTGCACCGCAGCTCTCAGGAATAAAGGCGTATCATAATGACGCCGTTTGGCCTTTTGTGCAGGGATACCGTTGTCTTGCGCTCAAGAAGGCAGCCTCATACAATTCTTGCGAAAAAGAGTTTGCTTCCATGATCTACACATCGGCACTGTTCCGAACCTTCCGCGAAAACTACCGTTCATCCGACGGCGACATGAATGGCACAGAACTTTCTTCAGACAGACAGCTCTGGTCGGTCGGGTCATGGCTTTCGATGGTCTACCGTCTCATATGCGGCATAGATTTCACTCCGGAAGGACTTGCCCTGAACCCGCTTGTATTTGATTCGTTAAACAAAGGAATATCACTTGAAGGATTTATGTTCGCCGGAAACACACTGAATCTAACTATAATCGGCACGGGCGACAAAATTGAGTCATGCACGGTAAACGGAAGTCAAGTTAAAGGAAATGTCGTCCTTCCCTATAAAAATAGAACTACATACAATGTCAGAATTAGTATGAAAAAAAGTGCCGCCACTGCGCCAGCACAGGAGCCGCTTTTTGACAGCTGCTCAGTCACACCATACATTCCGTCTCCCGTTGTCACCATTGAAGGAAATGAAACTTCTTGCACGTGGAATCAAAAGAATGAAGACGGATTTGATATCACCTGCAACGGACTCTTATATTCTCATTCAAGCGAAAATGAACTCACCGCTTCCGCAGGAAAGACAGTCGATGTGTACACAATACGCTCGCCAAGCGGCATTCTTCCCGTTCTTCCCAGCGTGCCAGTCCGCACAGAAAGCATAAAGAACACTCGCTTTATTGAAGCGGAATCTTCAAAGGCAAAGGGCGGTACAATCGTAAAGACAGAAAGCACTCGTGAAAAACTATCAGCCAACCTTGACGCCACTCTTCCAAATGGAACGGGCTACGTCCAAAACTGGGGAAACGAAGAAGGAGACTCACTCACCTTCACGTATAATGCTCAAAAAGAAGGTGAATACTTCATCGACTTTAGGTACAACAACAGCCTGGGCCCTATAAACACCGGTGACAAGTGCGCAATCAGAGCCGTCCTTGTTGACGGCATACTCATACGCCGCATACCGCTGCCACAGCTTGGAAGCAAAACACGATGGACGTTCAGCGAACCGCTGCGCATTTATCTTTCAAAAGGCAAACATTCGATATCGCTTGTCTGCGACAGTTCTTGCTACAGCCAACATCACCGCATTAATGAAGTGTCCGTAGATTTGCTCAGAGTTTCCGCAAGGGAATATTTTTAGGAATCTTCACTACCGGAATAATCAGTTGAATCGTCGTCTTTTTTCGCGGACCACGACGACTGCTTTTCATGAAGCATATCCTCATCCTCACGCCCCTGCCAAACAGTATGCGGGTTCAGGTTGTTTTTCTTAACAGGAATTTTATGATGTTGTAAAGAATAATATTCATCATCGTCCATAATCATGCTTCCTTATCAATCAGGCTGCCTTCCGCTTCAATTTCAAGACCACTCTTAATATTCTGCACAAGCGGATTTTCTATTCTGACGGAAATGAGCGTTCCTTGTTCAACAGGCTGCAAAGAAGAACATTGTACATGAATGAAGTTAGAAGTCACCGCATGAATCAAACAATCGCCTGTCTTGTTTGCACGCTGACTGCGGCTGTTCTCTACAATTGCAGCAAGGGATTTTCCTGAAAACGAAGAAATATAAGCTGTCTTTCCTTGCACAGCCTTTTCAGTAAGCCATGCGACACGCTCATCTTTTATGCGCTCAGGAATTTTTGGCGTCATGGTAAACGCTGGAGTGCCCGGCCGGGGTGAAAATGGAAATGCGTGTATCCAGGCAAAATGCGCTTCATCGCATAGTTTTTTTGTTTGCTCAAAGTCCTGTTCGCTTTCGCCCGGAAATCCGGCAATAATATCACATGCAATGAAAGGATTTTCCTTTGCAGTTCTAAGACGCGCTATTGCATCAAGCACCGTCTGCCGCGAATAAGGACGATTCATCTTCTTCAAAATGGCATCACTTCCTGACTGTATTGACAAATGAAATGACGGCTGCACACGCTCGCTTCGTAACACGGCGCACAGTTCTTCTGTAATGCATTGTGGATAATAGCTTGCAACGCGAAATGAAATGCGTTCTGTCTTCTGAATCAATGTCGCAAGCAATTCCGCAAAAGACGCACTGTGCCCATCGTGCGTTTTTCCCGCGTACTGACTCATATTTACGCCGGTAAACACCACTTCATGCATACCGCTGCGCTCAAGCTGCTGTACACGCGAAAGAACTTCATCAACATCAAGCGATACAGCCTTGCCGCGTGCGATATGAATTCTGCAGAAGGTACATGAATTGTTACATCCATCCTCAACTTTTATTGAAGCGCGACTGTGCTTTTCAAACACCGGGGTATAGAGGGTAAATGCGTCAAGTTTGCACTGTTGCGCATCGTTACTGTTCTTGCCCAAAATTTGACTTTTGGCAGCTGTGCCTGCCGCAGCGCATTTTTCCGCGATATAGTCATTTACCTTCTGTATTGCAATGCAGTCTCCGCCGTTTTCTGCAAGAAGACGCATATCTTTTGCAATCTGGGCAAGCAGAAATTTCTTTGTGCCAGGAAGAACAGCGATACGTTCAGGACAAAGCGCAGTAATGGAATTGCTGTCAACTTCCGCATAGCAACCGGTTACAATAACAATTGCACGCGGGCATTTCTCCAGCAGCAGGCGGATTGTTCTGCGGGCTTTCTGTTCAGCCTTGCCGGTGACGGTGCAGGTGTTCACCACGCCAAGAATCGTATCATTCTGTTCCGGTGACTGAGCTGTCAATTGCTCAAGGTCTATTACAAATCCATTGTCTGCGAAAGAACGGGCGGCTCCTTCAGTTTCATCCTGATTGAGCCGGCAGCCGAGTGTTTCAAAATGTATTGTTGCTTTTGATTCCAATTGCATAGTGCGGTCCGTCTCATTGAGCCGCAATTCCATGTCCATTTACTGCAAATGAGACTGGCAGCGGGCTTTGCCAAGAACTGCATCTTGCTGAGCAGCATTGAGGGAAAGCGCTTTATTATACGCAGCCATCGCATTGCTATAGCTTCCGGTCATTTCACGCGCATAGCCAAGTCGCGTCCACCAGTAGTCGATGAGCGGTTCACTGCGCACAGACGCCGTAAGCGCAATATCTGCGTGCTCATACCGTGCCTGTCTAATATATATTTCACCCATGTAGTAATATGTCTTGCCAACCCGGCTTCCATTTTCTGGCGCATTTGCAATATAACTCTGGAAAAGTTCAAGAGCCTCGTTGTTCTTGCCAAGATAATATTTTGCTTCGCCCAAGACTTCCATGATTCTTACATCATACGGATTTATCTTTCTGGCATCGGAACCGCGCTGCTCCGCCTCGCTGTACTGCTTATTCGCAATGAGCGACCAGCAAAGCACCGCATATGAATCAAGATTATTTGGATTAGCCTTCAATTCCGCTTCACATGCAGCAATTGCGCTTTTGTAGTTTCCTGCGGTGTACAGTTTAAGCGCATCCGGCTTTTCTGCCGACTGGGCAGCAAGTGATGTAAAGGAAAAAGCACAAGCTGCAATCAGCACAATGAATTTCTGAATTTTGTTTTTCATTACCGCGCCCCCCCCTGCAAATCTTTTGTCATCGTGCAGCTGCCTGAAAATTTTGAGCCTGGTTCAAGTACAACTTGCGCAGTGGTAAGGTCTCCTTCCACAGAGCCTGAAGCCGTGACAAAAATCATTTTCTTTCCGGTGATGTTTCCTTTCACCTTGCCTTTCACAAGCACTCTGTTCGCACTGATGTCGGCATTCACTTCTGCTCCGGAATCAATGTATAAGTCACTCGTTGCTTCTATCGTTCCGTTCACTTTGCCTTTAATCATAAATGGCTGGGCAAATTTAATGCTGCCATTGAACGTAATGTCACTAGCCATGACGGTATCAAAATCTTCCTCGTCAAGTTCAAAAACTGTTGTATCTTTATCTTCTACCATGACGCTATTTTATTATATTGCTCGGAATTGTTCAATTAGGTCGCTGAACTCCTTGCCTTCTTTGACTACAATCTTACGACCATTTCGTCCGCGTCACCGCTCGGCGGTGTCGCTCTGCCTTTCCGCCCTGACGCTGAACTCCTTGCCTTCTTTGACTACAATCTTACGACCATTTCGTCCGCGTCACCGCTCGGCGGCGTCGCTCTGCCTTTCCGCACTGACGCTGAACTCCTTGCCTTCTTTGACTACAATCTTACGACCATTTCGTCCGCGTCACCGCTCGGCGGTGTCGCTCTGCCTTTCCGCCCTGACGCTGAACTCCTTGCCTTCTTTGACTACAATCTTACGACTACGAAAACAATACGCTTGAAAAAACAATATAATGCTAGTATTATAGAAGGAACGGATAAAACCGCCATTTTTAATTTCAAAGAGGCTCACTCATGAATTTTGTTGAAGAAATGAAAAAGAAAGCAAAGGCATACGGAAACAGCCTTGTTCTTCCGGAAGGAACTGAAGAGCGCACTGTTGTTGCTGCGTCAAAAATCGTTGCCGAAAAGCTCGCAAAGTCAGTAACACTGCTGGGCAAACAGGCCGACATAGAGAAAGTCGCCGCAGACAAAGGCGTAAAACTTACCGGAATTACCTTCATTGATCCGTCAACATCAGAATGGCTTGATGATTTTGCAAACACTTACTGCGAAATGCGCAAAGGCAAAGTAAATAAAAAGACCGGCGCTCCAGAAATTCCGGATGCTGCAGCAGCAAAAGAATTTCTTCTTAAGGATCCGCTCAGCTTCGGTGCAATGATGATTCACAAAGGATACGCTGATGCAATGGTAAGCGGTGCGCTTTCTTCAACCGCTTCACTTCTCCGCGCAGGACTTAAAATCATTGGTACGGAAAAAGGAAGCAACACCGCTTCGTCTTGCTTTGTCATGGACACACACGACAAGCAATGGGGTCATGAAGGACTCATGATTTTCTCAGACTGTGCCGTTGTTCCAGAGCCTACAAGCGAACAGCTCTCAGATATCGCCGTTGCCGCGGCAAAGTCATGCAAAGAACTGCTTGGCTGCGAACCAGCAGTTGCAATGCTTTCATTCTCAACAAAAGGCTCCGCTGCAGGTGAAGTTGTTCAGCGTGTTCAAGATGCTGTAAAGATGGCTCATGAAAAAGCACCAAATCTTCTGCTTGATGGCGAAATGCAGGCAGACGCAGCGCTCGTCCCGTCAGTAACAGACAAAAAAGCTCCAGGCTCACCAGTACGCGGTAAAGTAAACACCATCATTTTCCCGAACCTTGGCGCAGGAAACATTGGCTACAAACTTGTTCAGCGCCTTGGCCATGCAGATGCATACGGACCAATTCTCCAGGGCTTTGCACAACCAATCAGCGACCTGAGTCGTGGCTGCTCAGTTGACGACATTGTTGTCACCAGTGCAATCACCCTTGTTCAAGCTGGAAAAAAATAAGGATACACGCAGACAGTAAAACATGAATGCAGACAGAAATAAACAGCTAATCAGACAGCGCGTCATACATCATTTGTGCAAAAGAACAGTTGTTTTTTCTGTCTGTTTTTTTATGCTCTGCTCATGCGCTTCAAATAAAAAAAAATCTATTAAAAATGGAATTCCTGACAATTGTTTTGAAGACGGCTCACCTATTGTAAATGCAGACACCTGTTTTGACGGACGGGATACCGTTCTGTTTACTTTCGGCGGCGACATCATGTCACACCGCCCGAATTTCAGCATGAAAGAATATGATTCAATCTACAATGACATTTCTCCGTTTCTCAAAGAAAGTGATTTGGCATTTGCAAATCTTGAATCTCCCGTAGATGACCTTCTGCCGTACAGTTCATATCCCAACTTCAACATACACCACGGATATCCCGATGCAGCAATACAAGCGGGATTCAATGTATTCAGTCTTGCAAACAACCATGCAAATGATCAGAAACTTGACGGCATCAAGGGAACAGTGCATTACTTTAAAAATAAAATGGCAGACACCGCTTCAACAGCCCGTCCGGTATATGCATGTGGTCTCAAAACAAATGCAAACGATCCGCTCACCTATCAGCTTATTGATGTAAAGGGATGGAAAATTCTCTTTGTCGCAATCACTGAAATTCTTAACAGAAACGACTATGCTTCATACATAGATCTTTTCCGTCCTAACCAAAAGCAACGCGCTCTTCTTATACAAAAAATTAAAACGCTCAGAGAAATGAATCCCTGCGATTTATTCATTTTGAGTATTCATTGCAGCGATCCTGAATACGTTACTTCGATTGCAGAATCTCAGCGGGAATTTTATCTTACGCTTTTAAACAACGGAGTTGATGTTGTTTGGGCAAACCATCCGCATGTGGCAAAGTCATGGGAAGCAGTCGGTTCAAAGCAGAACGGAAAGGTAAGTAAAATTATCTTTTTTGCGCTTGGCAATACAATCAGCGGTCAGCGTTGGCAACCTTCTTTTAGCGAACCAGAGGCTGCCCACGACAGCACCGGCGATGGTTATCTTGTGCAAGTCCGCTTTGAAAAGGACAAAAATGGCATTCACATTGTTTGGATTAATCCGGTTCTAATTACAACGTATATAACTCCGTCATACGGATTTGTCATAAAGAAACTTGACGACTCATTCATCAATTCTCTTGAACAAAGCGATCAAAAAAAATGGTCGCACTATCTCAATGATAGAAAAATTTTAATGGAAAATACAAAAGGAACAACACTATGGCAATAGATTACAAAAGTCTCCCAGTCTATGAACAGAAGCAGCGCATTCTTGACACACTTGCAGAAAATCAAGTGATTGTCGTTCAAAGTCCTACCGGCAGCGGAAAGACAACACAAATTCCTGTCATCTTGCACGAGGCAGGATATTCTGCGCACGGCATCATAGCCGTAACCCAACCACGCCGCATTGCAGCAATGAGTGTAAGTGAATTCATCGCAAAGCAGCTGAACACAACGTATCCAGGACTGGTCGGCTACAAGATGCGTTTTGAAGACAAGACAGATGAAACGACAAAAATAAAAATCATGACCGACGGCATCTTGCTTCAGGAAATGAAACTTGACCCGTGGATGAGCAAATATTCCGTGGTGATGGTGGATGAAGCGCATGAACGAAGTTTAAATATTGACTTTGTATTGGGATTGCTCAAGCGCATTCTTGCGGAACGTAAAGATTTTAAAGTCATCATCAGCTCCGCAACAATGAATGCGGAAGCGTTCAGCACCTATTTTGACGGCTGCCCAATTGTCACCATAGACACTCAAATTTATCCGGTGACCATGGTGTATGATCCGCCGGCAATTCCGGCAAGCACGCTCAATGACAGCGCAAGCGAGGCATTGCTTGCTAAAATAGAAAACACCATAGATCGTGTGCTCGACAATCATGACCAAGGCGACATCCTTGTATTCCTTCCGGGAGAAAAAATCATCCGTGACTGCGTTGCACGTTTATCAAGCGCATCATTTCATTCAAAGATTCATATCGTACCGCTCTACGGTCGTCTGGCAAAGGAAGAACAAGAGCATGTCTTTGACTCTGCCCCGTTTGGCAAGAAGAAAGTTGTCATCAGCACGAACATTGCAGAAACTTCAGTCACCATCAATGGCATCACGACTGTCATAGACTCAGGACTTGCAAAACTCAATTACTACAGTCCGAAAACTTTTACTTCCAGCCTTATTGAAACGCCGGTAAGCAAAGCAAGCTGCAATCAGCGCCGCGGTCGCGCAGGACGCACCTGTCCTGGCACCTGCTACCGTCTATACTCAATAAAAGATTTTGAAACACGCGAAACGTATACGCTTGAGGAAATTTACAGAACTGATTTAAGCGAAGTCGTGCTACGAATGTCAGAGCTTGGCATTACAGATTTTGACAAATTTGATTTCATCTCACCGCCAGGTCATGAAGGAATTGTCGGCGCCGTAGAAACACTTTCCATGCTCAAGGCACTTAACCAAGACGGAACGCTCAGTCCGACCGGTAAACTGATGGTTCAGTTCCCGCTTGAACCAAGAATCAGTAGAATCATTGTTGAAAGCATCATGCACTACCCTGACGTTCTTGAAGAAGTGCTTATTGCGGCGTCATATCTAAGCGCACAGTCTCCATTTATTCTTCCGGCAGGAGAAGAGATGGATGCGCGCAAGGCCCATCATGCATTCCGTGACATGCAGGGTGACTTTGTAAGCTATGTAAAATTGTATCGAACATATATGAACATGACAAACAAGGAAAGATTTTGTGAAAATAATTATCTTGATACACGGGTCATGGCAGAAATTGCAAACATTAAATTTCAACTTGAGGACATTGTAAGTCATATGGGCATTCCGCTTACAGGTGGCGGCAGCATGGACAATTATTTGTGCTGCATTGCAAGTGGAATGATTCAGTTTGTATGCGTCCGGGAAGGTCGCGAAAGCTATCGCAGTCTTACCGCGGATCATATTTCCATACACCCCGGTTCATCAATGTTCCGCAGTGATCCGCTCTACATTGTTGCCGGCGAAATCGTCAAGACAAGCAGAATGTTTGCAATGAGCGTTTCTCCACTCACCAAAAACCTGCTTGCAAAAATTGATCCTTCCCTTGAAGGACAGCTTGCCAAAGTGCGCGGTAAAAACGGCAGAAGTCTTACCGGCAGCTTTGAATACTCAGGTTCATCATTCCGCGAGGAACATGGTCGTGTTGGCAGAAGCGACTCCCGCTTTGCAAAGAATCCACTCATCGGTGACAACGGCCTCTTCAAGAAAAAAGATACAAAGAAAAAAGATGACTGCGTAGTCATCGACGGCACTTCGTTCACCATAGATTCATTTAAAGGAAAAAAGACACTGGTACTTCCGTGGCAGCAGTTCCGCACGGCATTATCACTCGAACACAATGAGAATCTTCTTGCACAAATCAGCGGACTTCGCGGCAAAATCATTATGAACGGTGGATTCTCACTGCTCGATGGCGAAAAGATGGAAATAATCATCAAGACAGCGCGCATTCTTAACCTTGAGCCTATTGCAGAAAACAGCTGGCAGCGCAAACTGAATATTTCAATTCATGAGGAAGGTGGCAAAGAAAAACTCGTGAATGTCATTGACTGCATCATGCGCGTAACAGTTGCTAAATCTTCTTCGCGTGAGCTTGGATTTATCTGTCTCTTTACAGATGGAAACGGCACCTACTGGTTCAAGGTATCGCGCGGATTTTCAACAGCGTTGAACGAAAGTCTTTCTTCACTTGAAAAATTCATAGACGATACAAATGCAGACATGAGTCCTGCGCAAAAAGAAAAGGTGAACATCGTATACCGTGTGCTTAACGGCTTGTATGAATAGTTTTATTTTTCTAGCATTTCACTTGACGGCTCAGCAGCCGGCTGTTCAGACACATCCTGCTGCGTGCCGTACAAAGAATCTATCTGCAGCAAGATGCGCTTTGCTTTTTTTGCATTTGCATTCGGCGTTTTTTTAACAACAGGCGTCTGCTTGGCGTCAGATTTTTTTTGTGAAGCGGCGGTCTTCTGCTCTTCTGCTTCCTTCTTTATAGCATCTTCATCAAGCGCGGCAATAGATTCAACATCTTTTCGCACAGAGGAATATCTTCCCTTTGCAAAGATATCAAGCCCTATGCCTTGCGTAGATACATCTTTGCTTGCAATATATTCTGCGCAGATTTGTTTGTATGCAGAACGACCGTATTTTGCGAATTCTTTTCCGAGCGCATATCGTAAATTCTTCTTCGTATCATCCTTGATGCTTTCTGATGCAAGCGCAAGGATTTCATCAGTGCCGGCGTGGTCGTACTGCAGAAGGTACGTTGCAATTTTTGACTTTGTGCTGTCGCCTACTTTTGCGTCAGTAATTTGCTTAACCAGATAATCATTGCCTTCTTTTGTATTGAGCAAGGCAAGCGTGTCATAGCAAGCTACTTTTACCGCATCAGATTCAGATTTATCTTTGCAACGGTATACAAGATATGGCACTGCCTGTTCCATCTTTCTGTCTTTTACCGTATTCACTGCCTCAAGACGTACCTTGTAATGAGAGTCCCTCAACGCCTGGACAATGACATCATCAGCGTTCTTGTCTTTAAAATGAGAAAGCCCCTTGATGACGTACACTCTAAAATTCGGGTCGTCCTGCTCATACAGTTTTATAAGAATCGGCTCAGACTCAGGTTTTTCCATTGCGCCGATGGCTTCCGCCGCATACATGCGCACAAATGCATTTTCATCTTCATTCTGAGCAATTTCAGCAAGTTTATCCCAAGTTTCCACCGCTTTTATTTTTCCAAGCACTTTCATAAGCGACTGTTTTTGCGCAGTTGTAAGGTCCTCTCGCTCAAGATAATCTGTCAAAAAGAGCGCCTCGTCCGTGCCACCAATATCACCAAGACAAGAGAGAGCGCCGTCAAAATAATTCTCGTCTTCTTTATCAATAAGCGTTTTTACGCCGGGGACCGCTTCCTTACAGTCAACCGCAGATACATATTTGAAGCAGGCATTTACCGTTTCTTTGCGTTCATCATAAGGATCATTGATAACCGTCACCGCAAAATCTTCAAGACAAGGATCTTTTAACTTTGTAAAATAAGCAATTATTTCCTGCTTAATCGCCGGACTCTTTGTCACTTGAAAAAGATCGTATATTTTGTCAACAAAGCGCATGTCCTCATTTTGAGTAAGCTCATCTATCAACGTGCTAATCTCAGATTCAAGACCGAATGAAAAAGTATCATTGCACTTCTGCACATACTCATCGGTATTATGGGATTCATCTGTTTCTGTGCTAGCCAAAATTTGAGCTGCGGTCGGTTTCTTCGGACGTCTTGCCGCAGGGACGACACCTTTTGACGCCTCAGCCTCCTGGGCAAAAAGCGCACCTGCGCAGGCAAGGAGCAATGCACATAAACAAATATTATTCTTCATAAGCCAGCCTCGCTATTTATTCATACTGTTTCTTATTAAACAGCATCAGAATGAAATTGTTTCAAGAATTCTTCACGGTAAGAAGCAAAGCGGTCTTCCTGTATTGCAGTGCGCACTTCCTTCATCATGTTATGGAGGAAATACAAATTGTGGTAGCTTGCAAGCATTGCAGAAAGTATTTCCTGCTCCTTGAAAAGATGACGCAGATACGAGCGTGAATATGTCTGACATACCTTGCAATGACATTCCGCATCTATCGGAGACTGGTCATGCATGAATCGTTCCTGCTTAATTGAAAGCATACCATGATGTGTAAAGTATGAACCGTTGCGACCGTTTCTTGTCGGGAGCACACAGTCAAACATATCAACTCCGTCAGCGACAGCTTCAAGTATGTATTCCGGAGTTCCAATGCCCATGACGTAGCGCGGCTTGTTATCAGGAAGCAGCTTCATTGTGTATTGGAGAACTTCAGCAAAAACGGCAGGTGTTTCGCCAACGCTCAGTCCGCCTATCGCTATGCCCGGAGAATCAAGTGAGCTCACCAGTGCAGCGCTTTCTTTGCGCAAATCTTCAAAAAAATTTCCCTGCACAATGGGAAACAGCATTCCTTTGTATCCTAACTCACGCTGCGCATTCCATTCTTTCATTGCGCGTTCTGCCCATGAAGAAGTAATTTTGAGCGCTTTCTCAGCTTCTTTTCTTTCTATGCCGTATCCGGTGCAAACATCAAGCTGCATCTGAATGTCGCTGTTTAGTTTTACTTGTGTCTGCACAACATTTTCTGGAGTGAAAAAATGTGAACTGCCGTCAATATTGCTCCGAAAAGCCACGCCGCCGGATTCAATCTTGCGCAATGGCGCCAGAGAAAATACCTGAAAGCCTCCGCTGTCGGTCAAAAAATTTCTCTGCCACTTGCTAAATCCGTGAAGTCCGCCTGCCTCTTGTACAATATCAGCGCCCGGCCGAAGATACAGATGATAGGTGTTTGCAAGTATGATTTCAAATCCGATTTGCTCAAGGTCATCCTTTGAAATCGCCTTTACGGTGGCATTTGTTCCTACTGGCATAAACACCGGAGTCTGTACATCTCCGTGCGCAAGATGCATTATTCCTGTACGTGCGGCCGTTGTTGCGTCTTTGTGCGTGCTTTCAAAAATAGATTCAATCATGATGTTTTCCTTCTGGTATCCAAATTATGTTCGTGCATATTTTAAAAGCACAATACTTGCTATGATAAAGAAAATGACAGGAAACCATGCTCCAAACACCGGCGGAATGAAGCCGAATTTTGCCATGAGCATGGTAATCATCTGCATAATGTAAAACAAAACAACGGCACTTATTGAAAGTGCAAGACTTACCAGCAATACATTCTTGCGTGTCTTTCCGCTTAGTCCTATGGCAAGGAATACAACGATGAACACGACAAATGGAAAAGAGAATTTTTTATAATAAAGTGAACGTGCTTCACCGCTCGGAAGTCCTGCCTTCTGTAGATGTTCAATATATGCCTTTGCTTCCTTAATATTCACTTCTTCAACATTTATGGTATTATTGCGGAATGTTTCTGGACGTTCCACCATTCGCTCTCTGTACGTATCTTCCACCGGTCCGGTATGCATGATGGTGCCTGTCATGGTGTACTGCTTTTCTCCGTTAAGCACCCAGGAATTGTTCTGCCATGATGCTCCGTCAGCGTATACAATTGCTTCAAGCGATTTATTCTTGTCTCGGAATATAACAAGCACATCGGAAAGTCGCTGCAACTTATCCTCGTAAAATCCTACTTTATAAATGACGTTGCCACCTTCAGACATAATCACAATGCTTGAATTGTTCAGACTTTTTTCGCGGAGCAACACTTGTCGCTGCATTTCCTGCTTCTTAGCATACGTGGGCACAACAACACGGTCATCAAAAAAAAGCATTCCAATGCTCAGCGCAAATGCAAAGATAAGAAACGGGGATGTAAATTTAGAAAGTGAAATACCGGAGGCAAATATTGCGGTTAGTTCATTCTTTGCATACAAGTCACTGAGCGTATATGCGACTGCAAACAAAACGCCGATTGGTATGGAATACCACACGGTCTTTGGAAGGTAGTACAACATAATGAGTCCGACCTTTTCAATGGGCACTGCTTTTGATACATAGTTCCAAAGATTGATGAACAAATCGGTGAGCGAAAGCATCATGACAAAGAAGGCAACTGCTCCTATGAAAATGGGAATGAATTTTCTGTACAGGTATTCGACGAGTTTCATTTTTTCACCAGCTTGACGTACAACAATATGCCCAACGCCCCTATGATAAGATTTGGAAGCCACATCATTACAAATCCATTATAGCCGCTTCTAATGCCAAAAAGCTGACCGATAATAGTCGCCGCCCAGTAGAGAACGGATATAATGAGTCCAAAAATGAGTCCTAGCGTCTGCCCGTCCTTCTTTCCAAAAATAAGCGCAAGCGGCAAGGCTAGCAAGGCAAAAAAGAATGAGCCAAAGGGAATTGAGAATTTTTTATTATATTCAAGTTTATATGTATTGAGTTGTGATTTCTTCATGTTTGGCTGCCGTTGCATTTTTTTTATTGTCTTGAGCAAATCAAAAGAAGTCATTTCTCGCGGAGACGTTCCGTTTGAGGCGGCAAGGATTGCAGATTCAAAAATATTGAGCTTCATGTTTTTTGCATCAAGCACGTCAAAATCTGTTTTTTCCTGTTGAAATTGAACGACAAGAGAATCGTTCATATCAAGCTGCATGATGACGCCCGGTTGCTTTGCGTTATACACATTTGTATCTTTTGCAATGATGAGCCGCTGGTTGCCGTTGTTTGTTGTGTCAAAGAAAACCAAATCGCTTACGTGTTTTTTGTCAACGTCACCGATGACCAATATTGAATTGTTTGTCCGCTTGATTGAATGCGGTTCAAGTTCCACGGTTGGGTTTGACGTTATAACCTGCCGGTATAATTGGTTATACTTTATGATGCCAAGAGGAAGAAAATAATCATTCACTAGAAAACTCATGACAGAAATAAGTATGCCCATGGCAAGGACAGGCTTGAGCACTGACATATACCGCTGTCCGCTTGCACGAAGAATAAGCACTTCATTGTCAGTCACCATTCTGCCGATGCACATAAGGAATCCCACCAGTGTTGCGAAAGGCGCTGACTGAGCGATGATTGCAGGAAGATTGTACCAAATGAGCCGTATGACGGTAAACACCGGAACACGTTGTTTAAGAATCATTTCCGCAAGCAACAAAATCTGATTCACAAAAAATATCATGAAGAAAAAAAGGAATGAAACGATGAAGTACAAAAAAAGTTCCTTCATAATATACCGCACGATGATATGATCCTTTACTTCATTGAGCGCCTCTAGGCGATTTGTGAAGAATTGTTCAACTTCATCATTATTCGCGTGACGGGCAAGTTTTTGTCCTGCTTGAAGGACAAATTTGGTCAGGCTGAAGCGAGCTATTTTTTCCTTAAGCTGTGCCTTTGTAGGAATGCCAGGAAATTTCTTACGGAGCAATCTCATCGGCGTGTGAAGAATGTACTTTACTTTATCGCCAATATCAGCAAATTTTTTCCAATATGGAGAGAATTTTCTTCTTGCTTCATCACGTAAAGAATTGCCAGACATATTCATCATGCATTTCCTTTTGCAGAGCAAACACCGGTGCTGCCAAAGCCGCCACAGCCACGTTCCGTATCTGACAGCATGTCCACTTTGCAGAATAATCCCTGAACGACCGGAGCGACAACAATTTGTGCTATGCGGTCACCATTATGCACGACATATGGTGTGTCGCCAAGATTTATGAGAATCACCTTTACTTCGCCACGATAATCACTGTCTATAGTGCCCGGTGTGTTCAGAACAGTAACACCATTCTTTGCAGCAAGTCCGCTTCTGGGGCGAACCTGTACTTCATAGCCAGCAGGAATTTCAAATGACAGTCCCGTGGGAACAAGCGAACTTCTTCCAGGCTCAATGAAAATTTCTTCTTTTAAGAAAGCGCATATGTCCGCACCTGCCGCGCCGTCGGTCTTGTAAACAGGAAGAATCGCCCCGTCCTGCACGGTACAGTTGACTGTTACTTTATCTGACATATAATTTCCTTCTTTACCGCATGCGGCAGTCTTGGTCCAAACGATATGAACGCACTCTTTGCGTCATTCCCAAGCAACTTTTCCGCCGCCTGTATAATATCCTCTTTTGTCACTGCTCGTATACCCTGCACCGTTGAATCCGTGTCACGAAGCTCAAACCCCATCTCGTAATTTCGCAAAAGCCGTTTCATGCAATATTCGGTTTCATCGCTGCTAATTATTTCTTCACCGCAGAGGTGTTCTTTGGCAGCCTCAATTTCTTTTTCTTCAGCCGGAACGATGACAAGATTTTTTATTTCTTCAAGAAGCAGAGCAGATACTTTTCTTGTCATTTTTTTATCCGCAGAAGCATACGCGCACCAGACGCAGGCGTCTTCATAAAAAGTAAAGAAACTGTATACAGTATAGCAGAATCCGCTCTTTTCGCGAAGGGTCTCAAAGAGCCTGCTGCTTGTACTGTCTCCAGCAATCGCATTGAGCACTGCAAGCGCAAAATATTCTTTTTCATCAACAGGCGTCCGGTACGACCGCAGTACGAAAAGCTGTTCCTGCGAAAATCGTGATTGTATGAAAGAAAGTCCCGGTTCAAATTTTGGCTTTTCATTTTCAAAGTGCTTCGGATACATTCCACACCGTTTGTGAAGCGGCAGATTCTTTATGAGGTCGATTATTTCCTGCTCATCAAAATTACCGGCAGCACAAACAACAAGCTCGCCCTGGACAATTTTTTCTTGATACCAGTCAAGCAAAGACTCACGGGTAATCTGCGCAACTTCAGCGACCGTACCGCCGATGCTCCGGCTGATGTTTTGTCCCGGCCAGATTGCAGCCGCAACTTTGTCCAGCGCAGCTTCTTCAGGATCATCTTCAGCAGCGGCAATTTCATTTTGAATTACCGTGCGTTCCTTTTCAATTTCTTCCTGAGCAAACAGCGCGTTTGTTGACATATCGCAGAACAGTTCGACCGCTTTTTGCACCGCTCCCTTCACTGCGGGGACAGTACAGTACACGCACACCGTCTCACGCTCGGTGAATGCGTTTGCATACCCGCCTATTCTATCAAACGTGCATGAAATGTCGTGAGACGTACGCGTCGTTGTTCCCTTGAAAAGCATGTGCTCCGTAAAATGAGCAATGCCGTGCTGACATTCGCCTTCAAAACGACTGCCTGCAGAAAACCAAAAACCGATTGCCGCAGTTTTTGTCTGTGCAACCGGTTCAGTCAAGAGCAACACGTTATTTGGTAATGTCTGCATTTTTGAAGACATTAAATTTCCTTCTTACTCAGTTTTTTAAATGAACAACGCAACTGCCGGCGGAATACCATGCGGCATTGCAGACAGCTGCGTGTCTTCATAATCAGTTCTTTTTTGCCTGTTCTTCAAGCGCATCGATATATGAAAGGTTCAAGCGTCCCTTGTCATCTACTTCGAGCAGCTTTACCGGAATGACCTGTCCTTCCTTGAGAACGTCGCTCACCTTTTCAACGCGGGCGCGTGACAGTTTGGAGATGTGGCAGAGTCCTTCCTTTCCAGGGAGAATTTCTACAAATGCGCCAAAGTCCATGATGCGTTTTACGGTGCCCTGGTAGATCGTACCTGGCTCCGGATCTTCGCAGATGCCTTTGACTGCAGCCTTTGCAGCATCGGTGTCTTTTCCTGTCTTGCCGTAGATGGTGACGGTGCCGTCATCGTCGGTGTTGATAGTGACATTGTACTGGGCGCAGAGTGCCTTTACGTTCTTTCCGCCCGGTCCGATGAGCGCGCCGATCTTATCTACAGAAATCTTCATGGTGTCGATTTTTGGAGCGTACTGGCTGATTGGCTGCGGCTTGTTGATGCACTGTTCCATGATGCCGAGAATGTGGTCGCGGCCGCGTTTTGCCTGGGCAAGTGCTTTGCGCATGATGTCCATGCTGACGCCGGCAATCTTGATGTCCATCTGGAAGCCGGTGATACCGTCGTGGGTGCCTGCTACCTTGAAGTCCATGTCGCCGAGGTGATCCTCTTCACCAAGAATATCAGAAAGAATTGCGTACTTCTTGTACTGCGGACCGTCGGTGATGAGGCCCATTGCAATGCCGGCAACCATCTTCTTCATTGGAACGCCAGCTGCGAGCAGTGACAGACAGCCACCGCACGTAGAAGCCTGTGATGACGAGCCGTTTGATTCCATGATTTCAGAAACAACACGGATGGTGTATGGGAATTCAGCGCGACTTGGAATCATTGGAGCGAGTGAGCGGCGGGCAAGGTTTCCATGTCCGATCTCACGGCGTCCGGTGGTGAGCTTTCCTACTTCGCCGACAGAATAGGGCGGGAAGTTGTAGTGCAGAATGAAATTCTCACTGCGGTCGCCTTCAATGTCATCGTACATCTGCTCGTCGAGAGCCGTGCCCAATGTGGTGACTGCGAGAGACTGTGTTTCGCCACGGGTGAAGAGTGCGCTTCCATGCGGACGAGGGAGCACATTGACTTCGCAGGTAATCGGGCGGATGTCTTCGGTGCCGCGTCCGTCGATGCGGAGTCCCTTCTCAAGAATGCTTGCGCGGAGAAGCTTGTACTGAATGTCGTCGAACAATTTGTCGTAGAGTCCTTTCTGAACCGGGTCAGCAAGCTGCTCTGCGTGGTTCGCGGCGATTTTTTCCTTGACTTCCTTTACTGCAAGACCGCGTGCCTGTTTGCCCTTCTGGAAGCAGGCAACCTGCATGAGCGGGGTCGCCTCTGCTTCGATTGCGTCTGCATTCTGGAGCGTCACATCGAGTGGAGCGAGCGGAAGTTTTTCCTTTCCGCAGAGCTTCTGCAGCTCTTCCTGGAGATGGCACATATCGGTAATGAAGCCCTGTGCCTTTTCGAGGGCGCCGAGCATGATGTCTTCTGAAGCTTCGTTTGCACCGCCTTCAACCATCGTGAAACCTTCTGCGGTTCCTGCGACAACGATTTCAAGCTGTGACTTTTCAATCTGTTCGAATGTCGGATTCAAAACATATTCGCCGTTCACATAGCAAACGCGTACACCTGCAACCGGTCCGTGGAACGGAATGTCGCTGATGGTGACTGCCGCTGACGAGGCGATGACTGCGAGAATGTCCGCCGGGTTTACGCCATCGGTAGAAACGCAAGTCGGAACAATCTGAATTTCACGGCCGAATGACGGCTCAAAAAGCGGACGCATCGGGCGGTCGATAAGACGGCTCACAAGAATCTCTTTGTCCTTCGGGCGTCCTTCGCGTTTTACAAAGCCGCCCGGAATCTTTCCGGCAGCATAGAATTTTTCGTTGTAGTCTACGGTGACCGGTACGAAATCCATACCCGGGGTCACTTCACTTGAAGCGCAGACTGTCGCAATGACAGCGGTGCCGCCAAACTGAGCATACACACAGCCGTTTGCCTGTTTACCAATTTTGCCTGTCTCAAGGATAAGCTCATCGTTTCCAATTTTTCTTGTTACTCTTTGTACCATTGTTTCCTTCTAGTTCTTTATTCACCACATACCGTTTGAACAGCCGGTATGTTTTTAAACACAAACGGCAGCGTAATCAGGTGATTGGCTGCCGTCTTAGTCGTGTTTTTATTTGCGGATTCCAAGATCCTTAATGAGCTGACGATAGCCCTCAAGGTCGGAACGCTGAATGTATTTGAGCAGCTTTCTACGCTGTCCAATAATCTTCAAAAGTCCACGTGAAGCGCCAGTGTCTTTTGGGAAAGACTTGCAGTGCGCGGTGAGCTGTGAGATGCGTTCAGTGAGCAAAGCTATCTGAACCTTTGTGTTGCCGGTGTCATTTGCGTTTGCACCGAATTTGCCAACTAAAGAAGCGGCTGTTTCTTTTGTAAGTGCCATTACTTACTCCTTGTATTATTTCTCTGGATAACCATTGTTAACCGGAATAAAATTTAATGCCCGTACACGAAGCGATGCTTTATCTGACGGAAGCAACAGGCGAAGGTTGCCGCATTCCAGAGTACACACCGTTTTATATGTATGAAAGGTCTGAGGATTTTGCTCCTTGGAAGTACAATCCAACTGATTGTCTTCCGACCCGGACATTATCGCTACCACGTTAAACGTTCCGTCCGGAGGCAGCACCTGGACGAAATTAGCAGCCGACGTATAGACGTAGCTGTCACCGACCGCAGCTTCTTTTTTCCACACAAGTGAAGCGCAGTCGTAACTGTACGGACGAAGCAGCATTTTTTGCGCCAGTGAAAAATCACCATCGCCAACTGCCTTCCGAATACGTGATGAACTTACCCGCTCGCCCTGAACTGTTACTTCTTCTGCAACAGCAAATGTAAAAAGGCGGTCCGCAGCCATACGCGTTATATCAGCTGTTGTGCATGAACCTTTATAGCCGCAGCGAAAATCACTTCCTTCGGCAAGATATTTCATTCCGCACCATTGTATCAGCTGACTAAAAAAATCAGTTCCTTCTATTCTAGCGAAATCAGCAGAAAAGTCAATGACTACAACAAAAGCCATTCCGGACTGCCGGAAAAGTTCAATCCGCTGGTCAAGCGTTGACACTTCGCCAGACTCTGCAAGTGATTTTTTTTCAGGCAAAAGTGTTCCTGCGGTTTTATATGACGCGCGGAATGTCACTATGCCCGGCACAAGATTTTTTTGGCTGAGCAAAAGCTCCAGTAACTTTTGATGACCTGCATGTATTCCGTCAAAACTTCCCACCGAAATCGCGGTTCCTGTCTTGCGGTACTGTTCCGGAAACTTTCCGGTCAGAATGTCATTCCAACTGTACACAGAAAATGTTCTTTCCAACTGCTGCGGATGAACAACAAAACCGTAAGAAAAGCGATGGTCTTCTTTTTCAATGATGCCGGCAAACTGTCCGTCCTCATAGAACAGCGCGGTCTGATTTACCGCAAAAGCTGCATTTCCTGCCGTCTGCTGTTCCTGCTCTTTGTGCAGCGTCCACATCTTTGTTTCAAGCGGTCTGCCGTTGAGATATTTTGCAACAGCGTCATGTTTGAGTGTAGCGCATAAAAAACCGCATTTTTCAGCAAGAGGCATTGTCATTGGTGAAAATGAATGCTGAATTTCGGCAAAGAGTTTTTCTTGTTCAGGCGTATATTTTTTTTCTTGAGGATGTATATTCTTTGCTTTTGGCAATGAATCTTTTTCGAGCGCTATTTTTTCCTGCATCGAGCGGATGACCGCACAACGTTTTTCTGTTTCGATGCCAGCCGCTATAGTGAACGGTTCAAGGAATTCGTAACCGACTGCATCGCTGAGCAGAAACGGCCCGACAGTCGTACGCCGAAGCGCGCTCAGGTGACCGCACGTGCCCAACGCAGCGCCGATGTCACGCGCAAGCGAGCGTATGTATGTTCCTTTTGAGCAGACAATTTCAAGCAAAGCGTATGAGCAAGTGTCGCTTTCTGTTGCAGGAAGAAAATCTTTAAGTTCGTTCTTGTAAATGAATATTTCACGCGGATCGATTTGTATTTCTGGAGCAACGTCTTTCTTTTCCGCACGGCGAGCCATGTCGCTCGCACGGTGACCGTCAACATGAACAGCACTGTAGACAGGCGGCACTTGGAGCAATGCGCCGGTAAACTTAGGGAGTATTTCTTGCAACGCTTCTTTGGAAGGAGCGGCGCCCGTTTTGATGATTTTACCACATGGATCAAGCGTATCTGTCTCTTTGCCAAAACAGACGACAGCTTCATATGTTTTTGTAAAACCGGTGATATGCGGAACCAGATGGGTGAGATTTCCGGTAAGAACAACAAGCAGACCTTCTGCAAAAGAGTCTAGTGTTCCGGTGTGGCCCACCTTGTCGGTGCCGAGCGCATGTTTTATATCCCAAAGAGATGAGAAGCTGGTACTTCCTGATTTTTTTGCAAGCAGTACCAGTCCCGATAAATCATTCTTTTTTTTCTTCTGCTGCGCTGCCATGAGCTGTATTTTCCTGCATGTTCTGTCTAGCTTGTGCATCGTGCTTTTCAAGCTCATTCAGTTTTTCAACCATTTCAAATCCGTCTCTTACACTTGAGTCGGCGATGAAAGAAAGTTTTGGAAATTTATATATCGAAAGTTTTTTTGCAATTGTCGACTGGATAAATCCTGCCGCATTCTGCAAACCTTGAACGCCACGCGCAACAGAGTTTGTGTCCATGAACGAAGATACATACACTTTCGCATATGCAAGGTCGCCTGCAACTTCCACTCTGTTGATGGTAAGAAATTCACTTACCCGCGGGTCTTTTATCTGATGCGTAATAATCAGTGTCGCTATTTCCTGTTTAAGCTGTTCTCCGAGCCTAACCAGTCTATATTGTCCCATTTTTCTTCCCGGACGTTATTTGTCCTTTTTTTCAGAAGATGCTTCATCTGCAGCTTTCTGCGCCTTTGCAGCTTTTGCCATCTCCTCTTTTGCTATGTCTTCAGCGGAACGTGTTTCCTCTGCCTTTGCAGCTTTTTCTGCGGCCTTTTCCTTTGCTGCTGCCTTAGCGAGGGCCTCTGCCTGTTGCTGTTCCATAAGAGCAGCCTGCTCTTTTGCTGCAGCCGCTGCCTGACGCTGTGCTTCCTGCTTTTCTGCGTCTGCCTTCTCGTCTACAAGAGCCTCTCCAAGTTTGCGCGCAACTTCAACATATTCAAATGCCTCAAGCTGATCGCCCACCTGCAGGTCCTGCCAGTTTTCAATGCCGACACCGCACTCAAATCCGGCCTTGACTTCCTTTGCATCGTCCTTGAAACGTTTGAGGGAAGCAATTTTTCCGGTATACTTCACAACGCCGTCACGGATGACATTCACGCTGCTGGTACGTTTGATGACACCGTCGGTAACATAACAGCCTGCAATCGTACCAATCTTTGGCACTTTGAACGTATTGCGAACTTCGACCGTACCGGTTGTCTCTTCCTTTGTATCAGGCTTCAACATGCCTTCCATAGCCTGGGTGATTTCCTCAACACATTTGTAAATAATATTGTACTTGCGGATTTCAACCTTTTCCTGGTCAGCAAGCAATTTTGCCTTTGGCGTCGGGCGCACGTTGAATCCAATGATGATTGCGTTGCTGTCTGCCGCTGCAAGGGTGACATCGCTTTCGTTGATGGCGCCTGCTGAAGAATGAATGACCACCAGTCGAATATCTTTTGTAGAAAGTTTCTCAAGAGACTGCTTCAACGCTTCCGCGCTACCCTGCAAGTCAGCCTTGATGATGACTTTGAATTCTTTTACTTCACTCTGTGCGATTGTTGAATACAAGTTGTCGAGCGTTACTTTCTTGACAGCCTTTGCATCTTCAAAGCGCTTAAGTTCCTGACGTTTTGCAGAGAATTCACGGGCTTCCTTTTCTGTTTCGGTTACCTGGAACGGATCGCCTGCATTAGGCATTGACTCGATGCCAAGAACTTCAACAGGCATTGAAGGCGTTGCCTCGTCAATTTTCTGTCCGCGGTCATTGAATATAGCGCGCACTCTTCCTGAGTAGATGCCGGCTACGAACGGGTCGCCGGTATGCAGCGTACCGCGCTCAACGATGACGGTGGCTACAACACCACGTCCCTGGTCAACGCGAGACTCAATGACTTTTCCTTCAGCACGGCAATCGTACTGCGCTTTCAGCTCAAGCACTTCAGCCTGCAGGAGAATTGCATCGAGCAATTCATCAATACCAATATGCTTCAATGCAGAAATATTTACATACTGTGTGTCGCCGCCCCAAGCCTCAGGAGTAAGCCCCTGCTCAGAAAGCTGCGTCATGACGCGGTCTGGATTTGCTTCAGGCTTATCAATTTTGTTTACTGCGACAATAATCGGAACCTTTGCGTCCTTTGCATGATGAAGCGCTTCGAGTGTCTGAGGCATGACACCATCGTCTGCCGCTACGACAAGGACAACAATATCAGTAATCTGAGCACCACGCGCGCGCATCATGGTAAATGCCTCGTGACCAGGAGTATCCAAGAAAGTGATAAGACCTTTTGGAGTGGAAACCTGGTATGCGCCTATTTTCTGAGTAATGCCGCCGGCTTCACCAGCTGCAACATTTGTGTTTCGAATGGCATCCAATGTCTTTGTCTTACCGTGGTCAACGTGACCCATGACCGTGACAATTGGAGGACGATTTCTCATGCCGGATTCTTCACCCTTGTCGCTTGCAATAACCGTCTCGTCGTACAAGCTCACCAAATGAACTTCGCAGTTGTATTCGGAAGCAACAATGGTCGCCGTGTCGCTGTCGATTGACTGGTTGATAGTGACCATCATTCCCATCGACATAAGTTTGCCGATGATTTCACTTGCCTTGAGATTCATTTTTCTAGCAAGGTCGGAAACACTGATTGTTTCCATAATATCTATGCGTGAAGGAACAACGCTCGCCGGAGTTGCATCCTTCTTCTTGTTCTGATACAGCAAATCTGCATCAAATTCTTCTTTATCTTTTCTGCTGTAGACCTGCTTCTTTCCCTTGAATGTCCGTTTTGCCGGACCCTTGTTTCCTTCAAGAGGAGTCTGCTCGCTGCCGCCGAATCCCGGTCTGCCGCCGCCCATGCCAGGTCTTGGTCCGCCGAATCCCGGTCTGCTACCAGCCATGCCAGGTCTTGGCCCGCCGAATCCCGGTCTGCCGCCCTGATAGCCGCCGCCCGGTCTGCCGCCCTGATAGCCGCCGCTCGGTCTGCCGCCCTGGTAGCCGCCGCTCGGTCTGCCGCCCTGGTAGCCGCCGCTCGGTCTGCCGCCCTGATAGCCGCCATTCGGCCTATTGCCCTGGTAGCCGCCATTCGGTCTGCTGCCCTGGTAGCCTGCAGAACCTTCGCGCTCACGATTCTGATATCCTTCACGAGCCTGCGTTCCGGTAAATCCACCTTCGCGCCTGCCGTTCTGCATACCACCTTGTGAGCCGCCCTGGCCATATCTTCCGCGCGGTCCGCCGCTTAAATTGCCGGCTTTAACATTGGGTCGCGCACTGTTCAACTCAAATGGAGATGAGTGTTGTTTCACAACGACATGCTGCTTTGACTCCGCAGGGGTCGAACTTGCCGAAGCAACGTTCTTTTCCTGACTGACGCCAGCAGTAGGTTCGCTCTTTTCAGAATCACCTTTATCGGATGAGACAGAAACTTTTTTTGCAACAACGCGAATGGTCTCTTTCTTAGCATCATTCGGTTTGGCATCAGAAGGCTCCTTTGCCACTGAAGGTGCTGCCTTTCGTTTAATGACAACAACCTTTTTGTGTTCGGGGGCTGCTTTAGCCTGAGGTGCGTCCTGTTTCTTTTCTTTCTTGTTCAATACAAATCCGGGCTTTTTTTCTGTTTCATCCGCCATACGTTCTACTTTCCTTCGTCCTCTTCAAATTCAAACTCAACACCACACTTTGGACAGCGTGTCATATCAAGTGTAATTTTTGCACCGCATTCCGGGCAGAAATATTCTTCTTGTTCTTCACCGGCAGGAGCAGCAGGCTGTTCAGTCTGAGCAGGCGCCTCTGTCTGAGCAGGCTGTTCTGAAGGCTCTTCTTCAAACTCAACATTTTCACTGATGATTTTGTTGATGGCCTCAATGTCTGCATCCGTAATTCCTTCGATTTTCTGGGCAGTACCGGCTTTAACAGCAGCCATGAACTGTTCGATATCATCGATGCCTGAATCTTTAAGAATTGCCGCAATTTTCTGGTCAACACCAGGAAGTTCAGCAACGGTCTGTATCTCTTCGTATTCAGACTGCTCGCTACCCGCAAAAAGCGATTCAGCAGCTTTCCGTGTATCGACTTCAGAGAGATCCATTTCCGCGGCCTGCTCATCAGTTTTTACATCTATGCTCCAATCGCAAAGACGGTTTGCAAGGCGCACGTTCTGTCCCTGCTTGCCAATTGCAAGAGAGAACTGATTTTCATTCACCACAGCAAGCGCTTCTTTCTTGTCGTTGTCAAGGATGATGACTTTCTCAACTTCTGCTGGAGAAAGCGCATTCTTGATAAAGACACGAGGGTCTTCGTCATACTTGAGGACATCAATTTTTTCGCCTTCAAGCTCACGGATGACATTCTGAATACGGACACCTTTCAAGCCGACACATGCGCCAACAGGATCAACATCTTCTTTGTTACTGTATACGGCTATCTTCGTGCGGTATCCTGCCTCACGTACGATTTTTTGTATTGCAACCGTTTTATCTGCAACTTCCGGAACTTCAAGTTCCACAATTGAGCGGACAAAATCTGGATCGGTACGGCTCAGCACGAGCTGCAACCCCGTTGGAGTGCGCTTTATATCAACAATGAGCGCTTTGATGCGGTCATTCTTTTCATATGTTTCACGAGGACTCTGGAATTTTGCAGGAAGCACGCCCTCCACTTTTCCAAGGTCAACGTAAATGTTGCCATTGTGCTCACGCTGATAGTAGCCGATGATAATCTGCCCGACTTTATCTTTGTATTCGCCGTAAAGATTATCTTTGAAACTTTCATTCAATGTCTGATGCGCCGTCTGTTTGCCTGTGGTGACCGCTGAACGCGCAAAATCATGCGGGTCAACGAGTATGTCTATTTCATCACCGAGCTCCGCGTCAGGGCTCATCTTCTGGGCTTCCTCGAGTTCTATTTCTGTAGACGGATCGTATACACCGTCAACAATTGTCTTTCTTGAATAGACTGACACATCCGTCATATCATCGTTGAACTTGACGATACAGTTGTCAGCCGTTCCGAATGTCCTCTTGTACGCAGCCTTTATCGTGTTTTCAATAGTCTGCTTGATTGAGTCTTCACTAATTCCTTTTTCCGCAGAGAGAGCGCGGATTGCATCTGCCATTTCTGACATAGCAAACCTCCTTAATCATGAATAAATTTTGCCTTGGCAATATCATTATAGGCAACGGCTTTTTCACCGCCGCCTGTTACTTCCAACGTCACTTTTTCTTTGTCGGCGCATTTAATGACTCCGCCAACCCAGTCATTTTCATTCTTGTCCCACACACGAATCTCACGTCCGACGAACAATGCAAATTCCGCGGCGTTCTTTATATTGCGTTCCATTCCGGGGGAACAGACTTCCATCTGAATGTCATCGCTTTCTTTGTTGAGCAATTCCTGCAATTTTTCCTGGAGCGCATGATGTGCCTTGGCGCAGTCGCTTACGCCGATGTCGGAAGCAGAATCCTTTGAAGCTATGACAACAGAAATTTTTGTGAGCGTTTTTTGAGGAACAATGTGAAGTTCAACAATAGTGTATCCAAGAGTCGCAGCAATCTGCGCGCATTCAGCATACTGTGGAATTGTGTCGAGCGAACTGTAATCCAATCCAAACCTCTGCGGTTTCTACCCCGCATATTACAAAAAAGGAGCCGTTTGCAGGCTCCATCTTAAAGAATATTAAAATGTATACATACTGTATCTTAATAGAGCCTTTATGTCAATACAGCGTAAAAAAAAGCCGCTCAGAAAAACAATCTGCTTTTCCGGGCGGCGATATCATGAACAAAAGATAAAACTAGAATCGTGCCATCACATCAATTGAGAAAGACTGATTCCAGACACTGTTGCATGACGGAGTAACATTGGCAAGTTCAGTTGATGCTTCAAGTGTTACTTCCGGAGCAAGGTTCCATGTTGTTCCTAATCTGACTGTATTTTCGAGAGATCCCGCAGTAGAAGAATTCATGGTCGGGAATGTTGTCAAAAGACCGCCGTTGAGTGCAATGACTTTTGGAACGATATATGCCTGAATTCCGTTGTTTACGCTAAGATCATACAAGCTGTCGGTAAAGTCGCTGACAAATGACACAACGCCCGCATATTCGGCTCTGTCACTGAATTTTGCGCCAAGACGATATAAAGCAACAAGAACATTAGAGTCTGTTTTAGAACTCGGTGAAGTCACCGTGTTTGAAACACCGGCCACCGTTGTTGTTACTTTCGTTTCGTTGACCGTCAGATAGGCGCCATTGAAGTAAGCCCCGACAGACTGGCTCAGAATTCCTTTTGCAGGGAGTTTGAGAAGCGCACCCAAAGTGAAGAAAACATCATCGCTGCTACCTTCGACAGTCGTGTTCAGCACGGTTGATGATCCATATTCTGAAGTTCTTGCATATTCGAAGGTTCCAAGCAAATCAATTTCCATAGCGCCGGATTTGATATTGTAACCGACAGTAACAAAAGGAGCATACAAGTTCACATCTGCGCTAACTCCAGATATCGCCTGTGTACTTGATGCCCAATGGAAGCCACCTAAAACGCCGAGCGCACCTGCTCCGTAAAGCAAGGATACGTTATTTGACGGTGTGTCTGACCATGTGTTTCCGTAATAATTGAAAGCACCATATGCTTTGCCAAAGTTCTTTGCAACGCCAAATGACAAATTTGAATTGTCGAGCGATGTCTCAGCAAACATGTTCTTAAACGTCACCTGCTGCCAATTGTTCACATCAATGTAATTATCGGCATCGTTGGTAAGGGCGCCGTTAGTTACATACTTCAGTCCTGATGCAGATGCAGCAGAAACTGCCAGTACAGCTGCACAAAATACAGCGATACTTTTTTGAATTTTCATAGAATTCTCCTCTTTTGAAAATATTTACCTATCTTCAAAATAAATAATGGTCCAACCATAAGCAAAATGTCAATTTATGTCAATCAGCTTTGCCGCGAAGTCACTCTCCGAGCGCTTGATCAAGTTCATCACAAATTTTCTTCTTATCCATGTTCTGTCCGATTATGCAGAGCTTTATCATACGGTCGCCCATCACCGGATCCCAATCTTTCTTGAGCTGGGGATTTTCTGCAAACGCCTTCTCCTGTTCCTTCTTTGAACATGCAGCGAGCCACATTCCGGAAAAGCCCGCGCTAATTTGGCGTCCTGCCGTCTCCAGCACAAGGGAATTGTCGTAATCGTCCTCGAACCAGATGACACCTTTGCTGCGGATTATATTTGCCGGCCAGCGGTTTGCATACGCTTCAAGTTTATCGCGGTTGAACGGGCGGCGGCGGTAGTAAACGAAAGTGCTGATTCCATATTCGTCTTCGTCACCGCCAGCGCTGCCATCAGCCTTATGCACATGCTCTTCGCCAGTCTCTTCTTCCATCTCGTCAAGCGCCTTGCACCAGCCTGCGCTTGAATACACTTTGTCAAAGTCAAACCGGTTTGTAGCAAGAATTTCTTCAACAGGCACATCTCCGTGCGAAGTTTCAATAATTTTCACCGTAGGCTGGAGTCTTGTCACGACGGCACGCACTTTCTTCATCTGCTCTTCGGTGACAAGGTCCTTCTTGTTGATGATGAGCGTTGAACAGAATTCAACCTGCTGCACGAGCAGGCTCTCTATGTCGTCTTCCTTCATGTCTTTCTTCAAGAGCGCGTCTCCGCCGGCAAATTCCTGCACCATGCGCGCCGCATCGACGACGCCAACTACATTGTCGAGTTTGCCAGGTTTTATCGTCTCAAGCTCCTGGGCAATCGGCATCGGTTCGCAGACACCGCTTGCTTCAATCATGATGTAATCGTATTTTCCGCCCTTGATGAGGTCTTCTATCTGCTGGGCGAGCTGACTTTTGAGCGTACAGCAGATGCAGCCGTTGGTGAGCGGCACTATGCTTGATGTGTCGGTAATCTGCGCGCCTTTTGCAATAAGACTTGCATCAACGTTGACTTCGCCAATGTCATTCACAATGACGGCGACCTTATATCCCTTCTGATTTGTAAGCACTTTGTTCAACAGTGTTGTTTTTCCGGCTCCCAAATAGCCGCACAGTAAAGTCATGGGTACGCGTTTAACTGCCATAAATTCCTTCTCTAATTATAAAACTGATATAACAGAATATAATATCAAATTTGCAGGAAAAGAAACATACTTTTTAAAACAAAAACTGTTTTACCGATTCTTGACGAAAACAACAGGATTTTAAACATATACTCAGTTTTCCCGCATTGTAAAAATCGGCTTCCGGATTGATTCTTGTATCATGAAGCAATTCGAGGAGGCTTTTATGAAAAAAACAGTTTGTGGAATGCTGGCGGCTATTTCCGTCGCGCTTGCATTCTTGTCTTTCACCGGCTGTACGCCAAAGGCTGATGAAAACCAGCACATTGACCTTACCATCTGGACGCACGAGGACAAAAACAGAACGGAACTTGAACAAGAATTCATCAAGGAATTTGAGGAAGCAAATCCAAACATAAGCGTAAATTATGTGACATACCCTTCCGGAAAAATAAAGGACATTCTGGTGGCGGGTTTTGCCGCTAACGAAGGTCCTGATATCTTCAACATTGAAATAAACGATGCATACCCGTTTGTCACCAACGGACGTGTCGCCCCGGTTGATGCAAAGGCTGCCGGCTACAAGAGTCAAAAGGCGCTTGTAGGCGCGTATATGGACAAAATGCTTGACCCGGTGACACTCGATGGCAAAGTATACGGTCTTCCGCTTGAACTCACCAACTGGTGTGTTTATCTGAACAAAAAAATATTCACCGATGCAGGGCTTGACCCGGAAAAAGACGCTCCCCGGACATGGGAAGATGTCATGGCGGTATCGGAAAAAGTTGCCATTCACGACGGAGAAATCATCACCCGCCGCGGATTCGATTTCCGCTATCCATACTATCTTATCAGCTGGATGCCGATGGTTGAACAGCTCGGCGGAAAACTCGTAAGCGATGATGGAAAGACGGCGATAGTGAACGACGATGCGTGGCTCAAGGCGCTCACCTACATGCGTGACTTTGGTCCTACCGGAAAAAATCTCGGTTCACCGACATACACTGCTGCGCGCAAAGTATTTGACAATAACCAAAATGAAATCGCCATGTCACTGAGCGGTCTGTACCAGGAACAGCGCATGGCTTCAGCAAATCCCGACTTCTTCAACAGCAGCGACTGGATGGTCATTCCATACCCGCAGTGGAAGAATGCCACAAAGGTTGAACCGTGCCACTACTACGGTCATTACTACATGGTGAACGCACAGAAAAGCGACGCATCAAAGAAAGCGTCATGGAAGCTGCTTGGATTCATGCTCAGCCACAGCGAAGAGTATTTGAAGAAGGTAGCCATCGTGCAGCCAACAAAAGCATTGTTTGAGTCAGACACATTCAAGAACATGCCGTATTCAGACGTATTCAAAGCAGACCTTGAAAAAGGAAGCATTGTGTATTACGCAGAAAATTCACCAAAGATTGACTCTCTGCTCAAGACTGCCGTTGAGTCTGTAATGCTCACGGGAACTGATCCTGCAACGGCGCTTGCCGAACTTAAAAAGAACGTGCAGGACGTACTCGACGAAGAGTAAAAAGAAACAGCGCTTATTCAGAATCTGAAGGCGGACACGTATCCCTCCGCCAACAGATTCTGAACAACTTACGGGAGCAAAACTCCGGGGAATAAAAAAATGAAATTTTTTAGAAAATTATCCTTTGAACAGAAGAAGGCGCGCTGGGGGTGGTATTTCACGCTGCCCGGACTTATCTTCTTTGCGCTCTTTTCATTCTATCCGATTATCAACGCCTTCATCACCAGCTTGTACAACAAGAAGCTGCTTTCGCTCAAGAAACCTTCTTTTGTGGGCATTGCAAATTACGTGAAGATTCTTACAAGTCCAGATTTTTGGAACTCGATGAAGGCCACGGCAATCTTTACCGTGGGATGCTTTATTCCGCTCGTTGTCGTCTGTCTTTTGCTTGCGGTACTTATTTCAACACGCCAACGATTCAAACGCACCATGCAGATGATTCTCTACTCACCGGCAGTTCTTTCTTCTGTCGTCATCGCACTCATCTGGATGCTGCTGCTTGATCCTCGCGGAATTATGAATCAGTTTTTAAATACAGTCACCGGTCAGACAGGCATAGACTTCAAGTGGCTGTCTGACACGCACATGGTCAGGTTCTCTACTATACTTGTCTATTTTTGGAAATACGTCGGCTACTTTACAATTCTCTATATCACCGGCATTGGCAAAATTCCAAACACCGTCTATGAAGCGGCAACAATTGACGGAGCAAGCGGTCCGCAGCAATTCTGGCTCATCACTCTGCCGCTCTTAAAACCGACTATTGTCATGGTATCAATCATGGCGATGATTCAATGCATAAAAACATTCAGCACGCAGTACATGTTTACGCAAGGAGGCGCGCCGCTTGGTCCTATCAACGTCATCACGCTCAACATTTACAACACCGCAATGCGCGATCTTAAAATCAGCCGTGCAAGCGTAATGAGTATGATTCTCTTCTTCATCATGCTCATTCTTACATCGATTCAAATGCGCGTTTCAAAAAGCGATGAAGTCACTTACTAACCGGAGAAATAAAATGAGACAGAGTGCAATTTCTGAATTCAAAAATAAAGTCATATGGGCGTTTCTCATCATCATCTGCGCTGTTGTTGTGGTGCCGCTTGTCTTTATGGTGACTGCAAGTTTCATGAAGGCTATCGACATTATGAAAATGCCGTACAAATGGATTCCGCATCCGGTGTACATTCAAAATTATTTCAAAGCGATTGCCGGTGGTGACCATAAGTATATGTATCTGCGCAACATTCTAAACAGTCTCATCACTGCGACTTCTGTCACCGTGACCACAATTTTTCTTGCATCGCTTGTAGGATACGGACTGGCAAAGTTCCATTTCCGCGGCAGCAACATTGTGTTCCTGTCAATCATGGCAACGATGATGATTCCCTTTGAAACAATCATGGTTCCGATGTATATGGTAGTGATGAAGCTGCACATGCAGGACACGTATGCAGGTCTCATCGTCCCCTTCATGCTCAATGCATTTGCGGTTTTCCAGATGCGCCAATATATCATTACGTTTCCAGAGGACGTGCTTGACGCCGCGCGCATAGACGGCACAAGCGAACCGCAGATTTTCTTGCGCATGGTGCTGCCAAACTGCGGTCCGGCAATTGCAACCCTTGCAGTGCTTACCTTCAGACAGCAGTGGGACAATTTGCTGTGGCCGCTGCTCGTTGCCCAAAGTGAAAGTATGAAAACTATTCCGGCATACATTGTAAAATTTGCCGCGGAAAAATACGCTGACGAAGGAATCATGATGGCTGTCGCAGTCATTGCAAGCATTCCGATTTTCATTCTTTTCTTCAGTCTCTCAAAATATTTTGTGGGAGGCTCGTCCGTTTATTCAGCAGGAAAAGAGTGAGCTGTTTCCGTGTACCGCGGATTGTTTTTCCGTGGTATACTGTACAAAGAGAGGAAGCAATCATGCTTTTGCGAACAGTTAGAACGGCAGCGAAATTATTTTTCTCATTTACCCTTGTCATCACCGCGTCGGTTTTCTTTGGCTGTAGCAGGAAGGCCGGCGCGGCCCCTTTTTCTGAGCAGGAAGCGGACCTTGTCATATACTCACCGCATGCTTCAGACAAAACTGAATCAATCATACGTGAATTCCGACAACGTACCGGTCTGCGCGCAAAAATTGTGCATCAAGGAACAAGCGAATTGATTGGCCGTCTTGCAGCGGAAGAAAATAACGGCAGCACGGCTGCGGACGTATTCTGGGGAGGCGGCACAGAAACACTTGAAGCTGCAAAACAACTTTTTGCGCAATATAAAAGCAACGAGCTTGTCAACATAGACAAAGAGTACGTTGACAAAGACAATTACTGGACTGGATTTTCCGTGATGACAATGGTCATTGCATACAATAAACAGCTTGTTCCTCCAAAGGAAGTTCCAACATCATGGGCTGATCTTGACGATCCATTCTTTCAAGGCAGAATCATCATTCCTGATCCGCTCAAGTCTGGTTCCGCATACAGCATTCTGAACGCCGTGCTCAACACCACATATCCCGAAGAAAACTGGAACTTGCTCAAGCGCATCATGTTGCGCGCAGGCACAAACGGGCTTGCAGCTTCTTCGACAACGATTCATCCTTCTGTAGCAGCCGGGGAATATTTTGTCGGCCTCACTTCAGAAGACGCATCGCTCTACGTCATCAGCACCGGTCAGCCGCTTGCTATTGTCTACCCGTCCGACGGCACCATTGCGGTTCCTGACGGAGTGGCGCTTGTAAAAAATGCAAAGCATAAAGACGCCGCATGTTTGTTCATCGATTTTGTACTCGGACATGACGTGCAGGAAATTGTTTCGTGCCGGTGGTTTAGACGGAGTGTCAGAAATGACATTGCGCTTCCAGAACGGGCCGAACCGCTGGCAAGCATCCATATATTGCCGTATGATGTGTATGATGTAGCGCAGAAGAGAGACCGCATACTGAGCATGTGGGAAGATTTGTATAAAAAGTAATCACACGCTTTCACGGAATTCCCGCGGTGTCATTCCGGTGATTCTTCTGAATATCTGGCTGAAGTAGCGTGCATCGCTGTAGCCCACAAGGTCTGCAACTTCATACACTTTTACCTGAGGATCCCTGAGCAATTCCGCCGCCTGCTTGACGCGATAATACATGAGATAGTCAACAAACGTATATCCCGTTTCCTGCTTAAAAATATGACTTAAGTGTCCGGAAGAAATAGAAAGTTTTTCCGCAGCGGCTTCAACGGTGATGCCGCCGATGTAATGCTGCTGAATCAATGCAATGGCGGTCTGCACGTACCGAGCATTGACACTTTTGCGTTCTCCAAGTTCATATTCATGGAAGAGCATGAGCAGACTGCCGCCGTTTGTATCAGACATTTTCTTTTCAAGATTGTCTTTACCCTTCCGGTCTTCAATTCTTTTCTTTGCCCGGAGCACTGCAACTTTTAATTCTTCATCATCAACGGGTTTTACAAGATATTCCTGCACGCCGGAACGCATTGCCTTGCGAGCATACTCAAAATCACTATAACCGGAGAGCACGATGCATTCACCTATCTGATTATCTTCCGAGACTGCGCACATTTCCGTTATGATATCGATAAGTTCAAGTCCGTCCATTCCCGGCATACGGATATCGGTGATGATTATTTCAGGTTTTTGCTCGCTAAACATTCTAATTGCTTCTTTGCCGTTTTCAGCTCCGCCGATGCACACACATTCAAGTTCTTCCCAGGGAGTAAGGAGCACCAAGTCACGGCGCACGAGCGGTTCATCTTCAACAATAAGAACTTTCATCATGTTTCCCCTCCCGTGGCGCCCGTATGGTAACGACAGTACCTGCACCTTCAGTAGATTGTATGGTCAGTCCGTATTCATTTCCATATAAAAGGCGAAGCCGTAGATGCGTGTTTACAAGCGCAATGCCGTTTGAACCAAGATTCTGTTTATCTTCGCCGCCTCCAATTTTTGTCTGGGCGACAATTACGTTCTGGCGTTCTGACGTATGCTCAAGGCTGTTCTGAATGAGTTTTAGCTTTGCTTCCGGAATGCCGGCACCATCGTCGCGAACCTCAATCACAATGTCAGCGCTACCGTCATTCCGTTCTTCAAAGAATCCATTTATGGTGAGCGTACCATGTTCATTTTTTTCTTCCAGCCCGTGCACAAGGGCGTTCTCAACCACCGGTTGAATGACAAAACGTGGCAGCGGATATGGCAACAGGCGCGGATCCACTTTTTCTATGAAGGTGAATTTATTTTCCCAGCGCGCAGACTCAATGTCAAAATAATTGTGAACAAGCTCAAGTGATTTTTCTATTGAACAAAAATCTTCTCCGGAAGTAAATCCGTCATGAAGAATTTTTCCAAGGTTTGTCACCATGCGGGCAATGTCGTTTACACCGGCAAGTTTTGCCATTGACTTTATGGAATTGAGTGTATTGTATAAAAAATGCGGACTGATTTGTGCCTGAAGTCGTTTTATTTCTGCGACACGCAGCAGACGTTGTTGTTCAACACGGTCGTCGGAAAGTTTTGCTATGCGCTCAATCATGTGGTTGAACCGGCCGATTAAGAAAGACATTTCTGTGTCAGTACGCGCATTGCTTGTTTCAGGGCAGCGTACGGAAAGATCGCCCGATTCCACAAGCAGCATCGTCTTTGTAAGTTCCTGCACCGGCTGAGCAATTGAACGCGAAAGGATAAGCGCCACTGCAAAGGAGACAATGCTTGTTATAAGCGCGATGATGAGCGCCACGCTGCGAAAATCATTTATATACCGCTCGCCGCCTGTTTCAGGAAGAATGCCGCATACCGTCAGTCCGTCCCTGCCCACCGGCGAATAGAAGGAACGTCCGTCGTCCTGTGTCTCATTGTCCGTGAAGAAAGAAGCCTCTTTGTCGGGTGAAAATGCGCTGAACGCAATGCAGCCGCTTTTGTCGTACACCATAAGCTGGTCAAAGCGTCCTTGAATTCCTGCAATAAGTGAAAACTGGTCAAACAGTCCCCTGCGCAAAATGTCAACAATCACAAAGCCGACACGAGTTTTTTTTGCGCTGTCACTGAACACCGGAATTGCAGCGGCGGCAATTGTCTGCTCACCGTTTTCTGGATGCGGCTGCACGAAGAGCACACACTCGTTTGAATCGGACACTTTTTTTAGCACACCCCACCCCGCATATGCTTTGAATTGATATTCATCGGGAATCTGGTTGCGTGACAGAACTTTTTTCTGCGGATTCTGTGACAAAATGTAAACATGGAAGGAAGTATCTTTTTTAAGCCGGGCAATTTTTTGAAATATGTCAGATGTGCGTCCGCTTGCTTCAAGCTCGGTACCGTTGCCGGCGCACCATGATATGACTGAAGAATCCTCCGCTATTTCCGAGCCGGCGTCGTACGCTTCTGCGAGGCAGCTTTTCATCATGCCTGCGGCGGCAGAGACAATTTCTTTTGCCTGGCGGGCCGTATTCTTTTTGAGTACGCGTGAACTTGCGCCGGTAAAAACAAACGCCAGTAAAAAAAGAGGAATAATGCTGCAGAGCACAAAGGAAAGCAGCAGCCTTCTAAAAAAGGACAGTCCTTGTTTTTTCATTCATAAAGTATACCATACTTATTTCAAAATGGCATGGTTTGATTCCGTTTGCGCGCCAAAAAATGTATCAGCGACAGCCTGCATGTGTTCAGGAAGCGGAATGGTAAAGACACGCGGAGAACCGTCAACAGGAATGGTGAGCTTTACCGCCGCCAGCTGCAGCCGTTTGATGCCCTGCTTGCGGAGCACCTTGTTCGCCTTGAAGTCGCCGTGCATATCATCGGCGGCAATTGGCGCCTTTGACTTGGCAAGCTGAATACGAATCTGATGCATTCTTCCCGTGCCAAGCGTAATTGAAAGAAGGGAAATTGAAAGTTCAGTGTCAGGAATGCGTGCGGTCTTTACGACAGAAAAATGAGTTTCCGCAGATTGTTCCCTTCCGTGCGCTTCCACAACGCCCCGTATTGTTCCGGAATCAGGAGTCTTGCCGTTTACAACCGGACGGCCGATGCAGACAGCCGCATATTCTTTTGAAACAAGCGGACCGGCGATAAGTTTTATCCACTTGGCCGCGGCTTCGCTTGTCTTGGCAACTATGAGTATGCCTGCCGTCTCCTTGTCCAGACGATGAACAAGGTGTATTCTATAGCCGACCTGCTTGGAAAATTCATCATCAAGCGGATGGGAAATTCCTTCTCCGCCCTGTACCGGAACTCCCGCAGGTTTGTTTATGAGATATATCTCGCTGTTTTCAAAAAGAATGGTAAATGGTGACATCTGCCGATAATCATAATTAAGGTGGCATAAAATGGCAAGCGCAAAGAAAGCATTTCTTTTTTTCATCGTACTTTTCATCGCGACACTACTCACTGCCGAGGAACTGTCATCGCCGACATACGGCTATTGTCTTGATCTGCCGGAAGGATGCACTCTTTCCGATAAAGATGCAAACGGAACATCATACCAATTTTCAAACACCGTACTTCCGGTGAACACGGCGCTCAAAGTGTACCGCAAGGCTCAGTTTTCATCTTCGCTTGACGCGCTCAATGCAACGCTCAAAAAATTGAATGCAACAGCTGAGGCAAAGAAAGTTGAATGGCGCAATGAAGAAGGTGCGACCGCTACGTTCAAAATGAAAATACTCGGCGTTGAAATGACCGGTCTTGGTGCGGCGGCAATTCTTCCAAATGACAAGGGAATCATTGTCATATTCACCTGGTGCCCCGCAGCGTATGAAAAACAGTGCACGCCGTTCATGGAAAGTACCGTTGACTGTCTGAGCATAGACAGAGGCAGTCTGTACGAAGCAGGAATCATCACCACGCAAAACTATCCTGTCACTTCAAAAAAAATACCGGTCACGCTTACCATTGACGGCAAGACAATAAGCACGCTTCTTGACTCAAACGACAGCGCAGCTTCCGAAGCGCTTGTCGAGCGTGAATATTCCTTGCTCACCCAATATGCAGAACAAGGAAACCTTATCAAAGACGCACTGCTCCGCTACTACCGCATGATTTTCAGAGACAGCTTCAAGCGTATGCAGCGGCCGGCTTTTGACATTTACAACGTGCTTGCCCCCGACTCGGCGGACGACACTGACATTGCGCAGAAATTGCTTACGTGGACGCAGAATTTTGAATATAAACGAGGGCAGACTGAATCAGACAACGACTTTACTTCGCTGCCGGATGTCCTGCTTAAAAAAGGAAATGACTGCGACAGCCGCAGTATGCTTCTTGCCGTATTGCTGCAAAACATGAATATGGATTCGGTGCTGTTTGTAAGCGGACAGTACGGACATGCGATTGCAGGACTAGTTTCCACGCATCCGGGTCAGTCAATTGAAGTTGACGGCAAGAAATATCTTACCGGCGAAACTACTGCCAAAGGTCTTACCTGGGGAAAAATTGCGCAGGATATGGCAGACTTCTCCAAGTGGTTTGCGGTGATATATCCGTAACAACTTGGAGCGTCGCCTTTCTGAATTGATTTTTACTTGGTGAGCAGCGCGTATGCTTCTGCTTCCGATTTTGCGGCAAGAAGAGCGTCACGCAAATCCTGATTTTTGAGCTTTGCGCTGAAGAATGAAAGCGTCTGCAAATAGTAACTGTGCTGATTGTATGCCGCTGCGATCATGAACAAAAGGCGTACCGGCGTATCATCTATCGTCTGAAAGTCAATGATGTCTGTTTTTGAAATGCCAACCGACATGACAAGGTCAGTCACGCTCGACAGGCGCACGTGCGGAATCGCAATGCCTCTGCCGATTGCAGTTGACATAAGATCTTCGCGCTTAAGAATTTCAACTTCAAGTTCCTGGGCGTCTTTTATCTGCGGAGCCGTTTCAAGGTTCTGGGCAAGCTGCACAAGCGCGTCATGCTTAGTTGAATGGTTTAGAAAAACAATGCGTTCCGGAGAAAGTATGTTCTTTACTTGAATGACAATGTTCTGCGGAGCAGGTTTTGCATTTGAAGAAAGACGGTCGTTCACCCATTTTTCAATCTCTGATTTCTTGAAGCGCCATACAGTTCCAATCTTTCCGCTCGGAATTTCACCTTTCTGCGCCCAGTCATATACCGTACGTTCACTGACGCGAAGGTATTTTGCCACTTCTTCAATTGTAAGGATGTCGTCTTCCACAATATGCTCCCTGAAAAAAAAGATTCTACTTTTTTGCTGTTCTTTACGCTATTTTGCATTCTTTACGTTTATTTGTCAAGCGATACCAATCCATTAGCAATAATTGACTATCTCATGTAGTTATTATAAGATGAAAACATGCGTGATAAAAGTAAATCTAGGTTTCTTGTGCCCGCAGCGGTGCTATTCTGCATTCTCTACCTTTTTTTGGCACTCCGGCCGCTTGGAACGGAGCTTCATTTTTCTCCCGACTGGACGACTGACATCGCCCAAGTGAAAGAGCAGAAGCAAAACGACGAGCGCATTCCGTTCAGACTTGGACAGAACATCGGGTACTTTACCCCCGACGGACGGACTGTGTCTTCAATCACCTTCCCGTTCAAGGCGTCAATCTCCGATGACTGGTATGCAGTCTACGGCACGGACAGCAGCTCGTCTGCGTTCTTCCACAGCGACGGCACTCCCGCAGGCATAATCAATCAGTATGGATTTCCTTTCTTCTACGGAAACAAAATATATATTTTTCTGCCGGGAGGTTCTTCCTTCATGCAGTGCAAAGAAACAGGTGAAAAACTTTGGCAGTATGAATATTACGCGCCCATCACTTCCTTTGCATCGAGTGCAGGCGGAACAGTGGCCGGCTTTGCGGACGGCTCAATCACTTCGTTTGCAAACGACGGCTCAATCACCCAGCAGTTTGCGCCGGGCGGAAGCGATTACCAGGTCATTCTTGGCACGGGCATTTCAAAAAGCGGCAATCTTGTTGCGTGCGTCTGCGGTCAGCACAAGCAGCGTTTTGTACTGTCGGAAAAAGACGGCAACCACAGCAAAATTCTTTTCCACGAATTTCTTGACAAGGAACAGACAAAGCAGGTGCTCGTCAAATTCAACAACAATGATGACACTGTATACTATGACTACAACGGCTCCCTCGGCATTGTTGATGTAAAGAAGCTCAAGAGCTGCCGCATTCCGCTTGAAGGTTCAATCATTCAGATTGAAGAATCAACGGTTGATTCCCTTGTATTCATTCTAAGCAGGAACAACGGCTCATACACGGTCACTGCGCTCGAACCGTTCAACCACCCGGCAGGCAGTTTCAGCTACTCTGCGCAAAGTTCATTCATCCAGGTGCGCGGCGATGCGCTCTTTGTGGGGCGTGACAATAAAATCTCACGTCTTACCATTTCAAGAAAGTGAGGCAGCAAATGAATCGTGTTTTTCATGCGATAACAATTCTTACGGCAGGCGCGTTCTTGTTGCTTGCAGGCAGCGTGGTATATGCATTTGACTGGCCGCAGAATGAAACGCTGTCAGATTCTTTCTTTTCATATTTCGGGCAGCTTAGGGGCGGCACTATTGAAACATCGCTCATCTTCAAAGACAGTTCCGATGTAAAGGCCGCGGACAAAGGCACGGTCATTGCGACAATACGGGAACACGGCAACGACTTCGGCTGGTTTGAATCAACGCTCGGCAACGCAGTCATCATCGCCCATGCAAACCAACTGGTAACCGTATATGCAAACCTTGATGAAGAGACAATTCCTGCAAATGTAAATTCAGTCACCCCGGTGATAGCGGGAACACCGCTCGGAACAAGCGGCAACAGCGGTTGGCAGGAAGGAAGAAGCTGCCTTGAATTCCAAGTTCTTGACACAAAGAATCACTCTGCGATAAACCCGCGCATTCTTATGCCGCGCACCGGAGAGGAGCTTCCGCTTTCTCTTGGGGAACTTTCACTTACCGACAGAAACGGCAAGACAAGCTATCTTTCCGTGGAACATACATTGGCGTCAGGGCAGTATTCATTGTACCGCGCCCGCCAAAGCGTCGCAGTTCCCTACCACACCACCGTGTCAATAAACGGCGCTGTCGTTGAGTCCATCTCTTACGACATGCTCAAGGCTGACAGCGGCTACCTGTGTGTTTCGGGGAATAAGTATTACTCAAAGGAAGTGCTCTACCCTGATGGCAGAAGACAACTGCTCGGACAGATTCAGCTCACGAAGGGACGCAACACAATCACCGTCGCCATAAGCGACATTCTGGGAGACAAAGAAACGCTTTCCTACAAACTTGACGTGTTTTAATACGACTGCTACTTGCTGAGCGCGCGGGAAATAATTCCGCCGCCGGCAGTGACAGAATCTTTGTACAGCACGACAGACTGCCCCGGCGCAACAGCACGCTGCGGTTCCTTAAAAATAATCTTGTATGCATTTCCAACAAAAGACTCACCGGCAAGCGGCACATACGGTTCAACACGCGCTGCAACAGGCCGAGCGGCAAGACGTATCTTTACCAGCGCGTCAAATGAACAGGCAGGATCATAGTCTGCCGGCCAGACAAAGTCATCGGCAACAAGTCCCGTGCAGAAAAGGTCGCTGTCACGACCGAGCACAACGCAGTTCTTCACCTTGTCAATTGCAGCAACATACAGCGGTTCCTTTGCGCTTACCCCAAGTCCTCTTCGTTGTCCAATGGTATAATGTTCGATGCCGCGATGATGCCCAAGCACATGTCCGTCCATGTCAATGATATCTCCGGGCTGAGACGGCTTGTCCTTAAAAAGATAATCAAGATATTCTTCCGGAATGAAATCCTGACTTTCGGCACGAGAGGCCGCCGCAAGGTTACGCTCGTTTGCCATCTGGAACACCTGCTTCTTTGTAAAGTCTGCAAGCGGAAAACGAACCTTTTCAAGCACATCGCTCGGAATGCGGTATAAAAAATATGCCTGGTCCTTTGTAAGATCAAGCGCAACTGCAATCTGAGCGGGACGAGACATGCCGTTGCCTGCAACTTCCCGGCTGCCGTATGCAAGAGAAATCGGATCTTCGCCGCGCACCACTTTTGCGTAGTGACCGGTACAAAAATAATCATAGGTAATGCCGAGCGACTTGATGCCGGCAAGCAGCGCTCCAAACTTGATGAAGCGGTTGCATCTGATGCACGGATTTGGCGTACGTCCAGAACGATATTCAGCCTTGAAGTAATCAAGCACTTGTTTCTGATATTCTTCTTTCACATCGATGACATGGTACGCAATACCATGCTCGCGGCAGAACGTCCTGCATTCTTCAATGTTCACTTCTTCGCCGGGACCATAACAACTTTCGCGGAGCGGTATGCCTTCTTTTGCAAGCGGAATGTCACCTTTCCAAAGCGACATAGTGACTCCTGTCACCTCGCATCCTCTTTCCTTGAGCAATAGCGCGGTCATTGTCGAATCAACGCCGCCCGACATTCCCACTACAACGCGATCTCCCTTCTTTGGCTGTTCAAGTTCTGTGTACTTCATACTTTCCTTCAGTGCGCCTACTATACCTGAAAGCGGTAAATGCTTCAATCGGCACAAAAAAGTAACAATTGCAGTAACGCACACAAGGGAGTATACTGTCTGCACTATGGAACACAACATGATTCTTTCCGCATCAGGCTGGCGTAAAGTATTTGCAGAAAGCGGCAACCAGGAAGATAAATCTCCGGAAATTGGAAAGACAAACACATTGCTCTGCGCGCTGATAGCGGAATCTTTTGCGCAGTATCTTACCGGCAAAACAGGCATTGATTCACCGACAATCGCGGTCGGCACAGACACTCGTCCCACCGGAGAAAAAATCGCGCGTGTCATCATACAAACGCTGCTGCACTGCGGCATAGGCGTGCAATATCTAGGCATTTCTTCCGCGCCGGAAATCATGGCGTACTCGCGCAGCCTTGACGGATTCTTATACATTTCCGCAAGCCACAATCCCGTCGGACACAATGGAATTAAATTCGGACTTAATGACGGCGGTGTTATTCCCGGCAGCGAAGCGACTGTCCTTGCGCAAAGTTTTACCGCAAAATGTGCTTCCGTCAACGCCGAGGAACATGCTGCAGAAATAATGCGCGCCGATGAAAAGAAAATCACCGAAGTGTTCTATCATTCAGCAGACTACAAAAATGACGCCGTCAAATCATATGCGTCATTCATCAGCCAGGTAATCACCGGCTCAGAAATAAAGTCAGAACAGGACATCGTCTTTAGCACAATCAAAAACACACTCGCAAAAAAGCCGCTTGCAGTCGTCTGCGACATGAACGGATCTTCGCGCATCCGTTCAATAGACAAGACGTTCATACCTTCCTGCGGCATAGAATTTCTACCATTCAACACTGACATAAAGAATATTCCGCACGCAATCATTCCGGAACCAGAAAATCTAGTATACTGTGCAAAAGAGATGGAACGGCTGCAGAAAGACGGCAAAAAACAGGCGCTGCTTGGCTACATGCCTGACTGTGACGGCGACCGCGGGAACATTGTCTTTTGGAATGAACATACGCACTTGGCAGAGCCGCTGCCCGCCCAGGAAGTGTTTGCGCTCTGTGTCATGGCGGAAGGTTCTTTTTCGCTGTGGCAGCATGACGGCGCTTCTTCAAAAAAAGGGCTGCTGGGCAAAGTATCATCGCTTCCTGTAAAACGCGCAGTCGCAGTCAACTGCCCTACTTCAATGCGCATAGAAGAAATCGCATCTGCATTTGGCGAAACCGTGTTCCGCGCAGAAGTTGGAGAAGCAAACGTTGTGAATCTTGCACGCGAAAAACGTGCAGAAGGATATGAAGTGCGTATTTTAGGAGAAGGGAGCAACGGTGGAAACATCACGTACCCTTCAAGCGTACGCGACCCCGTGGCGACACTGTTTGCAATTGTGAAACTGCTCACCATACGCGACACCATTCTTGACGACGGTTCAGTGAAAAAAGGTCTGTTCCACATTTGGTGTGACCGGAGCGGACAAAACGCAAAGTATAAGCCGGAATTTTCAATCGCAGACATTCTTGACACGCTGCCTGCATATACGACAACCGGTGTAAGTGAAAGCCGTGCAGTGCTCAAAGTTGTCACTCAGGACAAAGGACACCTCAAGACGAGATTCCAAAAATTGTTCACCGAGGAATGGTCGAAGGTAAAAGATGATTTGCTCGAAAAATATTCCATTGCCTCTTATGATGCGGTACTCACCAACGGCACAAAGGAAGTCACCGGTGCAAAAGACTGGAACAATGGCAACGGCGGTCTCAAGATTCGTTTCTTTGACGAAAAAGGAAAATTCAGTGCGTTTATCTGGATGCGTCCAAGCGGAACAGAGCCGGTATTCCGGGTAATGTGCGATGTCAAAGGAAACAAGCCGAAAGAAGAACACTCGCTTCTTGCGTGGGAAACGGCGCTCATCACGCGTGCAGACAGCATGACGGCGTAATCACCGTTTAAAAAACACAAACCATACTCGGCTCATAGCATAAGAATGAAAAATTTGATATACTCATTCTGCATTTGATTCTAACGTTATTTATATAGATGGGAAGGTTTTATATGGAACAGCAGGAAATTCTAAAACGCGCAAAGCAGTACATTTCGGAAGAAAAAGACGAATCTTTCCGCAAGGAAGTTGAGGATCTTGTCGCAAAAAACGACATGAAGGAACTTGAGGACCGCTTCTATCAGAGCCTTGAATTCGGCACCGGCGGTCTCCGCGGAGTGATGGGCGGCGGTACGAACCGCATGAACACGCTCAACATCAGCCGTGCAACACAGGGTCTTGCAAACTATGTTATCAAGGCATTTCCCAAGGAAGCAAAGGCCGGCACGCTCAGCGCATGTGTCGCATACGACAGCCGCCGCAACCACGAGAAGTTCAGCGAAATCACCGCACGCGTATTTGCCGCGAACGGAATAAAGGCATATCTTTTCACGAGTCTGCGCCCTACGCCGGAGCTTAGCTTCGCCATCAGAACATTCGGCTGCAAGACAGGCGTTGTCGTCACCGCGAGCCACAATCCGCCGCAGTACAACGGATACAAGGCATACTGGGACGACGGTGCGCAGGTTGTCGAGCCGCACGACGAAGGAATCATCAAAGAAGTGAACGCCGTAAAAGACGTGAAGCTCATCGACCTTGAGGAAGGAAAGAAATCCGGAAAGATCGTTCTTATTGATAAAGAAGTTGATGAAAAATTCTGGGCTATGATTAAGAGCCAGCTCTTCCGCCCGGAGCTCATCAAGGAAAAGGCTTCTTCTGTAAAAGTGGTGTACACTCCGCTTCACGGTACCGGTGCCATGCATGTTGAAAAAGTGCTCGGCGACCTTGGACTCAAGGTAATCACCGTGCCACAGCAGCGTGAACCAGACGGCGCCTTCCCTACCGTTGAAAAGCCGAACCCGGAGGAAGCTCCTGCATTGAAGCTCGCCGTTGAGCTTGCAGAAAAAGAAAAGGCAGATGTCGTCATGGCAACAGACCCTGACGCAGACCGCTTTGGCACCGCATTCCCTGACAAGAACGGAAAGTTCGTGCTCGTAAGCGGCAACCAGATGGGCGCACTTCTCGCTGACTATGTCATGCTGAGCCGCAAGGAACTGGGCAAGATGCCTAAGAACCCGGTGTGCATCCGCTCAATCGTCACCAGCCCGTTCGTAGACAAAGTGTGCGCAGACTACAATGTCCGCGTGCAGGAATGTCTCACAGGCTTCAAATGGATTGCCTTTGACGAGGGTGTTCTTGATGCAAAAGGAAAAGAGCATTATGTGTTCGGCCTTGAGGAAAGCTACGGCTACCTCGTGGAGACTCAGGTTCGCGACAAGGACGGTGTAAGTGCCGCCGCTATGTGCGCAGAAATGACGCTCTACTGGGCAAGCAAAGGCAAGAGCCTGCTCGACCACTTGAACGACATGTACAAGAAATACGGTTACTTCGAAGATGTTTCAATCAACAAGTACTTCCCTGGAATCACCGGCCCAAGCATTATGGGCGGCATCATGACAAAGCTCCGCACCGAAGGTCTCAAGACATTGGGCGGAAAGAAAGTGCTTTTCATCCGCGACATCCAGCAGCAGGTGCAGTTCGACCCGGCCAACCCTGGCAAAAAGACAAAGCTGCCGTGGCCAAAGAGCAACGTTCTGCAGTTCTTCCTTGAAGGCGGCACTATTGTCAGCGCACGTCCGAGCGGAACTGAGCCAAAGATTAAATTCTACATCAACAGCACGGTGCCGGTTGCTTCTGCAACAGACGCAGCACTTGCTGATGCAAAGAAAGACGCACATGCACTTTGCGACAAAATCTCTGCTGAAATAATGGCAGTCCTTGATGCCGCAAAATAAGGAAAAGCTACACTTATACCGCGACTTTAAAACACTGGCCCGTCTCCTTGAAGGCGGGTCGGTTTTTTGTGCGTTCGACACAGAAACTACAGGGTTGCACGCAAAGAATGATTTTCTGATGGAAATTGGAGCTGTCAAATTCAATAAGGACGGTGTCATTTCCACATTTGACGCGCTCATCAAGCCGCCTGTTCCTATTTCTTCACTGGTCACTTCAATCACACACATTGACGACAATCTGGTAAAAGACTGTCCGCCAGCCCATATTGTCGTACCTGATTTTCTTCGTTTCTGCGAAGGAACATTCCTTGTCGCGCACAACGCACCGTTTGACGTGGGATTTATCGATACAGAGCTTGAGCGCATGACTTTTCCCTGCTTGAAGAACAAGACGATTGACACACTCCCTTTGAGCAGGTGGTCATATCCTAAACTGGGAAAATATAATTTGCAGTTTCTTGCCGAACAATTTAAAATCGAAGTGTTCAACGCGCATCGAGCCGATGATGACGCGCGTGTCTGCATGGAAGTATTCTTGCGCTGTATCAAAGACACCATGAGTGTTCAAAAAAAAACAGAGCGGCAAGATTGCCCGACACTTTTCTAAAATAAAAAAACAATCAAGATAATAAATACAGGCAGTTTAAAATGGAGCAACACGGACGTTGCGTCAAATGCTTTGCAAAAGAAATACGCGAGTTTTATTTATAAAACTCGTGAGGGGATAAATACGACAGTTTAAAATGGAGCAACACGGACGTTGCGTCAAATGCTTTGCAAGAAAATTACGCGAGTTTTATTTATAAAACTCGTGAGGGGATAAATACAGACAGTTTAAAATGGAGCAACACGGACGTTGCGTCAAATGCTTTGCAAGAAAATTACGCGAGTTTTATTTATAAAACTCGACGTGGATAAATACAAGGATGTATTTATCCACGAGGAGCCTTAGCCGGATCCATTGCCGTTCCTTTCTGATACACCATAAACATAATCTGCGGCGTTCCTTTGATAGAGTCAGTGCCAGCAGTGCCTATTACATCGCCAAACACGACGTACTGTCCGCGCGTCACTTTTACAGAACCAAGTCCGCTATATGCATATACAAGCCCTGTCTTTGAAAGCACAAAGACAACCTGCCCAAATCCACGATAGTTTCCACATGAAGTAACTGTACCCGCACGTATCGCAGTGACAGCCTCGTTTTTAGAAGCAGTCAGCTGTACACCCTTCACCTTGCCCGTAACATACGTAACCGCAGGTGTTTTCACCGGCCACACCAAGTTAGGGTCAACTTTCTTTTCGGTATACGTGCGTGGGTCAGCCGAAGGCAAATCTGGAAGTTCTGCTTTTGAAGTATCAACAATCGTAGCCGGAATTTTTAATTTCTGCCCCACTTTGAGCGTACTCTCTTTTGTAAGATTGTTCAGAGACTTCAGTTCATCAACAGACATGTCGTTTATCTGAGCAATATGCCAGAAGGTGTCTCCCTTCTGAACCGTATACACATCATACTTACGCTCGGTCTTTGTGTTGTCGGACACAGTTTCCGCAGCAGGCTTTGAATATGAAGAAGCTGTAAGCGGAATAACAAGTTTCTGCCCCGCTTTAAGGCCTTGCTCTTTTGTAATAGAATTTGCAGTACATATATCTGCAACAGACACGCCGAACTTCCGACCAAGACCGTACAGCGTGTCACCTTTTGCAACAACATATTCGATTGTTCCATCAACAGACGATGAACTTTGAGAAGGAGCCGTTTTGTCAGACTGCGCATAAAGAGACAGTCCTACAGAGGCAACTGACAATGCCAGAGAAAGCGCAACCGCTTGACGTAAAATGTTTGAAATAGATGTCTTCATATCTCATCTATTTTCGGCACAAATGACAGCGTGGTTAAGCAGATTTTATAAGAATAAAAAAGATACGCTCAATTGCTGAAAGCGCCAAAAAGTGCATACGCGTCAATGCCATTGATGCGCGTACCCTGCGGATACGTCTTAATCAGATTCGCCCTTCCATCGCGTAGATGCGTGCTTGTTATTCCGTGTCTGATAGAGCTGTCCGCTTCAAGAAGCGCCGCATAATGGTCCGCAAGGCGCACCAGTCTTCCGTCAACAGGATTGAAATTATTGCTGTTGAACCGCTTGTTCAGTTCTTCAAAACTGGTATGAAGCACTGCTCCATCGGCAACGATTCTGTTTTCAAATTCATCGCTTGTAAAGTATAGAATTTCATCGCGGTAGAAATCTTCCATGAGCGGAACAAGCTCTTTGGAAACAATCTGATCTTCAATCCGCTTTACGACAGCAGGTAAATCGTCAGTCGCCTGCTTAACCGGAGAGATTATATCGCGTGTCACTGACTCAGGAAGGTCATGGAAAAGCGCGCTGAAATAATTATTGAAGATACGCTTCGGACACATTTTTACATCAGTTTCACGTGACAAAAGCAACGTAAGTATCGCTACAAAAAAACAGTGCCCAAGCACAGATGTTCGCGGCACCCGGGGAGTCTGATTCCAACGCGTCTGAAACCGCAGCTGTTCAATGCGCATCAGAAAATCATACGGTTTCTGCTTTGTCATAAGGAGCTGCATTCCACGCAAATCAAGGAACGACTGTAAGTCAGCATTCACTTCTTTTTTAATCTGCTCAAGTCGCTGCGGTTCGTTCACCATGCTTATCATGTCAAGTTCACGCATTGTGGAATATTTATGCGCCGCACGAAGCACACGCGCCGTCTGTTCCTGTCCTGCAGAGAATGGAATCGAGCCAGAAGTTTTGCCTATGTACAAGGTGAACTGAGAAAAGAGGTCAGTGTCATCAATGAGCGGACGGTACTGTTCAAGCACCCATTCGTTGAGCTTAATGTATTCCTGCGGATATTCCTCTCGAATCAACCGCTGCACCGGACTTTTTATGTCACAAAGTGAAATTTTGCGAAGCAAGTCGAACAAAGACGCATATATCATCCAGTTCCAATCTATTTTTACGCCACGGTTTTCCTCGTACTTGCCAATGATATATGCAAGCACCATCTTTTCCGCATCTTTGTCCATTTCCACAACATCAAAAGGGCGCACCAAATCATTCCAGCGTTCAATTGAAAAACCTTCAAATATCTTAAGTGACAATTCTTTTTTCATATATTATTTTGCAGAACCTGACTTCTGGTCGGCATCCATCTTGTCTTTCCAGACCATTGCCTTCTTCTTTATTTCCTCTGCAGCGTCTTTATCGCCAATGACAATTGCAATTCTTCTGAGCGCAAGCAAATAGTTGATTGCAATACGGATGTCATCAATGCGATGAGTTGAAAGTTCGTACTTGTCGCGATACCCCATTGCGCTTTCATCAAGCAGTTTGCGAATAAGGCGCACGTACAGCACCGTGTTATCATAATCAAGTGACCGCGGATCAAAATAATCTTTTGCCGCCTTCTTCATGTCAATCATATTTTTTGCAACGACAGTAAAACGTCCCTGCAGTTCAACAAAAGACCACTTCCACTTTGTATTCTCGCCAAATGCATCCATGAGCAGCCGTATTGCAAGGCCGAGCTTGCGCACCAAAAAATATCTTTTTTCAAGCGGAGTGTTGCTTATTGAAGCAAGGCTTTCGTCAAGGTCGGAATACGGACAGTCAACATTATTCGTCACCACTTCCTCAAGATAGATGATTGCCTTGTACAACGCCTTGCGGCTTTCGTTCAATGAATCATTGTTCTTTGTCTCAAGAATTTTCATCGACAGGTTGTTGATGGTGACATAGAGCGTTGCAACATAAATCATTTCTTCGGCAAGCAGAAGTTTTTTATACGATACGCCGCTTGTATCTTTCTGCATGACTGCAAGCATATTCTTTTCTTTAAGAAAGGATGCATCGATTTCATCCTTGTATTCTTTCTGCTTTGTGTTGAATTCCTCACGAGTCTCGTCGGTGATTTTCGCCATCATTTTCCTCCGAATTTCTGTAACATTGACGCCGCGTGTTCAAGCGATTCCGAAGATGTGGGATCGCCGGAAAGCATACGCGCAATTTCCTGCACGCGTGCTTGAGCGGTAACCGGGAATACCTGTGTTGAAGTGCTGTTGCCCTCTACACCCTTCTGTATCTTTATCTGAGTATCGGCATAAACTGCTATACTTGCAAGATGTGTTATGCACAATATCTGCTTTTTTGCGGCAAGCATCTTCATGTGGCTGCCAACTGCAACCGCAACTTCGCCGCCAATGCCTGTGTCTATTTCGTCAAACACAAGCGTGCCCACCGTGTCGCCGGAAGCAAGTATTGTTTTCATTGCCAGCATGACACGGCTAATTTCACCACCCGATGCAATCTTTGCAAGCGGAAGCAACGGAGAACCGGGGTTTGCAGAAATAAGGAATTCTATGTCGTCCATTCCATACGGACCGCACTTCTGAGTCACATCATTTCCCGGCTTTTCGGCAAGATTCACCTTGAACCGGGTGTCTTTCATGCCGAGCTTCGCAAGAATGCCCTCCACTTCCTGAGACATGTGCTCAGATGCAACAGCACGCTCGCCATTTATTTTCTTTGCGGCGGCATACACCTGCTTTTCAAGTTCCGCGATTTGTTTTGTAAGTTCAGACTTGTCGGCTGACTTTCCTGTGAGTTGCTCAAGTTCCGACTGCGCCTTTTCAGCATACGCAGTCACTTCCGCAACAGGTGCTTTCTCTGAAGAAGCATATTTCTTTTTGAGCTTGTACAGCAAGTCAAGACGCTCCTGCACCGCGGCAAGGCGCTCCGGGTCAAATACAAGGCTCTGTTCATATTTCTTGAATTCATCGGAAATATCGTCAATTTCGTAGAATGATGACTGCAAGCGCGAATCAAGTCCGTCAAGCGTCTTGTCAAGAGAAGCTGCATGTGGCACGACAGATTTCAGTCGCTTAAACAGAGGGATGATACCTCCGTCCTCACCGTCAAATATGGTATTTATCTCCTCAATGTCGCTGTACAGCTTTTCATATGAAGCAAGTTTATTTTCTTCCGCTTCAAGTTCGTCATCTTCTCCATCTTTTATCTTTGCATCTCCAATTTCAGTGAGTGCAAAGTTGAGCATCTCGATACGGTTTGCGCGGTCAGCTTCGTTTGTATTCATGCTTTCAAGCAGACGTCTTTTTTCCACAAGTGTTGTATACAGCGCCGTGAACGAAAGAACTTCATCGGTAATTCCCGCATAAATATCGAGATACCGGCGATGCTCCGGCACACGCATCAATGACTGCTGCTCATGCTGACCATGAATGTCTACAAGGAATGATGCAAATTCAGCAAGGTCGGCTCTAGTAACAGGCGTTGCCCCAATCCACGAAGATGACTTTCCTGTATCGCGCACAATGCGGCGAAGTAAAATTCTATTGTCTTCGCTCTCAATGCCATGTTCTTCAAGCCAATTCAGCGGCTCTTTGCCTTCAAGTAAAAACGATGCGCTGACCTGCGCTTCATGAGTGCCTGTTCTGATAAGCTCCATTCCACCTTTGCCGCCAAGCACAAATGCAAGGCTGCCGATAAGAATAGACTTTCCGGCGCCAGTTTCACCGCTTAACACGGTAAATCCCTTTCCAAATTCAACATGGGCGGAATCTATGAGAGCAAAATCTTTTATATCAAGTTCTTCAAGCACGCGGTCCTCCCGACCAGTTCAGTTTGCTCTGAAGCGCAGCAAAAAATTGTTCCTGCGTTGAGCAGACAAGACGGGCTTTGTATTCAGCAATTCTCATCTTTATACAGTCATTTTCTTTGAGCGCAAACGGTACTTGTCCGTCAGACGTAAGCTCAAGCGGCGTACGCGATGAAAGCACCGTCACCGAAAGTTCACCCTGCGGATTAAGCACAAGCGGACGTGCCGACAGACTGAACGAATTGATTGGCGTCAGCACAAGCACATCGAGCGAAGGATCAACAATCGGACCGCCGGCAGCAGCAGAATATGCAGTTGAACCTGTTGCCGTTGCCACAATGATTCCGTCAGCCTTGAATCTGCCGAGTGGCGCATTATTATACGCGACATCGACATTCACAATCTTCACGGAAGAAACACTGCCTATGACAATGTCATTCATTCCCACACAGTCAAATACAGTATTGCCATCTCTGAGCACTATCGCCTTTACCAGCGAGCGGTAAGCAACCGGAGACGCATTCTTAAGGAATGAAGCAAGTTCGCACTTCCATTCATTCTTCTGAACTCCCGCAATAAAGCCAAACTCGCCAAGATTCACCGGAAATACCGGAATACCGAGCGGAGCGCATCTTCGAGAAGCAAAAAGAACAGTACCGTCACCGCCAAGCGTCACCACAAAATCAAAGTTTGCAAACGAAGGCGCATTCTTTCCCTCGCAGAAAGAATGTCCGTCATACGTGAAGATTTCGGAAGAAACATGCTGTTCATCAAGGAACGTTCTGATTTCTTCACCAAGCGGAGCGGCTTCTTTTTTATATGTATTTACGACAATGAGACATTTTTTCATCGGTCACCTTTTACTTACGGAAGCGATGAAAGCACTTTTACGATACGCGCTGCATCCTTCTGCCCCAGACGTGGATAAAGCGGAAAGAGCGCGCTTCTGAGCAAAAGAGAATTTGCACAGATACAATCTCCTGCAAGCGACTCCTGTCTGAGCGCTATGATTGAATTCTCAAATGCAGGGCGCACTTCTATGTCTTTTTTCTGAGCGTATAATTTTACATCTTTAAAGCCGGTGTTGAGCACGAGCGGGAATGAATAAATTGTTGAACCGTCATCATTGGCACGCACAAACGTCTTGTGTCTGCCGGCCATCGTTGCGCGTGTGTACAAAGCAAAAAGTTCGCGGCGGACTTGCTCGTTGCGGGCAAATTCCTTAAGCTCCACATATGCAAGCGAAGAATTCATGTCTGGAAGAATATCCGTTGAAGGAGCACTTTCCATAATCTGCTTGAGCACAATCCATTCGCGGCGAGCAGGCGCCATAAGAACGGCTCCTCCTCCGGCGGTGACAATGTCACGGTCCTCCATGCCGAATATCGTGTACATGCCGTACATACCGGCGCGTTTGCCTTTCGGAGGCTCAGGCGGCGGCAGTCCTTCAGCAGCAGCCTTCTGCGCAGCAGCCTCAACCTTCTTAGGGTCGGGCATGTCCGCTTCCTCAAGCGGATAATATGAAAGCGCAGACTGAGAAATATCTTCAACAACCGGAATTCCAAGCGCAAGAAATGCCTTTATGTCCGGGAGAATTCCCATTGTTTCCGCAAGCACAAGCAGACGTCCGCCGTTCTTCACCCCTTCCTGGGCCGCGTCAGGAGTAATCTGTCCTGTTTCCTCAATGACATCAAGAATAATCGGTTTGAAGCCAAGTTTTTCTACGGTAAGCAGCTGCCATGCAGGAGCAAGCGCGCTGAGCATGATTCCACTTCCCGCCGGCACCGCAGAAGCCTGGAGCGCATACTGCAACGCAAGCGCCGGACTTCTCAACGCCACCGCGCCATCGCAGCCGGTAAGTTCCTTTATTGTCTGAATAAGACGGACATTCAATTCTCCAGGACCGATTTTTTCATCGACCATGCAAGTGAGAACAGCTTCCATTTCTTTACGTCTGATTGTCGGACTATATGTCTGAATCATTTTGTACTTGTTTCCTTTTAAAATCTTTTATGCTGAATAAACACAGCGTTTATCTTTTCTGCTCAAGAATCTTCTGCAGTTCCTTTGGATTGAACAGCTTGCGGGTGTCAAGAATAATAAGATATTCCGTTTCCTGGCGGACAACACCGTTTATGTATTCAGTACCTATTCCGCTTAACATCTGTGGCGGCGGCTTAATGTCCCCTTTGTCAACAGGCACAACACGCGCCACGCGGTCAATGATGATGCCGATTTTATTTCCATCTATATCAAGAATAATGAATCCGCCTTCATCTTCGACATCTTCTTCGGCGACTCCGCTCTTCTGGATATGAAAACGTTTGTGCAGGTTGATAATCGGAATGATTTCTCCACGGAGGTTGATAATGCCTTCAACATAATATGGAGCGTTTGGAATGGGGCGCACGTTCTGCACCTTCACAATTTCCTTTACGTCCATAATATCAACGCCATACAGCTCTTCACCAAGCCGGAATGTCACCAGCTGGTACTGTGTATTTTCTTGCTCCATCAAATAATCTCCTTCGTAAGTGTATCTTCTTGCTGTAAAAAGCATTACACCGCTACAAACGGCTTCATGCATTCCTATTTTACACCATGAACGCCCTCTAGTCTACTATAAAAAGCGTAAGAACGGTCACTTTTGACACGCCGGCACCCTTTAAAAGTGCGGCGCAACTTTCCACCGTAACACCAGTTGTAAGCACGTCGTCAATGAGCGCAACCCGCTCAGGGAGCAACACTCCAGCGGCGAGCGGACTCATCACATACGACTTGCCCTTCATCTCAAGGCGCCCCGCACGGTCGAGCTTCTTCTGCTGCCGGGACGTCGTGCGTTCAAGAAGCGGCAGCACGGTGTATCCGTATCTATGTCTGAGGAACATGCACAGCTCATCAATCTGATCCCACCCTGACGAGCGTATTTTTCCAGGACGTGGCGGTACGGGCACAATCACAGGCTTTTCTTCCGGAAACAGCAGGCAAAGTGCCTTGTGCATCGCGGCGGCAAAAACGGGCGACAGTGAGCGTTTTCCCTCTATTTTCCAGGCGAACAGCAGCTCCTTGCGCCAAAGCCGATACTGGTACAGCGGGAACACAACGTCAGTATGCGCCAGAATCGGCTCGCCACGGCAGTCCATGCACTTTTCCAGCTCACTGACAAGCGGTTTTCCGCAGACAGAGCATCGTTTTCTTGCCAGAGGAGCAGTCGTTTCACCATCCGGCGGCAGAAATTGCATGAGCTCTTTTTCAACGCACTTTTTGCAAAGCGGCAAGCTCCCTGAATCAGATCCGCAGCACAGGCAGTGCTCACCGCCAAACAACAGCGCGAACAGCCGGCGCGCGCACGACAGCACCGTCTGCTTAAACTCAAAGAGTACGTTTGCAATGGAATGAGTATATTTCACACCTTAAGTTATAGGCGCAAATTTCAAATTGTACAAAAAAAACACCCCGGTCAATTCCGGGGCATTCTCCATGAAGAAATTAATTCTTGGGCTTTATGCAAACACATCAAGAATCTGATTGGCTTTGTATGCCGCATCCTCAACAACACGCACCTGCACGCCGGCCTTCTCAAGATTGCCGTCAGACATACGGGTTGCATTATCTTCGGTTAGTTCACGTGTAAAAGCCGCCACTCCGGCTTTCTTGAGCATTACAACAGCTCTTTCCGCCTCTACATCGGAACTGAACGTACGAACTGTCATCATAAGCTAACCCCCTTGAAGCAACCATACATTTTGCTTCACTTTTAATATTGTTTCACTATCAGTATCATACCGTTTTGCAAAAAATGCAATGTTTTATTTAAAACTATTTTTTCGTGTTAGCCGTACCTAATCAGTTGACAAATTTGCTAAATCATTATATACTACTCATTTATAAAGCATCATCTTCCGATGATATCATCAGTAGAGCGGCGCTGCCGAAGGAGGTCAGGACTATGGTTATCAAAACATCTGAATCTTATAAGATCAAATCCAGCCAGATTGTCCGCCCTCCGCATGTATCTTATTTTCTTTCAATAAGATAGGCACGGCCGGCTGATTCATCAAATCAAGTCATCCCGTTTATCTCACCAAAATTGCAATATACGCAGGCAGTTTAAACTGCAAAGACGTAAACAGGAGCAGTAATTATGAATGTCATTGAATTTATCTCTAAACGCACTTCAAATAAACGCATTTCAAACAAAAACACATCGTACCATTCACGTGACGGTGAAAAGGAATTGTTCCGCGGCATGGCAAAAACAGGCATTCTGCCGGAATCAATTGCACGCACCGCTGCAGTCAACTATGACGAAAACGACAAAGCTGAGCTTGACGGATGGTACCGCTTTCTTTCTGACGACAACGAAAAAGAATCCGCATAAGTATGAATGATGCAGAAGCACCCCAAGAAAGTTGGAAAAGAATCTAACTTTTTTGGGGCGCGCTTTTATTTCTTCCCAACCTGCTTAACCGCAGGACTTTTTCTTGGCGCGTGTTCCTGGAACATTGTCTGCCCTGCACAACGAAACAACAGCTGAACAGTCTTAAATATAATGTCGCGTGTCTTTGGGTCAAGTTCCTTCATCGCCTTGAGCATTTTGAGTATACTGTTCCACCAGTTTGCAGTAAGCTCGCTGTTTGTCTTTGCATCGGTGTCCTTGAGAATGCCAAAAATCGTTTTGACAAAAATTTCCTTGTTTTCTTCACTAAGCTCGTTGAACCAGCCGTTCACCGTTCTGCCGATTACCTTACTCTGTTCATCAGTGTCGGGCTTTTCCACAAAGTGATGCGCGCTGACATGCCAGCTAAACGGATCATGCTGATGGAGTCCCCGCTCATCGCTTTCCACAGTCACATAATCATCGGCATGAGAAAAGAGCATTCCCACAATGGAAAGCTGCGGAACAAAAGTGTATGTGCGACTGCTGATTGACTTGTATTTTTCACTTTCAAAGAAGCCCTCTTTAAAACCAGGGCCGTCATTGTTGAACACAGAGGTGATTCTCCGCTTTGTCTTGTCACCGGCATTGGCAGCTGCATAGACGGCAAGATTGCCGCCTTTAGAATGTCCGCCGATTAGAATGTCGCCCCGCAGATGACGTGATGCTTTTTCAAGATATGCAAGCGCATCCTGCTGGGAAGGAACTGTTTCCTTCCAGCCAAGATCGCAGTCCTCCTTCCAGCCGACGATAGTATCGTCAGTTCCCCGGTATGCAATGAAAAATGATTTGTCGCCAAGCACATACGTCACCGCAGAAAACTGTTCCTCCCGCTTGGTGTCTATAATATTCGTATAGCCGCACAGCTTGAGCGACCCAAAGCGCACGCTTTCGCCGGCAGCCTGCAAAAGATTGACGGTAAGCGGATTAATCATTGCGCCAACATCGCTCCTTGTCAAAAAATCAGGCGCAGTTGCAAAGCGGTATGCAAGCTCACGAAGGGTTATTCCATTTTTTGTAAATGAAGTCGGAACAAGGTTATCGATATTATTATATTCCATATGACAGAGGATAAGCGCGTCAACCTCGTTCAGCGGGCTTGTCTTTAAATCTACATCCCCACGCCACTCAATGTAATCCATAAAATTCGCCATTTCTCAATTCTCCTTTGCCTAGAATGAATAAAAAAAATTAACTGAATAAATATAGCATAAAAGGCAGGCTCTGTGTTACTATACAGAAAATCTAATTTCACTTGAGGAGTTTTGTATGGAAGTACGTTCACTTGCAAAAGAGCTAAGCACAAACGAATATCCGGGACGCGGCATTGTCATCGGTAAGTCGGCAGACGGGAAATATGCCGTAGCTGCCTATTTCATCATGGGACGCAGCGAAAACAGCCGCAACCGCATCTTTGTTACTGACGGCGACGGCATACGCACACAGGCATTTGATCCTTCCAAGATGAAAGATCCAAGCCTCATCATCTACGCGCCAGTCCGCGTCTTAGGCAACAAGACAATCGTGACAAACGGCGACCAGACAGACACCATCTTTAACGGAATGGATAAGCAGCAGACTTTTGAACAGTCGCTCCGCTCACGCAAATTCGAGCCTGACAGTCCAAACTTCACACCGCGCATCTCAGGCGTCATGCATATTGAAAACGGCACATACAACTTCGCACTCTCCATCTTAAAGAGTGACAACGGACACGAAGAAAGCACCAACCGATTCACCTATGCGTATGAAAACCCGCAGAACGGTCTTGGCCGCTTTATACACACGTACATGGGCAACGGCAACCCGCTTCCCAGTTTTGAAGGAGAGCCGACCCTTGTTGACGTAAAAGGATCCATTGATGAATTTGCAAAGACCGTATGGGACAACCTCAACGCAGACAACAAGGTGTCCCTCTTCGTGCGCTTCATCGATATTGCCACCAGCAAAGCCGAAACCAGAATTATAAACAAAAACAAATAGTCTTCTTCGCAAATAAAAGCGCCCTTTGCCACAGCGAACAGTCAGTTCAACAAAGGGCGCCTCCCCCTCAGCAACAATTTTCTTTCTGCCACATACCATCTGACGTTGTCACTGAAGCAAACAGCGGCATCCTACAAATCCTAAAAAAAATATATTTCTGCTTGACAGGAAAGATACTTTGTAGTATTATCATTTTTGTAACGATTACAGTTTCTAAAAGAAACAAGCACTGCGTATGCAGCGCCATTGCATTATAAGGAAGTGCCACTATGAAGAAATGGGTTTGTAAAGTTTGCGGTTATGTGTATACAGGAGACAATGCTCCAGATGAATGTCCGCAGTGCCATGCAAAACATGCATTTGTAGAGCAGAAGGAAGACACCGGTTTTGCAGACATGCACAAAGTTGGCATTGCAAAGGATCTTGATGCGGAAGTTGTACAGGGACTCAAAGACAACTTCAACGGCGAGTGCTGCGAAGTTGGCATGTACATTGCCATGGCACGCCAGGCTGACCGTGAAGGCTACCCGGAAGTTGCAGAAGCATACAAGCGCTATGCATACGAAGAGGCTGACCACGCTTCACGCTTTGCAGAAATGCTTGGAGAGGTGCTCACCGATTCAACAAAGAAAAATCTTGAGCTTCGTGCGGCGGCTGAAGCAGGCGCTTGCGAAGGAAAGCTCAAGCTGGCTAAACGCGCGAAGGAACTTGGCTACGATGCTGTTCATGACACCGTGCATGAAATGTGCAAAGACGAAGCAAGGCACGGCGCAGGGTTCAAAGGACTGCTCGCACGCTACTTTAAATAAGGCATTTTTTCAGCGGGAATGCCCACCTTTCCCGCTGATTTTTGTATTTTCCCACTTTTCAACAGTGCATGGACCACGGGAGACTGTACAGTTCTAAAAAAATTGAGCATACAGCGGTTCATGCACTGTTCTTTTTTTTATTCTTTTGATATAGTGAGATGCAAAATGTAAAGGTTCATTCCGGACACACAGGAGGTTACCGCCATGATGAACGATACAGCTTACGCAGACAGAATTACAGAGAAAGGAATACGTCCTTCAGTGCAACGTGTAGCCATATATAAATTTGTTTGCGAACATAAAATTCATCCTACCGTAGACACTGTTTATACAGCGCTCAGCCCAAAATATCCAACACTTTCCCGTACGACAGTTTACAACACACTTCATCTCTTCAGCGAGCAGAATCTTGTTCAGACCATAAAAATTGAGGACGATGAGCTGAGGTACGATGCAGACATGACGCCCCATCTTCACTTCAAGTGCGTCAAATGCGGCAAAGTCATTGACATTTTTGACACCGAAACAATTTCTTCGTTCAACGAAAAATGTTTGACTATTGTTCCAAAAGAATACGGCGTGTTTAGAATTCAAACTAACATATGGGGTTTGTGTCCTGACTGCAACAATCAAGCAAAATAAAGCGTCTGCGTATTTACGGTAAAATATGCATTCCTTTCTTCCGATACTATAATAGAAATCTTATTCTAGTATCGAACTATGGGGATGTATATGAAATACCTTAAAATTGCAGTAATTCTCTGTTCAGCAATCCTATTTTCAGGATGCCTTTCGCTTCCATTTTTAAAATCATCAAAAAATGACGCAGAACTGTCAGTGCAGGAGCTTATTCTTGCAGGACGCTATGATGAAGCAAAAAGCATGTTCCTTACAAAAAACGATATCAATGAAAAGGACGCTTCCGGCAACACTGCGCTTCACGCTGCGGCAAGTGTTGGCGATGTTGACCTTATAACGTATCTGCTCATCAAAGGGGCAGACAGCACTATTGTCAACGATGACGGAGACACACCGCTCCTTGTTGCCATGAAAAATGAAAAATATGGCGCAGCGCGCACGCTTGCAGAAGCAGGTGCATCACTGTACATTCCTGATGCGGATGGAAATACGCCTCTTGATTTGACAGCACAATACGCCACCCCGGAATGGTACGATGCCATGATTACCGAAAAAACAGGCGCGCTCACCGATTCAAACGGTCAGACAATGGTACACTATTTTGTTTCACATCAAATGGATGCGGCTGTCGCTGAATGCATAAAGAAAAATGTTCCGCTTTCCGTAGAGGACAATGAAGGCCGCACGCCGCTTGCACTCGCTCTTGCTGATTCAAAGAATGAAAAGAAAGTGACCATTGCAGCTTCGCTCATCATGGCAAAATGCGAACCGGTACGCGGTATATACAGTTACTTTGAGGACGCAGTTCTTACACGTAACATGTCGCTTCGCTTTGACGACAACCAGACACCGCTCCACATTGCCTCTTCTCAGGGGCAGAGCGGCATCGTCCGCTATCTGCTTGCAAACGGAGCGTCAACGACAGCTCAAGACAACACCGGCGCAACTCCGCTTCATGAAGCAGTGCGCTACGGACAGACAGACATTGTGCGCATACTCCTTGAATCAGGCGCAAAGGTAAATGCCCGCGACAGCCTTGGTAAAACGCCATTGCTGCTCATCATTCCAAAAGAATCACAAGACATCATCTATACGCTGCTGCTTGCAAAGAAAGCGGATGCAAATGCAAAGGATTTGTACGGAGACACACCGCTCCATATTGCAACAATGGGTGAGGTGAATATCAATATTCTTCAAAAACTGTTCACCGCAGGGGCAGACATTAATGAACGCAACAAAGCAGGCGTCACACCACTGTCTCTTGCCGTTGAGCATAATCTTAAAGACCATATAAAATTCTATGCAAACCTTGGTGCGGACATAAACGCGGAAGACAAGCAGCACGACACACCGCTCACCCGTGCATTTTCAAAAGATCTTGATACGCTCAAAATGCTGGTGAACAAAAACAACATCGCCTCACGCGATTCAGCAGGCAACACACCACTTCATCTTGCAATTACGTATAAAGTGAACATGGACTACATACGCTACTTGCTTGACTGCGGCGCAGATATTGACGCGCGTAACAGCAATGGTGACAGCGTACTCTATCTTGCAGTCGAAAACGATGCAAAGGAAATAGGTCAGATTCTTATCAACAAGGGCGCAAATGTATACGGAACAAATACGGCAAACTATTCGCCACTCAGACTTGCGCTTACAAATGGCGGAGAAACCCAGGATTGGGTGCTTGGCTCAAGTGTCATAGAAGGCGATGACGGCAACGGGAACACGCCGCTCCACTACGCCGCTGAATGGAAGCTCGACAATGCAGTTCTGTATCTGATAAGCAAAGGCGCAAACATAAACAAAAAGAATGCAAACGGTGAAACGCCGCTGTTCAATGCTGTAAAGTCAGACAGCGCTTCCACTGTAAAATTGCTTCTTTCAAAAGGAGCAGATGCGGACTCACGCGATTTGCTCGGAAACACGCCACTTCATTACGCCGTACGATGGAACGCCCTTCATGCAGCTGCGGAACTTCTTGCAGACGGCTGTTCCGTTGACTCAAAGAACGCCTCTGGAAAAACTCCGCTCAGCGATGCGGCACGTTCTGGAGCAAAAGCAATGGTAACATTGCTGCTCAGCAAAGGCGCATTTATAAATGCAAGCGATGCAACCGGAAAAACAGTGCTGACCGATGCAGTACAATCACAATATGCCGAAATGGTACAGCTTCTGCTTAGCAAAGGCGCATCGGTGAACATCCAGGACATGTACGGACGCAACACCTATCACGAGGCAGCTGATATCGGAGACATAAAAATCATCCAGATGCTCCGTGCCGCCGGTGGAAATCCGCTGAGCCGCGATTCATTTGGCAAAACGCCGTTCTCTCTTGCAGTTGTCAAAGGACCAGCAGTCATACAGGCAGTTCTCGGCAGCGACAAGACACTTGTTGACAGCGACGGCAACAATCCGCTTCACGCAGCAATTTCATCACGCGCCTCTGCAGAGATCTTGCAGGCACTCATCAACAGCGGCTATCCTATTGACCAGCGCAATGGCAAAGGACTTACTCCGCTTGAATATGCAATTCTACAAAACCAGCAGGTACTGGCAAAAATTCTGATTAAGAACAATGCAGATCCTTTTGTAACGGATAACAGTGGCGAATGCGCAGTGACTCTTGCTTTCAAAGCGGAAAGTCAGGATATTCTTACAGACATGGTAAAGACAGCGGGTGCAAAGACAGACTTAAATGGAGATACCATACTCCATTATGCGGCGCGCTCAGCAGACATAGCAACGGTTAAACACCTTCTTGAACTAGGATTGGATCGCACCAGAAGAAATAATGCAAATGAAACCGCCTACGACATTGCAAAGAGATGGAAACGTATGGATATTGCAGCTCTTCTTATTTGAGTTACTGATTTTTTAACAGAGCAAGAAATTTTTTAAATGCGGAATTGTCTTTTTTCATTTCACGTGAACCACGCGTGATATTGCAAAGAGACATTCCGTATTTTTTTGCAATATCACGCTGCGTTGTTCCGGCGTCAAGTTCTTTTACCAGATGCCATCTGTTTGCAAAGTCCTTTATCTCAGCGGGTGTAAACAGGCAGCCAAAAAAATCATATATCAACTTTTCATCATCAATTTTTGCGAGCAGCGAACAAATTTCTTTTATGGCATCAACCTTTGACTCATCAAGCATTGTCATATTCTTTTTTCCTGCCATATATCATTTCTCCTTTACCGCTACATTCTTACCACGTAACTACATATAGTAACAGTATACTTCACCTTGTATGAAAAGTAAAGTTTTAGTAAAATAATTTACATTCAAGTTACCTTATCGTACAAGCAGGCATACAATGTCGTCAATTATAAAAGCAGAACATATCTCAAAGCGTTTTGACCTTGCATCAGGTTTTTTTGCAAAGAAGGACAAATCAGTCTACGCAGTAAACGATGTTTCTTTCGAACTTCAACGAGGACAGGTATATGGTCTTGTTGGAGAAAGCGGCTGCGGCAAGACGACAACGGCACGGCTCATGGTGCGCATGTATGGACTTGACGGTGGCCGCATCATCTACACTGACATTGACGGCAAAGAGCATGATATTTCAAGATTGAAAAAGCATGAATTAAAACTATACCGTGAAAAAATAAAATATATTTTTCAGGATCCAGCCCGCTCGCTCAACCCGCGCATGAATGTATATGATATTCTTGTAGCAGGATACCGCTATTCAAAGAAGTGGCCAGGCAAAAGCGCAGCACGGCAGCAGGCGGCAGCAATTCTTGAGCAAGTGGGGCTTGAAGCAAAGGATCTTGACCGTAAGCCGAATGAATTTTCCGGCGGACAGCGTCAGCGCATTTCGATTGCACGTGCGCTTATCATGAACCCAGAATGCATCATCTGTGATGAGATTGTTTCTGCGCTCGACGTTTCTATTCAGGGACAAATCCTAAATCTGCTGCAGGACTTACGCACAAAACTTTCTCTTTCAATGATTTTCATTGCTCATGATTTAAAAGTATCAAGTTGGTTCTGCGATACTATCGGTGTCATGTATAGAGGCGTTCTTGTTGAACAATCACCGGCAGCTGACTTGTATAAGACTGCGCTTCATCCATACACAAAACTTTTATTTGAAGGAAGTGAATCCATTCATACAAATGCAAATGTGGAAATAAAAACGATGCTTGAAAAAGAAACAGGCTGCCCGTTTGCACATCGCTGTCCACTTGCCGATGCACGGTGTTTTTCAGAACTACCAGAATTTACAGCAGCTTCATTTGACGGCAACCACAAGGTGCGCTGCTTCAAAATATAAGCTATTTTCCGGAAAGCGCCTTTTTCCAGCGTGACAAATTTTGCAATGCCGAAAGCGGAGTCATATCATCAGGATCAAGCGAAAGAATTTCATCAATAATCATTTCCTCATCAGAAAAAAGACCTGCATCAGAAACTTTGTTTGCTTCTGTCACTGGAATCACCGGTTTGTCGGCGGCTTCTTCCTGTATGTGTTCCAATATCGCCCGCGCACGAGTCACCACTTCCTCAGGAATTCCTGCAAGACGTGCGACATGTATACCGTAACTATTTGCGCTTGAACCATCAATCACTTTGCGCAGAAATACAACGTTTGTTCCTTCCTCATTTACTGCCATGCAAACTTTTTTTAGCGCAGGATGTTCAATTCTTGTAAGTTCATGATAATGTGTTGCGAAAAGTGTCTTACACTTTATTTTATTAAGCAGATATTCGCTCACCGCCCATGCTATGGAAAGTCCGTCCTCCGTACTTGTGCCTCGCCCCACCTCATCCATGATTACAAGGGAACGCTCCGTTGCGGAACGAAGGATATGCGCTGTTTCAGTCATTTCAACAAGGAATGTGGACTCTCCACGGGCAAGATTGTCGCTTGCGCCTACACGACAGAATATGCGGTCAACAATTCCAATATGGGCGCTTGATGCAGGAACAAAGCAACCTGTCTGAGCAAGCAGCGCTATAAGCGCATTCTGTCTAAGATAGGTGCTCTTGCCTGCCATATTCGGGCCGGTAATCAGCGCAAATGTTTTTTTACTTTCATCATCACACAAAACCAAATCGTTAGGAACAAATTCCCCCGTAGGAATGTGCTGCTCAACGACAGGATGACGGCCATCCTTCACTTCAAAAACTGTAGACTCATCTACAACCGGCCGTATCCAGCGATGTGCTATTGATGATTCGGCAAAACTTGAAGTGACATCAGTATATGCAATTTCTTTTGCGGTCTGCAGAAGATACGGTACAAATGTTTTGAGTTTGTTGCGCACTTCAATGAATAAGTCGCGTTCCAGCTCAAGCACTTTTGTACCCGCCGTATTAAGCTCGGCCTCAAGCTCCTGAAGTTTTTCAGTGGTGTAGCGGTCGGCATTTACCAAAGAACGGCGCATCATGAAATGTTCAGGCACTTTGGTGAGCTTTCCTTTTGTCACTTCAATAAAATATCCCATGTTGCCATTTTTTCTAATGCGAAGATTCTGTATGCCGGTTTTTTGCTTTTCTTCTTCTGTATATTCATCAAGAATTTTGTTAAAATTTGTCTCGACATCACGCCAGTGGTCAAGATCTTGCGACCACCCTTGTTTAATAATGCCGCCATCAGTAAGTGAAGTTGCAGGGTCATCAAGTATTGCATTTTGAATAAGACTGATTATCTGCTTTGCACTGTCTTGAGAAAGCGTTGCAAAATTTTGTTCACCAAGAAGCTGCTGCGCTTTTAGCCAGAGGGCAAGACTCGCCCGAAGCGCCTGTAAATCTTTTGCATGAGCGCGGTCCATTGCAATTCTGCCGGCAAGTCGTTCAATATCAAGTATGCCGTCCATCGCCGCACGTACATTCTTGAGCAGTGTCCTGTTCTGCACAAAAAGTTCCACATGATTTTGACGTTCAGCAATCTGTGTTTGATTTGTAAGCGGAAAGAGCAGCCACTGTCTGATAAGCCGCGTTCCCATAGCAGTCTTTGTACAGTTGACGCACTCGAGCAAACTGAACTGCACGCTGCCGTCACGTAGGTTCTGTGTAACTTCAAGATTGCGCCGTGACGAGTCGTCAATAATGACATACTGGCTGTCGTGATAAACAGAAATGCCGCTTACGTGTGGAGAAGCTGTATTTGTTGTCTTTGCAAGATAGTCAAGCAAGAAACCTGCCGGCGGAACTTCAGGAGATGATTCAGTAAGCGAGAAGGAACGCAAATTTGCCGTTTGGAATTGGGTAATGAGCCGCTTGTAGCAAAGCTCTGCATTGAAGTTCCAGTCAGGATAATATGAAATTGAAACATCACTGAGCGAATCAAGCACTTGCTTTACATCGCCGTTGTCCTTTAGACTGTCCGGCAAAAGAAGCTCGCGCGGATTGCAACGTCCTAATTCTTTTGCAAGTTCTTCCGTCATCGCAGAAGAATCAAAGCTGGTCGCTTTAAACTCGCCAGTTGTGATGTCAATGAAGGCGATGCCGACGGTACCATGACTTATAAACAGCGAACCAAGAAAGTTGTTTACGCCGCCTTCAAGGTACTCGCTTTCCACAGCAGTTCCCGGAGTTATTATTTCTATTACTTTGCGCTCAGTCAGCCCCTTGCCATGCGCAATTTCACCAATCTGTTCGCAGATGGCGATTTTCTTTCCAAGCCGCAGCAACCGTGCAATATAAATTTTTGCCGCATGATACGGAATGCCGCACATTGGCATCTCAGCCCGGTGCGTCAAAGTTAAATTGAGCAAACGTGAGACTTCAACGGCATCATCGTTGAACATTTCGTAAAAATCGCCCAATCTAAAAAAGAGAACTTCGTTCTTGTGTTGATCCTTTATCGACTGATACTGTACGATGAGCGGAGTTTCACTGTCAGCCATTTTAAACAGTCACTTTTTAGAGACCCAGTTCCGAAATAATCTGGTCTGTAATATCGACTGACGGGCTATACCACAAAATAGCATTTGCGTCCTGCAGGCTTAATATTGCGCTGTATCCGCCGCTTTCTGCAACCTTTGCAAGTGTTTCCTGAAGTTTTTTATAGAATGCATCATTGTTCTGCAAAGATTTTTTGAGTGACTCAAGTTCCGCGTTTTTTGCATTTGTGTATTCAGTAAGGTAATCCGCTTTTTTTGTAATATCAGCATCAACCTTAAGGGCATTTGCATCATCACCATTCTTTTCGTATTCAATTTTCTTATCGTGCAGCTGGACCAGTTCTTCTGTACGTCTGTTCACTTCCGTCTGCACTTCCGCTTTCTTAGTGTCGTAATTTCTTACCGGCGCAGAATTGCGATAATATGACTGGTAAATGCGCCATGTGTCCACAACAGCAAATTTTGTAATCTGCTGTGCAAAAAGGTTCGTCCCCGCACATACAAAAAGTACGGAAAAAAGTACAGCTGCTTTTCTAAAAAAACGGTTCATTTCAAATCCCCTTAATATCGATATGCTGATGAAAGTATATCTTTTTTTTATTTGTTTGTCAGGTTGAATGACAGCACAAAGTTCCAGTTGTCGTACCAATTCTCTGTGGCAGTATCATATTTATTGCGCCACACCACATTGCCGGTATCATCGAATTTAAAGTTGTTTGTAAGCAACAGTCTGAGCGGGAACTGCGGAATGCTGAAGCGCACGCCCGGTCCAAAGCTGAAGTACCAGTCGTCATTGTTGCCCAGATCGGTGAACAAATCAGCAGGTGTGTCTTTTATTGTCGCTGCGTCCGCGAAGAAGTCAACAGAAAGCACGTTCGGCAGGACAGGCATTCTAAGCTCAACAAAGTTGCTCCACATTGCAAGTCCGCGCACTGCATTATATATTGTCCAGCCACGTCCGTTGAACATTCCGTCTATATACATTTGGCTTGTTCTACCAATGCTACTGTTGAACGCCGGGAACTGGAGCGACAGTCCGCTATACCCCATGAGCACTAATTTAAATGTCCAGTTCTCAGTAACCGGGTGATTGACAAGTGTGAAATACTTTTCTAATTTCGTGTCTGAGCGGAGGTAGAATTCTTCTTCACCCCACTCCGGCGCAATCGACATAAAGCCCTTTGGCAGAAGTCCGAACCAGCTGAGCCGTTCATTTGCAAACCATCCTTTTGACGGGTCATAGTTTACATCGCGGTCATCAAGAGAGAATGAAGTGTATATTGCATTCTTAGGCGCCCAGTTGTTATTGTACAGACTGATGGTGGAATCAACCGGTGTATATACAGAGCCATTGTAAATGTTATCAATCAAGCTGCCGGTTATACCGCCAGAAAGTGTAAGAATGCCAAACTGCGGCGTCCAGCGGTGGCCAATTGAAGCGCCAAGACTGAACTTATGCTGCTGGTATTGCATATAGTAATCATCGTTGTTGATGGTACCGTCTGAAAGAACAGTATTGCGCAGCGTATAGTTATTTGAGTGTGAATATTCAAGAGAGAATGATGTGCTTATTGGAAGTCCCCAAAGCCAGTTTTCTCCATAGCTCAAGCTCATCGACTGTTCATTTGTAGAAAGCGTGCCGCTTGCAGAAATTGATTTACCTGTTCCAAGCAAGTTTGAATCCTGCCATTTAATGTAGAGGGAAATCGGCAGGTCATCAGGATCTGTGACACCGCTGAATGTCATGCCGAATTCAACGGTCGTCGTACTCTGCTCTTCTACATTTATCACCAGGTTGACCAAATTTTCTTCCGAACCAGGTAAAATATCTGGAACGATTGCGGAGAAATACTGCAAGTTGTACAAGTTGCGCAAACCGGTTGTAACTTTTGCCTTTGAAAAAATATCTCCCGGCTCAATTGGAATTTCACGCCGAATGACATAGTCTTTTGTGCGCGTATTGCCCTTTACGATTATATTCTCTATGTGGCTCCGAGGATTTTCTGTTATTGAAAGTTCGTAAGAAATTACTTTTGTATCGGTGTCCTTGTGGATTTTTGGGACGAACTGGTTTGCAGTATAACCGTTTTCGTAATACAAATCAGTTATTGCAAGAAGACTTTCCTGATACTTTGTCTGGTTAAAAAGAGCGCCTGACTTTATTTTGACAAGAGCTTCAAGCTGCTCCGTGGTGAACACCTTGTTGCCGTTGAATGTAATTCCGCCAAAGGTATACTGGGAACCTTCCTGCAGCACAAAGGTAATGGTGAGTTCATCTCGTTTCTTTGCATCGTTGTAAACTGACTCGCGAAGTGTATCCATCACCGTTGCATCGACATATCCTCTGTTCTGGTAGTACGTGACTATCGTCTGCTTATCAGCATCAAGCATTGATTCCTGGAAAGCGCCCTTTGTAAAAAGACCAGCCTCTTTGAGCGACAGCTGCTTTTTAAGTGTCTTTTCAGCAACGACCTGGTTGCCCTTGAAATTAATGTGGGTAACAATAGTAGACTGACCTTCATCAATGGCAAACGTCACTTCTTCACCGGCGTCTGTTTTTGCCGTTGATGAACTTACCTTGACGTTTGTAAATCCCTTGCCAAGATACAGGTCACGCAACGCTCGCTCGTCAATAAGCACTTTGCCCTGCACAAAAATATCTTTTTCCTTTATAGAAACAGCTTCCTTCAATTCCGAAGTATGAATCTGCTTGTTGCCGGTAAACAAAATCTTTGAGATTATAGGACGTTCCTTTACCGTAAGACGGATTGTCACCGAAGATTTGCCTTGGTTGCCCGGAAGCGCCTCTGGAGAAATATCTTCAAAATAATCAAGCGCATATATTCGATTGAGCAAATCTGCAAACACATCGTCGGAGAAAGTCTTTCCGACAAATCCGCTGGTAACGCCTTCCAAGTCAGAAAGTTTTACATTCTGCAAACCTTCAAATGTTATTGACCGTATAGGTTTGTTGTAATACCAGTCGGTTGATTCCTGTGCAAAAGCCACCATTGTATTGAATGCAGCTACTGCAATCAGACTCATCAGCAAAGCAAAGCGTTTTGTACGCATACAGATTCCTCTTTTTTTTAAAACGTTAATTTCCATGACAGCGTTATGGACGTTGCAGGCACCAGAGACGCTACAAGGGGATCATACCAGCTTCCCTCAAAACTTCCCAAGTTTGGAGCAAGATTCCAACGGATATTGGCAAACGGTGATGATAATTCAAAACCAAGTTCTGGCTGAAAAACGATGCCGCTTACCGGATTATCCTTTTCGTATTTAGAACTGTCGTATGTCCACTGCAGGAGTGCATCGGCATACAGCGCGCTTCCGAAATACTTTCCAATATAAACAGTCGAATTGTCAAAATAGTTACCAAAAGAATTTGTATTGGCAGCGTCTTGATTCATGTTCAAACCCTGCTTCAACGCATTCTGGAGCATCATAGTGCGTACAGAGAATATATCAAAATTACACAAATCACGCAATGCGTCCTCACCCTTGCGGAGCAACGTCACCTGAACGCTGTAATCAAGGCCCGCAATGAGCATGTTGCCTATGCTGAATGTGCCGTTTTGATTTGTCGAGTCCGCAGTTACAATCTGACCAAGCAAGGAGTAAATCTCGCTTTCCGACTTTGCAGGCGTTGCCGTAAGAACAGGGCTGAACCGCGAAGCATTCTGTCTAATTGCTGAAATCGATATGGTGACCGGCTCTCCATTTTCATCGCGTTCACGTGTTTCTGCGCGAATGGTAAGATTGGGGTCAAAGCTGTCCTGCGTCTCATTTAAAACGATGCGGCCTTCCTTCAGATAGAAGTTGCGGTTTAGATACGTCACTTCTCCGCCGCGCAGCACAATGTCACCCTTTAAATTCCATGTGCCTTCCGTTGTATCCATGGTGAATTCAATTGGTGTCTGAGGCGCAACAAGTCCTTGCAGAATCGGGTTTAAAACGAATTTTACTTTTTGGTCAACAAGCAGTTTTAGCGCAATATGCATATCCATCGGAGCAGACGGTGTTGTTGAACTTGGCGTAGAAGATGAATAGTCCGCCGAAGCTCCTGAACGGGTCATTGCGGTAATTTCAGAATCCTGCAGAGTAATTGTTCCTGCAACATCAAGACGGTTGTCTGCGACAACAAGCGATGTATCAAGGCCGACATTGCCCTTCATGCGCACAAGCGGAACTTTTATATCAACCGGGATTCCCTTGTTTGTAGTGGTCAACAGCGTTGCCTCCACGGAACTAAATGTCCACCGGTCAAGCATCACTTTTATTGCCGCGACAAGACGGCTTTCTTTTACCTGGAATTCTGTCTGCGGAATGGTGATTTCATTTTGATTGAAAGTGCAGAGAACCTTTTGCGCAGTCATGTGGTCTGGAATATAGTCGGGCAGATTGCATTCAAAATTGCTCAGCGTAAACAAACCGTCCATATCAGGATCCGTTCCCAAGCCAGTGATGGAAAGCGAGCCTGAAAGAACGCCACTGTAGACTGCAAAGAATGGAGAATTAATAAGCGATGACAGTTGTGACAAATCACAGCTTATGTCAGTGCAATAGAAATGTATGAACTGTGCGTCAGCGCTGCCATTGATGGTAAGGTGTATAGGCTTGTCGTCACGCACTTTGAGAGACACCGTGCCGTTGTCAAGGACAGTGCCGCTCACCCCCAAGTCATCACTTGAGGCAATAATCATTTTACCAGGCACTTTTGTAAACGACAAATGGACCGGTACCGCATGATTGAGCAAGCTGCCGGTGATGCTGTCAGTATCAAATGAAATGGCAAACGATTCCGGCATACTGCTTCCTTTTTTTTCACTGAGCGGAACTGCCGTTACGGTGAACGGCGCATACATTGTCTTGCCGCCAAAATCAAGCTCAAAGTCTGCCGCAGCAGTGCCGCTGAACGCGGCAATGTCAAAGGCCGCCTTAGTGTTGCTTACCTTCATGCCGCTCCACTCCATGTCAAGATTCGACATATTTACGGAACCGTCTTCAACAACAGCATTGCCTTTTGCGACAAGCGGCGCTCCGTTGAACTGCATCGAAAGTCCTTTGAGGTTCATAGACACGTATGGATTGCTCACCGTTCCGCTGGCAGAAATTTCTGCGCTCAAAGTATCGTCAACAAGCTGGCCGCCCATGACGCGTGAAAGTGGGAACGAATTAATCACCGCATCTGCGGTAAAATAGAAGTCATTTTTAAGATGTTCATCAGTAAGCGGTACATGCATCGGATTGGTGCAGTTGCCAATGAATGAAAGCCGTTCAGTGGTGATGTCATTTTGCACGCTCATATCAAATGACAGTGAATCAAAAATTCCACCGTTGACATTCCACAAAACCTGCCCCGTTCCACCAAGCACGGAAATATTGTCGGCATAAGAAATCGATGTCATGACGAAGCTGTCATTTGTCACTTTTCCGGTGAGTGCAATCCTTGGCTGAGCGGCGATTTTTCCACTTACCTCCTCACAGTCAAACGAGTCTATATCAAGCTGAAATCCATGCGCCTTTGACACGGTGAATCGTAGCGATGTGCTCAACGACAAAATATACTGATTGATTGAAAGCGGAAGCGAAGTGAGCTGGACAGTGCCTTGCGTTTCGTTGCCAAATGTAATTTGCGCATCAAGATTGTAGTCGCCTGTTATGCCCAGCCACTTGCCATTTCTAAAGTCGCCGGTAAAATGATACGGGATTGAATTTATCATGCAGTCAGAAAAGAACAGCACCTGCTTGTCCTCTTCAGAAATATCAGCTTCAAGCGTTGCACGCACGGACTGATTTCCATAGATGAGGTTGAACTCCGAAATCTGCACGGAACTCTCATTGCCGTCGAAAGAAAGAAGCAGAAATTGTTTTTCCTGTTTCGTGTTTGCAATGACTGAATACGGCGAATTGAATGAAACAGATTTAAAGTCTGTGGAAATATATATTTCGTTTGTAAAGATGTATGGTTCAAGCGCCGATGCGTTCTGTCTGAGCGCGAGCGCGCTTTCCTTTTCAAGAAAAAATGAAATGATATTTGCCGCAGTGTCAAGAAATATACTGTTGATTGACGCCGACGCCTGTAGAAATTGATGCTCGCCGTAAGAATAGCTGCCGTCAAATTTAACTTCGCCAGGCTGTTCAAAGTCTGCATGTGAATAATCATTCATGTCAAAAGAAAAGTCTACGGAATCTTTCTGCGGAGTGACGGTAAGCTGCAACGCGGTGAGTGTCTGGTCGCCAAGAAACAGCTGCGGAATAAAGCACATGAAACCTTCTGCAAGCGGATCAAAATACAAATCTCCAGAAAGGCTGTTGCCGTTTGGCAGCGTATAGTTTGTCACGGAAAGCGTGCCGGACGGCTGCATGGTGGGAATATGATATGAACCGCTGAACTCTGCATCTGCTATCACGCCGTGAGCTTTGAGCGACCGCACCGTAATGTTCTCGTTGTCGCCCTTGAGGTCAAATGAAAACTGCTCGCCAGAAAACATGCTTCTCTGGGGAAGCGTCACCATTCCCCTGCCCGCCCATGACAGAAGCATACTCTGCACATTGTATGACAAGCTGGCGTGTGTGGAGACAGACGTGCCGTAGAGCTGCTTTATGCCGTCTGGAATTTTTTTCATTTTCACGATGAGAAACGGATTCACCGAATTCATCTTGAAGTCAGCATCAATGCCACCCGTATCTATGTTGAAGGAGCCATTTGCATTGACAGGATTTTTTTCAAGCATTGAACGGAACGCCAGACAGCGGTTGCTATAGCGAAGCAGAAAGCTCATCTTGCCAAGCGTATAATCGGCCTTTGCATATTCAGAAATGGAACAGAGCGCGGAACTTCCTGAAATGTCGCGTAAAATACGTCCGTCTATTTGAAATGAAAGACCGGCAGTCTCGTGAGTTTCCTTTGAGACTTCCATGCATACATATCCCGTCAAATTCTCGGTGAACGAACTGCCATCGCTGCGCTTGTCGAGCTTTATGCTGCGGAAGCCCGCGGTAACGGCGACTTGCTCATCAGTATACGAAAGCGTCACCTTGCGTATTCTGATTGAAAACGGAAGTGAAAAAATCGTCTGCTTGAGCGATTCGATTGTTTCCGGGGACAAGAAAGCAGTTGATTTAGTTTCTTTCTGAGCCGGAGCAGTTCCCTGCGCAAGCTGTTCTATTTTTGAGACGACGCCGGCGTTTTCCGTTTTGTTGAAGGTGAAATTGACACCCGTGATAGTCAGCCCGGTGAATGCATGTTCAAAGTCCCCGCGCAACAGAACAAAAAGGCGGTAATGAAGGACGGCATTTTGTACGGTGAGCACCGTTTTGTCGTTTTCGTCTTCAAATACCTCTATACCTTTTAGGTGAATTCCTGTTAAAATGGACGGAGAAAGCGAATGGTATGAAATTCCAAGGCCGGTCTTTTCCTTGACAACAGCAAGCAGCTTCTGTTCGTTCTCATGCAGCACGGAATTGACCCCGTTGTAAACAGGCTGCATGACCGAAAAAACAGCGGCGATGAGCAAGAGGAAAATGATACTGCCAATGCCTGTTCTTAGTAAGCGGGATTTCATATAAATTTCGCGTCTATTTTATCAAATTATCGGCTTTTATAGAAGGTTTTTTTTATGGTATTACAAAATTTTATAGTTTTTGAAGGCATAGACGGCGCAGGAACGACAACTCAGCTCAATTTGCTGCGTGACCGCGCGGACACAAAAAACTTTCTTTTCACCGCGGAGCCGACTTCCGCAGCCACCGGAAAATTCCTTCGCCAGATGCTAAAAGGCGACATTCCGCTTCAGCCCGTAACAGCCGCATATCTTTTTGCCGCAGACCGCAACGAACACATTTTTGGCGCCTCAGTCATTTCGGAGGACCGCACGCTCGTCACCGGCGTACAGAAATCTTGCGCAGACAACCACATCGTCGTCAGCGACCGCTACTTTTTCTCAAGTCTTGCATACCAGAGCGTTGACTGTGGCAGCGACATTCCGCGCCTGCTCAACAGCTGCTTCCCGCTTCCGGCGCTTCTATTTTACTTTGACATAGATCCGTCACTCTCGATAAAACGCATCGCGCTCCGCGGAGAAAAAACTGAAATATACGAAAAACTCGACTTTCTGAGCAAAACAACAGAACGGTATAAAAAAATCATCGCTTCCTACAACGGCACACCAGCAGGAGAGACAATGCGTGTTGTAACCATAGACGCCTCCCTTCCCAAAGAAGAAATTGCACAAATTATCTGGAAAGAAATACAAAATCTGCCGATATTCAAAGCGTGAAGCACTCAGTATTTAAATTGATTAGTTTCTCAAAGTTCACATTTATCGCAGCATTCTGTATAGTTATATGCATACAGCCGGCAAGTGCATATGTCTGTAAATACAAGGAAGACTACTACAATCTTTTCCATGTCCACTACCAGCAACTTCCGGAAGACTGCCTTGAAAACATTTACTGGCTTGAGCAGGCGGTGAAGTCGGACTTCTGCAATCCACAATATGCTCTTGCAAAAATAGAAAATGAAAAGCAGTGGGAAAAATACCGATGCCTTTTCCAGATGCACCTCAATCTCAAACTCATTGAGCAATATATGCGTCTAGGACGGATTTACGATAAAAAAGTGGCATACTTCTACGATGCACCGTGGAAGCAGGAATATCTTGACGATTTGAACAAAACGCTGGAATGCTACAAAACAGGCTACTACTATTGGCAGGAAGCGAAACTGTGGGCTGAGAAAGCAAATATTTCGGACTTCGCCTTTTTATACATCACCGATTTACAAAACTGGGAAGACGAGCGGGAACGAATCTGCACCGGCACACTCGACTACAAGAAAATTCTTGACCGCGAAACAACCCGTGTGCAAAAAGTGATTGATACATTTGTTGCAATGGATGACAAAACATACTAAAATGCATTCATGAAAAACAATACGTTTGAGCTTTCCTATCCTTCTGATTCCGGTTTTGACAAGACTGAAATTTCATTTTTCAACGGAGACATACAACTTGAACAGGCATTTGCTGCCGGCGAAACAGCAAAGCGTCTTTTTGTCACCGACACAACAATCGCCCGCCTTGACCAAGTAAAGTCTTTTTTTGACTCATTCACCGCTGAACAGACAGCTTCCACCACAGAAACGCCGTATATTGCGCGCAGACAGGACGATGTGCTTATCGTTCTTGGCCCCGGAGAATCATTCAAGACAATGGACAGCGTGCTTGCGATAGTGCGAACAGCCCTTCTTCACAACTTTGACAGACACTGTATTTTTACTGCGATAGGTGGCGGAGTCATCTGTGACATGACTGGATTTGCTGCATCAATATTCAAACGCGGCGTGGCCGTTGAATTTGTTCCCACAACATTGCTTGCAATGGTTGATGCTTCTCTTGGCGGAAAAACAGGATGTGATTTTGAAGGCTACAAGAATATGATAGGTTCCTTCTACCCGGCGTCACGTTTGTATGTGTGGACTTCTTTTGTTCAAAGCCTTCCTGACGCTGAATATCGTTCCGGTCTTGCAGAAGCAGTAAAGACAGCGCTGCTCTTTTCAAAAAAAATGTACGCGCTCTTTGCCACTAGAAAAAAAGAAATTGACGCACGCAACCAACAGATACTGGACACCATGATACTGCTTTGTGTACAAGCAAAGGCTTCCGTGGTAAGGAAGGACTTCCGCGAAACAGGACAACGGGCATTGCTCAATTTCGGCCACACTTTTGGGCACGCGCTTGAAAGTACGGCGGGTCTTGGCAAAGTGACGCATGGTGATGCCGTAGCGTGGGGCATCGGACGGGCACTTGACTTAAGTGTAAGGCTCGACTTGTGTTCCGAATCATATGCGCAGCAGACAAAAAAAATGCTTGCACTGTACGGATGGGATATGAATGGAATTCCCGCAGCGTTGCTTTCTGCCGGTATGCACAGAGACGAAGCTGCGCGTGTTCTCATAGACGCAATGCATAAAGATAAAAAAAATATCGGCGGCACCATGCGACTTATTCTTCAAAGCGGATTATGCCACACAGAGATTGTTGAAGTGAGCGGACAAAAAATTCAGACGGTACTATTATGATAGACAAAAAACATTATTTTGACTGGGCGGCAACTGCACCACAAGACAGCGACATTCTTCATGAAGCGCTCGATTATTCCCTTGAGCACTGGGGCAATCCTTCAAGCATTCATCTCGCCGGTTCAGACGCACACAAGGCACTTGACGACACACGCGCAAAATGTGCCGCAACGCTAGGGGTAAAGCCGGAGCAGCTTTATTTTACATCTGGCGGTACGGAAGGCGACCACATTCCCCTGCTCGCCATGCTCACCCGTCCGCAGAAAGGAAGCGTTGCAATCAGCGCGCTTGAACACGGGGCGCTGCGTGAAATGGCAAAAATGATGACCAACTGCGGTTGGCGAGTCATTACCATTCCATCAGATAAAGATGGATTCATCACACCCGAAGCGGTGATTCATTCACTTGCAGAGGACACCGTATATGTGACAGTCATGGCGGTGAACAATGAAACGGGCGCAATACAGCCAATATATGAAATTGCAGACGCACTTGAACAGCACTGCGCTGGTAAAAGAAAGCCGTTCTTCCATGTTGACTGTGTACAAGCTGCCGGAAAAATACCGCTCGATCTCCGTCACCCGGGAATTGATTCAGCTTCTTTTTCTGCACATAAAATATGCGGTCCGAGAGGCATTGGGCTGCTCTATCTTGCAAAAGAAATCAATCCGTTTCTGCGTGGCGGCGGCCAGGAAAAGAATATTCGGAGCGGCACGGAAAATATTTTTGGCGCGCGCGCATTTGCCCTCTGCCTTGAAAAATATTTCATTACCAAAAAAAATGAAACTGCCACAAAACGCTTTGAAGAACAGAGCGCATATACATCGAATTTCATACGGCAGCTCCGTTCAATTCCACAATGCTCAATAATTCCGCACGGACGCAACACCGATGAACTTCGTGCAGAAACGTTCTCACCGTGGGTAGTACAAGCCGCCTTTCATGGCATTCCCGGACAAGTGATGGTCCGCGCGCTCAGCTCCCAAGGTTTTTTTATTTCAACAGGAAGCGCCTGTTCCGCGGGCAAACAATCGCGCCCTATTCTTGACGCCATGCAAGTCAGCGCTGATGAAAAAGAAACGGCGGTACGATTCAGCTTTGGCCCCACAACCACTTCTGATGACATGGAAGAACTCTTTAAAGCAGTGCAGAACATTTCCGCCCAGTTCAATAAATAGACTGAGAGAAAGTGATTCAGCTTGCAATCAGAACTAAAAAATGATACAGTGGAATCATACTCCACTACACTTTTAAGGAAGGACAATATGGGAATACGCGGGGAACTCTACACAACACAGATTAACCTGGACAACAGATCTTATTTTTTCAACGTGAAAGAAAACCGCAACGGTGATGTCTTTCTGCAGGTTGTTGAAAGCAAAGTAAAAGACGGAGAAGATGACCGCCGTGCCATTGTCGTGTTTGCAGACGACATGCAGAAATTTCTGCTTGGCATGGACGACTCTCTCAAATTCATTGATAAAGACCGCAAGGAACGTGCAAAGGCTCGCGCAGAAAAGAAAGCCATGAAGGAAGCAAAATACGGTTCCGGCAGCGCCCCTGACGTAGACAAAAAAGTAATCTACCGTCGCAAAGGTGAAAGCCGTCTTGTTGCAGAAAAACGTGCGGAGCGTGCAGACGATGGAATCAAGCGCACCGGAAGGGTGATTCATGTCGTTTCAAAGCGCAGCGAAGATAAAACCTCGGATAAATAATTTTTAAAATTTGAATGTCAGCCGTTGAATGGGTGAAGGACCTATTTCACGGCAGACTTTAACATGAGCCGCAGTCGGATACCCTTTATGCTGAGCATATCCGTACTGCGGATACAGCTTGTCATACGCCACCATAATTCTGTCACGCTCGACTTTTGCAATGATACTTGCAGCCATCACTTCATGATAAGTACCGTCAGCCTTTATTTCGCATCTGCACTCACAGCCCACATCAGGACAGAATGTGCCGTCTGCAATTGCACTAATTTCTTCGGCGGCAAAGGTGGACGCACAGCCTTGTTCCGTACACCACGCTGGAAGTTTTTTCATCATGGCTTCATATGCCAGCTTCATTGCGAGCAGACTTGCCTGCAGAATATTTATCTTGTCAATTGTTTTTTCGTCAACAACGCCAAGTCCCCAACAGGCACATTCCTTTATTACCCGTTCTGCATATTCACGTTTCTTTGGAGAAAGTTTTTTACTGTCGTTAAGAATTTCAAAGGGAAATTGCTCTGGCAACACAACACATCCCGCGGTGACCGGACCGGCAAGCGGACCTCTGCCCGCCTCGTCAAGTCCGCAGATTATTTTTTTCATAGACTGAATCCGCTTGTTTCGTTTTCACTTTGATCAAGCACTGTATCAACATCTTTCCAGAGCGCAGTGCCAGCCTGTAAAGAATCATCAGACTCTCCGGCAAATGTATTCGCTGTGACTGTCGCCTTTGCTCCGGTAAACTCCGCGATACGGCCAATATGACCAATAGTATGGCATTTGCTTGCAGAAAGGACGAATTGCCCGCCTTGAATGCTAAAACAGACACAAGTTGCCGCGCTGGAAGTGACGCGCACTTTTTCAGCAGTAACGGAGGAAGCTGTGGTCGACAGCGCGCAGGCGTAAGAATCGCCCTGTACGGTAAGTCCGCAATTTGCAAAATGCAATTCTGAGCGGGTGCCGTTGAAAAGAATGCCGTCAAAACTGAATACGCCGATTATTTCACAATTTGTAAATCCAATTTTTGCATGGTCGCATATGAACATCTTTTGGAACAGAGCGTTCTGTTCATCGGTCACGTACGATCTACTCAGCTTGTTTGAAACTTGTTTCTCAAATATACAGTCATCGGCATTCAACGTTGCATTGCTTATGGTAATATAGCCGTCCTGCGGAATAGTGATAGTGCTGTTTTTGCCAACAAGATGGCAACTTGACGTGATACGCGTTTCTCCACTTTCAACAACTATGTCCCCAAGAATATGAAGCTGAGTAAATTCCATTGCATTGATTGCCTTCACCGCCTGTGCAAAAGTAGTGAACGGATTTCCATAGCTACCGTCAGGTTCAACAGCAGGCGTTCCCGGAGCGACAACAGTCTTGTTTGAAAGTGTATCAGTATTTGTAGAAAGATAGTAATTGTATTCATCAACAACAATGCGATATTCCGCAACGCCACTTTTGTTGCCGGCTTCATCAACTGCATATGCATTCACTTTGTAAAAGTCCGCCTTGTCTTGAGAGGATTTCAGCAAGACAGGCATACCCGTATAAGGCGCAAACGCACCAGGCTGCACGGCGTCAAACACAGATTTATCCGTTCCTTCAAAACCAACGTCAGACTCAAGCGGCGCGCTCACCGCATAAAACAAAGTGCTCTTATCTTCCGCGGTAATGGTCACCGTCACTTTGCTGCGTGTATATGAACCGGCAGATGAAGAAGTGATTACCGGAAGCGCAGGCGGCTGACGGTCAAGAGAATATGTTGTGCTCAGGCTGCCTTGATACACACCGTTGTAAAAAACGCCTGCAACCATTTTGCCGCCAACAGCATCACCCGCAAATGTATCAACAGGAATTTCTTCATACAGTCCTGAAGCAAGCGTTCCTGAGTCCGGACGCTCGAGTGCCGGAGCAAGAAGAAATTTATTCTTCTTTTCTTTTGCATTCTTGGCATTTTTCTGCTGAACTTCATTTTCTGCAATGTAAAAAGTCACCACGCCGTTGTCATCCTTTCTGCTCAACAGCGCAGGCTTTGCAGGAAGGACAAATTCTTCCACGGGATTTCCAAACTCATAACTCACCGACTGCCAGCGGACGGTATGTGCAACGGAGCGGTCTAATTCAACCGTATTCTTACTTGCTGACCAATATGCATCGTCGATTTGATAGATAAGTTTATCACCGGTAAACGAAAAAGTAGTCCAGTCGTCTATGGTAAACGGAACCGGTGAGCCAGAAATAAGTTCACTGTCTGCGGCAACTGTGTGTATGACAAAACGCCATATATGTCCGCCGTCGCTTACACTGCACGGAAGGTATCGCTCAAGTTTGTTCTTTGCAGAAAGCGTAAGCGATGCACCATGCACCGACGGAAAAGTGTCGCTGCCCAGGGAATAGAGAAGCTCTGAAGGAATATTGATTTTTGTACCCGACACATATTTTTGTATGGGACTTGCAACAATGTTCTGAATGAATTGATTACCGTCGGAACCAAGCCCGTTAGGAGAAGCAGGCGAAATAACATAAGAGACAACGTAGTCAGACCGTGAGCCGTCTTTTGCAACAGATGTGACATGCAGCACAATGGCACCCGTTCCGTCAATGACAACCGGACCGTCGTACATAAATCCGGAACTCAGCGGATCATCAGATGTGAACGAGTAGTACAAGTCGCTGCCGTCCGATGTATTGAGCACAAGCGGCTGCTGATTAGCCCATGTTCCTTCCGCAGGACTTAAAATGTCATTCTGCGTAAACGAATGCAACTTCATGCTGCATACGAGTGAAAGAATAAGAACTGTTGCAGAAAGCTGTACCCTGTTCCCCATCGATCTTCCTATTTTGCATCCTTAAAAATCGGTTCAAGAACTTTGCGAAGCTCAGGATACTGTTTGTAGTAATGTTCCTCAAGCTCATCGTTTGTAAGACCGACAAGTTCATGGCTCATGTAGTTTATCCAACGATCTTCAGAAGGCTGTGTAATAATGAATTTACGGCACCAGTAGTCAGGCTGGACAGGTTGCTGCTCGCGGTACGTAAATGACTTGTAGTCATGCACCACAACTTTAATATCATCGCGCGGAATTCCTTTCTCAAGCAGAAGGCTCACCAAATAATTGAGCGTGCGGCCGGAATCGAATATGTCGTCAACAAGCATGATTTTGTCACCAAGGCGAAGATGTTCCGGAGAATAGGTCCAGCCGTCAACACGCACTGCATCATGCATACGAATGTCGCTGTAGCTTCTTGCAACTACTGCCGCATAAAGCACCGGCTTATGATTTTTGAGCGCAACTTTGTAATATTCGCTGATGACATTTGCCATGTACGCGCCGCCCCGCAAAGAGGAATAAATGATGTCGGGAACAAACCCGTCCTCTTGATACATTTTATGGGCCAGCAGCAAAGCGTCATTTCTCACCATGTCATATTGCAAAAATTCTTTCATACCAACTAAAACCTCGATTTTATAGTATAGCTGAATTCATATTGTTTTACCAGTCGCAAGCGCGGAAAGGTAGTTACATTCTGTTCTGTTTGTATACTTCCGCAATAATCCGTATGCCTTCCTCAAGCTCATCATCAGGACGCGCATAGTTCAGTCTGATGCACTTTGAGTAGTGCGGATGTTCGTTTACCGGCGGCAGGTTTGGATCGCTGTTCTGACCGTAGAAAAAATATTCACCAGGAACCACAACAACTCCCCGCTGCTTGAGCTTTGCATACAATTCCTTTGTAGTCACCGAAAGGTCCCGCATCAAAACCCACAGGAAGATAGAACCTTCGCCCTTGTGCACGGCATAATCTCCGCCGGCAAAATATTTATGAATCCACTGCTGCGCTTTTTTATTCTTCTGCTCGTAGTACGGACGGACATATTTCTTTGCGTTTTCAACAAGTTCGCCACTTTTGATAAGATTTGCCGCGAGCGCCTGACCGATGCTGCCTGACGCAAGCGAAACAATGGCATTCATGTTTGAAATAGCAGTTATCATTTCTTTTTTAGCAATGATAATACCGGTGCGAAGGCTGGGAAGTCCTATCTTTGAAAGGCTCATACTCAACACGACATGCTCATCCCAGTACGGTGTCGCCTTGTCGTTGAAGATGATGTCCGGCCACGGCAGACCGTATGCATTGTCCACTATAAGCGGAATATCATACTGCGCCGCAAGAGCCGCCATGTGATGGATTTCCTGGTCCGTAAGCACATTACCCGTGGGATTTGTCGGACGGCTCACACACATTGCGCCAACTTCGTGATGCTTTGCAAGGTATGATTCCAACTTCTCAAAGTCAACAAAGTATTTGAACGTATGATCTTTGTATTCAGTAAATTTTGAGGGAATGCTCACAAATGTTCTGCTTTCGATTCCCTGGTCAGCATAGCCTACATACTCAGGAACAAGCGGAAACAAAATTGTCTTACGGTATTTATTTTTTTCTGAATCAGTGCACGTGCCGCTCAATAGATTGAATAAATAGAAACAGGCGCTCTGACTGCCGTTTGTAATTGCAACATTTTCAGGACCAATATTCCATCCATACGCTTTTGAAAGATACGATGCGACAGATTCTATAAAGCTGTTCTTACCCTGCGGACCGTCGTATTTGCCGATGAGATCTTCAAACAAGCGACCGTCACCCATGATGCGGGTCATCTCGCGGCGGTACATTGCTTCTATTTCTGGAATCTGAGCAGGATTTCCGCCGCCCAAGGCATACTGCTTCATTCCTTGAGGAAGCGGACGTCCAAGGTCATCCATAAGCTGTAGTATGCCCGACTCTCCAGTGAGCTTTTGTCCAAAATCAGAAAACATTTCTGCCTGTCCTTTTATATTAATTTTTATTTTCCGGCTTCAATCATTATTTTTGATTCTGGAGCAGAAATAGCATTTCTTGTTCTCTTGAAGCGCACAAAAAGTTTTTCTCCATCGGAATCTATGACAACTTTGTCACTGTCTTTTCTTTCGCCGCTCAACAAAAGATTTGCAAGCTGGTCCTCTACATCGCGTTGTATAAGACGCCGCATCGGACGCGCACCCATGGAAACGTCATAGCCATGTTCAACCATAAACGCACGCGCTTTTGGCTTGAGCAGAAGAGAAAGCCCTTTTTCCGCAAGACGTGCCTCAAGCTCGCGAAGCTGAATGTCAAGAATATTGTTTATCTGTTCCTTTGTGAGCGCATTGAACACAACAACATCATCTATACGGTTGAGTAATTCCGGCGACATAAGTTTTTTAAGCTCTTCAACAGCACTCGCGCGTATTTCATTATACGGCAGCACACCGCTTTTTTGGTTTGAGAAGCCAATGATGTTGTCTGTCGTAATCTCACGCGCACCAGCATTGCTCGTCATGATGATTACCGTGTTGCGGAAATTCACTGTATGGCCAAGGTTGTCACTGAGTTCGCCTTCTTCAAGCAACTGCAGCAAGAGATTAAATACATCCGGGTGGGCTTTTTCAATTTCATCAAGCAGCACCACAGAATATGGATGCTGACGCACCTTTTCAGTAAGAATGCCGCCTTCATCGTAGCCAATGTATCCTGGCGGAGCGCCAACCAAACGTGATGCATTCTGTTTTTCCATATAGTCACTCATGTCTACGCGGATAAGATTATCCTCGCTGCCGAACAAAAATTTTGCAAGCGCCTTTGCAAGCTGTGTTTTGCCAACGCCAGTCGGTCCCAAAAATATAAAGGAACCCATCGGACGCTTGAGCGATGACACACCCGCCCTGCTTCGCCGCACCGCACCGCTAATGAGCGAAATTGCCTCGTCCTGTCCCACAACATCTTTGTGAAGCGATTCTTCCATGTGCAACAGGCGAGCCGTTTCGTCATCATCAAGTTGCTCAACAGGAATGCCCGTCATGGAACTGATGATTGCGCATATATCATTTACCGTGACATGTTTTTTAAGCACATTCTCATTGTTCTTCCAATAGTCACTGAACATTTCAAGTTTCTGCTTGAGGTCTATGACTTTGTCCCTTACGACTGCAGCTTTCTCAAAATCCTGATTTGCAACAAGAGACTTTTTTTCTTCAGAAAGTTTCTCTATAGACTGCTCAAGCTCTGCAAGTTCGCTCGGACGTTCTTCTTCCTGAATCTTCTTAGCCGCACCTGCTTCATCAAGAATATCTATAGCCTTGTCAGGAAGATACCGCTCGGCAATATACCGTTTGCTGTACTTTACAATCGCATCAATCACATCGTCATCGTATATGACACCGTGATATTCCTCATATTTCTTCTTGAGTCCGGATAAAATCGCCGCTGTATCATGCTCATCGGGTTCTTCAACTTGAACTGTCTGGAATCTGCGGACAAGCGCACTATCCTTTTCAAAATATTTACGATACTCTTTTGTAGTTGTAGCGCCGATGCACTGCAATTCACCACGACTCAGCGCAGGCTTCAGCATGTTGCTTGCGTCCATTGAACCTTCCGGACCGCCGGCGCCAATTATGGTGTGAAGCTCATCAATAAAAAGAATGACATCTTTTGAGTCGGAAACTTCCTTCATGAGCTTTTTCATCCGCTCCTCAAACTCACCACGGTATTTTGTACCGGCAATGAGCGCCGCAAGATCAAGTGCAAGAACACGTTTCTTGAGCAAGTCACGCGGCACATCGCCCTTGGCAATATGCTGGGCAAGCCCTTCCACAATTGCCGTCTTTCCTACGCCAGGTTCACCTATGAGCACCGGATTATTTTTTGTACGCCGGCTCAGAATCTGAATGACACGACGGATTTCTTTTTCTCTGCCTACAACGGGGTCATCGTTACCTTCCCTTGCCTGGGCGGTAAGATCGCGACTAAACTGTGCGAGTATGCTGTTCTGATCCTTCTTTTTCTGCTGAGCGGATGTCGAGCCGTCTGCAAGTTGCGGCACCTGCTTTGACGACGGCGTAATATTCTGGAAAAGCGCGTCTGCTGCCGCCTGCATTCCTTCTGTTTTTGCTGATGAAGGAATTTTTTTCTCTACATCAGCGACAACAGTACGTATTTGCTCAATGGGAATTTCAGCCTTGTTGAAATACCGCCATGTCACCGACTGATCCTCGCGTATTGCGGCAAGCAAAAGATGTTCCGTTCCGATATATTCCGTATGTAAATTGCGTGACTCAACCGCGGCAACGTCAAGCATAGTACGAAGCCTATGGCTCAACGGAAGATCCGACGAGTCAGTGATGGGAGCATGGACAGGCATGTGTTGCTCAAGTTCAAGTTGCAGGGTAAGGACATTGAGATGAAGCATTTGGAGTGAAACGTAGCCAAGTCCGTCACCACTTTTAAGCAATGCAAGAAGCACATGTTCCGGCAAAAGCTGCTCGCTGCCAAATTTACGTGCCTCGTCCTGTGCTAGTGCAACCATAAGTCTCTGGGCACGCGGTGAAAGTCCTTTCATCTGTCATTTCCTCCCGGTAAAACAATCATTCTGCAAGGTGAATGTCCTCAAACGCTTCCTGAAGAATAAGCGCTCTGAGACGGCATACCTTCTTTTCGGTATTATCGGCAATATCCTTCTCAAAGTTGAAGCTGCCGCTCTTGAGAACAAATTCCAGATGAGCCTGCTGGACACGATATAAAAGCGCATGAAGTTCAGCATCATTGATGCCCGTCAAAAGGCCCATGTCCTTTCCCCACTTGAGACCACTGATGATGTCGATTGCCTCTCTGAAAGACAGAAACTGACTGAACCGGGAAAGCGCATATGAACGGTACACTTCGTTCCGTATAGAAGTTGGCATTTTTTCAAGACACTCGCCGCGCGCCGTGCGTTCAAGCTCAGCAAGCTGACGACCTGCAGCGGTAACAGCAGCCGCCTGGTCAAACTCAGTGCCGGACAGACAATTTGTTCCTGAAACCTGATAATATGCGCCAAGCGAAGTGCCAATGCCTCCTGAACCACACACCGCATCGCTTCCACCAGCGCCATAGCACGAAGTAAAAGTCATGCCACGCGCCTGCATGTCCTTTATCACCGCAGGAATACGTGAAAGCGCAGAAAGAGACGGAAGATGCACTCTGAACGAGAGCTTCATGCCGCTTCCCGCGTCAAAAAGCGATGAAGTAAGATAGCCGAACTCATAACTTGCGGCAAACTGGACGCTCTTCTGGATACCTTCGTCAACCGCATGGCAGACGCCGAGCGCCTTTTCCACTTCAAGGCCTGATGAAAACGAAGCAATGCGCACATGGTCCTGCATGTTCACTGTACATGACACTTTTCCGTCTGTGCGCATGACAATTCCGCGCGAAAATTCACTGTCGGCGCCTTTAGGAGAAGCTGCGATTTCTTCTGCGGAAAGCACACCGCGTTCCTCAAGAATTCGGCTGCCAAGCGGATCAAGTTTTTCTATGGAAACAGCCTGATATTTCTGACTGTCATCAAAATGATTGAATGCGTCAAAAATGATTGCCTGTATGCGCTGCCCGTCTGAACCGCGCAGTTTGTCCGGAAATGGAAAATTTGCAAGATTACGCGCAAGACGGACACGTGTTGAGACAACGACATCATTGTCTGCGCCGGTGTCAGCATACCACGCATCTGTCGAGCCGGGAGCTTCTATGTGTTCCGCCATCAGAGCGCCCCTCCGCTGTCTGCGTCAGAGTGTTTTGCCTGTGAAGAAATATTCGTGCCGTTAGACTCATCGTCGCCGGATACAGACGGTTTTTCAAGTGCGTGCAGATAATCACGGTACAGTGCAGCCTTTTCATAATCTTCGTGCGCAACAGCATCGTTGAGCTTGTTCTGCAATGCAATCCGGTCATTGAGCACGGAATGAAAAGCAGCAAGACGCGCCGGCATTGACCCCGTATACGACTCAGGGACAGCCATACCCTTCAAGCTCAGATATCCTTGAATTTGTTTTGAAAAGATTGCATAGCACTCAGGACAGCCCGCACGTCCCGTCTTACGAATTTCGGCAATGCTTTTTCCGCACACCGGACACATCCGGTTGCTCTCTATTTCAAGTTTGCGCGTCATTTCCGTAAGCTCATTGAACAAATTTTCCACCGAAGGCTCAATATTCTGCTGGTCAGAGCTTATACCATTTGCAATCGCACATTCCATGCACATATTTATCCTGCGTTTCTGACCGCTTCCGTTTACCTGTGTTACAAAAATAACTGCTTCACGCTCATGGCAAAAATCACAGATCATATGTACCCCTTTGCTTTCTATTTTACCGTATTATTACATTTTACGCAAAGTATCGAGTGGTTTTTCACGCCCCGCCTTTACCGCCGGCACCGCAGACACCACAAGCGACAGAATAAGCGTTCCTGCCGCAATGATGAACAACTCCGCAAACGGCACAGATACCGGTATGTTCTGCAGATAATACGCAGGGTCAAGCAAATGAATGCTGCTATACACCGATTTGTCGCCGTTACCTAAAAGATATACAAATTCGGCGCAAACGTTAACTATTTTTTCCATAAATGCAATGATTCCGTTTATATTCACCGCCGCAAGCAGCCCCGCCGGTATGCCGAGCAGCACGCCGCCCGCACCTGCAGCAAACCCCGTCAGAAGGAACGAAAATGCAATTCCCTCCGCAGTGCCGCCCATGCTCTTCAGTATTGCTATCTCACGTCTTTTTTCCATGACAAGCATGATGAGCGCGGAGCTAATATTGACACTTGCAACAAGCACTATCAGCAGCATGATGAGCAACAACAGCGCCTTTGTGGAAGAAAAATTCTCATATTGCGATGCATTCACTTCATCCCAACGGTATACATATGCATAGTTAATAGGAGCAATCGACCTGTTCCCAAAAACAGCCTGCTGCACCTCATCCTGAAGCGCCGGAAGCGCTTTTGAAAAGGCATCTTTCGTCGTCATTCCTATAAGAAACTGCGAAGAACGCTGCGGCAGGACAGAAAAGCCTGTCTCAAGGGGAATGAACACCCACAGCGCGTCAAGTTCCTGATAACCGCACGACACAATGCCTTTGACCGTGAACATCGTCACTTTAGGAACAACCGCAACTGCAGAAGATGAACCGATGGTGATAAGCCTGATGGAATCTCCCGCATGAAGATCAAGCAGTTCGGCAATCTTCTGCCCGATTATTGCATCCCTTTTGCCGGAAAGTTCCGTGGAACCCTCAATGACTTTAAAAAGAGTGCCAAAATTCTTATCAGCAGTGAACAGGTCATTCTGCACGGCACGCACAGTCGCTCCGGCGCGGGCAGTTTTTCCGGCGGCAAGCGCAGTGCAATCTATTTCCGGAAAAGAACTGGTAACGCCGTCAATCCGCTTGAGTGACTCGGCAGACTCAAGGTATGTCGCATAATCTTTTACATCGGAAGAATCTCGTTCAATGTACAGACACAAGTCTCTGCTCGACAGCCCGATCATTCTTCCCGTAATGCCTTGAATCATTCCATCACTGATTACAAGGACTGCAACAAGCGGCACAAGACTGATGCCAATGCACATCATTGCACCAAGCAGACTTCTTCTGCCGCTGCTCTTTTCCACCAAGCCATTGCGCTTTGGAAAGATGAGACGAAGCGCATACAACACGCTTGAACGGAACGTCATGCAGTCACTTCCTTTTGAGCAACGAGCATACCGTTCTCAATAAAATACTGACAGTCACCCTTTGCGGCAACATTCATGTCATGCGTAACAAGCACAAGAGTCTTGTTGTACCGTGTTGCCATGGTGAACAGAAGGTCTCCAATAAGCACTGCGTTTGCAGGATCAAGATTTCCGGTAGGTTCATCAGCAAGAATAAGTTCCGGGTCATTTATCAAACTGCGCGCAACAGCAACACGCTGCCGCTCGCCGCCGGAAAGCTGCGAAGGCAAATGGTCCGCACGATCGTCAAGACCTACATCAAAGAGCAATTGTCTTGCTTTTTCAACTGCCTGCTTTTTAGGAACGCCTGCCATATATGCCGGAAAAAATACATTCTCAAGCGCAGTAAAATCTTTTAAAAGATAATGGAATTGAAACACGAGTCCCAAGAAATGCTGACGGTATTCGGTAAGTTCATCTTCAGAAAGCGAACTGATTACTTTGCCGTCAACCGTAACCGTTCCAGAAGTTGGAGCGTCGAGTCCTCCGATTATATTAAGCAGCGTTGACTTGCCGCTTCCACTTCTACCGATGATGACACACTTTGTTCCGCGCGCAACATGCATGTCAAGATTCTTGAGAATGGTGAGCGTTTCGCTTGCCGTAGTGTATGTTTTTTCAAGACCGCTTACCGTAAGCAGTTCGTCATTTTGCATTTCATTCATTTCGCAACACCTCCGCGACAGTCATTTTAAGAACACCTCTGCTTGCAACCCAAGAAGCCGCCAGCGAGGAAAATATTCCAAAGAACGTGATAAGCAGTATTTCAGAAGGAACAACGTGCGCAGGAATTTCGCCATACACCATGAACATTGGATTTTCTGAAATAGTGTACGCCGTCTGTGGAGAAACAATCATCGCTCCAAAATACTGGACGAAATACACCGCTTTCGAAAGCAGGAAAAACACTTCCTTCATCTTGCTGCAAATAAAAAGACCAAGCACCAGTCCCGGCAACGAGCCTTTTATTCCCGTAAGAAAACCCTGCATGATGAATATTTCCTGTATCTGATGCTTTTTGCCGCCAAGCGCCGATATGACCGCAATTTCTTCACTACGCTCAAATACCATTCGTCTCATGCCGTTGTAAATATTTATCGCCACAACAACAAAAATAAGCAGCACCAAAAGCAGAAGCATGTTCTTTTCAACACGCAGCGCTCCAAAGAACGTTCTGTTGTAAGTACGCCAGCTTTCCGCCTTTGCAGTTTTGATTCCTTCAGCAAGTGAAGAAACAAAGGCTGCATCGTCTGTTGAATCCGCAAGTTTTACACCGTACACAAGCGATGCATTCTGACCAAAATATCTTTTTCCGTCACTTATACTTATATATGCATATGAAGCATTGATATCGCTGTACCCTGAATGGAACACGCCCTTCACCACAAACAAGCGGTTCTGTGAGATAAGGTTTACATCGCTTGATCCGCTCAGCGCAAGAATGCTTACCATGCTGCCCACACGAGCGCCAAGTTTGCGTGCAAGTTCGCTGCCAAGCACAATGCTACCTTGCTGCGTGAGGTCAAACTCACCCATGGTAATCTGGCATTCACGCGCAAATCCTTCATCATCAAGCATGACAGACGGTTCAATAGCCCGCACAAGCGATGCGCTCTGCTTGCCACCCGCGCTCACCAAAAGTCCCTGAGCCTCATAGAATGGAGTGACGCATTTTATTTTTTTTTGCCGAGCACACCATGTATTGAACGCGTCATTGTCCTCAACGCCAGTGACGCGCACGTGGTACGAGCTAATTTCCATAATTGCATTGATGAATTCCGACTGAAATCCATTCATGACACTGATGGTTACAATAAGGGTCAGCACGCCAAGACAAACTCCAAGCGAAGCAAGCGCACTCGTCACCGCGGAACGTCCCTTACGGTCAACCTTGCTGAATCGTTCAGAAATGAAGTGAATCCATTTTGCGGAAGAAATAATTTTTTTCAGAAATAATTTTAATTTATTCAAATTTCTGCCTCTTGAGTTCGCTGCCGTTCTGGTACAAGATTTCCATTATTTTACGTCCATGCGCATATGTTGCTTTTACGACATATCCACCATCAAAATACATTGTATTCTCATATTCGTCCTTGTTGTGGTACACCGTTGCCATGCGAAGGACATTGTTCTCATAAAATTTAAAGTCGGGGACATCTGACTTGAGCGTATACGCATACACATTCTTCCGGGTCACCGTTGCAGGCCGCTTTTTACCATACCTAAGCGGATCGTTCTCTTCATAGTAGACCGTTTCTTCTTCGGCAAGCAATTTATTTTCCGCATTGAAAGAACGTGCCGTCTTTTTATCTATCACTTTCTTCTGCGGAAGCACTTCATCTGAGCCGTCATCCTTTTTTGCAACGACAGCATCTTTGTCGTCTTCAAAGTGGGAATAAACCACCAGCACAGGATTGCCGGATGAATCAAATGTTGTTTCCATTAATTTTTTTTCAACCGGCCTTTCTTCTACAACAAAAACGGGCTTTGCATCATTTGCAATTTTTTCATTCTGCGGATAAGTGTATGTTATTTTTTTTACAATGATTGAGCCTTTTGTCGTCGCACCGTTCTTCCATACAATAGTATTAAGAATATGATATGCATCATCGTACTGACGACGTGTCACCACATCTTTATTTACAGAGACGATGCTTCTTTGTCCCTGCGCTGTCTGATTGAACGAAAGCTGCTCTTCGCCATACTCAAAAAGACGAAGTCTGTTTTGTGAATTGACATACTGCTTTTCCGCAGCGTCTGCGGCCACATTTCCTTCTTGCGCAAGCACACTGCCTTCACTTTGCGGTCCGAACTCAGGATTTTCAAGCCCGCCAGGAAGCGGCACATCTGCTTCGCCGGAATCGACTGGTAGTTCCGTTTGATCCGCCGCTTCAGTCTTTGCACGTTCAAGGCCAAGATATACTCTAATGCCCGTAATTTTTTCATCTTCTTCTTTCTGCGTCAGCTCCGGCTTGCCAAATGCGTATGCAATCTGTCGCTGCAGGGGAGTAACAACGGGGAAAAGAAGATACATGAAAAATACGACTTCCGCAAAATTCATATTAATTTATTCCCAGAAATTCATTTACATATTGTTCTGGTGAAAAGAGCGCAATGTCACCGTATTTTTCTCCGTTGCAGATAAATGCCACTGGAATTGAAAGCTCCCGTCCAATTGTAAGCGCAGCGCCGCCTTTTGCCGTAGAGTCATATTTTGTAATGACAACCGCATCGATGCCCACCGCCTCATTGAAAACTTCTGCCTGTCGCACTGCATTCTGCCCTGTTGTCGCATCAACGACAAGTATTTTTTTGTAACATCCGTCGGACGCTTTTGACGCGGCTATACGGTCAATTTTTTTAAGTTCATTCACCAAATTTTCTTTATTATGAAGACGGCCCGCCGTGTCAGCAATGACAAGACCGCCGCCGACTGAACTGCATGAATCGCACGCATCAAACACAACAGCAGATGGATCACTTCCCATCTGATGTTTTACAACACGGATTCCTAATCTTTGCCCATGCATATCAATCTGGTCAACTGCGGCGGCTCGGAATGTATCTGCTGCAGCCATAATCACTTTTTCATTTTTGTCAGCATACCACTTGGCCATTTTTGCAACAGACGTTGTCTTGCCTACTCCGTTTACACCAAGCACCATGTAGACATTTACCTTATTCTGAACAGGAGCAAGCTCTATTTTCTTTACGTATGAAAGAATCATTCCACGCAGCGCCTGCGTTATATTTTCAGCGCCGGAAATATGATTTTCTTTGCAAGTATTCTGAAGTTCGTCAACAATTTCAATGGCTGTCTTTGCACCAACATCACCTTCTATAAGAGCGTCAGTTAAATCATCAAAGAACGCATCATCAGTGTTTGAATGGAGTCCGAACAGTGACTTTAATTTTTCAGCAAATGACAGTTTTGACATTATTTTACTCCGTTTGTATTTTTATCTTCATCAGTAGATTTTACCTGCTCATCTTTCTGCGGCTGCGACTGTTGCTCCGATGCTGCCGGCTGCTCCTGAATCTGCGTTGTAACAGCAAGCGATGCAGACTCAAGCGTACTTTTTTCAACTTCACCTGACTTTGCTTTCTTTACTGTCACCGGAATGACTGCATCTGCCGCGCGGAGATACTTTACAAGCTCATACACAAAAAATGAACCGGCAACACAGGAGGCTCCTATTGAAATCCAAGTCGTTGTGCGCCAGTTTTCAATAGTCTGCACGTCAGTAAAAGCTCCTGCCTGGTATCCTTTGAACTGAGCATCGTATTTTCCGTAGCAATAAAAAGTAAAAGGCAATGTTACAATGAGCGCGCTATATCCGCGATACATCCAGATGCGCCGCTTGTCAATGTTTGACGCGTTGTCTGCGGGATTAACTTTTACAGTAAGCGAGCTGTCAGGAACTGCAAGCGCTTCAGGTATATAAAAAAACTGCCCTATGAAGTCACCTTCTTCCTCAACATATTGCATTGTTTTATTGCCGGAACTGTCGGTGACTTCCTTGCGCACCTTCTTCACGCTCTTTTTTTCCGTAACAAACTGTCCGATGACCGGCTGTCCGTTGACACTCACCTGAGCGGTAATCTGTCCTGCGCCACTTTTGCCGGCGAACAATCCATTGGTAAAAAATGATCCGACAAGCGGTTTCTTCAAAGAAAGTGAGAGCGTGCCGTCATTTTTTTTGGTAAGCGCTGCATGTATTAAGAAAGAAGGTACATCTTTAAAGTTCCATGTCACCGACTGCGCATTGAATTCTTCGCTTTCAATAGTCACCGTATGTATTCCCGCCTGCACAGACAATGTCTGCGGAACGGAATCATACACCGTGCCGTCAACCGTAATCGTGGCATTCTTAGCCGCTTCTTCTGGCTGTATGTCAAAATAAACAGAAATAGGCAGATTGTTGAAAAGTTTTGGCGACAGTGAGCGGGCAATGTTCTGAGCAATCTGCTGACAGTTGTCCAGCGAACCTACTTCAGTGACTGTTCCTGCAGAAATTGCCCCCGGATAAACAAGGAGTTCGGCGTTCACCGCAGCATATGTTCCATAGACCGTAATGGTGCCGGTGATAAGTCCGTTGATTTTTTCGGCAGTAACAGCCTTGTCAAACTCATAACTCTTTACGCCAGCCGCAATTGCTGTCGCTGCAGGCGCAAACAATGTATACGCGTCTTTTTTATACAGCACGACATTTTCCGTTTGCTCTGCGGAAAGCATATTTTTTTTAGAACCGAATATTTTTTCAAAAGAAAATTCCTGTGGATTGCCTTGTTCCGGCGTAACGGCATTCATGCTTGGCTCAAAGTCAGCGCGCGCTTTATCTGCAAGAGCAAGATTGTCATCAATTTGTTTTTGCAGCGAAGCAATTTTAACCTGCTCATCGGTAATTTTTTTCTTACGATTCCGGCCGTCCGCCTCTGTCAAAAAAATTGCATCGCGTGTTTTTACTTCCTTTGACAGCTGAAGGAAAAGTGACAGACGTTTAGTCTGCAAATCATCAAGCGTTCTGTTAAGCAACTCCCTGTTTGTAGGCACACGTGTTGAAACAGTGCTTATCTGTTCAAGAATAAGCTGGGGAATAAGCGATGCCGCTCCGTCTTGCGAAGCGCTTTCAATTCCGTTCTGCGCGAAGGAAAATTTCTGCGCGCCAAGCGTCCAGTCCGCGCCATACGCATGTACGGTCAGAACAAAAACGAGAACGGAAAGAATGCTCGCACGCAGATAAGCACCGCGGTTCCCCGGCAGTATCATTATGCATCGTCCTTTTCCAAATCGTCATCGTCACTGGAATCAAGCGGCAGACCTTTCCACTGTGCAGAAAGGAATTCGTTGAGGAATGCATCTATATCGCCGTCCATCACCGATTGAATGTTTCCAACAGAAAACTTTGTACGGTGATCTTTTACCATAGTGTACGGGCAGAATACGTAAGAGCGAATTTGGCTGCCAAAAGAAATATCCTTCTTTTCCGCAGCAAATTTCATATTTTCCTTTTCCTTTTGCTCTTTGTAATACTCATACAGTCTTGAGCGAAGAATGCTCATTGCCGTCGCGCGATTCATGAGCTGGCTGCGTTCACTTTCGCACTGAACAACAATGCCGGTTGGCAAGTGGGTAAAGCGCACCGCAGAATCTGTCTTGTTGACATGCTGACCGCCTTTTCCACCTGATCTAAATGTATCAACGCGCAAATCTTCCGGGCGGATGTTCACTTCAATGCTGTCATCAAGGACAGGAAATACATACACTGAAGCAAATGAAGTGTGACGTCGTGCGTTTGCATCAAACGGGCTGATTCGTATCAGGCGATGGACTCCCGCTTCACCTTTGAGATAGCCATACACGTAATCTCCGGAAATTTTCATATTTATTGACTTGAGTCCGCCTTCGGCCTCTTCCTCGTCAAGCACTTCAATTTTGTAGCCATGTCGTTCCGTCCAACGCGTATACATGCGGCTCAACATGAATGTCCAGTCGCACGCCTCCGTGCCGCCCGCTCCCGCATGTATTGAAAGGAATGCATCGTTGCGGTCAACTTCGCCACTCAGCAAGTTTAGAATACTCTGACGGTCATATTCTTTTTTTGCCTTTTCATACATTTCATGCAGTTCAGATTCAACGCTCTGGTCATTTTCTTCCATGCCCAAATCGTACAGCGCTTCCATGTCGTCAACATCTTTGATAAGCTGGCGCCACGGTTCCACGCGGCCTTTGAGCAGTTTTATGTCATTCATGACTTTTTCTGCATTCTTATTATCTTCCCAGAAACCGGGAGCATTGGTGAGCTCTGTTTTTTCAGCTATTTTTTTATCGATTGAATCCGGGTCAAAGACGCCCCCAGACATCCATAATGTTTTCCTTGAGTTCGTCAATCGGTACTTTTAAATCTTCAAGCATAGTCCTATCCCTATATATAAAATTATTTTTTTGCAGAAAAGATACATCTCTGCATTTTACTTGCGCTGTGTCGTGCTGCGGTTAATTTTTGTCACTGCTTGTGCATCGTTCCACGCGGTGCGGCGGTGTGTGCCGGTCTGCGCGGTAAAGGTGCTGCTGATTTTTTTGCTGGCTCGCTGTCGCTTCTCATCTGGCAACGCTTCCATCGCTTCTGTTTAAGTTCGGTGATGACAAACATACCGTTAAGCGGAAACTGGTAGATGCGCACAGTGTCATAGTAATCAGTGACGCGGTCTATTTCTTTCTTGAGATCTGTCAATTCTGTTTCGGTGACGTTCATGCTTTCCCAGCAGGCACGCTGAATCTTTTTAAAGCCTGCATGAACGAGAACACTCACTAATGAACGGGCACTGTCAATTCCGCCCGGATCAAGTACAACTGAAACAAACATGCATATAGTCTAATTGAAAGAAGCTATCTTGTCAAACCATTGATTTTGTTTCATTATAGAGAATATGATACATTCTTCTTTCAAAAAAGCAGCTGTTTTTCTCTTTAGCGCAGGCACACTCTTTGCAGCAAGTGTTTATGCGCAGTCAACGCGACCAATCGTTTCTTCCATAAATGCATCTGCGGCTTCAACGACAAAAATTTCAGTTTCATGGGTTCTGCCAGACCGCACGGAAGGTTCAGTCATCACATCGCTTCAGATTTACCGCGACAACAAGCCCATTGTGGCTCAGGCAAACATTAAAAATCTTACTCCTGTCGCTACCGTCGCGGGGTCAATCACTGCGTATACAGACACCGTCACCGACTTCAGGGAATATTATTATGCAGTCATTTCCCTCATCAAGCCTGGAACATACACCGCAGACAGTGATTTGTATTATGATGAGGACTATGACACGCCGCAAGACACAACCGGTGGCAAACCGTACATCATTCTGCTGCCCGGTGTAAACGCAACGGTCAACGGAGTCCGTGTAAAAAGTCCGGTTGCCAAAAACGCTCCCATCAAAAAAACAACAGAATCGGCAAAAGAAAAACTGTACGGCTCAGACGATATGCGTGAACAGCCGCTTCCCTTCCTTGACATTCTTGGAGCAGCAAAAGTTCCGGCTCCAAAGATAGGCAAGACTACTGAAAAAAAAGCACTTTCACTTGTGGGTGGCAAACAGACTCATAAAGAACCAGTTCCGCTTGAACCGTACCTGTTTGAGCAGGATTTAATGAGTCCTGACGGCGGTGACGAATATCTGCTGTTTGACGTACTCCGCACGACCTTTGTAAAGAAGAACTATCCGGCAGCGACTGCATCGCTCCAGCGTTTTCTTGCTCAGAACAGATCGCAGGACGTCACAAACCGCGCAGACTTTTATCTTGCCGAGTCATTATATTTCTCTGGTAAATACAAAGAGGCGCTTTCAATTTTTCTTGAACTAGAAGACACATTCTCGCCGCTCTCACAAAAATGGATTGAAAGCTCGCTTGAGCTGTATGCCATTCCTGTGTCTGCCAATCACTCTATAGACTGAATCAGATTTATAAGCGCTGAGTCCTGTGCAGTGTCCGGTCCCGCAAGCAGACGTGCCGCCTTCTCTGAGTCGGCTTCCGCTTTCTTTGCTTGTTTTGTTGCAGGAGTTCCATTTCTATTTGCGGCAGGCCGCGTGTCCTGTGCGGCAGTGCCCTCTATTCCACCGGCGCCACCCTCTTCAGAAAGTTTTGTCAGCACCACATCATCGTCATTGTTAAGCAGATCGTAAAATCCATTCTTTACAAAAGTTCCTTCAGAGATTTCTTCATTTACCGTTGTGAGCGTAAGTGTTCCAAGAAGCGCGCTGTCAGGATACACTATTCCAGTGCCTTTGTCTGAAGTATACAGGGCGCCTTTTTTCACCACATCAAATACGGAATCCTTTGATACGCCATCGTTTGAACCAAGATCCACCAGAAGTACAGTTCCCGCATGGTTAAGCACTTTTCCGCGTATGGGCAGAATGTCAATCATTGACTGTCTAAACCGCCGGAGCACATTTGCATACCTGTCATTGCCGGTTCGGTACACATCAACATGGCTTGCGACTGTACCGGTGCGAGATGAATAAATATCCGCGCTCAGCGTCACGGTGCGGTCTGTCTCATCGATTGAAACTATTGCAAAATAATCACATCCTGTTGCGCGCGACTGCTTGAATGCATTTCCATAGCCTGTAACAGGAGTTGTCTGCACTTGAACAGTTGTCGACGGAACGCCGCTAAATATTTCTTTTGCCGCAATTGCAGTAATCTGGTCTGCATCCGCATGTATCAGCTGAACAGGCGCTTTCTTATAATAAATGCCTATTGTCCATCTTGTCTTGTCAAGATAGAACGGATCGACATTCCACTTTTTTGAAAGTTTGTCACTTAAAAGACTAGTCAGTGCCTCTATAGTATCCGCATTCTTGATTTCCTGCGCCGTCTTGGTGACCGTCGGTGAATTTTCATCAGTCTGAGTTTGGGTGCCGCTTTTTTTAGCAGTGGCATTGTCCGCAATAAATTGTAGCTGCGAGAGATAAAGTTCATTCAATCCGTCACGGCTAAGCAAGTCTGCAAATGACTGACGGGCCGTTTTGTTGAGCGGATCAATTTTAAGCGCCTGCTGATATTCATATCTTTCGCCGGGGCCGTCAAAATTCCGCTTATACTCACGAGCGCGTTCAATGTGATACTGCGCCCACGTCGCACGACGTTTATCTTCAATAGGAACTGTTTCTGAAACAATCTGTTCAAGCGCGGCACGAAGAATTTCATCCTGCGGGTCTACAAGCAGTCCGGTGCTGAACGAAGAAATCGCATTCTCCGTCTGGCCAAGGCGTTCCTGCGACAGTCCCTTAAGATACCATGCTTCCGGCAGATTGCGGTTGCGGCCAATTCTAAAGTCACACATATCAACTGCTTCGGAATAGCGGCCCTGGTTGTATAAAATATTTGCAAGCAGCTCATACGCCTTGTCATACGAACCACGAATCTGCACAGCGCTGCGTGCCCGTCGTTCAGCTTCAACATAGTCACCTCGTTTTGCGGCAAGATATGACGCAAGATAGTGAACCTGTGCTTCTCCTGAATGATAAACAAGTGCCTGATCAATGTATTTGAGTGCAATGTCGTTCTTGCCCATTTCTGCGGAAATAAGAGCAAGGCTGAGCAATGCTTTTTTATTCGTTGTCTGGCGTTGCAGTGCATCGTTGTATTTTTTTTGTGCGGCGGAAAGACTGCCGTCAAACAGGTCAAGCTGCCCCAGTCCGAACCGAGCGTCAACATCGTTAGGAAATTCTTTAAGCACACCTTCAAACACAGTGCGCGCTTCTTTGAGCTTGCCGAGTGAAATATATGCCATGCCTCTGAGATTACGTATCTCGCTGAAGTTATGCGCATATTTTTCCGCATTATTTGTATATTCAACAGTAAGATCAAATTCTCCAAGTTCATACGTGCACTGTGCAAGATGAAACCATGCATCTCCGTAATGCTCATTGTTCTGCAATGCCTCACGGAATGCATCAACGGCACCATAATAATCCTCGCTCATCTGGAGCGTGACGCCGCGGTTAAAAAGGCTGAGTGCAGAATTCTGTGCGTAACAAACAGCGACAGCAAATAACAACGTCAACGACAGCGCAAGCTGTTTCTTATTAAAAAAATATCCCTTCATTTTCCCACCCCATGCTTCATTCACGTTATTCGATCTTATCTTTTATTCCTTTTCTACAAATCACTTTTATGACATTCACTTTATGACCTTCCATGTCCTGCACGATAAAGTCATATCTATTCCATGTAACTTTCTCAAACTTGACAGGTATTTTACCGAACAAATCAAAGACAAACCCGCCAAGCGTATCAAATTCTTCAGTGGGAAAATCACTGCCGATTGTCTCATTCAAATCATCAAGATCAACGCGGGCGTCGCAGAGCCAGACATTTTCGCCGATGGGCAGAATGTCCTCGCGCTCATTGTCAAATTCATCCTGTATATCGCCGACAATTTCCTCAATGATATCTTCCATGCAGACAATGCCGCTGATTCCACCGTATTCATCAATCGCAATTGCTATGTGCAGGTGACGCCGTTTGAATTCGCGGAGCAGGCTGTCTATACGCTTGCTTTCTGGAACAAAATAAGCCTTTCGAATTATTTTTTCAAGATTAATCTGTTCGTGCCGTGCAAATGCAGCAATCAAATCCTTTACATACAGGACGCCAACCACATTGTCTATTGAACCGCTATACACCGGAAATCGGGAATGTCCGCTTGTTGTAACCTTCTGCAGCAGTTCTTCCTGCGGCGTTTCTATTGAAATGAAATCAACGTCGATGCGGGGAACCATCACCTCTTTTACAGAAGTCTCTGAAAGATCCTCAACACCTTCAATCATGTCTTTTTTTTCTTCCGCAAGAAGTTGCTGCTGTGCGGACTCTGCCGTCTGGTCATCATTCTTTGCAGGAGAATCTTCCACTTTTTTTTCTTTCTTACCTAATCCAAATAAACCCATAAAGCAACTACCCTATTAGCTTCTCAGCCGAAAGCGCGGCAAGTATTTTTTTCTGGAGCTTGAGCATTTCGCAGACAGGTTCAACACCTTTCTCTACATGTTCTTCCCCATGATCCATTCCATTTAAATGAAGCATTCCGTGAACAAGAAGCCGCTTAAGTTCTTCATCTTGATCCACTTCAAAATATACGGCATTTTTAGGAAGCATTTCAACACTGATGACAATGTCACCCGCTTCCTTCCATGCAACGCCGTCTTCTTCGTATGACTCTCCATTCTCGAAACTCAACACATCAGTAGGCCCTTCAACGTTGCGGTACTGTTTATTCAGCTCCGCAATGAATGCGTCTGAACAGAACAGCACAGAAACTTCCGTGTTGTCGATAGAAAGAAGTTCCATCACCTTCTGCATAAACGGCTCTACAGAGGCAATCCATGACGGTGCGGAAATTGATTCATCTGCGTCAACAAGAATTCTATTTGCCATCTATCGCTTTCCTTTCTTGGAATTTGCGGCGCGTTCTTCTTCCGCAATGCGTTGAGCCAGTTCCACGGCAGCTCTTTTTGCAGCATTTGAATCTGGCACAGGAGCAATTTCTCCGCGGGCTTCGCTTAATGTTTTTTCGCCAAGCTGTGTGTTGGCATCAGGGTCTTTCTGGTCAGGATATTCAATACGGCTGTGATAGTAACCGGCAAGCATCTGCACAAAAGCATTGCGTATGGTATTTAAATCTTTGAAGGTAAGACCACAATTATCAAGCTGGCGATGCTCAATTTTTGCCGCGATGAGCTGCTGGATGAATTTATCAAGGCGCGGAACAGATGGTTTGTCGAGCGTACGACATGCAGCCTCAACGGTATCAGCAAGCATGACGACTGCGCTTTCACGTGTTGTTGGCGGATTGCCGTTGTAAGAAAAATCTTCAGGATTCACATTTGGATCTCTGTTATGGGCTTCATTATAAAAATATGTGATGACTGAATTACCATGATGCTCGCCGATGATATCAATAATTTCCTTTGGCATATGCATGGCACGCGCTTTTTCAACACCTTTTTTTACATGGCTGCGTATGACACTTACTGAAAGCGAAGGATTTATTTCATTATGTTTGTTTTCACCGCCATTCTGGTTCTCAACAAAATATTCAGGCTGATCCATTTTGCCAATGTCGTGATAGTACGCACCTACCCGCGCAAGCAGTGCATTTGCATTTATCTCGCGACATGCAGCTTCTGCAAGGGAAGCAACCATCATCGAGTGATTGTATGTACCGCTTGCCGTAAGCAGCATTTTTTTCATGACAGGATTGTTCAAGTCGCTTAAATCCATAAGCCTGAACACAGACGCAGTGTTGAGCATGGACTCAAGGGGCGTCAAGAATCCCAGCGCAAATATTCCAGAAATAAAACCGTTCAACGCAACACCTGGAATAGTAAGCACGGCATCTGCGAAGGAGTCCGTAAAAATAATCTTGAGCGTTGCAAGGAATACAACATTGAGCAGGCTGAGCAAAAGCGCTGCAAACACCATGTCTATGCGGCGCTGAATTCTGCGCACAATACGTGAAGCTGCAAGCGTAGAAGCAAGCACAAACAGGAACGGCACAATCTGGAAGCTGCATGCATGAAGCACACCAAATGAAGCAAGCAGAGAAAAGAACACCGCACTCAGCTGCCCAAATAGAATTGCCACAAGGAACGAGCAGAACGAAGCGGGAATAATGCACGGAAGCGCATACGGCGACGAGAATCGCACCGTCTTGCTGCCAAAAACAGTGATGCCGTACACAATCAAAAAGAACACCGCGTGCAGCATGACTTCCTTAAAGCTCGGCGTGCGGCCAAGACAAACAGGACTGAGCAGGAAGAACCACAGCGCGCTGAGCAGCATCAGATACAACACAGAATCTGCAAACGCGCGATAATCTATATACGCAGGGGATTCCGCCATCTTCTTGAGTTTTTTGTAATCTTCTTCGGTGATAGGAAATCCTTTGCGCGTAATTTTTTCATCCTTTTCCACAGAGACAGGATTTTGATAGTCGGCGGCAAGTGACTTCTGCGCGTAGATAGTACGGTCCGCAATCTGCCCTATTTCGTAGTCGTCAATGTTGTATGACGATATGGTGTTTGACGTTGCAATGCGGACAAATGAAATTGCCGCAGATGCAATGAATGACACTACAAACAGAATGAGGATAGGATAATTCTTTCCAATGTACTCTTTGATCGAAGTGGCCACTACTTTTGAAGTGCTCGGTTCGCTTTCATTTTTCTCTTTTTTCATTTTCATACGCCTGTACAATTCTTTTGACTAATTCGTTACGGACAACATCTTCGGCACTTAATTCGAGCATTGCTATTCCGGGAACATCCCGTAATACTTGCTTTGCATGGATAAGTCCCGAAGGCGCCCGATACGGCAAGTCTATTTGTGTTACATCTCCGGTTATAAATACCTTTGAATCTTCTCCCATACGCGTCAGAAACATCTTCATCTGTTCGCAGGTGGTATTCTGAGCTTCATCAAGAATGACAACACAGTCATTCAACGTGCGACCGCGCATATAGGCAAGCGGGGCAATCTCTATGATTCCGCCCTCTGTCATCTTTCGCACTGTCTCACGGGGCAGCACCGTGTTCATCGCGTCATACAGCGGCCGCAAGTACGGATTTATCTTGTCTTCCAAATCTCCCGGCAAAAAGCCAAGGCTCTCACCTGCTTCAACGACAGGCCGGGTAAGCACAATACCGTTTTTCTGATGGCTCAGCACAAGGCGGAGCGCTTCTGCAACTGCAAGAAACGTCTTTCCTGAACCGGCAGGTCCTGTTGCAAACACCATGTCGCTCGTACGAAGTGCCTGCACAAGTTCAGCCTGTTTCTGGGTACGGGGATACACTTTGCGTATTCCTCCCGGAATGGTAATTGAGCTTGCTGAAAAAAGGGCGTGCGCCTGCGGAGAAACGCTTTTGCTGTATACATTCATGTTTGTATTCAGCACAGACTGAATAAGCTCCGTGTCAGTAAGATCTGACGTTCCGTCGCCAATCTCATCAAGAATGCGGTCAACAATGAATCTGAACTGCTGTTCGACTTCGGGATTGCCCCCATCGACAGAAAGCTCATTGCCGCACGCAAACACCGGCACACCGAGAAATGATTCTATGAGTTTCAAGTTGCTGTCATTTGTTCCACAGACACGCTGCAATACATTTGTATCGGGAACAATAATCGTATATGCGTCCACTATGTTCTATTGTATGTTTAGTCGGCAAAGTAGTCAATTACTCATGGTGAGATACTTTTTTATGGATTGAGCTGCCAGTCGCCGTATTCATCAAGAATTTCCGTCTTCATGCTGGCGAGCGGCTTCCAAACCACAGAGAGCGTAAAGTACGGTGAAAAATCATATGATTTCACACCGTTTGTGGTAAGGAGACGCGGTTGCACCGTAAACGAAGCGGACAAATCCCAGTCGCACAAATTATGCGTTACCGTGAGCTTGAGGTTTTTAAGTTTGAAGCCAGAAGCCTTTCTTGCATCTTCGTCCCAGAATGCAAATGAATCACAGACATCGATAAATGGATTTGTCTCGCCGCCTACTAAATCCGTGTATCCAATATAATTTTGCACGTAGCGGAATATGACGCTGTTTCTTGTTTCGGAGCTGAACGTCAGGTCAAGGAAGTCGTTTATCTTAAAAGTGACCGCCGGAATGAACTTAAAATAACTGTCAGTCATGCGCAGACAGTCATACACAATGCCCGTGCTTACTGAAGGCGCCCACGAAATTCTATTCTTCCAGTAAAAGAATGTTTTTGTAGGCGTTGCATATGCAATGCTTGCGCTCACTGGCAGAAATTCCTTCTGCTCGCGTACATTCCAACCAATGTCTTTACCGGCCGCCGCCGCGTCTTCGTCCGTTGAGTAGAAGTCATAGCCATATGTATACTGCATGGTATATGCAACCTGCAAATTCTTCCACGCCAAAGACAATCTGAGTGAATCAGCATAGTCGTTTTCAAGATTATAATTGAACGACTGCGTAATTGTCATTGTCTTTGAAAACAATGACAAAGAAAGCGACTGCTGGAACGGCTGCTTCTGCCACGTGCTGTCAGTAGAACTTGTACGTTGTATGCCACCGGCAAGATTGAGCGTCACGTAGGGAAATACAAATGCAAGCGTGCCATTGTATTGGTCAACTTGCGGCGGCAGAGTCGTTGACAAAGTGAGCGTCTGCGAATAGTCGTCTTCTACAGCGCCGATTGTTGCGCTCAGTGTGTGTGTTGTCACACATTCGTTGTCAGTCACATCAGTGGTAAGATAGTTCCACTCAGGATTATTCTCATCGCCTATGAATTCAGTGCGTATCATCTTTACGGTGGTGTTCCAGTTGAGACCGGTATTCTTAAGCATGGAATTATATATGAACGGTCTGAATGATATTGCATTTGTATTAGTCAAATCAAGTTTGCGTGCAGCATAGTCAGTTTTGCGGAGCGTTGCCGCCGACGAGTCAGTGTATCCGTCAAGATTTGGATGTTCCTGATAGATAGGATTGAATACGAAAGCGTTGCTCATTGACAAAAAGCTGTCACGGTAACTGAGCGTGCTGGTAAGCGTTGCAGGTGCCTTCACCTGGTAGTATGACGACTGCAATTTTGTCCAGTCAAAATCTTCAGGCGTTTCTATGCCGGTGGCGTTATACGTAAGTTGCGAAGTGTATTCAGGGACGATTGAATATGCAAGCGAATAATTTATTCCATTGAAAGCGATGACCGATGAACTTGATGACGTGTCGAGTGCAGGCAAATCGCTTTCCTGCAGAACAGGCTCCTGTTCCTTTTTCGTACTGTCAGCTTCTTTTGCAGCGTCAGATGCAGCTTGCTCATCCGCGGGCTTTGTCTCCGGTTCGTCCGTAAAAAGGGCGGGCGCTTCCAATGCAAGCGGATATTGCACTACTGCCGTTGTCTTTGTTGTTTCCTTCGCGGGAATCTGCACAATCGTGCCGGCAATTTTTCCAGTGATTTTGAAAGGGGTAATCTGGGACGGATAAAAGAATTTACGTTCCGGCGTATACAAATACCAGCTGTCGGACTTTTCTTCACTAGAAAACGTCTTGCTTATTGAACTAAAAACTAGCTGTGAAGAAAAACTTGCTATTGAAAGCGATGAAATGTACGGATTTAAAAAATCAGGCAGTGTCTGTGAATATGAACCGTTCATTGCCCAGGTAAACGAAGAAACCTCTGTTGCGGTAGTCGTGTCACTGTTCTTTGACTTTGCGCCGCTCATCAAAAATCCAATCCAGTCCATTGATTCTGAACGCGTTGCGCCAAAGTCATAGGTAAAGTACGGATCGCTGTACAATGGCAGCGAGAATGAAATGCTCAGCGGCTTGCTTACCGTCATTTTAAAATTTGCACTATATCTGAACGGCAGCTGAAGTCCCATGAAGTTGGAGTGGTCATAATATATTTTTCCAGCAGGAGAATATGGAATGTACGTGCTGTTGTTATAGAAAATAGTATTGCTGAACCCAAGTTTTGCGTTTGCTTCAATGCTTGTTATGTACGAAGATGGTTTTGCCACTCCTTCCGCGCCAACCATTGCGCCAAGATTGCTGTAATAGTCACCCATCAATTTAAAATAATTCGATGAGTTGCCGGTATAGTCATCGTCAAGATTGTGCAGCACGATGCCCTCACGCACTTGCTCCTTGAGTTTTGTTGCCTTCATAAAGTTGAACAAACCCTGGCTGACATCGTCAGAAGTAGAAGAACTTGACGAAGTTGTATCAAGCGGTTTGCGGCCGAACACATACGTTGTTGTCTGCACATAATACCCCGTACGCTCTGTATAGCCGAACACCGGGTTGAAGATAAGCTCATCCTTTGGATAATAGAATGCAGGAAAGTATGCAAGGGGAATCTGTCCCACAAAAAGCACTGCGTTTACAAAGGCAAATTCACCGCCGGGCAGAAGCCATATTCTGGTGGCCCAAATTTTCCAGTGGGGATTTTCATCATCACAAAAAGTAAGCACGCCGTTTTTAAATGCAATGGTGCTTGATGAGTCGCGTCCAAAAATATTTGATGAAACAATCAGTGTGGAGCCTGACGGAAGATTGATTGCGTCACTTTGGGTCTGCACGGCACGTCCGCTGTCAAACACACCTTCGAGCGTACTGGTGTTGAACAACAAACTGTCTGCCGTCACATTCTGTCCGCCGGAACTGCCGCTGCCGGTGGAATTGAAAGAGACATTTCCTGTTGCGTAGAGCATTTCTGTCTTGCGGTCATAATTTACATTGTCTGCGGTTATTATTGTTTTTGTGCCGTCTTTTGTAACGCTGATTGAAACAGTGCCGGTAAGAACAATGGTATCGTCACCGGTTGTCTTGTCCTTTTTATATTCAGTTTTCTGCGCGCTGTCTATGCTTATAACCGTCTGCCCTTCCTGAGCGGCCAACCGCACGCCGGCAAGGAAAAAAAGAGCGCAGCACAACAACACATTTCTTGAAAGAACGGCGCTTCTTTGTGCGATAAATTTAACTGCCACGCGACCAATGTTAGTTTGCCTTAGCACGGTCTCTTGCTTTTTCCCGCTCAAGCATTTCTCCTACATATTTGCCGGTATAGCTTTTCTTATTCTGCGCAACTTGTTCTGGTGTTCCTTCAGCGACAATCTCGCCGCCACGGAAGCCGCCTTCAGGCCCCAAGTCTATGATATAGTCAGCCTGGCAGATGACATCAAGGTTATGTTCTATCATAACAACCGTATTTCCTTTGTCAACAAGACGCTGTATTACTTCCATGAGCTGCTTTACATCCGCAAAGTGAAGTCCCGTTGTCGGTTCGTCAAGAATATACAATGTCTTTCCCGTGGAAGGACGCGCCAATTCAGTCGCAAGTTTTACACGCTGCGCCTCGCCTCCAGAAAGCGTCAATGCATTCTGACCAAGCTGAATGTAGCCAAGCCCTACACTCTTGAGCGTTTCAAGTTTTGTGGCTATATGTGGAATTGCGGCAAAGAAGTCGGCAGCTTCCTCAATAGTCATGTCAAGCACATCGCTGATACTTTTACCTTTGTACAGCACATCAAGCGTTTCCTGATTGAACCGTTTGCCGTGACAGACATCGCATTGAATGAAAACATCAGGCAGGAAATTCATTTCTATAGTATTTGTTCCGGCGCCCTGACATGCTTCGCAACGTCCACCTTTTACATTGAATGAAAAACGACCGGCAGTCCAGCCGTGCGCCTTTGATTCAGGAAGCGAGGCAAACAAATCTCGTATGCTGTTAAACACACCGACGTATGTCACCGGATTGCTTCTTGGCGTGCGTCCAATCGGGCTTTGATCAATATTGATGACTTTGTCTATCTCTTCAAGACCGGTGATTTTTTTATACTTGCCCACTTCATATTCAGTGCGCATCAGTTTGTTGCTCACCGCCGGATAAAACACATCGCTCAGCAAAGTAGACTTGCCGCTTCCGGAAACACCCGTAATGCAGGTGAATGTTCCCAGCGGAATTTCCACTGAAATATTTTTTAGATTGTGTTCCGTGACACCTTGTATGGAAATTATTTTACCATTGCCATTACGTCGTTCTGCAGGAATTTTCATGCGCAGTTTTCCCGCAAGATATTGTCCGGTAATGCTGTCTGCAACAGATGCAACTTGTGCAGGCGTGCCTGACGCAACAATTTTACCTCCGTGCACACCGGCTCCCGGACCTATGTCTATAAGCCAGTCTGCCGTACGCAACGTCTGCTCATCATGCTCCACAACAATCACCGTATTACCAAGATCGCGCAGATACGTGAGCGAATCTATGAGACGTTGATTGTCGCGCTGATGCAAACCTATTGACGGTTCATCAAGAATGTACATGACGCCGGTAAGACCGCTGCCTATCTGCGTTGACAGGCGAATTCGCTGCGCCTCGCCGCCGCTCAACGTTGCCGCAGAACGTTCAAGCGTAAGGTAATCAAGACCGACATTCTTTAAAAAATTCAGACGTGCCTTTATTTCCTTGAGAATCTGCGCGGCTATTTTAGATTCATTTTCGGTGAGCGTCAGCTTGTCAAAGAATTCTATTGATTCAGATACAGAATACATGGTCAAATCCCAGATGTTCTTACCTGCGACCGTAACGCCAAGCGCTTCTGGACGAAGTTTTTTTCCGTGGCAAGTCTGACATTCGCGGTGAGCCATATATTTCTCAAGATTCTCACGCATGTTGTCGCCCCACGCTTCTGCATACCGGCGGCGCATGTCTGCGTACACACCAATCCACGGTCTGTTGTACGTACTCTGCCCTTCGCCGCTCTGTTTCTGATACACCCAGTGGATGCTTTCTTCACCTGTTCCGTCCATAATCAGGCTCTGCTGCTTTTTTGTCAATTCTTTGAACGGAGTGTCAAGGCTGAATTTGTACGCCTTTGCAAGCGCCTCGAACATTGAGTGGTTCCACTCGCTTTCTGGATTATACGGAGCAAGCGCACCATCATTGAACGACAATGACGGGTCCGGCACAAGCAGGTCTTTGTCGTATTCCATCTTTTCGCCAAGACCGGTACAATCAGGACACGCACCATACGGATTGTTGAATGAAAACAAACGTGGTTGTAATTCCGGAATAGAAATACCGCAGTCAGGACATGAATTTTTCTGTGAAAAAAACACTTCCTGTTCAATGTAGTCGGCAGCACGGTCATACGGAGTGCCCTTTGTATCGAGCGCCTTTGCAACTTCTGCATACGCGCCGTCTTCTTTGTTCACACGGCGCAGCACAATGATTGTTCCGTTTGCGCTTTTCAATGCCGTCTCAACAGAGTCAGCGAGACGCTTACGAATATCATTCTTTAAAACAATGCGGTCTACAACAATTTCCACTGTATGTTTTTTTTGCTTGTCAAGTTTTATCGCACTATCAAGTTCGACCATAAGGCCGTCGATTCGTGCGCGGGCAAAACCACTTTTCTTTGCATCATCTATCACTTTCTGATGTTCGCCTTTACGCCCGCGAATCACCGGCGCCAGAAGCGTCAGTTTTGTTCCTTCGTTCCAAGCCATGATGGTGTCAATAATCTGATCAACAGTCTGCTCATTTATTTCACGGCCGCAATTAGGACAGTGAGCCTTGCCAATGCGGGCAAAGAGCAACCGGTAATAGTCATATATTTCAGTGACCGTACCTACTGTTGAGCGAGGATTTTTATTTGTGCTTTTCTGTTCAATTGAAATTGCCGGTGACAAACCCGTAATCATATCGACATCCGGCTTGTCCATGCGTCCAAGGAACTGCCTCGCGTACGATGAAAGACTTTCCATGTACCGCCGCTGTCCTTCTGCAAAAAGCGTGTCAAATGCAAGAGATGACTTACCGCTGCCAGAAAGACCGCTGATGACAACCAGCTTGTTGCGCGGAAGCTCCACATCTATATTCTTCAGGTTGTGCTCACGCGCCCCCTGAATGACAATCTTCTCACCGTTTACAGGATTTATATTCACAATGTGCACATTCTAATAGAAAATAAAAAAATCCGCAATACAGAGGAATAGGTATATTTTCCCGACAACGCACCTTGTCTTTTAGGCAGCGCCTTACCGCAAGACAGCAATCTATTCCGTTCCGAGCAAATCACTGGTATCTATCGTAGCAGACTCAAGATCCGCAATTTTCACCGTAAACAGAGCAGCTGACTCCTTGCCGGTGTAATCTTTTCCGTCCTGTTCAGTGACAGCAGCCACCGTCCAGGTAAAGTCGCCATTTTCAAGCAGTTCAAGTTTGTCGCCCTGGAGTACAAATGTCGTTCCCTTCACTTTGTATGATATAAGTTTGGCGGAACGGTCGCTTCCCTTGTACAACGAAAAAACATACCACGAAGCTCGCTCAACATCATTCCATGTAAATGTCACGGAAGGATTTGACGTACCAAAATATTTCTCCGTAAGCACTTGCGCATTTTGCGGCAGCGAAAGAACAGGCGCGGCAGGAGGTGTCGGCTGTGCAACTGCAGCAGACTTTGGCGGCTCAGCAGGTTTTTCCGGTTCAGCAGGTTTTTCCGGCTCAGCAGGCTTTTCAGGCTCAGCGTGCTTCTGTTCCGTTTGCACAAGCGCAGGCTTTTGTGATGCTACCGGCGCTTCCACTTCATCCTTTACAACTGGTTCTATCGGCTTTTCATTTTTTTCAACAGGTTTGCTTTCTTCTTTTACCGGAGCAGGCAAAGCGGCAGGCGTCTGCTTCTTCACCTGTTCAACTTCTTTTGCAGGAGCTGTTTTCTTTGCAGGGGCAACCTTTTTTGCGGGAGTTGTTTTCTTTGCAGGGGCAACCTTTTTTGCAGGAACAGTTTTCTTTGCAGGAACAGTTTTCTTTGCAGGAGCTGTTTTTTGGGGAGTGACCGTTTGTTTCACCGGCTCAGCTTTCTTTTCCACTTCAGCAGTTTTTTCCACTTTAACAGGCACTACTTCGGGAATTTCTTGGGCAACTTCAGCAGCCGCTTTCTCTGTAGCGGCAACGGCATTCTGCACCGCAAGCGCATTTTCTTCGCCAAAAATTCCTTTGGCAGCGACTTTCATTTGTTTTGCTTCAATTTTATTGTCGCGCATCAATATGGCGCCACCCGAAATCGACGGTTCAACAATTCCCTTGTCAGTCACGGCACGCCAGTACACCGTCTGCCCCGGCTTCGCAAAATCAAGCTGCACTGACGCCTTGTTCTGTTCAGAAGAAAGTTTTTGTACAGCTACAATTGACGTAAAAGTCGGATCAAAAGAAAACTGAATGGTAAGCGGTTTGTTTGTCGTCCAGAAAAATGGAATGACCGCTTTGTTCTGCTCATCAAAAGAAACTGAACACGTAGATGACGGCATGAACACTGCAACACCTTGATTTTGCTTTTTCACCGCCGCATCTGTCGGCGCATACGTTGTCACCGTTCCGGCAGACACCGACTGCATGACTTCTTCTTGCGGAGCTTGCGGCGTATTAGTAACAAACTCACGAACTTTATCAAATAAAGCGCCCACAGAAAATTGTATCGGCTGTTCTACTTTTTTGCTTACTTCAACTTTTCCTGCGGTCACCGCCACAGAAGCAGCATCGGCACTATCTTTAGGCATACTGATGACAGCAGTTGTGCTTTTTGAAAAGTTAAGCGACTTACCACCGGTATGCACCACAAAATTTTCCTTGTCGGCTGGAGCAGATACAGAAATTGAACCGTTTATAAAGTCTATTGAATTCTTATCTTTTTTTCCAAACACCTGAACAAGTGTATTCTCGTGCAAATCTATTTTACTGCCGTCATTGAATACAGCGTACGCTTCAGACTGTGCGGCAGTTCTTATTCTATCGCCATCGTACACCGGGGAAGATTGTTTGAGCTGCTCCCACAAATTTCTGTTCACAAAACGCCGCTGCGCTGTATTGTATTTAAAATAGATGACAGCAATAGGAGCTTCATCTTTTTTAGAAAGCGACAGGTCAAGATCTTTTCTGAATAGATACAGTGTACATGCCATGCCTGCAACGCAGACTATGACAAGGAGCACTTCAATTGGATTCAGAATTGATTTTGTATTTCTTTTCTTCTGCATCTGTATCCACCTTATCAAGGTCTGGAGTTGCAACGCCGAGCAATGCCCGGAGTTGATCAATAGTCTGCGGTCCTTTGAGTCCGATTGCATTTATAACCGCGAACATTTTTGCAGGCTTTTCCTTTCCTTTCACCGTAACGGACGGCATTTCCTGCGCAATAATTTTATTCTTTACATATTGCCACGTATTTTCGGTAAGCAGAATGTCTGTTGCAAACGGCTTGTTGAGCGATTCAGTTCTGCTTGCAAAGTTCACTGCGTCACCGATGACGGTATATTCCATGCGGTCAACGGAACCTATCTGCCCGGCAACGACGGAACCAGTGTTTATACCGCAGCCAATTCGTACTGGAGATTTTCCAGAAGCGGCACGTTCCTTGTTGAACTCAATGAGTTTGTAGCGCATCATGAGTGCCGTCTTTACCGCGTTCCATGCATCAGTTTCCACAGAACCAGTGCTTTCCGGCACGCCCCACTCGCACATAATGGAATCGCCAATGTATTTATCTACAACGCCGCCGGTTTTGTTTACGCACGCAACCATACGCGTCATATATTCATTAAGGAATTCAACGACCTCCTTAGGCTGCATTTTTTCCGACATTGCAGTAAAAGAACGTATGTCAGAAAAGAAAATCGTTGCTTCACGCGTTTCTCCGCCAAGTGTAAGCTCACCTTTTGCAGCGCGCGCGGCTACATCTTTGTTTGTAAACTTGCTGAATGTTGACATGAGGCGCTCTCGTTCCGCAAGGCCGGAACTCATTTCCATGAAGCTCGATGTAAGCACACCGATTTCATCATGCGTACGCGGCTTCAGATCTATAGTATAGGTGCCTTCCTCAATCTTATGCGATGCATCAACAAGCTCACCAATAGGATGCGTAAGTGTTTTACTAAACACCAGTATGATGATGATTGCCAGAAAGAACACAGAAAGCGAGAACAAGATAATACGATATGTAGTGCGGTTGATTGCCTCAAAGACATCGTTTTCCGAAACACACGTTACGACAAGCATTCCGCCGGCAATGCGATGATATGCATAGAACCATTTTTCCCCGTTGCCATCAGGAAAAAGCGTCTGACTGTTATCAAGTCCCGAATTCATCATATCCTGCACAGCTGCAAGACCGGCATAGCTGCCGCCGGCAATCATCTGTTCATAGTCAGGATGAATGAGCAGACTACCCTCTTTATTTATGAGGAATGAAGTGTTGTACGAGCCGGTGCTCATAAGCGAAGAAAGCGTATCCGCCTTGAATGCAACACATGCAAAGTCATTGGAATTATTCAACACGTACGGAAAGAAAATGCACAGCACTGGTGTCTTAAAGACAGATGATACGTTTACAATTTCAACGGAACCTTTCTTTATCCGTTCAACAAGCTCGCCGTTACGCAAGAGCCAATTCTGCGCCTTTGTAGAAGTTCCCTGATGCTGCTTTTCAAAATCAGCATTCATCTTGAATCCCATACCCGGTCCGCGGACAAACACCGTATCGCTGTTACGCTTGCAGTAGTCAGCAAAAAGCACGGAACCTTCTTTTTCCTGCTCGGCGACCGGCAGCAAAAGATACATATTGAGCAGCCCGGAAGCGTTATTCTGTACAGCTACAAAAGAATTTGAAACGGTCTCAGCAGTGCGACTGTTTATAGTGTGATTGTTTTCTTCAGCTTTTACCTGCTCATCGCTGCGAACCATAGTAGAAACCATATACGTTGTCACGCCCAAAACGACAATGACAAGCACTGAAAAAATAAGGATAAGTTTAAAGCTGATTGAAAACTTTACTTTCTGTTTCTTCGTATTCACAATAACTCCTTCTTTTACCGGTAAAGCGATCCGTCCTCATAGTAGACAGCCGCTTCTGTTCCGGCTAGACCGTCCAAATTGCGCGACACACCATCATCTGCATTCCACGAAAGCAGAATGCGCTGCTCCTTTTTCCAGCCGGCAAATGCATCTTTTTCTACAAGAGTCACCGTTGCCGGAATGGTAAGCACGCTTATTTTTGAGCAATTTTGGAATGCTCCGCTTCTAATTTCGGCAGTTCCGAGCGGAATCGTTATCGAAACAAGTCGAATCCACCCTGCAAAAGCGTTTTTACCTATACTTTTGAGTGTATCAGGAAGTAAAGCCGTCTTGACATGTGTATAATTCTCAAAATGGACAATCTGGGTAATGCCGTTTTTGAACACAATCGATTCAGTCTCTTCCTTGTCAAGCGAACAGTCAGAATCTGAAACAACGCCCGTTTTTTCTACAGTTGCAACAACACCTTTTGTCACCTGAATGTATTTTTTGTGACGAAGCGGAATTCTGCAACCCACAGAAATTTGATTTGTGATATCAAGCGTCTTAAATCCCATTGACGAGGTAAAACGCACATCGGCATATTTGAATAAAATGCATCCGGCGTTGACATAGAACAAGTCATCCACAAAAGACAAATTTTCGGCGTAAGAACCTGTCCTTCCGCCAAAGCCAAGTCCGGCATAAAAAATAAATTTTGGAACGACAGGAATCATTGCATCGATGAACAGGCCGCATTCCGCACAGTCATTGCGTGCAGTCACATCGCCGCGGAAACAGAGCCAATTCATGTCAAACAAATCAAGCTGTATGCTTGCGCCAAAATGTTCATCAAATGTACCGACAGCATCAACAAACAGGTACGGAACAAAGAACTGCGGTTTTTCAACAACAGAAAAAACAATTGGTTCAACAGTGACCGTTGCCTGCTGGTCATCTGTTTTTTTCGCAACAACTGCATCTTCCGAGCGCAAGTATTTTTCTTCAACTTCATCATCTTTTGGCAAAATAAAATTCACCCGGTTCTTCTCGTCGATGGTAAAGAACTGCAGATGGGCGGCAGAGTCATTTTGTATAAGCAACGCATATTCCGTTTTGTCAACAAGCGCTGCCGGCACTTCAAAGATGACGGTGCTTCCGCCCCACTCGGAGCCAACTTGTGCAAGCGGTATTCTCTCGTTGTAGTCGCCATCGCGTATCCACGGTGACACAATCATGCAGCGGGAACCGTCAAGCGCATTTCCTTTCATGGTGAATATCGCTTTGTTTGCGGCACTATTTTTTTCAAAGGTAATTTTTGACGAGGCTGGAATTTTTTCATCGGCAGGCTCACTTATTTTTACAAGTACGAGCACGGAAGCGGAACTGTCTCCGCGCGATGCAGAAAATTTATAATATCCTGTTTGCATGGCACTTGCGTCAAGGCTAAAGTCAAGTTTTACCTGCGCACCATTTTCTTCAGCCTGATGTCCAGTCATCACAAGCGGAACATTCTTCTGCCGCACCCATGAGGCAAAAGGATATTGCATTCCCTCTGTTGAAGGAATGAAGGAAAAAATGGTGTTCTCATCAAATCCTGAACCGGTTACAGAAATATGAGCATTGCTTGCACGTGGAATGATAAGAGTCCGCGTAAGATATTTTTTATCGTATGAAAATGATTTTTCATCGACAGAAAGTTTCTTGTCTGCAAGCACGAGAATGCTGATGGAAGAAGTTTTATTTCCAGGATTTTCCGCGACAAGATTATAGTACCCCGAATATAAATCGTCAGGATTGTAGGAAATGACTATTGTATTTTTATCAGGGTCACGGCGCACGACGGCAAGTTTTGCAACAGCGCGATTTTCTATAAAAGATGCAAATGGTTTGCCGCCCGAATCACTTGCTGAAGCAGGAACAAAAGAAAATTTCGTTTCAGGATAAAATACATTCTTTGCATGGAGAGCAAAGGAATTTGCAGGGTCTCCCGCGCGGGCAACAATCTGGGTGTCCTGCGTTACGATTGCAGTGACGGCATCCGCAGCCTGCTTAAGATGAAGCACCGGAGAATTCCAAGTGGCGCTCTTTTTAAAATTGTCCGCGTACAGATATGGCTGCATTTCATTAAGAATAGTAAACTGCACCCAGTCAGTTGCAGATGCTTTTTTCCCAAGTACGGAAAACGTTGTCACAGAAACGCGATATATTCCCGGGTCAAGAAGAATCTCCTGTGTGCACTCCTTTGTCTGAACGGCAGCTTCCTTTGCCCAGCCGCCATCATTTGTCTTTTTTTCTATATCGACTTCATATTTTGCAGCATTAGGAACAGGAGACCAGTTAATCACTTGATACTGCTTGTAGACACCATCTTTTTCCTCTGCGTCAATAAAAACCAAAGCGCATGAAAGAAGTGCAAAAAAAATAAAAGCAAATTTCTTATTCATACTGTTTTTCCTTCCCTTGTAAGCATAGTATATACTAAAATAAGTAAATAGAAAATGGTTGTGTATCAACGCAAGACGAGTCAGAGATATAAACTGTAAATAGTATTTTTAAGAAATCTGCACGGCGGCGGCCGTTCTCACTGAATTTATTTTTTCAAGAATATTCAGTATGGAAATGACCAGTTCGTTTACATCCTGGAGATTTTTCTTGAGATTGAGCTGGTAAAATATCTGCGTACCTGTTTTTTTGGGAACGATAAGATTGCAGTCCTTGAGCACTTTAAGATGATGCGATATTGCCGGACGTGAAAGATGCGTTTTTGCTGTCAAATTTGAAACATTGATTCCTTCAGTGCCTGCATCTGCAATTTCAAGGATGAGCTGCTGGCGTATTTCGTCACCGAGCGCAATGAACAGTGGTGCACACAGCTGGAACATCGAGTGAATATGACGCAATTCTTTCTTATCTATCATGGTATTACTATTCCTACTCCGGTTTTATGGTAAACCGGATTACATTCTTTGTCAATAAATCGGTTCAAAAATGTTGACCTTTTATAAAAAACATGTATATATTCTTGTTATTGGTTTAACCGTTTGAACGTTTAGAAGTTTAATTACTTGTAAAAGTAAACGCAACACGTTGCACCCCTTGCCTGACATTCAAACGGCTGGACCGATACATATTTTTTTTAATTAGAGGATTAAAGCTATGAAATTTCTAAAGGCTTTCTTCAAACATCCGTGGATTATTATTACGGTATGCATTGCGCTTACCGCAGTTCTTGGATTTCCAATCAAGGATATGCACCTTGACAATTCACTCAGAACATTTCTGCCGCATAAAAATGCATCATATCAGCGGCTTATTGCCACCGAAAAACAGTACGGAAGCATGGTTGTCATTGGGGCAAGCATCGAATCAAAGAGCGATGACTTCATCACGCCGGAAAACATTTCCATTGTAAAAAATGTCACCAACCGCGTACTCGAAGTTCCTTTTGTACAAGGTGTGGACAGTCTTACACACATTGACTATGTGTACGGCCAGGAAGGCGGACTTTCTGCCGGACAGCTTATCGATGACACATACACTGGTTCCGACGAGGACATTGCAAAAATAAAAAATCGTCTTGCAGACTGGAGTGACATGTATCACCGCGTTATCATCAGCGATGACGGTCATTCAACACAGCTTCAGATTACCATTGACCCTTCTACAAGCGAAGTTGAAAAACAGCAGGTTGTAAATTCAGTGCGCAAGATTCTTAGCGAAGAAACAAAGGACCATAAAGTTTCTTTCAGAATGTATGGCGACCCTATTCTTGCAGAAAGTGCGCGCAGCTATATGCTTTCGGACCTTTCACGTCTTATTCCGCTTGTCATCGTCATTGTTCTGCTCACATTGTTCTTCAGCTTCAAGACATTTGACGGCACAGTGCTTCCGCTTCTTACCGTTGTCATGTCTACGGTGTGGACATGCGGTCTCATGGCACTGTTCAATGTAACGTTCACCATTGTCACATCAGTCATTCCGGTGGCGCTCATCGCCGTTGGTTCCGCATATGGCATTCACGTGCTTACACACTATTACATCGCCGTTGACGCAATCGAAGGTGAAATCACAAAGGAAAAATATCGTGACGCAGTTTTCAGCGGTCTCAAGGAAGTATGGATGGCAGTGCTTCTTGCAGGAGTTACGACAATTGTTGGATTTGTTTCACTTGTCACAAGCCCTATTGCACCGCTCCACAGCTTTGCAATCTTTACCGCAATCGGCGTTGCCTTTGCCCTGCTGCTCGCAGTCACCTTTATTCCTGCCCTGCTGCTCTGCAAACCGCTTAAGAACGTAGGCAGAAAATCAAGACACATGGAAAAAATTACTGACAAAGTACGCCAGAGAATTGATCGCGCCCAGCAAAAACGCGGCGGCAAGTCAATAGATGAAGCTGAAGGAAATACGCTGTATTCCATTTATCGCTTCTTCTGCGGCACTACACCACGCCTCATTGTCTTTTTCCTTTGTCTAGTGCTCGTGTCATGCATCGGTCTTAAGAAACTTGTCGTGGACACCGCGCTCATCAACTACTATCCTGAAGATTCAGACATACGCAAGGACATAAAATTCATCGACAAAAACTTTGCAGGCACGAATACGGTTTATTTCGACATTACCGGCAAAGAAAAAGGCGACATGACAAAGCCTGAGATTCTTAAATCTGTTGATGACATGCAGACATATCTTGAAAACAAATATGACGGCGTTGGCAAGATTGTGTCGTTCACTACGTTTCTTAAACGCATGAACCAGGTAATGCATATTCCGCAGGAAAATGCTCAAGTTGCCGCCGCCACAGTGACTGACCGTTCTGCAGAAGCAGTATCAAGTTTTGGCGACGACACGATTTCTTCCTTTGGAGATGATTCCGTTTCTTCGTTCAGCGATGAAAGCACTGAAGCCTCAGTTCCTTCAACATATGTTGATCCTAACATTGAGTACAGTGCACGACTTTCACAGAGCATGACAACAAGCCAGGCACTTGCTTTGCTCAACAGCGCCTACATCAAAGCAGGTGGAAAGAATGCAAAAGTTCAGGACATCGTTGACGTTCTTGAGAAGGAACTCAACTACGAAGGACGCGCATATTATGAGATTCCTTATGAAGTTTCAAAATATCCGGTAGCAACACGCGAACAGCTTTCCGATCTTGTGTCACAGTATCTGCTTCTGTTCAGCGGCTCACTTGATAAATTTACAGATGATCCGCTGTCTCCAAAAGCAATGCGTGTCACGGTGCAGCTTCGCAACCACAGCACTGAAGAAACCGGCAACATCATTGCTGATGCAAAACAGTACGCAAAGGACCACTTCCCCGAGGGATATAGCATCGAAGCGACTGGCGCCGGAGAAATGGAATATGTCATGACAAAGATGGTTGTGCAGAGCCAGCTTTCCAGCTTGATTTTCTCTCTGCTGTCTGTATTTATCATCGTTGCCATTGCATACCACTCAGGCCTTGCAGGACTTCTTTGCGCAGTGCCGCTTGCACTCGCAATTCTGCTCAACTACATGGTCATGGGCTTTGCTCACATCAATCTTGATTTGGTGACAAGCATCATTGCTTCTGTCGCAGTCGGAATTGGAATTGACTACACGATTCACTTCCTTACCACCTATAGGGAAGAACGCGCTAAGTCACGTGACATTGAGCTGGTGACACGGGAAACATTCCGCAAGAGCGGACACGGCATTGTAACAAATGCACTTGCGGTAGGGTTGGGATTCCTTGTGCTGTACTTCTCAAAGTTTGTCGTTCTCCGCTACATAGGTATTCTTGTTGCAATCGTCATGTTCACTTCAAGCGCGCTTGCAATGACAATCATTCCGGGAATTCTTAACATCTGGGATCCTAAATTCATCAGACCTAAAGAAGAACCTGAAGTGGCGGTAAACGAACAGTAATCAGTTAATTATCTGCAGGGCGGTTTGTGGAGCATCTGAGTTTTTTGCGAACCCTGCAGATTTAAATAAGAGCACACAGTATTTTTATAGGAGATTTGACATGAAAAGACTTTTAAAGACTACAGCAGCCGTCGTCATGATGGCATTGGGATGCGTCGCTTTTGCAGAAGACGGACGCAGCATCATGCAGAAAGTTCTTGATGTAAAGGAGCCTGATTTTACACACTCACTCGTCAAGATGGATTTGATTGAAAAAGGCGGAGCTACAGAAAGCCGCACCGTAGAGGAATATGGACGCGAGAAAGACGGACTTGAGTCAGCAGTGATGATTTTCCGTTCACCTGCTTCTGTAAAAGACACTCGTTTTCTGCAGGTTGAGAATAAAAACGCCCCTGATGACAAATGGATTTATCTTCCGTCACTCCGTTCAACACGCCGTGTAGCTTCTAGTGAAGGTTCAAAATCATTCATGGGGACTGATGCAACATACGATGACCTTACCACCCGTACCATTGACCAGGACACTCATGAGCTTCTTAAAGAAGAATCAAAAAATGGATATGACTGCTACAATATCAAATCAACGCCGATAGACAAGAGCACCAGTCAGTATGCATACCGCATCACTTGGATTGACAAAAAGACGCTGCTTCCTATTTATACAGAAATGTATGACAAAAACGATAAGCTCGTAAAAAAGCTGACCGTTGAAAAGATTGAGCAGATTCAAGGATACAACATTCCAACAAGCGATTTGCTTGAGAACGTGCAGACTGGACACTCGACACGTCTTGCCATCACAAAAATTGAAGTGAACAAAGCGCTGCCTGACCGCGTATTTACACAGTCGTTCTTGAACACTGGCAAATAACAATCTTACAAAATAAAAAGCGACATTCGCCACCACAGACGTATGCCGCACAAAGGAGCACTATTCTATGAAAATGATTAACACTCATGCAATTAGAAATAAAACCGCTGCAAAGAAAATAATTGCAGCAACAGCAGCCCTGCTCACCGCAGGAACCGTATTCGCACAGGAGACTGCAAGTGCAGCAAATGCACCTGATTCAGAAGAAGGTTTAGACGCATTTGCCACCGATGATGCAGCTTCCGCTGAACCAGCAATCGCCTTCAACGGACGCGCTGTTCTTGACACACGTGCATACATTGACGAAACAGATGTTGATTCTTTTGACGATCTTGCAGACTTCCACACGACAAGCACACCTTCCTTTACGCTCGGCACCGAGTACAACGGAAGCGTTGTCTCTGTGGACAGCAAACTCAAATTCTCAGAAAGCACAATCAAGAGCGACCCTGCTGACGTCATTGATGAACTCACCGTCCGCGCAAACATGGGCAACTTCCTTCTCGAAGCTGGAAAGATGAAAATTGTCTGGGGCAAAGGAGACAAACTCCATGTGCTCGACAATTTCAACGCCGACGACTACACAGACTTCATCATTCCTGACTACATCGACCGCCGCATCAGCACACCAATGATTCATGCAGCGTACGGATTTGACAAAGGGAACATCCGCATTGAAGGAGTCTATGCTCCAATCATGGCGACCGACCGCTTTGCAACGAGCGGTGAATGGACGCCGGCTTCATATACAACACTTGCTTCAAAAGTGACTGGCGTTGAAGAGGCAAATCTTTCTTCTGCATTCACTGCATACAACAAGGCGCTTATCACTGCAAGCAATATGGCTGCACGCTATGCCGCTGATCCCGCTACATACGCAGCACAGTACGCCGCAGCAATGCAGGATTTGACCGCAAAGGCAACCGCTTACCAGACAGTTCTTGCATCAGTGTCTTCATTCTCCGCAGACGATCTCTACCCTGACACCACTTCACTGCGCTACGGACAGGCAGGAACACGCATCACCGGTACGCTCGGTTCATTTGACTGGGGCGCAAGTTACTACTACGGGCACTACAAGCAGCCGTCTGTTGACTGGAGCAACTACATTGCATCCGCAGCTGCAAACAGCGGAAAAAGCTACGCATTGCCAGTGCTTGCATATGATCAGAAGCAAGTATTCGGCGTGGAGGGCGCAACAGTTCTCGGGCCGCTCAATTTGCGTGCAGAGGCAGCATATACGCTCACCGAAGATACCGATGGAACAAATCCTTGGATTCACAACAATTCTGTTGCGTGGCTGGGAGGATTTGACGTTGATCTTCCAGTGCATAACATGAATGTGAACATTCAGGAAACAGGCACTTATGTCTTGAACAACGATGCAATTTCCGACGGGGCATACAAAGTATATGACGTTGACTACAATGCAAACGATTGCTACACAAACGACAAACTTGTCCTTGCGCTGAGCGATTCATTCATGCATGACAAACTTAAGACAGAAGCAACGGTCATGTGGGGAATTGAAAATGGCGACGTGCTTGTCATGCCAAAAGTCACCTATACAGTAAACGGAACGCTCGGGCTTTCTGCAAGCGGATTGTACATCTGGTGCAAAGATGACAACAGCGAATTTTCCGCATGGAAGGACAACAGCTTCGTCAACCTTGGCGTTACCTGCAATTTCTAATACAGTAGCTCTTTCTTCCTCTACAGATATTTAAAAAAGTTCTTCCTCCGGCAGCCGGATTGTATGGTCGTTGCATACAAACTGGCTGCCGTTCTTATTGTCTTGAATTCCAAAAAAAGATAAAATGACACAATCATATGCAAGGAGAAGTTACATGTCGGAATTTTTACCAGTAGATCTTGTAGAAGCATACAAACTAGTGCCCCCCGCAACGACGGCACTTGTCGCCACAAAAGGCGAAAAGAATTATGACATCACCCCCATCGGTTGGATTATGCCCATGGACTATGAACCGGTCACAAAGATTATTTTCAGTTCAGATCCAAAGCATCAGTGCGCGCATAATATCAAGGAATCAAAAGAATTTGCAGTCTGCATTCCGCAAAAGGCAAATGACCCCATCATCGAACAGTGCGGCTCAATTTCAAGCGCTGACGCAGACAAATACAAGCGTTTTGGCATCGCGGCTGCAAAGGCCTCAAAGACAGACCTGCTTATTCCAGAGCAGAACTGTTCCTCATGGATTGAGTGCAAACTAGTGCGCATCATTGCGGAAGGTTCTGTTGAACTTTTTATCGGCCAAGCGGTAGCAGCTTTTAGAAAATAGCTGTATAGTAGAGTAAGAAAAACATACTTATACATTGCCTGTATGGCAAAAGGAAGAAATATGGCGACACAGAAAAAAAGTACGTCAAAACCAGCTGTAAATAAAACAACAGCAAAATCAACCGGCAAGACAACTGCTAAAAAAACAACGGCAAAAAAGACAACCGCAGCAAAAGCAGTAAAACCTGCCGCACAAAAGGCTCCTGCAAAGAAACCTGTTGAACAAAAGGCTCCTGTGCAGAAAGAAGCGGTAAAAGTCGAGCAGAACGTTGCTCCAAAAATCCGCATTCTTACACAGAAGACAAAGGATTTTCTTTTAAAGGCACAGCAGAACGAATTTACAGAGAGCGTCATCTATGCAAACATTGCAAAAATGGTGAAGGATGAAAAAAACCGTTCCGTGCTTGAGCGCTGTTCCGCTGAAGAAAAGAAACACGGACAAATTTGGGCTTCAATTACCGGCGCAAAAGTCGGAACAAGAAAGCTCCATATTTTCTGGTTCACCCTTCTTGCACGCATCTTCGGATACACCTTCACCCTCAAACTCATGGAAGGCGGAGAGCACAATGCTTCTCCTGCATATGAAAAAATTTCCGGTGAAGTTCCTGAAGCAAAAGCAATTGCACAGGATGAAACTAAACATGAAGCGGCACTGCTGGATATGCTTGACGAGGAACGTCTACAGTACGTGGGAAGCATGGTGCTTGGTCTAAGCGACGCGCTTGTTGAACTCACGGGAACACTTGCCGGTCTTACGTTTGCACTTCCTTCTCTCCGCTACGTTGCATTGAGCGGCCTTATCACGGGCATTGCCGCAGCGCTTTCAATGACAAGCAGCGCTTACCTGAGCGAAAAAGCCGACGGTAACCCGCACGCACTCAAAAGCTGTCTCTATACCGGCGGAGTGTACTTCATAACCGTCATCTTCTTGGTCCTGCCATATCTGCTGCTGCCGGAACATGCAACACTTGCCGCAGTTGCTATTCTTGCTGCAATTGTCATTGTCTTCATAGCGGCATTCATGTTCTACGTTTCAGTTGCAAAAGGCGAAAATTTCTGGAAGAAATTTGGTGAAATGGCAATCATTTCCATCAGCGTTGCCGTGCTTTCATTTGCACTTGGAAAACTTGTAAATTTCTGGCTCGGAATCAATGTGTGAGTAAAACACACTACAGTTTGATTTAAACTGAATCGGCCGGCAGTAAGAATTCTTCTTGCTGCCGGCCGTTTTTTGTTTATCTATGCAGTCGCATTACACTTCTGCTTTCCAAAGGCCGTGCTTATTGCAGTATGCAAAGGCTGCGACAACTTTGTCACCGTCCGCAAGTGCAAAAGTCGCTTCAGGCTTGTCGCCAGGGTTAAGATTCTTCCGCTGTCCGCCCTGCTCAGTCTGAATGTACACCCACATGATGTAATGTTCAGCTTCCATTGGATGAGAAACGCTTCCAACTTTTACAGTGACTTTGTCTCCGCTCACTTCAACAACAGGAACGTGCTTTTCTTTTGCACCGTCGCTTGTGTTTGGAACAAGTTCAACCATGTCTTCACCACAGCATTTTACCTTTACGCCGCTTGAATGAATCATGCCAATGATATTTCCGCAGTGTCTGCAGATATAAAATCTTACGCCCATAGGGACCTCCTCTTATACATGTCTTTGCATTCTAGCACAGATTCATGTATTTTGCGTATCTTATCAAAAATACTGCCGTCGCAGGAATTAGAATACCAACTCCATCACTTGTTCTGCATTGCTCACCGGAATGAATTTTATTCCTTCCTTCACATGCTCAGGAATTTCTTCAAGGTCACGCTCATTTGCCTTTGGAATAAGAATTGTCTTTATGTGGTTGCGTTTCGCTGCAACAGTTTTTTCGCGCAGACCGCCAATCGGCAGCACCATGCCCGTAAGACTCAGCTCACCCGTCATAGCGAGGTTAGGCTTTATCTTTTTCCCTTTAACAAGCGAAAGCAATGTCGTTGCCATTGTAATACCTGCAGAAGGTCCGTCTTTTGGAGTTGCTCCTTCAGGAATATGCAGATGAATCGTGTTCTTTTCAAACCATTCAGGCTTTTTAAGGTCATGTGCAAGCGCATACTGCTTTACCCAGTTCATTGCAATCTGAGCACTTTCCTTCATCACATCGCCCATCTGTCCGGTAAGCTGCAGTCCGCCCTTTTCCGATGGGAATGAGATGCTTTCAATAAGCAGCGTGTCGCCGCCCATGCTTGTCCAAGCAAGACCAATTGCTGTGCCCGGAACAGAAGCCTTCTTTATCTCGCTTTCGTCAAACACCGGCTTGCCAAGATATTTCTTTACTTCAGGGGTATCTATGGTGAATGTTTTTTTTGCAAACACTGCTGCAATTTTTGCCTGCTCCGCCTGGGCAATTTCATTCTGCTTTATTATGCGGGCCGCCGCGTCATCTTTCTTTGCGGAATCATTTTTCTTCTGTGGCTCGACAGGCTGTTTGTATTCAACCTGCGGATTCTTCTTTTCATACGCTTCAATTTCTTCGCGGATAAGTTTGCGGTGAATTTTGTCAAGACATTTTTCAAAGTTTCGCACACCAGCTTCACGCGCATATTCAGTTGCAATCGTAACAAGCGCAGCCTTTGTGTACTTCACTTGATTCTTCTTAAGCCCGTTCTTCTCCAAGTTTTTTGGAATAAGATACTTCTGTGCAATCTCAATTTTTTCCTGGTCAATGTAGCCGGAAAGTTGAATTATCTCCGCACGGTCAAGAAGCGGAGTCGGAATCGAGTCAAGCGTATTAGCGGTAAGGATGAAGAATACATTGCTCACGTCAAACGGCAAATCAAGGTACGTGTCGCGGAAGGCAACATTCTGCTCAGGATCAAGCACTTCAAGAAGCGCACTCGACGGGTCACCCTGGATGCTTGCATTCATCTTGTCAACTTCATCAATCATGAACACCGGCGACTTTGTCTTGGTGATTTTGAGTCCTTCAAGAATTTTTCCAGGCATAGAGCCAATATAGGTGCGGCGGTGACCTTTGATTGCGCTTTCATCATGCTCGCCGCCCACGCTGAACCGATAGAACGGTTTGTTCATTGCATGAGCAATTGAATGACCGACGCTTGTCTTGCCGACACCAGGCGGTCCCACCAGTATGAGTATGGAACCCTTGTTGTCCTTTTTAAGTTTGCGAACTGAAAGATATTCAAGAATACGTTTCTTTACATCGTCAAGACCATAATGGTCTGCATCAAGAATCTTTCTTGCGTTTTCAAGATTATAATTTTCAACCGGCTGATCATTCCACGGAAGCGACTGCACCAAGTCAAGATAATTGCGGCTCACCACATACTCAGGGCTTTGCGGATCAAGCATGTTGAATTTTTCAAGCTCGCTGTCAACAGTCTCTTTTATTTCACCGGTAAATTTGAAACTGTCAATTTTTTCCTTGAATTTCTGGTAGTCGGAACTCTTGCCGTCAGTGGCAATGCCAAGCTCATTCTGAATGGATTTAAGTTCCTCTCGCAAGAAATAGTCGCGCTGGTTCTTTTCAACCTTTTCGTTGAGTTCATTCTGAACTTTCTTCTGCACGCGGAGAATTTCCTGTTCCTTCTTTATATACACAAGCACCTGCTCCATGCGCTGCCGCACATTGAGCATTTCAAGCACTTTCTGCTGCTCGTTCTTGTCTATGTTCAAAATTGAAGCAATAAAATCCGCAATTTTTCCAGGGTGGTCGATGTTCACCATGTTGATGCGCATTTCTTCGCTGAACATAGGATTATTCTCGCTCACTTCCTTCATTTCGCTAATCAAAGCACGGGTGAGCGCTTTTACTTCAAATGTTCCATCTTCCTCATCGTCAAGATAATCTACCGCAGCAACCATCGGATTTGACGGGCTCAACGTCTTGCGTATGCGGAATCTTTTTATGGTGGATACAAAAACATTCACCCCGCCGTCAGGGAGATTTATTTTTTTTATGATGCGGGCCACCGTTCCCACTTCGCACAAATCTGCAACGGTGGAATTGTCCTTGTCCTCGCGGAGCATCACAATTCCTATAAATCCATCGCCTTCGTACGCCTGCTCAATCACTTTGGTGTCTTCAGTGTTGTTCACCATGAGCGGAGTAAAAATTCCCGGAAAAATCGGTCTGCCGGAAAGCGGAATAAGCAGCAGTTTGTTAGGAAGCTGCTGTTCCACCGGAAGAATCACCGGCTCATCGCCATTTTTTTTCTTTGCGCCGGTATTTTTCTGAGTATTTGCGTCAGCTTTCTGTTCCGGCTGATCATTCACTTTATTTTCTGCGTCTTTTTCGTTCTTGTTTGAATCATCGTTTGTTTTCATATCGTAAAATATACTCTTTCAAAGGCACAATCGGCAAATTTCTACTTCTTGCGAAGCGCGCTTGTAATGAACAGTTCATCTTGATACCAGTCGATGCGCAGGCTGAAATATTCTTCAAGATATCCATCGCATGTGGCTCTGATGCGGTACACTGTTCCCGTGGTAAGTGTCTGCGGCGTTATCGTTGACAAGTCAACCCAGTCAGGTCCGTAGAGAATTTTGAATGTCGTTTTTGCGGAAATATCCTCTCCTGTTGCATAGTCAAAAGACTGAGCATGTATAGTAAGATTTCGCTTTGCATTCTGCAGGAAATTGAGCTGAATATTCTGCGTCTCGCTGCCGACAACGACGCTCTTCCACCAGACATACGGTCCTTCTGCAATCTTGATGCGGTAATTGCCCGGCCGTAGGAACACCGGTTTAATCTCATACGTCAGGTTTGCCGGAGCGGCTTTTCCCAAAGGCTGTTTTTCGGTAAAGAAGATGCGCCGTGTTCCTGCAACTTCAGGAATTTTCACATTGTCATTTTCAAAGAAAAATGCTCGTGCCGGAAGGTCGGCGTCAGCGCTTGCAGTAGCAGGCATCTTCATGCTCAGCGTCACCGGCGTATACCATGAACGCAGAATAGTGTAATAGAAAAAACCCTTGTTCCATGCAAACGCAAACAGTGCGGAAAGCGTTATAACAAGTGCAATTATTAAAATTGCCTTAAACACAGGACGTTTTTTAGGCTGGTACGCCGGCAGAACAATTGTCTTTGGTGAAATCACCGCCTGCGCAAGGCTCACCCTCACGGCGTGCGTGTCGTATTTCTTCAAATACCGCCGGATTTTGCTTATTACCGGATCAATCGTCTGAAACCGTCTTGCAGGATCGGGCTTCATCATTCGGCGAATAAGCGAACACACCAGATAGGGAAGCGTCTTGTCAAGTTTTTTCGGCGGAATATAATCGCCCTTCTTTATCTTTGAAATTGTTTCCGGAGCCATGTCGCCGGGGTAAGGTTTAGTTCCCGTCACCATCTCATACAGCATGACGCCCATTGAGTAAATGTCAGCCCTTTGATCAACAGAGCGTGAGTCGTCAAACTGCTCAGGAGACATGTATGCAGGTGTTCCCAGCGTGACGCCAGCCTGCGTAAGTCCCCGCGATACAACTTGCACCGCCTCGCTGCGAGCAAGCAACCCCTGCTCTTTTGCAGCGTCTTCAAGCAGCTCACTTTCCTTCTCTGTGCTTGCAATTCCAAAGTCAGCAAGTTTCACTTCTGCACGTCTTGAAATAAGAATGTTACCCGGTTTAATGTCACGGTGCACAATTCCTTTTGCATGGGCATGTTTCAATCCGTAACATGCATCAAGGAAAATAAGCAATGCAAGCTGAGGAGGCAGCGCAACCTCTTTTTCTATAAGTTTGTCAAGCGACATGCCGTCAACACACTCAAGCACAATGTAATCAGAACGTCCTTCGGTAAAGTAATCAAACATACGCACAATGTACGGACTTGAAAGATCCAGTAAGATTTGCGCCTCTCTCTTGAACCGCTCGCGTATTGCATTGTTGCCGCGGATAGAAAGTTTTTTTATGATGACCTGACGTTTGAGCGACGGATGAATTGCCCGATAAACCGTTCCCATGCCGCCTACAGCGACGACAGACTGTATGTTGTACTTTCCAATACTTTCCGGTACGATTGCCATTTTTTATTCCTCATTTTTTACAGAATGAATATCACTTTCCGGATTGAATTCATGGTCGCACGATACAAGCGCAACATTCATTTCATCAGGATTGTGTATTTGATAGTAAACACCGTTCTGCCTTGTTAGATACAAACCAGATACAGGGCGGTGTCCTCCAAACCATAGCGGTTCTCTTTCTTTATTTTTTTTGTTGAGCACGCGGAACAGTTTGCTTACGCTGTCTTCTTCCGCATCACCGTTTGATGTCCAGGTAAATCCAAGGATGAGCGACGGATTCTTGTGGTAATTGATGATTTCACTTCTTTTATAGGATGTATACGGTTCGGCATGACTGACGCCGCAACACGAGGTAATTGCGCATATCGGCAGTGATTTTTCAAAGCAACTTTCCAAGTGGAGAATGTCATCGCCATATTTTTCGCTTACAAAATCACGGACCATTTCTCCTTCCATCGCAAATTTTCTAAATGAATGGTCACCGCCGCCTTCCGTATCAAGAATGTTCTCGTGGTTGCCTTTTAAAAAATGAAAGTGCGCCGGAAACGCTTTCTTTAATTCCATCACGCCCTGCATAGTCGAAATACCTTCACGCATTTCTTGCTCCATGCTCTGCCCGACGGAGTCACCATCCTCCCATTCTTTGTATGCCTTGAGCCATCTTTCATACGCCCTGCTCTCCGCATGGACACCGTCCCCTACGCAAATGACAATGACACGTTTTTCATTAAGCGCATCAAGCACCGTCGGCGACTCAATATGGCTTCCAAGCAAATTGATAAGAAATTCGGCACGGGCATGAAGGTCAGGAACAATAATTACCGGCAGATTAGAAAAATCTTGTCCGGTAAAATCAAGAAGGCCACCAGGTTTCTTATCTTGCGCTACCGGTCGGTACGCCGTGCTTTCGCTTTCAAGCACCGTCAACGCACTGTCTATGAGCGCGCTTAAATCATCGTGGGCAGGAAGTTCCTGCGCATCGCGGTAAGAGGAGATTTTTTCCATGAGCTGCTGTTTTTCTTGCAGAGAAAGATATTCGCCCATTATGCCATCACAAGGTTTGCAGAGCCAACGGTTATCTTGTCACCGTGGTTTAGCTGCACATACTTGTCCGGCGGAATGCGCCTACCGTTTAAGAACGTGCCATTTGTGCTGTTTTCATCCTTAAGGAAGTAGGCATCTTTTATTTTTTGAATAAGACAATGATGTCTGCTTGCAAGTTTTGAGTCGATGACAATGCTGTTGTCAGTTTCGCGTCCGATAGTAATCTTTGCCACAAGCTGAATCTTCTGCTTGTTGAACATAAGGTATGATACCTGTTCAGGGTTTGCAATCTTGTCAAGGTGCTGCCCGACGGGACTGCTGTTTACAATTGTAGTGTCCTGCATTCTTCCATTATACAACGGTAGATGAAATATTACAAATAGAATATATGCAGCAATCAAGCGTTTTTTTTCATAAAGCGGCAGCATGACCACGACTGTTCGGCACATTCAGCGGCTGCTTCAGGACAGCGCGGCGCAAACGGGCAGCCTGGTTCCGGAGTCACCGGATCAGTTACTTTGCCGGGAATGGAAACGAGGCGGTCTGTCTTATAGTGCATTCCAAATTTGGGTGTGGACGCAAGCAACGCCTTCGTATACGGATTTTGCGGAGACTTCATCACTTCTTTTGAAATTCCCTTTTCCATGATGATGCCGCCGTACATGACAACTATATCATCAGAAATCTGTGAAACAAGTGAAATATTGTGACTTATAAAAATAATCGAAAGACCATGTTTTTTTTGTAAGTCAACAAGCAGACTCACAATCTGAGCCTGTATGGTCACATCAAGCGCAGTTGTCGGTTCATCGGCAATGAGCAGAGTGCATCCCTGTGCAAGGGCGAGCGCAATGCTGATACGTTGTAGTTGGCCGCCAGAAAATTGGTGCGGAAAATTGATGAGCCGTTCACGTGGATTTGGCAGCCCCACTTCATGAAGCAGTTCCACCGCACGTTCATACGCCTGTTCTTTCGTTATTGCGTTATCAAGGTTTTTCAATGTCTCAAAAAACACAGCGCCGATATTCTGCAGCGGATCAAATGACCGACCGGGTTCCTGAAAAATAACGCCGATTTTTTTACCGCGATATTCACGAAGCTCCTGATTTGACAGCGTCAGCAAATCAATTCCTTCAAAGTAAATGTGTCCGCTTACTGTTGCATTTGCAGGCAGCAGTCCGGGAATAGCTGTTGTTGTCACCGACTTACCGCTGCCGCTTTCACCAACAATGCCAAGTATTTCTCCACGGCGCATGTCAAAACTGACGCCTCTGACCGCCTGCACTTTTACATTGCCTTGTCCGCGCAAAATATCAAATGTCACAAACAAATTTTGTATGGAAAGGAAATCAGATGGTGCAGCAGACACTTTATTTTCTTCTGCTTCCACAGGCGCCACTGCACGCTTCTTTCCAAACGCAAACCAGTCGCGCCATCGAAAGTAGACCGCGTGGTACGGATCAAAATAATCACGCAACGCATCTCCAAAGAAATTAAATGCAAGCGTCACAACAAGCAGCAGCCATACTGGATACAAAAGCCACGGAAACGCACGCAAGTTGGAAAGAGTTGAAATATCGCGATTAATCAAAGAACCCCAGCTTACGGCAGGGTCGCTTATGCCAAGTCCGAGATAACTCAACGTCGTTTCGCTCATGATAAAGCCTGGAACTTCAAGTGCCGTGCTTACAATGATGAGGCTTGCCATTTGCGGAATAATATGTTTAAAGATGATTACCGCCGACGGAACGCCTTCAATGCCCGCATCCTCAACAAATTCCTCACGTTTCACCGCATGGACAATGCCACGTATCGTACGCGCGCTACCTGGCCAGCCAACAAGCGACAGTATCAAAGTAATCACCATATATGACTGTCCTGAATCCATATTGGCATTTAAAAGCGAGCGTAGAAACAAAATAAGATACAGTCCCGGAATAAGCATAAAAAATTCCGACAGGCGCATTATTGTCCAGTCGGTTGCACCACCATAGTAACCGGCAAGTCCGCCAAACAAAATGGCCAGCACAAGCGATACAAGGGAAGCAACAAAGCCGATGGTAAGTGATATTCTACTGCCGTACACAATGCGACTGAACAAATCGCGTCCCAAATTGTCCGCCCCTAAAAGAAAAAGCGGATACGAATCAGTTTCATCTTCACCATGGTCAACGCCGATAAGATGCACGTTGCATGGAATACATCCCAAAAGCAAATACTTGTCACCGCGGGCAAAAAATTTTACTTTGTGGCTTAAACCTTTAACGCGCGCATATTTCCATGTCATCTGATTAAGCACACGGTACTCGCGTGCCACCAGTCCGTGGGATGTAAGCTGCATATTTGCCGGATGAAATGTCTCATTTGAAAAAGAATGAGTTGCACTGTAGGGCGCAAAAAATTCGGCAAACACCATGACAATATATAAAACAAAAATAACAATCACAGAAATAAATGCAAGCGGATGGCTTTTCAGGTACACAGCAAATCTGTTCATCATTCGCCTTCCTTTCCATAACGTATGCGCGGGTCAACAATTGCAAGCAGGATGTCGCTCAACACCATGCCTATAAGTACGAGCGCTGAAATAAACATGCTGTTTGCAAGCACCAGATTAATGTCTTGCTGCAAAACAGCTTCATACATCAAACGGCCGATTCCTGGATATGCAAAAATAATTTCAAGTACAAGGCTGCCACTGAACAGGCTTGCAAGCAAATTAGCACTGCCGGTAATATACGGATTGAGCGTATTGCGAAACGCATGGTTAAGATACACACGCTTTTCTGAAATGCCTCTTGCCCGAAGCGCAAGAATATATGGCATTCCCATCTGGTCAAGCATTGTCGCGCGTATCATTCGCATTGTTCCGCCAACGCCGCCAAGAAAAGATGCAAGCAGCGGAATAAAAATATGATGCATGTAGCTCAGTGTAAATTTAAAGGGATGCAGGCTGAACGGAAATTCAGGATATGCAGTCACCGGAAACAAGCCCGTCACCGAAGCAAAAAGCTGCAGCAAAATAAGCAGAAGTATTCCCGGAAACGCATGGAAAAAAAGTGCAAAGAAAGTAGCGGCAACATCTATACGTGTTCCTGCCTTTGTTGAAAAATACACGCCGAGTATAAAGGAAAAAAGCGTAATAAAAACAAGCGATATGATATTAAGCACAAGGGAATTGAGCAATCGTGACTTGATAAGGAAACCTACCGGCGCGCGAGAAATCAAACTTACGCCAAGATCATGGTGAACAACGACTCTGTTGAGCCATTTCATATACTGTACATAAAACGGCTCGTCAAGTCCAAGCTCACTGCGGAGTGAACTCATTGTTTCTTCGGTAATCTCATTTTTGTTGAAAGAATTGCCCGCTCCCCCATTGTGTCCTTCGCCGCCCGACATAATCTGCTGCGTCATCATTTGATCCACAATGTCACCCGGTGCAAGTGCCATAAGCCCAAAGAGCGCAAATCCCAAGAAGAACAGTATGAACACCATGGTAACAATTCTGCCGGTAATGAAAGAAGCAAGCGGAGCTTTCTTACGGAACAAAGCCCACGGATACAAAAGCGTATTCTTTGCCGCGATGAAAATCTTTTTTACAGAAACGTGCGTTTTCATTTTTGTCCGTGTGCCATATAAAAACTATTTCAAAAAGATATATTCGGTGTCCGAGCCATTTTTGTTGTCAAAATAAAAGTTGGTCTGACTCCATCTGTTGTTCAACGCAAAGAAGCTGCGCGCCTGAACAAGATAAATAATCGGGCACTGTTCAAGAATAATTTTATTTTCCTCGTCCCACAACCGCTGAGCCTTGTCATGGTCAATGGTATAGCAGCCTTCATTATACAGGTAGTCAACGCGGGCTTCCCAGTCAGTTGCCGGTTTTTCCTGATACGGATACCATACATGCAAATTACCGTCTGAAGGCCATACATTGCTGCCTTGTGACGGAAATTTATTTGTGCCAAGACCAATGATGACACTCTGCCAGTCGAATGTTTTAGTAAGCGTATCCACAATTTTCTGAAAGTCCGTCTGGCGGACATTCACCTTAACGCCCACTTTTGAACATTCATCAGCAATAATCTGCGCAATGTCATTTTGCATAGTGCTTGTCGCAGTTATGGCAAGATCAAATTCAACAGGCACGTTCTTTTCATCAACAAGCACACCGGCGGAATTCTTTTTAAAGCCGCACTGCTGTAAAAGTTTTTCCGCCTCTGCGACACTGTACCGGTACTTGAGCGTAATGGCGGGATTATAATACGGATTTACTTCCGGAAAGAAATCATATTTTGGTTCGGCAAGCCCGCGATACACCTGTGAAACAATACGGTCGCGGTTAAGAAGGCAGCTCATTGCCTGTCTAAATTCCTTCTTCGTAAACCATGAATAGTACCGGCTGTCTTTATTCTTTGGATTCTGGTTGAAGCTCCAGAAAGACGCACCGTAAGAACCTTCAGCATTGTACACCGTGTATGCTTTCTTTGCATTTGCAATCACTTCGTCAAGTTGCTCCGGTTTCGGGCCATACGCTTCAGTCTGACCTTTCTTGAACAAAAGATAATCAGTGTTCTCATCGCCTACAATTTGAAAAATCTGTTTCTCAATGTATGGAATTGAAACATTCTTGTCATCTTTCCTCCAATAATTTGGATTACGCTCGTAAACAACACGCTGTCCCGGTGTATACTCGGTAAGAAACCATTGTCCGCACGAAGGTATAGTCTTTACATCGCAGGAAACATTGAATAAATCTTCCACCGCCTGCACACCGCCCTTTTCTTTGGCAGCCTTGTATACAAATGACGGCGTAAGATTGGTGTTTGTATCGAGCAAGGGATCGGCAACTATACGCGGAAATTTGAAGTCAAATGTATACGTGCCAGTTTTTACGCAATCAATATGTTTCTCGCTGCCATCGCTCATTGTGACAAATTCCCCGGAATAACCCATGCTCTGGAACTTTGGGTCGCCCCACACTTCATTGTACCACCACACAACATCATCGGCGGTCACCGGAATTTTTTTATCACTGCCGTAATAACTCCAGTACATGTCGTTGCGAAGCGTATAGTGAACGGTAAGCGTTCCGGCAACATCGTCAGTTTCAATTTCAAATGAAGCGCAGCGAGGTTTCCAAGTGCGCGTGTAGTTGTCATAGTCAACAAGATAATCCTGCATTTTTGCAACAAGAGCGCTGCTTGTTTCATCCCGCTCACCAATGAAAATATTAAATGTCTTTGGGTCCTCAAGAAGCGTGTCATTCCACACGCCATTTACTTTGCCGGCAACATATTTTTGGTCAGTATACGGTTTTGAAACTGTTTTCTTGAGTAGCTTGAGGCTGTTTTTGTCAGACGCGCTTTCAATCTCATCAAGTGACAGTTCTTCATCTTTTGAACACGAAGTCACACCGGCAAAAAGTACAAGTGTCAGCATACAGACAAGCACTGCGCCAACAGTTCTTCTAAAGCAAATGGAACTATTCATATTTTCTCCCACTGCATATCATCTGCAGTACACATCGTATCATATTCCTTTTATATTCTGGATCACATGATGTCAAGATACGGCACGAGCACAAGGTTCATGGCGTTCTTGAGCACGGTGAGCGTGCACTGCGCAAGATAGAGACGTGCGCGTGCAAGAGCCGGCTCCTTGTCTGCAAGCGACAGAATCGGGCAGTCGCGGTAGAATGCGCTGAAGCATTTGCTCACATCGTACAGATAGGTTGCCATGATGCTCGGGTCAAGCGAATCTGCGGCACGGGCAACGGTCTTGGGGAACAAGGCGAGCTGCTTTATCAAATCCCATTCGCTCGCACTCGTGAGCAGCGCAAGGGAATCGTCGCTTCCGTCAGGTTCAACGCCCGCTTCCTTCGCCTTGCGTAGAATTGATGAAATGCGCGCACCCATATATTGCAGGTACGGTCCGGTGTTTCCGGTGAACGAAAGGCTTTCCGCCGGATTGAAGAGCATATCCTTAATCGGCGTCACCTGCAGCAGATAATAATGCAATGCACCGAGCGCCACCTTTTCTGCCACGGCATCAGGGTCGCCCACTGCGGCATCGCGTCCCTTTTCATTTATTGCAGCAAGTGCGTCCGCATGAAGGCTGTCTATCAAATCATCAGCGTCAACAATTGTGCCCTCACGGCTCTTCATTCTTCCGCTCGGCAAATTCACCAAACCGTAGCTCAGATGATAGAGCTTGTCCGCCCAGTCAAAGCCGAGCTTCTTCAAAATATAGAACAGCACCTTGAAGTGGTAAATCTGTTCGCTTGCAACGACGTATACAAGCTGGTTGAACGGCCAGTCGTTGTGTCTGAAAATCGCGGTGCCAATGTCCTGCGTAATGTACACAGAAGTGCCGTCTTTGCGGAGCAGCACTTTCTCGTGGTCGGCGCCGTCCTTGTCCTTGCCGACAACTTCAGTCACGTCAACGCGCACAGAGCCGTCAGCTGCCTTGAAGAAAATTCCCTTGTCGAGTCCCTTCTGAATTTCGTCCTTGCCCTTGAGGTACGTCTCGCTTTCAAAATAGAGCTTTTCAAATGCAACGCCGGTACGCGCGTATGTTTCCTTCACACCGTCAATTGCCCAGCCGTTCATCTTGCGCCACAACTGGTGGAGCTCGTCGTCAGGAGAACCCTTCTCCCACTGCACGAGCATGTCTTCAGCCTGCTGAGCCGCTTCCGGATGCTCCTTGGAATACTTGTCAAATTCAACATAGCACTGGCCAACAAAATGGTCGCCCTTCAGGTGCAATGTCTCCGGAGTTTCGCCCTTTGGCTCGTGGAACAGTTTGTATGCAATCATGGACTTGCAGATGTGCACGCCGCGGTTGTTGATGATGTTCACGCGGTACACTTCAGCGCCTGCCTTCTTAAGAATGCGGCTTACGCTTTCACCGAGCGCATCGTTGCGCAAATGGCCCAGGTGGAGCGGCTTGTTTGTGTTCGGGCTTGAATACTCCACCATGACACGTCTGCCTTCAAGCGGCTTCTTTCCGTTCTCATCGAGCGAACCGTATTCATCGCCCTGCGCGCCAATTGTCTTGAGGATTCCGGTTGAAGCGTTAGCCTTGTCGAGCTTTACATTGACGTACGGTCCGACAGCCGCAAACGTACCAAGCTCATTCGGCTTCACCCCGCCCAATTCTTTTCCAGAGGCAGCTGCGTCTATGATTATTTTTGCAACACCCTGCGCAATCGCAGGAGGCGCCATGTGGAATGATTTTGCAAACAGGAACATAGGCGCGCCAATGTCACCCATTTCGGGCTTCGGCGGATTTTCAACGCGGACATCGTCTGATTTTATTTCTTCGCCTTCCAATGATTTTTCTGTTTTAAATTGATTAAGTGCAGCCGTCACTATGACGCGGCATAATTCTTTCTGGTCAGCCATGTTTTCCTTCTATTAAAAATAAATATGGATCATTTTACCAGAATTATGCATTCGTTTCCAGTAGAACAGAGGGGTTAGAGATTTGAATAAATTTGAAGCCGGCGATTCGCCTTTTATCACGCCATGGCCTTTGCATCAGCAAGACAGCGTAAAATGTTTTCCATAACAGTAAAACTTTCAGGAGTAAGCGACTGCTCGTTGTCATTTTCAGTGTGGAATTTGCGCCATGTTGCAGGAAGACGCTCCTTGTATGAATATTCAGGAGTCCTGTTTTCAAGACGCTCCTTCTTGCTCGCTTCGCGGTTCATCACTTCGCCTTCAAGATTCTTCACCGTCATGATTTCATGCGCGTACAACGACGCCTCTTCCGCAGGCAGCATTGTCATTGCCACCGCCGGAATTCCACACGCCAGAAAAGATGCATTGTCGCTATACGGAACAGGAAGACACATCCACCGTCCGGGACTTGAACGCCTCAGCAAATCCTGCGTTCTGTCAGACAAGTCCTTGAACCGGCTGACAAAAGACGAACCTACATGCGATGGAAGTTCAGTTCTGCCAAGCACCGGCACTTCACCGCGTCCGCAGCAGTCAAAAACGTATACATCGTCATTCGTAATGCCCAGTTTCCTAAAAGTTGAAGCAATACCGTACGCACCTTGTTCAGAAATGCCCGTATTCCAGCCAAGCTCTTCGCCATCAGTGAAAAAAATACGCACATTGTGGAACGACTGGTATGAAAGCAGCCAGACCGCCCAATTCATGAGCTGCCAGTCTGCGGCACTATTGTCGTTCGCGCCGGGACTTCCGGCAACGCGATCATAGTGCGCGACAACAGTCTTTATTTTAAACCGCGGATTATATGACTCCTGCCTGAACTGCACAAGAATATGGTTCTTTCCGTCAATTGCCGCCACAGCGCTCTCCACACCATGTTTTAAAAGCCATTCCTGTATAAAGGCACATCGGTCTGTCTGAGGAGCGATAAACTGTGAAAATTCCTGCGGTAAAAAACCCATGCACTTAGTATAGGGCTTCATCAGACAAAATGCAAATAAATATTTTACACTGGCTATTCTCTTTTTAGACTAAGTATGCTAAAATATTCCCTGTATGAAAAACATTTCAAAGTTATGTTTTATTAGAAAACTGTTGTGTATCTGTTTTGCTTTCACCACCTTGCCACTTTTTGCAGATTCAGCAATCAGAAATTATGTTGGAATTGTACGCGGTCATTATTTTGACTCGTTGGTACAATTTATGGAAAAGTACCGCGATAATCTGCGTAACGATGGATACACCACTTATGCAAAATATGTTGATGCATACCTCAAAGGTGGATTCGGCTCAGGTTTTGTATATGTTGCTCCCGATGGGCAGAACTATATCATCACCAACCGTCACGTTATTTCTCAATCGGCTACCGCTTCTGTCGAATTTGAAAATCCGGACACCGGTAAAAAGACAACGTATGACAACCTCACCATTCTTGCCACCGATGATGAAATCGACATTGCAGTTCTTGCATTTGCAAACGGAGAAAAACCGTTCACCAACGGCATGACGCTTTCAACTGTCGCCGTAAAGGACGGAGATGATGTCTGGTCAGCAGGATTTCCAGGACTGGGCAATGATCCTATCTGGCAATTAGGCAAAGGAAACGTCACCAATGCAAAGGCATCAATCAAGGAATTGCTTGATCCTTCAATTTCTACGCTCATTCAGCATTCTGCACAGGTAGATTCAGGAAACTCCGGCGGACCGCTCATGATTTCTTCAACAAAGGGAACCGCCGGTTATGCGGTAATAGGAATCAACACATGGAAGGCAATGCGGCGCGAGTCAACAAACTTCGCCATTCCTTCATCAGTCATACTTGACTTCATCACACGCACCATTACCAAACAAACCGCCGTCTCTGCTGAAGAAACCATCACGAAACGCGCAGCAAAATTCACTTCGCTTTTTGCCGACACCGATGCAGATTTCACCTATGTAGAAAAATACATTTCATACGATATGGTTGCCAAACAAGGAGAGAATGCATTTCAGGCAATATATCAGTATGCCCCGACAGCAGTACGCAATTTTATAATAGAAGTGTTCAGCGACGATCCGTTTGAAGGACTGCGCTACGCTGTTGCATATAAAATCTGGCAGCAGTACCACAACGCAACTTCTGAAATTGAAAAGTATACAGCCAGCACGCCAGTAAAATCAGAGGACGGCGCATCTTATACCGTAGCGATTCTTGACGTTGACGGAAACAAATATTCCACAACAACATGGGCTACGGAGCAAGGATTGTGGCGCCTTTCAGACAGCGCAGTAGACAGCAAGTCCAAGAAGAAGTCATCGGGCTCAGAAGATTCTGACAAATCAAAAGGTTCTAGTTCCGCAGGCTTCACGGTCACCGCTCCTTCACTGACAAGACCGTACAGTCTTTCCATCCAGGTAGGAACACTTATCTCAAACACAGAAGATCCATCCTTTGAAGGCAAACTTGATCTCTCTGCCAGCCGATTGGGAATGCTTGGATTAGGTTTCTTTGGGGAATTTGGAAAAATTGACACCTACAACTGCAAATTTATCGGTATGGAAGGCTCGTTTAGAGTTCCTCTCGACTTCACTGCATTTTCATTCACTCCATACGGACAGGCGGGATTCGGATTCATTTTTCAAAATGGTTTCTTTACAGGTACAAATATGCCAGGAAGTGGATCTTATCTTGAAGCCGGAGCAATGTTCATATTTGACTGTGGATGGACGGTAAAACCGGGATTGGGAATCGCATACAATTATCAGACTGGCTCAATAAACATAGGCGACGTATACAACGATTCAAAATATGATTATACAAAAAAGAGCGTCAAGGTTTATGTCATAGTCGCATTTTAAAAATGTTTTGATTATGTAATTTGTAAATGGAGGAAAATATGAAAAGAACATTTGGAATAGTCATCCTGATGAGCATGATTCTTTCTCTGTCAGGATGTCTTTCCACAGAAGTTGATGATAATAATCCGAAGAGCGTCAAAAATTCCGTGGGTACGCCGGAAAACTCAGTGCTCGTCTATGGCTTTTACAGCGATACGAGTAGCATGTATTTTTCACAGATGGATCCAAATTATCCCGCTGACTTTAGGTCATTCCAGACGCCAACCGGGCTGTTCGCCACTCAAGGTGCATTCTGCCTTGGACCAGTCGCTCCAGGCTCACGGTATGCATGTACATACATTTATTCAACTGACGTCCGCTATATTGGCAACACGAGATACACCACGATATACCAAATATTCGGCAGTCTGCAGGGAACGATATTCGACATAAACGTTCCGAAGCAGACAGGCCTTTACTACATCGGCGGCTATAACGCACCAGCTTCAATGGATAAAGGTAAGAAAATCAAATACGAAGCGCTCGGCATGGATGACAAATCAATGGAACTCATCTGTCTTAAGGGAATAAAGGACTTTGTAAAAGGAACGGCTTGGGAAGCACCAGTAAACCAGAGAATTGAGGAGCTCAGCAAATGAAAAAACAATATATCTTACTTTTGGCGGCACTTTTATTTACAACAGTTGCAACACCTATTTTTGCAGACGATGAAGACACAGACTTTACAGAATTGGAAGACGTAACAGAAAGTGAATCTCAGCACAAGAAATATTCATTCCCTGGAAAGTCTGAAATATTCATCGTAGGACGCATCACGGTAAAAGCTGATGAGGATATGGACTTCTTTTCAAAGACACGCGGAGTTCAGGAGTCTAATCTTACAAAGAGCAATTCTTTTGTAATTCCAAAATATTATGATTCAGACGAAGAGACAAAGGACTGGTCAAAGTCACAGCGCATGTTGTACAACGACGGCGACTTCTTCTTTGTAAAATATGATATTCCAAAGGACCGCATGATTAGATTCGGTTCAATCGCATATTACTTCTTCAACGATCGCAAGATGACAATCGCTCTGCCCATGGACTTCAGCTTTGAAGTGCCAAAAGATGTAAACTACGTTTACATTGGTTCGCTCACCTACACAATCACCGGTGATGACTTCACCATCACCCACCTTTCATCAACAGATGAATACGATCAGGCGCAGGAAGCGGTAAATAAAATTGCAGGAAAGAAGCAGATTAGATTAAGCCGTGTGGCATTGCAGACATATGATGCAAAGAAATCTAAATAGGTTATAAAAGACTTTTTTACTGATGACCGGCTCCGGTAAGTGCAAACACTTTTACGGAGCCGGTTTTTTTTAGCACAAAAATTCTTCCGGCAGCGGAGCGCTCACGCAGAGCGTTTCATTTGTCAGCGGATGTGTGAATGTCAGCGACTGTGCGTGCAGCATAATTCGTCCGCCTGGAATTCCTCCATACAATTCATCGCCAACAAGAGGAAGCCCGTACCACGACAAATGAACACGTATCTGATGAGTTCTTCCGGTAAGCGGACGCGCTTCAATGTAATACAAGTTATTTTTTCTTCCCACAAGAAGAAAATCTGTTCTTGCCGGCAGACATTCCTTTGCACCGCCTGCTCGCACATTTTTTCCCGGCAGAACGCCCATCTTGCATGCTGCGCTGGAACTGCTAACTCTGCCGATTGGTTCGTCAATAGAAAAATGCTCCGGCACTTCTTTCAAAAATGAATTTTTTGTACAGACCGCCCGGTACACTTTTTTTGCACTGTGGCTTTCAAACATATCGTGCACTGCGGCATTTACCGTTCTTGTCTTTGTAAAAAGAATGACACCGCTTGTTTCGCGGTCAAGTCGATGCATAATGCCAACGTACGGCGGATTTCTCAGCGAAGGATTTTTTTTCCACAAATAACGTATCACTGCGGCATGAAGATTGTCCCTGTTGCCGGCAATTGTCTCCTCTGTCGGGAAGAACGCAGGTTTGTTCACAACGATAATCGCATCGTCCTCAAAGAGTACGGATTTGTCAGTCACTTCAAATTGAATATCATCAGGTTTTTTTTCATAAAAAAATTTCTTCTCATCAATGACCGCACTCACTTCGGTTCCCTTATTCATCATGAACGCAGGAATGCGGCACTGGCTTCCGTTTACAAATACGGCGCCTGCCATGATAAGCCGCCTGATTTTGCTATTTGAGATTTCGCACTGCACGTTTCCGCCTTTTTCACCGGCACCATCGCTTTCTTTCATGCAAAGCGGAAGTTGTTCGCGTAAAAAGATATCAAGCCGCGTGTTCTGAAGCACATTCCATTTTTTATTCATATTTCAAAATAATACCACAATACATTTTGTTTTACAAATTTGACTATTTTGAAAATGTATCGTATGTTTAAACTGTTAAACTAATTATGCCGCAGGGCAAAGGAGCTTTTATGAAAACATGGAATAAAATTCTACTTTCTATCGCAGGCATTCTTGCCGTAACAGTCGGTATTCTCATGATGGTCAACCCTCTTGAGGCGATGCAGGGACTTTCCTGGGTAATTGGACTTTTAACACTTCTTTCAGGTTGCGCGATTCTTGTGTTTTTCTTTTCAGGAATTTATCTGCTGTTTGGGTCATCGTGGGTTTTACTTGACGGAATTGCAACTATCGCTGTAGGCATGCTCATTCTTTGCCAGAGCAATTCTCTTGCCACAGCGCTGCCATATATTTTTGGAATATGGCTTGTTGTAATGGGCGTGCAGGAGCTTGTTGCTTCCGTACAGTTCGCGCGCTTCCATATAAGTGCCTGGTGGGTAAGTCTCTTACTCGGCTGCATGATTATGGTTCTTGGATTCTTGTGCTGCTGGCAGCCTATTGCCGGCTCTCATGCGCTTGCATATTTGATTGGCATCGGCTGCATTCTTTTCGGCATATCGCTTCTTGTAACCATCGGAAGAATTAATTCAATACAGAAATCAGTAAAAACTTTTTTCCGGGAACTCGATGTTGATTAATTCTTAGTTTTTAGACTTACAAGGCAGCCGGTTACGCGGCTGCTTTTTTATGCATCTTTGCCGGCAAAATGTTTCTCACCGATACGCCGCGCAAGGTATACAAATGGAGTGTCAAGCAATGATGTAAAAATAAAGATGACATAGCTTGATACGACAATTGACACCAATGTCTTTGCGTCATACATTCCCCAGAAAGCGAGCACATTGAATACAATGGTGTTTAGAAGCTGTGCCGCCAGCGTAGATGCATTATTGCGAAGCCAAAGAAATCTCTTTTTGTCATTGCATTTTGCAGTAGTAAAGTCCCACCACTTATGGTAACACCATACGTCAAACAATTCACTTGTAATATAACCGACAAGGCTTGCGCACATAACGCGAGGAGTCACCGAAAACACGGAACGTACATTCTTCGCCGCAATATCATTTACTGAAGGAATATAAAGCTGCCAGACAAGACTCGTTACAATAAAAGTGACTGTTGTCGCAATTCCAAGCCACACTGCCTTGTCGGCTTCTTTTTTTCCATACACTTCGCTCAGTATGTCTGTCGAAAGGAAGCTAGATGCGAACAAGACATTGCCAAGTGTCATTTCCATTCCGAATGCTTTGATAAGAATCAGCACCTCTATGTTTGCGGCAATTGTTTCAAACACCGTCCACGCATAGACGCCTTCCTTACCAAACACTCTAAAAAAAGCGACAAGCCCGCCGAAGCAGAGTGCCACCGATGCAATGAGCAAAAGCTCGTTTTGAAAAATCATATCGTTCTCCTTTTGTTTTTTGTCAGGTTGGGTTCCTAACTGACATGGTCGTAACTATACATCTTATTTCAAATTATGGAAAGGGACAGAGTTTGTAAAATTCTCAATCAGCAGAAAGGGCACGATTGAAAAGAAGCACATCCTGCCGGCAAAGTGGAGGCGTTTTAGGCAGTTATGTCTGCTACGATTTTATTCTGCACTGTTGCCAATATTCCGCTAAAAGTGTATATTCATAGTGTTGATGGAAACAACCGGACAGCGTATCGCTCACCAGACGCTTTTATCAACCTCTTCACCGAGTATCAACGTACTGAAATTCAAAGGAACAAATCCTGCGAAACAAGGCGGCATAAAATGATTAAAATCGCTGTATATGGAAAAGGCGGAATCGGAAAATCAACAACAGTTTCAAACATTAGCGTTGCGTTTGCGCGCAAAGGCCTTCGCGTCATGCAAATTGGCTGCGATCCAAAGGCGGACTCAACCGTAAACCTTACCGGCGGGAAATCAATAGACACCGTGCTGTCTATAATCCGCACAAAGGGAAAATCCTGTACACTTGATGACCTTGTTAAACAAGGTTCAGAAGGAGTTTATTGCGTAGAAGCAGGCGGCCCTACTCCAGGATTAGGCTGTGCCGGACGCGGCATCATCGCGGCGCTTGAAACACTCACTGAAAAAAAAGCATTTGAAACATACAATATAGACGTAGCAATTTATGATGTCCTTGGTGATGTTGTATGTGGCGGTTTTGCAATGCCCATTCGCGACGGTTACGCCGAGCAAGTGTTTATGATTACAAGCGGTGAGAACATGGCAATTCATGCGGCGGCAAACATTGCAATGGCTGTACAGAATTTTGCGGACCGCGGATACGCCCAAATAGGCGGTATTATTTTAAACAGACGCAACGTCCCCCGCGAAGAAGAAAAAGTGCTGGAACTTGCATCGGACTTCAACACAAAGATTATAGGCTCTCTCAACTATGATGAATGTGTGCACGATGCTGAAGAAAAACACATGACCGTGCTTGAAGCATTCCCTGAAAGTGCAATGGCAAAAGAATATATGACTCTTGCGGACAACATTCTTGCGGTCTGCAAAGAAACTGGTGGTCCACACAAAAATGGTGACACGTACCGCACGCCGCTCAATTGAGTAAAGGAGCATACCAATGATTGCAATAAGTCATGAAAAGGAATCTGACTGGAGCGGCGCATCTATTTTCATAAAGGATGCAGTTTTTGAAACTCCATTTGAGACAGGCGTTGAATACAGTTCTCCGGCAAGAGGTCCGTGGAACATTGTGCATACAGGAATGCTCATGCCGGAAAGTCACCAGATATTTGTCTGCGCGCAAAGTTGTCTAAGAGGCGTTGTCCTTACCGCAGCAGAAATGAATGCTGAAGAACGCTTCTCAACAATCACCATTGAAGAACATAATATTCTTGACGGTGATATGGAAAAGTTGATTATTGATGGAGTTGCAGATATTCTTCATAAACTGCCGGTTCGTCCGCGCGCAATCCTGCTCTTTACAAGCTGCATCCATCATTTTGTCGGCTGCGACTTACGTTACGTGTATGACACGCTCCACAAGCAGTTTCCAGACATAGACATAACCGACTGCTACATGAATCCTACCATGCGGAAAACACTCACTCCTCCTGACGTAAAAATGCGACAGCAGCTATACAGTGTGCTTCACGAAACCTCCATTCGTGACAACGGCATCAATTTCATTGGAAATAATTTTCCGACTCTTCTTGACGGCGAACTTGGTTTGCTTCTACAACAGCAAGGATGCATTGTCCGCGATATTTGCACTTCAAAAACATATGACGAGTTCCAAAAAATGGCGCAAAGCAAGGTGAACATCACAACAAATCCTGCCGCATTTCTTGCAGGTGAAACCATTTCAAAACGTTTCGGAACAAAGCATCTTGTTATGCCACTCTCATATGACTATGATGAAATCAATGCCGCACTATCCCAATTATATCTTTTGCTTTCAGAAAAAAAAGTGCAAAATATATCTGCAAAAGACAGTCTTTCTTCCTCATGCATAGATTGTGCTGCTCTTGCACATGATGCAGATAAAGCGCTCGCTAAAACTGCAGAATTGCTCGGCACAACACAGATTGCAATTGACTACACGGCAACCTCCCGTCCGCTGGGACTTGCAAAACTATTGCTCACCCACGGTATGAATGTAACAGCAGTATATGCAGACAATTTCATCAGCTCAGAAAAAAACGATTTTGATTTCTTAAAAAATAATTTCCCAATGCTCAGACTTTATGCAACAGTTCATCCTAAAATGGCAATTCTTCCTGCGCAAGAAAAATCTTACGCACTGCACGATTCACCTTCTGACGGCAGCTTTACTCTTGCCATCGGACAGAAGGCTGCATATTTTACCGGGACACGTCATTTTGTAAACATGATTGAAGCAAACGGATTCTGGGGCTACAGCGGAATTTCACATTTGATGGAATTGATTCAGGATGCATACAAAAATGAAAAAGACACCGCTAAAATAATACAAGTGAAAGGATGGGGGTGCTGCGCATGAGACAGAGTTCTGCTATTCTAAACACCTATGCTGCTGATGTTTCGGGAGTATGTTCTGCGCTGTACGAACTAGGCGGCATGACAATCATGGACGATGCGAGTGGCTGCAACTCCACGTACAACACGCACGATGAACCGCGTTGGTATTCAATGCCAAGCATGGTGTATGTTTCGGCACTTACGGAACTTCAGGCTGTGATGGGGCACGATGATACACTTTGTGAAGAAATAGGTGCCGCTGTTGCTGAGCTTCACCCGCGTTTTGTCGCAATTGCAGGCACGCCTATACCGATGATGATGGGCACTGATTTTACAGGACTGGCCCGTGTTATAGAAAAGAAATGTGGCGTGCCGGTCATGGGCTTTGGAACAAACGGCATGCACTCTTACGTGAGCGGTGCATCTTTGGCGCTTGTGGAATTTGCGCGACGGTTCTGCACAAACACTGTTTCCGCACAAAAAAACACTCTTACACGCAAGACAAAGGTCAACATTCTTGGCGCTACTCCGCTCGATTTTTCCGTCACCGGGAATTTAGAGGAACTCAAAAATTTGCTTTGTGCGCGCGGATATGAAATTGTTTCAACATGGGCAATGGGAAGCACATGGGATGAACTGATGAACGCCACAACGGCAGATGTAAACATTGTCGCATCTTCCTGCGGTCTTGAACTAGCACGCTATTTTGAAAAAGAAAACGGCATTCCATACGTCATCGGCATTCCGACAGGAACCTTTGTCACCAATGCATTCTTTGCTTCACTAGATGCAGCGGTTCGTACAAATAAAACCCAGACACCGCTTTGGCAAGAAGAAACGCCCCTCAAAAAAGGAAATTTGAACACCGTAGATGCGCAACCTGCATATGTTATTGGAGAAGCAGTGTGGGCTTCATGCATTGCACGCGCGCTTCAAGAAGATTTCGCCGTTCAAAACATACGAGTCCTCTGCCCTACGGAAGCGGATGATATTTTGCTAAAGCCGAATGGAACACATATAGTTTACGAAGATGATTATTTTGACGCACTTAAAAAGTCACCACTTATCATTGCAGATCCGCTCTATAAATATGCTGCGTCAAAAAATACAAAATTTCTTTCGCTGCCACACGAAGGATATTCAGGACGAATTTTTAGAAAAGACATACCAGTTATCATGGGGAAGAATTTTGATGACTGGATTTCTCAATTTTTGCAATAAAACACGCATCACGTGTTAAAGAAATATTTTTATGTACGCATGTGACGTACAGGGAGCTCTTATGAAAAAACTTTCAAATTTTGCAAAGACATGCTGCGCACTTGCACTTGCCCTTGCATTTGTATCACCGCTTTCTGCAAAGCAAAAAAAGGCTGCAACAAGAGTAATCATTGATCACGATGGCGACAAAATTACTATTCCTGCGGAAGTAAAACGCGTTGCTGTTGTAAGCATCTGGCCGCTTCCTTCAGTCATCACTGTTTTTCTTGGCGGAACAGACAAACTTGTTGGGGTGCCTCCTGCATCAATGGGAGCCGCAAAGGCAGGCTTGCTCGGACAGCTCTTTCCTTCATTTCTTTCACTTCCTACCAATTACACAAATGGTGAAGATGTGAACATTGAGGAACTTCTTAAGCTCAATCCTGATGTTGTATTCTGCTCATCACGTGATCCAAAGATGAAGCAGACACTTCAGAGTGCCGGCATCACCGCAGTTGCATTCAGCGTCAACAAATGGAATTATGATATTCTGGCAACGTACGACGGCTGGATTGATTTACTCAGCCAAGTTTTTCCTGAACAGTCAAAGAAAGACCAGGTGAGCGCGTACAGCAAAAAAACTTATAACGAGATACAATCAAAAGTAAAATCAATTTCGCCAGATAAACGCAAGAAGGTGCTTTTTCTATTCCAATACAATGACAAGACTATCGTGACGAGCGGCAAAAAGTTCTTTGGTCAATCATGGTGCGACAACGTCAATGCAAAAAATGTTGCTGAAGAAGTGGGTGCAGAAAATTCAAATGCCGTTGTCAACATGGAGCAAATCTATGCATGGAATCCTGATGTCATTCTCATTACAAACTTTACTCCGGCAGTGCCTGATGATTTGTACAACAATAAAATTGGTGGCAACGACTGGTCAAGCGTAAACGCAGTCAAAAATAAGCAGGTGTACAAAATGCCTCTCGGTTCATACCGCAGCTACACTCCTTCAGCAGACACTCCGGTCACATTGCTCTGGATTGCACAGAAAGTATATCCGGAACTTTTCAGCGACATTGATTTAGTTGCTCGTGTCAAGCAATATTATAAGGAATTATACAACATCACGCTTACCGATGAGCAAATCAAAATCATGTACAACCAGAATGCTTCTGGTGCAACCGGAATAAAAATAAACTAAAGCAAAAGGATGCAGGAATTTTTTGTATGAATCAAAAGTATAGCCACATAAACAGAATATCTTTATTTATCATACTGATTGCGCTCATTGTGCTGCCAATCGTAGCGGTTACAATCGGGAGATTCCACATCAGCGTGCGCCAATTTTTTGCTGCGCTTTTTCCTGCATTCTTTCCTGACGAAGACGTACCGCTTACGGTGCACAACGTCATCTTCAACATACGACTTCCGCGCATACTGCTGGCATTGCTTGCGGGAGCCGGCTTGAGCGTTGCTGGTGCTGCTTTCCAAGCGCTATTCTCGAATCCACTTGCAACTCCTGACACACTTGGTGTTGCAACAGGAGCTTCTTTTGGTGCCGTGCTTGGAATTCTCTTCAAATTCCCTTCATGGGGAATTCAACTTGCCGCGCTTGCCGCCGGAATCATTGCAGTTATACTTGTATATGCCGTAAGCAGAGTTCGTGGTTCTTCATCAATAATCATGATTGTGCTTGCAGGAATGGTAATTGGAGCTTTGTTCAGCGCGCTTGTCTCGCTCATCAAATATGTTGCCGATCCACAGGACGTGCTTCCAACGATTACGTTCTGGCTTCTGGGAAGTTTATCAGGAACAACAAAACTTACTTTGCTTCAAGGTTCACCATTTATCATTGCAGGAACACTTCTGATTTTTTTCTTACGCTGGAAACTCAACCTCATGACACTCAACGAAGATGAAGCCATTTCCCTGGGTGTCCCGGTTAAACGGATTAGATTGCTTGTCATTCTTGGCGCCACAATGATTACCGCTTCAGTTGTATCTATGTGCGGACTTATTGGCTGGGTTGGTCTGCTTATTCCGCACATATCACGTATGATATATGGAAACAACAACAAGTCTGTTATTCCCGCGAGCATCGGACTGGGCGCGTTATTTATGCTTTTCATAGACACACTTGCACGCTCGGTAAGCGGCACAGAAATTCCTGTATCAATTCTTACGTCAATAATCGGCGCTCCGTTTTTCATCATCTTGCTCCGCAAAACAGGAGGCATTCAGATATGATTTTTTCCGTAAAAAATGGCTGCTTCAGTTACAAGCAGAATAAAATCATCCTTGATGATATAAATTTTTCTGTCAACGAAGCAGAGGTGCTTTCGATACTGGGATCAAACGGTGTAGGTAAAACAACGCTTATAAAATGTATGCTCGGTCTGCTTAAATGGCAGTGCGGTGAAACGGACATTGATGAAAAAAATATTCTTCAGATGAAGCAGAAAGAATTCTGGAGCAATGTTGGCTACGTGCCGCAAGCGAAGCTCAACACATTTGTATATTCTGTTGAAGAAATGGTTGTGCTCGGACGTTCACCGCGGCTTGGTGAATTACAGCAACCGCGCGCAGCTGACTATGAAATTGCAGACGACTGTCTTGAAACATTGGGCATTGCACATCTCAAAAACAAACTTTGCAATCAAATTAGCGGTGGCGAATATCAACTTGTGCTTATTGCGCGGGCACTTGCTTCACAGCCAAAACTTCTTGTGCTTGACGAACCAGAATCAAACCTTGACTTCAAAAATCAACTCATTGTGTGTGAGGCAATTACAAAACTACAGAAAGAACGTCATATTTCTGCAATTATAAACACTCATTTTCCTGAACATGCGCTTACACTTTCTCAGAAGACGTTGTTTCTGCTCAACGACGGAAGCACAATTTATGGCAATACAAAAGTAATTGTAAATGAAGAGAATCTGAGCCGGGCATTCAACATGACTGTTCGTATGCGTGATGTATCACTTCCTGAAGGAATGCATACCTGCGTCATTGCTGAGCAAAAAGAAATATAAAATAGTTTTATCGGCGTCATAATTTTTATCATAGTATGAAGGGGAATGCTTTTATGGAAAACAATTTGAATGAAGAAACACGTGTTGCGCTTATTGGAATCATGCTTGAAAACACGAACAATACTGAACAGATGAATGAAATTCTACATGAATATGGCAAATTTATAATCGGCAGAATGGGACTTCCTTACCGCGAGCGAAACCTTTTCATTGTAAGTGTTGTTCTTGACGCACCCGCTTCGACAATCAGCGCATTATCCGGAAAACTCGGCATGATTGAAGGCATCACGACAAAAGTCATCTATTCAAAACAGTGAGCATTGTCCAAGGCTGCACTATTTTTCTTTGCAAAAGAACGTGAGCGACACACGGGCAACTTCAGTGCCATCATCTGTTGTTATTGAGACTTCGTAAAAACTGATTGTCCGACCGTGTTTTATTTCGCGTGCCGTGCCAGTAAGTGTCTTCGTGCTGCCAAGAGCGGGCCGCATATATTTTATTTCGCTGTTCACAGTGACTACCTGGCTGCCATAGCTTACCGCAGCATTTGCACCTGCTGAGTCTGCAAGCGCAAACAGCACGCCGCCATGCACCAATCCTGCAGGATTCAAATATTCAGGTTGAACGGTCATTGTTATCACTGAATGTCCCTGCTCCGCATCCACAAGATGCATTCCAAGCAACTTGTTAAACCCCACGTTGAAGTATTGTTCTTCTGTATAAAAACTTGCCATTACCGTTCCTCTCTGAAATATGCATTTCCTAGCGATGCAGGACTTTGATTTTCTCGCTTCATTTTAAGCGACATGATGACAAGCACTATTACCGTTGCAACATAAGGAATCATGTCGAGCAGCTGCGTTGAGATTGCAATTGCATGACCGGCAATGACCATGTTCTGGCATTTAAATGCCAGTCCTTTGAGCGCGCCAAACGCCCATGCGGCAAATATCGCCTTTATTGGATTCCACGTGCAGAAGATGACAAGGGCAATTGAAATCCATCCTGCTCCAGCCGTCATATTTTCCTGCCAGCGCGGGACAAACACCAAAGAGAGATACGCGCCACCTAAGCCACATAAAAATCCGCCCGCACAGATATGAACATATTTGTAAAGGCTCACATTTATTCCTGACGCATCGGCTGCAGCTGGATTTTCTCCAACAGAGCGTACATTCATACCCCAGCGCGTGTATTTATAATACAAGAAAAGAAGCACTGCGATGACAACTGACATATAAATATACGGACTCTGATCAAAGAGCATCGGCCCTATCACCGGAATTTTTGAAAGCAGCGGAATGGCACGGTGGGTAAACACATCAGTCACCGATGTAGGCAGTGGCTGCGCGGTAAGCACCTTTCCCAAAAAGCCTGCAACGCCCGTACCAAATATAGTGAGTACAAGCCCCGTCACAACTTGGTTTCCACGGAGCGACACAGTGATAAATGCATAAATGAGCGCGCCTAGTGAACCTGCAAAACCGGCACATAAAACTGCTGCGACAGGATTGCCAGTCTTTATTCCCGCATAATATCCGATGGAAGCGCCAAGCAACATCATTCCTTCAGTGCCAAGATTTGTATTTCCTGCTTTTTCAAAAAGAATGCCGCCCAAAATGCCGAGCAGAATATGTGTTCCCATCTGAACGGCGACCTGCAGAAATAATCCGAGAGAAATGAAAAAATTCATTTTGCAACCTCCGCCGTATTTGTATCGATGACATTTTTTTTTGCACGTTTTGCAAAGAACAGCTTGTATTTTACAAAAAATTCACTTCCGAGCACAAAGAAAATTATAATTCCCTGCAAGATGGAAGACATGCTTGCAGGAATCTGCATTGAACTCTGCAAGAAACTTCCGCCCTGTATAAGCATCGAAAAAAGAAACGATACAATCACCATCACGAGTGGATCAAGCTGAGCAAGCCATGTAGTGATTACCGCCGTAAATCCAATGCCACCCGACATCTTTTCAGAGATTGTATTTTCAATTGCAGATGCATTCATCATACCGGCAAGCGCGCAGAGTCCGCCGCTTAAAAAGACAGCGAGTATCATCACGCGGGAAACATTTATTCCGGCATAGCGGGCTGTCTCCGTACTTTCGCCAATGACTTGAATCTCGTATCCAAATTTTGTTTTTTTGATAAGGAAGAATACGATTGCCGCAAGCACAAGAGTTATTATCCAGCCGACATGGATGCCGAACACCTTTGGAAGAATTGCGTTTGCAGCGAATTTGGCAACCTGCGGAAATCCGTTGCCTTGCGGATCACGCCACGGTCCGTACTGCAGATAGCCTACCCACTTCTGCGCAATATAGTTGAGCATAAGGGTGACAAGTGTTTCGCTTGTTCCCCACTTTGTCTTTAGTCCTGCAGGAATGAGCGCCCATAAACCGCCAAAAATAAATGCTACAAGCGCCATCAATGTAAGCAATAGTGGCGCCGGAAGCGAGGGAAACGCAAATGCAGCAAGAGCCGCACCAAATGCTCCCATAAAGAATTGCCCTTCGCCGCCTATGTTCCAAAATTTCATTTTAAAGGCTATTCCCGTGCCAAGCGAAAGGACGGTAAGCGGTATTGCCTTGTTGACTGTCTGGCAGAAGCGATACCCGCTGCCGAGAGAGCCTTTGAGTATATTTGCATACACCACAAACGGATTAAACTTCATGCAGAGCATGATTATCATTGAAGCCGCAATTGCTGCGACAACTGCAATGATGCGCACCAAGATTTCAAATTTTGCAGGAAGCGCTTTTCTAGTAACTGCGCGAATCATTTTGTACCTCCCGCTTCATGAGTAGCGTCCGCTTTATGTTCACCCATCATCATGAGTCCTATTTCTTCCTTTGAGCTTTGTTCTGGATTGACAACACCCATTGTTTCGCCGTTATGCATAACCATAACTCTGTCGCAAAGGGAACACATCTGGTCAAGGTCCTCGGCGATAAGCAGTATGGCAACACCTTTTTCCTTCTGCTTGTTGAGCATTTCCATAATTGTATTTGTAGCGCCTACATCAAGCCCGCGGAACGGATATGATGCAATGAGCAATTTTGGCTGCATCTCAAGTTCCCTGCCGAGCAACACTTTCTGAATGTTTCCGCCCGACAGCTGCTTTACAATATGATGAATTGACGGTGTTGCAATATCGTACCGTTCCACAATCTGTTCCGCCTTTTCTTTGCCAATGGAGCGGTCTACAAGAATGCCTTTGTTGTCATTGTATGAACGCAGTAAGACATTGTCAGTTATGTCCATGCCGGCGACAAGTCCCATGCCAAGACGGTCTTCGGGAACAAAATTCATCCGCACTCCACGCCTTTTTATTTCAAGCGGAGTCATATCAAGTAAATCTTCTTTGCAGAACAACACGGATCCTTTTTCCGCCTTTGTCATTCCGGTGATTGTCTCGCACAGTTCCTTTTGTCCGGAACCTACAATGCCCGCAACACCAAGAATTTCGCCACCATACAGATTGAACGTCACGCCATTGAGCGCTTTTCCGCCATTTGCATTGCGGACAACAAGTTGATTTACTTCAAGCATCGGGTCTGCGGTGCGCTGCACTTTTGCACGTTTCACTTCGAGAGACAATGATGAACCAACCATCATCTCCGCAAGCTGTTGCTGTGTTGTTTCCGCAGTATTCACTGTGCCGGATAATTTGCCCTTGCGCAATACCGTCACACGGTCGCTGATGCGCATCACTTCGCCGAGCTTATGTGTAATGATAATGATTGAACACCCCTGCTTCTTCATGCCACGCAAAATGTCAAACAAGGTGTCTGTTTCCTGAGGAGTAAGAACCGCCGTTGGTTCATCAAGTATGAGCACTTTTGCACCGTGATAAAGCATCTTGATGATTTCCACCGTCTGCTTCTGGCTCACGGACATAGTATATATTTTTTGATCCGGGTCAATTGAAAACCCGTATGTTTTTTCTAGTTCAAGAATTTTATTTTTAATCTGGCGACGATTTATAAAGAAACTTCCGTTCTTCTCACCGAGCGTGATGTTTTCAAGTGCGTCCATCACTTCAACGAGCTTGAAATGCTGATGCACCATGCCGATGCCCGCCGCAATGGCATCTTGCGGTGAAGAAAAGGTGTATTCCTTTCCGTTGATAAAAATGGAACCGCTTTCGGGAGCATAAATTCCCGCCAGCATGTTGACGAGTGTGCTTTTACCGCTACCGTTTTCGCCGAGCAGCGCAAGAATTTCTCCTCTTCGTACATCGATGCTTATGTTGCGGTTTGCCTGTACACTTCCGAATGATTTTGACAAGTCTTTGATGACGACTGCTTCTTGTTCCATTATGTTTTGCCTGTACGATTTGTGCGTTAGACGAGAATGAAAACTGCCGCAAGAATTCTTTTCCCGCAGCAGTCATATTTTAAATTATCAAAAATGAATGATTTTGTTTAGAAATCAGTTCTGTGGAATAGTGCCGATGACACCATTGACGAACCAGCCCATGTTCCAAATTTCATCATCTGACATTGTTGTTCCTTCAGCTACTTTTACAGCACCGCTCTGATCAGCAATTGGGCCTGCAAAAATTTTGAATGAACCGTCGGCAATCTTTGACTGCACCTTGTCAACTGCTTCCTGTGTTCCAGGAGCGCAAAGGCTTGTAAGCGTGTCAAGAGAAACCATGCCTGATGAAAGACCTTCCCAGTAAGCGCGGCTTGTCCAGGTTCCGTTGAGAATGGCATCAACATCGTCCTTGTAGAAAACTTCCCAGTGGAAAAGTGGAGCGGTAAGATATGCTTTTGGAGCTGCGTTTGGTGACGGAGTATTATATCCGATTGCAAATGCGCCTTTTTCCTGTGCAGCAAGCTGAGCTGCAGTTGAATCCTGATGCTGTTCAAGAACATCGCAGCCGCCGTTCAAAAGGTCAAGGGCCGCCTGTTTCTCTACAGCTGGATCATACCATGTGTTTGTCCATTTTACTTCAACAGTTGCCTTTTTATTTACTGACTGAACGCCAAGAGTAAAAGCGTTAATACCGCGGATGCATTCTGGAAGCGGGAATGCTGCGACATAGCCAATCTTGTTAGCCTTTGTCTTCATTCCAGCAACAATACCAGCAAGGTAACGTGCTTCATATACTTTTCCAAAATAAGTTGAAACATTGTCTGCACGTTTGTATCCTGAGCAGTGTCCGAATTTTACGTTAGGGAATTCTTTAGCAACAGCAATTGTTGCATCCATAAAGCCAAAACTTGTTGCATAGATGACATTGCAGCCCTGGTCGATAAGGTCGCGAATTGCCTTCTCTGCATCTGCGTTTTCTGGAACATTCTCTGCGTACATGCATTTGATGCCTTCTGCTTCAAGCGCAAGGCGTCCCTTGTCGTGAGCCTGAGTGTAACCTTCATCGTTGATTGAACCGATGTAAATAAAACCGACTTTGATATTGTCTTTTGTCAGTTTTGCCGTGTTTGAACTGCTTTTCTTTGAGCAGCCGGTAAACGCCATTGCCGCCATGCAGACTGCAAAAGCAATTGCCAAACCTCTATTCATTTTCATATATACTCCTCTGAAGCGTACTGCTTCACTATAGCCAAAAATTAATGACGGAACGTAATTCCTGACTCAGGCGACATTGAATCTATGATTGCAAGACTTTCAATACGGAGTCCTGACTGGCGAAGCTGCCTGCCGCCGTCCTGAAATCCTTTTTCTATGACAATGCAGGCCCCCTGCACTTCAGCGCCAGCCTTGCGCGCCAAGTCTACAAGTCCGGAAAGAGCGCTTCCGTTTGCAAGGAAGTCGTCAACAAGCAGAATCTTGTCATTTGCTGAAAGATATTTTTTTGAGACAACAACGTTATAGTTGCAGGAATGGGTAAACGACCATACGCTTGTGGCATAGACATCTTCAGTTACGTTGCTGCTCTGGTGTTTCTTTGCAAACACAACAGGCACTCCAAACTGACGCGCCACAGAACACGCAATGGCGATTCCGCTTGCTTCAATTGTCAAAATTTTTGTGATTTTTGTATCTTTATAAAGACGCGCAAATTCCGCGCCAAGCTCATCAAGCAGTTGCACATCAATTTGATGATTTAAAAAGCTGCTCACCTTCAAAATATTTCCCGGCAGAACTTGTCCGTCCTTCCGGATTCTTTCTTCAAGCAATTGCATACTGCATTTTAATAAAAAAATGCACAATGTGCAAGCAAATGCATACATTTTCTATAAAACGGAACTGTTTGAAATCTACTGCGGGAACTTATTCCGTCCTTGAAAAAAATCTTTTTTTTTCCTTTCCGCCTGATGGAAGTCTGAGCGTGAATTCTGCAAATTTTCCATACGTGCTTGCAACGGTAATTTTTCCACCATGTGCCACAGCAATTGTTTGCGCAATGGCAAGCCCTAGTCCGTACCCGCCTGTATTGCGGTTGCGCGATGAGTCGGCCCGGTAAAACCGATTGAACAATTTGTCTAAATCTTGAGGAGCAATGCCCGTTCCGGTATTGTACACTTTGACAAAACGTCTGCTGCCTTCTATACCGGCGGAAATTTTTATTGTTGCGCCACTATCTGAATTCTTGAGCGCATTGTCAGTAAGAATTATTATTATCTGCTTTATTTTATTTTCATCAGCAACCACCGGAATTGGAATCTTTGGAATTTCAATGTCAAGGTTTTTGTGCTGTTCGAATGCAATGCTTTCAAACGGAAGCACCGCACATGCCGTTGCATCGCCAAGGTCAAACGGCAGCTTCATGAGCGAATCCCTGCCAGCATCGTTCTTTGCAAGATAAAGCAAATCTTTTACCAAGCCGCTCATTCTGCTGTTCTCTTCCTTTATGTAATCAAGCCATTTGTTATGAGGAATTTCCTGTTGAAGCACATCTATGTTTGCACCAATAACAGCAATCGGCGTCTTAAGTTCGTGACTTGCATCTGCAATGAACTGTTTCTGCTTGATAAACGCTTCCTGTACAGGTTTGAGCGACCACAAGGCAAACGCCCACGACACGCCGAAAGAAAGAAAGAGGTTCAATATGTACAACACAAGAGACGCAATCATAAAACGCTTCTGCTGAGTAAGCTCCATTGCGCGGTCAAGAATCACAATGAGATATCCGTATTCCTTCTTTGCCACTTCATATCCGTACAGCTGATACGTACCTTTATCTCTTTTAAGATTAAAAATGGTGCGAACCAAATTTGTTTTTTGTTCATTGCCAATCTGCTGGGAAAAATCATTCACCATCTGCGTTACATTTCCAGAAGCATCAAGTTTGGCAGTATAAAAATCACGGAATCCGGAAAATCTATTGCGTACAAGCCCCAGCACAGAGAGCAGCCCTTCGTTGCTTTCTTTATTGTTCTTAAGCTCCGGCGGCATGTCAGGCGGACGTTCATCGCCACCAATACCATTGTGATCAGGCGGCGGTAGAATCATCTTGTTTCCGTTCATGTTCTTGTCATCAAATTTTTCCGGAGGTTTATGCATATCATCAAGCGGCATGTTACCAGGTCTGCTTCGTTTTCCATCGTTCTGCACAAGCTCATCTATAAATGCATCCGCATCGTGTGAATTTGAAGAACCAAGATATACATTGAACGAACCAATGAGCACGGCAAGCACAATTGCCAGCACAACCGCAATGCTCAGCGCGAGTTTAATCCGTAATTTTCTGAATACATCTACAGACATTATTCTTCCTCAAAAAAAAACCGCCGCAAAACGCAGCGGTCTGTTCGCAACTACTTTTACTTTCCTTCCTCAAGCGAATAGCCAATACCACGCGCAGTGCGGATTGTCGTCCGTACTTTAAGTTGCTCCATCTTTTTTCTGATGAAGGAAATGTATACTTCAACATTATTATACTCAGCATCGCTGTCCCCGCCCCAGATTTTTTCTATGATGCGTTCCTTCTTGATAATCTGATGGGGATTTTCAAACAGCAAATCAATAATTTGAAATTCCTTAAGCGACAATTTAATTGTCTCGCCGTCAACCTTCTGTAGCTCGCAATTTTTTTTGTTGAGCACCAAATCACCAAAGGTAACGGAGTCTTCCTTTACATCGCCCTTTCTTCTGGTAAGCGCCCGGATTCGCGCAAGCAGTTCATCAGTGCTGAAAGGCTTTGTCATGTAGTCATCTGCGCCACAGTCAAGCCCCTTCACCTTGTCGCTTATATCGTCTTTGGCAGTGAGCAACAATACCGGCACCTGGTTTTTTTCTTCACGAAGTGTTTTGAGAATTGTTATACCGTCCATTCCCGGCAGCATAATGTCAAGAATGACTGCATCGTAAATGCCACTTTGCGCATACTCAAGCCCTTCCGGACCCGTATACACGGCGTCTACGCCATAGCGGTTCTTTTGAAAAATTTCAACAAGCGCCTGCGAAAGGCGAACTTCATCTTCAACAAGTAGTATTCTCATACCTATAAGTATACACCTTTTTAATTATGAATTCTTAAAAAAATATAATATTTTGTTATAAGTATGATTTCCTTCTATGCTTAAAATTAGAAAAGTCCGCTGATTACACCGTCATCATTCACATCAATGTTAAGCGCGGCAGGAGCAGCCGGCAGTCCGGGCATATCAACAATATCACCGGCAAATGCTACAACGAAGCCTGCGCCGCTATACAGCTGCACGTCGCGAATGGGAAACACATATCCCTTGGGCGCGCCGAGCAACGACTTGTCATGGCTGATTGAATTCTGTGTCTTTGCCATGCAGATTGGCAGTTTGCCGTAACCTGCGTCAGTATATTTCTGGAGCTTCTTGAGTGCGGTTCCTTCAAATTCAACATGGTCAGCGCGATACATTTCTTTTGCAAGCAACTCGATTTTTTGTTTGAGGGGCAATCCCGTTTCATACAGTTGGTGGAATGATGATGATTTTTCCGAGGCAATCGTTCCCTGCCGGTCGCAGATATGAACAACAGTCTGCGCAAGATCTTTTGCACCTTTACCGCCCTTTTCCCAACCTTCACAGAGCACAGCTTCACTTCCACACTGCGCACACAACCGCTGCACGAGTTTTACTTCCGCATCGGTGTCAGTGATAAATTTATTGAGTGCCACGACAACAGGCAACCCAAATTTCATCATGTTTTCAATATGCACCTTGAGATTTGCAAATCCTTTTTCAACGGCGGTAAGATTTTCCTTTGAAAGAAATCCTTTCTCAACGCCGCCATGCATTTTGAGTGCGCGCACTGTCGCCACAATGACTGCGGCAGAAGGTGTAAGACCGGCAATACGGCACTTGATGTCGCAAAATTTTTCTGCGCCAAGATCCGCGGCAAAGCCTGCCTCTGTCACCACATATTCTCCCGTGGCAAGCGCGCAAAGTGTTGCATTGATGCTGTTGCAACCGTGCGCAATATTTGCAAACGGACCACCGTGAATAAATGCAGGAGTATGTTCCAAAGTCTGCACAAGATTTGGACGTATTGCATCCTTTAAAAGCGCAGCCACCGCTCCGGTACATTTGAGTTCGCCAAAAGTCACCGGGCACTTGGTGTATGTTTCTGCAATGGTGATTGCAGAAATTTTCTGCTTAAGCTCAGAGATTGTTTTTGACAGACAGACAATTGCCATAATTTCACTTGCAACGCTGATTTGAAAATGACTTTCACGTGGCACACCGTCCGTTCTGCCGCCAAGACCGATCACAACGTTGCGTAGTTCGCGGTCATTTAAATCAACACAGCGTTTCCAAGTAATGGTTCGTGGATCAATATTGAGCGCATTGCCTTGCTGAATGTGGTTGTCAATGAGCGCCGCCATCAAATTGTTTGCAGCGGTAATTGCATGAATGTCACCAGTAAAGTGCAAATTTATATCTTCCATAGGTACAACTTGCGCGTACCCGCCGCCACACGCGCCGCCCTTCACTCCAAAGCACGGTCCAAGCGAAGGCTCACGAAGCGCGATGACAGACTTTTTGCCAATCTGACGCAGGCCGTCGCCAAGTGCGATAGTCACTGTCGATTTTCCTTCACCGGCAGGTGTTGGTGTCATTGCCGTGACAAGGACGAGCTTGCCACGCTTAGAGGAATCAGCGGACTTTTCCTGCAACGCACGGAGCTGTGCAAACGTAAGTTTTGCCTTGTACTGTCCGTACAGATCCAGTCCTTCCTGAGGAATTTTTATTTTTGCGGCGATTTCAGTCACCGGCATCATCTGTGTCTTCTGTGCAATCTCAATATCTGATTCCATGCTATACTCCTTAGTCTTACCAGTATTCTTCTTACAATAGTTTTATATTGAACAATTCTCTTTTGCGTCAACCATCTTTACTTCCTGCGCGGTAAGTTCACGATATGTTCCCGGCTTAAGCGTTTCGTCAAGACACAAATCGTTTATAGAAACACGTTTCAAATAAACAACTTCATTTCCAAGAGCTGCAAACAAACGCTTTACCTCGTGGTACTTGCCTTCATACACCGTAAGGTTGCATGAAGCGGCAGGCTTTTCCGCAAAGCTCGACTCATCAACCCATTCAATTTCAGCAGGCAGGCAATCCGCCTCGGGGTCATTGTCATCTTTTGCGATATGCACACCTTTTGCCAACTGTTGCGCGTATGAAATTTTGTCTTCATCAGAAACACGGTCACGTAAATACACAAGGTATTTCTTTGAGCAGTGATATTTTGGAGATGTCAATCGATGCGTGAGCGCTCCATCGGTAGTCAGAATAAGCAGCCCTTCTGTATCAACATCGAGCCGTCCCACCGTGTGCAGCTCTCCACCAAGGAACTTACGATGTTCCTCAGGTGCAAGCAAATCAAACACCGTAGGATGCAGACCGCCCGTTGTAGAGCAAACGTGATTGGCGCTTTTGTTCATCATGAGATAGAGATTTGTCCTGATATTTATTTTTTCACCATTGATGGCTATTACATCATTTTCCAAATCGATAGGAGCATCGGCATCGAGTACGAGCGTACCATTGACGCTCACCACCCGGCTGCGAATAAAATGACGCACTTCACGGCGCGTGCCAAATCCGTTGTTAGCAAGAACTTTATCAAGCCGCTCGCTGTCCTTCACCAGTTTCATGAACCGGAGTATACCAGAATTTATCTATTGCGACAATCAGACAGCACGCAAGCTACTTCTTATCGCTTAAAGCAACCAATTTTTCCACTTCTTCATGCCAAAGCGATACAAGCTCCTTTGGTTCGATCGGACGCGCACTGCTTCCAAATGCAAGTATACGCGAAAGCACTTCGGTAAAGTCCGCAGCAGGAAACGCAAGCTGTATGTACTCACCGTCGCCGTGATTTTCCGTACCGTGTGTAACCACCTGCTGCGAATGCCATGTCTGCGTGGAGACGATTCGAGCCGCCTTATCATAAAACCTGACCTTTACAAGCGTCGTTTTTGTTCCGTGGAAAATGCCGAATCCGCCGTCTATAAAAGACGCAAGCTCCTTTTTAAAAGGCTCGCCATGCTTTGAAAATTTTTCATTTGTAAGCGAAAGTGATGTTATCCGTGACAAATGGAATGTACGTATTTCATTTTTGCTCTTATCAAAAGAAATGACATACCAACTTCCGCTGTAGTTGATAAGCTGCTGAGGTTCAATTGTCCGGCGACTTTCTTCACCTTTGAGATTTGTATATGTTATGTCAAGACAGCAGCAGTCCCGCATTGAGCCACAGATATCCTCAAAATATTCCGGCTTAATTGCATCTGTCTGCGGCAACTGATAGGTGATTTTTTTTGTAAGCTCGCGATAATCTTGTGGAACTTCCTTATTTATTGCGGAAAGCATATTCTCCGCGTACACCGGCATATATTGCTGACTTCTTGCAAGCGACTGCAACGCAAGATAGCTGGTGACCAAGTTTTGGTCGGCAAACTGCAAGTCAGTGAATTTTTTTTCGTAGCGGTATGAATGTGAAGAAACGTCGTATACAATCGGCGCATTGAATCTGTCACGGAGATACTCAATGTCACGCTTTACCTGACGTGTTGAAACTTCAAAATGTTCCGCAGTTTCCGCGACAGTCACCGTACCGGCTGTCCTCATGCGCTTGTCCAAATAAAGTATGCGTTCCGTCTGGCTCATAAACCCCTCCTCACGCTGTTTTTCCTATACAAATTTAGTGTATTATATGACACTTTACTTGGTAAAACAATACCTTCTTTCTTGTCTCTTTGCACTTACTACGATAGAATGAACAGAATTCCAAAATACAAGCAGTAGACAAACAAGGAGCGTCATCCACATGGACAAACAATTTTACACCAATATTGAATCGGAGCTTTCGCAAGACATACTTCCATTCTGGGAAAAGTACGCACGAAACACTGCTCAAGAAAATTTCTACACTGCGATACAGCCTGACACGACAAGTGCCTGTTCAGACACAAGCACTGTTGACATGGTGTGCGGCTATCTGTTTGCCTACAGCGCAGCGGCACGGTTGTACCGAAAGACAAAGTATCTTGATTTTGCAGATTATGCATATAAATATTTGTTTCACGTTTTTTTTGATACACTCAACGGCGGAATGTATCACGCCATAAACAAAGACGATGATCCGCTCGATGACACCAAGACGCTTTTTGCACAGTCATGCGCATTGTATGCAATTGCTGAATATGCGGCGGCACTTAAAGAAGTTCGCAAGCTCGACTATCCTGCGACTGTTGTCTTTGACAAATCTCTTGCACTGTACACTATGATTGAACGGTTTGCACGCGACAAACAGAATGGTGGTTACACAGAAATTCTTTCTGCAAACTGGACGACTTCTGCACAAGAAAATGGCGGCAGTCAGAAAAAGAATTTTACGTCGCATCTCATGCTGCTTGAATCGTACACCAATCTTCTCAGAACAATCAGCATTGTGTACCCTGAGCAAAAAGACACCCGCTCGCTCATCAGCAAATCGCTCGAACAACTAACCGCCCTGTTCACCGACAAAATGCTGAGTAAAGAAAACCATTTCTGCGCTTCATACACAGCGGACTGGCTGCCGCTCGATGCAAAGACAATTTGCTTTGGCCGCAACATTGAATCAAGCCGCGCTTTGTGGGAAGCAGCAAATGAACTTTCAAATTCCGAGCTTTGTGCAAAGATGCGCACCGTAAGCATTGCAATCGCACGCACTGCGCTTGTGGAAGGCTTTGACCATACGACCGGCGGTTTTGAACACGGGCAGACAGAGACAGCTCATGACACCACCCGTCTCTGGAAAGATCAAGCCGAAGCGCTCATCGGTTTTTACAATGCATGGGAACTTACCGGTGGCGAGGATTTCAAGAATGCATTTCTTAAAGAATGGGAATGGATTTCCGCACGTCAAAAAGACGCCGTAAACGGTGAATGGTTTTATGCTGTTGCAAAGGATGGAACTGTTGACATGACAAAAGAAAAAGGCAGCAATGAAAAAACTGCCTTCTACACCGCACGTGCCTGCATAACCTTACTGCAAAAGAGCGGCATGACTCCCGGAGCTGTATGATAAACCGCCGTCAGTCATTCTTTTTTTGCTGAACGCGTAAGAATAATCGGACGGCCTTCAACAGCATAGCTTCCCTCAAGCGTTATTGCATATGGCTGTAAAATAATGCTGTCATAATTATATTGAATTTGCGGCTGTGTATTTTTATTCTTTGTTGATGACGAAACCTGCTCATTTTGCAAAGGTGCATACGACACATAGTAACTTCCCTTGAAGTAACCATTTTCATTTTTTGAACGGAACTGTATGTACGGCTTGCGGTCAAAGTCTTCCGCTGTATAATTGCCGGTATCAGAAACAGTGTCACTTGAAATTTCGTATATGCCTTGTGCAAATGTAACCATTGCGCCGTCTGACGCCTTCCATGCAGGACCTTTTTCCAAATCAGCTATATATGACGCAGTGACAGCTTTTTTTGCTTCGGAGGAACGTGCCAGAGAATCAAAATTCATTTTTTTGTACTCTCCGTCCCACATGGTGCTCTCACCGATAATCATTCGCACATCATCTTGAATTTTTATGCTGATGCCATCAATGTTCAGCAGAGAAATATCAACACGACGCTGGAGATTCTCTATTTCCTGATTTGTTGTTGAAAGATAAATACCGTTACGGCGGAGATTGCTGTTCTGCCAATTGTAAACTTCTTCCGTGTCTTCTATCAAAAAGATTATCTGCTTTGCGTCATAGTCAAAGAAAAGATACCGCTGACTGCTGGAATCATTTTCGGTCTTATACCAAAGTCCATCCAAAAATCCTGCAAAAGTGGCGACCGTTCCATCTTGAATACGCGCCAATTCCTTTGCAGCAAGTTTGCTACCGGCAACACGTATCTGAAGCGCCTTGACATATTTCTGCTCAGTCTTGTTCCAATCGTACCGTGTTTGCAATTGGTCAGTTCCATTTGTTCCCGCCGCGGTATCCGTGCTGTACACCCAAATTGGGAAACTGGTGCCCGCAGACTGTGAACGTTCATAATCGTCATATCGGTCAAGCTGTTGTATAAAAATAGTTCCGTCTGCCTCAAAATTGGCAATTTGATTCAGATTGAAATTTCCATTTTTATTTGTAATCAGAAAAGCCTGCAGCACAGAATTACCATCTTCTGCAATTCCCTGATACACAAGCGCCAGCTTATGTTCGCCGGTCAAGTCCATGCCGGTGTATGCAAATGTTTTCACTTGGGCTATCTTTGTGGCGATGACAGCTTTTCGTTCATACGTTGCAGTTTTATTGTTGTATAGTCCCACAAGCAGCGACAGGTACGGACTTGCCGCAGTTTTCACCGCGTTCACCTGATCTTCAAAACCATCATTGTCAAAATCCATGCTCACGATGCTGATGAGTGTTTCATCAGGATTCAGCTTCACAAGCGATGTCAACACAGTGTCATCATTCAGGTCAGAATTTATTGAGCCTGCGGTGGCATTTTTTCCGGCTACCTGCGGAATGACAACCTTGGACATGGTTGTAGTATTGTTCGGTTTATACAAGCATTTTCTGCTTATAAGAATGACAGCAAGCAATGATGCTGCAATAATGAATACTGCTGGAATGACACGCTTTTTCATGAGCTGAGTATACCGTTTTTATCGCTTAGCCGCAATTGGTAAACCTTATTTTGCCTGTTCAAGGACATTCTTTAGAATAGCAAGACCTTGATCGATAAGTTTATTTGAAATGTTGAGAGGCGGAACAAGCCGAAGCGTATTAACGCCCGCTGTAGAAAAACAAAGCCCCTGGTTAAGCGCTTCTTTTTCTATCTGCACTGCATCGGGTTTTACGTCAATGCCTATCATCAAACCAAGTCCGCGTACATCGGTGACACACGGAAGGTTCCAGCTTTTGATTTGTTCGCGCATATAGTTGCCCTTCTGGGTGACCGTTGCCAGAAAGTCAGGAGCAGTAAGCGTTTTGAGCACAACATGAGCCGCTGCGCAGGCAAGAGGATTTCCGCCAAACGTTGACTGATGGTCACCGGCGGTAAAAATATCATTCGCTTTTCCGCGGAAAAGACATGCTCCCATCGGAACGCCGCCCGCGATACCCTTTGCAAGCGTCACCACATCTGGATTAAATTGAAGCTGCTCGCTTGCCAGAAGAGAACCGGTACGTCCCATGCCTGTCTGCACTTCGTCTGCAATGACAATGGCTCCCGCCTTGCGCGCCGCAAGAGACGCTGACTGCGCCCATTCCGAACTCACCAGGTTCACGCCGCCTTCACCCTGCACGCATTCAATCATAAGCGCCGCAGTTGTATCATCAAAGGCCGTCTTTATCGCTTCAAAATCATTTGCCTTTATTGTCTTGAATCCCGGCACATACGGTGCGAAAGAATCAGGATGAAACTTATCCTGGCCGGTTGCAGTAAGTGTTGCAAGCGTTCTGCCGTGAAAAGAATTTTCCAGCGTATAAATTGTCTTGCGTTTTGCACCGCCGTTCATCATGCCATATTTTCTTGCCAGCTTTATGGCGCACTCATTTGCCTCAGCGCCACTGTTGCCAAAGAACACACCGTCAAATCCTGTCGCATTAAGAAGTTCCAGCGCGTACGCAGAACCGACATCACTCAGAAAATAATTGCAGATATGAATTTGCTTTGCCGCCTGCTTCTGAATTGCTTTTACCAGCGGACGATAATTGTGGCCAAGACAGTTGACTGCAATGCCTGCAAGAAAATCAATATATTTCTTTCCGTTCACATCGGTAAGGAGTGCGCCCTTTCCTGACTTGAACGTCACATCGAATGAACCGTAATTGTTTACAACTTTGCTCTGCACAGGTGACTTCGTTGCAATTTGCATAAAAACTTCCTTCAGAAAAATAATAGGCGGAATACACAAAGCATTTCCGCCAGCCTACTGATACAGATGATCACGGCTTCTGCGGAATGCTGTTCCACCGCATGTTGCTATTGTACAAAAAAAACGCAATTGCGTAAATGAGGCATGTTCCTAATAAATCATCGTACCAATACCGCGGTCGCTGAACATTTCTATTAGAAGAGAATGTGGTACGCGGCCGTCGATGATGTGCGTGCGCGGAACTCCGCCCTTGAGCGCAATCATGCAGCACTCAATTTTCGGAATCATACCGCCTGCAATGGTGCCGTCGTTTATAAGCCCTTCGACATCCGGCATAGGAATTCGCTGGATGAGCGACTTCGGGTCATTCACATCTTTTAGAACGCCTGCAACATTCGTGAGCTGCACGAATTTTTCCGCATGGAGTGCAACTGCAATCTTTGCCGCCGCAGTGTCCGCGTTGATGTTGTAGCGGTTCATGTCTCCCGTTTCACCGAGCGCCACCGTTGACACCACCGGAATGAATCCCTGGCCTAAAAGCGACTGTATTATTTCAGGATGGACTTCCGTCACTTCGCCCACAAAGCCCAGGTCCTGCCCGTCCTTGTCAATCTTCTTTGCACGGAGCAGACCGGAATCTACACCGCTCAAGCCGACCGCCTGCCCGCCTTCCTGCAGAAGAATGCCCACAATGTCCTTGTTGAGTTTGCCGGTGAGCACCATCTGCACAATTTCCATTGTCTCCGCGTCAGTGTAGCGCAGTCCGTTCACGAACTTGCTTTCCTTGCCCACGCGTTCGAGCATGTTGTTTATCTCAGGACCGCCGCCGTGCACGAGCACCACGTGGATGCCAATCGTATTCAGCAAGACAATGTCCTTCATGACTGCATTCTTGAGCTCTTCGTTGAGCATGGCATTTCCGCCGTACTTTACAACGACGACCTTGCCCACCCACTGTTTAAAATAAGGAAGCGCCTGCACCAGCACATCGGCCCAGTGCGCATTGTCCATTCTCGGATCTTCGCTATTATCAGACATATCATATTCTCCAAAAAGAAGCGCCAAGGAACTTGCAACGTTAGTTTCAAGCAGGCGCGTCATTATGCTGCTTCGCCAGCAGGCGAATTTATTTCACGTGCGGTAGTCGCCGTTGATTTTCACGTAGTCGTACGTGAGGTCGCATCCCCATGCCGTACCACACGCTTTTCCGTCTTCACATGTCACGTTGATGGTGACCGCATCTTCGCTCAAAATTTTCTTTGCACGGTCTTCGTCGAAGCTGAGCGGAACACCGTGGTCGAACACCATGATGCTCTCAGCCTTCCCTTCAGCCTTGCCGATTGCATCTGTTGCACCGGGGCGCTTTTCGCCGTGAACACTAGAGAAGCTTACGGAAGTCTTGTCCGGATCGAACACTTCGCCGCTATAGCCCATGGCGCAGAGAATGCGTCCCCAGTTCGCGTCTTTGCCAAAGAATGCCGCCTTCACCAGTGAAGAGGAAATGACGCTCTTAGCAAGTGCGCGGGCAGTAGGAACATCTTTTGCGCCAGAAACGTTGCACTCGATGAGCCGGTCAGCACCTTCGCCGTCGCCGGCAATCTTGCGCGCCATCTGCGTGTTGAGCGTATTGAGCGCTTCAAGGAACGCGTTGTAGTCAGCGCCGTCAGAATCAATCATCTTGTTGCCCGCCATGCCGTTTGCCAAAATGGTGAGCGTGTCGTTCGTGCTCGTGTCGCCGTCAACAGAGACGCAGTTGTATGTTCCTGCTATTGAAGAGCGCAATGCCTTTTCAAGCATGGCCGCAGTAATTGCACAGTCGGTGGTGATGAAGCCGAGCATTGTTCCCAAGTTGATGTGAATCATACCGCTGCCTTTGCACATTGTTCCGATATGCACGGTCTTGCCGCCAATCGTCGTTTCAAGGGCGCACTCCTTGTAGTGAGTGTCTGTCGTCATGATGGCGATGCGCGCTTCCTCATGGCCCTTCTTACTCAAGCCCTTTGCAAGCGCATCAATATTTTTTTCAATCACCGCAACGTTGAGCTGCTGGCCGATGACACCCGTTGAGCAGACAATCACATCGTCAGCCGGAACGCCAAGTACGCGGGATACTGCCTGTGCCATGCGGAGTGCATTACGGGCACCTTCTTCTCCGGTACATGCGTTTGCGTTGCCACTGTTTGCAATAACTGCCTGCGCAACGCCATTCGCAATGTTCTTCTTCGTGAGCTTCACGCTCTCCGCCTTCACGCGGTTCTGTGTGAAAACGCCTGCTGCAGCACACTGCTTTTCGCTGTAAATGAGCGCCGTGTCATTCTTCGTGCGTCCTGCCTTTATTCCGCAGAGCATGCCGTTTGCAGTAAATCCAAGAGGAGCGGTGACTCCGCCGTCTATAAATTGCATAGTTATGCACTCCTTTTTGTAAATTTTGCATAAGTATAACAATTTTATATGCAATATACAAGCGAAACAAGCAAAATTATCCATTTTTTAGAGTTTTTTTTAGTTTGATAAATCAGAAGACATGCTTTATAATTGAATGAGTTTCTGCTTGAATGATGGGCAAAAGTAAAATTCGTAAAATAAGAGGGCAAAGTATGAAAACAAAAATCGTATGCGCAACAGTCGCAACTTGCGTTCTGCTTGCAGTTTCCTGTGCGTCAACAAACGTTATGTCTGTCAACGCAACAATGCAACCGGCAGTCCTTGACATTGGCTCATTGTCGCGTGACCAATACATCATCATCGGACAAGTGAGCGGCGAAGGATACATCACTGCAAAAACAAGCATCATAAAGAATCAAGCAAAAACAAAAGCTGTTCTTGAACCGACATACTTCAGCACAGACGTCATCGGTGACAGCGGACGGTATGGATTTCTTGGTTCAGAAGTCAACACAAACATGACAATTCTTGACAAGGCAATTGCAATCGCCACCTACAAAATGATTCAGGCGGCGCAGTACAATGGCGCTGATACCGTTGTCTATGTCACCACGACGACAAAAATTCTGCCCAAAAGTTATTCATCATTCTCCAGCGAAAGCATCGTTTCTGCAAAGGTGACAGGACTTGCCATCAAGATTAAGCCTGATGCTGGAATCAAAATCAAGATTCCGGATCCAGAAGAATCTGTTATCAAACAAGTGGAACAAGAAAAGGCTGCTGAAAAAGCTGCAAAGAAAACAAAGGCTGAAGTAAAGAAAGTCGAGCAGCCCAAAGACGCTGTTGAAGATTCTGCAGCGACAACAAAGGCAAATACAGACGAAGCCGCAGAAGCTACAGAAAATGGAGCGGACGCTGAAGAAGCAGCGCCAGCTTCCGTGCAGACAGGAACAACGCCTGCAAACACAGACACAACTAAACCGGCATCAAACGCACAGTAATTTATACATAGAGGATTTATGAAACACTTCACTACTGTTTTTGGCAACAAGCTCTCAAAGCGGGCATTGTTTGGAACATCAATATCATATGACATCTGCAAGCTCCGGTTCGGCACTGACAAACGGCCGCTTGAACTTGCTGCGGTAAAACGCGGTGAAGTGTACAAAGACTTTGGAGTGCTCACGCTCGTTGACAAGAACAGTGACACTGCTGAAGAAAAATTTCCCATTGATAAAAACAGGGCGCTCATCATCGGCACCATGCGCATGGGTTTTGGACATTGGCGCATGTCAATTGCAATTGCATCTGCCGCCCACTATCTAGGCTACAACTGCTACTTACTTGACTTGAAGTCTTTCGACAATACCGTTGCAAAGAAATCAATCAACTTCCTTGAAGGCTGGTACAACTTTGCTTCTCGTGTTTCGCAGACATGGAAGTGGTTCAACACGCACATCTGGGAAAAAGCAACATCATCAGGCGGCATCGCCATCAACAGCTGCATACGTGAAAAAACGCTGAGTCAGCTCTTCGTACCAATCATGGCGTCTCTTCCAAAAGACATACCAATCACTTCGGCGCATCCCTGGGTGGGTCATACAGCGGTCATGGCGGGAATGAAGCACGTTACTTCAATCATTCCTGACAACTACCCTATGGCATTCTGGCTTGTTGAAGGTTCAAAGCACTGCGTTCAGTCACCATCCGCATACATGGGCTACCGCACGCTCATCGCAATGGAAGCCCCCGGAAGCAAGATAACTCACTGCGTTCCCAAAGAGGACATTCTCTGCAGCGGTCATTATGTTGACCACGAAATAGTTGACAACATAGAAATTGACTGCACAAGAAGACTCCAGCGTTTTGCCGTAAAGGAACCGCGACGATTTCTGCTTACCATGGGTGGCGCCGGTGCGCAGGCTGAGCGTTTTGCAGATATTGCGCGCACCTGCAAAGAATACATTGAAAACGGAAGAGCTACGCTTTTTATCAACATGGGCGACCACAAAGGACGATGGGCTGTTCTCAAGCAGTATCTCGACAAAGACAACATTCCATACACAATGCATTCTGACTGGGAAGAATCAAAAAAATTCATTGCTGATAAAAGCACCGGGCATGTTGACGGCGTACACATATTCTTACACGATGATTTCTATGCTGCGGTGTATGCAACAAATTTACTCATGAGAATAAGCGATGTAATGATCACCAAGCCAAGTGAGCTTTCATACTATCCTGTTCCAAAGTTGTTTATCCACCGCGTAGGACGCCACGAAGCATGGGGTGCAATTCGCGGAAGTGAAATTGGAGATGGAACTATGGAAGCGGCATCTGTAGAAGCACTCCACCGCACGCTCATCGAACTCATCGAGCATGAAGACTTGCTGCACTTGTACTGCAAGCACATTATGCAGAACAATCATGAAGGAATATACGACGGCGCCTATGTAGCAGTAAAAACGGCCATGGGCATACGCGTATAATCCATACGAATTTAAAATAGAAAAACGGAATCAAACACTATTACAAAGTGAATGATTCCGTTTTTTTTATTTCCGCTTCTTTAGTTTAGAAAGTAGCCAGCGTCCGTTTCACACGCTCAATCGACTTGTCAACGCCAAGAATAAGTATTGAACCAATGAGCGGCGGGCTCACACGGCTGCCAGTCACTGCCATGCGGATAGGCATCATAAAATCACCCATTTTTATGCCCATGTCTTCAGAAGTCTTTTTTGCAAGCGCCTCTGCCTGTTCATGATCAAGTGACGGAAGCTGTTTGATAAAATCAATTGCCTTCTCAAGAACTTCCTTTGTTTTTGCTTCATCGAGCTTTTTAGGCACAATGTCCGCCTTTGCGCAAACTGCCGGCTCAGTGAATAAAAATTTAACCATCTCTGCAGCATCTGTAAGAAAGTGGAGGCGCTCTTTGATAAGCGGCATAAGTTCAAGCAAGTGCTGCTTTACTTCGGCACTCGTCATATTCATGCTCTTATCAACACAGTACGGCTCACCGTCTTCGCCAAGTGCCACTCCGCTGAATTCCGGTCCAACATTCGGCATTGGCTGAGGATTTTCAGTGTTTATTTCAAGTGCAGCATCTCCAGTCTTTGTAATGAACGGAAGCGTCCACTTGTACAATTCCTCATCACTTAACGCACGTATGTAAAGACCGTTATACCATTCAAGTTTCTTGTAATCAAAGACAGCGGGGGCTTTATTCAAGTGCTCCATCTTGAAACCTTTTGCAAGTTCATCAAGCGTGTACACATCCTTGCCCTCTTCATAAGAACAGCCGAGCAATGCTACATAATTGATAATTGCCCCCGGCAGATATCCTCTCGCACGAAATTCGTTCAAACTTGTTGAACCGTGGCGCTTAGAAAGTTTCTTTCCATCGCTGCCGTTTACCATTGGCAGATGGCAGAATTCAGGATGTTGCCAGCCAAATGCCCGATACATCTGCACGTGAAGCGGCGTAGAAGGAATCCACTCCTGAGCGCGCATGACGTGAGTCACATGCATGAGATGGTCATCAACAATGTTCGCCAAGTGATATGTCGGAAAACCATCGCTCTTTAAAAGAATTGGATCAGGGGAAATATCCTCGTTCTTCCAAACAATGTCACCTAACAGATGATCATGAAATTTTGTTTCGCCTTCAAGCGGAACTTTTAGACGGATGACATATGGCTTGCCTGCGTCAAGGTTTGCCTTTACTTCTTCCGCAGTAAGGTGACGACAGTTACGGTCGTATCCCGGAGGCATATTGTTTTCTGTTTGTATCTTTCTAATGCGCTCAAGACGTTCCGCATCACAGAAACAGTAATATGCTTCACCCTTGTCTATCAATTCTTGAGCATACTTCTTATATAAATCAAAGCGTTCACTCTGTACATAGGGAGCGTACGGTCCGCCTTTGTTACCACCCTCATCCCACTCAAGTCCGAGCCACGCCATGGTATCATACAGATTCTTAACGTATTTTTCATCATAGCGAGTGCGGTCGGTGTCCTCAAGACGGAGAATGAATTTTCCACCTTTTGAACGTGCAAAAAGATAATTAAAAAGCGCAGTCCTTACGCCGCCAATGTGCTGCATTCCGGTTGGTGAAGGTGCATAACGAACTCTAACTTCTTCTGACATAAAAATAACCTCAGTAAACTGCCGCTTAAAAAAGGCAGCAGGTAATTATGTGTATTATAACGGGAAGATTTGTTTTGGACAATATGAGCAAAGTGTCGCTCATGCAAAAAAAGGCGGGTTCTCCGGAAACATTTATTCCGAAAAATCCGCAGGGACAAGATTTTTACTTTGCCTCAAAGCCAATGTCATCAAGCACTTGAACAGCTCTTGCTCTGTCGCCATCGTTTTTTATAGTGACTGTCTTTTTTTCAAGAGACACGTCATGTCCGATATTCGCGCCATCAAGCGCCTTGTTGATTCTGTTCACGCACATCTGACAGTGCATTCCATCTACCTTCAATTCCATATCTTACCTCCAAAATTATTTCATGAATTTCTGCATAGTCGAAATCAGTTCGTCAAGAACAGCCTCATCGCCGTCTTTAACGCCCTTTACTACACAGTGATGAATGTGAGAATCAAGCATGACACGAGCCAGCGCCGTAAGTGCCGCCTGCGCCGCGCTCACCTGAGTTAGCACATCGATGCAGTATTCATCGTCCTCAATCATTCTGCTTATGCCACGGATTTGACCGTCAATACGGTTGAGCCGTGTAATAAGCGCTTTTTTTTCTTCATCGGTACGCATACGTTTTTTCCCGGAACCGTCTGTCTTCTGACAAGCGCATTTGTTTTCTTCCACGATATTCTCCTTCTTACCGAACACAACTACATTCTATTATAATTTCTTCGTTCTCAGCCGCAACGCATTCGTCACGACAAACACGCTGCTCAACGACATTGCAAGCGCTGCATACATCGGCGTAAGCAATATATGAAATGCAGGATACAATGCTCCTGCCGCAATTGGAATGCACACCGCATTGTAAAAGAACGCCCAGAAAAGATTTTCCTCAATGTCACGCATGGTGAGCTTGCTCAAACGGACGGCTTTTGCCGCATCACGCAAATCATTCTTCATCAGCACAATGTCAGCGCTTTCCAAAGCTATATCACTTCCCGCACCTATTGCAACGCCTACATCAGCTTGCGCTAGAGCAGGAGCATCGTTTACCCCATCTCCAACCATCATAACTTTTTTTCCTGCATTCTGAAGTCGGGCAATGACGGACGATTTTTCCTGGGGAAGCACTTGCGCAATCACTTCATCCGCACCAATTTCAGAGCCAACATATGAAGCCGCCCTGTTATTGTCACCAGTAAGCAGCACAACGCGAAGTCCCATCTTGTGGAATTTTTCAACAGAATCTTTTGAAGAGCTGCGTATTTTGTCAGAAATTGCAATCAAGCCGCAAAGCACAAATGACTCGTCCACTCCATTTGAGGCGGCAACAAACACAAGTGACTTTCCCTGTTTTGAAAGCAATTCCGCCTGCTCGGACAACGTGGAAATATTCACACCATTTTCTTCAAGCAGCAAGTTGTTTCCCACAATAATGCGCTGTGCATCAGACTGGACACGTATGCCACGGCCGGCAACAGTCACGCCTGTAGCATCCTGTTCTTTTTCGGTCTGTGACTGCAAGACGCCTTTTAATTCAGCTTCATGAATAATGGCCGCAGCAAGAGGATGTGCGCTTCCCCGTTCAGCTTTTGCTGCAAGAGAAAGCAACGCTTCTTCCGTACACCCCAGCGCAACAATGTCTGTCACCACCGGTTTTCCTTCAGTGACTGTACCTGTCTTATCAAGAACAATAGTATCTACGGAATGGGCGGTTTCAAGTGATTCTCCGCTTCTAATTAAAATTCCTTTTGCTGCTCCCATGCCCGTGCCAACCATCACCGCGGTAGGAGTTGCAAGGCCAAGCGCGCAAGGACATGCTATGACAAGCACACTTACCGCCGCCCGAAGCACAAGACCTGCATTTACCTGCAGCACACTCAGCTGCGGCGCAAGACCGGAACTTGCAAGAACACCAACAACTGTCCATGCAACAGCAACAAAAGCAGCAATCATCATCACTGTCGGCACAAAAATTCCGGCAACCTTGTCAGCAGTTCTTGAAATCGGCGCCTTCTTTGCCTGAGCTTCCTCAACAAACGAAATGATTTTGCTGAGCGTTGTATCTTGCCCAGTATGAGTGACACGAACTTCAAGCACTGCGCTTCCATTCATCGTTCCGCCAGTCACCCGGTCACCAATTTTTTTTTCAACAGGCAGGCTTTCTCCGGTGAGCATTGATTCATCTACGCCACCAGTTCCTTTTACCACAATTCCATCAACAGGAATTTTATCATTATTGCGCACAAGCACGATATTTCCTTCCGCGACATCGTCAATTGCCGTTTCAACAATCGTTCCGTCAGGCGCTATCACAAATGCTTTTTCTGGAACAAGCGACAGAAGTTTTTCTATAGCACCCTTTGTTTTTCTGGTGCTTTGCTTCTCTAAATATTTTCCAATGCTTACAAAAGTCACCACAACAGCGGCACTTTCATAAAATAGACCGTGCACATTCTGAGCATTCTTGCCAATAAGAAAGGTAAGAACAATGCTGTATACAAGAGAGGCCATGCTTCCGGTGGCTACGAGCGTGTCCATATCAGGGGAACCATGAAAGAGTGCCTTGAATCCACGGATATAAAAATGTTTTCCACAATACATAATGCCAAGCGAAAGCAGAAGCTGAAGGATTGCAAAGTTATATGGATTTGTGTGCATATTGAAAATTTCAGGAAGTGGCACAGGATGAGGAAGCATTGATCCCATTGAAATAAAGAGCAACAGCAAGGTAAGAACTATTGCCACAATGAGTTCATTCCGTGAATTGCGAAGCGCCTTTTCTTCCTGCAGACGCACCTGTTCACGCTGCTTCTCTTTTTCAGCAAAATCATTCTGTTTATTTTGAATTCGACTGCAGCCAAATCCTGCATTGGTAACTTTCTGAATTATTTTTTCAGGGGTGACCTTTGCATCTTCGTAGTCAACGGTCAATCTGCCGGTTGCAAGATTCACCGAAGCATTCTGCACGCCATCAAGTTTTTTTGTCACCCGCTCTACAGATGCTGAACAGGCGGCGCATGACATGCCTTCCACAGTATATGTTTCATGTACGTTCATTGGCACTCCGTTGAGAGTATTTTTCATATACCCTCATACGGTATATAATATATACCCCACCAGAGTATAAGTCAATAGCAACGTGCAAAAAAATCTGCCAACAAGCAGTTCATGACCGTAGACATACAAATCTTCATTCCCCCCGTTTCAAGCTGCTCCGGACAAAAAAACCGGGCTGACTCAACGAATCAGCCCGATAAAAAGGAGAGGAGGATGCAGAAAACAAAAATGTGTGGTGTGCGTCACGCATTTAAAAACTGCTGTAGCGGAAATCTTAATTGTTCTAGGAACGACTGAAGTTTCCGTACTTGCAATCATATAAGTAACAAAGAGCAAAGCAAAACGTTACAAACAAATTATTTTTTTTAGAAAAAAGCCGGAATCTTCCTGTTGAAAGGTTCCGGCCTCACTATTATTCTTTCATTCACCCTACCGTCTACTTTTCCTGGTTCAATGCGCTCACCACCGCATCAATACCAGCTCGACCAATATTAGTTGACTTACCTACTCCCCAATACTGGTTGCCGTCCTCGACAGTAATCTGCACATAAGCCATTGCGCTTGTGTTGCTGCCAGTGCCGATGCTGTGCTCGTGGAAAGCGGTTATATTGAACTTTGGAGCTGGGGTCTTGCCCAGTGCGTTTGCAAATGCATCAAGCGGACCGTTACCTTTATCACCAATCGCATACTGCTTGCCCTTCCAGGTGACAACCGCACGCACCATGGACTGGTCTTCTGTGCTTGAACCTTCAGCGCCTTCAAGATGTGTTTCAGCAAGATCAACTATTGCAAGCGGATTTTTTGTCGAAAGCCAGCGTTTTGCAAATATGTCATAAATTTCAGCCGGCTGCAGTTCGCGCTGCTTCTTGTCGGCTTCTTCCTTGATGACATCGCCCACTGCAGGATGCATTGCCTTTGGCAGACAGATGCCGTAGTCCTGTTCGAGTATGAATGCAGCTCCGCCCTTTCCAGACTGACTGTTGATTCTAATGATGCCTTCGTACTGGCGGCCGATGTCATGCGGGTCAATGAGCAGATAGGGAACATCCCAGTATGCATTCTTGTCCATTTTTGCACGCGCTGCCATACCCTTGCGGATAGCATCCTGATGGCTGCCACTAAACGCCGTGAACACCAGTTCGCCAACATATGGTGTGCGTGGAGAAATTTCCATTCCCGTAAATTCCTTGTATTTTTCTGCAACAGAAAGAATGTCATGGAAGTCAAGTTCAGGGTCAACGCCTTCTGAAAACATGTTGAGCGCCACATTCACAATGTCCAGGTTGCCCGTACGTTCTCCGTTTCCAAAAAGGCAGCCTTCAACGCGGTCAGCTCCGGCAAGCATTCCAAGTTCACAAGAAGCGACACCTTCGCCACGGTCATTGTGGTTGTGAATTGAAACAATCACGCTGTCACGGTTTGTTATATGTTTGCAGAAATATTCAACTTGGTCAGCAAAGACATTTGGAGTGGAACATTCAACGGTTGTTGGCAGATTGATGATTATTTTGTTATCCGGTGAACAGCCCCATTCATTCTTTACCGCCTCACAAATTTCCACCGCATAATCAATTTCTGTCATAGAAAAACTTTCTGGTGAATACTCAAGACGGACATGTTTCTTATCTTCTTCGCTTAAGCAACTTTTTATACACTTCACTCCGTCAACTGCAATCTTTGTAATTTCTTCCTTTGACATGTTGAAGGTATATTTACGCTGAGCCGGCGATGTTGAATTGTAAATGTGGAATATAACATGCGCTGCGCCTTTGATGCACTCAATAGTACGCTTCACCAGTTTTTCACGGGCCTGGCAAAGCACCTGAATGGTCACATCGTCAGGAATGCGCTTTTCATCAATAAGCCGACGGATGAATTCATATTCAGTGTCGCTCGCAGCCGGAAAGCCGATTTCAATTTCCTTAAAACCAAGTTTTACGAGCAGGTCAAAGAAAGCAAGTTTTGTTTCGATTCCCATTGGATTCACCAGCGCTTGATTTCCATCACGAAGATCAACCGAGCACCAAACAGGCGCGTGAGTGATTGTCCGAGAAGGCCATTCTCTGTTTTCCAACTTAATCTGCGGAAACGGTTTGTACTTACCATTACAATTCATAAAAAACTCCTTGTTTCAGCCTGAACTTTTTTTTGACAGCAGGTTTTATTTTTTAAACAAAAAAAAGACCCGCTGCCGAAGCAACAGGTCTGTTAGTTACTAATTAATCACAACTACACCAGCTCCGTCAATTTCGGCAATTTATTGAGGAAAAAGCTAGAACTAGTAGCACGTTGTGTTTCATATCAATGATTATCGCCTACACAATGAAATTTGTCAAGAGGCAAATATGCTCAGCGTAAGTCCTTGAACAATTTTTCAAGCCGAGTGTTGAATTCATCAGTTGTAGAACGCAATTCAGTAAGAAAGCTGTTGTCTTTCATCGTGCCAAGAACAGCGTCCTGCTCATCCTTGTTTCTGAAGGTGATTGAGCGGAAGAAATCCGTATAATCTTTTTCACGCGATGAAATCGATGACTCAAGCATATTGAATGAAACGACTGCAACATCCTGTGTGATATCATAGAAAAGATGCGGTGTAAATTCTTTAAGCGGACGTGAATACAATTTTTCAAGGACATACAGCGCATATGATGCCTTGTATTCTACATACTTGTTTTCACATTCATCATAATATTCATGCACCTGATTCCAACTGTTTATTTTCTTATCCTTGATTTTTTTGCACAAGTCATGAACCTTCTCAAGCGGAATAATCTGTCCGCCCATATTCACCCATGCCGAATATACGGTCGCATTTTCTATCGTCTGCAAGTCAGTCTGGGTAAGACTTTCTTTGTTATGCGCAAAACACCAGTTGATGAGCGAATCAACTGCAAAATACTTAAGCACGCGGCGATATTCCTTGTATGCCTGTGCAGGTTTATATATTACCGCGCCGTATTTTTTCTGGCACTGGTCGTCCGACAAAAGAAATTGCGCGTCAGCATTCTGATGAAGGAAATCTTTTGCAATCTGAAGCACTTCATCGTCAGAAGCATTTGATGCACATTCATGAAAATGAGAAAGTAGTTCAGGATTTACATTCTGAACAGTCATCTTCTGAAGCTGCGCCGACGGTAGTTTTAAATAGCGTGCGGTAAGTTCAATAAGCCGGTCGGTTGCCGCAAGAACTTCCTGCATTGTATCTGGTGCAAGAGGATTTGTCTCAATGTGCTGTACTTTCACAACACGCTTGTCTCGCTTCTGGAATTTTGAACTATTCCGAGCGATGGCAAACATATTGTACAAGAACCAGTATGCAGGAATCACATGAATTGTATTGTCCTCGGAATTTGATGCAACAAGTGAAAATGGATACGTTATGTTCAGTTCATTCTGATAGCTGCCTTTGCTCACCAATACAAACGATGCAAAACGTGAATTGTGTTTGAAGTCGCTGCACAGTCCGGGCCAGAATCCACGTCCGGCAATCATTTCGCCGTCAGGAGAACGCGAATTGTGGTTGCTTCCAATCGTCGCTCCAGCCGCAATGTTGCTCTGCCCCATGATTGTTGTTGCAATAAGGAATGAAGAATTATGATGCTGCTCATGGAACGGGAAAATAAGATTATTGAGCATCTCACAACAGGAAACGGTTGAATTGTCACCAAGCACGGAATTCAAAAGACGCGCGCCGTATTTAAGCTGACAGTTTCTACCAATGACAAAACGCACTGCCACAGCCTGATAGAAAACGCGGCTGCCATAGCCCATGATGCCGTTTACCATTTCGACACCTTCACCAATCTGACTCACTTCGTCAGCAGAAGAAAGCACCGTTATGTTCTTTAGCTTGAATGCACCCTTAATATACGCGCAGCTGCAAATCTTTGCGTCCTTAAGCAACGTGCAGTTCTTTATGACGGCATCGTCCTCTACAACGCCAAAAGTATTATTTTTTTTATCATTGCCGTATTCGGTAAGTTCCACCAACCGTTGCATAAGCGTCTTGTCCTCACGGTACCTTGACCATAAGAAAGCATCGGCAGTAATCATTTCAGTAAATGGAAGAACTGCGCGGTTATCATTTTCATTGCCCACGCCAATCCATACTCTATTTGATTCAGGTTCACCCTCTTTAAGAATGCCAACACCAAATTTGCTATGCACAGTACATGACATTTCCTGTATGTTAAACAAGAGCACGCGGTTTCCAATATGATAATTTGAAAGATAACTGACATTGCGCACCACGCAGTCATCACCGACAACAGTGTTTTCAAGAAGTGAACGGTAAATACCAGTCTGAAGCTCAAGATCATGATATTTCAACGTTGCCGGCCGAATGACGCCAAGAATCACCCAGCCATTGAATTCCGAGCGAAGAATCTGTTCCGGACAGAAGGCTCCTTCTTTATCGCTGACATATACATTTTTCCAGTCAGGATCTGAAGATGAATTTCTATTTTGAATTAAAATATATACTTCTTTTGCCGTAAGATGGCGTGTGCCCTTGAGCAATTCTTTAGGGGGCTCTGAAATTGTATTTTTCTCTGATAAAAGCGTTACTACCGCCATACAAATTTATTCCTTATTTATTCCTTTCAATTATAAGCTGTTTTTTAATGTACCGCAATATGATATACTAAACCCATGAAAAAATCGACAGCAGGAATAACAGTCCTTTTTACTCTTATTTTCCTTTGCAACGGCGCAAAACTCGGCGCGCAGCAAACGGACAGCATTTCGACCGTTCCGCTTGAAAATCAAGCAGCCTCCATGCATGTATACACACTGCAAAACGGATTCCAAATCTTTGCCAAGCAGGACACCACAACGGCACTGGTACGTGTTGAATTCATTGTCAAGGCAGGATTCAGCGCGCAGACACCTTCTACCGCAGGTTTTTTCCCGCTGTACACGTCATTATTCCTGTCGGACGACTCCACCGGCAGCGAATCCATTTTATCATCAGTAAAAATAGAATCTTCCTGCAACGATGAAGATTCGACTTTCATTGCTTCGGCGGCACCGGACTTCATACCGCAGCTTTTATTGTTTATCGCCAACCGCACGCAGCATCCTCAACTCCAGGACAAACAAATTGCCTCGAAATACGGCGAAATGAAAAAGCAGGTTCTTTCATACGCAAAGGACACGACAGGATTTATCAATAGCGCAATCGACGCACGTATCTTTTCCACAGCGCCTTGGAAACACGACAGCGGCATTTATCCGGCACTCTTTACAAAATATACAACGGGTGAAGTCCGCACTATTCTGACAAAAATTGCAAACCAATATTACGTTCCGGAAAACTGCGCGCTCTTTGTCAGCGGCAATATTTCCGAGCAACAAGTTTATGAGCTTGCAAAAAAATATTTTTCTTCTTGGACCGGATACTATACACCACTTGAAAGGACGGCACCTTCAACACAAACGGCAACGTCTCAGAAACACAAATTTGTGCTCACTGACAATGCATTTTCTAAAGACTTCACGCAACTTGTCGTACAGTACGTTTCACTTAAACTGAGCCAGGCAGATATTCTTGCAGCAAGTTCTACTTCCGCCTCATCACCGTACAAAGAGAATGTGCTTGCAAATCCAGCGCTTGCAGTTCGCAGCAAGGACTATCTTACGGCAGCAAGCTCTCCGCTGTCTTCATTCGGGCAAACTGAGGAAATACACTCGCGTCTTATTTTTCAAGCACTTATGGAACAACCATATTCATTTGCTAAGAAAAATACCACCAAAGAAAAAATATCGGTTCCGCAGCAGGTTGATTTATTCATAGACGCCATCGAACAATCTTCACGGCTGTCTCGCCCGCAATTTGTCTATGCACAAAATATGATTGCCTCTAAATACAGGACACAGACAGGCGATACAGCAAAAAGCATGACGCTTCTTGCTGACTACTGGGCACTTGATGAATCTTTCCGCGCAGAGCACAACGGTCTTGATTTTTACAATCACTTTCTTGACGTTGTCCATCTTATTCAAAGTGAAAGTGAAGAATCTGTTGCAAACGCAATTACCGCCGACGAGCCTTATATTTTTGTGCTGGTAAACACCAGTGTCTACAATGCTCAGAAAAAATTCTTTGATGACCAGGGATATGAGCAGATTACAAATAAGAATGCATCTTGGTATAGCGATGAACTCGTAAAAAACAATGCGTTTGCCCAAGAGTCTTTAGCACAGCAAAACAACGATGATTCAATTTCAATTGAAGAACAAAAGCAACCTTCTTTCTACGATTCAAACATGGCGCAATTTTCTTCAGCACACCTTGATAATAACATTCCAATTGTCATCAAGCAGAATCCCGGCTCTGAAGCTGCGCTTATTTCAATTGCAATCAATGGCGGGGAATTGCAGTCCCCCGCCAACGAGCGATTCTTACGAACCACACTTATCAATGCTTTTGCCGGAAACATTCAAAAAGAAATTGCGAAGCTCAGACACAACAATATTTTTACAGGAGATACAAAACTTTCCGCATGGACAGACGACACTTGCTCATACATTACCATAAGCTGCATTGCTGATGATATTGAACATGCGCTTACGGCCACAGCAAACGCAATTCTTCTTGGTGACATTGAACCGGTTACCGCAGACAGGCTTGTCCTTGAGCAAAAGAACCAATGGAATATAAAAAGCGCTTCATTGTCTTATCAAATGACGTGCGCCGCGCTTGCTACTTTTTTAAGCGGAACGGAATTGGCAAAACTATACGACACAAATACTGGCATTCTAAAAGACACCACATTCGATTCAATTTCATTTGCATACACACAATTGCTTGATGCATCATTATATTCCATTGTAATCATAGGCGACGTTCCGCAGGAAGGAATTCTTGCCGCGGCAAAAAACACTTTTGGAGTTCTAAAGCAGCAGACAGAACGATCTTCTATCATTCCCGTTGATTTTTCAATTGCCCGCACCACACGAAAAGTGTTGCTTCGCCATACATTTACCACTGATGTTGCCGCAGAAGATGCCGGTGAACGACCAGAAGTGCTTGTGCCCACAACAGATTTCTATGATCCGGTTCAGTTCTGGATGCAGGCACCTGCGCAAAGTGACAGACGTGCGCTGTTCAATGCCGTGCTATATGAATTAAACCGCCGCGTGCAGAAAGAATGCGATGACACCATTACCTGTTCCGTGCAGCCGGCAACGTTTCTGATTCATTCATCATGCATACAAGGTGATGCTGTGCTTCATACAAACAGATTCCTTGCCGCCTATAAAAAAGCGGTACGACTGTTACTTGCAGACCTTACTTCCGACGATGGAACTCTGGCAAAGAAAATTTCTGCCTCATGGATTCAAGAATCCCTTGGCAAGACAGCAACAAATGATGGCACTGCACAACTCATTCAGAGCGGCATCAGCTCCGGAAACGCAACACAATATCTTGATGACTACCGCACGGTGACGAGTGCCAGTCAGAATGACTTTCTGCAAATTGTAAAAGAGTGTTTTCCAGAAGATCCGGCATACAAACAATATTCCGCCGACTCAAAAAAATAATTTTTTTTAAGTTCAGCAACGGTGCAGTTCTGAAGGAGAAAGCAGATAGTCCATTTTAAAATCATACCTGTCTGTTGGAACAACGACATTCTTTTGTTCAGACAGACACATTCCAACACAAGTTATTGAGCCGGGCGCACACTGCTGCTGCAACGCCGAAAGATATTTGTCGTAATACCCTTTCCCATGTCCAAGGCGCAACCCATTGTTTGAAAACGCAACACCGGGCACAACAACGACTATTCTTGACATGTCCATTGTCGGCGCAAACAAAGCAGCTTTATCCGCATGAGGCTCACGAATTCCCCACATGCCTAGTTCTAGCTGTGCCTCAAGTGGAACAGCATTGCTGATTTTATAAAATTGCATTTCATTTGTGTGAGGAATTATTCTTGGAAGCGCCACAATTTTCTGTTTGCGAAGCGCGCACTCCGTTATAACAAGCGGATTAATTTCATTCTTCATGGCCATATACGAGAGAATGCAGTCAGCCTGCAGAAATAATTCTGATGATAAAAAATGCTCCACCGCAGCAGCTGATTCATGCTGTATAACTTCTAAAGAAAGTGATGAGGTCAGTTCTTTCATGAGTAAACGAATTCTTTTCTTTTCTTCAGCTACTTGTTCCATTTCTTTAAATTCAATCTACTTCTTCTTGCCAAACAGCAAATCTTCATAGCGAGCTTTCATAATGGTAACACAGTCTTCAAGATGCGCCGTGCCACGCACAATGTCTTCTGCAAGCGCACGGCAGTTTGGAGCGCCGCAACTTCCGCAGTCAAGGCCGGGCAGCTGTTCCACAATGGATTCAAGTTCTTCCATCATTTTTTTCGCTTTCTTGAAATCAGTGCTCAATTGACGCGCAGGACGCGGAATGACAGCATCTGAAAGGACAACATTCTCATCAGCAGGAACATTTCTAATGTTCGAACATTCCTTCATTGCACGTATTCTGTTTCTGAGAATTGCACTTCCTTCGCTCACCGCTTTTATCATAAGCGGACCGCCAAGACAGCCTCCAGCGCACGCATCCATCTCTGCAAAATCATATCCTTCAAGCTGTCCGTCTTCTATTGCTTCAAGTGTCTCAATTACTTGCTTAAGGCCGCATGTTGTAATCCAGTTGAATTTCTGCGGATTTTTTATATAGCGGGAAATATATTCAGCCTCACCACATTCTCTGCCCCATGCAGTTCCGTCAGGAGTATCAACTTCTGCAAGCGGTGCGTTCTTTTGTTCCGGAGCAGTCTTCTTCATTTCAGAGCGCTTATTGCGCAATTCAGTGATAAGCTGTAGATAAATAGTGCCTATGTTTACTACACCGTCGATGTCACTCTTATCATAGCCAAGCGGTGAACGTGCCACGGTAATTTTTGCAGGACATGGCGCAATAAGGAAAATTCCAATTTCATTCTGTTCAGATGCAGAAATATGCTTTTCACCCGCAATCGTCTTTCTTGCGCGGCGGGCGCACAACTCAACAGGCGGCAGCAACGGCAAAATATTTTCTATGAGCGATGGAAATCTAACTTGAATGAGCTTTATAATTGTAGGACACGATGACGATATGAGCGGTTTGCTCACCGGAAGTGTGCAAGTTCCATCGGCTATACTGTCAAGCAATTTGGCAGTAGCTCTGCTTACTTTGAGCGCGTCTTCCGCAACATCAAACACTTCTGTGAAACCGAGCGACTGAATTGCTTCATGAATCATATGCACGGAGTAATGCATGTTGAACTGACCGTATATTGCAGGTGTTACCAAAGCAGCAGTATATTTATATTTAGAAAGTTCTGACAATTCCCCGGCAAGCGCATACTTTGCCTTGTTTGGACACCGCCGTATACATTCACCACAGTCAATGCAAATTTCCTCAAGAATATGCGCCTTACCGTCATGCACACGTATTGCTTCAACCGGACAGCCGGTAACACATATCGTGCATCCTTTGCACATGTCTTCGTGAAGGTGAACTGAGTGGAACGCTGAGTTTTGTTCAGGCATTTTTGATACGTATCTCCATCGTTACTTTTGTACCTTTTCCTACGGTACTGTCTATATGCATGAAATCACTATTACGCTTCATGTTGGGAAGTCCCATTCCTGCGCCAAAGCCTAAATCTCTTGCGCTGTCAGGCGCAGTAGAAAATCCTGGCTGCATTGCCTTTTCAATGTCTGGAATGCCGGGACCGTGATCTTCCATTACAATGGTTATCTTGTCGTTCTCAATGGTGACATGAGCCTGTCCGCCGTGAGCATGAATGACCATGTTTATTTCGGCCTCAAACATCGCGATTGCGGTACGTTTTACCACGGTGACCGGTACGCCGAGTTGTTGCAGTCTTTTTTTAATGTCTTGAGAAGCAGTACCGGCGCGTGAGAAATCATCGCCGCTTACATCGTAGTCAAATTGCATCAGCTTTCTTCCTGACCGTTACCTTTAATTCCTGCAGCGTACAATTTGCCACATGCTGGAAACATAGGAAGTTCTGTTTTGAAAACGGGAATATTGTTTTCCTGCGCAAGCTCTATTATTTCTTCTGTCGGTTCTTTTCCGCGCACGAAACAAACGGCGTCTATGTCCATAAGACTAGCAGTGCGAATCACCTGTACGTTCATAAGACCCGTGAGCAGAATGCCGCCATCGTGATAGAACGCCATTACATCGCTCATCATGTCTGAACCACATGCAGTCTTCACTTCTTTATCTGCTAAATCTTCGTGGCATGCAAATGTTCCGCCTACAACGGCCGCAGCCTGACGTATTGTCATATGTGTTCCTCCACAAACACTTTATTTTACCATGAAATGTGGAGATTCACAATCTAAAAAAAATATGCAAAGGGACAGCTTCTTTAAAAAAAAAGAACCTTACCGGTTTAAGGTAAGGTTTTTTGTCGCCCCCTGCAAGGATTGAACTTGCGACAGACGGATTAACAGTCCGTTGCTCTACCAACTGAGCTAAGGGAGCATTCTTGCGAATGTAGGTATGATAATATAGAAATATTCTTTTTTTGTCAATACGTATATGTATGCATTTAAAACATTTCTTGCTAAAAAAAACGGTAAAAGCAAAAAGGAATTTTGCACCTTTCCACTTTTACCGTTTACCTTCTTTCTACCGTCTACTTATTCAATATGAATTCGACACGGCGGTTCTTCCACCAGTTGTCTTTATCGCTGCGGGCAACGACAGGCTGTCTGCCGCCTCTGCCTACCGCGGTAAGGCGTGAACCGTCAACTCCGTATTTTATCAGCTGCTGCCGGACAAATTCCGCGCGAGACTGAGAAAGCGGTTCAAGCGGAATATTTCCGTTTGCCGCAGAAGTTTCTTCAGCTTCCGTGCCGCTCACATTGTTTGCATGTCCTTCAATGGTAACCGTATAATCCTTGAACTTATTTAAAATGTCGGCAATGCGTTTCAAAACGCGTACATTGTTGTCAACGACATTCTGCTCAAGGCCCTTGTTCACTTGGTCTGATTTAGGACCGGCTGCAACTTCAGCTGCATTCTTAAAGTCGGCATTGTTGCTGCGGAAAATAATTGAAGGAACCTGCATCTTGAGCACATCGCCAACGCGTATGACAAGAACATCGACACTGATTTGTCCTGTCACGGTGCTTGTCATGCCAAGCTCGTCAGTTGCGGTAAATTCATATGGGTAATCCATTGCAGACTGTACAAGCTCACCATTGTTGCCTCTGCCGTCCCAGATGATGCGCTCGGTAATCGTTGACTTTCCGCTTGTCTTCCAGAATGAATGCCCGTTGTTTGGATCCTTGATGGTGAATGACCAGTTCTTAAGTCCGGCAATGCTTGTTCCTTTAAGAAGAATGAACAAGTCATCATTGTTGCCGTCGTTGTCAGGGCTGAAATATTCCGGCTCTGTTGGAGAAATGCGGACTTTGAGCGCTGGCGGTGTCGCCGTGCAGATGAACGCTGAAGAAGAAGCGTCAACGACATTTCCCTTTGTATACACTAGATGCAACTTTGCGGCAAATGTTCCTTCGCCAACTTTTCCATCATCCTTTACGCCGTTCCAGACAAATGTAGCAGGAATATCCTTGCTGTCTTTTTCGGTCCACTGCTTTACGACAGAACCAGTTGCGGTGTCTACCACTGCAACTGTCCAAGAAGCAATGCCCTGTGCAAGTGAAACTTTTACGTTGAACTGCTGCGTGTCAAGAACACCGTCTCCGTTTGGAGAAATGCCATCTACAGCTGTGGTGATATATGCCTTTGTTTCGCGTGTATCAAGCACAATGTTGCCCAGTGTACTTGAACCTTTATTTCCTGCATCATCAGTAGATGAAACGGTAAGCGCGTATGTTCCGTTTGGAACAATGTTTCCGTTGTCGTCAGTGCCGTCCCAGCTGAAAGAAGGGACGCTGTCCTGCCAGACAAATGTCTTTACCGTACCCGTACTGCCCGTTATAGTGCCCGTCCATTTTGTACCTTTTGAACTTTTTGCAGTCACCGGCAAATCATCAAGATTGCCATCTTTGTCCGGAGAGAATGTCGTGTATGGAACAGAAAGGGTGATTTCAGGAGCCTGCGTGTCAAGCGCAAATGGCTGTGTGTCAGCCTTGGCAATGCTTCCATTCACCGACACGATTGTCAATGATGCAAAATAGGTGCCGTCTTTACATCTTGTATCGTCAAGGATCGTCTTTGCATTTTTGCTCAGACCGTTCCAGACGAATGACGCAGGAAGCGCTTTGTTTTCACTCAAGACCTTTACTGTTTCGCCTGTCTCAACGTTTACAATTGAAAGCTCATACGACTTCACGCCGCTCTGAGTTTTTACAATTGGGGTGAAAGAAATGGTATCCTGCACTTTGTCTCCATTTGGAGAGAAAGCAGAAAGAGAAGCGGTAAGAATAAGCTCTGTCTTACTTGTATCCATTGTGAACGCATCTGTGGTGACCTTTGCAGTATTGCCTGCTAAATCCGTTGCAGAAAGTTCATAATAATATGTTCCGTCCGGAGCAAGCTGTCCGCCGTCATCAGTGCCGTTCCATGTAATGAGCGAAGGCGCCGATTCACCAAATGAAAATTGTTTTACCACTTTACCGCTTGATGAAAGAATTCTTCCCGTCCACTCTTTTTCTACCGTTGTCTGCTGTGTAATAGAAACAGTGTCAAGGTTGCCGTCGCCGTCCGGAGAAAAGGTCACGCTGTTTGAGTCACCTTGTTTGTTAAGCCGGATTGTCGCGTTAGGAGGTGTATTGTCCATGACAAAAATTGGAGAGTTGAGCGGAACAGGTTCATAGCCGTTAAGATATGTTGCGGTAACTTGCGCCTGATACTCGCCTTCCGGAACCTTGTCTTTTCCGCCGTCACGATATCCGTCAAAGGTAATGACAGACGGAGCGCTGCCGGTGCCCGTAAATGTTCTGTATGTATTTCCTTTAGTATCATTGATTGCGACCTTCCATGAAGTCAAGGCATTGCTCTTTGACTCAGGAATTGGAATGGTCACGCTGAACGTCATTGTATCTTTTATACCATCACCGTTTGGAGAAAAATATCTGCTGCCCGTAATGGCAATGTTTGTAGCAGGTTTTTCACCTGAGTAAATGATGTTTGACATCTGCGCCGGGAGCGACACGTTGCCCGCGCGGTCTTTTGCGCTGATTTTGTATGTGTATACGCCGTCTGCCACCGTTGAGCCGCCGTCATCGGTACCGTCCCAGGTAACAGTGAGCGGTTCAGAATTTTCCCATTTGAAGGTGCGTACGATTTTTCCGGATGCATCAGTAATAGGAGCAACCCACAAGTCCTCACTGGAACCTTCCTGTGCAATGCGAAGAACAGCCTTTGCGCCTTCACCAAATATTTTCTCACTGTCGCTCAGCTGATGAATGGTGACCGTCGGTTCTGTATTGTCAACTATCACTTGCAGTTTTGAAGTGACTGCGGTGTTGCCGTTGTCATCGCTTGCGCTAAACTGATAGTAATATACTCCGTCCGGAGCAACAGAGCCATCGTCAAGAACGCCGTTCCATGTCACGGTCGCAGGAATAGTGACTCCCTGTTTTGGAGTAAACAATGATTTAAAAAACGTCTTGAAGGTAATGCGGTCAGGACGTTTTTCTTTGTTGCCAATTGTGCGGACGACTTTGCCATTTTCATCGCTGATGGTAAAGCTCCATTCGCTTACATATCGTTTTTCCTTTATAAGCAGCGGGACATTAAGCGTATCCTGCACACCGTCATTATTTGGTGAAATATAGACAGGCGCTTTTTCTGCAAATGAAGAAGCGGCAAATAAAATGAATACCGCCGCAAGAATATTTTTTTTCAGTGTCAATCTTTTCATCGTATACCTCATTCCTCATCGTTCCAAAGAATAATTTCTGGAGCAGCTGTATCTTTCATGCCAAGATTCATTGTCACTCCACCACTTATCGCCTGAATGCCGCCATACAAACGCTGCCATGCAGAAGACGCACATATCTCACTTTTTGCCCAGTCAGCATTTGCCTTTGAAATTCCGCTTGCATTGACTGCAAATTTTACCGCCAGACCTATAGAAGGCAGATTTACCTGGCAGCCGTCCGCAAGCTCGCGAATGTTTGCATTCCAACCTATCGACAGACGGACCATATCGTTGTACGTGCAGGCAAACGCAGTGTCAAACACAGCATTCTGGAAGAACGGCGCAGAAATGTCCGCACTGAATCCGCCGGACACCTTCTTGACAGTGAACAAAGTCGCAGCGAAAGAAACATGCGGCGTAACAATGCCAGGATAAGAAACATCAGCAGTAGTTCCGTCTATTCCGGTAACAACGTATCCCGCTCCGAGCGGTTTGCCAAGATTCATAAATGACACGCCCAACCGTGGATCTGTAAGGAATCCTATTTTTTTGAACAGATACAAAAGGCCGACATCCGCGCCAACGGTGAAATCGCTACCGTAGCCAAAATATGTTCCAAAATATGCATTGAGTCCAACATATAGTTGGTCAGTCACATCCTTTGAAACGCCTGCATGAATATTGATGCTGTTGCCAAGATTCATTGAAGGGAACGGAACAAAAAGTCCCTGAACAACAACAGTTGAAACGCACCATTTTGAAGGAATTATTGTTCCCAGCTGAAAGCCGCTTGCAATTTTATTTGTTGAAGTGTTTTCGGCGGTAGTATCGATGAGCATGGTGTAGCTTGCATCAGCAACGACACGCTGGTTAAGAGCCGTGACTGCCGGATTAAATGCAATGGATCCAGGTACTACCGTAAAGAGCGGACCGCCGCTTGCAGAACCGGCATCCGCAAGAAGGTTTGGCTCGGCAAGCCGGTATATGCTTTCTCCGCCAGCCGGTGGATTATACGCAAAAAGCGCAGACATTGCAGCCAATACAGCCGCAAACGCTATACATCTTTTTTTCATAAAATAATTCCTCCCTGTAATTAATAACAGTTGAATATATGGCTATAAGTATATAGAAAAAAAACGTAAAGTGCAACAAAAGTTACGCGGTAAGGAGGAAATGGAATTCATCCGTCTATAAAATGATTATTTTTTTTGAAGTGTTTCTGCCACTTTGTCGATGACACTATCGGGCGTGCTGGCTCCAGCCGTCAGGGCAACCGTTTCAAGGGCAAAGAATTTTTCAGGAATTTGAGACGCGTTTTCTATGAGGGCTGCGTTTGCACAGATTGACTGAGCAGTCTCATACAGTCGTCGTGTATTTGCGGAATTTTTTCCTCCTATGACAATGATTCCATCTGCTTTGCCGGCAAGTTCCCGGAGTGCGTTCTGGCGTTCCAACGTTGCGGAACAAATCGTATTGTACACAAGAAGATTCTTATTTTTTTCTTTGAGCGTCGATGCAATTTCTGCAAAACTTTCCGGACTGAACGTTGTCTGTGCAAGAAGCACCGCATTTTGCGGAACAGTGATTTCTGCAGCTTCAGCTTTATTCTGCACGACAACGACATGCGTCTCATCGGACACATTTGACGCGTACCCGGAAATGCCGGTCACTTCACCGTGATTCTTATCTCCGGCAATAATCACCGTGTAACCTGATGATGCCCATTTTGCAGCAAGCAGCTGACTTGCATGGACACGCGGACATGTCTCATCAAGCACTTTCACGCCACACGCAGTAAGTTTCTGCATGACCGCGGGAGTCGTTCCATGAGCGCGAATGACAACAACATCATTTTTTTCCAAAGAATCAACAGAGGATTCATCAATTACTTCAAGTCCCTTTGTCTTTAATTCATCAAGAACTGCCGGATTATGTATGAGCGGGCCGAGCGAAAAAATTCTTTTTTTTGAGACAGCAGGCATATTTTCTTTAAGCGCTTCATCTGCAGCAGATACAGCACGTTTAACTCCAAAGCAAAAACCAAGAACTGATGCCCGAATGACGTTCATTTATCCACCTCAAAGAGTCTTTTAAAAATTCAAAATAAAAAAAATCCATCCGCTGAACCTTGTTACAAGTTATTACGGATGGATTATCGCATTTACATTCTGCTAAAATTACTCAGCAGCAGGTATTTCAGAAACATTTGTATGCGCAGTTGTTTTCTTAGGACGCACACGATTTGCATTTTCACCAGGTTCCCAGTGGCGTCTCATCAAGGAGATGAAACCGGAGCTGATGTACATTGATGAATAGCATCCTGAAACAAGACCAACAGTCAATGCAAGAGCGAAGTCTTTGATGCTTCCAGTCGTAAAGATATACAGTGCGACAGAAGCAAACATTGTTGTTATTGTCGTGATAAGAGAACGGCTCAATGTATCGGTCAACGACTTGTCAAGAATATCGTTGAACTTCTTTGTGTTCATTGTCTTCATGTTCTCTCGCACACGGTCAAGAATAACGACTGTTGCGTTGATTGAATAGCCAACGATTGTCAGAATAGCTGCAAGTGTTGTCGTGGTAAATTCCATCTGCGTCCACACAATGAACGTGAACATGATGAGCGTATCGTGGCAAAGAGCCATGATTGAACCAAGGGCAAAGTCCCAGTGGAAGCGAATTGTAGCATACAGCCAGATGAGCACCATCGTTGCGACAACAAGCCAAATTGACTTGCTTACAAGAGACTGCGAGAACTGCGAGCCAACGTAGTCAGTCTTTACGATTGCAACATTGTCAACGCCAAATGCTTTCTGCAGCGAGCTTGTAATGTCCTCCTGAAGAGATTTATTTGTATCTTCTGAATCGGTAACACCAACACGAATCTGGAAGTCAGGGTCGGTGTCTGTTCCAAGAGCTTTTACGTTTACGCCACTGAAAGCGCCAAGCGCATTGCGAACTTGATCAACCGTTGCAACATCAGCTGAACCGGTGTCGTTGATGACATAGACACGGAACGGAGTAGCTGAAAGCACTGCGGAAACAGCGTTGTTCGTGTAGATGCCGTACGAGTCCACATCACCAGAATTAAGTACGTTTGCAGTAATACCTTCCACACCGTTCAATCCTTCTGCAAGTTTTGAAATGGTAGGATACTGTCCATACGCGAACGTCTTTGTCTCGTTGTCCGCGCCAACACCGCTGATGACAAGCTCGAAACTTGTTCTTGACGTGTTTGCCGTAACCTGTGCGCTGCCATTGTATGTAAGTTCCATTGCTGTTGGAGCGATGCGCACTTCTTCAATGAGACCCGGTTTGAAGTCAATGCCGAAGTTGATTCCTTTTGTGCAGAGACCCACAATGCCGCTTATAATAAGCAATGCGCTGAAAATAGCACAGCCGAGAAATGCTTTACTGAATTTAATAGTCTTTTTCATTATTTGACTCTCCAGCTGATACTTATATTTTTCTTATGAACAACTTCAGTGCCAAAATCAAACATAAGTCGTGACACCACAAGTGCGGTGAACACAGATGAAATAACACCGATTGCAAGGCTGACTGCAAATCCCTGGATGGAGCCTGTTCCGAGCTGTGACATGAAAATTGCCGCGATGAACGTAGTAATGTTTGAGTCCATGATTGCCCAGAAAGCATTGTCAAATCCAGCAGCAATTGACGCCGCCCTGTCTTTGCCGAGAGCACGTTCCTCTTTGATACGCTCAAAGATAATGACGTTTGCATCGACTGCCATACCGATGGTAAGAATCATACCGGCAATAGAAGGCAGTGTGATGGTAAGGTTGAACGCGCTCAGAATGCTGAACATAATATACAAGTTAAGAATCTGTGCGACACAAGCGTTGATGCCTGCGCCCTTATAATAAATGAGCATGAACAGCAGAATTGCAGCAAGACCGATTGCAAGGGCCATGAAGCCCTGGCGAATTGCAGTCTTACCAAGCGAAGCGCCGATGACCTGCTGACTTTCTACAGAGAGCGGAACATCAAGCCATGCAGTCTGCAGAACTTTCTGAAGATTGCGCGCCTCTTCCTGATTGAATCCTGTGATTGCAACCTGTCCGTTTGGAATTGCCGTTTTGATGCTTGCATATGATTTAATCTTGTTGTCGCTTACAATAGCAAGACCTTCATTCACATGGTCGCCGGTAAATTTGCCAAATATCTTCGCGCCTTCTTCATCAAGTGTAAATTCAACCTGCGGCTTGTTGGTGACGCTTTCAGAACCTACCATTGCAGATTTAATATGTTTGCCGTCAAGAGCGATTTCTTTCTTAACAGCAAGATATCCCATGCGCTGGTCAAGACCGTAATCGTCCTTTGTATACAAGCCGAGCACTTCATCGTCTGCAGGAATGATTGACGGATCAATGAGATTGCCCTGTGAATCAAAGGTGCTTTCCGGATGAGATGCAAAATAGACTCTGAAAGCTTCTGTTGCATCGCTGTCCACCAGGCGGAAGTTCAAGATACCACGGCCCATGATGATTGAGTTAATCTGGTCTGCCTCAGCGGCGCCTGGAAGCTCAATATAGATGCGGTCTTCGCCCTGCTGGCGGATAACCGGTTCGCTCAAACCGAATTTATCAATACGGCTGGAAAGCGTCTCTATTGCCTGCGCCATAGCCGTCTTGCGGAGTGTTTCTGTATCAGTGCCATTTTCAGAGCCTTCCTGCGCTTTGACAACGGCGTCAAGATCAGCCTTTACAATGACGTTCATACCGCCGCTCAAGTCAAGGCCGAGCTTTACGGAATTCTTGTAGTAGTTCTTTGCCTTGAGAATGCGGTCGCGATACCGTGTCTCAATAAGGGAAGTCAGCTCCTCTTTTGAAAAAGAAGTGACTGCGTCTTTAATGGTCATAGGTGAAGGGATTTTTTGTTCCTTCAGCTTAAAATTCTTTACGGCAGCATCCTTAAGCCATTTCTGATCTTTTTCCAGAACTGTATCAGGTGTTGCATTTACTGCGGCTTTCAGTGCATTGACATCCTTTAATGCCTGCGCACTTGAATAGTCCTTAATCTTTTCAAGCGATCCAAGCGCAAGTGCCTGCATTTCTTTTGGGGTACGCACATACCAGCTGATTGACGGCCAAAGGAATGCAAAGCAGACAGCAAGGACTGCAAGAATAATAAAAAGACGGCTCTTTTTACTCATCTTTCTTTGCTCCAGCTTTTTTAGAAGACGTATCTTTTTCTTTTATTGCTTCTGCAATTTTATCTTTATTTGCCTTTTTTCCAAAGAGACTAAAACCTTTCTTTTCATTAGAAGTTTCAGCAGCAGCTTCTACAGGCTTGTCCACAATGACTGTCGCGATTGCGGTACGATTGAATTCAATTTTTGCATTGTCATCGACTTTGACGACAACAGTCTGCTCTTTTGTTGAGCTTACTACGCCGTGAATTCCACCGATGGTCACAACTTTATCGCCCTTCTTGAGCGCGGCAATCATCTTCTCCGTCTCCTTCTGCTTTTTGTTCTGCGGACGGATCATAAAGAAATACATGATGACAACAATCAGAATGAGCGGAATCATCATGGTGAGACCGCTATTGCCAAACTGACCCTGACTGGCATTCTCACCTTCGAGTAATAATGGAATAAAAGACATACTGTTTTCCTTCCTTAAATTTAAAATTATATAGGTTAGTAAGAATATCATTTATTATGTAGCGTGGCAAGAGGTTTTTCAGGCGGACAATTTTACTTGTTTATGAGAGAATCGAGTTCTGCGTTGCGTTTTAGAAGAGCTGCATCTGTCGGGTTAAGGGCGACAACCTGCTTAAGATAATACTGCGCCTTGCGCCAGTCTTTTTTTGCATAGTACATTTCGTACAGGCGGTACAGGGCGTCTTTGTTGCGTGGATTGGAAGTAAGGCTGGAACGCAAGTCGTTGAGCACGGCCTCCTCGTCGGCTTCAAAGAAACTTCTTTCATATAGAAGAAAACTTTTCATACGCGCATTTGCAGAAGGAAGCAGGTTGTCTATAAGACGTATTCCTTCCGCCTTTCTGCCGAATGCGACAAGCACTTTGAGATGGAGCTGCTGTGCGTTTTCATCAGACGGTGACGCGGCGTACAAGTTTGATGCGATGCGGTTAGCCTCGTCATTTTTTTTCAGGGCAAGACAAATGTCAACTTGGTTATACAGCACTGACTGCGGGCAATCTTTTCTTGACAAGAGCGTGCTGTTTACGGCATACGCATTGTTGTAGTCGCCTACTTTCATCAGCTCGCTGACACTGATTATTTTTGCATCAAGGCTGTCTTTGTCTACCGTAAGAATTTGGTTTGCAAAAGTGAGCGCATCTCTGTCGCCGATTTTCATATTTGCAGAAGAAGCAAGTTGCGCCGCAAATACAAGGACGGACAAGTCATCGGGATACAGAGAAAGTGCCTGTTCAATTGTCGCTCCGGCTGCGGTTGTATTTTTATTCCAGTCGCGTTGTTGTCTTGCACGGAGCAGCAGATAGTCACGGTTGGGCGCGTTTGTACGTGCATACATGTCGAGCAAGGCAGACGCCTTTATGAAATCTCCCTTGTCCATAAGAATCCGCGCCCTAAAAAGGACAAAACGGGCATTTTCAGGTTCAATCTGGAGCACCTGGACAATGTACTGTTCCGCTTTGTTTTTATCCCCAAGTTCGTATGCAGTTTCAGCGCACAATTCAAGCACAGGCACATTCTGCGGATACTGCACAAGGAGCCCCTCACTTTTTTCAAGCGCCACATTGCTTCGTCCGGACCGCCGGTATGCGTCAGCGCGGGCATACTGAATTTCAAGATTTTCCGGCGCAAGGTTGAATGCCGCGGAAAAATAAGAAAGCGAGTCGTCCGCACGGTTTTGCCGCCGGAGCAACACTCCCATAAGATAGTTTGCAAGGACGGAATCAGGGCGCATCTCAAGCGCAGTAGAAAGCGCGGCATTTGCGGAACTATAATAATCTGAACGGACATCGGACGTAAGCAGCACGAGAGACGGAAGCACAAGCGTCAGAAAATCAGTGTTGCCGGTGCTTGAGTCATAGATGCCGCGACGAGCGCTGTCAATTGCACCAAGATACGGCGTTGAAGAAGCAACTTCCGGAGCTTCCCACGCGACATTCATTGACGGATACACAATCTTCATCAAATTGACAGCCACCGCAAGAAGCACACGCTCGTTTTCCTGGTACTCAGCATCGTTTGTTTTATACAAAGCGGCGGCGGCTTCACGCAGGGAATCAGGAGAACCGGTTTCCACAAGGTCGACAGTTTCCTTTTTTATGGAAGCAAAATATGAGTGCGACGTTCTCTTTGGCACAGGAATTGAAACTGCCTCCGATGTGTCAGGAACATACGGTTCACCGGCGCTGTTGGCATCTTCTATTTTAGAAGTGCTTTTGCATGAGAAAGATAAAATGAGCACAGCAAGAAGAACGGCAGCTGTGTGCCCGGCGCGTATCAGTTGGAGGTTCCTCCCGACTTCAGTGCATCAGTGCCGCCAGTTGTTTGAACAGGAGCGTCTTTTTCCACAGAAGCAGGTTTATTGTCATCGTCATCACTTTCAACAAGTGAATCATCCTGCAGATACGGAAACTGCTTGTGGTGTGTCTGCTGCCACAGGAATATGACTACAAGAGACAATCCGCAGACGATGAGAATGAACGGCCATGAAAGCAGAAAAAACCGCGCGAAAGAAATTCTTATCACGTGCAGCGAAAAGAGCAGGAAGAATCCGCCGAGTACAACAAGCGTAACCGCCGGAAAGAAATAGACCGTGCGAATACGCTTCATTTTATAAAATCCTGCGGGAAAGAGCGCAATGCCAGAAGAAATGACTATGAGCGGCCAGAATTCTTTCATCGTATATGGAATAATCTTTGTGTCGGTGCACAGCGTCACCAGTCCCGACAGTATAAATGCCAGACCGAAGAAAAGCGACACGCTGTTGCGCGTAAAGGCAAGCGACATGTACAAGCAGACCGTTCCCATGACAAAGAGCACAACGGGACGGAGTACAAATATTTTATCCGCCACAGTATAGACTTTTATGCAGAGAAAAATTCCGGCAAGCACAAGCACCATTCCTACGGCAAGAAGTATATTCTGCCGCACCGTTTTTTTTGTCTGCGGAACTTTTATGAATTTTCTATCCTTTGGTGGTTTTATTTCGTTCATTTCAATGCCTCCCATATGTTGATTTTTTACAGTGCAAATTATCTCAGCATACAATTTATTAGAATACACCAATTCATGGGTTCTTGCCAATAACTCGGCGCTCTGCTACAATTATTATATGTCTCATACGCTCAATATGACGCTTCATGCGCTGGTGATTTTATTTTTCTTCTGCACTGCTATTTCCTGCTCAAAAAAATCAGGAATGCAACGCCAGACTGCCGACTCGCGCGAATATCAGGCGCAGCAACAGCAATTGCAACAGCTGCTCCAACAGAAAACACTGAGCAACGAAACACGGTATGCTCTGGTGAACCGCATCGCAAACAACATGCTGTCTGTAAAAGATTACAATTCGCTCATCCTCTTTCTTACCGGATGGGTCGATTCACACCCGGACGACATGTACGATTCCTACTGGCTGCTCATGACCGCATATGCATATCTTGAGAACAACGCGGAACCTGTTGCCGAATATTACTTTGAGCGGATTATCAAGAATTATGACGATCTCATGGTGCAGGGAAAGTCAGTGCATTTTCTCTGTCTGCAGCATCTTATCCAGATAAGCACTTCCCCGGCAAACCGCATCTCTTACTTCAACCAGCTTATCAGCAGGTTTCCTAACGATGTGAGCATTACGGAACTGTATGAGCGTCTTGCGCTTGAGTATGAAAAAGAAGGCGAATGGGACCAGGCAATTAAATCATACCAGCTTTTTCTTGAACAGGACGATGCTTCCACAATACAGATTTCGGGTATTCCTGATGCGTATGCAAATGCCAAGCAACTTGTTGACTTCAACAATTCACCAAAAGACTGGACGTTTGAAACGCTTGACTCTCTGGTGAGTGCGGTAAAGACGGCAATTTCAACGTATAACTACAAGGCGCTTGACAGCTACAAGTCAAAGGTCAACTTCTTCGCAATGTCGTGGAGACAGGACGAAACCGCAACAAATTCCCTTGAAAACTTTTCAATCGGCTCATTTATGGGCGGAAACAGAATCAGATACAGTCCTACGCTTGACGAGGCTTCTTCACCTACAGAAGCGTATCTGCGCACAACGGGCTGGAGCCAGTATGTGACCACGTGGTATCTCTACTTTAGAAAGGTGAATTTTCCTGCCGACCCTGACATCCACGGACGCTGGGAATGGGCGGGCATTTACTTTGGTGAAAAGCTGTAATGCGCTGCAGAACAGTTCTTTTCGTACAAACACTTCTCTTTTGTTCCGCGCTTTGTTTTGCGGCGAACACGGCTGACACTTCCGCTTCCGCAGGACAAATCAATGTTCCCGCGCAGCAGAATGCACCTTCCGCAGGACAAGGCAACGCTCCCGCGCAGCAGAATGCAGCTTCCGCAGGACAGGGCAACGCTTCCCCGCAGCCGCAGAAGGAAGCACCTTCCGCAGGACAAATCAACGCTCCCGCGCAGCAGACAGACGCCCCGCAGGAAGAACTTGTGGACAGCGATGACCTCATCTTAAACGAAGCAGCTCCCGAACAAACAGGCAGCGATGAAATACATTCCGGTGAGCCGGAAGAACCGCTTGGAACGGTAATTCCTGACGCAGCACGCAAAACGCTTGAAATAGACGGCGCAGACAACAGCCTGACCGCTGCATACCGCACGCGATACCTCACCAATACCGGCAAACAGCGACTGGCAAAGGCACTTGCAGATTCAGCACCGTACCGCCCGTACATACGGCAGCAGCTCGAGGCGGCCCACCTTCCGCTCATTCTGCAATATCTTCCCATTGTTGAGTCAAATTATAAACCTTCAGCAGTTTCCAGGGCAGGCGCAGTAGGAATCTGGCAGTTCATGACAAACAGCATGGCTCCCTACCTCAAAAAAAATGCATGGTACGACGAGCGGCGCGATCCGTGGAAATCGACAGACGCAGCAATTGCAAAACTTGGCGCCAATTATGCCATGTTTGGTGACTGGGCAATCGCAATCGCCGCGTACAACTGCGGCGCAGGCGCAATGACACGCATCACCAAGAAAAATCCCGGCAAAGACTTCTGGTATCTTGCGGAACACGGACTGCTGAGAAACCAATCGGCGCAGTATGTTCCCCAGCTGCTGGCCATAGCGGACATTGTGGAAAATGCAGAATACTATGGCGCAGTGGAAATTGGCGCCGCTGACAAAATAATTGAAGACCTGCCGGTTCAGGAATTTGACTACGTCACCGTCGCAGGAATGCTGAGCCTCAACCAAATTGCTCAAGTGACCGGCATTGACAGAGAAACTGTTTTCCTGCTCAACCCCGCACTCTTTAGAAACTGCACGCCGGCCCGCATGACATATGACGTGCGCTTTCCCAAAGGTAGCGGAGAACAGGCTGAGTCAACGCTTAAAGACCACGGCGTGGCAACTGACGCAGTGACATACACCATAAAGCAAGGCGACTCGCTGTGGGCTTTATCACGCAAATACGGCATCACGGTGCAGGACCTCTGCGATGTCAACAACATAAAGGAATCAAGCATTTTGTCTATAGGACAGACACTTATTGTGCCGATATTTAAAGAAGGAAAATAACGCACGTGCGGAGAAAAGCCATGAAACGAATTAAAACAGTCCAAGCAATTTCTTTATTCCTTATATTACAATCATTTACAATAAACGCACAAACAGCGTCTCAAGAATTTATACGCAGCGAGGACGCGTACGCCCAAAGGATGGCATCAGGAAGCGAAGCCGTCGATGAAAAGTCGGCAATGCTCAAGTCGAGCAGCACCATCAACTGGACAAAGGGTACATTCAGTTCTGAAGTGAGCCTGAATATTGAAAAGGCAGGAATTCCTATGCCAAGCGGCAAAAGTTCAGCAGTGAACCGCATACAGATGGAACTGCCGGTACTCATAAAAGACCCGCTGCTGTCACTGTACGTTGACGACACGCAGACAATCGGCGACCTCGTGCTCCAAGGAACATTCACTCTGGAAGAACTTTCGCACATCATCGCTGAAGGCAAACAGACGCCCGCATACTTTGGACAGTCAGGCATTGACTTGCAGACTTCGCACATTATCAGGCTGCAGGACCTTGGTTCGCGTCTTGTCAAACACCACACTCCGTACACCATCAATTCGCCAATCGAGCATATTGCTTCACGGGCATACAGCGGCATCATCATCGATGCACGCGGCACGCTTCCCGTACAGGGTGAATTCACCTCAAGCAAAGTCGATCCCTGTCTCTTCCCGCGTGTATACGACGAGGGCATGGACCTGGTTTACGAGCGCAACATGGTTGACCCTGACATCGCGAAGAAGCAGAACATCATCTACTACGGCAGCAACGACAGCAAGGAAGCATACAAAGACCGCACAGGCAAAGACCCGCTCTGGATTACCGCAAGAAAGGTATACGGCGTAAACAGATGCGACCCCGTCATATCGCATGACGACTATCTGCGCATCGCCACCGTTCCTGCAAACCTCAAGCTGCTCCAGCAGGGCAAAGTTGTCATTCTGCTCGACAAAGACCAGCTTGTGCACGCCGTGAGCGCCCCTGAAAAAAATAAGGCGTACTATCTTGCATACATTAAACTCAGAAACTATTTCGTGACAAACGTTGTTCCCGACACCGTTGTCATTCCGTCACCAACCGGCATCAAAATTCTCATGGAAAACCTCAAATTCATTGCGGACTCTCCTGAACTTCTGCCGGAGGAACGACCGCGCATCTCTACAATAGCTGAATCGCTCAAGTCAATCATTTCGACCGGAAGCGACTACACGATTCTTGTTGAAGGACATACCGCGGACGTAAAAAAGCCAAACGGCCAGCTCATTCTGAGCATTCAACGCGCGCAGGCAATCATCAACGCGCTTGTTGGAGAAGGTGTTGACCGCACGCTCTTTACGTACAAAGGGTACGGCGGAACAGTGCCGCTTGCGTCAAACGACACTCCGGAAGGAAGGGCTCAGAACAGACGTGTTGAAATCACCGTCATGCCAAAGTCAAGCTACGTTCAGTATAAATAAGTCTGCGCCCGTTCCAGTCGTTGCCACCAAACACCTTTCGTGATATACTTCGCCCATGAAGAGTAAAAAGTTTATTCCAATCATGGTCCTTGCAGCCACCGTGCTGCTTGCTGCGTGTTCAACAAAAAATCAGACAGCGCTTACTTCAAGCAATCCTTTTGTTGAAGAAATCAGTCCTTTGCAAATTGGACGCCTTACCCCTGTAATCATCAGGTTTACAAAAGCACCTGCCTGTCTGCCACAGGAAGCTCTCTCGCTCTCTCCTGAGCAGGACGGTTCATGGGCTATGCAGGACGAACAGACTGCCGTTTTTACGCCGGCCGTTCCGTACAAAGGCGGCATCAGACTCACACTGAGCGCCAACTGTGCAAAAATGTTCGGACAGGAAAACAGTGACAAAAATTTCACCATGAAATTCTTTGTCGCCGATCCGTCATACTCAGTAGCCTTTGACGGTCTTGAGGTGAATGACGAGTCAACCGGATTCGTGCTTGGCGGAACAGTCACGACAGACATTCCGCTCTCACCGGCGCAGATGGGAAAGATACTCACCGTAAAGACTGGCAAATCGCTTTTTGCAAAGAAGCTCCCCGTTGAGTGGGACAACGACACCAAGTCATCGTCCCACCACTTCACCGTAAAAAATATTGAACAGTACCAGAAGGAACGCACCGTCACCGCTTCATGGAACGGCAAGGCGCTCGGCCTCTCACGTGCAAAAGACAGCATTATGCACGGCGAAAAGACTTACCTCATTCCTTCTTCAGACTTGTTCACGGTCATGAATGTAGATACATCAGCTCAAGACAAAATTGTAGTGAGCTTCTCAAAGCCTGTTGACACCACTCAGGAATTCTGCAGCTTTCTAAAATATGAAAAACGCGCCGGCGGCAGCGATACGGCTGTTACGGCATCAATCCGCAAGAACGTTGTCACTTTGTACAACGATTCAAACTGGAACGACATCTCAGAGCTTAACATCACCAAGCAGGTAAAAAGTTCAGACGGCATATATCTTGCAGCCCAGACAAAAGTGACGCTTTCAGAAGACTGGGATTTGCCGGAAGTCCGTTTTGTCACCGATGGAAATATTCTTCCTTCTTCACAAGGAACGACGCTTCCTATCTCAACGAAGAACTTGAGCGGCGTCATCGTGCAAGCATTTAAAATCTACGACCAGAACATCATTCAGTTTCTGCAAGTCAATGACCTTGACGGCAACCAGGAACTTTACCGCGTTGGCGAACCGGTATGGACAAAAGACATTGACATTCCCTGGGACAATTCCATGCAGAATAAATTTGTTTCCCGCGGAATTGATTTGTCAGAACTTGCAAAAAAATATCCGGGGGGAATGTTCCAGATTAGGATCACCTTCCGCAAGAATGATATAAAATATGTGTGCCACAACGGACACGGAGATTTCTCAAATTACGAAATGCCGCCTGTTACATTCAACGACGGTTATTCATCCGGAGAAAAAAGCTGGTGGGACTACTACGACAATATGTCGTATGATGAGCAGGAGTCGTTCTGGACATACCACAATGATCCGTGCCACCCGGCATTTTATCTTGAACGGTACAACAGCAACATAAACATTGCCCGCAACATTCTTATTTCAGACGTGGGCATCATGGCAAAAGCCACAACGAGCGGTAAGCTCTACGTGACTGCGGCAGACATCCGCACTGCAGCTCCTATTGCCGGCGCGGACATTACACTCTACTCATTTATCGGCAAACAACTTGTCTCTGCAAAAAGTGATGTAAACGGTTCAGTGGTTTTCCCACTCGACTACGATAGAAACAGCATGTTTGTCACCGCGACATACAACAAGCAGACATCTTACCTCAAGCTGTCCGAAAGCACCGGCCTGAGCACAAGCAATTTTGAAATAGGCGGCGAACATGGAAAGAACGGCGTAAAGGGATTCATCTACGGCGAGCGCGGCGTATGGCGACCCGGCGACACACTCTATCTCACCTTTGCGCTTCAGGATTTAAAGAATACGCTTCCGGCAAACATTCCTGTTTCATTTGAAATGCAGGACCCGATGGGACGCGTCACCGAAACAAAGACGCTCACTTCGTCAGTAAACGGATTCTATCCGATTGAAACAAAGACAACACCCGATGCTCCTACAGGGCTTTGGCAGGCACGTGTAAAAATCGGCGGACAGACATGGACACAGTCAGTGCGCGTTGAAACAGTTGTGCCAAACAGACTTTCTGTCCAGCTTAAAAGCGACAAGCCATATCTTGCTGCCAGCAACAACCACTTCACGCTGAGCGGTTCATGGCTCAACGGAGCGCCTACCCCTCATTACCATGCGGATGTTTCCGTTATCTTCACTGACGCGGCAACAAACTTTGACGGCTACAGCGAATACACCTTTACAAACCTCTCCCGCTCAGTCACCGCTTCACGCCAAACAATTTGGGAAGCTGAACTCGGCGACAATTCAGAAGCTGACATAAACGTTGACCTTGACGCAGGCAACAACCTTCCGGGTATGCTCTACGCTCATTTCACGTCACGCATATTTGAACCGACAGGCATGTTCTCTACAGAACAAACAACATATAAATATTCTCCTTTTGAAGAATACGTCGGCCTTAAACTGCCAAAAGGTGATGCAACACGCGGAATGCTTCTTACCGATGAGGATCACACCGCTGACGTTGTGGTGCTCACCCCTGACGGCAAACCGGTACAAGACACATCGCTTACCTACTCCATCTACAAGCTGGAATGGAAATGGTGGTGGGAAAAGGACGCGCTCACTTCAGCATCGTATGTCGACGACGATTCCTATTCACGCATTGGTTCCGGAAAAATAAATGTCAAAAACGGAAAAGGCTCATTCACCTTCCAAGTGAAATATCCAGAATGGGGACGGTTCATGTTTGTTGTCTCTGACGGAAAATCAGGACACAGCGCATCAAAGATTGTATACATTGACTGGCCGGGCTGGGCAGGACGCGCGCAGGAAGAAGGAACAGGCAGCGCTTCAATGCTCACCCTCATCTGTGACAAGCAGAACTACACCGCAGGAGAAACGGCATCGGTTACCTTCGCATCATCTGAAGGAGAACACGCGCTGGTCACCATAGAAAAATCCGGCGAAGTGTTCAAGCAGGAATGGATACAGACGACAAAAGGCACGACAGTCTATAAACTGCCGCTCACCGCATCCATGGCGCCAAACATATATGTTCACCTCTCGCTTTTACAACCGCATCTACAGACGGGGAATGACTTACCTATCAGGTTGTATGGCGTTGTTCCAATAAAAGTTGATGATCCGTCAACAAAAATCACTCCAGTCATTCAGACGCCGGAGGAATATCATCCTAATGAAAAGGCAACCGTAACTGTTTCAGAAGCAAGCGGACGTCCGATGACATACACGCTTGCAATTGTTGACGAAGGTCTGCTTGGACTTACGGGATTCAAAGCTCCAAATTTGCGCGATGAATTCTACAAGAAAGAAGCATCGGAAATCGTCAACTGGGACATCTACCGCTATATCATGAATGCATACAGCGGCAAACTTGAAACACTCATCTCAATCGGTGGTTCTGAAGATGGAGCCGATGACCGCGAGAGAAACTCAAACCGCTTTGCGCCGGTAGTAAAATACTACGGACCGTTCACCATTGCTGCAGGTCAAAAGAAAGACACAACATTCACCATGCCACAATACATTGGTTCAGTGCGTGTCATGGTTGTGGCCGGGATCAAAGGCGCATACGGAACTGCGGAAAAGAAAGTGCCGGTAAAATCAGACCTCATGGTTCTTCCTTCGCTGCCGCGTACATTCGGTACAAATGAAACTGTAAACGTACCGGTGACGGTATTCAACGGAACTGACAAACTGCAACATGCCATCGTGCAACTTTCCGCTGACGGCGCAATCAACGCAATGGTCATCCATACCATTGATGTTCCGGCAAATGGAAACAACACCGCTGAATTCAAGATAAACACAACAACTGCGGGCAAAGCAAACATAACTGTTCTTGCAAAAGGAGCAGATATCCGTGCAACAAACACAACGGCAATCACGGTGCAGTCACGCGGCGTACCGGTCACTTATCAAAAGGTGTTCACTATTTCTCCTGGAAAAGAATACAACGCTTCAGTGCAGACTCCTGGCGAAAAGAATTCAACATCGACTCGTGTCGAACTTTCAGTGCTGCCGCTTATCAATCTGTCCACCAGACTTTCATACCTCATCACCTATCCACACGGATGCATCGAGCAGATCACTTCCGGCGGATTCCCGCAGCTGTATATTCCGGACATTGTAAAACTTTCTCCTGCCGAACTCGATGAAGTAAAGAGAAATGTCATGTCCGTGATTGAACGCTATCCGACATATCAAACTACATCAGGCGGCTTTGCATATTGGCCGGGCAACAGGGAACCTTCCGCATGGGGTTCATGCTATGGCGCGCACTTTATTCTTGAAGCGGAAAAATGCGGTTACAAAGTTCCTGACACTATAAAAGAGCCTCTCCTTTCATGGATTGCAAATTCTGCGTCCACTTGGACCGACTCGAATAACGATGATTATACTGACGTGCAGGCGTACAAGCTGTATGTCCTTGCCGAAGCAGGGAAACCTGATGTAGGCGCAATGAACCGTCTTCTGAACAAATCTGACCTTTCTGATGAAACGCGGTTGCTGCTTGCTTCCGCCTATGCACAGGCTGGCAAAATAAGCACCGCTCAGACCATTATTTCAAAAGTGCCTGACCAATCATCCGGAAAGAGCAGAAATACCGGAGGTTCATTTAATTCCTCTTGGAGAAATGTCGCACTTGAACTTTTTGCAGCGCGCATCATGAACAACGGACGCACGGTATCTAAGTATGCAAAAATTATTGCAGACGGTCTTTCTTCAAGCGACTGGTTCAGCACACAGGAAACTGCATGGTCGCTCATGGCAATCCTTCCTTACTATAAGAATCAGGCAGCCGGAGCAAGCAGTTTCACTATCACTGCGCTCGGGAAGACATACAACGGCTCCATCACAAACGGAACGACAATCACTGAAATTGGTTCAGGTCCGGATACAACTCAGAAGGCGACAATAAACAATACCGGCAGCACAACTTTGTACGGTGTGCTTACTGCCACCGGCATGTCACTTCCTGGAACTGAAACAAAACAGAATCTTACGCTCAACATGTCTGTATCCTACAAAAATGAAGCTGGATACATCATCAATCCGACTGACATAAAACCGGGCGACTCATTCTCCTTCACCGTAAGGCTGGACAACAACTCTTACGACAAGATAGAAAATGTCGCGCTCACCATTCCGCTGCCAACGTGCTGGGAACTGAGCAATGACCGTGTTGGCCTCTTAAATTCCAGCTACGACGATTCATCAAATTCACCGTACACATACCAAGATATTCGAGACGATGCGGTGTATACCTACTTCAACATAGATAGCAACGAGACAAACTACTACACGTTCTACGCAACTGCAACGTACACCGGCAATTACTACATACCGGCAATCCATGCTGAAGCAATGTACGACAATGACATACGCGCGGTTCTGCCTGGAAAAAATGTCACTTCGCTTAAGTAAAAAAAATTGTATTCTGTCTGCAGTGCTGACGCTGCTTATTGCAGTTTGTATGTGTATTCCGCTTGTTTGCATCTCGCAGACAGGCGGTCCGTACTCATACGCGCTGTATGACAAAGATGGAATGCTCATCGGTGCAACAGTTGCCGCTGACGGTCAGTGGCGCTTTGCACCGGGAGCTGTTCCGCAAAAATTTGAAAAGTCAATCATCACTTTTGAGGACAAACGATTTTATACACATCCGGGAATTGATTTCTCTGCCGTAATACGAGCCATTGCCCTTAACACAAAATTTCACCGCGTTGTCTCCGGTGGTTCAACAATCACCATGCAGACAGCGCGTATCCTTGAGCACAATAAAAAACGAACACTCACGCAAAAAATAAACGAAGCGCTGCTTTCGCTCCTTTTGGAATTCCGCTACAACAAGAAAGATATTCTTGAGCTTTATTCAGCAAACGCGCCTTTTGGCGGAAACGTCATCGGACTTGAAGCAGCTTCATGGCGATACTTCAACAGACCGCCAGCTTCGCTTACTTGGGCAGAATCGGCAACACTTGCGGTACTGCCAAACCAGCCATCGCTTGTGTACCCAGGCGCAAATAAAGAAATTCTGCTTGCTAAAAGAAACAAGCTGCTTGCAAAGTTATACGAGTCACATTCATTTTCGCGCGAAACGTACGAACTTTCTCTTGAAGAGCCGCTTCCTGACAAACCGTATCAACTTCCAGAGACAGCGCCTCATTATTTCGCATACATGAAACGGCAGTCAAACGCAAGCAATAAAATATATTCCACAATCAATGCCGCTTTGCAGAAGAACGCATCGCAAATTCTAGAACGATGGTCGCTTCAGTTTTCAAACAGAGGAATTCAAAATGCGGCGGCGATAATCATTGACACAAAGACAGAAGCTGTTCTGGCTTACTGCGGAAACACTGGATTTGAGGGGCGCAACAGCAGAACACGTGATGTAGACCTCATTCAATCCCAAAGAAGTTCCGGCAGCCTTTTAAAACCTTTTCTCTTTGCCGCACTGCTCGACAACGGTTCATTGCTCCCCGACCAGCTTGTCGTTGACATACCCACAAGAATCGGAAGTTACAAACCTGATAACAATGTGCCAATTTATCGCGGCGTCGTTCCTGCTTCTGAAGCCTTGTCCCGTTCACTTAATATTCCCGCAGTACGTGAACTACGCGAATATGGCATTGCAGCTTTTCTTGACTACTTGAAACAATGCGGCTTTTCAACACTCACCAGAAACGCCGATGAATACGGACTTCCGCTCATTCTTGGTGGCGGAGAAATCACACTCTATGAAGCGACAAGAGCATATTCGCGTCTTATGAAAAAAGCATGTGGCGAACAGTGCAATTTTCCTGCTTCATCGGGCGCCGCGTATCTGACGCTTGATGCGCTTCAGAAAGGAATTCGTCCTGATGACGAGGCGCTCTGGGAATCTTTTGCAAATGCAAAAAAAATTGCATGGAAAACAGGAACAAGCAGCGGGTACCGTGACGCGTGGGCAATCGGCACCACGGCAGAATATACAATCGGTGTATGGATAGGAAATGCCGAAGGGCAAGGCAGTCCTGATCTTAAAAGTATTTCCACCGCAGCTCCGGTACTTTTTGATCTGTTCACCATTCTCCCAAAGACTCATTGGCCGGAACCTCCCTACGAGGACCTTGTGCTTGAAAAAGTATGTGTTGACTCAGGATTTTCTGCGGGAGCAAATTGTGAAAAAACAAAAAATATTCTCCGTCCAGCACATTCGCCTGAACCAAAAATGTGTCCATACTGCAAATTACTGTCTCTTACTCCCGATGGAAAATATCAGGCGACAGTAGAGGATTTAAGTGACAGCCGCTATGCAGGAAAAATGCCGCTGATGAAAAAATATTTTATTCTTCCTCCGGCTGTCGAGCATTGGTATGCAAAACGAGCACTCAATTATCACAAAGTTCCAAAACGTATTCCGGGACACAACTCAACAGACAGCAACGAACTTGCCATTGTCTTTCCTGAGCAGAATTCTTCTGTGGTGATTCCTATTGAAATCAACGGTTCGCTCGGCTCAATGGTCATGCAGGCGGCAGACCGTGATTCGTATGCAACACTTTATTGGGATATAGATGGTGAATATCTTGGAGAAACAACTGACATCCACGAGATGAGCGCGCAACCATCGCCCGGTGAGCACGTACTGACCGTAACTGACAGCCATGGCAATCGCCGGGTACGCACATTCACCGTATTAAGCGATGCCGACTAATTTCTTTTCTTACCGTTTAATTGTTCGGCGAGCATACACGTTCCTTCAATGAGCGCTTCGTGTTCGTGCGGAGCAATGCGTGCATAGAGCGTGTCAGGCGTATCGTCCGCCATGACCGGCACTTTCTTCTGCACAAGGATTTTTCCCGTATCGCAGCCGGCGTCAACAAGATGTACCGTACAGCCGCTTTCTTTTTCGTGGGCGGCAAGAACTGCTTCGTGAACGTTGTGTCCCCACATGCCCACGCCGCCAAACTTTGGCAGAAGCGCCGGATGCAGATTCACAATTCTATTTGAATACTGCTTGATGATGTCGCCTGAAAGCACCGTGAGGAATCCCGCGAGGATGATTGCTTCAATCTTATTTTTCTTGCAGAGGTCGAGCACGGCATTGGAAATTGCAATACGCTTTTCTTCAATTGTTGCAGCTTCAGCCTTCTCTTTTCCAAGCACGGAATACGGGCTGGTCACTTCTGTGTGAATGCCCGCATTCTGTGCGCGTTCAATGGCATATGCATTCTTCGTGCTTGAGACAACGAGTGCAATGTGGTACGGACAGCTTGGCGTATTTTTTTCGTAGTCGATGAGCGCCTGTAAATTCGTACCGCCACCGCTCACCAACACTGCCGTAATCATTTTGTCACCCATAATTAGTCTACAAAGACAGTTGCGTCTTTTGAGCCCTTCATGTCGCCTTTGATTGCCTTTGTGGTTGAACCAACATAGCCAATCTCGTATGCCTTCATGTCCGGAACACCCTTCATCTTGAAGTTCTTTGCATGTTCGTTGAACATCTTGAGAATTGCAGGAGCATCTTTTTTGCTGACTGCGAGGATGAAACCAATTCCCATGTTGAACGTGTTGTAGACATTCTTTGGATCTGCTCCACGGCGCACGAGTTCGTCAAAGATTGCCGGCACTTTCCAAGAGCCGCGTTTAATCACGGAGATGAGCTGCTTCTTGCCAGGCTTTGCCTTCGGGTACATACGTGGTATGTTTTCATAGAATCCGCCGCCGGTGATATGCACCATGCCATGAACGGAGTCGCGGTATTTGCCGAGCACGTCCATGACCGGCTTTACATAGATACGCGTTGGGGTGAGAAGCACTTCGCCAATCGTCTTCTTTGTCTTTTTGCCATTTTCGTAATACGGATCGTTGAAATTCTTCACGAGCTTTCTAATGAGCGAGTAGCCGTTTGAGTGCGGACCTGTTGATGAAAGGCCGATGAGCACATCACCTTCTTTGATATTCTCGCCAGTGATCATCTTGCTCTTTTCGCCAATGCCTACGCCGAAGCCGGCAAGGTCGTATTTTCCTGCATCGTAGAAGCCTGGCATTTCAGCAGTTTCGCCGCCGAGGAGCGCGCAGCCGGAATAGAGACAGCCGTCGGCAACACCCTTTACGAGCTCGCCAGCAACTTTTGCATCAAGCCCACCACAAGCAAGGTAGTCAAGGAAGAACTGTGTCTGGCAGCCGCAGCAAAGAATGTCGTTCACGCTCATGGCGACGCAGTCGATTCCAACAGTGTCATACTTCTTGAGCTTGAAGGCGATGTCGAGTTTTGTTCCAACGCCGTCCGTACCGCTGACGAGCACCGGTTCCTTCATTCCCTTAGGAACGGCGAACATGCCGTTGAAGCTGCCGAGATCGGTGAGCAAACCTTTGATTGCAGTACGCTTTGCCTGCACCTTGTACTTGTCAATTGCGCGATATCCTTCGTTGACATCAACGCCCGATGCTTTGTAGTCGATTACCTTCTTTGCCATAGCTAAATGCTCCTCTATAAAACATAGTGCCCGGAATGGAATGTCATATGCTGGCGTTCCATCTGGTTCTGCCGATTCTTATTAACAACAATGCTTCCCGTTCAGTTCGCCGGGAACAGACATTGGGTACTCACCGGAGAAGCAGCCTTTGCAGAAGCCGTACTGGTCCGGGTTGCAGGCACGACACGCTTCCATCATGCCTTCTGCGCTGATGAATGCAAGACTGTCGGCGCCAATTTCTTTGCAGATTTCGTCAACATCGTGTTGACTTGAAATAAGCTCGTTACGAGTAGGTGTGTTGATACCGAAGTAGCATGGAAATTTCACCGGCGGTGATGACACACGGAAATGCACTTCCTTCGCTCCAGCACGGCGCAGAATCTGCACCAGGCGGCGGCTCGTGGTACCACGAACAATCGAATCATCTATGATGACAACGCGCTTTCCTTCCACTTCGCACTTCATGGCGTTCAGCTTTACAAACACCATGTTTTCCCGCTCACGCTGAGTCGGGGCAATGAATGTTCTGCCGATATATTTGTTCTTCACGATGGCAAGTGAATACGGAATGCCTGCTTCACGAGCATATCCAAGTGCTGCGCTCAAGCCGCTGTCAGGTACGCCCATGACAACGTCCGCGGGAACACCGCTTTCGCGCGCAAGAGCCGCTCCCATGCGCAACCGCGCTTCAGTCACCGGAATGCCGTCGATGACGCTGTCCGGCCGGGCGAAGTACACATATTCAAAAATACACGTGCGTTTTGCCGTACGTTCACCGAATTCGTATGAAAGCACACCGTCTTCGTTGATGATGACGATTTCTCCCGGCTGAATGTCGCGGACATATGTTCCGTTTACGGCATCTATGGCGCAACTTTCGCTCGCAAGAATCCAACCGTTCTCAACTTTACCAAGACAAAGCGGACGAATGCCGTTTGGATCACGTGCACCGATAAGACATTTTTCAGTCATCACCACCAATGCAAATGAACCCTTTATCATCTGAATGGTGTCGGTCAAGGCGCGTTCAAGTCCTTTCTTATATGATTTTGCAATGAGCTTTACAATAACTTCAGTATCGCTTGTTGAAAAGAAAGTGCTGCCGGTTTCTTCAAGCATTTCCCGGAGCTGTTCGTAGTTGACAAGCTGTCCGTTGTGCGCAACCGCAATGCCGCCAAGTTTTGACTTCTGCACCATAGGCTGTGCGTTTTCAAGCGAGCAACTTCCCGCCGTTGCATAGCGTACATGTCCGGAAGCAATATGTCCCTGCAGTTGAGCAAGGTCTTCCGGCTTGAATACTTCTGCGGCAGTCCCCATGCCTTTATGCATTTTTATTTCAGAGCCGTCGCTTACTGCAATGCCGGCGCTGTCCTGTCCCCGGTGCTGCAATGCGTACAACCCGTAATACACTTGTGTCGCCGCGCTAAAGTCAGTTGCGGAATATGCAACATACTTTTTGTCATCAGCGGTAGTTTCAGAACCATCAGCTTTCTTTGCATTCAGATATACACCGACAACGCCGCACTCATCATGCAGTTTGTCTTCTTCCGGCGCAAATAAATCATCGCTCAAATCTAACATATTCCTTCCACTTCTTTTCAGACAGAAAAAAAATTACTGCAAGAAAACCGGCATTACACCGGCAGCGATGCAGTCCGCATATAATTTGCTACAATCAAAGCTCGACACCAAGACCGCCGTTTGCTTCCGCATCAGCGGCAAGTTTTGCGCGGAACTCAACGAGTTTCTGATGAAGCTCAGGATATTTGATTGCAAGAATGGCAACAGCAAGGTATGCAGCATTCTTAGCGTTCCCAATGCCAACAGTCGCCACAGGAATCTGAGACGGCATCTGCACGATGGAAAGCAGCGCGTCCATTCCGCCAAGGCCATTTGATTTTCCCGGATTGATGCACTCAAGCGGCACGCCAACAACAGGAAGCACGGTTTCGCTCGCAATCACGCCCGGCAGTGCAGCACTCAAGCCTGCGCCTGCAATGATGACTTCGCAACCGTCTGATTCAACTTGTTTGATTGTTTTTTTAAGAAGTTCCCCTGCGCGATGGGCAGAAAGAATGTACGCTTTGTAATCAACGCCGAATTCCTTAAGAACATCGGCAGCTTTTTTCATGGTTTCAGAGTCTGACTTTGAACCGAAAAAGATAGCAACTTTCATAACTTAAGGTAGCACAATACCGCAAGAAATTCAATACTTTGCGAAATTTTCAAGCAGCGCGCAAGACATCACTTCCGCTACACTGTTGACAGAAGCATCATTTTCTGCCGGCAACACGTTGGCAAAATCTGACGTTGCCCCGTCATCTTTAGAACAAATTACATTCTGTATTATTTTCCGTACTTCTTCCGCACTATCTCCCGGAACTTCAATTGAATACTTGTACAGAATGTCATTCAATGAATTAGAAAGATTTACGCCGAACACCGGATGATAATTGTCATGCGATACAATCTTGTACGTGCAGTTGTTTCCATTAAGAACGGCGGCAATTTCTTGAATTTCTTCAACGGAATTTTCCGAATAAATAGCTTCACCTTTTTTCACTATGCTTCACCTGAAAAAAATATATTATATTTATTCTTTTAATGTAACCCGGAAGCAATATTTTTTTTTACAATATTGAAATTCAGAGGTATACTATACGTATGTCATTCATTAGCAATCAAAATAACTTTTTTTGTGAAAAACACTTTGTTTTTCTTGACAATAGCATACTGCTCGAAAAAAGCGGACAAGACACGCTGCTCACCATTGATAATCTGCCGTCTGAAAAAACAATGCGCAAATTTTTGGAAAACCAATTTGCATCGGACTGGTATGCCGAACCTGATTTAAACTACAGCGCAATGATGCTTGATGCAGACAGTCCCGTTCCCGCAGGCTGCATACTCATACCGCTCAGACAATTTTTCTGGGACAGCAAGACAGATGCAGAAAAGGCACAGGGAGTTCCAACACTCATTGCCTCTCTTGCAGCCCGTGCCCACGGACTATTATCATGGCGTTCAAAGATGCGGTACTGCCCCGTTTGCGGCGCCGGTCTGCATGACGATCCGGAATTTACCGCCCGAAAATGCATTTCCTGCGGCAAACAATATTTCCCGCGCATAGAACCGGCAATAATTGTTCTTGTCTCTCGTGGAAATGAAATTCTCCTTGCACGCCATGTGCAACGCAACACCGATGTATTCAGCTGCATTGCAGGCTTTGTAGAACTTGGAGAAAGTCTTGAACAATGTGTTGCACGGGAAGTACGTGAAGAAACATCGCTTGAAATAAAAAATATAAAGTATGTAGGAAGTCAGTCATGGCCGTTTCCAGACCAGCTCATGCTTGCCTACACCGCAGACTACGATGCAGGAGAAATCAACGTGCAGGAAGAGGAACTTTCCGAAGCAAAATGGTTCAGACGTGACAATTTGCCGTCGATTCCAAAAGCAGGCTCCGTGGCTTACAATCTCATCAACGGCAAATTTCTTCACTAATCAATTACGGCAATGACGCCTGCGCTTTTTCCTTGTCAGCGGGTCCGACAACTGCAAACCACTGGCTTCCTTGCGAACACCAATATTTAGTAAACACACGCACTATGTCATCCGCGGTCACTGTCCGTGCCTGCTTCATCAGCGAAAGATATTTTTCTGGTTCATTGAACTGTAGAATGCTGCCGGCAATTTTCGCTGCAACGCCTCTGTTTGTCTGCATTCCCTGATACTTCGAATTGAGATATGAATTGACATATCCTTCAAGACGTTCACCAATGTCAGCATACATAAAACTGCCGTCAAAAGATTTTCCAGAAATTATTTTTCCCTGCTGCATGAGAGACTGGGCCTGCGCAACATATGATGCACAGTGTTCAAGGTCACTTACCTGATAGAGAAGAACCATGCCAAACGGAGCCTTTGAGCTGACAACAGAACTGCTTGGCGTATAGCACGCGCCATATTGTTCACGCACAATGCCGTATAAAAGTTCACTGTACATATTTGCCGCGATGCATGACGGAACGTAGTCGTCACTTTCAATTGAAGGACTGGAAAACGTCTGCAAAACAAAACCTGTTCCTGCAGCAGAAGGCGAAGTATACACTTGCGGTTTGCCGCCCACAACAATTGGTTCAACAGTCGCCGGCACAAACGGCTTGCCCGATGATGGTATTTTGCCAAGCGTCTTATTCAATTTATTTAAAAGCGATTTTTCATTGAACTTACCAACAGCAACAATAGATATTCTGTTTGCATCAAGCAGCGTATCATGCAGCTTCTTCATATTGTCTATGGTGATTGCATCGATGGAATCTTCCGTGACCGTTGTCATTGTTTCGTACGGATGATTTTTATACAATGTCTTTTCAACATTGTACATAAGGATGCTGCCTGGTTCGGTGTTCATTTCCTGAATATTCTGACGAAAATTCTTCATTAAGTTTTCGTACTGTTCCTGATCAAATGACGGATGCAAAAAACCGTCGGCAAGGACGGGAAGCATCGTATCAAAATAGTAATCAATGCAGTTCAATTCAAGGATGCTGCCTTCATTGAGTGATGCACGGCTCACCGTTGATTTCGTCTTATATTCAATGGACTTCAATTCGTCATATGGATATTTTTCGGAACCGACGGTCATCATTGAAAAGAGCGCGTACTCAAGGCCCGACTTATCAGGAGAAAGCAATGACGTTCCTCCCTGCACCACAATGTATACTGCATACATTCTATTACTGCCGTTCTGCATTATGTAGACCGGAATATTGTTTGCAAGTTTTTTCTTTGTGAGCAGACTATTTTGTGCGTAAAGTGTTTGCGATATGAAAAAGACAAACGCTGTGGCGGCAACCGTTTTTAGAAAAGTAAATCGTTTGGTCATTATTTTTTCTCCTCTGTTGCGGCATCATTCCACCAGTATGCATCTTGCGCGTCAATCACTTTGTATCCCGCAGCCGCAAAAGAATCTTTCTGAGCTTCATACACCTGAGGATTTACAATGACCGTAACAAGTGGATATTTTCCGGCAATATATTTTTTCACAAATGCCGCTATCTGCTTGTAGCCTACGCTGCTAAGTTTCTTTGCATAGGTGTAATAATAGTCGGCGTCTGCAACAATCCACCAGAATCTCAATGAAGAAAGAAATCCTTGCGCCGTTTCCGTATCAAGAATGCGGTTGTCGAGAGCAGTCTGTTTTACCTGTGCAAATTCCTGGCTTGTAAAAACAGATTTGTCTGCAAGAATCTTTTGCGCTATATCTTGGTCTATTTTATTTGCAAAATAAATTCCCCGGTCCGCAAGATTGTCCTGCGGATTTACAACAACTGCGCCAAATTGGATCACGCCGCTTGCACGTTTTGTAGGGTAACTTTCCCAAAGATACTCTTGATTTGGTATGCAAAGACGCTTATCAGAAACAAGCGTTTGTTTATAAAAGCCATCAGGATTTTCAGAAAGAAAGCCGAATACATCAGCTGCATATGTCGATTCACAGTCAAATGCAGTGTCAGGTCCGCGATAACGCACATCAATCTGCGCCATTTCCGGTGAACATTGATCAAACGGCATGACTCGTAGTTCAACTTTGTCAAACGGTTCAGGATTCTGCTGAACGATTTTATTCTTCCAAGGATCATCACCTCGCTTCCAGTCACCATACAATTTCTGCACCGCGGCCAACACTTCGTCAGGAATCACATCGCCACCTACAAAAAGTGCCGTGTTGTTTGGAATGTAATAGGTTTGTTGAATTTTCTTCAAGTCACCAGCAGTTGCGGAACGAACTGTATTTCCAGCTCCGCTCGGATCAAGTTTCCAAGGCATATCAGGAAAGAGAGTGCGATACACTGTATTTACCATGATGGTATTTTGGTTTGCAAGCTCGCCTTCCACTTCGGCAAGAACAACTTTCTTTTCATTTTCAATTTCATCAGGACGAAGCAACGGTTCCCGAACTGCATAGCTCCAGAATTCAAGCCCGGTATACAGACGGTCGGACGGCACCGTGAAATAGTAATTCACATATTCATCAGAGGTACTGCCGTTCCACTCACTAACACCAAGGTCATTGATGGCACGCTGAACAGACGCAGCATCGCGGTACAAGGTGTTTCCTTTGAACATCATGTGCTCATACAAATGGAACAGCCCTGCGTTTTCCTTTGTCTGCGCAATGCCACCAGCCTTCACCGCAATTTCTATGTATGCAAGCGGAGCCGCATGGTTTTCCATAACAAACAGTTCCAGTCCGTTGTCAAGTTTGTATTGATACAAATTTTCAATAGGAGTTTTTTCAGCTGTGCAAACTGCGACAGACAGAAACAACACAGAGATAATAAAAAAAGTGATTTTCTTATTCATGCGGAAAGTATATCAGTCGTCAGCATTTTTTTCTATTACTTTGCTGTCACTATAGTCAACAAAGTTAGGAATATGACGTGCAAGCGACTGCATTCGTTCATCGGTGGACGCAATTATGTCCGCGCACGATTTTAATTCCTCACAAATATCATCAGGCATTTTATAGTCTTTTTTATAATGAAGCTGATGTTCAAGGCTTGCCCAAAAATCCATTGCTATAGTGCGGATTTGAATTTCAACAGGAATTTCACGCTTCTGGTCGCTGAAAAACACTTCAACTTTTACAATGATATGCAGACTTCGATAGCCATTTTCCTTTGGCCGCTTTATATAATCTTTAAGTTCAACAAGGGTAATGTCATTCTGAGCCAAAAGCATCTGTGTCACATGATAGACATCGCTGATAAAAGGACACGTCACACGTATGCCGGCAATGTCATATAATTTGTTCACCATATTGTCAATAGTGACGTTCAGTCCTTTGCGCTGCAACTTTTCTGCAATGCTCATTGGTTCTTTGATGCGGCTTGTAATCGTTGCAATTGGATTGCGTTCATGTTTACTTTCAAATTCATTTTCAAGAATTTCAAGTTTTGTGGTGATCTGTTTTATTCCGCTTTCATACATCATAAGCAGCTGCTGGAACTGCATGGCGTAGTCAAGAATTGCATCCGGATTGCTCAAGAGACTTTTATTATCGTCAGCCGCTTTTTTTAATACAAGTTCGTTGTCCATACTAATTAAGATAACACATTTCAACGCTTAATGGATACAGAATAACAAAAATTTAATTGAAAGGAATTTCTATATGAAATAATTCCTCTTTGCCTACAAAACGCATTCCTGCAAAATCAAGTCTGATTATGTATGGCATCCAGTCTATGATGCGAAGAAAATCCTGGCAGGTAAATGAACTATCATAATATGCAAGTATGGTGCTGAGCGCAGTGCCGTGCGTGCCAATCACGACTGTTTTTCCTGCATCATTGTTCAGTACGGCTGCAAGCGCTTCACTATTGCGGCGCTGCGTCTGATTGATTGTTTCGCCGCCTTCCTCACACCAGTCACGGTTCTGCCAACGCTGTTCAAAAATGCCAAACTGATTTGCACCGGCATTTCCCTTCTTGCCGCAGGTACGCTCCCGGAAACGGATGTCACATTTTACTTCAAGCCCATGTGTTGCGGCAGTTCCAGAGACTGTCTGTACGGCACGCTTATAAGTGCTTGCGTAGACAGCGTCAAGATGTATGTTTTTAAAGAACTTCGTCACTTCCTCCGCGCCGCGCATTCCCCTTCCGGTAAGCGCGCGTGTCTCATCATCTTCCCAATCTCGGCGCGGTTCCGCATGGCGGACAAAATAAATTCTTGTCAATTGATTTTCTTGCATTTCATTCATATATATTATTTTAGCATACTTTACGAATTCTTCAATCAGATTCCTAATTAACCAAACATTAACATACTTCAAACAATTCATTTACACAGCATTGTTACGTTATGGTCGTACATTTGGAGGTACAAAAATGAAAAGAACAATCGTTTTAGCAACAGGAATTCTGCTCATGGCAGCAGGAGCATGTGCACTCTTTGCAAAAAGTAAGAAAAATACAAAAGCCAGTTCTCTTGGCAACAAAGCAATCACCGTCATCAGCCGTGAGGAAGGAAGCGGTACGCGCGGCGCATTCATTGAATTGTTCGGCATTGAGCAGAAGAACAGCGAAGGAAAAAAAGTTGACTACACGATAGACAGCGCTGATATCACCAACAGCACGGAAGTCATGCTTACTTCTGTTGCCGGAAACAAGACGGCAATTGGCTACATTTCACTTGGTTCACTCAACAAGACAGTAAAGGCACTCAAGATTGACGGTGCTGCTGCGTCCGTTGCAAACATCAAGGCTGGCAGTTATAAAATTGCTCGTCCATTCAACATCGTTACAAAGACAAGCGGCGTTTCAGACAATGCTGCTGATTTTATCCGCTACATTCTTTCAAAAGAAGGACAGGCTGTTGTGGAAAAGAATGGATACATTTCCGCAGTAGAAAACCCTTCATACATTCCCACTGGCAAGAAGGGAAAAGTCACCGTTGCAGGTTCTTCATCAGTGACGCCGGTCATGGAAAAACTTGCAGAAAGTTACAAAGCACTTAATCCTGAAATGGATGTGGAGATTCAGATGTCAGACAGCACAACCGGTGTAAACAGTGCCATTACGGGTATTTGCGACATCGGCATGGCAAGCCGTGAGTTGAAAGACAGCGAACTTGCAAAAGGCATTGCCGGCACCAAAATCGCCATTGACGGAATCGCAGTCGTTGTGAACAACGGAAATCCGCTTGAAGAAATGAGCTCACTTTCAGTAAAGAACATTTACACGGGCACATTCACCAAGTGGAGCGATGTGAAATAAAACAAGTTCAAAGGAAGTCCATGATTCGTAACAGAGGCATCTTTGCACTGTACGTATCATGGACATAGCAAGAAGATGCGGAGGTCTATTTTGAACAAAGCAACGAGCACCGTTTCTGAAAGAACAATGAAAATTATTTTTCTTCTTACCGCATGTGTTTCAATAGCTGCTGTTATTCTTATCTGCATCTTTATGTTTGCAAACGGTGTTCCAGCAATGGCAAAGATTGGATTTACCAATTTTTTGTTTGGCATGAAATGGAAACCATCGCTTGATTTGTACGGCATTTTCCCAATGATTGTAGGAAGCATGGTGGTGACACTGGGAGCAGTAATTCTTGGCGTTCCGCTCGGCATCTGCACCGCGGTCTATCTGGCACGCTTCTGTTCGCAGCGCATATACCAGTTGCTTGAAAGTGGCGTACAGTTGCTTGCAGGCATTCCTTCGGTAGTATACGGATTTTTTGGGCTTACCGTAATTGTGCCGACAATTCGTTCACTCTTCGGAGGAAACGGCACAAGCATTCTTGCAGCAAGCATCGTGCTTGCAATCATGATTCTTCCTACCATCATCACGGTAAGTGAAAGTTCTCTGCGGGCGCTTCCTTCGGGATATTTTGAAGGGTCGCTTGCGCTAGGTGCCTGTAAGGAACGGAGTATCTTCTTTACAGAACTTCCGGCAGCCAAGAACGGCATCATCGCCGGCGTCATTCTTGGAATAGGACGAGCAGTCGGCGAAACAATGGCAGTCATCATGGTGGCAGGCAACCAGGCGATGCTTCCGCGCAGCCTTGTGAAAGGGATTCGTACACTTACCGCAAACATTGTGCTTGAAATGGGATACGCGGCAGACTTGCACCGTGAAGCGCTCATTGCAACAGCTGTTGTACTCTTTGTATTTGTGCTCATCATCAACGTGCTCTTTAGCATTGCAAAGCAGAGGAGTGAATCAAAATGAAATCTCAAAAAGGAATTTCAATTGCATTGCACACACTGGTCACCGGAGCAGCCGTATGCACAACACTAATCATCGTGGGAATTGTTTTGTACATTCTCTGCAAAGGCATTCCCCATCTTTCATTAAACTTATTCAAATTAAAGTACACCAGTGAGAACGCATCACTTTTTCCGGCGCTCATCAACACGCTGACCATTACACTCATCACGCTGCTCATCACCATACCGATTGGTGTAGGAGCGGCAATCTACCTTGCGGAATATGCACACCGTGGAAGCAGACTGGTAAAAATCATCCGCATCACCACAGAAACGTTGGCAGGTATTCCTTCCATCGTATATGGATTATTTGGATTTCTTTTCTTCGTCACCACCCTTCACTGGGGATATTCACTGATTGCAGGATGTTGCACACTTGCAATAATGATTCTTCCAGTCATCATGAGAACTACCGAAGAAGCACTCCTTTCCGTAAGCGACACGTACCGCGAAGCAAGTTTTGGCCTTGGCGCAGGAAAGGTGCGCACTATTTTCAAAGTGGTACTTCCTTCAGCAATACCGGGCATCGTTGCAGGAATAGTGCTCGGCATGGGAAGAATTGTCGGCGAAACGGCGGCGCTTATCTATACCGCAGGTACAGTCGCGCAAATACCGCCATCGCTTATGGGAAGCGGCCGCACGCTTTCAGTACATCTCTATGCACTCTGGTGCGAAGGTTTGGCAACGGGTCAATCATATGCAACGGCAGTCATTCTGCTGCTTATGGTATTTCTGCTTAACACCGTGAGCACGGTGCTTGAAAAAACAATTATTCATACGGTGACAAAATGAAATTTTTACACAAAACTAACAGTATTTTAACAACAAGTTTCGTTGCAGAGCGTACTTTTGAAACAGGAGAAATGACAATGGACCACCAATCGTCAAGCGCAATCATCAAACTGCACACTGAACACCTTAATCTTTTCTACGGCTCGTTCCAAGCATTGTACGACATCAATCTTTCCATACCGACGCATCTTGTAACCGCTTTCATCGGGCCGAGTGGCTGCGGCAAATCAACATTGCTAAAGACATTCAACCGCATGAACGATCTGGTTGACGGTTGCAAAATCAACGGCCTTGTCACGCTGGACGACGAGGACATTTATGGCAATGGCGATGTGAACTTGCTTCGTAAACGTGTAGGCATGGTTTTCCAAAAGCCCAATCCTTTCCCTATGAGCATTTATGACAACATAGCATACGGTCCGCGCACACATGGCATACACAATCGAGCACAACTTGACAACATCGTTCACCAGTCGCTTACGGGAGCGGCACTTTGGGATGAAGTGAAAGACCGTCTGTACAAAAGTGCGTTAGGACTTTCAGGCGGACAGCAGCAGCGACTTTGCATTGCAAGAGCGCTTGCAGTTGAGCCGGAAGTGCTGCTCATGGACGAACCAACTTCAGCTCTCGATCCTATCAGCACAAGTAAGATTGAAGATCTTATTTCAGAATTGAAATCAAAATACACCATTGTAATCGTGACGCACAACATGCAGCAGGCAACGCGTGTAAGCGACAACACAGCATTCTTTCTGCTTGGCAAAGTGATTGAATACGGCACCACTGAACAAATTTTTAGTTCACCCAAAAACAAGAAAACAGAAGACTATATCACCGGAAGATTCGGTTGATTATCAGGCAACACTTTCATTGGAGGAATTACCATGCGCGAAACATTCACACAGCAGCTAAAAGAATTAAATGACAATCTCACCAATATGGGTTCGCTTTGCGAAGACTGCATCACTGATGCAACACAGGCGCTTCTTACGGGTGAAGCAGCTCTTGGAGAACAAGCCATTCAGCTTGAACGCGACATAAATGTAAAGGAACGTGAAATACAAAATCTCTGCATGAAGCTCCTGCTCCAGCAGCAACCGGTGGCACACGACTTGCGCACCATCAGCGCAGCATTAAAAATGATTACCGACATGGAACGCATTGGCGACCAAGGAAGCGACATTGCAGAATTGCTTAATCATACTTCCATCGAAAGCAAAGTCAACAACACGCACATTGCAGCGATGGCAGATGCAGTCATACGCATGGTAACCGGCAGCATTGATGCGTTTACAAAGCATGACGAACAACTGGCAGAAACAATTGCCGCACAAGATGATGAAGTTGACGAACTGTTTCAGCAGGTAAAAAGCGATATTCTTGACATGATAACAAGCGGCATTAAACACAACCGCACACTTGGCGAGCAGGCAATCAACACTTTGATGATTGCAAAATATCTTGAACGAATCGGCGACCACGCAGTAAACATAACAGAATGGGTACGGTTCAGCATTGGCAACGATGAAAAGTTCAATCTTCTTTGACGCTATCGATTACAATTATGCGCGCACACTACCACGGATAATATTGAGCTGCGATGCAAAGTCAACATAGTTCATGAATGAACTCACTATAAGCTGTTGAAGTTTCACCGGCACAGCATGGTCCGCACGTCCGCGCGCCATGTCAATGCAAAAAACAAATTTTTCATCATACGTGAGATAAGAAAATAAAATGCTGATATATGTCTGATTATCCAATTTTTTGTTTGAACGGATAAAATTGATGACGGTGTAAATCAGCAGCATAAAATTTGTATTCTTAAGCTGCAAGTCGCGAACATCCTGACGAGTAGGCAGACCGCCGGTGTATTTTTCAGGATGAACCATCCGGTTGTAAAGCGATTTCAACGCAGCTGCGTCTTTTGCCGCCTGTGTGCTTTGCGCAGAAATGCTGTCAATGTATCTAAAAAAAAGCTCCTGCGCTTCATCATCTTTCTTTTCGCGCACAGACTGATTGAGCGTAAGAATAAGGCCGAAAAAACTTGCAAAAGAAAAGAAAGGACCTGCTATTCCTTCCATAAACAAACCAAAGTTCCCCCAGTCATCTATATTCTTTGAAATTCTTCCTTCAAATGCTATAAAAAAAACACACAACGGAACAACAAGTCCCACTACAAGGGAAATGACAATAAGCAGATAATATTGTTTGCCCACAAGCTGCGATGTTTCATGATAAATGGATAAATCCTTTTGCATTTTCTGAACTTTTTTTTCAACACGCTGCTCAAGTTTTGTTTCGTGCTTTTTATTCTGCTCAATAGTATCTGTTTCTTTCATACCATAATAGTAACGCTGCCGATGTTTTTTTGCAACATGACTTTTTACAGATACTGTTTCATCTCACTGCCAGTGACACCGGCAAGCAGTTCGACATACTGCTTTGCCGGACTGCATGAAATTTTCTGCAGAAGGATTTCCTCAATTTGGAAGAATCCAACTTCTGCAGACATAGTGACTTGGATACGAATTGGTTTTTGCGCGCCAGCAGTAATCTCAACGCTTTCAATTGAATTTGCGGAATACTTATGAATGTCACCAACTTTAGGCGCATTATCAAGCACCATAGGAATACGCGCCCTGCCCTTTGTCATATCACAACCATCTGCAATAAGAATAAGGCCCGCTTCCACCGAATGAATTTTCCGCGTTCCCATGTGTCCGACGATTCCTTCCATCGCAATGGAACGAATGACGACTCTGCGCGAAAGATTTTCTTCACCAGGAATAAGTTTTTCAAGGATGCGCTCAATGATAGGCAGCGCAAGGAACACACTGTACAGCTCATGATCCTGACGGCCAATGCTCATGCCAAAGTCGTGCAGAAACGAAGCAAGAACTACGGCAGTCACGCTGTCCGCAAAAGTTCCGGCATCTTCCGTCTGAAGACTTGTTTTTATTCCAGCCTTGTGCAAAATCGAAAGCATGATGATTGCGTTAAGACAGACCGTGCGCATGTGCACCGGACCGTGATCGTTGAACCCCAGACGCATGATTGAAACATCGTTTGCATAGTTCTGCACAGACTCGACTTCTGCATCTAACATAAGCGCTTCCGCAACTTTGATTGGCAGCATGTCTTTTTCAGACGTTTCATTCATCAACGTCTCAAGCGCTTCGCTTATTTTTTTATCAATAGAAATTTCTTTTGGTGACTTCATTTTTCCCCTCACTGTTAAAGTATACCACGTACAACAAGATGGGTGAAGTAAGTCCGTCACTCAAGACGCAAGTGGTGAAGGCGCGCTGCCCGCAGCCGGATTGCGCTGTTCAATAGGCACATAATCACGTTCTTCGGAAACATTCTTATATGCAGGACGATAGATTCTTCCGCCTGCGATAATTTCCTCGATACGATGGGCGCTCCAACCAGCGATACGCGCTATTGCAAAAATAGGCGTAAAGAGAGAGCGCGGAATGTTGAGCATGGTATATACAAATCCGGAATAGAAGTCAACGTTTGTACAGATGCGTTTGCCCGTTCCATGAGTTTCATACAAAATTCCAGGGGCCAAATTCTCTATGATGCGGTACAAATTGAATTCTTCTTCGCAGCCCTTTTCTTTTGCAAGTTCTGCAGCCTTGTCGCGCAGAAGTATTGCACGCGGATCACTGATGGTGTAGACAGCATGTCCCTGTCCGTAAATTAGTCCGGTGTGGTCGAATGCCTGCTTATTTGCAATTTTGCGTAAATACTCTGCAATTTCATTCTCATTGCTCCAGTCACTTACGTTTGCCTTTATGTCGTCCATCATCTCCATAACACGTATGTTCGCGCCGCCGTGGAGTCTGCCTTTTAGAGAGCCGACGGCTGCCGCCACAGCAGAATATGTGTCGGTGTCTGCAGAAGAAACAACATGTATCGTCAAAGATGAATTGTTGCCGCCACCGTGTTCAGCATGAAGAATAAGCGCAAGGTCAAGGATCTCCGCTTCAAGACGAGTGTAACTCTTGTCGCTTCTGATGAGACGCAAAAAATTTTCCGCAGTGCTCAGCGTAGGCACCGGATTGTGTATGTACATGCTCTTGCCATCGTAATATCGTCTCTTCGCCTGGTACGCATATGCCGCAAGTGTTGAAAAACGCGAAATAAGTTCGATGCACTGACGAAGTATGTTGGCAATGTTGCGGTCCTCAGGATTGAGGTCGTATGAATAGGAAGCAAGAACTCCGCGCGCAAGTTTATTCATGATGTCGCTTGAAGGAGCCTTCATAATCATGTCTTCAGTAAAGTTAGGAGGCAATGTGCGGAGCGAGCCAAGGAACGCGCTAAACTCATCAAGCTGGCTCTGGGTCGGCAGCTGTCCGAACAACAAAAGATACACACACTGCTCGTAGCCGAACTGATGCGTGCGCTCGGCGTCATGCACAATGCTTTCAACATTATACCCGCGATAGATGAGCTTTCCAGGAACGGCAATTTTGTTTCCGTCCTTGTCAATTTCGTATCCTACAACATCACCAATACGGGTGAGACCGACAAGAACGCCGCGTCCGTCAGTATAGCGCAGTCCGCGTTTGACATCGTATTTTGTATACAAGGCAGGGTCAATCGGATCATTGTTTTCTGCAAGATACGCCAACTTATTGAGAAAACCATTTTCTTCCACTACTTCTTCTGCCATATATACCCCTTTGTATATTTATACGATGATTGCCAAAAAGTTATTATAATTATACAAAACTATTGTCCGTATTGCAATACCATATGCGTATTGTTGCCCAAAAAAAAGAGAATCAACAGAATACACCCATATAGTAGACAGCTCGCAAAAAGAACAGTATGTTAGCATAAGCTAACAATTTTGGCTGATGAAGAAACCAAATTCAGCCATCAACAAAATCGAGGAAGTATGAAGCTGTCCGAACTTGGCGTTGGAAAAAGTGGAATCATTAAAACGGTTGGCGGCGAAAAAGCATTGCGCCGTCATTTACTAGACATGGGACTTACGCCCCGCACAGAAGTCATGGTGCGAAAAGTCGCGCCACTTGGCGACCCCATCGAGCTTAATCTTCGCGGATATGAACTTACCTTGCGCAAAGACGATGCAAAAATGATAGATATTGCAGATCCAAAATCTGAATTTGCAAAAACAGCTGCGGAAAAATCAGCGCAGGCATACGCGCCTAAGCCTGAAACAAAAGCAGCAAAACCTTCCGGATGCAGCGACACAGAAAGTTCTCTCTGTCCAACCTGCTCATTCTACAACTGTCCGTACAGCAAAATAAAGAAGGCGGAAAAATGAAAATCACCATAGCACTTGCAGGAAATCAGAACTGCGGAAAAACAACACTCTTCAACCAGCTTACCGGAAGTCAGCAGCATGTCGGCAACTTTCCCGGCGTCACCGTTGAGCGTAAGAGCGGACTTATAAAGCCAACATATCTTGCACCGGAACAAAAGGACATAGAGGCTGAAGTCGTGGACCTTCCAGGCATCTATTCACTGTCTCCATATACGCCGGAAGAAATTGTCACCCGTGATTTTCTTTTAAAAGAAAAACCCGACTGTATAATCAACATCATCGACGCCACAAATGTTGAACGCAACCTCTATCTCTCGCTGCAACTTGCCGAACTTCAAATTCCTATGGTGCTTGCATTCAATATGATGGATGAAGTGCTTGGCGCAGGAAACTCAATCGACATTGAAAAGCTCAGTGAAGAAATGCAGCTACCCATTGTTCCTATCAGCGCAGTCAAAGGAGATGGAGTCTCTGACCTTGTCTATCACATCATCGATGCGGCAGTAAATAAAAAAGCACCGGCAAAGATAGACTTCTGTTCCGAAGGTTCCCCCGTTCACCAGGCGATTCATTCCATTGCCCACTTAATTGCAGACCACACCGACGCTCGCGGGCTGCCCAATCGCTTCTGCGCAACAAAACTTGTCGAAGGCGACGACCTTTTGGTTGAACAGCTTGGGCTCAATGCAAACGAAAAAGATATTCTGGGACATATCACCCGCGAAATGGAAAAAGACAGCGGCACTGACCGAGAAGCAGCTCTTGCCGACATGCGCTATGCATACATCTCACGCATCACGCGCGACACCGTGCATCGTCTTGGTGACACCATCGAACAAAAGCGCTCAATAAAGATAGACAATATTCTTACCGGGAAATATACGGCGATTCCTATCTTCATCGCAATCATGGCACTTATCTTCTGGCTTACCTTCGGCGTGCTTGGCAATCATCTAAGCGAATGGTTCAGCATGTTCATTGAATGGTGCATCGGCTGGATTGATAAAGGACTCACCGCATACGGACTCAACCCCGTCATCAAGTCACTTATTGTAAATGGCGTATGTGCCGGAGTGGGAAGCGTGCTCGGCTTCATGCCAACTATTCTCGTGCTGTTCTTCTTTCTTGCGCTGCTTGAAGACACAGGCTACATGGCGCGCATTGCATTTGTCATGGACACCATGCTCCGAAAGATTGGATTAAGCGGAAAAAGTTTTGTTCCTATGCTGATTGGATTTGGATGCTCGGTACCGGCCATCATGTCAACGCGTACGCTCACCAGCAAGCGCGATAAAAAGATGACAATCTTCATCATTCCATTCATGTCATGTTCCGCAAAAATTCCGGTGTATGCATTGTTCACCGCTGCATTCTTTCCTAAACACGGCGCGCTTGTCATGATATTCTTATATTTACTTGGATTCGCAGTCGCAATAACTTCAGCGCTGCTCTTGAAAGGAACAATGTTCAAAGGACAGCCCGTTCCATTTGTTCTAGAACTTCCTGCATACCGTATGCCGAGCATAAAGAATATGATTCTGGACATAAAGGAAAAGGCTCGTGACTTTCTACGCAAAGCATTCACCATCATTCTTGGCGCCACAATCATCGTCTGGTTTCTTACGAATCTCGACTACAAACTCAACGTGGTAACCGATCCGTCACAAAGTTTGCTCGCCGTCATCGGAACATTCATTGCTCCGCTTTTCAAACCGCTCGGCTTTAACGACTGGCGGTTGAGCACAGCGCTCATCACGGGGCTTACCGCAAAGGAAACGGTAGTGAGCACGCTGGGCATTCTGCTTGGACAAAGTGGAAATGCACTTACCGCAGCAGTAAGCTCATTACTGGGCGTACCAAGCGCATTGGGATTTCTGACATTCACGTTGCTCTACATGCCATGTGTTGCAGCCCTTGCAGTCACCCGTCGTGAGATTGGAAAGAAAGGCGCCGCAGAGGCAATGATTTTTCAGACAGCAACTGCATACGTCATTGCATTCATTGTATATCACCTAGCAGCGCTCATCTTCTAAAAAAGCAAACCGCCAGCTTGCCAACCAAATCATTTTGGACTGCAAACTGGCGGTCGCCTACATTCATTTCTTTAAGTATCAGCTCATATTGAAAAATACACTGACAAAAAGTGACAGATGCTTCCGGCAAGCACAAACAGATGAAACACGCTATGCATCCACTTTCTTTTCTTCATCATATAGAATGGCCAGCCTGCAATATAACACGCCCCTCCCACAAGCAGCATGACAACGCTAAAGAGCGGCATGTTGGCAAGAAGTTGCTTTATCACGCAGAGAATGAGCAATCCCATAGGCACATACGTGATTGCCGACACAAGACGCATTTTGTTTCCAAACACTGCGTATAGAGTCACACCAAAAATTGCAAGTCCCCAGATAATTCCGAACATAATCCATCCGGTTGTACGCGTCATTGCGGTAAAACAGTACGGCGTATATGTTCCCGCGATAAGAATGTAAATTGAGGAATGGTCAAAGACAGCAAATACGTTTTTCACATTGTACGGAGTAAGCGCATGATAAAGCGTTGACATAATGTACAGGATGAACAGCGATACTCCAAAAATGACAAAGCTCGTTACATACCAGGCGGTGAGTCCCGCGGGTGCATGGTACGCGGCATGTACAGCAAGCAGTACGATCGCCGCAATGGAAAGTCCCGCTCCTATTCCGTGACTTACGGAATTGAATATTTCTTCGCCCATAGAATATCGTTTGGGCATTTTTTCGGTGAGTTCCCTCTCTGCGCGGCGACGTTCAGCTTTCTGCTGAGCTTTCTGCGGGTTGCGCGCGTATTTTATTTTGATTGCCTGCTTTTCAGCACGGTATTTCTTTCTGAGGGAAATAAGTTCTGATTTTTCTTCGGTCATAATATGTCCTTTTCTTATTAGACACTTATTTTCCACGTCGGTTGCAAAAGTCCCGATTTCAAAATATTTTTTTTGTTTAGAAATCAGCGTGCAGACCTATTGACATACATTTATTTTTTTTATATAGTATCCAACATTACGGGGGCTTAGCGAAGTTGGTTTATCGCGCTGGCCTGTCACGCCGGAGATCACGGGTTCGAGCCCCGTAGCTCCCGTCTCCTACCCATTCTATTATGGAATGGGTATTTTTTTCACACCGCGTTTAGAAAAGCGCCGGTTACGGGTAATAGCGCAGTTGGTAGCGCGCTACGTTCGGGACGTAGAGGTCGGCGGTTCGAATCCGCCTTACCCGATAGAGACTGTCTTATAAAGACAGTCTTTTTTTTATCCAAACACCGGAATCAAATCATATCAAGCAGAGCGTCGCATTCCTTTGCGACACGCATCGAAATAGGCGGCACGGCGGCAACCAAAGGAACAAATAGTTCAACTTCGCCAAACACTGCAGAGCGTCGCAATTCCTTTGCGACACGCATCGAAATGGGCGGCACGGCGGCAACCAAAGGAACAAATAGTTCAACTTCGCCAAACACTGCAGAGCGTCGCAATTCCTTTGCGACACGCATCGAAATGGGCGGCACGGCGGCAACCAAAGGAACAAATAGTTCAACTTCGCCAAACACTGCAGAGCGTCGCAATTCCTTTGCGACACGCATCGAAATGGGCGGCACGGCGGCAACCAAAGGAACAAATAGTTCAACTTCGCCAAACACTGCAGAGCGTCGCAATTCCTTTGCGACACGCATCGAAATGGGCGGCACGGCGGCAACCAAAGGAACAAATAGTTCAACCGCCCTAATTGACAGCCCGTTTTTACCGTGGTAAAATCATTGCACTATATTATTTTCTATATTAAGGACGATATCTTTATGAAAAAACAGTTTGTGTATATCGGTTCAGTAATCATACTGATTCTTTCAATCTTTACTTTTGTTGTATTTGGATTTGGAACGGAAGTATTTACCGCCATCTTTGGAAACAGCAACAAACTTCCCCCCTTTGGAAAATATGATGGCCAGAAAATTGAATATGCAGCCGGAACAGAATTTGCGACGACCGCAGCCCAAATCGCCGACCATTATAAGAATATGGGATACGAACTCGACAGCGACTGGCAGCAAAGGATTTTCTATCAGGCATTCAACCAGACAGTCATGTCTATGGCATTCAAAAAAGCTGTTGAAGCAAGCGGATACAAAGTTCCGGCAGATGCAATAAACCGCGAAATGCTTCCTTATTTCTCAGATCAGACTGGAAAATTCTCTGCAAAATTATATAACCAGACAGACAACGCAACGCTTGAAAATATGCGCAAAGAAGCAAACGCCAGACTTGAATATTCACGCTACGCAGATGATGTGCTTGGCAGTTCAACGACAGTCGGCAAAACCGAACTATACGGCACAAAAGTATCATCAAAAGAAACAGCCTTTCTTGCAAACATGGGAACTGAAAAACGCTCCTTCAATCTTGCATCATTTGACACAAACAATTTCCCGAAATCAGAAGCCGCAAATTTTGCAAAGTCAAAGGCAGAACTTTTTATCAGATACGATATTTCTGCAATCACGCTTGACAATGAAAAAGATGCAAATTCACTCCTCAAGAAAATAAAAGCAAAGGAAATTTCTTTTGCGGAAGCCGAAAAAGAAAAACCTCTGAAATATTACACAAACAAAGACGGCGCACTCTTAACCCCGTATCATTATCAGATTGCAACTATTCTTGACAACGAGGATGATCTTCCAACAGTGACAGGACTTGCAAAAGATGCAATGAGCGATGTTATCAAGACAAAACATGGCTATTCAATCTTCCGTGCAAACGGCGAGCCTGTTGCAGCAGATTTCAATGACGATGCAATGCTGAACGTTGTTCTTACCTACATGAAGTCAAACGAAGCTGTATATATTGAAAATTATTATACAAAAATAGCAAATGATTTTATTGCCAATGCGTCTATCGACGGATTTGACAAGGCATGTGAAAAATTTGCTGTATCAAAGGAAGAAGTTCCTGCCTTCCCGCTCAACTATGATGACTCCACTTTATATGACTCTGTTCCATCAAAGACAGTGACACAACTAAGCGGTGCATCAAAGAATCCAGCGGTACTAAAAGCTGCGTTTGCACTCAAGCTGTCTGAAATCAGTTCACCGCTTGTGCTTGGCACAAATGTAATTGTCCTCCAGCTCACCGGAATTCAGAATGACAAACCGGCTGCATCTGATTCTCTGCCTGGAACAATCTCTTCGATGGACAAGACAAGCCTTGCATCAACACTGCTCACGAGTGATAAAGTCGTGAACAACATCACAGAAGTATTCTTCAAATATTTCAGAACAGATTCAGCCGAACAATAAGGTGATTCTTGGATAATTCACTTTCAGAAGAAAAGCCCCGTCTGGTACACGCCGGTCAGGGCTTTTCCGTTTTAAACACAGTGGAATACAAAGGCCGCCTGCTCTACTCAAAATATGACCCGGTTCGCACCGTGACAGCCACTATAAAAAATCTTCACGTACTTGCCGGAACACTTATTGTTGTTTGCTCACCGTGTCTCTGGTATGGCATAGAAGAACTTTTATCAGCGCTTCCCCAAGACTGCATGGTTCTTGCAATAGAGTCTGAGCCGGAACTTTTTGCCCTTTCAAAAGAAATTCTAAATGGAAGCACTCTCCATATTACTGCGGCACAACGCGCACTTATAACACTGCTTCCTCTTTTTAAGGATGAATCTTATTCACATTCTTCGCCACAAGCAACAGCTGGCAACATATCTGATATTGACTCGTTCATAAATACATACGGCGGCCAGGGCACGTTACGCAGAGCAATACGCGTTGATTTTTCGGCAGGCGTACAGTTCAACGTCCCGCTCTACCAAACCGTTTGTTCTGCAGCAGAAGCCACCATTGCACAGTTTTGGAAAAACCGTCTGACGCTTGTAAAACTAGGCCGCCTCTATGCAAGAAACATAATGCGCAATATTTCATCGCTCGCGACAGAACCACTGCTTGATGAGCGTAAGAATTCTATTGAAAAGAAAATACTTGTCTGTGGTGCAGGTGAAAGTTTAAATAAAACGCTGGAACTTCTTTGCAAAGATGCAACGCTCCGGGCCGGCTTTTATATTCTTGCCGTGGACGCAACACTTCCGATTCTTAAATCATACAACATCGTACCAGATGGCATTGTAGCCCTTGAAAGTCAAATTGCAATTCAGAAAGCATATATTGGCTGCGCTGATATGAAATGCACGCTCTTTGCAGATATAGCTTCACGTCCGCAAGTATCTGATTTATTTACCGGCAGGACTGTTTGGTTTGCAAGCCGATATGCTGACGCACACTATCTTGACCGTCTGATGCAACAAAAAATACTTACTTCATTCATTCCGCCGCTCGGGTCAGTCGGACTTGCCGCAGTGTATATTGCCCTTACGCTTCGTCACGATGGCACTATACCCATATACGTAACCGGTCTTGACTTCAGTTTCTCATGCGGTGCAACACATGCAAAAGGCGCACCTGCACAACTAACACGTCTGTCTTCATCATCGCGCTTTTCACCAGTAGAAAATTATGACGCTTCCTTTAGAAATGGAACAACAGGCGTATTGTCAAAAAACAACAAACAAGTTCGCACAGACAGCATCATGACCTGCTATGCAGAAATGTTCCACGCACTTTTTGCAAACAGTGACAATATATTTGACGCAGGAATTTCCGGCATTCCGCTCGGGCTTAAACAAAAATATATCTGCAACGTCGATGATTCTTACTCAGAAAAAAACTATTCATCAAATGGCAATACACAATTTTCCGTTATGACAAGCAGCTATAACTTTGCAGCCAAAAATGCTCTTAACGAGTCTGCAAGAAAAAATATTCTGCAATTCTATCAGGCAGAATGTCACTCATTGGAGCTATTAAGGAATTTGCTTCAAAAAGGCGATGCTTCCGAATATCGCGATGCGTTGCTTACGCTTAATGAGCAGCTGACGCTTATTCTCAAAGAATGTGACTATTTGTACTTGCACTTCCCCGATGGATATAAACTTTCATGCGATGTGCATTTTCTAAAAAGAGTACGCGCCGAAATTGACTTCTTCATCAAAGACATCCATTTCGCAATGCAACGCATGGGTTGCTGACTTATTCATCTTTCTCTTTAAGAACTGCCAAGAATGCACTCTGCGGAAGCTCAACATCGCCAACCATCTTCATGCGCTTCTTTCCTTCCTTCTGCTTTTCAAGAAGTTTCCTTTTGCGGGTAATATCACCGCCGTAACATTTTGCAAGAACATCCTTTCGTACAGGGTTCACTGTTTCGCGGGCAATAATCTGGCTTCCTATTGCGCCTTGAATTGCAATTTTAAACTGCTGTCGCGCAATTTCACCCTGCAGCCGCTCGCAAATAGTATGTGCACGTACTGTCGCTGAAGGGCGATAGCAAAGCTGGCTCAATGCATCAACGCTTTTTCCATTGATAAGTATATCAATCTTAACAAGATCCGTCCTACGGTAATCAATGACTTCATAATCAAAGCTCGCATATCCTCTGCTGTAGCTTTTGAGCTTGTCGTAAAAATCAAAAAGCACTTCTGAAAGCGGCATATTGTACGTAAGCTCAACACGCTTTTCATCAAGGTACACCATGTTTGTCTGCTCACCGCGTTTCTGTTTGCATAACTCCATTATGCTGCCCAGAAATTCGCTTGGTGTAATTATTGATGCTTTTATATACGGTTCCTCCGACCACTCGACCTTGCCTTCTGGATATTCTGTCGGATTGTCAATGAACAATTCCTCTTTTCCTGAAGGTTTTATTTTGTAACGCACGCTCGGCGCAGTAAATATGACGGACTGATTGTAATCACGCTCAAGACGTTCCTCTATGACTTCTAGATGAAGCAAACCCAAGAAACCGCATCTAAATCCGTTTCCGAGTGCAAGTGAATTATCTTTGTCGTACACAAGAGATGCATCGTTGAGTTTGAGTTTTTCCATGCTGTCTTTAAGCTCATCGTAGTCATTGCTATCTATAGGATAAATTGATGAGAACACGACAGGCTTTACATCCTTAAATCCAGGAAGAGCCTGAGTTGCAGGATTTTCAGCAAGCGTGACCGTATCACCGACACGTACATCGCTTACAGTGCGAATGCCCGCGATGACATAGCCAACATCTCCCGCTTCAAGAATTCCAGTTTCTTCAAATTTAATTTTAAATATTCCTATCTGCTCAACTTTGTAATCAGTATTGCTGCTCATGAAACGAATCATATCGCCAGTTTTTATTCTTCCGTCCATCATTCTAAGGTGAACGACAACACCTCGATACTCATCAAAATGGCAATCGAAAATGAGCGCCTTTACCGGAGCATTCACATCTCCTTTTGGCGGCGGAAATTTTGTCACGATTGCTTCCATCAGCCCATCAATACCAGCTCCTGTTTTTGCGCTTACCAGCATTGCCTCGCTGCTGTCGAGTCCAAGATCGTGGTCTATCTGATGTTTTACGCTCGGAATATCAGCGCTGGGCAAATCAATTTTATTTATGACTGGTACGATAGTCAAATCATGTTCAAGCGCCATATACATATTGCTCACGGTCTGACTCTCAACGCCTTGAGTTGCGTCTATGAGCAGAAGCGCACCTTCACAAGATGCAATTGCACGGCTCACTTCGTAACTAAAATCAACGTGCCCCGGTGTGTCAACAAAATTAAGTTCATAATCATGCCCGTCTTTTGCATGATATGGAATGGTGACTGCCTGACTTTTTATAGTGATGCCACGCTCTCGCTCAATGTCCATGTTGTCAAGAATCTGATTCTTCATCTGGCGGTCATCAATAATTTTTGCCTTTTGAATAAGGCGGTCCGCAAGTGTAGACTTTCCGTGGTCAATGTGCGCAGTGATGCAAAAATTTCTTTTATACTGTAAGTCTGTCATATATCTCCTCTGTTCCCATCGTTGCGTTCAAACATTTGGCGCTTACGTCTGCTTTCATATTTGTACTAGAAATAGTAGGGACTGTCCATAGGCGCAGTAAGGCCTATCGTTACGTCCATATATCCGTTCTTCCTCTTTTTTGTATACAGTTCAATGAACGCCGCCGTTTTATTTTCATCAAATTGAATTTTAATTATGTCAACGGGATCATGTTCGCTGAATCCTGTTTCATCCGCAATAGAACCTTTGAGCACCGATACAACAGAATATTTGCGATGACTTTCCGTAGAAACAGGTACGAGTTCCATGCCGACGATTGGCAAGAAAGAAAGCGCCATGACATCATGGCTATACACTTCGTACCCTGGCTGTTCAGGACGTTTGTCCAAATACACAATGCATTCTTTTTCAATGCCGTCTTTATCGACAACACAGAGCGTTGCAATCATGTCAGCTTTCTGTTCCATAAAATCATTTTGCAACGATTCAAGGGAATCAATCTTGCTGCCGTTAAACGAAGTGATTGTATCGCCCGCAGCAATTCCTGAAAGATATGCGCTTCCGCCGGGCATAACGTATTGGACCAAAAGACCTTCATTCTTTGTTCCCGCACCGGGCATTTTTTTTGTCCTGCCATAAGATGCAATCCATGCATGTTCACGCTTGCCGCCACTGTATAAAACAGGAAGCTCATACTTTAGATATTCAACAGGAATTGCAAAATTAAGCCCCTGATAATTCTGAACGCCGGCAAACACAACAGCCTGCACACGTCCCTGTTCATCAATGAGCGGTCCGCCGGAATTTCCACTATTCACCGCAGCGTCAATCTGAAAGACATTTCCTATCGTAAAAAGTTTTCTGTCAGTTGCAGAGACAATGCCGCTAGTAAGGGTACGTTCCAGTCCCAACGGAGACCCTATTGCATACACTTTGTCTCCTGCTTCAAGGCCACTGCTTGAACCAAGTTCAAAATAATACGGCGCATCGACTTCCGCCTTTAAAAGCGCAAGGTCAAGCACGCTGTCATATCCAACAACTTTTGCAGGAATGCGTGTGTCGGGATCTTCTGCAAGTTTAATATACAGTCTTGAGAATCCTTCATATTTCGGATCGACACAATCGCTGATGACGTGATTGTTTGTAACAATGTATCCATCTTTTGAAATAAAGAATCCGCTTCCAAGCACCGCGTCCGCAAATCCCATCCCTTTTTCAACTTTAATACCTTTGTCAACAAGTACCGTAACAGTTCCTTTTACATATAACGAAACTTTTGCATTTTCACCTTCTGCACGTTCCGCTTTGCTTCCAAGACCGGGCACATTCTGGCAAGAAAGTTCATTGAGTGACTGTGCATCTTTTTCAAGGGAATCAAGTGCTTTGTAAGAACAAGCAGCGAGCGATTCATAATAACGCAGCGCGTCAATATATTTTTTTTCTGCAAGTGCTTTTTTATACAGTGAAACAACGGCAGTTTCACAGTCGTCAAGTGTCTGCAACGCACGGGCATTTTCCTTAGTGTGCATGACAAGCAGTTTAGAACGCCACAATGCTTTTACCGCTTGGTCATTTGACATTTTGCCAATTCGATCAATTTCTGCAGAAACTGCATCCGCTTCGGTGTAATCAACCGGCGTATACACTGTGCCAGACTCCGCAACACTTGCGCAACCGGTAAAAAACAACGCAAGGCAAATCGTGGCGCAGACGACTATTTTATTTTTTTCCATTTTCACTTTCTTTTCCAAGCTCCTGAGATTGTACAATTTGTCCGTAGTAGTACGTTCCGATTCGTACACAAATCATGTACAAACCGTTGTCCTCTACTGTAGTACAAACAGCTTGACTTGGGATTTGGTTAAGGGTATCAAGTGCTTTTTTTGCAAATTCAGAGCGTCCCTGTTTGCCAATCCAATAAAATTGATATTTTGCATCACGCTGCACAGGAAATTCTTCTTTATTGACCGTCACTTTTGAAGGAATTCCATCGATACTCGTCACCGTAACTAAGTCGCGTTTTGCAGTCTCATAAAAGAGAGCGTCTTCAACAAGCGGCTCAAGTTTACCCTGAGCATTCTTTGTACGAGGATAGGAAATATACCGTACGTCCCAAAGACCATCGCTGTCCGTATCCCAGGAAGTTATTTTTCCGTTATGCTCAAGATATTCTTCCGTAAAGTCCGGCGTTGTATCTCCATCACGGTCAATTTGAATAAGGCGCAGATAATATCCCGCTCCATCAAGCGGATAGCCAAATAGATTTGTCATAACGGCACGTTCTTCATCCATTGTGTGAACTTCCATGGTGCCGTCTTTATCAAAGCCGTAAAATTCCGTTGTTTCAAAAACTCCATCACCATCAGCATCAACAGTCCTCATTGCAGGAATGCCGCTGTTGAATTCCGCCTGAGCATACATTTTTCCATTCACTGAATACTGAGCAACTTGCGCTTTGCCGTCAAGAATGGTGAATGTAATTTGAGCATTCGGGCGCTCTTTTGAAGGTATGATATAATTTGAAGCCGCCGCGATGAGCATTTTATCATCAATTTGTGCCACATTTTTTTTAAGCTGTGGATAAAAGAATGATGCTCCGGTAGCGGTATGCACAGTTTCTTCCTGAATGATATCAACCGGTGTCCACTGCAACGTCTCGCGCACCAAGTTGAATATAAGTGTGCTTCCACTTATTTTTGCAGCAAGCTCACTCTGTTCCTGATTTTTATTTGCCTCTTTATAGACAACTTCTTTAAGCGAAGGATACGGATCCCAGCTTACGCTCATATTGTTTTCCGTAATGTCTGCATGAACCGGCACTCCAAAATCGCACACAATGCGCCAGTCTACAACACCGTCCTGATTCTTGTCATAGACAATGGTATCCGGTCTGCCACGATAATATTTTACATACATATCATCTATGCCATCGCCATCGCAGTCACGCAAAATAATACCGCTGTATGCAGTGAAGTAAGTGTCTGCAAGCTGTTTCACCTTGTCACTTCTCAGCAGCGTCAGGAAGTCGAGCACCTGTGCATACTCAATTGAACCGTCAGCAAAAGAAGTGAAATAGTCAAAGGCTTTTTCTTCGTCAAGCAGTCCCGCAGCCAATGCAGCGGCAGCATATAAAGGATGCTGCAGTCCGCGCGCAGAAAATGATTTAAGCATACGCACTTGTGTTTCTCTGCGTGCAAACAGCGATGCATATATTTCAAGTTCGGCATCTTTGTCGGGAGCAGCTTCGGTATACAAACTGATGCGAGAAATGAAGCTCTCGGCAATTTTACGCACCGTTTCATTGTCGTCAAGCGGTGACTCGCTCATGAAAAAGAGCAGCGGAAACCGTGTGTCGTCCGGATATATTTTTCGCGCAGTGTCTATTTTTGTACGCGCAGTCTGAATAGAATCATTATCCTTCATGCGGTAATACGCTTTTGCACGAATGTACTCTGCATCTGCAGAAAAAAGAACAGGCTTAGCATCAAGTACGGCGGGAACTTCTTTATATCGGCCGGTATCGCAAAGAATATCTGCGTAAAGAATACGGGCACCATCTCTATTATAATCGACCCATTCTCCTTGGGTAAGTGCCTTAGTAACAAGCGGAAGAATTTCTGCTTTTGTAGCGTCAAGTTCATTTTCCGCGACAGCATATACATACCACAAGTCCGCAATGCCATCATCATAAGCAAGTCCAAGCATACTCTGCGAAATGACGGCATTCCAATCTTTTTGAGCAGCGTATTCTTTTGCAAGCGAAAGGCAACGGAGTGCCGTCCGTCTGTTTGCAATCGATGCACTGTCTGCAAGCGGGTCACCTGTTTTCACCGGTTCAAGCGCAGATGCATTTGATTGAAAGAAAATAAAGAGGAGTAAAGAAACTCCAACAAGAACAGCACTTTTTCTATTCATATTCATTCCTTCACAATCCAGTCGCTATATCCCAAGACGCTTCCCCAGATGCACACAATTTGCTGTGTTGAACTTTGCAGTTCCTGTATGAGCGGAATACAATCACGTTCAGTTCCAACATGGTTGTTCTCAAGAATTGAGGCGATGCTTTTCATAGAACCGCCAGCAGTTTTTATTTCATCGCCGGGCTGTCTGCTTCTTATCGCAAATGGAAATTTGATGCCAGGTATTTCAATCGCGCTCTCAGAAAAAAATTCTTCATTCTCTTCGTAAGAATCACTATGAACGGCCTGCAGGACTATTCCGCCCTTATCGGAATTTTCTTTTGCACAAAAGACCCAAGGTCCGGCAACAGAGATGCCAACTTGTTTCATTATAACAAAAAATCCGCTTTCTGTCGCGTCTTTTACTTTTTTTTGTAGAAAAACACGCGCACGGTCCACAGTCGCCGTCACTCCGGCAGCACTGAACGTTTCCACCCGTGCAGGCGCTATTTCTGAGCGGCGGCAAATTTCTTTAACAAAGGAATAGGGAACACGCCCTTTTACGCCAAGTTTTTCCAAAGCTACATATACAACCCGTCTTCTGACCGCCATCATCAGGCGCGCAAATTTTCCGCAGTCAAAAGAAATTTCAATCGCTTCATTTTCCGTGCCATGACTTTTGTTCTTCTGCGTAAAATCAATCTGCCCAAGGCTTTGTTCTGTCAAAGCACGCAATGCCTCGTCATCATCGCGCGCCTTTTCCGCAAGCAGACACACTGCATTCTGCCAGCCATGAATTTCATTTTCAATGACTGGAGCAACTTTAGTTCTAATAAAATTGCGGAACATTGCCGGATCAAAATTTGTTTTGTCTGTACGGAATTGAATGTTCTGCGCTGCAAGATACTGTTCAATTTCTTTTCGTGTAGTTGAAATAAGCGGACGCAAGATTCTTGTTCCTTCGCAGAGCGCCCTTGTTTCCGGTATGCCGGCCAATACGCTGCTGCCACGGAGAAACCTCATGAACACAGTCTCCACTTGGTCATTTTTATTGTGCGCGATGCAGAAAAAAGATATTTTTTTTTCTTTACAAAAAGAAGCAAATGATTCGTAGCGCAAGAAACGGGCGGCTTCCTCAACGCTCATTTCCTGAGTCGATGCAAGCTCAATTATTTTTCCCCGTGGAATTTCAATACGTGTGCAGGGAACCATGATGCTTCTGCAATAGAGTTCCACGTATGATGCATCACCATCAGTTTCTTCCTGTGGACGCAGATTATGATTTACCGTAATGACTTGCAGAGGAATTTCTTGCGGAAGAATGTGGCGAAGCGCAGTCACCAATGAAATTGAGTCTGCACCGCCACTCACTGCAACCCCCACCGCAAAATGATTTTCTGCAGCAGTTGGAATTGCAAATCCGCACTGCATAAGTTCAGCGGTTACTTTTTTTTCAAACAGTTCGACAACAGTTGTTTCTTTTTTCATAGCTTTCCGCACGTATGCACATACTACCATAATCAAACACAAAAAAATACCCTGAAGCCGGAACAATGTTCTGACATCAGGGTATTAAAGATATTGAATGCAGACAGTTTATTTCTTTGCAGGTGCGACGCTGACGATGAGGAGATCCGGTCTTGAAAGAACAGTAACTCCGCTACCAAGGCTAAGATCTTTTACGAGGAATTTCTCACCAATCTTTACTTTGGAAACATCAACGGTGACAGATGCAGGAAGATCCTTTGGAAGAGCCTTGAGTGTTACCTCAGGAATGTGCTTTACCATAAAGCCGCCCTGAAGCACGCCTGCTGGAGTTCCTGAATAATGGAGCTTATATTTGGCAGTAATCTCTTTTGTTCCGCTCACGACATGGAAATCTGCATGAAGGTTGCGGTCTGTCTTGATATCATATTCAGTGTCCTGAATGTAAGCCATATTGTCCTGACCGTCAATCTTAAGATTGATAAGGGTTGTTGGTGTAATGGTACGCCACACTTTTGAAAATTCTGCTGCATCGATGTCGAGCATTGTTGATTCGCCCTTTTCATTATAAGCGATAGCTGGAATGCGGCCTTCTGCGCGAAGCTGTTTTGCAATTTTTTTACCCGTTTCTTTGCGGGTCTTTGCATTGATTACATACTGTTCCATAACAATAGAACTCCTTACAAATATTTATTAAACTCAGCTGGGACGGCAGGATTCGAACCTGCGGAATGACGGCACCAAAAGCCGTTGTCTTACCGCTTGACGACGTCCCAAAATAGACTACTTCAGGCCTGCTCAGGTATATGGTCACCTGCTTCAGGTTTTGCTGTTTCAGCCTCGATATGACCGGCATTGTACTCGGCAAGAATTTTGTCCTGCAGCGCATTGCGGAATTCCGGACTGATTGGATGAGCTACATCCTTATATTCACCGTTTTCTGTTTTGCGGCTTGGCATTGCAATGAACAACCCTGTCTTGCCTTCAATAATTTTGACATTGTGCACAACAAAACAATTGTCAAAAGTTACGGTGACGTAAGCCTTCAACTTACCTTCTGCTTCAACTTTACGGATTCTTACCTCTGTAACTTCCATAAACTCGTACCTCCTCTAGTACATATGCAAGCTATATGTTGCGTGACTGTTTTTACGCAATCACCGATTCCCATTTCGAGGCAAGCACTCCTTGTGCCTGTAACGCCTTATCTCTCTCTTCGAAAATTCCGAACACCGTTGAGCCAGATCCCGACATGTCGGCAAAATCAGCACCGGCGTTTCTAAGCGCTTCAAGTGCTTCTTTTATCACTCCATATCTTTCGCACACCGGAACAGTAAAGTCGTTTTTAAAGTTCCAGTCGCGCACCGGTTTGCGGTATTGCGCTTCAAGCACTTCCGCACAGCAATCTTGCGCTGCGCAAATGCTACCTTCCCCGCGTTTTTTATCTACCAAAAGGTATGCTTCTTTTGTAGAAACAGACACTCCTGGAAAAACAAGGACAACTGAATAGTCTCTGCGTGGAGCAATCTTTTTCACCGTTTCGCCACGACCGGTTACAATGGCCGCGAATGAACCACCGCCGTCTTTTTCAAGAAGCGCCTTTGTAAAAAAGAAAACGTCACTTCCCACTTTTTCTGCAAGCGAAACAAGCGCTTCAGAAGAAAGATGTGTGCCGCACAATGTGTCAATGGATTGAATGAAAGAAGAAGCATCACTTGAGCCGCCCCCCAATCCACCGCCAGAAGGAATATGCTTTGTCACCTTTACGGAACAACCATAATCGCAGCCAGTCAGCACGCAGAAAGCTTTGTATGAAGCAGTGAATGTATTTTCCTGTGGAAGGACCATACCCTCGCACGACACCAAGCATGTATTCTTTTTACCGTTCAATGCGACCGATATTTCATCGGCAAGCGAAACTGTTGTAAAAATACTCTTAATGTTGTGGTAACCATCGCCGCGTTCCGGCAGAACCGTAAGTCCTAAATTAATCTTTGCCGGCGCATGAACAGTTAGACTGTCAAACATACGTTGAGAGTATACCTTCTTAATGCTCTTTATGTCAATGCTGTTTTTCCGTAAATTCAACAGAAATATCATCAAAAACAATTGACAAAAATACCGTACTCATTTACATTCATTATGTCGAGAGAAGGTGGGTTCATTCCTTTCTATCAATTTCTTTTAAGGGGTACGTATCATGCTCAGTGAAAGCGAATTGCTTGAGTATTCATCACTTGCAGGTTTTTCCGATGAAGATTTTTCTGATGATGATCTTGATCAATCTGAAGAAGATGACGAAGACGACATGGACGATGACGTGTCAGAAGACGATGACTTTGAAAAAGATGACGAAGACGACAAGTACGACGATGCGTTTGATGACGAGCTTGACGATGAAGATGAAGACGACTTCGATGAACCTTATGACGACCAAGAAGATGAAGACGGATACGATAACCATCATCACGACTTTAATGATGACAGTGATGTGTACAACGATGAAGATGTTGAAAATGACAGCGACCCTGACGACATGAACTGATACAAAAAATAGAAACGCTTATAAAAAAAGGAACTGTTCAGCACAGTTCCTTTTTTTTACTTTAGTTTTTTTCCGTTATGCCATAATTTTTCAAGTTCGTAAAATTCACGCGCCTGCTTTGTCATCAAATGGACAACGATTGTTCCAATGTCGATGAGATTCCACTCATCTCCGTCAGATTTTTTTTCACTTGTCAGGTGAATCTGCAAATCATTTTTTGAAACATATTCTTTTACATCTTTGTACAAGCCCTGCCAGTGCGTGCTGCTTGTCACCGTTGCAATGACAAAATAATCCGTCCAGCTGTTCAACTCAGAAACGTCAATGACTGTTACATCCTGTCCTTTGCCGTCCTCAAGAATTGCCGCTATTTCAAGAGCTTTCTGTTCATTAGTCTTATTCATCAATTTGTTCCTGCCTGTGGTTTCTGCTGTTCGGAAGGAGCTGGTTGTGGTTGGCTTGCATCAGTAGCAGCCGCAGCCGGCTTTTCTTCTTCACTCTTTCCCTTATAATTGCCGCGTACATAACGGCCGTCGAAATCTTTTCCAAGTATAATGGTAAAATCGACATCTGCAACAGATTGAGTCGCATCGACAATCGGTTTTATTTCTTCATCTTCAATATTCACACAGCTAATGAATTTTCCAAGCGCTTCACCTGCCGCACGGTTACCAATGTGGTTGATAATTACGGTGTGCTCATAGTCATCACGGTCGGCATTTGACGTATCAAGAACATCATAACCAACGCTCTGCAACAAGCCCTGCGTCCTTTTTGCAAGACGAGGTATTGCAGTTCCATTCTTTATATCAACAACATAGGCTCGGTTCTGCATCGTTGCATCATCGCTTACCAAGGTGTTCATTGTCTGGCTCACGACATCTTTTATAAGCTGACCGTCATACAGCGGGAACAGCAAACTTTTACCGTCAACAACTCTGATGCTGCCGGTAATTGTCTGTGGAGAAAGCCGTTCCGTATCCACATTTGAAATTTCATCCAACAGCTGGTACAGACCCTTTTCATCAATATTTGCCGTGAGTTTTGAGCTGTATGAAGAAAAATTCTTTTTATTGAAAAGAATACTTCTGTTATCTTTTATCGCAGCAAGGAATGCAATCATAACGTTCTGACGTCTATCTTCACGGTCGCTTTCTGACTCATCAGGAAGAATGTACTGCACATATGTTTGAATCTTATCGCCGTCAAGCGTCACCGCTCCACTCGGCAAAAGCCACCGCTCACCATTTTCGCCGGAAGCGTCAACTGGAGACGGAACAAAAAGTTTCATGCCGCCGAGCATGTCGGTCAACTGGCCAAAATCGTCAATTGAAATTTCTATAGTGAAGGGAATGGAGTCAAAGCCGGTAAGCGTTTTAATTTCTGCACAGTATTTTTCTATGCCGCATTCCGTGTAGACAGCGTCAATACGATCCACGCGTCCGTTTCTTCCGTCTGAAGAGACAAGGCTTTGATAAATTGCACCGGTGTTGCCAAGAATGTCAAAAAGGGCGCCTTTTTTTGAAACTGGATAATATCCGAATACATCTGTTGCAAGCGCATGTTTTTTTCCATCGTTAAGCACAAAAAGCACTTTTATAACTTGATCGTGCTGCAAATTTTCTGCAACAGGATCCGTACGCATGGAAAGCGCCACAACAATACCGACGGCGATGATGATAAAGAGAATCAATAAAAGGAATATAATGCTTTTTCTTTCACGGGAATTATTCATGTTATTCTCCGCACGCCATGTTCATTGCAATCTGTGCATCGCCGGCAATATCGCGTTTAAGACTTTCGCGGAACCGCTCGGTCACCGGAGCAATGCTCTTTCCTTTTGAACGAAGGTATGCTTCATTTTCTTCAAGAACTTTAAGACACATCGCGTTAAGGCTCAGATTGAACAGCGAAGCACGGTACTCTTTTGTAGACTGAGGCCGGCCGGGTTCAATTTTGTCAGCAATAAATAGAATTTTCGCAAGCGGGCACATGCTCGCTCCGCCCAATGTATGGCGCGAAACAGCCTGAATGATGTCGGAATCTTCAATGCCAAAATCAGTTTGCAGTTTTACTGCCGCGGCCCGTCCATGAAGCAGCGAAGGCTTTTCACGTTCTGCAGGTGTAATCGGCTGATTGTCATGGCTGGCAAGAGAAATAAGCAGGCCGTCGTCAAGGTCTTTGCACATGTCGTGCGCAAGTCCCGCAAGATATCCTTTCTTGGGATCAACACCGAACATGTCGCACATAATCATTGCCGTTTCGGCAACACGTTCACTGTGCTCATACCGTTCCGGCTTTTCTGAGACGAGTGCAAATTTTCTAATTTTTTCAAATAATTCAGGATTATCTATATCCATACAATTTACCCGTTCTAATATACTTTAAAACGGCGGAAGGGACAAGGTATGCAAAGCTCTTTCCCTGCGCAATCCGACCGCGAATATCTGTTGAACTTATGGAAAGAAGTGGATTTTCTATAGTACGTGCATGTGCAAAGAGAGGCTCACTTTCGCAAGCTGCCACAGGATGCATTCCATACGCGCCAATCGGTTTATTTGAGAAGGAACCTTCACCGCTCACCGCCGGACGACGTGCAAGTATCAAATCGCATTTGTTGGCAAGTTCCGCCGCATTGTGCCACAGGTGGAATTCCGCAGTCAAATCTGAACCGATGATAAGACCTATTTTGCCATCAAGCCGTCCGCGGTACTTCTGCTCAAGACAACAAACAGTGTCGTACGTGTAGGAAACGCCTCCGCGCACAATCTCGCAGTCTTCAGCAGCAAAGCGACTGTCGCCTTTACAAGCATCGCGCACCATCGCAAGACGGTCTTGCGCAGAAGCAGCGTCATTCATTTCTTTATGCGGAGGATTCAACGCGGGCACAAAAAGAATTTTGTCGTAGCCGAGCGTTACACATACATCGTCGGCAAGCGCGAGATGTCCTATATGAATAGGATTGAAACTTCCGCCAAGAATAGCAATTTTCATTTATTTTCTGAACCGGGCAGCTGTTCTTCCATAGTGTCGTCCACGGAGCGCGATGAAAGGAATTCTGTCTGCTCAGCCTCACTGGCAGGAGCTTGCGCGCCTGAATGATTCTTTCCGGGTGTATGGGTGCGATTCATCTGCTCAACAAGTTCTATGATTGCATTGCGGGCTTCATCAACATTGGTACGCGCATACACCGAAACAGGAATTACTTTTATGGACGAATCTTTTTTTGCAAGCTGAGCCTGCACTTCCTTTGCATGTTCCGCAGCGCCTTCTATATCAATCTTATTGCAGAGTACAATGCGCGGTTTTTCAATGAGCGTCTTGCTGAATTTACCAAGTTCCGCGCAAAGAGTGTCATATGCGGTAAGATAATTGTCATCGCTGCAGTCTATCATAAAAAGCAGTCCCGCAGTCCTTGATATATGTTTTAAAAAACGTATGCCAAGTCCTGCGCCTTCTGATGCTCCTTCTATTATGCCAGGAATATCCGCGATGATTATATCAGTGTTTTCGTCAACATGAAGAACGCCAAGATTTGGAATTTTTGTGGTGAACGGATACGGTGCTATCTTTGGGCGTGCATTTGTAAACAAATCAAGCAGACTCGACTTGCCGGCATTTGGAAATCCCACAAGGCCAATGTCGGCCATAATGCTTAGCTCAACACGAAGTTTGCGCTCTTCACCAGGAGTGCCTTTATGCGCATACCGGGGAGCCTGGTTTGTACTTGTTTTGAAATGAATATTACCCCAGCCACCTTTTCCACCTTTCAAGAAAAGAAATTTGTCATCCTCGTCCTCATCTGTAAAATCGTGGATAAGCTCGTTTGTTTCTGCATCACGGATTGTTGTTCCCGGCGGTACGGGAATAGTAATATCTTCTCCATCCTTGCCGTACTTGCCCCAGCTCATGCCGTCGCTGCCTGACTGTGCCTTGAAGATAGGATGGAACCGAAGATGATAAAGGGTACGCAGATTGCGCTTTACGCAAAAATAGACATCGCCACCTTTTCCGCCGTCACCGCCACTCGGGCCGCCGTTTGGAATATATTTTTCCCTGCGAAATGAAATGCAGCCATTGCCGCCTTTCCCTGAGAATACGTTGATTACTGCTTCATCTGCAAACTGTATCATATACGCCTAGCATTATACTACTTATTTAACAAAGATACATGAAATGAACGCAGTAATAATATAACGGTTTTCCGCCGACTGCATTCCCATGCATCATCTCTGAATTAAAAAAAATCAAAAAAATACCCAGCAGGACAGACCTTGCCGGGCATTTATAAAATACACGCTTTGAAAAGAGCTTATGCTTTTGCTGCAACAGGTTCTACAGAAACCATATTGCGGCCAAGGTGTTTGCCGTAAACGACTTTGCCGTCTACAGTTGCAAACAAAGTGTCATCTCCGCCCTTCTTTACATTGTCGCCAGGATGAACTTTTGTTCCACGCTGCTTAACAAGGATTGAGCCAGCTGTCACTGTCTCACCGCTGTATTTTTTTACGCCCAAATATTTCGGGTTTGAATCACGTCCGTTCTTGGCACCGCTGCCGCCTTTTGTACGTCCCATTTTAATCCTCCGCTGACTTAAAAATCAGTCTGTTATTCAGATAATTCCCGCAGCTGTACGTTTGCCGGATACTCTTGAGCAAGGTTTGTAACGCCAAGCCTTATGAAATCCGCCGTACATCTCAGCCGTTCAATTTTCATCGAACAGCCGTTATCTTCCACACTGAATGCGAGTTTTCCGCGGGAAGGTGTTTCCGTTTTTACCGTCATGCCCTCTGTCTTTTGAAGAACCTGCACTGCCGTACGAAGAAGCTCCGTAACCGCCGCGCAAACAATGTCCTTTCCTTTTGCCGCAAATCCAGCGTGTCCTGAAGCATTACAGCTTTTGAACGCTCCGTCTTTGCCGCAGACAAGAAGCACTTCGATCACGTTTATGCCAGCACGACATCCTTAACAAGGACGTTGGTGTACTGCTCACGGTGACCGATCAAGCGGTGATAGTCCTTCTTGCTCTTGTATTTAAGAACAAGAACTTTGTCATCCTTGAAAGTGTCCTGTAACTCTACGGTAACTTTTGCACCTTTAACATATGGTGTTCCAACGCTGATCTTGTCGCCGTCGCTTACAAGAAGAACGGTGTCGATATCGATTTTATCGCCTTTGTTGCCTTCGGTTTTGTCAACCTGAAGCAGGGCATCTTTTTCAGCTTTGTACTGTTTGCCCTTATACTCAATAACTGCGTACATATGAACCTCTAGAAATCTGATTTGCTGCGGAAAGTAACGGGTTTCCCGCTAGCCTATAACACATTAGTGTTACGTATAATAACAGATTTACTGGAAGTTGGTCAATAGGGAATTCTTAATAATAGAACAAAATACCGTTTTGACGATTGCCATGAACAGACAAGAAAAACAGATGATTCGGCTCAAAATAACATTTTTTTAGTATAGCTAAATGAAGCAAAATTGTAACACTTTTGCCCGAAATACATTATATTTACAGATAACACAAGCGGGTACAGCCCGCTCACACAGAGATACAATCTGGAGGCGTGGTAAATAATTATGAAATCATGGACAAAAAAAGCAATCGGCATCGGAACTGTAGCGGCAATCTCTTTTGGACTGCTCTCTTTTTCATGCAAAGCAAACAAAGGTTCAGCAAACGTTGCTTTTGCTGAAACAACACCGGCTGTTTCAATTCCGGCAGATTCACTTGGCGTTGTGGAAGCAATGCAGAGCACCTTCCGCTCAATAAGCAGCGGCGTCCTTCCGGCAGTCGTTGAAGTAGATGTCACTGAAACAGCAAAAGTAAAATCAGTCAATCCGTTTGAAAACCTGCCATTCTTCTTTGGACTTCCAAATGAAGAAGGCGACAACGGCAACAGCGATGACGACGGAAACATGCGCGAGTACACACAGGAGGGTCTTGGCAGCGGCGTCATTGTACGACGGACAGGCAAAACCATTTATGTGCTTACAAACAACCACGTTGCGGGCAAGGCGACAAAAATTAAAATCAAGCTGAACGACGAGCGTGAATTTGACGGTAAACTTGTCGGCTCAGATGAACGTCTTGACATAGCGCTTGTTTCCTTTGAATCTGATGACAAGTCAATTGCCGTGGCAACACTCGGCGACAGCGATAAAGTGCAGACCGGTGACATTTGTCTTGCGCTCGGCAGCCCACTCGGATACTTTGGTTCCGTAACGCAGGGTATTGTAAGCGCCACCGGACGCAGTGGCAGTGGCATTGGCTCAATCAGCGACTTCATTCAGACAGATGCTGCAATCAACCAGGGCAACTCCGGCGGTCCGCTTGTAAACATCTACGGTGAAGTCATCGGCATCAACACGTGGATTGCTTCTCAGTCAGGCGGAAGTCAGGGACTTGGCTTCTCCATTCCGATTAACAATGTAAAGAAAGCAATCGACCAGTTCATAGACAAAGGTAAAATTACATACGGCTGGCTGGGCGTAAGTCTTGCAGACGTTACAAATGAATACAAGAAAGATCTTGGTGTCGGAACCGCAACAGGCGCTTTTGCAAGCCAAGTGTTCCTTGACAGTCCTGCAATGAAAGGCGGTATGCAGGCAGGCGATTTCATCACCATGCTCAATGGCCATGAAATAAAATCAGTAGATCAGCTTACCCGTGAAGTCGGAAACATTCCGGCAGGAGAAAAGGCAACCTTTACCGTACTCCGCGGAAAAGCAAAAGTTGAGCTCACGGTTAAAATTGAAGAACGCACGAAAGATGTTGCGCAGGACAACAGCAAGCTGTGGCCTGGATTTATTGCGACACCGCTCACCGATGATGTACGCAAACAGATAAAACTCGACAACAAGAATGTAAAAGGCATTGCCGTTGCAAGTGTGCAGGAAAAATCACCTGCCGCAGCGCTCAGACTCCGCGAAGGAGATGTGATTACTGCGGTCAACGACAAGAAAATCACTTCTGTTGAAGAATTCTACTCAATGCTTGATGTCAACAAAAATAAGGAAATTTGGTTTGACGTATACAGCGAAAACCACACGGTAAGCACCGGTCACTATAAAATCGGTCAATAAACTGTAACCTTGAAGGCAGCGTTTTGTTATTTTTGTATAGATGAATGCAAGAACGCTGCCATCTTGATTCGGCTCATTCATAGAACTCCTTTAAACAGGTCTGGATGTCATTCAGGCCTGTTTTTTTTATCTTCAAAGCGGCATCATGTTTGACATGTCTAAATACATTGCATATACTGTGTTTAGATTTTTGAACGGTCGGAGTAAGACTACACATTCAATTTTGTGGAATTAATAAAATGAATTTATACGAACTGCTTGTTCTTGCAACAGGACTTTCCATGGATGCCTTTGCCGTTTCAATCTGCAAAGGTCTTGCCGCAAAAAAAGTTGGCTTCAAGGAAATGATTTGCTGTGGCTTATGGTTCGGTGGATTTCAGACGCTCATGCCGACAGTCGGTTATTTTCTTGGCTCAACATGTGAACAGTACATCGAAAAATTTGATCACTGGATTGCATTTGCATTACTCGCACTCATCGGAGCAAATATGATTCGCGAATCATTTTCAAAAGACAATGACACCATGAGTGAATCGTTCTCTTTCAAGACAATGCTGCTACTTGCAATCGCAACAAGCACAGATGCACTTGCCGTAGGAATCACCTTTGGCCTGTTGCCTGACGTGAATATTATCGAAGCAGTGATTTTCATTGGCTCGGTGACTTGCATTTTTTCAATCGCCGGTGTAAAAATCGGAAGTGTATTTGGAGCCAAATACCAGTCAAAGGCAGAACTTGCCGGCGGAATAATTCTTATTCTTACCGGCATAAAGATTCTGCTCGAACATCTGGGCGTCATTCACTTTTAATTTTTTATAGATGGGCGGAATAATCAAATGTTCCATTCATCATGTCAATCAGTTGCCGCTCAGTGAACCCTGGTCAAGTACAAACGCTTCAACCGGCTGCTCATACCCTTTTGCGGCAACTTCAACGCGCTCCGTAAATTTAAATTTATCGCCTACCCGCTCACGTGCCGCGTGTGCAACAAGGATGCCTCCCACTGGAGCATTGCTTTCCATTCTGGAAGCAAGATTTACCGTAGAACCAATGACCGTGTAGTCAATGCGTGCCTTTGTACCAAGATTTCCTACAATGACATTGCCAGTGTTCACTCCAATACGAATCTTTAAATCAATGCCCACAACAGGCTGCCATTTGTCTCTGAGCAGAGCAACTTTCTTTTGCATTTGTATCGCAGTACGCAATGCCCGTTCCGTATGATCACTTTGTTCATATGGATCACCAAAAAATGCAAGAATTCCGTCGCCAATAAATTTATCCACCGTACCGCCGTTTGCAAAAATAATTTCCGCCATAGATTCAAGATAGTCGCTCAAGAAGGCATGTACTGTCTCCGGCGTTTTATCTGAACTCCATTTTGTAAAACTCGAAATATCAGAAAATAAAATGGTGAGCACTTTATCTGCCGGTTTAAGGTCCGTCCTTTTTTCCGCAAGAATACGCGCAGCAAGCGCACGCGGAAAGTAGCGGCTCAATGCATTCTGCAAAAGTACGCGCTGTTCATGCGCCTGTTCAATTCTAAGCACTGTTCCTATTACAAAGCAAAGCAAAACAGAAACAACAGTTGCTGCAATTGGAACGACCGTATAGGAAGCAAACCAAAATACCGCAGGTACGGCAAAGGCAGCAAGCAGCAGCACAGCAAATGAAATGTAATAACGGACATTCTTCTTTTGCAGCAGAGCAAAAACAGCTCCGGCAAAGAACAGCAACAGCAACAGCATATAAACGAAGAGCGCAATTGGTTTGAAAAAAGTACCGGTGACAAAGGCATTGAGCACAGCTGTATGAATTCCGGAAAGAGGATATACCGTTTCAAACGGTGTGCGGCCAAAATCTTTTGCAGCTGTCGTTATGTCGGCACAGACAACAATGCCTCCATCAAGCGCATCGACCGTGTTCCACAAAGAAGTATCGTCTCCTTCACGAGCAGCTTTTCCTGCGTCAGAAATTTTATCCATCGGAATGCGACTCCAGCCTTGCTTCCAGTAAGACGGATAAGGAATCAACACATTTCCACTTTTATCTATAGGTATGCAGATTTTTCTACCAGTTGAATCGACGGCCACAAGCGATTTGCCTGCCGAAAGAATCATCTTTGAAGGGTCTATGCCAAGATTCTGCACTGCAAGCGCAAGAGGCAACGAAGGAACATAGCCGTCATGGTACCGGTAGAACAGGGGCACTCTGCGGTACACGCCATCTGAATCTTGAATCACACCGATATGCCCTATGCACGCCGTATTTTTTAAAAGCTCACGGTTTGGAAGAAGGAATGTTTCTGCCCGAGGAATACTGCCGGCATTTTCCACAACAGGATGATACAGATATTTCTCAAGCAACGCGTTGTCTGCTTCAGAAAGTTCCGTTCCGGAATAGCCTGAAGTTTCTTTATCAAGCGGAACAACAGCAAGCACAAGCGATTTCATTTTTGAAGCAGCGGCAGCCATTTCGCTATCCTTTTCAATATCTTTGCTGCCGGCAAACAAGAAGTCCATGCCGCCGGAAAGTTCGCCTTCGCCAAGCACCGTGAGCAGTTCTGTAAAAGCCTCACGATTATCTATACGCTGACCAAGATTCTGCTCAGCGCGGTCATTCAAGTCAACGGGAATAATACGCGGACTCATTTTTAACGGAGCAGATGCTATTTTTTCTGAAAGCAACAAGTCATATTCCGCAGAGTCAAATGTATTCCACGCTCCAAACAGGGAAAGAGCCGCGGACAAAATAAAAACTATGGCACAAATGATGAATGCTGTTGTCTTTTTCATATAATCTCAGTGTTTGATCGTTATTGTCTTTAAATATGTTGAAGCGCCGTCGTACTCAACGGCAGTATCCTTTGGAGATGTTCCACGCACTGTGCCGCCCATCGTCGTTGGCTTTTCCGGCAGCTCTGCAAGAGAAGAAAGAGATGACTTGAGAGAAAGCAGTTCGTCCTTAAGCCCTTTTGCGTCCGCAACGCACTCCCCGTCTTTTACGCCAGCTATTTTCTTCTGAATTTTTTCAGCAGGAGCAGCAGACACCAATACATAAATTTTTTCTGTCCCCGAGGGAGCTTCAATTTCAATATCAGTGCCACGTCCTGGCACAATAACAGCTTTTTTTGCAGCGAGAGAACTATTTTTAAGAAGCTGTATCTTACCAAGCGTATTCTCAAACAGCACAACACAAGAACATGATGACTGAGGCTCAATCACCAGCTGGCATGAATCATCATTGTTCATCTTGACCGGCGTCTTAAACCCGGTAGATTCATACTCAGTTCCGTTCCATACATTGAATGACAGCTTCCATGAAACAGTATTATTTTTATTCTGCGCAAAAACAGTGGTTCCCAAAAGCATCATTGCTATGGAAATAAAAAATTTTTTGTCCATATTTTTTTCCCTTATATATCAGTATATCACAACGTATGACGAATTCAATTGTGTGATTATGTCTGCACGCTTCAGTATATATTTCTTTTATAAAAAACAGCAAGTGATTTTTACCCGTATTGCAAAGCGTTAGTTGTTTTGATACAGTTCTGTGGTATGGAAATCAAAATACTTCCAAAACAAATTTGGATTCATAATAAAACCGGCAACACATATATCACCTGCGAACCGGCAATAGTTATTAATGCAACAAATGAAAATGACGGTCAAGAAATGATTGTCTACCATCGGCAAGACACAAGCAAAGACGGCAACACGTATGTCCGTGAAAGAAACGAATTCCTACATAAATTCTCTATTACCGAATAATTGATTTTGCTACACTTGCTACAGAATTTTATAGTCAGGAGAGTCACTTCCGGCAAAAACTTTTACTTTGCATGACTCAAGGCAGACGTTGTCACAAAAAGATGAAATATCATATGCCTGCGGACTTAGCAAATCGTCAGGATTATATGAAGTTTCAATGATTGTCTCTTCACCGTCAGAAACAACACGTGAAAAAGCACCATTGATTCTTACAAGATCCTGCACGGCAACAAGCAACTGTTCGCGATGTTTTTCTTCATATTTTTGCTGAAGGAACACAAGCTGCATTTTTTCTATTTCGCTGTGGCTCACTTCCTGGGGGTTGTATCCCGTTTCAAAAGAACATGATGAACAGCGCTGCCATTCCGCAAAGTCGGCAAAAAACGCTGACGGCGTAATCTTCAGCGGCTTAATAACACTGTTAAACCATGGAACCGCACGTCCAGAAGAATAAAATACCTTGCAGGCAAATGCAATGTCACGTGAAAAATCAATATCTTTTGAGGAATAAATATCGGTCGGTTTTACCGGAACATTCTTTAATTCCAGCTGCGCAAAATCAATGTGATTCGGATATAATGACACGGCGAAATCAAGCCGGTCCCGGAAAGATTTATAGGTGTCACCGGGCAATTCGCCCCAATCCATATCAAATCCAAAGACAAGTCCTGCATTATTAAGCAGCGCCATTTTGTTTGAAAAAAGTTTTTTGTCAAAAAGAAGCGCATCACCTTTTACAGTACCTGCAAGCGGAATATCAAGTGTGCAATAGATTTTTTGCGCAGCGGCAACAACAGCACCGTCTATCACCGATGCCTGTATTGGAATAGTAAAAAAAACATCAGGCGCTTTTTCTGCGGCAGCACTGATAATTGCCAGTAATGATTTTTTGTCGCCAGAAATTTTACTGTCATGTATGGTGAACTCAGTGATGCCTCGCGAAGTAAAAGTGGGAATTTCTTCAATTATTTTATTTGTGCTGAAGTTATATTCTTTCTGTTCCATTACTTTCACTTCTTATAGGTTGAGCAAGATTGTTTCTCCGTACAGCTTTTGCCATACGGAGAATTATTTTCTAAAGAATGTGTATTCCTGATTTCTCACACTTTGCAATCATTTCTTCCGGCCAAGTGCTCACCTGGATTTCACCAATGTGTGCTTTGCGCAGAAAATACATGCAAAGACGTGATTGTCCAATACCACCGCCGAGCGTCTGGCGCAATTTGCCCTTTAGCAGCTGCGAGTGGAATGCGAGCTTTGCACGCTCAGGACAGCCGCGTTCTTCAAGCTGTGCCTTGAGCGAGTCTTTGCTTACACGAATTCCCATTGATGAAAGTTCCATTGAATTTTTGAGAATAGGATTCCAAACAAGAATATCGCCGTTTAAACCGCGGTGACCTTCTTCATTCTTTGTAATCCAGTCATCATAGTCAGGTGCGCGTCCGTCATGTATTGAACCGTCAGAAAGTTTCCCGCCGATACCAATGATGAACACTGCTCCATATTTCTTGCAAACTTCATACTCACGTTCTTTTGGTGTCTTCTTTGGGAACTGTTTCTGCAAATCATCTGCATAGATGAAGGTTATCTTTTCAGGAAGCACAGGCTTTATGTTCTCATAGTTGTCATAAATGTAAAATTCTGTTTGCTTGAGACAACGATAAATGCGTTCAACAATTGACTTAAGATACGATACGGCACGATTTTTTGGATCGATGCACATTTCCCAGTCCCACTGGTCAACGTAAAGTGAATGAAGATTGTCCATTTCCTCATCTGCACGAATTGCATTCATATCAGTATAAATGCCAAAGCCCGGATCGAGCTTCATTTCGGTTACCTTCATGCGCTTCCACTTTGCAAGTGAATGTACGATTTCAAGCTGTGTATCTGCCATATCCTTCACTGGAAATTTGACAGCGCGTTCTACGCCATTCAAGTCGTCATTGATTCCTGTTCCTGACTTTACAAAAAGCGGAGCGGTGACGCGGGTAAGATTGAGTTCAGTTGAAAGTGAGAGCTGAAAGAAATCCTTGATGAGAACAATTGCATGTTCTGTTTCTTTTTCATTTAAGAGCGGCTTATATCCCCTTGGAATTTGAAGCTGTGCCATAGGTAACCTCTTTTTTTCAGAATAAAATATACTAGCGTTTTTTACTTCATTTGTCTATTTACAAAGCGACAAACGCACCGGGCAAGAATACGTCATTGAAATGTTGAGACGAATCTCAAGAATGCCGCTTTTCCTTCTTGAGTACGCTTATAGACACCAGCATGTTCAAGTACTTTTTCAAAGACAAGACCGACTTCATTCTGCAAAATCTCAGTGATGTTTTCTGGAGTAATTGAGTCATATTTTGGTAAGAAATCCCTCACCCATGCGTCATGTTTGCCAAGGAGCGGATCGTCCGCAATATCTTTATGTGAAAGTATTGCGTCACCTAAAGAAGCGAGTTCTGCTTTAAGGCGTGACGGCAGCACGGCAAGCCCCATCACCTCTATAAGGCCGATATTTTCCTTTTTGATATGATGCAGTTCCGCGTGCGGATGAAACAAACCAAGCGGATGTTCCGGCGTTGTACGATTATTGCGCAGAACAAGATCAAGCTCAAAGAGATTTCCGCGTCTTCGCGCTATCGGCGTAATGGTATTGTGAGGCTCTCCTTCTGTTTCTGCAAGAATATTCGCGGCTTCATCAGAATACGAGCGCCAGTTTTTTAATATCTTATCTGCCAAGTCAACAACTCGCGTGCTTGTCTTTGAGGCAAGACGAATGACACTCATCGGCCACTTTACAATTCCACACTGCACGTCCTCAAAACCGTCCACGGGAATCTTTTCTTCAACAGGCGCTTTTGCCATTGCAAATTCATAATTGCCACCCTGAAAATGGTCATGTGTTAGAATTGAACCGCCAACGATAGGCAAGTCTGCGTTACTACCAATCGTGTAATGAGGAAATATCTTTATAAAATCAAACAGACGCTCAAATGTTTCCTTGCAGATTTTCATCGGAGTGTGCTCAAAGTTGAATACAATGCAGTGCTCATTGTAGTACACATATGGTGAATATTGGAAACCCCAGCTTGTGCCAGCAAGTTTAAGTGGAATGATGCGATGATTTTCCCTTGCAGCATGGTTTACCCGTCCTGCATAGCCCACATTTTCTTTACACAAAAGGCACTGCGGATATCCGCCCTGTTTTGCATTGCGCGCCGCCGCTATAGCCTTAGGATCTTTTTCAGGTTTAGAAAGATTTATGGTAATGTCCAATTCACCATATTCTGTTTGTGTCTTCCACTTAATGTCTTTGCACACACGATATCTTCGTATGTAATCAGTATCCTGGCTAAATGCATAGAACCAGTCTGTAGCATGACGTGGCGACAGCTTATACAGCTCAAGGAATTTTTTTTCAACTTCTGAAGGTCGCGCTACCAGGCAGCCCATTATCCTCGTGTCAAACAAATCACGATATACAATGCTGTCTTCTTTTATAAGTTTCCGCTGCACCGCATACGCAAGCATCTCAGACAAAATATGTTCAAGGTCCTGAACGGTCACCGGTGGAAGCGTCCGGGCTTGCTCCATAGATTCAAAACCATCAAGAGCGAAAAGGTCAAGCAGTTTGTTCTGGGTAAAAATAACGTCATCGTCTTCCAACAGTTCTGTCTTTAGACCGTATGCAACAAGTGCATTTATGTTCTCAAAAATTGTCATGAAACGTATCATAATTGCAAAGCGACACGGTGTCAATGAAAGATATTCACCAGGCGACAATTTGTTTTCTATTCATACTGTCATTTTTTGTGATATAGTCAACGCATGGAATTTGCGACAAAAAATCGATTTATCATTCTCGCTCTGGCAATTGTTATATTTGCCGTTCCATCATTTGCACGTGGTAAGAAAGACAGCGATCGCGCAACGTATGCAACAAGTGAAGAACTTAGCAAGCAAAATTCCATTCCTATAGAAATATCGATTGAACCAGCTGAAGGACATGACGCCATCTCTTTGCCGGAAGAACAATCCACAGCGGAACAGCCTGAAGCAGCACAAACAGTTCCTTTGCTCAGCGATATTTCTTCCCTTGAAATTCCACTTTGTCCCGCAACACGTTCACCGAATGAAAATGCTTCCGGCCACGAAGTTCATGCATACACAGGCTTTGAGCTTTGTTACCGCGAAGAATATGAAGAAGCCGAGTGGGTGTCTTACCTTCTTACAAAAGAAGAGCTTACAAAAGTCATTGACCGAACAAACGATTTTCGTGCGGACACAAAAATCAGCACCGGGTCCGCAACGCCACAAGATTATACTAACAGCGGGTACGATCGCGGGCATCTTGCCCCGGCAGCAGACATGGAGTGGAGCGAAAAGTCGGTACATGACAGCTTCCTTATGAGCAACATGACGCCGCAAACGCCCCAGTTTAACAGAGGAATATGGAAAGAACTTGAGGAGCAAGTGCGTCTCTGGGCAAAAAAATTTGGCAGCGTGTATGTAGTCACCGGTCCGGTACTTGAAAAAAATTCAGAATCATATGCACATATTGGTCTCAACGAAGTGACTGTCCCAGACTTTTTTTACAAAGTGCTTCTTGCCCAATGTTCCGACGAACAGCACACAATCATTGGCATCGGTTTTATTATTCCAAATCAAAAATGCGATGGCACACTCTTTGATTACGTGGTGAGCATAGATGACATTGAACTTCGCACCGGACTAGATTTTTTTTCTCTTCTACCTGACAATATTGAAATTCCACTTGAAGAAAAAACAGACACCACAGACTGGAAATAAATCACTTCCAGAATTGCAAATATGTGGTATAGTATGGTAATACTCCGGAGGAAAACAGTATGGAAAAAGTATTTGAACAAATGCGCGACACGGGAATCATTCCGGTCATCAAAATAGACAAAGCAGAACACGCTGTTCCTCTCGCAAAGGCACTCATTGCAGGCGGCATTTCAATTGCAGAAGTTACCTACCGCACCAACGCCGCTGAAGAAGCAATACGATGCATTCTTTCCGCGTGTCCGGACATGCTTGTAGGGGCCGGAACAGTGACAAGCAAAGAGCTTGCAGAAAGTGCAATAAATGCGGGCGCAAAATTCATTGTTGCACCAGGATTCAATCCTAGTGTCGTTGATTACTGTCTTGCACGAAACGTGCCGATTATTCCAGGAGTATCATCACCTACACAAATAGAAGAATCGCTCAACCGGAATCTTACCGTGCTGAAATTTTTCCCGGCAGAAATGCTTGGCGGAGTTAAAATGCTTGAGGCTTTTGCCGGTCCGTTCAACCAGACACTTTTTGTACCTACCGGTGGAATAAACACGGACAATCTTGGTGACTACGCAAAATGCAAGAATGTACTTGCCGTTGGAGGAACGTGGATTGTAAAATCAGAAACCATCAGCGAAGAAAAATGGGACACTATCACTGCTTCTTGCAAAGAGGCACTGCTCAAGATTCAAGGATTTACACTTGGGCACGTAGGAATAAATGCCGGTGACGCAGATGAAGCTCAGCAAACTGCAGAAAGCCTTTCTCTCTTTGGATTTCCAATTTCAGAACTGCCCGTATCTTTTTTCTGCGGGACTGAATTTGAAGTGATGAAGGCAAACGGACGCGGAACGCATGGACATATCGGCTTCATGGTAAATAACATCGAGCGTTCTCTGTGGTATCTTTCCAGACTTGGCTATAAGCCGGTGATGGAAACAGCACAATACATTGGTGAAAAAGAAAAATCACCGCTTAAATTTATTTATCTTGATAAACCAATCGGCGGCTTTGCAGTCCATTTAAAAAGAAAGTAATCTGCGCTACTAATAAAAAAAACCGGCTCAGTCCGCAATTTGAAGTCCCCTTCAATTTGACTGTATGCCGGTTCTTTTATTTTAAACTATCTCGCTTAGAATTTATTCTGCATTATAGTTGATGAGTGTTGTCGCCTTTACCGGAGCAAGCACCTTTTCGTAATTAAGGAATGGTAGTCCGATGACTCCAAAGACTTCAGTAACTTCAGCGCCGCCCTGCTCAATAAGATTCTTTGCCGCAGTGAGCGTTCCTCCCGTTGCAATCAAATCATCAACAAGCAAGAACTTTTCTCCTGCCTTTATATCGTCAATATGCGCTTCTATTTCAGCAGTACCGTACTCAAGGCTGTACTTGCAACTGTATGTCTTTCCAGGCAGCTTTCCCTTTTTGCGTATCAAGACAAGCGGAATACCCATTTTCTCTGCAAAGGGAGCTGCAAAAATAAATCCGCGCGATTCAATTGCAGCAACGGCGTCAATCTTTCTGTCCTTATAAATTTCGACCATCTTGTCTATGCAATATTTGAATGCATCCGGATGAACAAGAATTCCGGTGATATCATAAAAAAGAACGCCCGGCTTCGGAAAGTCAGGAACGCGACCAATGGCTTTATCAAGTAATTCAGTTTTTTTATCCATAGTGCGGTAATTGTATTCCCGATAACAATTGCTGTCAATCTGTTCTTTTTGGTAAACGGATTTTTTTTGCTTTGGAATCTTATTTTGCGACATGCGTTCCCATGAGAATTCTTTTTTTACGCACATCCTCAAGATATGCTTCGAGCGCAGAAGCGTCATCTTTTTCAATATCACGCTTTAACTCATCAAGTTGCTTTTCAAAGTTCGTAATGTGCCCTAAAAGTTCCTTTTTATTTGACAAAAATAATTCTGTCCAAAGCGGAGCATTTATCATCGCAATGCGCGTAAGGTCCTCAAAGCTGCCACCGCCAAATTCAGTGATACGCTCGTCTTCGGCACTTTCAACAAGTGCAGAGGCAATGACATGGCAGAGCTGGCTGGTAAAGGCAATCTTGTGATCATGATTCACATAATCTGTTTCAACAATGCGTGTAAATCCCATTGCAGACACGAGCTGTTTTAGCAGGTCAAGATTTTCCTTTTTATTCCACGGCTGAGGAAGCAAAATATAATTTCTATTTGCAAAGTATGCGCCGTTTGCATTGACATATCCTTCTTTTGCGCCACCTGCCATTGGATGTCCAAGAATGAAGTCAACATCGTTCCGCAAGACCGACTGCACCTTTTCTACAAGCAATGTCTTTACGCCGCTAATGTCGGTGACAATTGCGCCCGTTTTAAAATCGGTTTTATGCGATGCAAGGAAATCTATTGTTGCATGGGGGTAGAGACAAATATACACGAGGTCACATTTTTTTATCATGTCAGCAGCAGAAGAATCATCATACGATTCGTCAATCACGCCGTCACTTTTTGCTTTATTGAGCGCCTGCGCATTTACGTCACATGCCAGAATACGTCCCGTTGCACGAGGTTCATCAAGTACATTTGCCCTGACTGCCTGGGCAATAGATCCGCCCATGATTCCCAAGCCTACAATGCCAAACGTCATGTCTTTAAGTTCCATCATATAAATTCCTTGCAATTTCTTTTCAATTCTCTTTTTCTTGCGCCCATACGTTTACATTTTTCTATCTTCAACTGCCGCATACCGCGCAAGCACTTTCATAAGCTCGTCAAATTGTGCCGGTGTCAGTGATTGCTCACCGTCACAAAGCGCTTTCTCGGGATTGTTGTGCACCTCAATGATGAGTCCGTCTGCGCCAACAGCGACTGCTGCTTTTGCAAGAGTCGGCACCATCCACCGCATACCGCACGCATGGCTTGGATCAATAATGACCGGAAGATGCGTTTCTTTTTTCAAGAACGGCACGACGCTTATATCAAGACAGTTACGCGTGTAGTTGTCAAAGGTACGAATTCCACGCTCGCATAAAATGACATTTTCATTTCCACTTGCCATGATATATTCCGCCGACATAAGCAATTCTTTTACAGTCGCAGCAAGTCCGCGCTTCAAGAGAATAGGCTTCTTTACTCCACCCAATTCTTTCAGCAAGTCAAAGTTCTGCATGTTACGCGCGCCAATTTGAATAACATCGACATCATCAAAAAGTGGAATTTGGCGAACATCCATAAGCTCTGTCACAATCGGAAGGCCGGTTGCCTTCTTTGCAAGTTTCAACAGTTCAAGTCCCCTGGCACCCATTCCCTGAAAACTATATGGAGAAGTACGCGGCTTGAATGCACCACCTCTCAAAAAACGCGCACCACTTTTCTTCACATCTGCGGCAATTGTGGTAAGCTGTTCTTCACTTTCTACAGAACAAGGACCTGCAATGACAGCAACCGAACCGTCACCAATTTTGCTTGACAGCACGCCAGGCTGTCCTGCGCCAACGGTTACAACTGTATTTTCAGGATGAAATGCACGGCTTGCCATTTTATATGGAGCCTTGACCCGCATTGCGCTTTCAACAATGTCATTTGCAAGAAATGTCTCCGGCTCGAGTTTTGAAGTGTCGCCCAGCAAACCAATGATTGTAGTATCAACTCCTTTGGAAAGATGAACGCCAAATCCTTTCTGTTTGATTTCATCGGTAAAGTCCTTAATTTGCTTTTCAGAAACACCACTCTTTAATACTACAATCATATCGTACCTCCTAAGTACATACAAAAATATTTAAAGTAAAAAAAAAGGAACCCTCTTTACGAAGGTTCCTTGTAATTACCAAAAGTTCAGTAACACAAAAACACACTGAATTCAGCGTGACCTCCGTAGACAGCGAGAGAACCAATAATAGCCATAGTAAAGGTAAGCCAACGAGGAAGTATAAATTGTCTCCGCCCAACGGGTTGTGTTTTTCATAACATACTTACAGTAACAGCAAAATTCCTTTCTGTCAAGATATTTCTATTGAAAGAAACACTTACCATTTTGCTTTGACGCCAACCATAAGCGAAATGCCGGGCATTGGATAATCAGGAATTGACTCGTAGTCAGCATTCAAAATATTGTCTACACGGAGATAGGGCGTGATATATTTTCCTGCATGGAAAGAAGCAGACAGGTTGAGCAATAAATATGGCGCAAGATACGATGCATTCAGATTGGAAACATACCGCAGTCCGACATACTGTGCGTCAACAATCGCTGTTAAAAAATTATTTTCGTACGTGACAGAAACGGAACCGGTCACCTCAGGCGTGTACATGATGCGCTTGCCGTATGTGATGCCTTCCGCAAGCAACTTGTTGTACAGATATTCACCATTTGCTTTAAGTGTAAGGCAGGAGAATAAAACCGTTTGCATAGAAACATCGCAGCCAAGATAAAATGCGGAAGCGACATTCACCGGCTGCCACCGGCCGTTTACATTCTGCCACTGAATTTTGTTGAAGTAGTAATTTGAAAACACGCAGACGGAAAACGGCACCAGCACCTGCTTTACCGAGCACGACACTTCGCCGCCCCATCCGTCTTCAGGAAGCAAATCTTTATTTCCTGAAGCATATTGTGATTCCGTCCAATACAATTGATTCATATCAGGAAACAGGCACATGCGGTATCCGTCCAGTATGAACGACACCTTGTTACAATCCGCACGAAGTCCGAGCTTCGGAACAACCGCAACATTGTCACCGGAAAAAGAAAGGGCAACAGGAAGGCTGCATGAAAAAACATCAGTGAAGAAAAGTTTCGTCGTTGACTTCACAAATCCATACGCAAGAAGATGACTGCCGTCGTTTGTTGAATCAAGATATGCAAGGTTCAGCGATGTACCAAGCATCTGATTAATCTTTTTTGAGCCGAAGTACGAGGCCGTTGAAACAAGCGACACCGTGTTCAGATAATGCTTGCTCGCTTCAGGTGCCGCGTCATACTGCTGATTATTAGACTGCCACATAATGTTTGTTTCGCTTTTGATGCATTTTGCTATTGCCGGAAACGTGACACCCGCAGAAAGACGGTTGTTGCAGTCCTGCTGCACGCCGGGTGTAGTTGCAGTTTCTGTGCCGGCACTATTTTTATAACCGGCATATGTGTTGTTTCCTACATACCAGCTGTTTCCGTAATCAAAAAAATGGGTGAACTGAATATCGCCGCTTCCGTCAACAACGTTGCTGTCCTTGCGGTACCTGGTGGAATCATCATAGGCGACATACGGAAATGTGTTTTCTGCAAACGTGCCTTTTACGTTTGTGCGCAGAAATGAATTTTCTCCCGTACGTCCGTTGAATGAAAGGGCCACACCTTCAGTGTCGAACGGAAATGACGCGTTGAAGTATGTTTTTGTAAACGCGTCCACGGAAAACTGTTGTGAAAGAGACTGTTTTTTTGTAGTGATGTATATGACGCCGCCCACCGCTCCTTCACCGGAAGAGTCCTCCGTAAAGCCGCCGCGCACGATTTCTATTTTTTCTATATCGTCAATGTTAAGCGATGTAAAATCAAATGTGCCGTTCTGCTGCGAATTGACGCACACGCCGTCTATGACAACGCGCACCGTGCTACCGGTGAATCCCCGGATTGAAGGAGCCGACTGCATTCCATACGCGCCGTACGAAAGCAGTTGCGTACCAGTCGAAGCAATGAGCGCTGGAACGCTTTCCACGTGGAGCTTTTCGATGTCTGCACGTGTGAACACGCTGCGCTGCTCGGCCACCGGCGAATCGACATACGTATACAAATGCGGGAGTACGGTAAGCGAACCGTCACCGGATTCAGACGAGTCATCAGCATAAGTTTCCGAACCAGCTGCATTCTCCGACGGCAGCGCTGCATCTTCAGAAAAGATAAAAGTGCAGACCACCATCAGATAGAACGTACCGGCAACAATGCGCTTTCTCACAAACGCTCTTTACTCAGCCTTAGTAAGTTCTGAGAATGAACCGAAGTATCCGTTGTCAACAGTGTATTCTGTTTTTGCAGCTTCCAACGACTCCACAGAAGCCTTACCGCCATCTTTGTATGCTTGAGAGAATGAAACGGAAGTATCGGTGAGATTTTTGTAATACACCGCATACCACTGTCCAACCGTCGCACCAGACCCAATATGTGAAGCATCATTGAATTTTGCATAGATATAGCCGGTTGTGTCGGTTGTTGGAACGACAGTGACATCGCTGCATGAATAATAGAGCGTATATGCACCGGAAGCTCCATAGTAATTGTTATACGTCGCTGCCGTCTGATTTAATTCGTATTTTTCAGTGGTATTCGTCCATGTGCTAAAGACGGTATTTGAATTTGTTTCCGTCGTCGGCTGCGGACATGCCGTCGTTCCAAGCACGAAAGCAGCAACAAGCGCCACACATACGAGTCTGCCGCGAAGAGAAGAGATTGAATTGAACATAAGATTTTTTCTCCGGAAATCAGAGTTGCGTAATTTCCAAAAACAAGTTTGCCTTTCCATACGGAACGGCATGAACGGGAATCTGACCAGCGGTCTATCTGCGTAAGTCTGTCCGCAAACAAAATTCTGATTCAGCATACCAATTCAACGTGCACCAAAGTTTCCTGACTCCGGAACGCTCATTCTCTTTCAAGAACAACGCCATGCAGCGCCCTTCCCGATTGCAGCAAGTTACGTTTTGCTTTTTTCAGCATACGGTCCTTGTGCAAACAGTGGACGAATCGGATTGCTCCGAGCTACACTGTAATCCGTTACAGTTGCGCATCCAGCGCAGGCCTTTCACCTGCTTCCATTGAAATACACTGACAGGAGTATATCATATTCTGCAAAAAAAGAAAACCGTATGCAGCAAGTGAAGGACATTCACTAAACCGCATACGGTTTCTTACGCACTGTCACCTTAGCCTACGGCTTCAGCAACATCAGTTATCTTCTTCCAAAAGACTCAAGATTTGCCAATCCACGTTTGAACTGCGGAATACGCGCACACGCCGTTGTGTCCCAGCCACTGCGGTCCCCGCGTTCAAGGAAGTGGTAGGCAACGCCCGCAATCATAGCGCCGTTATCACCGCATAACTTGAGCGGAGGAAATATGCACTTGAGTTCTGTATGTTCCGCAAGCATGGCGCGAAGCCGCGAGTTTGCAGCAACACCGCCGCCGGCTACGACCGTTGTAATGCCCGTATCTTCAACCGCACGGAGCAATCTGCTTACAAGCGTGCTGCATGCCGTTTCCTGGAAAGCAGCCGCCATGTTCTCATTAGACTTTTCGTACCCTTCGTTCCAGAATGAATCGCGCTGATGGATGACAGCCGTCTTTAATCCGCTGAATGAAACATCGTAGCGGTGCTCGCCTTTGTCAATTTTAGGAACCGGAAAACTAAACGCACGCTTATCGCCTTTCTGCGCAAGTTTGTCTATGATGACTCCTCCCGGATAACCGAGATTGTAATACTTTGCGACTTTATCAAATGCTTCGCCAACGCTATCGTCCATAGTCGTACCCATGATTTCAAGGTCGTCAAAACCGTTCACCTTCGCAATGATTGAGTGTCCGCCGCTCACGAGCAGTCCAATATATGGATACTGAATGTCATTCACCAAGTGAGCCGCATACATGTGGCCGAGCATGTGATTTATTGCAATAAACGGTTTATTCGCAGACCAGGCAAGCGTCTTTCCGAATGTAAGTCCGACAAGCAGAGAACCCATAAGTCCAGGTCTGTTTGTTGCAGCGATTGCATCAACTTCTTCGAGCGTCATGTTTGCAGCGGCAAGCGCCTGCTTTACCACCGGAAGAATCCACTCCGCGTGTTTGCGGGAGGCAATCTCCGGCACGACACCTTTATATATCTGGTGGAATGGAATCTGCGTCGCCACCACGTTGCTGATGATTGTCCTTCCATCTTCAACAATGGCACACGCTGTTTCATCGCAAGAACTTTCTATTCCTAAAACCTTCATACAGAAAACTCCTCTGTCACTCACCCAGCTTATTCCGCTACTTTACTTGTGAAGGAAACGCAAATGTATATCCTTTCTGTTTTAAAAACGGATACATCTCACCAAGCAGTTCCGGAATAATATCAGCGGACTTGTCAACATGACCTATTATTATAGCCTTCCCCTTTTTATTTGCAATACCAAGCGCGCGATAAATCTGCGCAAGTATTTCCTTTCTATTCACTACATCGTCCAGAAAAACATCCCGCTCAAGAATCGGCATGTCACGCTCAAGGGCGGCCTGCGGAGCCTTTGTATTTGCCGTCGTTCTGCTGTCTACAAAATATATTTTTCGTTCCGCAGCAACATCAAGCACCGTTCCTATTTTGATGCTGTCTTCAGTGATTAAGGAACCTTCGTGATTGTTAAGCCCCGCAACAGGACCTATTTCATCAAGATTCTTTTTTACCAGCGAGGCAATTTCAAACGTTGTCATTTCAGGCGTTATCGCTCCTGCACCGGGATTAATCTTCAAATTTTCAGCCTGCATCGGCTGATGGAGCATCACTTCTTTTCCAGCGGCACGTATTGCATATGCGCAATCTCGTGAATGCGCCTGCTGCGGAAGAACTGCAATAGTCACCGGAAACGGCAAATTGGTATACCGCTTCACTTTTGCAACACTCTGACCTGCGTCATCAAAAATAAAAACAAGGACCGCTTTTGCAGATGCCTTTGGAATGTCAAATGGAACTTTCGCCGTTCCTTCTGAAGATCCGGCACTTGCAGACAACTTTACCGGAGTAACCGTTCTTGCCACAGAAGCAGGCTTTGTAGATACGCTTCTGCCTACGGATTCATTTTGCTTTACTGATTCATTTTTCGTCACCGCCGGGGTCGGGACAACTTCCGTGTGCTGAGAAGCAGGAACTGTCGCCACCGGTTCTGCCGGCTGTGTATCTTTTTCTTTGGAAGGACCAGGAGACACGACGCTTTGTTCCGTTGTCTTTGCAGGAGCAATCGTTTTTTCACGCGGCGTACTCAGAATGACACTGACCGCAAGCAAGAGCACACAGGCAAGCGCGACAACACCGGTAAGAACAACAACACTGTTCTTATTCAGCTTTATTTTTGGCTTTCGACTTGACGCTCTTCCGCGAGTATGGGTTGCTTTTCTTTTTCTTGAAGTTGTCTTTTTTCTAGAGAAGGACATTACCGTATTATAAAAAAAAACCGCCGGTCTTGCAACCAGCGGGAAAAGGGGGAATATACATAAAGAAAGTTTATTTCTCTATCAAAACTTGAATACGCAGTACATCATGCAGTGAGCGCTTCTTCATCCTGCTCCATTGCCGCGCGCATGTGGCGAAGTGCACGAAGTTCCGTCTGGCGGACAGTCTCTGCGCTTACTCCAAGCAGGTCGCTTATCTCACGAAGTGTCTTTGTATGCACTTCATTGTCAAAGTTAAAGCGATACCATATCACCTTCTGCTCATTCTCCGGCAAGTTTGTCATAAGCAGGCGGATGATGCGTTTTTTCTCTTCCGTCATCAAAATAGTTTCCGGAGAGAATGTCGTGTCAGCAAGAAGGTCGCCAACAGTCATCATGCTTCCATCGCTACAATCGGTGTCGAGTGAAGAAATGGAATATGAGTACACCATGACTCTTCGCATCTGCTCTTCCGGCACTCCAAGATACAGTGCAAGTTCTGCAGAAGTCGCTTCGTGGCCCGTCTGCTGGAAAAGATATGCCTGTGCGGCTTCCACACGGCGAATCATCTCATCCTTACGGTGAGGCAGCGTAATCATCGCGCAGCGGTTGTTGATGTACCGCAGCATGTACTGCATAATCCATGAATAAGCATAAGTTGAAAACCTTGTTTTGAAAGAGGACTGGAATTTAGCCGCAGCAGTCATCAGTCCTATATTGCCTTCCTGTACAAGATCCATCACGCACACTTTTGTCGTGTTGAATCTATGGGCAATGCTCACCACAAGGCGCAGGTTGCAGTTTACAAGACGAGTGCAAGCTGCTTTATCGCCGGCTTCAATCTTCTTTGCGAGCTCCTGTTCCTCGTCTGCAGTTAGCAGCGGGTACTTCTGAATCTGACTGACATAGCTTTCGAACATTTCTTTTTCCATAAAATACCTCTTTCTCACAGCGGTTTTCACCGCGCACCGGAAATTGTTTTCTCGGTACACTTAACATATAGCAGACTGCGTGCCAAGTTTTATTTTTTAGAGTATTTTTAGTATTTTGACTTTTTAGAGTAATTGTATTATTTCCTTTATTTATAATAAAATAAATGCAAAATGCCTGAATTTTAACACATAATTTTATTATTTCATGATATGTAATGAAAAAAAAGATACATTTTTTTGTATACTTTTTTATACAAATTTCGTATACTTTTTTGCACGTATACTTTTATGCAACAAACTTGTGTTTACACTGTATCTTTCTGTGCAACAAGCCACTACTAATAGGGCTCCTTTAAGAAATAATCAAGGTTACCCTTCTTTTTGCAAACGTGCGAAACATGATGTCTGCATACATTACGCGTTCTTTTTCACTGCAACGCCGTCACGTCCGCATGGAAATCAGCAATTGACCGTAGAACTATAATTCATTACAATGAAACGATATGAAACCAACACTTATAAAAGATTTACTTACCTCAGCCCCTGACGGCCGCACCGTCACAGTCTGCGGATGGGTGCGCACTATGCGCGATTCAAAGAACCTCGTATTCATCCAAGTGAACGATGGCTCATGCTTTGCAAGCATTCAACTTACGCTTGACCGCAATAATCCGGCTGCAGGCGCCGACCTTTCTTCTATAAATAATGAACTCGCCAAAGTCACCACGGGCTGTTCTGTAAAAGCGACCGGAATAATCATTCCTTCTCCGGCAAGCGGACAAGCCGTTGAAGTCACCGTGGTTTCTTTTGAAGTGCTCGGCGTCTGTCCGACAGACACTTACCCGCTTCAGAAAAAAGCTACTTCCATGGAATTCCTGCGCGACAATGCGCACCTCCGCGCACGCACAAATACTTTTGGCGCTGTGTTCAGAATGCGCAGCCAGATGGCAATCGCCCTGCACACGTTCTTCCAGGAGCGCGGCTTTGTATATATCAACACGCCGGAAATCACTTGCTCAGACGCAGAAGGTGCCGGTGAAATGTTCCAGGTGACAACACTTTCCCTTGAAAAGATTGCTGAGCTCGGAGTAAAAGCCGGTCAAGGTGGAATGAAAATAGAGGACGCGGCAAAGATTGTTGACTATTCAAAAGACTTCTTCGGCAAAAAGGCAAACCTTACCGTAAGCGGCCAGCTTGAAGCAGAGACTCTTGCAACAGCGCTTTCCCGCGTATACACATTCGGCCCGACATTCCGCGCAGAAAACAGCAACACGCCTCGCCACCTTTCCGAGTTCTGGATGTGCGAGCCTGAGATGGCATTCTTTGATTTGTTTGATGACATGGATCTTGAGGAGGAATTTCTCAAGTACCTGCTCAACTGGGCGCTCACCAAATGTCCAGAAGACATGAAATTCTTTGACCAGCGCATTCAGCCGGGAGTCATTGCACAAATGCAGCACGTTGTTGACACACCGTTCAAGCGCATTACCTACACTGACGCGGTAAAAGAACTTGAGCCGTTCAACAGCAAGTTCGAGTTCCCGATTGAATGGGGGAAAGAGCTTCAGACAGAACACGAGCGTTACCTTACCGAACAGATTTTCAAGAGCCCGGTCATGGTGTATAATTATCCTAAAGATGTAAAGGCATTCTACATGAAGCAGAATGATGACGGAAAGACGGTTCGCGCAGTAGATGTGCTCGTTCCAGGTCTTGGGGAAATTACAGGCGGCAGCGAGCGTGAGGAAAATTACGACAAGTTGCTCAAAGTATGCGAGGAACGCCACATGGACATGAAAAATTACCAGTGGTACCTTGACCTCAGAAGATTTGGCTCCGTACCACATTCTGGCTTTGGTCTGGGATTTGCACGTCTGTTGCGGTACATCACCGGCATGGCAAACATACGCGATGTCATTCCGTTCCCACGGGCACCAAAACTTGCTGACTTCTAAACAAAAGGATGGCAAATGGAAGAATCGGAGCACGGCAATCCTATTTACGGTAGAAAAGTTTTTTTTCTCAATCCTCCGTATTCCATCAAGAAAACTGTCTTGGGACGGCTTCAGGAAATGGAATACGAGATTTACATCATTGATGATTACCACGATGCAAAGAATATTCTCCGCCATTTTCCTGACAGCATCTGCTTTATAAATGTTGATGAGCGGCTCACTCCGGAAGCATGGTTCAACTTCGTAACTTCGTTTGACACTGATAAATCGCTCAAATCAATTTTTCTTGGCATTATAACGGAGAGTCTCCGCAAGGCAGACAGAGACCAGTTTTTGCTCAAAGCAAATATTCCCGCAGGCCTCATTCCGTTGAACGGAAAAATTGACGACATTACAAACACGCTCAGAGGCATTCTTGAGATAAACGGCGCAAAAGGCAGAAGGCAATATATCCGCGCACAGTGTGCTTCGGACAAGAACGCAATCATGTACTACACCGTTGGCGATAAACTCTACCAGATGAAACTCATCGACATAAGTTCGGTGGGCATGGTGGCAATTCTTCCGTTTCAATTCCGCACGCTTGTGCAGCCTAATTCGGTGATGCGCAACATTACCATATCGCTTAACAACAAGAACATAGTGCTGAACGCCGCTGTGTATGGAATAAAAAAGAATGCCCAGTTTTTAATGCTCGTATTGTTTTTCATCAAGGGTACGCCGGCAAGCGTAAAAACAAGTATACGCGAATACATTTTTAAATTTCTTGATGCCAATATGATTTCTTCAATCATTGGCGAAGCAATTGACAGCACTGACTACAACATCAAGCCTGTTGCAAAAGTAGAAGATGCAGACGATGCTTTTCTTCTTGACATTGATTCAACGGAATTGCTTGATGAAACAGTGCATATTCCACCTGTATATGACGGCAGTACAAAGGATTTGACCGTCACCGATTTATTCTGAAATGAAAAAGGATAAAAGAAATAAAAACAAAAGACGACCTCGTAAAATCACGTACGTCACAGTGCTGCAGTCGCTCTATCTGACAGGAAATTTCTATATTACAAACGACCTCATCGCATACGCATCGGCATGTGCGTTTGGATTTCTATTTTCCTTCATTCCTGTTGTCATGATGATTCTTGTCATACTCATCCGCTTTCTCCATGCTTCGCCGGAAACAATTACGTCATTCATCAATACGCACATTATTTTTTCCGACACCTTCAATCTACAATATCTGATTGATTCCATTCTTTCCATAAAGCACATAACTAATTTTGAGGTAGTGCTCGGGCTGTCAATCATCTGGATGGCGAGAAGATTCTTCAGCTCCGTAATGGACGGTATGCACACAATATTCAAGCAGCAACTTCCTTCGCGTCCTATTGCAACACAGATTCTCATTCTTGCCGGAGAAGCAATCATCGTCGTGCTCACCGCGACTATTATTTTTGGAATAATTTCCTTTAAAGCGATAAAGCAGAATCAAATTTTCCAGGGAATTGTAAATGCCTTCCCACATTTGCTTGGTTCCTACTCTACACTATTGGTAAACATCATTCCGCTCGTCATCATTTTCTTTGTCATAATGGTATGTTACAAAGAAGGAAGCGGAACAAAACCAACTTGGGGACTTTGCGCAATTGCTTCCGGCGGATGCACCTTTTCATTCTGGGTGTTTCAGCGGCTCATGGGATTGTTCATAAACATCAACAAATACAATCTTTTGTACGGCGTACTCAGCCACGTCATTGTCTCTCTGCTGGAAGTATATTTCTTTTTCATGATGTTTCTTTTCTTTGCACAGTTCTTGTTTGTCTGCCAATTTTTTGACATTCTATTGCTCGGTGAGCTGTATGTGCTGCCGGGACGCGAAGACACGCATTTTTTTGCAGCGCTAAAACGCATTCTGTTCATCAGGCCGGACTATCTTATGAATAGAGATGTAAATGTCATGCATCTAAAAAAGAATGACTACATTTACCACAAAGGCGACTCCGGAACAGACACGTATTACCTTGCGCGCGGAACCATTGAAATCATCAGAAAGAACAATCTTTCTTTCATTGACCGGGGAAAATTCTTTGGAGAAGAGGCTTGCATACTGAATCAAGCTAGAAATGAAGACGCGCTTGCGCAGACTGACGTTGTTGTAGTGCGAATTTCAGGCGACACCTTCCTTTCTCTCATTGAAAAAAATCAGATGGCAAGCAGAAAGGCACTTTCACAAATAAGCGCTTACTATGCTAAAGTTTATGGACGAAACGATGAATATCATCTATAATGGTGACTAAATTTTTTTGGAGTTTTAAAGTATGACCAAGTACATTTTTATAACCGGCGGTGTGGTAAGCGGTTTGGGCAAAGGAATTGCCGCCGCTTCCATCGGTCTCATCTTGAAAAGCCGCGGTTTGAAAGTCGTTAATCAGAAGTTCGATCCGTACCTCAACATCGATCCGGGCACGATGAACCCGTATCAGCACGGAGAAGTGTTTGTCACCGATGATGGTGCGGAAACAGACCTCGACCTTGGTCACTACGAGCGCTTCACTGACGCAACACTTTCCCAGAGCAGCAACACGACTGCAGGCCGCGTCTATCTTGCCGTTTTGAACAAGGAGCGCGAAGGCGGATTCCACGGCGGAACGGTGCAGGTCATTCCGAACATCACCGAGGAAATCTTACGACGAATGCTGCTTTCCACCACGGAGACAAATGCGGACGTCATCATCACGGAAATCGGCGGTACGGTGGGCGACATTGAATCTTTACCGTTTGTGGAAGCGATACGCCAGATAAAATACCAGGTAGGCGAAGAGAACTGCTGCTACATTCACCTTACGCTCGTTCCGTATATGAGGAAGGCTCACGAAATCAAGACGAAGCCGACACAGCATTCCGTAAAGGAACTGCAGGCGCTTGGCATTCAGCCGAACATTCTCATGCTGCGCACTGAAGTGCCGCTCGATGCAGCAACGCGCGAAAAACTCGCACTCTTCTGCAACGTTGACACTGACTCTGTCATTCAGAACCTCAATGCAAAGTCCATTTACGAAGTTCCGCTCAACATGGAGAAGGAAGGACTTGGCAAGGCAGTTTGCAAGGCGCTCGGCATTGAGAACACCGAAACACATCTTGAAGACTGGGCGAAGATGGTTGACAGCTACTATCATCCTGAAAAGACAATCACCATTGCCCTTGTGGGAAAATATGTCGAGCTGCACGACGCCTATCTTTCTGTTGTGGAAAGTCTCACGCACGGCGGCATAGAAAACCATGCAGAAGTGAATGTTGACTGGATTGACGCGGAAGATCTTGTTGATGACGAAACGACCGCCAAACGTCTTGCAGGCGCAGACGGCATCATCGTACCGGGCGGATTTGGTTCACGCGGTATTGAAGGAATGATTCGCGCCGCAAAATATGCACGCACTACTAAAAAGCCGTACTTTGGCATCTGCCTTGGTATGCAGATTGAAGTGATTGAGTACGCACGCGATGTGCTTGGATTTACCGATGCGAACTCAACTGAAATGAACAAAGACACGACGCACCCGGTGATCGACCTTATGCCTGACCAGACGGGAAAAATTCTTGGCGGCACACTGCGCCTTGGAAAATACGAATGCAAGGTAACGCCCGGCACGCTCACTTCACAGGCGTACGGAACAACGACCGTCTGGGAGCGCCACCGCCATCGCTACGAGTTCAACAACAAGTACCGCGATGACTTCAAGAAGGCGGGACTGGTAATTGCCGGCATAAACCCGGAACGTGACCTTGTTGAAATTTGCGAAGTGCCTGACCACCCGTGGATGCTCGGCGTTCAGTTCCATCCAGAATTCAAGAGCCGACCTAACCGCGCACAGCCACTTTTCCGCGAATTCATCAAGGCGAGCTGCAAGGCAAGTAAAAAATAAAAGATAAAAAGAGGAGATTTGACATGGGCCGTTCGAAAATCGTTGTGTTGGACTTTGGCAGCCAGTACGCGCATCTCATTGCTAAGCGCTTCCGCATGATGGGCTATTACTCGGAGATTGCGCTTCCTTCCGCTTCACTCGACGTGTTTGCCGATGCGAAGGGAATCATCATGAGCGGCGGGCCAGCATCTGTGTACGATTCGAACATTCCTGAATTCAATAAAGACATTCTTTCACTTGACATTCCGGTACTTGGCTTGTGCTACGGTCACCAGCTGATGGCGAAGTGCTACGGCGGCAACGTTGAAAAGGCGGAGGTTGGTGAATTCGGCATTGCCCGTCTTGAACAGACTGACGCAGGAAAAAAATCTCCGCTGTTTAAAAACGTCTCTGCTTCAACACAAGTCTGGATGAGCCACCAGGATGCGGTGTGCGTTCCGGGCGAAGGATTTGAAACCATTGGCTCAACGAAGGACTGCAAATACGCAGCGCTTCAGAACCTTGCTAAAAAAAGATTTTCATTGCAGTGCCACTGCGAAGTAAAGGATACGCCGGAAGGAAACACGATTTTTGAAAACTTCGCGCATTTCTGCGGCATGGAAAAGAACTGGGACGAGGACACGGTGTTGAACCTCATTCTCGAAGGAATAAAAACACAGGCGGGCGACAAGAACGTCCTGCTCTTCTTGAGCGGCGGCGTTGACAGCACGGTTGCATTCGCCCTGCTCAACAAGGCGCTCGGCCAGGACCGCGTGCTCGGTCTGCACATAGACAACGGCTTCATGCGAAAGAACGAAAGCGCACAGGTTGCAGAACATTACCACGCACACGGTTTCACCAACTTCATCACGAAGGATGCAAGCGAATCGTTCCTGCAGGCAGTGTATCATCTCACCGACCCGCAGCAGAAGCGCATGGCTGTTGGCGAAAACTTCATCAAAGTACGCGATGCTGTCGTGGCAGAGCAGAAATTTGACGAATCAAAGTGGATGCTCGCACAGGGCACGCTCTACCCGGACATCATTGAGTCGGGCGGAACAAAGAATTCCAAGACAATCAAAACGCACCACAACCGCGTTGAAGGAATACAGAAACTCATTGCACAGGGGCTTGTCATCGAGCCGCTCAAAGATTTGTATAAGGACGAGGTCCGCAAGATTGGCAAAAAAATCGGCTTGAGCGAAGAACTCGTCATGCGCCATCCGTTCCCGGGACCAGGTCTTTCTATAAATGTCTTGTGCTCCGACGGACACATGGCAGAAGCAGATGTTTCAGATTACAACGAAGCAAAAAAAGAAATAAGCGAAGTGACGCTCGACATGTTCTGTGCCGACTGCAGTGCCTCTCTTGAAAAATATGTTCTGCCTGTACGCTCAGTTGGTGTTCAGGGAGACTTCCGCACGTACCGCTTCCCGTCTGTCATAAGTTTTGCTGCTGAAGGGAACGGATTCTATCACCTGCCAAAGAAATGGGAAAAGCTCGAAGCCGCTTCAAGCACCATCACAAACGCCTGCACGTACATAAACCGCTGCATCATCCGCCTGTATCAGAATCCGAATGCTTCCGACAGCAGCATGGTGTTGCAGGAAGGCTACTGCGACAAACGCCGCCTTGACCAGACACGCGATGCAGACGACATAGTGCTCACCGCGCTCCATAAAAGCGGCTGGTACGACAAAATATTCCAGCACCTCACCGTGAACCTGCCATATGCTTCTTCTCCTGACCGGTGCAGCTTTGTACTGCGCCCGCTCTGCAGCGAAGATGTCATGACGGCACGATTCGCACAGCTGCCGCAGGACATGCTCATGGAGATAGTGCGGAAGATTGCCGCATTGCCTTACGTTGATGCAGTGTTCTTCGACCTTACGAACAAACCGCCGGCAACATTCGGGTGGGAGTAAGCCTCAAAACACTTTCTATTGCAGTTCGTTTATTTCTTCCACAGACAATCCAGTGACCTTGGCTATGGCAGTGATTTCCATGCCTAATGATTTCATGTTCTTTGCAATTTCGGATTTTTCTTGCTGTATTCCCTGCTGTATTCCCTGCTGTATTCCTTCCTGTATTCCTTCCTGTATTCCTTGTTGAAGCCCCTGCTGCCGTCCTTCTTTCAAGCCATCTTGTAATCCGTTCTTATGTCCAGTTTGGTATCCTTCTTCACGGCCAATAACTTCCGCCTCATATTTTGCCTGTGCTTGGTCATGAAGCCACATTTCGTGACGAAGTTGAGCATCGCGAAGTTCTTGGTCCGCAATGAATTTTTCATACTCCTGCTTTGCTTCTTTTATGGCGAGTTCTGTTTCAGTATACTCTTTCATAAAGTCACTCCTTGCGCCGTCCTGTAAAAAACGTAACCAATGGTATAATTTCTCACCTAACTTTCTTTTTCTGTTTCCATCAACATTGTACAATGCATCTTCATTAAAATCAAATCTATCCAACTCCAAAATATGGAATTTTTCAGGATCGCCATTCGGGTAGAAATCATCATTGCGGCTGTCTTCATGGACCACCAGTGAATAATGATGAAGTTTGTCACCTTTCCGGACTTTTTCTTTCTTTTCGTAAAGATGGTCTTTGAGCAATGCAATGACCGTCGTAGGCTGCAGCGACTCATATTTTTCAGACGCCCCAATTTGTTCGTTGTACATGCTGTTGTTGTAGAATGTCATTCTGCTCCAGAAGGCGGCAGGTGTTGAAGTTTGAATTTCAACATCATACATTCTTCCGCTGGAGTCTTTCACTTTCACATCCATAATTGATTCCTTCTCACAGATAGACCTGCTCAGCTGGAAGGGAGAAAGAATCTCCACAGAAGCAACTATTGGCTTAGCGGCATCTTCAAGAACTGCATTTATAAAAGACATGGTGAGATGTTCTTTCTTTGGTGAAGAAAAAAGATACCGTACAAACAAATCAGACGTAGGGCAGATATGCGCTCGTGCATATTCTGTAGTCCATTCTTCTTTCATTGAATACACTCCTGTAGAAATAATTTATTTCCACACTATGTATTCCGCACTGAATTTCAAAAAAAACAAAATATTTTGTAAAAAAATTACTTTTCCACCTTGCCAACCAATTCGCTGAGCAACGGAATGAGCTGCTTTTTGCGAGAAACAACGTCTTTAAGATAATAGATATGTTCTTCCTGCTTCGGAAAATGAATAAGCGTTTCAAAGCGCGAATCACTTGCAAAAAGCATGATTGAACTAAGTTTTGTAATATCGGTTACCAGCAGTGCGGTAAACAAGCAGCCCTGACTTCTACGCTCAATTTCAAGTTCAGCAAGAAATTCCTTCTTGCGATTGAATATTTCGTCAGTGTTGTCAACTTCAATCTGACTTACCGTATACTTTACTTTTCCTTCTGCGTATTCCTTCATATCCTGATGTATTACTTCCTGCGCGCTGCGTCCGCCAATGTGACTGCCACTTTTTATTATATCTGCGCCTAACGTTTTTATATCAAGTCCGGTTATGGAGCTTAAATAATCTGCTGTTGTGACATCGATTTCCGTAGTTGTGCCTGACTGTAGAATGAGCGTGTCAGAAAGTATTCCACACAGCAGGAGAGATGCCATATTCTTTGGTATGGAGATGCGGTTTTCACGATATAGATTTGCAATGAGCGTACTTGTAGAGCCAACGGGCTTGTTGATGAAGGTAATTGGATAGCGTGTGCTCAGCGTACCAAGTCGATGATGGTCAATCACTTCCTGAATGATATAATGCTCTGCCCCTTCAACTGCCTGACTCAATTCATTGTGATCAACAAGAATGATTTGAATGTTCGCTTCATGCAGCAAATCACTTTCGCTGATAATTCCAATCACTTTATTATCTTCATCAACAACAGGCAGGCTGCGTGACGGACTTTCCGCCAGAAGCGGGCGTATTTTTTGGACAGTGTCATCTGCGCGTACCGGTTTGATTTTTTCATCTGCCATCGCGCTTACCGGCGAGGAATATTCAATGAGCATTGCAGTTGTCACGGTGCTGTCATGGCTTGAAAGGATCGAGACATGTTTTTGTTCGGCAAGTTCACGAAGTTCCTTTTTCACCACATAATCCTTTGTGACAATAAGGGCGCGCACTCCTGTTTCAATGCACATTTTTTGAATCTCATCACGGTCACCTGTTATAACAACAAGATTTTCGCTTTTATGTTCAGCAAGCAATCTGCGGAAAGATTCAACATCATCATCGCCAACCATGATTGTGCATTTGAAATAGCTATCTGCATCGTACTCAAGGATCGGTGTTGCATTCAGTGTTTTTTCTATAAGATGTATACTTGCTTCGACAATATCATCACGCTTTGGATTAAGAATTTTAAATGTGTTCAGCGCAAAGGCATTGTAATGAAGCAGCGCAAGATACTTTCCATTCTTGTCAACAACAGGCAAAACTTTTGCATTGGTGCTCACCATTTTGTCAACGGCTTTCCACATTGAAATGTCTTCATCAACCGTTTCACATGTTTCGTTCATGAAATATTCCGTTTTTGGAAGAAGATCGGGAATATACTGAGGCGCGTCAACATTGAACCTTTTGAAAATGTATTCAGTCTGGGGAGCAAGTTTGCCTGCACGCGCAGCATAATATTGCGTCAGTCCCATAAGCTGCTTCAACTTTGCATATGCCGCCGCAGAAACAACGGAATCGGTATCAGGATTGCGGTGACCGATGATATACACTTTTTCATTCATGTTTACACCTTCGTTATTACTTATAATACAATGTATTGCTGACTTGGACAACAGCTTTGATTCCATACTTTTCTTGTTGCACCGGCATATTTATTTTGATAGAATTACATCATCAGCGCTTTCGTTACAAAGGAGTATTTTCATGTCGAACAATTCACTTACATCAACAACATACAATCCGTCAGACCTGCCTGCCGCTTTTGTCAAACAGTATGGCGGAACAGCAGACAGCGTTCAACTCTACTCTTCTCCGGCAAGAATAAATATTATTGGCGAACACATTGACTATAATGGTGGAAAAGTCTTTCCAGCGGCAATAAACAAATACCTCTATGTTGCAATAAGGAAACGGAGCGACAGCAAGATAGTCTACAACGACGTGCACTTTCCCGGCACATTTACTTTTGACATACAAGAAACTTTTATGTACAAACAGGAAAATGATTACGCAAACTATCTGAACGGCATACTTTCTCAGCTCAAACAAAATGGCTGCAAATTTGACACCGGCTTTGAAGTGCTCATCGCAAGCAATATTCCCGCAGGCGGCGGCATATCATCTTCTTCTGCACTTGAATGCGGATTTGCGTATGCGGTCAGTGAGACATACGGATTTAAAATCGATAGGATTGAAATCGCGAAACTTGGTCAAATGAGTGAACATGAATTTATGAATGTAAACTGCGGAATCATGGATCAATTCATCATAGCAATGGGCAAAAGGAATGCAGCAATTGTTCTTGACTGCGACACGCTTGCCTATGAGTATGCTCCGCTTAATCTTGGTGACTACCGCTTTGTTGTCATGAACACAAACAAGCAGCGACGGCTTGCTGACAGCAAATACAACGAGCGCCGCAGCCAATGTGAAGCAGCCCTTGTCCAGCTTCAAAAGGCCGGTGCAAAAGTCAGCGCACTCTGCCAGCTAACTCCGGAACAGTTTGCACAATTGTCATCGTCTCTAACAGATGACGTTTTGTTGCGACGGGCGCGTCACTGCATTACAGAAAATGCACGTGTGCTTGCCGCCGTTGAATCTCTTAAGAATGGTGATCTTGTCAAACTTGGCAAACTTATCAATGAATCCCACGCATCACTCCGCAATGACTACGAGGTGACAGGAATTGAACTTGACACACTTGCTGAAGTCGCACAAAGTCAGCAAGGCTGTCTTGGTTCCAGAATGACAGGCGCAGGATTTGGAGGATGTGCCATTGCCCTTGTGCACAAAGATTCCATCGACTCGTTCATTGCAAATGTGCAAAAAGCATATACAAAGAAAATTGGATATGCCGCAGGTTTTTTTGCCTGTGAAAGCGGCGACGGTGTGTCGCACTTTATTGCATGATGTTTTATGTCATGGTATTTCCATGAGGCAAATTATTTTTCCATCAACAAAAGACTAAATCAAAGTCTTAAGGAGTGTTGTATGTATGTATTATTTTCTGTAGCGTCGCTCATTGCCACATTCTTTACGGCAAAATTCTTTGTAGGAAGCAGCATCGGTGTGTTAGAATTCATTGACATACCGTCGTTACTCATTATTCTTATTATAACGGTGTGTTCCCTTGCCGCTTCAAATAATTTCAGAAACTTCAACAATGCATTTGTCATCGCCTTCTCAAAGAAAAAGCAATACACCGCAAAGGAAATGAAATTAGCAGGCAAGGCAATAAGTCTATTCATCAAAGTTTCTTTTGCCACAGCAGGACTCAGCAGTGTGTTTGCAGCCATCACCATTCTTAACGAATTGGACGACAAATCAAAATTCGGTCCGCCACTTGCAATTGCACTCTGCACACTTTTTTATGCATGTATCATTGCAGTCATAATGCTGCCCGTAAAATCGCGCATTGAAAAGAAAATCATTGAAAACCAATAGTTAAAAAAGGCGCCGACAACTCTTTGCCGACGCCTTCATTTCTATTCAAAACCAATCACTCATTCACGTATTGCATCAACATTTGCATGTCCCGCAGAAACATACGGCAACACATTTTCTTCAGAAGAAATGGACACTTTGACAAAGTGCGGTCCAGAAGCAAACGCCTTTTCATACCAGGTGCCGTCAGCATCAGCATCAATTGCATCAATGCCAAAACCACGCGCGACAGCGAGCAAGTCAGGCTGTTTTTCAAATACGCTTGCGCTATATTGCTTTTTGAAAAGATATTTCTGTTGCTGACGTACCATGCCGAGCGTTCCATTCTGCAAGACAATGACGGTGACATTTGTGCCTGCTTCTGCAAGCGTAGCAAGTTCCTGAATGTTCATGAGAATGCTGCCATCTCCACTGATGCAGACAATGCGTTTCTTCTTGTTTGCAAGAGATGCGCCTATCGCGGTAGGCAGTCCGAATCCCATTGTTCCAAGAGAACCTGATGTAAGAAACTGCCGCGCATGTTCAACAGGATAATACTGTGCCGTCCACATTTGATGCTGACCAACGTCCGTGGTAACAATAATGTCATCAGGATTGACCTTTCCCTTTCTTGCAAATTCAGGAAGCTGGCTGATAAAAAGACGCGGATTTGTCGTCTTTGCTTTTTTATCGCGGCCAAGCTCTATGCTTTCCGTATCAGTGTGAATTTTCTGCATACTCTTGCACCATGAAGCACGCGCTTTTGCCGTAGCGGCGGAAGTATTTTTCTTTGCAAGCTCGTTCATCATTCCGGCAAGAAGCGGAAACGCAGACTCAACATCGCACACAAGAGACACCGACGATGGAAGAATTTTGTTTATTTCGGCAGCGTCTATATCGATATGAAGAATCTTAGCATTCGGGCAGAATTGTTCGGTAATGCCTACAGCACGGTCATCGAAGCGAACACCTGCAGCAAGAACGACATCAGCTTCAAACATAGCGCGGTTTGCAGCATAAGAGCCATGCATTCCCACCATGCCCATATTGTTTTTATTTGCGTGGGGAACCGCTCCGATTCCCATAAGACTTTCTACAACCGGACAGTCATACTGCTCCAGAAATTTTGCAATCTCACGGGAAGCATTCTTTGTATTGCAGCCGCCGCCAATGTAGAGCACTGATTTCTTTGCGCAAAGCAGCGCTTCTGCCATCGCGGTGATGCGCGCAGGAAACTCTGATTTTGGAGTACACAACTTACGCGCAAGAGGCGTCTGATTTGCCGTATGTTTAATTTCAGGCCATTTGTCAAAGGTGATGGTTGCCGTCTGCACATCGCGAGGTACATCAATAAGCACCGGTCCGGGACGTCCGCTTACGGCGATTTCAAATGCTTCAGGAATGGCAGTAAGCAAATCAAGCGGATTTTTTATCATCATGCTGTGCTTTGTTATCGGGAACGAAAGGCCGAATGTATCAGCCTCCTGAAATGCATCAGTTCCGATAAGCGCGGTATTCACCTGACCGGTGATGGCAATAATTGGCACGGAGTCACAGCGGGCATCGGCAATTGCCGTAAGCAAGTTCATCGCCCCCGGACCGCTTGTTGCCATGCAGACAGCCGGTACGCCGGTTGAGCGCGTCATTCCCTGCGCTAAAAACCCTGCCGCCTGTTCCTGTCTGACAAGGACATGTCTTATGGAGCTACGGCATAATTCGTCATATAATGGAAGAATTGAACCGCCCGGAATGCCTGCGACGGTTGTAATTCCTTCTAATTCAAGAAGTTTTACAATTACTTGGGAACCTGTTGCTTTTATCATATCCGCAAATAGTTGCATGTAGACACTTTTTTGTCAACCAGCTTCGTTTTCCTGCCATTTTTTGCAAAAAGAACCATATAAATGACACCCTCTGATGAAATTCTGCGGCAGTTGTGGTATACTATCAAAATGGTCCATCACGGGCTGCACGGAGACATTTGAAATGAAAAAAATTCTTACTGCATCGAAGAACGAAACGGTCATCAACACTGTAAAAACAGCATGTCAACGGTATGCCGCCTATTTTGACACCGATGTATTTGGTGACACAGATCAGATTGTAAGCTACATTGACTATGAACTTCCAGAAATAAAAGTGCTCGATTATACTTCAAAAGAAATAGACTGCGCCCGCATACTGAATACAATAAACAGCGACGCATGGCTTCATTACGGCGGAATCATTGCAGTCTGCGCCGACTCAAAGCAAGTGCAACAGCTTGAGGAACTCAAAGACAACAACATGGTTGCCATTCAAACTGTCCAGGACTTCACAAAACACTTCTCAAGGATTCTTCGCATTCTCTGGCAAAACCAGCAGTTCCTTTTTAACCGTGGTATGCAGGATGTGATTGGCGGTCAGGAAACAGGTTCCTTTATCTGCGGCAACGATCCCATCGACATTCGTTTCTATACAAATTTCCTGGTAAGCTACTTGTACAACACGAACAGAATTTCCGGCGACGACCGCTACAAACTGCAGATGACACTTATGGAGTTGCTTACAAATGCGCTTGAGCACGGCAATCTTGCCATCACTTTCGACGACAAGACAAAATGGATGCAGCAAGGCGGCGACATTCTTCAACTCATTGCAAAACGCAACAGCGAACCGCAATATGCAAACAAACGGATTCACATCACCTATTCAATCGGCAAGGCAACGTCAACCTTCACCATCCGTGATGACGGCGAAGGCTTTGACTGGCATAAATATGAACACGCAAACGACACAAAAGAAATGCACGGTCGTGGAATTTCTCTGAGCAGACAGCTGGTGAACACCATTGTATACAATGAAAAAGGAAACGAAGTGACATTCGACATCTCAAACCGGCTCAATGAAGTAAACACCGTCCCTGGCATCATGAAACCGTTTGACACCATAGAGTACAAAGACAAACAAATTGTCTGCCGTGAAAACGAACTGTCCAACGACCTCTTCTTCATCGTATCAGGAAGATTCGCTGTCTACGCAGGAAGAAAACTCACCACGGTGCTTACTCCCAACGACATGTTCATTGGTGAAATGGCATTCCTGCTGAACGACCGCCGCACAGCAACAATTCTCGCAGTAGGTGACTGCAAACTCATAAAGATTCCAAAGTCATCCTTCTTGCTCCTGATACGCAAAAATCCGCACTACGGCATTTTCTTGAGCAAGATGCTTGCACAGCGCCTGCTTAATCAGACAAAGACGACTATTTCCCTACAGAAAAAAATTGCAGGGCTTGAGCACAAAGCGCAGCCTGACAACGCATAACAATTTACTTTCATGTCACTAAACTGCAACGAACTAAATATAATTCTTTCCGAACTCGACTTGGACTATTCCTTCATACAGGAAATTGTCCAGCCGGGATTTGACACGCTTGCATTCCGGGCTTTTAAGCAAGGCGTTTCACACACCATACTCATCTGCACTTCTGCAAATGCCTGTCGCATCAATGAAACTTGCAAGAAAATTCCTAAGAACGCAAAACCACTTCGCTTCAACGAATTTCTAAAGTCGCGCATGATGGGCGCAAGAATCAACTCGGTAAAGCAGATTGGATTTGACCGCATTGTGAAATTCAATATTTCCTACTACGATGAACAACTGTACTTGTACGTACGCTTGTGGTCGGGGGCTGCAAATGTCATTGTGACTGATGACAAGGGAATCATACAGGACTGCATGTTCCGCAGACCGGCAAAAGGCGAAATGACGGGAGGCACGTTTCTTCCCGAAGAAAAAACATATACTGACGAAGCAATTGCTGCAATCAAAGCAAAATTTCCAGTACGTGACTTTGCCGATTTGCCGGAAGCAAATACGCTCACCTTTAATCAGAAAGTTGACGCGTTCTACAGCGAGCACGCAGTGGTACTCTCACGTGAAAGTCTTTTGGCACAAGCTGAAAAATGGTACAACACCAAGCACAGCAAAATGAAGTCAGCGCTCGACAAGCTGCTTGAAAAGAAACAAGAATTTGCAAACGCAGACACACTCAAGCATACCGGTGACTTGATTCTTTCGTTAGGCACTCAGGCAAATGGGAGCACGCTTGACTGCATCGACTACGACACAGGCAAGGAAGCGCACATACGTCTTGATCCGAACAAGTCGATGCAGGAAAATGCAGCAGTCTACTACGAGCAATACAAAAAAGCAGTTTCCGGAATGGACGCGCTTGACCACGACATTGCGCTTTCTGAGAAAAATCTTGCGGCGCTCGATACCGAATATCAGACAATGCTCAATGAAAAAAATGAATTGAAGATTGAACAGATGCTCCGCCATGACACCGCTCCAAAGCAAAAGAATGAAAAACCACATGCAGGTCTCCACTACGAAATAGACGGCTGGACACTCATTGTAGGCCGCACTGCCGCTGAAAATGATGATTTGCTCCGTCACACGGTCAGAGGTCCGGACATGTGGCTGCACACGCGCGACTTCAGCGGAGGATACGTGTTCATCAAGGCGCGTTCTGGAAAGACAGTGCCGCTCGACATACTGCTTTATGCGGGGAACCTCGCGGTATACCATTCAAAAGCACGCCGCAACGGGCAGGCAGATTTGTACTACACCGAAGTAAAATACTTACGGCGCGCGAAAGACGGTCCCAAAGGATTGGTGCTTCCTACACACGAAAAAAACCTGCACATCAAGCTCGATGAAGAAAAACTCCGTACCCTTGACGACTTGGAAAAGTCTGCGGAAGGATTGTAAGCGGACATTCATTTTACCGATTGAAAAAACAGCGGTTACTGTTTATACTAAGGGAATGACAATAAAACAGATTCTAGAAGATAAAAAAGTTACTCTTTCTTTTGAAATTTTTCCACCGAAGAAACAGGATGCCTTTGACTCTGTGATAGGCGCGGCCCAGGAGCTAAGCGTGCTGCATCCAGACTTCATGTCGATTACATATGGCGCGGGCGGTTCCACACAACAGAACACCGTTGAGATTGCTTCCAAAATTCAATCTTTTAACATTCCTGCGCTTGCACACCTTACCTGTGTAGGTGCCTCACATGACAAAATAGACAATGCAATTGCTGCGATGAAAAAAAACGGCATTCAGAATGTGCTTGCGTTGCGTGGCGACATTCCCTTGGGCGTTGAAAAGAAAGACGCAACAATTGAAGGGCTTGACCATGCAAATGACCTTGTTCCTCTTTTAAAGAAAGAAGGATTCTGTGTAGGTGGCGCATGTTATCCTGAAGGTCACCCAGAAAGTATGAATCGCGAAGAAGATATTGCGAACTTAAAATATAAGGTTGATGCCGGTGTCGACTTTCTTACCACGCAGATGTTTTTTGACAACAACATGCTCTATTCCTTTTTGTACCGTTTGCAATCAAAAGGAATCCACGTGCCGGTACTTGCCGGCATCATGCCAATTACAAACAGTGCGCAAGTAACACGCATGGTAAAACTTTCAAATGCATATATTCCCGCAAAGCTGCTGGCCATCTGTGACAAATTCAGTGAGAAACCTGATGCAATGAAGCAAGCAGGCATTGCATACGCAACTGATCAAATCATCGATCTTATTTCAAACGGCGTACGCGGCATTCATATCTATACGATGAACAAGCCGTGGGTAGCGCAGGACATTCTAAAAAACATAGACAGTATCATTTCCGCAAGCAACGAAAAATAGGAGCCTGTATGTCGTCCGAAGTTAAATTTTCTTCTGCAAAAGATTGCTCATCATTTTCAATTTTTCTGAAAGAACAACATGCAGACGGCAAGCCTATTTTCTTTGACGGCGGCATGGGCACTATGATTCAGGCAAGTGGCATTCAGGATTACTCCATTCCTGAGGATTTAAATTTCACTCATCCTGATGTCATAAAAAATATTTACCGTGGCTATCTCGATGCAGGAAGCAATGTCATCACCGCAAACAGCTTTGGCGCAAATCCGCTCAAACTCACACACGCAGCGCATACCGCAGAAGAATATGTAACGCAGTCAATAAAGCTGATAAAGGAAGCATTTGCTGAATGTGAGCACGATGGAAACAAGTACCGTCACTTTGCCGCATGGGACACTGGTCAGATAGGAAAACTCCTTGAACCAATGGGCACACTCACTTTTGACGAAGCATACGATGCATACAAGACAGCTGCTGTTGCCGCAGAAAAAGCGGGAGCAGATCTTGCCGTCATAGAAACAATGAGCGATCTATACGAAGTAAAAGCCGCCGTACTCGCCGTAAAAGAGAACACCTCTCTGCCGATTGTGGCGTCAATGACATTTCAGCCGACACTGCGCACGCTCACCGGTGCTGATGTGCTTACGTGCGTAACGTATCTTGAAGCGCTTGGAGTTACTGTTCTTGGATTCAACTGCGGCGGCACACTTGCGGAAGACGCCGAGCTTACAAAACAATTCTGTACTTACGCGCACATTCCGGTGCTGGTACAACCAAATGCCGGACTGCCGGTTGTGGTGAATGGCAAGACAATTTTCAAAGTACCGCCGGAAGAATTTGCCGCCGCACAGTCAGCAAACAGGGTGGCCGGTGTTACGGTGCTTGGTGGCTGCTGCGGAACGACACCTGCACACATACGCGCAATGATACAGACAGTGAATGCGCATTGTTGCGGCACAGGGCACAATTCTTCAAAAGACACAAACACTGAAGCAAGTGCAATCTGCTCATATAACAAAACAGTACAGTGCGGAGGAAGTGCCGGGCCAGTCATCATTGGCGAGCGCATCAATCCTACAGGCAAAAAGAAATGCAAAGAAGCGCTGCTTTCAGGAGACATGCAGTTTGTGTTGAATGAAGCAGAAAGTCAAATAACCGCCGGAGCACATATTCTTGACGTGAACGTAGGACTTCCCGGCATTGACGAAGCGGAAATGATGAAGCGTGCGATGAAAACAATACAAGGCACATTCAACACGCCACTCCAGATTGATTCAAGTGAACCGGCTGTGCTTGAAAAAGCGTTGCGCTATTACAACGGCAAGGCGCTTGTGAACAGTGTGAACGGCAAGCAAAAGACAATGGACTGCGTATTCCCGCTTATTAGAAAATATGGCGGCTCCATTGTCGCACTCTGCATAGATGAAAACGGCATTGCCCCCACCGCGCAGGGACGCGTTGCCGTTGCAAAGAAAATCATTTCTGAAGCGGCAAAGTATGGCATACAGCCGCACGATATTTTCATAGACACGCTTACGCTTACCGTGAGTTCGGAACAAAAGACAGCGCTTGAAACAGTGCGTGCCATTTCACTGCTCAAGAAAGAATATGGTGCGCAAGGACTTCGATTCGTACTTGGCGTATCAAATATTTCTTTTGGACTGCCCCGCCGAGACATCATCAACTCACGCTTCCTTGAGCTTGCACTGTATGAAGGCCTTACCGCGTGCATCATCAATCCCCTGAGCCAGCCGATGATGGATTCTTTCCGTGCATACCGCACGCTCGCCGGCTACGACATGAACTGTCTTGACTTCATTGAAAAATATACTGATTCCGTTGATCCTACGATGGTAGCGACAAAAAATACAGCAGCCACAACAAACTGTTTGCCGAATCACAACAGCAGCCAGCAAGGAAGTGATGATTCAGCTTCTGCAAAAAGTGACGACAAGCAAAAAATAGATTCCGCGACAGACCTGTCTGCTGACGAAGCAGCTTTCATTTCCATCATTGAAAAGGGATTCAAAGACAAAGCATCATCAATTGCCGAAAAATTGCTTACCACAAAAGAGCCTGTTGAAATCATAAACCGCTGCATTGTTCCCGCGCTTGACCATGTTGGAAAAGACTTTGAAACTGGGAAAAAATTTCTTCCTCAGCTTTTGCTCAGCGCAGACACTGTTGCAAACGCATTTACCGTTATTAAAGGGAAACTTGCTTCTTCCGGAATTCCTCAGGAAAGCAAAGGAACTATTGCGATTGCAACGGTGTATGGCGACATTCACGACATTGGAAAGAATATTGTAAAGGCAATGCTAGAAAATTATGGCTACACCGTCATTGATTTGGGGAAAAATGTTCCCGCAGAAGAAATCATTACGACTGTTCTTGAAAAAGACATTTGCCTGGTTGGTTTAAGCGCGCTCATGACAACAACAGTAAGCAGCATGGAAAAAACAATCGTAGAACTTCGCAAGGCACTTGCCCAAAAGAACAAAAAATGCAATATTATGGTAGGTGGCGCAGTTCTTACAGAAGAATATGCAAAAAAAATCGGTGCAGACTTTTATTCAAAGGACGCCATGAGTGCCGTTGCGGTTGCAAAGGAAGTATTTGGAAAATGAAATCTCATTTTGAAAAATATAATGTAGACCATCCTACTATCAAGATGATGTATCCGTTCAAAAGAGGAAAAGTACGCGCTGCTTCACAAGAAAGAATAAATTTCGTTTCTGGAAGGGAACTCATCACATTCAGCGTCGCCGTATGCTATCTTACCATACCGTTTCGTATTGAGAACATTCCGACTCTCTTTGTATTTTTTTCCACCATCATCAACGAATTCTTTCTCATTCAATTCTTCCAAAAGATACACATTCTGCACATTCCGCTTACATACGTAGACCATCCACTCGACAAGAAAGTGCCGTTTGAACCTGAACGCGTCAATGTGTACATGGACTTCATCAATTTCTGGATTCGGCCGCTTGCCATGCTCATACACCGATTCGGTTCCTTTAACGGCATGATTCTCTGCCGGGAATTTTTACGGTACATCACGCTCACCTACCATCAGGCTTTCCGCATGTACCGCTGCAACATGACGACGACACACCGCCCCAATTATAAAAAAAATGCTGCATTCCGTCAGATACATCGCGCCGATCCGCACTACCTCTGCGTACCGAGTCTTCACATTGCGATTGTCTGCCTTGTATTCAGCTTCTATCGAATGCTTTTTGAACGTGAGCATTTTACTGAGCAGGAAAAGAATCAGTGGAACGCGGAGCTTTACAATCATGCGATTAAAATTGCCGAAACGGTGCTCTATGTAAAACAGCACAGTGTCAACTGCATTCCTGCGGCGCTCTACATGATGACAAAAATCACTCCGGAACTTTTTACCACAAACGATGCGGTGAAATTCATGAATGATATGTTCCTTAACGCTCCTGAAATCAGCAAAGATGACCGCGATGCAATTGTCGCACACATGCAGTTCACCTACGAGCGTTTTCTACTTGAAGGTGCCGGTGAAGACGACTGGTTCAAACCGATTCTCCGATGGGTGAAAAGCTATAACAAGTAAAAGGCGCACTATAAAAAAAACGCTGGGAGTATGGATTTTCTATACTGCCAGCGTTTTTATTTTATGGAATTAAATAACTATTTCAATCAATATTCTTCGGCAGCACCGGACTTCTTTTTATAAAGCCCCGCACTTGCACTGCGTTCTGTAGCAGTGTGCACATTTGCGCGTGCATGAGAACCACCGCGTGCGCCATGTTCGCCATGTTCGTGTCCGCCGTAGCCGCCTCTTCCAGAAGAAGAACGTCTGCGGTCATCGCCTGACTTACCTACTGCGTAACGGTCATGATGTTCTGCAAAAGGAGCGTCACCGTGACTTGCATATGATTTCTTTTCCGAGCGTCCGCCGGCTGTAGCAGCAACGGCATCGCGTGTAGAAACAAATGATTCAGCATCAGATGAGCTGTTGAAATCACCGTCTGCACTTCTGTGAGAACGATAACTTCTTCTTCCATCGCCATGTCCGTAACCGCCGCTTCTTCCGCCACGATCATCTCGATCACGCCCGCCGCCAAAGCCGCGCCGTCCGCCAAAAGAGTCGCCTCTTCCGCCGAAGCTGCGTCCGCCGCCGAAGCCGCCCCTTCCTCCACGGCCACCGCGTCCCTCACCGCCACCAGCCTTTGAATCCTGGTGCATGTGCGGGAGCGAATGATCGCTTTCTGAAAGTTCGAGCGCTTTCTTACCTGCATCTATTGGCAAACTAACCAAGCAGAACTTGTCTGCCATGTCTATCTGATCAACTAATTTTCCCGGAATGTGAAGCAAGTCGCTGAAGAAGTCGGCAATGCCACGCGGATTGTACCCGTCGTGCCAACCGAGCTGCACGTAGATGCGAATCTGATCTGCACCCACGGCAACGCCTCGTTTGCCGGCACTGCCATCATTTATTCTTCCGTAGCGGTTCTTGCTCAGCGAGTTGCCGTATGTTGCGGCAAGCAGCGAAGCAAGCACTTCCTGCGGGTCCTGATTCACACAAAGTTCCGCCGCGAGCTGATCGAACACCGGGTCTCCTTTGCGGAGATGCGGTGTAGGCGCAACGGGCGCTTCGTCTTCAGAAGGTTCCAACGAACTCTTGTCAGCTTCTGCTGCATCATCGCCGGTCTGAGAATCAGCGGAGGCTTCCGGAGCGGAGGCGTCTTCTGCAGACACTTCGCTTCCTTGGGCGGCGCTTTCTTCAGCTGACGGATGTTCTTCCGACACTGTTCCATTTTCTTCTACATGATTTTCATCTGTCTCATTTTGCTGAGCAGTAACTGTAGCTGTATTCTCCGAAGCGTTTTCCGGGAGCGGCACCAGCTCATCATCATCTGACTGAGCAGGCGCTTTCTGTTCCACGGCCTTCTTCTCTGCCTTCGGATTTTCTTCCTTTTCTTCAGGGAGTTTCAAACCGAGCTTTTCCTTCACCTGGTCGAAGAGGCGCACTTTCTGCACGTCTATGACTTCTTCAACTGACGGAATCGAACCTTCGCTCATTTCGCCTTTTGACGAGCGGCGTATTGCTGCACGGAGATATTCCATGCGGCGGCGCTCTTCAGGGCGAACAAAGGTCACGGCGCAACCAGCGGCTCCTGCACGACCGGTACGACCAATGCGATGCACATACGTCGGTCCGTCGAACGGCAGCTCATAGTTCACCACGTGGGTAAGCCCTTCTATATCAATGCCTCTCGCCGCCACATCGGTAGCGACAAGAATGCGGGTCTTCTTTGCTCTGAAGCGGGCAAGGATTTTCTCGCGCTGACTCTGTGGTACGTCTCCGTGGAGAGCCGCAACCTGGTACCCTTTTTCATCGAGCACCTTGCTCACATAGTCGGCATCTGTTTTCTTCTGCACGAACACCAGACCGTAGAAGTCAGGGGAAATGTCGATGAGGCGGACGAGCGCTTCAATCTTTTCGTTCTGACGGACAATCCAGTATTTCTGTTCAATGAGGAGCGGTTCTTCTTCGTGCCCCTCTTCCTCAACAATCTCGTACTCGCCCATGAATTTTGAAGCAATCTTCAAGATAGGGGCTGGCATTGTCGCACTGAACAAAAGCACGCGGCATGCTGGATTTGCTGAAGAAAATATCTTCTCAATGTCATCGACGAAGCCCATGTCGAGCATTTCGTCCCCTTCATCAAGAATGAAGAAATCGATTTTGTCAATTTTAAGAACGCCACGGTCAATGAGGTCCTGCACACGACCAGGAGTACCCACGACAATTTCCACACCACGGCGCAAGTCGCGTATCTGTTCGCCCATGGAAGCGCCGCCGTACACAACTGCGGTTCTCGGATGCTGTCCGGTGGTAAACGATGACATTTCGGTGCACGTCTGCATGGCAAGTTCACGTGTTGGCTCAAGGATGATTGCCTGCACATGGTCGCTTCCTTCGCGAAGCTTCTGCACGAGCGGCAGACCGAACGCGGCCGTCTTGCCGGTGCCGGTGCGTGCGCGTGCAATGACATTCGCCTCTCCGTTCAAGAGACGCGGAATGGCGAGCACCTGAATTGGTGACGGTGTGACAAACCCTTTGCGGGCGACAGCAGCGAGGGTCGTTTCATCAAGACCCAAGTCTTCAAAAGAGATTGATTCTTCTTCCATTATGGTTCCCCGGCGTACAGTGACGCCATCTCATGTTAGTCTCAGAACCGCATAATGAAAAAAAATAAACAAGAAGGAGTTTTTCAAATCGGAAGTGATTTGTAACTGCTGCTTTAACGAATAGATTTTTCCTAACGATATGCACCCAAGCGCCTCTTGCGGTTTTTGGGACTGACAAATTTCTTTTCTACGACACTATTTTGCCGTAGTTTTACGAACTATAGCAAATATTTGAAAAGATTGCAAGTGGTGACATTTCATGAAGTATGCTGCAAATTTTCAGAAAAAGATTATTTTTTTTGAAAATTCTCAAATTCACTGCAATTACTATGGTATGAGAAAACTTTTTATTCACAGTTTGATTCTATTTGTCTCATGGTCACTGGCAGGCGCGCAACCCGCTGCCACGGTATGTACGGAAACAGAAGTGTCGCTTCCTGTTTGCTCTATTCAACAGAAAGGTTTGCCGGCGGTGTCGATTGAACAGTCCGCCTCATGCCGGCTAACTTTAGGTCCTTTCACTTCATTTGGAGCTGCGACTCTGAAGAACACTTCTTTTGCGGAATTGGCAAATCTCTGTCCGTCAGACGCTTCATCGTTCTGCGATTCGTGCGCTTCTTTCACCAAGTCGTTTATTTCCCTGCTCACGCCGTCGTGGGGGGCAAATTTGCATCTTGGAAACGAAAAGACGTTTTGTACTACAGACTTACTTGTCGGCCTGCTTCGTTTCTCAGGTTCTTTTTCACGGCTCAAAGACCCGCGTTTTTCTGCATCGAGTGCAGTTCGCCGGCCAGTATCTTTTTCGCCAGGAATAAATCCTTCGCTTCCGTCCAAAACGCCGCCGTCAACCGGGCCGGCCGTCGCGCTGCGTCTTGCTCCTGTCGTGCAAATGAATTTTGTTCCCACACTGGAATGCGCCTATTTTTTTTCAGGAGAGTATCTGGCGAGCGTATCTTCATCTTTTTACAAAGAACGCATGTCAATAACAGGTTCCGCAACAGTATGCATGACAACGTTTTCCGGCGAAGAAAGCAGTTCATGGTTTGCAGAGAGGCCGCGTTTTTCTTCCGTCAAACTGCCTGCTTTCGAGCTGGACTCTTCGCTTTCACTGCCTTTCTTCCACAGCTCGTCGGCCGTGGGAATACATGCAGATCCCTTCGGAGGCGGCGTCTGGTGGTTCCGTACACACAACGGCGTTTCTCTGGGCACATTCTATCTAGGCACATCTTTTTTTGCTGCGGGCGATTTATTTTACACTGCCGACGGCACCTGCATCGACACAAAATATCAAATTTCCGTCAATCCGCAATACACGTTCTCAGCCGGAAAAAATTCAGTACGCATGGGAATTCTCTGCGCGGCGGACACAAAACAATCCGCCCCCACAGAAGCATCTGTTTACCATTTTAGATTTGAGACTTCCCTGCGGCGGGAAAAGATGACGTTCTCTTCACACGCAGCCGTTTCCTATGAAGTCGAATCAGCCAAGCCAACATATACAGGCGGCATTTCCCTCCACCGGACAACGCCTTTGCTCAAAACAACATGTTCCGCAGGAGCGCAGAAGTGCGGCAGTAAAAGCAGCTGTTCACTGTCAGCGTCTTTTTCAGGGGCTACGTATTCCGCAGCTTCAGGGGGAGCGTCAGTCTCATTCCACCTTGATGACAACGCACTAAGCGCAACTGACGTATCGATTTCAACATCGCTGAGAGGTTCCTCAAGAAGAATAAAATGGGTGGGAAAAATGGTCTTTTTCATTACTTTTTAACACATTTTTTGACAAAGTTTGCCATTATAATGAAAAGTCTATTGAATTTAATGGTATTTTTTAATATAGTAGTACGACTTGCATTATGCGGAAGTCTGTTTTCTGCAGATATGCATAATTTGAGAATTTTTTTTTGAGAGGTATACAATATGAGCTTTGATATTTCAAAAGTACGAAATATCGGAATCAGCGCCCACATTGACTCTGGTAAAACAACACTGTCAGAGCGTATTTTGTTCTACACGAACAAGATTCATCAGATCCATGAGGTTCATGGAAAAGACGGTGTTGGCGCAACGATGGACAGTATGGATCTGGAGCGTGAGCGTGGTATCACGATTCAGTCAGCAGCAACCCAGGTCAACTGGAAGGGATACACAATCAACCTTATTGATACCCCAGGCCACGTTGACTTCACCATTGAGGTTGAACGCTCACTCCGCGTTCTTGATGGAGCAATCCTCGTCCTCTGCGCAGTTGCAGGTGTTCAGTCACAGTCAATCACCGTTGACCGCCAGCTCAAACGCTACCATGTACCGCGCATCGCATTCGTAAACAAATGCGACCGCCAGGGTGCAAATCCGCTCCGCGTGTGCAAACAGCTCCGTGAAAAGCTCGGACTCAATGCATACATGATGGAGCTTCCAATAGGTCTTGAAGACAAACTTCAGGGCGTTGTAGACCTCATCGCTCAGAAGGCATACTACTTCGACGGTCCTGACGGCGAGGAAGTGCGCACTGCAGAAATCCCAACAGAGATGGTTGCAGACGCAAAGGCAAAGCAGCAGGAACTGTACGATGCAGCTTCAATGTTCGACGACTCCCTCATGGAAGACATCATGGAAAAAGGCTACGAGAACGTAGACCAGAACAAAGTAATTGCAGCAATCCGCAAAGGAACACTTGCAGAACAGTTTGTCGGCGTTTTCTGCGGCTCAGCACATATGAACAAGGGCATCCAGCCGTTGCTCGACGGCGTTCAGCGCTATCTGCCTGATCCAACTGAAGTTCACAACTACGCGCTTGACCTTGACAACAACGAATCTCAGGTTGAGCTTTTCAACGTGCCGGACAAACCGTGCGTTGCGCTCGCATTCAAACTTGATGACGGTCAGTATGGCCAGCTCACCTATGTGCGCATCTACCAGGGCAAGATTGTAAAGGGCGACGAACTCTTCAACACACGCGCACAGCGCAAGTTTAAAGTTGGTCGTCTTGTCCGTATGAACGCTTCTGCAATGGAAGACATCAACGAAGGCGAACCGGGCGACATCATTGCCCTCTTCGGCGTTGACTGCGCTTCCGGCGACACATTCTGCGGCGGCGGACTCAACTACGCTATGACTTCCATGTTCATTCCTAACCCGGTTATTTCCGAAGCTATCACTCCGGTGAACAAGACCGATGCAATGAACATGTCAAAGGCTTTAAACCGCTTCACCAAAGAGGATCCAACCTTCCAGTGCTACGTTGACCCGGAGTCTAACCAGACAATCATCAAAGGTATGGGTGAGCTTCACCTTGCCGTTTATGTCGAGCGTATGAAACGTGAATACAACTGCGAAGTAAACGTTTCCCAGCCGGAAGTTGCATACCGCGAGACAATCACTCAGCGCGCAGACTTCAACTACACGCACAAGAAGCAGACTGGTGGTTCCGGTCAGTACGGTCGTGTTGCAGGCTTCATGGAACCGCTTCCAGACAAGGACTACGAGTTCGTGGACGCAATCAAAGGCGGTGCAATTCCTAACGAATTCATTCCGTCCTGCGACAAAGGTTTCAAGAAGGCAGTTGAAAAAGGTTCCCTCATCGGATTCCCGGTTGTCAACGTGCGCGTCACCATCAATGATGGTCAGTACCATCCGGTTGACTCTTCAGATATCGCATTCCAGACAGCAGCTATCGGCGCATTCCGCGAAGGATATGCAAAGGCAAAACCGTGCATTCTTGAGCCTATCATGAAGGTCTCTATTTCCGGACCGACTGAATTCCAGGGCAATATGTTTGGTTTGATAAATCAGCGCCGTGGTGTTATTATTGATACAACCGATGAAAACAACACTTCTACCGTCAACGCAGAAGTACCGCTTTCAGAAATGTTCGGATTCTCTACCATTCTTCGTTCTTCTACACAGGGAAAGGCAGAGTTCACCATGGAATTCCTGAAATATGGAAAAGTGCCAAACGCAGTTGCAGACGCTCTTATCAAAGACTATGCAGAGAAGCGCAAGGCCGGAACTGCAAAATAAGGAGTATCAGATGGCAAAACAGGAACTGTATGAACGCAGCCCGATCCGCGCTTTTGATGCAGCCACAGACGGCGGTCTCAAAGCAGGCGAAATCGGTATCGTAACGTCAAAGAAAGGTCTTGGAAAGACATCTGTTCTGGTTCAGTTCGGAATGGATACACTTCTCAACGGCAAACAGCTTGTGCACGTTTCTTTCGACCAGCACAGCGAAAACGTCATCTCCTGGTACGAAGGCATTTTCACTGAAATTGGAAAGAAAAAAAGTCTTGCAAACGCAGACGAAGTTAAAGCTGAAATCATGCGCAACCGCACGATTCTCAACTTCAACCAGGAAAACTTCAATCTTTCCAAAGTGGTGAACACACTCGACGCGCTTAAAGCAGGCGGCATTGCAGTCGCAGGCGTAGTGATTGACGGTGTTGACCTTTCAAAGGTAAGCGCAGACGACATGAAGGCTGTTGAGAAATATGCAAAATCAGCCAAAGTGGCAGTCTGGATGTCAGCAACTGCAGAAGGTGACAAACTTGATGACAGCGTTCCGAAGGCTCTTCAGGAATTCTTCACCATCGTGCTCCACCTCTCAGCAAGCGGAAGCAGCGTTGAAGTGCTCGTGGTGAAACTCCATGACAAGAAAAACGCCGGTGCTTCACTCAAGCTCGACTCAAAGACGCTGCTCATGATTGAAAAATAATTCTGATTCACAGAATCAGAACTGGCAGCAGATGCGATGGAAGCAATTCCACCGCACACTGATAAGGCCGGTCTACCGAAGGAAACTTCAGCGGGCCGGCTTTTTTTGTACGTACAAGCAATTACCAGCGCAGGAACGTAATGCCCGCGAACGCCGTGGGGAAGAAACCGTTGTATGATAAAAGCGGCGCGAGGTTCTGGCCGATGAAATTATAGCCACCGCCAATGCCGCAGAAAAACAGCTTGCCGAACTTTAACTTGGCACCGGCAGCCACCTTGCTGTTGAACCAGTTTTCGTTGTTGTCAATCTGGCCGGGGTACAGGAACGACGCCGAAACCTGCACATACGGCGAAACAAAATAGTCCGTGAAATTGTACCTTGCCAGCAGATGCACTTCCGCCACGGGGAAAATGCTCAGCGTCACACCCGTGCCCACATCCCAATGCGCAGACGGGGCATATTCAATGTTTGCGCTGAACAGTGGACCGGAGCCGATGAAATCCGCGCAGAACGAAAGCCGCTGCTGCCCTTCAGCGAATGCACGTACGCCCATACATAAACAGAATGCCAGTAAAACAATGTGTTTAAAACTTGATCTTCTTTTCATTACCAACTCCTTGATACACCATTAATGGTATAATATAAAGTGTACTCATTACCATTAGTAGACGGCGCACTTTTATAATAAACTAACTTATAATAATCATAAATTTTGAGAAGCAACATAGCGTTCTTGGAAAATGATGTAAATTTAGAAATTCTCTTTTGAGATGGAATAATCTCTTCCTAGATCCTTGTTTACCATTTCAATTGAATCAGAGATGGCTTTCTCATTGTTCAGCACGCGGAAGAGCGCGTAAGCTTCCAAGACGGTCCGCTTCATTTCCACTTCTGTCACTTCTCCTGCCATGAGTTGATTGCTCAGTCCTAACTTCTGGCAAAGATATTCGCGGACTTTCTTGGATGGAGCCTTTACCGTTTTCAATTCTTGATAGCGTCGAGACTGCGATTACTACTCCGCAAAGTTCTTCCTGCGATATATGTAGCCTTTCACGCGTCTCCTTGATTAGTTTCCAATAGTATAGACTGCCATGCATAATAGCATATCATAAACAAGGATTAAGTTCATACCTGTTCGCCAATGAAGCAGCCCGCGAACGCCGTGGGGGAAAAGTACAACGGATAGTAATTACTATTTGTTGCTAAATATACTAACTTATGCTATATTTTAATCAAAGAAGGCATATTATGGCACAAGTTCAGCAACTATTAAAAAGCTTTATTCCGGTTACAATGTTCAACCGCGGAAAGGCTTCACAAATTTTTGACAGGCTCCACAAAGAAAGCAGGCTTATCGTCCTCAAAAACAACCAGCCTTCAGCAATAATTCTTTCACCTGCAGAATATGACAGACTTACAGAAATAGAGGAAAATTACGCCCTGATGGTTGAAGCACAAGCCAGACTTGAAAAAAATGCGGAGAAGCCCGGCTTAAGCGAAGCCCAGGTAATGAAGGATTTAGGGCTCACAGAAGAGGATGTTGCAAATGCAGCCGAACCGGAGTTTGAATGAACTGGACTTTGGAATACCTACCGGAAGCAGAAGATGATTTAAAGAATCTCGATGGTTCTGTAAAGGCACAGGTTGTAAAAGGGATCCGGAAGGTCTTGAAAAATCCACTTTCGAAAAAGGAAGGTGGATACGGAGACCCGCTCGGAAACAGGAGCAACAACGATTTAACAGGATTACTCAAAATCAAATATTTAAAAATTGGAATAAGAGTGGTTTATAAAACAGTTATAATTCCAGACAAAAATATCATGAAAGTAATTGTCATTTCAGCAAGAGGTGACAATGAAGTGTATGATCTGGCCGGAAAGAGAAGAACCGATAATAAGTTGTGACCATTCACACACTTCTTATGGCAGTGAAGCAGCGCTTGACGGAAATTTTCTATTGGAACAAGTCTCTTGCTGGCATATACTTATAGAGACGATGCGAACACGCTGTTTGACAACTGCCTGCCGGGCGAAGTGAATAATCACTTCAAGCTTGCTCTAAAAGATTTGCTTCTGAACGCCTTTGAAAAAGCAGCGTATGAAAATAAAAAAGAAAAGGCGCAGACTGTACACTTTAGCAAAAGGGGAATATCTATTGCCAAAGGAATAAGCAAGAGACTACCAAACGCGACATCTAAGACATAGGACGCTACGGTCGCTTTTCTTAGCAATATCGAAATGCAATAATCAAAAAGTGAGACAGCGGTAAAACTTACGGCAAACAGCAAAAATAATGGAAACAAATCATCCACTGAATGAACAAAGCGCACACCTGCAAGGCAGATGCAAATTCCCATGAAAAGAGAAACGGTTCCCTTGGCCGCTCCCGAAATCCATGCGGGGCAATTCAGATTGAGCATGAAAATCGTGCCTCCGGAGGTAAAGTCGTTCTGGCAGCTGTCATACATATATTGATGGATAAGCATCACCGCTATCACCAGCAGCAAAACAAACAGATGCGCGCCGTCAACCGTCATCTTCATCTGCTTCACTTCAACAGGCGCAGGAACAAAGAGTGCGAACAGGAGTGTAAAGATAAAAAGAATTCCGTTCATTTTATTCCTTGAATATTCAAGGAATTCTTTTTTCAAGAGAGATGTTAATAACTTCATTTCCTTATTCTCATGCATAATCAGTATATTCTTTCTTCAATTCATCAACTGAAATCGGTTTTATATTCAGCTCATCTTTTTCCCAGGAGACTTTTCCATCCTTCAAGAAAATAATCTTATCCGCAACTTCTGTTGTTAAATATAAATCATGCGACGTTATTACAATTGTCCTGCCCGCCGCTGAGAAGTTCTTGAGGAGACGGACAAGCTTTTCTGCATTTGTTGGATCCAAACAGCCAAATGGCTCATCAAGCAGCAGCAGACTGCTTTCACTTGCAAAGGCTACAATCAAGGAGGCAAGCATCAATTGCCCTGTGGACAGTCTGCTTACTTTCTTATTTTCAAATTCCGCTACAGAAAATTCCTTACGCGCTTGTTCCAACAAGTCGTTTACTGGTGAAGCGCCTTTCATCTTTGAAGACATAATTTCAAGATGTTCCTTCAGCGAAAAATGTTGTATCAATCCACCCTGCGCAGGAACATACCAGCCTTGAGAATTAGCTATCGGCGACGGTAGAATTCCTGAAATAGTTTTCAGCAAAGTAGTTTTCCCTGCTCCGTTATGTCCGCATATTACCGTAATTTTATTATCCGGCAACACGATGTCCAATCCATCGAAGATTTTTTCTCTCTTTTTATATCCGAATGTTATAGTAAGATTCAATTCAATCCTCCACCTTATATCTGGCTTCTATAGGTTATTGAAGAATATGCACGCTTTGACAAGAAAAGGAGCACAAAATTCATGAGCGTCAGGAACAAACAGCGCAGTGCAAAATAGTGCAATGTATATGTTACGAACAGCAAGCCCAAACATAAAAAGCAGGCAAGCGCCGTTCCGCCCATTTCTGAAGCGCCGGTTATAATTGAAAACAAAAACATAGCAAGCGCCGCAAACAGGACAATAAGCAGCAGCCAAATGGAATCATACCATTTAAGTTCCTGTATGAACAAATTTGTCTGAAACAGCACAAGGACAAAGCCAAGCAATAGTGCGAATATTAATTTTGAAATGATGAAAGGATAAAAACCAATTCCCATGTTGTGTAAAAAGAGGAATCCCTTCTCCTTTATATCAGTCAAATACGAATCATACACATATTGAGCAATCGCCGTGGTGACAAACCAAAAGTAGAAATAGAAATCGATTGTGATATCACACAGTGAGAATATTTTTTGCAAAAAGGCCAGCAGCAAACATACTCCCCAGCATTTGTAGCTATATACAAAATCCTTTACTTCCTTCTTTAGTAAAAACAAATATTTTCTTGACATATCTTTCCTTTTTTATAACTGCAGGAAGAATAATGATTCAATCATCATTCCTCCTGTTTAAATTCTATAACAATTAGAATACTAATACAAGTAACCAGATGTCAGCTATTAATTTAGTTACCCTACAATGACAATCTCTGACCAGATTGTCATTGTTTTACCATCTCCAACGGAGATATGAGTAATATCATTTATGCACCAATTGCTTTGAAATCTGGGCAGTCGCATTTTGCGCTTCTTGTTGAGTGCAGTACATTCTTCTACTTATGATATTTTTTAGGTATAAGTCGGTATTTTGTTTTATTTTCATAATCTGCTTTCTACTGTATATCTTTCCTTTTTCTACTTACCACCACATCCCGTGTCGCTGATAGCAATATATCCACGATTGATACTTTCTCTTCCATTGATTGTAACATATCGAGAAGGTTCCTCCACAGCAAATTCATTTTCCACAGCACCAGCTTCCGCACTCTCCTCGACATTCTGACTGCACCCAAGGCAAACGCTTGACGCGGCAACAATCATAATCCCCATGCAAAAACAGTTGGTAACAGGATACCCCCTCGCTTCTGAAAACGCCATATGGTTTGACGGAAATTTTCTGTTGAAACAAGTCCTTCCCAGGCATATATTATAGAAAGAAACTATTTTGGGGAGGTGTTTTCATGGTGAGGTACGTTGCGGGAAGGGACATCCATGACTTCCGCAAGAAGATGCGCGTCACGCAGAAGAAACTTGCGTACGGAATCTGCTCAATCTCGACGCTCTCACGCATAGAAAGCGGCGAACAGATGCCGGCACGGAAGCTCGCGGAGGCGCTGCTGACCAGGCTCGGGCAGCCGCCTGAACTATATGACCTGCCGCTCACCAGGGACGAATACCTGCGGAACATTCTTGAAGCAAAAATGTCACGCTCCCTTTCTTTGGGTACTGGTGAATTGACGGATCTGCTCAAAGCATATAGAGAAATTCCCACGGAGCCAGACCTGCTGGAAAAACAGCACTACTTGTGCTTAAAAACAATTGACGACGCCCTGCACGGACTTTCTCCGGACAAGGCATTTGCATCGTTTCTGGAAACAATCCGGATTTCCATTCCGGGATTTGAACTTACGTATGACCTGGACGCATACCTTTTTTCGCGGGTTGAACAACTATGCATCAACAACATGGCGTTCTCTTTACATGACATGGGCAACATTGGGGAGACCATCAGATGCACGGAATTTCTAAAGGCATACTATGAACGGACGCCCATGAATGAATATGAAAAGGGAAACAGCCTTTTGCGGACACTCTCCACGCTCTCCGATTGTGCTGGAATTTCAGGAGACATAGCACGTGCCCTCGCGCTGGCGGAGGAAGGGATTCCCCACTGCGTGCGGTACAGCAATCTTCTTTTTTTCTACTTGAACTTCTACAACAAGGGCTTTTCTCTTGCAAGCCTTGGGAGGAAGGAAGAGGGAAAGGAATACGTTTCCTTTGCGCTCGACATGCTGCGGGAAAGCGGGTCAAAGGATCTCCACCTCTATGTGGACGATGCGAACACGTTGTTTGACAACTGCTTCACGGAGGGGTGACATGCCTGCATACCTGATTGGCGAAACGATACGCGAGCAGCGGCTGCGGCGGAACATCTCGCAGGAGGCGCTTGCGGGTACTTCTTCTATATGTGAACTATCCGACATTGAGAACGGAACTGCCATGCCGTCGCGCAAGACTGCGGAACTGTACTTGAGCCGTCTTGGCGTTGATTTGAGCATCATGAACATTCCCCTCACCCAGGCGGACTGCACCCGCATCCACATAGAAAATGAACTCTTCATCAGAATAAACGGCCGCAACTTTAACTTTGGCGGTCTGCTCAAAGCATACCGAGAGGCAAGCGACACGCTCGACTCTCTTGAGCAGCAGCTATACGAGACGATGGATGCAATCTCCCAATTCCAAAACGATTCCCCGGACGGCCGCCAACTTGAAACGCTGTGCACCACTTTTAAAACATCGCTCAGACGCTCCATTCCCACATACGATTTCACTTCACCCAGCATAACGCCGTATCTTTCCTTCACCGAACGGCTCATTGTCTACTACCATGCGCTCACCTGCTACGCGCTCGGCAGAAGGGACGACGCCGTGCTGCAGCTGGAAGCAATTGCATCGTATTACCGTGAGCGGCTCAGTGGTCGCTTTGACAAGACAACATTGTGTGCCTTCGTGCTGCAAACGCTTTCCGGATGGCTGCTCGATTCTGGCGATGCAGCGGCGGCTCTCCGGTATGCGGAGGAAGGTTCGCGCACCTGCTTTGAATTGGACCAGCTTCTCCCCCTGCCGCCGCTTTTCTACACCAGGGCCGCGTCACTTGCGCTGCTCGGCAGAAAGGATGAAAGCAAAAGATATTTCTCGCTCTGCTTCTCCATGATGGAAGTTTGCAACGGCCACGGCAAAACGGCACACTGTGCAAAGGAAGCGGAGGCGCGCTATGGAATTACGTGCAGCTATTGTGGTAAGAATAAGACAGGAGAATAAACACCCCATTTTATTTAGAATGTGTATTTGCTAAAGTCGCGTCCGCAAGATTTATGGTACGCAAGATACCGTGCGCGGAGATTTCCGGCGTCGGTGAGCGTATCTTTTGTGCCTTCAACGAATTTTGCAAAGTAGCCGCAGCAATTCTTTTCAGGGCAGCCGTAGCGGTAGATGCAGTTGGGAACGGCGACAAAGGCGACGGCGTTGAGCACCGGGTCGTCCGATTCGTACATTGTGTTGAGCACGAGGTTCACCCACTTGTTCGTATTCGCCTCTGTTCTGAAGCACAGGCGCTGCCGCATCATTTCGCGGAAGGCCTCCGCATTCCAGTCCATGCAGTTCGTGGTGAATTCATTCGGGTCGCGCGGTTTGCCGGCGTTCCAGTCGGGGCGTGAGCTCTGCGCGTAGAAGCGCGGGCGTGCCTTTGTGTGGCGGAAAATCTGGTTACGGATGTTCTTGTCCATTTCGTCCACAATGCGGATTTCTATATTTGAAATGACGGAATGTTCCGAGAACAGCATGTCGAGCAGGTAGTCGAACACTTCCTGGTTCGTCATGTTCTTGATTTTCTCTTTTCCCTTCTCGCCGATTTTCTTGCCAATCGTGGTGAGAATTGCTTCCTTCAAATTATAAATGGTGTCGTACGTTGACGAATTCTTATTTCTGATGTTCATAGCGTGAGTATACCCGATTTCCGCTTCACTGACAATAAACCGCCGCGAAGTCTGACGGAACAGCCGCTCCACCCTTGAAGCAAACGGACAATAGTACTATTGTAGAATAAAAATGTAGTACGAGGGAAAAATGTCAGACACAGCAACATTCGGGCAATGGCTTGATTCATCAGCAGAAAACAAAAATATATGGAACCAGATAAAAGAAACCATATCTGAAGAAAAAATTAACCGCCTGCTTAAAATAAAAGTAAGCGAAACTTCTTTTTCCACGAACAACCCGCTGCTTTCAAACCACGGGCAAGGCTACTTGTTTGACACTTCTTTCAGCGACTATCTCATTCCGTATGTTCCGGTGCAGTCCGGCGGCGAGTCAATTCTTTTCATCGACCATAGTTTTACCACGCTTCCTGAGCAAGTTAAACTCATGTTCCTCTCCTATGCGCTTTTTTTCATCGACTGGCACGAAGAAGAAAAATCAATGACGATGAAAAATAATTATTCGGCGCTTGATGAGCAAGCCATGGATTTCATGGATATGTTCTATTCGGAATACAAATCATTCACCCTGTATCTTGCTTCAATGAAACGAATCAACAGACCGCTTAACATACAGGAAATCCGCAGCGGTGCCTTCTCTGCGCAAGGTCTTGGACCGGGGGAATCTTTAACATTCTTCATTTCCTACTGGGCAAAAGTAATTGCGCTTGCGGAATATGATGCTGCGATGGGACAGCCGCTCAAGGACGACAGGGAAGTTGCAGATTTCTTTGCCAAACAGATTGGAAATATGTGGGTGGATGTAAAATCATTCTTCTCAAAGCCGCGGACTCTGCAGGAAGCCGATGCATGTAAAGAAGAGCTCAGCAAGATAATCGCGCCGCGCAGCCATGACGCTTGTTCTGATTTCGAATCACTGCACAAACTTGCGAAAGAGGCATTTTCACAAAATCATTTTGACGAAGCGGTGAAATATGAAAAAGAATATTTGGCGGAAGCAAAAAAAAATAATGTACATGAAAAAATCTCGTTCTCCTTGGGCAATCTCCACACGTATCTTTGCAACGCCGGAAAATTTGATGAGGCGGGCCGGATTATGCCAGAGTTGATTTATTACGCAAACGAAACACGTGATTTTGTTTCCACTGCGTATGCGTACTTGAACATGATGAGCGACACGGCTGCAATGCACAATGTCACTTTCTCAATTTCTTTGCTCAACCAGGCAATTGACGCTGTCTTGTCATACACGGACAAAGAAATGCAGCAGGAAAAGGCGAACATGGTGCAAATAGCAAACACGCTTAAGGAAAACATTGTCTTATACATCGGCGTTCATGGAATAGAAACGGTTGCCGAAAAATTCGCCATCGTTGAAAAACGAATTTCACGTATCGTTGAATAAGCGCCCAAAAATCAGTATAGTATAGGAAGAAATTATTTTTGCGGCCGCACCATATGGTCATGGCGATTTGCAGTAAATTATCAGCTGCAATGAGCAATGACGTTCTGCTGCCGCAGTAGGAGTATACACAATGGCAGACACAATGCATCCATTACAGAAAAATCCGAATTGGAAAGGACGCCGAGGACCGGTCGTTCTCGTCATCATGGACGGCGTAGGTTACGGTAAATATGAAGACGGCGACGCAGTTAAAGCAAGCCGCATGAAGTGGCTCGACACAATCAAGAGCCTCTCGCCAAACACAAAGCTCAAGGCGCACGGAACGGCAGTTGGTCTTCCGAGCGACGATGACATGGGCAACAGCGAAGTCGGTCACAACGCAATGGGATGCGGACGCGTGTTCGCTCAGGGCGCAAAACTTGTTTCTGACTCAATCACCACGGGCAAAATGTTCCAGGGCGACACTTGGAAGAAACTTACCGCAAATGCAAAGAACGGCCATGTGCTTCATTTCATCGGCCTGCTTTCTGACGGCAACGTGCACTCGCACATCGACCACCTCAAGGCAATGGTCACCGAAGCAAACAAAGAAGGCGTAAAGACAATACGCATTCACGCACTGCTCGACGGCCGCGATGTTGAACCGACATCAGCACTCGACTACTTCAAGCCGTTCGACGACTTCCTCAAGGGATTTGCCGGCTGCGACTATCAGATTGCTTCCGGCGGCGGACGCATGTACATCACCATGGACCGATACGGTGCAGACTGGAGCATGGTTCAGCGCGGATGGTACGCACACGTTTTGGGCGAAGGACGCCAGTTTGCAACTGCAGAAGAAGCGATTGACACCTACCGCAAAGAAAACGGCGGACTGCTTGACCAGGACATGCACGAGTTTGTCATTGCAAAGAACGGAAAACCGGTCGGCGTCATCAACGACGGCGACAGCGTGATTTTCTTCAACTTCCGCGGTGACCGTGCGCTTGAAATAACCAGCGCATTCGAAACACCTGACGGCCAGTTTGACAAGTTCGACCGCAAGCGTTTCCCGAAGGTTGAATATGCCGGCATGATGGAATACGACGGCGACTTGCACATTCCGCACCAGTACCTCGTTACTCCGCCGGCAATCGACCGCGTCATGGGCGAATACCTCACGAAGAGCGGCGTGCATCTCATGGCAATTTCAGAGACGCAGAAGTACGGCCACGTCACCTACTTCTTCAACGGCAACAAGCTCGGCAAGTTCGACGACAAGCTCGAGGACTATGTTGAAGTGAAGAGCGATGTTGTTCCGTTCGAGCAGCGTCCGTGGATGAAGTGCGCAGAAATCACCGACAAAGTGATTGCTGCAATTGAAAGCGGCAAGTACGACCACATCCGCCTGAACTATCCAAACGGCGATATGGTTGGCCACACCGGCGTATTCAATGCAGTCGTGTGTTCAATGGAAGCAATGGACCTGCAGCTCGGCCGTCTCAAGAAGGCGATCGACAAGGCGGGCGGCATTCTCTGCATCACCGCAGACCACGGCAACTCAGACGACATGTATGAGCACGACAAGAAGACCGGCGCCGTAAAGATTGACAAGGCTACCGGCGAGCCGATGGCAAAGACAAGCCACAGCCTTAACCCGGTTCCAGGAATCATCTACGACCCTGAATACAAAGGCGAGTATGACAACACCAAGCTCAACGAAGGTTTGGGAATCAGCTCATGGCCGGCAACAATCATGGAGCTCATGGGCTTCGTGCCGCCGACTGACTATGACAAGAGCATGATCAACTTGAAGTAATTAAAATAGATACGGCTGTCGGACATCTTTCTGACAGCCGTTTTTTATATACTTTTCAGATTTGTTTAGCACGAATGTAAGAGAAGGTATTTGGATTTCTCTTGCTGTAACGAAAACCAAGTTCGAGTTGATAATTCCACACCATGTTATACGGTTGAATGATTCTATTTGTTCCAAGATTTCCATAATCAACGGACACAAAACCGTTAAAGAGAATTGTCCAACGCGTTGCGACAGGCAGTTCAAGCCCCAGGAGAGAGCCTCCGCCAACTTCTATATGATGATAGGCATCAGAAAGTTCGTAAAAGAAATGCGGACCGAATGAATAATTGATGCGTACATATTTCCACATATCCGTCTGGAACATCGGCGCTGCATAAATATCTACTGCATACAAAAGCACTTGTTTAGCAACTTGATCCATTCCATTGAACGTATGCAAGAATGGATAAAAAGCGGCAACACGTATGATGCTGTTCACCGGCTTCATATTCACCGTCTGAATTTCACCATACATTCCAAGTGAATAATCCTGCCAAACAAAATTGCTACGTTCAAAATCATCTTGATAGACAATTCGTGTCACCTGTGAAAACACAACGCCTTCGTTAAACATGATGAATGGTTTATCCGTAATCTCAGGAAATCCAGTCTTTGGATTGAGCTTGTCCGTCTGACTTGTTTGCGCAACATCAGCTGCATTTTGAGCCTGTGCCCCCAGCAGTGACAGCACCGTTGCAAATATACACAGGGCGACTATTTTTTTCATCTGTATGCCGCCTTAGTTTGAAACGTGATACAACGTGAGCGACTGTGTTTCGTTATAGTCGTCAACCCAATCAAGATAAAGCATTGCGCCACGAATATCCCATTCGGTGTCAACAGTACTGCCGGAACTCTTTGTAAAAATAAGCACATTGTCTATAATCGACCACGTTCCATCATAAAGGGTAAGAATTCCTGCGGTGTCAGTTATTGACGCGGTGAACGTTCCATCAGCAATAAAAGTAATTTTACTTCCGGTATTGTCCGCCCATGTTCCGTAAAGCGGCGACGGTGTATAGCACGAAGTAACCATCAGCGCAGCAAATGCAACAAGCATTCCAAATAAATATTTTTTTGCATTCATATACATTTTCATTTTTCCTCCAGCCTTTATTCGTTGCCGACAGTATAACTAGTATTGCCGGATTTAAATCCTTCTGGCGTAATGACGTAATATCCGCCACCTGCAGCGCCGCCTTTTATTTCAATGTTGTCATAGGCAACTGATCCCGGATACATGCCGGTGCAGGTAACAGTTCCATCCATAGTGCCGCTTGCATCCATACTTGCCGATGTATTTGTGTTTCCGTTTACAAAGAAATAATATCCATTTGCAGAGTCGTTGTTGACAAAATAATCAGCGTAATTCGTATATGTCATGATGACTCGTCCGCCAAGACCTTGTACTGCTGCATTGTAGTAGAGCGTACCGGTGATGTCACCGCTTATTGTTTCAGTGCCAAGTTTTGCCGTACTGCCTGCCTTGTGCATAAGCGTCAATTTCTTTTGGGAATGCATGATGGTCTTGTTATACTCACGCATATATTGATTATACGTGAGCGCTCCATATCCAGTTGCAACATTTGAAAAATTTGTTCCCTGCAGCAAACTATTGAGCGAAAGAATTTTGTAGTAATAGTAAGTGCCTGTCTTTGCGGTGTCATTATAGTCCACGTAATACAAATCTGTAACCGGTGCGTCTGTTATTCTTCTAAAACTTTCCGTGCTCTTTGTTGAGCGATATACATAGTAACCGCCGTCGGCACCTTCATCAGGAGCATTCCATGTTATTTTAACCGGATACACTCCTGAACTATTTGCATTAGTCTGCGAATCAGACATCGTAGTACCGTCAGCATTCTTTACATACACATCGGTTATTCCGGAGATAAATGCATGTTTTGTCGCTTCGGTCGCTTTTGCAGAATAAGGCACGGGAGCCGCAACTGCACTTTTGACGCTCGACACCGTTCCATGATTTGTCTGCACGGCGAAGAATTTATATCCTCCATTGTTTGGAACGGTAACGGTGTAGTAGCCAAGCGTTGGATCGGCAAGCGTAACGCCGGTAATTTCCGTCATGGTTGAAACATCTGTCGTTGTTCCGCCAAAGAATGAATACGTGTACGTATTATAATCTGTATACTTTCCTGAATTTAAAAGACATGACTCCGAACCGAGTGCCGCCGAAAAAATAAACTTACAGTTTGTTGAACCAAGAACCTTGATGACGGAAAGCGACGACGGTGGAGAAAGCAGGTAACCTTCTGCCGGTGCTGCATCTGTTGCCGATGATGCTGAGAACGGACCTTTCATCTCGGTGCCTGAAGAATCTGTCTTTATTGCCTGAACTTGATAGTAGTAGTAGACATTTGTTTTGAGCGACTGAGTATCCTCTTTTGAATTTGTTCCTGCTTGAACCGTGCCGAGCAATGTATATGCGCTGTCAACTGAGCTTGTACGGTAAATGGCATATGTTGCATCAGTAATTAAATCCCACTTTATAGTTATTGATTTTGTCGTTGTTCCACGTCCGTTGGTGACAACAACATTTTTTACCTGCGGAGGTGCTCCGTCAACGAGTGCGTATCCAAGTGCGATTGAGCTTGAAACACTCATATTGCCTGATGCATTCTGCGCATAGAGTGTGTAATAATATTCAACGCCTTGCTGTGAAGTAGAAACAATATCTTTATACCAGTTCTGGTTTGATGTAACGCGGCCGATGTATACGGAATTTGTACCGTCGGCATTCTGACTTCGATATATTTTATAATAGGAAGCCTTTGTATTTTTTGTCCATGTCACCGTTATATTTTCTGTTGACACGCCAAGGCTTGCCTTTACGTTTGTTGCAGGTGCAAACAAAGTACCCGCGCACGATTTTGTATACTCACTTGAATCGTATTTTTTATATGTGTTTTCCGCACTCACGCGATAAAAATATCCATACGTGTATTCTTCATCAGTATAGGCAGGCTCAGAAAGAATCAAATCACTATAGGTGGTTGCGGTGACATACGCAGATGAAATTGGATTTGACTGAGAAGCCTTAATGACATTGTATTCACTTTCATCAGGTGCAGTGTATGTGCCGTCGCTGTTCTGCATGACAACTGCGCGCTCAAGGCGGTACGATGCCGCTCCTTCGACAGCGCTCCATGACACCTGTATGCGGTCGGCGTACAGTCCGTCGGAAACAAATATCTGTTCCGGCGCGGACAATTTTGTGATAACAACAGTGTCAGCAACAATAGTAGCAAGTGTCGATGTATTTCCGTCTGCATTCATGGCGACTTTTCCCTGGAAGAATGCATAGCAGGAAGAGAGGACGAGCGGAAAGGTAAAAGATACAATTGAAGAAAGAATCAGGAACAATTTATTTGTTTTTTTCATAATCACCACCAGCCGTATGTTGAATCTTTTATGTAATATTTGCTGTCTGAATGGAAACGAATCGGGAACCATGTATGTACACCGTCACTTGTTGTTGCAGAGAACGTTGACGATGAACCATTAGAGCGTGTCACCGCCACGCTGAAGCTCTTCGGGCCTGAGCAAGTCACCGCAAGCGTTCCTGAATATTCAGACATTGTTGAATCGTAGCATGACACGGTGAAATTACACGGGCTTGTATTGAACAGATCAAACCATCCAGAAGTCAGTTCATATCTATAAAATTCTTGAGCGGAAGAACTTATCTTCATGAATGCAACCGACTCTCCAGATTCTGCAAGTTGGGCCGGCACATATGAACCAAATGTAAAATCATGTTTGTATGGAACGATGCCTATTTTCCAAACCATTGTACCTTTCGTGTAGGAGAAGGTTCCGCTGAGTCCGCTTGTTGATTTTGCATCATAAATTGCTGACTCCGAGCCAATGCTTGAATAATCAGTGTCATCCCCCGTCTGTGCCATATAAAATCCGTAGGTAATGGCAAGCATCGCGGACTTCGCAAATTCAGCGTTGGAAATTTTCCGGTATGCATATAAAGCCCCGTCCGCATACGACGCAGTGATTGACGTTCCTTCTGAATTGGTCCGTGTCAGCACGACTTCATAATAATGCTTGTAATCGCGCAGCACGCGGAGCAATCCTGTATTAATCGCTGAATCGCTCATTCCGGTCGGAGTAAGGGTAATGCTTTGTCCTGCTTGAACCATATTCACCATATATGAAGCCGGATTGTTAGTAGCTACAATACCGTCCTTGTCGACCGTTGCGACTGTCTGCCAGCCGGACGCGAAATTTGCATTCTTAGCAGCCACAGTATACGTTGCGCTTGCTGCCGGTCCCACCGCACGCGTGTCATAATCCCACAGCGTCCAGGTGATTTTTTCGCTATACCCTGCTTCGCCGTTTGTTGTCACGTTTACAGCGGTGGCGGCAATTGCAAACGGATAGCCCTTGTTGAGCGGTTCCGTAGGACTGAATGTTTCATCGAGCGCAGAAGTCATCGCAGCAAGATACGTGTTATGCGGAGTTTCGCCGTTATACACGACGGCGTAATCATACGGCACAACACGTTCACTTCCGGAAGGAGAAATAATAAACGTGCCGGTGGAATCAAGAGATGCCGATGTAGGCTCCCACGTATTTTTTCCGTCAACGCTGCGCCACAGTTTAGGGTCAGGAGCAGTTGTTCCCAAATACGGCTTTGTCCACGTAATGGTCACTTTGTTGGGATCCTCTGATTTTGTCGCGCGAACATCAACGCCGTAGCCGATTGTTGAACCTGTTGCATACAATTTGTCGGTGTTACGGTATGTCACCTCATTCACCGTTATTGTCGAATCAGTTGCCGCATCGCAGGAGTCGCTTGCGTTTTCAAGCGGAATGACTGTGTAGCGATACGGATATCCCCACGCAAGCATATCCTGGTTCTTCTGCCACGTTGTCACTGTGTTGCCGGATGGTTGAGCTGCGTAGTTGTCTGTAAGGGTAATTACATTTGAAGCGAGCTGCGCTGTTGCCGCTGACACCGTTTCGTTGTTCACCTTGATTTCGCCATTTGAACCAGTCGGGCTTGCCGGGACAATGTATAAATCAGTCGATATGATATTTGTATTTGCGGAATTGCAACGGTCGCGGCGCACAAGATACGATTCAGCTCCGGAAACAGCTTTCCACGTAACAAGTATGGTGCTTGTATACTTTGCAATCTTTGCGGCAACGGCTGTCTGTGACGGTCCGAGTGTGCACACAGAAAGGTCTGATGAAGTCGTAGTATCAAGCACAACGTCTGATGAGACACTTGAAGCACTCACCGTGAGTGTCATGGTTTTGCCGGAGATTTGCGCATCGTCATATCCTTGCGGTTTTAAAATTGTATAGATGCATTTTCCTTCTGCATCCATTGTCACCGTGTCCAAAGAATCTGTGCCGTCTGCGTTCTTCACTGAATATGAAACAATGCCTGAAGAATCAGTTGACCATACGATTGTATCTTTGCCAATAACTGTTGAGCCATTTTTAAGCGTCGCTTCGTAAGAGGCTGCCTGCCGCACCGGTTTCCATGACGCAGTGATTGATTCATATGCAGGCGATGCACTGTCAAAAAGAACATCGGGCGTTCCAAGCGTTTCTGCGACAAGCGCTGCTGAAGGTACTTTCAGACCGCTCGTTGTTGTTGCATACAAAGTGTAGACATATTTTGTTCCACTGGTCAGACTTGAATCGACGTATGTGTATGTACTTCCGGCAGCTGTTGCAGACAAATCGGGTGTAATCGTAGTGACTGTTCCCGTCTGATTTCCATTTTCATCAAGCGTATACCGTTCAAGTTCATATAAGTATGTTGACGATCCTGTTTCTTTTTCATTTATCCATGAGATAGAAACTTTATCTTTGTATCCGCTGGTCAATGCAAATCCCGTAAAAGTAGGAAGTGAAACTTCACTTGTTACCAGGACGACACCCGCCGCAGTCACGCAGTCAAGCGCATTTGCGCTCGCTGTAGAATCCGCAGCAGCCTTTTCCTTTGGCACAATATACAGCGTGTACGCGTAGTAGCCCCGCACCGTTGTATCAACGGTATTATCTTCTTTACATATTGTATACAAAATAGTTGCGTTGTTTACAGCGTCAATTGAATTATACAGCGTATAGCTTTCCGCAGGAGAATCTCCGGTGTCGGCGGAACACGTCTTGGTCCGCTTGCTCTTAAGCACAAATTTATAATCGCTTTCTTTTCCAAGGGAAGTCCAATTGGCAATGAGCGTCAGCGTTGCGGAAACATTGAGTGTCGGCGTAGTCTTTGTTCCATTTTCATCAACAGTGCTGTTGTCTTTGACAAGATACTCGCCAAGTCTAAGTGAAGGAGATGCCGCCTCCCAGCCAACTGATGTGGCTACAGATGACGATTCGGAAGTTGTTCCTTTTTCAAACACAACAGATAACACTTTGTATTCATACTTTGTGCCACGCGCAAGGGACGCACTGTCTGTCCAAGAAATAGTTTCACCGACATCGTAAGCATAACTGTCCTTTGTCGTAAATGATGTTGCATCAGTCGTGCAGTTGCCGGATGCGCCGGATTTATAATATATCGCAGCCATTGCATCACTCCATGCGTTTGGAGTTTCGCCGGCATCGACAGCAATTCTGCGGTAAATCTTAAAGAACAGCGGATACTGCACATAGGTGTCTGCCGAAGAGCTTGTTCCTGTACTTGACGACTGTTTTATGTATGCTTCTTCAGGAAGCGTAAAGGTAAGCGTAATTGTCGTTGTTGACGTTCCTTCCGTTGCAGTAAGATTGACTGGAGCTTTTGGCTTTAACGAAACGGCTGTTGCATAGTCAACGGCATCGCTTGTTTCGCTGTCAAGTTGCGCGGTGGTGAGATACGCCTCAACTACATAAGTGTATGCTGTATTCTGAGTGAGATTTGCAAAAGTATACATTGTGTCCGCGAGCGTTCCGTCTGCGGCAAGTCCATGCATTGTCGCAGTGCTCACCACGGTGGAACCGTTCAAACAAGTGATGACGTAAATAAGGGAACCTGCATATGCTTGCGCATTTTCCATGTACCAGTACACTGTCACGGAGCTGTCTTCGCTGCTTTCGGGAAGCTGAATGTCGCTGATAACCGGACAAGCCAGCGTCGTTCCTGAAACGACGGAACTTACTTCTGATTCCTCACCGGAAAAATTGACTGCGGTAATTTTAAAATAACGGGTAAGGCCGGCGACAGCACTGTATTCGTATGAGTCCTTTGTTGTCTCGCCTACTTTTACGTATTGCTCAAACGGTGTAGCTGCGGCATAGATGTAATACCGCACGGCTTTGTTTACCGCCGACCAAGCAAGGGAAATCTTCTGCTTGCCGCCCTGCGTTGCAGATACATTCTGCGGAGCAGCTATTGTCCGTGCAGAAGTTCCGCTGTCTGAATTTTCAATCGACTCAAGCTCCGGCGAAGGCACAAGTTCAGAATTGCACCCTATACAAACAAAAAGTGTTTGCAGTGCAAGTATGATTCCAACCAGTATGCACACTATAGAAGATTGTTTCATTTTTTACACCAGTTCCTCATTATACCAATTAGACACACCTCACGCAAGAAAGGTTGATAAAATTGAACGATTATTGTTGCCAAATTTTGGCATTTTCTTAAATTCAATGCAATTACATAGGTAAGTATTTTTTATAAAGGAATGCATCATGCAGAAAAAGAAACCTAATGTAAGAGAAATGGTACTCAGAAACGGAATAAGTTTTCCGAGTGATGAAGAACTTGTCATGCTTCTTTTGGGAAGCGGCACGAAACAGATGCCAGTAGGCAGGCTTGCCACACGAGTCATTGCCGCAATAGACGACAGCAATCCGGAGAACCGAATTGAATCTCTGCAAAAGATTCAGGGAATCGGGCAGACAAAGGCGCTTGTCATCTCGGCAGCGCTGGAACTCGGCAGACGCAAGAACGCCCATCTCAGCGCGGTGATTGAAAAGCCAAGCGACATTGTTCCGTATGTCCAGCACTATGCCATGCAGCCAAAGGAGCATTTCATATCGGCAACAATAAATGGGGCGCGCGAACTGCTCAACATACGTGTCATCTCAATCGGAACAATAAACAGGACGCTCATCCACCCGCGGGAAATTTTCGCCGATGCAGTTGCAGAACGGGCTTCCGGAATCATCTGCTGTCACAATCACCCATATGGTCCATGTCTGCCAAGCCAAGCGGACTGTGAGTCAACGGAAGCACTCCGGGAGGCCTCGGAAATTCTTGGCATTTCATTTCTTGACCACATCATCATCACACGCGATACATACTTCAGTTTTCTGGAGCACGGACTTCTTTCTGAACGACAGAAAGAATGATTGCAATGGTAAAAAACAACAAACAAGTGTATACTGTATTCACCTATGAACCGACAATTCTTTCTTCCCGTACTGTTCTTTCTCTGTGCAGTCTGTTCCGCATCACTTGTGGCAGAATCATTTGATGTCACCGATGCAGAACCTCTTGCTGATTTTGAAGCTAACAAAATCACTCCAACAGACAGCAACACTACCATTGAGTCGGAAAATGATTTATCTAACAAAAATTCATCATCGGTCACCATCAAGACAAATGTTTCAGATGCATATGTCTATCTGAACGGGAATTTTCAGGGAAAAACTCCAATCACCATTCTGAACCTTGCGGAAGGAAGATATCAACTTCGCATTGAAAAGAAGAACTTCCTTCCTTATGAAACGATAATTGTCGTGAGCAAGGGCCGTAATCGAGTGTATCAGATTGACATGCACCGCCCTATGGGTGTCATCTCATTCACCGTGTTGCCGGCAGAATCAACAATTCTGTGCGATGGAATTTCTGTCGATGCAAGTTATCTTTCACTTGAAGAAGGAATGCACACGTTCACCGTCAAATGTTTTGGCTATAAAACGTGGTCATCTTCCATTGAAGTATTCAGATATTCCCGGAGGCAAGTCCATGTCGAGCTTGACAAGGCACCTTTCGAGATCGCATCGATAAACTGTTCACGTAATACATTTAATCCGCGAAACCCCGGCGTGCTTGGCGAAACAGACATTCAATTTTCTGTGACGGCTCCTGCTTCCGGCATTCTGATTATTTCAAATGAAGCCGGCACCGAGCTATGGCAGCAGACATACACGCAATTCACCACTTGGAATTATTCATCATCTTGGAACGGACGGACGGCAAACGGAGACTATGCACCCGATGGCAGATATACGGCAACACTCACCGCAGGAGACAAGAGCGCCTTCTGTTCTTTCATCATCAACTCCGCAATCACCTATCCGCAGCTCACCGTTTCTTACAGCGGAACAGGAATTGGCTCCGTTGCTTCGGCAGAATTATTTCCGACAAACACCATGCTGTTCTGCGTTACGCTTGGTCCCGATATAAACATTACGGGCAAATCTTTTTACGGTGCGCCATTTTCACTGCAGTTTGCCTGGTCACTTACAAAGTGGTGTGAATTCTCTTTCAGCTACAGCTATCTTTTTGGCAGCGAAAAAATTCCCAGCTTCTCAACGGCGCTTAAATTTGGCGGAACGATACCGCTTGCATACAACACAAAGCTCTGCCTGGCGGCAAACATACGCGGCGGTTTTTCGGAAGGTCCGTTCTTTGCTCCCTACGGTGTTGATACCGGAAGCGGTGTGGGCACAGGATTGCTGCTTGGCATAACGACGGGTCGGCTCTACGCGGGCTTAGAATCAGAATATATTTACGGTCCGGTAATGGGCATTACAAAAGATAATAGCGACTGGTCGTGGAAGAATGGAATCGTCGCGCGGTACAGCACGTCGCTCGGCTCAATAGGCGCATATGCACTGCTCGGCTCGTGCTTTGGCTCTTACTCATATACCGAAGAGGACAGCGGGCTTATCTACACCGGCTCTGTAAAAAGCAGCGCGAGGGTCGTTGACACTGGCATTCAAGGAACATTATTCTTCAAAGGTTCAAGTGTCTCATCACTCTATCGCGCGGGAACAATCTGGTACCCCGGTATGACTGATGATGACGGGAGAAAAGTATACTTGTATGGAACATTCGGAATAACCGTTTTGTTCTAAAAAGGAGCTTTGAATACGTCCAATCTTGCAGGTTACATTTTAAATGGAATAAATCTTCTTTTCATTCTCTTCGTTCTCTTCTTTGAGCGAAAGGATTCCACCAAACGTCTTGTGTGGATTCTGCTGCTTTATCTGATGCCAGGCGGTGGCATTCTTTTGTACATTCTTTTCAGCGGACATTTTTTTACCGGCTCACGGCGGATGAAAATGGCAAATAGCACAGTAAATGGAATGCTCAAGCCAATCCTTATCGAGCAGCAAATTTTCCTTGAAAAAAATAAATCGCTTCTTCCTTCGCATGTCATAAAGGATTTCTTTACCCTCATAGACATGAATCTTAACAAGGGTGACAGCCTTCTTGTCTCAACGGACTCCGTGCTGCTTTACACAAAGGGGCGCGATTTTTACGAGGACTTGTGCGCCGACCTTGAAAAAGCAGAACATTCAATCTACATGGAATATTTTATCTTCAAGGAAGATTCCATCGGTCAGCGGGTGATGAATATTCTCTGCAAGAAAGCCCGCGCCGGCGTTGAAGTGCGTCTGCTCTATGACGATCTTGGATCTCTGTTTACCCGCACCAGATTCTTCCGCAAACTTTCAACGGCCGGTGGAAAAGCGCGCCCTTTCTTTCTTATAAGAATCGGTTTTCCATTCACCTTGAACTATCGCAACCACCGCAAGGTCACAATCATTGACAGTTCCATTGCATATACCGGCGGTGCAAACATCGGCGATGAATATGCAAACATGAACAAGCGCATCAAGCTCAACTGGCGTGACACTGTTGTACGCATGACTGGCGCAAGCGTTCTTAACCTTCAGACAAATTTTCTTGTTGACTGGTATTCAATGGACGCATGGTATAGCAGGGAACATTCTCTGAAAGAAATTGCTTCGCACTACCCCCCGCAAGTTGTTGACGGAGTATCAGAGGCAGTAAAGAACAATACGCAGGATAGATTCTTCAAAGGTCTTTTAAGAGGCGGACGTATACCGACACAAATCATCACCGCAGGTCCTGATGACGCACACAAGGCAAAAATTGAGGATGCGCTCATACGAATGATTATGTGCGCAAAGAAAAATGTATTCATTCAGACACCGTATTTCACTCCTGACGAGCAATTCTACACGGCACTAAAAATTGCAGCGTTCAGCGGACTTGATGTTCGGCTGATGATTCCCCATGACTGGGATAAATTCTACATGAAGGCAGCTTCCTCGGAATTTGCACGGCAGATTATCGGCGAAGGAGTTCGTGTCTATCTGTATCCAGGCTTCATCCACTCAAAGACAATCACCATCGATGGAAAGATCTGCTCCATCGGAACGACGAATATTGACAACAGAAGTTTTTCCCTTCATTTTGAACAGAATGTCATCTTCTATGACTCTGACTTTGCATCAGAATGTGAACGTATTTTCAATGAAGATATAGAAATATCAGAATGTGCACACAAAGATTCCTATGACCGGCGGCCCATCATTGTGCGTTCATGGTGGTCTTTCTGGAAACTTTTTTCGCCACTCATGTAATCGTCCGCACAGCTCATTTTTCAAATTACAACAAAATATTTTTGACACAGAGTATATAATTTCGGTATATTAGCTGTATGAAACTTTATTCTAAACATCAGGTCGTCATTAGATCTTTTATCAGCGCTGTCATTGCCGCAGCTGTTGCAGCGGTAGTTGTTACCGTTGTCATTCAGAAGAAGCATTCTCCAAAAACAATCGCTTCGGGCTCCGACACTTCTGTCGCCGGGCAGGTTCAAGAAACAGAGGCGGACAAAAAAAATTCAACGCTTCCAGAAATGTCTCTTGAGACAAACACGCCTGTTCTTCCTGTTGTAAATGAGTCGGGCACCTATACGCAAGATGAAGCGCAGAATATTTCCGTTTATGAAAAATGCAATGAAGCTGTTGTAAACATCACGACGCAGGTCATGGGGTACGACTGGTTTCTTGAACCGGTCATCACCCAAAGTGGCTCGGGAAGCGGCAGCATCATAGACAAACGTGGATATGTAGTGACAAATGTGCATGTCATTGAAAACGCCAGCAAGATAAGCATTTCTCTTGCCGACGGCTCCACGTATGACGGCCGCGTCATCGGTCAAGACAAGGAAAGTGATATTGCAGTTCTTAAATTTGATCCGCCTTCAAATGTCGAACTTAAGACGATTTCTTTTGGCGACAGTGATTTGCTCAAGGTAGGTCAGAAAGTGATTGCCATTGGAAATCCGTTTGCACTTGAACGTACAATGACAACAGGTATCATTTCCGGACTTGGCAGACCTATACAGGAAAGCACTAATGTCATCATACGAAATATGGTTCAGACTGATGCGGCAATAAATCCAGGAAACTCAGGTGGCCCGCTGCTCGACACACAGGGACGTATGATTGGAATCAACACAATGATTTATTCAAGCAGCGGTTCTTCAAGCGGTGTTGGTTTTGCAATACCAGTAAGCACTGCACGTCGAGTTGTAAGCGATTTGCTGAAATATGGAAAAGTGAATCGCGGCGTTCTTTCAGTAACACTTGTGCAGAATTCTTCAAGCATCGCCAACTATGCCGGCTACGATATTTCCACCGGCATGATTGTAAGCGAAGTAAAGAAAGGAAGCAAGGCTGCTTCTGCGGGAATCAAAGCAGGAACTCAGGCCGTGCAATACGGCAGCACCTTCAACGCCCAGACTATTTATCTTGGCGGCGACATCATTACGGCAATTGATTCTATAAAAGTAAGCGGGCTTGCCGATTACTACAGTGCACTCGAGGACAAGCGGCCGGGCGACAAAGTCACCGTGACTGTATGGCGCAAAGGTGAATACAAAAAGATTGCCGTCATGCTCGAAGGTGAAGACACTTCTTCAAACGGCAACAGCTCCACTATCTGACGTGTCTGTTTGTTGATTACGTAATTTGACTGTACTACCGGCAACTGTTCTGAAGACGGTTGCCGTTTTTTTATAGTTTGCTCACTGTCTGCAATGACAAACCGGTGCACTGAGCGATTGTTTCAAATTTAATGCCTGCCTGCTTCATATTACGCGCCGTTTCCGTAACAGCGGCGGCGCGGCCTTCGGTCAAGCCAGCGGCGCGGCCTTCGGTCAAACCTGCAGTATGTCCCTCAGTCAAACCAGCAGTATGTCCCTCAGTCAAACCTGCTGTATGACCTTCGAGAAAGCCAGCGGCACGTCCCTCCTTAAGTCCAAGAGAACGTCCCTCGGAACGTCCCTCCGCACGTCCCTCCGCACGTCCCTCCGCACGGCCGGAGGTTTTTGCTTCCGCAAGCAACCGTTTGCGCGTCTCCTTGAACACATATGCATCTTCGCGTGCATTTTCACGGCTCACCTGCCAACGCCAGAATCGTTCTCTGAGACTCATTCGGTAAATTTCTTTTTCAGCCATTCTGACCTCCTGCTGTGTCGCCGCTACTTTATCTACAAACAGTTTGTATTCAGGGTTATCAACGTGTAATAAAAATATACTCCACTTTTCATACGGCCGCAAGGAGTTGAAGGCACTTTCACTCAATGTTTTCGGATCAGAAACTTTTGGCAGTTCAAGATAAATCACATTGAGGTTGTCGGTGAGCAATGCATTATCTTTGTCACGGCGCAGCTGATACAGCGTACGGCTTTGCCCAGTATCTTTGAAAATGGTGAAATTCACTATATTGATTTGATAATATTTTTTCTGCGCTGAATATGGTTTTCCTTTATGGAGACGTTCCATATTTCCCCGGAGCAAGTAATGCACCGACCGGAGCACATAGTCGTCGAATGTCTCGCAGTTTTGAATTTCCACCTCAGCCTCTTCACCGCTGTTAAAAGTACAGCTTATGTCGAACCGAACGGATTTTACCTTTTCAGAAACAGTTGGTTCGTTCTTGAGTATTTTGATTCGCTGCACTTTTTTGTCTATGAGCGATTCCAGAAGACTTGAAAGCAGTATGTTAGAAGTTCTTGATTCTGATGCAAACAGCGCTTTGAAATTCTTGTCATACAGCGGATCCAGCACTCGCTTTTCGGCAATAATCTGCCTGATTTCTTTGTTCGTCACCCTTCTCATTCTGCTTCTCCCATTCTTGATGTTAGGAAAATCAAATTCCTACACTATAGTAATAGGAGCGAATTTGTAAAAAATACCACTAACGTTGAAGAAATCGTCACCGTGCAGAAAACGTTGCTACAAAAAACTCGCCATGCTAACACGCCTGTGGCTTCTTGTTCCATTACCTTTTTATTGCTATAGTAACCGTATGCGCAAATTCAAAGTAGTTGCTCCTTATGAGCCAGCTGGCGACCAGCCGCAGGCTATACAAAAACTTGCTGAAGGTTTTTTCAACGGCGACAAATACCAGACACTCAAGGGCGTGACGGGCAGCGGCAAAACGTTCACTATGGCTAAAATTATTGAAGCGGTGCAGCGGCCTACGCTCATCATCAGCCACAACAAGACACTCTCCGCACAGCTCTACCGCGAGTTCAAAACATTCTTCCCTGAGAACGCAGTGGAGTATTTTGTCAGCTACTACGACTACTATCAGCCTGAAGCATACGTTCCCGCACGAGACCTCTACATTGAAAAAGACGCGGCAATCAACGACGAAATAGACAAGCTCCGCCTTGCTGCCACATACAGCCTCATGGAACGGCGCGATGTGATTGTAGTGGCAACGGTGAGCTGCATCTACGGCTTGGGCATGCCTGACTTGTACAAGGAAATGCGCGCACATGTTGAAAAAGGTGAAGCGCTCGACGAGCACGAATTTGCAAACCACCTCATCTCGCTGCAGTACGCACGAAACGACATGATTCTTGAGCGCGGCAAGTTCCGCATCAAAGGCGACACGATTGAAGTGTTCCCGCCGTACATGGAGACTGACGAAGCGTACCGCATTGAGCTTGACTTCGACGAGGTATCACGCATCAGACGGTTCAACGCACTTTCAGGAGAAGTGATTGAGGAGCTTGATGAGTTGCAGCTCTACCCGGCAAAGCACTTCGTTGTTCCGCACGACATGCTTCTTTCCGCAACTGACCGCATCATGGCAGAAATGGCCGAACGCGTTGAGACATTGCGTGCGCAGGGCAAGCAGCTCGAAGCAGAGCGGCTCAAGACGCGCACCACATACGATGTTGAGATGATGAAGGAGATGGGCTACTGTTCCGGCATAGAAAATTATTCCGCCCCAATAGCAGGACGCGCACATGGTGACCCGCCTGCAACACTGCTCCACTACTTCCCCGACGACTTTCTCTGCATGATAGACGAAGCTCATGTCACCGTACCGCAGATTGGCGCCATGTACGAAGGCGACCGCAGCCGCAAACAGAACCTCATTGACTTCGGCTTCCGTCTGCCAAGCGCACTAGACAACCGTCCGCTAAAGATTGATGAGTTCACCAAGAAGATGAACCAGGTCATCTACGTAACTGCAACTCCGCGTCCTGAAGAAATACAAAAGTCATCACAAGTCGTTGAACAGCTCATCCGTCCAACGGGACTGCTCGACCCTATTGTTGAAGTGCGACCGAGCGAAGGCCAGATGCAGGACATCTACAAAGAAATAAAAGACCGCATTGCCAAGAATGAACGCTCGCTTGTTCTGACACTCACTAAAAAAATGGCGGAAGACCTCACCGACTACTTGAAGGGTTTGAATCTCAAGGTGCAGTACATTCACAGTGAAGTTGACACATTCGAACGCGTTGAAATTCTGAAGGGATTGCGCTCCGGCAAATACGATGTGCTCATCGGTATCAACTTGCTGCGCGAAGGAATCGACCTTCCGGAAGTGTCGTTCATTGCCTTGCTCGACGCAGACAAGATTGGCTTCCTACGAAGCGCGACAAGCCTCATCCAAATCATCGGACGGGCGGCACGCAACGCACAGGGCACCGTCGTCATGTACGCGGACCGCATGAGTGACGCCATGAAGGAAGCAATTGACGAAACAAAACGTCGCCGTGAAATTCAGGAGGCGTTCAACAAGGAACATGGCATCACCCCTAAGACAATCAGCAAGGCTGTAGAAGACATACTCGTGCATCAGAAAGAGGATGCCGAAGAAAACGCGAAGGTGGAGCTCAACGTGCTCAAGAAGTCGGCAAATCTCTTCGTACCGGCACAGCGTCACAAGCTCATCGAAGCGCTCAAGAACGAAATGACCGAATGTGCAGACCGTCTCGACTACGAACAGGCTGCGGCCCTGCGCGACCAGATTGCAGACATTGAGAAAACGTACGGAAAATAGCAAGCGAAAAGAAAGGAAGCATGGGCAAAAAAAAGCCCGCTCTGATTACCAGAAGCGGGTTTTTAGAAAAGTGCGAAATCAGTTCAGCTTATTTTGTCTCTGCCGCTTTTGGAGCGCCAGCATTTGCCGGAATGACATTGACTTTCTTTGCTACGAAACCACTGCGAAGGCAGCGAGCGCACACATTGAGTGTTGCTGTTGTTCCGCCAACCTGTGTCTTAATCTTAATAAGATTCGGTCTCCAAGTGCGGCGTGTATGGTTGTAAGAATTGCTTACTTTATAGCCGTACTGCGGGTGTTTTCCACAAATATCACATGTTCTTGACATATCTCTTACCTACCTTAAATTACAAAATAAACGGTTTTACCGTTCTAAAATGCGTGAGTTTGACTATAATACAAGTTTCCGCTTCTTATGTCAATAACGGAAAGCCTGATTTACCGAACTTTATCAGGCTTCAAGGTAAGCCCGTCCCATGCAGGCCCCACCGTTCCGCCCTGAGCAACAATGCTCTCCAGCACCGGATACAGATGCAACTGACTGTTCACATACTTCTGAATATCGCGGTGACATTTGTCGTGGCAAATATGAGTAAGCCAGGTGTGCTTCGCGCCCAGTTTTTCCGCGCAGGCAAGCGCTTCGTCAAAAGAGAAATGCGTTGAGTGCGGCTTTACCCGCAGACCGTCTATCACCAGCTGGTCAAGAATGCCAGCATGCTCAAGAATCAATTTTATTGAATCATCGGGCACATTGCTGCAGTCGGTGAGGTATGCAAAGGAATGTTTTTTTCCGTCTGATTCAACTTCGCTGATGAGCCAGCCTGAATCATGCAGTGTTCCGTGGAGCAGCGGTACGGGAAGAATCTGCAGCGTATTGATGACCAGCGGAGCTTCCGGAGTGAACTGCGCACAGTCGCACATGTCGAGCTGCGGTTTGCCGCCACCCTGCTTCACTTCATGAAACACGTAGTCGAAGCGGTTCTTCACATCGGCAATAGTGTTGCTGTTTGCATAAATGGGAAGCGGCTTCATGTCTGCCTTGAAGTAGGGATTCGCCACCTGACCGGCACAAGACATATCGCCCTGTCCCGCGCCAGGACACGCATTTGCACGGTCAGCAAGCGCCTGCTTGTCAGCCGCACATTCCTTGGGCTTCACGAAACTGAATATGCGCAAGTCATCAAGTCCGTGCAGATGGTCGGCGTGGCTGTGCGTGAGCAGCACCGCGTCAAGCCGGCGGATAGTATATTTTAATGCCTGAATTCGGAATTCCGGACCGGTATCAATGACAATGTCTGTACGTAAAGCAGTATTTTCTTCCGATGTGATATAGGCGCTGCATCGGTAGCGTTTGTCTTTCTTATCGCGGGAAGTGCACACTTTGCAGCTGCAGCCAATCACCGGAATGCCATGACTTGTGCCCGTCCCCATTAAAACCATTTGCATGGGGCAAGTGTAAAACGAATCAAAATAACTGTAAAGAGCGCATGAAGCATTTGACTTTAAATCCCTTTTCTGCCATACTTTGCTTCCCTGTGGAACTGCCGCAGGTGAGGTTGGTGAATTTTTAACAATGGCTACAATTACAGTTGATGACAATGAGAACCTTGAGAAGGCAATCAAACGTTTTAAGAGAATGGTAGAAAAAGAAGGCATCATCCGCGAATATAAAAAGCGCGAATTTTACGAAAAGCCTTCTACAATTCTTAACCGTAAGAACAAGACTTTACAGCGCAAGCTGATGAAGAAGAATCACAAACCGCGTGAGACAAAATCTGCATACTGATTTGTGAACAAATGCCCCGGACTTGTTTCCGGGGTTTTTTATTGGTATGACAATGAAAGCTAGATTCCAAAACACTTTTTTTCTTTTTATTTCTTTTATCCTTCTGCAGACGGTTTTTTTTTCCTGCGCAAGCCGGCCGTCAGAAGCATGTCCACCAATTGATGAAGCCGGATACATTCCCCAAACATTCGACTGGCAGCAAGTGAGCGACGGCATACAGCGGTTTGACTTTGAAAACAAAGCAGTCCCCATAAAATATCATGCCGCAAGAATTGACTTGGACACTCCCGGTCTTGCCATTGTCTGCTTTCCTGACAAAACAACGGTGCAAAAAAAGGACGGAACTGTTCCTGCGGAAATTCAAGAGCCATTCATCTTTACCGGAATGCGCACTGAACAGTTTGCAAAGAAATACAATTGCATCGTCGCCATCAACGCCACTCAGTTCAGCGGAAGATTTGGAATTCTTCCGTTCAACACAAAGCTCGGCTCAACACGTGTGCTTGTCGGCATTCACCAGGCTGAAGGTCTTACCTTTTCGTCAGCGCTTGAACAGTACAGCGCCCTTGCATTTGTCAGAAACACAACAGACGGCACTCTGCGCGCCATTGTCATGGAAAGCCAGAGGGAGGCAGCAGGAACAAAATGCGAATTTATTTTTGGCGGTTTCTTTAAAATTCTTTCAGACGGGAAAAAAAATTCATTCAGAACTGAATCTCAAAACTCACGGAGCGGAGCAGGCATTTCAAACGGCGGAAGATTTCTCTACCTTCTTGTTGTTGAAGGTGAAATGCCTTTTTCAAGCAAGGGACTTTCTTACCCACAATGCGCCGATGTTTTTACAGCGATGGGATGCACCGATGCGTTGGAGTTTGACGGAGGAAGTTCCGCACAACTTTGCATCAACGGCAAAAGCGTCCTGTCATATCCGTTCACCGCAGTACAGGCAAACAGCTTTGGCTTTGCCTATCGCAAGTAACAGTGTATCTTTTTTGCAAAAGAAGTGTTTATCATTTGAAGCAGTTTTGAGCAAGAGGGTATATATTTAAATTCCCCAAAATGGTACACTCAGGACATGCTTTGAAATTCAAACTGAATTTGAAGCAACTATCTGATTAAATGGAACGTCTTAGTATGAACAAGAATTGTGTAAAATGTCTAACCGCTGCAATCATCGCAGCAACAGTCTGCGCCGTTATTTCTTGCGCATCAACTCCAAAAGAAATTTCTTCCGACATGACGGCACGGGAAATTGTACAGCAGGCACAGACCGCGTATGACAACGGGAATACTGCTCTTGCAGAAAAATATTACACGATTCTTCTGCAGAGATACGGCACGGATACGGCTGTATATGTGGAAGGTCGCTACGAAATTGCGCATCTGTATGTAAAGGGGAAAAAATACCGCGAAGCAGTGCCTATCCTTAAGGAAATCATTTCAATCTATGCGACTGCAACACCGGGAACGCTTCCTGGCGCATACAACAAACTTGCAAAGAATGAACTTTCACGCATTCCTAAAGCGTATGTGAATGAAACTCCCAGTGAAGCAACAGGCGTGTCTGACTAAACTGCAGAATGCAGTTCCACACCGCCACTCAAAACCATCTGTCTGCCGCATGCTGCTTTTCCGGACGCAGCATTCATTGCCACCGGTGATGAAGAACGGTTGAATTTAAAAAAAACTATGGTATAATAGTATAAAGAAACGTTTTTAAAATGAGATTTTGAAACGCCTCCATTTTATGACACACACGTTCTTTTCATTGGAATAACAGAACGATGTTTTGGGCGGGATACGGTATTGGAAACAAAGCGAAAAGAAAAAGAAGAATTTACTCCGGTCGATATAGATCAATTTTTTGACAAGGATGAAGCTCCGAAAGATGCCATCAAGACAGGTATCATCGTCCTTACCTCGCAGCAGGAAAAACTTGTCAACAAACTGCTTGATGCACTCCGCAAAAATGCACCCGACCGCATTGAACGCATAGAAAACAGAATGAAGGACATTGAGAATCTTGCTTCGGCAATTGCACAATTCCCTTCACTGCTTGAACGCACAAACATGACTTCATCAGTACGCACGCCGCAGGCGCTCATCGACAGCCTCATTTCCTATCAGGAAGAAGGCGACACCACGCTGCACATGCCTTCAAAGGCAATCCTTGGCAAGGGGTTTCTTGTTGCAAAGATTCACACCTTCTATTCAATGTCAAAACTTGCCAAAAACTATGCGCACTTCACAGACAACGAAGTAAAAGATTACACCGATGAAACAATTTCCATGATGTTCACGCTCATGGCGGAAGATGTATATCTGAACCTTATCAGGGACAAGACACTTTCTATGGATTTTAGACAGCAGCTTGCCCTTTCGCTCATCATTCTTTGGGAACACCGCAGCGACCAGACAATCTCGGACATTGCGCCGGTTCTCCAGTCAGTTTGGTCGGCACGGCGCACACTTGCTCCTGCTTTTGGCACGATGATGGGCACAAGCGAACTGCTCTTGGTGAGCATTCAGATGGATGAACAGTGGACGGCCTTCATCAAGAAACGTCTTGGCGACTCTGAAGTGTCGCAGGCGATGGAGGAATTTCTTTTTGGCCTTTCGTACGAGCAAATACTGAAGCTGCGTTCCATTCTTCGTGAGCGGGGAATCACTGCAATTGGACGTGATGAGGTGAGTTCATATCTCGGCGAACGCGTAAAGACAGATATCAGTCTCGACTACCGTGACTTCTATCTGCTGTACACCGTACGCCGTGACAATGCGCGCGCGCGTCAAAGGCTTGGGCTTCCGGGACCAAAGAAAACGCTGGAAGATCACTTTATTAAATTTGTAATGGAACTGAATAGGGAAAAGCAAAACAATGACAGCTTCGCAAAATGAAAAAACACCATATCACTTCGGTGAAAAACTCCGCGATGTACGCGAAAAGAAAGGACTTACGCTCAAAGCAGTTGCCACTCAGGCAGGCGTAAGCGAAAGCCTTGTTTCTCAGATTGAACGCAATCGAGTCTCTCCGGCGATAGACACATTGCTCTCGCTTGCCGATGTGCTCGACATAAACCTTGCCTATCTGTTTGAGGAATACAACCGGAGTCGCCCCGTGCAAATCATACGTTCCGGTGAACGCCGCAAAATAAACGAAGATGACATTGTGTATGAAGAGCTTAATCAACCTGACGACCACGACGGTGAACATTCAATAGAAAGCTATTTTGTTGACATTCCTGCAGGAAGCAGAACGCACCGCGGCAACTACGGTCATCTTGGACGTGAGCTTGGTGTCATCATTCAAGGAAAAGCGCGGCTGCACTACGAAAACACCGTATACGAGCTTAACGAAGGTGACAGCGTAAGTTTCAGCGCAAGTGAACCGCACACGCTTGAGAATGCCGGCACAACGACACTCCGCGCGCTCTGGATTGTAACTCCTGCACAGCGTTTTATCTAAATTCATCAGAAATTTCACCTACGCCATATGCATAATCGTTTTGTTTCCACAAACCGATAAAAAAGTAGTATAATATAGGAAGAGATGGAAACAGCGCATGTCAGAGAGAGCATGTCTGTCGGCTTGTTTACGATGAGTAACAAAAGGGGCTACCCACATGGAAGAAGAAATCAGTTTGGATGAGTTTACCGGAAACGATTCTTCAAACGGCGAATTATCAGCGGACGAATTTCTTGACACTAAAATACAGGCGCCGCAGCTGCCACCCGCAGTATTTGTATACAACTTTCTCACTTTTATCACTCCGATACCCCTCATTATCTTTGTGTCGCTCTTTTCAGGGCTGTTTACTTTTGATGAAATAAAAGCGATTTTCACCACGCCCCAAGTGCCGCTTGTCATCGTCACGCTCATTCTCTGCCCTATCATCACATTCTTTTTCATGAAACGCTCGTTCAGCAAATACGACGGCAGTACGGAACAAATTGCAAAATGCAACAAGCTCGCAAAAAGATATATTCTTTTTTCATTTGCAATACCGCTTTGCTTCGGCCTTCTTCTTCCGCCGATAATTACGCTCGCACTCAAGAGTCATTCCCTTTTTGTAGATTTCGGGCCTATCGTACTTATTTCAATAAGCGAGACGCTTCTGCCGGGAATGCTGTACTACATTCTTTTCATGGAACATTTTGAAGCGTACCTTTCATTCCTGCCGCTTGAAGAAAAATTCACTTCCTTTAAATTTGTTTTTCGCTTTACATTTGTTTCCTTCATCAGCTCGATGTGCGTTGTCGCAAGCACCATATCACCGTTCTTTGTTGACCGCAACGAAGGGCTCAAAATGTCACAGATTTTCTGGACGAAGGCTTTTCCCATCGACATCATCAGCACTTTTTTCTGCGTGTTTGACTCATGGAAGCAGGCGTACATCACCAAGAAAAAGATTGTCTCAATCTCAAAATTTGCAAACAGTCTTGCGGAACGTGACTATACACAAAGCACAGTGCCGGTAAAAAGCCGCGATGAATTTGGTCTGCTTGCCAACGACTTGAACAAATTCTTTGACATAACAAAGCACCTGCTTGAAGAATTCCGCGACACCGTGGCAGTGTCAGACAGCACTGCTGATGAACTCGCCGTAAACATGATGTCGACGAGCACCGCCGTGCAGCAGATTGTGGGCAACATCAATTCCGTAAGCACGCAGATGGCGGAACAGACCGGCGGCGTGGACGCTGCAAAGAAAGCGCTCGATGTAATCATGAACAGAATAGAGACGCTCAACCAGGGAATTGAAACACAGTCGGCGGCAGTGACAGAAAGTTCCGCGGCGGTCACGCAGATGGTTGCAAACATTCAGAGCGTATCAAAAATACTTGAACGCAACACGAATTCAGTCAACGAGCTTACCGGTGCAAGTGGCGACGGCCGCTCAAAAGTTGAAGAAGCAGCTCAGAAAACACAGTCAATTCTTTCAGACTCAGACAGCCTTATAGAGGCAGCAACGGTCATACAGAGCATTGCCGAGCAGACAAATCTTCTTGCAATGAACGCAGCCATAGAAGCGGCGCATGCCGGCGAAGCAGGAAAAGGCTTTGCTGTTGTCGCGGACGAAATCCGAAAACTTGCCGAGCAGAGCAATTCGCAGGGCAAGACAATCACCGACAGCCTTACAAAATTTGCAGAAGCAATAAAATCAGTGGCTCAAAGCACAAAGGATGTCGAGCAGCAGTTCACCGTGATATTCAATCTTGCGCAGGAAGTGAAGCGTCAGGAAGAAGTGATTGCAAACGCAATGCAGGAGCAGGCAGGCGGAAGCGGCGAAGTGCTCGTTGCCATGAAGAACATCAGCGATGCGACTCTTTCTGTAAAACAGGGCAGCGATGAAATGCTCGATTCCGGCAGACAGGTTGTGCAGGAAATGAAGACGCTCGATGACGCGACAAAGAACATGCTCACCGCGATGAATGAAATGGCAAGCGGCACGGAACATATCACTTCCGCAATCAGCTCTGTTGACGACTGTTCAAACCGCAACAAGGCGGGCATCACCAATCTGGGCGTTGAAGTGCAGTTCTTCAAGCTCTGATTTATAAAGCGGTAAAAAAACACCATATCTAGCGTTTTTATCAGCTTTTTTTATTGACCATACACCTCTAAAACAGTAGAATAAGGCACATTTTACAAATCACAAATGGGGATTGAATAATGCCGTATTCTGAACCAACTGATCTTGCTGTGGTCGCCTGTCCCGGTGGAGAATCCTTCGCTGACGAAGTCATCACTCACCTGCGCCACATGTACAAACATCGCTTCACTCTGAAGAATGATGTCATTTCCAAACGATATGCGCTTGACAAAGACAAACTCACCCAGCAGATCAACCTTGAGAACGATCTAAGGACAAGTGATCTCTGCGTGCGCGGAATGGTTGACAAATACCGTCCGCCTGTTTTCAAAGTCAACACTCGCTTCACGTATTTTGCAAACGGAGAATTCAAGGCTGAGCTTCTTGACTGCGTGCGTGGAAAAGACGTGTATATCTTCCAGGACGTAGAAAATCACGAAGTGCTTTCCCTGAACGAAGGAGCCGTAAAGCTGAGCCTCAGCGTAAACGACCACGTGATGGGCTTGCTCGTCACCATAGATGCCGTACGTCAAGCAGGCGCAAGACAAATCACCTTGGTTCTTCCGGTCTATCCATACAGCCGCCAGCACAAGAAGAAGGGACGCGAAGGACTGACCGCCGCGCTTCTGGGACACATTTACGAAAGCATGGAAGTAAAGCGCATCATTACACTCGACTTGCACTCACGTGAAATAATCAACGCCTTCAGCCACACACATTGCGAAAACCTGCACGCTTCCTACCAAATTATCCGCGAACTGGCAAAGATTGTTGACCTTACCGGCGGAACAGAAGACCTTGTCGTAGTAAGCCCGGACACCGGCGCAATCGACCGCAATAAATTCTATGCAACGGGACTCAAGAAGCCGCTTGCAATGATATACAAGGAACGTGACTATTCAATCATCACGCAGGACGCGCACAACACAAACATCAAGAGCATCAAGTTGCTTGGAGATGTAAAGGGCAAAGTGGCATTTCTTGCGGACGACATGCTCGGCACCGGCGGAACGCTGCTCAAGGCAATGACATTCCTGCACGAACAGGGAGCGACAAAAGTAATCGCCGCCATAAGCCTGCCGTTCTTTACCGGCAACGCAATACAGCTGTTTGACGAAGCGTATAAGCAGGGACTGTTCTACCGCATCATCGGAACAAATGCCGTCTACCACGAAGAGCTTTTAAAGCGCGAATGGTACATAAGCACAAACGTAAGCGGACTCTTTGCAAACGTCATCACCAGACTGCACCATGAACAGTCGCTCAGCGATTTGCTCGACAACAGAACAATCATTGACAAACTGATTAAGTGCGAAAAGCCTGCTGACGGAACGCAGGAAGCGGAATAATCCGTAACAAAAGGACAGCATGGGTAGCATAGTTTTATGTGTGGACATTGGAACATCATCGCTAAAGACAGCGCTCATTGACGAAACAGGCAGCCTGCTTGCGTACTCAAGACAGCCGTTCCTCTTCCGCTACACGAACCATGCCGCCGAAGAATGGCTCACTGCGCTGCGGAGCGCCGCAACACAGCTCTTTGCAACGCAGTCAACATCTTTCACCACCATAGACGCAATCTGCATCAGCGGCAACGGGCCGACACTTGTTGCTGAAACAGGAGAAACACTTTCCTGGAGCACGCCCGTTGAGCAGACTGGCACTTCCCTTTTCATACCGCGCATTCTTGCATTCAAGAAGAAATTCCGCATGGCATGGGCATACAGCAAGCACATATTCAGCGGGCCGGAATATTTAATCTGGCAGCTTACGGGCAACGCCGTCACCATTCTGCCTGAAAAACGTTTTGAAAGTGCCTATTGGAATCACGATGCGCTTCTTGCGCATGGTCTTACGGAAGAAGAAATCACGCGGTTTCCGCCGTTCATTGCTCCGTGCGCAAAAGCGGGAACGCTCACGCCACAGATTGCGGCGCTCTTTTCAGCGGCAATTCCCACCATCACGACAAAAGTGCCGGTCTACTGCGGAGCTCCTGATTTTATAGCGGCCCTTGTAGGCACAAACACCCTTCACTCCGGCGCACTCTGCGACCGAGCCGGCTCAAGCGAAGGAATAAATCTCTGCACAGACTTTCCGGTCACCGGACAGAACATACGCACGCTTCCGTCAGTAATACCGGGATTGTGGAACGCAGGGTATCTCATTCCAGACAGCGGCACAAGATTTGCCGCCTTCAAGCAAAAGGTCGAACGCGAGCGTGGAACAACGCTTTCTTACGCGGAATTTGTAACGGAACTTATATCTTCAAACGCACTGAACGAAAACGACGCGTCAATACAGCAGGGCAAACTTCTTATGCAGGAAATTGGCGACCAGGTAAAAAAAGGCGTCGAAACACTTGTAGCGGCAGCGTCAGGCCCAGGCATTCCCGCCCCGCACGAAATGACCGTCACCGGCGGTCAGGCGGCAAACAACGCATGGAACCAGTACAAAGCTGATTTGCTCGGCATACGCGTGCAGCTTCCATCATGCGCAGATGCGGAACTTCTTGGAGACGCAGTTTTTGCACTCACCGGCATGGGCGTATTTGCGTCAATTGTTGACGGCGCAGCTACTCTTGCAAAAAACGCACAGACATTTCTGCCGCATAAATGAACGGTTCCCATGAAGATTTACTTCATTCCGCAGAACATCAAGACAATCATTTTTGACATAGACGGAACACTTTATACAAACCCGCTGTACGTATTTGAACAAGTTGACGTGCAGATTCGCCACTTTGCACACGTGCGCGGCATTTCTGAAAAAGAAGCCCGAGCGCAGATTCAATCATACCGCAAGACATGGGCAGCTTCGCATCACGGCGCAAAAATAAGCCTTGGCAATACACTTGTTTCCTTTGGCATACCAATAGAGACAAGCGTTGCCTGGCGACAGACGCTCCTTGAACCGACACATTTTCTTCACCATGACAAACGGCTGCACGACACACTGACCGTCCTTAAAGCGGAATGCAAACTCATCGCGGTAACAAACAATCCCGTGCTGTCAGCAAAGAAAACACTTGAAGCGATTGGCGTTGACGACGTGCTCACCAGCATCATCGGGCTGGACACCTGCGGCAAATCAAAGCCCGCCCGCGAACCACTTGAAGCAGCCGCTTCACAGACAGGTGCCACTGCAGCAGAATGTCTGTCTGTCGGCGACCGGTACGACATAGACATAGCGCTTCCGCTTGAAATGGGAATGGGCGGCATACTGGTAAATGGAGTTGAAGAAGTGTATCAGCTTCCTAAAATTCTTAAAATAAGCTAAACAGTGCTTGTTTTTGGAATGAATACATGTTTTTTTACCTTTTTTACCGTTTTTTAGCGGTTTATGACTGAAATTTTTATTCTCACTGTGTTATAATAAAGTAAGGGGTTATCAAAAAAAAAATGCATATTGAAAAGTTGGATTCATCAATAAGACTTACGAACAGCGGCGACCTTGAATTCTTTTTTGTAGGAGTAGGAAGCGCGTTTAGTAAGATTCATTATCAGAACAACGTGCTCATTGTGAAAGGACAGGACCACCTGCTCATAGACTGCGGCACACTCTGCCCCTACGCATTCTACAAGTACAATTCCAATATAACTGCAATAAAGAATATTTTGATTACCCACAGCCATGCAGACCACATCGGCGGTCTTGAAGAAATGGCGCTCATGGGCCGGTACGTCACAAAAGTGCGCCCCAAGATGGTCATCACCAACGAATACAAGAAGATTCTGTGGAACCAGAGTCTTAAAGGCGGAAACAGCTACGGCGAATACACCACGCGCTACCTTAGGTTTGACGACTATTTTGAACAGGTTGAACCGAAGCTCATCTCTAAAAAGCCGCGCCCGCTGTACGAGACAAACATTGGTTCCATAAACGTAAAGCTATTCCGCACAAAGCACATGCCCGACAGCGCAAAATCATGGAAAAATTCCTTCTACAGCTTTGGCGTGCTCATTGACGACCGCATACTTTTCCCAAGCGACACTCGCTTTGACTTAGACTTGCTCACCTGGATGGAGGACACCTATCATCCAGAGTACATATTCCACGACTGCCAGTTCTACAACGGCGGCGTACACGCTGGCCTTGAAGAACTTAAGACGCTTCCGGCAGACATGAAGCAGAAAATGTATCTCTGCCACTACGGCGACAACTATGCAAAGTTCAATCCGCAGGCGGACGGCTTCGCTGGCTTTGCGGAACAGGGCGTGTACTACTGCTTTGACAAATAAAAGCTGTTATATTTTTCATTTTTTTTCCGCAGAGGTGGACATAGGCGACTTTCCGCATTATAATTCATGCAGGAAGTCAGCCGGCTTGTGATGAGCCGCGCTTGACCATTACCTTGAAAACCGGAGCTTTATTATGAAAAACACCCGTTTCTTTACAGTCATTCTGAGTGTTGGCGCCATTCTTCTGACGTCAGCAATGATGTCTTCATGCAGCAACGGATACAGCGCTGTTTCTTCAGCACAGCTTGACCTTACCCCGCTTCTCCAGTCACGTGGAGATGAAACATATACCGATGGCAGCGTATGGGTGACGGTGAGCGCATGGAACACATCAACAAATTCGCCGGCATACAGCTACAATCCGCCGGCACAAAATATTAATCCTTCTGCGAATTATGCTTCCGAAGGCGCTGACTTTCCAACATGTACGCAGACCGTTGAAATACCCGACATACCGTATGGCGCGCACGTTACGGCAGTTGTTTCCATATACACAGACAGCTCGCTTTCTTTTGATACGTTTCTTGTCACCGGCAGCGCGCAGTTTATAGCCGGCAAAGACCAGGACGTGTCGCTCACACTCGAAGCGCCGGAAAAGCTCAACGGCTTCATGTACTCAAATACAGATACAACTAAACTTGCAACAGGCCTTTTTGACGCAAATGGTCGCTTCTACGCTACAGGGAATACTTTTTCTAACAGCGTTGGAACTACTGACAGCGAAACCAGCAGCCTTGTCTGCTTTAACACCACCTTTGACTCCTACGGAAACAGATATACACTGTACTGTTTGTATGAAAGTCAAACCTATTCATGGTATATTGATTGTAGTGACGGCACAACGTACCGGGTGACATTCACTGGCGTCACTTTCACTAGCCCGTCATGTGCAATTGCAGTTGACACCACGGATAGTCTGCTGTTCATCAATATATATGACACTACTGACGGTACATTCTCAAATGTTATCTATAAAACAGCTACATACCCTAGCGGTAGCGATAGTTACGCAGCGACAGAAGTGCTTAATCTGGCAAACACCGATGGAAAAATCAAAGCGCTCGCTTTCTACAGCAGCACTGATGGCACCACAAAGTACCTGTACCGAATTTCAACAGCAACAACCGACAGCAGCTCAACAGATTATCTTTTCAGGTACCCCGTGACAGTTACAACAACCGAAAACGGCACAACAACAAAAATTGATACCAGTGGTACGGGTTATGCCTACGGTACGCTTAGCTTTGCATTAAATACAAGCGGAACCATTTCTCCGACACTTACCGACATGGCAGTCGTTGGCGATACGGTGTACGTGCTTGGCTCCGATGTCACTACAACGATAACAACCGGCGGAGGTTTTAGTTTTGGCGCTCTGTTTGCCGTTCCATATAAATTTTCTGCCTCTGACGGAGCAATAACCCCTACAGCCACCTACGGTATGGCGTCATCTGGGGTACCGTCATCTTCAGAAGAAAACACCTGTTTCTTCGGCCCGGCACGTATACTCGCCGTCACGTCAAAGAAGATTATCATTGCAGACGACGGGTATCAATATAAAAATTCTACAACTGATACTGATGGGGAAAAAACTTTTTATATAAATAAAATCAAACGCACCATGATTTTTGACATTGCCGCAAGCAATATTAGCGCTGGCGCAGCTACAAACGATTATGCTTTTTCCAACGTGTATGAAGCATCCTCCGCAGCTACCGGTTCTATCGTTTCAGCAACGACAAACGGACAATAGCAGAAATTCTTCATGCCGCAGATGAATCCGTTAATCTCAGTTGGCGTTCCCGTCTGCGGAACGCCGCTGCCGCTTCTACACGCCTGCCTTGAAAGCATCGCCACGCAGGATTATCCTTCACTTGAAATTCTTGTCATTGACGACAACGGCACGCGCGACGAGCAGAAAGAATGCAGCCGGGCGGTAAAGTCGTTCATCAAAGCACATAAAGACACACCACATGCAAAAGACATACGCTATATCTGCCACGGTTCAAACAAAGGTCTGGTGCAGGCTCGGCGGACAGTGTTTGAAGAGGCGCATGGCTTCTTCACCACACTTGTTGACAGCGACGACATGCTTGCGTCTCCAAATGCTGTTTCAACTTTGTACCAGGCGGCTGTTTCTGCGGACGGCGTTACACCGGCTCCCGACGGCGGTTTTGACGCGGTGCAGTGCGGCGCCGTGCTTTATGGCAAAGACAGCGCGCTTATTGAACAAAAGCGTCTGATGATGGAAAAAGTCGACGTTCACAAGGCTCAGTCTGTTGTCTCGGAGCGCAAAGATATTTCATCACTTTTTCTGCAGAACAATTTTTCCTCATTTGTATGGGCAAAACTCTACAAGACAGAAACCGTCCTTGAAGCGTATGAAACGATTCCCTTCATGAACTGCACATATCAGGAAGACTTGCTCTTTTCGTATTTCTTTATGAGGACGGCAAAAAGCTACCGCTGCATTCCGCAGCAATTCTATATCTACAACATCGACACCGGCATGTCGGCTGCCACCCCAATAACAAACTTGAGGCGCTGGCGGCACATATGCACGGCATCGTCCGTATACACAACAATTCTTTATGACATGCAGGAACGTCCGCTTCCTGCAGATTCGCCTGTTGCTTCGTGGATACACGACAATTATTTTGACTGCATCACGCGCAATGCATATATGCTGCTGCACCGTGTAGACAAAGAGCTGTATGGCGAAGCGCAAAATATTTTTCTTGAGTCCTGGGGCCAAGAGTCAGCGTCAAAGGCAATTGCGTCTGTTCAAGAAATGGACCGTCAGGGCAAACTGTTCTACAAGAGCAAACCGTCAGCAGCGTCGTGAGCGGCGGTCTCCGCGCGTGCAATGATATTCACGCTTCATTTCGTACATTCTTGCGTCAGCTTCCTTCTGCGCGGCAAAGAAATCATCTCTGCACTGCGGCGTAAAAATCACCGAGCCATACGATGCGGTAAGCGGAACGGGCAGTTCCTTTTTTGCAGCCACCAGTTTTTGCAGCCGCAGCTCGCATTGCTCAAGCTCACCGGCGTCACCTTCGCGGCAAAGCACCACAAATTCATCTCCGCCCACGCGGTACACGGATCCCCGCTTGTCAAACGCCTCTTTTGCGCACTGTGCAAATGTCTTTATCACGTTGTCGCCGGCAAAATGTCCGTAGCTGTCATTTATCTGCTTGAGGTTATTTAAATCGTACATGTAGAGCGCGTACTCGCTTCCATACGCACAGTGTTCAATGTATTCGTAGAAAGCAGTACGGCTCATGACTCCAGAAGAAAAATCGGTGAACGCAAGATTATGGTACATGGCGACTTGCTCTGCGTCATGGAATTTATTTGACGACTCAATGTATGCATTTACTCCCAGGTAGACAAAGAACGGCAGCAGCGTAAGGGCAAAAAAGAATGCGCTTGCGGAGCGGTTTATATTGTAATAAACGATTTCGCCAATTACTCCCGCCACCAGGATGACAAAGGCTGGCACATAGATTTTTGTACTGCGCCCGTGCTTTCCAATTCCCCGTATGACAGAAATGAGCGAATACACACACGTCACCAGAATAAGCAGCTGAATAGGAAGCACCGTTTCAGTGAATGCAGCTATTCCTGCAAACTGAAGCGCGCTGTCCACAACAACGATGATGATTGAGCACCAGAACAAAATGCGGAACACAACATCGTTTTGTCTGCCCGTCATCTCTTCTGCAAAAGAAACAAGCAGCACAGGAAGCATGAGGAACAGCATATAGTCAAGAACCCAGTGCACGGTTGGATTTGAGCAGAAAAGATAAAACACCTTTGACTCTTCAAGCTGCCAAAGGCCTGCCGCTATTGAAAGAAGTGAAAGCACAAAAATCGTCCTGTCCTTGGTGAACATCTTTCTAAACACAATGTATACAAACAGCATGAAAAATCCGATGATGCAGATAAGACACGCTATGATTCCCTGAGGTGCATACAGCGCCAACACTTTATTCAGTATTTCAGAGCGCGTGCCAAGGTACATTTCAGAGCACAAGCCTTGCGCGCCACGAACTTCTGCCGCAAGGTCCATGCAGAGAACCATGTCTTTTGTATTCTGCGGAATGTCAATGATGTGAAAAAGCCAGCCATATGTCTTGAGCCATTTTGGAGCTCCGGTACGCTGCCAGTTGTAAAGCTCCATGTCTCCCACAGACAGGCGCACCGTCTGCTCTTCAGAATAAAACCCAAGGCTTCTGCCGGCAAAGTCAGGCGTCACCTTGTGGAAGAGAAAGACATGCCCGTTCTTTGCCGTGCGTTCAGGCAGTTTGCAGGGAAGCGTGACATCAACTTTGCCGCCGTCAACAATATAGTACCAGCCGAAATTTGCCATATACGCATTGTCGCCGCGTACTTCCGGCCGGCGCGCGGTGGCAAAAGCAACGCAGAATAGTACAGAAAGAATGACATCTGCTATAAATAAGCCAAAACTTATTTTTACGTGGTCCACATGATGAGAAAAAACGGTCGTTATTTTGTTCTGATGCATATACACTAGTATACACCAAATACGGCAGTGTGTCTGTAATTCTTGTTGTAATATACAGATATATCTTTTTTAAACATGGTGTGCTATACTTTTGGAATGACCCAAAAATTCGACAAAATCAACTCCGACTTCTTTCATAAAACGCTCCGCGTCATGCTCATTGCCGCTGTTGCAAGCAGCGCGCTTGCGTTCACCTTGTTCAGGGTCATCATCATCAATTACGAAAAGAACACCGTTTCAGAAAGTTCAAACCATCTCATTGAAATAAGCAGACAGCTCAAGGTGAATGTTGAACAGTCGCTCAACGCCGACATAAGCCGCACAAAAACGCTTGCCCGCAACATACCGCTTCTTGATTTTAAAACAGAGCGTGACATCTTTTCCTATCTGCACGCGCTTAAACAAGACTGGAACGTTGACAGCATACGCATATACAACTACGCCGGAGTCTGTCTTGACGATGACGGTCTTGCGCAGAACAGCACCAATGCATCGCAGTACGCGTATGAAACGGTGAAGAACGGAGACGCCTTCCATGTCACTTCAAATTTTATTGAATACTCGGTCGCGGTGGACTCGCCGCTTTTAATCCACGGCACAAAAATCGCCGCTGTTGCCATAGTGCGCGACCTTGACAATCTCATCAAAGAAATGCACATTCAATCTTTTGGCGACCGGAGCGCAATCTACCTTACGCAGCAGAATGGAATAAGAATCAGCCAGACGGCAAACGCATCTTCACCGCAGGTATTCAACATTACGGCACTCTTTAGCAAAGGAACGCTGTATACCGCCCTGCACCAGACCGCGACAGTGCAGCAGATGCTTTCTGTTCGAGACGAAACTGTTTATATGTTCTATCCAGATGACGCACAGGTGGAGCCGGAATATGTTGTCATCACACCGGTGGCTGCTTCGCAAGAGTCATGGTTTCTTCTTTACGGTGTGCCTGCGCCTGTGGTCAACCGCGTGATGAAGCGTTTTTCTGCGCGTGTCCTTTCAATTTCAATCTTTGTAGACATCATCGTGCTGCTGCTCTTCATCATATTCTTCTTTCTGTACAAACAGCGTGAGGACAAATTCAACAAGGCGCTTGCTTCACAGACACAAGTCTTTGACCTGCTTGTTTCCGAAACAAATTTTGTCTTTATGCTTGTATCTACAAAAAAAAGAAATCCCATCTATCTTTCATCAAATGCACAGTCACTGCTAGGAACGCAAAATCTTTGCATTGACACAAATTCATCAGTAATACACTTTGAAGACGCTGTCAATTTGTCCGCAGAAAATGAAGTCATTGACGCGCTCAATTCTGAATTTGAAAAATGGAATGGCAAAGGCAAATTCACCAGCGGGTTCATTCCCTGCGGCATACAGAACAGCAATAAATTCATCTCGCTTAGATTTTATCCGGTTGAAGGAAAGCGCAATGAATACATTGGTGTCATTCAAGATGTAACGGTCGAGCAAGAGCGTGAAGACGAATTGAAGCACGCGCTTGTTCTTGCAGACGCCGCAAACCGCGCGAAGACAAAATTTCTTTCCAGCATGAGCCACGACATCCGCACGCCAATGAACGCCATTGTAAACATGACTTCTTTTGCGGAAGAAAGTTGCAGTCAGAACGACAATGAAAAAACCATGCAGAGCCTTTCCGTCATCAAACAATCTTCACATCATCTGCTTGAACTTATCAACGACATTCTTGACATGTCGCGCATAGAAAGCGGACGACTTTCTTTTGCCGCAGAACCATTTAATATTTCAACAGCCATTTCTTCAGTAAGCAGCATCATTCTGCCGCTTTGCGCCGTCAAGCACCAAATTTTCACAGTTGACAAAAAAATATTCCATGAGAAACTTCTTGGCGACGAACTCAGGCTCAACCAGATTCTTATCAATTTGCTCAACAACGCCGTGAAATTCACTCCAGAAGAAGGACACATTTCTTTTTCAGTAGAAGAGCTTCATTCCATCATTTCAGAAAATGCATCGTATCGCTTTACTGTCGCTGACACCGGCATAGGCATTGCGCCGGAAAATCGAACTGCTATATTTGAACCATTTTCACGTGTTGACACACCGCTTGTCCGCCGCACAGAAGGCACCGGACTTGGTCTTGCAATAACAAAGCGTCTTGTCGAAGCAATGGGCGGCTCGATTTCTTTAAGCAGCGAACTTGGAAAAGGATCGACGTTTACCATTGAACTTTTCTTTGCCGTAGACACAAGCACCACAATCAATGCCAGCAAAGACGCTTCCGTTGAGCTTCCGCATGACAATGAAAAACCGTTTGCAAAAAGGCACGCGCTGCTTGCAGAAGACAACGAACTAAACCGCATGATTGCTATCACCATTCTTGAAAAATGGGGTTTCAGTGTTGACCAGGCAGTTGACGGCAATGAGCTTATTGAAAAGTTCAGTGCAGGAAACGCTCCGCTCTATGACATTATCTATACGGACATCCAGATGCCGGGCAAAGACGGCTACGAAGCTGCCACGCAACTTAGGACGCTTACGCTACGCAATGCAAAAACAGTCCCAATCATCGCGCTCACCGCAGATGTATTTGCAGAAGACATTGAAAAGGCACGCAAGGCAGGCATGAACGCCCATGTAAACAAACCGCTTGACCCCGCCGCCTTATTCCTAATTACAAAAAAACTTCTCTCGCCACATGGTGACAAAGATATGGCAAATGCACAGACCGCTTCTTTTCTTAAATAATGAAGGAGACAAAAGATGAAAAAATTTTTATTATTTTCGTCAATCACTTTTCTTGATTTGCTGATTGTTTTATCGTGCTCGGCGCCAGGCACTTCCCCGCATGACGTTCTTACCATGAAACCTGTCGATGCAAAAAAAATGCTCATCACGGTGCGCACCGAAGCAAACATAAACGATACGTTTTTTGAGCAGGCGGTTGAGAAACAATTTCCAAATGTAGACATTGTTTTCCGCAACCACATTGCTCCAGAAACAATGTACGAGCTAAGACAGTCTTTATCTTCAGGTGATTTTGAGGACATGTTGCTGTCGCCCCACTTTCTTATTGTACGCGACATCGCGCCGGAACATCTGCTTGACCTTTCTGGAGAACCCTTTGTTTCTTCATACCAGCCAAACACTTTAAACCAGTGCACGATTGATGGAAAGTTGTATTTTTTGCCCGGTCCGTCAGACATGTACGGCATTGTCTACGACAAGACATTGTTTGAAAAATATGGGTGGGCGGTTCCGCAGAGCTACACGGAATTTATTTCACTTTGCAAAAAAATTGATTCCGCAGGCATACGTGCCGCTGACTCAACACGGATGCGCGCTTTTCAGCCGACATGCAAATATGCGCGCCAGTCACAGCTTATGTTCACCATGTTCTGCTACGATTCTTTTTTTGGCGGAGTAAAGAATTACGAATGGCTTGAACAGTACCAGGCGGGAAAAACGTATCTGCGGGACAAAATGATTCCTGCATTTGACAAATACCACGAGCTTTTTGCAGACGGAATTATCCGTCCGGAAGATTTTGACATGCAGCCGGGAACACGGAGCGACATGATGTACACCAGGCATTCTTGCGCCATGATTGTTGAAAATCAAATGGCAGAAACATACGGCGCAACATTTCCCGTCATGGCAGGACAGTCACGCCATGAATACGGCATGATTCCATTCTGGAGCGGAGACTCTGAAAATGACGACCACGTGCTTTCGTATGCAAACTATTACATTGCGCTCAACAAAAATCTTTCTCTTAAAAAGAACAAAGCAAAACTTGCAGTGCTGCAAGAAATACTTTCTTGGATAAGCACACCGCAAGGACAGCTTGCAATTGCCGGCGGAAAACTTACCATGGTGTCAAGCGTAACCAACACGCCTATGGAAGAAACAGAATTCAATTCCGGCATTCAGCAGACAATAAAAAAAGGCAACGCTGTACCGGAACCAAACCTCATGGCAAGCGGCAACAACAATCCTGCGGAGAAGGCGCTGCAAAAAGGACTGCGCGCTTTTCTTGAAAACAAACAGACAGCTGTTGAAGTGTGCGACTTCTGCGACAAAGAACGCAACAAGGCGCTTGCACAGGGAATTGAAAAAGGCAGCACGGTGGCAACGGCAACCACAGATTTTACCCGTCTTGAGACTGCGGAATTTATTGCTGACGCGCTGCGAAACAAGACTGACAGCGACATTGCGCTCGTTCTTGTAGATGTAATGCACTGCGGCGTACTCAACCGCATTTACAAAGGTGCGGTCACGCAAAAAGACCTTGCAACGCTTACCCTTTCAAATGGAAAAGGCAACGGCATGGCAGACGACCAGAAACTCTGGGTCATTCAAATGAGCGGCTCCGAGCTGAAGGAATTTATTCAAAAGCCATATCTCAGCGACATTCAAAACGGCGAACGGTTTGTTTCCTACTTTGCGCCTTCAGGGCTAAAGATAAAATTCGCGCCGTGGGCAACGCCTAACCATAAAATCAAATCGCTTACGCTTGCAAACGGACAAAAAATCATTGACAGCAAGACATACACGGTATCACTCTGGGGATGGCCGTTTGGCACGGAATGCACTTATGCCATTCAAAAAGTGTATGATGATTCTTTTGACGACATTCTTACCACATACTGTCTGCCCCTTGGTACGCTGACGCCACCAAAGGACAAACGCGTAAAACTTTCTTGGAGCACAAAATAAACTGCATAAAAAAAGACGCCCTGGTTTACAGAGCGTCTTTTGTTTTTAAATTTCTGACTGTTACCTGTTATTTAGTAGCGTCGATTGGCTTCATGCTGACCATGTATGCGCGGAGCTTCTTACCAACGGCTTCGATCGGATGGTTACGAATTTCTTCGTTCACCTGAACGAGCAGTGTGTTAGGAACGCTGTTTGTCTTGTCGTGGCGGCCGGCACCGATATCCTCAGTGGTGATTGTCTTCATAAAGTCTCCGAGGAGCGGAATAGCTGCGTGTGCAAAGAGGTAGCATCCGTATTCTGCAGTGTCGGAAATGACTTTGTTCATCTCGTAGAGGCGGCGGCGGTCGATGAGGTTTGCGATGAGCGGAACTTCATGGAGTGACTCATAGTATGCGCTTTCCGGTTTGATGCCTGCGTCAACCATTGTCTCGAATGCAAGTTCGCAGCCTGCTTTGACCATGGCAATCATGAGAATACATTTGTCAAAGTATTCCTGCTCGGTGATTTCCTGCTTTGTCTCAGGCTCTACTTCGAACGGAATCTTTGCGTACTCTTCGCGCCAGGTGAGCAAGTCGTGGTCGTTGTTCGCCCAGTCTTTCATCATGGTTGAAGAGAATTTGCCGCTGATGATGTCGTCCATGTGCTTCTGATACAGTGGTGTGCAAATCTTTTTAATCTGCTTAGAAAGTTCGTTTGCGCGAATCTTTGCAGGGTTGGAAAGACGATCCATCATGTTGGTGATGCCGCCCCATTTCAAGGCTTCAGAAATGACGTTCCAGCCGTGCATAATAAGTTTTACTGCATAGCCCTTGTCGATTCCGTTCTGCACCATCTTGTCGTAGCAGAGAATGGTACCAGTCTGGAGCATACCGCAGAGAATGGTCTGCTCGCCCATGAGGTCTGACTTGACTTCTGCAATGAATGAGCTTTCGAGAACGCCTGCTGTCTCACCGCGCATTGCGCAAGCGAGTGCCTTTGCATAGACCATGCCCTTCTTTTCCGGATCGTTCGCCGGGTGAATGGCGATGAGTTCAGGAACGCCGAATCCGCGGAGATATTCTGCGCGAACTTCAGTTCCCGGTCCCTTTGGTGCCATCATGAATACGGTGATGTCCGGGCGAACCTGCTGTCCAAGCTCGATGATGTTGAATGCGTGGCTGTACCAAAGTGCAGAGCCTTTCTTCATGTATTTCATGAGCTGGTTGACAACGCCTTCGTGCTGCTTGTCTGGCGTAAGGTTGCCGACGAAATCAGCGGTAGGAATAACTTCTTCATACGTGCCGCATTTAAAGCCGTTCTCGGTGACGTTCTTCCAAGACTGGCGTTTCTGCTCAATAGCTTCCTTGCGGAGGCAGTACGTTACATCGAGACCTGAATCGCGGAGGTTCAAGCCCTGGTTCAAACCCTGAGCGCCGCATCCCACAATGACAATCTTCTTGCCCTGGAGCGCCTTTGTTCCGTCTTTGAATTCCTCACGTGCCATCTGGCGGCAGTGACCAAGTTCCAGGCGAGCAACGCGCCACGGAATCGCATTAAAATAATTCTGACCCATATTGTAACTCCTTACAAAATAATAATTTGCATTCAATATGCAACGTAAGCGCCCATTTCTGACCGCTTTGCGTCACCAACACTATGACGGCAGTATACCACCGCTTTTACATTGCGTAAAGTGAAACAATTTCATCATAATATTGAATTTTACGCAACATACTTAGATTCAGTTGCGCAACAGCAAGTGACTTCTTCTACAAAGCAGTTTTCTCCAGTATACTCGAATCATGTATACAAACTGCGCATTTCCTCAGCAAACACATTTCATAGGAGTCCTTGTACCGGAAGAACTTTCAGACGCGCTCACCGACTGCCGCGCCTGGATGCACGAACAGTATGGCTGCAAAAGCGGCTACGGCACACCAATACACATCACCCTCGTGCCTCCATTCCACCTTGAGGAACAGTACACCACGCAGCAAATTGTTCTCTCCGTCAAAAAAGCAGTCAACACTGATGCAAACAATAATCTCGCACCTTTCGACGCACTGGTAAAAGGGTTCGCCTCTTTTGGTGACCGCACGCTGTTCGCCAAAGTGCTGCCGTCGCCGCAGTGGACGCCACTCCGGGACGCCGTGCTGAACGAACTGCTCGCCACCTGCCCCGGCTGCACAAAGAAAGACACACGTCCCTTCACCCCGCACCTCACCATTGCAAACCGCGACATTCCCGTTCACGCCGCGGAAGCAGCACTTGCACACTTCGCAGACTTCGACCTTGAAGCCACATTCCCCGTGAACGCCATCTGCGTGTTTGTACGGAAAAACGGCAACTGGATTTCCCTTGAAGAGAACACTGTCATATTCTAATCCGCAATTCCTTTTTTCGAGCCGTTTCTTGCAAACGCATTATTCTGATGTTATAGTGATGGCATGAGTTCATCAGAAGAAGCGCAAGATAAAGAACAGCTCTATCCTTCACCATGCGGATATTTTCCAGACAGAACGGCTTACGGCGAAGCATACGCCCTTTTCTCTCGCCAAGATGCGTACGAATTCTACCGGGTAAACAGCGCAAAGGACAAGAATCCATCGCGCACCGCAGAACATTGCCAGCTCAATCTGTTCGAGGAGCTTCTGTTACAGGGATTCCGCCGCTCGGGTGATGTCATCTACAAAGAAGTATGCCCTGACTGCAAAAAGTGCGTGCCAATACGAATCACCGTTGCTGATTTTTCATTATCAAAAAGCCAGCGTCACCTGCTGCGTAAAAACAGCGCAGTGCAGGTCACCGTGACCGCAAACCCCGCCGATTTTTTCACCGAAGAAAAAGTTGTGCTCATGCAGAAGTACGACAAGCGCCATGCTCCTGACAAAACAGAAACACTCAGCGAAGTGCAAGAAACACTCAAATACATGAACGGCATAACCAGCAAGGCTTCCGATGACGGCGCCACCGTCTATGAAAAACAGTACGCAGGCACACTCAACATGGAATACCGTCTGGACGGCAGACTCATCGGCTGCGGCATAGTGGATGTCACGCAGCGGAGCCTTTCATCAAATTATTTCTATTACGACATTTCACCAGAAGTGATGAAGATGGGCATTGGCACGTTCAGCATTCTCAAAGAAATTGAATACTGCAAGGAGCAGAAGCTGCTTGAGTATTATCTTGGCTACTGGATTTCAGACTGCAAAAAAATGAGCTACAAGGCTAACTTCAAGCCGTACGAGCTGTTCATCGACTGCAACTGGACGAGTGCATCAAAATAAGATGGCAGCACGAAAACATGCGCCGTCCCTTTCCACTGCCAATGATTTATTTCTACTTTGAAATCGGGCGGTAGAAAAGCATTGCACCTCTTCGACCATTTGCCGCCGGCACGCGCTGCGTTTCAAAGTCATCAGAAAGATATTCAATCAAATCAGAAAGTTTCTTGAAGCCATAGTCAAGCGTGTCAAAGCCAGGGTCCTGACGCTTAAAGAAAGAACCTGCGGCACTTACATCAGCCCAGCCGTTGTCATCGGCATATTTTTCATAGGCATTCATGAGCAGTTTGTATATTTTGCGGAACTGGCGGTCGGTCATTGTCTGAGTGCTGTCTTTGTGCGCGGCAATCGTACCCTTGATTGCAGACACTATGCCGCTTCCTGGAACTTTTGAAGCCTTGTGCACACGCTGCTTAGCCTCGGTAAGTTTTTCTTCCTCCGCAGCTTCATCTTCGTCCTCTTCTTCCTTGAGGTTCTCAATATAAATGAAGTCATCACAGGCGTTTACAAAAGAAGGCGGCGTCTGCTTGCGGCCGACTCCAAACACGTAGAGCTGACTTTCGCGCAGACGGCTGGCAAGTTTTGTGAAGTCGCAGTCGCTTGTCACCAGCGCTATTGCATCGTACTTGTCGGTGTAGAGCAAATCCATTGCGTCTATTATCATGGCACTGTCGCTGGAATTCTTTCCCTGCGTATAGGAGAACTGCTGCACCGGAATAATGGCGTTGTCGTTAAGTTCCTTCTTCCAATTTTTGAGCGTGTCTATTGAAAAATCACCATATGCGCGCTTGGTGATAACGTGACCGTGGGCGGCAATTTCCTGCAAAATAGGGCGGAGCTTTTTGTACGGAGTATTGTCCGCATCTATGAGCACGGCAATTTTTTTCTGTTCATCAATGTCAATCATTTTCCTTATCCTTTGGAACACTGTCTATGTCAGTCACTTTCTGGAATCCCTCAATCCGGTGTTCCTTTTTCATAAGGGCTTTCATTTTATACATGTTTGCATTAGCCGTTTTCTGCCCGATGAAGAAATCATCGACAGACACTGCTGAAAAAATGCACGTTCCGTATGCAACGGTAAATTTATACTGCACTTCCTGCTGTTCCGCAATACACATTTCAAACCGCACGCACGCTTCCTGAATCTGCTCATTTGCCGGCTCACGGATAAGCGAAAGAAATTCATCGCCACCAATGCGGTAAACTTTACCCAGACTGCCAAATGATTTTTGCGCGCAGTCACTGAATGTCTTGATGACTTTGTCACCGTACAAATGTCCATAGTGGTCGTTGATTTTCTTAAGATTGTTCATGTCAAAAATAACAATGCAGAATTTACGCGGAACCCTTGAAATGTACTTCTCAACATATGTGTAATAAGCGGTTCGATTGTATACGCCGGTGGAAAAGTCAATGAATGCCAGCTTGCGGTATGTAGCGGCATCGGTAAGTTCCTGCATACGCGCAAGAGACTTCTGGTACACCTGCACGCCAAGATACACGAAGAAGAAAAGGAAAGAGAGCGTAAGCACATCATTTGTTTCAAATTTGCAGAAGTAGTAGTTGAACAGCTCCACCACGGAACCGACAATGAGTATGAGAACGGCATGAAGATATCCTTTCATGCGTATATTGCCCTGCTTTATTTCGCGTATGAAGAAATACACAACGTAGGCAAATGAAGCAAGCAAAAATACATGGGTGATTATCATCGTGCGCGGCAATGTCATTCTAAAAAACACCTGCAGAATCATCTGCAAAGAAATGATGGCGATATCAACATAAGTCAAAATTCCCATGCCCTTGTCTTTATGGACACCACTCAATTCCTCTACGAAATAAAAGAAGGTGATTGGCATGGTGATGAAGAACAGATAGTCAAAGAGCCAGTGCACGAGCGGGTTTGAATAAAAGAGCTGTGTCACAAACGTTTCTTCCAAAAGCCAGCATCCCACAAGAATGGTAAGATATCCGAGCGCCCTAAGCGTATGGTCTCCGCCGAGCTGTTTGTGGAAAATAAACGCAATGCCGAGCAAAACAAGGCTCAGCACAAAAATCAACGTTGCAAGGATGAAGCGCAAGAAATTATGTCGGACAAGATACACCAACAGTGCGGAACGCGTGCCTTTTTGTATTTCGGAAAAAGAACCGCTTGAACCGGCAACAGAAGATTTTGTCGCAATGCAGATTGTTTTTCCACCGGTGGCAAGCTGCTGGGGAACAGTGACAATGTGATAATACTTTCCGGTTACCTCAAGCCATTCCGGAAAATCAGCTCCGGTGTAAGACTCAATGATTTCATCACCTGCGGAAACAATATCTATCTGATTATTTGTAAAAAATCCAATGCTGAATTCTGTATCCTGGACAAAAGAGACATCGTAGTACAAACGGGCAAATCCATCCGCATCGACGGGTATTGTTTCTGGCAGTTTGGCATACTTCTTGGCACCGTTTTCTTTGTAGTACCAACCGCTGTTGCTTTCAACAAACTTGAGTCCGTACAACTGGACGCGCTGAATGTCATGATACTTGAAGAAGACGAAGAACCAAAAGACAGCAAGCACTGCGAAAAGAATTGAAATTGCCTCCTGGTGGGTCACCCGGTGTGAAAAAATTTGTTTCTGTACCTTTTGCAGCTTCATTTTTTTATCGCTTCTTTTGTACCTTCCGTGGAATTTTGAAGTAAGTATATAAATTATAAGCACTTACGTAATCTTGTTCAAGGCGGAGGGCCTAAATTCCGCACTTCACGCATTTATCTTTTTCGTGTAGAATGGAGCCATGGCAGACATTCCAAACTTACCTCCGGCTCCCGAAGGAACACCGGTCAGCAAATTCGTGCATCTTCATGTCCACTCGGACTATTCACTGCTTGACGGCGCAAGCAAAATCACCACGCTCATTGCACGGGCTAAGGAACTCAATATGCCGGCGCTCGCACTTACCGACCACGGCAACATGTTCGGCGTGCTCAACTTCGAGCACTTCTGCCATCACAACGGCATAAACCCCATCTGCGGCGAGGAATTCTACGTTGCGGAAGGAAGCCACACTGAAAAAAACGAAATTCCTTATACTGAAAACGGCAAACACAGCTACTACTACCATCTCATTCTCCTTGCACAGAACGAAACAGGCTACAAGAACTTGTGCTGGCTTTCCTCAAAGGCCTTTACAGAAGGCATGTACTACAAGCCGCGCATCGATTTTGAGCTTTTGCAGAAGTACCACGAAGGAATCATTTGCCTTTCCGCATGTATCCAAGGCGAACTGCCAAAGACGCTTCTTTACGGAACGGAAGAAAAGGCAGAGGCGCTTGCAAAGAAATATGCGGAGCTGTTCGGCAAGGACCACTACTACATCGAACTGCAGGACCACGGCATTGCAGAGCAGAAGGAAGTTGCTCCAAAACTTATCGCGCTTGCACGCAAACTTGACATTCCGCTTGTCGTTACAAATGATATCCACTACTGCCGGCAGGAAGACGCAGCCGCACAAGACATACTTGTCTGCATAGGCACCAAGAAGCTGCGCAAAGACCCAAACCGCATGAAATTTCAGGGCGACCAGTGGTACATGAAGACGGAAGAAGAAATGCGCCGTCTCTTTCCGCAGTGCCCGGACGCGATTGACAACACGCTCAAAATCGCCTCGATGTGCAATCTCACCATTCCGCAATATAAAACGGAACAACTTAAAGAATGTCTGCCTGTCTACCAGATTCCAAAGGAATACACTTCTCAGGACGCATTTGTTCTGCACCTTGTTGAAACAGGTCTGCGCAAACGCTACAAGGAAATTACAAAAGAAATTCTTGACCGGGCAATGTACGAGCTTGGCATCATCTACAAGATGGGCTTTTCCGGCTACTTCCTCATCGTTTGGGAATTCATCAACTGGTCAAAGGAGCACGGCATTCCGATAGGACCGGGACGTGGTTCGGGAGCAGGTTCCCTTGTTGCATATGCAATGACAATCACCGACATAGATCCGTTCCGCTTCAAACTGATTTTTGAACGCTTCTTGAATCCGGAACGTGTCTCAATGCCGGATTTTGACGTTGACATGGACTTCGAATTCCGGCAGAACATCATCCAGCACACGCGTGAATGGTACGGAGATCCGCAGGTAGGTCACATTGTCACCTTCGGAACGCTCAAGGCAAAGGCGGTCATCGCAGACGTTGGACGAGTTTTGGACATTCCGCTCAACGAAGTGAACATGCTCAAAAAGTTCATTCCAGAAAATCCAAAGGCGCGGCTCAAGGATGCATTTACACCTCCGGACGCAGACCACGCTGACAACGGACAGCTCATTCCGTACAAGGACGATCCAAAATACAAAGAGTTGTTCGACATGTGTTTCAAGCTGGAAGACGTAAACCGCAACACCGGTCTGCATGCAAGCGGCATGGTGATTGGCCGCTCAGAGCTTCCCAACTGGGCGCCGGTGTTCAAGGACGCAAAGACAGGCAAAGTGGCCGTTCAGTACACCATGGACATCATCGAGCCGTGCGGTCTTGTAAAAATGGACTACCTTGGTCTTAAGACACTGTCGCTCATCAGGTACGCGGAAGATATCATCAACCGCCACCGCTCTGAAGGTGAGCCGGAATTCCATTGTGAAAACGTAAGCGAAACGGACAGCAAGACATTCGATTTGTTCTGCCGCGGAGACACGGTCGCCGTGTTCCAGTTTGAGTCGCCCGGTATGCAAAAAATTCTTCGCCAAGCACAGCCACGCATTCTTGAAGATATTGTCGCCTTGAACGCGCTCTACCGTCCGGGTCCGATGGACTACATTCCAAAATATATTGAGGGAAAGCTCCACCCGGAGACAGTCACCTACCCTGATCCGTGTCTTAAAGGAATTCTTTCAGAAACATACGGCGTCATGGTGTATCAGGAACAGGTCATGCAGGTTGCGCAGAAAATCGCAGGATTCTCGCTCGGTGCCGCAGACATGCTGCGTCGTGCCATGGGAAAGAAGAAGCTCAACGTCCTTATGGAGCAGAAGAAGAAATTTGAAGACGGCGCAATAAAAAATGGATTCACCAAGGAACACGCAGACGAAATCTTTGACATCATGATTCCGTTTGCCGGCTACGGATTCAATAAATCACATGCGGCGGCATACAGTGTGGTCGCTTATAGAACTGCATGGCTCAAAGCTAACAAGCCCGCTGAATTCATGGCTGCAAACTTAACAAACGAAATCACTTCCACAGATAAACTTCCGGAGTACATTGAAGAAGCGCGCAAGATGGGCATTGCCGTTGATGCTCCAGACGTAAACCGCTCCGATGCAAAATTTGACGTTGTTGACGGACGAATTGTGTTTGGCCTTATGGGAATAAAGGGAATGGGCGAAGCTGCAGCGGAATGCATTGTGGAAGAACGCAAGAAAAACGGCCCGTATAAATCATTCATAGACTTTGTTGACCGCGTTGACCTTAAAACCGTAAATAAACGCGCACTTGAAGTTCTTATCAAGACAGGTGCATTTGACAAGCTGGACAAAAACAGGGCGACACTTATTCTAAACTACGAGAAAGCCGTTGAATACGAAGAAAACAAAAAATCCGGCGGAGAATTTGGGCAGGAAAGTCTTTTTGAGGAAGCTGGTGTAAAAGAATTTGCAGACTTCAAATTTGTGGAGGAAGAGGAACTTCCTAAAATGGAAAAGCTCGACATGGAAAAAGAGCTTATCGGCTGCTATGTAAGCGGACACCCGCTTGACGACTGGCGCAAGGTCATAGAAACATGCGCCACGGTAAACAGCAGAAATATAGAACGTTGCGCAAAGACAGCAAAGGCAGAAAAGGAAGCGCTTGACGCTACGGACACACCGTTCTGGCAAAAGCGAAATTCAGGCACGGTTTACACGGCAATTGGTATGCTCCAGAGTCTGCGTACCATCATGACTAAAAAAAACGAGCCAATGTCCTTTGCAAAACTTGCAGACTTCCACGGAACCATAGATCTAACATTCTTCCCCAAAACATGGAAGGAACTTTCGGGCAAATTACAATCTGAGGGAGTCTACGCCTTCAAGGGAAAAGTTGACGGTTCCCGCGAAACGCCAAGTTTCCTTGTTGACAGCATGGAAGACATGCAGTCGCTCCAGGCACATGCCATCAAGAGCGTGCATATACAACTCAAGCCGGGATTTTCTGACGTGCGGCAAATCACTCCGCTCAGAGATTATTTATTTGGCGTTCAGGGTGGTTGTTCCGTATATTTTCATATAGAGATAGGCGGCAAGATGTATATCATCAAGGCAAATCCGCAGATGACAACTCCGTCAAATGCTGAATTTGTGCAGACGGTAAAAGACATGCCAGGCGTCGAAGACATCTGGTGCGACTGACAGCCACGGGCAAGGAGTATTATTTTACTATGTTTGTAATTCGTTATTTCTTTCGGGCAATATCAATTCTCATCACTCTGTACACATTGCTATGCATTGTCAGAATACTAATCACTTGGATTCCGGGCGCTTCATACAGCAAGTTTGCGCGCTTTCTTTCCAAAGTATGCGATCCGTATCTCAATCTTTTTCATGGAATGAAATTCCTTGTGCTGGGAAGTTTTGACTTCAGTCCCGCAGTGGCGCTCTGCATTCTCTTTGCAGCCTCATCGTTTGCTTCAAGAATTGGCAGCGGCGGCAGTCTGTCGGTTGGAACAGTGCTGGGGCTTGTACTTACTCTTGCATGGACAATAGTATCTTCAGTGCTGAGCTTCCTTCTCATTCTGTTCATCGTACGTGTCATTCTGCTGGCAGTGCACAAACCAAGCTACCAAGGCTCGCTGCTTGACCAGATTGACCGTTCAATCACACCGCTTGCATATCGGATTGCAGACGTATTTAAAGGCAAAAAAAATATTTCTTACAAAGAGGCGCTTATCATTGCTTCTGTTGTGATTTTCTTGCTTCTCGTGCTCGGAACTTTCATCGTCACCAAGCTCAGCAAATTCGTCACCATCATTTAAAGACGAGCAGCGCCGCGGGGAGGGAACTTCATGAAACTTTCTGAAATAAACAATCCCGTAGAAACGCTCGGAGGCATTGGTCCCGCCACTGCAAAACAATTTGCACGGCTGTCAATTTTTACCGTGTCAGATTTACTCACCACGTATCCACGCACGTATGAAGACCGCACAAAGAATATTTCTCTCAATGAATATGCACAGTTTCCAAAGGTGCACACCATTTGCAAAGTTACCGCGCATGACTGGTTCGGTTTTGGCAGAATGCGTACGCTCAAAATTGCAGTGACAGACGGCACGGCAAACGCATGGCTTGTCGCCTTCAACCGTCCATTTCTTGAGAAGGCGCTTCCAGAAGGTTGCATTGTCGCCGTAACCGGACAATTCACCGTAAAATACAACGAGCTGCAGAGCACTGCTTTTGAAGCAGAACGTCTTGCGTACGATGGCGAACTTTCTGATTTTGCCGGCAGCGCGATTCCGGGCAGCGGGGTCATTCCACTCTACCCGCTCACTGAAGGTTTGTCGCAGAAAAATTTCCACAAAGCAATATCACTTGCGCTCAAACAGTATGGCAAGGCAATAGATGATGAACTTGCGCAGGATTTGATTGAACGTCACCAGTTGTTGCACAAGTCACAGGCACTTATGCAGATACACATTCCCCAGACGCTTGCACAAGCGCAGGAAGCACGGCGCACGCTTATCTATGAAGAACTATTCCACTTTGAATACACAATGGCATGCCGCGCCTACGAACACCGTGGAACAATTCCTTCGCTCAAGCAGTTGTCAGCATTTGACACACGGGAACCAAATGCAGCCGCGCAATCGCTGTCTGAATCAACTACAACAAACATTCAACAGACGACCGTTGTTCCGGAACAAAAAAATTTATTTGAGCAGCAGCTGTCACCGAGACAGAAGCAGCTGTATTCACGGCTTCAGTTTGCACTCACCGCCGACCAGATGACCGTCATCACCGACATGAACCGCGACATCGACAAAAGCGCGCAGGAATGCAATGACATGATTAACAATGCAACTGCACTTTCTCACACGCCGTTTTCAATGCAGCGTCTTTTGCAGGGAGATGTAGGCAGCGGCAAAACGCTTGTTGCATTCTTCATCTGCCTTCGTGTCATTGACTACGGCGGACAATGCGCTCTTATGGCGCCGACGGAGTTGCTGTCACGTCAACATGCAGAAAATGCCGCGTCACTGCTAGAGCCGCTCAACGTAAAAGTCGCCTTTCTCACCGGCAATATAAAGGCTGCAGGGCGCGGGCTGCTGCTTGAAGCGCTCAAATCAGGCGGAATCAACATTGTCATCGGCACACACGCGCTGTTCAGCACAAACGTCCAGTATAAAAATTTACAGCTTGCAATCATTGATGAACAGCACCGTTTTGGCGTTGCACAACGTGAATCAATTGTTGCAAAAGGACGCCTCTCTCACGGAACTTTCGCACATGCGCCAAATCTACTTATGATGAGTGCGACACCAATTCCGCAGACGCTGGCGCTCACCGTCTTTGGCGACCTTGATGTAAGCACCATACACACTATGCCAAACGGACGCGTACCAATACAAACATATCTTTCTGCAGAAGGTCATGAAGCAAATGTCTACCGCGCAGTAGAAAAAGAACTTGCCGCCGGACACCAGGCATATTTTGTCTATCCACGCATTTCAGAAGACACAGATTCAGACAAAGACGCTTTGAGCGATGAAAAAGTAAACGATTTGCCAAAGACAAATTCCACAGGAACACTCAAGTCTGCTGAAGAAATGTTCGTCTACCTTTCAAAACAGGTGTTTGCAAAATATACATGCGCGCTCATCCACAGCAAGATTGACGAAGACAAACAAAATCAAATTCTTGAAGATTTCCGTGCAAAGAAAATACAAGTATTAGTTGCCACCACCGTTGTTGAAGTAGGCGTTGACGCTCCAAATGCAACATGCATTGTTATTGAGCATGCAGACCATTTTGGTCTTGCGGAATTGCACCAGCTGCGCGGAAGAGTTGGACGGAGCAACCTCCAGTCGTACTGCTTTCTTGTCTACAGCAAAAAAATCACCGAGACAGGCATTGAGCGTATGAAGGCGCTTCGTCAAAGCACCGACGGTTTTGCCATTGCGGAAGAAGACTTACAGTTGCGCGGTCCCGGCGAAGTAAACGGCATTGCACAATCAGGCTATCTAACGCTTGCCATCGCAGACCTTGTGCGTGACAAAGCTATTTTAAATACAGCGCGCTACGATGCATTCACCCAGCTGCAAAAAGAAAGACAATAAAAAAAGAACAGCCGCCGGGAGGTTTGGCAGCTGTTCTTAAAAGGGGTTATCAATCAACAACAAGCAACATATTTGCTGCTATTATGCAACATACGCTTCAAGACGTGACATACGAGCAGGATGCTGCATACGTACAATCGCGCGCTTTTCAATCTGACGAATGCGCTCCTTGGTAAGATTGCAAACATCACCAACTTCCTTGAGCGACATCGGTTTGTCGCCGTCAAGACCATAGCGCAAGCGGAGCACTTTTGCTTCATTAGGTTTAAGCGTCTCAAGGACTCCGTTTATGTCATTCTTCATTGAAGTAGTAAGCGCAGCGTCTTCCGGAGCATCATAGCGGGTGTCTTCGACAAAGTCACCCATTGTATTTTTACCGCTGTCAGAAGAATCAACCTGTGCGTCAAGGCTCACCATCTCGCGTGAAATATTTATCATCTCGCGTACGTGATCGCTTTCCATGTTGAGCATCTGGCCGATTTCTGCAATCTCCTGCTCCTCAGTCTTGTCACCGGCAACAACTTTGCGCGCCTTTTCAATTTGTACCAATTCATTGGCGCGGTTAAGCGGCAGGCGGATAGCACGGCTCTTCTCGCAAATTGCCTTAAGAATTGCCTGGCGAATCCACCACACTGCATAAGAAATAAAGTGATATCCTTTCGTAACATCAAAGCGGTCAATCGCCGTCATAAGTCCGATATTTCCTTCGCTGATTAAGTCAACAAGGTCAATTCCGTGGTTCTGGTATTTCTTTGCCACATTCACTACAAAGCGGAGATTTGCACGTACAATCTTTTCTTTTGCAATCTTGTCACCCTGTGCAGCTTTTGTTGCAAGATCTGTTTCCTGTTCGCGGGTAAGGAGGGGAATCTTATTGATTTCTTTGAGGTACATATTCAAAACGCTTTCGTCATTTGTCATCATAGTCTTTATCTCCTTGAAAATATTTTGCAAACCGTCTTTTGATGGCCTTGTACTTTATAAATAGCAGATTGCGTGCCAACTTTTCATTAAATACGCAAAAATATATTGCCGACCGCCTATTTTTTTGTTATTGTTTAAATGGTTGTAAGATAAAGACTTCTTTTGAAGCAGCACGCCCTTCACTGCCTCCGTTTTCCTTTTTTTTTCACATTCGACTGATTTTTTGTCCAAATGGCCAATATTCCGTGCATTTTAGGGTCATTTTTACCCACAGACTTATTTTTTTACCTAAAGTGTATCATTTTGACACAAAAAAAACCGTCTGACTTTCGCCAGACGGCCTACCATACCCACTAATAGAATCTTTTTTAAGCAAGAACTGCGATTATGTCTGAATTCTTGAGGATGAGATAATCATCGCCGTCAATTTTTATTGCGGTTCCAGCATATTTGTCATAAATGACCTTGTCGCCGGGTTTTACCGTAATTTTATCATCATCAGTTCCCGGTCCAACTGCCGTGACAACTGCGGTCTGTGTCTTTTCCTGTGCTGTATCAGGAATAATAATTCCACCTGCTGTCTTAGTTTCTGCCTTTTCCTGTTTAACCAGAACACGGTCTGCCAACGGTTTTACATTCATATAATTCCTCCAAACGATATAATATATAATTTCAAGAAGCACATGCAACCACATGCTTCATTCTATAAAGGTACTAAATTCAGCGGCTTTCGTCAAATTTTATTTTATCTGCTTAAGCAACAGACGCGCCCTGTTAAGCGATGGATTTATAGAAAGCGCTTTTTGAAGCGACATACGCGCGCTGCTTACATCACCGAGCGTATTACTCAACTCCGCCATTCTAAAAAGAATTTCAGACTTAAGCACCGGCTCCGTTATACGAGCATTGGCTTCGTTGAGCAAATCATACGCCCTGCTTTCCTCTCCATATGACGTATACAGCGAAGCCAGATTTATGTACGCATGAATGACGGAACTGTTTTCCGCAGTGGAATTAATGATTGGCGTGCGGCCGGCATATTTTTCTATTATGAACTCATACAGGCGTTTGCTGTCTGCGCCTTTGCCGCAGTCCGCTGCAAACCATGCGGCAGCTTCGCATTCCCAAAGCGACAAAAGTTCAGGCTTTTCAGCGGGGAAATTGAACGCGTTTTTATATTCAGCATGAAGATAGTCCATAAAAAGCGTTTCACCTTTGTCTCTTGCTCCAAGTGCAATCAATCTTGAAACAGCATAGCGCATTATTTCCGGCGGATATAAATCTGTGCCGGTTTCATTTTGCTCAAGCATCTTCCAAATGCGCGATATACGCTCGGCGGGTGACGTCGTTGTGTCCGTTTCATCAAGCAGTTCCTGACGCAATACAACAAGCGCCGGTACCGCACGTTTTGCAAGCGTTGCATCTATTTTTTCAATGGCATCTGCAACCGCAACTTTTGGAATCGCATCATTCTGTTCCATGAGAATGGTTCGCAGACCGGCAGCGCGAAGTTCCTGCAGAATGTAATCTTCCGGAGGCCGACGCAACGTATCAAGTGCAAACTGACCATACGCCGCAAGTCCCGGCTCATACTCCGGGAAAAGACTCACCAAATGCGACAATGCATCGTATTCGGCAATAATATCACCATGCAGATACGCATACCGTGCGTTGTTTATATACACAATAGGAATAATTGTGGAAAGTTTCTTATCAAATGAAATGGCATGTAACGGATCGCCACGCGCGTTCTCAAATGAAGTGATATACGGTTCAGCCTGTGCAAGAAGTGAAAGCCGTGCGTTTTGAGAAGAATCTTCATCTCCAAGAATATAGTAATCGTCAGCGACAAGCGCCGCAATTTCTTCGGGAATGGTATTCACCGTGTCAACAATTGTTGCCGCAGGATATTCAAGAAGCACGGCAAGACTTTCGCCGTATCTGTTCGCGTCAAAATATATTGTGCCCCAGAAAAGCGATTCCTCTTGATTCTCCATTTTTGCTGGCGCAAGAAGCACCGCGTTTGCATACGTGCCTGCCCGCATATTGAGTACCGCCGCATTCCGCAACCACAAAACATTTTTTGTACCCTTCCATGCATCGGCGTACACCGCAACAAACTGGCTGCTCCGGAAAAATTCTTGAAGTGAAAACGGTGACGCTTCCTGAGCGTTCTTCTTTTCAACCTTTGGAGCTTTGTATTTTTTATGTGCAACAAAAACAGAAGCTGCATCGGAGCCACGCTGTGCGGCAGCCCTGAACACTGATTCTGCATAAAGCGAACCGTATTCCGTTCCAGACAACAGCCTGCTCCGCTCAAGCGCTTCATCAATGCGTCCCTCACGAAGCAAAAAATGTGTGTATACCGCAGTAAGCTCTGAATTCTTTGGAATCTTTTTTAACGCAACAACAAGTGTCTTTTCCGCGTCTTTTTTTTCTCCAAGAATCATGTACCGCTTGTAGATGCCGATTCTGGCGTACGAACTATATGCATGTTTTGAAACTTTGCGCAGTAACGAAAGCGCTTCTTTTGCATCGCCGGATGTAATGCAGTTGTCAATGACATCAAGGTCTTTTGTAAAAGAGGCGCCTTCTGAATGTGATGAACATGAAATGAAAACCGGCAGCAGAAGCGCCGCCGTAAGCAGGAGAACCATACCTGTTTGTAAGTACGGCTTCTTCATTAGATTCAACTCTTCTGCTCAGACGGGGATGAAATATCTTTGTTTATGTTATCAAGCACGGCATTGATGAATTTAAATGCATCGTCAGCACCGTATTCCTTTGCAATGTCAATTGCTTCATCAATGACGACTGATGGAGCAGTATCCTTTTGATAAAGAAGTGAAAACACGCTCATGCGTATGATGGCAAGAGACACTTTGTTGACACGGTCAAATTCCCACTTGCCGGAAAGATGCTTTTTTATAAGCGAATCAATTTCGTCAAGATGTTCTATGGAACCCGCGATTAACAGACGGGCAAAGTCAGCGCTTTCCACGTTGAGCTCATTGCCACTTTGATCCGTCTTGCCGGCCCACTCAAGTTTGAGCAGGTCATCGCAAGACATTCCACCAACATCATAGGAATAGAGAGCCTGAAATGCTAGAACACGTCCTTTTCTTCGTGACAAATTGTTTTCCTTTTTTTACCAGTTGCTGAGCAACTTTACCAAGTCATCGCCTGTCTTTTTGCGATCAACATTGTCTGAAGTATCAAGCGCTTTTGAAAGATCCTGAATGGCAGTCACCAAATACTGGTTCTTCTTCTGCTGGGTGATATTCTGTTTGATATAGTCGTAAACAGTAATCGTTGTATCAGGCTGAACCACATCGCTCAACGTGAGCATCTTTGCATCATACTTCTTGAGTATTGCATAGAACTGATAGTCAGTCTGAGTTTCGGTTATGTCGCTGATGTAGCCAACTCCTTTGGTGAAGAGTTCGTTGAGCTGCTGGATGGTAATGCCAATCTGCTGCGCGTGTTGCGCGGTTTTTGCCACAAGCAAGTCTCCTGCGCGGTATGACGTGCCGTTGTCCTTTGAAGTCTTGAGCACTTCGCCGGTAACAGTCTTATTCTTGTATTTATTGTAAATGTCTGTTGCAGAAGCACGTGCATTCACCGCATCAGTTCCCTTTGGAACAATCACAATGAAAAGTTTAAGCATGTCGTTCTGGACAAAACTTGCTTTGTTCATTTCAAAGAATTGACGCACGTCATCATCAGAAGCTGCAATGGCATTTATTTCATTCTGTTTTTTTGAAATAATGTACTGCTGTGCAACGAGCTGACTTTTGAGATATGCTTTATATTCAGCAACGCTCATGCCCATCTGTGACTGCATGAACGCATCAAAGCTCTGTCCGGTCTGCTGCTTTACCATGTCGGCAAACTGCTGCTCAGTCACCTGAGTTCCAGCTTGCTGGCTCAGACCGTTCAGAAAGTAGGAATTTACCTGACTGTCCGTTACGACAATATTTTCTTTCTGCGCTGCCTGGACGATAAGTTTTTCGTCAATAAGCGCGTCAAGAATTTCTTTTTTCTGATCAACAGTGAATGAAGTGGCACCGGTCTGCTTCTGATACGCCTGAACGCGTGTGCGAAGCTGCTTAAGTGAAATCTGGTCAACTCCATTGAGTTTTACCACTGCGAGTGTCTGGAGATCATTCTGCGCAAAAAGAGCTGCAGTAGAAAGTAAAAGTGCTAATCCAAATGCAAGACGTTTCATAAAAAATCCTCTATAGTAATTAGTCTCTGAAGACAGTTTAAAATAGCAAAACCATCTCCTTTCTTACAATATAATAAACAGCTCCCTTTGTTTTTTGTTACAAATGGAACAAGTTTATTTCAACATACTGTTTACGCGGTCGGTTCAAGCGGCAGTCCGCCGGAAATCACTGCGCGGATGCGTCGTACTCCTGCTGAAGAGGACTGCTCCTTTTCGATTTTGAAGGTGCCGATCTGGGCGGTGTGCTGCACATGCGGGCCGGCACAGACTTCCTTGCTGAAGTCGCCAATGGTATAGACCTTCACCTTTTCACCGTACTTTGAGCTGAACAGTGCGCGTGCTCCCGACTTGCGGGCGTCGTCAAGGCTCATTTCTTCCATGGTCACCTTGAGGTCGCGTTTAATCTGCTCGTTCACCATGTCCTCTACTTTCTGAATCTCTTCCTTAGTCATTGCGCGGCTGAAGGAGAAGTCGAAGCGGAGGCGCTCCGGGGTGATGTTGGAACCTTTCTGGGCAACTTCATCGCCAAGTACATTGACGAGCGCCTGCTGCAGAAGGTGTGTTGCCGTGTGATATTTTGTGGAGATTTCGCTGTGGTCGCCCAAGCCGCTCTTGAATGAACCGGCTGAAAGCGTGCGCGATTCCTCCTGGTGCTTCTTCTCCTCTTCCTTGAAGCCTTCCACATCCACGGTCATGCCGTTTTCTGTGCCAAGCTCTTCGGTAAGTTCGATTGGGAAGCCGAACGTGTCGTACAGGCGGAATGCCATGCGTCCCGGAATGACTTTGTGCGGGTTCTTGAGAAGATTAGGAAGCATCTTGTCAAATTCAGCCTCGCCCTTCGTGAGGGTCTGGAGGAATTTATTCTCTTCGTTGGTGAGCTGCTCAAAGATGAAGTCAGCTTTGCCTTCGAATTCAGGATATGCCTTGATGTATTCGTCGATGATTACTTTTGCCGGCTTTGCGAGGAATGTTCCCTCGATGCCCAGCTTGCGTCCGTGGCGTACTGCGCGGCGGATGATGCGGCGGAGGATGTAGCCTGCGCCCACGTTGCTCGGAGTGACCGCCTGTTCATCGCCAAGGATGAATGTTGCGGTGCGCACATGGTCAGCGATGATGCGGAGCGACATGTCAGTCTTGTCGTCAGTGCCGTATTTTTTGCCGCAGAGGTCTTCTACACAGTGAATGATTGGCTGGAATACGTCCGTTTCATAGACCGTCTTCATGCCGTTGAGCATGGCGACTGTTCGTTCTGCGCCCATGCCGGTGTCCACGCACTTGCGTTCCATGAGGTTGAACTTGCCCGCAGCATCTTTGTTGTACTGCATGAACACGTTGTTCCAAATTTCAACGAACTTGCCGCAGTGGCAGCCTGGTTTGCAGTCAGGACCGCACTTCGGTTTGCCGGTGTCATAGAAAATTTCAGTGTCTGGGCCGCACGGTCCGGTTGCACCAGCAGGACCCCACCAGTTGTCTTCGCGCGGAAGGAAGTAGATGTGGTCGTGTGCAATGCCAAGGCTTTCCCAAATAGTTGCGCTTTCGTTGTCGCGTGGAATCTCCACACCGTCAGCGTTTTCGCCGGCGAACACGGTTACGGAAAGTTTTTCCTTTGGAATGCCGAGATATTTTTCTGAAGTAAGGAATTCATAGCTGAATCCGATTGATTCTTTCTTGAAGTAGTCGCCGAGTGACCAGTTGCCGAGCATCTCAAAGAAGGTAAGATGTGCCGGGTCGCCAACGGAGTCAATGTCTCCGGTGCGCACGCATTTCTGGTAGTCGGTAAGGCGGGTGCCAGACGGATGTTTTTGTCCGAGCAGGTACGGAACGAGCGGCTGCATACCGGCAGTGGTGAACAAAACGGTCGGGTCGTTTGCAGGAATGAGGGACTGTCCGCTGATTTGTGCGTGTCCTTTTGACTTAAAAAATTCGATGTATTTTGAACGTAATTCATTTACAGTCATAATAGGCTATAGTAAAGTATCGTAAGAATTTAGTCAACAAAGGCGGGAACTTAACCAGCAAAACACGGCATATGCAGTACCGTTCTATCGTCCGCATCGCGACATTCCGCCAAAAAGACCTTGAAGTTCATTGCAATCGTATGATTTTAACGGTATCTTAGAAGCGAGGAAATCAATGGACAGACAGAAATTGCACCTTGCAATAGAAAAATACACGACATTCACCTTCTCACGCAGTGGCGGCAAAGGCGGTCAGAACGTCAACAAAGTAAACACAAAGGCACATGCAATGTTCCCCATGGATAAGATTGACGGCCTTTCCCAAACAGAAATGATGCTTGCAACGCAAAAACTTGCCTCCGCCATCAACAGCGAAGGATTATTTTGCCAAGACGCTGACGATGAACGGTTCCAGGAAACAAATAGAAGGCTCGCCCTTGAACGCATAGAAAATAAAATAGCAGCAGCATCATATATTCCACCAAAGCGACACCGCACAAAGCCTACTGCCTCGTCACGAGAAAAACGGCTCAAACTCAAAAAAATCCGTTCAGATATAAAAAAGCTCAGACATATTTTTTAGAAGTATAGTATGATGCGGTAAGGAAGGAAAATATGCAGACAGCGATTGGATTTATTTTTGCAGCGCTTGTAATCGCACTCTTTATAGCCGGGCATTTCTGGAAGCGACGCGTCATTGCGCAAGAATATGAGCACTTTGCAGAAAAAGAGAATTCGTACACGCTTGTCGTTTCCAATAAAAATGGCATGCCGACCGTTGAAAAAATCATACTCAACATTCAGAAAATAGACCACTGTTTTTCAGACAAAGACACGATTCCTTCACTCTACACTGTTTCTGTCACAGCTCCGTCTACAGAAGACAACAAAACGATACAGACAAAAGAACGGAACGCACAGCAAGTATATTTCTGCGACATAAACGGTACCGCATCACCGGAGACGACACATATTGCGCTCGCCTTTGACACAGACAACGAAGACGCGTTTTTCCTTCCTGCCACAAAGGACATAAAGACAGACATGTTCACCTGGAAGACACCATACACCTGCACAATTACAAGCAGCCTGTTTTCTGACACCATCACCGCCCAGAATGAAAATTTTTTGTGTGACAAGATTCCTTTTGAAAACAAATGAAAGGCTGCCCGAAGACAACCAATTATTCTTCTTTCTGCTCAACAACGGCCTTTTCAACAAGATTATAGCATAAGTCAAAAGAGCTGATGCTTCCGCACAAATCAATCTGTACGGTGACACGCTGCTTGCGTCTGTTCACGCGGATAATGTTTCCTGTAAAGCCCTGAAGCGGTCCGCTCAAGACAACAATGCGGTCATGCTCGTCAAATGACGCCTGCGAAATACCAGACACTTCGCCATAGTTGATAAGCGTATGCAGATATTCCAAATCTTTTCCTGCAAGCGGAGTAATAGTTCTATTGTCTTTTAGAAAGTGATAAAAATTTATAGTGTTGCTGATTTTGCCGTAAAGATACGCATCAAGTTTCTGCGTCGCCATAAAAACATATCCAGGAAAAAGCGCCTGCTCAACAACATGACCTTTCTGCTTGCCACCGTTCTTAACTTTGCGCTTAAAAAACCAGAACTTTAAATCAAGAGCGTATGATGCACCGTTTTTGAGAGCTTCTTTTTTAAACAGTTCCTCGCCGCCGGAACGCACCATAATGCAGTAATAATTCATTTTTTGGAACAGCCAACTACCTGACTTGAACAGGTCACCGCCGCATTACGAATGCGATGCTCTACCAGATGAGCTAAGTTGGCAAACCCGAATACTCTCGGATTGAAAAGATAATAGCAGAAAGACGCCCCGCAAGTCAAGACAAGCTGACTGCCTTTGCAACAGCCTCGGTGGAAGCAAGCACTTCTTCCGTAGGATTCCAGTTGCACTTCACTTCCGGCTCCACTACGGCAAAGCCCGCAGACGTGAGCGTGTCGCGCAGGATTTTATTTCCTTCGCCGCTCCAGCCATAGCAGCCGAACACGGCAGCCTTCTTGTTCTTGAATTTAAGCTCCTTAAGGAAGGTGAGCCAGCCGCCCACAGAAGAAAGCACGTTGTTCACCACCGTTGGGGAACCTACTGCAATCGCCCTGCTCTTGAACACATCGGTCATGATGTCGTTCTTGTCGTATGTGGAAATATTCAGGAGCTTCACCACTGTCTTTGGAGAAACCTTTTCAATTTCCTTTACAAGGCGCTCTGCAATCGTTCTCGTGCCATTCCACATGGTGTCATAGATTACGGAAATCTGATCCTCCTGATAGTCGGCACTCCACTTGCGGTACGCGTCAACAATCTGCATCGGGTTGTCGCGCCAAATGCAGCCGTGGCTTGGAGCAATCATTTCAATCGGCAAGTGCATGCCGTCAAGCTCAACAAGCTTCTTTGCGCAGATGGGGCTGAATGGATTTAAAATATTCACATAATATTTAAGCGCCTCCTGCCACATGACTGCATTGTCGGCGCAGTCGTTGAACAGTTCTTCACATGCGTAATGCTGACCAAAGGCGTCCATGCTGAACAAAATATTGTCGCCGGTAAGGAAGGTGGCCATGCTGTCCGGCCAGTGGAGCATCATCATCTCTACGAACACGAGCTTTTTGCCGTTGCCCACATCGAGCGTATCTCCCGTCTTCACCACGTGGAAGTTCCACTCCGGGTGATGGTACTGTCCGGTAAGCGACTTCACCGCGTTTGCCGTGCAGTAAATTGGTGTGTTCGGAATTTTTTCCATAAGGTACTGCAGACTGCCCGAATGGTCAACTTCTCCGTGGTTCATCACGATGTAGTCAATTGAATGAATGTCGATTTCCTTTTCCAGATTTTCGAGCCATTCTTCGTGATGCGGAAGCCACACCGTGTCGATGAGCACTTTCTTTTCTTCAAGCACGAGGTATGCATTCTGGCTTGAGCCATGCTTTATGGAATAGTCGGCGCCGTGGAATGTCTTCATCTCCCAATCGACTTTGCCAATCCAATAGACATTGTTCTTCACTAATTTTTTCATATAACTTGCCCCTTTGTTGTAAAAATAGCAGTATCACTTTTTGTAATCATACCATAAAAAAAGCCCGCTGTCAGTAGAACAGAAGGCTTGCATATACATAAACGTCTGTAAAAAGAAAAAGCGCTTACACGTTGCGGACAATCGTGCGTGTGTCAACAATGCGCTTCATGTCTGCAATGTTGTTGACAATCATATACGTGTCGTAGATTTCAATTTTGCGCTTCTCAACAAATTTGTTCAGTTCATCACGACATGCTTCCGGAGTAATGCCAGCCCAGTGCGCTATATCGCTGTTTGTAAGGTTGAATTTGCGCTGACGGTCGTTTGGATTGCCAGACGGATTCATCTCGTCATACATCATGAACACATCTGCAATGCGTGCCTGTAAGTCGCTGATGACAAGAATGCGGAATCTGCGCTTCTGGTCGTAGATACGCTTGCAGAAGAGCTTAAGAAGAATAATTGCTATCTGCGGGTTGCCGGTGATAAGCACCTGAAAGTTTGCCTTGTTGAATTCAAGACACTCAACGTTGCCAATTGCAACACAAGTCGCAGAGCGCGGTGAGTTGTCAAGAATCGCCATTTCACCAAAGAATTCGCCCGGTTTTAAAATGTCCAGATTCTTCTTGGCGCCATTCACACATTTCACCAGCTGTACATTGCCAGACTGAATGAGGTAGAAACAGTCGCCCGGTTCAAATTCGCTGATTATCACCTGGCCAGGCTCATACAACTTTGCAAATCGTTCAAATGCCGGGAGAGAGAACTGTTTAAGCGCGCCGCCGTTTTCTGTAGCAGCAGTCACATCTGCGGCTGCCTGCGTATTTTTTTTCTGGCGCTCAGCATGGAGCTTTGCATCTGCATACAGTTTTGCAACATCATCTTTATTGGGAGCGTCCGGATAGCGCGTAAGGAATTTAACGCACACGTCACATGCGGAACGGTACTGCTCATCGTCATAAAAACTTTGCGCAACACTAATCATTCCCGACTGCGGGTTTGCATCTTTATTTTCCTTATTAAGAATTGATTCAGTCTTTTTATGAATCTGACGCAGCTGGTTTGAAAAAACACGGAGCATCTTTAAGATAACTTGCTGATTGGAGCTGAATACTTTTTCAAATTCCTGAACAGTCATGGAGACGACAATCGTATCCGTGACAACAGTGGCCGTTTCTTCACGGGGAAACCGTCCGAGTGAACTCTTTACGCCAAAAAATTCTCCGTTGCGAATCTGCTCAGTAACCGCCGTACCTGTTTCAATATCAGTGCTCGTAAGGATAACTATTCCCTGCTGAAGAATGAATACACGTTCATCCCTGTCGCCCGAGAAATAAATAATTGAACCTTTTGTGTACTGAACAGCCTTTGGCATATTGCATTCCTTACTTGAATTTATAATAGAATATCATATTTTTCGAATTTATGCTATTCTTTTTTTATAATGATAGACTTGCATACTCATTCTTCCGCTTCAGACGGAACATTTTCTCCTTCCGAACTAGTTTCATACGCCGCCCAGAAAGGAATATCTGTACTTGCGCTTACCGACCACGATACAACAGACGGGCTAAAGGAAGCCGCAGCACAAGCAAAAAAAGAAGGCATCACCTTTGTTCCCGGCATTGAGCTTAACATTGAATGGCCGACCGGTGAATTTCATCTGCTCGGGCTGGGACTACAGACAATATCGCCTGATCTTTTCTCCATTATCTCTTATTTACAACGGGAACGCAATACCCGCAATGAAAAAATGGCCCAGAAGCTCCGTGATGGCGGCATTCCAATCACCCTTGATGAAGTGACTGCGCGGTTCCACACCAATTCACCCGGAAGACCGCACTTTGCGCAGCTGATGGTTGAAAAAGGAATCGTCAAGTACCGTCAGCAGGCGTTTGACAAGTATCTTGCAAAGGGTCGTCCCTATTATGTGGAACGTGCCGGCGCAGACTTGGCAATGGCCGCAAATGCAATCAAAACAAGTGGCGGCGTTCCCGTGCAGGCTCATCCGCTTTCGCTCTATGTCTCATGGGGCAAAATGGACGCAACTATGGCAACCATCCGTCAGAAAGGCGTTGAAGGTCTTGAAGCATACCATCCCGGAGTGCGTGTCGCTGAAGCAGAACGTCTTGAAAAACTAGCGCGCAGCCTGGGGATGTATGTTACTGCAGGAAGCGATTTTCACGGCGAAAAAGTACGCGCCGACCGTCATATAGGCTTTACCGCAGGCGGCAAGAAAATTGACGACCGCTTCTGGACTGAAGAACTTGCGCCCCACCTGAATCACACGTTGTAAAAGAACATTTTCTCTTGAAAAAAGTATAACGCATAATTTCTGAAATTCACTTTATAAAAAAAAGTAATTTTCGTGATGAAAAATTTGTCTTTTCTGCATAGTCGCTGCATATAACTATGGTGACACGAGGTGCGTATGCAGATATTCAGTTTTTCTCCATTTGGCTATGAAGGCTCCCTGGTAAGCGTTGAAGTTGACCTGCGCAGGGGAATTCCCGCGGTAGACGTTGTCGGACTTGCCGACGGCGCTGTCAAAGAGTCGCGTGAGCGGATGCGGAGTGCCATCAGGAACAGCGGGTATGAATTTCCGCCTGAGCGAGTGCTCATCAGCCTTTCACCGGCAGATTTGCGTAAGGAAGGCGCAGGGTTCGACCTTGCCATAGCGCTCGCCGTGCTGCACGAAAAAAACGAACTGTCGCAGAAGGAATGCGCGGTCACGCAGACTGAACATGACGATGAAGCAGATGACAATCAGTTGTGGCGGACGACACTTGTTGCGCCTACCGGTGACGATGTGCTTGTCATGGGAGAGCTTGAGCTTAATGGAAAAGTGCGTCCGGTGCGTGGAATTCATGCGGCGGTAAGCACGGCAAAATCGGCGGGCATACAGCTCTGCATTGTTCCGGCAGCCAACAGCGACGAAGCGCGTGAAGTGCCGGAGATGAAAGTGTTTGGCGCAGAAAATCTTACCGAAGCATTTGAAGCTCTTGCAGACGGCAAATCATTCACTGCAAAAAACCAGACGGCAAGCACGATTGCCGACAAGGGTATTCCGCCAGGAACTGTTGAGGTGAACAATATACTCTTTGGACCGGTGGAGTCAGGATATGAATTTGCCGAAGTCCACAGCCAACCGTTCTTTATCCGCGGACTGCAGATTGCGGCAGCGGGAGGACATAATCTGCTTGCATACGGTCCGCCCGGCTGCGGCAAGACGCTTGCACTCCAACGTTTTGCCGCCTTGCTTCCCCTGCTTACCCCGGAAGAAGCCCAGCCCGTGACACGCATCTATTCAATTGCAGGACTGCTGAGCGCCGGAGAACCGATTGTCCGCACACCTCCGTTCAGAATGCCACATCAAACAGCCACTATAGAAGGCATGTGCGGCGGAGGGACACATCTTTCGCCCGGAGAAATTTCCCTGGCGCACAACGGCGTACTTTTCCTTGATGAAGCCGCGGAATTTAGAATGTCCGTGCTGCAAATGCTCCGCGTACCGCTAGAAAGCGGAACAGTCACGCTGAGCAGAGCCGGAAGGTCGTCTGTCTTTCCGGCACAATTCCAGCTGCTCATGGCCACAAACCCCTGTCCCTGCGGCTACTATGGTTCAACAGAAAAAATTTGTCTTTGCTCAGCACACTTAGTCGAACAGTATTGGAAGAAATTTTCCGCGCCACTTCTTGATCGAATAGACATCCGAATACAGGTTGAACATACCGCCACCACGCAGACAACATGCATGACGACCGCTGAACTTCGCAAGCAAATTGCAACTGCAATACACACACAACGTAACCGCCAGGGCAAACGCAACGCGCGCCTCTCACCGTCAGAAATTGCACAGTATTGCACTTGCGCCGACGATGCGCACGCAATTCTTGAAAATGCTTCTGAACACTACGGATTTTCTCCTCGCGCCGTTGCAGGCTGCATGAAACTTGCACGAACCATCGCTGACATGGAAGCAAAAGAAAAGATTGACGGCAAATGTATGGAAGAAGCCGTTGCCTACCGCAAAGCACAAGGCGGGCTCGACATTGGATTTGGCATGATGTGATTATTCTGCGGATAAAAAAAAGGCAGGCGTACTACACGTCTGCCCTGCTACCGGCTCTGAGACTTGAACTCAGACAATCTTGCGATCAAAGGATTTTGAGTCCTTCGTGTCTACCATTCCACCAAGCCGGCTGGTAGAAAGAATGATACCAGAAGTAACGGTCTTTTTCAAGTGGCACAGTGAAGGAGGAATTCCAAAGATGGAAGAAACGTCATATAATTGGCTTTTGGACACGATGCGTGACATCTCCGCCCAAACCGCGTTGCTTATCAGTGACAGTAACGACTTTGACCAAAACGGAACGCAAGATATGGATACTTCTTTTCAGACAGAATTTTCAGCGCTCAACGAACTCTGTACCGGGCAGAAGCCGGAACAAATTCTCAAGACAGTGTTCGGCTTCGACAGCTTCAGACCGCTCCAACGCGAAATCATACAAAATGTGCTCGACGGCAGAGACACGCTTGCGGTCATGCCAACCGGCGGCGGAAAATCGCTCTGCTACGAAATTCCGGCACTCATCATGGACGGACTTACCGTTGTCGTTTCTCCGCTCATTGCACTCATGCAGGATCAGGTTGCCCAGCTTGAAGCATACGGCGTGGAAGCAGTGTTTCTCAATTCCACTCTTGACTGGGACACCTACCGCGACACCGCAGACAAACTGCGTGAAGGAAAAATAAAGCTGCTGTATGTTTCTCCGGAAGGACTCAACACCGACAAAATGCGCGACATTCTACACAGCGAAAAAGTTGACGTAAAATGCATCACGATAGACGAAGCTCACTGCGTCAGCGAATGGGGGCATGATTTCAGACCAGACTATCTTGAAATTGCTTCAGTGCGTGAACAGTTTCCAAAGGCTGTATGTCTTGCGCTCACCGCCACTGCAACTAAGCAAGTGCGTGCCGACATCGTAAAGCAACTCAAACTTGAAAATCCGGCAGTGCTTGTCGCAAGTTTCAACCGACCAAATATTTTTCTTGAAGTGAAACGCAAAGCCGACCCGCTCATGCAGCTTATTTCATTTCTGCAGAACCACAAAGGGCAAAGCGGAATCATCTACTGCTTCTCACGTAAACAGGTTGACATGCTTACCCAGACACTCAGTCAGGAATTCAGCGTCACCAGTTATCACGCAGGTCTTACCGATGAAGAACGCACCGCTCATCAGGAAGATTTCATACGGGACAAGGTTTCCATTATCGTTGCAACAGTAGCATTCGGCATGGGCATCAACAAGCCGGACGTACGCTTTGTCATTCATTATGATTTGCCAAAATCAATTGAACAGTATTATCAGGAAATCGGACGCGCGGGCCGCGACGGACTTGCTGCGCACGCACTGCTTTTGTTCAGCCCTGCGGACATACACAAGATACGCTACTTTTTTGACGAAAGCGCTGATGCTTCAAAAGCGGAGCGTCTTTTGGCGGCAATGGTGTCATATGCGGAAAGCCGCACGTGCCGGCGAAAGCAATTGCTTGCCTACTTCGGCGAATCATACACGCCCACAAGTGAAGAAAAAGAGGAAGACACCTGCTGCGACATATGCAGCTACGGTTCGAGTGATGCAAAGGACATGACCACTCCGGCACAAAAATACATGTCATGCATACTGCGCACCGAAGAACGGTTTGGCGCTTCGTACATAATCGATGTGCTGCTTGGTTCTCGTCAAAAACGCATTCTTGAAAATGAACATGACAAGCTAAGCACCTTTGGCATTGGACGCGACATTGAAAAAAATGACTGGTTTGAGTTGAACAGCTGCCTTATCGAAGCCGAATACATTGTGAAGTCTTCTGATTACGGAGTGCTCTCCCTTTCTCAGAAAGGACACGATGCGCTTCGCAACAGGGAAAAAATATTTCTGCCCGTCCAATTCACCGGCACCACGTCAGCTACAAAGAAGTGCAAGGGGCGCGCCCGTACAAAAAATGGTGAATCTGCATACAACGATGACACTTCTTATGCGGAAGGAATCAGCGCGACCGGAACATTTGTTCGGCCGGCAAAAAGCCACAGTCAAAAAGCAGCGGCATATGATACGTCTGACAAAGAGGCGGTCCGCATTGCCGACAGGCTCCGCGTATGGCGACGACATCTTGCTGACGAATTGAACCAACCGCCATATGTCATCTTTGGCGACAAAACACTTGCAGACATTGCTTCCCGCAAACCGCAGACGCAAAGCGAGCTGCTCATCTGTTACGGAATTGGCGAAATGAAGGCGGAAAAATTTGGCGCGGCAGTTCTCCGCATTGTCCGCAACGAAGAATAACCGCGCCACATACAGTCGTTAAGAAATAATTTTAATCAAACAATGTACGGCACTCAAGATAGAAGCGTTTTTCACTTGCCTCGCCCATGCTGAAACTTTTTCTTGGCAACGGGCCGTTTGCATTTATCGTAGTAAAGAAACTATCCTTTGCAACTGGCGGGAGCAGTATTGCAACGGCATCTCCCTGAGCGCCAAGTCGGAACACTTCATCGCTTCCATGTATGTAGTCTATAGTCACTTTTTTATCGCTGTTACCGTACTGAGCGCCTTCGTTCTGCGCGGCAATAAATGAGTCAAGCGCCGGCTGCAGTCTGCTCACTGCGAGTTCCTGCACTGGAGTTTCAAGACATTCGTACTGCACTTTTCCATTTTCAGCCAGATGCACAAAACCAAAAGACGCCTTTGAATTCTTGACCATATTTTCCAGAGACTCACGACTGTCGCAGACAATCACGTTGCCACCAAGATTCACCTGAAGATATGCAATGACCATGTCTGCCTCTGTTCCAAACAGCACACGGTGAATCGGCTCAAACGTAAGTCCGGTATCATAAATATTCACCAGTTCAACAAGCGCGTAACGAACATTGCTTTCGGCAAGTTGCGTTTCTGTTGCTCCCGATGCAAGCTGCTGCTTTTTATATTCGTCCCACACCGCCTTTGCGGTAGCAAGCGAATGGTTCCCGTCTCCAACGGCGAACATAAACGTGTCACCGTCTTTATCAGTGTTTGCTTTTTTTATTTTTTCAAGTGAATCATACAAAGCGTCAAGACTGTCATCATCTTTTATGGACCAACCCGTTATGTGGCCGGAACCAAGCATAAGGTCTCCGTCATACACCGGATTATTTTTCTTTGCGCGTTCACCGGCAGCTTCCACCACACAATGGTCAGGGTCATTTACAAGCAACATGATATGCGGTGTTTCAAGCGGTGCTCCACGTCGTATTTCCATACGCGGAGGAATGCGCTCAACAATAGTTGCCTCGGTGGCACGAATGAGCGCCTTGCTCATCGGTTTCCATTCATATGTTTCAAGATCAATCGCCGTCACCAAGCCATGGCGGATTCTTCCATACGCTGTCTTTCGTTCAATATAAATGCATTCCTTTGCAGGAGCATCAAAAACTCCGTCAGCAATATACGCTTTCATCGATGCATGAATTTTTGCAATGCGTTCCTTGCAATCTGGAGAAGAAAGATAAATTTCAGGAAGCATGAGATTAAGCGTAGACGGTTTCGTACCTACCGCCGCGCCAGCTTTTTTCCAATAGTCAGCATCCTGCGTATACTGGTCGCAGGCAATCGTGCTCCAAGAAGACAACTCTTTTTTTGCCGGAAGTAAAATTTCCGGAATATGTATACCAAACGGTGCAAAGTTTTTCATAGCGCAAAGTATACCGATAAATGGAAATCTGTGCTATAGTATTCCCATGCCAAGTTTTGACTTACAACAAAGACAAACACAATCTCAAGTACAAGTGATGAGCCAGAAACAAATTCAATCACTTGAATTGCTGTCGCTTGGCTCAGAAGATTTACGTACTGCAGTCTACAAAGCTGCTGAAGAAAATCCCGCGCTCGTCATCACCGACGACCCGCTCAGTCAAGGCACAGACGTTGCGCGTGTAAACAAAGGACCGGTTGACTACACGCACGTTGCCTCCTCAACAACAGCAGCAGCGCGCGAGGCAAGTGACAATTTTCAGGCAGCGCTTGAATCTCACGAAGACATGCGCACATCGCTCAAAGAGCACTTGCTCATGCAGTATCATGTACTCCATCTGTCAAAGGCGGAACTTACTGTTGGCGAAAAGCTCATACACAATCTTAACGACAAGGGATTTCATATTCTTGCGCCCGTCTCTCTTCTTGACCGGACAGACGCTGAACAGACAGATGAACTTTTGGAAAAGTGCATCACCATAATTCAACACCTTGACCCTGCCGGCACGTGCACTTCGGGAACTGAAGAAAGTCTCTTTGTACAAGCCTCCATGAATCCAAACGCACCACTTCTTGCGCTATTTATTCTTGACGGACATTTTTCTTTTTTAAATCCGCCACAACCTGCAAAAATCGTAAAAAAAGTAACTTCATGGATTCAGGAACAGCAGTCGCTTTTCGGACAGCCGGAATCAGCAAGACAGTATGATTCTTTAGAAGTGACAGAACAGAAGGCAGCAGAAGCGCTCGACTTTATCAAAACACTTGACCCGTTTCCCGCACGTGACTACGGCACCACCGAAACACAATACATTGCGCCTGATGTGTATGTCCAGAAAATTCCCACCGCCGCAGAGCATGATGACTTCGCCCGCGGCATTGTCACCGATGGAGAAAGCTCCTGGCAGCTCACTCTATCACATGATTCAATTCCACAGATTCAAGTCAGCCAAGAATTTTCTTCACTTGCGACAACGGCAAATTCTAAAAGCAGCACAATCACCACTGCAGACAAAAAACTTGTCTCCGACAGCGTAAAAAAAGCGCAAGAATTCATAGACACTGTTGCATTTCGCGAAAGCACTATACTAAAAGCGTGCTGTGCCATAGTAAAAAAGCAACATATGTTCTTTGCAAAAGGACCAGGCAATCTTGCCCCGCTACGACAGCAGGATATTGCAGACGAACTTGGCGTCCACGAAACAACAATATCACGCATGGCGAACAGCAAATTCATTCAGTGTGAATGGGGATTGTTTGATATAAAATATTTCTTTACAAATGCTGTCTCGGTAAAGACGACAGCCGCAGAAAACGACATGCCTTCTTCCGCCTCAGAAGCGCAGCCTGTTGCAGCAAGCAAAGAAAGCGTACTTATAGAAGTAAAGAAAATTCTTGAAGAACATAAAAATGACGCCAAGCAGCTGAGCGATCAGAAAGTATGTGACATTCTTGCAGAGCGCGGCATCACCATTGCACGCCGCACCGTTGCAAAATACCGGTTGCAGCTCAACATAAACTCTTCTTACGGACGATAGTCATAAAAAAGGCGCCTCCTTTTTACAGAAGCGCCCTTGTTCCTTTGCACAGAATGATTATTTACCTTTTTCCTGAATCTTATCCTTTTCCTTCTTTACCTTCTGATCAAGGGCATCCATCAATTTGTTGAGTCCGGCGGCAAAATCATAATTGTCGCTCGTAACATGCGCATTTGCTCCCCAGCGGAAATTCACCGTCGCATCAAAATAATATTTCTTATCTTCCTTTACGCGCAGAATGAGATCAACAATGAGGTCTTCTGCATACGCAATGCGGTTAAGTTTCTGTTCAATAAGATCGCTCTGATCTTTCTCAAAGTCAAAACCCACCGCAGAAATTGTTTTTGTCATACGTGCTCCTTACAGTCAAATTTTTTCTTTACGGCAAACTGCCGTTTTTTAAAGTATACCTCTGAAAAATAAAAAAAGCAAAAAAAATATGAAAAACATTTAAAAATCGTCAGAAAATAAATGCTTGTAAAATCGTAATAAGTGGTTTATCATAGAAACATGACCTTTACTGAAGCAATTACAGAAATCGGTGTAAACACCGAAGAAACACTCCGCAGATTTTCCGGAAATAAAGATCTCATGGAGAAATTTATCCGCAAATTCCCGCAGGACAACACTATATCAGACCTTGAGGCAGCCATTGCCGCAAAGAATTACCAGAGCATCGAAGAAACTGCTCACACGCTCAAAGGCGTCAGCGGCAACCTTGGATTCACCCAGTTGTACGAACTTTCTAGTGCGCTTGTAAATGCAGTGCGTGCAAAGGACCTTGCGACCGCAGACCAACTTTGTCCAAAAGTAACGGAACGTTGCCACACGGTCATAAATATTCTCAAGAAGATTGACGCATAACAACAGATGATTGACACCCGTAAAAAAATAGTCATTATTGATGATGTAGAACTCAACCGTGCAATACTGCGTGAGGCTTTTTGCAAAAGCTATGACATACTCGAAGCCGAAAATGGACTTGACGGGCTTTCTGTAATAGAAAAAAATGCAAACAGCCTTGTCTGCGTTTTTCTTGACATACTCATGCCGGTCATGGATGGATTTGGCGTACTTGAAAAACTTCGCAACACAAACATAATCAGAACAGTTCCCTTTTTTCTTATAACTACAGAAACAGGTGATGATGTTGTAAAAAAGGCGTATGACCTTGGCGCCATAGACTTTATTCAAAAGCCATTCAATCTGCTCATCATAAAACGCCACGTTCAAAACGTCATTGAGCTGTATGCAAACCGCAACCAGCTTGAAAAAATGTTCAATGAACAGATGAACACCATCACCGTACAGGACACAGAACTAAAAGGCACGCAGTGGGCAATCATCGACACACTCGGACAGGCACTTGAAAGCCGCGATGTTGAATCAGGAAACCATACACGCCGCATGAAGGAAATCACCGAAACGTTTCTAAAACAGTTGTCAATCACCCACCCTGAATATATGCTCACCGAAAAAAAGATTCAGCAGATTGCGCAAGTTACGCCGCTCCATGACATCGGAAAAATTGCCATACCAGACCGCATACTGCTCAAGCCAGAAAGCGCCGGCCGTCTGACCGATGAAGAATTTGAAATCATGAAAACGCACACTATAGCCGGCTGTCAGCTGCTTAACTCTATTCCAAACTTCCACGGTTCGCAGATGTATATCTATAGCTACAATATCTGCCGGTACCATCACGAACGCTGGGACGGAAAGGGGTATCCAGACAATCTTTTGGGCAACCAAATACCTCTTGAGGCGCAAGTAGTCGCGATGGCAGATGTATATGACGCGCTCATCAGCAAGCGTGTGTACAAACCGGCTTTTACCCATGCAAAGGCAAAAGAAATGATTAACCAAGGAGACTGCGGCATATTCAATCCTGATATTCTGCAGTGCTTCAATGAAACCATCGATGGAATTTATGAGCAACTTTATGCAAAAGGCTTCAAGTTATGATATACTGTATCTATGTTGAAAAACATCGCCTTTCAGCAAAATAAAAAAATATTTTTCCTTTTTGCTGCAACGATTCTTCTTTGCAACACCGCAGTTGTCGGAATGTTTTCCGGATTCATAGTACTCTACAAAAAGAATACAAATTATGAAAGCGCACAGCATCTCATCGAAATAAGCAAACAAATACGCTCAAACGTGGAACGCACACTGCTCTACAACCGCACCGTAACAACGCTTGTGGCAGACGACATTGCAACTCATCCGCAAAAAGACGAACAATCACTGCTTGAATACATGAAGCAGCAGACACACCTGCTCAACACAACAGATTTATATGTATACAACTCAGCCGGACTTTGCATGAACCAAGACGGTGACATACGAAGCATAGACACTTCTTCTGAAACAGCATACCGCACCATCAGGGCGGGAGCTTCGTACAGCATAACCGATTTCGTTTCAGAATATTCTGTTGCCGTACGGTCTGACCAGATTTTGCGTGGTCACAAAATAGTCGCCGTCTCAACCGCATGCAATCTTGACACGCTCATTGACGACATGAACATAGAATCATTTGATAAAAAGGGAGCCGTGTATCTCACCACAAAGAATGGAATAAAAATCAGCCAGACAAAATCAAGTTACGCGCGCACAGTATTCAACATTGTCGCACTTTTTACCAGCGGTTCGTTCAGCGACATCTCAGGAAAGAACGTTACCTTTGAAGACGCAATGAGCAACACGGAGCAAACAGTCCTCATTCACAAAGAAAACAAAAAAGTTGACTACATCATCATCACCCCCGTTGATGCGGGAACAGAAAGCTGGCTTTTGTTTTACATTGTACCGAGCAACATTGTGAACAAAACGATGGATGGTTTCTCGCGGCTTGTGATTGTATTAGCGGTCATGAGTGTCATTTCAGTTTGTCTTATCACCATTATATTTTTTCTTGTGTACGTACATCGCATCAACCAGTACAACCGAGAACTCCAGTCACGCGAAGAAGATTTACGACACGCACTCGTACTTGCAGACAGCGCCAATCAGGCAAAGACACAATTCCTTTCAAATATGTCACATGACATACGCACGCCGATGAACGCAATTATCAACATGACACGGTTTACCATTGAAAATTACGATGACAAGAAGAAAGCGTTTGAATACCTTTCCGTCATTCAGTCATCGTCAGACCATTTGCTCAAGCTCATCAACGATGTACTTGATATGTCACGCATAGAAAGCGGAAAACTTTCTTTTGCAACAGAACCTTTTGATTTGCCGCAGAACATGGAATCAATCTGCCAAATCGTCAAGCCGCTCTGCAATGCAAAACAGCAGCAGTTTATTTACGACGCATCCTCCTTTGTCCATACGAAACTCATTGGTGACACGATGCGACTTCAGCGCATACTCATCAATCTGCTTAACAATGCAATGAAATTTACACCTTCCGGCGGTACGATTCAATTTTCAGTGAAAGAGCTTTCTTCCCTCAATCCGCAGACGGCATCTTATCAATTCACGGTGACTGACAACGGAATTGGCATTGCACCAGACAATATTGAGCGTATCTTTGAACCATTTACACGTCTTGAACACAACGTAGATGTTCAGGCGACAGAAGGCTCCGGACTTGGACTTTCAATTACAAAACGTTTTGTCGAAGCGATGGGAGGCACCATCACCGTAAAAAGCGCATTGCATGAAGGTTCGACTTTTACCGTTGAACTTTTCTTTCCGCTTGCTTCAGAAGAAATTCCATCTGCAAAGGCAGACGCTCATTCCACAAAAAACTTTGACGGCAAACGCGCGCTTCTTGTAGAGGACAATGAAATCAACAGAGAGATTGCAACAATGATGCTCAAAGAAATGGGCTTTGCTGTTGAGACCGCTGCTGACGGAGACGAGGCTGTCGAACAGTACCGAAAGAATGCACCGTACTACTATGATATTATTTTTATGGACATTCAGATGGCACGCATGAACGGATACGATGCTTCAAAATTAATACGGATCAGTCAGAAAGAAGATGCAAAAACAATTCCCATCATTGCAATGACGGCAAATGTATTTGCAGAAGATAAAGAGAAAGCACGAAAAGCAGAAATGAGCGCGCATATCGGCAAGCCCCTCAATCCTGATGAACTTCAAAACATCACCTCAGCCGTCCTTTCCGACTTGAATTCCGGGAGAAATAGAAAGTGAAAAAAAATATTACCACAGCATTCACCATTTTCAGTGCAGTGCTGCTATTGGGATGCAGTGCAAAAAAACAGAATTCTGAACAGCTCTACGCACCGGCACCAAATGAAATTTTCACGTACAAAAAACCTGACAATGGCAAGACAAAGATTGTTGTGGGACTTCTTGCAATAAACGAAATGGAACCGATTCTCACCGCGTTTCAAAAAGCATATCCTGACGTACAGCCGATTGTGTTGTATATGCAGACAACGCAGAACAGCTACGAGCCTTCTGTTGACTGGTTCAAGCATGGCTATCTTCCCGACATTGTATTTAATTTAAGACTTTCAGAAGCAGACACTGTTTTGTATCAGGAAGATTTGTCAGGAATAAGCGCTGTTTCGGCGTATGCAACCGGCTCGCTCAATGACATTGAAAAAAATGGAAAAATTTATTCGCTGCCAGGACCTTCAAAGATAATGGCCATTGCATACAATAAAAATCTTTTTAAGCAATATGGCTGGAGCATTCCCAAAACATTTGATCAATTTATCAATCTCTGCGATAAAATAAAGAAAGATACACGGGGCGCGGTGGAGCCATACAATCCAGACGGCAAGTACACTGATGATTTTATGGCAGGACTTGAGGGCTTTGCATACGAACAAGTTTTTGGCGGCATTAAAAACAAAGGCTGGTATGACAAAATATTGCACGGCGATGCTGTTCTTGGCGACACCATGAAACCGTTTTTTACGATGGTTCAAACAATGATTGACCACGGACTCATCAGAACAGAACACAGCACGTATAGTTATACTATGCGTTCAAAGGAATTTGCCGCAGGGCACATTGCAATGATGAATGTGCTCACAGACCTTATTCCCGAAGAAGACAAAGAAATCTACGGCTTCTTCCCATTTCCAGGCACTACGGGAGAGTCTTACCTTACCACCAGATGCGACTACAACGAATGTCTTATCAAACGACCGCGGACTGACTCTGAACAGAAAGCAGTCTCAGAATTTTTTGATTTTATAAGCACTAAGGAAGCACAAGAAATTCTTATCGGCGGCAAGGCTCAACTAAGCAGCGTAAAAGGCGTTGCGACCGTCATTCCGCATGACGATGACATGATTTTATCAGCAATAAATGACGGACGCTATTTCAATAGAATTGATTTTAAAGGCGGAGTCATTCCCAACACGTTCAATTTTCTTGCAGTAATCCGTGAAGCAATATTCTCCATGGCTCAAGGCAAATTAAATTCCATAGAAGCACTTTCTTTTTGCGACAGTCAGCTGCTTGCGGCGGAACACGCGGCAACAAGCCCTTCATCAGAAGAACAAGTGTGCGTTGCAAAAAAAACTTTTACAATGCTTGAGACAACTGAATACATTGCAGATAAATTCCGCGCGGCTACAAATGCTGACATTGCAATTGTTCCGCACAACAGTTACTTCTGCGGAAACATCAGCCGCATTTTTGAAGGTCCGGTCACAAGGTCAATGATTGACACCTGCAAACCACGTTCCTTTGCTTCTGATGCACACCTTGTAAAAGCGCACATGACTGGCAGTCAGCTTAAGGCCGCACTCAATGACGCACCTGCGCTTTACGATGAAACTGCAAACTGCATCTACGCCGCTTCCGGAATGAAGATAAAAGTAGCGCCGTGGAACGAGCAAGGCAAACGGTATCTATCTCTTGCGCTTGCAAACGGAAAAGCCATTGAAGAAAATGCCATTTACACAGTATCATTCTGGCAGGGAATGGTTAAGGAAAAATATATTTCTGATATTGTCGGAACATACGATTCATCGTATATTGAATTCATGGTGAACGCCATGCAAAACGACAAAACGATTTCTCCTTGCGTTGACGACCGCATGACACTTATATGGAACTAGAGCACTTACAACATAAAAAAAGAGGCTTTCTATGACAAATGAATTTCTAAAGACACTGAACACCAGGAGAAGCTGCCGTTCATATAGGAATGAGCAGATTAGCAAAGATGAACTCAATGCAGTTCTCAACGCCGGACTTTTTGCGGCAAGCGGCATGGGCAAGCAAAGTTCCCTGTTTGTCGCCGTACAAAACAGAGAACTTCGTGACAAGCTCAGCCAACTCAACGCAGCCGTGATGAACAGCACCACAGACCCTTTTTACAAAGCGCCGACAGTTATTGCTGTTCTTGCAGACAGCACCGTGCATACATGGATTGAAGACGGTTCTCTTGCACTTGGCAACATGCTCTGCGCTGCACATTCGCTAGGTTTGGGTTCATGCTGGATTCACCGCGCGCGAGAAATATTTGACAGCGAAGCCGGGAAAAATCTTCTTAAAGAGTGGGGAGTCCCTGAAAGTTACAAAGGAATTGGCTTCTGCATCTTGGGATACAAGGCGGAATCCGACAAGCAGGCAGTCCCTCGGCGCGACGGCCGCATCATCTATCAATAAAGAAGCATGGTATGAAAAACTCATTTGTCTCTGAACGCATTGATGAAAATTCAAAGAAATGGCAAAAATGCACTGAGCGCAGCAGTAAACTTTACAGCCGCGACAATGATATACGGAGTGATTTTGAACGTGACTACACACGAATCTTGCATTCACTCGCCTATCGACGGCTAAAGCACAAGACACAGGTTTTCTTTGCGCCACATAACGACCACATCTGCACACGCATGGAACACGTGAGCCACGTAGCAAGCGTTGCCACTACAATCTCAAAATATCTTGGACTCAACGAACAGCTCACCGAAGCGATTGCCATTGGTCATGATATCGGACACGCTCCTTTCGGGCATACCGGTGAAGACATATTAAATTCACTCATGGTACAAAAAGACGGCCTTAACGCGCCAAAAAAATTCTGGCACGAGCGCAATAGTCTTTTCTTTGCAGATTATATTGAAACGCTGCAAGATCCAAACGGCGTTGAAAAGAACCTTGACCTGACATATGCGGTGCGTGACGGTCTTATCTGTCATTGTGGTGAAATTGACCAGCAGGGAACAAAGCCTCGCGATGAAGCGATTGATTTGTACGACATAAAAAAGCCCGGCATGGTTCAGCCTTACACATGGGAAGGTTGTGTAGTAAAAATCAGCGATAAAATTGCGTTCCTAGGACGTGACATTGAAGATGCACGCGCCTATCATATATTAGACATGGGAAGCTACCGTCAGCTTCGCGAGATTGTTGCAAGCACGCTCGGTTTTGGTCCGAACAAAAAGGACAGCACGCACACGACAAACGGTGTGCATCGCAGCGGACGCGCGGTAAACACAACGGTGCTCATCAATGACTTAATTGTAGATTTGTGCGAACAGAGTACGCCTGAAAAAGGCATCTGCTTTAGCGAACCATATTTTGCCTTCATCAAAGAGCTGAAGCAATTCAACTATGCAAACATATACAATCATTGGCGGCTCGTAGAATTTCAGAAGTACGCGGCAGATGTGCTCGGATGCATTTATCGAACTTGCATGAAAACTCAGCCATATGCCCAGACCGGTAGAATTGCGCAGGCACTCCGCTACTACCCGCAGCTCTGCAAGACATTTGAAGACTGGCTCATCAAATATACAAATTACGCGCCCGACCACGATGCAGACCGTAAAAAAATTCTTCATTACGATACAAAGCAAGTGTTTGACATTACGGAATGGGAAAGCTACCAGAAATGTGTAATTGAATACATGTCAGGAATGACTGATCAATTTGCAATCAGTGTTTTTGAAGAAATCATTTCGTTTTGAATTTCACAGGCGAAGCACCGCAACAGCACCGCAGCTGTCAGGTGTTACAACAGGCAGCACAAAAGCTGTCTGCTTACGCTGTCGCTCTACAAACAAAAGCGGACGCACCAAGCAAAAAATAGTTTCCGCGGCAAGACAACCAACGGTCACGCCGCTGTATACGAGACATTTTTCACGCGTATCATAAAATTCCGCAGCATATTTTTCCTGAAGATTCTTCTTTGCTTCGGCGTCATTCATGGTCATTGTGGATATTGTTCCGAATACAGAGGCAATGCATTTGCAACCAAAGACACATGATGTTACGCAGAATCCCATTGTAACAAATTGTGTCCCCGCTAGAATCCAACCGCCCGCCGTATCTTTTTGTTTAAATGAACCCTGTCCGCCCATGAACGGAATAAACTGGTCACGGAGGTTCATTGCAATATACGGTTTGGAAACGGTCCACACGCTCACGTCAGCAGTCACCGTCTTTGCGTCAACCATGCCGTAGATTCCCAAATCAGCTTCCGGTTCATTCGGATTTATCTGGTCAACTTCAGGCACGGCAAAGAGCGCGGCTTGAGCAAAAACAAAAAGGAAAATCAGAAAAAAATAATTTCTTTTATTCACCATATACCAATACCCGCAAAAATAAAAAAGCCTTTCTCCGTAAAATATTGTTTTGCGAAGAAAGGCTTATCTCAAACGCCAAGAAGCGCTTTTATTTTTTAAGCAACTCCGCTAGTTTTGCAGCGGTAAAGCCCATGTCTTCTGCAACTTTTTCCGCCGGACCGGACTCGCCAAAGCGGTCGATGGTAAACAAGTCATCTTTGTCCGCAACAAAGCCTTCCCAACCCATACGTGAGCCGGCTTCTGCGACAACAACGCGTTTTGTGTTTCCAACAATCGTGTTAATGAATTCACGTGGCTGAGACTTGAACAAGTTCAAATCCATGACAGACACAACGCGGACTTTCTTTCCCGGAACCATTGCGGCTGCGGCAAGAGACATTCCCACTTCACTGCCTGTTGCAAGAACAGTAATGTCAGGAACGGCGTCTCCTTCTTTGACAACGTATGCACCGGCACGAATCGTATTCTTCCAGTCAGGGTCGGCCTTTTCATATACTGTAATATTCTGGCGTGAAAGGCAGATGCACACCGGGTGATCTTTGTCGGCCATCGCCATGTCCCAGGCAATCGTTGTTTCTTCAGCGTCACCAGGACGAAGCACCTGTACGTTAGGCATACAGCGCAAAGAAGCAAGTGTCTCCACCGGCTGATGGGTGGGACCGTCTTCTCCAACATAAATTGAATCGTGTGTAAAAATATAAATGTTAGGCAGTTTGCTCAATGCGGCAACACGGAGCGAACCGCGCATATAGTCGGCAAACACAAGGAATGTTGCGCCAAACGCGCGGAGTCCACCATGAAGATTTATTCCGCTCACCACTTGGCTCATCGCAAATTCACGAATACCATATTCAATGGTACGACCTTTGCGGTTTTCCGGGGTATATGTTCCGTCATCGTGAGCAACCTTTGTCTTGTTCGGTCCCTGCAAGTCAGCTGAACCGCCAACAAGCCATTCGTAACGGTCGCACATTGCATTCAAGCTCTTGCCGCCCGCGTTGCGCGTTGCAACACTGTCGCCCACTTTGTAAACAGGATCAGCGGCATCTCCAGTTTTTGCACCAGACCAGTACGCATCCCACTTCTTGCGAAGGTCAGGATTTTCCTTGCTCCATGCATCGAACTCCGCGTTCCAGTCAGCTTCAGCCTGTGCAAGTTCCACACGGCGTTCTTCAAAGAATTTGTATGCTTCCGGAACAACATAGAACTGCTTGTCAACCGGAAGTCCAAGATTTTCCTTTGCAGCGGCAACGTCAGCTTCGCCAAGCGCCGCGCCGTGCACATCAGCGGTACCCTGTTTTGGTGCGCCTTTGCCGATGATTGATTTCAAAATGATAAGCGTTGGTTTTTCAGACTGAGCCTTTGCAATGTTCACCAAGTCAACAATTTCACCAATGTTGTACATTGAACCGCGGAGAACCTGCCAACCGTAAGCCTCGTAGCGTTTTTCGATATTCTCGGTAAACGTAATGTCTGTGCTGCCGTCGATGGAAATTTTATTTTCATCATAGAACACAATGAGTTTGTTGAGCTTTAAATGCCCCGCAAGAGAAGACGCTTCAGAAGAAACACCTTCCTCCAGACAGCCTTCACCAGTGAGCGCATAGGTGTAGTGATCGACAATCGTGTGACGCGGAGTATTGAACCGCGCAGCAAGCATTGTCTCGGCAATTGCCATACCAACAGAAACGGCGATGCCCTGACCGAGCGGGCCGCTTGAACTTTCCACACCGTCAGTAACACCAAACTCCGGATGTCCCGGACATTTTGAACCGACTTGGCGGAAGCTCTTAATGTCGTCCATAGAAACTTTATAGCCGGCAATATGGAGAACTGAATACAGGAGCATTGAAGCGTGTCCGGCAGAAAGCACGAAACGGTCGCGGTCAACCCACTTGCTGTCCGCAGGATTGTGCTTCATCACTTCGCCGTACAAAACAGCGGCAACTTCAGCAGCGCCGAGCGGTGTTCCCGGGTGACCAGAATTAGCTTTCTGAATTGCGTCCATTGAAAGACTGCGGATTGAAAGCGCAGTTGCTTCAATACCTTTTACGTTCATAAAAAACTCCTTGTGAAACTATATAGTTCAAACGCCCGCTTTTTTTATTGCAGCGAGCAAATCATCTTCAGAAGGTTTTGATTCAAGCACTTTGCGGAATTCCGGCATACGGAAAAGTTGTGCAAGTTGCGAAAGAACTTGCAGATGATACTGTGTTGAGCTGGAAAGCAGCACGAACATTGCGTATACCTTGCGGCTGTCAGGAGAACGCATGTCGATTGGTTCCTTCAAGAAGCAGACGGCAAGACGCTGGTCGGAAGAATTTTTAATCAGCGGACGACGTGGATGCGGAATCGATATGCCGTTGCCAACAGCAGTGCTTAGAATTTCCTCACGCGCTACAAGTTCCTCAAAAATTGAATCACGGTCATAACCTGCAGGCAGCGGAATCATTCTGCTGACATTTCTGTAAATTTCTTTTGGTGTCGCTCCGGGAACATCGTAATAAATGCCGCCTTCATGAATCAAATCGCAGAGATCAAATCCTGTAATCATTTTTACATCCTCCGAGCGCTCTATTTAATGACGGTAAACTTTTTACACTGTTGCTTGTCAACCGCATATTCAAGTTCATCTTCAATATCTTCAAAATTCATTTCCATGCCTTCAAGCGACAGCAGAGAAGCATCGGCATCTTTTTCAAAATGGTCATTGGCCGCAATGGATTCAAGAATTCTGGTGATGTTGCTGTACAGCTGCGAAAGGATCACCAGTTCCTGCTGCGGGAATTTTTCCAACGAATTGCCAGTACAATCAATTCTATATACAAGACGCGCCACCCGTTCATACAATGCAAGCGCCCGCTCTCGTACCGGTCCGATTGTCTGGTCCGCAAACCAATTATATGTACGGCGGAGTATAGCATTTCTTTCGGCGAGGTGCAACAGTATGTATTTTTTCTCGCCGGCAGCAAGTCTGAATTCCTTTGGAAACAAACGCTCCACAAGGGCGGTGACATCGTCCTGTTTGTGGTAGAACATGTCAACAATATACTGGTCAAAAACAAAATCAGGCATGAAGCAGAGCACGTCATTTTCACGATTAAAGTCTGACAGTGTCTGTCCTGCTACATCAAGCTGGGCTTTGTTCCACTTGCCAACCGCAGGAATAATTTCACCTTTTTTCCAGAGCCGTGTCTCTACGCCAAAGAATTCCATTGCTATTTTTTTTGTGTGACTCTTAAGAAATTCCTCAACAGAACCGCACTCAGGAATACAAAGTTCCGCGCGGTGTTCAAAAAAAACATCTGCAAGCTGTTCTTCAATCGTGCTGCACGGACCTAGTTTGTCAAAGCTCTCAAGCAACAGCTGCTCAAGCATTTTGTACCAATGGAGCCGCACTTCACCGGACTGTCCTTTGTCAAACGGATCATTGTCATCTGATTCATGAAGAATGCACAAATCAATTTTTCCGGTGTCCCAGTCAGAAACGGAACAGAGCAAGCGGTCTTCTTTCGTAAAGCCAAATTTTTCTTTTAGAACGGAAATGTCTACGGCGGTAAGATTGACCGTCACCGGCAGCGCAAATTCATTCTCGGAAATATCAAGATCCTTGTTTGCAGGATCAGCGGCAATGTACTGAGGCGCATATTCCTCTCCAAACAAAAGATACAAATCGATTGCAAGGTCGCTGTCAATCGGCACGATTTTCTTAGGAAGTTTTTGTCCTTTGAAATAAAAATCAAGCGAAGAAGAAAGCATCTCGCTGTCAACAAAAGGAAGACATCGGTCGCCGGCGATAAATATTCCTTTTTCAAATTCAAACGCAGAAGGTTTTATGCTGAATAATTCCCTTGTAAAAGCGCCTGCCCGAGTAATGAAAAAGTCCTTTTCAAGCGGAAATACAAGCGGATGTGTCTGCAGGAAATCTTCAGTCTCGCGGCAGGAAGCGTGTATTCCCATTTTGAGCAAAAACTTGCCCATGTCGCGAGCAGTAAAAAGTTTGCAGTACGTGCGTAAAAATCTTTCTGTGACAACATCCTCGGAATAAGCCATACTCATAAGATACTATTTTTGACGCAAAAAATAAACATGAAAAAAGAGGATGCGTCAATTTGACACAATTATCGGAACGCCGGACAAAAAGGTATCTTTTTCACTATTTTAGCGCGTCTAAATTCATTTATTTATTCATAATACAACAACTTATAAAAAAAATTAAAAAGTTGGCACGCTTTATGCTATATCAAAAGTGTAAGCATAAGTCGAAGTAAGACAATCGCTTGAACATAAAATTTCTTGGAGGTACACATTATGAACGAACTTTCACTTCTTGATTCACTTTTTGGAACAGACGGATGCGGATATGCAGACGGTTACGTTCCGAGCGTTGACGTACAGGAAACAAAAGATGCGTACGTTCTCACCATGGATTTGCCGGGCATGAATGAAAAAGACATTGCAATCGACCTTGACGGTCTTAAACTGACAATCATGTCTCAGAAAGATTTGTCAAAAGATGAATCACAATATCTTTTGCACGAAAGAACGTCAGGCAATTTCAAGAGAGAATTTGAACTCCCAGAAGATATCAATGGCGAAGCGGTACGCGCTTCTTGCGCAAACGGCGTGCTCACGGTGACAGTGCCTCGCAAGACGATAGCTGCTTCTGCAAAGAAAATCACCATCGAAGCTGCGTGACAGACCAACTTGTCTGGCGCATTACGGCGGTAAATAAACCGGCTGTTCGGTACAATCCATCACGTGCCGCACAGCCGGTTTTTTGTTGACCGGCGCTTGTTCTGCACGACACTTTTTCATATAGTAACAGCATGGCCGCTTTTACCCACAGAACAGCATCTGATTTTTACAAATCAAAGTTTGGATGCAAAGTGTACAAAATTTCACTTGATGCCGGATGTACCTGCCCTACCCGCGACGGCACGCTCGGTACGCGCGGATGCATATTCTGTAGTGCCGGCGGTTCCGGAGAATTTGCCGCTTCCCGCGAAAAACCAATTTCTGAGCAAGTCCGCGACGCCATCAATCTTGTGTCACGAAAGGCACACGGACGCTCTGGAAAAAACGAAGCAAAATACATTGCATACTTTCAAAACTTCACAAACACATACGGCGACTGCAATACGCTTGAAGAAAAATATCGCGCGGCACTCGCATCAGATCCGGATATTGTCGGCATTGCAATTGCAACACGCCCCGACTGTCTTGGTGATGAAATACTTTCCAGAATCGCACGGCTCAGCAAAGAAACATTCGTGCAGGTTGAACTGGGGCTTCAGACGGCGCACGAAAAAACAGCCGACTACATACGCAGAGGATACAAGACAACTGTATACGATGACGCCATGCGGAGAATAAAGGCAGCAAGTCCTGACATTCATATTGTGACGCATATCATATTCGGGCTGCCGGGCGAAACGGACAACGACATGATGGAAACGGTAAAACATGTGGTGCAGCAACGGACAGACGGCATAAAATGCACGGTACTATACATCCTTGAAGGTACGGACATTGCCGCAGATTACCGCGCAAAAAAATTTGACTGTCTGACGCAAGATGAATACTTCCTGCTGCTCCGCCGCGCGCTTGCGCTCATTCCGCCAGAAATCGTCATTCACCGGCTTACCGGCGACGGCCCCAAGAATTTGCTCATCGCTCCACTCTGGACGGCAGATAAAAGACGTGTTCAGAACGAATTAGCACATTTTCTGCATTTTTAAAAAAACTGACCGGAAATATATACAACAACCTGAAGAAAACACTTAAAATCAGTTTCTTACCATAAAAAAATTCACAAAAAAATGAAAATTCCTACACTTTTATTTGACATTACGCTCTGCTTACGTTACTATGGAGAGGAACTATTCTATTATACAATATGGAGTAACAAATGGACGGAAATGTATTATTGTTCATCGTTCTCCCTGTTGCTGGAATTCTTCTTGGATGGACAATTCGCTGGCTTTACGCCAGATTTCAACTTTCCGCGTCCGAGCAAAAAGCTGAGCGCGTTAAACAGGATGCTATAAAAGAGGCAGAAGCTCAAAAAAAAGAGATTCTGCTTCAGGCAAAAGAACAACTCATTCAGGATCGAACCCAGCAGGAACGGGAAAACCGTGACCGTCGAAGCGAACTTCAGCAATATGAACGCCGCCTGACGAAAAAAGAAGAACTGTTGGATCAGCGACAAGAAGAGTATGACAAGCAGGACAAAGAATTTGCTGTTCGTGTCAGCGATATGACAAAACGTGAGGCTGCAGTCGCGGCCCAGGAAGAGACATACCGCAAAGAACTTGAGCGAATTTCCGGACTTACTGCAGAAGAAGCAAAACAGCTTATCATTCAGAACCTTGAAAACGAAGCGCGCCACGATGCGCAGGCACTGCTCAACAAGATTGATCAGGAAGCACAGCTCACCGCTGAAAAGAAAGCGCAGGAAGTGCTTGTCACCACCATTCAGCGCATTGCCGCAGAAACAACAAGCGACATCACCGTTGCCACCGTTTCACTGCCAAGCGATGAAATGAAGGGACGCATCATCGGACGCGAGGGACGCAACATCCGCACGCTCGAAACGCTCACGGGCGTTGACATCATCATCGACGATACGCCTGAAGCAGTTGTCATAAGCTGCTTTGACCCGGTGCGCAAAGAGATTGCCAAACAGTCTCTTGAAAGACTCATCACCGACGGACGGATTCACCCTGCACGCATTGAAGAAATCGTGCAGAAGGTCACCCGCGAAGTGCAGCAGAAGATTTATGAGGAAGGCGAAAAGGCGCTCTTCGACCTTGGCATTCATAACATGAACCAAGACGGAGTGCGCGCACTCGGCAGACTCTACTTCCGCACAAGCTACGGTCAGAACGTACTTACGCACTCTAAAGAAGTCGCAGAAATTGCAAGTATGCTTGCTGCAGAAATCGGTGCAAACCGTGACTTGGCAAAGCGCGCTGCATTGCTCCATGACATCGGCAAAGGTGCAGAAAGTGACAGCGACCAGAACCACGCAGAAGTTGGCGCAGAGATGGCACGCAAAATGGGTGAAGACCCGCGCGTCATAAATGCAATCGCCGCTCACCACAATGATGTTGAAGCGCAGACCGTTGAGGCCGTCCTTGTACAGATTGCCGATGCAATCAGCGCAGCACGTCCTGGCGCACGTCGTGAAACGGTAGACAACTACGTCAAACGTCTTGAAAATCTCGAGGAAATTGCAAAGAAGTTCACCGGCGTTGAACAAGCATATGCTATTCAGGCCGGCCGTGAGCTTCGCATTCTTGTCAACAATGAAAAAATTGCCGACAACGAAGTAAAAGACCTTGCGAAGAATATTGCCAAACAGATTGAAACCGACCTGGCTTATCCAGGAAGAATCAAGATAACGATGATACGCGAAACACGCATCATTGAGTATGCGCGGTAAAAAAAAGTATCATAGCAAAAAATGGGCGTCGTTCTTGACGCTCATTTTTTTTGTCCAGAAGAACATGCAACGACCTTCATGAATAATCATTCTTCATTCATGAAAGGACATTCACTCATGGTGCAAAGGAAAATTGAGCGCCGTAATGTAACGTGACTGAAACGCGCTGTCTTGCGCAAGATCTTCATTCTGTGAACATGAAGCAATTTCTTCCGCCACCTTCCGCCATTTGCTTCCAAAAAGCATGAGTGTTGCGCCGGCAAGAGCGGCATTCCCCACTCCAACAATTTTTCCTGCAAACGACGGAGGAATGAGTCCCGTGACACGCGCATCGTCTTCTCCAAGCGCAGTGCCAAAACCACCCGCAAGATACAGAACGGAAGCTGCAGCAGACGAGCCATCAAGCAATGTTTCAATTCCACTTGCCACCGCCGCCTTTGCCAGCTGAAAATTCCGTATGTCTTTCTGCGTAAGCACAACGTGCTCCGCAAGCACGATTTGTTTAGTTCCGTCAGCCGCAGCAGTTGCGCCGCAGACAATCGTTCCATTTTCATCAATCATGCCCGCCGTATAAAGCGATGCACATGCACTGAGCAGACCGGTACCACACAAACCTTTCGCTTCACCGCCGCCAATCACGTTGCACACAATTTTTTTTGCAGCGCCAGCTTGTGTACCTTCAGACACAATGCGAACTTCAGCAATGGAACCTTCGACTGCCGCCATGCCGCATGTAATTGTCTGTCCTTCAAATGCAGGACCAGCAGCTGACGATGTGCAGTTTATTTTTTCTGTAAGCGGATTGAACAACGCCATTTCGCAGTTTGTGCCTATGTCCGCCAACAGCTTTATTTGCCGGTGACTGCCGCCAAAGCCACATGCGGTCATGGCACACACCGTATCTCCGCCCACAAATGCAGAGACAACAGGCGCAAAATAAATTTCTGCATCAGGCGGAACAACACTCTTTTCATTGAACAATTTGTTTGCCGGCACAACGTAACCGAATTTGCTTCCTTCGCTGAACGGAAAAGATGAAAGCCCCTTCACTGAAACACCAGCCGCAAAACTTTCCATGGCAGTGTTTCCGGCAATGATAATCCGTTTGAGCAAAGCCCTGCCCTTCCGTTCCGAAAGAAAACGCGGCTCTATTTCCGCAAGCAGTTGCTTCATCATTTTGTTAAGCTGTATAAGTATCGTCGTATGAAGCGCATTGTATCCGTCATCACTCAACGCAAATGAAATACGGGCAATGACATCGGTGCCAAACATTGACTGCAAGTTCTGTTCACCACACGAACTAATTTTTTTTGCATCATGCAGTGTATAGGCAGCCGCGGCAATCGTCGTAGTTCCTATGTCGAAGGCAATACCGATTTCCGATGGCAACGCAGAAGAATCACAGAGAGTGGAAGTAAATTCAGGAATAGTAGCGGCAACAGGAAGAGAAAGAGACTGTTCAATAAGAACATTCTTATCGGGGACAAAAGAACAATCTCCTTCGCAGAGACCGCAGTGATGACACACTTTGCAAATCATTTTTCATTGTCCTCCAATAATTCCGTGCAGTCAATGCAGAGACAGTCACCGCTTCTAATCACTGTTTTCTGTGCTGCGCCATTCAAATGACGTGTGTCATACAAAAAGAGCATGGCACATGGTTTTCCCGGCGGCAGCAGCTCAAACGTAAAAGGATTGATTGAAAACACTTCGTATGACGAATCAATATACGCATCGCGTGTCGAATGCAGTTCATAATAGTGTTCAAGTGCAAGACGGTGCGCATCTTTGTCATACCGGCGATTATACCACGACGGATACACTCCCGGCTTACCCCGACGCGTGTAGTCAAAACGCAGCAGTTCTTTGAGGACAGCACATTCGTCTGCAGAAAAGAACGGCTGTTGTGCAGGCGCTTCACCTGTCTGCGGAATTACCATTTGCGGTGCGCAGATAAAATCATTTAAAAATTCATAATATCGGTCTGCCTTGTGCGGAAGGTCAAACAATTTTTTTTCAGCAAACCACCGTGACAGCCTGGTGAAAAATAGAAACATATCTTTTTGCAGTGACACCATGAAATGCATAGTCTGAACGAAATTCTGCGAGTTATAAAAATTGTCAACAAGATTGTCAATGCGCTTCAAGAATACCATTTCATCGTACGAGACCCACGGCGACTTGAGAACTTCATATGGCGCAACCGAAAGCCATTCGTAGCCAGGCGTCTTGTTTGCATACGTTTCCATTGCGGTTCCGTGCAAAATCTTCAGAAAGCCAAGCTGCAGCATTTGAGGTTCCTGTGCAATCGTATAGTTGAACGACGAGGAGAATTCTTTGAGCGTTTCAAACGGAAGTCCTGCAATTAAATCAAGATGCACGTGGATTGTCTTGGGAATAGAAACAAGCACATGATGAATCTGCGCAAGGTTGGCAGGGCGACCCACCTGTTCAAGCGTAGACGGATTAGTGCTCTGAACACCAATTTCAAACTGCATACAGCCATACGGCACACTTTTGATTGCTTCGAGCGCACGGTCGCTGAACTGCTGAGCCGCAATCTCGAAGTGGAACGTCGTCTTCTTGTTCCAATGGGCAATGATATACTGCCAGATGGCAATGTAGCGATTCTCATTCAAGTTGTATGTTCTGTCAACAAACTTCACCAGTCGCACGTTGTTACGCAGAAAGAAATCCAAGTCACGCTCAACACGCGCAAGAGAAGAAAAGCGTACGCTCTTATCTACGGAAGAAAGACAGTAAGAGCAGCAGAACGGACACCCGCGCGAACTTTCGTAATAGATAATGCTGTTGTCCGCGTCCACTCCTTCCACAAGATGTCCCGCGCCGTCATCATACGGAAACGGAAGCTCATCCATATTTTCAATAAGCGATCGCTTTCCCGTATTCACAAAGCCCTGCTTTGTACGCACATACAATCCCTTGATATTGCCAATAGGTACCACTGTAGGGGACGCAATTGCCTCGCACAGCTCAGTCACCGTGCGTTCCCCCTCACCCGCCATGACAATGTCGAGCGCAGGATTCTTTGCCAGCACTTGTTCTGCATCATACGAAACTTCCGGTCCGCCAACAGCAATAAGACAGTCAGGCAGAATTTTTTTCAGCTCGGCAATCACCTGCATAGTGAGTGTGACATTCCAAATGTACACGGAGAAAAACACCGCGTCAGGTTTTGCAAGCGCAATGCCCTGCAGTATTTCCAAAAGCGGCTGGTTTATGGTGAAATAGTTTGTTTCCAGAATGAAGCAATTTTCCGCTGTATCTGTCTGCGCGCAGTGCTGCGCATACTTCCGCACATATGATTCAATCGCGCGGATTGAAAGGCTTACGTGATTGAAACGCGAATTGATTGCTACAAGCAGAATTTTTTTTTGTGTGTTCATTTTTGTCTATACGAAACAGTATACACGATACACGCTCAGGAAACAACTGACTGCTTTAAAATGACAACACCGGGTTCCATACCGCCCGGTGCTGTCCGTAAAAAACTATTTGTTGTCCAAGGCTTCAATAGCAATGGGTCTTTGTCATGCGGTCACTCTGTCGTCGGGTAAGCGCCTGTGGTACGGCAGAGACGGAATCCGGTTGATTTACTGGGGGCCTTGTTTATTGTACGTGCCGATTTTGCAGTAACCGTACAATAATACGGTGCATTATCGTAACAGCCACCGCGCCGTCCGTAATTATTTGATGATGTTACAAAGTCAGCAGCTGTAGCACTCGGATCAGTTACATCTCCGGTACTCAACGAACCTCCATTATCCCATACCGCTTCCCATACATTGCCTGACATATCAAACAGGCCCAACGTATTTTGGGATTTTAAGCCACCATTATGCGTGGTATTGCCACTATTGCCAACTTTCTTTGTTCCGTTATTACCATACCACCCAACGGCGGCAAGGACATCATTAGGAACATATCCGGAAGTAGCGTCTATCACTATTCCGGTGGACGAACCGCCCCCTGCAAACGGGTACTTCCATTGTTCAACGGAAGGATCTCCTCCACGCGCAGCAAATTCCCATTCCGCATCGGTAGGCAGACGGAAGCCGTTGTTTGTGAGGGAAACGGTCAAGCCTGTTATTGAAGTGATATGTTTGACATTAGTGAATGTACCTGTTGCATCAGAAGTAGCAGTTGAAAGAGTTCCGACTGTGGCGCCGGTTATGTCATATACCTCGTCAAGACCATATATATCGCTCAACCGATTGCAGAAATACAGCATGTCGTAGAAGGTAAGTTGTTCCACCGGCAGCAACGGTTGCGTTTCACGTCCTTGTGTTGTAGAAGTGAAATAACTTGGTGTCGTACTTACTCCGAGATCATTTCCATTCATCACTGCATTCCACAATTCCTGAGTGACTACATACTGCCCCATTACATACGTGTGCGTAAGAGTTACATTTCTTCCAGCAAAGAATTGTCCCTTATAATCATTCCCCGGTGTCGTAGAATAGTAATCTACGTTCGAACCGGTAATCGTCGTCTTGTCGGACATAATGTTTACGAATGAAGAATTGCTGTATGTCGTTCCGCCAACGGTGATTGCGTCGAGCAGGTTCGTGTGCGCTTTATAAGAAGCGGTCTTCGCGCTGCTCGTAAGCGTGCCGTCGCTCGTCACCACCGAGAACTCGTATTCAGCAGTTGTAAATTCAGCGAGCGTTGCAACAGTTCCGCTTGAGCCAACCGTCAGCGTTTTTGTCTCAGTATTGCCTTTGACATTGTATGTGATTGTCGTGGTGAGCGCATTTGCTGTCGCCGGATTTATCCAGCTCATCTTGATGCAGTCGTTCTTGGTCTGGCGCACAAAGAAGTATGTCACCGGATTGAGCGTCCACTGTGCGTAGAGCGTCACGGTGCCACCTGCTTCCGCAGTGAGATTTGAAACTTCCGCTGTGTCTGCATATGAAGTGCCACTTCCATCAGAAGCGGTGTTCCATCCGGTAAATGTGTAGCCGGCGCGTGTATATGCGTTTGCAGTGAGCGCGGCTGCCGATGCATCGTACGTGAATGACTGTGCGTCCATTGTTTCAGTGACATCGGTGAAGCTACCGTTGTTTTTGTCGAAGGAGACGGTGTATGTGTTCGCCGTCCATTTTGCATACACCGTTACCGCCGCAGTCTTTTCGCCCGCGACCCAGCCAGTGATTTGGTTGCCGTCGGTGAGTGCGCTGTCGGTGTACCAGCCTTCAAAAGTGTAGCCGGTGCGCGTAATGTCCGCAGGAAGCGTAATCTTGTCATCTTCACAGAAAGAAGCAACTGCTGTTGAAGCAAACGCTCCTCCATTCAGCTCATAAGTAATAGAATGAATTGCATTGAGCGATGAAAGCGTAAGTTCACCTGACGTCGTGATTCCTGTTGCAATGCAAATATATTCAGCAAACGTATTTATTGCATTTTCATATCCGTTCTCATACAAAAAGAACCTTACTAAGTATGAGCCGTATGCAACGCCAGTGCCGGTAAATGTTACAGAATCAGCAGAGCCAGTTGTAATTGTCTGTTAAGCAGCGGCAATTTTCTCCGTTCCGTCGAGCGCATACAATCCTGCCGTAACCTTAGAAACACCGTCTGCGTCAACATGGGGATACGTGAATGTCACGGAGAAAGAACCGGTGCCGTCAGCAGGTTCGACGAGTGTCCCAAAGTCAAGCTCATTTGTTCCCGGTTTAATTGTGGCGGTGACTGTGCCTGTCATGACAACAGCGCTGTCTTTTGTAACATTCAGCGTAAAGCTCCACAGTCCTGAATCGACATAGACAGTTGTATCTGCAATCATTGTTCCATACGCAGGAGTCGAGCCTTCTGCCGTCCAAGTTTTTATCGTCTTTTCTGTTCCGCCAGAAACAGTTCCATTGAGTTCATAAGAAAGTGTTTTGTCAGAAGCAAGGGTAAATCCGGTTGGCAGCAATGCAGCGCGGGAAGAACCCAACGTCACGGAAAGATATGATTTGCCGTCCGCAGGAACTTCATTCTGTTCCACAGCAGCAGTCATGTTTGAACATGCAGAAAGAATCACCGCCGCAACAACAAGAAGCGCTGTAAGTATTTGTTTCACCATTTTATCAGTATTTGCCATATGTGTAGTTTTCATAGTGCGTTCCTCCTTACTCCGACACCTTGTACGTGTACGTGCAAGTCGCTGAATAGCTGTTAGACATTCCCGTTTCTTTCACAATCACGAGAATCTGGTGACTGCCTGTTGTCACCTTTGGAGAAGAACCCGATCGGTCAAGCGCCCATGTGTTGCCAGTTGAAGAATAAAGCGTTCCGTCGTAATACCAGTTGTAGCTTTCATACCCTGAATCAACGGTGAACGTTGTAGTTGTGCCGCTTGTTTCACTAGCAAGCGACAGCGTTTTGCCAGAGTATGTCGGTGCGGACACGGTGATTGTAACTATATTTACCGTCCACTTTGCGTACACCGTTACCGCCGCCGTCTTTTCTCCAGCAGCCCAGCCGGTGATTTCGTTGCCGTCAGTGAACTCGCTGTCTGTGTACCAGCCGCCGAATGTGTATCCGGTGCGCGTAACATCTGCCGCCACAGGAAGCGTAACTGCATCAGCTTTTTTAAAACTAGTCGGTGCAGTGAAAGATTCCGCCCAAGAGCCGTCATTCAATGTGTAGGTGATTGAGAATTCTGCTGCAACCGGTGTGTCACCGCCAGAAGTATTGTCGCCGGAATCAGGTGCGTCTGAATAACATGAAGAAACAGCAATCAAAAAAGTGAATTATAAAACAGCCGCCATTGATAGCGCAATCTTCTTATTCATTCTAACTCCTCAACCGTGTTATGCGTCCGCGGATAAACGGACAACGCAATCTGTTTTGCCAGGCCACGCAGTCGATTAAATGTATAACAGCCGCCGTTTGCACGACAACTGACTTTTAAATAGAAAAGTGATTTCAGACGGGAAAAACAGCAGCGATGCAAAAACAAATATCCAAAATCTCTATCCTTTATTTATAGTATACTGCATTTTCCAAAAATTCCAAGTAAATTTCTTGTTATTTTGTCTTTTTTTTTGAAATATTCACAAATTTATAAGAAAAACATAGATATTATCTTAAATAATCACCTATTCAATGACGAAATTGCCGTTTTTACCGCTCCACATCGTATTCAAGCGGACGCTCGTAATACTCTTCGTAGCAAGCCTTCACTTCACTAAACGACCGATTTCGAAGGTATGCAATATTTTCACGGCGTTCAGCGTCTGGTTTGGGGTAAACAGGTGGCAGAATATGTATCGTTGCGACTTTTTTTGTGCTGAAAATACTGCGCAAGAAACCAGGCTCCCTGAACGTGATGAACATAGGAATAATCGGAACAACATACTGCGTTGCATAATGAAACGCGCCGTCAAGAAAAGGACGCGGCTTTTCATAGCGCCACCAGAGGGAACCTTCTGGATAACAAAGTACATAGCACTTCTTTTTCAGCACGTTGCCAATTGCATCAGTAAGATTTTTCATAGCCGCAAGACTTGTGCTAAACGGCAGTGTTCCGGCACCACGAAGAATATCTCCAAGCAAATTGTCTGTATTGTTAAACTCGCCGATTGTAATGTACAACCGATGCCCAAAGACAGCCTGGCGCACCATCATGTTGTCAAGGTCATGCACATGGTTGCAGATGAGAATCGCGCTGTCTATGCCGAATAAGTTTTCGCGGCCGGTGACACGAGTTCCGCAGATAAGCCGGTCTACAGCCGGACCAAGCAGAATGGCGATGCCTCTGCAGAATGCCCGCCAAATTTTAAAAGAAACAGTTTCCGGCAAAAATTCATAGTCGGGAGTCACCTTTTGAACAACTTCCCAATTTATCGGCTGCACATGTTCGTGAAATTTTCCTTCACGCTCATATTCCGCCTGCCGGTCAAGAATTTTCTGTTGTTCTTCAGTAAGAGGTATTGTCATGATGCAGCTCCTTTTCCTTTCAGACTGAACACATCACTTGATTTTCTTGTATGCTCCTAGTATAGAATTATCTTGAACATATGGCAAGTTCCATCAGCGGTCAAAGTGAATTAAAACAGCTTCTATAAAACAGACACCATTCGTTTGAAGAATGTTGCAACTTTTGAAAAAAAACATTCATTGACTATTTGCAAAAAAAACGTATACTGAATGCAATCAACCGGGGTGACCGGCTGCGTTCTGCAGTTCGGCCTGAGATTACACCCGCAAAGTTCCGTATGGAACTTACATCCTGATCCGGATAATACCGGCGGAGGAAGGTATGAGAAGACAAAACTTTGCATTCCTTTTTATTTCAATCATTTCAGTGCTTGTGCTTTCTTGCACAAAGTCTACAAAAAATTCTGCAACAAAACAGCTGCGTCAGAAAGAAGTCGTTGTATATTCATATGACAGCTTCATTGGTGAGTGGGGGCCTGGTCCGCAAATCAAGAATCAATTTGAGAGCGACACCGGATATACGCTCATCTTTATAAATTGCGGCGACAGTGTGCAGGCATTCAACCGTGCAGTGCTTGAAAAAAACAATGTGCAGGCGGACGTACTCATCGGCGTTGACAACTATCTTGCCGACAAAGCTCGGAGCTCAGACATTCTTACGCCATATAAACCTAAAAACGCTGACCGTCTCATTGCACCGGAAATCTCCGGTTCGCTTGGAAACGACTGGCTGCTTACGCCGTATGACTACAATCATTTTTCTTTTGTGTACGACACAAAAAGCACTGTTCCGTGCCCTGCATCACTTGAAGATTTGACAAAGAGTGTCTACCAGAAAAAAATAATTCTCATGGATCCGCGCACGTCAACGCCGGGACTTGGATTTGTTGCATGGACAGTCGCGGTCTTTGGTGAAAAATATATTGACTATTGGAAGGCGCTCAAGCCGAACATTCTTACCATGGCACCAGGTTGGAGCGCAGGATACGGACTGTTTACAAATGGCGAAGCTCCGCTTGTCATCAGCTATGCAACAGACACTGCATACCATGTTGAGAACGACAAAAGCAACCGCTTTGCCGCATTGCTTTTTGACGAAGGACACATCAGACAAGTTGAAGGATACGGTCTGCTCAAAGGTGCGCCAAATGAAAAAGGAGCAAAATCGTTCATGGACTTCATGCTGAGCGACAAGGCACAGTCATATCTACCGCTTACGCAATGGATGTATCCGGCCAACAAAAATGTCACTTTGCCCGACTGTTATAAAACTTCAGCGCCTGTTCCGAAAAAAACAATTTCTGCCGACCCGGTTCAAGTAAACCAGGCAGTTGAAAAAGTAATGCAGCTTCTCGCGGAATAGACGGATGAATCGTTACTGCCGGAATACAATTCAACGGGCAGCCGCAGCACTGAGTCTTGCGTTGTCCGTCATCGTACTTCTTTCGTTTGCAGTTCCTCTTGTAGCGGCAATCTCTCCGCTTGCAGGTTCAACACAGCAAAGTGGCGCGAGTGAATTTCATGTACCGCTCTTGAGCATAATTATCTTTACTTTTAAAGAGGCGTTGTTATCTACAGCGCTTGCGCTCATGATTGGAATTCCGGCAGGATTTCTTGTTGCAAAAAGAAATTTTCTTGGCAGAAAGTTACTTGTCTCCCTTTCTTCCGTACCGCTGTGCATACCGTCGCTCATTGTTGCACTCGGATATGTTTCTACATTCGGCAGATCAGGATGGTTCAATCAGATTCTGATGCATTGCTTCCATCTCACGGAACCGCCAATTACTTTTTTGTATTCGCTTGCAGGCATTGTCTTTACTCAGGGATTTTACAACTTTCCGCTCATCATGATGACGGTTGCCGACACATGGAGTTCTCTTTCTACAGAACAGAGCGACAGCGCATTGCTGCTTGGCGCCAGCAAATGGCGTGTATTCAAGACCATCACCTTCTTTCAAATTCTTCCTGCTGTGGTTTCGTCATCAATTCCTGTTTTTCTCTACTGTTTTTTTTCGTTCATGATTATTCTTCTTTTTGGCGCTCCAGGATGCACAACGTTGGAAGTTGCCCTCTACCACAGCGCAAGAAGCACACTTTCTTTTAAAGACGCCGCATTGATTGCCCTTGTTGAAACATGCTGCGCATTCATAATTGTATTTGTCTACACGCTTTTGGAAAACAAATCATCGCGGCTCAAAGGTTTGTCGTTCAGCGAAGAACGGCAGGAGCGCACGCCGCTTTTAAAAAAAGAAATTCTACCTGCTTCACTTTTTCTTTTCATCATAGCAGTTTGCTTCGTGACTCCGCTCGCGTCAATTGTTTTTTCATCTTTTTGCAAACGTTCTGTCACCGTTCTGCAGCCCACACTTTCTGCATGGAAGTCATTATTCACTTCAAAAGATTTTTTTGCCGCCTTATGCACTACATTGTATACCGCGCTCGCCACCGCACTTATCTGTACCGTCACTTCATTTGTCTACGCTCTTCTTCTTAAAATAAAAGACCCGTTTGCGCGTCATACCTTCTGGCGGGCAGTTCCAATTCTTCCAATGTCTGTTTCTTCAGTTGTCATCAGTCTTGGCATGACGCTGCTTGTAAGGCGTGGTTCCGTCATAACGCTCATTCTGGCACAAGCATCACTGTTCTGGCCATTTGCATTTAGACAAATATATGTACCGCTCTCAAAAATGCCAGACGCAATTTGTGACGCCGCACGGCTTTTGTCACCATATAAACTTGATGCGGTGATAAAAATTTATATTCCCTACTGTGCAAAGGGACTGGTAAGCGCTTTTGGATTTTGCTTTGCACTCAGCGCCGGAGATGCAACAATTCCGCTCGTACTTGCAATTCCTCATTTTGACACACTGTCACTCTTTACCTATCGTCTGGCAGGAGGCTATCATTTTAACGAGTCGTTTGCACCTGGAATAATTCTTGGCCTACTCTGCGCACTTTTCTTTTTACTTTCAAATATCTGCAAGGAGAAAAATCATAATGTACTTTAGCGCGCAAAATATTTACAAAGCATGGGACACCGTTACGGTAGATTTTTCCTTTACCGCTGAACACGGAACAATGACTGCAATAGTTGGTCCCAGTGGAAGCGGCAAGTCTACTGTACTCAGACTCATTGCAGGTCTTGAGCAACCAGACGCACACGGCACAAGCGAAATGCACATCTTTCTTGACGGCAACGAAACAACACATCTGTCACCGGGCAGACGCGACACCGGAATGGTTATGCAGAACGGAGCGCTCTTTCTTCATCTTACCGTGGAGGACAACGTATCATACGGCCTTGAGTGCAGAGGTTTTTCAAAAAAAGAAAGTCGGGTGCAGGCAGAATCATTCCTTGCAAAATTTAACCTGGCAGGCTTTGCAAAACGATATCCAGAAACACTCAGTGGCGGCGAAGCACAGCGTGTGGCGCTTGCGAGGACTCTTATTGTGCACCCAAAGCTCGTGCTCTTTGATGAACCCCTTTCGGCAGTAGACGCACCGCTCCGCAAGAAACTTGCAGATGACATACGGGCAATGCAACGCGAAACCGGCTTCACCGGCATCATGGTAACGCATGATATTGAAGAAGCAAAGGCAATCAGTGACACGATTATTCTTCTTGAAAAAGGAAAAATGAAATGGCAGGGAAACCCGTCTGCATTCAGCGAAGAATTATTTTAATCGCTTCTACAAACTGTCCCCGCTTATTTTTTTATTTGTAACAACATCAACAAACGACGTGCTGTTGACCGGACGCGAATAGTAGTATCCTTGGAAATATTCACAGCCTATATCGATAAGCGACTGCATTTGTCTACACGTTTCAACACCTTCCGCAAGAACCGCCATATCAAGTTCTTTAATCATTGCAATAGTGTATTTAAGAGAGACCGCCGCCTTAACGCTGTTCTGCGCAGCCCAGACAATTGATTTGTCAAGTTTGACTACTGAATAGGGGTACTGCATGATTGCAGCCGTATTGCTATAGCCGGTGCCATAATCATCAAGTGCAAAACGTATGCCGCGATTTGTCATGGAGCTCATCACCGACTGCAAACGGTCACCGCTATTTGCCGCTGTTGTTTCGGTAATTTCAAAATTCAAAATATTATGAGGAATGCTATATTTGTCTATCACTGCAAAAAGACGCTGCGTAATATTTTCCTGCATACATTGAACAACAGAAAGATTTACATGTATTGTCTTGATGCCGTAATCTTCAGGGTGAACTTCTTGAATAAACACACACACCTTTTCAAGAACAATCTCACCTATTGCAAGAATCTCACCGTCCTTTTCTGCCATTGGAATAAATTCATCAGGCGGAATAAAGCCAAGCGTTTTATCCTGCAGACGGACAAGTGCTTCTGCGGCAGTATATTTCTGTTCAGAAACGGAATAAATAGGCTGGTAAAAAACATCAAATGACTTATGCTGAACTGCATTTACAACTGCCTGTTCAACAGCAGTCTCGCGCCGCTTCTTGGCAAGAATGTCCGCGCTTCCGTAGACAACAAAACTTCTTCTGCTTTCCTTTGCTTCTTTGAGAGAATAGTCTATGGTATCAACGACATCACTCAATGTGCTCACATTGTCAGGATAGCTTACGCAGCACAAATATGCCCACAAGTTGATTTCTATATTGTTTAGATAATATGGTTTGTCAAAGCGGTCAATGATGCGGTCAATCCATTCGTGACAGTCACGAGCATCAGGAACAACTATTGCAAACTGCGTTCCTGCCATGTGGAACACTTTATTTTTCTTATCAAGACTCACCAGGAATTCTGAAATCTGACGGAGCAGAACATTTCCGTTTGTCATTCCAAATTTTTCGTTAATATAACCAAAGCCGTCAATTTGCACACAGATGACAGAGAATTTTTCATGTCCGGCAAGCAGACCGCCTACTATCTTTATAAACAGATTGCGGTTGAATGTGCCAGTGTGCGCATCCATATACTCAAGCGGATTCTGCAATGCAAGATAAATAAAGAACATTGCAAACGCAATACAAAGTTCCTGCAGCAAGAATTGAGGTATAAGAATCTGAATGACATTCAGCACAAGGCTTTCTATCGTATAGAAAAGAACTGCCGTCTTCTGCATACGCGAAAGAATTGTCATATGACGCAGCACAAGCACGCAGCTCACCACAATGTAGTATATTGCGCAGGAATACAAAATAATTTGACCGGCACCACGTTTATACACACCGCCGTCAAGAGTAAACATGATTCCTGTCATCGGGGTAGAAAGTATAAGCACAGCGCAGAGCAAATACGGCAGCGATATCATCACCTGCTGCCACCGTCTGAATTTTTCTGTTTCATACACCATGCAGTATGCAAAAAGAAAATAGGCGCAAGGCACTAGATTTTGCACGAGCATATGCACAACATGCACAACATAGTTTGCAACAAGATAATTCGTTCCCCAATAGCTGCCTGCAATTGCCGCAACCATATCTGTAATTGTTGACAGAAACGAAAAAAGCAGCAGATATCCATAGACGCGATTCTGACGAGTTGCAAAATTCTTGTATGATACAAAAACGATATACAGAATAAGATCTATAATAAATGCCGCTATGTCAAAATCTATAGTCCATTTTAAATTTGAAAAGAAGGATGCAATTTTTGCGCTGATTTCAAAATTCATAAAAGGTTCCTTTTCTAAAGCAATATTTTTAACATTTGTATCATTATATCTCACTTTTTGGAGATTTTGCAATAAAACGCATCATGTTTCCAAATATTTCACTTGTCATACAAATGCTTTTTCTGTATACTTTGGCTATGTTTTTAAATTATGTGAAAATATTTTTCATTTCAATGCTTCCTCTTGTGGAATTGCGCGGAGCAATCCCTTTTTCCCAGGCATATCATCTTCCAATTATTCCTTCATATATAATAAGCATTCTAGGCAATATGGTTCCGGTTCCAATCATCTACCTTTTTGCCCGCAGGTTTCTTGAGTGGGGGAAGGATAAAAAAGTCATTGGTAAAATATGTGCCTTTTTTCTGGAAAAAGGAACAAAGGCAGGACTCAGTCTTCAAAAAAAGGCAGGAAGAAGCCTGTTTCTAGCGCTCGCGCTTTTTGTTGCCATACCAATTCCCGGAACAGGCGCATGGACAGGCACTCTGGCGGCAAGCCTGCTCGACATGGACTTCAAGGACACAACACTCGCAGTGACTGTCGGAGTTCTTATTGCAGGAATAATCATGATGCTTGCAAGCCTTGGCGCATTCAGCGCAATAGCAGCTTTCTTTGCAAAATAACAAAATCGCAACAGACAGACATAACAATTGCCTGTTGTGAGTAAATTCGTTATATTTAAACCACATTATTTTTTTCAGAGGCACTTATGGCAGAACAAGAGAATTGTACACACGACTGCTCTTCTTGCAAACAGAACTGTGAGTCACGCGACATGCATGAAAAACTTCACGAAGGCTCAAGCGTAAAGAAAGTAATAGGAATCGTAAGCGGCAAAGGCGGCGTAGGAAAATCGCTCGTAACAAGTATGCTTGCTTCAAAAATACAAAAACACGGCTTCCGCACGGCAATTCTTGACGCAGACATCACCGGTCCTTCAATACCAACAGCTTTTGGATTGAGCGAAGAAAAGGCTGTTGGCGGCTCAATGTCAGATAAAGACGGCAAACAAATTGAATATATAAAACCAGTCATCAGCAATTCAGGCGTACAGCTCATGTCAATGAATTTCTTGCTTGAACATGAAACAGATCCTGTCATTTGGAGAGGTCCAGTCATTGCCGGCGCTGTAAAACAATTCTGGACAGACGTAGTATGGGACAACGTTGACTTCATGTTTGTTGACTGTCCTCCGGGAACAGGAGACGTTCCGCTCACCGTATTCCAGTCAATTCCTGTAGACGGCATCATCGTGGTTGCGTCTCCTCAGCAGCTTGTACGCGTCATTGTTGAAAAAGCAGTGAACATGGCAAATGCAATGAAGATTCCGGTGATTGGCCTTGTAGAAAATATGAGCTACGTAAAATGCCCGGACTGCGGCAGAGAAATAAAAGTCTTTGGTGAAAGCAATATTGACGGCATCGCAAAAGACTTTGGTCTTAAAGTGCTTGCCCGCATACCTATTGAAGAAAAAGTTTCCGTTACTGTGGATAATGGCGAAGTAGAAAATCTTGATGTAGAATATCTTGATGATGCTGCAAGTACCGTTGAGTCACTCATAAGGAAAATTTAATGACACCTGATGAAGCACGTGCTCTGGCAGAAAGTAATTTCCACAATGGATGCACTTGCTCACAGGCAGTGCTTTGCACCTTTGCAGAAGACCTTGGGCTTTCAAAAGAAAATGCAATGAAAGTTGCACTTGCTTTTGGAGGCGGCATGTGCCGAATGCGGGAAGTGTGCGGTACGGTAAGCGGAATGCTCATGGCGCTTGGCATGCTCGAAGGATGTGGCGATATTTCTCCAAAAAATGAAAAGGACGGAGTATACGAACACGGTCAGTTGCTTGCACAAAAGTTTAGCGCTGACCACGGTTCAATTATCTGTCGCGAGCTGCTTGGTCTTGTGCCAATGGGAACTTCAACGCTCGGCCGGTCACAAGCACAACTTGCAGAAGGCAAAAGCAATGAACTTGCGGAAATGACTGTTCCAACTTCCGCGCCTCGTACAGAATCATATTATAAAAAGAGACCGTGTGAAAAACTTTGCGGAGATGCCGCTGCTCTTTTTGCAGAATACCTTGCAGATAAAAAATGAATTCTTTTTCCGAAGCAATGCAAGGCAAACGGCTCGTCTGCGCACCAATGGCTACATTAAGCCATGAGGCGTTTAGATTAGCCGTTGAAAAATTTGGTGGCTGTGATGAATACTTCACTGAGATGATAAATGCCACTTCTCTGCTCAACCGCGGACCGTTTGAAAAGTATTATCTGCTGAACGGTCCTGTTCCAGAAAAAATTGTATGGCAGCTGACTGGTACTGCTGCAGAACCCATTGCCTCCGCAGCGTCTGTTGTTGCGGAACTTGGTGGCATTGGGGTTGATATCAACATGGGCTGTTCTGCACCACAGATATACAAAACAGGAGCAGGCATTTCATGGATGCTGAAACCACTTGAACAGACAGAAGCGCTTGTACGAGGGGTAAAACATTCTCTTGAGGAATTTGAACATGCCTCGGGTAAACACCTGCGGCTCAGTGTAAAGTGTCGTCTTGGCCCGGAAAACTTCACTGACAATTCTTTTTTCTCGTTCACAGACATGCTTGTCCAAAATGGCGTTGAGCTTATCACCCTTCATCCGCGCACGATGAAAGAAAAATACCGGCTTACGCCAAGATATGAATATGCAGAACAGCTCTGTCGCCGGTATGCAGAACAAAACATATCAGTTTATCTCAACGGCGCAGTCAATGACGATGAGTCCGCACAATTTGCATTGAACAAAGCGCCTCATGTTTCCGGCATCATGATTGCGCGCGCTGTAGCACAAAAACCGTGGTTGTTTGCAGAACTCAGGCAAGACGCCGAATCAAAGGGCACTCATTCCATAGACTGTCGGCAGTTTGCACTCGATTTCATAGACAATGTACTCCGCTGTCAGCCGCCGGAATTTTACAAAACACGATTGCAGCGATTCTTTGCATACTACTGTTTGAACTTTTCCTTCGCACATTATTTTCAGATACAAATGCAAAATGCAACTTCCGTTGAAGACAGCAAATTCCGCGTCAACGATTATTTTAACAAAGAACCGTCTGATTCATTCTGCACATACTAACATTTAATTATTTTCTATAAGCAACGACTTCTGCTGATATTTTGGCAGAAACCGCTTTACTCCACCAGTTTCAAAACTCACCGAAACAACATATTCGCCGTCATTGCTGTATTCCGTATGCACAATCTGACCGTGACCGTATTCATCATGGTACACACTTGCACCTTTGCAATACTTTTGTGCAAGCGGATTATCATCTTTTGTCTGACCGCCGCCTGCATACGAAAACGAAGATGGAGCTTGTCCAAGAATGCGGATATTTTGCTTGCCTATCTCGTTCAGAAATGGACTAGGACTCATATATTTTGTACTGCCATACAATCTCCGCAGACCGCAGGAGGTAAGATACAGCTCATCGCGCGCACGGGTAATTCCCACGTAAAAAAGACGCCGTTCTTCCTCAAGTTCCTCACCTGTTTTATCATCACGCGGGAAAATTCCACTTTCAAGGCCAGTGATAATGACACGCGAAAACTCAAGGCCTTTTGTATTATGCAACGTGATGAGCGTCACGCTGTCTTTTTCGCCATCTTCACCTTCAGCATTTTCCATGGTACGGTCAAGCTCTATATGGTCAAGAAAATCAAGCAGACCTGCTTTTGTGCACGGATAGAGCACCGCACTGTTCACCAATTCCTGAATGTTCGCAGTTTTTTGTGTGCCGGCAATTTCATCCTGAGACTTGTGATACTCAACAAGCCCTGCTCGTTCCACAACCTTTTCTACGAAGTATGACAGTTTGCCGGGGTCAGCAGTTTTTTTTGCCACAGGCTGCTCCGCTTCAACAGTCGCTTCCACGTTAGGTATCATCTCTTCAAATTCTTCAACAAGTTCGCAGAACTGCTTTACACCGTCTGCCGCTTTTTTTGACAGTTTCACCGCTTTGCATCCGGACAAAATTGAATCGCCTTCTTTTACCTGCGCAATGATTTTATCTTGAGAAGTGTCACCTATGCCGCGAGTAGGTTTATTTATTATTCTCCGGAATGCAATTTCATCACGTTGGTTGGCACAGAATGCAAGCCATGCAAGCGCGTCTTTTATTTCCTCACGTTCATAAAATTTTAGAGAACCAACTACCGTATAGGGAATTTTTTTATGAAGAAATTCTGTTTCAAATCCAAGTGACTGTGCGTTGGTACGGTATAAAATTGCCCAGTCACTGTACGGCACGCCAGGCACCTTATTGCCATCTTTATCTTTCTGCGTCTTATGTGCCTGTTGAATTAGTTCCGCACAAAATTGGGTTTCATCGTCCTGCGTTGGTAAAAAGACAAGTGTTGGCTGTTTGCCCTTTCCGCGGACGGCAACAAGCGTTTTGCCAAGACGGTCATCGTTATTTTTTACCACGCTGTCTGCACACGACAGAATTTCACTCGTCGAGCGATAATTTTTTTCAAGGCGTATGAGCGATGTGCCCGGAAATTGTTTTTGAAAGTTCAGGATATTCTGTACTTCAGCGCCACGAAACTTATAAATTGACTGATCATCATCACCAACCACGCACACATATACGCCGGCATTTTCTTCCACTCCGGCAAGTTGCTGGAGCAATAGAAATTGCGCAACGTTTGAATCCTGGTATTCGTCCACCATGATAACCCGGTAGCGGTAATGAAGCCGCGCGCGTATTTGCTCATTGTTTTTGAGCACAAGATATGGCAGCATGATAAGATCGCCAAAGTCAACATTGCCGGTAGCACGAAGCCTCTTTTCATACGCATCATATATGTCTGCAAAGGCACTGTCGCTTTCTATCGTACCAAGCTCGCCACTGTCTGGAGTAAAACAATAATCTTTTGCCAAAGAAATTTTATGAGCCGCTTGAGCCGCCTGCTGTCTTGTCAAAGACGGAACTGCTTTAGACACAAGCGTAACCATGTCGTCATCATCGTACACCGTAAAATTACCGTTTATTCCGGCTTCGTTTGCATACAGACGCAAAAAAAACGCACCAAAGGAATGGAATGTGCGAATCTGAGCTTTTGCGGCGCGCTCATCAAGAGCAACGGCACGCTCTTGCATTTCCTTTGCAGCTTTTTTTGTAAATGTCACTGCAAGTATAGAAGCGGGGTCAACATGTTTTTGAGAAATAAGATATGCAATTTTTGTGGTGATGACGCGAGTCTTTCCAGAACCGGCGCCTGCGAGAATAAGCAAAGACGAGCCGTCATGTACAACAGCGGCTTTTTGTTCAGGATTTAAAACTGAAAGATACTCATCTGGTTCCACAGTATTCACCATCAATGTCAAATTCCGTCGCAGCAACCGCTTTTACTTTAATCACTGCGCCAGGCACAATGGACTGCACTGCCTCTGCATCATCAAGATCGTACCGTATGACAACATTGCCGTCAACTTCCGGAGCCTGAAACCATGCTCTGCCAATTGCAAAACCTTCATCAGATTTGTCTTTGTTTTCAAGCACTTCCTCAACGAGCACATCATATATTTTTTTGCAGCGAGCCTTAAGCCGTCTGCCGGTAATATCATGTTGAATTGCTGCAAGCGCATCGGCGCGTGACGCAGCTATTTTTTTTGCGACATGTCCCTTATATGACGATGCAGGAGTTCCATCTTCACTGCTATATGCAAAACAACCTGACCAGTCACTGTCTATTGCCTTCAAGAATTTTTCAGTCTGAACGGCATCTTCTTCCGTTTCGCCGGGGAATCCTGTAAGGAACGTTGTGCGTATTGCAGCTTCAGGCAGCGCCGCACGAATATCTTTTACAAGCTGCACGTATGTCTTATAGTCACCACGTCTGTTCATTGCATGAATTATTTTATCACTTCCTGATTGGAACGGAATGTCAAAGTATGCAAGGAAGCGTTTGTCTTTTTGCATGATGGGAAGAATGTCGCGGTTGAAGTGATCTGGATGAATGTACAAAAGACGTATCACAAAGTCACCTTTTACCGCTGTTATTTTCTTAAGCAGCTGTGCCAGCGGCGAACTATTTTTTTTGTTAGAAGGCTGCGCTGTTCCGTACACATCGTCATATGCGTTTGTACCGCTGCCAAAGACATCGTCTTCTTTGCCACAACCGTACGCCGCCAAATCCTGCCCAATAAGATTCAATTCATGCACACCGTTCTTTACAAGCGATTTAATCTCACTGACAATTTCATCTGCTTGGCGAGAACGCAAATCACCACGTATAAGCGGAATCGCACAGAATGAGCAATGGTTATTGCATCCTTCCGTAATTTTAACATACGCGCTTCCTTTAAAAGAAAGAAGCGTATTTCGGTCTCCACAGCAGACACCTTTTTGAGCAGGTGTTACCACCGGACGATTTCCTTTTAGCAAGGAACGAACAACGCCATCGATTTTTGACAAATCTCCGTTACCAAAAATTGCATCAGCTTCCGGTAAATCATCTTTAAAGACAGTGGCATATCGTTCTGCAAGACAACCTGCAAGAAGAATCATTGCATGAGGATACAGCTTACGCGCATTGAGCACGCTGTCAAGGCTTTCTTTTTTTGCGCTCTCAATAAAGCCACAACTATTTATCAGAATTAAATCTGCGTCCGAAGCCTCATCAGTCCTTACCAGACCCATCGCTTCAAGACGCGTAATCAACAGTTCACCGTCAACCTGATTCTTTGCGCAACCATGTTGATCAAGAAAGAATTTTTTTTTAGTCAAGTTCCATTACCACCAGCCGGTACTTGCCCTCTCCATCTTTAACCCATTTAATATCTTCTGCCTGAACCTGACCAGCCTTGCCGACTTCAAGGTCATATGTCTTTGTATCAGCAATCACCTGAATCTTGAGTGCGTTGATGTTGCTCATCCACAAACGGATTGCATTGCTTGCAACAATGTTCACGATGTCACCGCTTGCATAATAATCTTCAACAGTGTCTTTGCGGTCAACACGATAGCGGAACACACATGCACCGCGGAAGGAAACATTGACCGTATACGGATATGCGCGTGTATCTTCAAGCAGCAATGTCTGCTTTATATTCTTGACTGGCACTTGAGTCGTTGTCGCTGTTGTTGGCACAGCAGGAGTTTCTTCAACGACAGATTCTTCAAGAGGAATCTCATCTTTTTTAAGCATACGAATTTCAGCGCCTCTTGAACCGTCAGTTGCGCTAATGTCGCTTACATAAAGTATCAATTCAGGATTGCCATCACCATCTACATCAAGCTCACGTTCTTCGCTTAAGTCAAGAATTTGATTGCCAACAGGAGTTGATATTGTGAGCTTGCCGAGCGTATTGCTTACGGTGAGTACAATTGCTCCGGCTGCATCTTTTCCAGGAATAATAATCTGATCGCCCTTGTACAAGCGTTTTGTCAACGCAATATTGGTAAGTTCATACTGATGCACCTTCATATTCTGTGCAATCGTTTCAGCCTTCTTATTTTTTATTTCCGGCATCTTAAATGCAAAGAGATAAATGAAGAACGCAAGAAGCAACGCTCCGACAATGGAACAAGTGATGATAAGCGGAAGCAGATAACTTGGCTTTTGCTTTACCAGAAGTCCTTCTGGAACCGGCGACTCCTGAATTCTTTTCGCGTGATACAACTTAAGCACTTCGGCAGTATCAACGCCGAGATAATCAGAATAATTTTTTAGGAATCCAACAAGATACGGCTCACCAGGAAAGGCTGCCGCATCTTCAGTTTCAAGAGCCTCAAGATATTGCCTGGTAATTGTTGTGTCACGCTCGATTGTGTCAAAGTCGAGCATCTTATCTTCACGGGCTTTCTTTAAAATTGCACCATAGCTTTCCATACTGCATTACTCCGAAAAAAGAAAATTATTATAACTGTTTGCGGAAGACGGCGGGTCGTACATAAAACGCTGCTCACTGATTCCGGAGTTTAGTTTGTAATTTGAAAAATCAAATGTGAATGTCTCTGATTGAGGCGTAACAGCAACAACACGTCTAATCAGCTTTGTCTGCGGGTTGATTGAAAGTTTTATCTGTCTGAACGCCTCTGAAGAAGTGCGGCGGTGTAAAATAAGATTTACCACCATCTCATCGCTACCTTCAGCCAGCGGAACAGGATCCTGTCCTGTTTCATATGCAATAGTATAATATCTGCTCATCAGATTAAGGCCCTGTGGTGTCGCAAGATTTGCTCCGCCGGTACCACTGCTGTTGACCGTCTGCTCAAGAACAGCCGAAGCGCCCGGAAGATAAATCTTCAAGTCATCTCCGTTAAAAAGAATAACCTGGTCCTGTGGATCGGTAAAATCTATGCGCAGCATCTCCGGACGTTTAAAACTCACTTTTCCAGACATGCTTGTTTTGCCGGCAGTAATAGCAACGGTTGCCTCATAATCTTTTATTGTCCCGTATTGTTCACTTACCGACTGAAAAAACGCACTTGCGGTCAGAATTGACTGAGAGAACACAAGCGCACTTGAAAGAAAAACGACAAAACCAAGTATCAATTTTTTCATTCACCGTACCCCACAAAAAACACCTTTATAAATAGTATCATCATATAATAGAAGAATATGCGGAAACGGTCAATCGCTTGCACAAATAAATCAATATTTGATCCGATCCTTTATTTCCTCAAGAACTGCAAGGGCATTTATGCCATTCTGAAGCGTTGATTTAAGGGGCTGCGCGCCGTCAAGAAAATCAATGGCATTCTGAACCATGTTTGTAAAAGAACAGGTGCTCTTAGGAAGTTTTATGAGACTGTCTCTGGTAAGCGAGTAAAAACCGGTATACAAGTGAGATTCCGCGCGACGATACAATTTCAAATACCCGTTGCCGATGCAAATTCTTCCTTCCGTGCCCCGTATATCTACATCGAATCCAAAATAGCGGGAACGACCGCTCATGGAAATCGTCACTTCAGGACATTTTTCTACAGCATAGTGGGCGCTGACATTACGCACATCGCCGTTCTCATCGCGGAACAGCCCCGTGATAATCGGCCGGTTGAGCAAAGCATTGACAAAATGTTCTTCAGGAATTTTCATTTGAACCGCGTGATTTAAAAGTCCGCCGCCATGTGCAAGCCTTGGAACGGCAAGCAGCGATGATGGTTTGCCAGCTTCCTCAAGAAAATAAAGGACTATATCAACAAGATGCGTTCCATCGTGAAGCAGACTATACGCGCCGGAAGATTCTTCTTTTGGAGAATAGACACGCAGACTTGAAAAAAGATTTGCGGTAATGCTCTGGACACTGCCAATCTGTGAAAAATATTTTTTTGCAAGAATATAATCTAAACCAAAACGGCGCTCATGATTCACCATGACTGGTACGGAATGTTTTACAGATGCTTCTTGAATGGTGAGCGCGTCCGTCATATTGAGGGCAACTGGTTTTTCAAGAATAACTAACTTTGGCTCTGAGTTTATCGCGGCAAGAGCTTCCTTAAGATGGGACACTTCATTGACCGCTACAACCAAGATGTCTGGTTTCTGTCTTGCATAGAGATTGGCGCTATCATTGTATACAATCGCATGTCTATTTACCGCGTGCCATTGCGAAAGCACGGTTTCATCCGTGTCGCAACCGGCAATCAGTGAAACACGCGGATTTTCGCGGAGTGCCATAGTATGGCTTGCCGGCTGCTCACGTTTCTTATCAAGACCAAGTGAGTAGCCGATTCTTCCGCAACCTATAATTGCAGCTGTATACTCTTTTTCCCCGTCATCATGCATGAAGAAGCTCCGATTACTTCATCAATTCAGCATATTTCTTTGCAAGCCGTCTGCTCTTCACCGCAGCAAGACCGCAGTAGCGCGCCGGGTTGTCAAAGAAATTCTCCGGGTCAGCAACGCCGAGCTTCTTGAGCTGCGCGGTAATTTTTGCATACGCTTCGGTGTGCGTCTTGAGCACTTCAAAGAATGTCTTTTCCGTCTGCTCCGCTTCGAGGGTGATTTTTCTAATCACTTCGTGGCCGTCGCTCACGCCTGCTTCCGCAAGGAGGATGTATGCCGGTTCAGCAAGGACGCCGCCCTTCACCTTTCCGCCTGCGTTCTCAAGGTTGCGTGCCATGTTCTCACGGTCAGCCTGGAGTCCGGTCACCACGGCGCGCATTCTGCTCACCGCCATTGTAAATCCTGCGACATAGTCTGCAATGAAACGCTGGCTCGCGCTGTTCGTAAGGTCACGCTGATGTTCGCTTATCTGGTCCATGTAGAATGTGATGACACGCGGACACATTGCTTTCCACAATGACTTCACGTGCTCGCTGTTCCACGGATTGCGCTTCTGCGGCATGGTGGAAGAACCGACCTGTGTTGAAGAGAAGTACTCGAACACTTCGCCAATCTCACTGCGCTGCAAGTTGCGTAAGTCATCGGCAAGATTTGCAATGATGCCGAATGCAACGTTCATCTCAAGCAAAAGACGCAGAAGATATTCCGGCTCAACAAGCTGGTTTGCATATTCGCTCGGCTCAAGGCCTAAAAATTTCAAATAGATGCGCTCAAGTTCCTCAGGGTCCTTTACAATCATGCTCGGTCCGTTATATGCACCGACCGGCCCCGCAAGTTTTCCTTTAAGCTGATTCGAAAGCTCTTCAATACGCTGGATTGATTTTCCCAGTCTGCTCACGAACTCCGCAATTGACCAGCCGAATGTAATAGGAACTGCATGCTGACCGTGGGTGCGGCCAACCTGCGGCGTCTCAGCTTCGCGGTCTGCAATCGCGCACAATGCCTGCTCAAGACCTTTGAGTTCAGGAAGCACGACGTTCTGGGTGACATCGCGCATACGGCAGGAAAGTGCCGTGTCAAGAATATCAACACTTGTCGCTCCAAGGTGAACAAGCGGCGCAACTTCTTCCGGCACCATCGTCTTCATGACGTTCACAAGCGCACGGATGTTATGCTTTGTCTTTTCCTCTTCCTTATACACGGCTTCCGGGTCAACAGAGGCAGCAACGTCGTCGAGTTTTTTCGCCATGTCGTCGGTAAGCTGTCCGCGCACGGTGAGATGAGCCTTGATAAGAGCAACTTCCGCCTTTGCGCAGCTGCGGACATCCGCTTCCTCAGAAATGTATTTTGAAAGGCCGTCAAATGCGACGGCTTCCGACAAAGAATACCGATGGTCAATCGGGCTGATGTTCTTGAAGATTGTACGTGTTTCCATGTAGAGAGTATCGCGTATATGGGCAAAAAAATCAATAATCGACAAATGACACTGTCCATCCGCCTTACCATTCGTAAAAAAAATATATAAATTTCCGCAAAGAATATAGACCCGTTTTCTGCAATATGCTATATTCCGCAAAAGCGGATTTGTATGGAGGGCGAGACGCCCGGAGAAGTGTTTATAAAGCAGTTCTTCAACCCGTTTTATTCTAACAGAGAATGGGGCAAAGAAATTGTTTAACAGACAGGATTATGTTTCTGATGCTGAGTGGAACCGTTTTCTCGAGTTTTCACAGGCGTTAGAAACACCAAACATCGTCATCAACCTGCGTACTATCAAATCGAATTTCGTCAAATTGCGAAATTCATTTCCATACGCACACATTTACTACGCAGTAAAAGCAAACCCTGGGGGGCAAATCATTCAGATGCTTGATTCCCTTGGTTCCAACTTTGACATAGCAAGTCGCTATGAACTAGATCACGTTCTTTCATTAAACATCTCGCCGGAAAAACTTTCCTTCGGCAACACAATCAAAAAAGCAAAAGACATTGATTATTTCTACAAAAAAGGAGTCCGCATGTTCGCAACGGACAGCAAGGATGATTTGAAGAACATTGCAAAGTATGCTCCGGGCAGCCGGGTATACGTGCGCATTCTTGTAGAAAATTCAGACACGGCAGACTGGCCGCTTTCCCGCAAATTTGGCTGTCATCCGGATATGGCTTACGATCTCATCGTTCTTGCGCGAGACTTGGGACTCACTCCGTACGGAATCAGTTTCCATGTGGGAAGTCAGCAACGCGACATTGGTCAGTGGAACGATGCCATTGCCAAAACAAAATATCTTTTTACCTCGCTTGAGGAAGAAGAAGGCATAAAGCTCACCATGATTAACATGGGCGGCGGTTTCCCTGCACATTACATTCAGCCTACAAATGATTTGTCTGACTACGCAAGTGAAATCACCCGCTACCTGCATGATGACTTTGGTGATGACATTCCGAACATCATCTTTGAGCCGGGTCGTTCACTTGTAGGAGACAGCGGTATTCTCACAAGCGAAGTGGTACTCATCAGCCGCAAAAACAACACGGCACTGAACCGCTGGGTGTACCAAGACACAGGATTATTCAACGGCCTTATAGAAACAATCAACGAGTCCATAAAATATCCAATCATCACCGAAAAAGACGGACAAGGGCGCGAAGGAGAAGTTGTTCTTGCCGGCCCCACCTGCGACAGCATGGACATTATGTACGAAGACAATAAGTACAAACTTCCGCTTGACTTGAAGGAAGGCGACAAGCTGTACTGGCTTTCAACCGGCGCGTATACATCAACATATGCTGCGGTGGGCTTCAACGGTTTCCCGCCTATCAAGACGTACTACATGGAGTAAACGGCAGTTTCACAAGCGAACCATTCAAAATGCAATTCGCTTGTGAAATTTTGTAAACGCGTTTATAATAAATAAGTATAAAAAAAATTCCGTTCAAAGCGGAACAAAGGAGCATTTCATGAGTATGAATTTTATTTTCTTAGGCCCGCCAGGAGCCGGCAAAGGAACACTTGCAGGACAAGTTTCAGAAGAGTATGGCATTCCACACATTTCAACTGGTGATATTTTCCGCGAAGCAATAAAGAATCAGACTCCGCTTGGAGTAAAAGTAAAGGCAATCATAGACTCGGGCGGACTGGTAAGCGATGACATTACCTGCGCGCTTGTAGACGACCGTCTTAGAAAAGATGACTGCAAGAAAGGATTTATTCTTGATGGTTTCCCGCGAACTATTCCACAGGCAGAAGCTCTTGAAAAAATGGTGAAGGATGTAAAAGTCGTAAACTTTGAAGTAGATGATGACCTTATCATTGCACGATTGAGCAACAGACGTGTTTGCAAAAAATGCGGCACAAACTACAATGTCCGCTTCATGCCTCCTAAGCAGGACGGTATTTGTGACAAATGCGGTGGAGAACTGTACACTCGCGATGATGACAAATTGGAATCTATCACCCATCGTCTGGAAGTCTACCGTGAACAGACAGCTCCGCTGATTGGATTCTACCGTAATCTTCGCAAACTTACTGACATTGACAGTGCGCGCGACAGCCAGCTCGTTCTTGTTGATTTCAGAAAGTTATTTCCGAACAAATAATCATTTTCAATGACTTCAGAAAGCCCTTCTGCTCAATGCCGGAGGGCTTTTTTTTAGAATGAGTATACATTGAATTTTTTACTTTTTTATGATACATTTTACGGTATGGGAAAACCAAAGACACCGTTTTCGGTAAATCAGAAAATCGTATACCCCAGCCAGGGTGTCGGTAAAATCACAGACGTTTTCAAAAAAGAATTTAATGGTGAGCAGGTCTATTATTATAAGATCTACCTCGAAGTCTCAGACATGATTGTCATGGTTCCTGTGGAAAAAGCCCCGGAACTTGGCATTCGTGCGATTGTCTCTGCATCAGAAGCAAAAAAAGCGCTTGAACTTATCGGGCAAGATTTTGAACCTCCGACCTCAGACTGGAAACTCCGTTATCAGATGAATCTTGGACTGCTCAAAAAAGGAACAATCGAAGACATTGCAGCTATTGTACGCTGTCTCTATCACCGCTCCAAGGTAAAGGAGCTTCCTATTCTTGAGCGCAAACTTTATGACAACGCGAAGAAACTTCTTGAAGACGAAATTGCGGACGCAATGGGCAAGACGCCTAAAGAAGTAGAAGCATTGCTCCATGCAAAACTTGAACCGCTCGGCGCAAAGAGCGAAAAGAAAAACATGCTCGCTTCAGACGAAGATGAAGACGATGACGAGTTTGGCGAAATGGAAGACGAAGAAAAGAATTCTGAAGACGGCGACGATTCTGAAGACGAAGATGATGATTCAGAAGAAGGCGACGATGATGCAGAAGACGGCGGTGAAGAGGGTGATGCTTGATTCTCTAGCCACACCGCTTTTTCTTGTTCTCGCAGCAGCCGGTTCCTCAACACGAATGGGAACCGGTTCCAAAAAAGAATATCTTTCTCTTAACGGCGGCACAGTGCTTTCTGAGGCCGCCCGTATTTTTTTACAAGCGGCTCATTTTTCAGCCGTTGTGATAACAGTTCCAAAAGACGGCGAGTCTGACGCAAAGCGAGCGTTGTTTGCAGATGAAACGCTGCAAACACTTCTTGCTGGCACAAAATTGACCTTTGTCCTCGGCGGCGCAACACGTCAAGAATCAGTATACAACGCGCTGCTTGAGCTTCAAAAAGGTAATACCAATGCACGGAATGCAGCTGTCCTTATTCACGATGCAGCCCGTCCTTTTGTTACACAAAAAATTATTTGCGATGTCATTGCGGCGGCAGTCAAATTTGGAGCAGCGGTTCCAGCAATACCAGCCGTGGACACACAAAAACAAATGGCGGCAGACGGAACAATAAAACAGCATTTACAGCGCAGTGAACTTTGTGCTGTGCAAACGCCGCAGGGTTTTGCCCTTGAGCCGCTTATCCGCTGTCATGAGGCCGCCGCACGAAGCAACAAACAATATACCGATGACACAGAGATTTGGGATTCGTTTCCAGAATATACTTCAGCAAGAAAAGTTCATGTCGTTGAAGGCAATGTCTGCAATAAAAAAATCACGTATGCATCCGACATTCCGTCTGCTACAAACAGCGGCAAAGAGGCTTGTATGATACGAACAGGGTTTGGCACAGATTTGCACCGTCTTGTTTCCGGAAGAAAACTTATGCTTGGAGGAATTCAAATTCCCTTTGCAAAAGGAGAGCTGGGACACTCCGACGGAGATGTATTGCTGCACGCAATAACTGATGCACTTCTTGGCGCAAGCGGTCTTGGCGACATTGGCTCATACTTTCCGCCAGAAGATTTGCAGTGGAAGGATGCAGACTCACGCATATTGCTCAAGAAAGTATGGGCAGACATTACTGCAGCCGGTTGGAAACTCGGCAATTTGGACTGTGTTGTCGAACTTGAGCAGCCTAAATTCCTGCCGTTTAGAAAACAAGTCATCGACTCAATTGCAGCGATTTTATGTGTAAATCAGAATCAGATTTTTGTAAAAGCAAAGACAAATGAACATCTTGAGGCCGTAGGTTCAGGCGAAGCGGTGAAAGCATACTGTTCATGCCTTCTTGAAAAATAGCCCGCTCCGTCTGATGGTCATTATGCTCCAAGTTCCAGAATCAATTCAACTTCTGCTTCAGTGCGTTTGACTGCCTGAGCAATCTGCTCAACAGACCAATTTCTGCGTTTAAGCGCAATGACTGTCTCGCGGAGCTGCGGCGTAACAGTCTCTTGTTTTGAAGAAGGCTTCTTTGCAACTTCCGCCTTTGCAAGAGACTGCAAAACTTTAAGCTGGTCGTCGGCATCTTTTGAAAGTTTCAAGAGCCGTTCCTCAGTATTTGTAATTCCTTCACGAGTAGAGTCAACCTTATTAATCCGTTTGTCAGTCTCATCAATCAATGTCTGGAGAGAGGACAGCTTGTCAACGGCATCATTTATGCGACCGCTGTTTTTCATTATTTCATCAATGCCATGCTGCACGCTCTCTATTTCCTTTGGCAAAGAAACAACCTGTCTGTTGCAATCAGAAAGCCGTGACTCAAGCGCCTTGAGGTTTTCAAACGACTTATCGACATCAAGTGCAACACGATCTATTGTCTCGCCCTTCTTTTCGATACGGTCGTATCTGCTTGAAATATCAGCAAGTGTTTCCTGGAAGCTGCGCACGGTGAGCTGCATATTGGTAAGGTCATCGCTGGTGGCGGTGAGCTCGGCAATTTTTGTGTCCATAGTGCCGCTTAACGAAAGGAGCTTGTTGAAATTCTGTTCCATTCCATCAATGTGACCTTTCTCCTGCACGAAGCGCGCAATCTTTTGGTTCACATCATCGTTGAGCTTTTCCATCACCTTGAACTGTGTCGCAAGATCGTTGATTTTGCCCTGATACGTTTCAACTTTGCTAATATCTTCCTTCAAGTCAGAAAGGGAAATATCAAGCTGTTTTTTGAGCTGGTCCGCTTTGTCAAACACACTTGTCTGCGCCGTGAACTTTGCAATGCCTTTGTTCAGTTCGTCTATCTTGAGCTGAAGGTCATTTGTATCATCGTTCAACTTGTCAATCATCTTGCGGTACGCTTCTTTATCGCTTTCGGACGTCTCTTTGAATTCTTTCTTGAGCGCCTTGATTTCAACATCTGTCTGAGACGTTGTTTCATCGATGTCTTTCTGAGTCTTTACCAGCATGTTGTCATACATCTGCTGCAGCTGTTTGACGATATCGCCCGACTTCTTTTCATAGCTGTTAATCGCTTCCTGCGCCTGACCGGTGAGCGTCACAATATCCTGCTCGAGTTTTTCACGTGCACCCGTTGTTTTGGCGTCAAGGTCCTCAATTTCCTGCTTGTTCTTTTGTGACACGGCAGAAAGCTGTTCCTCAAACTGATTGCCTGACTCATCAAACTGCTGGCTGATTCTCTTTTTCCATGTATTGAATTCCTGAATGGCGGCGTCAATCGTTGCAGTATTCGTTTCCTGCTTGTCATTCATCGCCTGCTTAAAATCAGCAATCTGATCTCCCAAATCTTTTTCACTCTTGCTGAGCTGTTCAGTTACACGCTGATTGTAGCTGTCCGTTTCCTGTTTAAGGAACGCATCGGCCTGATCAGTAGTTGTCTTAAGCTCAACACGGTATTGGTCGATGAACGCATGAAGATTCTGGTCAACAGTATTGATTTGCTGTTGTATAGAAGTCTGTGCGTCCTGAACAGCATCATTGAAGTGAGCCTGCTGCTCAGTAGTTTTTGCCTGAAGTTCAACAAGACGCTTCTTGAGTTCATCGGTATATTTTGCTTCAAGGTCACGTCTGTTCTGCTCGTACTCGCTTGAGAACACTTCAATCTTGCTGTCGAATTTATTCTTCCAGGCATTGAGTTCATCGCCAAGGGAATCCTCACGTTTTTTGAGGTCTACCGCAAAATCGTCCTCAAACACCTTGAGCTTTGCGCTTACGCTGCCGTACGCCTTCTGTTTAAGTTCCTCAAGATTCTGTTCAAGCGTAGCAAGCTCTCCGGCAATCTCTTCGGAATTCTTCTTGATTGATTTTTCAAATTCGTCCTGCTGCTTAGTCTGACCGCCAGAGAATTGCTCGAAGTCAGCGACAACTTTTTTTTGTGCCTGTTCCATAATTTTGCGCAACGATGCTTCAAGTTTATCAACATCGCTTCCGGCCGTACTCAGCTTTGTAAAGCGATATTCCATATCCTTCTTGTACGCATCAAGCTGCTTGTCCAGACCGGCAAGGAATTTTGTCTGTTTGACATCGTAGTCGCCCGCAATTTTTTTCATTGCCTTTGAAAGTTCTTCGTCAAACGACGCAAGCTGCGTCTTCATCAAGTTTGTCTGCTCGGTGATTTTTTCCGCAGTCATTGACGAAGTTGCTTCAGACTGAGCATACTGCTGCTGCACTTGCTCAATGGAAGCGGCCACTTCCTGCTTTGTCGTTTCTGTTTTAAGCTGCAATTCCTCTATTGTCTTTGCAATCATCGTCTGAATGTCATTGACATGCTGCTGGACATCGCTCTTGTACTTTTCAAGATGAGACGTGCTGAGCTTTTCATACTTTTCATACGCAGTGACTTCTTCCTGGTCAGCCTTTGCTATAGCGTTTTCATACAAACCGTCATACCGCGCCTTAAGCTGGTCAGCCTGCTTTGCAATTGCATCCTGCACGGCAAGCAGCTGCTCTGAGTTTCCTTTTGTTGCGGAACCGAGCATGTCTGTAGTTTTCTTTGCTTCCTCAAAAGAAGCACTTATTGTCTTCTGAAGTTCATCGATGCGTTGCTTTGCATTTGCCGCAATGGAACCAGTTTTTTCATTAAGCTGCGTTTCAAGCGATTCTGTCTTTTGCTGAATTGCGGTGTCAAGCTCATTGGTTTTCTTTGTAAAATCCTGGCTCAGCACGGAAACAGTCTGTGATACATTTGCAGACACAGCCTCGTTCTGCTTTTTGATTTCCTGAGCAAAAGAATTTGTCTTGTCGGTAAGCGCCTTCTCAAGAACGGCAAATCTTTCGGTAAGTTTTGTTTCTACGCCCTGAAGTTTTTCGCTGAACGTTGAACCGACCGTCTGGAGTTTTTGTTTTACTGCTGCGTCAAGGGTATTGGTCTTTTCAGAAAGCGCCGTTGCAAGAGCCGTAGTCTTTTGTTTGATAGCAGTATCAAGCGTCGCGGTGCGAGTATTGAGTTCCTCATTAAGTGAAGAAGTCCTTTCCGTAAGAGAAGCGGTGAGCGCATCTGACTTCTGTTTGAAATTCGCTTCAAGTTCGGCAATCTTTTCATCGGTGCCGCTGTTGAATGAAGCCGTCTCTTCTTCAAGCGCTTTCTTTGCTTCTTTAATTTTAGCATCAATTTCCGCGGACAGCTGCTTGGTGCGCGATGCAAGTTCCTTCATGCATGACTCTGTGCTCGTCTTTGTTTCTGCAGTAAGCTGAGTGAACGCTTCATCCTGCAAAGACTTTGCACGTTCTGCCGCATCGTTAAATGCCGCTGAGATGTCAGCCTTGATTTTAGCAAGCACTTCCTTATTCTTTTCAAGCGCGTTCTGTGTTGACATATCAATTGTCTGTGCGCGCTTTTCATACTGTTCAAGAAGCGTTGAACCAACTGTTTTAAGCTGTTCAATGTTTGTCGCGGCGAATTTCTTTGTCACATCAGGAACTTTACGCTCAATTGCATCAACCGTTTTCTGCTGCATATCAAGCCGCTCGTTCAGCTTGTCAACGACACCGGCTTCTTCTTTTACCTTTTGCAGATTCTGTTCAACGGCAACCGTCATGTCCATAAGATTGTGAACGATTTTATCGTACGCAACAATTTTGCCGCCAATCTGATCAACGGCATTGATTTTGCTTTCAAGGCCTTTGCTTATCTTTTCAAATTCATCATATTGTTGCTGAAGTCGTTTTACCGCCGCAACCGCCTGGACCTGCTTCGTCTCAAGGTCGCTTGACGCAAGGCTAAGCCGATCTGTCCTTTCTTTAAAATAACCATCAAGATCATTTTCACGCTTGTCGGCATAGCGCTTCACTTTTTCCAAGGAATTCCCATTTTTATCAATCTGCCTGAGGGCAATTGACACTGCGGCAGACAATGCCACCGCAATAATAACAGTAAGAACGTACACTTTTTATTCCCCACCCAGAAACAAAAAAATCTATATTTATTGTAGCACAATATTGCGTAATTGGCGATAGGTCTTGAATGAAATATCTGCCTCAGGACAGCCACGACCAAAAAGCGCGTGCATTTTGGTCATAAGGTATGCACTCTTCATTCCTGCCGCATTTGCTCCCCGTATATCATACTTGATGCTGTTTCCTACATATAAGATTTCTTCTGGAAGCAAATCAAGTTTTTTGGCAAGCATCCCGAATGCAAATTTTGACGGCTTAAGCGCCCCAAGTTCTTCCGTGCCAAGGCACACGTCGCAAAGTGAGCGGATTCCCCAAACCCTGCCCTTCTGCTCCGGCGGAAAATCAGATAAAATTGCAATCTTAAGACCGGCGGACTTGAATGCGCAGATAGTCTCATACACTTGAGGAAACGGCTTTATCTTGACAAAATACGGCTTCAATCCTTCATAACAGATTGTATTTATCTCGTCTTTTGCCTGCTCAGGAGTGATCGCCTTTTCTGATGCAAAAAGACGCGCCTGGTACTCGTAGAAATCAGCAAGCGGCGCAGTTCTATGCAAAACATTTCGCACTTTGTTGTACTTGATAAAGAAAGAAATATGCTTGAGGAAATAGAAAACAATACGGGAATAAAGACGCCTCTCCGGATAAAGAGTTCCGTCAATGTCAAATGCTACAGCCTTTATTCCTGCCATCATTCCTTGATTATACTATATTCAAAGGCAGCCTGTCCATCGGCTCCAGAAGCGTCTGCAGCAAAACGCCAGGTGCTTATCTGCGATTTTATTTCATTTTGAATCTCAAGCACAAGCAATGACGACGGCCGTATTTCTATGGAAGAAAGCGGAACGGTACCGCCCGCAAGCACTTTGAACCTGATGGTGACGGTCGCATTTGCGCTTATTTTCTTTGCATTTTCTTCTGAAATAGTGATGACTGGCTTTGCAGGAGAAAGTAGTTCACGCACATTGCCATCAGCCATCTGCAGCGTGACACGTCCGTTCTTGCTGCCGGTAGAAGCGGAAACAGAACTTGTCACACCACTTCCAGAACTTTGTGTATACGTCGCTGAAGAAATTTTTCCAAGCGCCGCCGTCGTTGCAGAAGACGCCTCTGTGCCGGATTGTTTTTTTGACGAAGCAGATGAAGCGCTGCTGGAGACATTTTCAGAGCTACTTCCTTTTGCAGCAGTGCCGGAAAAGGAACTTTCACTTTTCACGGATGGAGAAGCTGCATTTGTTGTAGTTGTCGAAGTCTTTGTATCATCTGCATCGTTGAACAAACTATCATCCCACACCGCCTTTTTCTTTGGTGCGGAATTATTTTCTGCAATAAGCTCATCAACACTTTTTGTAAGCGTCTGCTGAGCAGGTTTAGACTGCTCTATCGCCGGCTGAACAGCTGCCTGCTTTGCAACTGTTTTCTGCTTTACAGCCGGCTGTTGTTTTTGCGCAGGCTGTTCCTTTTGAACAGGGGCAGTTTCCTGCGGCAACGCAGAAGCCTCCTGCTGGACAGGAAGTGCAGGAGCTTTCTTTACGGCGGAAGGGGCATCGAGCTGAATCTTAATTACTTTGTAATCAGGATGCGGCGGAGCTATTCTGAGCGCAAAGCAAAGAACGGTCATGAGAATCCATACTACTGCTGTAGCAACTGCTCCAAGCGCAGTGCTTTTCTTTTCTATGTCAACCATGTTACTTTTTGCTGTTTGTACGCAGACTTACCGCGCTAAAACCGTTACGTCTGAGCGCGTCAAATATTTGTACGATTGTCCCGTTTGTCACTTCATCATCAGCTTCAAGCGTCACCGGATATTCATCGCGTTTACGCTTGCCGGTGTCAACGCCTGCAAGAATATTATCAATTGACTCCAATGTCACCGGAATGTCGTTTACAAACATCTTGCCGTCAACTGCGGCGGTGATAGTGATGCCGTCAGCGGCCATTCCCTGCGCCGTAGAGCTTGAGGGAAGATTTACGCTTATACCCGGAAGCACAGAAAATGTCGTGGACACCAGGAAGAAGAGAATGAGTTGAAACACAACGTCAATCATCGGAGTAAAATCGACGTTTGCATGAACCACTTCACGCTTGCTAACCTTCATGTTCCGCTCCTTACATTCTTTTGCCGGTGATTTTGAAAAGTATTTCAGTCACATTGGCTTCCATGTCAGTTACGCGGTGATTGACTTCATTAAGAAAGAAATTATGGAATATAACTGACGGAATTGAGACGATAAGGCCCGCGGCAGTTGTCACCAGAGCTTCAGCAATTGCGCCTGCAAGAGAAGCAGGATCAGAAGCGCCGCCGCTCAACACGCCAAATGCCTTGATGTTGCCGGTAACAGTTCCCAGCAAGCCGAGCAATGTTGAAATGTTCGCAATAGTGCCAAGTGCCGTAAGCAGATGTTCATATTTTGGAAGCACAGAATCCATTTCGGTCTGAACGCTCTCCTGCAAAGTCTTTTCATCGTACTTGCGGGATTCAATTGCCTTCTTTATGACTTGTGCGCACGGTGTTCCGGCGACAGTGCAATTTGCCTCTGCGTTAGAATAATCCAATTTATCAAGCGACGAACGTACATCCGCCATTAGCTTTGCATCACGTTTTTTTGTTGTTACAAAATAATAAATGCGCTCAATGATGATGAATGTTGCAATGATTCCACACAGAATAATCGGAACCATCCAAATACCGCCGCTCTTGATTGTCTGCCACATATCTTTTACTCCTGTACGGCATATTCTACCGTACTATAAAAACATCGTCTATAATAGTTTGTTACCGTTCATTTTAGAAGAAAAACTTAACCAGAATCTTTACGTTTCCTGCGCGGCGCAAATAATTTGTTCCCGCATACGCACGATCCTTTCCACTGAACAATTTTGCAGCATCGTTAAGTTCGAGCGCAAGTTTAAGTGAATCCGTAAGCCGGTAAAAACCGCTTGCAGAAATTTCAGGCACTGCATCCGCGCCGTTGCCCAATGATTCACGAACGCCCACACTTGTTCCCCAGAATCCAGTTTCTGACTGCATACCGCCTGTTACGCCAATTGAATACGCGCTTTCTGTCACCGGCACATACAGCCATGATGACTTCCAGTCAGCGCTAAGAGTAAATCGCTTGTAGAGAAATGAAAAACCAAAGTCCGTGTCAACCAACGTTCTATCTGTCGCCGTGAATCGATACATGCCGGAACCTGTTGCCGTTGTGTACGCAGGCTCCCAAACGCCGTTTTCAAATGCAGTCTTTCTAAACGTACCAGAGGCATCAAAACTGAACAGCGATGCAATAGGAACACTCGCTTTGACCAAGCCATACCAGTCGCTTGTTTCTGAAGCAAGTACGTCACTTGTTGCCCACGCATATTTTTTTTCAAGATCCTCATACTGCGGAAGATATGAATCCAATCCGCCTTCTCCAGAAATCACAACCTGACGCTCAGACTCGCCCTGTTTGAAATGAGTTGCAAATGAAATTGCAAACGGCGCAATCACCGGCGCAGAACCAATGGCATTGCCAACAACGATAGACACTTTTGCGCCCGCCGTAATTGTATTGTTGCTCCAAGAAGCTGCAATTCCAAATTCACCACGGTGAGTTGTAGTGCCCGATGTAGCTTCCGTTTCAGTTAAGAACGTCTCAAGGCTGTATGACGAGCGCAGTGTCATTTTAAAACCGTGGCCGTCGTCTTGTTCCGCAGACCATGCAAATACTAATTCAGGATTTACACTGAGCAGCGATGCTTCTTTTTCCTGGAGCGCATATACTGCCGGTGCCGCAGGAACAATTCCCGCATAGCGTGAATACCACGAACCGTCCGTACCGAGTATGATTGAAAACCCTTTTGGAAGATTCCACAAAACTGAATCCTTTGTACCAATCGTCTGCTGCGTTGTATTAAAGAAGCACGGAGAAACAGACTGCATACCATACGACTGCGTGTCATAAGAAGCGCCCAGAGTAAGCACACTCTGTTTGAACGTTATTTTCTTTGCACCTGACAATGCTGTCTTGCTGTCAGAAAAGCCATCGGCAGCCGTATGAACACCATAGCCATTTTCACTTTCATGAGAAAACCGCAAAGAGAAAGGACTGTCACCGCTGCTTTTATAAATTGAAAAATCTCCGCTGAAAAATCCAGGATATCCGCCGCCAATAAGGCCTTCGGCATATATCGCTTTGTCAGACTCATAAGAAATAGCTGCTTCTGGTTCCTGAGGAAGCGACTCGCTCTTTGCTCCTGGCAATTTTGGAAGCGGCGCATTTGCTGTGTCAGGAAGGAGTGATGAAAAATCAGGAATCGCATTCTTTCCGGCGGTAAGTGAGTCTCCGGAAACTGTCGTTGTCACATCCGGTAATTGAATCTGCTCTTCTGCAGGGCACAGTGCCGGAATTAAAGAGAGTGAAGCAAGAACGATGTATACTGTTCGTTTCATTTTATATCTCCTGATATATTTTAGTATTTAGAAACAAGCGATTCGGCTTGTGCTGCGTAATCACTTGTCGGATACAGGCTCATAAGCGTATCTGCCGTTTTTTTTGCATCGCCGGTCATAAGCGCCGCATCAAATGATTCAACAGCTCCGTACAAGGCACGGGCGGCAAGTGTATCATTTTTATTCATGCGCGCAAATTCTGCAGCAGAAAGATATTTCTGCGCGGCTTCCTTATTCTTTTCCTGCTGACGAAGATTCTGTGCAAGAATAAGCGCCGTGGCTGCGGCATACGGAGCCTCACTTTTTTGAGCGCTCTGAACCGAGAATAATTTTTCTGCAAGCGATGCCGCTTCCTGCTGTGTGCTTGTCTGCTTCCAAAGCATGTCTGCAAGTTTAGTTCCGGCAACGCGGCCTTCTACTGTGGCAAGACCTCCATTTTTCTCAAACAAAGCACGCTGTTTTACAATCTGCTCGTCTTCTCCGCCTGCCAATTTTTGCAATTCAAGTATCTGCTGCGGAATTCCGTCTTTCTTTGCCTGATCACCATAGTCAGTAATAAGCGACTGGGCAGTTGCAAGAGATTCATTATATTCACCTTGGTTACGATACAACTGCACAAGATTTTTCTTTGCCGTATAGCAATAGGAACTCTGCGGCTTTGTCTTGAGAAGTGTCAAATACATAAGCACGGCTCTGTCATTCTGTCCAAGATGCGCAAGGCTGTCACCTTCATAAAAATAAGAGGCGTCCAGAAATTCTCCTGACGGAAACTGAACGCGATACGTATCAAAACGTGCAGCAGCAACAGCATATGACGCGCCGCTGTAATACAACTCACCGCGCCGGTACGCCGCATCATCGGCAAGCGCATTTGATTTAAATTGTTCAGCAATTTCGCCATACAAATTGTCGCTCTGTTCTATGTTGCCCTGCTTTGCAAAAATCTGGGCCGTCTGATATTTGCAGCGGACGCCAAAATCTGAAGGCTGCGATGTATATGGCTTTAAAACAGAAATTGCTTTGTCATATTGATTTGAATCAGCGTAAATAGTTGCATACAAAACAATAGACTGCTCCTTTTCGTCAGCTTTCACCGCACTTTGAACAGCAGCGGCAGCTTCCTTTATGGCGCCATCATAATTATTATTTTGCACAGCAGCATTTGCCGCCGTCTGGTGCGCATTCCACGCAAGCTCGTGCGAAGGATTTTCAAGGGTAAATGAAGTGAGCGTTTTGTACGCTTCTTTCACTTTGCCAAGACGATACTGCGCGTACCCGCAGTAAAATTCCGCAAACGCTTCATACTGTTTATTAGACGAGGCAATATACCGCAAGAAATACTTTTCCGCAGCCTTCCAATCTTTTGAATCAAAGGAAGCTAGCGCTGCAACATACCATGATTCCGGTGTATTGAGCAACGATGCAATCTTATATGCAGAATTTACAAAACCCTGGCCGAGCAGCACTTTTGCATAGTCGAGGCTTGAGTCATCATCAAGTTTATGCTCCTCATTCAACTGTTCAAAGACCGTAAGCGCCTGGTTGTTTTGCTGTGCTTTTGCAAGGGAGCGTGCATAGAGAAGACGGGATTCATCATCATGCAAATCAGCAAGCAATGACACGGCTTTTGCAAAGTCATTTGTCTGGTAGCAGGCGGTCGCATAGAAATAAATGGTCTGGTTGCGTTCTTTTTCCGCATCAAAAATATACTGTGTGCGCGAAGCAAGATTTGCTGCTTCAAGTGCTTGCGGAGCGCGAACTTTTACTTCATTCCAATTCCGCTGCCTTGTGTAGCAACGCACGGCGGTCATTTCATACTCTGGATAAAGCGCACTTCCTTTTGCAAGCGATGATTTTTTCGCATACGCATCAAGAACAGCAAGCGCTTTCTGCGGAGCGTCGGCATCGTTGCCGGCGAGCGTCATGTCTGCGCGGTACAATCCGATAAGCGGCAAGTATTCCTGAGACGCATTCTGTTCAGCATTATCAAAGTAAGAAAGCGCCTTCTTTGAGTCACCCGCAGTATATGCATCTATTGCAAGACGCACATAGAATTCTGAAAGCAAATCGGAATATTCCGCAAGTGAACTTTTTGCACGGACAATCACTTCTCCTGAATCCTGCCCCACTTCTTTCTGATGCTGTGAAGAAACAACATACGCCTTCTGGAGTGCAACCGCAGCAAGATCAGCCCTGTTGCCGGCAAGGACGGCGCTATAGCATTCATACGCCTTTTTATACTGCCCGTTTTGCTCATATGATTCACCTGCATCAAGCGTGCACTCCGCATACACATCAGCTAAAAATAAATCGGCATTGTCAGGAAGCTGCTCATACACTTTGACAAGACGTTCATATTGCTTCGTTTTGATGTATGAAGTGAACAAAAGTAAGAATGCATCTGAATATTCAGCCGGCGTATACAAATCACCGTTGGCAGATACAAATTCCAAAAGAGGAATGGCGCCATCATATTGTTCAAGTTTGAAATATGACTTTGCAGCATACAAGAAGGCGCGATTTTGATACGCAGCGGTTTTTTGTTTCTGCGCTTCTGCAACCTTTTTATAGTTCACACACACATCGTTAAATGAAACAACGGCGGCTTGATATTGTCCTGTTGCAAATTTGACACGCCCCTTCCAGAACAATGATGCAATTTGCAATTCAGGATTATCTTTGCAAAGCAGTATGGCACGGTCAAGCGATGCATCGGCTTCTTCCATTCTTCCGAGTTCAAAAAGACTTTCGCCTTTGTACGCAAGAATTGTGCCAAGAAACAAACTGCGTGGAAACTGAGACTCAAGCTGGCTTGCGTACTCAACAACCGCAGGAAATGATTTACTCTGATATGCCGAAGTTATTTCACTGTACAGCGATGACTCCGCGGAAGATTCAGCGGCTAAAGGAAAGGCAAACACAGCCACTGAAAGAAAAGAAATAAAAAGAACGGTTCTTTTGTTCAATCTAAGCGCTCCTTTTTTATAATAAACCGCAAAACGGTTACTCAAAATATCCCGGATTGGTCATAGGGAAGAAATAGTCATTTGTTTTGACACGTTCAAGATGCGCAAATGAATCTGCATACTTTCCGCAGAAATTTTCAAGCGTCATCTCGCGTCCATTTTCAAAAACGTAGCAGCCAAATCTTCCGGTGTCATCAAAGTACGGAAAGAAAATTGCGCACTCATTGAACGCCATTTCAGAACGCACCACTCTTGACGGCTGACGGATTGCCGCAAGATAGCAATATGCCGGTTCAGTGACTGCGAGCACATACAGCAGTGACTTCAACTTCTTGACTGCATAACCTGTTTCACTCACATAGCCTGCGACATTTACCGGTCTGCCATCGACAAGTTCTGCGGCAAAAGGTTCAATGGTTACGTCAACTCCGCCCTCTTTGTAATTGAACATTCTGCTTGAACGCGCGGACAAAGCCTTTGCAGCAAGATTACGCGACCAGTCAAGCGAGAACGAAAGATTCCACTTCTGCGAAAGGACGCCATTCTTGCTCAACTCGTCATATTGTACCGTGGGCTGAAGCAATTCAATTATTTTTGTGCCGCTGCCAGTCAACGGTTCAACAAGGCCGTCTATAATCCACTTGATAAAACCGGCATTGCTCAATGTAAGACGCTTTTCCTTCTTAGGCTGTTGCACGGAATCAGCATTATCGCCGGTAAAATCTTCTCCGGTCGGCAGCACGTCGTTCTTGTCGTCAGCAACAACAGAATCGTAGCTTGTGCCTGTATCTTCCGAAACGATTTTCATTGGTTTGCCGGTGGTAATTGAATAAAGCAAGCCGCTTTCATTGTACGCAGCGTCTTCTGCGTAATCGATGCGCATGATGTTGTCCTTGATGACGCCAACCATCTGCAGCGAAGAATGATACTGCTTTGGAACGACGGTGACTTTCTGCCACGGCAAACTCTTAAGCGTCACCCGGTACAATTCCGAAAACGACGTGGTGTACATTTTGTCAAACGGAATGCCAACGGGGACAGACCGAGCTGCAAATGAACCAAACACAAGAAGGTCTGCGACTGTCTTTGTATCTTCCTTGCGGAACTGGACATACACTTCTGCATCCTGGTTGAAATACCAGCACATACGTTCCGGGGAACCGTCCTTTTTGCTTCTATACAGGACATAACTTCCCGGAGCGCCTTCAGGATATACTTCCATCTGGACCGTTTTTGTCTGCTGTCCGGAAACTCTATTCACCGAAAGAAATGACTGCGGCGCAATGATAATCTTAAAATCATCAGCTGTTTCCTCAAGGCGAATTTGATAGAGCGTACCTTCGTTATTTTCCCGCGACTCTATTGTCTTTGCGCGTATGTCTTCAAGCGGGGCCGTAAGCCAAGTATCTTTCACCGCGCGACGGATTTCCGCTGAATCAGGAAAATTAAACGGGTTGAAATCTGCATACAGAGGCAGAATCATGACAAGAGCAGCGATTGCCATAACTCCGATTTTCTTCAACAACGCTGTCTTCTTCATGCTCACTTTTGTCCCCCCGTACCGGTCGCAGGAATATCCGCTTCGTTCACCGGCTCCGTATCTGCAAAGCCGGCGCCACCTTCTGCAAGCTGGACATCGGGCTTTACAACAGTTCCATCTGGATTATGTATCAGACCATCTTCTTCCTCATCAGGGTGTCGCCCTGCAGGCGCATTGCTCAAGAGCAACTTGAGACGGTTCAGCTGATTTACTTCGCTTGAACCCGGATCATAATCTATGGCAGAAATATTTGCCCCCGGGAACCGACGGCGCAATTCCTTTATCATTCCCTTGCCGGTGACATGGTTCGGCAGACAGGCAAACGGCTGCACGCAGGCAATGCTCGGCACGCCTGTCTTGATAAGCTCAACCATTTCTGCGGTAAGGAACCAGCCTTCGCCCGTAATATTGCCAAGCTGCACAATATCATTTACACCATTCATCAAATCATAGATTGAATTTGGCGCGTCGAAGCGGTGGCTCTTTTTAAGCTGCTTCTTCATTGCGTTACGATACTTTTCTATGAACCACACAAAGAGTTTTGCGCTGCGTTCCGTTTTCTTTGGGAATGCAAGTTCTTCGTGACGGAAAATTCCCGTGCTGAACGAATAGAAGAAGAAGTCGGCAAGATCAGGCATGACACATTCAGCTCCCTCTCGCTCAATGGTCTCAACAATTTGATTGTTTGCCGTAGGATGGAACTTCACGAGAATTTCACCAACTACGCCGACACGCGGTTTCTTTGCCGGAATAAGCGGAAGCGTATCAAAGTCATGGATTATGTTCTTCATCAGCTTATGGTAGCCGTGAAGTGAAAGCGACTTGAGCTGCACTTCGGCACGGCCATTCCATTTTTCGTACATGGCATTCGCACTGCCCGGCACTGCTTCGTACGGTCGTGTCCGGTAAAGGCAGCGCATGAGCACGTCGCCAATCATCACCGCCATAAGCATACGGTGCAGCAACGGAAGCGTAATCTTGAAGCCAGGATTTTTTTCAAAGCCCTGCGCGCTCAGCGACAGAACCGGAATCTTGCTCCAGCCCGCATCGTTCAAGGCACGCCTGATGAAGCCGATGTAGTTTGTTGCACGGCAGCCGCCGCCTGTCTGGGTGATGATGAGACTCGTATGGTCAAGGTCGTATTTTCCGCTTTCAAGGGCGGCAATCATCTGCCCTGCCACAAGAATTGACGGATAACATGCATCGTTGTTCACATACTTAAGACCTGTTTCCACAGCCTTAGGGTCAACGGCATCGAGAATCACAAAATTGTATCCCGTGTACTGGAACGCCTTCTGCAAAAGTTTGAAGTGAATCGGGCTCATCTGCGGACCAATGATAGTATGCGTGTACTTCATTTCTTTGGTGAACACCTGTCGCTGGTACGCGGCAGAATGGACAATCACCTTGCGGTGGTGGCGCTCGCGTTCCTTTACGGCGGCGATGAGACTCCTGATTCTGATACGCACAGCACCAAGATTGCTTCCCTCGTCAATTTTTATGAGCGTATACATACGTGATTTTGCACGCATGATTTCATCAACTTGGTCGGCAGTGACAGCATCAAGACCGCAGCCAAACGATGTAAGTTGCACCAGTTCAAGGTTAGGCATTTCGCTTACAAAACTTGCAGCGCGATACAAACGGTTGTGGTATGTCCATTGGTCAATAATGCGGAGCGGACGCTCGACGTGGCCTAAATGGGCAACGCTGTCTTCCGTGAACACCGCAAGTCCTAAGCCGTGAATCATCTCAGGAATGCCATGGTTGATTTCCGGATCAAGATGATACGGACGTCCTGCAAGTACAATTCCTTTTGCTCCACGCGTGATGATTTCTTCAAGCGCGTCTTCACCGGCCTGCTGCACTTCCTTGCGATAGCATTCCTCTTCCTTCCAGGCGGCATCAGTCGCTTTCTTCACCTGCTCTTTTGTCACGCTGAAATGTTTGCTAAGCTCTTCATAGAGACGGTCGGCAAGACGATTTTTATCATAAATCGGCAGGAACGGATCCATGAACAAAATGGATTTGTCCTGACGAAGCGCATCGACATTATTGCGAAGCACTTCAGGATAGCTTGTGACAATCGGACAGTTGTAATGGTTGCCGGCACCAGGATCTTCCTGCTGTTCATACGGTGCGCATGGATAGAAAATAAATTTGCATCCCGCCTGGATGAGCGTCTCAATGTGACCGTGGGAAATTTTTCCCGGGTAGCACACTGATTCCGACGGAATCGTCTCAAGTCCTTTTTCGTACACCGTACGGCTTGAACGTGGAGACAAATGAACTCTGAACCCAAGCGTCGTAAAGAAGGTGAACCACAGCGGATAGTTTTCATACATATTGAGCACTCGCGGAATGCCCACTTCTCCGTATGGAGCGTCTTCTATTTTAAGCGGCACATAATGGAACAGCCGTTTATATTTCCAGTCAAACAAGTTGGGAAGATTTTTATTTTCATCGCCGTCTACTTTTGTGTCTGCCTTATTGCTTGCATCAACGACATGCGCATTTTCGCCCAGTTCTGCACCGCGCTCGCAGCGGTTGCCAGTCACGAAAGTTCTCACCTGGCGGGCGTCAGATTTTTCGCTGCCGTCAGTGCTGAATGTGTTAATCGTCAAAAGACAATTATTTGAACACTTGCCGCATCTGCGCAGTTCAAGATTTACTTTGAACGACTCAAGCTGTTCAAGCGTTGCAATCTTGCTTCTAATATATTTTGGCTTTGAAGTGTCTTCACCTGGCTTTGGAGCCATGAGGTCGTCCCACTGATCTTTTGCAATAAGAGCCGCACCGTACGCACCCATGTGCCCCGCAACATCAGGACGATACACGCTCACTCCCGCAATTTTTTCAAACGCTCTAAGCACGGCGTTGTTATTGAACGTTCCGCCCTGCACCACGACTTTTTTGCCAATCTCACTTGCCTTGCGAAGTTTTATTACTTTGAAGAGCGCATTCTTAATCACGGAATAAGACAAACCTGCTGAAATATCCGCGACCGTCGCACCTTCCTTCTGAGCCTGCTTAACGCGGCTGTTCATGAACACCGTGCACCGGCTGCCCAAGTCAACAGGCTTCTGCGCAAGCAATGCTATCTTTGAGAATTCCTGTACGCTCATACCCATCGTACGTGCAAAGTTATCAAGGAAACTGCCGCATCCCGAAGAGCACGCTTCGTTGAGCTGAATGGAAGTGATGGCGCCGTCTTTCATGCGCAGACACTTCATGTCCTGACCGCCAATGTCGAGCAGGAACTCTACACCCGGCACAAAGAAATCTGCCGCACGGTAATGAGTGATTGTTTCAACTTCGCCGGAATCAACGCCAAGCGCCGCCTGAAAAAGCGCCTCTCCATAACCGGTTGAAACAGCGCGCGCAATGTATACTGAAGGAGGCAATTTCTTGTACAAATCCTTGAGCACGCGGACTGCAAGCTCCACCGGGTTACCGGCATTGACATCATAGAACTTCCACAGAATGCGTCCCTGCTGGTCCATGAGAATTGCTTTTGTCGTTGTTGAACCGGCATCAAGTCCCAGAAACACCGGTCCGCTTGCAGACTCCAGGCTTGCCGTCTGGGCTTTTTCCTGAGAATGGCGGGCGTTAAATTCATCAAGTTCCGCCTGGTCTTTGAAAAGCGGTTCAAGGCGCTGCACTTCGTTCAGTTCAGCTCCCACAAGATTCTTTAAATTTTCACGGAACTGCGCGATTGTGGGAAAGTCAACAGGATTTGCATCCGGACTGCCGCACTTTATAGTACGTTCCGCTGAATACGCAGCGCCTGTCGCCACAAAAAGCTGGCTGTTGTCAGGCACAATTGTTTCTTCCGGCGTGAGCTTCAGCGTCTTTACAAAACGGTCACGAAGCATGTCAAGGAAATGAAGCGGTCCGCCCAAGAAGGCAACGTGTCCGCGGATAGGCTTACCGCAGGCAAGACCGCTGATTGTCTGGCTCACCACCGCCTGGAAAATGGAAGCGGCAATGTCTTCACGACGGGCGCCCTCGTTGATGAGCGGCTGCACGTCTGTCTTTGCAAAAACACCGCAGCGCGCCGCAATCGGGTATATCGTTGTTGCGCCACGGGCAAGTTCATTCAATCCAGGAGCGTCAGTTTCAAGAAGCGCCGCCATCTGGTCAATGAATGCGCCCGTACCGCCGGCACACGTACCATTCATGCGCTGCTCCACGCCGCCGGTAAAGTAAGTGATTTTTGCGTCCTCGCCGCCAAGCTCTATGACTACGTCTGTCTGCGGAATGATTTTTCTAACCGCAGTAGTTGCAGCCACCACTTCCTGAATAAAAGGAACGGTCAGCCACTGCGAAACGGAAAGTCCTCCTGAACCGGTGACTTTGACGCTCACCGTCTGCTTGTCTCCGGCGGGAAGTATTTTTTCAAGCGTATCGAGCGCTTTGTTTACAACAGTGATGATAGTATTACGGATATCCGCGCGGTGACGCTCATACGCGCTGTATAAAATCTCATCATGTTCGCCAAGTGCAACAACTTTGACAGTCGTTGAGCCAACATCAATTCCCATGCGCACGGGTTTAATGACCGGGGTAAAAGTATTGTTTATAGAAGAATTCACACTTTTTGCTGTTTCCATGTTACACCTTGTTTGTACAACTTAAGATAAATGTACTAACGTTTAAGTGTAACCGGAAACAGTGAATTTTGCAACAAGACACCACTATACGCGTTTACCGGTATGTGCAGCGCCTTTTTTATACAGGAAAAGAAATTACGATTACTTTTCCACCGCAGTAGATGACTGTTGAACGGAAGGCTGCGATGAAGCCTGCGGTTTGTCAACAATGAGCGCGTCGCCGGAAGCAATACGCGAAAGAGACGCGGCGTCGGCTGACGAGCAGTAGAAAACGCCCTTCTGCTCGGTTATGGTAACCGCCGCAAGCACAGCATTCTTGCGCTTCACCGTACCGGTCACCACAAGGCCCGCATAGTACGGACTGTTGAAATACGTGCGCACCGCCGATGAAATGTACACCGGAATTTTACCTGCTGACGGAACAGAAATGACAAATCCGTCACAAGCATTGTCGGCGCAAAGTTTTTCCATATAAGTCTGGTATACGGCATTCTGACCGACCGCTTCATTCTTTTCTGCAGTCACCGCCTGTACAGCCTGGTCTTTTTCTGCGGTGAGCTTTTGCATTGCCTGCGCATTCTCTTCAGTAAGTTTTTGAATTGCCTGTTCCTTCTCCTTCTTCACTTCATCAACCTGGGCAAGATACGCATCATTCTGCGCGGAAAGCCGGTTTATTTCAGTCACCGAGGCAGACAGCAATCCGTTGACAGAGCTGAACGCAAAACGCGACATAGCTTTTACGAAGGAAGGAATTGAATTCTTCTGCGGAACGGAAGATACTATTTTCTGTGCGCTTGAAAAATCATCAAACGCGGAAGAAATCGTGGCGAGCTTTGCACGGTATTCCGAAGATGCGTTCTTTGCAAGTTGAGATGCAATCACCGAACCTTCATATGAATCATGGTCAGCGCTATTTGCCGCACGTGCAAGCAAATCATTTTTACCTGCAACAACAGGATCGAGCGTGTCTATTTCCTTCTGATACTTTACCGTAACTTCCTTGACGGCGTTCTTCTGATTTTCAAAAGACTGCTGCTGCTGACTGGTAAGCTGGCTGCGAATTTCCTGCAGCTGCTTTTCGTATTTTTCAGAAGTCTGCTTCCTTTCTATTTCGTACAGTTGCTTTGTGCTGTCTATCGCCGCTTCCTGCTGCTGCGCCTGTTCCACTTTGCCACTGTCATATTCGGCAAGCTGCGCCTGATACTGTTTTGCAAGATTTTCCTGAGTTGAGATTTTCACATCATACATATCGTGAAGGGAGCGAATTGTCTTGTTGTATTCTTCCCAAATCGCCGCCGTGCGTTTGTTTGTCTCGGCCTTGCCAAGTTTCATCGACTGCAGGGTGAACAAATCAGCGTCACGCTTCTGCTGCGCCTGTGTCTTTGCATAGGTGAACTCCGCTTCAAGCCGGCTCTTTTCGCGCAACGCCGACTCATGCTGTTCCTTCGTCTGCGAAACGATGTCAAGCAAATTGCGGAGATTCAAATCGTTGAACACATCGATGCTCACGCTCAGGTGGTCATTCTGATAGTCAACAAAACGGCTGATGCCGTACGTCACCAATCCAACGACGACAAAGCAGACTGCCATCAGTATCCAGATGAACGTGTTTTTATTCTTGCGCGTCTTTGCATATTCCGTTTCAAGATTATATGCCTGAGGCTTGTCATGGCTGAGCGGACGCAGCTCGTCCTTAAGAAAGAGAAGAACCTGTGTGCGATGATCTTCCGCAGTATGGTCTACCGTCTGAGGTAATGTCGTCTTCCGGCTTCTACCGGTTACTTTGTTGTCATTGTCCATATTCCATTCCATCCTTTCGGTGCTTTTTTAAGACCCATGCGGTCAAGGAAAATCTGCGCCAGTTCCAGACCGCAGCTTTTAAAGTGCGTGCGTGCCGACTTCCAGTCGCCCTCGTAGTATGAAGTCAAACCCTTTTCATATTCTTCAAATTTCGGAGCAAGTTTGGCGTCACACTGCTCAGTGTCGAAAGGAAAATAAATTCTCATGCCTTCCGTTTTTCCCTTCACCTGAACCATGTCGATTTCATAGAAAAGATAGCGTTCTGTTTCTTTGAGCACTTCATCTTTTATGTAGCCGCTCACAATCACCGGCAGCTTGTAGACGCGGGTAAGTCCTTCAAGGCGCGAAGCGGAGTTGACGTTGTCACCAATGACGGTATTTGCCATATGCTCATCAGAACCAATGTTGCCGTAGAAAACATTTCCGCCGTCGATGCCGACTCCTACATCAAGCAAGACAGCCTGATAGATGCGGTCTTCCGCAGCAGTAAGCCGGCGCGTCTTTTCAATCAGTTTGCGCCGCTCAATCATTTTATCACGAAGCTGCGCGGTAACATTTGTAATTTCCCACGCACTCTGAATTGCTTCGCAGGATTTCTGCGGGCCAGGTTCGCCGGTGCCGTAAATGGCAAGAATTGCATCTCCAATGATCGAGCCGACTACACCGTCATTCTCATGGACCTTGTGTATGACTGAATTATAATGCACATTGAGCAAGTCGATGATATCGTTGCCAAGTGTTTCCGTGCGGTAGGTAAAACTTTTTATGTCGCTGAACAGAATGGTAAGTTCGCGCTGGTTGCCTTCAAGTTTAATCTCATGCTCGCTATATGCCTTTGTCACCACGTCTTTTGAAACAAATTTCTGGAAGATGCCGAGCAGGTTGTTGATGCTTGATGACAGCGAGTTGAAACTTGCCGCAAGATACGTAATGTCATCATTGGGAGCCTTTGATATGTCTATGACAGAAAGTTTCTGCTTCTGCTGCATGTCGTACAGACTGTTTGTTATATTCTTTATATTTGCAAACAGACTCTTGAACATGACAATGCCCACGTACAGGAACACAGCCGTCAGCGCCAGAATGATGAACACGATGATGAACATGACGCGGTACATGTCACGTTGTGTGTCTGAACGCAGCTCTGCGCGGACAAGGTAGCATTTCCAGTCTTCCTGATATTTATACACGCCAAAATAACTTCCGCTTTTTGAATCGAAAGAAAGGGAGCCTTCGCGCACTGACGGGTCTGCGGCAAAACGTTTGTTGAGTTCGCCAAGCGCCGTGGTGTCCGTAAAAGAATTCCACACCGCATTGCCGTCTGCACACGATGAAAACAGAATCGTTCCATCCTGACGCACGCCGAGCGCAAGACTGTGCTTCTGGGTAAAGCCTTTTGCCGCGGAATCACCAAGCGACTTGAGCGAATCATCCGGGTTCTGGGAATACCGGCTTATCTGGTACTGGTTGTCGGCCGTGGTGTACAAGTCCTTGAGCTGGTTCACCAGAATGGTGTTGGTAAGCGTAATGACCTGCCGCTGGGAAAGACGAAGGTTGATGAAGTTCGTCATAAAGTTTGACAGTAAAAGCAGGCAGATGAAGATACCAAGTATTTTTGCTGAGATAGGAATTATCGGTGTATTACCGACGTGCTGGAAAACAGTTTTTTTAGCCATTTTACACATCTCCACTTCTGATGCTTCTATTTTATATGCATTGCTTTATTTTGACAACCGCGATATGCTACGAAACATGAAAGAAGTTTCACAAAAAAAAGAAAACTCGCTTGTTTCCAAAGGAATTTCACTTTCCATTTTAACTTTGTTTTCACGGATCATGGGACTTGTCCGCGAAATGACAAAAGCAAAATTTCTGGGAACAACGTCCTTTTCAGACGCATTTGGAATTGCGTTCATGGTTCCCAACTTGTTCAGACGCCTGTTTGCGGAAAATTCAATTTCAGTTGCATTCATTCCAACATTCAAAGGCTACCTTGAACACACCGACACTCCGGAAGGAAAGAAGGACGCGCAGCAGTTTGTAAGCGCCACATTCACGCTTGTGTCATTTTTGACAGCAGTTTTTGTTGCACTGGGAATCATATTCACTCCGCTCATCATGCGCATCTTCTACAAGACGGAAGATGTATCCGCGATGAGCGAAGCGGTCGTGCTCACCCGCATCATGTTTCCCTATCTCTTTGTCATTTCAATCGCAGCCTTCTTCCAGGGCATCTTAAACGGAATCAAGATATTTGCTCCGTCAGGATTCACCCCCATTCTTTTTAACGGCATCACCGTGCTGCTCACGTATATTCTTTCGCCATATACCGCCAACCCGGCGCGCGCAATGGCAATAGGTGTCATCACCGGCGGCACGGTGCAGGCATTCTTCCAGCTGCCCTTCGTGCTCAAAAACAACTGGCGCGTGACATTCACTTCGCTAAAAGATTCATTCACCAACCCGGGAACGCGCAAAGTCATATCGCTCATCGTGCCGACTATTCTTGGCATGGCCTGCTACCAGCTCAACGACCTTGTTTCTTCAGCGCTCGCAACACGCGCAGGCGAAGGCGTTGTGTCAAGCCTTCAATATTCGCTCCGGCTGCAGGAACTGATACTCGGAATTTTTGCCGTAAGCGTGGGGACAGTCATTCTTCCAGACTTGACCGGATTTGCAAAGGAACAGCTCTGGAACAAATTCAACGACATGCTCACCCAGTCTATAAAAATCATGGCGCTCATTGCCATACCAGTTTCCTTCTACGCATTCATCATGGGCGAAAACATAATCACCCTTGTTTTCTCAAGCGGAAAATTCAACAAAGATTCCGTGGCACAGACGCTTTCTGTATTCAGATATCACATTGTGGGACTGTACTTCATTGCAGTAAACAGAATAATTTCTCCCGCATTCTATGCGCAGGAAAACACCAAGCTGCCAACGATTGCGGGAATCATCAGCTTTGTGGTGAACATGTTGCTTGCTTTGCTTCTTGTCAACTTTGGCTACTACTCAAAGAACGCATCTCTTTCAGGCTCAGGCATTGCACTTGCGCTCACCGTGGCAAGCGCAGTCAACACAATTGTTCTTTTTATATTCCTCAAAAAAACTCCCACGGTGGATGTGAACTCCGTTGTAAAGTCAACGCTGCTCTACTCGCTGCGCATGATTTTGTTTTCTGTAATTGCCTCGCTGCCAGTATATTTCCTGCGCGGAAGAATCATCACTTTCTTTGCCGGACACAACAGGCTGATATCACAAGGCATACCTGTTCTGATTACCGCAGTCATGTTTGGCGTTGTGGGAGTTGTTCTACTGCTTGTCACAAAAGATTCAATGGTGAACAAAATAACTAAGAAATTCAGCAGAAGACACGCTGCATAAATAAGGAGCCGGACTCATGGCAAAGAAAAAAAATAGTCTGACAGCAACCACCGATGTTGAGGGAACAGCTGCCCACCTGGTGACTAAAGAGACAGGAGTGCAGTACGAAAAAAGCATCTCTGGAATAAACCTTGACGGATTGTACGGAGTGCGATGCTATAAAGTCGTCGAGGAAATGAAGAAGAATAAAATTTCTGCGATTATATTCGAGGACTGCGAAGAGCGGCGCGACCCTTCAATCAGATATCTTACCGGTTTTGCAGGAGACGGACTTTTCATTCTTACCACGGACGGTTCCTTTCTCATTCCGTGGGACGAGGCGCTTGCAGAGCAGCAGGCACATTTATGCACCATACTTCCATACACACGATACGGACGCGACAATGTAAAGGCAGCGCGCGCGGTTCTAAACACGCGAAACTTTGATGACAAGTCCGTTGTTGAGCTTGAGCCATGCACGCCATATCCGCTTTTCTTAAAATACATTGACGCGCTTGACGGATGGGACACCCACTGCAAAGAGCATGGAATGCACCAGGCTGTTGCCGCTATGCGCGCGGTAAAAGACGAATATGAAATTGCCTGCACCAGAAAAGCATGTGCAATCACCGCGCACATTACCGATGTCATTGAAAAGAAAATCAAAAGCGGAACATTTAAAACGGAAACGGACGTTGCCCTCTTTATAGAAAAGGAATGCCGCGCACTCGGCTGCGAGCGGACAGGATTTGACACACTTGCAGCAGGCCCCGCACGCAGCTTTGCAATACACGCGTTTCCCGGCTACACTGCGGGAGACTGGGCGTCAAAAGGACTTTCAATTCTTGACTACGGCGTTGTATACAACGGATACACCAGCGACGCGACAATCACCATTGCACGCGGTCCGCTTTCCGTTGAGCAGAAAAAACTTGTCGCGCTTGTCCAGAAAGCAGCGGATGAATGTCTGCCGCTCTACCAGACAGGATTGAGCATACTGAACGCGCAGAAAAAAGCCGATGACATTTTTGCAAAGGCAAAACGGATCATGCCGCACAGCCTGGGACATGGAATCGGTCTTGAAATACACGAATCTCCCTTCGTATCAAAACGGGCGGAGGCAGATGATGTTTTTCTGCCGGGAAACATAGTGACCTTGGAGCCGGGATTATATGACAGCGAGCTTGGCGGCGTCCGTCTTGAAAACGACGTCCTTGTCGGCATCGACGGGAACGTGCTGCTTACCAATTCACGAATCATCACCCTTTAAAATACAAACGGCGCCTGCCTTGTGAAGCAGACGCCGTTTTTTATCAGCAGAACAATTTTATCTCATTTTTGCAAGTGTCTGCACAACGGCTCCATCAAGAGAAGCCGCTATATTTTTGTCAGGAAGTTCATGAATAAGTGAACGCATATACGAGAACACCTGCTCAGTAAGATTCTGACCAGACAATTCCGCCGGTATGCCGTCATTCATATTCCATGCTTTGCGGAGCGCGCCTGCCGTGGCAAGCAGTCCTGGCTTTCCGTTAAGACGCGCAATTATGTAGTCGAGCAGCAGATGTGTCTTGCTTGCCAAGAAAGTCTTCTTTGATTCAGCAGGAAGATAATTGCTCAACGTGCGCAGTTTCTCAAACATATCCGCGGTGAGGCTGTATTTTTCTATCACACTCTTGTCAACAATCGCATCAACGATTTCCGGCAACGATTCGGCAGCTTTGTTGAAAAGATCCTCATTGCTCGGACGGTATGACATGTCGGCAGGAAGTTCACTGTCAGGCTGCGGAATTGATTCATCAAGTTCTTCAGGCGTAATATCTTTTTCAGACGGAGAGCTCATGATGTCCTCTATAGGAATGTCAGGAACGACCGGCTCTGAAAGCACGACAGGTTCCGCGTCGGCAGACAGAATCTGCTCGTCCTCGAAGTTGGCGTCGCTTTCTGTTTCAGGCGGCTCTTCCGCAGGAATTTCCTCCGGTTCAGGAATGTCTTCCGCTTCAGGTATTTTCTCCGGCTCAGGGAGTTCTTCTGCTTCAGGAATTTCTTCCGGCTCGGCAGCTTCTTCCTGCTCGCCAGCATTTTCCGGCTCCGGCGATTCTTCCGGCGATGCAAATTCTTCCGCTTCAGGAATTTCTTCCGGCTCATCTGGTTCAGGTTCAGCCGGCGTCATTGCTTCAGCAGGAACCGTTTCTTCCTGCGGCACATCATCGGCAAGCGGAACTTCTTCCTCAAGCGGCTCGCTGTCTGTCGGTGCGCTGTCATCGTCTTCAAAAAGCGGCTCCGGCGATTCCGGCTCAGCTTCTTCCGGCAGCACATCATCGTCCGTGTCAAACGACGGCAACTCTTCCTGAGGCACATCGTCCTCTTCTACCGGAGGCTCGTCCTCTTCATGCTCCTCTTCATGCTCTTTCTTATCTGAAGCAGGCTTCTTTGCGCTTTGTTTCTTTGGTTCGTCAAACGCATCGTCAGCGACGCCTTCTTCATCATCTTCTTCGTCATTGTCAAAACTGAGCGGCTTGTCATTTTTCTTTGCGGAATCATCAAGATCCTCGCCTTCAAACGCAGGCTCCATCTCATCTTCAAGCGGCGCGTTGTCAGAAGCATTTCCCTTTGAGCCGAATGGATTGTTGTCAAAGAAATTATCTTCTCCCGAATCAAGCGGATCGTCTTCAGGAATAAGATTGTCCAAGTCTTCATCCTCTTCTTCCACATTGTTTGCGTCTTCTGCATTCTCCGCATAAAATTCAGGATTGAGCACGTCCTCAGGTTTTGTATCCTGTTCCGCAAGCGACTGAAAGTCAAACGAACCGTCTTTGTCGTCAGATTCATCTTCTTCCTCAGTCTTTTCTGCCTCTGGCGCAATGTCATCATCTGCGGACGGTTCAAATTCCGTGTCCTTGCCGTCCATCTTTATTTCAAGGGAATTGTCAGTTGCAAAGTCTGCATTTAAATCTTCCGGCTTCTGCGGCACGGCAGGTGTTTGCTGCGACGGTGAAGCAGGAGCTGTCAGTTTGCTGTTAAGCCGTTCAATTCCCTGCTGATAAAGCCTGTTGTCTTTGTCTGCGGCGACAGACTTTCTATAATAGTCAAGCGCTTCCGTGTAGCGGTTCAAATCCTCGTAATCCGCGGCAAGAAGCGACAGACCGATTGGATCGTTTGGAGAGCTTTCAAGATATTTAAGAAAATATTTTTCTGCTTTTGTGAACTGTCCAAGCTGATGGTAGCGGAAAGCTCCATCGCGGTAATGCTGCGTGTAGCTCGGATCAATTTCCTCTATCTTCTTGAAGCAGCCAAGTGATTTCTTTACATCGCCTTTGCAAATGTAATACTGACCCAGCAAGTTGAGTGTCTGCACGTCATCAGGATTCTGATCCCACACAGCCTTTATTTTACGGCTTGCCGCGTTGAATTTATTTGCGGTGAGCAGAATATGCGCATACTGTTTGAGCATACTGCCGTCAGCCGGTTTAAGCGCTTCAAACCGCTTCATCACGCGGACTGCATCAGGAACCTTGCCGTCAGCTTCGTACACATCAGCAAGTCCGGAAAGCGCGCGCTCACTTTTAGGATCCACTTCTAGTGCGCCGATATATTCAGTTTCCGCATCATCAAAAATGCTCTGCTTTGCATACACGGCGCCCATCTTGGTGTGCATCTTTGCGTTCTTTGGATTAAGGCGGAGTGCCTGCTTTACAAGGTCACCGGCGTCCTTTGTCTTATTTTTTCTGAGCAGCAAATCAGCGTATCCATCTATTGCGTCAAGCCAGCCCGGCTTTGAACGAAGCGCCGCTTCATATTCCTGTTCAGCCTTGTCATACTTTCCAAGCGCCTCAAAACTCTTTGCAAGATTAAGGTGGAGGATAGGATGGTTGGGATCTATTTTCAAACCGCGCTGATACGTAGCGACAGCCTGCTCATTTTGATTTGTGAGCGAATAGATGGAACCCATGTGGTTGAACGCAAGGACATCGTTTGGATTTTCATCGACGACAGTCTGGAAGCATTGGATTGCATCGGTGTACTTTCCCATGAGCTTGTACGTAAAGCCCAGATTGTAATACACCTGGATGTTGCTCTCATCAACAACAAGCGCCTGCTCAAGCATCGCAATTGATTCCTCATACTTCTTAAGACGGCGGTATATTCCTCCAAGACAGTTGTACGCGTTTATGTCACGGGGATTCAGACGGACAATTTCCTTGTACAGCGGAAGCGCACGTTCATCCTGATTGCTCTTGATGAAGAGACTTCCAAGTTCGTTGAGCAGCGTACTGTTTTCGGGGTCGTTTCTGAGCAGCCCTTTATACAATCTTGCAGCAAGCGTAAAATCGCGTGACAGAACAGCCGCCTTGGCCCTGTTGAGAATCAAATCATTATTTTGAACAATATTTTCTGCCATACCTTACCTCTTTAGTGGGCGCGCATACACTTCCTTTGAAAGTGTACCTAATATCTTATTGTCCAGCCGTGAATATGACGCGACTGCAAAATAGTAAATCTTTCCGTTCTTAAGGCCGGTAAGCGTGAATGATGAAACGTTGCCTGCATTCACCGGAGAATACCCTTCAACTGCCTCGCGTCCAAGATATTCACCCGGACGTTCCCCGTAATAGACGTAATAGCCGCCGGCAGTGTCGTCGACGGAATAGCTCCACCGCAAAGTGACCTGCCCGCTGCCTGCTTCAGCGCTGATGGTAAACGGCGCAAGCGGAAGCGGAACTTCTGAATAATAAATGGTAAGCTGCGTTACAGAAGGTGTGTGCACACCGCCGCCGTCAGGGAACAAATCCGCAGCGACTTGGAAATACAAACCGCGCACATTCTTTATGTCCTCGCCGTTGCCGACAGGAATCCAAGCCGGCTCATCGTCCGTCCAGTTGAAATAATTGTCACCGCTGCGTACATACAGACATACTGCCGTCTGCGCAGGCACCGTCATTTCTGCCTGAATTTTTTTGAGCGACGTACCTTCTGAAAAAAGAAGTGGCTCCGTTTCAAATCTTCCGCCGTCAATTTTATATGTATCGTAGTGAAGCTCCGGATTTGTGTCATCAGGAGCAACGCGCTCGATTCTAAAGTCATCTATGCTGCCGGTATACTGCGGACAAATCTCAATGTCTGCGACAACACCAAGCTGCGGCGTATACACCGAGCCTCCGCGTTCCCGTTTATTTGAAGTGACATAGGTAAGCGCCTCAAGCTGTCCGTCGATGCGGTACTCAAGCAGACCGGTGTCCTCGTCAAAGCTAATCTTGTGATGACTCCACTTGTCGGGAATGATTGTCCGGTAACTGGAAAGGGTGACTTCGCCGGAATTGTCGGTGTACCCGCTGAATACATTTGTAAACGTCCATTCAAGGTGGTTGTTGAAGAAACTTGCCGTAATCATCTGGTAGAGCGGATATTGCGCCACCGTACGCGAAGAACGCCATGAGAATACGATTTCGCCGTTCTCTGCGATTGACGGGCTCAGCCAGAATTCAATGGTGAACGAGCCGGTGTTTCCGCTTGTGCCAAAGAGAGAGCCTGCTCTGCCGGACAGCCGCAGTCCGCCGGTATCATTGCTCAAGCCGGCGCCTTTGCCCATCACCGAGCGATTTGTGCGCAGCAAGTTGTCCTTTGTTACATCATAATTGCCCGTTACGTCGCGTTCCGTCATGTTTTCAAAATCTATAAGCAAATCGGTGTTACTGTCTGACGTTCTGCTATTTGTATCAAGCTGAATGCTATCGTAGCCGAATTTTCCCTTGCCAACCGTGACTCCGTCTTTTTTTGACAAATGAGACCATCCCGCCTTTCCGCCAAGAACAAGCGTCTTATCCTCGGCAAAGACGGTACTTACAACGAGTAGACAAAAACTCATAAAAACAAGTATCTTTCTATTGTACATATATGTCCGACCAAACAAATGCAGCATCAGAATCAAATCCTCCCGTTAGACAGCGCGAACAGACACCACGTGAAATACTGCACGAGACAGCGTTAAAAGCCCCTGCTTCGAGCGGTGTGTATATGTGGCGCAATGCCGAAGGGACAGTCATCTACGTCGGCAAAGCTAAAAGTCTCAAAAACAGGCTCTCTTCCTATTTTTCCGGTGACAAGGACATAAAGACCCGCCTTCTCATCAGTCATGCCCGCAGCATTGAATATATTACTACGAACAACGAATATGAGGCATTTCTGCTGGAAAACAACCTCATCAAAAAGTACACACCAAGATACAACATCAACCTCAAGGACGGCAAGTCGTACCCCGTGCTGCGCATCACCAGCGAACCGTTTCCGCGCATCTACAAGACTCGCACCATTGTGCAGGACGGTTCAAAGTATTTCGGACCGTTCCCCGATGCAGGCGCGCTTGATACATTTATAGAAACACTTTACGAAATATATCCGTTACGCCATTGCCGCACTTTCCGTGAAAAGACGTCTCCGTGCATGTACTACCACATAGGCAGGTGTAAAGCCCCATGCTGTAAGAAAATCGCCCAATCCACCTATACTGAATTTATCGATGAAATTGCGACACTTCTTGAGGGAAAAGGCGAAGAGACAACAAAAAAGATAGAAAATACAATGAAAGAGGCTGCAAAAGAGCTTAATTTTGAAAAAGCAGCCCGGCTTCGTGACGGTTTGCGGGCGCTCTCCGTGCTTCAAAACCAAAATATTGTAGAAAGTTTTGATGGAGATGACTGCGATTATATCGCCCACTGGCGCGAAGGCGAACTGGTGAGCTTTACCGTGCTCAAAAAGCGTGGCGGAAAACTCCTCGGACGGGACAATTACCGCACGGTGAGCCTCAATGATGACAACGAGATTCTTCCTGAATTTCTCTGCGCCTACTACACTGAAAAGGAAGCAATTCCGCCGCATATCTATGTCACTTCGTCCAGCGACGTGCTTTCCGATGCCTCCGCCACCATGCACCGCTGGTTCAAGGAAACATACGGCTCGGACACAGACATCACTCCCGTCACCGACACCATGTCATGCGCAAAACTTCATCTTGCCGCAATCAGCATGGCACAGGAAAATGCGCGTGAGGACATCATCCGCCGTATGCGTGAACGTGGAGACATGCCTGCGCTTGAGGAACTGCAGAAAGTGCTCGGCTTAAAGAAGCTGCCCGCCCGCATCGAAGGATTTGATATTGCGCACATCGGAGGTAAATTTCCGGTGGCAAGTCTCATCAGCTTCTACAACGGCAACCCCGACAAATCAAACTACCGTGAATTCCGCCTTAAGACGACAGACGGAATGATAGACGACTTTGCTTCCATGAGGGAGGCGACGACAAGACGTTACACACGCCTGCTGAACGAAGGCAAAGAACTTCCGGACTTGATACTCATTGACGGCGGCATAGGACAGGTGAATGCCGTTCGCGGAGTGCTTGACGCTTTGAAACTTGACATACCGATTGCCGGCCTTGCCAAGCGAGACGAAGAAATATACCGTCCCGGCGACAGCACGCCAATCTGCCTGCCAAAGCGAAGCGATGCGCTCCGCCTGCTGCAACGGGTACGCGATGAAACGCACCGTTTTGCCACAAGCCGCAACCAGGAGCTGCGCACAAAGGAAAACATCGTGTCACCTTTCGCCGCACTTCCCCATGTTGGAGATGAACGCGAAAAACTGCTTCTTAAGAAATTCACCACGCTTGAAAACCTTGCATCCGCCCATGAAGCAGACATTGCCCAGACGCTGCATGTACGCGCCGGTTTTGCAACAGACATTCTCATGGCCGCAAAAGTATTGCTCCAGAAACAAAATGAGGCGAAAGAAAAAGCGCGGCTGTCTTTAGGCGTAGCAGGAACAACCGCAGACAAGGCAGCCCGCTACCAGTTCAATGCGGATCTTGCGTCACTTGCGCTCGATGACGACACGCTTTCTTCCGATGACGACACGCTCATCGCCGCTTCCCCAACAACTGAAAAATAGCCTTTTAACTTTTTCCTTTTACCTTTATACTTGTTACAGAGGCATCGCATAATGGCAAAAAAAGCCGCAAAGAAAGAATGGTTTGAAGAGGAACAGTTTTGGCTCAACTACGGGCCGATTATGTTTGACAATCAGCACTGGGCGGAAGCGCACGGCGTTGCAGAAAAATGCATTGAAATTGCGGGGCTGCAGAAAGGAGCGCGTATGCTTGACGCAGGGTGCGGTCCGGGAAGAATTTCCGTTGAACTTGCAATGCAGGGCATGGATGTAACAGGCGTTGACATCATGCAACCGTTTCTTGACGCCGCAAAAGAGACCGCTGCTGATGAGAAAGTTCCGCTCACGCTCATCAACCACGACATGCGCACTTTCAAAAGCAAAACCAAGTTTGATGCCGCAATAAATGTCTACACATCATTCGGATACTGCGACACTGTTGCAGAAGACATGAAAATCATCAAAAGCATCGCCGCTTCGCTCAAAAAAGGGGGAACATTCATTCTTGAAGCAAACAGCCGCGAGACGGCAGTACAATATTACACCGACGGCGAATGGTTTGAACGCGCAGGCAAGACGGTGCTCACCCAGTTCAGCGTGGTCGGCGCGTGGGAAGGACTGCGCAGCAAATGGATTCTTATCAGTCCCGACGGAAAACGCATGACGCACGAATTTGTACAGCGCCTCTATTCTGCCGCAGATTTGCGCGATTTACTGCTCAAAAACGATTTTTCTTCCGCACATGTGTACGGAGGATTCAACCTTACCCCGTACGACCACACCGCAAAGACAATGGTTATCGTTGCAAAAAAATAAATTCGCACTTGAATATGACAGTCGTTCACTTTCCAGACGGTCATCGTTGCAAAAAAAACGGGTGTTTACCTGAATGTGTGCTATAATTGCAATAAGAGGGACAAATCGGAAGAGCCTTTTTCTATTTTACTACACAGGAGAACAGTATGAAACTTAAACGAATGATACAAACGCTCTTGCTGCTCATTTCTGTAACAGCGTCCGCTTTCGCCGACATTGACGCCTTTAACGAAGGTGTGCAGAGTGCAAACAATGAAGCAAGCGGAACGAAATCTTCCCACAAGGACAGCAGCTCTTCATCAAGCCAAGCTGACAAGGAGCTGACAAACGCGCTTTGCGAAGTATGCATGACGGTCTGGCTGGTGGACAATTTTACCGCATCGTTTGAACCGTATCCGTATGCGTATGACGACAAATATATTCTTTTCAACACTAACAACAGCTCACTTTTCTCTGGTGATGAACGTTCAACGCGCTTCACCATTGCAACATCGCTTGTCTATCACAATCAAATCGGCTGCGGAAACGAAACTTGTCTGGAAGGATATATTTTCAAATGCTTCGGACCGCTTTTTGAAAACATTGTATTCTCCGACTTTAATGACACGACAGGATTTTTGAGATTGGGCGGAGAACTTTCTCTGCTCCAGACAAACCCGTTCAGCTTCATACTTTACTGCCAATGGTGCCGCCGATACGGAGAGCTCAGCATATCGCTTCCAGAAAACGGCATTTCATATGGCTTCTTCATGCGGTCATATCTGACAAAACCAATTGTGCTTGAGTGGCGGTTCGGCGGGACTTCATTTGGAGATGACTATGCTTCAATAATGGAATCGGACTTGCGTCTTGGCGTGATGGTGAGTCGTATTGAATTTTATGGTTCATGGAAATATCTGAAGGTTACGAACAGCACTACAAATGATAATTACTTTGATTCAAACGGATTTTCAGTAGGAACGCGCATCTATTACTAAACAGTCGCAGTAATGGCTCCTGCCATTACCGCTTGCGAGATTTCAGCTGCGCTGAAACTCGGCAGTGTGCCGCGTACGACACGACGCGCCCTCCATGCCAGTCGCGGTAATGGCTCCTGCCATTACCGCTTGCGAGATTTCAGCTGCGCTGAAACTCGGCAGTTTGCCGCGTACGACACAACGCGCCCTCCATGCCAGTCGCAGTAATGGCTCCTGCCATTACTGCTTGCGAGATTTCAGCTGCGCTGAAACTCGGCAGTTTGCCGCGTACGACACGACGCGCCCTCCGTGGCGCTCTTGAACTGACTGCAGGTTAGACCCGTTCACAACCGCAGGTCAGCCTGGCAGTCTTTTTCAAGCACCATGAATTCTTTTTATCAATACATTCCGCCCATGTCGCCCATGCCAGTCGCAGTAATGGCTCCTGCCATTACCGCTTGCGAGATTTCAGCTGCGCTGAAACTCGGCAGTGTGCCGCGTACGACACGACGCGCCCTCCATGCCAGTCGCAGTAATGGCTCCTGCCATTACCGCTTGCGAGATTTCAGCTGCGCTGAAACTCGGCAGTGTGCCGCGTACGACACGACGCGCCCTCCATGGCGCTCTTGAACTGACTGCAGGTCAGACCCGTTCACAACCGCAGGTCAGCCTGGCAGTCTTTTTCAAGCACCATGAATTCTTTTTATCAATACATTCCGCCCATGTCGCCCATGCCAGGCTGACCTGCTGGAGCAGGAGCTGGAGGTTCTGGGATGTCGGTGATTGCACACTCGGTCATGAGCATAGTTGCTGCAATGGAAGCAGCGTTCTGCAATGCACAGCGGGTAACCTTTGCCGGATCGATGATACCTGCATCCATCATGTTCACCCATGTCTGGTTTGCAGCGTTGAATCCAACACCTTTCTTTTCGTTCTTCGCCTTGTCAGCAATAACGCTTCCGTCCACGCCTGCATTCTCTGCAATCTGGCGGATTGGTTCCTCAAGGGCGCGTTTTACAATTCTAAAGCCAATCTTCTCGTCGCCGGTAAGACCAGCTGCATTCTCATCGAGCACTTTGCTTGCTTCAATGAGTGCGAGTCCGCCACCAGAAACGATTCCTTCATCAAGAGCAGCGCGTGTTGCAGCAAGCGTGTCCTCGACGCGGAACTTCTTTTCCTTCATTTCAGTCTCGGTGATAGCGCCGATGTTGATGACTGCAACGCCACCTGCCATCTTAGCAAGGCGCTCCTTGAGCTTTTCCTTGTCGTAGTCAGAAGTTGATTTCTCAATCTGATTCTTGATTTCTGAAACGCGGTCAGCAATAGCCTTCTTGTCGCCGGCACCGTCAACGATTGTCGTGTTGTCTTTGTCAATCTTTACAGACTTTGCCTGTCCAAGGTCAGCAATTTCAGTAGTCTCAAGTTTAAGTCCGAGGTCCTCGGTGATTACTTTTCCGCCAGTGAGAATTGCAATGTCCTGCAGCATTTCCTTTCTGCGGTCACCGAATCCAGGCGCCTTCACTGCGCAGCATTTGAGTGTGCCGCGGATAGAGTTCACCACGAGAGTTGCAAGCGCTTCGCCGTCCATATCTTCGCAGATGATGACAAGCGGTTTTCCTGACTGCGCAACTTTTTCAAGAAGCGGGAGCAGGTCCTTCATGGTAGAAATCTTTTTATCGTAGATGAGCACGTATGCGTCTGAATAGTCGCACTCCATGCGCTCACGGTCGGTGACAAAATATGATGAAATGTAGCCACGGTCAAACTGCATACCTTCCACGGTCTTCACGGTGGTGTCCATTGTCTTTGACTCTTCAACAGTGATTACACCGTCTTTGCCGACTTTCTCGATTGCATCAGCAAGAATCTTGCCGATTTCAGGGTCGTTGTTTGCAGAAATAGTTGCAACATGAGTAATATCTTCCGGACCCTTCACTGCGCGTGAGTTCTTCTTCACTTCATCGACTGCAAGCGTAACAGCTTTGTCGATACCGCGTTTGATTTCAATTGGGGTCATTCCAGCGGAAACAGCCTTGAGTCCTTCGCGTACGATTGCGTATGCAAGAACGGTAGCCGTCGTGGTGCCGTCGCCTGCGACATCGTTTGTCTTTGAAGCGACTTCGCGGACAAGCTGTGCGCCCATGTTCTCAAAAGGATCCTTGAGCTCAACTTCCTTAGCAACTGAAACGCCGTCCTTTGTGATTGTCGGCGCGCCATATTTTTTATCAAGCATGACAAGGCGTCCGCACGGACCGAGCGTTACTTTTACAGCGCGTGCAATCTGCTCAACACCGCTGAGCATCTTCTGACGTGCTTCTTCATTGTAAATCAATTGTTTAGCCATTTTTGTAAAACTCCTATAAGTTAGCCTGAACAAAGCCAAAGCCTTATTCCGGCAATATTTACGTTAATAATAAAGATAGTGAATTTCATCGTATTCGGCAAATTCTTTTTTCATTGTCCTCTATAAAAGCGGCTTTATTTCAAAACAGCACAATTCATCTATACAAGTGACGCGTTCTTTCCGCTTGCGAGCAAAAAAAAGCCCCTCTTTATTAGAAGGGTTTTATCTGCAACGACTTGTTCTGTTTATGGAGATAGGCGGAATCGCCTTCCAGCCGCGACTTCCTGTCGCGTCTTCCAGGACGGTTCGGTCGCTGACGGCCGCTCCTGCGGCCTTTTCGGCGCACCTGCGCCGCGCTCCCTCGCTTCGATTCCGCTTGCGAGCAAAAAAAAGCCCTCTGTCTGACAGAAGGCCCTTCTTAGTAAGCATTAACTGTATTATGGAGATAGGCGGAATCGCCTTCCAGCCGCGACCTCCTGTCGCGTCTTCCAGGACGGTTCGGTCGCTGACGGCCGCTCCTGCGGCCTTTTCGGCGCACCTGCGCCGCGCTCCCTCGCTTCGATTCCGCTTGCAAGCAAAAAAAAGCCCTCTGTCTGACAGAAGGCCCTTCTTAGTAAGCATTAACTGTATTATGGAGATAGGCGGAATCGAACCGCTGACCTTATGATTGCGAACCACACGCTCTACCAACTGAGCTATATCCCCGTGATAGTATGACTATATAAGATTTTGTGATTCTTTTCAATAGTATCAACAAAAAAATATCCGCCGTTACGAAATCGGGCTTTTTATTTTCATCATGCCGTGATATTCTGATTTGTATACAATGAAAAAACAATTTGTCACCTCTAAAAACATAAAAGTATTCATCGCCATTGTGCTGATTCTGCTGGCAGCGCTCTGCATTTCATTCATTGCGTTCTTCCTGCTGCCAAACGTGGCGTCGACTGTCAGCAAGACAAATAAAAATTCCCAAGACAGAAGATTCCACGTGCTTGTCTTGGGACGCTCAGAAAACGAAACTTTTCTGCAGCAAGTGTACGCAGGTGCAAAAAAGTCGAGTCAGAGCTACAACGCCGTTGTTGAGCTGTACGTTCCTGGGTCGCTTGCCGAAGACGTATCGCTGCAGTCACTGTTTGACTACGCCGCCCTTGTAAACGCAGACGGCATCATTGCATACATAGATTCAGCCGATGATAAACTTTCCATACCTACGCGAATCGATGGCGAAAAGATTCCGCTCATCACGCTCGGCCACTACTCGCCGGACTTGCAGCAGGTCTCATTCATCGGCACCAACTATTCGGAACTCGGCCGGAAAATCGCAGAAGAGACAAATTTATATTTGCACGGCAAAGGTTCTGCATTCATCATAAACAGCAGCAGCCAGAACAACCCGAACTACAGCACGCTCATGAACAGCCTCATCTCCACGCTCAACATGTCATCAGGCATTTCATACAATGTCGTTGACCATACGCCGGAAGAGAAAAATCTTATTTCAGAAAATCCGCTGCTCATCTGTCTTACCGCAGGAGACACCATCCGCGCGGTGCAAACGGTCACCGAGCTTAATAAAATAAAGCAGATTGGCATCATTGGTTTTGGAGACAACAACACCATCGAGCTATATTTTGAAAAAGGAATCATCAGCGAACTTATTTCTGTAGACCCGGAACGAATCGGCGAAACAGCAATAAGCGAATTGTTTGAATATCGCAACAACGGTTATGCAAACAGCTACATCACCGCAAACGTGCAGATAAGGAAGCCGGCAAAATGAATCTGCTACACAAATTGCTGCATCCCATCAGCAGCTATGTAAACAACAAAAGCCTCCGCTGGAAAATCATGGTCGGTGTCATCGCGGCAATTGCGGCAATCAGCGCAAGCCTTCTTATCATCATGCGTCTTGACCATACTGCGCTAGAGATAATCGGCGATTCATACAAATCAAATTCTGAGCTTGATTATTTTTCGCATCAAATTGCAGAATCAGAAAAAGCGATGGAAACGTATTTTAAATACCGCACCTTTGAAAGCATAGACACATACTATCAGTATCAGTCAAAGGTGGAATCATACCGCGCCGGCATGCAGAACAATCCGTCAACAGATACACTTCTGCAGAAAGAATACACGGTCAACCAGCTGTCTCGTTCATTCACCTTTTACAGCGGCAAAGCAGTGGCCGCCCACCGCGCTAACAATGTCAACGAACAGATGCTGTACTACAACAAGACGCTTGAATGTTACACCATACTTCTTTCGCAGATTTCAGAGCTGAACATTCTGCTTCTTGAAAACAATGCGGAAATGTACAATGCAAACCGTCAGAACATTTCAAACACGACGCAGGCAAGCATCATCTTCATAGCGCTCTTCTTTCTGCTCATACTTGTACTGCTGTACATTGCAATCACATCAATCACCCATCCGCTTGCAGAAATATCAGAAGTGGCGCATCGGCTTGCAGAGCGTGACTTTGACGTTCCGCTGTTCAACCGCGACACCCATGATGAAATTGGAGACATCTGCCGCGCATTTGACCGCATGATAATAAGCATCCGTGAGTACATAGACACCATCTGGGAAAAAGCCATGACCGAAACAGAGCTCAAGGAAAAAGAAATTGAAATGCAGACACTGTATGCAGACGCACAAATCCGCGCGCTGCAAAATCAAATCAATCCGCATTTCTTGTTCAACACGCTCAACACCGGCGCCCAGCTTGCAATGATGGAAGGCGCAGACAAAACATGCTACTTCATCGAGCAGGTTGCAGACTTCTTCCGCTACAATATTCAGCAGCAGAAACAGGACGCCACCATAGATGAAGAGCTTGGCCTTGTAGACAACTTCGTATACATAATGAAGGTGCGCTTTGGCTCACGCCTTGAATTTGTGAAGGAAGTTCCACCGCACGCGTACACCGACATGCTGCCTTCAATGACGCTCCAGCCACTTGTCGAAAACTGCATCAAGCACGGGCTCAACAATACAAAGGGCAAAGTCACGCTGAAGGTTGAAGATTTCTTTGGCTTCACGGTAATCAGCATTTCGGACAACGGCTGCGGTATGCCGGCAGAAATCCGCACGCAGGTACTGGAAGCCGTAAAGTCAGGCAAATCGCAGCTGGCGCCGAAAGCTCCGGGCGCAACAAAGCCTGACGCAGACGGACACACAGGAACGGGACTCATCAATGTATTCTCACGCCTTACGCTCTACTTCCATCGCGATGATGTCTTTGATATAGTACAGAATGATGAAGGTCAGGGAACAAAATTCCTGATAAGGATTCCAATTCAACATGTATAACATTTTAATTACGGATGATGAACAAATTGTAATTGACTCTCTTTCATTCATCATCAACAAGAATTTCCCCGGTCAAGTGACTATGTTTTCCGCACTGTCCGGCGCAGAAGCAATTTCCGTAACAAACACAAATGAAATTGACATTGTGTTCATGGACATAAACATGCCGGTGATGAACGGTCTTGAGACAGTCAACTGCATCACACGCTCAAAGCCGGACACCGTGGTCATCATGCTGAGCGCATCAGACAAATTCCAGTACGCACAGGAAGCGCTCAACCTGGGCGCGTATAAATATATCACCAAGCCGGTAAACCGCAACCTTGTCATACAAACAGTCCGCGGAGCCATGAACATAGTCGATACAAAGCGCGGCAAAGTCTCGGACGACCAGGAGCTTCAACGCAAGCTGGACTTTGTGCTGCCCATGGTTGAAAGTGACTTCATCTACTCCTGTGCATTCAGCGGAGAAAAGAACATAGATCTTTCCTCATACCTTGACTACTTCAACATTCATGAAACGACCTGGTGTTTCTGCTGCATAGAAGTTCCGCACATTGATTCCTCAAATCAATACGCCGTCTACACAAAAATCCGCGACATACTCAATGAACATGCGCGCTGCCTCATGGGCTCGTTCATGCTCAACAGGCTTGTCGTTTTTGTTCCTCTTGAAAATGATTCAACGCCCGACTTGTGTTCAGAAAAAATGCATCTTTTGCTTAAGGACATTTACACCATGCTCTCGCTCAAAGTGGTGGCCGGAATACGTGTCGGTGTCAGCAAAATTGAATCAGACAAGACGCACACTGCCGCTTCATACAACGAGGCCCTCGCTGCGCTCAACCGCACGCCTCCTGAAGGCGGCTGCCTTTTTGCGGACTCGGAGTCACCGGCAGCGGCAAAGACACTTGGCGAGGCGGCAAAACTGCTTGACCAGCTTTTTAACCGTATGCGCATAGGCGATGCAAGCGGAGTCAAACAACTTGCGACAGCATACTGTGCATCCCTGACCCAGGCAGACATAAGCATGGACAAGAAGAAGAACGCGCTTTTTGAACTGCTTGTCAACGCGCGCAACATCACCACGGAAGTGAACGAGTCATACACAAATGAAGCCTTTGACAATTCCTTTGCCGTGCTCAGCGAAGAAAACGACATGAACAACCTTGAGCTTTTCGTGCAGAAGCGTCTCTTTGAATGTATTTCCGCAATCACAAACGCAAGGACGCAGCATGAAAACCCTACCATAAACAAAGTGTGCGCATACATAAGCGAACACATCGCAGAGGACCTGCCGCTTGAACAAATCGCGATGGACGCGCAAATCAGCCCCTTCTACCTGAGCAAACTTTTCAAGGAAGAAAAAGGACAGACACTCAGCACGTACATCTGCGACATGCGCCTTGACAAGGCAAAAGAGATGCTCACGTCATCATCAAGTTCAATAAAGGAAATAAGCGCCTCGGTTGGATACAACGACCAGAACTACTTCAGCAAACTGTTTAAAAATAAATTTGGAATCACCCCCACAGAATTCCGGGGAACAGACTCTTTTACAGGAGAAAAATCAAAATGAAAAAGACACAACGTTCCATTGCCGCACTCATTTTTCTTGCGCTGCTTCTTATCGTGCCGTGCGCCTGTACAAAGACAAAGAAAGAAAGCGATGCTGCCGCGGATAAAGAAAACGTAAAGGCAACTCATCATCCGCTCATAGGATTTTCAATCGATACGCTTGCGCTTGAACGGTGGCAGCGTGACCTTGACGTATTCATGAACACGGCAAAAGATCTTGGTGCGGAAGTCATCGTGCAAAACTCCGGCAACAGCGTTGAAGAGCAGAACAGACAGCTGCTCTACCTTGCAGACCGAAAAGTAGACGTAATTGTCGTGCTGCCGGAAAAAGCGGACTCGCTCACCGAAACAATTCAAAAAATCCGCAGCAAGAATATTCCCGTCATTTCCTACGACCGCCTTGTACGCAACGCAGATGTCAACATGTACATCTCCGTAAACAGCGAGCACGTCGGGGAACTCATGGCAGAAGGCACGCTTCGTTATGTCACCGGAACAAAATGGTTCTGCATACTCGGCCCCAAGGAAGATTACAACATTGAACTCATTGAACAGGGAATTCAAAAAGTCATCAGGCCGACACCAGTTCATATTGCGCATACATTCTATACGCCCGGCTGGAACTACGACTTGTCTCATCAAGAGATGGTGAACCTCATCGCAAACAGCAACATTCCGGACGCCATCATCTGCGGAAACGATGCCATTGCAGAAAGCGTCATACAGGCGCTCGTCACCTATTATCCCGACCATTCCATTTCAATCTGCGGACAGGACGCCGACATTGCCGCATGCCAGAACATAGTGCACGGCCTGCAGAATTTCACCGTCTACAAGCCCATCACAAAACTTGCGGAAACAGCCGCACAGTACGCCGTGAAGCTCGCGGAAGGACAGACTGTGGAACAGGCTACCGGCACAAAGGCAAAGATAAACAACGGCTTTGCAGACATTCCCGTCGTCTGGCTTGAACCGCAGATTGTAGACAAGACGAACATTGATGAAGTGATTGTCAATTCCGGATTCCACACGCATGGAGAAGTGTACCGTGAAAATGAAGACGTGGCGAATTAGTAATTTTTGAATAGCAATAAATTCCAGATAAAAAACGCCTTAAAAACACAGAATTCTTCCTCAAAAACCAGAAAATAGCAAAAAATTCAAGAAAATTGGTGAAATTCTCATCTTTCCAGGGCGTATACTGGCACTATCGATAATAAGATAATCAACAGGAGGCTATCTTATGAAAAAAATTATTGCATTGATCATGGCAGTTTCCATGGTCGCAACAGCAAATGTCTTCGCTGCAAAAAAAATCAGCAAAAAGACACCAATCGGTGTTTCAATGCCAACGAAGGATCTTCAGCGCTGGAATCAGGATGGTGCTAACATGAAGGCACAGCTTGAGAAAGCCGGCTACAAAGTAGATCTTCAGTTTGCAAACAACGAAATCGCAACACAGACTTCACAGATTGAGAACATGATCACAAAGGGTGACAAGATTCTCGTCATTGCATCTATCGATGGTTCTGCACTTAAGAACGTACTCGACAGCGCAAAGAAAAAGGGAATCAAAATCATTGCTTATGACCGCCTTATCATGAACTCAAATGCAGTTTCATACTATGCTACATTTGATAACTACAAAGTCGGAACAATACAGGGCAACTTCCTTGTTGAAAAACTCGGACTCAAGACACGCACAAAGGCTAATCCTGCAACAATCGAGCTCTTCACCGGATCACCAGATGACAACAACATCAACTTCTTCTTCGGCGGAGCTATGGATGTCTTGAAACCATACTTTGACAACGGAACACTCGTTTGCCCGTCAGGACAGACAAGCAAAGCACAGTGCGCAACACTCAACTGGTCAACAGAAGCTGCACAGGCTCGTATGGAAAACCTTGTTTCATCACAGGGATACGGACCAAAGGGCAAGAAACTTGACGCCGTTTATTCTTCAAACGACTCATGCGCAATGGGTATCACAAACGCTCTTGTTGGCGCAGGCTACACAAAGGACAACTTCCCGCTCGTAACCGGACAGGACTGCGATATCACTTCTGTAAAGAACATGCTCAAGGGAACACAGGCTATGTCTATTTTCAAGGACACACGCACTCTTGCTGCAAAAGTTGTTGGAATGGTTGACGCTCTTATGAACGGAAAAGAACCAGAAATCAACGACAGAAAGACTTACAACAACGGAACAGGAATTATTCCGTCATACCTCTGCGACCCAGTTTATGCAACAGTTGACAACTATGAAGAACTGCTTGTTAAATCTGGCTACTATTCAGCAGACCAGCTTAAATAGTTAAGCTGAAAAATGAAAAGGCAGAGCTACAAAAAGTTCTGCCTTTTCTATGAAGGGCATTTTCTGTTTTGCAGGGAGGTTCCAATGGCAAAGACATTATTGGAAATGAAGCATATCACAAAAACATTCCCCGGCGTAAAAGCACTTGACGACGTAAACCTTACCGTTCAGGAAGGTGAAATACACGCGCTGGTTGGAGAAAACGGTGCAGGCAAGTCAACACTCATGAACATATTGAGCGGCATTTACCCATACGGTTCGTATTCCGGTGATATTGTGTATGACGGCAACGTCTGTAAATTTCTAAACATTAAAGACAGCGAAAAGAAAGGTATTGTTATTATTCATCAGGAACTGGCACTTGTTCCACTTTTGACTATCGGAGAAAATATGTTCCTCGGCAATGAGCGGGGAAGCAGTGCAAAGATTAACTGGGCGGAAACATTTGGAAAGGCTGACGAGCTTTTAAAGATGGTAGGACTCAGCGAGTCTTCACATACGCTGATTAAGGACATCGGCGTCGGCAAGCAGCAGCTTGTTGAAATTGCAAAGGCACTTGGTAAGAATGTACGGCTCCTTATTCTTGACGAGCCAACAGCATCTTTGAATGATACAGAAGCCAAACATCTTCTTGACCTCCTTCTTGAGTTCAAAAAGAAAGGTATGACTTCAATTCTCATATCGCATAAATTGAATGAAGTTTCCTACGTGGCTGATACAATCACCGTCATACGAGACGGCAGCGTAATTCAGTCCCTTGATAAAAAGAAAGATACGTTTACTGAAGATACTATTATTTCAGCAATGGTCGGCCGCAGTCTTACAGACCGATTCCCGAAGCGCGTACCGCACATTGGCGAAGTCTGCTTTGAAGTAAAAGACTGGTGTGTAGATCACCCGGTGTTTGAAGGAATCAAAGTTTGCGACCATGTAAATTTCAACGTCCACAAAGGTGAGGTCGTCGGCATCAGCGGTTTGATGGGAGCCGGACGCACGGAGCTTGCAATGAGCATCTTCGGACACTCATACGGTTCCAACATCAGCGGACACATTTATCTTAACGGAAAGGAAGTCCACTTCCCAACAGTCAAATCTGCAATCGAGCACAAACTTGCGTACGTTACAGAGGACCGCAAGGGCAACGGTTTGATTCTTTCTGAATCAATTTGCCGAAACACGACTTCCGCACGTCCGTCAAAGATTTCCAACCACAACATCATCAACTTTGACAAGGAACGCCAGGTATCAAAAGAAATGGTGCAGGAAATGCACACAAAATGTTCTTCAATAGATGAAAACGTAGTGCAGCTTTCCGGCGGCAATATGCAGAAAGTTCTTCTTGGCAAATGGTTGTTTGCCGAGCCGGACATTCTTATTCTTGACGAACCGACACGTGGTATTGATGTAGGAGCAAAATACGAAATCTACTGCATCATAAACAAAATGGTTGAGCAGGGAAAATCGGTCATCTTTATTTCATCAGAGATGCCTGAGATTCTTGGCATGAGCGACCGCATCTACATCATGAACGCCGGAAGAATAATCGGTGAAATGAAAGGCAAAGACGCAACGCAGGAGAACATAATGTCCTGCATCATTAATTCTGACAAAGGCATAAAAGGTTAAGGAGGCTTAAAATGGCAGGAATTCAATCATACGATATTAAGAAGACCCTAAAGAACAACACCATGATCATAGCACTTGGCGTGCTCATGATTATGTTCCAGATTCTTATCGTAGCAACAGGAAACGGTTCTCTGTTTGCTCCGTCAAACATAACGAATATCATCAATCAGAACGCATATGTCGTCATACTTGCAACAGGTATGCTTCTTTGTATTCTTACCGGCGGCAACATCGATCTTTCCGTCGGTTCAATTGTCGCATTGGTCGGCGCAATTGCAGGTACGCTCATTGTAAATCTGCACTGGAACATCTATCTGTCAATCATCCTCTGCCTTGTCGTCGGCATTCTTATCGGCGCATGGCACGGACTCTGGATTGCATACATTCACATTCCGCCGTTCATCGTAACTCTTGCAGGTATGCTTTTGTGGCGCGGCGTAGCACTCATTGTCTTGAACGGACTCACCATTTCTCCTATGCCTGACAACTACCTCAAGCTGTTCTCAAGCTATCTGCCTTCACTTTCACAGGCAATACAAGACAACGACCCTGAACGGGCGATGGCGCTCACCTTCTCAGTCACCATGATCATTGCCGCAGTCTGCTGCATCGTTCTGTGGATTATTGAGTTTGTACAGCGCGGTTCAAAACGCAGAAAGGGATATGACGTGCAGCCTTTCGGACTGTTCATCGCAAAGCTCGTCCTGTTCACCGTGCTCATCATGGTTGTTGCGGCATTGCTCGGCAAAGACAAAGGTCTGCCGGTAATACTCATCATCGTTGCAGTCATTGTAGCTGCATACGCTTATTATACACAGAACACCGTTCCAGGACGTTACCTGTATGCACTTGGCGGCAACGCAAAAGCAGCGCAGCTTTCCGGCGTCAACACGGACCACGTCATGTTCTTTGCATATACAAACATGGGATTCCTTTCCGCAGTCGCAGCACTTGTGTGTGTGGCACGCTTTAACTCAGCCGCCCCAACCGCAGGTACAAACTACGAAATGGACGCAATCGGCTCCTGCTTCATCGGCGGCGCTTCCGCATACGGTGGAACAGGTACGGTAAGCGGCGCTGTAGTCGGCGCAATCTTCATGGGTGTTCTCAACAACGGTATGTCAATCTTGGGAATTGATTCCAACTGGCAGAAAGCTGTAAAAGGATTTGTCCTCCTGCTGGCAGTCCTCTTTGATGTTGTTTCTAAGAAACGCAAGTCATCTAAATAAGGGCTCCATTTTCATTTTCTTCCTATAGACTTTGGGCGGTTGTTCCGTTGGAATAACCGCCCCTTTTGTTATATACTATGCACATGAAAATACTTTTACAAATTGCAATTGTCTTCGGCATCTGCATCATAGGCGACATGATTTCTGCAGTGCTGCCATTTGCCTTTCCCGGAAGCATTCTTGCAATGCTCATACTGCTTCTGCTGCTCATTTCACGGCTTGTAAAACCGGCGCAGCTTGAAGAGACAGGCTCCTTCCTTTCAAAGAACATGGCATTCTTCTTCATTCCTGCAAACGTAAGTGTCATGGAACACTTTGACATCATCGGCCCCGTTGCGCTTCAAATCATCTTCATCAGCATCGTGTCAATGCTTGCAACATTTGCAGCCGCCGCGTATTCCGCAGAGCTTGCAATATTCATTCAGAAAAAAATTGCAGGAGCGCACACAAAATGAATTCCCTGTTCACCACGCTCTACAATACATTCTTCCACGGAGTGTTCTTTGCCGTAGTGCTCAGCGTGCTCACGTACCAGATAGGCATTCTGCTGCATAAGAAATTTCCCTTCGCAATAGTCAATCCGCTGCTCATTGCAACAATACTTTCAATAGTGGCCCTTGAACTTTGCAAAGTGTCGTTTGCTGAATACAAAAAAGGCGGCGATTTGCTTTCAATGTGGCTTGGCCCTGCAACAGAAATTCTTGCGCTCAACATTTACAATAAACGTGAAGTTTTAAAAAGAAACATCGTCCCCGTGCTGGCGGCGACAGGTGCGGGAGCCGTCACCTGCGTGTCTGTAGTCTACGGGCTTGGAAAATTATTTCATCTCGACGACATCGTCGTGCGCTCGCTCTACTCAAAGTCAGTAACCACGCCGATAGCGCTCTCGCTCAGCAAATCTGTAGACGGCATACAGGCTGTTACCATGAGCGGCGTTCTAATCACCGGAATCTTCGGAGGAATGTTTGCGCCGCAACTTGTAAAGTTGTTCCACATTACGGAACCCGTCGCGGCAGGACTGGCAATTGGAACGTCAAGTCACGCTGTAGGCACAAGCACTGCGCTGCAGATGGGCGAAACAGAAGGCGCAATGTCATCGATTGCAATCGGCTGCATGGGACTTGCAACAACGCTTGTATTCATTTTCCTATAACGCAATGCACAAAAAAAAGCGGTGGTGTTGAAGTGCTTCTTCCAACGCCGCCGCCTATTTTATTTCAAAACAAAAATGTTTATTTTCCCTGTTCCTGAAGCTGATGCTCAAGCCGTGCGGACTGATTTATTTCATACATAATGTCGCTCAACGCGGTAATTGCCCGCTTGTCACCAGTTCTGTTCACCAGTTCTTCCATAAGCGCCCTGGCGCCCTCAAGTTTTCCTTCCGCCTGCATAAGTTTTGCCGCATTGTAGCCGGATGCAAAATCACCAGTTGACTGATACACCGCGTAATACCGCTGTTCCGCCTGAACAACAAGCCCCTGCTTTGCAAGTTCATTCGCCGTCTTAAGTTCAGGATTCTTTGTCTTGTCCTTGAGCAAAGAAAGGTACTTTGTTTCTGAATACGGCTGAATCTCCTTCATAATCTGGTCACAGAGTCCGACAAGCCTTGAGCTAATCACGTCATATGCGCCGGGAAGATTAGACTTCATTTTATCATCAGCGGAAGATTCGCTCAAATTTCTTGAGCGGTACGCTATCACCGTGCTTGTGGAAGCGTCAACTATCTGGTACACCACCGTAACATTCACCGTGCGTTTGTAGTGCAGCACCGTTGTATATACATCGTTCACCTTTTCATTTACTTTCTGAGTGTCAATTCTTGACTCAAACTGAGTGATTTTTCCAGTTAAATACACGTCAACCGGAGCCTTTCTTCCCAGCTGAAGCGTGCGTTTCACCGTTGAAGAATCCACAAGCGTCAAATATGATGAATTTGAAAGACGCTGCGTAAGCGCATTTGTAAGGCATTCAGCGGAACTTATTTCATCAGGGTCGTCTTTATTGAAAAGATACGAAATTGCATTGATGACATCAATGACTGTGTTTCCAGATTCTTCGTGGTATTGCGAAGTTGAAATTTGAAACGGCAGGATGGCAATTGTCTTTGCCCCGTTCAAATCAAGTTCCGCCGGCCGAGTTACTGAAACAGGAACAGAAGTCGCACACGAGACAAGCATGAGTGCCGCAACAATGGCAGCCGCAAAAGCCGTTTGTTTTTTCATACAGATTCTCCTTTCAATTAACAATGTACACTTACTTTCATTAAACCAGAACTACACCATATTGTCAATTCACACTTTACCATGCTGATTTTTTATCATATTTCTGATACACTGAGTGCATGAATTTTCTTTCGGTAAGCAATCTTTCAAAATTAGGACGTGAACAGCCGCTCTTCACCGGCGTAACATTCGGGCTCGACGAGGGCGACAAGGCTGCAATCATCGGCCGCAACGGAACAGGCAAATCAACGCTGCTCAACACCATTGCAGGCGTCATTCAGCCGGATGAAGGGACAGTCACCTTGAACAAGCAAGCCGGCGTTTCATACTTACCGCAGAATCCTGTGTTCAACGGCAGCGACACCATTCATGACCACATCTACAAATCTCCAAGCCCCAAGCTGGAAACTATACGACAGTATGAAGACGTTTGCGCCCAGATGGAGACAGATACTTCCGTCGGACTGCAAAACACCTTCCAGACGCTCACCGCGAAAATCGAAAAAGATGACTTGTGGAACTACGAGTCGCAGGTACGTTCAATTCTTACCACGCTGGGCATAACAGACATGAACCGCCGCATGGGAGAACTGTCAGGCGGCATGATAAAAAAAGTCGCACTCGCACAAGTGCTTGTTGAAGACACAAAACTGCTGCTCCTTGACGAGCCGACAAACCATCTTGACATCACCACAATCTCATGGCTGCAGGACTATCTTGCAGAGACAAAACGCAGCGTGCTCATGGTGACACACGACCGCTACTTTCTTGACGCCGTCTGCAACAACATCTACGAGCTTGCGCACAACAAACTAAAACTGTACCAAGGCAACTATTCCACCTATCTTGAAAAAAAAGAAACAGAAGCGGAAATTGCACAGAATACAGACCGCCGCATAGAAGCCGTGCTGCGTGTAGAACGTGACTGGCTCATGAGAGGCCCCTGCGCGCGCGGCACGAAGGCGAAGGCACGCATTCAGCACGATGAAGCGCTCATCAACAGAGAGAAATTTTCCGCAGACAAAGGATTCACCTTTGAAGTAGCCGGCAGAAGACTAGGCGGAAAGATTCTTGAACTGCACAACATCACAAAGAATTTTCCCAAGGGATACGCCGGGGCAAAAGACGGAAACACAACACCAGTGCTAAAGAATTTCAGCTACACGTTCAACAAAGGCGAAAAGATTGGCGTCTTTGGAGACAACGGAACAGGCAAAAGCACATTGCTCAACATCATCACCGGCTCCATACAACCTGACGGCGGAGAAATTATAAAAGGCGTAAACACAACCTTTGCATACTACCAGCAGAATCCAGTCTTTGCAGACACAAGCCTCACCGTCCTTGAATACATCAAAGAGACTGCGGAAGTCATCACCATGAACGACGGCACAACGCTGAGCGCAAGCCTCTTCCTTGAAGAATTTGGCTTTACCGGGAAGATACAATATTCACCGGTAAACACATTGAGCGGCGGAGAACGCAAAAGACTTTTTCTCGTGCGCCTGCTTATGACAAATCCAAACTTCATCATACTCGATGAACCAACGAACGACTTTGACATCTTCACCATGAACATACTTGAAGACTTCCTCATGAACTACAAAGGATGCCTGCTCATCGTAAGCCATGACCGCTACTTCATGGACAAAGTTGCCGACACTCTTTTCATTTTGGAAAATGACGGAAGTGTAAGCGGCTACGTCGGCAAATGCAGCGAATACATATCATATAGAAAGGAAAAACAACAGGCTCTGGAAGAACACTCCCGCGTTCAGAAAGAAGAACAGCGCGCAAAGCAATCCCAAAAGGCCGAAACAGTAAATGCGACAAATTCAAAACAGCGTCGGCGCACCTTTAAAGAGCAGAAAGAATTTGAAGCGGTTGAAAAAGAGATTGCTGAACTGGAAGAAAAGAAAACGCTCTATGAAAACCAAATGTCAAGCAGCGACTACGCCGTGTCAGCCGCAGCAGGACAGAAATATTCAGAAGCAAGCGCGCAGCTTGAAAAGGACTATGCGCGCTGGGAAGAACTTGCATCTCTGCCGGAATAATTCATTTTGCAAAGAAGTACATAAGAATGTTCGGAATGCGGTTTTTCCAGCTGCCCCAGGAATGTCCTTCTGCAAATTCGTGATAGGAAACATTTTCATAACCCTTGCTTGAAAGAAGCGATACAAATTTACGCGCCATTACAGCAGTGTCATACACCGTGCCCGCGTCTATCCAAATCTTTTTCACCGCAGACCGGCTTTCGTTCTGATACAACGAAAGAAGCACATTGTTGTCATACCCTAAATACCATATTGCCGGAGACTGGATGGCTGCAAGGCCAAACACATCGGCATGGCGCAAGACAGTATACGCACTGTTCAAACCGCCGAGCGATGTTCCCAGAATGCATGTCTTTGCCGGATCTTTTTCCACCGCATATTTTTCCAAGATTACATTGTATAATTCAGTTGCCAGAAACGAAGCATAGTTTTCATTGCAGCAGAACTGACTCTCCCGTCTGTTCTCTGAAATTTTTTCCGGATTGCGGGGGTCAACAAACACTATGACAATCGGCGTAATTCTACCGGCCGCAATTAAATTGTCAGCTGTGTTGCAGGTGTCGCCAAGTTTTTCATCAGAATATTCCTGCCCGTCAGTTGTCACCAGAAGCGGATATTTTTTTTCAGCGCTATACCCCGCCGGCAGATACACCGTGTATTGCACCGTATAGTTCAAGAATTTAGAGAAGATGATTTCGCTGCCAGCAACTTTTCCGTGTGCGACATCCCTTTTGCCAACCCATTCAGAACGCGCATACAGCGGCATACAAAATTCGGAATTAGGACCAAATCCGCCGTAGCAGACATTCTTGTTTGCATCATCAAGCAGCCAGTCAGAACCATTCACCACAAACTTGTAATCTATACGCGAAGAGCCGTCAAGCGGCAAAACTTCGCTCATATAAAAAGAAGTTCCTTCAATGTTTGCAAGTGGAATCTTTGGATATGACGAGTCGCCCATCCAGCCATTCAAATCACCGCGCACTTCGACGGAACGTACTGTACGTCCCGTGCCATCAAACAAAAAGACAACACCATCAGCAAGACAGATTGGTTCGTACCCTTTCTGCTTTGCCACAGCATAAAATTCTCCAACAGCATCAGCGCGCGCGCCACCACGAGTAGATTTAATCGCACCGAGCAGCGCATTGTAAAATTCTTCCGGAGTTGCACAGGAAACAATCTTATCTTTTGAATACAGCGCCTTGTTGGAAAGAGACATGCATGAACACAGAATAGTGCAGGCACAAAGCAGCAGGCAGAAATGATTTGTCTTCTTCATTGATTATTAATTCCCCTTCTTTAAGAAATTCTCCGCGGCCTGCTTCACCTGCTGAACATATTTCTTGTCCGCAATCAAAAGACCGCTGTCGGAATCAATCACAATGCAGTCCTTTATGCCAAGCAACGCAACCGGCCTGCCGGACTTTGCGTGAATAAAATTGCCGCTCGCATCACTGCAGAATGTATCGCCCGGCATGACATTTCCATTTTGGTCTTTGTCAGACAGCGCCCACACCATGTCCCACGAGCCAACATCGCTCCAGCCAGCGTCAAGCGGAACAACAACAGCGTTTGCAGTATGCTCCATCACCGCGTAGTCAATTGAATTGCCCTTGATAGATTCAAATGCGCTCTTTTCAAGACGAATGCACTCATCCGAACACTCGGCATGTGCATACGCGCTGCTGGCTTTTTTAAACATATCAATGTCATTCTGTGCAAGTTCATTCAAATACAATTGAGCCGGAATGACGAACATTCCGCTGTTCCAGAAATAATTTTTTGCCGCAAGATATTTCTTTGCCGTCTCAACGTCAGGTTTTTCTTTGAATGATTTTACCATAAAGCTGTCCGCATTTTTATCAGACATATCAGTTTCGATATATCCATAGCCCGTTTCAGGACGGTCAGCAACAATGCCAAACAGCGCATATTTATTCTTCAAAGAAGCATCGCGAGCCTTTTTAACCGCCACTTGGAACGCAGGAACATTCATAATCGCATGGTCAGACGCGAGCACACACATAAGCCCGTCACTTTCATGCGACACGCAGTATAAAGCCGCAGCGGCAATAGCAGGGGCAGTATTGCGGCCGATTGGCTCAAGCATCACCGGTCTATTCAGCCTGCCAATCTCACTCAACTGCTTTTTTACAAGCGGCAAATGCTTTTCATTGCAAATAACAAGCGGGTCAGATACAAACTCAAGCCCGTCAAGCCGCTGCACCGTCTGCTGAATCAACGTCATCTTGCTGTCCATAAGCGGCAGAAACTGTTTAGGCACTTCCGGAGTAGACAGCGGCCACAACCGCGTACCACTACCGCCTGACAAAATTACAGGTAGCATTGCAATCTCCTTTAGTAGATATTCTTACCAAGAGCATACCGCATATCAGGAAAAATGAAAATATATGAAGGAACGTCATGCCGGCTGGACACACGCGGCTTTGCCTAGCAGCCACAGCTCCGGCAAGGCAAAAGTATTGGAGCAAAGAGGCGGAAGTCCCTGACTCCAGGTGTAAAAATATCCGAGCCATGAGCCTTTGCACGGGGAGTAAATCTTCCCCGCTGTCTGAGGAAAGCAAAAAAAATCCCCGGCTTCCTTGTTGAAAGTCAGGGATTCAGTTCTAGAAACTAAGCGCGTTTACACTCAAGCCTCAATGATGAGCGGCATGCGGTACTCGGCGACGGTTGGCACTGATGTCGGCACATTGTGGACGCTCAGCGTGTATTTGCCGGCGGAGATGCCCGGCTCTATGCGCGCTTCAATTCTTCCGGCCGTGTTCTGCGTGTAGTATTCAAGGCGGTAGACGGTTTTGTCCTCGGCCTCAAGGAACACACCCTGGTCTTCCTTGGCAGCGTCAAACTTGAGGTAGTCACCGTAGACGATTATCATGTCGCCTGTCTTGATGGTGGTGACGCTCTTGCCGGCTGCGTTCATCACTTTGTCAATGCTGGTGAACGTCTTGAGACGGTTGCTTGTGCGCTCAGTCGGCGTGTTTTCCAGCACGTCAGAAACAATCTTTGAGTCCGGACGGAAGAGCATACGGATGTCGTGGTTGACTTCCTTATTGCTCGGTTCAAACGCCCCCATGATGTCGTCTATGCTGCCGGAAGCAGATGCAAAGAAAAGGCCGAGCGGCGTCTGCACGCTGTAGCCCTGCTCCACATACTTCACCACGATGCGCTTCATGACATTCAGAACGGCGAGCGTATCAGCTTCGGTGATGGTAGTGTTGAATGTCGCCATCTCATGCACAAGCTCGTCAACGGTGAATGTCGCCATTGTCGCACTGCGGAAGACGTACTTCTTTCCGCCCAGTTTTCCAGAATTCTCACGGGTAAATACTTTAAGCATACTTTGTTCCTCTCTGCCTTGCAGCACTTCTGCGCGCCGGAACTGCTGCAGGCTTCTCTGTATTCAGATTCCATGACCGCAACGCGGTTTTTGCGGAACCTGTGCCTACAACATACAGCCGCACGGAATGTTTTGACTGGTGGCATTCTGCCCAAAATTCTGGGCAAAAGGCTACCACATTTGTTCCGCCACACCGGCGTATCTTTGCAGCACAAGGAGGCTTCATCATGGAAGCAAGACAGAACATGCTTACAGAAATGTATGCAGACCTGCGCGGCATGCGCGGGGAACTTATGGAATTCAAGCGGGACTCGCTCAGGCGACTCGACCTGCTTGAAAAGGAAATGAAGGATGCGCCGGCGAAGTGGATTTCCATTGCAGCGGCGACAGTGTCAATTGCCGGCAGCATACTGGCATGCATCAACTGCATAGCCGTGGCAAGGGGGTAGCAGATGGAAAAAGCGGAAGAAGAATTGCTTGCGTATGCAAAGACGCTTGAAAGACAGCGCTTCACCAGCAAGGAAGTGTTCCAATACCTGCTGCTTGAATTCTGCGGAACTCCGTACGTGTGGGGAAAAGCCACCACCGAGCAAAGCGACTGCAGCGGCACCATCTGCGCATGCCTGAACGCACTGTACCGGACACAGCGGCGCGTGAACGCGGACACGCTCTACCGCACCTGCTTCACCAGGACGCCCGTGCGGTATGAAGGCATACAGGCACTGTTCTTCCTGGACAATACCGGCAGGGCCGTGCATGTTTCGGGCTACGCGGGCAACGGAGACTACCTGAACGAGTCCGCCAAGGAAACAAACAAATGCGGCACACTCCGCACTGAAGCGGAACTTGTGGCAAAGTATTTCTGGCTCACCCCAGTGCGCCGTGTGCTCAACATGGAGGCATGGAGATGAACAAGGTGAATGTGTACGAGATGAGCTTCGGCGGCATACTGATGTACGTGCTCAAGCGGTTCCTGCTGCTCGTTGCAAAACTCGCCGGCCTCAAAGGAGTGTGCCTGTGTGCAGGCTTCATGTTATTCATGGAAGGACGGATAAGCGGCACAGTGCTCGTGTCAATCATGGGACTGGTACTCTGCAATGCGAGCGGCCAGCACTTCGCTGACAGGCGCGCATGGAAGATAAACGGAAAAGAAAAGGAGGAGGAAGAATATGAAGAGGAACAGAACGACAAGGCTTCTTGCCCTGCTCATGGCGGTGGCACTGACACAGACGCAGCTGTACGCGGAACAACAAGACACGCAGTCTCTGACGGAATGCAGCGACTTAAAACTCTGCTTGCAGACCCCCACGCTTACACCGGAGGCAGAGAATGCAATGGAGCAGATTCTGCAGGAAACAGTGGACAAGGCTGTTCAGGAGGCGCTCCAAATACAACAGGAAGCGCTCCGTGAACAAAGCGAATCACAGATGCGGACGCTGAAAAAAAGCAGAGCATTCTGGCTCAAAGCCGCGCTCGTGGAGGCTGTTCTTCTGGGAGCGGGCACGTACTTTATTATACAGACACACTGACATGACAAGGCGGCATGGATTCCATAAATTCATGCCGTTTTTTTACTTTTTTCATAGTTCTGTTGCACAAACCGCTGCGACGATGCCTATAACATATATATGAAAAAAGAGAAAGTCATTCTAACAGGAACGCTCGAGGCGCTGCCCGAACCATTTCTTGACGAGAAAGAGCGCACCATAGCATGCCGTCTAAAAGTGAAGCCAGGCATGGTGTGCTTCGTGGAAAGGAAGAAATATGAAAGAGGAGGCGGACCGTACACCGTTGAAGTACGCTCACCCGTGCAGAAGATTATCTATGAAACGGCCGACGTACACGACCGCGTGCTTGTGTTCGGGCACAGCGACAGGGCAAGGCACCTGCTGGACGCACACCTCATCCGCCAGCACGCATACAACGCCTACAGAAGCCAGGAATACAGCTCCCAGAGTTCATAAAGCTCGCACTCGCCGCCTATCGCCTTACGCAGCTTTTCTACCGTCTGCCGCGCGCTCTTTTCCGTAGTTCCAAGGACTTCGGCAGTCTCCTTCATCGACATCTTCCTGAGCATGCAGAAAAGCGCAAGCAGCTGCTGCCCCGTGAACTGCCCGATGGCCCGCACCGTATGTGGAAGAAGCTGCGCCAGACACTGCCGCGCCAGAACAGAGCGGAACGTACCCTTCTTTTCAAGCGCCGCCCTGCACTCCTCCACTTCCGCACTCCGGGGACAGACAACGAGCGAACAGTTTTCATACCGCTTGAGCACCTGCACGTACAGCGCCCTCAACGGCGAATCAGTATAAATGATCACCGACCGGCACTTCCTGCAAAGCGCCGACAGCTCCACCACCCCGCGGCAAGGGTCAGACTCAAAGTTCAGGAGCGCATACTCATACACCCCGCCAGGAACCTCATCCGCGCACGAAAAGCCCGTACATCTTCTAACACCCGTAAGCTCAAAGAAAACATGACTCCGCGTGAACAGCTGCGGTTCAGTGTACCCTACGGTACAAATACTTTTGCTATTCATTTGTCAATGATACAACAAGATTGAAAGAGATGGAGCCTCCCGTGTTACAACAAATGCAGAAGATTTATCTGAATTGTACACGGATTCACAAAGATTATAACTTCACCTGCAGCAGTGTTCTTAGCATGTCAGGTTCCGGCACTGCACCATCTCAAGCATCGGATCATGTGCTGTCACAAAGTCCAGTAATTTGTTTTCAAAAAAATATTGTATCCTTTGTCTTGGTCATTGCCTTTTCTTTTGTTAGTATGGCAACCAACATTTTGGAATTTTCAATGTTTTTTTTCAACTGTCTGATGTTTTCGAAAAAGTAAGTTAATATATAAAGAGAGTATGTCATCTATCTTGACATAAAGCGGAGCCTTCTCTACCGTCTTCCTGACTACAAAGTTAAGCTGCTCTTTTTACAACCATAACTTATTGTGCACACCTTCTTTTACTTGTATAATCTTTTCGGGTGATTGGGAATTTCATTTTCGCTACTCATTGTACCTCTTTTCGAGTACTTCAAAACATGCACAAAATATTATACGTTGTCATGCGGGAATGTATATGTTTCTCAAAGTATGATAAAATTGGATAATATAGATATATGCAAACACAACGAATAGATATTAAAGAAAATAATCTCGTAAAACTGGATGAAAACTTACTCAAAATTCTCCTACAGGATAAAACTACTGGAAAGAATATTATCTGGGCAACAGATAATTATGCCAACCGAGGTGAAATGTACGGATTCCATGATGAAATTCTTCTAGAACTTATAACCGGAAAAAATGGCAACGTTATAAAGCCAAGAGTAGAAAAATCAGAAGAAGAACAGCGAATTCGTATTAAACAAAAGGCCGAGGTCTTTACACCAAGCTGGGTATGCAATCTTCAGAATAATACAGGGGACAATTCATGGTTTGGCAGGGAAAATGTTTTTAATATAGAAATGGATGCTGAACACACATGGAAAACAGTTGAAGGAAAAGTTGTTTTTCCCGGAGCGGAAGGCGAAACTTGGACAGATTATGTTGAAGCAAACAGAATGGAAATTACTTGCGGTGAAGCGCCGTATCTTACCAGCCGCTATGATACGGTAACAGGTGTTTTTATTCCAGTAAAGAATAGGATCGGACTTCTTGACCGTAAATTGCGTGTTGTAACAGAAAATACACAAACAAGGGAAGACTGGCTAAAATGGGCAATCGTTGCTGTTCAAAGTACTTACGGCTATGAATGGCAAGGCGACAATATTCTTTTAGCCCGAGAAAATATTCTTTTCGATGTTGCAGAATACTACAATGCCCTTTTTGGCGGTACGTTAGAAAACGCGGAACTTGAAAAGTTTGCTGAAATTATCGTTTGGAATATATGGCAAATGGACGGTTTAAAATTTGTCATTCCCAACAGCTGCCAGCAGAATAAAGTGGTTGAAGAAACACTTTTTGAAACAAAAGTAATTTCTACAGAATGTGAAGGCTGTAAAAAGAAAGACTATTTTAAACACAACGGTATTTATTGCAGAATTATGGACTGGAAAGAAAATGTTTCGCTACGTTTTGTAGATATGCTGGAGAAGGATAAATAATGGATACAACAATTGCAGATGAACTTATTGTAGGTCGTGTCGAACCTCATATTTATGCATTTAAAACTCAGACAGTACCAAATTATTTAAAAGTCGGGGACACATACAGACCAATTGAACAGCGTCTTGATGAATGGCGTAAATATTTTCCAAAACTGGAAAGAATGTTTTCTGATGCTGCAAAAGTAAATGACAAAACTTTTTTCAGAGATTTCGCTGTCCATTTCTTTCTTGAAAATGAGAAACATCTGCGGCGTTTGCAACCTGATACAATTAAAAACTTGCCATATTACTCAAAAGAGTTTTTTGAAAATGCAACTGTAGAAAATATAAAAGAAGCCATAAGCGACATAGCAAAATCTTTTTCTGAGAACTCCAACAAGTATCAATTTTATTCGTTGAAAGAAAGCAGAGTCCCTATGACTTACACATACAACCGGACAGAAAGTTATGAGCCACGCCCGAATCAGCAAGAAACAATAAACAGATATATTTCTGCAGTAAATGCTGGTCGCACAAATCTTCTTATGTATGCGGTTATGCGTTTTGGTAAATCTTTTACTTCTATGTGTTGTGCAGCCGTTACAGGAGCAAAGCTTGTAATTATTGTTTCTGCAAAAGCAGATGTAAAAGAAGAATGGAAACGTACTGTTGAAAGCCATAAAAAATTTTCGGATTATGTTTTTTTTGACAGTAAATCATTACAGGAAAATCCTAAAGCATTGTCAATAGAACTGAATAAGAACAAAGTAGTTGTATTTTTAACACTACAGGATTTGTGTGGTGACAAGATAAAATCAAGGCATAAAGAAATTTTCAAGAACGAATTTGATTTATTGATAATTGATGAAAGTCATTATGGAGCAAGAGCTGAAGAATACGGAAAAGTGCTAAAAGTGCAGAAATTTTCAAAAGCTGAACTTAAACAAGAACTTGCTGATGTTGATTCTTCTGATGACTATGAAAATAATGAAACACTCAAAACGCTAAAGGCAAAAGTGCGTCTTCATCTTTCTGGTACACCTTACAGAATACTAATGAGTGATGAGTTTACTAAAGACGACATTGTTGCATTCTATCAGTTTACGGATATTGTAAAAGATCAGGAAAAATGGAACGAAGAAAATCTTCTAAAAGATGATGTAAAAGAATGGGATAATCCGTATTTTGGATTTCCGCAGATGTTACGGTTTGCATTCAATCCTAATGAATCTTCTGTTAAAAAAATGGAGGAACTCAAAAAAAGTGGAATAACTTATGCTTTTTCGGAATTGTTCAGACCTCAGTCAATTACAAAAGATACTGAACACAACCAACATAAAGAATTCTGCCATAAAAAAGAAGTACTGGATTTACTAAAAGTGATTGACGGAAGCAAAACTGACAATAATATTCTAAGTTTTCTGGACTTTGATAAAATTAAAGACGGTAAAATGTGCCGCCATATTGTAATTGTTCTTCCTTACAGAGCTTCTTGCGATGCACTTGAAAAACTTATTACAGATAACACAAAGAGCTTTAAGAATTTAGGCAGTTACAAAATACTAAATATTACAGGCGTTGAAAAGGAAGAAATATTCAAAGATACAGCGAGTGTCCGGCAAAAGATATCTGACTGTGAAAAACACGGAAGTAAAACAATTACGCTTACTGTAAACAGAATGCTTACGGGAAGCACCGTTCCTGAATGGGACACGATGATTTACCTAAAAGACACAACTTCTCCTCAGGAATATGACCAAGCAATTTTTAGATTACAGAATCAATATGTAAAAACTCTTACAGATTCAAAAGGTGACACCATAAAATACAACATGAAGCCACAGACACTTCTGGTTGATTTTAACCCGAACAGAATGTTTCAGCTTCAGGAGCAAAAATCACAAATTTACAATGTGAATGTTGATAAAAACGGAAATTCAAAACTTGAAGAACGAATAAACGAAGAACTCCGCATTTCACCGATTATTTGCGTGAATAAAAACAAGTTACAACAAGTTGAACCGGAAAATATTCTTGACGCCGTTCGTGCCTATTCACAAGAAAAGAGCGTAATGGATGAGGCTACTGACATTCCTGCAGACTATGCCCTTCTTAGTGACGAAGAACTGAAAACCGCCATCGAAAGACTTTCTCCGATAGATGCCAAGAAAGGTATTGATATAAAAGCTGCAACCGGTGAAGGCGATGACTTGGACATTTCCGATTCACCGTCTGATACAAGTGAAAATGAAGATACAGATAATGCAACAGCTACTTCTGAAAATCAGTCACAAAATGAAGATGCCGAGGACGCCCACGAAGCACTAGAAAAGAAACTTGCCACATATTATGCTGAGATTCTTTTTTTTGCGTTTCTGACAGAATCAAAAGTCAAATCGCTGGAAGAAATAATCGGCGCAATTGATGAAAACAATGACAATAAGCGTATTGCGCGGAATGTTGGCTTACAAAAAAATATCCTTCAGATTATTCAGACAAAGTGTAATCCGTTTATTTTAAGCAAGCTTGATTATAAAATTCAGAATATTAACACTCTGATGAATGACAAAAAGCTAAAGCCAGATGAACGTGTGGAAGTTGCAATGAACAAGTTCGGACGCCTTTCTTCATCAGAAATTGTAACGCCTATGCCGGTCGCAAAAGAAATGACAGACTTGCTACCTGAAAACGACATTACCACAAAAAGCAAGATTCTTGACATTGCGTCAAAGCAGGGCGAATTTACTCGTGCACTTTACGCAAAGTTCGGCAGCAAGATTAAGAAAAACATTTACGCCATACCGACTTCAACAGTAGCATACGAATTTACAAGAAAAGTGTATAATCTCTTGGGAATGCCGGTAGAAAATGTTTATTCAGATTTTACCTCTTACGATTTAATTGACGAAACAAAAAACGACAAAATTATTAAGGAACTTAAAGAAATGAATTATGACATGATTGTAGGCAATCCGCCGTATCAGGAAACTAAGGCTAAAAAGGAAACCCAAAATGGCCAGAAAGTTGTTCGGAATATCTTTCACTATTTTCAAATTCTGTCTGACGCGCTTGGTAGATATACATTGTTAATTTATCCTGGTGAGAGATGGATTCATAGGTCTGGTAAAGGTCTGGAAGATTTTGGTAAAAAGCAGATCAATGATTCTCATTTGCAAAAAATTATTTATTATCCAAATAGTTCAGAGGTTTTCCCTCAAGCAGATATTACAGACGGGATTTCAATAGTTTTAAAAGATTTTAAGAAAAAGGATTTTGGATTTCAATATGAATATAAAAGAAAAGAATCTAGCCACGAGGTTCAAATATCAGATAAACCAGAAAATAATCTACTGCCATTAAATCCTGCGGACGTTTTGATAATAAATCAGATTAAAAAAATCGTTAAATATAATAATTTCAAATATTTATCTGAATCAATATTTCCGAGAACCTTATTTGGCATTGAAAGCGATTTTGTTGAAAAGAATCCCAATAAAGTTCATGTTTATAATGGAGGTGATCAATTTGACTTGTTAAAGGAAGTTAAGTTGTTTACAAATAATAAAGCAGGTGCGGCAGGTCGTACTTGTTGGTATATTACAAAAAAAGAAAACATATCATCAGGTATGGAGTATATAAATAAATGGAAAGTTGTTGTTTCAAGTGCTCATCCAGGAGGACAAATGAATAGAGATAATCAAATAGCAGTACTTGATAATTATAGTGTATTTGGTCGTTCTCGTGTCGCGTTAAAGATATTTGATACAGAAGCTGAAGCTCAGAATTTCTTGAAGTATGCAAAGAGTAATTTTATTAGATTTGCTTTTTTAATGACAGATGAATCCCTTACATCCTTGGCGAAATGGGTCCCTGATATTAACAACTATAAATCTGATAATGGTCTTATTGACTTTTCTAAAAATATTAATGATGAGATTTATAGACTCTTTGAAATTTCAGATAAAGAGAGATTGTATATTGATAAAGTAATCGCTAAGAAGGATGAATAAAAAAAATAATGTAGAATAAAGTTCGCAATTTGGCAGTTGAAAAAAGCCATTGAAAATTCCAAAATATTGGTTACCACACTAACAAAAAAGGAAAAGACAATGACCAAGACAAAGGATACAACATTTTTTGAAAACAAACTACTGGACTTTGTGACAGCACATGATCCGATGCTTGAGATGATGCAGTGGATGATGAACAAGGAAATTCGCAGGAGGTCATCGGGGGAGGAATTTTTCCGAGCACCGATTCTTACATAAGGCCGATTACAAGCTATCCGCTTGAATACACGAAGAACTGGCAGACAGAAAAAGCGTACATAAATGCCGGCTCAATCCAGAGCCAGAAGGAAATATTATTTAATGCAGCATGAGGAAATTCAGAGGCTTTTTTTTAACGAAATTGCGAACGTCTATGGACACAATCAGTTCATCTATATTGCAGAAAACCATCAGCCCCTAAATGCATTGTATCATTCCATATTTTTTTAAAGATGTCCGAAGCAGATTCCTTTGGAAAATCCGGCTGGATTCTATCGGTGTTTGTCTCTATGGTTATATTACAATTACCAGGATTGAAGGACATCCAACTTTGAAGATACTCTCTAGCTTCCGGTTCCATAAAAAGTCCTTTTACTTTTCCTATATAAAAGAAGCCAAATGCGCTTATACAATTAATTTTTAATTCATCATCAAGGTTATATCTAATAATATGTCGTCTCGCAACTTTATCATCCGAACAGAATTGAAATACTTTGTCACCAGTGATTTGGCTCAATACCAACAATAAAAAAGAATCCTTAATCTCACCAAGATTATTATGTCTACCTATTGCTTCATCACATTCAGCAATCATCTGAAACAAAGATTCTTCGGATTTTGTCACCCCAACTCTTTCAAGCGCAGAATAATAAGTAGTATAGAAACTTTTGGAATAGACATCACAGCTTTGTCTCAGATAATCAAGAAACATGTTTTTCGCATCAAGGGAAGAAATTTTAAATGATGATTTAATGCAATGAAAAATAGCTTCGTCTGTATAACATGTCACTTTCTCTGAATCAATCTTCTGCTGGAGCCATGTTAAAGCAGAATTATTATGAACTGCAAGTTCCTTGACTATCTGTTCATGGCATGAAAACTTATAAGGCAATTTTAAAAGATGGTCTATAAGAGGGACTCCGGAAGCATTTTTTGTCATATGCAGTTTAGAAGTGAAATCTGTATCTAAAATTGCATAAACTACACCCAAGAACAGTACCTCTCTTTATTTTTTAACAGGAAGTTCTTTTACAATATCATCAATTGTTTTTATATCTTCTGAAATGCGTTGTTCAGGAAGAACAAAGGATTTACCATTCGCCTCAACAAGCGCCCTGAGTGCATCAAGATTGTTTTCATATGTCGGCTGAAGCCATCTTTTACCTATATCAGACGCCACTGCATAATCAGTTATAATTTTTTTTGCTTCATCACTCAAAAGATAATCAACCTGCTGCTCGTTATACCGTTTGCATTCGAACAACTTAAGAACCATTGCTTTGTAAGGAAGAGCAAACGTATCCATGAATGAAATCAAATCAGTAATATCTGATTCAGTGAAACTTTTCCCCTTCAATTTCTGCTGCTGTTCTATCTGTTCCTTTGGTGCCAGAACAAGTGCTGCAAAAGCATTTGCCTCGCAGTCTTCCTCTACTGTGTCCGGGTTATCAACTTCTTTCGTAGTAAGCAAGGAGCCGTGAACAACAAAGTCTGTCTTCTGATCATTTATAAAGCGATAAATATGATACAGTTCATGAGCTGCAGCAAAAATCTGTTTGTTGAGCGCAAGGCTTGTGTTAATTGTAACAAACAAAACATTTTCTTTTACACAAGTAAACGCCCAGATGTTATCATCGGCAATAGGATATCTCAGCAATTTCAAAGTATTGCTATTTGATTCCGCATAGCGGATAATTATTTCAAAAATACTATCCCGGACAATAGTGTCTCCAATGTATTCATTACGAAAATCAAAGGCTTCGCTCCGGAGTTCAGAAAAGCGGGACGGATTTTTTACAAACAGGCATTGCTCAAGCAGCTTATTCATCTGTCCATTCCTTGCTGCAGCCTTTTTTGAATTCTTCACTCTGGTATTTAGCATGGAAAAGATAGAGATCAATCAGTTTATCTGCAGTTTCAATTCCCTTGCGGCCTTGCGCCGTTTGCACCTTTCCCATAAAAACCTTGAGCAGACTGGAATTCTGAAAATCATCAGGTACAGCAACAAGAGCTTCCATCGTTGTCTTGCAGAAAGCGGCAATGCGGGTCAGTTCGGGTGCAGAAATCATGCGCGTTCCGCTAAGCATTTTGCTCACCGTCTGCTTCGGAAGCGTAAGCGATTCCGCCAGTTCATTCTGTTTCCTGCCCAGTTGATTGAGACGGTTGCTAATATTCTTCGCAATAACCTCATTCATATTGGTCATAGTTTTCTCCTTGCTGATAGTATAACTCATATTATGATTTTCGACACAAAAAAAGCAGGAAAATGGTAAAATTGTCTCTTTTGTAGCGACAATTTTACCATTTTCCTGCATTATAGTCAACATTCCATTGACATGCTCGTGCTTTTTTCTCCTAATATAAGTTGTGGTTAACCTTATTAAATCAGGAAACGACGCTTTTTTTCAAGCACCTCAAAATGTGCACAAGACATTATACGTTATTCAACCGTGTTATGACAGTGTCATTTTTATTCAGTGTCTTTCACGCGAAGTAAAAATGAGACGGCAACGAGTATGAGTCCTGTGACAAGGTATGTCCACCGGGCAGAGAGATCCATGAGCACTCCGGCAAGTGGGTAGAAGAGTGAGATGATGATTCGTTCAATCATGGAAACACCGGAAAGGACGGTGGCTCGATTGTTGTCAGATATCTGTGTGTTTATGAGTGTGGTGAGTAGTGGTGTGCGGAACATGCGGAACATGGTGATGATGAATATTGCGGTGAATAGTACGGGCAATGTGTGCGGGAAGAAAAAGAGAAGGACGTAGAGTATTCCTGGTATGAGCGAGGTGATGAGGAGAGCGTGCTTTGTTCCAATTGTTGAAGTGACTATTCCGGTGGCAAACAGTAGGAGCATTCCTCCTGCGTTGAATAATGCAGCTATTACTCCGTTCCAGGTGATGCTCACATTGTTGTCTGCAAGGAGTGGTTGGTAGAACCAGAACATGAGGAAGGTGAGTCCAGGACCCTGTAACAAAGTTTGTGTAAATGGCCATAAAGATATACTCTTCAGGAGGAGTAATTATGGCCAACAGAAAACCGAAAGAAAAGGATGACATCGACAGAATGCTCGAGTGCATCGACTTCCATGGAATGACAGCGGATGAAGTCACCGGACAGGACGGACTTCTCAAACAGCTTTCAAGCAGAATCCTTGAAAAGATGCTGCAGGCGGAGATGGACGAACATCTCGGGTATGAGAAGAACTCCAATGCCGGAGACAACAGCGGCGACAGCAGGAACGGCTACTCGGAGAAAACCGTCATCACGGGAGACGACCGGAAGCTTGACATACAGGTTCCGAGGGACAGGAACGGAACGTATGAGCCGATTGCAGTTCCGAAATACGAGAAGCGGCTGCCGCTGTTCAATGACCAGATTATATCGATGTATGCGTTCGGCATGACATGCAGGGATATACAGTCACATCTTAAGCAGGTGTACGGAGTGGATGTATCGCCAGAATTAATAACGCGGGTGACAGATTCCGTCATGGAGGATGTGAAGGACTGGCAGTCACGTCTGCTCGAAAAATCATACCCGATTCTGTATCTGGATGCGCTGCGGATCAACAGCCGGCAGGACGGGAAGACGCAGAACAAGGCGCTGTATGTGGCTCTGGCAGTCAATTTTGAAGGCAGAAAAGAAGTATTAGGCCTTTGGCTTGCAGAAAATGAGGGTGCCAAGTTTTGGATGAGCGTGCTGACCGAGCTTAAGAACCGGGGTGTCGAGGACATCCTCATCGCCTGTATGGACGGACTCACCGGATTTCCCGATGCGGTCAAAGCCGTCTTTCCGAACACCCGTGTGCAGCTGTGCATCGTCCATATGATACGGAACTCCACAAAGTTCGTTTCGTACAAGGACCTGAAAGAAGTATGCGCCGATCTCAAGGCAGTCTATTCCGCCCCGACCGAAGCATCCGGACGTGAGTCCCTTGAGCGGTTCAATGAGAAATGGAAATCAAAATATCCGATGATCTATAAATCCTGGGATACCCGCTGGGCTGATCTTGCAGAGTTCTACAAATATCCTGATGAGATCAGAAAAGCGATTTATACGACCAATGCCATCGAGTCGCTCAACTTCCAGCTGCGGAAGGTCACCCGCAGCAAGTCGACATTCCCGAACGATGACGCTATATTCAAAGTTATGTATCTGGCAATCAGGAATGCCTCACAGAAATGGACGATGCCGATCCGTGACTGGGGTGCGGCCATGAATCAGTTTGCTATTGTGTTTGGTGAGCGGGTTCCGCTCTTATGATATTTGCCATTTACACAAAACTCGTTACACCGTCGAGTCCAGAAACAATTGCGTAGTTCAAGCTGTACTGTCTGAGTTTTTTGTTACTAAAGACATACTTTACTCCTTCAACTCCGTGTTTGAATGCTGAAGTGACTGTCTGGTTTTGTTCACTTTTTTGTCTTGCTTCCTTTACAAAGAGTATTGCTATGCCGGAAAGCATGATGCAGATTCCTGTTGCAATAAAGACAGTGCCGAGTGCGGTTGTGTATGGCTGTATTCCGCAGGAGACAAACCAACTGCCAGCAGGGAATGCGATGAGCATTGCTGCGGTGGCGAATGCATCGTATCTTCCGGCAATAGCAGCTGCTTCAGTATCCGTCTTTCCTTTGTACTTTGCATTTTCATATATAAGCGCACGGTCTGCTCCGCTTATTAAGCTCATGCCGAATGAAGAAAGTATCTGGTTTAAAATAAAAAGAGTGAGGGAACGGGTGATGCCAATGATGACGAAACTTGCTCCAAAAAGAACACTTCCTAAAAAGAGTGATGTCTTGCGTCCAAATTTGTCAGCGACGACGCCAGTGGGAACTTCAAACAAAAAGAGAGCCACGGAAAAAAGTAACTCCATGAGGAACATCTGTGTGTAGGTGAACCCCATGCGCTGCAAATAGAACGGGACAGTGACTGCACCAAAGAATTGGAGGCTCTTTAAAAAGCTGAATGCGTATATCATTTTTGAATACTATAAAATGTGCTGTTTTATTACAATAGCATGTTGATGAACTTCAAAGTCAATTGTCCTTTGCATACGTTATTATTTAAAAATTAAGGTGACGTTCGATGTTAAGCCTTGGTAAAATTGAAGGTGTGGCTGCTCCGGCCGGGCACTGGCATAGATAGCTGGCTTAATCACTTTTGCTACAGTCTCGTTAGAAGATTTTTTAGTTTTCTATTTCTTTTAGCCTTGCTATTATCCATTCTCTATTTTTTATATTTCTATGCAACCAATTCCACCATATAGATGCTCCAATTGTATTATACTCTTCTTTAATTTCTTCATTTACAAGTGTAGATATAAATACATTATCATCTATTTTATTAATATCAATAAACAATGCTATTGCAACATCCCCATCACTCAACGGACAAACTATATTTGGTATAAAATACTTGGTAATGTTTGTTCCTTTTGCTTTTTCAAGCAAAAAGGTATTTACTTTTTTTCCCATTTGGTAAAGTTTGTCTTGATACTCATTTTTATCTCCGGTTTTTAAATCATAAGAATACAACCTACTATATGACATTCCATTTTCTATATTGGGATTATTAATCATTTTATTAAAAAGTACTTCGGGATTCTCAGAACATCCAAATGTGCAAATTGAAATTATCGCTACTAGTAATATTTCTTTCATGGTTTCCTCTTTTTGCACCAAAGGCATCGGCCTAACATACACCTAACCAGGAAGCCGTATATTGGCGCGATTTTTGCCGAGGAGCATCGCGATGGCTGCAAAACGTGTGGCAATAGGCGACTCAGGTTGAAGCAGTTGTTAGATTCAATATTTACTTCCCTCATTTTAATAAATCAACAGATCATATTACCTATACTTCCTCATAAATATTTATTGTTCAGCGTCAAAACCTGCTTTTCTCAATGCTTTTGGAAGCACCTTCTCTCCTTTCTGTTTATAGCACTCTATTTTGTCATTTCCAAAAATCTCACAATACCCTCCAAAAATCCAAACTGTTTCATAATAACCGCCCTCTTCGTCACAGTGGTCCCATTCCTCAACTAAATACCATGGAGCTGTTAGCCCATCAATTGTTGCTTTTTCTGTAGTAGCAGCGATAACTCTATGAATATCACCCTCAAAAATAACAATTCGTTTGTTATTTGAATATCCCCACCCCATAGAGATGGTATCTGCATCTGTAGAAGGTTTTTCACGCATTTTTAGATTTGCAACCGGATAAACATATTGTACATCCTTATCATTAGCAAAAGGATATTTAGTTACTTTGATTCCTTTATATTCATATTGTTGCCAAGCGGGACTTACATCATATTGGGGGAAAAATCCACCATCACCATCACAGAGTGCTCCTTTCCAATATAAATCAGCATAGTCCATATTAATAAGATAAGTACCCGGCCAAATAAAACTATGTCCATTTACACTAGGAAATTCACCGTCAGTATTTTCTATTTCAGACTTTTTAAGTATTACTTTATTCCCCTGGACTTCAAAATTTCCCATCCCGATCCGGCCTGAATAATGTCCTTCAACATAATATGTGTTTTCCATAAAACACAAAGACACGCCCCCAATACGATCATCAATTTGAAATGATAAACTTGTCAGGAAATTCATATAATCACATTTTGTTTGTGAATATATAAATACCGGTAAAAAAAACAAAATCATTGTGATTATTATACCTTTTCTCATCCTTTTCTCCTTGCCACTCTGCACCGTCCGTCTAACATTTGCTTGACCCGCATTGCATAAATTGCCATGTCGAAGCAGTTGTTAGGTGGACTTTCAATGTTTAATACAAATAATACTTTTTAACATTAATTATCTTGGATATATTTCTTAAAATTATCACCAGGAATAACATAGTCAAATTCATTCTGGAAAACACAATATAATGAATACAAATATTCTTTTTGATTTGAAACAAACCAAATATCCGCATGATGAGAAATGATTATTGTTACATTATTGTTTTTTGAAAAACAAAAAATATCTTGGTATCTACATTTCATTGGATAATCAATAAATGCATTTATAAAAGGGCTAAAGTCATTAGCAGACAATTTAAAATGCCTTATAAAAGAAACAAATTTTGTTTTCTTACTTAAATAGTCTTTAACTATTATATACTTTTCCCTATTTTTTGCTTTAATAAACTTCGGAACTAGTCGAAATTTTCGATGCCATGTTTCAACAGAGAAACTATTATCAATATGTTTTGCAAATAAGGTTCCTAATTTTTCAGAAATGCATAATCTATTGGTTTCAATGAACTTCAATATCGAGTTTTCATCATCAGGATTCTTATTAAACTGAACAGCAAAAAAATAAATATTTGGCGAATCTTCCACATCCCATAATGTATAAAATTTTTTTTGTTTCATCTACTTATTCTGATAATAACTTTATATTGATCTTTGTGCCGAGAATGCGGCGTCATCTAACAATTGCTTAACCTGCATTGTGCCAATAGCAATGTCAGGTTAAGCAGCTGTTGATTGTGATGGCAGATATTCCTGCTTCCTTTGCCACTGCGTAAACGCTCCGGTTCTCCGGCGGCAGCACTTTCTTCAGGATTCCGTTTCTGAAGCTTGTTGAATATTTCATATGCATGCCTCCTTTTTAGGCGACATCTGTATTGTCACAGAGGGCTGGGAAGGGACTGCATGGAAGAAGGCTTTGAAGATTCAATCCAGAGCCAGAAGGAAATATTATTTAATGCAGCATGAGGAAATTCAGAGGTTTTTTTTAAACGAAATTGCAAACAAGTATGGACACAATCATCTGAAACCGTGCATTCTCTGTGTCAATATAGTTTATAAACGCCCACACAATACTTTGAATTCTTTTCTAACATCCTCGAAGGTAGCTCCATCAATTTCCTTTATTTTTGTATAACTATCTATTCCATTATCAGATGCCATTGCATTCCAAAAAAATTCTTCAACTTTTTCTGCAGACTTAAGTTGGTTTAATCTTATTCGAGTTATTCTAACTTTTCGTTTTATTGTGTTTGTTGCTCGTAAATTATGTTCAGCAGGAGTCAGCACTCTTTTTTCTAGAAATTGTATCAATTGTTCCTTTGACGCATTCATTTTCACCTCCTTATATCTTCGCGCCGAATGGCATCGAGCTAATATTTTCTTAACCTGCGAGGCGTAATAGTGCAATTCTTACCAAGGAGCGAAGCGACGACAAGCAAGTATCGTGACATAGCCAAGTAAGTTTACACAGTTGTCATATTACTTTATTTTTAGATGTAAAATGCGCCCTTTTGTCAATACAAAATCTCAGGCAGTTTAAGGTGTGTTAAGCCGCCAGTTTGTTGTCCAGGCTGACAGTCTGGAATGATTCATAATATTCATCTGGAGTATGGTAATCCAAGCTCTGATGAAATCTTGCCTTGTTGTAGTAGTTGAAGTAGGCGTTTACTCCTGCCTTCAGCTCAGTCATTGTTTCATAGCGTTTAAGGTAGATATCCTCGTACTTGAGGCTCCGCCACAGACGCTCGATTCTTATATTGTCCAAAGCACGGTCCCGGCCGTCCATGCTGATTTCTATGCCGTTGTCTTCCAGTACTTTCTGGAAGACTTCCGACGTAAACTGGACTCCCTGATCAGTGTTGAAAATTGCAGGACAGCCGAACTCGTCGATTGTCTCCTGCAAAAGCCGTGCATACTGGCCGGCGTCCATTGTATTGAACAGCTGCCATTTCAAAACTTTCCGGCTGTACCAGTCGATTATTGCCATAAGATAAACGTTGCCGGTCGGAAGTCTGATGTATGTTATATCCGTTGACCATACCTGATTCGGATACCGTATAATCTTGCCTTTAAGCAGATACGGATACTTTTTGTGGTATTTGCAGGCTTTTGAAAGATTAAGGCGGGGAAATACTGCGATTACACCGAACCGCTTCATTACACGGCGCACCTGTTTTCCGGTAACGTATTCACCAGCTGCTTTCAAGTCTCGAAATATCCTTCTGTAGCCTTTTTCAGGATGCTGAATCTGAACTTCCTTGATTTTCTTCAGAAGCTCAAAATCCTTTTCATCCTGCTTTGTAAGCGGAGTATAATAATAACTGTCCCGGCTTATTCCAAGAAGTCTGCACTGTCTGCAGACGGAGAGAACTTTTAATCCCTGCTCCACAAAGTCGGCGGTTCTTCCCCGTAAAGCTGTCTGTACTTTTTTTTTAGATAATCGACTTCGACTTTCTGTTCGCCGATGACTTTTATCAAAGCGTCTTTTTCTTCCTCCGCTTTGCGTTCGTCCTCGCTTTTCTTGTTCGGCCGTTCAAAAAGACTTGCTGCATTTTCTGCAATAAGTTTTTTCCACTGCATAATCTGATTCGGATGAACTCCATACTTTATAGAAAGTTCCTGAATCGTTGATTCTTCTCTGAGTGCCTCCAAAGCAACCTTTGCCTTGAAATCTTTGCTGAATGTCTGACGCTGTCGTCCCATTTGTGTTTCCGCCTTCTCTTTATTGTCGGCTTAACACCTTATTTAACCTCAGATTTCTGTATCTTTTTCAGGGCTCATTATAATGTTTTGTGCAGTAGGCAGAGAATTTTACTCTACTAAACATAAAATCATTAAAGTCTGCATCTCGTTCTTCATCTGTCCTAGTATTTTTTGATTCATTATCACTACTATTATTTAAAATGCGCCCTTTTGTCAATACAAAATCTCAGGCAGTTTAAGGTGTGTTAAGCCGCCAGTTTGTTGTCCAGGCTGACAGTCTGGAATGATTCATAATATTCATCTGGAGTATGGTAATCCAAGCTCTGATGAAATCTTGCCTTGTTGTAGTAGTTGAAGTAGGCGTTTACTCCTGCCTTCAGCTCAGTCATTGTTTCATAGCGTTTAAGGTAGATATCCTCGTACTTGAGGCTCCGCCACAGACGCTCGATTCTTATATTGTCCAAAGCACGGTCCCGGCCGTCCATGCTGATTTCTATGCCGTTGTCTTCCAGTACTTTCTGGAAGACTTCCGACGTAAACTGGACTCCCTGATCAGTGTTGAAAATTGCAGGACAGCCGAACTCGTCGATTGTCTCCTGCAAAAGCCGTGCATACTGGCCGGCGTCCATTGTATTGAACAGCTGCCATTTCAAAACTTTCCGGCTGTACCAGTCGATTATTGCCATAAGATAAACGTTGCCGGTCGGAAGTCTGATGTATGTTATATCCGTTGACCATACCTGATTCGGATACCGTATAATCTTGCCTTTAAGCAGATACGGATACTTTTTGTGGTATTTGCAGGCTTTTGAAAGATTAAGGCGGGGAAATACTGCGATTACACCGAACCGCTTCATTACACGGCGCACCTGTTTTCCGGTAACGTATTCACCAGCTGCTTTCAAGTCTCGAAATATCCTTCTGTAGCCTTTTTCAGGATGCTGAATCTGAACTTCCTTGATTTTCTTCAGAAGCTCAAAATCCTTTTCATCCTGCTTTGTAAGCGGAGTATAATAATAACTGTCCCGGCTTATTCCAAGAAGTCTGCACTGTCTGCAGACGGAGAGAACTTTTAATCCCTGCTCCACAAAGTCGGCGGTTCTTCCCCGTAAAGCTGTCTGTACTTTTTTTTTAGATAATCGACTTCGACTTTCTGTTCGCCGATGACTTTTATCAAAGCGTCTTTTTCTTCCTCCGCTTTGCGTTCGTCCTCGCTTTTCTTGTTCGGCCGTTCAAAAAGACTTGCTGCATTTTCTGCAATAAGTTTTTTCCACTGCATAATCTGATTCGGATGAACTCCATACTTTATAGAAAGTTCCTGAATCGTTGATTCTTCTCTGAGTGCCTCCAAAGCAACCTTTGCCTTGAAATCTTTGCTGAATGTCTGACGCTGTCGTCCCATTTGTGTTTCCGCCTTCTCTTTATTGTCGGCTTAACACCTTATTTAACCTCAGATTTCTGTATCTTTTTCAGGGCTCATTATAATTCTCTTTGTAGGTTTTAAATTCTGCTTCCAATACATCAAGATTGTTGATTTTGTTTAATCCTTTTATGCTAACAAATTCTAAGCCAAGAGAATTCAAATAATCAATTATCTCTTTGTTTTTTATATGATTCATATAAATGTAATTTATAGTTGCAACTCCCTTTTCACCTAATTCATTCCACGAGCAATCGAAATCAACTTTTAGCTTATCATGAACAATATTATTTCTTGTCTGATACAAGAACCAAGCATTTGCATTAATGATTTGTCTATTTGTTGTACATCCTTTGCGATCAACATTTATTTCATTACATAGAGTTTCTAATTTTCTTTTAAACTTTCCACTTTTTTCACGGAAAGGTGGATAGTTTTCTAGACTTGTAATTAACAACCTAATACAATCTTCAAAATTGTTATTTAGGAAGGCAGTCATACTATCAATAAAATCTCTTAAAAAGACATAATCATTCTGCGAATCAATGCTTTTATCAATGATTATTGCTTGATTTTCTAAACATGGTATTTGTGATGTTTTATCATCCCTGATCAACTCAATAATAAATATATCGCGAAATGACACCGGTCTAATTAATAAATAGCCACGTAAATATTTTTGATGATATAATTCTCTATTAATATGATTGAGTATTTCTACAAAATATCCTTTTAAAAAACCTATTCCTTTGTTTGTAGATATTGCATCTTCAATAAGCTCATGCGAAATAGTTCTTTCATAATCAACATTAATAAGACCTTTATCATTGTAACATTTTATCTGCCCATAATCATCTGAAAATGAGAATTCATTTATATTCCATGTAAGTAAAAGATGATAACGAATAATCACTGGATCTTTTTTTTCATCTTCAATGTACTCTTTTCCAACGTAAATATACATAATTCTATCTTCTTATTTTTTTACACGTCGCGAAAGTGGCGTTGACATAATAATTATACTGTTTCGAATGAAATACTTATACCACATTAACACAGTATAATATTCTTTTTCATATTCTCAATTCGTTCTTTAATTGCTTACATCAAAAAATCAGTGCATAACAATTTTCTATTCGCTCACGAGCTTTTCCCATTATCCCAGAACAAATCTCTTCCGTCATGGCAGGTACTGCTATTTTACTTCAATAAACCAAAAAAGCTCCGCGCGGCATAAACAAGCTGCAGAAATTCGATTCATAAACGAATCATTTTTACTTCACTCCAAAATATATTTCTTTACGGAGCTTTAAAACAAAACAGGGGACATATTTAAAGAGCGAATATATTCCCTGTGGTTTTATGGCTTGTGAAAAAGCCTGTGTTTACGTTAAATTTAAAATTACATTCTGCTTCTACAGCATGATGGACAATCATTCTCTCCATGACATTTCTCTGCTACATATTTATAAGCTACTTGCCATTATCTTATACAATATTCATTTTTGCAAACATTTTTTTTAGAATAGCTATTGTGTTACTCTGCCACTATCTGCTTGTCGTCCTTCGCTATCTCGCTGCCGGACTGCACCTCTATCACCGAAAGCGCCGTCTTCGCCCTGAGCGTGTGCTTTGTGCCGGAAGGGATGACCACGGTGTCGCCGGCTTTCACTTCCCTTTCCCTGCCGTCAAGGATTACGCTTCCTTCGCCTTTCGTAATCACCCAGGTCTCATTGCGGAGCGCATGGCTGTGGTACGAGAACTGGCAGCCGGGCTTTACGGTGAGCGAAGTGGTAAGGACGCCGGGGGCCATGTCGATTATCCGGTACGACCCCCAGTCCTTGTCGGCGTACATGGGGCGGCCGCCTATCTTCTCCACATACGGCTTCATGGAGCTGGAGCGCTCCTTATCGGAAACGAGGATGCCGTCGCTGCTGGCGGCTATAATCATATCTTTGCAGCCCATCACAAGCATGGGGATGTTCCCTCTGTGACAATATAGATGTCGCCTGAAAAGGAGGCATTCATATGAAATATTCAACAAGTTTCAGAAACGGAATTCTGAAGAAAGTGCTGCCGCCGGAGAACCGGAGCGTTTACGCAGTGGCAAAGGAAGCAGGAATATCAGCCATCACAATAAACAGCTGGCTGGCGAAGTTAAAAGATGGTAAACTCAAGCTGGAACAGGACGAAGAGAACCCCTCCTCGATGAGAAACACGAGGGAGAAGCTCGACCTTCTGCTTGAATACCAGAACGTGCCGGAAGAAAAGAAAGGCGAATGGCTCAGGCAGAAAGGACTTCATACCGAGCACCTTACGCTGTTCCGGCAGGAGCTGAATTCAATCATGGCAGAAAAGGCTGACGAAAAGGACAGGAAGATAAAGGAGCTTGAAAGACAGCTCAAGGAAACGAAGCGGGAACTCGACCGCAAGAACGATGCGCTGGCTGAAATGGCTGCCATCTACACGTTAAAAAAAAAGCTCGACTTGAACCATGGGATTACGGACGCGGACGAATGATGACAGCCGAGGACAAACGCGCGATCCTTGACTTCATCAGCTTCTACGTCGTCCTCGGAATCGTCAGGATGAAGACGCTCTGCAGCTACATCGGAGTGTCACAGCGGACGATCGAGCGCTGGCAGAAGGACGGAGTTGAGGACCGGCGCAGAGGCTCTTCAAGAAAAGTCCCCAGAAAACTCTCGGAGGAGGAAAACGAACGGATCTACAATATTCTCTGCAGCGGGGAATACAAGGACATGAATGCTCATGAAGTGTTCAATTCATTGCTTGACAAAGGGATATACCTTGCAAGCGACCGCACGTTCTACAGGATTCTGAAAAGGAACAATGCGCTTTCGCACCGGAGTGAAAGCAAAGGCGGAACGTCGAAGCACAAGCCGGACGAACTGGCTGCGACCGCGAAGAACCAGGTGTGGATGTGGGACATAACATGGATCAAAACCGACGTGCGCGGGATCTACTACTACGCATACGTGATCGAAGATCTGTTCGACCGGTCGATTGTCGGATGGATGATTTTTGAAAACGAATCCGACGTTCATGCGAAGGAGCTCTTCGAGGCTGCATGTCTGAAAGAGAAAGCTCATCCGAAGTTTGTTCATTCCGACAACGGGGAGCCGATGAAGGGAATCACCCTCGTCGCCTTTTATTACCAGCTCGGAATCATACCGAGCTTTTCCCGTCCGCGTGTCAGCGACGACAATCCGTATATCGAGTCATTCTTCAAGAGCGTAAAGTATATATGCGGTTATCCTTCATGCTTCCGGACAATCGACGGCGCCCGCAGATGGTTTGCGGATTTCATCGACTGGTACAATAACAGTCACATGCATTCGGGCCTTCAGTATGTGACCCCTGCACAGAAAAGAAGCGGCCAGTATATTTCCATCTTTACGGAAAGAAACAGAATTATTAATGAAGCAAGGTTCGCTCATCCGGAGCGCTGGTGCGGCAGGATGGCAAAGCAGTATATAGTTCGTGCAGCAGAGGTCTTGAATCCAGACAAAGAAACAGTTGCATAAATTTTTTTAGAAAATAGCGACAACTTTATTGACACATTCCGTGTTCAGTTCGTTGACGACGTTTGTGTTGGTGCATTTCTCATCGATAATCACGTCGCCTATGCCTTCATCGGACATCACTTCGGCCATGGTGTTCCATGTTCCTACGTCTTTCCAAGCGCCACTGTAGCGGAGCATTTGAATTGAAGGTTCCTTTTCTACCACCGCGTAATCAAATGAAATCTTCGGGGCATCGGCAAAATGAGCATACAGGTCGTCGTAGTCGGTGAATGTAATGAGTTCATGGGCTTTTGCTATGAGCCAGCCGAGTTTGAACGCAAACACGCCGGCATTCCACAGCGCCCCCTGCGCGATATAATTTTCCGCAGTCTTTACATCAGGCTTCTCTTTGAATTCCTTTACGACCGACACTTCCTTGTTTTCTGCGGGAATGATATACCCGTATTTCTCACTCGGATACGTGGGTGCAATGCCCATGAGGGTAAGGTTTGCCTTTCCGTTCTGTACAATCGGTTCAAGATTCTTGATGCTTTCGTAGTAGGAATTTTCAACATACGGATCTACCGGGCACACTGCCACGCACTCATCGTCCGCAACGTGAAGTACGTCGTGCAGGTACGAAGCGGACAGGGCTATAGCAGGGAATGTGTCACGACGACATGGCTCTATTGAGATTGAAACTTTGTCGCCAAGCTGGTTATGAATGGCGGGGACCTGCGTTGCAGATGTTGCAACAGTGATTTCTATTCCCTTGTCAACGGTTTTTATCTGGTTGAACACACGGGAGACCATTGACTCGTACTGGCCGGCTGCATTTTTGAAGAGCTTAATGAACTGCTTTGAGCGGATGTCGTTTGAAAGCGGCCACAAGCGTTTGCCGGAGCCGCCGGAAAGTAAAATGATATGCATTAGTTTCTTACATCCATCTTTCCGCCACCGGAAAGAAAGTCTTTGTATGACAGCATAATACCTTCCTTCAATTCCATCCGAGGCTTCCATCCTAAGTTCAATAACCGTGTTATGTCGCAAAGCTTACGGGGGGTGCCGTTTGGTTTTGAAGGGTCCCAGTTGATTTTACAAGTGCGGTCTTTTGCATCTGCATACACAACGTCACGCACCATTTCTGCAAGTGTTTTGATGGTAAGCTCCTTACCACTTCCAACATTCACAAAATCACCGGCCGGCGTGCGTAGGTCGGACGCGCTCTTAGTCTGCATGAGATAGACGACCGCTTCTGCAAGGTCCTCGCTGTAAAGAAATTCGCGAAGCGGCGAACCGTCTCCCCACAAATCGACGACATCTTTTCCAGACTCCTTTGCCTCGTGGAATTTGCGAATCATTGCGGGAAGCACATGGCTGCCTTTAAGTTCGTAGTTGTCTCCCGGGCCATAGAGGTTTGTAGGCATGACGGATAAATAATTTGTGCCAAACTGCTTGTTGTACGCGGTGCACAATTTTATGACGCTGATTTTTGCCAGAGCATATGCATCATTTGTCGGTTCGAGCGGCCCGGTAAGAAGCGACTCTTCCTGAATAGGCTGAGGTGCCATCTTAGGATAGATGCATGATGAGCCAAGGTTCATCAACTTCCTTACGCCATTCTTTCGTGAAGCTTCAACTATATTGAATCCGATCATCATGTTCTGATAGATGAAATCTGCAGGTGATGTGGAGTTCGCACCAATGCCACCGACGTGTGCGGCGGCAAGAAAGACATATTCAGGCATCTGCTCTTCAAAGAAATCATTTACTGCCTGTTGATTAAGAAGGTCAAGTTCCTTGTGGGTACGCGTGACTATATTTGTATATCCCTTTGAAATTAGATTGCGGTATATTGCACCGCCTACTAGTCCACGGTGACCGGCCACATAAATTTTAGCATTCTTATCCATGATTAACTCCTTTTTATTATGATCGGCTTATCTACATTCCGATAATGGTAAGTGTCAATTCTATGAAGATTCGCTACCATTCAGTGTATGTGAGAAGTTTACACTACGTTAATGTCTGCTATAAAGAAATTTTCATTTCACCGTCTAGCGCTGATGTAAAAACCGCTCGTTCTCCACGTACTTCATATCATGGTCCATCATGATTTTGACAAGTTCGGAGAATGAGGTTTTTGTAGGATTCCAGCCCAGCGTTTTCTTTGCCTTTGTTGGGTCGCCGAGCAATGTTTCAACTTCGGAAGGGCGGAAATATTTTGGATCAACTTCTATGAGCACTTCGCCCGTCTTCTTATTGTAACCTTTTTCGTTCACACCCTCGCCTTTGAACTCAAGTTCAATGCCGGCTTCATGGAATGCCAACGTGCAGAACTCTCGCACTGAATGCTGTTCGCCTGTTGCGATAACAAAGTCATCCGGCTTATCCTGCTGCAAGATGAGCCACATGCATTCAACGTAATCTTTTGCATACCCCCAGTCACGCAGCGCATTGAGGTTGCCGAGGTACAGGCGCTTCTGGTAGCCCTTCGCAATGCGGCTCGCGGCAAGCGTAATCTTACGGGTAACAAATGTCTCGCCGCGTCGCTCCGACTCGTGGTTGAAGAGAATGCCATTTGCACAGAACATGCCGTAGCTTTCGCGATAGTTCTTCATAATCCAGAAACCGTACAATTTTGCAACGGCATACGGTGAGCGCGGATAGAACGGGGTTGTTTCCTTTTGTGGAATCTCCTGAACCAAGCCGAACAATTCAGAAGTAGACGCCTGATAAATTTTGCATGATTTTTCCATGCCAAGGAAATGAATAGCCTCAAGAATACGAAGTACGCCAGTAGCATCGGTGTCAGCGGTGAACTCAGGGACCTCGAACGAAACCTGCACATGCGACTGAGCGGCAAGGTTATAAATTTCATCAGGCTGGATTTCACGGATAAGACGAATCAAACTCTCTGAATCAGTGAGATCGCCATAATGCAGATACACTCTGCGGTTCTTATGCATATCCTCAATGAGATCGTCAATATACAGATGCTCAATGCGCCCCGTGTTGAACGATGACGAGCGACGGATGATACCGTGAACTTCGTAACCTTTGTCGAGCAGGAACTCTGCAAGAAATGAGCCGTCCTGGCCGGTAATACCGGTGATTAATGCTTTCTTCATAAAATTCTCCCATGAGAAGTGATAGATGAAGTAATAATAAGATGGATATTGAAAAATAAAATCAGCAAATATCCACTAAAAGTAGCACAATATTGACTTTTACCATTGCTTACGATATTCGCCCGGAGTAATTCCTTCAATTTTTTTAAACATTCGAATGAAGTAATTTGCGTCCTTGAATCCGCAGTTTTCCGCTATCACATCGAGCGTATTTCCGGTAAAACGAAGCTCATTCTTAGCCTTAACCATACGCTGTTGAAGAATATAATTGTTTATTGTGAGGCCAACGTCTTCCTTAAAGATACGCAGAAGATACGATTTGTTGATATTGAACTGCTTTGCAACCGCTTCAAGTGAAATTTCTTCACGGTAGTTTGAATCAATATACTTTCTGACTTCCATCGTGCTGACCGAACGTATACGGTTGGTCCTTGCCTTTTCAGGATTCCATGAATATTCCATAACGAGCGAGAGCAGGGATGAAAGATGCTCATTTATCTTCATATCGCGCAGGTAAGAAGATGACGATGCCGTTTCAATAAGCAAATCAATATGGTTAATTACCGAAGAAGCGTCCGGCAATGAGAAGCAAGGCTCCCCTCCCCGCTCCAAATATTTGCCATAAATACCTGGCATATTGAATCCATTAAAATGCGCCCATTTTAGTGACCATAAATCATCTGCAGAAGAGGACTGGGCATACTCTTTCATGCAGTCTATGAACGCGCAGTCTCCAGCCTCCATTTTATATGTCTGATTGTTGTAGGTGAGATTTCCAGAACCGGAAGTTACGATAAAGAAAAGATAGGAAGACAAATCTTTGCGTGATGATACATGCGGTTTTATTGCAGAAAGAGAACCTGTTTCCTGCAGGTACAAGAGGTTGTCCACTGCGAATCGCGACGGTTGATAAATGATACGGCGGCTTGTCACCAAGTCGCCTGTAAAAAGAGGAGGAAGAGATTTGTTAAGCAATGTATAGTCCTATTAACTACTACTATGAGAGAAGTAATTGATATCTATTTCTTATAAAACTTGGCTTCGACAAATTGAGGTAGTTTTCTAATTTTTTTTAACCAAATAGTCATATTTGAAAATCGAAGCCCATTTACCTTCCAAGCCTTAATGTCATTTGCATGTGCCTTCTTCCGCGCTTCAATATTCGCTCCGCTTGCACCACCCGCTTCCATATAGGTAAACGTCTTGTCTATCCAGTAAGTGCTCACCTTGTATTTTTCAAGAAAGCGCAGCATCAATTCATAATCAGCGACCGTACCACAATCAAGCCTGAATGAACCATACTTGTCGTATATTGATTTTTTTACAAAGAATGCAGGATGAGGCGGCATCCAACCGAACTTAAACGTCCTGGGCTTGCCGGACTTCCAATATCTATATGGTTTATCACCCTTCACGTACAAAAGATTTCCGTAACAGGTATCACTGTCATTATCTTGAAACGCCTTTACGACACTGGAAATGACGTCTGACGCGGCATAATAATCATCAGAATTTAATATACCTATGATATCGCCCGATGCCTTACTTACACCTTTATTCATAGCATCATATATACCCTTATCTTTTTCAGAAGAAACTACATACTCTATTCCCTTCTGATTGAATTTTGTTTTATATGAATCTACTATTTTCATAGTGCCGTCCTTGGAAGCACCATCAATAATTAAATATTCAATATTTTGATAGTTCTGCGCAAGAATTGATTCAATTGTCTTTGCTATTGTTTTCTCGCTATTGAAGCAAATTGTTATTATTGAGATTTTCATTTTTTACCCACTCATTGTATACATCATTATAAAAAGCCAATGTTTCTTCTGCACATTTGTCCCACGAAAATCTTTTTATATTATCAAATCCTAATTTCATATATTTTGAGTAATTGTTTTTATTATCTAATATATTACTAATGTATTTACATGATTGATTAATATCATTTTTATTTATAAAAATTGCAGAATCTTGAACTACTTCAGGTAGAGAAGACTTTTTTTGACAGATTACAACACATCCGCATGCTTGTGATTCTAACGCAGGAATTCCGAATCCTTCATATTCACTTGTATACAATAGTCCTTTTGAGCTGTTATATAATTTAGATAATTCATTATTCGATACAAAATTTATCTTTTGAAATCTGCCATTTAATTTTTCCAATAGTTTAATTTCATTTTTATTTAATTGTCCACCACCTACAATAATTAATTTATAATTATTTAATTGATATACAATTTCTACTGCAAGATCAAAGTTTTTATATAAAGTTCTTGATCCGACAAAAATTAATTTATTCTCTCTCAATAAGTTTTCGTATTTATATTCTGAAGAATAACCATGATAAATAACTTTGATTTTACCTTGATACCATGGATAAAATTTCAACAAATCCTTTTTTGTATTTTCTGAAACACATATTACTCCTTTTGCTTTTTTAACTGCTACTTTCTTTTGTATTTTATGTAGTATTGATTTAAAATCTCTTCTGAAATATTCATAAGTAAAATCATGAACAGTTGTTATATTTATTGAGTTTTTGTTATTACACCATCTATAATAACTTGAATGAAATATAAATGTATCTTTACTATTATACTTAACTGGAAAATATCTGCTTCTTTTACTTCCATTAATAGTTAAAATATTTTTAATTAACTTGTGAAGTTCATTCCAATATGTTGTTATTCCACCGGCTCTTTGCAAACAGTAAATAATATCATCATAAACAATTTTCATAAACCATCCTACTTAATAATAATTAATTCTTTATAATTAATTTTTATAGTAAAACAAAATGTAATATATATAAAGATTATTAATATTAAAGTATAAGGAAAACCAAAAAATCTTAAAAACGAAGGTGCAAATGTTGATAGAAATAATAAAAATAAAAGTGAATTACTTTTAATTGATTCATAATTATATTTCTTAAATATATTATACTTGCAAAATATACTAATAAGTAATGAAACATTTATTAGAGAAAAAAAGACTACACCCCAAAATCCGAAATCAGCAAATAATGCAACAGGACCTCCAAATTCTGGTGTATTCGTCTTAGCTGCTTGTCCAGGAAAGAATATTTCATTTATATATAATATTCCATATATTATTGGTTTATCGGGATAAAAACTTCTAGGTACATAAGACCATAAGTTTGTCAACATAATTTTACCATCTAGTAATGGTATTTTATAATTGAAATAATATTCATAATATTTTGAACTATTAACATATTGATCAAAATATTTAAATATTGATATTAAATTAGTTGAATTAAAATTCAATAACATTAAAATTGCAATAATAGGTAATCCTAATAGTAATAATATTTTTAAGTATTTATATTTATTAAACCATAACACAGAATATAGTGTTATGAAAAAATATAGATATTGTCCTTTAGATCCTAACAACCGAATAAAGAATAAGTAAAAAATAAATAAGCATATTCTTGATACATTATTTTTTGCATATACAATTGCTACTGTAAAGCTTACACTTAAAAAAAAGAGATAGAATGCATAGAAAGCACCTGCACCGGTTCTATGTAATTGGTATCCTAATCTTGGATTCTTAATCCATTCTATTACAGAATAACTCTTATTTGCTAAAATTATAAAGAATAATATTGCTATACATAATAAAATGAATGAATAAATAATGCAGTTCTGACGATTATATATTTTTGTAGATTTTATTCTTTCTAGATTATATTCTAATTTTTTATCTTTATAAAATAATTTTGTGAAAGCAATAGATAGAATTAAATTCATTAATAATTGTGTATTATTTATAAAAAGCGCATATTGATAATAATTATTAAAAAGTCCATCTTTTATTCCAAAAATTGGACCAATTAAAACTCTGAATAAATCAGTAGCAAATGAAACAGCTACAGAAATCAATAATGGATTATAAATATCCAATTTAAATTTCTTGGTTAAGTATAAAGAAGGTGCAAAGTATAAAAAAACAAAAGCAATAATATTAATACAATATATGAACTCATCCATTTTATTTGACCCTGTAACAAAGTTTGTGTAAATGGCCATAAAGATATACTCTTCAGGAGGAGTAATTATGGCCAACAGAAAACCGAAAGAAAAGGATGACATCGACAGAATGCTCGAGTGCATCGACTTCCATGGAATGACAGCGGATGAAGTCACCGGACAGGACGGACTTCTCAAACAGCTTTCAAGCAGAATCCTTGAAAAGATGCTGCAGGCGGAGATGGACGAACATCTCGGGTATGAGAAGAACTCCAATGCCGGAGACAACAGCGGCGACAGCAGGAACGGCTACTCGGAGAAAACCGTCATCACGGGAGACGACCGGAAGCTTGACATACAGGTTCCGAGGGACAGGAACGGAACGTATGAGCCGATTGCAGTTCCGAAATACGAGAAGCGGCTGCCGCTGTTCAATGACCAGATTATATCGATGTATGCGTTCGGCATGACATGCAGGGATATACAGTCACATCTTAAGCAGGTGTACGGAGTGGATGTATCGCCAGAATTAATAACGCGGGTGACAGATTCCGTCATGGAGGATGTGAAGGACTGGCAGTCACGTCTGCTCGAAAAATCATACCCGATTCTGTATCTGGATGCGCTGCGGATCAACAGCCGGCAGGACGGGAAGACGCAGAACAAGGCGCTGTATGTGGCTCTGGCAGTCAATTTTGAAGGCAGAAAAGAAGTATTAGGCCTTTGGCTTGCAGAAAATGAGGGTGCCAAGTTTTGGATGAGCGTGCTGACCGAGCTTAAGAACCGGGGTGTCGAGGACATCCTCATCGCCTGTATGGACGGACTCACCGGATTTCCCGATGCGGTCAAAGCCGTCTTTCCGAACACCCGTGTGCAGCTGTGCATCGTCCATATGATACGGAACTCCACAAAGTTCGTTTCGTACAAGGACCTGAAAGAAGTATGCGCCGATCTCAAGGCAGTCTATTCCGCCCCGACCGAAGCATCCGGACGTGAGTCCCTTGAGCGGTTCAATGAGAAATGGAAATCAAAATATCCGATGATCTATAAATCCTGGGATACCCGCTGGGCTGATCTTGCAGAGTTCTACAAATATCCTGATGAGATCAGAAAAGCGATTTATACGACCAATGCCATCGAGTCGCTCAACTTCCAGCTGCGGAAGGTCACCCGCAGCAAGTCGACATTCCCGAACGATGACGCTATATTCAAAGTTATGTATCTGGCAATCAGGAATGCCTCACAGAAATGGACGATGCCGATCCGTGACTGGGGTGCGGCCATGAATCAGTTTGCTATTGTGTTTGGTGAGCGGGTTCCGCTCTTATGATATTTGCCATTTACACAAAACTCGTTACACCGTCTTTTATTTACCTTATATATTTTTTATGCAATACTACTTCATGTATAAAGACGACTAAATGTTCAATTATAAATAAAGAACTTATACATTTAAGTATTTTTTGTTTTTCATATAAAACAATCATATTTCTTGATATATATAATGAACCTTGTTTCGACAAATTATCATTAAACAAAACATGTTCACATATACTTTTATAATAAGTACTTCTATTATTTGGTTCAGCCCTATATAACAATCCCTTCAAACACGGAAATTTATAAATTGCTATGCCTCCGAAGGCTGACAGACATTTAAAATATTTATGTAGAATTGTACCTTTATTCACTAAATCATTGTTTAATTTTACTTCTTTGAAGTCAAGGGATGTTTCGGTATTATTTGCAGGAACGAATGCATAATTGTCATAGTATTTACCTAATAATGTTAAACCAAGTATTTTTGTATAGAAACGACCGTTTGCAAATAATCCACACCAATCAGAAGGTGCATTTTCAATTGATTTTAATAGAGATTTGGAATTAAATCGATCTACATCAATATCTATTACTATTAAGTAATCATACTTTCTATTTGTATTATAAAAATATTTTAAATATTGATTTCGATAATATACCATTCTTTCAATTCTATTTTTACTTGATCCATTTCTTTCATTATTTATAAAAACATTATCAAGCGTTATTAATTCAACAGACTTATTTCTTTGTTTCCATTCATTTAATACTTGTTTAGTATTATCTACACTGTCATTTTCAACAACGACAATATCACAATCTTGAAAATTTTCTTGTAATTTCTCAATTTCATTGATATTTTTTCTTAATTTTTTTTCGCAATCCCTTGCAAGAATTGCTATTGCTACTATTTTATTAATCATTTTATTTAACCAAAAAGTCCTGATTACTTAATTGAGATATTCCTGATATCGCACTTATAAACGCATTATACTTATCAAATCCTAATATTTTTTTCGCAATTCTAAATGCTAATAAAAGTAATTGTCTTTTTTTATTCTTATCAGAACCTTTATAATTCAGATATTGTACATTCTTTTGTTTTGAGATTAAATTATTTTTTTTAAAGAACTTGTAACACTCTTCTTTTGTAAATGGATGTGGATATCTATCTTCAAATTTCTCATATAATCTTCGGTTTAAAGGTAATATTGTTGTTCCATTCGGAAAACAACCAAAATCATATTTTAATTTTGAATAGTAATTATAGTTATTTTTATATTCTAATTCTCTATATTCTTGTATAAGTGGTTTAAAACTAGGATAATCTTTAGTATTATAATTTGGATGTCTTCTATTAATATATTCTGTTGAATATGGATCAAATCCAGAAAAATGGAAAAAATACAGTTGTTCCTTTTTGCCATCAACCAAATCTTGTACAAAATATTTATTTTTTTCAATTATCAATTTTCTTTCATGTAAATTCCATATAGCAACATTGCATCCAATATTATGAGAAATGCAAATATTATCGGGAAAGAACCCTGGTAAAAAATCAATCCATTTCTGATCAACATGTAGTGCAAGCTGTTTATCGGCAAAACATTTATTTTCGAGTCTGTTCTTCCACCAATTAACAATTGACATTCCTGTTTCTGAATTTTTTATTGCACAAAATCCTAAATTATAAATTCCTACAAAAAGTAATTCTTCCTCAGGTACTGCTCCAGAGAATTGTTGTTGAATATGATTATAGTGAGGAGTAATAATCATATCTTTACTTTTTAAATAATTAAATATTTTATCTAAAGAATTTGTTACATAAATATCTGGATCTAGATACATAACATAATCATAATTTTTGAATAAATATGAAATACAAAATGGTTTAATACTTGTTGCAAATTCAATTACATTATATTTAAATGCCATTTCCTCCCATTTTGGTATTATTTCTTCTGACAACTGTATGATTTCATTTGATCCTTTGACATCATCACTAATTAAATCAGCTAAGAAAATAAAAAAAGGTATATTTGGATTATTTTTGCTAAAACTTTCTTTTAGAGTAAATGCTTGAGCTAAATAATTCTTTGCACAAATTGTAAAACCACATTTTTTATTCATATTACTTCCTTGTTTAATTATGAATTACATTAGTTTTATAAGTTCATTTAATGACTCATTTGATAATTTACTGTAAACCAAAGGTAAATCTTCTTTATTGATTTTTGAAAATAACTCTTTGACATTTATCAATAATAATTTCTCTCTAATTTCTTTATCAAATCTGTATTTAATTAGCTTAGCAGGATTCCCCCCAACAATTGAATACGCATCTACATTTTTTGTTACTATTGCACCAGCAGCAACAATTGCTCCTTGACTAATATGCACTCCTGAACAGATTATAGCATTTTCACCGATCCAAACGTCATCATCAATGGTTATATTTCCTTTTGAGCCAGCTTCATATTGTTCACCAAATATTTTTACTTTAAATGGATATGTTGAAATAGTATATAAATTATGTTCCCCACCAAGTAAGAATTTTACACCACACGCAATTGAGCAATATGATCCAATTATTACCTTATTAGTTGAATTAGAATAATCTATTACATATAAACATCCGTAAGTTTTATCACCTACTAAAACTTTATTAAAACTAAAATTATTAATTATAGTTGTAGTATTATTTTTATTTAATTTACGCCATTTTTTATTTCTAATGTATAATTTCAAGTTATTCAGAATTTGCATTAATTTTTTATCCTCTTAAATAATTTTTCTTTAATTTATCTAACAACATATGTGCATTCTTTTTTAATTTCCCATAACTGTATATTGTCATAAATCTAATAAAACATCCTTCTTTAATGCTTGCCTTTCTGATTAATAAATTTAAATTTATATTATCGTCCATTTCAGTATTTTTATTTGAATATTTTAATATTATACAATATGAAGGAAAGAAATGTAAAATTAAATCTTTCTTCATGCAACTTAATGTTTTTTTGAAAATTCTTTTTCTCTAATTGCAATAGCAAGTTGAATTTTTTTTGCTATATAGTCCGTTATATTGTTTTTCCTTGGAATAAAGTGTCGTAACATTCTGTTATGAAGTATTCTATCTTTCTCACTTCGTGTTTGTATAATCACACATACATCGTAAGTCTGGTGTTATTTTTTTGCTGCGTTACGTATTATTCTCTTCATTGCCCATAACTTGTTTTCTATAATTTGTATTTGTAAACTTATTACAACAACAAATCACTTTTATAGGCATTTCTAGTTCAAACCGTATTCAAATCTTACTTTTTTTATTCTTCCAAGAATTCCATAAAGTTCTCTTTATTTTTAATAGCCGGAATAGTTGGTCTTCCCAAATCATCACGGGCACCAATAGTACATTTAACTTCAATAAAACTCAATTCATTTCTAGCTTTAGCAGATTTGAGTTCTCTATCCAAATCTTCAAAGTTGTCAACACTTACAGCATTTGGATAGCAGCAAGCTTTAGCCACTCCAACAAGGTCAATACTCTTTGCAACTGTCGGCATACCGCCTACTGTCTCATGGGCTTCGTTATTGATTACGACATGAACCATATTTTTCGGTTTGTTGACACCGATAACAGCCATGGCACCCATATGCATAAGAACGGCACCATCGCCGTCAATGCACCATACTTTACGATTTGGCTTATTAATTGCAACACCAAGCGCTATTGATGAACTGTGTCCCATCGAACCAACAGTTAGAAAGTCATACTTGTGTTCCTGACCGTTTGCAACACGAGTCTCAAAAAGTTCACGGCTAGCTTTTCCTGTTGTTGAGACAATAGGATCTTCTCCGCTTACCTTTACTATGTGCTGGATAATTTCCTCTCGTTTCATAGTGTAATTGTTTTTGTAAAGAACTTTCTCGTCATAGCTCAAAGCACTCTTACGGATTACAAAAGCTACATCCTTACCGCTTGCAAGGATCTGTTTGAACTCTTCCATCTTGGCTTTCAGTTCGTCTTCTGTAGTTTCCTGACTTATGATAAAATTTGCAATTTCCATATCGTCAAGAAGCTTTACAGTTACTTCTCCTTGATAGATATGCTGGGGTTCATCATGAACACCAGGTTCACCCCGCCAGCCTACAATAAAAATTACAGGAATGGCATAAACCTTGTCATTTAAGAGAGAAGCTACTGGATTAATAATATTTCCTTCGCCGGAGTTCTGCATGTAAATAACTGGCACCTTCTTAGTAGCCAAATGATAACCAGCGGCAAGTGCTGTACAGTTTCCTTCATTTGCTGCAATGATGTGATGCTTAGGATCAATTCCATAAGTATTCATCAAATAATTGCAGAGAGCCTTTAGCTGACTGTCAGGTACTCCTGTGTAAAAGTCAGCTCCCAATATTTTTACTAGTGTTTCTACTTTCATTTTAATACCTCAGTATATATTTTCTCTATGTCTTCCTGATACATCCGAACAGGAGTGTTCTTTAGTCTTGCTTCATTAACTTTCAAAGCCAAATCACCAGCTGTTTCATTTTTAAGTTCAGGTTTTTTGAGTTCCAGGCTATTAACAATTTCATCAAACTTTGTCGGTGTTATTAAAGTTTCTAGTTCTTTCATATTAGAGCTTAAATATTCACAACCTCTTTCATCAGAACAGCGATTTGTATGTTCATTGATAAAATTCCACACAGAAGAAATAAATAAACTCACAGCAAAACCGTGTGCAGTTCCGTAATGAGAGGTAAGAACATAACTCATTGCATGGCACGCTGTAGTTTTTGCAATATTTATTGCCCTTCCCGCTATATTTGCAGCTTCTAGCATCGAGCCGTTAGCTTCTTTGTTATTTTCAATATAGCCTTTGTAATTTTCAAGAATTGTTTTAATAGCCCTGCTACTGTAACTTTTGCTTTCGTCGGTAGAGTTTACAGACCAGAAAGCTTCAATGGAATGACACAAAGCGTCAAGCATTGTAACTTTACGCTGATTAAGAGGTAATGAATTAAGCAGTTCAGAATCCAAACATACATATTTTGGAAGATTTGAACTATCACTTACTGAGTACTTAATACCGTCAACATATATGGCAGCAAATTCAGTAGATTCGCTTCCTGTTCCAGCTGTTGTCGGAATTGCAAGCAAAGACGGACCGGATCCGTCAACATTCTGATTGAGCAAATATGTATCAGTATCACACTTACAGTAATATCTTATACATTTTGCAACATCAATTGCAGAACCGCCACCAGCTGCAATAATAAAATCTGAATCACTTTCTTTATAAGCCTTTATACCACGGACAACAGACTCGTATTTAGGGTTCGGTTCAAAGTCAGTAAAAATAATAATTTTAAAACCTAAATTTGAAATTACTTCATTGTAAAGTTTCTGGTTTAAAAAGCTTTTACCACAAACAAGAAAAATCCGGCTTGCGTTTTCCAATCTTAAAATTTTGCGGAAGTCTCGATCTGATTGCTCTATAAATTCTTGTAAAGCCATTAATTACACCTCTGCAGGTATAAGGCGTATGATTTCTTTGAATCCCATCAAACTTTCGTCGGCTTCTTGGGCTCTGTGATTCTTAAGAATTGTTTCGGCTGTTTTCTGCATTGCAGGCACTTCAGCTCTCATAAGTTGATTTGCATAGATTACAATGTTTACACCGATTTTTTTCCATTCAGCTTCTTTTACTGAGTTAAAAGATGTAGGAACAATAACAATCGGAGTATTTTTGTCTTTAGCTCTGAAATTATTTACGAACTCAACAATTTCATCAGGTTCCTTGCGACGTGAATGAATCATAATGCCGTCGGCACCTGCTTTTACAAATGCAAATGCACGGTTCAATGCGTCTTCCATTCCCTGTTCAAGAATCAGAGATTCTATTCGAGCAATAATCATGAAGTCTGAAGATTTCTGTGCGCGTTTTCCAGCTGCAATTTTCTCGCTCATTTCTTCAATTGTAGCCTGCGTCTGCTTTACTTCAGTTCCAAAAAGACTGTTTCTCTTAAGACCTTTTTTATCTTCAATGATTACAGCACTTACACCCATTTTTTCAAGACTTCGAACTGTGTATACAAAGTGTTCTGTAAGTCCACCTGTGTCACCATCAAAAATAATTGGTTTTGTTGTTACTTCAGTAATATCATCAATAGTTCTGAAACGGCTTGTCATATCTACAAGTTCCATATCTGGTTTACCTTTAGCTGTAGAATCACAAAGTGAACTTACCCACATGCCGTCAAACTGATAAGAACCGCCATCCTGATGAACGACAGTGTTTTCTACGATAAGTCCTGACAGTCCATCATGTGCTTCCATAATAGTTACAAAACCTTTAGCAGCCAATAGTTTACGGAGTTTACCCCTACGATTATCAGGTAAAGACATTTCCTGTCGGGATATATCTTCCAATGCCTTGTATTTTTCATCAGTTGAGTATGGGAACTCTACAATGCGTCCTCCATATGAGTTCACTATATCAATAACTTCATCCCGGAGTGGTTTCTGAAAACCTTCTTTCCAGTTGTCACCGTGAACTACAATATCAGGTTTAAGTGTATTGAGTATATTCTTGTAAGAAAGCTCTTTCTGCTCAACTACTCTTTCTACACCGCGAATATTTGCAAATAAAGCTTTTCTTTCTCCAAATGGAACAAGAGGAAATCTTTTATAAGAAGCAACGGCTTCATCAGAAAGAACTCCTACAGTGAGTTTTCCGAGTCTTGCTGCTTCACGGATAATCTTCATATGACCACCATGAAGAATATCAGAAGAGAAAGACATATAGACTTTTCTGTTTTCAACTACCTTGAGTTTGTCTGAAACGATAGCTAAATCTTCCTTGTTGTCAATTTCATTACAAAGATCATTTCGAATATCCAATCCTTTTACATTACATTTTTCAGAGATTTCATTGAAAGCATTTTCTGCGTAACATTTTCGTTTCATTTCTTCATTAGAATCTATAAAAGATTCAATATTTTTAAGCCATTTTAACCAATCATCGTGATTTAATTTGTATAAAGGCTGGGCAGTCATTGCATTAATAAAGAATTCGATACCGATTTTTATGATTTTAGCATCTTCACCAGAATTCTGAATCACAGCTTTAAAATCCTTCTCAGGAAGTGGTAAAGTTGACGATACAGTCATACAAGAAGATTTAGAATTAAGTACACGGTCTAATACTGTATTCTCAAACACCAAATCTCCGTGCATTAAAATAATATCATCATCAAGGAATTCTTTGGCACAATAAATTGAGTAAATATAGTTAGTTTCCTTGTATCTAGGATTATTTACAAAGTGGAATTTAATAGGCAAATCAAGGTCCAGACAATATTTTTCTAATGCATCTGCAAAAGGCCCGGTAGTTATGACAACTTCATTGATTCCGAAGTCAGTTAATTGGCGTAGCTGACGGCTGATAATCGTATCAGTTGCAGAAATGCCTGTCATACATTTTGGGTGATTTGCAGTAACATCCCCCATACGAGAGCCGAGTCCTGAATTCAATATAAGTGCTTTCATTTAAATGTTTCCTCCGGAAAATAGTAATTATCTGTTTTTTTCAGTTTTGCTTGATCGGTTCGTAATTCCGTACTCAGGTATTCCAAAACTTTTTATTATAACTCACTTTCCGTCTTCAATTTCTATTTTAGGAATTGGAATGAGAGAAAAATGAGCCAGTAATATTACCAATGTGAAATAGATTGTAAAGAACACGTTTATTACTTTTATTATTTGGTTTCTTTCAAATATTTATCATAAATACTTTTATCAACAAAGAGTTTACTTCCATGTGGAGGAACTTGTTTATCAATTGGAGGCGGAGTCATATAATCACCATATAAGTTTTTTAACTGACCATCATAGTTTCTTATGCCCCAAACCTTTATATTATTAAAATCATACAAACAACGATCATAATAGTCAGATTTCTTTAATTTACCTTTTACTCCTAAACCGGCTCCTTGACAAATTATATATTCTGAATCTTGAATTTTCTTTTGAGTAATCATTTTAATCTGCTGATTAACATAATGTTTAACAGAATATCTCTTTGTAAGTAAATATCTTATGAAGAATTTACAAGCCTTCAAAGGATTTTTAGGAATTTTTTGTTTGTAGGTACTTAATATAATCTTACTCTCAATTTTGTTATAATCAGTAAGTAATTCTTCATTATCCGGATATCCATCATTCGGGAAAATATCCATATTCAGGGAGAGTTTATTATATCTTGGTTTTACAATTGTCTCATAAGCATAGGTTTTTTTCATACCAAATTTTGCATAAGGATAAATATAATTTTTATTAGATGGCTCATGCAAATTATATTCTCCAGAATACTGTTCTTTTACAATTGATAGAAATTTATTGTAATCTTCCCTTGGCATAGTAACATCGATGTCATCATCCCAGGGTATGATTCCTTTGTTTCTTACAGCTCCAAGCATTGTACCGCAAAAAATGTTATAGACTAAATTATTCTTCTCGCAAATTTCATGAAAATTTTTCAAAAGAACAATTAATAGTTTTTGTTTATCGCTTATTTCTGTGATTTCAACAAGATTGTCTTTATTATTCTTATTCAATTTATTTTCCTCTCTTAAAAACATAATTCATAACCAGATTAAATTCTTTCTTAAATATTGTAATTGAAATGATAAAGAACAAAATCGCATAGATACAAAAATATACAATTCCGTGCAATATCCAAGTTTTTATTGTGTATTCTGAAAACGGATAAATAAGATTATTAATAAAATATCCAACTACTGCTATTAATAATACAAACAATAACTTTTTGTAAAAAATCCATTGTTTTCTGCCAGGAATCAATTTTCTTGTAAAAGAAACATGGAAAATCATTCTGTATGCCATTGCAATTACAGTTGCAACAGTAACTCCTATAATTCCCCAAATTTTTACAAAAATAACAGATAATACAACATTTAGTCCTGCTTCTATATAGGAAGGAACTGAAATTTCCTTAAATTTGTTTGCTGAATAAGACAATATTACATGCGGTGATCTGAACATATAAATAGCTTCAGATAAAACTAATAAAATACCAAAAACTGGCTGGTAATAATTTGCATCATTTATTCCTTTCGTATATATCTGAACAAAAGGAGTAATAAGTATAGCTGTTAAACTGAATAGTAAACCTGTTAATAAAAAAGTTACATATTCAAAAAGATCCATTTTTTTGTTTAATTCTTCCTGGTTTCCAACAGCGTAAGCCTGCCCGACAGTTGGTTCAATACTAGTTGTAACAGAGTTTACTAATACTCTCATTTTATTAATGACTAAATAGTAAATACTATAAATTGAAACGACTTTTAAATCACAAAACAAAGTCAAAACTGTTATATCTGTACAACCATGAATAAATGCTGCAAAATTAATAGAAAAACCACTCCAACGTTGCTTAATTAAACTGTTATCTTTTGGAGCCTTCCAATTAATCTTATAATGTTTCTTTATGTAAACAGAATAAATAAGTGGTTGGAAAACAAATAATACAGATGTTGCTGCTTTTAATACTAATAAATTCGGGTAATACTTTGTAATCAACATTACCAGAACAAAATTTCCGATTGTAAGAAATATTTTTGTAAGAGAAACAATATAAATTTTTTTATCTGCATTTAATAGCGTTGTAAGAGTAATAGAAAAAAGATACTCAAACAAAAGGCCTAAAGAAGAAATTATGGTTAATAAAAACACAAACCAAAAATCATATTTCTTATTAATAAATGTCGGATAAACAAAGGCAAGTACAATTGTATAGATTATAAAAATCAATCCGATTTTTTTATAAAAGGATTTTGCAGTAGCTAATATAGAACTGATTTTTTCAAAGTCATTGTTTACAAGTGGTTTATAAATATTAGCAATTACAACCCCTGTGACACCACCTTCCAACAAGGCTATGTAACTTAAAAACTGTCCGATTGAAGCTGTCAATCCATTAAGTGAAGATCCAAAGGTAGACAGAATTATTCTTGGAACAATCAGCCCAAAAACAATGGAAACTACCTGACCTAATAACGAAACAGATATATTTAGTAAAGTTACTCTATTTTTCATATTATTTATTTCTCAATTTTACGAAGTGCTAAAAGTGTTGAACAACCAAAAATTTTAATTATGAGTAAAATTAACTTCGTCTTTTTTCCAACTTTGGAATCAAATATTAAATGAGTGGCTATTCTTTTCAGTTCGGAGCTTACTTTTTTATATGTATCTAAATCGATTTTCTTTAAATCTGGATAAGTAAAAAGGACACTAATATAATTAGTATACTTTTTAAATAGAGATGCCTTATAAACTTCTTTACTTATGGATTTGCAAGTATTTTCAATGTAATCTGCTGCATCCAATTCATCCTTTGCTATTTTTCCATACTCAGAATGCATAATGCTGCCTTCCCGTTGGAAATAGAAATACATCGGTTTATTCGTTATAGCAACATTTTTAGCTGCACCATAATATCTAAATGAAATTAAATCATCTTCGTGGAATTTACCTGGTGAATATTGTATTGATTTAGCAATACTTGCTTTTATTAAAATTGCACATGCACTGGAACCATGGAATTTTCCATACAGCATATCGGCCATAGCCTGATTACCGGTCAAACAGTAATCGGAATAACTTGCATGATCTTGTTCTAACTCCTTTTGATATGTAAAGAATTTAAAGCCACAGCAAGAAACTTCTGTATTATATTTTTGAATCAGATTATATAATGTTTCCAAATAATCATCTGACACTAAATCATCACTATCAATATAAGTAACAAAATCACCGGCAGCCGATTCCGTCCCTCTATTACGTGTAATAGAGAGACCTTGGTTTTGTTGATGAATTACATGAATATTCTCATGTTGCTTTGCATATTCATCACAAATATCTCCGCTTGAATCCTTAGAACCATCGTCTACGAGTATTAATTCAAAATCCTTAAAAGACTGATTTAAAATGCTGTCAACGCACCGCTTTATATATTTTTCCACATTATATACGGGAACTACTACACTAATCATTTTTAGATTTCCTTGTTTTACCGTTTTCCCACCAACAGTCTTTTAAGTTTTCCGCCAGCCCGTTTGAATAAACCAAGCCAAGCCTTGCGCTTTATTGTCATCTTATTGAAGAATATCCCCATAGCATCATCAAATCCGCTTATGTCATACGAATGCGGATGCTTCATAATATTGAAGTCCAGATACAAATCTGCCAAGAATTTTTCGTAATCTTTTTTTACACTTTTAAGAGTATTAGCTGTTATATCACCATCAATATACAGGCCCAGAGTAATAGAAAACTCTTCTACCCCAAAAGCTTTATACAAATCATATGTGCCTTTTTTGCTTTGATCTGTTTCGATTTCCTTAGACCAAATATCATCTTCTATTAAATAAGAGCTCTTTTTTCTTTCGGCAAAAAGAACATCAGAATGTGGTGAAATTTTATTATAAACTTTATCTCTGGGGATTTTTTCAAAGTCTTCTTTCCAGACTCCAACTCCTGTTGTCCAGGAAGCATAACGGCCTAATGTTTTTACAAAACCGTTAAAATCACCTGTCCACGGATGCTTAAGTCTTATCACTCCATTAGAAAGATACATTACAGGCTTTTTTGTTAAATTATCTTTTACAAGATTAATGAGCCAGTTTATTGAACCAGGCTCCAGTAAAGCCCTATGGTTTACAAATTTTAGAAATTCTCCGTTTGAAGCCCGTAATGCTTCTATCTGGTTTTCAAACATAAAAGCCCTATTGCGCTGATAGATTAGGTTTTCATGTCCGGTCTTGTAGTCGGTCATTCTTTTATAAAAGTCATCATCAGTTCCATTATCGGTAACGACAACTTCATAGAGATTTGTATCAGCATTCTGAGAATAGATTGAATCTAGGACAGGGAAAATCCATTCAGAAATTCCGTTTGTTGCAATACATAAAGAAAGAAGAGGAGAAGCCATTTTATTTTTCCAAATATTCTATAGCAGTCTTAATTACACGGTCAGTATTTTCGTTGCCAATGTGATAGTACATAGGAAGACGTACAAGCCGCTCGCTTTCTTTTGTCGTGTATTTATCTTCACCGTGGAAGCGTCCGTATTTATAACCTGCAGGAGCTGAATGAAGTGGAATATAATGGAAAGTGGGTTTAATTTGGTGTGATTTCATATAATCTATAAATGCTGTTCTGTCCTGAAGATCTTTGAACTTTAAGTAGAACATATGAGCATTATGAATGCAGTCAACAGGGATTGTAGGAAGTTCAATGCGTCCGTTGCCTTCTTTTCCGTATTTTCTTAAAGCATTGTTATACTTGTTCCATGTATCCATACGATCTTTGTAAATATCATCAGCAACTTCAAGCTGAGCCCAAAGATAAGCGGCATTGAGTTCTGACGGAAGATATGAATCACCAAAATCAACCCATGTATATTTGTCTACCTGACCGCGATAAAACTTTGAACGGTTTGTCCCCTTTTCACGAAGAATTTCTGCCTTCTCATTATCAGTCTGATGCTGAATAACAATTGCACCGCCCTCACCCATTGAATAGTTCTTTGTTTCGTGGAAAGAATAGCAACCGAAATCACCGATTGTTCCAAGATATCTACCTTTATAAGAACTCATAACGCCTTGAGCTGCATCTTCTACAACCTTAAGTCCATGACGACGTGCAATATCCATAATCTTATCCATTTCACAAGAAACACCTGCATAATGGGTTACAGCAATTACTTTTGTTTTATCTGTGATTGCTTCTTCGATTAAGTTCTCATCAATATTCATTGTATCCGGTCTGATATCAACAAAAACAAGTTTAGCACCAACAAGAACAAACGCTGTTGCAGTTGAAGAGAAAGTGAAAGAAGAAAGAATTACTTCATCTCCCGGTTTAATTTCACAGAGCAAAGCTGCCATATCAAGGGCCGTTGTGCCGCTTGTTGTAAGCATTATTTTCTGTGCATTAAAACGGTCTTCCATCCACTTGTTACATTTTTTAGTAAACTGACCGTCACCTGAAATCTGATGAGAGTCAATAGTTTCCTTGATATATTTGCATTCAGTTCCTACAATTGGGGGGACATTGAAATCAATTAATGGTTCATTATTTGTTTCATTTGTGTTTAACATGTTTATACCTCGATAAAAATTATTATTAATAAAAGAAATAAGATGCTCAACTAAATTACTTTCTTACCATCGTAAATACATTCATCGCTCCGCCCGCACAAAGCGTCGTCGCATCGCCCTCGCCCACCTGCTCTCCCACAATCGCCAGCACATTCGGTTGCTTCGAAGCAACTGCCACATCGCTGCAAGAAGGCACTCCCGCTTTGCAGAACTGCACGCCGTACTTGCTGCACGCGTATTCGATGATGAACGCAATGTCGCTCTCGCCGTAGAGCACCACCTGGGAGCAGCCGCGCTGCATGGACTCCATAACGACTCGCTCCACGCTTTCGGTGCACTCGCGGATGTTGCGGAAGGTGCGGCTCATGTAGTTCTTGCTGCGCTCGGCGAGGGTGTTCATGCCGTCGGGGGTGAGCACGTAGCGTATGGTGCGCGGGGAGACTTTCTTCATCATGATCCAGCCCTTCTCTGCGAAGCGCTTGAGGAGTGCGTTGGTCATGCCGAGCGAGAGGTTGGTCGCTTTGGCGAAGTCGCGCTGGCTTGAGTTTGGGGAAGTTTGTAATGTTTGGTTTACGGAATAAAGGATGTCCGCTTCTGAGTTGTCTGTCATTTTTTTCAGAAGAAATAAAGGTGAGAAGGTAGCCGGTAAAACGGGTCCCGCCGCCGAAACATGCTGGGGTGTCCTGCCGGAGATGTTCAAATCTTGAACAGTATACCACGGGTATAGGCTTATGGCAAGGGGAAAAAGGAAGGAAGCTGCTTCACCCTTATAAAAGTGAGCAAACATAGATTTTATTTTTCATCATTATAATTTCTAATTTCATGATTAAGACGATGAAGTACAGCACGATCGAGCTTGGGATTAGGTGTCTTCTTAATGAAAGAGCAGGCATCATTTCGGTTGTAAACAATCACCTTTGAAAGAAACTTAGGATTACCAGTAATATAGTCTTCTAGAATTTTTGAATCAGCATCATCGGAGAGAAAAAGGCCACAGCCGCAAATAAGGCAGGTTACAACGGAATGCACTTCTCCAAGACACATTCCACACTTCCACTCGGTAAATATATCAGCGACAGGAAGCGCTGCTCCCATCAAGTTCTTATACAATTCGGTCATGTACATTTTGTAATATTTCTTTTTTGCAGCACTCTGATTGAAAATATCGTTAAAAAGAGCTTGGTTAATAATCTTATTTGTAAATAATGATTTCTGATTATTTGTTGCAAATCGCTCAAATTCATACTTGTAAACTAATTCATGCATGAAAGGAATCACCTGCAGGTCTTCGAAAAATTTGGCAAATATTTGTTCATCAGCCACGGAAGTTTCTGTTAAATGATTAAAGAAATCGTTATCTACAAGTGCGCCTGTTGAATCAATTATCATTTATCACCTTTTTCGCCAAGTGGTATGGATGCAGAAAATCGCTTGTTTTGCAAATTTTCAGGGAGGCTGAACGTTCTACGCAAGTAAGCGATTTTCGCTTTTGACACGCACCCCTCTTTCTCTGCCAAATCCAACATGTCTGCAAGACCAGACATCCATTTTTTCCCATCAGGGTTGTTCAATCTTTCATAACCAAATTCTATATTGATTTCCTTTATCTTGTCCATCAAAACAAGTTTATCTTCCTGTTTCGTTGGAATTAGAAAATCAATCGCTTTATGCGAAATAAAATCCAACTCGTATAAACGTCTTACAACCGCCTTGTATGGACAAAGAAAAATATTCATCAGTTTGGAAATGATGCAAAGCATGCTAAAAAGAGAAATTTTACCATCTTTTAAGTAATCGCTTCCAAATTCGGAAGCATAATCGATAAACTCTTTTTCCGGCATGAGGAATTCTGCAGCGAAACGGCTCATCAAATCTTCTTCATTGTATTCTATGTCTGGAGCCCTTCCACTGATATATACATTCAACTGCCACAGATGTCCTAATTCATGGGCGGCAGTAAATATCTGCTTGTCAATCGTCTGAGCAGAATTGATATATACAAAATGTTTCTTTTCTCCAGCAAAATCAATGGCATCAAACAGAAAGCCATTATTTTTTGGCTTCTCTTCAGAATCTGCACTATTTAAACCTTCTGGAAAATAAATTACAACAGCTTCTTGCTCTAATATTCGCAAAACAGCATCAGCCGGAATAATATTGGCTAACTGTGGCAAATGTTCTAGTCTAACTTTCTCTATGAAATTCTTTATGAGAGGAATAAGTTGCTTATCAATTCCTTCATACATAAACGAACCTTTTTACTTTTTCTTGTTTTGATTAATTGCATCAAAAATGTCCATATAATCATCAATAAAATCAAGGACTTCTTCGCGGTTCTTGGGATTCTGAAATTCATTCATGCAATGTACAACTGTTTTATTATAATGAACTTCATCACCAGAAAGAAGATTTTCAGTTGTAACATTAAATCGTTTAGCAAGTAATTCAATTTGCGGGTAAGAAACAATTGCACGACCCTTGTAAAGCAATGCTAATTGGTTTTGATTGCATGAAAGCATAGTGCAGAGTTCATTTTCGCTGCAATTATTTTTCTGAGCAAGTTCCTGGATATAGTCACCAAGCATTCTTGTTTCTGTCATAATGCATTTTAGTATATCACCAATCCGGCCTAAAATCAATGATTATTTTACTACCTTCCAGTCGGCACCATTTTTGCCTTCGTATGTCTGAGCGATGCACGGACATGGTTTGGCATTGGCTGCGAAAAAGGCTATGTCTGTGGCGTATTCTGAAAAGAGGTCGTCAGGGTGGTAATGAAGGCGCACGTTCTGCGTAGTGCCGTCGGCGGTGGTGCGGGAAAGCGCATTGTTCAGCGTGATTATGTCAACGGCTGCGGCAAGCTGGCGGTCAAGGTGTTTTTCCTTGTATTTTTTTGTGATGAATTCCATTTGGAATTTTTCTATTTCTTTTTCATCACAAGTCGTCCGCTCGGCCGGTGTGCTGTGCTGCGAAGAAAGCCATGTTTCAAAATCCGCAAAGAAAATGCTGGGCTTTATGTGCAGCGGCTTGATGACGGTGTTGAACCAGGGGACGGCGCGGCCTTTTGTATAAAAGAGGTTGCATGACTGAGCAAGCGTTGCGGCACGGGCAATGTCTTGCGCAGGAAAAGTCGGAGTTTGCTGCACGTGGTATGGCGGCGTGTCCTGGTATGCAAGTCCCAGCGATTCACTGCGTTCATATAAATCTGTTCCGGGAAGTACGCTCAGGCAGAAAAGTTCTATATTGTTTGGATAAAGGCTTATGGCAAAATCAATGCTCTGTTTGAATCCATTTAAAGTGTCGCCGGGAAGTCCGTATATCAGGTCGAACCCAAAGTTTACGCCTGTTTCATTGAGCAGCGCGATATTTTTTACAAACTGTTTCTTGTTCATGGTGCGATGCACGTTGGCAAGCACTTTTTCATCAGCGCTTTGCAGGCCTATCTGGAGTGAGCAAGGTATTCGGGTGAATGCTTTTGCAAGTTCACGGTCAATGAATTCTGCACGAGCTTCAAAATAAAAGAACATGCCGGGAGCTTTGCGGGAAATTTCATCAAGTGTTTCAAGAGCGCGCTTTCGGTCGGCGTTGTATGTGGGGTCGAGCACAAAGACTTGCGGGATTTTCTTTGTGGCAAAAAGTTCAAGTTCCTGTGCAAGGCGTTCTTTGGGGAAGTATGCTATTTTATTTTCACCTTTGCTTTCGTAGCAGTAGGAACATTTAAACGGACAGCCGCGTGCTAATTCCCAGAGGGCGCCTTCGTACTTGGCGGGGTCAAGGGTTCCGTCAAGGTAAGGAGATGGAAGTTGCTCAGGGAGCGGCGTGACGGCGCGTGTCACCGAAGAAAGCTGCTGCTTCTGCAGTGCGACCGGCACTGTTTTAAATGACTCAGCATCGCGTCTTGTATACACGCCCTGCGGTACAGCCGGCACAGTTGCGAAAGCGTCCAATGGAAGAGCTGCAAGGGAAGCGATAAGCTGCGGAACGGCGCATTCACCCTGACCTGCAACGGTGTAATCAAAGTTTGTAAAACTAAAGGGATTTGCCGTTACTTCGGGACCGCCGGCAATGATGATTGTTCGAGGCAGCTGCTGTTTGATACATAAAGCAATCTGCTCGCTCATGGCGCGATTCCACACATATATGCTAAAGCAGACGAACGACGGTGCGACCCCCGCAGGATTGATGATGGAAGAAGCGGCGGTTTGAGCAGAAAGCGTTTTGTCTTCATTTGAAAATGCGATGAGTTCGACAGAAAATTTATTTTTTATATGCTCATCATGCTTCAATGCGGAAGCAATACAGGCGGCTCCCAGCGGAAGAGCCTGCGGTGAAGTTTCCACAAGTATTGAAGTGCAAACAATGCGCGGTTTCTGATTTTCCATAATCACAGTATACCGCATAACTCATATTTGTTCTGCATGGCGATGCAATAGTATTATTATTGATTCTGCGATATACTTTGCGCATATGATCAAAGAAGTTTCCATAACAGTCACCCCGGAGCAGGAACACGATGCCCCCCTTATCAAAAAAATCATCTGCAGCACACTTGAACACAACGGAACACGTGTCAATGCAAACGATGCTTCGTTTGTGTTTGTAAAAAAATCAATTGACGCCCGCCATAGCCACATAAAGCTCATCTTAAAATACAAAGTGTATATCGGCGAAAAGCCCGGCGACAATACCACAAACATGATTGGCAAATGGAAGCCGGTAGACGGCAAACAATCAGTCATCATCATAGGCTCAGGGCCGGCAGGTCTTTTTGGGGCGTTCAAACTATTTGAACACGGAATCAAACCAATCATCATCGAGCGCGGACAGCAAACCGACGTACGCAAGCGCGACATTGCAACAATCAGCACGCAGGGAATTGTTGGAGGCGACAGCAACTACTGTTTTGGCGAAGGCGGCGCGGGAACATTCAGCGACGGCAAACTCTACACCAGAAGCAACAAGCGTGGCAACATAGACAACATTCTGCAGCTCTTTGTTTATTTTGGCGCAGACAAATCAATCCTTACTGACGCCCACCCGCATATTGGAACAGACAAACTTCCCGCCATCATCAATGCGATGCGGCAGAAAATAATCTCCCTTGGTGGAGAATTCCACTTCAACACAAAATGTGTTTCCTTCATCACAAAAAATAATCCGCTGACCATTACTGGCGTACACACACGAAACACAACCACTCAGGAAGAGGCAGATTATTTTGGCGATGCCGTTCTTCTTGCAACGGGACATTCCGCAGTTGACATATATGAACTCATTGCTGCCACTGCGCCACAGGCTCTTGAAGCAAAAACATTTGCGGTAGGCGTACGTGTTGAACATCCTCGCGTGCTCATCGATTCAATCCAGTATCACGGAAACATCGGCTCGCTGCCCGCCGCAGAATATCGTCTTACTTCACAGCAGGACGGACGCGGTGTATACAGCTTCTGCATGTGTCCTGGTGGATTCATCGTGCCTAGCGCAACAGCCCCTGAACAAATTGTTATAAACGGCATGTCATCCGCCTCGCGCAACAGCAAGTGGAGCAACGCGGCAATTGTTGTGGAAACCCAGCCGGAAGATATTCCTGCTGAATTTGTTTCGCGTGCAAAAGAAATGAAATGTTCTGCGCTTGCAGGACTTTTGTGGCGCACCGCTCTGGAACATGAAACGTATCTTCATGGAGGCAGTTCATCTTCGGCGGGCAAGAGCAGGCAGGCAGCTCCAGCCCAGTGCCTGGTCGATTTTCTTGCACGCAAAGAAAGTGCCGTGTTGCCGCAGACGAGCTATACTCCGGGCGTTGTTTCAAGCAGGCTTGATGAATGGCTGCCAAAACAAATCTCATCACGTCTTCAGTCTGCATTCAATGATTTTGAAAAAAATATGAAGGGCTTTATTTCAGACGAGGCGCTGCTTGTTGCAAGCGAAACACGGACAAGCACACCGGTACGCATTTTGCGCGATGATGAAACATTTGAAAGCACGGCGATTGCAAACCTGTATCCTGCAGGAGAAGGCTCCGGCTATGCGGGCGGAATTGTGAGTTCCGCAATGGACGGTGAAAATGCGTGTGAAAAAATGGTGTTGAAGATTAAAAAATAAAGGCGGGCGGTCCGTATTCTACAGTACAGCAGGACGGACCACCGCGCAGAGCGCAAATGGAACAATCGCACGCAACGCCGTTCTTAGCAGGACGCTACTGTTTGATGACCGAGTTCAGGAACTGCTTAAGGCGATCGTTCTGCGGATGCTGGAAGATTTGTTCCGGAGTTCCCTGCTCTGCAATGATGCCATCATACATGAACACAACACGGTCTGCAACTTCGCGGGCAAATCCCATTTCGTGCGTTACGACAATCATAGTCATTCCGTCCAGCGCAAGCTGCTTCATTACAGCAAGAACTTCGCCAACGAGTTCCGGGTCAAGGGCGCTCGTCGGTTCATCAAACAACATTATTTTTGGTTCCATGGCAAGCGCGCGTGCAATTGCCACACGTTGCTGCTGACCGCCGGAGAGTTTATTTGGATATGCGTCCATTTTATCGCTCAGTCCGACGCGGGTAAGCAGTTCAACAGCTTTGTCATGCGCTTTTGCTTCGCTTATCTTTTTTACATTGACCGGAGCAATCATCACGTTTTCAAGAACTGTTTTGTGTGGAAACAAATTGAATTTCTGGAACACCATGCCCACTTCTAGAAGTTCTGCATTGCGTTCTTTGGCAGAAATCTTATATTTACGCTCGCCATTTTCATAATAGTCAAGCAGTTTGTCTTCAATAAATATTTTTCCATTCTGTATATGCTCAAGGTGGTTCAAGGTGCGCAAAAATGTTGACTTGCCGGCGCCGCTCGGACCAATGATGCATACAACTTCGCCAGGCTCAACGGCAAGGGACACATTCTTGAGTACATCAAGTTTGCCAAAGGAAGTGCATATATTTTCTGTCTTTATCATGCTCATAATATTATCTCCAAACAAAAATCTTTATTATTCATCACTCGTACACAGAATATTTTTTTTCAAGACGGTTAAACACGATGGTGAATACCGCGGTGATGATAAGATACAAAACCATTGCAGGAATATACACCATTGAAGAAGATGTTGACGACTGTATGCTGCGCGTTACCTTTGTAATATCAGCAAGTGCGATGATAGAAACAAGAGATGCGTCCTTAAGCATCATGATAAATTCATTTCCTACCGGCGGAATAAGGCGGCGTATAGACTGCGGAAGAATAATCAGCTTCATTGTCTGGCTGTACGACATGCCGAGCGCGCGGCTTGCTTCAAACTGGCCTTTGTCTATAGACTGTATTGCCGCGCGTATTATTTCGCAGCAATAAGCGCCGCTGTTAAGACCATACGCGATAAACGCGGCAAGAAAGCGGCTGTTTATGGTAAGCGCCTGATTTATTTCCGGCAGTCCGTAATACACAAAATAGAGCTGCATCAAAAGCGGCGTGCCTCTAAAAAAGAAAACGTATATATTGCAGAACGACCTGATAATTTTATTTTTTGACATCTCGCCAAGCGCGAGAAAGACGCTGATAATGAGACCTGCAGAAACAGAAGCAAGTGTAAGTAAAATAGTAATTTTGGCTCCGGCTAAAAGCTGCGGAATCCAACCAATCATTTTTTGCATAGTTTCCATTTGAGCAGGTCTCCTTTGTAATTTAAATTAATTATTGAGCAACAGTTGATGACAAGTCAGTGCCGAACACGCTGACAGAAATCTGTGAAAGCGTACCATCGGCCTTGAGCTCTGCAAGCGCCTTGTTCACCGCTTCCTGAAGTTTTGAATTTCCCTTCTTGAGGGTTACGCCAAAGAATTCATCAGGAGTGCCGGCCCATACCTGTTTGTATGGAGAATCTTCTTTTGAAAGATAGTCAACTGCAACGAGGCTGTCGCTTACCACTGCATCGCAACGACCGTTCTTAAGGTCATCATATGCGTTCATCACTTTGTCATATTCTTCAGGAGTAAACTTAAGTCCGCCCTGAGCCTGCTTTGTCATGAAAATATCACTTGTTGTTTCTGCCTGATAACCGACGCGAAGTCCTGCAAGGTCCTCTGGCTTTGTGACGTTGAGATTTGTCTTTTTTGCAACAATGATTGCCTGGCCGTTGCCAATATACGGAGTTGAGAAGTCATACTTTTCTGCGCGCTCCGGGAAAATGGTGACTGCTGACATGACGACATCATACTTGTCGGTGTCAAGACCGGCAAAGATTCCGTCCCATGCGGTGTCAACATATTCAACCTTGAGTCCGAGCTTATCTGCAATTGCCTTGCCAAGCTGAACATCAAATCCTGTCGGTGTTTTTCCGTCTTCTGCAAAATACTCAAACGGCGGATAACCGATTTCCATTCCAATCTTGAGCACTCCTTCCTTGAGTGTCAAACCTGAATTAGTAGCTTTCTTTGCGCAACCAGTAAAACTAAGCGCAAGAACAGCTGCAGCCAAGACAGCAATTGTCTTTTTCATATCAATTTCTCCTCTTAATAAAAAAAGGGACACGGATCGTTATTAGACGCCTTTGTCCCCTGTGTGCATAAGTATAAGTTTTTTGCCGTATCATGTCAATAAAATATGCAAAATTTATGTATATTTATTCAATTTGGACGAAAATAGTATATTTTTTATTCATCGCCGCCTTTGGCTGCCTGCGCGCGTGAATTGTCACCACTTTGTTGCGGCTCCTGATTTTTTTTGACAATTTGCGGAATCACTTCCGCAAGAAGAATCGCGCTAAAAATAAGCACACAGCCTATCACCATGCGGAGCGTCATATGTTCATGAAGAAGCACTGTTCCAAACAACACGCCGAACACTGATTCAAGTGAAAGGAAAAGAGACGCAAGCGCAGAAGGCACATACTTAAGACACACGTTCTGCAGCATGAAGGCAATCATCGTGCTGAACACGCCAAGATACAACATTGAAACAACAACACGCATGTTCGTCAGCGAGGCGGCCGGGAATGCACCGTCCATACAGGGCGCGGCAATCCAAGAAAACAACGCTGCAAACGCAAACTGCAGTACGGTAAGCAAAAGCGGATCTTCCGCAGCATCGAATTTTTCTACAAACAAAATATGCACGGCATAGAACACACCGCACACCAAGGTAAGCACATCTCCAATATTCATCGACAGCAGGGAACCATTTTCATTCTTAAGCGCAAGCAGTCCTATTCCTGTCACAGAAAGAATTGCGGCGATGAACGTGGTGACGCCAGGCTTCTTTTTGTTGAGCGGCCATCCGATAAGCGGCACAAGTATGACATAAATGGTAGTAAGAAAGGCATTCTTCCCGGCTGTAGTATATTTGCATCCCACTGTTTGGAATGCATACGCGCTAAACAGCAAAGCGCCAAGGAGCGCGCCGTGCAGCCAGTATGATTTTTTCATCAACGAAAATTTCTTGTAGAACACAATTGCCATGCACACGGCTGCGATGGTGAATCTGAACGCAAGCATCCAGATTGCACCAACGTAGTCAAGGCTGTCTTTTACTATAACAAATGCAAAGCCCCATATTGCCGCAGCAAAAATAAGTCCGGCGCTGGAAACAACGGCGAATTTTTTATCGCTCATTTATACTTTCCTCACTATTCATTCTCCGTCTCCCTTTTTCCACCATATTATTTCTTAGGCGTTGTATTGCACTTCTTCAAATGCCATATGTCCTTTACATATTCTTCAATAGTGCGGTCGCTTGAGAATTTTCCGCTGCGAGCAATATTGATGAGTGTTTTCTGCGCCCAAGTTTTGTGGACAGCATAAGCGGCTGCAACTTTTTCCTGCGCTTCAACATAGCTGTCAAAGTCGGCAAGCACATAGTACACATCAGGACGCTGCCCTTCCACGCCATACACCAGAGAATCATGCAGTTCCTTGAAGAGCTGGCCGGAAGCATCATACGTGCCGTCAATAAGCTGGTTGACTACTTTTGCAAGTGCCGGGTTGCGGTCAAGATATTTCTGCGGATTATAGCTGTGCTCGGTGTCAATCTTGATGATTTCTTCTGCGGAAAGTCCGAAGATGAATTCATTTGCTTCGCCCGCTTCTTTAACGATTTCTATGTTAGCGCCGTCCATAGTGCCAAGAGTAAGCGCGCCGTTCATCATGAATTTCATGTTGCTCGTGCCGCTTGCCTCTTTGCCGGCTGTAGAAATCTGTTCGCTCACATCGCTTGCAGGAATAATTTTTTCTGCAACAGACACGCGGTAGTTCTCTACAAACACAACGCGCAGTTTGCCTCCAACGCGGCGGTCGTTGTTAATGCGCTCTGCAACTGCGTTGATAAGTTTTATGATGCTCTTTGCACGGCGATATCCACTTGCCGCCTTTGCACCAAAAATAAAAGTCCGTGACGGCGGATTGAATGATGGATCTTCAATAAGCCGGTTGTACAAATACATAATGTGCAGCACATTGAGCAACTGACGTTTGTATTCGTGCAAGCGTTTTACCTGCACATCAAAAATACTTTCCGGATCAAGGAATTCATTCTGTGTGTGCTTGAGATACTCAGCAAGGCGCTGTTTATTGTGGAACTTAATGTCCATAAGTTCATGCAGCGCCTGTTCATCATTGACGTAGTGTTCAAGTCCGTGCAGCTTATCAAGATCTGTTTCCCAGCCGTGTCCAATTTTCTTTGTAATCCATTCAGCAAGTTCCGGGTTAGAAAGCAAAAGCCATCTGCGCTGTGTAACACCGTTTGTCTTGTTGTTGAATTTCTGCGGATAAATGTCGGCCCAATTTTTAAGTTCCTGAGTCTTGAGAATTTCTGTATGCAGTTCCGCAACACCGTTTACACTGAAGCAAGAATGTATTGCAAGCCATGCCATATAAATTTTTCCGTCATGGATGATAGACATATGGTTCTGCTTGTCATAATCATTGGGGAATTTTGCACGCAGCTCTATCATGAAGCGGCGGTTTATTTCCTCAACAATCTGATAGATACGCGGCAACAGTCCCTGGAAAATATCAATCGGCCACTTCTCAAGCGCCTCTGCAAGAATAGTATGGTTTGTATATGCAAATGTTTTCTGCACGACTGCCCATGCATCGTCCCAACCAACATTGTATTCGTCCATAAGAATGCGCATCATTTCTGGAATTGCAACTACAGGATGCGTATCATTGAGCTGGATGACATGATAATTAGGGAATTTAGAAAAGTCAGTTCCCACATTCACCACAAAGTGATGGATTAAATCCTGCAAAGAAGCGGATGTGAAGAAATACTGCTGCTTGAGGCGGAGCGCCTTTCCGGAAGGACCGTTGTCATTTGGATACAGAACGCGGCTTATGTTTTCCGCATCATTCTGTTTTTCTACAGCGCGATTGTACTGCATGTCGTTGAACAGCTGCAAATCAAATCCGTTGGGACTTGTCGCCTGCCACAAGCGGAGCGTGTTCACCGTGTTGTTATCGTAGCCGACAACCGGCATATCGTATGGAGTTGCAGTCACTTCTTCTGCATTCTCAATGTAGAAGCGGTCTCTTCCGTCTGGAGTTTTGCCATATTTTATCTGACCGCCAAATTTTACGGTGACGGCAAGATCAGAACGTTTTACTTCCCACGGGTCGCGGTGCTTGAGCCAGTTGTCAGGATACTCAACCTGATACCCGTTCTCAACATGCTGTTCAAACATACCGTATTCGTACCGGATGCCATATCCATTGCCCGGATAGCTCAGCGTTGCAAGGCTGTCAAGGAAACAAGCTGCAAGACGACCAAGGCCGCCATTGCCAAGTCCTGCATCAGGCTCCTCATCCTCAATCAAGTCGTAGTCAATGTTCATTCCCTTGAGAACTTGTTCAACCTGTTCCTTAATGCCGGTGTTGATGAGATTGTTGCTCAGTGCGCGTCCCATAAGGAATTCTGCGCTTAGATAGTAGAGCTGCTTTGTGGGCTGAGACTCATACACACGGCGCGTCTCCATCCAGTTAGGCATAATGATTTCAAGTGCACTCGCACTCACGGCGTCAAACAAATCATGTTTGTTTGCCTGAGAGATGTCCTTTCCGTACTGTCTGCGAAGACGAGCGGTGAGGTTTGCCTTGAATTGTTCAGCATCAAAGTTCATAGAATACTCCTTACTTGGCTATTAATATTATAAGTGAATTTGCAGGAACGACATACCTTGCCTGCGCACGAAGTTCCTCTTCTTTACCCGGTAATGTGATGGCGTCGTCCGCAACAATGGATGTGTCTGCGACGCGGTACCATTTTCTTCCGTCAGTCAACGTTGGCAGCATGACGATGATATCGTGCTTGTCTGTATTGGCTGCAACATAAAAATCGTTATCGTTCTTGCCGTCATCATTGATGCAGTATGAACCGCCCAGTCTGAACGCCAAGAACCGTGACATTTCTTCCCATTCAGGATTGCTGCCGTCTGCGCTAAACCATTGAATGTCCGGCGTTTTGCCGGCACGTTCTCCGCCAAAGAAATCTTTTCTTCTAAAGGCCGCATGATTTTTGCGGAGCATAATTGCCCGCTGCACAAAGCAAATCAGTCTGTCGTTGACGCGCGTATAATTCCAATCGTACCAGCTTATGTCGTTGTCCTGACAGTATGCGTTGTTGTTGCCCTGCTGGCCACGTCTAAATTCATCTCCACCAAGAAGCATCGGCGTTCCCTGTGAGATAAGCACCGTGAGCAAGAAATTTTTAACCTGCTGATTTCGCAGTCTTTCTATTGAAGGATTCGCCGTTGGTCCTTCGTAGCCGTGGTTGTAGCTCCAGTTGCTGTCGGTGCCGTCGCGGTTGTCTTCTCCGTTCTGCTCATTGTGCTTGCCGTTGTAGCTCACCAGGTCATTCATGGTGAAGCCGTCATGGCACGTAACATAGTTGATGCTGTTCCAAGGCTTTCTGCCTGAACCAGAAAAAATGTCGCTTGAACCGCTCATTCTTGTTGCGGCGGCAGTCGATGCATGTTCGTCACCACGCCAAAAGCGTCTGATGTCATCGCGATACCGGTCATTCCACTCCGCCCAGCGTTCACCAGGAAAAGCGCCCACCATATATGCGCCGCCTGCGTCCCACGGTTCCGCAATTATCTTTGTATTGTGCAGAATGGGATCTTCCTCTATCTGATTCAAAATTGGCGGAAACTTAAGCACAAACCCCTGCTGACTTCTGCCAAGAATCGCAGCAAGATCAAATCTAAATCCATCTATATGATATTGCATCACCCAATAGCGCAGACAGTCAATAATAAGGTCGCGCATCACCGGATGATTGCACTTGAGCGTATTGCCGCAGCCGCTGTAATTGAGATAATATTCCTTGTGGCTGTCGACAAGCATATAATACACGCTGTTGTCAAAACCACGGAAGCTCAACGTCATTCCGTGTTCATTGCCTTCCGCAGTGTGATTGAACACTACGTCTAGAATCACTTCAAGGCCGGCCCTGTGCAAATCTTTCACAAGCTGTTTAAATTCACGCACGCAGCCACCGGGCGTTTTATCCGCGGCATAATCTGCCTTTGGCGCAAAGAACGACATGGTGCTATAGCCCCAGTAATTTTCCATTCGCTCGCCAGTACGCGGATTGACATTTGTATTTTCAAACTGATCAAATTCAAAAACAGGCATGAGTTCTACGGCAGTCACACCCAGCTTTGTAAGATACGGAATTTTTTCAGCAAAGCCGCGATACGTTCCCGGAGCGCTCACTCCATTCTCTTTGCCGGCGGTAAAACCTTTTACATGGGTCTCGTAAATAATTGAATCTACCAGCGGACGATTGATTGGGTGGTCACCCTGCCAATCAAAAGAATCGTCAACAACCACGCTCTTTGGAAATTTGCGCAAGCCGCGGTCTTTGCAAAGTTCAATATCAATCTTATCCACCGGAGTTTTATAGGTAGGCGGAAGATTAAGAAAGAACGACACATCGGTAAGCGCCTTTGCATACGGGTCAAGTAAAAATTGATTTTTGTTGAAGCGATGCCCTTCTGCAGGTTCAAAAGGACCGTCAACCTGATACATATAGAAAGTCCCCGCCTTAAGGCCTGGCACAAACACATGCCAAATATCACCCGTGCGGTTATCTGCGGAATTTAACTCTATTGACGCGTATGGTTCACTGTCGTCAGCATTTGCAAACAAGTCTAGAATGACCCGCGTACCATTCCTGCTGAACACTGAAAAATTAACTCCGTCAGCAGAAAGTTCAGCCCCCAAAGGCAGCGGTTTTCCAGGCAACGTCTTTACCTGTTCCATGACCACAGTATAGCGAAAAAATTATTTTTCTTCTACACAAACGAAGAATTTACTTGTCATAAAAATAGCACTTTTATTACTGGCGTAAAGTCTTCTTTTACTCTATACTAGTAAAATGGATTTATCTAAACAAACAATTTCCGACAACACGGCAGCTGCTCCGGCAGACAATGAACAACCTCCTGTCGGACCAAAAACCGCAGTTGTTTCAATCATAGGACGTCCGTCAGCGGGCAAGTCAACATTCCTTAACACGGCAAGCGGAGAAAAAATCAGCATTGTTTCTGAATATCCGCAGACAACGCGCAATGCAATAAAAGGCATTGTAAACACTTCTCTGGGACAGCTGGTGTTTGTTGATACTCCCGGCCTTCACCAGAGTGATAAAAAATTCAATCTAAAGCTCACAAAAATTGCCCAGGATCAAATCGCAGACAGCGACATCATTTTATACATCATAGACAGCACACGCGATTACGGCGAAGAAGAAGAACTCATAGAAAAAATGGCGGAACCTTTTACCGACAAACTTGTCATTGCAATAAACAAGACAGAAGACAATCGCGCAAAACCGGAACAGGCACATGCTTTCATAGAAGCGCATCTTCCCGGATTTCCAAAAGAGCGCGTCATAGAAATGTCTGCAAAGGCTGACCACAACATAAACGATGTCCTCAAGGCAATCTATTCGCTTGCTCCTGTTGCGCCACACCTCTACCCCGAAGAATATTATACCGACCAGGAAGTGAGCTTCCGCATATCAGAGATAATCAGGGAGCAGGCTATGAACCGTCTGCAGCAGGAAGTTCCACACGCAATCTATGTGAGCATAGAAGACATGAAAATGGCAAAGCCAAATCTTCTTGAAGTACGCGCATATATTTGTGTGGAGCGGGAAAGTCAAAAAGGCATTGTAATTGGCAAGGGTGCGTCAATGATAAAGACAATCCGAGTAGAGTCAATAAAAGCATGTCGCAAGATATTTCCGTACCGCGTAAACCTTGACTTACAGGTCAAAGTGGACAAGAACTGGCGGCAGAAAGACATGGTTCTAGACAAACTGCTCAAATAAAAAAGGAGACTGCCTTTTACCGCAATCTCCTTCAAGTGTATTATCAATCTTCAAAAAGAAGAATGAAAACTATTTAAGAATTGAGAAGCCGAGTGCCTTGATATCCTTTGCAAACGTAAGGACGGTGTCTTTTGAGCCGGCCATTGGAGACTTGCCAAGACCAGGGAGCTTGTCGAGCACAGCATTTGGCACGGTGATAATATCACAGCGGCATTTGTCTGCTTCAATAATATTGAACACTTCGCGTGTTGATGCCCACAAAGACATGGTTCCCGGTTTTGAACGGCAGATTTTTGCAGTCTTTGTCATCACCGGAATTGGATCGATTCCTGCATCAGCAAGACGTCCGGCAAACACAGAAATAATATTTTTTGTATTAGGAGCAAACTGTGCTACAGCGCCACGCACCTGACCAATCGTAAAGATTGCAGTCACATTGAGCTGGATGCCCTGGGCAGAAAGTTTCTTGATAAGCGGAAGCGTTGGTGTTCCATCGGTAAGCATAATCGGAATTTTTACAAAAACATTTTTACCGAGTGCGCTTATGACTTTTGCCTCTTTTTCCATAGTATCAAAGTCATCGCCAAAAACTTCAAAGCTGAGCGGCAGGTCAGGAATCGCCGCAACAACAGCTTTTGCAAACGTAACGTAATCTGTAACGCCTGCTTTCTTCATAAGACTTGGGTTGGTGGTGAATCCCTTCACATAGCCCTTCTTGTATTCTGCAATCATAGCATCTTTGTCTGCGCCGTCTGCATAAAGCGCAACCTTTAGCTGTTTAAAAGTCATACAACACCTCTATAAAAATTGAATATATCCATTGTAGCGGAATTTCATTTGGTGTCAACAGCAACAAACGCTTGACAAACCTTTTGCCGCTTTTGCAAAGCCTATTTTATGTTCTGCACAAGAGAAAGGCTCTGCTTTGCTTCATTTTCAAAACCACCCGTTCGATAAATTGCCGCTGAATACTGCGCGTACTCGACAGCCTGTTTTTTTTCTTCAGGGGTAGGATTTCCTTTAAGCAGGACAACGGCAAGTCCGTAGTAATCAGACGCTATACCCGCGGGACTTTCATCAAGCCGGTCATATTTGAGCGCACTCTGCAACGCATCAAGAGCTGCTTGTTTTTTGTCTGCAGCAGAAAAGGATTTTGCCGCGAAGTACCAATCAAGGCCTATTTCAGAAAGATACCGTTCCTTTGTATGCAATTCTGCGGCGGCAAGGAATTCCTTTTGCGCCGAATCATATTCCTTCTGCTCAAATAAAATTTCACCACGCGTACGGTACAAGTATGCAAGGTACTGCTTGAGCTTTGTAATTTTTGGTTCCACGTCATTGCAAAGTGCCAGCGCTTTTTTCATATTGTCAACTTCGTTTGCAGCAGTTGCACTGCTCATCAAAAGGCGGGCTTCATACAGGCTGCATATAGCAAGATTTGTTTCCGGATTGCTTGAGCGGAGCGCAAATTTTTTTGCCTCATCAAGAATAGACTGCGCGTCTGCGGAAGTAAGCAGCTTCACTCCTGCGGCAGTTTCATTTGTCTTGCCGTCAATTTTAAAAGACTTGGTGTTTGTTGATTCACTGCGTTTCTTGCCAACAGAAGTTGCAACAGTCATTTTGGTAAGGCAAACTTTTGTAAGCAAGTCGGCGTTGTCTATGGAAAGAGCTGCAATGTACGCCGCGTCAATGTCATTCTGCGCGGAAATCATGTCTCCTTTTGCAAGTTCTGTATTTGCAAGGTCAAGACGCGAATAAGCGCTGCTCAAGACCGTTGTACGTTCCATCGTACGTTTTGGAGCCGAAGAACATGATGACAGCACACCAATAAGTGACGATGCACAGATGATGAAGAAAATAGTATTTCCAGCACTTGTATTTTTCATTTAGTTCCAGTCTCCACTTCTTGCAGCAGGAAGCGCTGTTCCTGTTGCAGTCTTGTCAGAAATACCACCCTTGATGAGCGGATTATTTTTTATTCCTTCCATGACATCCTGCACTTGCAGCAAGAGCGCGTTCACTTCGCTGAGCACGGAATTAAGTTGCGGCGTTGTATTGCCAATCAACGTATTTGCGCTTCCTACCGCAGTGTTTGCCGTACCTGCAATTGTCTGGAGCTGAGCGGTAATTGCATTCACCTTTGTCATGACGCTGTCTATCTGCGGATACAAATCTTTGTTTATTCCGCCGAGCAATGTCTGCACTTGTCCCGTCACGACAGAAACATTCTGCAATATCTGTGCCGTTGGTGTTGTGCTGCTGCCACGGAGAATGGTATTGATTTGTTCAATGAGTTCATTCACATTGTCCATGATAGTGCTTACCTGCTGCAAAAGTGAGCTGATTGAATCTTTCTGATGGACATACCGCACCAGTCCCGCTTCAATAATTTTTTTGCCGGATTCACTGTCAGTTCTGTATATTTCAGTATCTTGCTCAAGCGGCATGTTCGTGTTGCCCGGATGGAAGACAAACTGCGTGCCAAGTCCGATGGGGCTTACCACAAGTTCAACAAGCGAACCATACTTTGCATAGTTAATGTATTTATCAAGAATGTACCATTCCGCCCACACCTGATTGTTTTTGAGTTCCACTTTGTTTACCTTGCCAATGGTAAATCCTTTATACTGCAACGCCATTTCCGGAGAAATATTTGACGCGGTGTCAAACTGCGTGCGGAAATGATATTTCTTTTCAAACCAGTTCTGATTGGAACCAATCAAAAATATGAGCACGATGAGCACTCCTATTGCTGTTATTGAAAAGAAACCTACTATTTTATCTGCGTGTCTGATTTTAAATTTCATTTTTATGCCCCCTACCGCAAGTCGTCAATATCAATTGCTTTTTCCTGTACCTGTCCGTTGTTCACTTCAAAAAGCAGGCCCGGAAATTCCCATCTGAATTTTTCATTATGACTAATATAAACAATGGTGTTGCCGTCGCTCACATACTGATGCAGCAGATGCGTCACAACCTTTGCGCTCCCATCGTCAAGTGATGAAGTGCATTCGTCAAGAAACAATGTCTGAGGCTCAGAAACGAGCGCGCGGGCAAGTGCAATTTTTTTCTGTTCGCCGGCGCTCAAGTCAGAAGGACGTACATTCAAATCTTTATCGTAGCCAACTTTTGCGCAGACAGCGTTAATCCGTTCCGAGCGTTCACCTGCACTCATCTTTGGAAAGTGAATCTGCAGGGGAAGCTGTATGTTTTGCAATATGGTCTGGTTAGCCCACAGCGCGCTGTCTTGAAAGACAAACGAACATTCCTTGCGGAAATGCAAATCTTCGCTTCTTGTCATTGTCTGAATGTCTTTATTATTATATAGCACTGAGCCTTGCGTTGGAATAAGAATTCCGGCAGTAAGTTTGAGCAATGTTGACTTGCCGCCTCCTGACGGACCGTGGAATTCATTAATCGAGCCTTTTTCTATTTCAAAAGAAACATTGTTTACGATTGTGTGCTGCTGCGAGACGAATGAAACATTCTGAACTTTAAAGAGTATCATTATCCGTCCTCACAAGTACGAAGCTGCCGTAACAACAACATCCACAATGATTATAAAAAGCATTGACTTTCCGACTGCCTTAATTCCCACAACAGGAACTTCTGTAGAAGCACGTTCAACTTTAAATCCATAATATGTTGAACAGATTGAAATGACCATTCCAAAAAGAATACTCTTTATGCATGACACAAGGATTGTCCGAACCGTTAATGTCTGGAGCAGTCCAAGGAAGTATTCATGGAACGAAACAGGGTTTACCAACTGCACAATGACTGAAGGTGCAAGCAGTCCGGCAAAAGAAAAATACAAATTAAGCAGGAACACACTTGCCGTCACACCAAGAAATCGCGGAGCAACGATATGTTCAACGGGATCAACGCCAACAGAAACGTAGCTTTCAATCTCGTGGTCAGCAACCATGCTTCCTATTTCAGTTGAAATGGCATTTGCAGAACGCGCAGTCACCACAAGCGAAACAAGAATCGGCCCCAGCTCACGGGAAATGACAATCACAAGCATTTCATAGATAAGAGAAGTCTGTCCTATGTTGAGCAAGAAAGGATATCCCACAATGTATATAACGGAACCAAGCGCCAGCCCCAACAAAATGACAATCGGCAGCGCTTCAATATAAGTGAACAAAAGCTGCATGACAAATATTTTTCTGCTCGGCTTTCCATGTGAGAAAAATCGTACGGAGCATGAAAGGACTCGGCCTACATATCCAATTCCGTACCAGAAGGTATGAATTTTAGAAATGACAAACGCACCTATCTTTTCAAACATTTATTGCACCAGTTATTTATTATATTCATATACCATCTGTACTTTTGAAAGCACGCTATTTTTCTTTGCATCGACAGTTATTTTCTTCCAATCATTCTTTGTGCCGGTATAGAAACAAGTCGTAAGATTTGTACAATTTTCAAATGCGCCGTCCTGAATTTCCTGCAGCCCCGCAGAAAGCACGATTGTTTTGAGGGCAGTGCAATTTGCAAACGCTTCAGCACCTATTTTTTTTACCGTACCCGGCAGAATGACCGAGGTAACTTCATTGCATCCGCTAAATGCATACTCACCTACTTCTGCTATTGTTGTTCCGGTAAAATCAACGGCTCCGCTCACGCAATGAAGCACAAGCGCCACATTCTTTATGCCAAAATTTCTAAAGTAGAGAATGGTGTTTTCTGCGTTTGTAAAATAATTTCTATTTGCCGCATCAACAGAGATTGAAGCAAGCGCGCTGCATGACGCGAGCAGCTTTGTATTTATATGCGCCACATTTTTTGAAATTGAAAGCGATGACAGCTGAGCGTTGTTTTCAAAGGAATCGACAGCTTCAACCGGAACTCCATGTATTGTTTCAGGAATCACAATTGAAATCGGCTTGTCGATTGGAGATACGGAAAAGTCATAGCCGCTAATCACATAGCTTGTTCCGCTCAAATCATTTTGCTGCGTAGTGAGCAGTTTGTATTTAAGGCCCGAAGCAGTAATGCCTGACTCAGGAATTTCTTCCGGGACAGCAGCGATTGTCACACCTTTTGAAACATTGCCGTATACATCGCAAGTCTTTACCGTAATGTGGTATGTTCTGCCATTTGTAAGTCCGAGCACTGCATACCTATCGCATGATGAGTGAATTATTTTTTCCACCGGCTCAGCCACGGTCACTTGCACAGAAATAAAGTCAGCGTCTTTTGGCGGCTCATACTGCAGACCGATTTTACGGTCACCCCTGCGGACAAACAGAGCGGCAACTTCTTCCGGAGGCGTTGTATCAGCTACATTGTATGTAAAATTATAGTGAATCATCTGCGTGACGGCAGACGCGCCGTCAACAATATTCCACTGCGACTCGCTGCCTGCATAGAACACATGCATCAGATTCGCACACTTTGCAAATGCATCATTGCCAATTTCCTGCAAGGTCACCGGAAGCGACACCATTTGCATTGCATCGGAAGCAAACGCATTTTCTTCTATTGCAAGCACGGTGAATGATTCAATTTCACCAGGAACAACGACAAACGTTCTGTCGCCGCTATATCCGTCAATCGCACAGTGCCGTCCGTCCGGAATAACGTGATAGTTAAATCCAGAACTATCTGTTTTTTCCACAAGGCCGCACTTCACCGAGGCAGAATTTATTTTTTCAGACTTATTGCCAACTTTATCAAACGCAGTTACAGAAAACACATAACTTGTGCCGTTCTCAAGACCTGTAGCAACATACGACGTGCAGTCGCGAGACGCAACGGTATACTGTTCTGCAAGAGAACCATCGGCAGGAGACGCAGTCACTATGACGCCGGCAAAATCTTTGTCCTCTGGATTTATCCACGAAAGAATTGCATGAGAAAGTCCTGGAGAAACGGTAAGATTCTTTACCGGTTGCGGCGCGCTAAATTCAACAGGAGTGATGCCGTCATAGTTGTATCTGATTTCTGCCGATTTAGAAAAAAGGAGCGCGGCAGTTCCCGTCAAATTTGAATTTCCACTTTTAATATTTGAAGCAAGTGCCGCCCATTCTTCCTTTGTGCCGGTGTAGAAAATAGTTTTCAAATCTGCATCGCCAAGCGTCGCACCCAGTCCTATAAAAGATACACTTTTAGGAATGACCATCCATGAAAGTTTTGGGCAGTTCCAAAAGGCGCCGTCATCTATGGCTTTTGTTTTTGCCGGAATGACAATGCTTGAAAGCGACGAGCATCCTTCAAATGCATTTGCACAAATATGCGTAATCGTCGCCGGCAGAACGACATGAGAAACTCTGCGGCAGTTACGGAACGCATTTGTACCTATCTCCGTGACAGGTTTGCCGTTATATGTTGAAAACACGGTCACGGTAATTTGATTGTCAACCGAACCAGCAGCCTCTTCAGGCGTAACAGGTTGCAATCTTGTTTCATCACCGGTAAATCCGCTTACGGAATATGAAGCGCCGTCAGCTGCAAGTTGAAACTCAAGGCCTTTTGTTTCCACAGGAACAAAGCCAACGCTTGTGGTGCCTTGTGAATACTTTTTGTCGGTGTCAAATGTTTTCACCGTGAAAGAATATGTTGCGCCGCACACAAGATTTTTAACTGTGTATGTCTGAATTTCAGAGTCGTCATCAAGCGGAATATCATACGTGACACTGCCCTTTGCAGAATCATCAACGGCGGCGCGTGAAGCGGCATTCTTTACAACAGTAATTGAAACGCCGGCAAATTTACTGTCGCGCGGATTAATCCACGTAAGGACAGCTTCTCCCTCTCCGTAGGAAACTGCAAAGTTCTGCACTTCTGCAGGACCGCCGAGATTGCTGAGCGTGGCATTGCATGAAATTCCCGAAGAATGATTGCCGCTTGTATCGACAGCGCTGATGGTGATGGTATAGGCGACATTGTTGTACAAGCCCGATATTTTGTAGGAAGAGACGCCATATTCCAGCGCGATTGTCTTTTCTTCTGAATTGTCTGCGGAAGCAAGTTTTATTTCCACGTTGCTAAAATCTTTATCAGACGGATTTCTCCATTCAAGCGAAATTGTTTCGTTTTCTGACTGCACAGAAAGATTGGTAACTTCCGCCGGAGGAGTTTCATCAACAACAGCGGCACAGCCAGCAAAAAGCACTGCGATGAAAAATAGAAAACTCCCTCTTGCTGCCATGAGACATTTTTTCATTTCATTCCTTCTTACAAAAAAACGACATTCTTCTATAATATTATAATAAAAACGACATGCTGTCTATTTACCTACAGCAAAGAAGCTCAGACCGCTTTTTCAGATCCGGGCATAATCTTTGGAAGGAACAAAAGGCCAAGTGCAAGCGAAACAAGTGTCGTAATCCAGCAGACGCCCAGATTCATCACCAATCCGCCTGTCAAGAAGCCGATGAATGAGCACACGGCGACAAACACAGCATACGGCATCTGCGTGGCAACGTGCTCAAGGTGCGGCACTCCGGCGCCTGTTGAAGAAAGAATCGTGGTGTCGCTGATTGGAGACGCATGGTCACCAAACACAGCGCCGCTCAGCACTCCAGAGACCGTTATCATGGTTGCATTGACTTCCATTGGCAGCGTGTAGCCGTTATGTTCGGCAAGAGCTGTAATAATAGGCATGGCGATAGGAATCATAATGCCAAATGTCCCCCAGCTTGTTCCCGTTGCAAAAGAGATGAGGGCGCTCAGCACAAACATGATTGCCGGCAGCACGCCGATAGGGAATTCACTGCCAGAAACAGCTTTGCTCAGGAAATATCCCAAGCCAAGGCCGCCTTCACTCTTTGGAGTCTTGATGATTGTTCCGATGGACCATGCCATGGTAAGAATAATAAGCGCCGGAACCATTGATTTTATTCCGTCACGGAGCGCCTCCCCTGATTCAGAAAGATTCATCAGGCGTCGTGCAAGATAGTAAATGTACGTGACAAGAATGGTAATGATGATTGCATACATAAGCGCCTTTGACGAATCGGTGTTGTTGAACGCGTCACCAAGTGACATAGAAGCAATCGCCTGTCCAAACGTAGTTATTTTTTCACCGTCAATCGCCCCAAGCCATGTTGTAATAGGAAAGAATGCAACAGCCGCGACCACAAGAACGATAATCGGGAACAGCATGTCAAATGGCTTTGCGCGAGACTCCTCTGCATCGGGGACATTGCCGCTCACCGGGCCATATTTCTTTTCGTTATAGAGCTGCCCTTTTGCTGCAAGCAGTTCACTCTGCTTCATCGGACCAAAATCGCGCTTAAAGACGATGATGCACAAGACCATGACAAGCGTGGTGATTGCATATAGATTATATGGAATTGCCTTGATGAAGAACTGGAATTCATTTATGCCCAGCATATATGTTCCCGTTGCGCTGTCACGGAATCCAGATGCATCGCGTACGATTGACATGACGGTGACGACCCATGATGAAATTGGAGCCAAGATGCAGACCGGCGCCGCAGTTGAGTCAAGAATATATGCAAGTTTTGCGCGAGACTCCTTTGTCTTGTCAAACACCGGACGCATCACCGTGCCGACCGTAAGACTGTTAAAATAATCGTCGATGAAAATGATGATGCCAAAAATAAACGCCATAAGCTGACTGCCCGTTCCGCTTTTTAATTTGGATGAAGCCCAGCGTCCAAAACTGCCGGCAGCGCCCGTTTTTGTGAGCATACCCACAAGGCCGCCTAGAAGTGCGCAGAACAAGAAAATGCGGATATTCCAACCGTCAGCAAGACAACCCGCAAGCAAATCGGTGAGTTTAACAAGGGCAATGCCAGGATTTCCACCCGCAATGATGAGCGTTCCGCTTAGAATACCTAAAAAGAGCGATACAATGACATCCTTTGTCACAAACGCAAGAATAATAGTGAGCGCCGGAGGTATGATTCCCCATAATCCAAAACTGTCCATGATTTAAACTCCTGAATAACAACTGTTTATTAAAAATGCACAATATGATAATATTACCACGTTTTTTATAGAAACGAAAGATTTTTTTCTTGGAAGGCTCTTGTTTTCTTAAAAAAAATCTCACTCCGAACAACCTATACACATAAAGAGGTTTTTATGGACCGACCGCTCATCTGTCTGACATTGACCGGTAAGACACTTGCTGAAGACCTTGCGCTTGTAAACAAATACCGTACTTTGATTGACATCGCTGAACTGCGCGCTGATTTTCTTGACGGCAACGAGCGACTTCTAGTACGCAGATTCCCAAGCATGGCGGGAATTCCGTGCATTCTTACACTCAGGCGGCGTGTTGACGGCGGCAAATTCATCGAAGGAGAGGCGGCCCGCACGATTCTCTTCGCACGCGCAATGTCCTTTGCGGATTCCAATTCAAAAAACAACTTCGCCTATGTAGACTTTGAGGAAGATTTCCATGTGCCAAGTTTACAGGACGCCGCACTTGCATTTGGTACAAAAATCATTCGCAGCGTGCACGACATGGAAAAACCGGTGCGCAACATTGCAGCCCGGCTGGCGCAACTCCGCACGACAGGATACGAAATTCCAAAGATAGCATTCATGCCGCATTCACTTGACGATGTAACGCAGCTTTTCAAAGAGGCGGAGGCGCTAAAGGACGACACGCACATTCTTGTTGCGATGGGACCGCTGGGAACACCGAGCCGCATTCTTGGGGCAAAGCTCGACAACTATCTTACCTACACTTCACCAGAAGAGACAAACGGCAACATTCAAGAACTGGGCCACCTTGACCCGGTGACGCTTGATTCCGTGTATCACTTTAAAAAAATTGACAACAGCACAAAGATATTCGGCATCACCGGCTGGCCGCTTTCAGCAACATCAAGTCCTGTGCTGCAGAACAAAGGTTTTGAGACGCACCATATGAACGCCGTCTATCTGCCTATACGCGCAGAGGACGTACAGAAGGCAATCACTTTCGCAGACACCGTGGGCGTTGAAGGACTGTCTGTCACCGTTCCGCACAAAGAGAAAGTGCTTGACTACATTCAAAACACAGACACAAAAGTTGACATGATTGGTGCCTGCAACACCATCGTGCGCAAAAACAGTTCCTGGACAGGATACAATACGGACGCAATTGGCTTTTCAAAAGCCCTTCTTGAATTTACCGGAACAAAGAATCTTGCACACAAAAAAGTCGCAATCATCGGGGCAGGAGGAGCCGCGCGTGCCGTTGCATATGCGGTGTCAGAGCTGCGGGGCAATGCATGTGTCTTCAACCGCACTGTCCGCAAGGCAAAGGAACTCGCAGACCGGTATGGTTTTAAATATGCACCGCTCAGCTCAGACTCGGTGAACATGCTTCATAAATACAGCGACATCATCATTCAAACTACATCAAAGGGAATGAACGCAACGCTTCCGTTCACCGAAGACAACGACCCGCTCTACTTCTACGATTTTACCGGACATGAAATGCTGTTTGACATTGTCTATGTGCCGGAACGTACTCCGGTGATGGAACACGCGCTCGAGGCAGGCTGCAAAGTTTGCAACGGATTCAACATGCTCAAATATCAAGGATATATACAATTTGAACTTTTTACAGGAGAAAAATACAATGTCACTGACCAAAGATGAACAGAAGGTTCTTGCTGCCAAAACAGCAGTTGACACCCTTATTGACGAAGGAAGAATTTTCAGCGGAATGAAAATCGGTCTTGGTACCGGCTCAACGGCAATGCCCGCAGTAAAACGAATTTCAGAAAGAATGAAAGACGGCACGCTGCATGACATAAAAGCTGTCGCCACCAGTTTTCAAACAACGCTTGCATGTGAGGATCTTGGAATTCCTGTGTACAGCATGAACGACCGCGTTATCAACGGCAAACTCGATCTTGCTATTGACGGCGCAGATGAAGTCGGACCGGGAAACACGCTTGTAAAAGGCGGCGGCGCTGCGTTGCTCCGCGAAAAAATCATTGCGTATAATTCAAAATTCTTTGCAATTGTTGCCGATGAATCAAAAATCGTCCCTTCACACGGAACAAAATTTGCGCTGCCGGTTGAAATCATCAGCGAAGCGCGCGTAAGTGTCACACAGGCGCTTGAACAGCTTGGCGCAACATGCACATTGCGTGAAGGCGTACGTAAATGCGGACCGGTCATCACTGACAACGGAAATATGATCATTGACTGTCTCTGGGAAAAGCCGGTGTCACCTGCTGAGCTTGAGGACAAAATTGACGACATAATCGGAGTTGTGGAATGCGGATTTTTTACTAAGATTCATCCGGTTGTTTTTGTAGCACACACTGACGGCAGCGTTGAAGAGCGCAAGTAATTCTACGCTTTACCGCCGCCATCATTTTGCAGGCCGAGTTACTCTACAGTGATTCGGCCTGATTCTTTATCTACGACATACAGAGTGAGCACAGTCCCAGCCGGCACTGCATACGGAATGGTAAGATTAAGCCCGGTGTGATAGAAACTCACCAAAGTATTTGTCTGTCCTTCTGCATCGGTAGCATCAAGACGCACTGCAATTGCATATGGATAGTCGGCAAGTTTCTTTGTAAACATGCCGTACACGATGTCTTTGTCCGCTTTTGCAGGAAATGCAAAGTCCGCAGTGACACGCTGATAATTCGGAACAAGTTCAGCTGTAAACCGCTGCTCACTTATCACCGTGCCCTCTTTTTCGCCTGACGCAGCGACATGTGACGTAAAGTCAAATATGATTTTGCTCGATGACATGACGCTGTAAACAGCATCAATATTTTTTCCAACTATGTTTGGAACTTTCGTCTGCTCGTAAGAATCACCGCGGCTTACCACAAATTGCACGGTAACCGGGTCAACAATCGGTGAACCTTCCTGCGGATTCTGTTCAAGAATTGTACCCGCGGCAGCCTTGTCTGCCTTATAAACAGGTTCTGCAAGAACAATGAGCTGCTTCTGGCCGGTAAACTGTGTCTGAATTTTTATGCGCACGTCATCAATATTCTGACCGATATAATTTTCAACCTTATCAAGGACGGCGCCACGGCTTACCACAAGAGTTATACGGCGATACGCCTTTACAATTGCTCCGCCATTTGGACTTTGATCAAGAATGGTACCTTCATCACCAGGAACATCGGAATACTTAAGCTGAATTTTAGGGTACAGTTCCTTTGCCTGCATTTCCAAAAGTGCTGTCTCAAGCTCCTTGCCGACAACATTCGGAACCATGACTTTCTCGGCGCCTTTTACCGAAGCAAAAAATACGGCGAGACAGACAATCACCATGACAACAAATGTAATGACAACGGTCCAGATGAGCGGTTTTCCGCCATTCTGCAGACTTGCCATGTAATTCTGAAAATTAATCTTCACCTTGCTGAAATCAGGTTTCTTCCATTCATACTTCATACTGCACACCTTATCATTTTATTGTTTTTTATTCCAGACTATTTCCTACAAGAGCACTGTTCCTATAAAATCGTGCGCTCCATTCATAAACGACTTATAGTCCATCGCTTTCTTTGCCTGCCACTGAAGCTCCTGCACAACAAGCACTCCGTCTCCGCACTGGACAAGAATTCCACGTGCCTTGTCATACTGCAACACCGTGCCCGGAACCGCAGGCGTATTTTGGGGAACGCCCTCTGTTTGAGATGCTATTTTTTCCGCAGCCCGCGCCTTAAGGATGCGAAGCTGAACGCCATTGGCATTTGTATACGTGCCGGGCCATGGTGTATACGCGCGTATTTGCGCATCTATCTGCAACGCAGAATGATTCCAATGTATGGCACCGTCTTCTTTCTTGATGAGCGGGCAATAACTTGCTTCACCTGACTGCGGTGTTGCCGGCGGAAGTTCATCGTGTTCCGCAGTAAACCGGAGAATCTTGGCGATTTCTTTTTCACCTTGGTCAGCCGCTAAAAGCAAGAGGCTTTCTGCAGTCTCTGTGCCGGTGAGCGCAATTTTCTTCTGAACAAGCAAGTCGCCCTCATCTGTTGCAAGTGAAATCTTTTGTACCGAAAAGCCTGTTTCGCTGTCGCCGTTAAGCAACGCCGCATTGACCGGTGTGCAACCACGGTATTTTGGCAGCAATGACGGATGGAGGTTGATTCCGCCCAACGAAAATGATGAAAGAAACTTCGGTCCGAAAATATGTCCGTATGCAAAGCAGACAAAAATATCAGGATGAACAGTGGCGATTGATTCTCTGCACGGAGCATCAAGGTGTTCGGGCGTAAAGACTTTGATTTCATCGTCATGCGTCTCATTCCAAAGCCGGGCAGTTTTTTCAACTTCGGTTGGAATAAGTTCTTTATGGCGACCTTGTGCAGACGGCGGATTAGTAAGCACGCCTACAATCCGATACTCATCTTTTGCAGTGGAAGTAAGACTGTCTTTCAAAAGGAGTTCGAGCGTCTTTGCAGATGCTTCCGGACTTCCCGCATACAGAACACGTAACACTTACTTGCCTTCTTTTTTTGCTGCCTTTGCAGCAATTTTTGCTTCGATTGACGCTTTCTTTGCGGCTTTCTCCGCTTCCTTCTTTGCATTTCTTTCTGCACGTTTTTTAAACTGTTCTACGGTTTTTTCTTCAAACGACTTGTCGCCGCGGTCAAGATAGAGCACGCCGTCAAGATGGTCGTTTTCATGCTGAATGACACGTGCAAGCAAGCCGTCTGCATCGATGGTGAATGTTTTTCCGTTTTCATTGAGTGCGCTCACCGTCACTTTCGTGGGGCGCGTAATTTTTTCGTACACGCCGGGAATGGAAAGGCAGCCTTCCTCATATTCGCTTGTCTCTGCGGAAGTTTTTACTATCTGCGGGTTCACGAACACACGGCGAACCTCATCGTCTGCAATGATGACGAAGAAACGCTTTGCAATGCCAACCTGCGGTCCGGCAAGACCGACGCCGTCTGCGCTAATCATTGTCTCGAACATCTCGTTGAACGTGGCGCGCATATCGTCAGTAAGCTCTTCAGGCTTCACCGGTTCGCATTTCTGTCTAAGCACTTCTTCGCCTAATTTGTAAATCTTCATTTGTAAACCCCATATATTTTTTTGTTACCGCAGCTCTTTCTGCAAACACCCGATTCATTTTGTTTAGAAATGTCCGGGCGCAATATCTATTTCTTTTGCAATCTGATGCGGGCGGCACGTGCATGTCCTGCAAGGCCCTCCGCGTCTCCCAAGTGACCGGCTGCTTCCGCTGAAGCAATGGCGCCTTTGCTGCCCTCTTTTGTACGGAGTGTAGTCACCGTCTTCAAGAACACGCGCACTGAAAGTCCGCCGGTAAAGCGGGCGCTTCCTGACGTTGGCAATGTGTGGTTCAAACCGGCTGCATAGTCGCCGAATACTTCCGCAGCTCCGTGGCCGATGAAGAGCGAGCCGTAGTTGTGCACGAGCGACACGATTTTGTCGCGTTCAGTTCCTTCGTCCATGGCAAGCTCAAGATGTTCCGGTGCCTTTCTATTTGCAAGTTCCGCAGCCTGTTCAAGCGACTGGGTGATGATGATTCTGCCGCAATTTTTGATGCTCGCTTCTGCGGTCGATTTTGTTGAAAGTGTTGCAAGCTGCTTTTCAATTTCTTCAGCAACCTTTTGTGCAAGTGATTCGTCCGGAGTAGCAAGCACTGGCTGCGCCACCACGTCATGCTCTGCCTGAGCAAGCAAGTCCGCAGCCACCCACGCAGGGTTCGCGCTCTTGTCCGCAATGATGAACACTTCAGTTGGACCGGCAATCATGTCGATGCCCACGGTGCCGTACACGAGCTTCTTTGCTTCAGCAACAAATTTGTTGCCCGGACCAACAATCACGTCGGTGCGGGGAATTGATTCCGTTCCGAACGCAAGCGCGCCTATTGCCTGACTGCCCCCGCAAGCGAATGCCTTTGTGACGCCACAGATGTACGCCGCGGCCATGATGTTCTCGTCAGCATACGGCTTTCCGCCCACAAACGGTTTGCCCGGTACGCCCAGCCCCGCTTTTTCAGCGGCAGCTTTGTCATCCGGATGCACACGTGGCGGCGTACAGAGCACAATTTCCTTCACCCCCGCCGCGGCTGCCGGAGTCACCGTCATAATCACCGTGGATACAAGCGGAAACCTTCCTGCAGGAACATACACGCCCGCCTTTTCAACGGGAATATTTTTCTGTCCGGTATAGAGGCCTGGTTCAAGTTCAATTTCAAAATTGTCAAACGACTCCTTCTGCTTCTGAGCAAAACGGAGCGCAAGGTCGTGAGAATAAGTGAGCGCCTTGTACAAATCAGGATTGTGATTCTGCATTTTTTCCGCAGCAGCCTTCAACTCGGCAAACGGAATCTCAAAACTTTTTGGAGAAGACACATCGAACTTGGTGCTGTACTCGTGGAGCGCCGCATCTTTGCGAACCTGCACATCTTTAAGCACATCGCGCACGGTGTCAATCGTACCGCCAAAATCGCGCCCATTATAAAATGAATCTTCCACGTCTGCTGCTTTCTGTATCTTTATCATAGTACCGCTACCTCTTTAACAAAATAAATAAAGCCATGGATGGCGTTGTTGCTGCAACGGCGAGTGCGTCCAACCTGAGTGTCTTTACCGATAAGCACTCGCAGAGGTCAATTTTACACGGATGTAAAATTGACCTCATTTTTCCTTATGCCGTTTATCCAATTCGTCGTAGATGTCCTGCCAGGTGACGTGTTCCTTGTACATGAGCACGCTGATGAAGTAGAGCACATCTGCCGCTTCCCAGACAACCTCTTCTTTTCCTTCTGCTTCGGTAAGCTCCTCGGCTTCTTCCATCACCTTCTCACGCACGCGCTTGTCGTTGAGCGTGGCGGTGTAGCTGCCGGGGCGCGGGTTTGCAAAACGTTCTGCAATGGTTGCGTAGAGGCGCTCCATGCTGCTCTTTTCATCGGGGTCGCTGCCGAAGCACGTGAAGCTGCCGGTATGACAGGCGCCGCCGTGCGGAATGACTGTTGCAAGGACCGTGTCGCGGTCACAATCTGCACGGAGCTTCACCACATCTAAGAAGTGGCCGCTTGTCTCGCCCTTTGTCCAAAGTGTATTTCTTGTTCTGCTGAAGAACGTAAGTTTGTTCGTGGTGAACGTTTTTTCGAACGCGTCTTTATTCGCATAGCCCATCATGAGCACTTGGCCCGCAGGACTCTGCGCAATTACCGGAATCATGCCGGCTGTTTTTTCAAAGTCGAGGCAGCCGATGAATGCGTCCTTGAGATTCACCACGCCGGTGTAGAGCGCCATGCCGAGCTGCACGTCGCAGCCCATCTTCTCAAGCGCAACGATTTGTTCAAGCGAATTCACACCGCCCGCCGCAACAACACGGCACTTCACTGCATCGCGGAGCTTCTGGCACATCGCCATGTCAGTTCCCTGCATACAGCCTTCTTTTTCCACGCAGGTGAACAGCAGTTCACTCGCATATTTTTCTGCTTCACGGGCACCGTCTATGAGCGGAATGTTCGCCGTCTCAGTCCAGCCCTTCACCGCAATGTTGCCGTTAATTGCATCAACTGAAATGATAACCCGCTGCTTGTCGATTGCTGCATCAAGTTCTTCAAGAAACGCCGTATTCAAAATAGACTCGCCGTCTTTTCGCGACGTGTTCCATGCCGCCGACCCGATGATGACTTTCTCCGCACCAAGGGAAATAAGCTCGCGCGCCTTCTTCACATCGCGGATGCCGCCGCCCACGCGCACGTTGCCCTTTCTGAGCAAAGATTTCAAAAGTGTTGTGTTGGCAGTGTTGCCTTTTTCGTCTGTATGACGGAGCGCTGCGTCAAGGTCGATGATGGCGACTTCACCGTACTTGTTGAAGTCCGCAATGAGATTGTCAGCGTCATCGCGCTGCAGCATCAAATCTTTGCCGTTCTTAAGCTGAACGACGTGTCCGTCTTTTAAATCGATTGAAGAAATTACCATTCCAACATTTTATCAAAAAATATCATCATTTACAATAAAAGCCATGCATTAATTTAAAGCACATATTTATCAATAAAGTCGCCGACGCCATCTTCTTCATTACTTTTTTCAGTGACATAGGCAGCGACCTTCTGAATGTAATCAAGGCCATTCGACATGGCAACGCCGTATTTTGCAAGACGAATCATGCTTTCATCATTCATACTATCGCCAAAGCCCATCGTTTCTTCCTGCGCAATGCCCAACCTGCCTGAAAGCCACATGAGCGCTTCTCCTTTTCCGCAATTCGAAGGAAGCACTTCAAGGAAGTATGGTTTGCTGGTAAAGACAACAGCGCGCTGTCCAAAATCATTTTTAAGCGTTGTCTGCAGCTGCTGAAGAATCTCAGGTTCACCGGGAATAACCATTTTTGCAAATCCGCGTTTAATGAATTTTTCAAAATCAGGCACAACCTGCATCTGCAATTTGCTAAGCTCAACATCACGCCGCGCCCATTTATTGTCTTCAGGAACATAAATTGTACTTGCGTCATATACCTGGCTCAAGAGGCCGAGTTTTTTTGCTTCTTCATTTGCATGCAACAGCACATCATAGTCAACAAGGCGATTGTATATCTGGCAGCGTTTATGCAAGTCATACACACTTGCGCCATTGCTTGCTATGACGTACCGGCCTGCTTGAAGTCCTGCAATATCAAGACGCCTGACATACGGAAGAATCGCATTTTCCGTTCTGCCGGAACAAATGACTATGAAGATTCCCAGTGCGGCGGCACGCTGCAGCACAGAAACATTTTTATCACCGATAGTAAGGTCTTTGCGCAGAAGCGTATCATCAAGGTCGAGCGCGATAATCTTTACGGGTAATTTTGCTGTCGGTACATTTTTCATTTTCTTGCTCCTGTTTTTCTGCCATCACCTATGTGTAGCTGTTCAGCGAATCAGCTTACGATACGCTGTCTTATGAGGACGGTCTGCATCAACGCCAAGCACGGTGCGGCGCCACTCAGCATATTCGGTCCAGTTGCCTTCAAACCATTTCACTTCGCTGTTGTTTTCGAATGCAAGAATGTGTGTACAAATACGGTCGAGGAACCAGCGGTCATGGCTTACCACGAGCACCACTCCTGCAAACGCATTGATTGCTTCCTCTAGCGCGCGTGTTGTTGAAACATCGAGGTCATTTGTCGGCTCATCGAGCAGAATCACGTTGCCCGCCTGCTTGAACATCATGCCCATGTTGAGACGGTTCTTTTCACCGCCGGAAAGCACGCTCACCTTCTTGCTCTGGTCCGGTCCGTTGAAGTTGAACCACGAGCAGTATGCACGGCTGTTCACTTCGCGCACGCCGCCGTTCAGGGCGCGTCCGTTTGCATCAACAGCGCCAAGTTTCAAAATATCCTGGCCATCGCTCAGCTGCTGCCACACCGTTTTGTTCGGATCGAGCTTTGAGCGCATCTGATCAACATACACAAGTTTCACCGTCTCGCCAACTTTGATGAAGCCGCTGTCAGGTTTTTCACCGCCCGGCTCACCGTCTGAACGCTCAACCGTCTGACCGGCTGCATCGGCAATCAACTTGAAGAGCGTCGTTTTACCGGCACCGTTCGGTCCTACAATGCCAACCACCGCTCCCGCAGGGACAGTGAAGTTGAGCTTTTCAAAAAGAAGTTTGTCACCATAAGCCTTCGTAAGATTGTGCGCTTCGATGACAACGTTTCCAAGGCGCGGACCTGCCGGAATGGAAATCTGATTGTCACGCAGTTCCACATGTTTGCTTTCTTCAGCAAGGAGCTGTTCGTATTTCGTGATGTGCTCCTTGTGCTTCGCCTGGCGTCCCTTTGCGCCCATGTGAATCCACTCAAGCTCTTCCTTCATTTCCTTCTGGCGGGTGGACTCATTTTTTTCTTCCTGCTCAAGACGTTTTTCCTTCTGCTCAAGCCATGAAGAATAATTTCCCTTGAACGGATATCCTTCTCCGCGGTCAAGCTCAAGAATCCAGCCGGCAACATTGTCAAGGAAGTAGCGGTCGTGCGTAATGGCAATGACAGTGCCACTGTAGTCGCGCAGATGGCGCTCAAGCCAGTCAACGGTTTCTGCATCAAGGTGGTTTGTCGGTTCATCGAGCAAGAGAATATCCGGCTTCTGCAAGAGGAGGCGGCAAAGTGCCACGCGGCGGCGTTCACCTCCAGAAAGCGTGTCCACAACTTGCTCTGGTGGCGGACAGCGGAGGGCGTCCATTGCAAGCTCAAGGTTTGCATCAAGGTTCCATGCGTCTGCCGCATCAAGTTTTTCCTGAAGCTCAGCCTGTCGTGCACCAAGTTTGTCGTAGTCTGCGTCCGGTTCTCCGAACATTTCGTTCACTTTATCAAACTCAGCAAGGAGGTCGGTGATTGGCTTCACTCCTTCGCTTACAATTTCCTTCACCGTCTTGCCCGCTTCAAGCTGCGGTTCCTGCTCAAGGTAGCCGACAGAATATCCCGGAGCAAGAGAAGTTTCTCCGGTGTAATCGTGGTCAATGCCCGCAAATATTTTAAAAAGGCTCGACTTACCTGCGCCGTTTTCACCGAGCACACCAATTTTTGCACCAAGATAATACGAGATGCTTATGTCCTTTAAAACAACCTTCGTCCCATACGCGCGCGAAACGCGATCCATTGTGTAAATGATTTTCTTATCGTCAACTGTCTTTGCCATATTCCATCAGTATATAGAAGATAGAGAAAAAGGTACAGACATATTTGTGCCAACAATTCTTTCTGCAGGCAGCGACACACTTTTTCTTGTAGCAAAACACAAGTCTTTTCAGTATAGTGCATATCATGCGCAGCACAAATTCTGAACAAAAAAAATCCGCCACAAAAGCAGGGATGGACATGACAACGGGTGAGCCGTTCAAGCTCATTCTTCTCTATTCGCTTCCAATCATTCTGGGCAACATATTCCAGCAGCTATACAACATGTGCGACACCATCATCGTAGGCAGACTTTTAGGACCTGACGCGCTCGCCGCCGTAGGTACAACAGGACCGATGAATTTTCTGGTACTCGGATTTCTCTATGGAATTTCAAGCGGTTGCGCCGTCATTACCGCACAACGGTACGGAGCAAAAGACATTGCCGGACTTAAGCGTTCAGTTGCAATGAATATTATTCTCAACGTGGCAATTGGAATTGTGTTCACCATATTGTCATGCGCGCTCACCATGCCTATTCTTCACGCAATACACACTCCGCAAGAAATCATCCACGATTCCTTCAGCTACATTTTTGTCATTTTCCTAGGAATTCTTTCCATTGTGCTGTACAACGCCTGCGCATGCATTCTACAAGCGGTAGGCGACAGCAAGACACCATTATACTTCCTTATTATGTCTTCGTTGCTCAACATCGGGCTCGACATCTTCTTCATCATAAAATTTCACTGGGGTGTGGCGGGAGCAGCATGGGCAACGGTCATATCGCAGCTGCTTGCCGGAACAGGAGCGCTTGTCACCATCATCGTAAAATATCCCGTGCTGCACGTATCAAAAGCAGACTTTGAGTGGAATACACAATTTGCAATGAAACATTTGAAAGTCGGTCTGAACATGGGCTTCCAGTTCAGCATCACGGCAATAGGCGTCATCATTCTGCAAGGAGCGCTCAATAAATTCGGGCCAATTAAAATTGCCGCATTCACCGCGGGACAAAAGGTTGAAAATCTTGTCACCATTGCGGCGACAACTTTCGGCGTAACAATGGCTAATTACGGCGGTCAGAATCTGGGAGCAGGAAGAATTGACCGCATCAAGCAGGGCGTCACAAAAGCATGTATTCTCACCGTGCTGTTCGCATTTCTTTCAGCAATAATCGCTTCGCTGTTCAGCAAAGAGCTCGCCGGCATGTTCTTAAGCAATGCTCCTGAAGACGCCCAGAAGAATGAACAAATTGTTGCGCTCGCAGGAACATACCTACGCATGGTCTCCGTATTCTTTCCCATTCTTTTTGTACTGTTCATCTACCGCAACGTGCTGCAAAGTATAGGGCGGGGATTCTGGCCACTTATGGGCGGAGTATTTGAACTTCTTGCACGCACCGTCGCTGCATACACACTTCCTGCCATTTGGGGTTTTAAAGGCATCTGCGCCGCAGAACCTTCAGCATGGTGTGCCGCAACAATTCCGCTCGCCATTGCATACTACATCATCATGTCGCATTTCACACTGCCAAAACATGACGCTCAATCTGATTCTCTTGCAAACACAACACTTCTCATATAATATGAATGCATGAATCAAATTAAAACTATTGCGCCAATACCTTCTCCACTCAAAAGAATAATACTTGTTCTTTCCGGCGCGGTCCTCATGGCAGTAAACCTTAATACATTTGTACATACTGCAAATCTTTTTCCGGGCGGCTTCACAGGCTTGTCGTTGCTTATTCAAAGAACTGTATTCAAATATACAAAGGTAGAAATTCCTTACAGCGTCCTTTATTTGCTGCTCAATGCATTTCCGGTATACATTAGCTTTAAATTCATCGGCAAGAAATTTACATTGTACTCACTGCTCATGATTGTCGTGTCTGCCTTGCTGGCAGATGTCATTCCAGGACTTGTCGTTACAAACGATGTTTTGCTCTGCTCAATTTTTGGCGGACTGCTAAACGGTCTTGCAATCATGTTCTGTCTTTCGGCAGATGCAACAAGCGGCGGCACTGATTTTATTGCAATCTACTTTGCAGAAAAGCACGGAAAAGACATGTGGAATTTTATTTTTTTGGGGAATTGTTGCATTCTTACCGCAGCAGGTTTTTTATTCGGTTGGAACAGTGCGCTCTATTCAATAATTTTTCAGTTCACCTCAACACAAGTGTTGAACATGCTGTACCGACGGTATCAAAAGACAACGTTGCTTATCATCACTGACAAACCTCATGAGCTATACAACATAATTAAAAAAGAAACAAATCATGATGCGACACAGTTTGAAGGCGTAGGCTGTTATAAAAATTCGCAGAAACATCTGCTGTACACCGTTGTGTCCGGTGACCAGGTTCAGTCGCTTTCAAAAGAGCTTCGCAAAGAAGATTCTCATGCATTCATCAATATTCTGCAGACTAAAGAGCTGCTTGGAAAATTCTTTACGCGGCCAAATGACTAACGGGGTGAATAAAAAAAGACGCTTCTAAGCAGAAACGTCTTTTTTGCACTGTCTAATTTACTGATACAAGAAGCATGAAACCTTGTGGCCTTTTTCCATCTCGATGACTGGAGGCTGGCTTAGTTTACAGCAGTCCTTTCTATTTGGACAGCGATCATAGAAGTAGCAGCCCGGACGCTGGCGGTCTGGAGCAGGAACATCACCTTTTAAAATAATACGCTGACGCTTACGCTCTACCGCAGGATCAGGAATTGGCGCCGCAGAAAGAAGCGCCTTTGTATACGGATGAAGTGGCGCTGCATACAGTTCCTCATACGGTGCCGTCTCAACAATCTTTCCAAGATACATAACGGCGATGCGGTCAGAAATATATTTTATAACCGCCAAGTCATGTGCAATAAAAAGATATGACAAGCCCATTTCCTTCTGAATGTCTTTGAACAAGTTAAGAATCTGGGATTGAATCGAAACGTCAAGGGCACTCACCGGCTCGTCTGCAAGAATCAATTTTGGGCGGAGTGCAAGCGCTCGGGCAATGCCAATGCGCTGCCGCTGTCCGCCGGAAAATTCATGCGGATACCGATTCTTGAAGAACCGTGACAATCCCACCAATTCCATCAGATGCTCAACACGTTTTTCTATTTCTTCATCGCTCATGCTGACAAGACCATTTTTGCGATAAATACGGAGTGGTTCAGAAATAATTTGCATTGTTGTCATGCGCGGATCAAGAGAAGAGTACGGGTCCTGAAAAACAATCTGCATGTCTTTTCGAGCTGCAAAAAGTTCACGGCGGTTCATTTTTGTCAAATCTGTTCCGGCAAGCAGCACTTCTCCGCTTGTAGGTTTATACAGCTGTGCAACGGCGCGCGCAACAGTAGACTTTCCGCAGCCAGATTCGCCAACAAGTCCAAGCGTTTCACCTTTTGCAATTGAAAAGCTGACACCGTCAACTGCGTAAATATAATGTTTCTTACCGCCAAAGATTCCTTCGTGACCGGTATAGAAATGCATCTTTAAATCTTTTACTTCAAGAATATTCTCGCTCATTTTGTGTTTTCCTTTGTTGCTGTTTTCACAGTGCCCGCGTTCTTTTGTTCATAAAGCCAGCACGCACAAGTGTGTCCATTTTCAAATTTAAATACCGGCGGGTACTGTTTTTTGCACACATCCATTGCCTTGTGGCATCGTGGATAGAACGGGCAGCAGTCAGGAAGGTCAATGACATTAGGCGGCTGTCCTGGTATAGAAAAAAGGCGTTCACTTTCAGGCTTGTCAAGGCGAGGCACTGACTTGATGAGTCCCTGTGTGTACGGATGTTTTGTATCGTAAAAAATATCATCTGTTGTTCCGTGTTCAACGACACGCCCTGCGTACATGACATTTATGGTGTCACACATACCCGCGACAACACCAAGTGAATGCGTAATCATAATTACCGCAGTTCCAAGTCGGCGCGTTAAATCCTGCATAAGCTCAATGATTTGAGCCTGAATGGTAACATCGAGCGCGCTTGTCGGCTCATCCGCAATAAGAATATCTGGATTGCATGAAAGTCCCATTGCTATCATGACACGCTGCCGCATACCGCCAGAAAACTGATGCGGGTAACAATCAATCCGTTTTTCAGCAGCAGGAATGCCTGCGAGCGTAAGCATTTCAATTGCTTTTGCACGCGCTTCTTTTCTTCCCAGTTTTTGATGCAGCTGCAACGTTTCTACCATCTGCGTTGAAATCTTTAAAAACGGATTTAAAGAGGACATTGGGTCTTGGAAAATCATTGCAATGCGGTCGCCACGAAGTTCACGGAGCTGACGGTCATTCATTTTAAGCACATCGTCACCGTGGAACAGCACTTCTCCGCCTTCAATTTTTCCTGGTGGTGTCTGAATCAAATTGATGATAGAAAGATTGGTGACGCTCTTTCCGGAACCGGACTCGCCGACAATGCCAAGCGTTTCACCCTTATGCAAGTCAAATGAAATTCCATCGACCGCCTTTACAACTCCGCTGTCCAAATGGAAATACGTGCGAAGATTTTTTACCTGTAAAATTATTTCGTCTGTCATATGATATCCTCGCTTACACCCGGTTTTTGCTCTGCGGATCAAATGCATCGCGAATGCCATCGCCCACAAAGTTCATTGCAAATAAGAATATAGTCATTGTCAGCGCCGGCACAATGAGAATCCACGGATACAATTCCATTCCCTGCACACCGTCAGAAATGAGAGAGCCCCATGAAGCAAGCGGTGCGGAAACTCCCAATCCAAGGAACGAAAGGAAACTTTCTGACATAATGAAATCAGGAATTGAAAGCGTTGCATAGGCAATGATTATTCCCGCGGTATTTGGAATAAGATGTTTTACAATAATATGCCATGCTCCGGCACCCATTGAACGCGCTGCAAGGATATACTCCGAGTTTTTTAGACTGATAACTTGCCCGCGCACAACACGCGCAATGGTCAGCCATGAGACAAGTGCAATTGCAACAAAAAGAATTGCAAGGTTCTTTCCAAGAATGGCCATGAGAATAATGACAATGAGCATATATGGCAGACCGTACATAATGTCCACAAAGCGCATGAGCAAGTTGTCGGTTTTTCCGCCAACATATCCTGCAAGGGCACCTACTAGAATGCCTATGATGAGCGCGGCGAGCGTACCAATCAAACCAATAGTCATAGAAATTCGTCCGCCATATACGGTACGGGAAAAAATATCGCGTCCGAGTGCGTCCGTTCCCAGAAAGTAATGGTTCTTCTGAACCGGATCTGTTTTGTTTGCTTCTTCAATCCGGGCAATTTCCGTTTTTTCTTTTTCATTATATTCGCTGCGGCCTTCTGCAGCCATTACTTTTACGAAGTAGGCTTTTCTTGTTTCAAGCTGCACTTCTCCGGCTGTCTTAAAAGACGGATGCAAGTTAGCGTGATCAATTACCTGCGCATAGTACGGATGAAGTGGAAGTATCGGCGCAAGAATGGCAATTGCCGCATACAGCACGACAATCCACAAGCTAAAGAAAGCCATTTTATTTTTCTTGAACCGACGCCATGCATCTGCGGCAAGCGAGGTTCCCTTCATCACCTGATTAAATTCATTTGTCTCTTCTTTTGGAGAAACAAGTTTTTCTTCTGTTATAGTATCACTCACAGTCGTTTCCTGTTATTTAGTATACCAACTGACATGCAGCCGGCACTGCGCTTAATCAGCGCTTGATGTATATGAAATACGCGGATCAAGGAATCCGTAGAGAATGTCCACCACCAGATTCATAAGCACGAGAATAAGTGAATACACAATCACCGTGCCTAGAATAAGCGTATAGTCGCGGTTAAGCGCAGACTTTACAAAGAAATTTCCAATTCCCGGCACAAGGAAAATTTGTTCTATGACAACTGAGCCGGTAACAATACCTGCAAAAGCCGGGCCAAGATAACTCACCACAGGAAGCAGCGCTCCCTTAAGCACATGCTTAAGCATGATTGTTGAATCTTTAAGTCCTTTTGCGCGAGCGGTGCGTATGTAGTCGGAACGAAGCGTCTCAACGACACTTGCACGGGTAAGACGCGCGATGGAAGAAAAATAAGGAAGTCCCAAAGTCATTGCCGGCATGATGAGCGTCTTTAGTCCGGCACGACCGGTAATCCATCCGGAAGTAGGCAGCCATTTTAATTTCATTGCAAAAACAAGAACTGCAACCGGTCCCACAACAAACAGCGGTATGGCCAGGCCAATATTTGCAAGCGACATACCCGCATAGTCGGCAAAGCTGTTCTGCCTGAGCGCGGAAAAAAGACCCACGCTGATGCCAAAAAGACATGCGATTGCAAGCGCAACAACGCCGAGCAGCAAAGAATTAGGCATACTGTTTCCAATGAGTTGGTTTACTGTATAATCTTTGTTTTTATAAGACGGGCCCAGGTCAGCATGAAGAAGCACATCAGACATATAACGAAGATATTGTTTGTACAACGGCTCATCCATATGATACTTGTGTTCCAAGTTTGCCTGCACTTCCGGCGTCACTTTCTTTTCGCTTGAAAATGGTCCGCCCGGCGCAAGTCGTATCATAAAAAAGCTCAGCGTTACAATAATCAACATTGTCGGGATAAGGCCTAGCAAACGTTTTACAATAAATTTTCCCATATCAACTTCCTACACAAAAAAATGAAGGCACACACTCTTTTACAAGTGCATGCCTTCATGAGATTAAAAAGCTATTTCTTTAGTTTGAGTCCAACATATGGATGAAGATCGAGTGTATTTGTATACCAGCCTTCCCACTTGTTTGTATCAATCATGTTCTGTGTCACATAGATATAGAACGGAATGAATGCAGCATCCTGTCTGATTGCCAATGTTTCTGCATCGTGAAGAACCTGGTTGCGGTCAGCTCCGTCCGGCATTCCGGCAGCTTTGTCGAGCAATGCATCAAATGCAGGATTGTTGTAGCGACCGTCGTTGTTGCCGCTGTCTTTGCGCAAGAGGTCAAGGAAGTTAGACGGGTCCTGATAATCACCAACCCAGCCAGCGCGGGCAATCTGGAAATCATTTGCCTGACGCTTGTCAAGGAATGATGCCCATTCCATGTTCTGCAGGTCAATGTCAATGTTGAGATTTTTCTTCCACTGCTGCTGAACCCACTCAGCAATTTTCTTATGACCTTCATTTGTATTGTAGATGACAGTCATCTTCGGGAAACCTTTTCCATTTGGATAGCCTGCTTCTGCGAGCAGTTTCTGTGCCTGAGCAGGGTCAAACGTAAATCCGTCTGCAGGAGTGTAGCCGGCCATTTCTGGAACGTAAGCACCTGTTGGGAGCTGTCCGCCTTTTGTGACTTTTTCAACAAGTTCATTGCGGTCAATAGCAAGAGCAAGAGCCTGGCGCACGCGCACATCTTTGAGCGTCTTGTCATTTACATTGAACTCATAATAATACGATGAAAGGAATGGAGCTGCATGATAGTTCGGGTCGAGCTTTATCTCATCGAGCATTTCAAGCGGAACTGCGGTGAGCCAGTCGATTTCGCCATTCTTGTATTTGTTGTAAGCAGTAGTATCATTCTCAATAGGAAGGAAGGTAATGCGTGAAAGGAAAACGTTTGCCTTGTTCCAATATGTTTTGTTTGGAACAACGGTGATTTTTTCCTGCGGAACCCATGTCTCAAGAACAAACGGTCCGTTTCCTACGAAGTGCTCAGGCTTTGTCCAGTCTGCACCAAATTTGTTAATTGCATGGAGCGGCAATGCGCTGAATGAATAGTGAGCCATCATGTCAACAGCATACGGAACCGGGCCAACAAGGGTGACTTCAAAAGTATAGTCATCAAGTGCTTTGATTCCCACTGTGCTTGCATCAGCTTTTCCTGCATTATAATCAGCAGCGCCTTTGATGACACCGGCAGGCATATATGCATATTCTGCTGCAGTTGAAGGCGCCATGTAATAGAGCCATGAATCAACAAAAGTCTGTGCGGTAATTGGTGTGCCGTCGCTCCATTTTGCATTCTTGCGCAGATGGAATGTAATGACTGAACCATCTTCGTTGCGTTCCCAACTTTCTGCAACGCCAGGAACAGCATGGCATGTCTTTGGGTCGTAGTCCACCAGTCCCTCAAACAACGCTTTGTAAATGCGGTCTTCAGGAACACCCTGAATCTTTGACGGGTCAAGTGACTGCGGTTCGGCACCGTTGTTTAAAATCAACTCACTGCCTGACGAAGCGCCACCTTTTGAACAGCCGATAACTGCAAGTGAGAGCACTGCTGCGGCTACAAGTAGTAACTTTTTCATTTTATAGAGCCTCCTTATTCAAACTCATAAAAGTCGTTCCATTCTATATGTATACCGTGGAATTTTTCAAGCAAAGATATTACTATCACTCCATTTTTTTTCATTTTTTTTCTAGAAACTTTATTTTTACTAAATTTTATTAAGCAAATCTGCAAAATTCCACTGTCAGAACGGCGCCTAAAAGCGCAAGCAATTGTCATTTTTAGAGAATTCAGATAGTATGTTCTTCCATAAACTGCTGAATCTTCTGCCAATGCACGAGGCTCACTGTCCGGCAGCACATCATTTTTTTTAAGGAATCGCTATGAAATTAACATGTGGAATCGTGGGATTACCAAACGTCGGTAAATCGACAATTTTTAGCGCGCTCACCAAAGCACCTGCCGCAGCGGAAAACTATCCGTTCTGCACAATAGATCCAAACGTTGGCGTTGTAGACTTACCTGATGAACGCCTTGATTTTCTTGCAACGGTATTTCAGCCTAAGAAAAAGACGCCTACCAGTGTAGACTTTGTGGACATTGCAGGTCTTATCAAAGGGGCAAGCAAAGGTGAAGGACTGGGGAACCAGTTCCTTGCAAACATACGCGAAACAACAGTCATTGCGCACGTTGTACGCTGCTTCGACAATCCTGACATTCAGCATGTGCGTGAAGATGCAAAGACAGACGCACCGATTGATCCGGAAAGCGATATTCTTACCATCAATTTTGAACTTGCTCAGGCAGACCTTGACACCATCAACAAGCGCCAGGAAAAAGTCACCAAGGCAATTCGCGCTATGGGCAAAGAAGAAGAGAAAAAATATGCCGGCTACACAAGCGCCGTTGCAAAAATAAAACCGCTTCTTGAGGACGGAAAATGCGCCCGCATGGCAGATCTTACCGATGATGAGCTTGCAGGCATTTACGATTTGCACCTGCTCACCATCAAGCCGCAAATCTTTGTGTGCAACATTGATGAAGACACCATTGCCGCAGGCACAAATAAATATGTTGAGACCGTAAAGAAAATTGCCGCAGAAGAGCGTTCAGAAGTTGTCGTGCTCTGCGGAAAATTTGAAGTTGACCTTGGAGATGTAACCGACCCTAACGACCGCAAGGAATTTATGGACAGCGTCGGCCTTAAGGAAAGCGGACTCACCACTCTTGCGCGTCAGGTGTACCATCTGATGGGACTGCGGACCTTCTTTACCGGCGGACCAGATGAATGTCGTGCATGGACAATACACGCAGGCGACACAGCTCCAAAGGCTGCGGGCGTCATTCACACTGATTTTGAAAAAGGCTTCATCAAAGCGGAAGCATATACCATTGACGACCTCAAGCAGTATGGTACGGAAGCAAAGATTAAGGAAGCAGGAAAATATCGTCAGGAAGGAAAAGATTATGTTGTGCAGGACGGCGACGTTCTGTTCATCAAATTCAATCCGCCTACAAACAAATAATTTTTCTGTCACGAGCAGCGTTGCATTTTGCTGCAAGGGGAATTCATATGCAGGAAGAAACATTCAAGACACACGGAGTTTGTTCGGTGGCAATTCATTTTACCCGCGACGGAGACAAAATTCGCAACATTCGTTTTGATGGTGGATGCAATGGAAACCTTAAAGCAATCAGCAAACTGTGCGATGGAATGACTGCGCAGGAAATTGCAGACAAGCTACAGGGTAACACCTGTGGCGGAAAATCAACTTCTTGCGCAGATCAGCTTGCACGTGCCGTGTTAGGAAAATAAATCATATTTTCATCCTATTGCTTTGCTCATCCAGCGTTTTGACTTCCAACGGCATATCATCACCACGCCGCGTACAAATTCATCGCTTGCATTGCAGAACCAAATCGCAGGAAGCCCCAGCCCAAGTTTTATTCCAAATATGTACGCCCCCAGCACCATGATTCCCCACATTGAGCAGATGCCGAACAGCACCGGAAATCTGACATCACCACTGCCTTTGAGCGCAGAAATGGTGACAAGGTTGAGCGACCGCCCGAACTCATAGTAAATATCTATGAGCAAAAGAAGGCGCACTTGAGAAATTATTTCATCGTTATGGGTGAACAGAGAAACAATTTGATACGAAAACAAATTGATGGCAAGGACCGCAACAATCGAACACAACGTTCCGACCAGCTGATACTTGTAAACTTTTTTATATGCAACAGCAGCCTGTCCCGCGCCAACAAAGTAGCCTGTCTTAATCTGAACAGCAGAACCTATTGAAGATGCCAGTAAATACATGTAGCTTGCAATTGTCTGCGCATACACCATTGCCGACATTGCCGTTGTTCCAAGAGTGGTGACCATTGCCATGATGGTAATCGAAGCGACATTATAGCTTATGCTTTCTCCGGCTGTAGGCACGCCAATTTTGAGCACCGTATGCAGACTTTCCTTGTCAAAACTGAACAAATGCTTGAGCGGCATTTTTACATCAGGATGCGCGCGTATTCTCCATGCATACAGTATGCAAGAAACAAGCTGCGCAAGCACGGAAGACGCCGCCGTACCAATGACTTCATATCCATTCCGTATGACGTAAATTGCAATTGCATTTCCCACAACATTGATTACATTTGCCGTGATTGAGCCGACAAGAGTGTCTTTTGTATATCCATAGGAACGAAGGATCGCCCCCTGCAGCATGTTAAATGAAGTGACAAGGGCGCCTACGCCGCCGTATATCATAAAGTATTGTGTTGCATACAAACGAACATCGTCTTCTATTTTATAGAGAGAAAGGATTGGACGCGTGGCAAGAAAAGCAAAAAGCGTAACGGTGGCTCCAGTGGCAAGACACATCACCGTGCTTGCTTTTGTCACCTTCTCAACTTTGTCTGCTTTACCGGCACTGATATATTGTGACAAGACGATGCTTGCGCCTATACAAATGACGTTGAACAGCAGCAAGGTAAAGAAAATGTATTGATTCATCATGCCAACCGCTGCAACGGCACTGTCTTTAAAAGAACTAAGCATGATAGTGTCTGCAGAACCCACAAGCGTTCTAAACACCGACTCGCCTATGATTGGCAGTGTCAGTGAAACCATCGGCAGAGATGCCTTGCTATTTACCGTAGAGGAATCAGCGCTCATACCTGCTCCACAATCATTCACTCAGAAACAAATCCCGCACCGATTGTATTCATCTTCTCAAAGAAATGCGGAAAACTCACTGCGCAGCATTCTGCATCCTTCACCACAATACATTCACCTTTCGCAAGACCAAGGCCCATACATGCAAGCGACATGGCAACACGATGGTCGCTGAACGTTTCAGCAACGCCGCCGTGCAATGTAAACAACTTATTTGCAGAACCATCTTTGTTCACAAGGGAATGTCCATGAATGACAAGAAAGTCTTTTCCTTCTTCAACAGACGCGCCAAGTTTTGCAAGTTGTTCATGCATCACCACAAGGCGGTCTGTTTCCTTGCGACGGCACACATCCGCATCCTCAAGATAGACCGTTCCTTCGGTGAAACATGCAATCACGGCAAGCGCGCATATCGCGTCCGGAAAGCCGGACACATTTACATGCAGCTCTTTGTTTGGAAGATTCTCTGTTGAAAGACGACCAATTCCGTCAGCAGCCTTCTTCAAGCCGCGGACAGTAAGCGTTTCTTTATCTTTATTCCATACAATATCCGCACCAAGAGACTGCAGCACGCAAACTATCTTGTCATCTCCTTGCGTTCCACTTCCGTCAACATCGGTGATTGTTATTTCGCTATTCGTAATGAGCGCGGCAATGATTGGAAAGGCAACAGCCTCCCAGTCGCTTGGAATTGTTTTATCGAACGACTTGATTTGAACCGGACCAGTCACCGTTATGTGTTTAAAATCTTCAGAAACAGTCACCGGAACACCTACGTTTTCAAGCCATTTTTTTGTCATCGTCAGATATGGCGTTTCTTTTGGGTCAGTAAGCTCAATATGCAATGTGCCGTTCAAGCGAGAAGCAGCCATCATCATGCCGCTTATATACTGACTCAAGCGGCCGTCTGTTGTAACGGCGTTTGCAGCATCAATCGGCCCCTTGATGACAAGCGGGCAGGCATTGCTGTCAGGCCGAGTGACAGACGCCTCTGCACCAAGCTGTCTCAGCGCGTCAACAACATGATTCACCGGGCGTTTGCGTATACTTTCATCACCGGTAAAAACACTCCAGCCCGCAAATGTTGCCGCAATCGGAGACAAAAAGTACAAAAGGGAACCGCTGTCACCGACATTCACCACATCTTCAGGAAGATGCACATTCTTTCCGGCGCCCACAACAATCCATTCTTTTCCCGGCTCATTATTTTCTAACCCAAGGTTGACTTTTGCGCCAATGAGCGGAACGGCACGGCTAGTGCTCAGACAGTCGGCACTCGGCAGAGGATTTGAAATATGCGATGTTCCTTCGGCAAGAGCCGCAAGAAGAAGCGCACGAATGGTATGGCTTTTTGAACCCGGCACCTGTATGCTGCCTGAAAGTTCTGTTTTTGACGCGGTGATTTTCATGAGCAAAATAGTATCATAAATCAAAAAACATGTCATTTGTCACAGCGTCTTGCACACACCATACATTTCTGCTAGTATTAACAAGACGAAATAAATTTTTTGCACAGCTGAATGACGGCTGTGTTTTTTTTAAAGGGGTCACAATGCTTTACTATCTTGGCGGAATTCTTAAAAACTACTGGGGACCGGCACGTCTCTTGCAATCTTACGCTGTGCTTATTGTACTTGCGCTGTACACCGGATTCATTATTGTCAGAAAATTTCTTCCTAAATTCTATCCGCTGCTACCATCAGACCGGGGACGTGAGTTTACACTCACCGCAGAAGCTGCAAAAGGCAAACCTACCGGTTCAGGTGTTGTGTTCATCACCATGTATGTCATTCTTTGCTTTCTCTTTGCACCACTAGATTTGCTGCAGGTTGGCATTTTACTTCTGACGTGGCTCATGATGCTCACCGGCTATCTTGACGACCGTAGCAAAAAAGGCTGGGGAGAATATCTCAAGGGCTTCCTTGACTTGGTCATCTGTACTGGAGCTGCATGTCTGCTTGCATACTGTCTTGCAAAAAATTCTTCTGATGGCAAACTTGCTTTCTGGCTGCCTTTTGTTTCGAACACAGTACACGTTCCTGTATGGTTGTACATTATAATCACCGTCATCATGCTGTGGATGTCTGTGAACACAACAAACTGCACTGACGGCGTTGATGGCTTAAGTTCCACTCTTGTCATGATAGCACTTCTTACCATGGGCGGAATTTTCTACTTTATTCTTGGACACAAAGATATTTCAGCCTATCTTCTTGTTCCGCACTTACATGATGGCGCTTCTTGGGCAGTCATGACATTCTGTCTTGCCGGCGTACTCATGGGCTATCTGTGGCACAATGCTTTTCCGAGCGAAGTGCTCATGGGCGATGCAGGCAGCCGCGCACTTGGATTCTACACCGGCATCTGCGTCATGGTAAGCGGCAACCCGTTCCTTTTCCTTGCAACATCGTCAATTATTTTCATAAACGGTGGCATGGGTCTTTTAAAGGTTGCACTCAAACGCTTCTGTCACATCAGCATCTTTGAGAACATTCGCTTTCCGCTTCACGACCATATGAGAAAGAACCACGGCTGGTCGCCAACACAGGTTCTAATTAAATTTATGATTATGCAAATTCTGATTACCGTTGCAATGCTTGGCATTTTCTTCAAGGTACGTTGATTTTTTTCTACTTCAATACAATAGCTGCCGGATTGACCGGCAGTTTTTTTTGTCACTTTGCGGAACGCCGAATAACTTTTTTTACTTCATCATTCTGTGCAGACCAAAAAACACGCCGTGACAACGCATCAACAAGTTCCGCCTTACAAAAATAAGTGCGTGTATCACGACCATTCACCGTTTCAACAATTGTTTTCACAGAGCCTGTCATAACCAAGTCTGCGCCTTTTTCTGCTGCAAATTTTTTTTCTTCATCACTGTTTGTAAACTGAATTTTGTCGGTCAGCACATCACGACAGGAAATGACTTCAACTGTTTTATTTTCACCAAGCGCTTCTTCCATTTTCAGTGTAAACAGTGTTGTATCAATGTTCTCATCGCCTTCATTCTTAATATATCCAGAAACGATGGACGGTCTTCTTCCATACGCCTGATAAAATTTTTCAAACACGCCAGAGTCAGCACATGCTTTGACAAATGTGTCCGCAACATAGTACGCATCTTTGCTGGTAGCATAGCCGTTAAACGCACGCTCCGTATCTTCCGGCTCAGATTGTTTTGTGGTGGCACAAGAAAACAAAATGCACACGCAGACAATTGCAAGACATGACGCAATATTTTTCTTCATCTCAGGAATCTCCGATTAGAATTCAATTCATTGCTATAAAGGCAATTGTTTCTGCATCACATACGATATTTTTGAGCAGACAATATTCATTTGGCTGATGAGCAGTTTCATCCATCGTTGACCACACTGCGCAATCATATCCTGCCGCTCTAAGTTCCGCGCCAACGGTACCGCCGCCGATACCAATTGTTTTTGCAGTAACACCATGCACTTCCTTTATTGCCTGCGAAAGTTTCTGCACGACAGGTGCATGTATTGGTGTTGCCGGTGATTGCGCCGCCTGAAGTTCTGTTGTTTCAATCGTAACACCATATTTTTTTTCTACAGCCGCAACACGCTTGCTCACTTCTGCGCGAACTTGATCAAGCGTATACTGCGGAAGAATGCGACAATCACAACAGAAAACATCATCACCAGGAATAATATTCACCGAAGGAACATTGCTATTCTTCATGGTCGGTTGGAATGTTGAATAGGCAGGGGCAAAAAGTGCATTCTTCTTGTTGAATTTGCGCTCCATATCGTTTATGCGCAACGCAAGGTCGCTTGCTGCAAGAAACGCATTCCGGCCTTCATCAGGACGGGAGCCGTGAGACTGTTTGCCAACCGTATGAAAGCGCAGCCACAAAATATTCTTTTCTGCAACTTCGATGGTTTCTCCTTTTGCATCTCCTCCATCAGGAATAAGGATAATGTCGTTCTTGCCAAAGATATCAAGATGATTTTTTACCAGATAGCACATGCCATATGCAGAACCAACTTCCTCGTCTGCCATAAAAAGCAATTTGATTGTATGTTCAGGAAGAATATGCTGCTGGACAAAGGCTAACGCCGCAAAAACGCCACTCACCAAGCCCTGCTGATTATCTTCAACGCCGCGGCCATAGATAACGCCGTCTTTTTCAACGAGTTTGAACGGATCTGTTTTCCAAAGCGAAAGCTCCCCGGCCGGCACGACATCCATGTGAGCCATGCACCAAACAGCATAATCATTTTTTTCGCCGGGGATTGTTGCAACAACATTTGGACGCACTCCGGAAGACACGCGGCTGTCAGGAGCATCGTATTGCTTTAAATCAGTAATGCCATTCTTTTTCAGCCATTCCACAAGCGCTGCGCATTTCTTACTTTCTCCGTCACCGCCGTTTTCAGGTGCAAGTGCCGGAATGCCGTTGAGCAACGTCTCAAGTTCCACCATCTGTGCCGTATGGGACTGAATAAAAGTCCGCAGCGTCTCAAATTGTTCTGACATTATTTGCTTCCTTTACAATTTGCCTTTGCAGCAAAATATTTTTGATATGCGCTCCAAGTCGAACCAACAAGCGTATCAATATCACTATACTGAGGAATCCATCCCAATGTTTTGCGGGCATATTCAGATGTCGCGGTGAGAGTTGCCGGGTCGCCAGGACGACGTTCCACATATTCCGCAGGAATTTCTTTCTTTGTTATGCGACGGGCAGCATCAACCATTTCAGTAACCGTCACTCCCTTTTCGCTGCCAAGATTTACCGTAAGGCTTTCTTTTCTGCCAGTAATATAATCAAGCGCAAGCACATGCGCCTTTGCAAGATCAGTAACATGCACATAATCACGAATGCAAGTTCCGTCGCGCGTATCATAATCCTTGCCGAAAATTTTAAGTTCTTTGCGCATACCGCAGGCAACTTCCATGATTACCGGCAACAGATTTGCAGGGTTTTGTTCAAGCCCGTAGAGCACGCCTTCCGGATCGTAGCCAGCAGCATTGAAGTAACGGAGTGCAGCAAATTTTAAGCCGCGGAGTTTTTCGTACCACGCCATATATTTTTCAATTTCAAGTTTAGTAAAGCCGTAATAATTTTCAGGATTCTTTGGATGAGCTTCGTCAATCGGCAAATACTGTGGTTCGCCAAAAACTGCCGCACTTGAAGAAAACACCATGAACTTGCAGTTATGCGAAACCGCCGCATTAAGAATATTGATGGTTCCGGTAATATTGTTGACTGAATATTTTTCCGGGCTTACCATCGATTCACCGGCAGCTTTGAATGCAGCAAGATGAATGAACGCATCAAACCCTCGCGCAAAAGCCGCATCAAGATCTTCCGGGTGAAGAATATTTCCTGCAATAAAATCATTCTGCGGAAAAAGATTTTGAATGAGCCCGCTTGAAAGATTGTCAAATACGGTAACTTCATGTCCCTTTGCCATCAATTCTTTTACTACGTGACTTCCGATATACCCTGCACCGCCGATTACCAGTACCTTCATAGTGTTCCTCCAAAAGTTCTGCATCTATTTTACACGATATGAGTATAATATTCAATTTTGATTTGTAAGAGTCCGCCGATTCAGCTCAGTTTTTCTGCGGCAGCTTCCCATGCGGAATTCAGCTGGTCAAGGTGAACTGAAATATCATCAATCTGTTTTTGCACAGCCTTGCACTTTTCACCGTTCGAATACACTTCCGGATTTGCCATCTGATTTTCAAGAGATTGTTTCTGCTGTTCAGCGGCGGCTATTTCTTCTTCAAGGCGATTTACTTCTTTTTCAATTTTACGCTTTTCAGCTTCAGCTTTTTTTTGCTCTTCCCACGAAAGTTTTGTGGCGCTCACCGGTTCTGGATCTGCAGGAACTTCTTTAGGGCAACTTGTAGAACTGCCATCTGAGACAACGCCGTTTTCCTCATCCTCAAGACGCTGCATATAATATTTGTAGTCGCCGGGGAATACGCGATATTTTCCAGGATGCAGTTCAAGCACGCGCGTAGAAAGGTCTTCAATAAAACCACGGTCATGGCTTACAAAGACAACTGTTCCGCCAAAATCTTTAAGCGCGTCAAGAAGCACATCTTTTGAATGCATGTCCAAATGGTTTGTCGGTTCATCAAGCACGAGCAGGTTCACCGGACGCAAGAGCAATTCAAGCAATGCAATTCTGCTTTTTTCACCGCCAGAAAGTACATTGATGCTCTTGAACACATCATCGCCACGAAACAAAAACGCTCCGAGCATATCACGCACCTTGGGAACAAGTTCAAGCGGACATTCGCGTTCAAGACGTTCAACAATTGTTTCGCTGCCGGTTATTTTTTCCGCACTGTCCTGCGAGAAGTATCCGATTGAAACTCCTGCGCCAAGTTTTACGCCGCCGGTATAATTGCTGTCAACGCCAGCAATAATTCTGAGCAACGTTGATTTACCTGCGCCGTTTCTACCTGCGACCACAAGGCGCTCACCCTTTTCAAGCACCAGGTCAAGGTTGTCAATGACATTCGGTCCGCCATAGTTCTTGCAGACTTTATCCAAGGTAAGCACCAGCTGCCCCGAATGCGGCGCTTCTGGAAACGTGAAATGAATTTTCTTCATGTTTTCAGGAATCTCTATGCGGACAATCTTATCAAGTTGTTTCTGACGATCCTGTGCCTGTGCAGCCTTTGTCGCTTTGTAGCCAAATCGTTTTATAAAATCCTCAAGATGCTGAATTTCCTGCTGCTGCTGTTCATATGCGGCAATCAAAGATTCCAGTTCAACTTTGCGCACTTGTTCATAATGGGTAAAATTTCCGGGATAGCGTTTGAGTTCGCCATTAAACAGTTCGTACACTTCGTCAACGGTGTGGTCAAGAAAATAACGGTCATGGCTTACCAAAAGAAATCCGCCCTTAAAATCATCAAGAAATTTTTCAAGCCAGTCACGTGCCTCTATATCAAGATAATTAGTCGGTTCGTCAAGCAAAAGAATGTCCGGCATACACATGAGGCACTTTGCAAGCGCAATGCGCATCTGCCATCCGCCGGAAAATTCTTCGGTTCTCTTTGTAAAATCATCGCGGGAAAAACCAATTCCCAGCAACACTTGTTCTGCAAGCACCTCGCGCCGATACCAGCCGCTGTCATCAAGACGCTGCATAAGTTCACTGTGATGCACTGCAAGTTTGTCTGCGTTAGGCGGATTTGTTTTAAGCTCATCACCAATCGCATCAATTTCTTTCTGCAGCTCATATCCCCACGCAAACGCCTTGTCCGCTTCTTCCTTGAGCGTACATCCATGATGCACAAGCCCACTCTGCGGCAAGTACGAAATACGCGCGTCTTTCTGAGCAATGCGTTCTCCGCTGTCAGGCTCAGAAAGTCCGGCCATTATTTTAATAAGCGTTGATTTTCCTGCGCCATTTGCTCCGGTAAGGGCCGCCTTTGTTCCGGTCTGTAGGTTTACAGAAACTTCTTTGAGAATATCGCGGTCGCCGAATGCAAGCGACACTTTTGAAAACTGAACAAACGCCATACAAGCTCCACTTATTGCTGCAAATCAGTTTGCAAAAAAGATGACAAGCGCATTTGTATCGCGGGACTCAACCGTATTGCCTTCAAAATCAGCATGTGTTGCATCTTCCAAGCGAAGTCCGTTTGATTCCTTTTTATACAAAAAGTTCACTTCGTTTTCCATGCCGTCAAAAACAAAAGTAAGCACGCCGTCCCAGTTAGATTTTAGGGATTTGTCGAGTAGATATTTAAGCTGAACCTTGCCGTCACTCTGTGCACTGTTAGGAATAAGAGACGGAACAAGCAAATCATAACCAGTCCACTTAAAGCCGTTAGATTCCTCAAAAGTAAGCGTGCCATAATTGCCACTTCTAAAATCAGGACCAAGCTGCCGGAGCGACAAATATTCTTCCGAGCGCCGCTCAACTTCTTCTGCAATCAAAGCCTCTATGTCATCCTCGAGGGTAATAAAATTATATGACTTTGGAATGCCTGAATCATCAGTATACTGGACAACAATGAACGAGTCGCTGCGCACGGTGACTTGAAACGGCGTGTCGTTAAACTTGTATACGTTGTCATCTGTTTTTGTGACGCCAGCATATTCATATTCAACATCAAGGTCATTAAGACGCATTGCGACTTTATTTGAATCAACTCCAGTATCAAACCCAAATGATTTGTTCATATTCTGCAAATCTATGTTGCCACTTTGTATCATGGAGCTGTAACTTTCAGGATACCATTTCGCAGCAAGCAGTTTTTCAAGCGTCTCGTCTGAAACTTCAGTAGATGAATTGTCGGAACCTTCTGCAACAGTACCATCGGCATTCATTTTAAAGAGCTTAAGATTGTAGCTAAAGCACCAGCCCATAGTGCCCTCTTTTGTAAGCACGCGGAGCCATTTTCCTTCTATAGCATTTTTTCCGGTCATTACTGCGGCACCAGATTCTTCATACAGCGGACGGACCACTTCGTCTTTGCGAAGACGATACACCTGTTTTGCAGTATTCACCCGGTCAGCGCGAATTGGCAAACCATCAAGAGTACAGCGCGCATACACGTGTTCATACGCCTTATATTTTGCAACAAGTTTCTTTGCCTTGTGATGAGACTGCGGTTCAGAAATCTGCCAAAGTGGTATTTCAACTTTTTCTTTTTCACCAGGAAGTCGCACAACATAGACATGCGAAACATTTGACTTGATATACACAGGAATGATGGTGCCATCGGCGACGTTATGTTCCGGCATGTTCCATAAAACAACGCTGTAGCCCATGATTCCCTGACATGAAGCCAGCAGCGTGCATAAGCCTAAAGACAACACAACGAGCATTACAGAAATGACAGTATGATTCTTTCTCATGAGCCTATCATACTGAAAACCGTAGAAAAATTCTACAGCAGCAGCTGTATTGTCGCTTCCAAGTTTTATCGGATAATCACCATATGGTCGTCACGCGTTCTGCAGTTCCCTGGCAGCGGCAGAAACATCGGCGGCAGTAAATTCAGTTCTTCCTGCCTGTCCCGCAAGAAGTGCCGCCCTGTTTAAAACAGCCTCTATCTTTGCACAGGAAAAACCGCTGAACTGCTTTGCAAGCGATGCATCAGTACAATCTGAAGCGCGTGGTTTATTTCTAGTATACATTTCAACAAGTTTTTCACGCGCGGCAGTATCAGGATATGGCACTGAAAAGCGTGCGTCAAATCTTCCCGGTCTGATAAGCGCCTCGTCAAGCGCAGTGATGGAATTTGTTGCAGCAAGGACAAGCACACCGCTATTTGTCTGGAATCCATCAAGTTCATTGAGCAACGCCGTAACAATTCGAGTGTTTTCAGTTTCAATCGCGGAACCGGAATAATTGCGTCGAGTACCGATGCCGTCAAATTCATCGATGAACACAATACACGGTGCACGGCGACGTGCTTTGCTGAACAACAACTTCACTTTCATCGGACCAATTGCCATGAACATGCTTTCGAAGTCTGTTGCCTTGGCAGGAATGAAATTCACCTTTGCCTCACCGGCAAGCGCTTTTGCAAAAAGAGTTTTACCATTTCCCGGAGCACCTTCAAGCAGTATTCCTTTTGGCATACGGATTCCTTTTTGCGCATACACAGAAGGACGCTGCATTATGTCCATCACCTGAATCATATCGTGCTTAAGAGAATCCATGCCAACAACATCTTTAAAAGTAACGCCGGTATGACGCTGCACGCGGAAGGTATTTGGACTGATGAATTTTCTAAATGCAATGACAATCACGGCAATAAAGAAAACAGTAAAGAGCCAGTCGAATATCGTTGACAGCGTATTTTCAAAATCCTGCTCAACATGAACAGCGACACCGTTACGCATAAGATATTCGGCAAGCTCTGGAGACTGAGGATTGTCGGTTACGGAAGTTTTTCCATCGGCAGTCACATACAGAATATCGTTTTTGCGGAATTCTGCGGAAGTGACGGAGCCAGTCTGAACAAGTTCATAAAATTCCTTGTACGCAACATGCTCCGCCCCCTTGCCTGTAACAAGCGGAATAACATAATCGTATGCAAGAAAGCCTGCAATTCCCAATCCAAGAAGCCACAACACAAGCGCACGAACAGAAACTTTCTTCATTACCGTACCTCGAAGATTCTAATTTGATGACAGTACCATGTCTCCGTCTTTTATCCAATCCTTTTTCTTCATAAAAAGATAAATTGCATATGAAAGCACAGCCGGCAAAAGCACGTCTATAAAAACCATCTTCAGTATAATCAACCAGGCCGGTTCTATTCCAGTCATTGCCTGATACGTCATTATCTGTCCCACAAGGCCGCTTGTTCCCATTCCAGAGCCAGCGGGAAGCGTTTGCATTTTAAGCGCGCAAGTTGCAATTGGTCCGGTAATTGCAGAAGCAAGTGTCGCCGGAATCCATATACGCCAGTTCTTAACGATATTTGGCATCTGCAGCATACTTGTTCCAATTCCCTGTGCAAAGAAGCCGTTGAATCCGTTGTCTTTAAAGCTAATGACGGCAAAACCAATCATCTGTGCCGAACAACCGGCAGTTGCCGCGCCGCCAGCAAGTCCGCCGAGTCCAAGCATGATTGCAATTGCAGCCGATGAAATTGGCAGAGTAAGAATCATTCCCATTACAACGCTCAAGATAATACCCATGAAGAACGGATGCAGTTCTGTAGCAAGCTGTATGCCGTCGCCAAGCCATTTTGCAGCCACAGCAAGCGGAGGTCCAAGAAGCACCGCGGCAAGACAACCTGAAACAACTGTCACCGCAGGCACCACAAGAATATTAACTTTTGTTTTACCGCAGACGAGTCTTCCTAGCTCAGCGCCAACCAAGGCCGCAACAAACGCAGAAAGCGGATCGCCCGGTCCGGCAAGAGTTACCACTCCGTTTGCCGCAATGAAAGATGCCGGATTTTGTGCAATCGCTGCAATAAATTTTGGAGCATACGCGCCCACTGTTCCGGTAAGAAGCGATGCGCACACCGCAAGTTTTGGAGCGCCAAGTGAATGCGCCGTGCCAACGGCAATGCCTGCGCCGGTAAGGACGGTAAGCAGCTGTCCTATTCTGACAAGGAACTGTCCGATGTACACAAGCGCGCACCGCCCATGAGAAGCAGTTGCAACGCCATCAACAAGAAGCAATGCGTCTGCATTTGGAAAAAAGGAACCGATTTGCTTTATAATCAGTCCGATAATCAATGTTGCAAAAAGGCCGGAAGCCATTCCGCCCAACGCATCAACAAAATACCTTTTGACGTATTTATTCATTACGTCCTCCATTTGAGAAAATAAAAATGTTTGGGTAAATTAGTTGCGCGTGTCGGTCACCGCAAATAAAGTCGTAAGCAAAATATATCCTTTACGTGGTAAAAAGTCAAATGACATGAAAATAGATTTATTTTAATATCGTGCCACGAAGTTTTTTTATCCGCGTTGCGGCGCCCACAGAAATGTCGCGTACAGAATGATCCGGTTCAAGACACACGCGAACTATTGCATTGTCATTTTTTTTAGTAAGAAGCACAGGCGTTCCAACAAGGACGGCATCGCTACCCTCGCATTCAAGCTCAATCATGCACTTGTTCACCATGGCGCTGTCTATGACATGAAGTTTTCCATTGTAATCCATTCCGTTTGCTTCAAGTTTTTCAAGACGCACACTTGTGCCACGCAGCTGCACTTCGTTCAAAATTATTTTTCTGTCGATACGGTCTTCAAGACCTTCTTTTTGTTCTGCGGAAATTTTAAGTTCATCAAGTTCTTTTTTGAGTGCAACAATCAAATCGCTGCCGTCCATTTTCTGTTTTTTAGTTTCCTGTCTCCGGGCAACAACAGCAAGGCTTTCATTGACAGCAATGTCCGGCAACGATGCAATCTCACCTTCTGTCTGCGCAGTCTTTATGGTACCAATTGCATCAAGCCCGCTTTTCTGAACCAATAATTTTGCCTCGTCGTCATTTGAAATGGTAAGCAAAAAAACGCCCGGCGCAAGAATTTGTTTTATGAACGGAGCTATAAGCGGATTTTTTTCAGCAGGAAGTCCGCCGTCATCGTTTGTCACTTTCAGCACATATCCTTTATACAAAGAAACAGACGCATATGAATTATACCAATCATCAATACACATGCTCAGATTTTGAGGTATGTCATATTGTGAATATTTTTGCAGCAAGGAAAACATTTGTGTTGGTGTACACGACAGGTCAAACGAACGAAGCACTGCTTTTCTATTGATTTCAAAAACTGCAGCTGTATCATACTTCACGCTGTCCATAAAAATAACAAGGGGGATAAGCTGGGCAAGGCTAAGCCCCGGCATGATGGTCACCGTAAACGCCGCGTCTATACTGAGCACTTTATTTTCGCCACCGGCAGCTTCATTCTGCTCTGCAAACAAAGGAGAAACCGCGTAGACTGTCTGGTCCGCCTCATTTCTTCCTGCATCATACAGAATGCCAAAAGAAATGCATGAATCCACAAAGCACTCAAACAGACCAGAATCTCCCGCAGCAGAATTTTTATCGGCAAAAGCGGACGATGAGGCAACCATAGCTGCAAACCTTCCCGGTTCTTCAGTTGGAACGCCACTTTTTTCGCGAAGCAGAAATCCAAGACGAAGCAGAATGTTTTTTGTAAATCCGTCAGGCGGAATTGATGCAAGCGTATTGCGAAGCAACTGAGCGTTGAGCAACATGGTGTTTCTGCTCAAATGTCCTGTGCTTGCAACACAAAGATATACATACTGGGCAAGTTCCGGCAGTGTGGCAAATGACGTCAGCCGCATCATATCAACTGAAATACCTTGCTCTGTTTCGTGAAAAATTCCAAGCGCACATAACGCATTCACTAAAAGCTGTAGACGCTTCTGCATGGATTCGTCTTCATCGCCATTGCTGTACACGTCATTCAGCTCACCAAGCGTACGTTTTTTAAAAGTGCCGTCATCCTTACACATATCTGGATGTGCAAGTGCAAATGAAATGAACGAGGCTATAAACTGCGGATTTATCATGAATGGAGCAGCATCGTTTTTTTGTGAAAACACAGTCTGCGGAAGAAGGCGGTTTATCGAAACGTACGACTCAAGCGTTTCTTCAAGCAGCGGATTAATATCAACAAGCACAGCCCCGGTCGTCTTGTCAGCGTGACGATATAAAATCAGGCGTTCTTCCAGATTAAGCACATGCTCATACAGAAGCGCGTAAGAAAATACGCCGGTAAAAAAGGACGCAAGTTTTTCCTGCGTGACTTTTGGAATGTACTTCACTGCACTTATTATTTCCAAGTCTGTATCGTCAAGAAGCAAAACAAGATTCTTTTTATTTTCGTCCTTGCGAATAAAACTTCCCAGTTCTTCAATTAATTTTTGTTTGTTATACGGAGTTTTTACTTCACCAAGATACATTCTGATAAGCTCAAAAAAATGCGCGTCGGGAAGCGTGGCAAAACTTTCACGCCACTCAACAATGCGTTGTACTTTTGGATCAAGCGTCATGATTTGTCTCCTACCGCGCGAGGTCCGTCAAGCTCATCAAAATCTTTTTCACTTTGGTAGCGAATAATGCGGTATGAGTATCCTTGTTCAGCAAGAAATTTCTGGCGGTTGCTGCCGAAATCCTCTTCAACAGTATTGCGGGTGATGAGTGTAAAGAAAAGTGACTGGCGTTCCTTCGGCCGTAAGATTCTTCCCAAGCGTTGTGCTTCTTCCTGACGGGAACCAAACGTGCCGCTTACCTGCACTGCCATGCTTGCGTCAGGCAAATCAATTGCAAAGTTTGCAACCTTGCTCACCACAAGCACATGTATTTTTCCTGCGCGAAAATCATTATATATCACATCGCGTTCAGCAGTTGGCGTCTTGCCGGTAAGAATGGGCGCTTGTAATTCCTTTGCAAGAACAGCAAGCTGGTCAAGGTACTGTCCGATGACAAGAATCTTATCTTCCGGATATTTGGCGACAAGTTGTTTTACAACAGTTGTTTTTACCGGATTTTCACTTGCAATACGATGCTTGTCTCTTGCGCCGGCAACTGCGTAGTCAATCTGCTTTGTCTCATCAAGATCAAGACGCACTTCAACGCATTCAGCTGTTGCTATCCAGCCGGAATGCTCAAGCTCCTTCCACGGAACATCATATCGTTTTGGTCCGACAAGAGAAAATACATTTCCTTCGCAACCGTCTTCGCGCACAAGCGTTGCGGTGAGCCCTACACGACGCACCGCTTGAAGTTCAGCAGCAACGCGGAACACAGGAGCCGGAAGCATATGCACTTCATCATAAATGATAAGTCCCCATGCCCGTTTTCTAAACAGAGCAAAATGTGGATACGGTCCGTCTTTTTCCGGGCGCCACGTAAGAATTTGGTACGTTGCAACAGTTACCGGCTTGATTGTCTTTTCTTCGCCAGTATATTCGGCAATCTGTTCGCGAGTGAGCGATGTCTTGTCAACAAGCTCGTCAATCCACTGGTGGACTGCAGAAATATTTGTCGTTATGATAAGCGTATTTGTCTGAAGCATCGACATAATTTCCATACCGACTATTGTCTTGCCCGCTCCGCAAGGAAGTACAATCGTACCAAAACCAGTACCCGGCCCTTTGTCGCCCACAAGAGATTCCGCGGCGGCCCGTTGATATGTTCTGATGACAAAATCCGAGCCGGCAGCAGTTTGAGTCTTGAGCGATACGTCAAGATGTTCGCCGTCAACAAGCGGAACATCATCTTTTACCGGCCAACCTATTTTTAGCAAATCCTGTTTGACTGTTCCGCGGTCGGTTAAATGGAGCATGAAGCAAAATTTTTTTTCTTCATCAGAAAGCACGGCTTCATTTTTCTGAGGAGCTTTATATTCACACGGAATGAGAAATTTCTTTGCAAAGGGATTGGCGTTTATTTCACGGTACACAAACGGTGTCGTGCACACAAGATACAAATATTCTTCAAGCGCAGTATGCTGTTCCTGAGATTCAGAATTCTTTTGCGACTGTTTGTCATTTTGCTCAGCGGAAGCACCTTCATCAGATTGTACCACCGTGGAAGCGAGCGACACTTCTTCGACAGGCCCCGGAACTAGACGCAGCTTGCCAAAACGGTCGGCTGTTTCTTGAATCCACATAGTCACTGACTGCGGCACATCGTAGCGAGAAAATTCCTCAAGCACGGCAATTGCCTGGCTGCTTGTAAAGCCGGCGCTTGCAGCATTCCACAGGGAAAGCGGAGTAAGACGATAGGTGTGCAAATGTTCAGGAGAACGTTCCAATTCAGCAAACGGAATAAGGGCGTTGCGGCATTCATCGGCACGCGGCGCATGGACATCGAGTAAGAGCGTACGATCTGACTGAACAATCAAAGGATTTTCGCTTTTTAGCATAACAGACTATTATACCGCATAAATCATTTGACTTCAATGCAATAAGGAAAATTAATCAGTAACAGAAAATTCGCTCAGTGTGCCGGCATCCTTCAATCGTTCGCAGAGTCCCATCACGTCTGCTTCACGCGGAGCCTTTACGGTATACCGCAGAATCGTCTGCTTATTGCTCATCACTTTGCTGATGTTCAAATCTTTTACCACAAGGCCACTCTGCTCAATGATAGATTTTATTTTGTCCAAATCAAGTTTATTGTTTTCATATACGATATGAATTGTCTTGTTCTGTTCCGCCGGAAACCACCGTTCCTCAACTTTTTCAAGGATGACAAGCGACAGCACAAATACAATCAATGTCACGCCTGACTGAACATACAGCCCCGCACCGATGGCAAGTCCGAGCGCAGAAGCAGCCCACATGATTGCCGCTGAAGTAAGTCCCTTTATGTTCAGCCCCTGATGAAGAATTGCCCCGCCGCCAAGGAAGCCAATGCCGCTGATGACACCCGCTGCAATTCGCGTAGGATCGCCGGTTGGAACGCCGGGCAGCTTTGCCATGCAAATAGAAAGTATGCTCAACAGGGTTGATGAAACAGAGATAAGGATAAGCGTGCGCATTCCCACTACTTGCTGGCGCGCCTTACGTTCAACACCAAGCACGAATCCGCAGATAAAACTTGCGAAGATTTTTATGATGCACTCAAGAATAAAATGCCCGTCCACAGAGATCGCCTCTTTTTTTTTATGTTATCTAAACAAACTGAACGAACCAGGATTCTTTGCGCCAGGCTTTATCCACTGCACTGACTTCTTTGCAGACAGTTTTCCCTTATCGTCAATGGCGTCAAGATACGCTGCAAGCCACGAAGCAAGGCTGTCGTCAGTTTTCATTGCTTCCATGTTCTTGTCACCGCGCACAAGCACAATGTTCACGTATTCCAAGTCTCCATACACAGCCGCAACATTTTCGGCAAATGAAGTAAAAGCACCCGCAGCGGCAGCAACAAGCGGCGTTGCAATTGAATTTGCTCCGTTGCGCAGAGAAGGAAGCCGCAACGCATCTGCCATGCACGGACCTTCCTTAAGCAGAAACACCAGTTTGCCAGGGCCGATTCCGCCAACGTTTTTCTTTTCAAAGCGGGCGAGCGTTTCTATTGCAAGATACTGGAATCCCAGAATAAGATTGTCGCTGCTTTCGGCACATTCACTTGCTTCTGTTCTGCCGGCAAGCTGGGCGAAATATTCCTCGTCAAAGAAAAGCACCGTCTCATCAAGTTTGTCGTATGTATTTTCCGCCTGCAAAATAAGCGTGCGTGCGGAAAGCGATGAGCCTCTATTCCACTCTTCCACGGCGACCGATGCGTTAAGCGGCAAAGTCTTTGTAGAATCACCATCTTCTTCAGCAGCGGCACTTGAATCGAAGCCGGCCGTACCGGTAATCAAAACGGAGCGTCCCTGTGAAGCGGCACCCTCTGCAAATGTATTTCCAGCCGGAGTGTCTTTTCCGGCAACAAGCATTGTTTTTCCCATACCGCGTAGTATACCATACATAAAACTCTTTGCAAACAGTCTTTATCCTGATATACTGTTTTGTATGAGACTTTGGTTAAAATACGTCATTGGCATTGTACTGGGAATTGCAGCCGCATTCATTCTGCCGCTGAGCGGAATACAGGCGCAGGATTCCCTGAATTTCATTGTGGACCTTGTACTGCGGTTTGGACGATATACGTTGCTGCCGCTCATTTTCTTTTCCGTTGCAACTTCATTCTTCAAGTTGCGCGATGAGAAGTCAATTCTCAGGACAACATTCTGGACGGCGGGAGTCATCGTCGCTTCTTCCCTCATGCTTGTGCTGCTCGGTCTTATCTCTGCAGTCATTGTCCATCTGCCGCGCATTCCTATCACGGTGGAAAAGGTAAGCGAACTTCCGCAGATTGACATAAAGTCTTTCTTTTCACGCATTTTTCCGTACAGCGGATTTGAAGCGCTTACCGACGGAGCATTTCTGCTGCCGTGTTTTATATTCGCCGGTTTCGCCGGTGCCGGAGCGGCAAGCGACAAAGTAGCTTCTAAACAGGCGGTGTCTCTTTTTGATTCGCTCAGCAAGGTTTGCTACATTGTAATGAGCTTCTTTACAGAATTGCTCTCTGTGGGAATGATTGCAGTCTCCTGCAAATGGATGACGGACTTTCTGTTTGCCATCAAATCCACCTCGTACATTCCGCTCATCATCTTGCTGTTCTTTGACTTACTTCTTGTGGCCTTTGTCATTTACCCGGTCATCACTCACTTTTTGTGTCACGACCTGCATCCTTACCGCGTACTGTATGCAAGCATCTGCCCAATTCTTGTCGCCTTCTTCAGCGGTGACACAAATCTTGCAACGGTTTTGAGTATGCGCCACGGAAATGAAAGCCTTGGCATTCGCAGACGTGCAGACGCGTTCACCTACCCGCTCTTTTCAATTTTTGCACGAGGCGGAGCTGCACTTACAGAAGTCATCTGCTTCATTGTCATTCTCCGTTCCTATTCAAGTCTGGGCGTTTCTATACAAGATGCATTCTGGATCACCGGCATAGCGCTTGCGCTTTCTTTTGTACTGGGAGCGCTTCCAACCGGCGGCCCGTTCATTGCAATCACGGTAATGTGCGCGTTGTACGGACGTGGATTTGAAGCAGGCTATCTGCTGCTCAAATCGGTGTCTCCAATCGTGTGCGCTTTTGCCGCGGCAATAGACACTGTCACCGCAATGTACGGAAGTTACATTGTAAGTGTAAAGACAAAGATGATAAATCACATAGAGATGGAAAAATTCATTTAATAGACAACAAGTTCTGGTATGGTTGCTGCATCGAGTAACATCGGTGCAGCTTTTTTTTGCGCTAGTTATTAGAATCAATCGTCTGGGATTGCTGCGTGCTTAGAAATGAATGCAAATAACGGTCATAAAAATCAAAAGCCTTTGCCGGCCGGCCAAAATAAAACCCTTGGTATTTATCAGGACAAAGCGGACTCAATATGCTTTCCTCATTAGCATACTCAACGCCTTCCATGCACACCGTCATATTTATGCTGTGTGCCATGGCAATGATATGTTTGATGACGTTTCTATCATATTCATTATGAACAGCTTTGTTTGTGAACGTATAGTCAAGTTTAAGCGTATCTGCGTGAAGATACTGAAGATAGCGCAAGTTTGAATATCCTGTTCCAAAATCGTCAATATCAACATGAATTCCCATTGAAGAAAACTGTGCAGTCAACTGCGGCAAACTATCATCTCCACCCACATAGCCGCTTTCTGTTATTTCAAGCGTAATATTCTTTGGGTTTACATGTGACTTCTGAAGCGCCATCTGGACATCAGTAAGCACATCGCTCCGCTTAATCTGAATGTACGAAAGGTTCACGCTCATTCTAAAGTCTGGCATTTCTTTATTCCACTGCGCGCACTGGGAAAACGCAGTAAGCAAAACCCACCGTCCCACCGGAATAATAAGTCCAGACTGTTCAAGCCGTGGAATAAATTCATCAGGAACAACAGCGCCAAGCTCATCACAATTCCAACGGAGCAACGCTTCCGAGCCGACAAGTTCTTTTGTTTTTGCATCAACGACAGGCTGATAATTCAATTCAAATTCTGCAAAATCATTTTTCACCGCAAACCGTAAATGCTCCTGCATGACGAGATCGCGAAGATGAGTGTTATACGATGAAGCGTTAAAAAGTGCATTGTTATTTTTGCCAAGCCGTTTTGCCTCTGTAAGCGTGAAGTCCAGTTTATGGAGCAAGTCCTCAAGCGTGCTGGAATCTTCGTAAAAAGCAAGTGTGCCGCATGAAATAGTGAACATGATTTCGTAGCCGGAACGTTCCTCTTCAATGCTTATCTCGCGTTTTATTCCTGCATACAAATGTTGCGCGTCAATGGCATTGTCGCCCGCAAGGTTGAGCAGAATAAGCTCATCACTCCGTGAACGATATACTCTTGTGTCGGCAGTAATGGTGCGGCGGCAACAGTCAGCAAGCGTCTTCAAAACACTGTCACCAACTGACATGCCATACTGTTCGTTGATGGCACCAAGGTTATCCACGTCCAGCTTCATGAAATATCCGCTTACCTTGTCTGTTTCAAGATGCGCGCATCTAAAGTCATCAGCAAGCTGCATATCGGTAATAAAGCCAGTGAGATTGTCACCAACCATGTGCTGGCCAATCAAAGTCACTCTGCCAATAAGAACACGTTGATTGCGCGTTTCGTCAAGTACGACACGGCCGCGGCTGCTTACCCACACAATGTTTTTCTTTTTATCAATCAGCCTATACTCTATGAAGTGCTCAGTCGAATGGCCGCTCAGGAGTTTTTCACCCTCTTTATAAAAACGTCCAATATCTTCGGGAGCGATGACATTGCGCAGGACAATTGACGCATTTGCAAAACTTGAACTGGGGAAGTCGAACTGTCCCACCATGCTGCTTGCAATTGCAAAATAATCAGAAGACAAATTGTACGTAAAAAGATACGTATCAGTGCATTCACTCAAGAGAACAATACTTTTTTTTAATTGCTCAGGATCTATTCCCGAAAGCTCATTTTTCATACAAAACCATCTTTTCAAGTAGTATACAGCCTATTTTAAAAAAATACAACTTTACATTTAATACTATTTTAATATTATTCACTAAATGAAATCGTTTCATACGGCACCTTGTTCACTTGAATTTTTGTCTCGAGTGACGATGACGCATACACTTGATGATTTGTTGTGATGAACACCGCGCCTAAATTTTCCGGAAGTTTGAATTCTTCATTCATAGCACGCAGAAATTCTTCATGCCCCATGATGAATGAAATTGTACTGAGCGCGTCAGCTTGTATTGAAGAAGAACAAACAATTGTAGAACTGAGCAAACCACTTTCAACGGGATATCCGGTCTTTGTGCTCAGAATGTGATGGTAGCGTTTGCCGTTCTGTATAAAGAAGCGCTCGTACACGCCGCTTGTCACCACGGTTGTATCTTCAGAAAGCAGGAGTACAAGCGCCGGGTCACCTTCGTCATTGTCAGGATCTTTGATGCCGACTTTCCAGGGCGTATTGTTTTTCTTCTTTCCGTAGACATAAATATTTCCGCCCAAATCAATGACGGCACACGGGACATGATGTTCTTTTAAGATGCGGACCATTTCATCGGCGGAATATCCTTTTGCAATGCCGCCTAAATCTAATGACATGCCTTTTCTTTTTAGAAATACCGTTCCGCCGTCAGCAGATGAGTCAGTGGTAACAACAACGTCACGCCAGTTCACTAAAGGAAGTGCCCCGTCAATTTCCTGCTGAGACGGCACACGCGCATGTTCAGTGTTGATTCCCCACAATTTTACGAGCGGGCCGATTGTCGGATCGAAGGCGCCGTTTGAAAGTTCCGCATATTTCAGCGCCTCTTTGATGACATACAGTACATCGCCGGTGACGGCAACGGGATGGTCGCCAGCAGCGTCATTCACCTTGCTTATTTCAGATGTTTCTTTATTCACGCTGAATTCATCTTCTATCTGGTGCAGGCGCGAAAAAAGTTCATCGTAGACAATTGCTGTTCCGCCGTCATATGCATTTATCGTGCATACCGTTCCAAGGACCTGCTCAGTACGAAGAGAAACAGCATTCTTTGTGCAGCCGGAGAAAAAGCACGCTGTGGCAATCAATACAATTACTTTGCGCAGAATGTGATTAATTTTATTCAGACTGATTTTTTTCATATATACCACCAACGATTCTTGATGCGAGTATGATACATTTATACTGAAAAGACCGGCGCATGGCAAGGTTTCTTTGGGAATAGCATGAATGCAATTTCATAGTGCCGCGGTCAGACAAGTCCCTGAAATACCAATTTCAATTCTACTACAGTTCGTTGGTAATGCAACAAAAAAAGACCCGGAGAATTTTTCACTTTCCCAGGTCTTCTTCATTTTACTTTTACCTTTTAACTTGCTATCGCTCTAGTCTTTTTCTTCCTCAGTGCACTGGATGTGCAGCTCTTTCAGCTGGCCTTCTTCAGCAGGAGCGCTTGGGCAGCCATCCATTGGGCTCTGAGCCAAGTTGTTCTTTGGGAACGCAATTACTTCGTGGATTGATTCTTCGTGGCACATGAGCATGACGAGGCGGTCAAGTCCTGGTGCAATGCCTCCGTGTGGCGGGGCGCCGAACTTGAATGCCTGAACGAGGAAGCCGAATGCTTTTTCTGCACGCTCGTTTGAGTAGCCGACGATTTTAAAGATGCGCTGCTGGAGCGCCGGATCGTTGATACGCATAGAGCCTGATGCAACTTCGTAGCCGTTCATGACGAGGTCGTAGAGGTCGCCCTTTACGCTGCCTGGATCGCTTTCGAGTGTCGGCCAGTATTTTTTCTGCGGAAGGGTGAACATATGGTGCTCAGTCTCCCATTTGTTTTCATCTTCGTTCCATGCGAAATATGGGAAGTCGATAATCCATGCAAAGTGATATTCATCTTTTGGATCATAGAGGTTAAGATCTTTGCCGAGCTGTGAGCGAACGCCGCCCATTGCAACACAGGCAATCTGCCACTTGTCTGAAGCGACGAACAGCAGGAGGTCTCCCTTCTCTGCGCCGAGCTTGGAACAGATTTCATTCTCTTTTCCGGCAAAGAACTTGCTGATTCCGCCTTCGAATTTTCCTTCAGCATTGACTTTCATCCACGCAAGACCTTTTGCCTTGTGCGCTGATTTGATGATGGCAACCTGTTCAAGTTCTTCAATCATCTTGCGGCTGTATTTTTCTGCAGCACCTTTTACGACGAGCGCTTTGATGCCGGTGCGTTTATGGCGTACCACGTCCATGCTTGGATTTGCGGCACCTTCTTTGAATGCGTTGAAGTCACCGAGGGAAGCCATGAATGCAGCGTCCTGAATCTTGAGGCCGAAGCGGAGATCAGGCTTGTCGCTTCCGTAGAAGTTGAATGCGTCTTCCCAGGAGATGCGGTCAAAGTGCACCGGCAGCTGATAGTTGAGCGTCTTCTTGAACACGTAGTTCATCATGCCTTCCGTTGTTTCAAGAACTTCCTCGCGGTTGGTGAAGCTCATCTCGATATCAATCTGGGTGAACTCAGGCTGGCGGTCTCCACGCGCATCCTCATCGCGGTAGCAGCGGGCAATCTGGAAATACTTGTCGAAGCCGCTCACCATGAGGAGCTGTTTGTAGAGCTGCGGGCTTTGTGGAAGTGAATAGAATTTTCCAGGATGAACACGTGACGGCACGAGGTAGTCGCGGGCACCTTCCGGCGTTGACTTTACGAATGTTGGTGTTTCAATTTCAAGGAAGCCATGCTGTGTCATGTATTCGCGCACGGCAAATGTGACATTGCTGCGAAGAATGATGTTGTGCTGCATTGGAGCGCGGCGCAAGTCGAGGTAGCGGTATTTGAGGCGGAGGTCTTCGTTCGGGAGCACCACCGTTCCGTCCTTCTGGCGCACTTCGTCGATTGCAAACGGAAGCGGCTCTGATGTGGTGAAGATTTCAATTTCATCAGCTTCAACTTCAACTTCGCCGGTTGCCATGTCTTTGTTCACGTCCTTTTCCTGACGCGCAGCAACCTTTCCTTTTACCGCGATGCAGTATTCACTTTTGAGTGAAGTCGCAACAGATTTAAGTTCAGCAGGTGCCTTGTCGCCAACGACAACCTGTGTGATTCCGTAGCGGTCACGGAGCTGAATGAAGCATAACCCGCCAAGGTCACGTGTACGCATGACCCATCCGTTCAATATGACAGTCTTTCCCTCGTCGGCGGCACGAAGCTCACCGCAGGTATTTGTTCTCTTTGTGTTTTCCATAGTGGCACTATTTTAATATATTGGTAGATTTTACGCAATGAGCGATTCACCTTGCACTGTGACTGTTTACAACTGATTTCACTTTTTTTTCAATCAAGCGCATTTCTTTTGTCATTTCCTAGAATTCACTCCTATAACTATAGCGTACCGATTTTGTCATCATTGGCAGACTCACAAAATCATTCTTGCAAAAGGAGCATTTTATGGAATTCATTCTTCCGCTCACAGAAGCCGACCTCATCGAGACATCAAAAAGGCTCACTCCGGATGAAGCACGCCAGATTATCAAACCTACGAGCGACATCTTTGCACGATACCTTTTTTCTTCCGAACACTTGAAGCACCTCACCCTTTCTTTCATCAACGCAGTTCGTATAGACGCGGGGCTGCATCCAGCGACATCTGTTACGCTTAAAAACCCATTCTGTCTTGGGGACAGTGCCGTCATCAAAGAGACAATTCTCGATGTTGAAGTCGAGGAACCGGACGGTGTCATCTACGATGTGGAAATTCAAAACAAACCTTCCGAAGATTTTTTTCCTCGAATTCAATATTATGCCGCGAACCTCTATCACAAGCAGATTCATAGAAATGAAGAATATACCTATCTCCGCCCCTGCATGATGATTGCGCTACTCAACGGGTCAATTTACAAGTCATTCAAAAAACCGCACCACTACTCCCGCATTACCGATGCGGAATCACCCAACTTCACCTTCTTTCCGCAAGACGCCGCAACATACCATATTCTTGAACTTAGAGAATTTGATTTTAACGCCGACCGCGAGTATACTATAGACACCGAAGGCACAAAACAACGCAAGATGGCACCTGAACTTTTCAAATGGATGCGATTTCTTGCGGACGGTGCAAGGAGCGATTTCATGGAAGCATACAACGAAGTTGACTTAGCCATAGAGGAAGCTAAGAAAGAATACGAAAAATTCATCGAAGACGAGCCGAAGCGCATGGCCGAGCTCCGTCACGAAATGTGGCTTCATGATGTTGCCAGCGAAAGAGGCCGTGCAGAGCGTGAAGGACGTTCCGCAGGTCTTACAGCGGGTCTTGCAGAAGGTCTTAAAAAGGGTCTCAAACAAGGTCTCAAGCAGGGAATTGAACAAGGTCTCAAGCAGGGAATCGAGCAGGGAATCGAGCAGGGAATCGAAAAGGGTCATGAAGAAGGCGAACATGCAAAGGCTCTTGAAATTGCCACAAATCTACAAAAAGCAGGCCTTTCAATCGAGCAGATTGCCAAATGCACGGGACTCACAGAATCAGAAATAAAAACAAATATACAGCAAGGATAAACACATGCTCACTCAGTTTTCTCGCACTCAATTGACATACGGCCCCGAAGCAATGAATAAAATCTTTGCAGCACATGTTGCAGTCTTTGGCATAGGTGGCGTAGGCAGTTATGTTGTGGAAGCGTTGGTCCGCACTGGAATTGGTGCCATTGACATTGTGGACAACGACACTGTTTCACTCACCAACATAAACCGCCAACTCTATGCCCTTCATTCAACACTTGGCAGATATAAAGTTGACGTTGCAGAAGAACGCATCCTCGACATCAACCCCGATTGCAAAGTAAAGAAATTCCAACTCTTCTACACTCCGGAAACTGCCAGCCAGTTTGATTTCTCTCAATACGATTATGTAGTAGACTGCATAGATACGGTAAAGGCGAAGATTGCGCTTATTGAACAGGCAAAGGAAGCAGGCGTACCCATCATCTGCAGCATGGGCGCAGGAAATAAAATTGACCCGTCACAGTTTGAAATTGCTGACATTTCCAAAACAAGCGTCTGTCCGCTTGCGCGAGTAATGCGTCAGGAACTTAAGAAACGCGACATTACAAAAGTGACTGTTGTGTATTCAAAGGAAAAACCGCTGCCACAGATAGTTGACAGTGATACAGAAGCAGAACAGAAGGCAGGACACACCGCTCCGGGAAGCAATGCATTTGTTCCGGCAAGCGCAGGACTTTTAATTGCTTCGGAAGTAATAAAGAAAATCACCTGCCTCAAATGAAGCAGGTGTTGCTTTTCCTTTAATACGTCAGCTCAGAAAGCGCCGACTGGATTTCCGGCCAGGCAATAGACAAAACCACAACGAGTGCGATTATCAGAATCACCCAGAAAACAAGGCTAATCACAGAGCAGATAATTCCCGCCGTTGCATGACCATTTTTCTTGTAACTGTTAGATACGCAGCCAAGCACCAGACCGATAATGCCCCATACATTCGCACCCAATACGAGTGAAATAATTCCAAACACCAGCGATGCCGTACCAAGCGCATCTTTGCCGGTATCAGTAGGTTTTGCTGCAGATGCATTTGTTGTTGCAGGAACATTTGCTGTTGCTGTTGCAGCTGTTGATGCATTCGCCGTTGTCGCTGTTGAATCTGTCTGCGGAGTCGTTGTTCCGCCGTTAGTGTCTGCAGCAGGCTGTCCATTTACGCCCCACGGGTCGTTGTTTGTCGTTTCCATAATAAATCTCCTCTACACTTGTTTTATTAAGCAGCAGGTATTTCCCGTCTGCAGATAGCACTTTCTATAGAACTATTTCTTTTCAACAATAACGCCGTAAATTCTATTAAGATCGTCCTTTGTATAATATTCAATTTGCATAGTGCCGCGTTCAACCGAACCCTTGAGCTGCACTTTTGTTCCAAGCGCGTCAATGAATTTCTGCTCAAGTGCAATAAAATCCGGGTCGCGTGTGTCCACTTGATTTTTTGCAGGAGTTTTTGAATCTGGCTTTGCCGCACGTGAGCCACCGTTCAACTCGCCGGCCTGTTGTTCCGCCTGACGTACAGAAAGCCCCTGCCCCACAATCTTTCCAAAGAGCACACGCTGATCCGCAGGATTTACAACGCTTAAAAGCGCCCGTGCGTGGCCGGAAGAAATTGTGCCGGCAGCAAGAGATTTCTGCATATCTTCAGGAAGCTTTAAAAGACGAATGCTGTTGGCAACTGTTGAACGGTTCTTGCCAACACGAGATGCAACTTCATCCTGCGTAATGCCGTCCAGTTCCATCAGTTTGTAATATGCCTGCGCCTCTTCAACTGGGTTTAAATCAGTGCGCTGAATATTCTCAATAAGGGCTACTTCAAGTTTGCGGCTGTCAGTATATTTACGGAGTTGCACTGGAACTTTTTCAAGTCCGGCATTGCGAGCCGCACGTGTACGACGCTCACCGGCAATAATATAGAACGAACCGTCACCAGCATCTTCAATGATGATTGGTGAAAGGACGCCTTCTCTTCTTACGGAATCAGTAAGTTCGGAAAGTTGCGCCTCATCAAAATATTGACGTGGCTGACGAGGATTTGGTTTTAAGAGAGACGGACTAACCCAAAGCGTGCCGTTGTCATCAACTTCAATTCCTTTTGGAAGCGCGGCTGCGTTCTTCAGCTGGACGCCTGTTGCGGGTGAGTGCTGTACAGCTTCGTCCTCATCGTTGTCCTCTTCCATGAGAGCGGCAAGACCTTTACCAAGTCCCTGATGTTTAGCCACGGTTAATTACCTCTTCTGCAAGTTTTTCATAACTCTTGGCACCAACACACGCAGGGTCGTACTGGCAGATTGGCTGACCGTGAGACGGCGCTTCTGAAAGGCGTACATTGCGTGGAATTATTGTGTTGAACACAACGTCTTTAAAATAACTCTTTACCTGAACAACAACATCCTGTGCAAGACGAGTGCGGCTGTCATACATGGTAAAGAAAATTCCACCTATGATAAGATTTGTATTTATACTTTTCTGAACTTTTTTTACAGTCTGCAAAAGAAGTGTAATTCCCTCAAGGGCAAAATACTCGCACTGCATAGGAACAAGCACGGCATCCGCAGCAGCAAGGCCGTTAAGTGTAAGAATACCAAGCGACGGCGGACAATCTATAAGAATATAGTCATACTTGTCGCGCAAAGGAGCAAGCGCATTCTTAAGGTAGAATTCGCGATCTTTCTGGTCGACAAGCTCGATTGCAGCTCCTGACAAATCAATGGACGCACTGATGACATCAAGATTCTTTACGGAAGCATGTTTGACCGTTTCTTCAGGCTTAGCCGTTCCCGCCATGAGTTCGTAGACAGTAGGTTTATCCTTGCTTACTCCAACGCCACTCGACATGTTGCCCTGGCTGTCGAAGTCCACAAGCAACACTTTTTTACCGGCAAGAGCGATATATGCTCCGATATTTATGGCAGACGTTGTTTTTCCAACTCCGCCTTTCTGGTTTACAAATACAAATACCTTACCCATACGGCTAGTGTATCATTTTTTTCGATTGAAGTATATACTTTGTACCTATGATTTTATCTGTCACCTTCTCCAAGCCTTCTAAAGACTGTGAAAAAACACTTGGCAAACCGTACATTCGTGTACGGTTTTGGCGCAACAAAATTACCGCTTCCGGCGCTGACGAACAAGCAGAAAATGCCGTTCCGCAGTACGCCGCAGAATTCTTCACGGAAAAGCAGTCTTTTAAAAAAAGCAGTTCACTTTCCGATGTGGAAGCGTTCATCAAGGAACATGCAGGCACTACGTTCAAATGCTGCATTGTCCGCACTGACACTGAAGAAATTACCACGCTTGCAAACCGTCACGGCGAAGTCAAAGAGCTGCGCAAACCGCTCAAAGACGTAAATTTTAATTCCGCAGACAGAACAAAAAAATACATTCTTCAGGAAGGAATTCCGGTGCCGTTTTTAGTCAAACTCGGCGTCATGACTGACGAAGGAAAAGTGATTGCCGCAAAGTATGACAAATTCCGGCAGATAAATCGTTTTCTTGAGTTCATCCGCGATGTCATTCCAGAAGTAACGAAACTTGTTGAACTTGAAAGCGGTTCCACACCACGTCCGCTCCGCATCGTAGACTTTGGCTGCGGAAAATCATACCTTACGTTTGCCGTCTATTATTATCTTACGGAACTAGAAAAAATTCCTGTTGAGATTATCGGTCTTGATTTAAAGGATGATGTGATTGCTGAGTGCGAAGACCTTGCACGCCGTTCCCACTACGACAAACTGCACTTCTTCATAGGCGACATTGCAGACTATTCAAACAACGAAAATATTCCCGCTGAGTACAAGCAGACACCTGACATCATCATCACGCTGCACGCCTGCGACACAGCAACAGACCTTGCGCTTGCATATGCAATCAGGCACGAAGCAAAGGCAATACTTTCCGTGCCGTGCTGTCAGCATGAAATCAATCTACAGCTTGAAAAAAACAAACTGTTGCTTTCAAACAACAGCCCCTATGCTTCTCTTGAACGATACGGTCTTATCCGTGAGCGTTTTGCCGCACTTGCTACAGACGCGCTTAGAGCGGAACTTCTTGAACAGCATGGTTACAATGTTCAAGTGCTTGAATTCATTGACATGGAACATACGCCAAAAAACATTTTGCTGCGCGCAGTAAAAAAACAGCTTGCAAATGAAAAGGCTCTTGCCGATGACAAAAAAGTGTCTGCTTCTTCACAGGAACGGAGTGCAGAGCTTCTTAAGCAGCTCGCCGTTTCGCAAACGTTGGCAACACTTTTAGATAACTAACAGGCAACGTGAATCTAACGATTGGCTGAAGGATATACAACTCGTTTTGCAAAGCCAGCACGCACTGCATCAAGATTGACGGTGCCGTCATAGCAGACAAGTGGAAAATCGCCTATGTCAAGCAAAAATGACCTTCGACCAATATGTTCAACATAATGCGCATCAGAAGACGTGATGACTGGGTACGGAGACGGCAACATGAGCGGAGCGTTGTCAGGCTTCACAAATTCGACCGCATCCCAATTGCCGTTCACAACGCAGCCAAGCTGGCTTGTCATAGAAAAAGACGGACGGTCCACATGCGCCGGTATCACAAGACCGTTGTGTTTGTGAACCTGACGTTCAAGTTCGTCGAGCGAAACACTTGCGCTGGTAATCAAATATTTTTCAACTTCACCAAGAATACTATCATGTTCATCAACATACACTTGGTCGCCGGTCTTTTCCGGCTTATTGCGAATGTCAGGCAGCAAATCATACCATGACTCGCAAAAGTCAAGCGCAGTCTCTACAGAAGAAAAAAGAGTAAGCACATGAAGCTCTTCCGCAGTTTGAGCTTCCATTCCATAAAGTGCCGCTATATTGTGCTGTTTGCAGCAGATTGCGAACGCAGGTGTATTCATGGAAGTGTTGTGGTCGGTAAGCGCGGCAAGCTGAATATTCTTTTCTGCAAGTGTCTCTACAATTTTTTTTGGCGACATATACAAATCGCCACAAGGAGAGACACATGAATGTAAATGAATATCGGCTTTGATTATCATTTTATTTTCCGTTGAGCAACAAATATATCTTTCCACTCACGGTATACTGGTTCATGCTTGTAGTGAAGAGTGCAATTCGTTCCAAGGACGCGGCGGCAATCATGTCATCGGGAACAGGACGGTCGTTGCAGATAATTATTGCAGGGCTTTCTTTCACCGAGCCGACTGCAACCGTATTTTTATGAGCCTGAATGGTTACCAAGACAGCATTATCATCAGCATTTGCAAGTACATCGCTGAGCAAATCAGATGTATAAATTGCAGTGACATCTTTATTATCATAATTTTCCTGAATGCAAACAAGCGGCAGTTGCTGTTCCAAATCTTTTACGGTCATTTATTTATTCCTTTCATAAAAGTATATCACATTCAGTATAAAACGGATGAAAAAAAAGACGGACAGCAGCAAAAACCACCGTCCGTCTTATCAATCAAATTTCAGTTCTATTTGACAATGTCTTCAACAAGCGCAAGCACATGGTCAGGACAGCCAGTGACACACTCATGGCAGCTATTGCACTTCGTATAGTCTATGACCGGCAGTTCATTTACCAAAGTAATTGCACTCTGGCGGCAGTCGCGCACGCACTTGCCACACTTGATGCAGCCGGCGGTACAATTCTTGCGGATATACACTTTTGTAACATCGCGGTTTGAGCAAAGTGCTATTGCGCCTTTTGTTTCCACTGGAATGATTGTGAAAAGTTTCTTTGGACAAGTTTTGGCGCAAACGCCGCAGCCGGTACATTTTTCGTAGTCAACATGCGGCAGCCCGTCTTCACCCATCGAAAGCGCGCCAAATGGACACGCGGCAACACAGTCGCCAAAGCCGATGCAGCCGAACGAGCACATTTTTGTTCCGTTCACGCATATCATGGCTGCACGGCAGTCGTGAATGCCGTTGTATGTTCCTCGTGGGGCAGCGCATGTCTTGTCTCCACGGCACGCAAGTATGGCAGCTTTTTTCTGCGCACTTACCGCAACGCCAAGAACTTCGCCCACTTTCTTAGCAACGCTCGGACCGCCGGCCGCACAGCCGTTCGCAGGAGCAGTTCCCGCAACAACAGCCGCAGCAAATCCATCGCAGCCCGCAAATCCGCAGCCGCCGCAGTTAGCGCCAGGAAGTACATCTCGCACCGCCTGAACCTTTGGGTCAACTTTCACCGAGAAAATCTTTTTAAAGAGCCCCAGCAAGAATCCAAGAAGGAATGCAAGGACTAACGCAAGCGCTATGGTAATCAGAATTGTTTTCATCCCCTACTCCTTATTTAATGAGGCCTTTGAAGCCGATGAACGCAAGGCTCAAAAGACTCGCCGTGATGAACAGAATTGGTGTTCCTTTGAATGCCTTTGGAATTGGAGCAACCGCAACTCTCTTGCGCACGCCCGACATAATCACAAGGCTCATTGCAAAACCAAGCGCAGTGCCTGCTGCGTACACAAGGCTCTGCCCGTAGTTGTAATTCTTGCTGATGCAGTTGATGGTGACACCGAGTACTGCACAGTTTGTGGTGATGAGCGTAAGGTAGATGCCCATTGCGCTGTACAAACCTGGCACGCATTTTTTCAAATAGAATTCAACGAGTTGCACGAGCGCTGCAATCACCAGAATGAAGATGAGCGTCTGCAGAAATTCCAAATGAAGTGGAACCATAACGTATGTATAGAGCGGCCAAGTGACTGCCGCCGCAAGAATGATGACAAATGTCGTCGCAATGCCCATGCCTGTCGCCTTGCCTGTTTCGCTTGTCATGCCGATGAACGGACAAATGGCAAGGTATTGCACGAGCACAACGTTATCTACAAGCATTGACTTGATGAACAGTTTAAGGAGTTCCATTATTTTGCAGCCTCCATTTCTTTAGCTTCTTTTGCACGTGCTTGAGCTTTCGCTTCTTTTGCGCGTCTGATTGAACCTGTTGCCGCCATGAGACAGCCGAACACCAGGAATCCGCCCGGCGCGCTGTTCAAAATGCCAATGCGGTATGCTTCCGGAATGATTTCGATTTTGTACGCAGTCCCTGCAAGCAGCGTTCCGCCGCCAAAGAATTCGCGTATGAATGAAATCACCAGGAGCACCCACGTGTACCCCAAGCCCATGCCGATTGCATCGAGCACGGAGTCGCCCACACCGTTGTGCGAAGCGTACGCCTCAACGCGTCCCATGATGATGCAGTTCACCACGATGAGCGGAAGGAACACGCCGAGCGCATCGTACAGTGACGGCACATATGCCTGGAGCACGAGCTGCACAATCGTTGTGAATGCAGCAATGATGATGATGAAAACAGGCAGACGGATTGAATCAGGAATCTGTTTGCGAAGCAAGCTGATGAACAATTCACTCATAATCAGAACGAACATCATTCCCAACCCCATGCCCAAACCGTTGAACATGTTTGTTGTAATTCCAAGGGAAGAACAGAGTCCGATGTTCAGTATCAAAAGCGGATTCTCTTTGAGAAGACCGTTTGTAAATGTCTTAAATTTGTTACTCATTTCCTCCACCTCTACTCTTCATGATAGTGATTGTTGAGTGTATAGTCCGCGGTTCCCGCAGGAGCTTTGAGTCCACCATGCTGAGCCATCAGTTCTGCCGCACTGTAAGATGCAACTTTTACCATGTCCGCAATACAGTCACTTGTAATTGACGCACCTGAGAGTGCATCATAGTCAGTGCCGCCACGGAAATCTTGGTCAACGGACTTATTGGCAAACTGATTGTAGAACGAAGGTTTTATTGCTTCCTGACCGCGATTCGGCGAGTCCGCAAGCGCAATGACTCTCATTCCGACAATCTTGCGTTCCTTGTTCACCACGACAACAATCGTGCCGCCGACATCACTATACGTCTGACCGCTCACCGAAATGGCAGCTTCCACAACTTCACCTTTAGAATTTTTTACAAGCGCACCTTGCTGGAGCAACATGCTGTGAATCTGCGTTTTTGTATCAACCGCAACTTTTTCTGTAACAGAAAGACCATCATACGCTTTATAGTTGCTATTGATGTCAACGACAGCATCTTCAAAAGAGAAGAGCTTGCCTTCTTCAACAACAGGAGCCTCGCCGCTCACTGCAACGCCGCCACATTTTTCCGCAAGGTATGATGAAGCAACAAATGTCGCCATCGTCATGATTCTGCCTACGCCTTTGCTGGTGATTGTTGCGCCGCTCACTGCATCGTATGTCTGCCCCGCAGTAAAGCCGTCAGCAACTTTCTTGCCGGCGAACTGGCCGTAGAATGTAGTGCCGCTCTTCACTTTGAATGTGGCATCGTTTGCCTTGAGACCGAAACCAGGAGAGTCGCTCAGAGCGAGGAACTGCATACCCGTCACCGTGCCTGACAAGTCAACGCCAAGAACAATTGTCGCGTGGTCGTATGTAGGACCGGTTGCCTGAACAACAGCGCCCTTCACTTCACCGCCAACTTTTGCAAGATAGAATTTATCTATGGTAATAGTGCTGTCGGTGCTCGGCGTAAAGTCAGTCACCTGCTCAAAAGAATCTGCATCTGCAAAGACAGCCTTCATGCCGGCATTCGCTTTTGCAATCTGATTCGCCTCGATGACCGGAGCCGTAAAATTGTTCACCACCGCAAGCAACGCGCAGGAAATGACTGCATATATTGCAAGAATCAGCCCAAGTTTTATCATTGCGCCAACGGTGATTGTATCATTCTGAGATTCACTCATTTTGTCACCTCCGTTTTAGCAGTGGCTGTATCAAACGTCTGAACAATTTTTTTAGACACACGTTTCTGATGCGCCTTCTTTCCGTAGCCGTACTTGCGCGCGGTAAGATAGTTCAAGAATGGAGCAAGTGCATTCATAATCAAAATGCTGAACATGACACCTTCTGGGTAGCCGCCGAATGTTCTGATAAGGAACGTAAGCAAGCCAGCGCCCACACCGAACACGAAGCGGCCGGGCTTTGTTACCGGAGTCGTTGCGTAGTCAGTGACCATGAACGTTGCGCCGAACATGAGTCCGCCCGCAAGAAGCGCCATGGCAACTTCTGGAAGTGCCTCGCTGAAGCTGCCAAGCTTTGTCCACGCAGAGATGAGCGTTGCAATTGCAACCGTACCCACCATGCCAAGCGGTGCACGCCAGTCAATCACATGCGTTACCAAGAGGAACACGAATGAAATAAGGATGAGCAGAATCGATGTTTCGCCAATACAGCCGCTCCTGTTGCCAAGGAAGAACTGCAGCAATGTGTCGCCGTCAACAACAAAGGTACCCGCCTTCATCTGAGAAAGCGGTGTTGCCGAAGAGATGGCATCCATCGTTGCGGAAGAAATGGCATCGATTGACGCCGAGGAAAGCGCATCAAGCGGAAGCACGCCCGTTGCGTGGAAGTCCCATTTGTTCACGCCGCTCTCGAGGTTCAACCAGCTTGCACCCATTGCAGAGCCAAAGCTGACGAACAGGAACGCACGTCCCGTAAGCGCCGGATTGAACACGTTAGCTCCAAGACCGCCAAACAAACCCTTTGCAACAACAACCGCAAAGAGCGCACCGAGCACCACCATCCAGATTGGGATAGTGGAAGGAAGCACGAGTGCCAGAAGCACACCCGTCACCGCCGCCGACAAATTATTCACACACACATTCTGCTTTGTCAGCAACTGGAAGAGCGCCTCGAACACCACCGCACTTACCACTGAAACAACAATCGTTATGAGCGCACGGAGTCCGAATAGAATCACTCCGTACACACATTCAGGCAGCAGGGCAATGAGCACCATCGCCATGAGATACTGTGTTTTTGTTCCTTTCGTATAGTGAGGACTTGAAGAAAGGTATATCGCGTTTTTTTCTGCTTCAGTCATTACTTCGTTCCTCCATTCTGATTTGCAGGAGCGGCACTTGTTGCAACCGCAGCTTTCGCCGCTTCAGCAGCTTTCTTGTCCGCCATCTGCTGTCTGATCACCGACTTGCCCAGTCTGAACCGCTGCACCAGGCGCACATTCGCCGGACACACATATGAGCAGCAGCCACATTCAATGCAGTCCATGAGGCCGAACTTCTTCGCTTCGTCAAAGTTGTTTGCTTTGAGTGAGCGCACCATCATCACTGGAGTAAGGTGCATCGGGCAAGCCTCGACGCATCTGCCGCAGCCAATGCACGGTGTTTCATCAACAAGGTACGTTTCGCTGCGTGTCATGAAGGTAATGCCGCTCGTTCCTTTTGTAATAGGGAACATGGCGTTCGTCATGGCAAAGCCCATCATCGGGCCGCCGGAAATAATTTTGCTTGTTTCGCCGCGCTTCAAGGTGAACACTTCCGGAATGAGATCACCCACCATAGTGCCAATCGGAACGCGCAGGTTGCACGGCTTTTCGCACGCACCGCCGCTTATGGTAAGCGCACGTTCAATGAGCGGCTTTCCCAAGCGGAATGCATCGCTGATTGCGCAGACAGTACCCACGTTCATAATGAGTGCGCCCGCATCTGCCGGAAGTCCGCCCGATGGAATCTCACGGCCGAGCAGCGCATCCACAATATTCTTTTCACAGCCCTGCGGATATTTTGACTTGATGAGCTCAACGCACATGTCGTCGCCGTATCCTTTGGCAGCAATTTCTTTTTCTAGCAACGGCTTGATGTACGCCTTGTTCGTCTCAAGCGCAATCTTTCCTTCCGCACCCATGATGCGAAGTACGATTGCAAGACCGTCTATCACTTTTGCCGTGTCTTCCTGCAGCGTGCGTTCGTCAACCGTAAGATACGGTTCGCATTCAGCTGCATTCAGCAGGACATAATCAATTTCTTTATCAGGAGGAGGAGACATCTTAACATGCGTGGGGAACTGAGCGCCACCCATGCCGACAATGCCCGCGTCTTTGATTCGCGCAATCGCGTCTTTCTCATCGCACGTGAACGGGTCGAGCGGAGGCATGTAGTCAGTTCGGTCGCTGCCATCGCTTTCAATCACGATGCAGAGCGCCTCGCCGTTACCGGTAACCATGTTGTTTTGGATTTTTCTTACCGTACCTGCAATGGACGCATGTACCGGCGCAGACATGAACTTATCGCTGGCAGCAATTTTCTGCCCCTTTGCGACAACATCGCCAACTTTTACAAGCGGTGTATTCGGCGCACCACCTTGGGTGACGGGAATAGTCACCATCTTTGTTGAAGGGAACGCATCGGTGATTGGACAGTCACGACTCAATTCCTTTCGTTCAGGCGGGAATATGCCGCCTTTGAATGTGTGAATTTTCATGCCGAATATTGTACTCTATAGAAAGAAAAATGTCTATTTTTATTCAATATATGCAGAAAAATATGCATAAACGGAGATTACATATCTTTTTCATCACTTTTTTTTATTTCCGCCACCATACGTCTGGTGACTTTTGCTTCTTCGATTCTGCGTTCCAACTGCTTTGCAAACGGCGTCTTGGGAAGTTCTTCCGCAAAATCTTGTAGCATACAGCGGGGTGTTTTGGTAGTTCATTTCGATACACATTGAAGTTACAGACATTGTCAGAACAGAAATGACAATCTAAGCACAAAAATGCAATATTGACTAAAGCACGCATAAGTATATACTTGTCGCCATGGACATTGAATCAATTTCAACAGCAATGGCACAGAGCGCAGTACAGCAGCAGGCTTCCCTTTTCGTGGCGAAGAAGTCCCTGAATTCCATGGAAGTTGCAGGCGCAAACGTGATGAAACTTATTCAATCTGCTTCAAACGGCGATGGTCAGGGACAAATTATCGACGTGTATTGTTAAACAAAAAAGGTATGTCTGATATGGGTGGACTGTCCGTAAGGGTAGTCCATTTTTTTTCACCATGCGTAAACGGTGAATGTCATGCTATAAAAAAATAATCAAACACAAAGAGGACGGAATGAACACACAGCTAAAAGTAGAACTAGAAATTGTAAAAGCAGTGCTTGCCGAATCAGAGAAATATGAACATGCCTGCCATGTGCTTGAATTTGACAAAGAAACTATATGTCCACCAAAGGCAATGGAAGAACAAGGAGAAGTTTCCGCATTCCTTTCAAACAAAGCGTTCACCCTTTTAAAACAGCAGCACTTCATAGACGCTGCGGAATATCTATATGCACACAAAGAGGAACTTGAGGAATTTGACCGCACGCTTGCAGAATCATTGCATCGAAATTACCTGCGAATAAAAAACATCACTCCGCAGATGGATCATGAATTTTCACTTGTGTTCAACAGAGCATTTGTCAATTGGCTCAACGCAAAAAAAACCGCTACCTTTTCTGCATTTGCACCGTCACTCAGTGAAGTCCGCTCCGTAAATCTTAAACAAATTTCACTCATCGAAGGCGCAAAGGAAATTGCCTATGACAACCTGCTTGACACTTACGAGCGCGGCATGACCTGCAAAGACCTTGACGACTGCTTTGGCAAATGCAAAGAACGTCTTGTTCCACTGCTCAAGAGAATAACTTCCAGCAAAAAGAAAATCCGCACAGACTTTCTTTCCAGAACAGTCACTGATGAGCAGCAAAAAGAAATGGCAGATTATCTTCTGCACACAATATGCTTTGACTTTACCCGCGGCTCATTCACCACAACAGAGCATCCGTTCACCGACGGCCTTGCACGCAACGACATTCGTGTCACCACGCACTACTACCCCACGCAGTTTGCTTCCAGCATGTTCTCTATCATCCATGAAGGAGGACATGCACTTTTTGAACAGAACCAGCCGCAGCAAAACTACGATTACTTCATCAACAACGAAAAAACAATGGGGCAGCATGAATCTGTATCACGCTTCTACGAAAATCGCATTGGTCGTTCAAAGGCGTTCATCCACCTCATCTACCCGGAAGCGAAACGCATCTTTCCGCAGGTGTTCTGCGATGTAAGTGAAAATGAATTCTACGAAGCAGTCAATATAGTGCAACCGTCGCTCATACGCACTGAAGCAGACGAGTTCACCTACACGTTCCATATTATTATCCGCTATGAAATTGAAAAGGAACTCATCAACGGCAGCGCAATAGACATTAATTCTCTGCCAAAGATTTGGAATGACAAATACAAGCAATATCTTGGCATATGTCCTGCAAACGACAAAGAAGGAATTTTACAGGACGTGCACTGGGCTTCGGGATTCGGCTACTTTTCAGCATACGCGCTCGGCAACATGTATAATGCCATGTACTACAACCGCATGAAGCAGGACATTGACATTGACGCTTCCATACGCGACGGGAATCTCGCCGTCATAAACAGCTGGATGAAGGAACATGTCTGGCAGAAGGCTGACAGAGAAGACGCACGTACTTGGATTCAGGAAATAACCGGGCGTTCTTTCACCGCCGATGATTTCCTTGACTATCTTGAAGAGAAATACACTGCACTCTACGAATTGAGTTAATTTTCTCTGCCAACAAACATCATTGACCGCCTTGTTTCTGTTTTTGCCGCATGGGGAATTTTTATATTGCTTTCCAAAGTGCATTCCATTCAAGACGCGACACGCTGATTCATTTGGCTAGCAACATTTTTGTCCGGAACAGAGGAAGCAGCAATGACATTCTGCTCGATTTTTAAAATTGCACTTTCCCTCAATCTGCTATAGAATACAATTTACAGACAGCGAAAGTATGCCAAACACTTTTTACGCATACATAAAGCAAATTCACCCTTAAGGAGTCATTATGATGAAACGCAACGTTGCAGAACTTGTTTGCGCTCTTTTTGTCCTCATTTCTGCCGCAGGAGAAAAACTCAAGTTGCAGCAAAACATCTCCCTTGAATTCAAAGGATGTGCCGACAGCTCGATTCAATTTGAAGCGCGCGGGCCGAATGCAAAAGCACCAATGGAATCATCTGAGCTGAAAAAACAATTTTCAAATGAACCGTTCATCCGCAACGCTGACAAAACGTATACATGGCAGAACTACACTATTGCAGCAAAAGATACCGGCTACACACTATTCTGCAACGGCAAAGAATTGTATACCGCAACATTCAACATCGAAGCGGACGAACTTAAAGAAGTGCGTGTCTGGAAAGATGCGCAAAGTTTTTACGGCATGGGCGAGGCTTCAAAAAAAGTGAATCTCGCTGACCAGCGGTTCACCATGTATAATGAATCGAAATACGGCGACCACGCATATCTTTTTATTCCATTCTATATCACTGACACAAACACGTCGGTCTACTACAATGCAAACGGCAAGGATGAAATTTATTTTCAAAGCGGTGTTGTTCCACAAACATACACAACCTCTTACCAGCGCATTCAATGCTACGTGCGACAAAACAAAAACATGCAGGAAGGAATTGCACATTTTTACGCGGAAACAAATCCAAACGCACTGTTGCCCAAATGGGCGTACGGCTACATTCAATCAAAATATGGCTACCGCACGCAGCAGGAAGTCATCGATGTTGTTGAAGGTTTTAAACAGCGCAATCTTCCACTCACCGGAATTGTACTCGACTTATTCTGGTTCAATAAGATGGGCGATATTTTCTGGGACACTTCAAGATTTCCTAATCCGAAGCAGCTCAACGAATATCTTGAAGCAAACGGCGTAAAGCTCATCACCATCACCGAACCGTTCTACACAACTTCATCAACCAATTTTGAAGAATACAAAAAGGACGATTTGCTTTGCAAAAACAAGTTTGGTAAAATTGTTCTCTGGCGTGACTGGTGGTGCCTTGGTGACAAAGAAGGCGGCATTCTTAATCCTCTTGCAAAGAACGCAACAAAAACGCTCGGAGAAAAATATGGAGCGATGCTTGATTCAGGCATAGACGGTTTTTGGACAGATCTTGGCGAACCAGAAAAAGCGCCGGCTTCGCTGCAATTTGGCAAACTCACCGAACAAGATTTTCACAACTATTATAACTACTATTGGTCAAAGGCTGTGTATGAAGGTGTACAGAAAAAGTATCCTGACAAGCGTCTAATGATACTGTCACGCTCCGGATATACAGGCAGCGGAAAATTCAATGTCTCTGTCTGGTCAGGCGATGTATCTGTTTCGTGGACGGCACTCTCGCAACAAACTGCATTTGCACTCAACGCAGGAATGTGCGCGCTGCCGTACTGGGGAAGCGACACCGGCGGATTTGCACAGCAGGAGGCAAAATCAGAACTTTTTGTAAGATGGCATGAATTCAGCGCATTCACTCCAGTGTACCGCGCACATGGTTCCGGTCCGCGAGAGCCTTGGATTTTCAGCGATGTAGAAACAGGCATTGTTAGAAAATATCTTGACATACGAACTGCATTGCTTCCCTATATTTATTCCACCGCGCACCAAACGGCAAACGGTCTGCCCATGATGCGTCCTCTTTTCTATGAAGACACTTCCGCCCCGGCAGAATTTGTCGAGAGTGAATTTCTTTTTGGAGACGCATTGTTGGTGGCGCCGGTAACAGAAGAGCTGTCAAAATCTACAACAAAAAAAGTGTGGCTGCCAAAAGGAACATGGTACGATTTTGAAACATTGCAAAAGGCAGCAGGAAAAGAAACGATTACCATTGAAGTTCCTCTTGAGAAAATTCCGGTATATATAAAAGAAGGCGCAATCATTCCCGCAGAAAAAGACGGGACCACCTATATTTTCATGATTCCTGCAGCAGGTGTTACAAACACTTTTACATTGTACAACGACGACGGCGAAACAAACAAATATAAAGATGGAGCATTTGCAGAAACACGCTTTCTGCTCAACGGCACGTCACTTACGGCGTCTGTTCAGGGAGATGCGGCTTTTGCGCCAAAGTCTGTAACGCTTGTTGTGCCATCATCTTTTACCGATGACAGCAGTTGGAAAACAGACGGGCTGTACAAGACAAAAACGGTGCAAATTTCAGAACTTGCAGCGGAATATTCATTGTACTGAATTCAAAAGCGGTGATATAATTCAGTTATGGATAAAAGTCACCGCCGTTTTCTTTTTTCGCTTACTATCATTTTGGGACTCTTTGCAATTCCCTGCTTTAGCCAGCAGACTGTGACAGTAGGCTGGTATGAAGTTCCACAGTTTCAGCAGACAGACAATGACGGCGGCCGCAGCGGTTACGTTTATGAATTCCTCCAGCAAATTTCCGAACGCACCGGTTTTTCCTACAAGTATATAAATGGTACAAAGCAGGAATGCATAAACATGCTTGATAAAGGCATTGTTGATATAGTCTGTTCTCTGTGTCCAGGGGAAGAACCTTCTCACGCTGTGCTTTGTTCTATTCCACTTGGCACTTCCTACCTCATGCTCGTTGCCCGCAAAGATGATGATCGCTTTTCTTTTGACGATTACACGGCGATGAACGGCATGACAGTTGTATCATCTCCATCCGTATTTCAAGAATCAAAATTCCGCGCATTACAAAGGAATTATGATTTTTCTGTCAGAACAAAATTGTGCATCACTCCAGAAGCGGCATTGAGCGAACTTCAGCACGGCAATGCCGATCTTGCGCTCGTATCTTCAATCACCGCAACGCAGGACTTCACCGTTGTATCGCAGTTTGGCATGCATAATTTTTTCATCGGTGTAACAAAGAACAAACCTGCCCTCATGTCAGAAATGGACGCCACCATTGAGCAAATAATTACCGAAACTCCAGACTATGAGCAGACACTTTCAAAGGCATATCTTGCGCAAAGTACCACGGCGACTGTTTCTCTTACAAAAAAAGAAAAGCAATTCATTGCAAAGTCGCCCCACGTTACGGTATACATCAAGGCTGACACCCCTGTACTTTCTTTTGTGCGCAATGGAGAATTCCATGGAATGGCAAAATATATTTTTGACTACATTTCGAACACAACAAATCTTAAATTTGATTACATTCCATTCGATGAAAACAAAATAGCGATTGAGAACACCTGCAACAACAAGAACACCATTGACGGTTATGTCATATCAGATTTTAAATGGGGTGAAGAAAATAATTTGCACATCACTGCGCCGGTGGCGGATTACGCACTTGTACTTGTCTATCAAAAAAATATGTCTCATAACATTTACACCGTCTCATACCATGAAAATAATTTTCTTCCCGACTCATTTATTCAAAACGCACCTTACACCATGATTCCGTATGAAACGCGCGAAGATGCAATTAACGCGGTACTCAAAGGCGACTGCGATGCTTTTCTTACCAGCATGTACATTGCGCAGACTTTTCTTGAAGGACAAAAATACAAAAATCTTATCATGTCGGCGCCTGACAATCTAAAGCTCAGCCTTGCATTTGGAATTTCACAAACATCTGATAAAGAACTGTATTCTATCATCGACAAGTCAATACGCAACATACCGCAGGATGAACGCAACAGTTATCTGCGTGAAAGTATTTCCGACAGCTTTGTCTATACGCTTGGTGACTTTATCAGGCAGAACAGCATTGTTCTTCTTCTTGTCATTCTTGTTTTTATGCTGCTGCTGTTCATGACAATCTCACAGAAACGCAACGCGATGCGGCTTGCAGAAGCTAATAAAAACAAAGATATTTTTCTTGCAAACATGTCGCATGACTTCCGCACGCCACTTACGGCGATAAAAGGATTTGCTTATCTAGGACAAACAGAAAAAAATGTTAAATACTACGATCAGATTCTTTCCTCAAGCGAGTACCTTCTTGAGCTTGTAAAAGATATTCTTAACATTCAAGAATACGCCCAAGGCAAGACGCTTGAACTTACACCTACGGCAAACAGTACACTATCTCTCTGCGACGGAATTCTTGAAGTTGTGAACACCCGCGCAAAAGCAAAACGAATTTCCATTCAAAAGAATTATTCTATCGAGCACCAATACATCAACGTAGACGAGCTGCGTTTCAAGCAGGCTTTCATCAACATCATCAACAACTCTATTAAATATAGTCCTGAAGATTCTACAATCATTTGGAACGTACATGACAAAGTTGAAAACGACGGAACAGTCCACCTGCTGTCAGAAGTGATAGATTATGGCGTAGGAATGAGCGAAGACTTCATCAAGACAAAATTGTTCAAGGCTTTTGAACGTGAGCACAATAAATTTTCTCTTGCGGAAGGCGGAACAGGCTTAGGTCTTGTCATAACAAAAATGGTTATTTCCAGAATGATGGGAACCATCACCGTGTCGAGTACGCTTGGCAAAGGCACTACATTTTCCATTGATCTTCCAATACAAACACTCTCTGCGGAAGAATTTGAAACACAGACTAAACAAAAGAGACCAAAGATACAGACAAAAGATTTTGCTGGCAAGCATATACTTGTCTGCGAAGATAACGAACTCAACACCTTCATTATTAAGAATATTCTTGAAAAAAAAGGATGCATCGTAGAAACGGCAGAAAACGGAAAGGTCGGAGTAGAGAAATTTCGACAGTCCGCAGAAGGTCAGTATCATGCAATTCTTATGGACATACGGATGCCTGTTCTTGACGGACTGAGCGCTACAAAAGAAATACGTAGTTTAAAGAGAAAAGACGCCGGATTTATTCCAATAATTGCACTTTCGGCCAATGCCTCTGAAAACGACAAGACAGACGCTGCACAGGCAGGCATAAACGACCATCTTTCAAAGCCAATTGATGTTGATAAACTTTTTGAAACTCTTGCTGCTTATCTCTAAATGTGCCTCGCGCACAATTGCCATATATTCTAAAATGAGCGCATTCATGAAGCGGTCCGCTTTATCAAGTTCTGTATACACTTGAATCAATCCATTCTGCTTTTGATACTTCTGAAACGATGCAGAATAAAACGCCTTGTTCACTAAACCGGCAAGCGCGCTCTTCACAGCCTGCGGCGTTCCCGTTTTTACCATAAGTGCCCGATATGAGTATCCAGGCACTTCTATATCGTACCCTTGCTCAGAAAGCGTAGGCACTGCGGATAATTCCTTAAGTGTACTGTGTCCGTCTGTAAGAATGACAAGCGGAACTAAGTCAGGAGACGAAACTAGTTCACTCTGGCTGAACACGCCTGCGACACAGTCTTCCTTCTTTACTGCCTCAAGGACACCTGCTCCACCGTTATATGACTTGACGACAAACGGTTTGCCAAGAGCAGCATTTACACCAAGACATGCAATGTAATTAGCACTGCCTTTCCCTGCGTGTCCAATTGAAATCTTACCAGGTATTTTCTTTGCATCAGAAACAAGCTGTGAAAAAGTAGTATAACCGCTTTGCTTTTTTACGGCGATGATAAACGGATCCTCGTTAAGTCCCGCAATTGAATCAAGAAGATTATATCCTTTTGTAAGTCCCTGCTGTGTTGCTGTAATGGTAAATGTGCCACCAACCAAAAGTGTATATCCATCAGCCGGTTGATTGAGCACATACTCCGTGCCAAGCGCAGTTCCATTGCCCGGCATATTTTTTACTTCAACACGAACACCTTTCTTTTTATTTAGTTCTGTAGTAAGCGCACGAATAATTGCATCAGTTCCGCCACCAGCCGCCTGCGGACAAATGATTGTTATTATTTTATCTTTCTGTGGAAACGGTTTATTCTTTCCAGCCGCCTGTACAATGCCAATGAAAAAACTGGAAATGAACAACGCCGTAAGAATTCTTCTATTCATTACCTTCAGTATACCGTCACTGTGATGATTTGTAAACTTTATTTCAACGTTTCCTGCGGCACTTCCACCGGATCTGGAGTCACATCGAACCAGTATGATGAAACTGGCAGATAGCCGCGTTTGTTCAGAATGTCAACCGCATCTTCATATCCCTGTTCAATAAGCTGATCAATGCGTTCGGTGGTAAAATTAACCGTACCTTCCATGAGCGAACCTAAATCGATTGAAGGAATTATCTCAATAAGTTTTGCAGAAGGGATATCTATCTGGCGCACCCGTCGCGTAAGACGACTTTCATCGTTCAAATACACAATAAAGATGGTGTGCACATTGGGATTCTGCGTAACAGGCTCAACTGGCGTATTATCACCACCGGCACTTTCTTCACCGCCGTCAGTATATTCGTAGCCATCCTTGAGCTTTACCGGCTGGCATACCATTGGAAACGCAGCCGTTGCCAGCAATTCATTTTGAATTTCAGAAATAGAACTTTCTACGTTCAGAATGAATCTTACAGCTTCCGTTGTCGGCTTTTTTTTGAGAAGCATTTTTACAATGGTATTCTTCTTGCGAAGCGCTGTCACCGTAACGCGTGGAGATGCACTGTTCCGTATTTTTTCAAGCGCAACTTTTTCTATGATTTGCCGAAGCCCTTTCTGCGAAATAAACCGTTCAGCAAGAGATCCCTTTGAATCGGTAAGCTGTTCAGGAACCATTGTCCGCCAAATATGTTCAATATCTTTCTCGCTCATGCAGGCAAAAAGCGCCGCGTTAAGTCCGCCTACGCTTGTGCCGGAAATTTCAGTAATTTTCTGAGCAAGACCGTATTCCGTAAGCGCCTTCCAGACACCAACTTCATACGCGCCTTTACCGCCGCCACCCGACAGCACAAGCCCCAGCTCCTGAGCAGAAACAATGCCGCTACAAAAAAATATCAGTACAAAAGCTGCAAATTTATTTTTTTTCATACACCACTTCCTGTCGAGCAGTCAAATCAGAAAAACGCTCGCTCATAAAATGGAACAAACCGTCTTCAACAAAATATGTTTTGTCAGGTGACATACAGAAGAAAGAGAAATTTACCGCAAGCACGCGTTCTGGAACAAGATACACTTCCTGGCCAAAGACACTTCCGCCTTCGGTCACCTGCATTTTTATTCCGTACTGAATTCCCTGCGTATCAGAAACAGGTATCTGGGATTGCGTTTTGTACACATCGGCCGCACATGAAAATTTTTTTTCAAGCAATGCCTTCATGCTGATGTTATGCATGTCCGCATAGTTCTGCCAAAGCCATGTATTCTCCTGCTTGGCGGTGTAGATGCGAACATATTTCTTGCCGTCGCACACAAAAGGATACTCAAAGCCTGAACCGTCGTCTGCCTCCCACACACCGGTAAATTCATCAAGAGAAGCAAGCGTTTTCAGGTGAGATAAATCTATCCGCGACTGCTCTTTTTTAGGTGTAGATTTGCACGAAAAAAAGCACACGGTCACGCAGAGCAACAAAATTCCACTGTAGAAAAACTCTTTTTTCATGACGTCATTGTATCACACAATTATTTTTTTTAGTACCATCTGAGGAAAAAACAGATTATAAGAGAATTTGGAGATTCTTTGTTGTGAATTTGAATATTTTACCTTATAATTATAAGGAATACTAAATACATTTATTTAAGAGGTCAATATGCCAAACAAACTTCGCGCTGTTATTCAAGTGGACAAGGATAAGTGTGTAAATTGCCACCGCTGCATTGCCGTCTGCCCGTCAAAAATGTGCAATGACGGTTCCGGTGACTATGTAAAGGTAAACAGCGATCTTTGTCTTGGTTGCGGAGCTTGCATTGAAGCATGTACGCACGGCGCACGAATCGGCATTGATGACATTGAGGAATTCATTTCAGATCTTGCCAAAAAGACACCGATGATTGCAATTGTTGCTCCGGCAGCAATCGTGAGCTTCAAGGGAAAGGACCTTGAACTTAACGGCTGGCTCAAGTCTCAAGGCGTTCAAGCAGTATTCGATGTCAGCTTTGGTGCGGAACTTACCACAAAATCATATGTAGCATACATCAAGGAAAATAATCCAAAGTGCATCATATCACAACCTTGCCCGGCACTTGTTTCCTACATAGAAATCTACCGTCCGGACTTGATTCCCTATCTTGCACCGGCAGACAGTCCGATGGCACACACTATGCGCATGATACGCGCGTACTATCCGCAATTCTCTTCATGCAAAATCGCAGCCATTTCACCATGCTACGCAAAACGCCATGAATTTGACGAGATACAACTTGGTGACTACAACGTGACTATGCACTCTCTTTCCACATACTTCGCAGACAACAACATCGACCTTGATTCTTTTGCAAAAGTGCCGTATGAAAATCCTCCTGCGGAACGTGCCGTGCTTTACTCAACACCGGGAGGACTCATGCGTACGGCGGAACGTTTTATTCCGGGAATATCAGAAAGCACGCGTAAGATTGAAGGTCAGCCTAAAGTGGCCAATTATCTTACCCAGCTGTCAACGACACTTGCTTCACAAAAGAATCCTGCATTTTCTCTTATCGATTGTCTTAACTGCGAGGAAGGTTGCAACTGCGGTTCCGGAACAGACAACAAAGAGCTGCCGCTTGATGAAGTTGAAAGCTATGTAGAAAAACGAAAGAAAGAGCGCTGCGACTATTGGAAGAAGGCTGGCATTACACCAAAACTTGCACAGCGAAAACTTGACGAAGCAATAGACAAATACTGGAAACCAGGGCTGTACAAGCGCACGTATGTCAATCACCATGACAGTTACAAAGCACTTATCAAAACGCCAACAAAAGAGCAGCTTGAAAATATTTGTCACTCCATGGCAAAATTTACGGAACGCGACATGCTTAACTGCGGTTCCTGCGGTTACAATAGCTGCGAAGAAATGGCAATCGCAATATTCAACGGACTCAACAAACCTGAAAACTGTCGCCATTATATGCTTGTTGAAATAGATAAGATTCACGCCGCACACAAAAGCGAACTTTCGGACACGATAAAAAACATAACATCGACAAGCGTTTCTAAAATAGAAGAAGCACAGCAAAACGTTTCTTCGCTGACCAGCACAACAACAATCATGTCAGAAAGCGTTTCCTCTTCAGCTGCCTCGATAGAAGAAATGATTGCCAACATAAAATCAATTGACACCATCATTGAAAAGAATTTCAACGCCGTGAAAGATCTTGAAACAGCGACACAGACTGGCAAGACAAATCTTTCCGATGTGACAAACCTAGTTGGAGAAATAGAATCTAATTCAAAAGGTCTTGCAGAAATGAGCAAGGTAATTCAGCAGATTTCAAGTCAGACAAACTTGCTTGCTATGAACGCAGCAATTGAGGCAGCCCATGCAGGCGCTTATGGCACAGGCTTTTCTGTCGTTGCCGATGAAATTCGCAAACTCGCGGAGAACTCCGGCAAACAGGCTAAGCAGATTGCCGATGTTCTAAAGAAGGTAAAAACACTTATTGATTCAACATTTGAAAAAACAGTCTTGGTGCAGAAAGAATTTGAAAATGTCGTTCAGCTTTCAAGTACCGTAAAAAATCAGGAAGTTGAAGTACGCAATGCCGTTTCTGAACAGAACAGCGGCGGTACCAAGCTGCTTGAATCCATTGCACACATGAAGGAACAGACGGCAGCAGTTTCTGACGCAGCGCAAAATCTGCTCACCGAAACAGGTTCCATCAAGGAAGCAATCAGCCAGCTTGGCTCTGAGTAAGTTTTACACACTGGTAAAATCTACAGGTGGCGTTGTAACAGAAAGATATACAAATTCATCAGTGCCGGTATTCTTTATGCCGTGCACTGCATTTTCCGCAAAGCGAACAACATCTCCTGCGACAAACGCACATTCTTTGTCTTCCGCAAGCAACAGCGTCGCCGTACCGCGCAACGCATACCATATTTGTTCCGCAGAAGCATACACATGGCGTTCCTGCACTGCGCCAAGATGCAAATGAATTTCAGTGAGTGCCACCCGCTTTGCCTGTGAATTGAGCGGTGAAAGCAGCTGACGTGAAATCAAGTCATCTTTTGTAAGAACATGGATATCTTTTTGCGCAATAAATTCCACATTGTTCTGCAGTCCGTCGATTGCAGTTTTTTCAACAGCACTCGTTGTATGCGTCATATCCACAGATGAATCTACAGGCAGAGTCTTTCCTGCAGAAGCAAAGAATATTTGGCGGGCGTCCGACATTGGCTGGTTTTGTGTTTGCGGCACGCTCTGTTCCATTGTCTGTTCACGTATCAGATTATGAATGCTTGTCACTCGCGTCTGGGCAGCTTGCATTCCGACAGCAGGCGCAACCGGTTCATTTGGATTTACATACCGTCTTCTTTTTCTTGTGCCGGCGCCACATTGTATTGCCTGTACCGGGCACCTCATGATGCAGCTCATGCATTGCTGGCACCTGCCGTTCCACACGGGTTTGCCGTCCTGCATTTTAATCGTACCAAACGGACAGTTTTTTTCACATTGGCCGCACCCCGTACATGACTTGTCCACAGAAAATCTCCGCGTTGTCATCATCGAAAGCGCAAAGAGCGGATTGATCACCTTTGTTTTAAATGAAGCAGCCGTTCCTTCCTCAATCTCAAATATGGTACGGCGTGTACTTATGTTCATTGCAATGATGGGCATACGTTGCTGCGCGACATTTAACTTTTCACGGATAAGCTCAGGGCGGTCTAAGTCAAACAAGGTGATGCAGTTGTCCGGCATAGAAACGGTATACGCACTTTTAAGCGGAAACACGGTCTTAAACTGGTCAAAGGTTCTTCCTGCTTCACTGCCGCAGGTACACACTGCAAAAGTAAATGTTTTTTCATCTACATGCACGTGCTGTAAAAACTGCATGACAATTTCAGGAGCAGCCCACGCATACACGGGGAATACAACACCAACGACATCATCAGGACCAAACGTCAAATCTTTCTGCATGTCTTTTATAACTTGTGGAATGAACAACGCAGTATCCTGTGTGCGCTTTGCAAGCTGTTCTGCCACCCACTGAGAGTTCCCCGTTCCAGAAAAATAGTAAATCATTACAGCCTCCACTGCTATAATTGTAACGCATTGTGGCTTTTTGTATCAACAAGATTTGCATTTGAATCAGTTGACTTTATTCTTTTACAAACATACTATTCTATAATATCATGCAGAAATACATACACATGAAACATTCATTAAAAATCACAAACAGCACCTTTATTTTTCTTGCAACGCTATCTTTTTTGCACGCGCAGCCGGCGCCAACACCAGTTTCCGCTTCCGACCCGTACGGAATCGACTTTTCGCAGGTAAATGGAGACGTTGTTTCTGTCATTGAATATAAAGGTGAAGACCTTGATTCTCTTGTCATTCATCTCAACACATCATACAAAGATGGAAGCGTAACAAAATCAATTCAATATGATGACAACGGAACGCCACGTCTTGTGTCAAACTATCTTTATTCAGAAGATGATTTACTCACCAGCATTACCGGCAGTGACATGAACGGTTTGCAGCGATGGAAATATACGTATGCATACGACAAAAATGGCCGGCAAACAGAAGAAAAATCGCTCAACGCATCAAACACGGTTGAATGGCGCAAAGTAAGTTCGTACACCGCATCAGGCAAGCTCAAGACAAATATAACTTCAAACTCAAGTGGAGAAACAACACTTAAAGAAACATTCCAGTACAACGACAGAGGTTTTGTCGCCGCGGACATCACGCAGTATCCCGACGGCAAGCTGCTCAAAAGAATAATTTATACGTACACAAAAGGCGGACACATTGCCCAGGAAGACCACTACGATGCAGTCGGCTTCTTTGAACGCATCGGCTATTCGTACACCAGCAGCGGAGAAATCATCAGCTTTTCAAACATCGGCAAAGACTATAAGCTCAATTCAAAGACACAGCTGCAGTATGGCATAAACGGAAAAATTGCCAAACAGACAATCACCGCAAAAGATAATTCCGTCATCGAAATATCATACGTATATGATGCAAAGAACAACTGGATATGGCGCTATGACGGAAAGATTTATACGCTCAGAAAAATAGAATACAGGAAGTAACATATGGCATGCATATTGCTCGTAGAAGACAATCAACTCATTACAGAGGCGGTTTCCGGCTATTTACAAGTGGAAGGGTACAAGACAATTGTATTCAATAAAGTTCAGGGCGTAATTGATGTCATACAGCGGGGCACCGTTGACCTTGCAGTTCTTGACGTGATGCTTCCTGACGGAAACGGATTTGTGCTTGCAAAGGAAATTAGAAAAATCTCGCAGATTCCGCTTATATTTCTTACTGCGAAGGACAGCGAATCCGACCGCATTCTTGGCTTTGAAACAGGAGCCGATGACTACGTATGCAAGCCGTTTTCAACGAAAGAATTAGTGCTGCGCGTGCAGGCTTTGCTTCGCAGAACAGGCACGCAGTCTGAACCTCACGGTGCAACAAATAAATGGACGCTCAAGAAAGACACGCTTGAAATTGATTCAGTAAAACACCTGCTGTTTATAAACGGCAAAGAAAAAACACTCACCGGGGCCGAATGGAAAATTCTACTCTATCTCTGCGGCATTCCAAATCAAGTCGTATCACGCGAAAAACTTTTGTCTGAATGTCTTAATTATTTTTTTGAAGGTTCAGAGCGTACCATAGACACGCACATAGGCAACCTCCGTGCAAAACTTGGCAGCGGTAACTGGATTGGCACGGTACGTGGATTTGGCTACCGGTTCAATGGAGTGCCTTCTGTATGAAAGAACAATCAAACATCTTTAGCAAATTATTCATCGGTTTGTTAGGCGCGTCGCTGCTTGTGCTCATCGTCATGTCAATTATATTTGTGTTTGCAATTCGCGCGTCAATCTCGCACTGGAACAAAGACGAAGCGCTTGACATGGGCAATTTGCTGACGCCCGTCATATCAAAAGTATATCGGCTCAACGGCACGCTTGATACAGGCAAACTTGAGTCAGCAATTCTTCCCTATACCACAGACTCCATGTACGTGTATGTTTTTGACAAAGACAAGCATCCTTTACTGCTGCTCAACAAAGGGCAGCGTGTCACTCAAAAAACAGTAGAAAAAGAAGTTGGCAGTCTTTCTACATTTCTTACGCTCAACTCGCCTATTCCCGTTAAAGATGGCAATGAAATCATTGCATATCTTTCTGTAAACAGCAGGGACTTTCTTGCATACAAGGCAAACAGGCAATTCATCTCTTCAATGAGAAAATCAATCGCAGCCGGAGTTGTCACCGCAATTTTCATAGCGTTGCTCACATCTCTTTACATATCATCAAAATTTTCAAAGCAAACGCAGCAGCTTGTTGAAGAAATAACAGCGCTCGGCAACGGCAAGCGCAATATTGAATTTACCCATTCAAACACTGCGGAATTTAATTTGATTGCAACATCGGAAGAAAAACTTCAAAATCAACTGCTGCAGGAGGAATCGCTGCGCAGGCAATGGATGCTCGATGTATCACACGACCTGCGTACACCGGTCACCGCAGTAAAAGTGCAGCTCGAAGCAATGCACGATGGCGTTCTACACACCACAAAGGCACGCCTTGACAATCTTCTTTCTGAGCTTACTCACATAGAACGTCTTGTAAACAATCTTCACGACTTGAGCAGATATGAGTCTCCAGAGATGAAGATAAACAGCGCCCTGATTGACGCGCACGAATTTACAAACACAATGCGTGAGCAATTCTCAATTCTTGCTGAGCAGAAAGGACTTTCCTACACTTGTGCGTGCGATGTAAAAGAATCGTTTGTTGCTGATGAATTTCTTTTGCAGCGCTGCATATCAAATCTTATTCAGAACGCCGTAAAATACACCGACAAAGGCGGAGAGATACAATATCATTTGTATGAAAGAAAAGACAAAGCTGCAGGAGACAGCGTTGTCATCGAAGTGAAGAACACCGGCACACTTTCAAAAGAAACAATGGCTCACGTATTTGATCGGCTGTATCGTGGCGACAAGTCACGCACTGACGGTGGCAGCGGATTAGGACTTTCCATTGCAAAAGCAATCATGAATCTTCACCAAGGAACAATTAACATTGACTGCAAAAATAATTTTGTCATTCTTACCGTAAGTTTTCCATTCAGCACTATTGTTCCGGACATAAAAAAACCGGAATAAGTTTTGCTTATTCCGGTTCATTGCTAATTTTTGTTAAAATTAGTTGTTTGTTGCAGCAGCATCAGTTGTTGCAGCAGCATCGGTTGTTGCAGCAGCATCAGTTGTAGCAGCATCGGTTGTTGCAGCAGCATCATCTGCTGGAGCAGCTTCTTCAGTTGTTGCCTGTTCAGCAGGAGCAGCAGCTTCCTCTTTCTTGCTGCAAGAAACAGCTGAAAGAGCTACGAATGCGATAGCGGTAAGAACAAGAACCATCTTTTTCATAAAAATACCTCGATATAAAAACTTTTTTGGAAATGTCTGAAAGTAAAACTTCCTGTTGCGTTTCCTTTTTACGTCTCAAACAATACCAAAGTGATATCAAGATTTTTATGTTTAAATGTCAAGATTGTGTCAAGAATTATAACCTGGAAAAAGGCTATTTTTTCTTCTTTTCATCATCCTTGCGCTCATATTTATAGCGCTTTATTTTCTGACTTGCTGTCTTTTCAAATTCATCAACCTGCTGCACGTTTGAAATCTTCGAGTTCTTGTTCACTTTGCTATTAACAAAGAATTGTATCTCGCCAAGAATCGACTGCATCTGGTACTGCACGCTCTCATGGAAATCTGCTGCGACCTGTTTAGCATTGTTCACAGCGCCGCCAAGCACTTCGCCAACAGCTTTTGTAAGTGGCAGCTCACCGTTCTTCACTGCATCGGCACGCTGTTTTGCACGCGCCCTTTTTTCCGCTTCGACTTTAAGTTTTTCCTGATCAAGATGCACCAGCGCAACAAGACCGCTCTCACCTTGAACAACAAGCGATTCAGAAACAAGCGGATGTTGATTTAGAACGAACTCAATGTCTTCAGGATAAATATTTTCTCCGCTTGAACCGAGTATCATATTCTTGCAGCGACCTTTGAGCGACAGTCGCACAGCACCATGCATCTTTTTCAAAATGCCTAAATCGCCAGTACGAAAATATCCCGGTCCGCATGAATCTTGCTCTGTGGTGAATGATGACTCCGTAAGTGATTCATCACGGTAATATCCTTTCATGACATTCGGTCCGCGCACCACAACTTCACCAACACCTGTTTCCTTGTCTGGATTATTGATTTTCATTGTTACGCCTTCAACAACAGGTCCGACAGTTCCACGGATTGTGTTAGTTGGGGAAGATCCTGCTATAAGCGGCGCCGTTTCTGTAAGTCCATAGCCAATTGCATAAGGGAAATGTGCTTCTTTCATAAACCGCTCAACATGTGAGTCAATCTTTGCGCCACCAATGCCAAAGAACTGTATTCTACCGCCAAACACCTGCTTAAGTTTTTTACCAGCAGCCTTGTTGATAATTTTTCTAAACAGTCTGATTTTATATAATGTGGCGGTAAACTTATTGCCTTCAATTTCAGGAAGCACTTTGTTCTTGTAGAGTTTTTCCATAATGACAGGAACAGCACACACAATCGTCGGGCGCACTTTTGCAAAAGCAGGAAGCAGGACGCTTACCGTAGGCGGGTGTCCTAAATAAAACACACATGAACCGTTCATCAGCTGCATGGTGAAATCAATAGTAAATTCATACACATGTGAAAGCGGTAAAAAAGAAAGGCAGCGGTCCATTTTGTTTACGCGATACACTGTCTGGCACTGCACGGCGTTCCACACAAGATTGCGGTGAGTAAGTTCAACACCTTTGGAACGTCCCGTTGTGCCTGACGTGTAGATAATTGAAGCTGTATCATCTTCCGAAACTGATGGCTCAGGAAGCGTGACACAGCTAAAATCAGAAGCATACACGGTATCTGCATCAACAGCCGGTTTGGAAACCACCGTATTTTCACCAAGCGCTGTTTCAACAGTTTCAGAAAGTATTTTCTTTGCAGCGCATATTTTCTTTACAACAGCACCACCTTTTATCACAGAGAAATCATCAATTTTTATTATCACCGGAGGCAATTTGTCTGAAAGAGATTCAATCCGCTTATACAACACATCAGAAACAACAAGCGCGTCTACACCACAATGTGAAAGTATTGATTCAATTTCTACAGAAGAAAAGTCAGGAAGAAGAGGAACTGCAATATATCCGTAATTGACAATTGCAAAGTAGGCAGCACCCCAGTTAGGCATACTTGTGCTGTACAATGCTATTTTTGAACCAGACCGCAAGCCAAGTCCAATAAACATTCTTGCCGTTTGCTCAACGGCCCGCGCAAGTTCACGGTAGGTGGTTGGCTTTCCGTTTACAAAAGAAAGTGCGTCACACTCCGCAAATTTTTTAATTGAATTCTTAAAAAGAGCCGGAAATGTATATGAACCTAAATCTTTTATTGTTTCCATGCGAACCTCATCGTTTCAAAATCAGAGCAAACCCTCAGCACGCATGGAAGCAATAGCGGACTTTATTTTTCCAGGCGAACTGTATACTCTTTTGTCAAACAAACAGTAAGCGCGTCTATGTCCTGCTGCGTCAAATAACCGTTGTTTACAAAATAAGAACTAAGCTCCGCCTTTAAATTCGCAACAGAACTCATCGGTTTGCCCAGCATCTGTTCAAAACTATACTGCAAGAGATGATAATCACGGAATTCCTGGATGCCCATCTCATTTGTCTTTTGATAGTCTGCCGCAATGCTCTGCCAGTCAGCACCAACAAGTGCCGCAAGAACTGCGCTCACCGTGCCTGTACGGTCTGTGCCAAGACGGCAATGAACGTAATACGGACCCGGATGCGTATTGATGAATTGGACAATCTCTGCAATAAGCGAACCAAATTCTTTTTCTGCAGAATGAAAATATACCGTATTGTAGCTTGTGTCAACAAAAAGGTTGTCGCCGGCATCAATGATTTTCTGCTGATAAGCGCTAATTTCTTCACCTGCCACCGGCTTTTCATTGCCGCTCAGCGTGATGATTGATTTAATTCCTTCGCGTTCAAAAGACTCTTTTATCAGGCGGATACGTGTATCTTCAGTGTCATACTGTCCGCGCGATTTTTTATACGGATGATAGCCACGGAACAAGCCTGTTGTTCCCGGCACAAGGCGGAAGTTGCTCAACGTGTCGCGGTCAACCGATTTTGTAAGATCAAAGTCAGCAAGTTTCTTTACCGTCTTTGAAGTCTTCACGTTGGCAACGATATCCTGCGGATTATCCTCTGCAAAGAGCACCAGATTGTTTGTAGCCATCTGGTATCCCGGTGTTTTGGAAATTGCAGCCGGCTCATCTGCACTCAGCGCGCCCGCTTTTTTAAAGATATAGAATTTAAACTCAGGATGTCCTGAGTTTCCCGGAATGCGAACAAGCGATGCATCTTTTTCAAGAAGATACGCTTTGCATTTGGCGTCATAGCTCATCTTCCAAGATTCATCTTTTCCTTTTGACCAACCGTTGAATGAACCTTCAACATACACACGGTCAACAGTTGTCATTTTGTATGACTTTGGATCAAATACGAACATGACGTTCTTGCCGCCATTTGTAATCTGGTATCCGACCTCTCGGTTTTCTTTAGTCATTGAAAACTGCTCCTGAACAACATTTTTCGTGGTAGCGCAGCTTGCAAGCAAAACTGCCGCCACTCCTATAGCAAAAATACTTCTTTTCATTTCATCAACCTTTCACAGCGCCTGCTGCAATTCCTTTAATGATATATTTCTGTAGGAACAAATAGAATGTAATAATCGGCAAAGAAGAAATAGTCAGTGATGCCGTCATCGGACCGTATTCCTTCATGAACTGACCATTGAATTTCATCTGTGCAAGCTGAATCGTTCCCTGTTTTACAACAATGAGAGGAAGAAGGAAGTCATTCCACAGCCACAATGCGTCAATAACCGCAACAGTTGCAATAATCGGCTTTAAAAGCGGCAGCACGATGTGAAAGAACGTGTAGAATTTTCCAGCACCATCAATAGACGCGGACTCTTCAAGCTCACGCGGAATTCCTTTTACAAAGCCGTGGAACATAAAGATTGCCGTCGGACAGCCAAGTCCCCAGTACATAGGCACAATTCCCGGAATGCTCATCAAATGCAAGTCAGAAGCAAGAACTCCAACCGGAACCATAATAATCTGGAATGGAATGACAAGCGAAAATGCAAAGAATCCGTACAGCAACCAAGAAAGTTTTGTGTCGGTGCGTGACAGTATGTACGCCGCCATTGAACTTGTAATGATGATTCCCACCAAACCTGCAACAGTGATGAACAGCGTGTTCATGAACACCTTTGGAAATTCCATCACCTGCCATGCCTTTACATAATTGTCAAAATATATTTTCTTTGGCAGACCAAGCGGATTCATAATAATGTCGGCGTTAGGTCTGAATGAATTTATGACAACAAAAATCATTGGGTAAATAAAGAAAAATGCAAACAGCACAAGCGCCACAAAAAGAATCGTCCGCTGCGCATGTTCTGACTTCTGCATTTGACTGTTGAGTGTTGTTGTATTGCTCATTGCTCAACCTCCTTTCTTTTCATGACGATAAGTTGTACGCCTGTAATCAAGAATATTACAAAGAACAAGAGCATTGCCTTTGCAGTTGCCATGCCGGCCTGCTTCTGGGCAAATGCATCAAAATAAATGTCCATGACAAATGGAACGGTTCCTGTTGCGTAACCGGTTGAACCAATCATTGCGTAAATAAGGTCAAAACTCTTCAACGCATTTGCAATGGAAAGGAACAATGATACGGTGAACGCCGGAATAAGGAGCGGCACGGTAATATACTTGAACCGCTGCCATCCACTTGCACCGTCAATTTTTGCAGCTTCAATCAATTCAGTAGGAATATTCTGAAGACCTGCAAGATAAATAATCATGTAGTAACCGCACCCCTGCCACACAGAAACAAGCACAAGAAGCCACGGCGTCTTGTTGGGGTCGCTAATCCATTTGTCTATGCCGGTGAGCGCCGGTAGCAGCTGGACAAACAACATTGACCAAATAAGTGCGACAATAATCATAGAAAGCACATTCGGCAGGAAGAAAATCGAGCGCAACACCTTCTGACCGCGAACCTTTGTATCAAGCGCAAGAGCGAGAAGGAAGGCAAGCAGGTTAATTCCAATAACCGAGAAGAAAGCAAAGAAAAGGGTGAATCCGGTGACACCCATGTTATGTTTTTTTACAATCCATTTTGACGCAAGCAGATTTTTAAAGCCGCCGATATAGAACACACGGAGCGCCGAATCCTTTACCTGCATCACTGATTTTTCAGAAAGCGCGTTCTTTGTACAGAAGTCACGCACAACTGCATCTTTCTGCTCAACATTCTGGGTGAGCGATATGTCTTCAAGTTTCTTAAGGAATGAATCAATGTCAATCGATGGATTCTTTTTCACTTCATCTATATTCCAAATATTGTCTTCGATTTTAAATTCATCAAAAGTTGGATTTAGCTTATAAACGTTGTCAGAGAGCGTATAATGCGCCATCATTTCATCTTTTTCTTCGGAAGAACATTTTGCAAGCACTTCTGAATTAAATTCCTTCATGGTGATTGTCGTTGGCAAGTCGGAATTTGCATTATATTTTTTTTGCTCATACGAATGCGGATAGAAGTCATCTTCCACGCCGCCCGTAAGAATTTTTTTATAATTGCTCAGACCCACAAATTTATTAAGCGCCGGCTCCCATTTTGCCTTACGCAAAATACTTTCAACTCTACGGCGCTCAATAGAATGCATAGCAATGCGGTGATATGAATCATCAGCACTGTTATACTCATATATTTTAAGAAGATAGTCTTTGTCAGACTGCTTCTTTAATTTACCAAGTATATCAGATTCGAATTCTGCTTTCTTAAGCACAATAGGAGACTTAGGAGTAAGACCATCCCAGTTTGTAAAAGAAATATAAATGCCACGTACGAATGGCGTAATAAAGAAAAGTAAATATAGAACTAAACACGGCAACACGAATGCTGCGAAATAAAATCTCCGCTTACCGTTGGACTCAACCATAACTGCCCCCTTACATAAAAAAACGGCGGCTGTCGTTTAAGTACAGCCGCCGTTAGAAATCATTTATTTCTGTACAGAAGCAGCCCACTGAGCGTCAATGTCAGCAATGACTTTGTCTGCTGACTTTGATTTCATCATGTACTGCTGAGCACCGTTCTTTGCAGCATCTTCAAATGCAGCAGTCGGGTACTGAGAGAAGAGCCACGGGAGTGATCCCTTTTCTCCAACAGACTTCATAAGATCATCAAACGGTCCACCGAGTGATGAGAAGTCGCATCCCTTGAATGAGTTGGTGAGTTTATACTCGCTGACCCAAAGTTTTGCTCCCTCGTCGCTTGAAAGCCAGTTGAGGAATTTAAGAGCTGCAGCCTGTTTTTCTTTTGTAGACTGTGAAGAAACACCGAATGTTGAGTCAACATCAGCATAGAGCTTGTTGAGTGTAGCATCGTTGTATACTGGGAACGGAATGAATCCAGCGTTGAGATCTGGGTTGAGCTTTTTAGCATCAACATATGCCCAAAGGCCATTGCACATCATAGCAGACTCGCCTTTTGCAAATGACTGCTGCTGCTCTCCACCAGCCATTTCCTCAGCATTGCCGTTCATGTTTGCGCGGTAGAAATCCATGATGCTGAACAGTTTTGCTGTGTCAACGCAACCATATGATGTCTTTCCAGCGTTCATGTCAGCGATGAACTGATCAGGAGAAATTCCTTTTTCCTGAAGAAGTGCTGTATGAATCATTGTGATGAAGTGTCCTACAGACCAGTTCTCTTTGAGAAGAGCTGCGAAAGGAACAATTCCGTTTGCTTTAAGTGTGCGGCATGCCTGCTCAAGTTCACGATATGTTGTTGGAACAGCGATATTGTACTTAGCAAAAATGTCCTTGTTGTAGATGATGCCAATTCCAGCAAAATCCATCGGGACAGCATACTGTTTGCCATTCCAAGTAACTGCAGGAAGTGAGCTCGGAACTACTTTTGTAAGAGCCTCTTCGTTGCTTACGTCAACGAGGAAACCTTTAGAAGCATATTCCTGAACACGTGCATATGACTGCATCTGCATAATGTCAGGGAGTTTGCCCTGAGCTGCACGTGCTGACATAGCTGCATCAGCATCATTCGGGATGATGAGCATGTCAATTTTAATATCAGGATTCTCTTTTTCGAACGTTGCAACAATGTTCTTGAGACCTTCCTGATTCTCCTGTTTGTAATAGTACATCTCAAGCTTTGTCTGCTTTGATGCACACCCTGCCAGAGCGACCGCAGCGATTGCTGTAGCGATTACAGCTCCTAACACTTTCTTCATTTTTGTATCTCCCTAAAAATGAATTATTTTTCCGGTTACCCGGATTAATTTATATACTCTGCACGAAGTGCAGATTATACCTAAAGAAGGGCAGCTGCGTCTTGTTCCAAAGGAGGTGACGCACGGCACAGCTGTCCGCATTCAAATCTATTTCGCAAGAACCGCCGATGTCAACGGAGAAATCACCAGCTGGTCTTTTGAAACCGAAGTTTCTCCTGAGCCAAACACAAGAACCATGTCCGTGCAGTCTGCAGGAATTGTCACGGTGACGGGCTCTTCAGAAAGGTTGTGATAAACCAAAGCCTTTTCTTCCGCACAGTCCATGCGCCATGATGAAATGACAGAATTTCCCGTGTTGATAGGAGTAAGACGACCTTTGAACAACGCAGGATGCGCAGTCTTTACCCGTATCAATTGTTTATAATATGACAAAATTGAACTTTTGTCTTTAGCTTGTACCGCTTCCGGCACTGTCTTTCTATTGTACGTGGAAACAAGGGAATCTTCCCACGTGCACTGCATCTTATCTTTTCCTGCTGCATTCCAAAGGAACGGTGAGCGGCGCGCAGGATCATTTGTTCCGCCGTTTAAGCCGATTTCCTCTCCGTAATAGATGAAGGGAACGCCCTCTGCAAGAATGTACATGCCTGCAGCAAGTTTTATCCGCTCGCTGTCAAGCCGGAGCAATCCTGCTGAACGGTTCTGATCATGATTGGAAAGGAATGGCGCATCTACGTAGTCAGGATTAGATTCCTTGTAACGCTGATAATCGCCGTAAATTGAATTTGCAAAATTGTTCTGACCGTCTTCACCGGCGTGAATTGCATCAACGATTTTTGTTCCCATGTCAAAATGGAAGTCGGAATACAATGAAGCGATATATGCCGCGCGTGTAGGAGTAGGCTCCCACACTTCGCCAACCGTCATTGCATCAGGATTGACGCTGCGATCAAAGTCAACAATTTCTTTCCAGAACTGAACACCTTTTTGAAGAGAATTTTCTCCTGAAGGAATTTTAGAAGCGTTGTAGACATGGCCGGCCGCATCGTAGCGGAAGCCGGAAACACCTTTGTCCATCCAGAACTTCATGATTTTCTTCATTTCTTCACGAACTGCCGGATTGTCAAGGTTGTAGTCAGGCATGCCGCCGTCAAAGATACCGGCATAATAGCCAGTCTTTGTCTTGTGCCAGACATCATGTCCCCAAATTTTTTGATTAATATTGAATCGCGGATCATCTTCTGTAATCCAGCGGTACCAAGAGCGGTACGGACTTGACGGGTCGCGCGACTCCTGGAACCAACTGATATAGGTGGAAGAGTGATTGCATGTCATATCAAGGATGACACTGATTCCGCGTTTTTTGCATTCAGCAACAAGATTTTCAAAGTCAGCAAGCGTACCATAGTCAGGCTGAACATCGTAATAATCATCGACATTGTACCCGTGATACGTTGTTGACGGGAAAATAGGCATAAGCCAGATGCCGGTAATGCCAAGATCCGTTGTTGTCTTGTCATTGCCGTCGTTAAGATAGTCAAGGCGCGCGGTAATACCGTTGAAGTCGCCTACACCATCGCCGTTGCTGTCTGCAAAAGAGCGCACGAATATGCAGTAATACACACCTTCGCGCGGTTTTGTTGCAAGTCTTGTCACCGCAGCAAGCTGTGTCGCGGAAGTAGAATTTGAACTTACCTTTGTGCTTGCGCACGAAATAAATCCAGCGGCTAAAAGAAAAGAAATTGCGACTGCGCAAAGAGTGCGTTTCATAATTGCTGTTACTCCTTACCACTTGTTCCGGCAAGAGAAATAAGCAGCTGCTTCTGGCCGGCAAGGAATATGATGACAAACGGGACTGCGACAAGCAGAGCGCCGGCTGCAAACATAGTAAAGTTGTCTGCGGCGCGACCGTTAATCATTTCGTACAAACCGACAGCAAGCGTCTTCTTATCATCACTACGCAATACAAGGCGCGGGAAGATGAAGTCCATCCACGGACCGGTGAAGCTGGTGAGTGTAAGGAATATAATCTGCGGTTTTACTGTTGGCAGAATGACTTTGATATATGTCTGGAACGGCGTGCATCCATCGACGTACGCAGCCTCGGCAATATCTTTGGAAACTGTATCGTAGTATCCTTTCATAAGCCAAGAGTTGTACGGTATGTTGCCCGTTGCATAGACAAGGACCAAGCCCCAGTGCGTATTGAGTCCGCCAATCTTCCAAAGGATGACGTATGTTGCAATCATTCCGATGAAGCTCGGGAACATCTGCAATACAATCATGCTTGCCATGATAGGCTTGCGGAGCGGGAACTTAAAGCGTGAGAAGATATAACCTGCAGTTGAGCAGACAATGACAGTAAGAATTGTATTCATGACGGCAATCTTAAGCGTGTTGAAGTACCACATAAGATAGTTTGTGCCATGAACATTTGTAGTTCCTTTTACAAGCGTATCAGACGGCGTAAGCAAACGCTGAAACTGGTACAGAGACGGATGATTCGGCCACGGATAAATATTCGTTGACGAAAGAGAGTTGCTCTTTGTAAAAGCTGAAGAAATAGTGAATGCAATCGGATACAAAACAAGCAAAGCCTGAATGATAAGAATTGCATTGAGAAATGCTTTTGTAAATGTATCGTGTCCTGAGCTTATGTGATTTTTCATATTTCACCATCCTTGAATGATTTGGTGCGGGTAAACTGGTACACGGCGAAAGGCACAAGCACGATGAAGACAAGAATAGAAAGAACAGATGCCATGTTGTACATATTCGGAGTGTTGTAGGTAAGTTTGTAGATCCAGGAAATCAAAAGATCTGTCGCGCCTGCCTGCGTAGAGATGGTGTCCGGAAGTGCCGGGCCGCCACCTGTAAGGAAGAATACTGCGCCAAAGTTGTTGATGTTTCCTGCGAACTGCATGATGAGCAACGGTTTTGTCTGGAACAAGACAAGCGGAAGCGTAATTGACTTGAACTGCTGCCACTTGTTTGCGCCGTCGATTGTTGCCGCCTCATACAAGGAGTGTGAAATGGCCGTCATGCTGCTTGTGGTAAGAATCATGCTGTACGGGAAGCCAATCCAGATGTTTACCAATATGAGGGAAAGTTTTGCAACCTTAGGGTCAGAAAGCCACGGAATGGCCTTTGAAAGAATTCCCAGCTGCATGAGCGTGCGGTTTATAGGACCAAACGTGCCGTTCAAAAGGTTTGCCCAAATGAACAAGGTAAGCATGGTAGGAATTGCATACGGAAGAATAAAAATAGCGCGGTAGAACTTTGGAATAGAGATGCGTTTGTCCTGCAGAACGACTGCAAAGAACATACCTGCAAAGTAGCAGGTAAATGTTGAGAAGAACGCCCAGACTACCGTCCAGACTGCCGTTCTTGCAAACGCGCTGTACCAAGCGTTGTCTGCCGTGCGGTGGAACATGCTTCTGAAGTTCTCAAAACCAACCCAGTCAACAGTATTGTTCGGCGGAATATGGTCTGGTGAAGAATAGTTCGTGAATGCAACAAGAGCGGAAAACAAAAGCGGAACTACCGTGAAGAAAGCTATAAGTAAAACAATCGGAACAATGCCAAAAGCAGGGAAAGCGGTCTGAGAAATTTCCTTGCGTGTCTGGAGCATTGTTGGGAATGCGCCTTTTCTGATTATTTCTTTGCTTGATTTGTTTGCGTCAATGACATTGTAAACATATAAACAGATAAAAATAGCAACCACAATCACCGTCATAAGACCGGTAATCATCATGAAAATGGAATGGTCGCGCAACTTGATTGGAAGATCAGGATGCTCGTCGCCAAGTGTAATCAAATTATGAAGTCCCATCACAACGGGACCTTTAAAGTTCGGAGTAAAAGTACCTTTTTCAAAAATGGTAAAAAATAGCATTATCAGTTCTACCAGAGAGAAAAAAGCTCCTCTGATGTACTGCTTAAGAATGAACAACTGACCTGCGCCCATGAACACTCCTGAAAGAATTGGAGCGCTTCGCAGCTTGGTCACATTGATATTCCCCGTTGAATTAGTGTTGCCCATTTATTCCCCCTTTGGAACAAAGGCAGGGACAGACGAGCTGTCCCTGCACACGTATTTTTTAATCAGTCAGTCGGATTATTTTGCAGCTTCCATTGCAGCAGCAGCAGAATTAAGAGCTGTCTTTACATCATCTCCATCCCAAACGCCAGAGAATGCAGCGTTCATTGCTGACCAATATGTTCCCATCTGAGAAATTGTTGGCATCGGCACTGCGTACTTTGTCTGCTCAAGAATACCGTTGCTGAGCGGATCATTAACAGTGATGTCCTTGCGTGGAGGAATCTGTTTGGTAAGCTCAAAGCGTTTCATAAGAGCCGGTTTTGAGCAAATGAAGCGAGCAAATGCTTTTGCAGCTTCAGGATTGTTTGAATATGCGCTGACAAATGCAAGACGTACACCAGAGAATGATGACGGAGGCGTTGTCTGTCCCGGGAATACCGGAATAGTGGTGATACCGTAATCAAGTCCGAGTTTGTTGTAGTCAGAAACCTTCCAAGGTCCGGTGATGATCATTGCTGCTTTTCCTTCTGTGAAAGAAGAGTTGCAGAAGTCACCGCTCATATCTGCTGACGGAACGTCAAGAATCTGTTTGCGGAGGCTCTGGAAATATTCAAGACCTTTGATTGCGTTAGCACTGTTGATGTTGTGCTGTGCGCGGTCATTTCCGTTCGGTCCGAACAGAGGAGCACCGAAACCACCCATGAACAGGTAATCGTAGTAAGCGTTAGCAACTTCCCATACGATTGCATATTTGTTCTGTGCCTTGTCGTTAAAAGTCTTTGCAAACTTTACAACGTCATCCCAAGTCTTTGGTGGGTTAGCAATAAGTTTCTTGTTATAGAAAAGAGCATAAGTCTCGATTCCGAGCGGGTAACCGTAGACTTTTCCTTTGTATGTAGCGCCGGTGATTGCGGCAGGAATGAATGAGCTTGCAAATGTCGGATCATCATTTTCAATGACGTGTCCGCCGTTGTACAAAGCGCCAATGTGATCGTGCGGTGCAACAAACACATCTGCTCCTACTCCAGCTGGTCCATCAAGTTCAATCTTTGCGCGTGAATCTGTTGATCCAACAGGCTCATACTTGATTGTGACTTTTGCCCATTTTGGGTCAGTCTTCGGGAATTCTTTTGCAGCCCAAAGCATAAAGTCCTTTTCAGGTCCTTCGCTTTCCCATACGGTGAGAGAGATTTTCTTTGCCTTTACTTTTTGTGCAGCAAAAGTAAAGCACGGAAGTGTCATTACTGCAAGCAACGCAGCAATAACTTTTACAGATCTTTTCATTTTTCCTCCATTGTAAAAAACAATAAATGAATTATTCAGCTTTTATAACCGCAGCTGTAAGCGGTTTAAGCACAATTGAATCTCCAGAAATTGAAACGTTTGTTGGGTTTGCAATTCCTGCCGCAGAAGCCTTTACGCTGTCTGCAAGAACTTTGCGGTTCTTCAAAGAAGCGTCAATCTTCAGAGAAGCGTCCGCCTTTGTTGCGTTGACCATGACATAGTAGACTGTTTTGCCATCTGTAATCTGATATGCAATGACAAGCGGATCTTCTGTGTCTGGAGTAAGAAGCGCCGTGTTTGCAGTAACAGTTTTTGCATCAGTCATGCGGAATGCCGGAACAGCCTTGCGCAGAGCGATAAGATCCGTGGTATATGATAACAGACCTTCGTAATCGCCGTCAAGTTTCCAAACAATCTGGTTGATGTTGTCAGAAGAATCATAGCTGTTGCGCACAAATTTGCCTATCGTCTCATTCTTTGCATTGGTGACATTCGGCTTTGTTCTGCCACGCTCCTGTCCGCCATGCAGGAATGCAATTCCCTGGGAAGTGAGCACAAAGAAATTGCCCAGCTTTATGCGAGCAATAAGTTCCGCCTTCTGCTCAGGAACAGTCTCGTCAAGATTTGCGTTGTTTGCAATTGCATCATGAAGCGTAAGGCCGTCATGGCACACTTCATACTGCACGTTGTCCGCAGGGCTGTCCGCCTTGTAGTTTGCAACCGGCTGGCCAAGAATATTTGAGAACAGACGCTTTGTGGAAGAACAAGCTCCGGTGATAAAGCCTTTGCCTTTTTCGTTATAGCCGCCCGCTTTGATTGCATCGCGGAACTCATCATTGAACACAGCGACATTGTCTGTCTTGGAAACATAGTTCTGGTCCATGCCGACTGTGCCTTTTGCACCGTTGTACATCTTCCAGCCCTCGCCTACGAACAGTGTTGAAGGGTTGATTGCCGCAGCACGGTTGTATGCGTCAATGACGCTGCTGCTTTCCATAAGACCCATAAGGTCAAAGCGGAAGCCGTCCACTTTATAATTCTTTACCCAATACTCAACGCTGTCGCCGACAAGACGATGCATCATCAGGCGTTCAGTTGCAGTATCGTTGCCGCAGCCACTTGCACTGGTGAATCCGCCCTTTGCAGAACGACGGAAGTAATAGCCAGGAACAATGTCATCAAGGAACTGTGTGCCGGCCATATGGTTGTAAACAACGTCAAGCAACACGCCGATTCCGGCTTTGTGGCACTCGTTGATAAGATTGCGAAGTTCTGCAACACGGCTGTACGGGTCAGCTGCGTTTGTAGAATACCAGCCTTCCGGAGTAAAGTAGTTGTGCGGATCATAACCCCAGTTGTAGTTGTTTCCGCCAGTAGTACCTTTGTCCTCGTAGTCTTTCTTTGTTTCATCGGTATAGTAGAAGTTCACCACTGGCATGAGCTGCACGTGGGTGACACCGAGCTTCTTGAGATATGGAATTTTTTCAACAAATGCATTGTACGTGCCAGGCTGCGCCTTTACGCCGCTGTCTGGAGAAATTGTCATGTCGCGGACAGACATTTCGTAGATGACTGCATCCTGATGGTGGACGAGCTTCACATACGGAGCGCTCATTCCACCGGCAGGATTTGCCTTTGCGCTGTCAAGGTCAACAACTGCGCCACGTCCTGCAGAACCGTCATTGCGGTACGCCGCCATTGAGCGCGCATACGGGTCAAGCACAGTGCGTGTTCCTTTTGAATTGTGCAAGGTAATGTCATAGAAAAGACCGTTTGGATCAACAGTGTTGAACACCGCAGACCATACGCCCGTTTTTTCGTCAAACGTCATTTCCTTTGTGTAGTCAGCAGTTTTTGCTGAATCAACTTTGTACAAGTTGAGCGTTGCAGCAGAAGAAGTAGGAGCCCAGATTTTTACCGTGACAGACTTGCCCGCCTTGCTGTACACCGCGCCAAGTGTTTCGCCGGCCGCAGGAACAGTATTTTCTGCAAGTGTAATTGCAAGCGCAGTACCGTCAACAGTCTTGCTGCTTTCAAACACCGGGTTTGAAATGGTGAGCGTCTTTGTAAGCGGAACGTTCTCTGCGAGCGTAACCGTCACATTCTTTGCAAAGTTTTCTGCATGGTCCTGCGTGTCAGCATTGATGACATCGGTGATTTGATACTCTTTGCCTGTTTCGTCAGTGACTTTAAAGCCTGAAGCGCCGCCGTTTGTATCAAGACCGTATTTGCCGCTCAAAGCAAGGGAAACAACATTCTGCGCAGTAAGCGTAGCGTTCATGAAAGAAGGCTGATATGCCTTTACCGCGTACGTGTTCTGGTCGCCGGAAAATATCACAATGCGTTTTGAAACATTTGTGTCAAATATGCGGTCGTCATTGCAGTCCTTAATCCAGTCGCTCTTCTGGCGAACAATAAGGCCGACCTTTCCGTCTGTAGAAACTGGCTTTGTGCCAAACTTTCCGCCGTCAAGCGGGAACACCATGTAGCCAACGCCGTTCTTTACCGTCCACTGCTGTGAATGCGGCCAGAGTGCATCACCTGCTCCACCAGGCGCAGCCCAAATCCACAACGCCCAGATATCATAATTTTTGTCAGGGCGCACATAGTAAACAACAAGCTGATCATCGCCAATCTTGAGTTTTGCATCAAGGTCAATAACATCTTTAAGACCTGCTTTTGCCGCATTTTCAATTGCTCCAGGCGCAGCAGAATCTGCATCGGCAGAAACAGCCTTTGCGCTTGAAGAACCTTTTGTTCCGGTACTTGCACAGCCGCCCAACACAAAAAGCAGTGTCGCAGCAATAAGTGCAACCATTCCAACGCTCTTTTTCATACTAGTTTTTCCTCGCTTCCATTACAGACTTTATAGACTCCGAATTCATATGTCTTAACATTAAACACACAACGCAGCTTTTCGGTAACAGCATCTGACTTGTACTCCAGTATATACCCATATTCGCATTCTGTGTTACTTTTAAAATAAAAAGCTTTGCCACGGCGCAATGCTGGATGTTCACGGCGCAACGTTAATAATTCCTTATATAGCTTAAGAATAGAATCTGGCTTAGCTTCTTCTTCCGCAACTTTGCTCCAGTCAAAAGGATTGCGGAGGCGCACGTCATGGTTGCCGCAGTCATCTGCATCCTGCTGACCGACTTCATTGCCGTAGTACACAAACGGCGTCTGCGGCGCAAGAAGATTGAGCGCTACTGCAAAACGAAGCGCCTTGCGGTCAGCATACAACGTTGCCGGCCGGTGCGCCAAATCGTCATGGTTGCAGAGCATATAGGCAAAACGAGAACCTTCAGGAAGGTCGCTGCGAGCTGAATCACGCTCAACTGCGCGAAACACAGCGTCGCTCTGTTCAAAAACCGCCTTCTGCACAAGCCCGGTAAAATCAAAGTCAAAAAGCATGTTGAATTCAGGATTGTCTTTGGAACCAAAATATTCGCAGCAACGGTCGCGGTTGTTAAGAATCCAAGCCTCGCCCACCATGAATTTTGGATGGCCGAGCGATGCATACTGCGACACGATTTCTTTCTGCAGCTTTGCAAACCATTCATGCGTCTGCGGAACGTCGCGCTTGTTTTTTTTACCAGGATTTTCATACAAGTAGCGCACGGCATCGACACGCATTCCGTCAAAACCGCGGTTGAACCAGTAGCGCACCACGTTTGCAAGCTCTTCGCGAACTTCTGCATTGCGGTAGTTGAGGTCCGGCATGTAGCCGCAGAACGCGCCGTAGTAATAGCGGTTCTTTTCCTTGCGGGCGGCGCGGATATCGCTTTCTGACCATGTATATTTGTAGCCCATTGGCGCCCAGTGATACTTCTTTGGCGCCCACAGATACCAGTCGTCCTTGCCGTCTTTATGGTTTTCTGAATCTATGAACCACTTGTTGAACGCAGACGTATGGTTGGGCACGTAGTCAAACACAATCTTCATGCCGCGCTTGTGCACTTGGGCAATAAGTTCATCCAGCTTCTGCGCAGTGCCAAACAGGCAGTTTACGCCGTAATAGTCAACGGTATCATACCCATGCATGTTGAACTGGGGAACAACGCCCATGACGCCGCACGTAAACACCGGGCTGAGCCAGATTGCATCGCAGCCGACGGAATCTTTAATGTAGTCAAGACGGCTGATGATGCCGTCAATGTCGCCTACGCCGTCGCCATTTGAGTCGCAAAAACTTTTAACCCAGATTTGATAGAAGGAAGCGTCTTTGTACCAGTCTGCAGCAAGACCGCTGCTTTGATTTACAAGACAGCTTTTGTCGATGATAGCGTTGTGCGGACTTTTATACTGTGCACTGCCGCACTCTTTGAACAACTGTTTGTACTCTGACATTTTGTACTGTTCCTATTTATATTTTTGAAGCAAACGTACCGAACACTTTGTCCGATACGTTTACGTGGCATTATTTTTTTTAATCCCTGCCGGCTTAGAAACACTGATTAGGAGGAAAAAGTGTTTCTGAGCTGGCAGGCAGCCTTGCGGCTGTCTGCCAAAATCATTCAGTTACGAATAACCTAATGACTATTGAAGGTTTACTTTGATTGTTGGAGCAACAATGTCAAGTACGATTGTATATGCTGTTCCATCAACAAGACCTTTGAATTGGATGTTTCCGCCACCGTTGTCAGCAGCTGTAACACCAGCCGGAAGTGTACCAATGGTCACTGCGCTGAAACCATAGTCACCATCAGGCCAAGAGCCTGCTACTTTTCTGATTTTCCAGTTGCAAACTCCATTTCCACCGCCCCAAGCACTCATGCTATTAGCATAAGTGAATGAAGCTGTAGCGGTGATTCCGGATTTTGTCAGGACAATGCCATTACCATCAAAGTCGCCAATAACATCACCAACCGGCAAGCAGTCATAAGCTTTGTCGGCATAACTTGTAGGGCATCCTGTAAAGGAAAGCACTACTAACGCCACCGCGCCAATCAGCGCAGCAATATTAAATTTTTTCATCGTTCTTTCCCCCTAGATTAGATATCCCAGTGCAATCCAAGGCGGATTGCAGCCTGGCCATTGTAATCGCCAACGCCGTCGTTCACAGTGTAGCCGTCAAGGTTGTATGCTTCAGGTCCGTCGCCAAATCCTTTATACGGATCCATACCATACATATACTGCAGGTATGCGGTCGGCTTTGCAAGCACGGTGAGTTTTTTCTGAGCGCCAACGAAGAAGGCAAACGGTGTTACCGGGTCTGTGACAGAAGAGTCGTTCTTTGAACGAAGTCCAAAGCCAATCTGACCGGTGATGTCATAAGCAAAGTTCACATCTGCAAGAAGAGTGTTGAACAGATAGCTTGTGTCGCCATTGTCAAGCGCATAAATAACATCGAATCCCTTGGCAATGTCATTGTCAAGTGTCATCGCATATTTTACACCTGCTTCAGTGAGTTTGAACTGTGCCTTGTCTGTCTTGCCTGCAACAGCAAAACCGTCATCTTTGTTTGTCATATAGTCAAGCTTTGCATAACCGTCAAACTTGCCTGCAACGTCTGCAAGCGGTTTAAGGTCTACGCTGAAGTATGGCTTTGCATAGATTTCTTTGCTGTCTTTTGCTGCATATGGAAGAGTGTCATCAGCATTGAATGCCATCTGGAAATATGGAGCAACACCAACGTTCACCGCTTTGTCAGCAATGTTCACGTTGACATCTGCAAAGACGCGCTGTGTGTTCTTTCCGCCAAGCTGGTCGCTGATATCGGTATGGCCATCAGCACCCTGCTCAACGTACATCATGTTAGCCTGAACACCGCGGAAGCGATATCCAACGTTTGCAGAAACAGCATCATTGCTGAAGGTCACGTTGGCATTTGCAGCAGCGCCCTTCATGAAGTCTACATCCGCAAATCCCACAGCAACGTCAGATGTCGATGGGGTATACGGAAGTTTGCCTGTTGAAGTCTTCTGTTCACCAAATTTGCTCTCCAAACCGTTCATCTTAACAGTTACCGGTCCGAAGTTGCCCTGGTAGCCAAGAATGAAGTCTGCTTCGTAGATTTCATCAAAGATTGTGTCGAATGTACTTCCGTAAGCACCGTTGTACTGGAAGTCAACATACTGGCCAAAGTCGCCAATGTTGAATTTAGCGTTGCCATAGCCGTAGAAGCCGTACTGAGTACCAGCGCGGTCAGCGGTTCTGTTCGGGCCAAGAACTACATCAGCAGTGATGCCTTTGTCTGAAAGGAATTTGTTGAAGAGTGGAGCGAAGTCATACTGTGCGAAACCGCCAATCTGGCTATATCCTGCTTCCCATTCCTTATCAACTGTAATCCAGTTAACGTTTGTGTGTGGCGGGAGCTTTGCATATTTGTAGCCTGTAACAAAGTTTACAACAGGTGTGTTGAAACCAAGTTTAAGGTGTCCAAGATATGTTGCAGCAGCTGCCTGACCGTCATAGAAGTAGATTGGGTCAAAAACAGTGTCTACAAGAAGGTTCTTTGCTCCATCTTTAAGAGCAAGCGTTCCCTTGTTGTAAAGGTTGTTGAAGCCGTCCTGCTCAGCAAGAGCAACTTCAATGTAAATTGGCATGCCCGGAAGAGCATCGCCACTTACTTTGAGATATGACTTAAGGTTTACACCTGTCTTCTGAATCTCGTTCTTGTTGTCTTTTGTTCCGTCACCAAAGAGTGTCTGGTAGCCGAGCATTGACCACATAGAGAACTTAAGTCCAGATTTTGCAACAGGAGCAGCAGCGCCAGCAGCAGCCGGTGATGCAGCAGCAACCATAGCGTCTACATCGACAAGACCGTTAAATCCGCCGAATCCATCGTCAACCTTATCTGGCTCTTTAAGGTCTTCAGTCCAGTTGCCGTCAGAAATGAATTTGTATTTCATTACTGTTCCAGCAGGAACTGTTGTTACATAGGTCCAGCCTTTGTCGCCCTTCGTCATCGGGAGAGCTCCAGCCTGCCAGTTTGTGAAGTCGCCAGCTATGGCAACTTCCTGTGCGCGCGGATTGCCGTAAAAGAATGTAACTTCTACTTTTCCGTCGCTCAGCTTTTTCACAGATACATCAGCAAATGCCATTGTGCCGAGTACCAGGAAAACTGAGATGAATGATAAGAACTTCTTCATCGTTTCCTCCAAATTTTTTTGAAATATGCGCGTAACGAATTACGCACACACTCATGGCACGAATTATTAACGCTCACAGGGGGTACTGTCAACGAATGTTTTGTATAAAGTTACTTTTATACTATTTTTTATGAAAATCATTCAACAAAAACGGCTCTTACGTCCCTGTTTTTTGAACGTAAAAGCCGTTTTATTTTAAGAATTCTGCTGTTTTTTACTTTATTTTATTGAGTTTCCATATATCGCGCACATATTCTTCTATTGTACGGTCGGAAGAGAATTTTCCGCTATGCGCAATATTGAGCAATGCCTTCTTTGCCCAGCCGGTGCGGTCGGCGTATGAGGCGGCAACTTTTTCCTGCGCGGCGACATACGATGCAAAGTCAGCAAGCACGTAATACACGTCTGCGCGCTGGCCTTCCACGCCGTTGAGCAGGGAGTCGTACAGCTCGCGGAACTGTTGTTTTGTATTGTCGTAAGTGCCGTCTACAAGCTGGCTTAACACGCGCTTGAGGTCGGGCGACTGTTCCACAAGGTTCTTTGGGTTGTAGCTGTGGTCGGCTTCCATCTTGAGAATTTCATCGCTGGTAAGGCCGAAGATGAATTCGTTGTCCTGGCCGGCTTCCTGCACGATTTCTATGTTGGCGCCGTCAAGCGTTCCTACGGTTGGCGCTCCGTTCACCATGAATTTCATGTTGCCGGTGCCGCTCGCCTCTTTTCCTGCGGTGCTTATCTGCTCGGAGACATCTGCTGCCGGTATGATTTTTTCTGCCGCAGAAACGCAATAGTTCTCCACAAACACAATGCGCAGTTTGCCGCCGATGCGGTGGTCGTTGTTTACTTTGTGGGCTACCGTGTTGATAAGCTCAATGATGCTCTTTGCACGGCGGTATCCGCTTGCTGCCTTTGCGCCAAAAATAAACGTGCGGGCGGGCGGATTGAACGTTGGGTCGGTGAGCAGTCTGTTGTACAAGTACATTATGTGCAGGATGTTGAGCAGCTGTCGTTTGTACTCGTGCAGACGCTTTACCTGTACGTCAAAGATTGACTCCGGGTCGATGAAGTCGTTCTGGGTGCGGTGCAGATACTCTGCAAGGCGCTGTTTGTTGTGCAGCTTTATTTCGTTCAGTTCTTCAAGGCTCTTCTTGTCTTCTGAGTACTTTACCAGTCCTTCAAGGCGCGACAAGTCTGTCTGCCAGCCATTGCCTATCCGCTTGGTGATGAATGCGCTCAATTCAGGGTTGGCAAGCATGAGCCAGCGGCGCTGAGTGATTCCGTTTGTCTTGTTGTTGAATTTCTGCGGGTACAGTTCCGCCCAGTCCCGAAGTTCCTGCGTTTTTAGAATTTGGGTATGCAGGGCGGCGACACCGTTCACGCTGAAGCAGGAGTGGATTGCAAGCAGCGCCATGTGAATCTTGTCGTTGCCAATGATTGCCATGCGTTTCTGCTTTTCAAAGTCCTGCGGAAATTTCTGGGTGAGTTCTATCATGAACCGGCGGTTTATTTCTTCAACAATCTGATAGATTCTAGGCAGAAGGCCCTGGAATATGTCTATAGGCCACTTTTCCAACGCTTCCGCAAGAATGGTGTGGTTTGTGTAGGCAAAGACTTTCTGCACAATGTGCCATGACTCGTCCCAGCCCATGTTATATTCGTCCATGAAGATGCGCATGAGTTCCGGAATTGCCACAACAGGGTGCGTGTCGTTAAGCTGTACGACGTTGAGCTTTGCAAACTGCGCAAAGTCAGTGCCGTGAGCTGTCTTGAAGCGGCGTACCATGTCCTGCAGAGATGCTGACGTAAAGAAATACTGCTGCATGAGGCGGAGCGTCTTGCCGCTCGGACCGTTGTCATTTGGATACAGGACACGGCTTATGTTTTCTGCGTCATTTTTCTTGGTGACGGCTTCGTGGTAGCGCATGTCGTTGAAGAGCTGCAGGTCAAATCCATTGGGACTTGAAGCCTGCCACAAGCGCAGCGTGTTCACGGTTTTTGTTGCGTAACCGACAATTGGCATGTCGTATGGCGTAGCAGTGACGGTGCCAAGGAAACCGCCAAATTTGACGGTGACGGCAAGGTCATCGCGGCGAATTTCCCACGGATCGGGGTGCTTGAGCCAGTCGTCAGGATATTCAACTTGTTTGCCATTTTCTATATGCTGCTCGAACATGCCGTATTCGTAGCGGATGCCGTAGCCCATCGCCGGATAGTTGAGCGTTGCCAGGCTGTCAAGGAAACATGCCGCAAGCCGTCCGAGTCCTCCGTTGCCAAGACCGGCGTCAGGTTCCTGGTCTTCAATGAGATTATAGTCTACGCCCTCGTTCTTGAGGACTTTCTTTACGCTGTCCAAAATGCCTGCGTTGAGCAAGTTGTTGCCCAGCGCGCGGCCCATAAGGAATTCTGCAGAAAGATAATATACCGTACGGCGGTCGTGTTCCTCACACTCACGGCGGGTGTTCATCCAGTCATCGACTATAAGGTCCATGACACACGTGCTTACTGCCTCAAAAATATCACGGCTTGACGCCTGAGAAACATCTTTGCCGAACTTATGGCGAAGCTGAACAAGTAGATTCTGCTCAAATTCCGCTGCTTCAAATTTCATTTTTTACCTCACATGTCATTCAGAGATACCGAAATCAATTTGGAATGTCAAGCGGGCACTTGAACATTTTTAAGATACTGCGGTATTGTTAGCAAAATGACACCACTTTCTTTTACATCTCACGATGACCGGATGCTCTGTTTTACAGACCGCAAAGACATGTATCTGATGCTGCACAGTTCCATTCCGCAGAAAACGGACGGCATTGTCAGAGGCAGCCAACAGCTTTTGTTCGACATAAGCGTTTCTGGCGAATCACGCTACGAAAACACAACGACACAGCTTACTCCAGACTCTTTCTTACTGTGCTTTGGAAACAGCGGCGCCCGGCTCAGATGCTCGTTGCTCTGCGGGGCATTGTATCTTTTTGTTGAGTCATACGGTTCTGCCGGAGGCGTGACGCTCAGTGTCAATGAAAAAATTGCCCTGCGTCTTGACACACACCGGGGAATTGCCTGTGCAGGCAACGTGACCGTTTCAGGCGTACCGTGCGACCGTTCCCTGCGACTGATTGCGTTTCCGGAAAAAACGGCGCTCTACATTTCTTTTGCAGAAGACGATGACGATGCTGACAAGGAGGCAAAAGAACTGCTTTCAGCTGACGCATTCAGCAAGCACGTTGAACAGATACAAAGTGAATTGGAACAGTGCCGGTTTGACACAGGCGTTGCTGTCTGCACACAGGCGCTTGCTTGGGCGCAAGAAAGCGGGCTTGGATTTGTAACGACAAAAAATAATACGACTGGCATTTGGGCGGGGCTGCCTTGGTTCCGCGACAACTGGGGGCGAGACACGTTTATCTCGCTGCCGGGAATTTTGCTTGTCACGGGGCAGTTTGACGCGGCAAAGCGCGTGATACGGGGATTCATGCAGTTTCAGGACAAAAATCCTGCCAGTCCCACATACGGACGCATTCCAAACAGATATGACGGCGAAACAATCATCTACAACACTGCCGACGGACCGCTCTGGCTCATACGGGAAATTCTTGAATACACCTGCTACACGGGAGACAAAGCAATTCTTGGCGAAGTGTGGGATGCCCTTGCACTTTCAATCAAAACAGACATTGCCCGGCGAACAGACGATCTTGGCTTTCTCTGCCACGGAAACGCGGACACTTGGATGGATGCGCGCATTGAAGGCAAGAAGGCATGGTCTCCGCGCGGAAACAGGGCTAATGACATACAGGTCCTCTGGTATACGGCGCTCAGCTGTTCGGCGGAAATTGCGCGTCTTTTGGGACACAACAAAGAGCACGACACATGGGCTGCACTTGCAGACAAAGTAAAGGCTAACTTTATAAACTATTTTTGGAACGGCGGCAAGATGGCTGACCATATCGATGCACTCAACAACGGTGACTACCGCGTGCGGCCGAATATGCTCATGCTGCTCACCATTCCCTTCGGCTGCAGCACATTCATTCCTGACAACGTGGCAAAAAGTGTTACGGAGACTGCTGTTCAAAAGCTGCTCTTCCCATACGGCATTTGTTCGCTGTCGCAGGACGATGCAAACTTTCACCCGTATCACGACAACTGCGCGCTCTACCACAAAGATGCGGCGTACCATAACGGCACCATCTGGGGGTGGAATGCCGGCTGCGCGATTGGAGCGATGTGCATGACGGGTCACACGGAGCTTGCGTTTGCTTTTGCGGAAAATCTTGCGCATCAGATTCTTGACATTGGCTGTGCCGGCACGATGAGTGAAAATCTTTCTGCATACCCTAACGACGACGGCAGCATTCATCCTTCGGGAACATGGTCTCAGGCTTGGAGCGATGCGGAATTCAGCAGGGTGTTCAGACAGTATTTTCTTGGCGTTCGTCCTGATTTGCTGAACGACACCATTTTTGTAGCCCCGCACCTCAGCGTAAAGATGCACAAAGGTTCAGCGGTAATTCCGTTTGGCACCGGTGAAAAAAAAGGCTCGCTCTGCATTTCTTGGAATGACACTGAATTTTCATTTGTTTACAAATCTAACGGCATAAAGCAGCTGCACATTTTGTACACCGCCGGCGCGGAAAAGCAGGAACTGTTGCTCAAACCGGAACAGTGCCAGACTGCGGCAAGAATAGCGCCGGCTGAAAAAGAAACACTTGACTTTGCCAAGCCCACGCACCTTGAGAGCACCGCCGGAGAACCACCGTGTCTTAGAGAGAAGGATTATCTTGCGCGGGCAATTCTTTCTGATTACGGTATTTCAGAGGCGTAGTGCCTTTGTACTTCTTGAAAATTCTGATGAAGTAACTAAAGTCGTTGAAGCCGCAGTTGTAGGCAATTGTCATAAGTTCATCTTTGCTTGAGCGCAAAAACCAACATGCCTGCTCTATGCGGTAAATGTTGAGATATTCAATAGGCGACTTGTGCGTCATTGTCTTGAAAACTTTGCAGAAATACTTTGGAGACATTCCGGCAATTCCGGCCATGTCCTCAAGCGTAATCTGCGTGGCGTACTTTGTCTGAATAAGCTCCATAACTGATTTGAGCTGGTCAGTGCGTTTCTGGTTTTGCACCGTGATGCCCGCTTCGTGCACATAGAATGCATGTTCCTGCACAAGACCAAAAAACTGCTGCAGCATTCCCGCCGTAAGCAACTGGTAGCCTTCGTTCTTTTTTTTCATCGCCTTGAACAAGGCAATGAGCGCGTAATAAATTTCCGCATCTTTTTCGGTGACAAAAGGTTTGATGGCAACTTCGTGATGCACCACGTTATGAAGAAATGCATCCTGCTGGAAACCCCTTGAGCGAATAAAATCCATGTTGAACACGACCGACTCAAAAAGACATGACGGGCGGACAAGAGACGAATCTTTTAAAACACCTTCCCCATGCAGCGAGCCGTCTCTGATGAAGCAGATTGTTTCCGGCTTGAGCGTACATTCCTTGCCGTCAAGCACGAAGGGATACTCTCCGCGCAAAACATGTATTATTTCATATTCCACATGCCAGTGTACGGGCAAATCAAAATGAGGATTGCTTGTGTCGCAGAGATAATACTCTATGGGAAAATCCGGCGTACCGCGTTGAACGGCCTCGTTGTAGCGAAAATCGTACATATGAACCTCCGTGACCGGTCAAGAAGTGAATTTTATTTTATTTATTAACACTATAACACAAGATTTTTGAAATATGCAATACTATACTTCTATTTGTGATAAAAAAATTTACTTTTGGAAAACCGTTCAACACTTTTTCCTGCGTTCTGTCTGTTGCAGAATGCGCAGAAGAAATTCCCTTTGGCACTGTGGAAACGACAGCCCCTGCAAAATCTGAAAATTCGTTTGCATACACATGCGCGCTCAAGCCGGAAGACATTGTCTTTGGCCTTGGCGAATCAGTACGCGGCATAAACAAGCGCGGCTTCAAGTACGTGAGCAACTGCAGCGACGTTCCAAACCAGTCAGAGGACTGTGAATCTTTGTACGGAGCGCACAACTTCATCGTCATAAGCGGCGAAAAAACTTTCGGGCTTTACTTTGACTACCCCGCCCGCATTGAATTTGACATTGGCTTTACGCAGGAAGACACGCTCACTGTCCGCGCCGATACTGCTGACATTGCACTGTATGTGATTACGCCAGATAAAAGCGCACACGTTCTTGACGACATTGTGACGCAGTTCAGGACGCTGGTGGGCAGAAGTTATATTGCACCGTTCTGGGCATTCGGCTACCAGCAGAGCCGCTGGGGCTACCGCACGGAAGACGATATACGTTCCGTAGTAAAAAAATACCGTGAAAGCAACATTCCGCTCGACGCAGTGTACCTTGACATTGACTACATGGACAACTTCAAGGACTTCACCGTAAGCGAAGAAAAATTTCCGGCATTCAAATCATTCGTCTCTGAAATGAAGACACAGCACGTGCGGCTTGTGCCGATAATCGATGCGGGCGTAAAGGTTGAAAAAGGATATTCAGTCTGCGATGAAGGAGAAGCAAAAGGATTCTTCTGCAAGAAGGAAGACGGCTCTTACTTTACCGGCGGCGTGTGGCCGGGCAACTCGCGGTTTCCGGATTTCTTGAATGAAGACGCGCGCGCTTGGTTTGGAGCGCAGTACAAAAAACTCATCGACTTGGGAATAGAAGGCTTTTGGAACGACATGAACGAACCGGCTCTTTTCTACAGCACGGAAAGTCTTGCCGACTCGTTTAAAAAAATGGAATCGTTCAAAGGCAAAAACCTTGACATTCAGTCATTCTTTGAGTTTGCAGACATTTCACGCAGCTCATTCAACAAGGCAAGCGACTACCGGCTGTTCTTCCACCAAATTAAAAATGATGACGGCTCGGTGACAAAAGTCCGTCATGACAAAGTGCACAACTTATTCGGCTACAATATGACACGAGCTGCTGCAGAAGCATTTGATAAAATCACGCCCGGAAAACGTATGCTGCTTTTTTCACGCGCTTCTTTCATCGGCGCACATCGGTACGGCGGCATTTGGACGGGAGACAACGGCTCACGCTGGGACCATCTGCTCATGGGCATAAAGATGATGCCTTCGCTCAACATGTGCGGCTTTCTGTACACCGGCACCGACATTGGCGGTTTCGGCGGAAACACGTCACGCGACCTGCTGTTGCGCTGGCTTGCATTCGGCGACTTCACTCCACTCATGAGGAACCATTCTGCAGCGGGCACACGCGAACAGGAATGCTGGCGTTTTGACCACCCGGAGGATTTTGCTTCGGTAGTCGGTCTGCGCTACCGGCTCATTCCTTATTTATACAGCGAATTCATGAAGGCTGCGTTAAACAACACCATGTACTTCAGACCGCTTTCATTTGAATACGAAGACGACAAACGAGCACGCTCCGTGGAAGACGAGCTTCTTGTAGGAAACGATTTGCTCATTGCGCCTGTTCACGAACAGAACGCCGTAGGAAGAATGGTATACCTGCCTCAAGACATGACACTTGTGCGCTACCACGGCAACGCGGTAACGGAACAAACTCCGCTTGCAAAGGGCGACCACTATGTATCGGTTCCGCTTGAAGACGTTGTTTTCTTTGTTAAAAAAGGTCATTCAGTGCCGCTTTGCAAAAAGAATGCCTCTTGCACGGAAGCTATTGACTACAGCTCTTTCGATGTTGTTGGAGATGCGCCTAAAGGTACGGCAATCACGTTGTACCACGATGACGGTTTTGCGACTGACGTTTCCCTTGAAAAAGGAACGATTGCCATCAAACAATAATTTTTGGAATCTAATAAAAAGGCCCCGCTCGTTTTTGCAACGTGAAGTGCAATTCAACGCGCGGGGCCTTTTCTTTTTTTAAAAGTGTCTGTTCAAATTAAATTCTTGCATACAGAATGTTAAGATACTTGAGCCAAGCAGCCTTTGTATCTTCAAGCAGGTTGTCGTCCATACGCCAGCACCAGTTAGTGCCTGTTGTAGACGGAATGTTCATGCGAGTCTCGCTGCCCAGCGCATACACATCCTGAAGCGGAACAACGGCAAACACCGCAGTTGAAGCAATTGCAGCCTGAACCATTTTAGCGCAAAGCTCGCCGCTCTGACGCATATCTTTTGCTTCCTGGACACTGCACTTTCTTCCGGTGATATAAGACGCAGCATTCACGAGCTGACCGTCAGGTGACTTGTTGAGCCAGCCCTGCATGGTGTCATTGTCATGAGTGCCGGTGTACACGACACAGTTCTGATTATACATGTGCGGCAGGAATGCGTTTGTAAATCCCTCAGCGCCGGCCTCATTTGCATCAAATGCAAACTGCAACACCTTCATACCCGGGAAACCACATCCGTCACGCAATGCCTTTACACCTTCCGTGATGACGCCCAAGTCTTCCGCGATAATCGGAATATCACCAAGCGCCTTTTTAATTGCATCAAAAAGATCCATGTTTGGTCCCGGAATCCATTTGCCATTTACTGCAGTCGGCTCGCCGTATGGAATGGACCAGTACGCTTCAAAGCCGCGGAAATGATCTATGCGCACATAGTCTACAAGAGCAAGCATTCTCTTTATGCGGTCAACCCACCAGAAGTAGCTTGTCTTTTTCATCGCGTCCCAGTCATACAGCGGGTTGCCCCACAGCTGACCTGTCGCACTAAAGTAATCAGGCGGAACACCGGCACAGCGTAACTGGGCAAGCGTCTTTTTATCCATCTGGAAAAGCTCCTGATGGCTCCAGACATCGGCACTGTCGAGCGCGACAAAAATCGGAATGTCGCCGACAATCTGAATTCCCATTTTATTTGCATACTTCTTAAGTTCTGTCCACTGAACGTCAAAGAAGAATTGTATGACACGGAATGTTTCAATTTCTTTTACATGCTCACTCTGCCACTTGCTGACACTCTTTGGATTGCATGAAGCAAGGTCTTTTGGCCAAAAGGAATTCCAAACAGACGCGATGCCGGTAATTTTTTCTTCCGCAGCCTTTGCATCGTAAAATTCCTTGATGCTCATGAATGTTGCAAAATTATCAAGCCAAGAAGACTGGTCGTTTTTAAAAGCCTCAAACAAAGCGCGGTCTTTTGAAGAGCAGTGTGAAAGGAAGTATGCGGCACATTTCTTGAGCACAGGCGTCTTCCACCATACCACAGAACCATAATCAACCGGTCCGGTAGACTTGATGTATTCCGGCGGAACAATATCTTCTGCGCTTGCCCAATCTCTTTTGACAAGATCTGCTAAGTCAATGATGAGTGGATTTCCGGCAAATGTTGAGAAAGACGCATACGGAGAATCACCGTAGCCTGTAGGACCAATCGGCAGAACCTGCCACAAATGTTCACCAGCTTTCTTAAGCCAGTCAACAAAACTATACGCCTGAGCGCCCATCGTACCAATTCCCGGCGTGCCAGGAAGAGATGTTATATGCAGCAAAACACCGCCAGAGCGTGTGATGTTGCTGCCATTAGTGCTTTCATTCTTTTTCATATTCTGATACTATCATTGAACAAAAGAATTGTAAAGATTTCCCCTCTTTCCGCAGTTTACGTATCATTATCTTCTATAGACGAACGCTTTTCTTTCATTGCAGGCAAACCGCACCGTCTGCAAAGCGCGCCATTGTTTTCTTTCTGATGCAGAAGGAACAGGCATAAAAAAAAGACCGGGCACACTTCCGCAGAAGTTTGCCCGGTCTTGCATAAGTAAAAAGTGGCTTTACGCTGACTATTTTATTTCGTAGATCCAGCCTTTTGGCGCTTCAATGCGTCCCATCTGGATTCCGGTGAGCGTGTCGTAGAGCTTCTTGATGACCGGTCCCATCGTGTCACATCCGTTCTTGAATGTGATGATGTTGCCGTGGTCGTTCACTCTTCCGACTGGAGAGATGACTGCTGCAGTTCCGCAGAGACCGCATTCAACGAAAGAAGAAAGTTCATTTTTGTTGACTTTGCGCTCCTCAACCTGCATGTGCAGATAATTTTCTGCAACGTAGATGAGTGAGCGGCGTGTGATTGACGGAAGGATGCTGTCAGATTTTGGTGTGACGATTTTTCCATCGGCGGTTACGAAGAGAATGTTTGCTCCGCCTGTTTCCTCAATATAAGTATGTGTTGCAGGATCGCAGTACATGTTTTCCGCAAAGCCGTTCTTGTGCGCGTCAACGATGTTGTAAAGGCTCATTGCGTAGTTCAATCCAGCTTTGATGCTTCCGGTGCCATGAGGTGCCGCGCGGTCAAGGTCGCTCAGACGGACGGTCATTGGTTTGAAGCCACCTTTGAAATATGGTCCAACCGGTGTGACGAGAATTCTGAACTGATATTCGTCAGCAGGCTTTACACCGATGACTGCATTTGAGCCGAACATATACGGGCGGACGTAGAGTGTTGCTCCGCTGCCATACGGCGGAACCCACGCCTTGTTCGCTTTGATTGTCGCAATGACTGCTTCGATGAATTTTTCTTTTGGGAACTGCGGCATGACGAGCTTTTCGCAAGACTGCATCATGCGCTCTGCGTTAAGGTCAGGGCGGAAGGTGACGATGCGTCCGTCTTCTGTAGTATATGCCTTGAGTCCTTCAAAGCAAGACTGCGAATACTGCAAGACGCCTGCACATTCAGTAATGACGACTTTATCATCAGTGGTGAGTTTTCCATTGTCCCATTTGCCGTTCTTGAAGTTTGAGACGAACCGTTTGTCTGTCTTGATGTAACCGAATGGAAGATTACCCCAATCGATACTTTTCTTTGCCGCTTTCTTTGCAACAACTTTCTTAGCAACTTTCTTAGCGGTTGTTTTCTTTGTTGTCTTTGCGGCTTTTACTGTTTTTTTACCGGCAGCTTTCGTTGTCTTTTTTGCGACTGCTTTTTTTGCAGTCTTTGAATTTTTTGTGGTCTTTGCCATATCAGTCTGCTCCTTAACTTTTACAGTAAGTTATTTTATTTTAGCAACACTGCATTGTTTTTACAATAGCTAAAGTGTCTTCATCGCGTAGAATTACGTTCTAAAGTTTTGGTTTTACCGCCGCAGCCCAGACACGGTCAGCCTTGGCAATGTGGTTGAGCACCCAGTTTGCGAGATACGAATAGAACTGCAGCCCATCATCACGTGTACCGGTGTTCAACTTCAGAATTTGATGATTCACTTCTGAAACAAAATTATCGTGAGCCACCTTATGAAGCGCAACGCCGGCATATCCGTATTTGCGCATGAATTCTTCTTCTGCGGAAAAATGATAGACGGTGTAATCGGTAAGACTCTTGAGCACCTTTGCCATGTTGAGCTTATATGATTCTTCAGAACCAGACGCCGTATCGTACAGCTTGTTTGCAACTTCAAGCAGTTTCTTATGCTGAAGATCTATTTCAGGAATTTCGAGCAAGTATGAATCATTCCATTCGATTTTTGAAACCATATTGTTCCTCCATCAAAATGTGGTAAACTCAAGGAACAGTATACTCCCATCGCTCGTATCAAACAAGAAGCGAATCGTCAGCTTCATCAATAATCGGTATGCCGCGTTCAGCAAGTGCCTGTGCAAACACACCCTTGCCGTCAACAAGCGTGCCGGTAAATGTACCGTCATAGATTTGCTTTGCGCCGCACGAAGGGCTCCGCGACTTGAGAATTGCAAGCTCAACTCCAGCGGAAACAGCTTCTTGTGCTGCAAGAAGGGCGCCGTGTCTAAATGCAGCATCCACATCTTTGCCATCTTTTGTGGTCACGCGGCCATTCACTATTTCTGACGGAGTGCGCGGTGTCGGCAGACCGCCCAGCTGTTCCGGACATACGGGAACAACATCCTTGTCTTTTACAAAGCGCACCACTTTGTCGTTCAAATTATTGCCGCCGTTGTACTTACAGTTGCAGCCCAACAGGCACGCACTTACACACACCTTCATTTGCCGGTTTCCAATGCGCTTATGATGCGCTCGCTTACGCCGAGGGAACGCAGCGTGTCATACAGCATGGCATCGCTCGCCACCCAGTAGTCAGGAATCAAGCCGTCGTTTAAATCATATACAAAGTCATCGTCACGCACCCAGCATGAAGCCATCGACGGAATGTTCACCGTTATCTTTGAATTAGGAAGCTGATATGGATAAGGGTCGCCAGAAGAAACAGCACCGCAAGAGTTAGAGCCCACGACAATTGTCTTTGCATACGGCTTCACCTGCCGGTAGAACCAGTCGCTTGCAGAACAGGAGTTACCGTTGATGAGCAATATGAGCGTGCCGTCAAAATCTGGACAGGTCGCTGGCATTTTTATACTGTCTGGAGAAATGAACTGTTGGGTCGAATAATATTTCAAAGGCTTCTCTTTGCTATAGGCAACGGCATCTTTTAGGACGTGCTTGTTCATCAGCTCCTCTTTTTCTGACATGAAAAGCATAGACTGTAAAATCGCAGGTGACAGAAGCTGCGTCCCAAAACTATCTTTATACGATACACACTCTTCTTTTTTCTCCGGAGTATATATGACGTTGCTGGTAAGACCGGAAAGAAAGCAAAGTTGATAAAGTAAATCGCCTCCCCAATTGTTACGCAAGTCAATCACCAGCATTTTCTTACCATGCACACTCGTTCCTGACGAAGCAAACTGTTCGAGCTTCTGCTTGCGTTCATCCGAGTCAAAGGAGAAGCTGTCTATTCGATACAAAAACTGCTCGCCGTCGTCAACGGAGAACGTGTTGTTCCAAGTGATAGCATTCCAACAGGAGACGGCAATTTCCTTTGTCTCAAACAAGCCATCCGTCACTTCAACCTGTATCTGCATTTTCTGCGGACTATCATACGAAAACACACCAACAAGATAGGTGTCACCGTCTGCACTGTATGTCTTAAAAAGATTTTCCTGCGGCACGCGTACTTTCATTCCCTGCTTTACGACGGAACCAAGCGAACTGCGAGATACAAGAGAGCCGTCACTTTCTCTGTGCACTATGATTCCAGTTGCATACAATGAGCGGCGGTTTACAACTGGCTCAAACACTCCGTCACTACGCACCAGGCTGATATGATAGTCAGGAATCTCTGTCAAATGCGCGCGAATCGCCTTCTGGAACACTCCATACTTCATGCCGCCGGAAGCACGGCATTCTTTGCGAAGCGAATCAAATGATTTGTCAAAGTCGAACACGCGATCTGCGCTCATGCGGTCGTAGAGCACGTAGCTTGTTTTAAATAAATATTCAAGCATGTCAACGTCTTCTTCAAGTTGCTCAACAGAAAGATCCTTCACTGCACCGTCTTTTGAAAAGTTCAGACTGCGAAACTCCACCGGTTCGCCCAAGAGCGCGTCATACCGTTGTGGCGCACTGGCACACGAAACAAAACAGACCATGAACATAGTAACAGCCGATATCACGGTAGCAGGAAAAATCAACTTTTTTTTCATTTATAAGCCTCTACGATTGACAGAATACCATACTAGACTTTGACATACAACGTCACTCATCAAAGACAGTATCAGACTAAGATCGGTATTGGTTATTTCTATGCAAACAACACGCTTTTCAATTCTTTATCAGTATCAGATAAGCGTTTCAACGTTGTCTCATAATACTTCTTATCCTGCTCAATTCCAATATACTTGCGATGCAACTTCAATGCTGCAACAAGCGTCGTTCCACTGCCACAAAACGGATCAACAACAAGTTGATTTTCTGTCGTTGTTAATTCAATTAATAATTCCATAAGTTTTAAAGGCTTTTGTGTCGGATGCAAGCCTGTATCAGAAGACGAAGAAGAGATTGATATCATGTTATTTGGTTCAAGTCCATATTTTGCAAAAATCTTTTCATTATATGCACCAACTTGATATTCCAGCATATTATCCGCCAAAGTACCACCTATCTTGTAAGGTTTCTGGAACCAAAGAATTGGCTCAAAAACAGGACGTAAATTCCCCAGTTTCCATCCTTCCCATTTTTTTGCAGCGTCTTTATCTTCTCTTCGTTCATAAACGACACTTATTCTTTGCGCGCGATGAGCAGCTTTCACTTTGTTCCAAGCAATCATATCTTTAAATGTAAAGCCTGCATCTTCAAAAGCGCATATACAACGAGGAGCGAGCCTTCGACCGGCAAACACAAAAGCACTTGCACCAGGTTTCAAAACTCTATACCAATCGCAAACCCATTCGGAGACCCAATCATAATACTGCTTAGCAATCAGTTTATCTTCTTCCGACCATCCGTTTAATGGCTTACCCCTTTTTTTAAATATAGCACCAGCTTTTTCTTGCGCAGGGCTTGAACCTAACAATGCACTATTTGTATTTGTGTGTAAAACATCCCATGAATCAAAACTGATACCGTATGGAATATCACTTAAAATTAAATGAACTGAATTATCTTCAAGTTCTTTCATCTTTTGAATTGAATCGGCACAATAAACAGAATTCAATTTCATTTCAGCCTCTCAATGAATTGGTGAATTTAGTTATTGCTGAAATTTTTTCATTTAATTTCAGAGAAGTAATGAGTTCTTCGATTGCCTGTTCCCGTGAATATTGTTTTATCTTTTCTATTCTTCGAGTCCAATAATCAATTTCTGACTCACCTCTCGCTATTATGTTCTTCCGATATTGTGAAAGATATACAGCATATCTCTCTTCAGATAGGTGCATGAAATCACATATGCCCTTATCTTGTTTGCCGATAAAACAAAAATCTTTGTCTGAAATTGGAGTATCTAAACTAATTAATGCGCTTTGATTCCACAACACTGAAATATTTTTTGTCGGACTTTCTTTCAAATCACTTTTTAACAAGATTGAAAAATACTCCCAAGAAAAAAGAGATATGTTTTTATTTAATGCTTGTCCATATATTTGACTTTTTGATTTTGGATACTGAAAATAAGGGCAGACAAGGACAGAGTAGTCATTATCTCCTCTCCAATGATCCATAGATTCGACTTTAAAATCTTTTTGATTTTTGGCGGTTCTGCTTAATCTAAATGCTTTTGCATCACCGACTAATGAATATTCATGATATTTACTTCTAGCTTCAACATCTGCACTATTTGCACGTTCCCTCAACACTGTAGCCTTAAGTCCTAATTCTTGAAAGCATTTTGCAAGAACAATATCTGATACTTTAGAATATAATTTTTCTTCTGTGGAATCATGATCAATAGTTTCTGGAATTGTACCTATCTCTGTTACGAGGGGAATAAATTCTTCTTTCGATAAAGAAAATATTTTTTCCTCAAGTCTGTCACTTGCATCTTGAAAATCTGCTGCTGTTGCAAATTTTTCTATTAGCCCGCATAATTCCTTGAAATCCATAATCACCTTCGTCTGCCCTTAGTTTATTACTTTTCCTTTAAAAATCCTAGTCCGTTCTAAAAACATCAGCAGCCCTGACAATAGACTTTGACATACAATCTCTTGCAACAGATTACAATTCTCCATACAATCATCGTATGAAAACAATTATTCCGTTCATCACATTCAATAAGAAAAATTTTAAAGAAACAATCGCTAGCAAGAATAATAAAATAATATATGGTTGCGCAGGTGGCATACTCGTTCTGCTGTTTGCATTTATGATTGCCCGTTCATTTTTCAGACCAATACGGTACGAAGTGCGTGTTTCGCCAGAACTATACGACACCTATATAGCATCTGCAAAAGATAAAGCAAAATTGCCGTTCACCTTTGTAAAAGAAGGGACCCGTCATGCAGGGCGCATTCACCTATTCGGAGACGTTCCAGTGACGGCAGCGACACTCACGGTGCAAACAACACTTCCTGTTGTACAAAGCGAGCAGGCTTCCGACTATAGAATCTATTATCCAATTTCAACAACACCGCTGCTTCCTTCGCTTCCTTCGGATTTTGCAATCACCGGCACAAAGAAAGACACGCTCTTCGATCCGAATCTTTCAGTGCATTTAAACAATACTGCATCTGTAGAAAAAGGATATCGTGCTGTTCCGGTAAACGGAATATATGCCGGTCAAAAAGACTATGCACTTGAATGCACAAAGAACGCAGTGTGTACTATTTATGTTGAAAAAGTTTCAAAGAAATTACGCTCGTGGTGTGAAGAAACTTTCACATCACCGGATGCAAGCAAAGAAAAAAACGTATCCCAGGACAAAGACACAGCAACACATAAAGAGACCATATTCGTTTCATCAGTCGGTGACATCATGGTTGCACGCGGAACGCAAGATATACTTATCAACGACAAAGACGGAGTGGAAAAAGTATTCACCGATACGCTACCTATTCTACTAAACAACGACATCACCATTGGAAACCTTGAAGGCGTAGTGACGGACCGCACGAAGAACGCGACAAAGACATACACTTTCAAATTCAAAAAAGCAGTGCTTCCTGAATTAAAGAAAGCAGGATTCACGTATTTCATGCAGACAAACAATCACTGCTATGACTATGGTGAAGACGGCTTCAAGGACACACTTGCAGCACTTAAGGAAAATGGCATTCCTACTTCCGGTGTAGGTTACACGTATGAAGAGGCAAAAAAATTCTACCACACCACAATTCAGGGGCAGCCATTTGCAATCATTTCATGCGGTGCATATCCTGTCGAGTCAACGGGATTCAACGGTAAGACGACAGCGACCGCAACTGACACACGCGCCGGCATATTATGGCAGAGCGACGAACTTTTAAAAAACGTAAGAGCTGAAAAAGACGCAGGAAACTTTGTCATAGTGAATGTTCACGGTGGCGAAGAATATCATTTTACGCCGAGCAAAGCACAGCGCACTTTTTATGAACAGCTTTGTGATTCCGGAGCAGATGTGGTATTTGGCAGCCATCCTCATGTACTGCAACAATCAGAATGGTATAACAAGAGTCTCATTGTATATTCGCAAGGAAATTTTTTATTCAATGGAATGGGCGGAATGAAAGGCGCGACTGACAGCGAAATAATTCGTTTGGGAATAGTCAACGGGCAGATTGCCTACTGCGAACAATATCCGGCCACCCTTGGAACAACAAGTGTGTCTCTCAAGAAATAGCCGGACTTCCGGATTATAACACCAGTTCGTATCCCAGACTTGTACTAAGTCCGCGGCGTATGAACAAAGGCTTTACATTGCCACTGTCATCTTTGTATGAAGTGCTTGTAAAATCAGAACCGTACCGGGCATTCAGCGTAATGTTTCCCGGTCCTAAACGAACGCCAAAAGTAACATCACCGAGCACACCAAAGTTGACGCCATTCATCTCGAGCTCTATTGTCTTTTCTGACGGCGTTCCTGAAGCATATCCATATATATGCCGGCTGCCGTTGAAAGGAATGGAAATCATCGGTCCCACTCCAAGTGAAATAGAACACCGCTTTCCAACAGAAAACTTGTATGTTACAAGAATTGGCACCTCGATGAACGAATACATAATCTGTGAAATATCTGTAACATATAAACCGCCTAAGCCAGGCCACTTCGCTGATTCCACAGGAAACGGCCCGAAGCTATAGAAATAATTTCCTTCAAGCTGAGCGCCAAGCGAACCTGGGCCGACCTTTAAAAAATCCAAATTCACGTACAGTCCGCCACCACCGCTAAAGCAAGGATTGAGCGCAGATTCCGTTATTGTTGCGTCTGAATCATCACCCACTCCCAGCACCATGTCAATTGCGCCATCGTCTTCCGTTCCCAAACCGTACAGAAATGTACCTCGCAAACCTACAGACACATCAAGTGCAAATGCACTGGAAACAAAAATAAAAGCTGCAATAGTTGTGACAAGTCTCTTCATTAAAATACCTCCAAAATAGTATGTATTAATCGTATCATACTATTTTGGATTCCGCAAATAAAAGAATTGCTACTTTATCGCAGCTTGCTTCTTTGACTTTCTTGTCGCAAGCCACTCAATTACAACAGTCACAAAGGCAAACAGAACAACGATAGCAAGGAAAATAAAGAATGTGCTCACAACTGACGATACGGTAATTTGTTCAGCGGTGTGCATTCCCATACCGGTACCGTTGCCCAAATGAAGGCCCGCTCCCGCGCCAGGTCCCATTCCGTTGCCAGGTCCCATTCCTGCTGGAACGCCGCTCTTCGCAAAGACCGCGGTAAGCCACCGTCCCATTGAAGAGTTGATCAGAGAATACAGACCGAATCCGGAAAATCCAATTGCAGCAAGGGTTAGCACCGAGCGCACCCACTTTGGTGATTTTGCATAGAACTTGAGGACTGATATCTTAATCCAATCCCAGTGCAGGCCAAGATGAATGCCGAGCAGAATGAGTGAAAGTCCGCCAAAGAAGAAATGGAACGGATTTCCTGCGTTACCCAAAAAGGCAATTTGTTTAAAGACAATCTTTGAAATGCCAAGTCCGGTGACAAGCAAACCAAGAAAGCTCAGCGCAATAAGCAGGTCAACAATGTAGCACGCGCGGACTTTGCCAGTTGTTTCTTTTGAAAACAATGCTTTTGTCGCTGCGGCAACCCACTTTCTGTTCAACAAAATGTGAATAATGAAAAGTAGACAGACGGCGATGCCGGCAATTTCATGGAATCCAAGTCCCAGGACGCCCTTCTTGTACATGAACATAAGTACAAATGCCATCACTGAATCAAGGATAATTTTTACAGTGTTCTTCTTCATAAGTGTTTCCTCCAAAAAAAATTGAATCAACCGGACTTACACAGCATTTGCCTGCCGCAGCTCATTGATATTCTAAACATACCGTATGAAGTTCAATTTTGTAAATGATAATTCTGATAATTTCTTGTTACCTGCATAAATTATTTGTTATAAAACGACGTCTACTTCAGACTGGAATATTTCTTGTCAAGCCCAAACAACTAAAATTTCCAAAACTTATTGAATTTGTTTTTAATTTCTGATAGATTAACGAAATGAGTACAAGATGCTTTGCAATGCTGAAGCCTGGAGTATTAAATCGCAGGCTCGTCGGCGAGGTAATTAGCCGCCTTGAAAAGAAAGGGCTTAAACTTGTGGGGCTTAAACTTATGCAGATTACCCCAGATTTGGCTGCCAAACATTATGCTGAACACAAAGGCAAGCCGTTTTATGATCCACTCGTAGATTATATTACTAGCGGCCCGGTTGTTGCCATGGTATGGCAGGGCGATGACTGTATTACTTTGGTGCGCAAACTTACCGGTTCAACAAGCCCCGCAGAAGCTCACCCGGGAACAATCCGCGGTGACTTCTGCTCGCACACACAGCACAACATCATACACGCAAGCGATTCTGAAGAAAGCGCAAAACGTGAAATCGAGCTGTTCTTTAAGCCAGAAGAAATCATCGACTGGGAAGACCAGGCTTCTCTCTGGTTCTAAACTGAATTTTTTCCACTCATTCTTTACTATACGGAATCAGTCTGCACTGCGGACTGATTTTTTTTGTCTTTTTTTAAATTCACTGACTATAACTATAGCAGGAAACTAAATTTCCGCATCTTTATGTCAGGAGTATCTGTATGGTCATTCTACAAAATCTTACCAAGGAATACATACGGGCGCACATTAAGCCAACAAGTGATATCTGCGCCCGCTACTTGCTTTCTTCCCCAAAGAACACACACATTACAAAGGCTTTTGTCAACGCTGTACTTGAAAACGCCGGCGAGCCACTTGTCACATCGGTGGAAATCCTATCACCGTTCAACCTTAGGGAGCATGTCTTTGCAAAGGAAACAATCATGGACATAAAAGTGTCCGATGAAAAAGGAAGTAATTATGACATTGAGATTCAAACTACTACTTCAGCGGCTTTTTGGAACAGAATGATGTTCTATAACAATGCAATGTTCAACAGTCAGATTGGAGACACCGAAAGATACGAAAACATAAAGCATACCGTTGTCATCGCCCTGCTTACCGATCATATTTACAAAATGAATGAAGATGTAAAGCCATATGACAAAATGCATCATATTTCCTACACGGTCCATAAGGATGACCATGACGACCCTTTCTTTCCAAATGGCGATCCGGAAACATACCACGTGCTTGAACTTGACCGGTTTGCAAACGATGAAAATGCGTTGTATACTGTGCGTAAAGGAGTACAACACAAACTCAGCACAAACCTTTTTCACTGGCTCCGATTCATGATGTATGGAGCAAAGGAGAACTTCATGGACGAATACAAGGAAACGGACACAATCGTAAAGGAAGCAAAAGAAGATTATGAAAATTTCATAAGCGACCGCCAAATGCGTGATGAGCAACTCCGCCATGAGATGTGGCTTCATGACCAGGCCCAGGCAAAATCTGACGCAGAAAAGGAAGGTCGTGCTGCCGGATTGGCAAAAGGACTTCAACAAGGACTTCAACAAGGACTCCAACAAGGACGAAAAGCAAAGGCGTTAGAAGACGCGCTAAATTTAAAAAAAGCCGGCGTCTCTACATCAATCATCTGTTCATGCACCGGCCTTTCAGAAGAAGAAGTTTCCAAGCTGTAATTTGTAAAGCTCATGTTTAATTTTTCCTCCTCTAGCGTTTTTCCGTGCAAATGTGTAGAATAGGAGCACTATAACTTAAGTTATTAAGAAGGTAAGAGTATGGGCGAAAAATCAGTTGGCGTTATCGGTGCAGGCGCATGGGGAACAGCTTTTGCATCTGCCCTTGCACGCGGCGGTCATGATGTTGAAGTCTGGGCAATGGAACAAGATGTTACCGACTCTATCAACAATGAACACGAAAACAAACGCTATCTTCCAGACTATAAACTTGATTCAAAATTAAAAGCAAATACCGACATAAAAAAGGTAGCTGCAAACAAGGAATTTGTAATTCTTGCAAGCCCGTCGCTGTACCTTGCTTCCACTGTAAAGCAATTTATAGACGTACCAAACATTGCAGATGGCAGCACCGTAATTGGTGCGCTAACAAAAGGATTTGTTCCTGCTGATGACAGGCCGCATTTTGTTCTTGAAACAATTGAAAGCGCCTTGCCTGCTTCTTACCAGCACAGTACGGTCTACATTGCAGGACCTTCTCATGCAGAGGAAGTGGCCTTGGGAAAAATAACCGGTCTTATCGCCGCAAGTGAGAATCCCAAAAACAGCATCCGCGTACGTGAGCTTCTGCGCGTTCCGGGAATCATGGCATATTCCAGCTTCGATGTAATTGGTGTGCAGGTATGCGCCGCAGCAAAGAACGTGATTGCAGTTGTATACGGTGCGCTCGATGCGCTTGCGGAACAGAGTGATATTTTTGGAGACAACTGCGAAAGCCTGCTTATGGCTGCCGGACTGAACGAGATTCAGACAATCGGCTTCGCAATGGGCGCAACTCACGCAGAGACATTCACTTCAATCAGCGGAGTTGGAGACCTTGATGTCACCTGCAAATCAAAATACGGACGCAACAGACGGTTTGGACAGGACATCATCAAAACGAACATGCTTGAAAAATTCAAAAATCTTGACGATCTCATTGCCCGCGTAAAGGAAGTTGGATATCTTCCAGAAGGTGCAATCGCCTGCAAATACGTGCACCAGCTTGCCGTCCAGAAAAATTTAAAACTTCAGATTTGCGACGGACTGTACCGCATTCTGAACAAAGAAATCAAACCGCTTGATTTTCTGCGCGAACTGCTTACGGAAAAAAACTGGTTCTAGAAAATTAAAATTCACAAAGGATAAATTGGCACGCTGCTGCAGATTTCTTTCGGCGGCAGCGTTATTTTTGCAGGATACACAAGTATCCTTTCGGAGTAAAAAAAATGCTTGAAAAACTCACAAACACATTCAGCAACATTCTTCGCACGATGAGCGGAAAATCAACTATCACCGAAAAGAACATCGAGGACACTGTTGAACAAATCAAAATGGCGCTTCTTGAAGCGGACGTAAATCTCCGCGTTGTAAGACGTTTTGTAAACAGCACGGTGGAAGAAGCAAAAGGTGAAAAAGTTTTAAAAGCAGTCGATCCCGGTCAACAGTTTGTAAAAATCATCTATGACAAAATAGTCGCCATGCTCGGCGATGACAAAAAAGACCTTGCACTCAAGGGTCCCGATACACAGTCAGTCATTCTTTTCCTAGGTCTGCAAGGTGCCGGCAAAACGACAGCCGCACACAAACTTGCCTTCCGGCTGAAGAAAGAAGGACGCCGACCGTTGCTCGTAGCTGATGACCTTGTCCGCCCCGCAGCAGTAGAACAGCTTTCCGTTCTTGGCGAAAAAATCTCCGTACCGGTGTACAAGGAAGAAGGTGCAAAGGACGCCGTACGTGTTGCAAAGAATTCCATCGAGTATGCAAAAAAGAACGGGCTCGACACCATCATCATTGATACCGCAGGCCGTCTTCAGATAGATGAAGCAATGATGCAGGAACTTGTTTCCATAAAGAAAGCCGTCGGGCCGGTTGAGACCATTCTTGTGGCAGACGCCATGACAGGTCAGAATGCCGTTGACATAGCAAAATCTTTTGACGAGCAGCTTGGTCTTACGGGCGTCATCTTAACAAAGTTTGACTCAGACGCACGAGGAGGCGCCGCGCTTTCATTAAAGAGCATTACCGGTAAACCAATTCTCTTCATCGGTACAGGCGAAAAGACAGAAGATTTCGAGCAGTTTCATCCTGACCGCATTGCAAGCCGTATTCTAGGAATGGGCGACATTGTTTCCCTTGTAGAAAAGGCGCAACAGACAGTTGACGTTGAAGAAGCGCAAAAAATGCAGGAAAAGATGAGCCGCAACGAATTCACCCTGCAGGACATGCTTGACCAAATGCTTTCCATGAAAAAAATGGGAAGTATGCAGTCATTGCTCGACATGATGCCAGGTCTTGCAGGACAAGTGAGTGAAGATCAGCTCGACATGGCGGGTCTAAAACACCAGGAAGCAATCATTCAAAGCATGACGGTGAAAGAACGCGCAAATCATCTCATCATCGGTCCTGCAAGAAGAAAACGGATTGCGAAAGGAAGCGGAACATCAGTTCAGGAAGTGAACAAGCTCATCAAGCAGTTTGAAAAGACAAAACTTACGATGAAAAAGCTCAGCCGCAACCGCGGTATGCAGGCAAAAATGATGCAGCAGATGGGCATGGGGGGCGGTCAGCTGCCGCCGGGTATGAAATTCCCAGGAATGTGACAAAACGCGCTAACACAAAGGACTATTATTTTCTATAAAAAAAAGCGAACCCTGCAGTTTTTTTTATTTTACAACAAGCAGAGAAGCGACTTTACCGTCAGGAGTATAGCACCTGTCGGGATTGCCTTTGTCAACAAGCGTCGTCATGCCGCGATAAAATGCATATTCATACTTTCCTGGCGGAAGCGGCAAATCAAGCTGATAGATACCAGGCTGCACTTCAACCATTTCGTAAATCCAACTGTCCCAGTTTGTAAAACTGCCGCCCAAACGTATTTGTTCACCGCTAGAACCTTGATACACGAAGTGAACAAGACCTTTCTTTGGCTGTTCAGTAACCGGCGGAATATAACGAGAGGCATCAAGTAAAGAAAGGGTGATTCCCGTTTCTTCATTGTACACTGTGCTTTCATTGAGCGGATCTGTTGTCCAAAGTCCGTCAACCACCAGACGATATTTTACCTGCTGTACCGTTTTTGGCAGTTCAAGAATATAAAAATAAAACGAATCTATTGCCTTGTATTCAGAATCACGTATTGTGCGTCTCTTAAATGCGTGGATAGTGCGAAAATTCTCAAAGTCAAATGAAATTCCCACATAGCGCGCGTTCTTGTCCGCTGTAAAAATGGCATAGTTTCCTTCCACATACGGACTGCCTAATCCGTCAATGCTCAGGGCAAGCGTGTCATATTCATTCGTGTCAGGTTGCTCTGCAGGAGTTGCTTTGGCGGCAAAACAAGATATTTCTGCTGCAATAAAACAAAACAGCAGACTGTATAGAAAACGCTTATTCATACTTACGGTATCGGCATTTTGTCATCAGGAATTGAGCATTTCCTGCATAACAGTCACATCTAATTGTAGAAAACATGCAATTCCCCTAAACCTCACTTTTTTTTATTCCGATATATTACTTGTAATAATATACATTTGCGGAGTATAATAAAAAGCCATGCCAGGTTTAAGCCAGCTGAAAAAATTCAGTACAGATATACTCACTCTCGGTGACGAACAGAAAATACGCGCAGCACGTGGAGAAGTACCTTCAACAATTGCAATTCCTGCAACCATTGAAGACAGAGACGACAGCGAGGATTTTGCCCTTGGAATGCTGTCTGTTTCCGAAGAACAACTTTCTCAGGCAGAAGCGGCGGCAGCTGAACAAGAAAAAGAAGCAAACGATTTTACCGATATAACGGGTGAAGCAGATACTGACGAAAACGCTCCGCAACAGTCACCTATTCCTTCCGCTGCAAAAGCTCCAAATGTTTCAGACTTGCTTGCCCCTGCGGCGGATGCAGATTTAGGCGACCTTGATTTAAGTGAATTTGAAGAGCCGGCACAGCCAAAGGAGCCTCCAAAACCAGTTGAAGTTCCTATTGAAGACCTTGACCTTAACGCCCTGCTCGCTCCAAAGGCAAAACCGCAAACACAAAAATCCGCCACTCCACAAGCACAAAAGCCTGCAGCGCCACAGATAAAACATGCCGAGCCACCAAAAGCTCCGGAAGAAGAATTTCCGCCTGAACTACAGGAAATTTTCAAAACACCTCAAAAACCGCAGCCGGCAGCGCCAAAACCTGTTGCAAAACAGACGCCTGTTATGCCGGCAAAGCAAAAAATTTCGGAAGAGCCGGAAGATCTTGAATCCTTAGACTCGCTTGAGCCGTTGGAGCCGATTGAACCCGCTGCAGCCGCTCCAAAACCTGCCGAGTCAAAGCAAGAATTGCCGAATGCTTCGGAAGATGATTTTGCCTTTGACGGCAGCTCAATCAATCTGAATGAAGGTTTGCCTGAATCGCTTATGGAAACTTCCGTTGAAGAGGAACAGACAACCACACCGCCTGCAGAAGAATCAATTCCTGAGTCAGCGCCGGAACCTTCTCCAGAAGAAGCTGCCACTTTCCAAGAAAACGCAGAGCAACAAGCTCCTATGGAGCAAAGCACATCTCTTGACGAATTTGACACATCTGCGCTCGACAATCTTCCCGACTTTGGCACAGGAGAACCTATCGCCGAACAGCCTGCTGCAGAAGCAACCGCACCAAGCACGGACAATGCAACTCAGAGCGCGCAAGAAGTGCCTGCTCAGGAAGAAGCGCCCATAGAAAAATTTGACACGTCAGCATTGGACGGCATGGACTTTTCCAACAACAATGAAGAGCCTGTTTCAGACGATGCAAGCGCCGCCGGGGCAACAGACTTTGAGCTGGGCAATTTTGATTCCACAGCTGACAGCACAGACACATTCAATATTCCAGGATTTTCTGATACGACAACGGCAGATTTCCGTGCTCAAAAACCGCAGGTGGAAACGCCTGATTTTTCAGATGCCAAAAAAGGTGACAGCGGAAAGCCAAAGAATACTTTTACCGACACTGAATACAAGCGTTTTGAAAGAAATCTTGCAGAATATCCGCTCAATGTGCGTGTTGCGCTTGAAGACCTTGTTGTTAAAAATGAATTTACCGATGACGCCGTATTTGCCATTCTTGAAAAAGTGCTCCGCAAGGTGCCTGCAAAACAACTTGCAAGCGACCTCGAAAAAATGCTCGACATCACGCTCGATGTTCCGCGTGACTATGAACGCCGGACCGCCGAGGAATATGAAACATACAAAAAGTCAGTAGAATATCAGCTTAAGAATAGAATTATTCCGGGAGCAATTCTGACCACAGCGGCAGCGATGCTCATTGTAAGCCTTTTCATCATCATCAAAACACTTGTCTTTATTCCGGTGATGGCAAACAGCATATACCGCAACGGATACAATCTGCTGCAGAAAAATGAATATCCGCAGTCAGAAATGGAATTTGACCGTGCGCTCACCTACAAGCCAATAAAAAAATGGTTCTTCAAGTACGCAGAAGGATATCGCGACCACATGCAGTATGAACGCGCAACCATGATGTACAAGGCAGTTCTCCAGCGTTTTGACCACGACAAACAAGCCGGACTTGATTGGGCAAATATGGAACTGTACGATTTGTTCAACTACAGCGAAGCGGAGCGTATTCTAAAACGAGAAGTGCTCGACTACCACATAAGCGACAAAGACGCACTGCTTCTTTTAGGCGACACTTATCTTGAGTGGGGAACAGAAAAAGACCCGCTAAAATTTGATTCCGCCATGGAACAGTATGCGCTGCTCATGCAACTGTACGGCAAAAAGAATCAGGACTTGTATTTGGCAAGGATGATGCGCTACTACATAAGAACAGACAACCTGCGGCAAGTATTGCAGTTCAAAGACCATTTCTATCCAAAGAAAAAGTCACTTAACGCCCAAGACCTTACAGAACTGAGCGGCTATCTGTTGGACAAACGCTACGGTACATTAAAACCTGCTGAAGAAAGTCTCCGCTTCTCAATAGAAAATGTGCGAGAGCTTATTGAGCGAGCAGTCAAAGCTGATCCAAGCAATCCTGTTGCCCTGTACAACATGGGCCGTTACTTTGTAGAAACCGCAAACAATGAAGCTGCAAAGACTGTCTTGAAAAGCGCAATAGATGCATTTGCCAGTCAGCGTGTGCGCAACATACGTGACACGTATAAATATATAAACACGTATCGTCTCATGGGTGAACAGAACTGTGTCTCCCGTTCATACATTCCTGCAGAACAAATGTATGACAAGGGCATCGAGCTGTTTGAAAATGAAAACCAGTCAAGCGGTTTTGAAAGCACAACGGACATCGGCAAGCTGTATGCTGATTTAGGTGATTTGAATTATTTTATCTCCGGTCAGATGGATGCCTCGCTTTACAACTACAAAAAGTCTATAGAAAACAAAAACGACACTCCGTCAATAAGATACCGCGTAGGTTACATTCAGTACACAAACAAAAATTACGCCGAAGCGCTCGGTTCGTTCATTGTAAGTTCAGAAAGCAAGAGTGATGACACGCATCTTCTGCTTGCACTCGCAAACACGCTGAGTCTGCGCAATGACAACTACACCGCAGAAGGCTACTATGAAAAGTTGCTTGCAATTCTTGACAAAGAGCGTGAACTGCACGGCGTACTTCTTCCACAAGTCCGTGAAGACCAGGCAGATCTTGTTGACACCTATATGCGTGCTGCAAACAATCTGGGCGTAACGCTTAACCGCATTGCGTTGCAGACTGGCAACAGCAAGATGAATGCAGAAGCAATTGTACAACTGTCAGAAAGTCTCCGCGCATGGGATGCACTCACCCGCAATCAAAAGACAATGGAACGCCTTAAAAGTGCAAACCTGCCACAGGAAAATATAAAGTACATAGATCATCCGCTATCTTCTTACACGCCGGAAATATTCACTGAAATTCCTCGCTTGCTGAACGGTGAAAAGGGTTTTGAGTAATGGCGAACAACCATACCCGTTGTCCAGCCAAATCAGGAATCACTTATCGGCAATATGCCAATGACATTGCAAAGGAATTATTCCGCAAGTCAATTCATCTTTGCAGTGCCTTTATTCCGCTGCTGCTCAATTATTTTTATTGGCCTGTCATCATCGCGCTGAGCATTATTGTCACGCTCTACTCCATTGCGGAATTTGCACGAATCAACGGCAAGACAGTTCCTATAATTTCTGCCGTCACCGCCGCAGCAGCGCGCAAACGTGATGAAAACAGATTCGTACTTGGTCCCGTAACATTGTCGCTAGGCATCATACTGTGCGCGCTTCTCTGCAAACCAAATGCCGCCGCCATAGGAATATATGCACTTGCTTTTGGAGACGGACTTGCAAGTCTTGCCGGCAAACTTTTCGGGAAAATTCACATTCCCCTCACACAAGGCAAAACTGCCGCAGGAAGTCTTACCTGCTTTACCGCAATTTTTATTTCATCATATTTAGCAGGAAAAGATGTACGCGCAGCGCTCATCATTGCATCTGTGGGAATGTTCATTGAAGTTCTGCCACTTAAAGACTTTGACAACATCATCATTCCGGTAGTGCTTGGTCGCCTTGCACAATTTTTGCTGTACTGACCTACCGCCACAAATACAGTGTGTGAATCGATTTTAAATAGACGATAGTTCCAATCGTAAAAAGTGCCGTAGACACAAAGAAAACAACGTAATTGTCAGCAGCAAGCAGCAAAGAATATCCGGCCATCAGCAAAACAAACCCAACGGCGTTTCCTTTAAGTTCAATGCTGTCTTTTTTAAAAGCGTTGATTATCATTGTTATCAGTGTGAATAAAAAGAGGAAGAATCGTATCGTGTTGAACATTTTTGCATATCCCCAGTGCACGGTGCACGTGGAAACAATGCTTGCCGTATCCAGCGGAGTAAACACACCGCAAAGAATGGAAATAACAAGCAGCACGATATAATTCCGTTCAACATTCTGACGTTCCTCATTTTCACTGAACAGAGCGGCAAAAAGCAAGCTCAACGGAACAAGCACGCGGCCAGCAAACACAAGCCTTCCGCTGAAAATAAAAAGCGTTGTATATGTTTTCCACAATCCAAAAAGCGGCAGAATAATTCTATTGCCCTCTGCAAGACAGCCAAGCAAAAATGCAGAAAAATAAATCACTTCAAGAGACTGAGTTTTTTCAAATCCAAAGAAAAGTATGAACGTGCACACCGGCACATATACAATAAAAAAAGCTATTGCAAGGAGAGAAGCAGAAAAACTGTACGCAAAAAGCGACTTTCCTTCGTAAAGCGCAAGCGGACGGATTGGACTTTCAGGCGGAACTATGTCTCCTGTGACAAGCGCATAAATATATAATCCTGCATATACAAGGCTGCAAAGCAAGCTGATGATAAAGAAAGCAAGAAACAATCTGTTGCGTGATTTCAACGTCATAAAGACAGCATACTCTAGAGATAAATTTTAGTAAAGACTTTTTTCTATATACCGATATTTAAGTAAGGCACCTGTTCCGGGAGGAAGCATGAAGAAATTCATTTTATGTACACTCATATCATTTTTGGCAGCCGTGAGCGTCTTTGCAGGCGATGTTGCCGTATTCAACGACATTGGTTTTTCAGAAGACGGTCTGACATATATTTTTGCTCAATATGGCAAACAGGATCGCACGTATGAAGCATGGGCGGATATTTTTACCGTCAATGTTGAAAAGAATGATTACGTCAAGAATGAGGTTTTTCATACTGCGCCAAGCAAAGAGACAGCCTCTCTTACCGGTAAGAAGGCATTTGAACTGTTACGCGAAAAAGCCGAGTGGAAGATTGCGAAGTACAACTGCAAACCGGCAGACGCTGGCACGCTGCTCTATGTACGCTCAGATGAATCTAAAAAGCCGACTGATGAAATTGTATTCAAAGATTTTGAAGGTTCCTCAGACGACAAAGAAATTTTTTACCACATAAAACTTGTTCCCTATTATGAAGGCAAGGGCAAAAACATACGTTCTTCATATTACATCAATCTTGTAAAACAGGACGGAAACGGCAACGTGCTTACAAAAAAAATCGTAGGCAATCCCGATATTAAACGCAAAGGCATTTCTTCTTACAAAATAAGCAGGATATTCAGCGACAAAAGTGGAAGAAGTCTTGTGTTCATCATTGAAAAGACTCTTGAAGACGACACGGGAACTTCAATCCGCTATATGGTTGAAACATTCCGTTTCGCAGCGTCAGCTACAGCGCAGCCGGTGCAACAGGCCGCATCACTTGAAAAATAAAGCAATGAGCCGCCTTTAAATGAGCGGTTTCTTCTTCATCTAAAACCCGTAGGTAGATCTCCCTGCCTGCGGGTTTTTCTTCTTCCCACAAAAATTCAAGCCACAACTGTTCCGCAGCCCTTTTAACTTCCATAACAACAGGAAATTCTTTATCATCAGAACAAAGCACTCCCTGTACAAAAAGATATTCACCCGCAGGAATCACTTTATTTTTATTTTCTTCATCAAATTGAATGTACTCATCAAGCGATGGTTCAATATTTTTTTCCGTAACTACTGTCTTGCAGTTATAAAGCCGACCGTTTTCTGTCTCATCATCGGCGGCACAGTTTATTTCTTCATACAGATGCAGTTTTCTTACTACGTATTTAATTTCCATACATTCATCTTATATGATATGTATTTTTTTTTCAAATCTTTTGTCATTTTTTCAAATCCGCGCCTATAACTATAGCGAGGTGCTTTTTATGAAGATAAAACAATTCTTGTTTAAGACTGTATTTCCAACGCTGCTTATCACCGGAACTGTTCTGCTCGCAGTGTCTCCCATTGGCTGCAAGGTGTCGGAAGAAGGCATACAGCTGCTTGCAGGTGATTTTTCCGTGCCACACATCACTTCAGTCGCCGTGACAAGCGACACAACGGTATGCCTCTGTTTTGACAAACAAGTGCATGACGCTACGGCAACAATCACCGCTAAATCATCAGAAGATTCCTTCACCGCAACATGTTCATTTTTGCAGGAAGAAAAACAAATTATTTATACGCTCAATAAAAAAATGCAGCCCGGAGCAATGTATATTCTTGACGGTTCAATCACTGATCAAAATGGCAACACGCTCACCTATTCAATTCCATTTGCCGGATACAATGCATTTGTTCCTGATATTGTTCTTTCTGAAATACGAAATGCATATTCCACCACGACAGACAGCAGCACTCAAGAAAAAAAATACAAATGTGAATTTATTGAATTATACGCGCTCAGCGATGGAAATCTTGCCGGCTTGGAATTGGTAAGCGCAGGCGACGGTGAAGAAAAGAAATATGAGTTTCCTGCAATCACCGTTAAAAAAGGAGAATATATTGTCGTGCATCTGCGCAAAATGGAAAACGGCTGCATTGATGAAACAGGAACAGATCTTACCTGCTCTACAGCAACAGATAGTTGTGAAACAGCACGCGACTTATGGATTGACAACACAAAGGCGCGTCTTTCGCAGACAGATATCATCATGCTCAGAAATGCAAACAATAACAGCGTCATCGATGCAGTTGTATTTGCACAGAGTGCAATCACTTCGTGGAAAACAGACTTTGAACCATTTAGCGCAGCAGTGAAATCCTCCGGCGTATGGCTTGATGCAGAAGGCAATGCGTCTTGCGCAATTTCATCTGCCATTTGCAGCGATTCGCTCACCAGTTCGGCGGCGACAAGAACGCTTTCCCGACAAAATGTTCTGCTGCTGGCTCAGGAATATTCACCAGTAAAGAAAGCAAACAATGCGTCTGTTTGGATTATTACAGCAAACAAAGGTTCCGGCAGTGCAAAAATTCCTGGCGACACACCGGGCAGACCAAACAGCGACAATGCGTACACAGAAAAGTGAGTGTCATTCAAATGTTGGAATTTCGCGCTTCTTTGTATAGTACAAGTCTTTTGCGTGCGTACCAAGCTGTCCCGAATCTATGCGTTCATTTTCTTTTGTCAGCTGGAACTGAATCATTTTTTTAAATACATTCATAAGCGGTTCCGGGTCAACTGATTTATCAACAATGTCCGCTGACTGAAGTTCTTTGATAAGATAGTAGCATGATTCGATTGTAGAAACGCAATAATCGGCAGGTTCCCGCTTGAACGTAAAGATGCTTTTGTACGTACCGCTGAAAGAAATTTTTGGCAACGAAAGAAGGTCGGTGCTGTACTTTAAAACTTTTTTTGAACATGACCATGTTGAGTCCACGACAAAAACCAACAATGTCTTGCTACCGATTGCTTCTTTAAATCCAGGGCGGCCGCTTGTCCATGCATCAGGCCCGGGATACAGCAGCACAGGAAAATAGTGTGAATCAGCAATCAATTCCTTAAATCGTGCATTCCGATTAAAATTGACACCTATAAGAATTTCACTTTCAGGTAGACAAAGATGAGTCAACCGTCCCGTTCCTGTACGCTGATGCTTTGCTTCCTTAGAGTGCATGAGCAATACAAACTTCACCTTGCAATCAACAGGAGTTATATATTTACAGTAGCACGAGTCTTTTGGACGCATGCACTTGTAACACATTTCACGCAATTATTTATCCTTATCAGTTGATATTTCTTGTTCTACGGCAGGAGCTGTTCCTTCCGCAGCAAGCGTTTTGTTCTTTCTGTCGGTGAACAGCACTTTTAGCAAGACAGGAGTAATCATTGACGACACAATGATGAGCAGAATGACAGAAGTGAAATACTTTGAATCGACCATGCCTACGGCAAGTCCCTTCTGTGCAACAATGAGTGCCACTTCTCCGCGCGTCATCATGCCCACTCCTATTTGAAGCGATTCTTTTTTGTTGAAACCAAGACAAAGCGAAATGCCACCGCAACCGATTATCTTTCCTATCAATCCCACTAAAACAAAGGCAAGTGAGAACCAGAGCAAGTTCAAGTCCATGCCCTGAATGGAAGTCTTTAAACCAATACTGGCAAAGAAGACCGGTCCGAAAAGCATGTATGAGTTCACATCAACTTTCTGACCAATGTAATCTGCATCGCTCAAGTTGCAAAGCACGACGCCTGCAACGTATGCACCGGTGATATCGGCAATGCCAAAGAAACGTTCAGCAATGTATGCAAACAAAAATGCAACGCCAAGACCGTAGATTGAAATGCGGTGTGTGTGTGGATGACGGCGATCATACCATTTGAAGACCCGGTACGTAATGTACCCTGCAATAAGCGCAAATGCAAAGAAGCCAAGTGTTTTGAGACAGACCTCAAGGTAACCGCCGGTGCCGGTGCTCACGCCGAGGACTACCGTCAGCACCACAATGCCAATCACATCGTCTATGATTGCTGCGCTCACAATCGCCTGCCCTACATCAGTATTTATTTTCTTCAACTCCTGCAGCGTTGCCACGGTGATGCTCACTGACGTTGCCGTAAGAATAGTGCCTATGAACATAGCCTGATAGAACTTGCGCGTACCCCAGCCGTCAAATCCCCAGAAAAAGAGCGCCATAATTGTTCCCATGATAAGTGGCACCAGTACGCCGATTAAAGCAATGATGGTTGCCTTGAAGCCGGACTTCATGAGCGACTTGAGGTTCGTGCCTATTCCCGCGGAGAACATGAGCAGAATGACACCGATTTCAGACATGTATGAAATGAATTTTGCGTCGAAAATTTTCAAGTTAAGGACGCTTGGTCCAAGAATAAGACCTGCTACGATTTCACCAACAACCTGCGGCGCACCAATTTTTTTTGCCAAGACGCCAAGAAATTTTGCAGAAATGACAAGGATTGAAAGCTCGAGAAGTATTTGATATGTTTCCATGCCTTTTATTATAGTGAAATTTCAATTTTCTACAAGAAGAGAGGTTTTGGGAAAGGGCTGCCACAACGATTGTTTGTCGTAGTGAACAGTCTCATTTTACTTATAGCGGCGCTGTGTTGGTGAGTGTCGGCGCTTTCCAGAAGCGTATTCCTTCGTTTTTCCAACCGTCAAATCCAAGTCCTGCTTTGTGTGAGAGACGTGAAAGAAACGCTTCACGGGAATAATTATGTTCAAGTGCAATCGCTCCTTGAAGCAGCGTCCTTTCACCGGTAGCAACATCTTCCATAAGTACACTGTCTTGTCCTGGAGTAAAGTCGAGTGGTGAAGACATTTGCTGCCACGGTCCGAATAATGAGATATTGATAAACAGTGTTTCACCCGCACTGATGTTTGTGTAACGCGGATCGTGCTGTGCTTCCTGTGCGCAATAGGAAACAGCGTCAGTCATTTCTGTCATGCCACCATACAAAGAAAGACAGCCTCTGTCTGTTTCCGCTGTTTTAAAACGAACAGCTACACCTCGACTCTTGCTGTCGGTGATAGAACATGTTTGCTTTGGTACGCTATAGAAAGAAGGCGACTTCTGATTCTTCAAAAGGTCATTTAAAACGGTATGTGCAGTGTCGTGGTACAGTGTGATAGTCTCCGGCGGAAATTCCTGCCGCAGCTCTTTCAACGTTTCATTCTTCCAATGCGCAACGATTGTTTTTGCCTCTTCGTTTACAGGTTGTGCATTTTTAGAAAGAAGTGCGTCTCTTACTTGATCCGGTGCACGCAGCCAGACGTATGCTCCTCTTCCGTACGCGTTATAACTTTCTTTATTGAGGTCGTCCAGACTTTCCACCTCTTCACCGAATGCACCGCTTTCGAAATACCAGTTGCTCTTCTTTTGGTAGTTGTTTATAAACCGTGCAAAGCGTTCCCATGCAGCTGAAGGTTCTGTTTCGTATGAAGCTGAAAACGCCAGTGTAAGCAAATCTGGTTTTTGCATTTGAATCCAAGTGCATAGTTCATCGGTGAAAGCATCGGGGTCAGGGCCTGGATTCTTGGTGAATACATCGAAGTCTAACGTAATGACATACGGTTTTTTAAGAGAAAGATGTATCAGGTCATTGTAGTCGCAAAGCTGTATGCGGTCTTTTATAAAAGAGGCAGTTTCAGGATACGCGTCTTGCAAGCAACGGCCGAGCCATTTCATACGTGCGTTTCTGTTTGGAAGAAGCAGCGTTCTACCCGAAACCCAAATTATTTTCGAGACAAGTTTTTCTTCGACAAGACGTCCAGCCCAATTTACGCTGGTAAGTTCGCGCTGCCCTGGATGTACGTCAGAATGATAGTCAAGCAATACGAGCGTACAATTTGTATGTTTTCTTGCATACGCGGCGACTAGGTCGTATGAAAGTACGTGGCGGTCATGCACGTGCACTTGCGGTTTGCTGCAGGAAACAAAAATACAGCTTGCACCGAACAATGCCAAATAGAGAAAGATGATGAGTGCCGTTTTATTCTGTAGCAAAGAGAAATGCTGCCCTAAAATAAAATTACCCTTTTTCATACAACAACAGTATGGCACACCGCAGGGTTTCTTTCTAGTAAATAATATGGTATACTTTAGAGACTCTTTGACAAGGAGTAAGTTTATGAGAACTTTTAACAAAGTACTGTTTCTTTTTTGTGCTGCCACCGTTTTCTGCACCGTGAGCTGTAAAAAAAAGACTTCAAATGAAGATGAATCTCTGCGTGAACTGCTTGAAAAACAGAATGCAAGCAGAGCCGTAAACAATGAAAAGTTAGAAATTGATGTTCCGAATGTTTCTACCACATCTTATGACTTTTCTGTACGAAAACTTGCAGAAGGTGCATTCCATACAGATGCGCATAAAAAATTCCTGAGCGACCCTATGCAATTTGCTCCACTTCCTGACCAGGGAATTAAAGATGGAACAACAGCAGTCGTTGGAAGCAAGGTGTGCATGCTATATCCAAAGACTGCTTTTTCATTCACCGCTGCAAACACCGCAACGATTGTTGATGAGCAGAAAATGGGCGGCATTCAAGTTCCGCTTTCATCAATTGTAAAAATCACTGGAGATAAATTGCTCAACGGACAAACTGATTTGAACGATTATGTTCAACAGATGTTCAACTTTCAGGACAACTGGAACTGGTTCTACCCTGTTGAATGGCAAGGTAAGACAGGTTATGTGTACGGAGCAGATTTGTTCGGCCTTGGACATTCAATTGAATCAAACCGTATTTCTGCAGAGCTATACCGTACAAACGGCAGCTACACTGCTTTTTATCCGATTCTGGGATATTATCCTATGAGCAACACCGTTGTAAAGACGCTTGAAAAGGATAAACTGGTAATTCAAAAAACGGAGCCAAGTGACAATCCATATCCTGACGACATGATAAAGCTGTACAAGAATATTGCTAAGAATGTGCCTGTATTTGTGACCACCGATTTAGCCGCGCATTCACAGCATCTTATCTTTGACCGCATGCTCCAGTACACGGAGGAAGTTTTCTTTGAGCCGCATCTTGCATCTATCACAGATAAATTTATAGAAGCTCTCAGCAAAGAGACGAACGCACCTGAGGAAGTGCGCACGAAAGCAATTGAGTACTTCCAAGTTGCACAGGCACTTCTCGCCATGGCTCCTACTCGTGTAAAAAGCGATGACTATGACGAGCCTATAAAGTATCAGGAAAAGGATACAACACATCTGCTCGACAGTTACTCGAAGAATGTTCGTGAGGATGTGAACAGCGTCATGACGACAGATGGTTCACAAACTGCTATTTTTAAAACTGAGGAAGATTTCTCTCAGTACAAACCGCGTGGCCATTATACAAAGAACGGCATATTGCAGGCGTATTTCCGCGCAGAAATGTGGTATGGAAGAATTCACTTTCTCATTGCGCAGGAAAGCACAAACAATGGTAACAACGAAGAAGACAATTCGCAGGAAATGGTGAAAGTGGCGCTGCTTGTGGCAAATGTAGTTCAGAAAAATAAAGATTTGTATGATGAGTGGGCGTCGCTCTTCAATCCTATCACTGACTTGATCGGACTTTCTGACGACTTGAGCTTTGATGATGTGCTGCCACTTTGGAAATCGCAAAAAGTGACTGACTTCTCCACATGGGCATCTGATCCAACGAATGTCACTTCCTTTATGGCGTTGTGCCATGAGAAACTCAGACCGCCTGCAATCAGCGGAAACTCAGTGTTCGATGGTCCTTCTGACGGACCGAATCACAATCCTCCTATGGGATGGCGTTTTCTTGGACAGCGTTTCACCTATGACTCATACATTCATCAACAAGTTTCACCGCCACGTCTTAAATCTCGTGATGTCGTACGCGGTCTTGATGTGATGAAGGTGTTTGGTTCGCAGACTGCGGACGGACTTCTTGCGGCAAGCGACTATCCTACAATGGAAGGTTTGAAAGAACGGCTGGATACTCTTGAAAAACAGTATAGTTCGTATAAGAGCGACTTCTGGAACAAGACGTACTACAATCAAGTGCTCTATCAAATTAAGTCACAGGCTACTTTTGAACAGGGGGCAGGCTTCTACTTTACCGAATCTCCTGCGTGGAACATTAAGTCTCAGCTTGCTGCACATGGTACGTGGGCGGAACTCCGGCACGACACTATTCTGTATGTAAAACAAGTATATGCAGAGCGTGCGGGCGATGGAGACTTTGATCCAACGTTCAGAACACTGCCGCTTCCTGAACCGATAAACTATATAGAACCGAATGTTCCTTTCTGGGAAGGCTCACTTGCCAGCATTGAAGGGCTGCTTACCATATACAGTAAATATAATCTGCTTGATCAAGATTCCGAAGATGCACTTAAAAAAATTCATGAACTGTATGTAAAAGCTCTTGATATAGCAAAGAAAGAAGCGGAAGACAAACCTATTTCTTCTGACGAAAACGAATGGATTAGGACAATCGCAAGTTCTTTTGAGAATTTGGTCATGATCCATGTGGGCAGAGGTAATGATGCGTACATAGAAGGAGATTTTGATCAATTCAAGATGGCCTGTATCGCGGATGTATTTACGAACAGTGCGCTTGGCATCTGTCTTGAGACCGCAGTTGGTGTACCGTACCGTTTGTATGTTCCGCTTAACGACAGCCAGGGTGGAAAGCGCATTGCCATAGGATACGGCTTCAGCTATTACGAATTCACTCACTCACAAGGCGATCGAATGACTGACGAACAGTGGAAGCAGATTGTCTACAAGGAAACAAACAAGGCTGATGAATGCCTGCCGTTCTGGGAGAAAACATGCACTATTCCTGCAGAAGATCCGTTCGTGTCGCGTTACTAAGCGCGACGAGTGCTGTTGCAGCGACAGTGTGTCTGTCGCTGTGCTTAGTGTGTACTTCATGTCGCCATTCGCCACCAATTGCTACATGGCCTGTCACTGGTGAAAAGACGCCTCCCGTCAATATGCCGGAACAAGAAGCGCTTCCGCCAGCGGGGGCAAATCCGTGGGCGGGAACAGTGAGTCACCATCTGCTTGCGGACAAGCTCATAGACACGTGGTTTTCAGAACTTGCAAAATATCGCTCGGTAAAAACATTCGTTATAATCAGCCCGTCGCACTACGGACTTTCAACACAGACTTGGTCGCTTGACAACTGTTCGTGGAATGTGGGAAATGGCATCACCGTAAAAACTGACAGTAAAAAAGAAAAACAGATTGCAAAGAAACTTGGTGTATCGTATGACAGTCAGGTGTTTCCTTGCGAGCACGGAGTGAATACGCTTGTCCCTTACATAGCGCGCTATTTTCCAAAAGCAAAAATATGCGCTATTGCCGTGCATGGTGAACCGCCACTTAACCAACGAAATGCACAGTTCCTTGCTGATGCGCTTGCACCTTACTTTACTGAAGAGGGTAAAACTCAGAATTTCCTGCTTATCTCAACAGACTTTGCACATCATGGAAATTATGCCGGCACTGAATTCAAAGACAATCGGAGTCGAGAATTTTTCAACGCCCCGTCGAATACATCTTGGATTTACTGTGGATGTGACAACAGACCTGGCGTTTACACGCTGGCACAGTTCCTTACGCCGAAAACAAAAAGCTCCATCCTCTACCACACTAATTCGTTTGCACTTTCCGGCCATGACAGCAACGACATTACCAGCTACTTTTTTTCCTATTTCTATTAAAGCGAGTTGCTCTTTAAACAAAAAAAACCGGCACTTCTTCAAGCGCCGGTTTTCGTCATTCTGTTGCTGTTACTTCAGCATTAGATTCCGTTGAAGTGAGTTGCCACTTTGTCGAGCACGTATGCTTTGAATTCCTCAAGCTTCATTGTCTTCTGTTCAAGACCGCTTGATGCTCTGAAGCGTACGCATACCGCGTTGTCATCTTTCTCTTTCTGACCGACAACGAGAATGTACGGAGTTTTATTTGTTGAACTAATCAATTTGATTTTGTTCTTCATGTTTGTTTCATCAGTATATGCGTTTGCTCTGATTTTCACCGCTTTGAGTGCTGCGGTTACCTGCTCAGCATAGTCATTGAACTCAGGGCTTACCGGAACAACAGCTGCCTGTTCAAAGTGCAGCCAAGCTGGCATTGCTCCTGCATAGTTTTCAATGAGAATACCAAGGAAGCGTTCGAGTGAGCCAAGAACTGCACGGTGCAGCATGACCGGGTGATGCTTCAAGTTGTCTGCGCCAATGTACTCAGCGTTGAGGCGTTCTGCAGACGGAAGCTGATAGTCAACCTGAATGGTGCCGCACTGCCACTGACGGCCGAGTGCATCAATAAGCGTGAACTCAAGTTTTGGTCCGTAGAATGCGCCTTCACCAGGCTGAATCTCATACTCAAGACCTGCTTTGTGACAAGCGTCTGCAAGAGCTGCTTCAGCGCGGTCCCAAGTTGCCTCATCACCAACATGGTCTTCCGGGCGGGTGCTAAATTTAACAAGAAGGTTCTTGTCGAATCCGAAATCTTTGTATACGTCTTTCAGAAGATGGCAGAATTTTGCTACTTCCGGTCCAATCTGCTCTTCGGTGCAGAGAATGTGTGCATCGTCCTGTACGAAGCCGCGTACACGCATGGTGCCGTGGAGCGTGCCGCTCGGTTCGTTGCGTACGCAGTGACCGAATTCAGCAAGGCGCATTGGCAGATCTTTGTAAGAGCGGGTGCGTGTCTTGAAGATTTCAAGTGCGCCCGGGCAGTTCATTGGTTTGATTGCGAAAATACGTTTTTCGCTTTCGGTGATGAACATGTTCTGCTGGTAGTGACCCCAGTGGCCTGAGCGTTCCCACAGAGAGCGCGGCATGATTGCTGGAGTGTTCACTTCCATGTAGCCGTCTTTCTGAATCTTATCGCGCATGTAGTCCTGAAGCACTACATACATTGCCCATCCATTCGGATGCCAGAACACCTGACCTGGATCTTCGTCATCAATGTGGAAAAGATCCATCTGTGTACCGAGCTTGCGGTGGTCGCGTTTGTCTGCTTCTTCAAGCATGGCAAGATAGTCTTTCAAATCATTTGGCTTTGCAAATGCAACTGCGTAGATGCGGGTGAGCATTTGGCGCTTCACATCTCCACGCCAGTATGCACCGGCCATCTTCATGAGTTTGAAACTCTGGGCGTTGATTTCCTTTGTGTTTGACACGTGCGGTCCGCGGCAGAGATCAAGATAGCCGTCCTGCTCGTAAGTGGTGATTGTAGAACCAATAGGAAGATCATTGATAAGCTCGATTTTGTATGGCTCGTCTTTGAAAAGTTTGAGACCTTCTTCCTTAGTTATTTCCTTGCGCACGAAATCATGGTTTCCTGCAAGAATTTTGCGCATTTCTTTTTCAATTTCCGGGAAGTCTGATTCAGACGGTTTGTGATCAGCCGGGAAGTCAAAATCATAATAGAATCCGTTGTCTATAGCCGGCCCGATAGCAATTTTTGTACCAGGGAAAAGTTTTAATACTGCTTCTGCCATGACATGTGCGCAACTGTGGCGCATCGTCTGAAGTTTTTCATCAACTGCCATAAAAATCACCTTTCATTATTATTGTAGGCGGAATTTCTTGATTCCGAATAATATACAGTTGAATAGAATATATCTTTTTTTACGATATATCAATAGGAAGCAAAGATTTACACCGTGATCGTCATTACTGACATATGTCAGTAACAAAAAAACATACCGCGCACGACTTTGATTTTTCTTGCTTTCACTTCTATTGCGCAGTATATTTGATATACAAACGTATACGGAGGCTTAAACATGGCCATTCAATTGAACGAACAGAGTTTTTCAAAGGAAGTTCTAGAAAGTACCATTCCCGTTCTTGTCGATTTCTGGGCGCCGTGGTGCGGACCATGCCAGTCAATGGGACCAATCATTGAAGAACTGTCAACTGAACTTGAAGGCAAAGTAAAAGTTTGCAAGGTGAACGTAGACGACAATCCGTCTCTCGCTGCAAATTATGACGTAATGAGCATTCCAATGTTCGGCTACTTCAAGAACGGCAAGCTCGTCAATCAAATAATAGGTTCAGTGGGCAAAGATACGCTGCTACATCTTGTTGAGCAATAATTTCTTTGCACAATACTAAATCATTCTTTTACTGCAAACTTTATATTGTCGGAACAAGCAGTTTTGTTCACAAATTTTCCAGCACATAAAAAAACGCCACCTCGTTACTGAAGTGGTGTTTTCTATCTTTGTATTATTCCCCTTTATGGGCGAACAATGACATCTGCAATGTGCGGACGTTTCTGCAAATCTTTTTTGAGTCCTTCCTCGCGGGCCTTGTTCACGTACTTTGGATCCTGGAAGCTGTAGGTGAAGTTGGTGTGCACGTCGTAGGTGCCCTTCATCAAAGCGTATGCATCTTCGGTCATGACCAGTTCCTCATCGGTCGGGATGACGAACACCTTTGTCTTGCTGTCGTCTGCTGAAATGCAAGTCTCCGCGTTGCCGGTGAAGCTGTACTCGTTCTTCTGGAGGTCAATCTTCACGCCCATGAACTCAAGCCCTTTGAGACAAGAGCCGCGGATGATTGGTGAGCGCTCGCCCACGCCTGCAGTGAACACAATTGCGTCTACCGGGCCAATCTCTGCCATATAGGCACCGATGTATTTGCGAAGACGTCCTGCTTCCATGTCGATTGAAAGTTCTGCAAGTTTGTCGCCTTCAGCAGTTGCAACTTCAATGTCGCGGCGGTCGCTGTATTTGCCGGTGATGCCCAAGAGTCCGCACTTCTTGTTGAGCGCCTTGTCCATGTCTGCGGCAGACATTCCGGTCTTGCGCATGATGTAGAAAGGAAGCGCCGGGTCAAGGTCGCCAGAGCGTGTGCCCATGACAAGACCTTCGAGCGGCGTGATGCCCATTGACGTGTCGTAGCATTTGCCGTTCTTCACTGCGCATACGGAAGAGCCGTTGCCCAGGTGGCAGATGATGAGATTTGTTTCAGAAGGTTTTTTGTGGAGCAATACCGCTGCACGTTTTGCGGTGTACAGGAATGAAGTGCCGTGGAAACCGTAGCGGCGTGCTGCGTACTTGGTGTACCATTCGCGCGGAATGGCATACATGAATGATGACTCAGGCATTGTCTGGTGCCATGCAGTGTCGATGATTGCGCACTGTGGAACGCCTGGCATTACTTTCTGGGCAGCTTCAATGCCCATGATGTTTGCCGGGTTGTGAAGCGGTCCGAGGTCCTGCACAGAACGGAATGTGTCGAGCACTTCCGGAGTGATGATGACTGACTTCGTGAACTTGTCTCCGCCGTGGAGTACGCGGTGGCCGACAGCCTTTACAACGCTCATATCTTTGATGACGCCGATTTTTGGATCGGTGATTGTCTTAAGAACAAGCTCGATTGCTTCCTTGTGTGTTGGGCACGGGCTTAAAATTTCTGTTTTGTTTGAACCGACTTTGTGCGTGATGCCGGAACCGTCCTGTCCGATACGCTCAACGACGCCTGTTGCAAGAACAGCTTTTTCGTCCCAGTCGTAAACCTGATATTTTGCGGAAGAAGAACCGCAGTTCAATGTAAGAATGACCATTGCCATAAAAAACGCCTCTGTAAAAAAATTTAGAAATAATTATATACCGGAAGACGCTTTTATGGAAGTGGCGAATTATGAACGCGGAGAATAAACAGCAAGCACGTGAACTTTACCAAGGGAAGCATTGGTGATTGTCGCTTCCATGACATCGCTGTCAAGACCGGTATTCTGGAAGTTTCCCGACACAACTTGGTCTGAAGAAGTGGAAATCACAATTGAAAAATATGCATTGTAGCTGTCTCTATCATCAACATCATATGTATTCACGTTCTTATATACCTGCGTATTCGGAGCGCCATCTGTATTGATGCACTTATTAAGCGCAGCTCCAAAACTCGTGGAAGGATATGTCTCATATACATACCGCCTCATTCCCCTAGTCAGCGCAGACATTGAAGTTTCAGATTCCGAAGTAAAATATGAATCCTCACAGGTAACGGAATATTTTGTTCCATCATTTTCAATGAACATGTAGTAGGTAATATTAAGAACAGTTGAATTGTCAAAAGAGATGCATCCCGTCATACAGAGAATTAAAACAGAAACAGCAATCGTACCAAAAATTCTTTTCATTGCATCCTCCGTATCACTCATAACCAATCTTTGTCTTGTAATCTGTAACAAGCAAATGCATCGTCTTTCCATCATCGCCGGTAACGGTATATTCCGAAGCGCCATATTCATATTCGTCAACATTAGGAATCTGCGCTGAAACTTCAAATGTATGCTTTACATTCGAGGTATCGGTGTAGCTGAACTTCATTTTATCGTCAAGAGCAGAATCAACATTCGCACGTTCAAAATAGACAAAATAAAGCGTTGGCTTCGTTGTATATCCATCATATGTTCCAAAGAAAGAATTTCCCTCATTTGTTGAGCGGACGGAAGATGTATCAGACAGTGACTTTTTTACTCCGATTGCGTCAGTATCATACGGCATGAGCGCATCGTAATACAATTGATCCTGATACGACCAGTTCACTTCATCAGTTTTGTCCTCAACATAGAAATAAAGCGTTGTCTCAATTCCCTTAATCATACAGGAAGTCAGTGCTGTGCTACAAATAAAACAGGCAGCAAGAAAAAACAGCTTTACGTTGCTTTTCATTGTATACTCTCCTTACCATTTGTTTGTGTACTTGTTTTGTAAGACATCTTCATAGGAAAAGTATAACCCAGAATTATTTAGTTTGCAATAAAAGAGCATATCTTAAATAAAAAACTCAACTCAATGATTTGACATCTCAAAAAAGGAGTTGTATTCTATAATTCATTTAGAAAGGGAAGAGGACTAAAATGGCGGTGCAAGTATGGAATATAATGAAAAAAAATGGTGGCAAATCATTGCTCGGGCAGGAGCACTCACTTCAACAGTCTGCTGCGTCATAAGCGTTTTTCAATATCTTGTTATAAAAAAATATGATGCTTTTCCGCCTATTCGCTATGACAGCCTCATCATCAATTTTTTTGCGCTTGCTTGTTTTATCTATCTTGCTTTCTTTCCACTGCACTTCAGGGCGTATGCAGTTCTTTTTTATGTGTATGGAGTAGGCAATCTGCTGGACAATGGCAATATTCTTGGCTTTCTGTGCATATTTGTCTGCACGGTCTTTCTGTTCATCACTGATTTTTTCAAGTCAAAGAAAATACTCAAACTGATTCTACTTTACATCGCGCCCATCATTGCAATGTGCATCAGCGGGTACAATTCGGGCACAATCAACTTTCTCATCACCATCATGCATATTCTTGGCGCAATATACATGACTGGCCTTGTCGCGCTTGTTTTTTATCCACGCTTCCGGGAAATAGAAGCACATCGTACCATAAAATACATAAATCCGTCTGACTGCACTCCACAAGAACTCATCTGGCTGCAGCAAGTGCTCAACGGCACAAAATACAATGCCATTGCGCTCGAATCACACGTTTCTGAAAGCAAAGTGAAAGCGCGTATGCTTGAATTATACAAAGTGCTTGGCGTACATGACAAAACTGAATTTCTTACCATGTACCATAACTGTGAATTTGATTTTTCAATAAACGTTCCAAAAACTACAAACTAACGCTGACACGCGCCAGTCTTGATTTCAGCAGCAGCTTCGTTTCCAAAAAGAACACGCACCACTTCCATTGCAAACTGTTCCGCTGCGCCGGGGCCGCGTCCTGTCACCAAGTTTCCATCGGCAACAAAAGCCGGTCCGTCTGTATACGTGATTGCATACGGTCCCGCCTTAGCCTTCATTCCCGGGTAACAGGTCCATTTATGCCCCGCAAGCACGCCCGTAGCAGGCAGAACGACTGCCGGAGCTGCGCAAATTGCCGCCACGAGCGAATCATTTTCACCGACAGCCTGAATAAGCTCCAGCGCCTTCTTGCAGCGGGAAATATTTGCAGCGCCGGGCATTCCACCTGGTACAACGACCGCGTCCGGAAGCACGCCTTTTGCAGCGGCAAGATAATCATCAAGCATCATATCTGCGGTCACCGCAAGTTTATGTGCACCAGTAACCATGAGGGAGGCAGTGCCGGTTGCGGCAACAACAACGTCCGCTCCTGCGCGACGCAAATAATCTATCGCCGTAACAGCTTCTATTTCCTCAAATCCATCCGCCAAGAAAACAAGCACCTTTTTCATAAAACACCTCTTAAAACGGGCCGAGCAGCAATAAAACAGTGCCCAAGCCGCCTGTAATTCCAAAGAATAGTTGAAATTATACAACTTATGGAGTAGTATGTACACATGAAACAGGTTCTCTTGATTGATGCATCTCCTATGTTTCGGGAATTTCTCAAGGAAAAGCTCAACGCTGAAAAAGTAGCCGTTGAAACAACCAACGGCAAGCGCGATGCTTTTACAAAAATGATTTCTATTCTTCCCGACTTAGTTATTATTGATGTTTCTGACAGCATGGAAGATCTCATTGACTTTCTTGAAAGCAAATATGCAGATCCAAACGCGCGTCCTATTCCTATCATCATCAGCGGACCAATCATTGCACGTGACAAAGTAGCGACACTCACTCAATTTGGAGTGGTGAAATATTTTACAAAGCCAATTAAGTTTGATGTATTCTTTGAAGCAATCGGAAAAATTCTCAAGGCATCTTTTTCAATCGATGTCACTCCCTGTGTCCTGGAAATCCACATCAACGGAAACATTATTTTTATAGAAATTGCCCAAGGCATGAACCGAGAAAAACTGGCGCTGCTCAAATACAAACTTCCTGAACTTATAGATTCAAATCATATTAACAATCCAAAAGTTATTCTTATGATGACCGATTTACAGCTTAGCTTCGTAGACGGCGCAAATCTTGAGCTTTTATTTGACAACATCATTGCGGACACTCGCATTCAAAAGAAAAATGTAAAAGTGCTTTCTCTCGACAGCTTCACCCACGATTTAATTGACGGTCATCCTGAATATTCCGGAATTGAAGTCACAAACAATCTCAATCAGGTGCTTAATTCACTTGTTGAAAGCGGACCGACAACCAATCTTCACGACCTTGTCACTGATAAAATTCTTTCACCTGATGAAAAAGCCGAACAGGGTTCCGTGGAAATGAGATTTGTAAGCGACAGCGGAATAATCTCTGACGAAGAAAGTGGCGATGGCAACATTCTTAGCATAGCAATTGTTGATGACGATGCAGTTGTTCGTAAAATTCTACAGCATGCATTTACCACCATCAGCGCAAACTCAACATTATTTGACAGCGGACCTGAATTCTTACAGGCAATCAACAAACAACAATTTGACCTTGTTATTCTTGACATATACATGTCCGGCATCAACGGTTTTGACATCCTCAAAAATCTTCAGGAACGTCAATTCAGCACGCCAATCATCGTGTATTCACAAGCAACTCAGCGAGAGGCCGTTGTACAGGCACTTACACTCGGTGCAAAAAGTTACCTTGTAAAGCCGCAGAAGCCGGAAGTAATCATTCAGAAAGCAGTTGAAGTCCTTCACTCAAAACTGTAAAGAGAAAACATAATGATTCCCAGCTCAATTGACGCAAGCAGCAGATTTCTCGCAAGTACGCTTCATGAAATCAGAACTCCTATTCAAACAATTATAGGAACTATAGAATTACTGGGAGACACTTCGCTCGACAAAGAGCAGACAGAGTACGTGCGGCAGATAGAATTCAGCGCAAATGTTTTGCTACAGCTTGCAAATGATATTCTTGACTTTACAAAAATACGTTCCAAAGAATTTAAACTTGAATGCATACCATATGATGCCGGCGCGCTTACCGAGCAAGTCATCGACCTCATCAGCATTGAAGCGTTTAATCGCGGACTAGAAATTATCACCGACATAGACTATTCGCTTTCGCAGGAAGTCATGGGCGATCCAACACGAGTGCAGCAGATAATTCTTAACCTTGTAAAGAACGCAGTCAAATTCACATCAAAAGGATATGTACTCGTGCGTCTTACCCGTCAGAAAGACAAAATGCTTTTTGAAATCATGGACAGCGGCATTGGCATTGCTGAAGAAAAACAAAGTATGATTTTTACGGACTTCTACCAAGTCGATGCAAGCACAACGCGAAAATATGGCGGAACGGGACTAGGCCTTTCAATCTGCAAAAATCTTGTTTCTGTCATGAAAGGTGAAATCGGCGTAAAAAGCAACCCCTCAGGCGGTTCAATTTTCTGGTTTACCCTTCCCTATGAGCCGGCAGTGAGCATCAATGATGATGACAAGCAAAAACTTGCCATTCCGCCGGACACACGCATTCTTCTTGTAGACGACAACGAGCTTGCGCTACAAACGTTTGTAAAAAAACTGCACGGGCTTGGAATCACCAACATTGCCACTGAGCTTACCGGAGAAGGCGCGCTCAAGACACTTATTCAAGCAGCAAAGACAGGCAGACCTTTTTCAATTGCATTCATAGACATGATTATGCCGGTCATGGACGGCTGGCGTCTTGCAGCAGAAATCAACACAAACGCCGCAATCAACAACCTCAAGCTCTACCTTGTTGTTCCAGAAGGGCAGATGGGCGGAGAGGCAAAAATGAAAATGCTCGACTGGTTCAACGGATATCTGTACAAGCCGATAAAGCACGCACATCTTCTTTCTACATTACAGGAAGCCTTCACTCAACCATTTGACCTTGTGCCGGTTGAAAACGAAACAAGTTCCTCACACACAGCCGGACTTGAAGCAGAAACACGGCCGGTCATTATGGAATCAAATGATTCTGTTGTGGCAAAGGGAAATAAAATTCTTGTTGCGGAAGACCATCCGGTAAACAGAAAGCTCATGAATACTTTTCTTACAAAATATGGCGCGACCGTTTTTCTTGCAGAAGACGGCGAGAAAGCAGTGCAGCAAGTTGAAGTGCATCCTGAAATCGACATGATTTTCATGGACATTCAAATGCCGATAAAGAACGGAATTGACGCAACTGTTGAACTCCGTCAGAAAGGATACAAAGGAATCATCGTCGCCTGCACTGCAAACAATAATCAGGACGACTTTGAACAATACCGGCAGATGGGCGTCAACGACATACTCGTAAAACCGTTCAAGCGTGACACGGTAAAGCAGCTCATTGAAAAATGGAACACCGTTCTTTCCTTCCCTGAAGCAAAAAAAATTGTAACGCTCACTGACATGAACAACAGTGCCGCCTCAATCTGGGACATACACGATTTCATGGACACAGTATCAAACGACAAACAACTTGCTCAATCACTCATGGACGACTACATCGCACAAAGCCATCAATTGCTTACGCAGATGAAAAGTGAACTTGCAAAAGAAAACAAAGACTTCGAGACACTTGAACGCCTTGCGCACACGCTCAAAGGAAGCAGCGCAACTGTAAGCGTATACAAGCTCGCTGAGTATGGGAAAAAAATGGACGAAGCCGCGAAAGCAAAAGATGCAATTGCACTAGAGTCGTTCCGCACGGACTTTGCGATTGATTTTATAAAACTCGAGCAACTGGTAAAAAATTGGAAGCAATCATTATGAATGCAGACTTTAAAAAAACAAACTATCACACACACTCAACTTTTTGCGACGGCAATGCGACTGTGGAAGAAATGGTTCTTGCCGCAATCCAAAAAAAATTTGACATCATCGGTTTTAGCAGCCACTCGATGTTTCCGTTTGGAGGCGACTGCCATATAGCGCCACGAGAACACGAATCGTATGTAAAAGAAGTTAGGCGTGTTGCAGAACTGTATAAAAATAAAATTGAAGTGTACTGCGGATTCGAAGCAGATTACGTTCCCTGTTTATGCATGCCTTCTTTCGAGCAATACGCTTCACTTAAACCCGACTATATCATCGGCTCGGTGCATTACGTTCTTGGTGACAAAGGATATTTTGAAGCGGACGGTTCGCCTGCAAGTAAAGTGCTCGCCGGCATCCGAAACTATTTTAATGGCGATGAAAAGAAAGCTGTTCAAACATACTTTGCCGAACAGCGCGAAATGCTTTCTCACGGTGATTTTACCTTCTGGGGACATCCCGATTTGATTCGCAAGCAGAACGGCAAGCGCGCACTGTTTGACGAACAATCACTCTGGTACAAACGCGAATTGAAGGCGACCGCAAAGGCAGCAGCTCGTGCAGGCATTTGCGCAGAAATCAACACCGGCGGAATGGCACGCGGCTATTTGGACAGCCCGTATCCATCCGCTGAATTCCTGGAAATTCTGCATGAGTATAACGTACCGGTGACGATCAATTCTGATGCGCACACACCGGAAAATCTTGACTACTGGTTTGAAGAAGCCGTGCAGTATGCAAAAAAAGCCGGCTATACAGAACTTATGTTCTATTCGGCCGGCTCTCTGCAATCACAAAAAATTTAATCGCTTAGTGTTATCTGTTTCTACGTTCTTCACTTTCTTTGCATGAAATACAAAGGGAAGCATACGGAATCGCTTCAAGACGCGCTTCTGGAATTGGCTTTCCACATTTTACACAGAGACCATACTTTCCCTGCTGAATGCGATCAAGCGCATTTTCGATGAGCGTAAGACGCTGTGCGTCCTGTGAACCAAGAGAATCAATAAGCGTGCGATCTATTGCGTCAGATGCTATATCTACAACATCGCCGGCTTCGACAGTTTCAACCAATTTACGAATCTGGTCGCTCTGTCCAGCAAGCGTATCAAGAATTTGATTTCTCTGAGCAATGAGCTTTTTTTTCTGTTTATCAGGAAAATCTTTTTTCATCATTCCACTCCCGTGTTGACAATTTTATCTGTTTTGTACATACTAGTATACGCATGAAGCCTTAAAAAAGCAAATGAATTCTGGAGGAATTGTGGCTAAAGAAGAAGCTATTGAAGTCGAGGGAATTGTAAAAGAAGCGCTGCCAAATACAATGTTCCGTGTTGAGTTGCAAAATGAACACATCATTCTTGCTCACTTGAGCGGCAAAATGCGTAAGCACTATATCAGAATTGTTCCCGGTGACAGTGTAAAAGTTGCCCTCTCTCCGTACGACCTTAACCGCGGAAGAATCATTTTCCGTGAGCGTTAATTTTCTTTCTTATTCGTTTCTTTATTTACCAAAAATTATTTTGTATTCTCTTTTGCAAAGATGTATTTAAAGGAACGAAACATCTGTTTAATTCCACGCACTATTGCAATGAAACAAAGGATATCAAGCGGAAACCAATTGAACATGTAACGAAGTCCCAACGCTGCAACAGCTGCCTGTAGAAATCCACTGCCCAAAGATGCCCATGCCTGTCTGCGCGTAGGGTGTTCTGTTCTGCGGGTAGTATACGTATAAGTGTATCTGCGCGCGTTGTTTTCATCATTGTTCTGTGTCTGCGTAAAGAATTCCCAGAAAGGATCTCCGCCGTAACCAGTCTGCGTATTTCCATATTGCTGATTGCCATACGGATTCTGTGATCCGCCATAATTCTGCGAGGCATTGTAATCGTCTGCAGAACCGTACGAATCGTACTGACGACGTTTTGTTTCATCACCAAGAACTGAGTACGCCGCGTTTATCTGTTTAAACTTTTCTTCTGCAGCTTTATCACCAGGATTTCTATCCGGATGATATTTAAAGGCGAGATTACGATACGCTTTCTTAATTTCTTCCGCCGTTGCGCTATTTGACACTCCGAGCGTCTGATACAAATCTTCCATTACGGTTCCTGTAATAAAAATACTTAAATTCTTCCTTTGTTACAAGGAAAAAATAAATTTATTTTATAATCACCCATGTTGCTCCGTTACCGCCCCAAGACTTGTCTGGATGACCTGACGTGCCAAGCAACGGGCTTTGTTCAATGAAAGTGCGAACCATCGGGCCTAGAACAGGGTCGCTGCCTGTTGTGTGATTTCCCTTGCCGTGAATGATAAGTATTTTACGAAGTTCACGCCGTTTGCAATCAGCAACAAAGGTGGTAAGTTTCTGCCATGCTTCGTCACGTGTCAATCCGTGTAAATCTATGCGTGCTTCCGGTTTCAATTCCTTTAGATACTCACGGCTTTGCAGCTTCTGATTCTCTGCTGCCTCATCGGCAACTTTATCTTTATCAACAGTGCCGTAGCGGTTGAGCCAAACGTCCATTGGATTTGCCGTACGTTTATTTTCTGCAGCCATCATATCTTCATACGTATAGCCTTGCTTTGCCGCTTCCTTTTCTTCCTTTGTGGGAGCATTTGCCTTTTTATGTGAAACCTGCGGACCACTCTGCTTTACTGTTTTTTTATTTTCCTGCGCATTCCACTGATTCAATATATCACCAAAATCCATATACGCCTCGCTACTAAAAATGAATTCCACTATACACTTTTTTCAATTTATATAATAGATTTCTGATTTTTTTACCCAGCCAAAGGTATCGTTGAATCTGATGTACGCCCAGCCGCCGGCGTCACGGAGCACTTGTACACGACTGCCCGCCTGTACCGTAACACTCGTGCTTGCCTGTTCCTCCGGAATAGGACTCACCGATCCACCTTCACACAGAGCATATCTGCGCGAAACTTCCACTCCGGCAATAATGGACGACATGACACACAAAGTAAACACAACAACAAAAATCGAAGCCGGTTTTATTTTTCTGAGTATGAACAGTATAACAAGGCCTGCTGCAGAAAGAAAAGTAAAAACAAGGAGCAGTATGAAAAGCGGAACACTCGGTTCTGAAGCGCCTGTTGTAAGCCCTTCCTGTTCCTCAAGGCGACGACGCTCTTTTGCTGCTGAGCTAAATGGCAAAGAATGACGCTCTTTGACACGGAGCACAAGAAGTTTTTTTTGGTTAGGAGAAGATTTTATTATTTCAGTTTTGCCAGACTTTGTATCAGTCGGTTCTGCAAACGCATATGCAAACGCACTTTGTTTTTGTTCAGGCAAAATCGGATACAGTGCAGGAGCAACGTTCACTGTAAATTCAGGAATGAATGCATTTACCCGCGCGCCATTATATGCCGTTGCAACAACTTGCACCTGTGGGAACTTACACACTTCCGACTTAAGTGGTTGCCAGTCAAAAGAAGCGACCGGTATTTTTTCAGGAGAAAATGTACCACCACGTGGAATTTCTTCCGTAATGGAAAACTGCTTAACCTGTTTGAATACAGAATCCTGCGGAATATCCCACGAAACATTAATAATTTGAACCGCATATTGCACATATACCGTAAATCGCAAATGTTCATTTGCATGGCAAGAAAGAGTACCGCCGTCGGAAGGATACGCTTGGTTCAAAAAAGAGATAGAAACCTGTGGCTGTACGGTTGCAGGATTTTCGTACACGGTAATTGTGTCAAAAAGAGGTTTGTAAATTTTTCCAGCGATGCTCACCACCAATTGACCAAGCTGATACGTTCCCGGTTTTTTAAATTGGAACCACAGCCGAATCATTGTTCCGCTTTCACCATTCGAATTTGCATTTCCTGCAAGCTCATCTTTGCGCAGTGAAACAAAGGAAACATTTTCTGGAAGAGCATCTACATACGCCTGTACTTTTTCCGGAGACACGCCATCAATGCGCAAAGTGAACTGACTGTCCGTCTGCGTAAAGCAATATTTCTGTTGAGAGATAATATGAAAAGAATACTCAGGCTTCCGAGTGTCTGCAAAAAGAATTTCTTCACAGGCAAACAAGGCAATGAAAATTGTCAGTAATCTTTGGAAGTGCTTTCTGTATTCTGTTGTTGGTTTTTCCATTGGTTTTCGTCATTCTCCTGTATAACTGAATATACTGCATTCTCCAACGATTGCTCTTCATTATTTTCAGCAACGGGATTAAGCTGCTGTTCATTAGACTTTGACTGCACTGAATCTTGCATGAGCGATAATTCCAAATTTATTTTGGCATTTGTATTTGTACTGTCAACGCGAAGCGCGTCCTTAAAGCAAGAAGCAGCTTGTCGGAAGTCACCTTTTTGGTGCGCAATAATTCCTGAATTATAATACACGGCAAAGCGTATACTGTCAGAAGCAGACGGTTCAATTTCATCAAAACGCTCCAAAGCTGCGTCAATTTCATCCTGCATCAAATACGTCGAAGCAAGTCCATACACGGCATACTCTTCATATTCTTTATCACCGCGTGCATGGGCACTTTCTGCAGCTTCAAGAAAATCTGCAACCGCCTGCTGATAATTTTTTCTATTCCACTCAAATTTTCCCTCAAGAATTTTTGTGCCGTCTCCAAAACGGCCGCTGCATCCCGTAAACAAAAGTGTGCAAAGGAAAATCGACAGTGCCGCAGCTCCACGTTCATTCCGATGAAGCCGCACAATTGTAAATTCACCACAAATTATTGATATGAAGAACGAAATGATTGCAAACAAAATGAACATCTGTTTTCTATTCACATTCTGAATTTCATAAACAACCGTCGATTTATTTTCTGGCGTAGGATGCAACGTATCTATTTCACCTTGCAAAGAATGAAGCAATTTGTATGCAGAACCGACTTCCGATGCATCGATATAGGCAACCGGTTTGATTAACAGGCTCTGTTTTTTGCTGTGAATATTTTTTTTGCCGGCAGTCGATGCAATCTTCTTCATTTGTTCCGCACGAAGCGCAGTCTTTACAACAGTTTTTCCGTCACCTGTTGTAATTTCAGACTCACGTTCAGAACCAAAGCCGATGATTGTGACCGGAATGCCATATTTGATTGCATCAGCAAGAGACGCGTTGAGCGAGTTATCTGTTTCATCACCGTCTGTAAACAACCAAATATGCGCAGCTTGAGCTGACTGTTGTGGGAACGAATTGATTGCAGCCTCGATACCGCTGCCAAGGCTTGTACCTTCTGCGGTAAGCAAATGTGGCGAAAGTGAATTAATAACCGACTGGACACCCTCATTGTCTTCTGTAAGCGGAACGGCAACAATGCCATTGCCTTTTGCAAGAACAACAGAAACACTTACGCCATTCATCTGCGTAAGCAATTCGTCAGCATAATTTGCAGCTGAATCAAGACGCGTCATGCCACCCGGGGCATCGCGCGCTTCCATGCTATATGAAATGTCAAACACAAAGGACACTGCGCTGCCACTTTTTTGTACCGGAACCATATTCGTTCCCCAAGAAATTCCCGCATATCCGCACACTAGAAAAATCCACGCAGCACATCTAAACACAGTGCGTAAAATAAATCGCAGGCGTATTGCATTAGAAAAATCAGCGTATCGGTGAATTGCTCCTGTTGAAGTGAGAGAATGAATCATCTTCTTGCATTTAAATGCAATGTACAACACAACAGGTATGAGAATGAGCAACCCATAAAATGCATAAGGACGTTCAACAGAAATATTCATTAGAGCAGCTCCTGCAATGCAACACGGCGCAACAACCATGCGACTGCAAAAAGAAATGCCGCGGCAAGAAGCATCTGGCTGTAATACTGTTCATCGCGACTTTTAATGTGATAACTTTGAATGACCATCTCACGTTTGCCTATTGCAGTCAACGTCTGCGACAGCGTTGACATTGTGTCGATGCTGAAAAATCTTCCGTCGGCTTCAGAAGCAAGTTGAGAAAGAGCGGCTGCGTCATATTCAGAATTCAAATAGCCTGAATAGACACGCCCAGTTTTGGGGTCGGCATATTCAAGCGGGACAGAACCTTTTGTACCGATGCCAAGGATGTATAACGATATGCCTTTTTCGCGCACCAAATGCGCTGCCGTATACGGATGAATTGATCCTGCATTATTTTCACCATCAGTAATCAGAACGATGCACTTCTTTGCAGAGTTTGTCTTTGACAAGTGGAACACCGCGCAGCTTAGTCCGTTGCCAAGAGCCGTACCGTCACCCATCTCGCCAACAACAAGAGAATCAAGCCTATTAAAAAAGAATGTGCGGTCCAGTGTTGGAGGAACAACGACAGCCGTATCTTTTGCAGTTTCAACAAGACCAACCGCGTTGCCACTATTGTCATTGACAAGCAGATGAATTGCCTTCTTTGCCGCATCAAGCCGTGTCATGTTTGCAATATCTTTTGCAGCCATAGACGGGCTTGTATCAAGTACAAAAAGAATATCGGCACCACGAGAGACATACACTTTTTCCTGATGATGAACAACAGGAGCCGCAAACGCAGTTACCGCAGCAATAAATCCGCACACAACTGCCACTCTTGCCACTGCAGAAACAAGCACCGTAAATTTCCGATTCCAAGAAAAGGACTCCCCCTTCCAATCGCTCAATGTAAGCGGAAAAGAAATTTTTGAGAACAGTCCCATGTGCTTAAGAAAATAGTACGCAGGAAGCAGGAGAAGCAAGAAAAAAGCCGCAGGATTTTCAAAGTCTATCATTCAGAAATCCTCCTCATCTTTTTTTCTAATTCCAATTTTTTTATCATTAATTCAGATCCGGTTGCAATTGCAACGCGCTCTTCTTCTGCAAACAGCGCTTGATGTTCCTGCAACGGGAGCAACTCCGCGTCTACAGAGCCTGGAGCAAAGCGAATATAATCTGTTCTGCGGAACAGAGCTTCAAGTTCATCAACAGTATCCTGCTGTTCATCAGAGAGCATATTGCCAGTACAGTTGCGCACACTTGCTGCAATCCGGGAGCTTGCAACAGATTCAAAAGGCTGTCCAAAGCGGTTGCTTAGATAAGTACGCATAATTGACTGCCACTCAGCGGCAAACGCACTGTCATCAAGCTGTTTTCTCTGCTGCAATTTGCGCAGTCTTCTATTTGTGATGTTTGTATTTTTCAAAAATTCAATTTGCCGCTTCCATAGTTGAAACTTCCGTATGACCTTCGGCAATTTTGCAAGAATCATTCCGATTGTAAACAAAAGTAAAATTGCGATGATGATAAACAACCAAACAATATAATTTGTTCCCGGAACAGTAATAGGCGAAATTGGCGGACGGAGCGTTGTGCTTCCGGTCATTTCAGAAAGTGATGCAATGGTAATCGGCGCAAAGTCAATCTCAAAAGGCGCAGAATCTTCCTGCATACCCTTTTGCACATTTGAAGAATTGCGTGAGGCTGCATTCAAATCGAATGTGCCAAATTCAATTTTTCCGGGCTGCCAGGGAACAAATGTAATGATGAGTGTATATGAAAAATCTTTGCGGACAAGTTCAACTTTTGAAACCGTGCATTTTTCCGTCATATCAGTAAATGGTTTTTGATGAACGGAAATATGCAATGTATCTCCAACAACGGCATCTGGAGCAAGTGCAAAAAAGTCAACGGCGCTACGAAACATATATTGTACTTGCGCAGAATCGCCAACAAACACTTCTTTTGGAACAAGTGCCTGCTGTATGTCCTCGCCGGAAGATGACGATTGGTCAAGGGCAGCAACATGATGTGCAAAAAGAAAGGTTATAGCTGCAATAAGAACAACAATTTTCTGTTTCATTTATGTTCCCACGCGGTAAAAAATTTTGTAAGTTCAACTGCAGGATCGCTATCAGTACGCACCACAAGCGGAATTCCACCGCGGCGAAGGCACTCATCACGCCATGTTTCAAGATGCTTATTATTGTGAGCATACCAGACATGCTTAAAGCGGGCGGAAGAAGTAGGCAGCACAGCGCGGTATCCTGTTTCCGTATCGACAAATGGCACCGAGCCAAGTTCCGGAATTTGTTCATCAACAGGGTCACTGATACGTATGGCAACGACATCATGTTTGTGGCAAAGATGGGCAAACGGCTGTTCCCACTGTGATGTTCTAAAATCGGAGATAATCAGAATCAAAGTCCTCTTATGGAGCATTTTATCGGCTCCCACAAGAGCTGTATCGAGTGCAGAACCTTTTACCTGTTCTGTTTCACATTCATCAAAACGGGTGAGCAACATGAATACCTGGTCACTTCCAGCTTTTGGCGCGCATGAAAATGTTATGTTGCCATTGAACATAACTGCCCCCACAGGACTTTCATTTTGCAACGATGCAAGAGAAAGAAGTGAAGCACATTCCATTGCAGTTTCAAGACGAGTACGATATCCAGACACGGTGTTCATTGAAAGCGACTCATCGACAACAAGAAACACATTCAGCTCACGCTCTTCCTCAAACAGTTTTACATACGGCCGTCCCATACGCGCTGTTACGTTCCAGTCTATGGCACGCACATCATCGTCACGGAGATACTCACGCACTCCGCTAAATTCAATGCCCTGTCCACGGTAGAGAGATTTAAATGAGCCGCTTCGCATTCCTTCAGCGAGCGTAATAGCGCTCAAACGCAGAAGAGATGCGCGCTTTGCAAGAGCGGTGCGGTCTTCGCTCAAAATATGATTCATTACGGAACCGGCATAAGCTCAATGATTTTCGTAATCAAGTCGTCCGCGGTAACGTTGTCTGCGGCAGCCTCATAGCTGAGAACAAGACGATGACGAAGCACCGTATGAGCAACAGCCTGGACATCTTCCGGCAGAACAAAACTGCGCCCCGCAAAAAGAGCGGCAACTTTTGAACAACGAAGCAGTGCAATACCTGCGCGTGGAGAAGCTCCAAAAGAAATGTAGTGGATGATATCAATATGTTTTGTTGCCGTGGAAATAGTCATTCGCTTTGTATTCTTACGTTCAACTTCAGGACGAGTGACACTTACCAGAGAAACAATATAATTCACAATGTCATCTGAAACGGCAATCGCATCGACAGCCTCGCGACACTTTAAAAGCAAAGCAGCGGAAAACACTTTGCGCACAGGAATCTGGTCGGCAATACCGTTTGTCTTTACAATAGCAACTTCTTCTTCCGGAGTAGGATATGGAACAGTGAGTTTTAAAAGGAATCGATCCAACTCTGCTTCAGGAAGCGTATATGTTCCTTCTTGTTCGATAGGATTCTGCGTTGCCAGCACGAAGAACGGATCAGGAAGCTGGTACGAGGTTTCACCAAGTGTCACCTGATTTTCTGCCATTGCCTCAAGAAGCGCCGACTGCACTTTAGCCGGAGCCCGGTTGATTTCATCGGCAAGCACCACGTTTGCAAAGACAGGCCCTTTGCGTACAGAAAATTTTCCTGTTCCCTGTTCATAGATAAGCGTGCCAGTGACATCTGCAGGCAAAAGATCCGGAGTAAATTGAATGCGCTTGAAATCGAGTCCTGAAATTTCAGCAAACGTCTTTACAGCGAGCGTCTTTGCAAGGCCCGGTACACCTTCAAGCAAAACATGACCGCCCGCAATAAGCGCCGTAAGAATACCGTCAACAATTTGCGTCTGTCCGACAACACGCTTTGCCGCTTCAGAACGGCATTTCTGTATCATATCCGCGCACTCATCAAGTTCAGTCTTCGTGATTTTCTTTTCCATAATAATATAACCCCGTCTACAATCAATTTTTATACTAAAAAACTGCATAAATATACAGAATTCAGCTAAAAAATATTGACATTCCGACCGTCTTTCCGATACTATACTTTACCATGTTAACACCTTTAGCACAAGAATTAAATGGAATTCTTGCAGGAACAACACCAGGTTCTCTTCTTTCAGACCTGGGAACACGACTCTACTTTCCAAAAGGAATTATAGCCCAGAGCGCCGAAGCGAAAAAACTCGGCAAGACAGCAAACGGCACTATCGGCATGACTGTATTGAACGGCAAGCCAGTCATTCTTCCGGCAATTCAGAAAAATGTACCTGAACTTGATTCGAGAGAACTTGTTGCATACGCGCCAACTGCCGGCAACCCAGATTTGCGCGCGCTGTGGAAAGAAAAAATAATCCAGAAAAATCCGACACTTGCAAACAAGACTTTTTCGCTGCCGGTTGTCGTACCAGGTTTGACCGCTGGCATCTCGTACCTTGCCGACCTTTTTCTTGACGAAACAAAACCTTTGCTCGCGGCAAATCCTTCCTGGGACAATTACGTGCTCATCGCCGAAGCAAGACGGAACGCTACGTTCAAACAGTTTGATATGTTTGCGGACAATCACTTTAATTTTGCAGCATTTGAAAAGGCAATGCGTGCAGAAGCAAAATCTGGCTCCGTGCGCGTGCTGTTGAATTTTCCACAGAATCCTTCAGGCTACAGCCCTACGGCCACGGAAGCAAAGCAAATTGTTGCGCTCGTAAAAGAACTTGCTGACGCAGGCACAAAGGTCTGCGTATGGTGTGACGATGCATACTTTGGACTTGATTACGAATCTGACATTGAAAAACAGTCTCTGTTTGCCTATCTTGCCGATTTAAGCGAGAATATTCTTGCCGTAAAAATTGACGGACCTACAAAAGAGGACTTCGTGTGGGGCTTCCGCTGTGGCTTTTTAACATTCAGCTGCAAAGGACTTACCGATGCACAATATGACGCGCTTAACAAAAAACTCATGGGAGCAATACGCTCTTCAGTTTCATGCGCCTCCACTCCGCCACAGTCACTCTTGCTCCGTGCATTCCAAGACCCGGCGCTTGAAGAGCAAAAAGCATTCTTCCGCGAAGTGCTTGAACGACGCTACGTACTTGTAAAGAAATTTGTACAAAGTCACTCCAGCAAGCAACTGTACCCGCTTCCGTTCAACAGTGGCTATTTCATGTCGTTCCATCTCAATACGCTCGATGCAGAAGCGCTCAGACAGAAGCTGCTCAACGAAAAAGGAATTGGCACCATTTCAATCGATGCCCACACACTCCGTGTCGCATTCAGCAGCATTGATGAAGAAAAAATAGAAACAGTCTACCAGGCAATTTATGATACAGCGGAGGAAATGGCGAGTGCTTGAACTTACGCATACAGCAAAACAAATTTTCTTTTCTACCGCACGGCTTATTTTTGCTGCCGCGACAATCTTGCTGTGTGCCTCTTGCCACAATCCTTCAGAAAAGCCCGTCATCATCTGGACAAGCTGCCCGGAATTTGCTTCATACGTTGAAGTGTTCAACCAGAGTCAGAACAGGACAAAAGCTGTTGTTGTTTACAAGGAACAGCCAGCCCGCTCGCTTCCGCCTGCAAAAGACGAAACTCCGCCGGACATTGTAATTGGTCCGTGGCTCAAAAATGCTTCAACAAGAAAACATTTCACTCCCATCGATTATCTTTTTTCTGAACAGCAGCTCAATAAATCAATCTTTTACCCGCAGCTGCTTGACTATGGCAACATAAAGGAAAAACAATACCTTCTGCCGGTAAACTTCAATCTGCCCATAATGATTTTTGATTCCAAGAATGAAAAACTTATTGACGAAAATCATGTCATCAGCCTTGACCAGATACGCACCGTTGCCAGCACATTCAATGAAAAGAATAAAAGTGACACTTATACGGCAATGGGCTTTGCTCCGTCATGGGACAATGACTTCCTCTACCTCACGGCAAAACTCAAGGGAGCAGCATTCCGCGAAAGAGGAACAAGTTTTACTTACGATGCAAAGGGCATTCTTGCAGCGGTCACTTATTTAAGAGAATGGACCACCGCACGTGACACAGACACTACTTCTGAACGCAACTTTCAATTCAAATACTTGTACATGCCGGAATATAAACAGGTTTCTTCCGGAAGATGTCTGTTTGCATACATGACAAGCAATGATTTCTTTTCACTTACCACAATGCAGCAAAGCGGCATTTCTTACCGCTGGGTTTGCGAAAATGGGAAAGTTCCTGTTGAAGACGGCATTATAACCATGGGACTGTACAAAGGCTCTCGCAACTCTTCAAAAGCAGAACAGTTCATCAGCTGGTTCATGAAGGAATCAACCCAGGAATCACTGCTCAAGCACACTGAAGACATGCATCTTGACAACATAACATTTGGCATCACCGGCGGATTTTCCTCAATAAAAAGCGTAAATGAAAAAGTATATCCATTGTATTATCGCGGACTGTTAGGAAATCTTCCTGATGAAAATTTTCTTACCACACCAAGTATTCTTCCATACCGCTGGCCAAGTCTTAAAGAAAAAGTTGTCATTCCCTATCTTACCGACAGCACAAATACAAACTCGTTGACAGTCACTCATTCTCTTGAAGAGCGCATTGCAGACTGGAGCAAGCAATACTTCTGAGCCTTCTGTAAAAATTTTGTTAATTTTAGCAAGAAAATTCCGATACTATAAGTAGCGGCGGCTTAAATCAGTGCCGCTAAAGAGCAAGATATGGTATCAAATGCTATTTCCTTAAACGCATCAACATATAAAACTCTCTTTGCATCCGGCACAGGTTCCCTTTCTGTACCGGTAAATCCAAGCGCAGTAGTGTACGCACAGTTCAATCATGTACATGGAATTGCAGCTCGCTCCGGACAAGAAGGAGTTCCGGTAAGCAAGGTAAAAATTCTCAATACGCTTATCGACCAGCTTGTCAGCATGAAGAGCAAGTCCACCGTGTCGAAAGAAAATGTCACACGCCTTTCCGAACCGCAAATGGACTCGCTTATCAAGCAGTATCAACAAAAAATACAAACTTCAGTAACAAAATCTACAAAAGCAAACACGTATGGGTTTGCAGGACTGCTTCCTGAACCCGGCGCTCTATTTTCCATTAGAGCATAATCAATACAGAACAATCATTACGCCCAAAGCAACCAGAGCAACAGCGCAGCGGCAGTAGTTGTAATCAGTGTGAATGGCACGCCAACTTTGAGCCAGCCACCAAAGTCCACATTGTAACCTTCCTTTTTTAAGATTCCCACAGAGACAATATTTGCACTTGCACCAAACGGAGTCAAGTTGCCTCCAAGGCAGCTTCCAATGAGCAGCGCAAACATGTACAGTTCAGGATGAATATTCATCGCCGTTGCCATTCCGCCCGCAACAGGAAGCATTGCAATGATGTACGGAACGTTGTCAACAAAGCCACTGATGATGATTGACACAACAAGTATGATGACAAAACCGGCAAACCGTGAACCGCCCGTCATGCGTGCCAAAAATCTTGCAAAGTCGTCAAGCAGTCCCGTTTCCTGAATTGCACCGATGACAATAAAAATTCCAATCAGGAAGAAAATTGTTTCCCAATCAAGTTCTTTGATAAGAGACTTCACTTCATCTTTTGATTTCTTCTGATAATAGTAATACCACAGTACGCCAATGACACCAAGTATAAATACAAACAGACCGCTCGTATAAGAAAAAGTTGTATGAACAAAAGAAATGCAGGCAAGACCAAAAATCATAACAAGCAAAAGTGCAAGCGGAAACCATGAAACAACCGGCTCACGGTCAACGGTGATTTTATCTTTGCTGTTCTTTGCAAAAAAGAAATAAAAGAACAAACAGCCCGCAAGCATACCAGCCTGGACAATGAAGAATACAGAAAGCCTGCCGCCATGAATGAAGAAGTCATTGAACGTATATCCAGCATAGCTTGCAAAAATCATTGACGGCGGATCGCCGACAAGCGTTGCCGTTCCTTCAAGGTTGCTCATAACGGCAAGGCCAATCATAAAGTATGTAGGATTAAGTTTCAATTTTTTGCAAAGCGCAAGCGCAATTGGCGCCATGACAAGGACTGTCGCAACGTTTTCTACAAATATAGAAATGATGCCGGTCATTGCAAGAATGGCGACTATTGCAAATCCCGTGCTTTTACTCCGTGAAATAATAGTGTCGGCAATGCGCGCCGGAACTTTTGAATAGATGAAAAGAGATGCAATCACCATGCTGCCAAGATAAATAAGCAGCACATTCCAGTTGATTATATCAAAAAGCGAATGGGTAAACGCATAAAAATGCGCCGGTAAAGAGCTCACCGATGCAAGTATGTCTTCTGGAATATCAAAAACACCTCTTGGAAAAATCATTCCCAATACAATCACAAGACCTGCGGCAATTGAAGTAAACCACAGTTTTTTGTCCTGAAAGAAAATGACAAGAAGATACATAATAACAGCAATTGCAAGTACAATCCATTTTAAACTGAACATAGTAATCCCCAAATATAAAATGTATGAGTAAAATGTACTATTTTAGCACACAGAGCGTCAAGCAAATTTAACTGAAGTAGCGTGCGGTAAGCGCATCTGAAAAAGATTGTGCTTTTCTAAACGTCTGCATCATAAGCGGAACAAACAACGGAAGCAACTTCTTAATTTTTTTAAATCCGCGCGCATCAGAAAGACCACCACGGATAAGCTGAGTCTTTAATATACCCGCCGCCTCGTCAAGCAACAGCGGAATAAATCTAAAAATTATTCCAACAACAAGGACCGCGTACCGCACAGGAATTTTTATAAACGTGAGCGGATGAAGCAACATATCAAGTCCGTCAAGAATTTCGCGCTCACCAGTAGTGAATATAAAAGTTCCCAGACAAATAATTGCAGCAGCTGTTCTGATGAACATTTTTACTACAAGCAAAATTTTTGACATGCTCACCGTAAATATTCCAAGTTGATAAAAAATATGTTCGCCTTGCGCAGCCGGAAAAAATAAAAACTGAAAAAGCGAAAAGACGAGCAGCCAGGGAACTAATTTTACAAAGGTAAGCAGCGGTTTGCACAGCGGATACTTTGCAAGAAGCGCATACGCAACACAGAGTATTAGAACTACTCCGCAAAGATAAACCGGCTTAACAGCAAGCGCAGAAATAAACAGTGCAAGAAACACAATATATTTCATCACGGGAGCCATTTTTTGTATTGGGGAATTAGGAATATGCGGTGGCGCTGAAAAAGCGGCGGTTGTCTTTTGAAGTGAATGAATCATCTCCGCATTAGGAAGCGGTTTTATCGGCAGAAGATTGGGCGTGTTTTCCAGTGCGCGTTCAGAATGCGATGCTGTAAGGTCATTCCATGTAAGAGTACGGTCAGCAAAAGCAGCCTCTTCTGCGCGATGTGTACTGAACAAAACTGTTTTGCCGTTTTGCGCAAGCATACGCAGTGTCTGCATAATCACAACCCGTGACTGTGGATCAAGACCTGCAGTAGGCTCATCAAAAAGGAGCACGGAACTGTCGAGCGCAATAATTCCCGCAAGAGACACTTTTCTTTTTTCACCGCCACTCAACTGCGACACCTGACGGTCTCCATATTTTTCATACGGAAGTCCCACAAGGCTGAACGATTGCTTTACACGTTCAAACAATAATTTTCCGGAAAGACCTTTGTTCCGCGGACCAAAAGCAACATCATCCGCGGCAAACGTTTCAAAAAGAGCCGCCTCACTTTCTTGGAGTGCAAGCACCGGCCGCTCGGATGCATAAATCGTTCCTTGCTGAGGCGAAAGAAGTCCTGCAAGACATTCAAGAAGCGTCGATTTTCCACAACCACTGGGACCGGTAAGCGCAGTCAACGTTCCCTGTTGTAATGTCAACGAAAGATGTTCAAACACAGCAGATGATTTTTTTTGTTCACCAGAAAGATTTGGATAAGAAAAAGAAATATCGCTCGCAGCAAGCGCATTGTTTTTGCTTCGAATTGTTTTTTTTGTTTTCTTACACCACGTGTCATCACCAAAAACAGACGCAATAAGTTTTTTATTTTTTTTGAACAAAGTGCTTCTGCCATTGAACAAGACAGTGCCTTTATCAAGCACAATTATTCGCTGTGCAGCAAGCGCTTCATCTTTATCATGCGTTACGTGCAGAACTGTATGACCCTTACGATGCCATTCATCAATAAGCGCAAGAATTTCTTTTCTTGAATCAGGATCAAGCATTGCCGTCACTTCGTCAAGAATAAGGAAGTCAGGAAAAAGCGCAAGAATTCCGCTGAATGCAAGCCGCTGTGTCTGACCAAGTGAAAGTTCAAACGTACGCGATGAAGCCTTGTCCACAAGCCCCGTCACCGCAAGACACTCCATGGTGCGCAGTTCAATTTCTGATTTTGACATTGCAAGATTCTGAGGCCCAAATGCAGTATCACGTTCAACAACACCCGCCACAATTTGTTCTTTTGGCTGCTGAAACACAATTCCCGGAAGCACACCCTGTTCAAGAGTTACCGTGCCGCTGTCAGGGGCAATCAACCCTGCCACAAGACGAGCAAGCGTACTTTTGCCGGAACCGTTTGCTCCTACCAGCGCAACGACTTCGCCTCGTTCAACAGAAAGACTTACATTAGAAATCGCTTTCTTTTCTGACTGAGGATATGCAAATGAAACATCTTTTAATTCAAGAAGCGCCATCGACACATGGTACACTTTTTTCGGGCAATTCACAATAAGCGTGCAAAACTATTGTTTATCGCGTGGAAAAGTAGTACATTTAAATAACGCTGAGCTGAAAGATGAAAATGTGGCAACGCAATAGATTCTGACGGCAAAGGAAACAATATGGCAAACACTCCGCAACTTGCATCAATCCTCATCTCCTTTCTTAAAAACAAAATTATTTCTCAAGAAGAATTTTGCATACTTATTGAAAACAGAGACACTGTTTTATCTCATGAAGAACAGCAGCTGCTTCTGCAAAGCGGATTTATATTCAGCAACGATGCTCCGTCACACACCGTACGTGAACTTTGCAAAGAAACAGCCGCACACGTTGCGCGTGCCGTCTACGGAAATAAAATATTTGTTCGCGGACTCATTGAATTTACAAACTACTGCAAAAACAATTGCTATTACTGCGGAATTCGTGCAGGCAACACACAGGCACATCGATATCGCTTAACAAAAAAAGAAATTCTTGAAAGCTGCGACAAAGGATACGTGCTTGGATTCAGAACATTTGTTCTTCAAGGCGGAGAAGATCCATTCTTTACCGATGACACGATGGCAGACATTGTGCGCTGCATCAAAGCAAATCATCCTGACTGCGCAATCACCCTGTCTGTTGGCGAAAAAGAATTCAACACATACAAACTTTGGAAAGAAGCAGGTGCAGACCGCTATCTTCTTCGTCACGAAACGGCAAATAACGAGCACTATCACCAGCTCCACCCTGCAGAACTTTCTCCAGAACATCGCAAGAACTGTCTCTGTAATTTAAAATCACTTGGTTACCAAACAGGCGCCGGCTTCATGGTTGGTTCACCTTATCAAACAACGGCGCATCTTGCAGAAGATCTTTTATACCTGCATGAATTGAATCCTGAAATGATAGGAATCGGCCCATTCATTCACCACGACCAGACTCCTTTTGCAAAAATGAAAGACGGCACTTGCGAAGAAACACTTTTTTTGCTCAGCATACTGCGCATCATGTTTCCAAATGTATTGCTTCCAGCAACGACAGCACTCGGCACCATACAGTCCGGCGGACGCGAACAAGGAATTCTTTGCGGCGCAAATGTCATTATGCCGAATCTTTCACCGCTTGTGCATCGCAAAGACTACCTTTTGTACAATAACAAAATTTCTACAGGAGAAGAAGCTGCTGAAAGCATTGCACTTTTAAAGAAAAACGTTTCTGCGATTGGTTACGAAATTGTCACCGACCGCGGAGACTTCAAAAAATAATTCTTTGGGGTTACAAGGAAGGTTCATCATGAGTATGGAAGACACGCCTCGTTCATCACGACTTCACATTGGAATTTTTGGCAGGACAAACAGCGGAAAGTCATCGCTGCTCAACGCACTCACCAACCAGCAATTTGCAGTGGTAAGCGCTGTTGCCGGAACAACCACAGACCCCGTTTACAAGACAATGGAAATTCACGGCATTGGTCCTGTTGTATTCATAGACACAGCAGGTTTTGACGACAAGAGTGAATTAGGAAAGCAACGCATTGAGAAAACAGAAGATGCCGCTTCAAAAACAGACATTGCGCTTGTTGTTTTTTCCGCCGACAGCAGTTCTAATTTTTCAGAAGAACTTGCATGGATTGCACAACTACAGACAAAGAAAATTCCATTCATCTGCATTCTGAATAAATGCGACATGCTCTTGCCAGAACAGCAGAGACTTCTTTCAACAAAAATTGAAACTGCAACGCATGAAGCTCCTATCTGCGTAAGCGCTGAAAAAAAACAAGGCATGGATCTTATCAAAGAAGCGCTCATCAGAAAAATTCCCGCTGACTTCATGGAACGTTCATTCACCGGCTCTCTTTGCAAAGAAGGAGACCTTGTACTGCTTGTCATGCCGCAGGACATTCAAGCTCCAAAAGGAAGACTTATTCTTCCGCAAGTACAAATAATTCGGGAGCTGCTCGACAAAAAATGTCTAGTAATGAGCTGTACCACAGACAAACTTGATGCAACGCTTGCTTCGCTTAAAGATGCGCCACACCTTATTATAACTGACTCGCAAGTATACAAACTGGTGTTTGACAAAAAGCCCGCAAAGAGTATGCTCACTTCGTTCAGTACATTGCTAGCGGCAACAAAAGGAGATGTACAGCAATATGTTGCCGGTGCCGCCGCAATTGCTGCGCTTACTGAAAAAAGCCGAGTTCTCATTGCAGAAGCATGCACTCACGCACCTCTTACAGAAGACATTGGACGTGAAAAAATTCCACGTTGGCTTCGTGCAAAGGTTGGCGACGGTTTACAGATAGACATGGTGAGCGGCAGTGATTTTCCAAGTGATCTTTCAAAATACAATTTGATTATTCAGTGCGGCGCATGCATGTTCAACAGAGCGTATGTTTTGAGCAGACAACAACGAGCTAAGGAAGCAAATGTTCCCATGACAAACTACGGCATAGCAATTGCATATCTCAACGGTATTCTTGACAAGGTGGCTCTACCGCAATAAAACGTGATTCCTAAAAAAGGACTTCCTGCGCGTCACGCCAACTTTCCTGTTTGGCGTTCTTCACCACGTCGCCAGGAAGCGGACCTCCGATGAGAAACGGCGACTGTGGATCATGATGCAAACTATTTTTTTTCACCACAGCCGCATTGTAGTTTGCATAACAATACTTACAAAGATGCGGACACGTATTGTACATGCCAATGTCATGCATAGGCAAACACGTGCAAAATTTTCTAAGCGGAGATGATTTTTGTGGAAGAATGCGATAGCCCGCAGCTTCAGAAATAATTTTTCCGGTAATACAACCGCTTGTATCAATTCCGTATGCAGAATAATCAATTTCTTCCGCACACATGCAGAGCTTTAATTTATTTTGTTCAGCAATAAAAGAAAATGCACGTGAAATAAAAAGCGCATCTTCTTTTGAAACTGCTTTAATTCCGGGAAAATTTTTCTTTGTCTTTTCATACAAATCAACAAAGCTCACCACACACCGATCTGTATAACCAGAAAGTTTTTCTGCCATGCGACGGAATTCACGTATGTGGTACGAAACAGGATACTGCGCATTCACTACAACAGGATCGTAGCGCCAGCATACTTTTTCTTTGCCAACCTTCTTGCTCAGTAAAATAAAATCTTCCATCACATTATCCTTTGAAGGAACATACGGCTCAATATCTTTTCCGTAAGCAGTAATGGTCACAAAATAGTATTGTCCAAATTGCTTTATCTCATCAAGCCGCGGCAAAAGAAAATGTGGATTTTTTGTGCAGAACACCAAACAGTCAACAACGGACGGATCAATGATGTAACGCGTTACCTGCTCAGGATAATACGGATTGCGTACAAGAACAAATTTTTCATGCACGCGATTAAAAAACCAGTCTGAATAAAAGGCAGGAATGTCTGTTCTTCCACTTACAAAAATAATCATTTTACAAAATGTACCAGTTTGATTGCATTTGCAGGACAAATTTCATGGCAGCAAAAACAGTGCAGACATGTCTTACGCTCAATGACCACTCGTTTTTTTCCTTTAAATGGGACGAATGAAAGAATATGAGCTGGACAAATTTCAATGCATTTGCCGCAGTTGATACATTTTTCAGCAATAAATTTTGGTGACCGTCGCATGAATGGTACCGCCGCATCATAGAGCCAGTTTGGAATAAGACGTGCCTGTCGTAACGTTGCAGGGTCAACAATAATTTTAAATGAAGCAGGTTTTAATTCGGCAGAAGTTGCGCCAACTGTCTTAATTTCGTTTTCATGTTTGAGCCACACTCCGCGTTTGAGTGCTTTCTCAAGATAAATTACTTTGTGCGGTTTATAGCCGACTATCGAAGCACACGTCCAATCGAGCGCAAGAACGTTGCTGCTTGCCGCAAGGAACCCAAGTTCCACCGGTTCTCCATTGCCAGGTCCGCCTTTTCCTTCCATGCCAACAATTGCATCCATCACCGCATATTGCGTATGGCAGGCAACGTTCAAGTCAACAATAAATTCCCCAAAGTCTTCTTTTCTTGGAAAGCGAAAATGTGTCTGTGCCTTTTTTAGACCGACCATAAGTCCAAACATATTTTTCATTGCTCCGGTATACGCCATGAGCTGATGCGTCTTTAGCTTTGCAACAGAAACAATCACATCCGCCTTAATAAACGGACGTGCAAATTCAAAGCTCTTAACAAGTTTGCCGGAAGGACAGGAAACAACGACACTGTCATCAAACGCATCCCATTCGCCGCCATTCTTAATGACTGCGTCATACGTGCCAACAGTCTTTGCAGCGACAGTGGAATTGGCAGTTGCCGGAGATTCGCCAACAATCACGCGGGCACCGCGAGCAACAAATGCTTTTACAACTGCACCCACGACAACGGGATGTGTACACACAGCGGCTTCCGGTCTTTTTGGTGAAAGCATGTTTGGTTTTATAAGGACTGTTTTGCCCTGCACATCAGGAGGAGGACAGCACCGCATCATTTCTTCTACGGCAGCATATACCGTTTTATCTTCGTAAGATTTGCACTTTTGTAATGCAACAACTGCATCAATTGACATATTGTTTTCCAGCCTTACGCATTGTATCAATTATATACACTTTTGTCTGGTATTTGTCCCTGTTTCATTTGACTTTCAGTATACGTTTTCAGTATATTTAGAAAACTTTACTTATATACCAAGATTGCAACGAGCAAATCATACAAGGAGTAACCATGTCTGTCGTAACATTTGAGAACGTACGCAAAGTATATCCGCTTGGAAAACAGCAAGTCATCGCAGTGAAAGGCGCATCATTTGGAATTGAGAAAGGTGAATTCGCCGCAATATCAGGACCTTCTGGTTCAGGCAAGTCAACAATTCTCAACATGATTGGTCTCATCGACTTGCCTTCAGCAGGTTCAATCGTCATTGACGGTACGAATGTATATGAAGGAATCAATCTTGATGAATCGCAAGTGACTGACGCACGCTGGGCTGCAGATCCCGACAAGAAAAAGAAGCAGCGCACCACTGTGCCGGCAAAAGTAGACAAACGAATCACCGGCTTACGACGTTCACATCTTGGATTCATCTTTCAAAACTTCAACCTCATTCCGGTTCTCAACGTGTATGAGAACATAGAGTTTCCGTTGCTCCTTGCAGGGAAAGACCCTGCATCAAAATCTCCGGTTGATGATTTTACAAAAGCACAGCGTGAAGAATGGATTAATTTCTTGATGGAAAAAGTCGGACTCACCGACTGGAAACTTCACAAGCCTGCCGAAATGAGCGGCGGTCAGCGACAGCGTGTTGCAATTGCACGCGCGCTTGTTACAAAAGCGCCAGTCATTCTTGCCGATGAACCAACAGCCAATCTTGATTCCAAAAACAGCGAGCAAATTCTTTCACTTATGAAAACGCTTAACAAAGACAAAGATTTGCAGACAACATTCATCTTCTCCACACACGATGCACGTATTGTTGCCATGTGCGACCACGTCATCCACCTGCTCGACGGCGAAATTACTTCTGACGAGCACAAGGAAGGAAGCGACGTGTACGGTAAGGCGGAGGAACAGTAATGGGCGTAATCTTTCGCATGGCGCTGCGCAATCTTTCGCAGCACAAGGCAAAGACAGTCATCATCGGGCTGTTCATCTGCATCGGTGTGATGATTGTCAATTTAGGAAATGCATTCCTTGAGTCAACGAACCGCGGACTTGAAAAAGATTTCCGTGCAAACTACACAGGCGATATTGTTGTAGCCGGGCGACTTGCAGACAACACAAAATTCGACATGTTCGGCGTAGCTTCAGTTTCAATGGGTGACCGTCAGGCACTTCCTGCAATCAACGACATTGATAAAGTGCAGGCGATTGTTGACAGCACGAAAGGAATAGACAAGCAGACAAAACTAATTTCAGCAATGGGCTACTTCCGTACTGATGCAGTTGGTGATGACTTTGATCCCGACGACGATGCACGGATGGACATACCATACTTTTTTTTGTTCGGTATTGAACCATCTACTTACTTTAAAGCATTCAGCAGCATGAAGATTACTGAAGGTACCTACCCTTCCGCAACAGAAAATGAAGTGCTCGTTGATGTCCGCGTAAAGGAGAAGTTTGCAAAGTATTACAAAATGCCGCTCAATCTTGGCGACAAAGTGCTGGTGAGCGCAATGAGCGCAGCCGGCACCACGCGCGAAGCAACAGTATGCGGCTTCTACGAGCAGCCTGACAAGAATTCAGCAATGACCAGCCTCGTCTACTGCACGCCGTCCCTTGCACGCACCTTCGCAGATCTTACTTACGGTGCAGGGTACGCAGAAGAACTTCCGCAAACAGTGGACACAAAGCTCGGCACACTTTCCGAAGATGCTCTTTTCGGTGAAACAAGCAATGATACTTCAGACGATGATATGTTTTCAGACAGCGACGATGACATGTTCTCTTCAGACACGAGCGTCATGTCGGCAAAAGATGTTTCATTCGACAACATTCTGGGCGACACCACTTTGCGCGACAAATTGAATCAGACTGACGACGGCGCATGGAACTTCATTATTCTAAAGGCTGACAAAACAACGAATGTGAAAAAGACAATCGCCACGCTCAACAAACAGTTCAAAGACGCAGGACTTGATGCACAAGCATTCGACTGGAAGACTGCCGCAACAACATTTGCTTCAACAGTGCAAGGCATTTCAACTTTGTTTACCGCACTCGTAGTCATTCTTGCAATCGTAGTATTCATCATCATCATGAATACGCTCACGGTATCGGTCATTGAGCGCACTGGTGAAATTGGTACGATGCGAGCACTCGGTGCTTCAAAAGGATTCGTACGAAAATTGTTCTTCACCGAATCGATTTCAATCACGCTGCTTTCGGCTACAGGCGGAACACTCATTGCACTTCTTATCATGGTGATATTCAATGCGTTCCATCTCTCTGTTGACGGAGACATTGCAAAGATGATTCTCGGTGGCGGTTCGATTCAATTCATACCAACGCTTCTGAATATTTTGGGGACAATTATCTTGGTGTGCATAGGAAGTTCGCTGGCCAACATATATCCAGTTTCCTCGGCACTTAAAATTTCTCCACTCAAAGCGCTTTCACAGGATGGTGAATGATGAAAAAATCAGAACAGATACTACTTGCATTCAGAAATCTCTCACGTCAGAAACGACGCAGCTTCATGCTCGCTTTTGCAATCGCGTTCGGTTTCTTTGTAGTCACGGCAATTGACGGTCTTGCTACGGGCGCAGTTGAAAATCTTGAAACTCAGATTACCCAGATGCTTGGTGGCAACGTCATTGTGCAGGGAATCGAGCGTCTTCCTTCAGAAAAAGAAGGTAAGAAAGGAAAGATAATCAATCTCACACGCGATGAGAATTTTGTGCGCGACATTTTCACAAAGAGCGGCATTAAATACAAATACTATTCGCAGCGAGCAATGGTAAGCGGCTCTCTTATCTTCAACGGAAAGAAGGTTACATCGAATGTGTATGGCTGTTCGTTCAAAGATGAAAAACCGCTTGTTGAATCATTCCGCGTAGACGAAGGAAGTCTCGACAAACTCTACGATGAAAGTTCCATCGTCATCAGCAGAAAGACCGCAGATTCACTAAAAATAAAAGTTGGCGAAACGTTGCGCTACTCAACAGAAACAATCAACGGTCAGAACACGTTTGGCGAATTCACGGTGATTGCAATTACACGCGACTCCGGTCTGCTTGCAAGCTACGGTGCATACGCAAATATGTCCGCAGTAAACAAAATGATTGAAGCTCCGGAAAACAGCTACTATATGTTCAGCGTCACACTTGTAAACAAGGATGATCAGAACAAAGCTGCACAACTTATTGAGGATGAAATACGCAAAGCAGGAGTTCCTATTACCAGCCGTCTTGCCGCATATGCGAAGAATCCAAAGACTCCTATTGCTGCGCTCAACCGTCAGATAAAAGATGCAGACTGGAAAGGCACGATGTACAGTGTTGCAAGTCTTGAGGACGCAGTTCCGCAGTTGAACCAAGTGATGAGCATTGTCAACATGGTTACCACAATCATTCTGCTTGTCATACTGCTCATTGTCATGGTTGGCATTTCAAACACGTACCGCATGGTATTGTATGAACGCATCCGTGAAATCGGCACAATGCGTGCGCTCGGCATGACAGGCAAAGACACAGGCACTATCTTTACCCTTGAGGCATTGATTCTTGCGTTCCTGGGAGCAACGGCAGGTTTCATCGTTGCAATCTTCGGCATGAGCATCTTCGGACTGTTCACTTTCCAAAACGAAAGCATTTCCTTCTTCCTGCATAACGGACATTTCACGTACCATCTTACGTTTGGTTCATACGTGCTTAAGTTCATACTGATGATTGTACTCACCGTTCTTGCAGTTCGCGGTACGGCAAAACAGGCTTCAAACATGAGCCCTGCTACAGCGCTCCGCACAATCAAATAATTTGCGAGTTTTACTTGTGTAAATTCGTAAATTGACTTAGTAGCGAAATGATGCAGCGTTCACGCTGCACTTTTCAAAATAGATTCTATCTTGAAGGACAACCATATGATTCATTTTTCAACAAAAAAAATTGGAGCGGCAGTCGCAGTGCTGTTCTGCGTAACAACTATCTTTGCACAGGACGCAAAGAAAGCCGTCGACCACGAAACAAGTGAAAAAGCTTTTAAAGTGATGGAAGCCGCATACGACACACTTGCATACAAAGGTGATTATTCAGCAACAGTAACGCTCGTCATTGACAAGCCCGGAAAACCGCAAGAAAATATGCAGTTTAAAATATTTGAACGAATCAACAAAGACTTGATGACTATGGTGCAACTTTTTCCCGAAGCGGACAAAGGCACTGGATACATGCGTGACGGAGACAACTTCTGGACATACGACCCTATCAGCCGCAAGTTTACTCATTCTTCCTTGAAAGATGAACTCGGTGATTCAGATGTAAAAGTTGACGATGTGACAAACGACAAAAATAAGTGGCGTACCAATTATGAAGTGACTGAATTCAAAGAAGGCAAACTTGGTAAATATGATGTATATATTATTTCGGTACACGCAATCACCAGCGCGCCAGCTTACGAAAATAGTACGTATTACGTACGCAAAGATGTGAGTGTGCTGCTCAAGGAAGAAGATTTCAGCGGCACAAACCGTCTTATGCGCACGATTCTTATGCCTAAATACACAAAAGTTCCACAGGGATATGTTGCAACACAAATCATTGTCCGTGACGAACTCAACAAAGGTGAGCAGACGCAACAAATTGTTTCAGAGCTGACGTTTGATTCGCTGCCTGACAAAATATTCACCAAGGCATATCTTGAAGGACTTAACTGATGAAACAAACAACAAAATTCTTATTGACTGGAACAGCGTTGCTCATGCTTATGGCAGCAACACTTTATGCAGAAGATGCGACTTCATCAGACGATGATTTATTTGGGGACGATACAATCGTAGATGCAAGCGGTAATTCCGCAGAAAACACATCACCGGCGGATGCAAACACGACTTCTACCGGCAGCACACTCAAAACAGCTGATTCTGCACACGGCATCATTTTTCAAAACGGCAGCGTAAAAGTCGGCGGTACTTTCACTATGTCGGCATACACTCTCACTACCTTGTATGATGACAGCGACAATTCATTTAAAGACAATGTATACAACTCAGCGATTGTTCCAACGGCAACCGGAGAGCTGACTGTTGATGCACGTCCTTCACAAACGCTGCGTATGTTCACAAAATTCGGCATGAAATATCCGTATGCAATAAATGCATACACTGTGACAAACACGCAGCTATTGCCAACACTTCCAGAGACAGCACTTTCCCTGTCTTCAACGGCAATCGTAAATTCTTTTTATGTAAAAGAATTGTTTACTGATTTCTCGCTTAAAGACCGTGCATTCTTCCGCTTTGGTCTGCACACTGTTACTTGGGGAACAGGATATTTCTTCAGCCCTGTATCGGACATGATAAACACTACGGCAATAGATCCTGAAAATCCGACTGCTCAGGTAAACGGAGCGCTCAACCTCAGGACACAAATCACTTTTGCAGACACACAAAACTGCATCTGGGCATATGTGATTCCAGATACAACACTCAACATGCAGACATATGCATACGATGCTCGCAAAACGGCACTTGCTGTAAAAGGAGATATTTTGCTCGGTGACTGGGAACTCGGTCTTGGTGGCTTCTACAAATATCAGAATGCACCAAAAGCAATGATTACTGCGTCAGGCAGCATTATCAACAACAAAGTTTCTGTCTTTGCGGAAGGTGTCTATGCATATGGCAGCAAGCAGGAATGGAATGCAGACAGCAGTTGGACAGACAAGACAAATGTGTTTGAAGCAACAGCCGGAGCAAGCTATTACTGGAAGACGCCACAAATTACTTTTGCAGCACAATATCTCTATGACAGCAACAGCGATGATGATGCGTACACCACAAAAGGTCACAACGTTGCAGGCACTGTTTCTTTTGGGAAAATAGGAACAACTGATGTCACGGCAAACGTCTATGGCATTTTCTATCTTGGAAAAGATAAAAACATGGCGGCGGCAAATCAATATGCAGGAATAGCAGCAGCATCTCTTTCGTACGCGCCAATAAGCGAACTCACCATGAGTGCCGGTCCATATATTACCTGGGCAGCACTTTCTGACAAACCTACTGTCGCTTTAAAAATTGCTGCAACATTTGGCGGCGGAAAATTCTAATTTTATAAACAACAAGCTCCGGCAAAGAAAATATTTTCTGACGGAGCTTGTTTTATTCCACACATCTGCTTTTACCCGTGCTATACTTCTTCACCAAGAGGAATGTATATGCAAAAATCAACACAAAACAAATTTTATTCTCTAATCATCACCATTCTGCTCTGCTCAACAACAACTATTTCTTACGCACAGCAACGGACTGTTCCATTCACTAAAGGTGTAAACATGACATCATGGTTTGAACTATGGTCACCCGGAGTGGGAAACTTAAAACGATACGACAAGTCAGACTTGATCAACCTTCAGTCTCTGGGCGTAGACGTCATACGGCTGCCTATTCATTTTGAAAATCTTTCTTCTGGTGCGCCTGATTACAAAGTGAATGAAATCACCTGGAGCTATCTTGATAAAGTGGTGGATTGGTGTGAAGAACTTCATATGTATCTCGTCATAGACAATCACTCCTTCAATGACAGCAACGCAAAATATCCATCAGCAAAGGAAGTTGATAATCAATTGCAAAAAGTCTGGACACAGGTGGCAAAGCGTTATCGCAATCGCAGCAAATACATTCTCTATGAAATTCTGAATGAACCACGCGATTTGAATAAAAGCAAATGGAATGCAATACAGGCAAACGCGCTTAAAACAATCAGACGTTACGACACCATGCACACTGTTGTGGTAACTGGTGCAAATTGGGGTGGCGTAGATTCACTCGACACGGTACAAGTGTATGATGACGCAAATATCATTTATTCATTCCATTTTTATCTTCCGTTTGAATTTACCCATCAAGGCGCAACTTGGACTGGCGATGTCATTTCAAAACTATCTGGAATTCCCTTTCCATATGATACAACGCGCATGCCGGCAATACCGCAGGCACTAAAAGGAACATGGTATGAAAAGAATTTTGAATCTTCCTACAAAGCAATAGGAACAGTTGCCTACATACGTGAACAAATAGGCAAGGCATCGTCATTCAGCAAGAAAAACAACGTTCCTGTGTGGTGCGGAGAAATGGGCGCATACTATAAGACAGCACTTTATGATGACCGTGTACGCTGGTATGAAGCTGCAGCAGGAGCATTGAAAGAATACAACATTCCGTTTACCGTCTGGGGATACGGTGGAGGCTTTGGCCTTTTCAAGAAAGACACCAGTGAACTATATCCATACGACCTCGATTCAGAAATTCTTCAGAAGCTCGGTTTTTCCGTTCCGCAAGGCGCAGACACTACAGAGCCACAAGGTGCGCGTCAACTTCACGTGCCGTACGTGCTCTATGATGACATGGCAGCAAAAGAGCTGCAATATATTTCATTCTGGGGTTCCGAGCATTCAGGCAAACAGAAGCCGACCGTTGCCTGGGAAAAGAATACATCAGAAGGGCAATATTGCATACGATGGGGCAACTGTTCGCGCTACGATGCTGTTAATTTAAACTTCAATCAAGCTGTTGACCTTTCAAACCTTATCACCCAAGATGCAAATCTTTGCATTGACGTGCGCACGGAAAAACGTGTTGAACCGTTTGAAGTTCGCTTCGTAGATTCTGAATCAGACAATCAAAAACCGTGGCGAATTGTTTTTACCGTGAACAAGAATGCATTTCCTGCTGATGGAAAATGGCACACGCTTGTCATTCCACTTACATCGATGCAAGAAACAGGCGCATGGGTAAGTAAAGAAAACAAATGGTATGCCAAAGAAAATAAATTTGACTGGGGCAGAATAAAGGACTTTCAAATTTGTGCAGAGCAGAATGCATTGTCTGAAGAAATTTTCTTTGACAACATTCGCATCTCTGCCGGTAAAACAGAGAACAACAGCAGTGTCGTGGACAAATAAATTTTTCTGTGTTACCATTTGAAGCAAGAAAATAAATTCTTAGGAGGATTTATGTCATCGAAGAAAACAGACATGAAATGGATCTACATCATCGGTTGCGCGCTTGTTGCAGTAGGATTTATCCTGCCAATCTTCACGCTTGGAAACGGACTGCTTGCCGGAATAACAAAATCATTAGGAGGCAAAACATACATGAACGGTTTTGCTGTTGTAAAAGCATATCAGAATTTTAACAAATCACTCGAGGTAGTAGCAACAGTGATGATATTTGCCGGAGCGCTCTGCGGAATTTTACTCGCACTGTTCACCGGAAATAAACTTGGTTACATTGTTGCTCTTGCTGTCAGTGTTATCGGTGGCATTATTATTTTTACAAACACAGCGGACATCGGTATTAACTTTGCAAAGAATTTTCTTAGCATTGGTTTTTATTTTATCATCATCGGATGGATTGTCGCTGCTGTTGGAATTATTCTTTCAGCAATACGAAAGTAGTAAAATTTTTTTTTTGAAAAAGTACTTGCTTTATATCAGAGTTAGAATTAGAATATAAAGCATCGATACTCCATGGAGGATAATATGGCAGTACAAGCAAAGACAGCTGCAAAAAAACCAGCTGCAAAAAAAGCAACCGCTAAGAAAGCGACTGCAAAAAAACCGGCAGCTAAAAAAGCAACCGCAAAAAAACCAGCAGCAAAGAAAGCAACCGCAAAAAAACCGGCTGCTAAGAAACCGGCTGCAAAAAAGCCAGCTGCTAAAAAAGCAGCAAAGTAATTTACTGCTGAAAAGGCAAGCAGTTAAGGTTGCGTAAGCATTTCTTGAACTGCGCGGTGAAAACTACTGGACTTCAGCTGTAGAGCATACAGTTTGGCAAGTTCACCACAAAGACCGTTTCGTTTGCATGATGCACAATCTGCTCGAAACGGTTTTTTTATTTTAAAATAATGCGACTGCTTTTTGGTGCAATTAAAATTCCATTCCATATAAAATTGGCATTACTAAAATTGACAATCACCTGCACACCATTTGCAAATTCTGTTTTCTGAACTTCACGATCATTGGTAAGATACTGGTGATTAATCATTTCCGTATCAAAAGTAGAATACGTCACATCTTTTGAAGCATTATAGCTCTGAACAAATCGCGCTTTGTTTGCTTCAAAATACTTTTTGCTCATGTAGAACATCGGCGGGACACCATAGAGTGTGTTGAACAAATCTCTTTTATCCCACACTGCGGGCATCTTGTTGTTATAATCGCCCCAATACCACATTGCAACAGTACAGTCATGGTAAACAAGTTCCCACAATGGCAGACGATACGCTTCTCCAAGCTGATATGTTGTAATCTGCGGAGGAACATCAGCAACAATCTGCTCACAGTTACGTCCCGCATCCTTAATGCGATACGGGCCAAGGGACATCATTCCTTCAAAGTAATCACATACCGGCACTGCATAATCTGCGCCAGTTTCACTTCCACAGACAAGGTGATGTTCGTTGCTTACAATATTAAGCAGCGTAATGCGCGCCTGTTTGCTCTGGCTGCGTGTCATAGGATGACGCTTGTCGTAGCATTCCCGCAGGTTGCTTGCTGTTGTTGTGTCAAGGAAACGGGCTGCATATGGAGAATTTGACAAGTCTTGTGAAATACGTTTTCGGGCATAAGATGGTGCCGTCATGTCACACAGTGCAACACAATCTATGTATTTTTGAGGATTATCTTTGCGTTCAACAGGCCATGCATGCAGTAAGGAGCCGTCTTTTGTGCGCACAATGTCATCAGGAAATGCATCAGTCACCCACTCATCACTATTGTATATGACCTTGGAAAAATTCTTTGGATCCATAACATCTTGGTAAATATCATATTTGCCTGTAAGTACAGAGCCTAAGTTGTTCATTGTCTGAATGTCATCAGGTGAAGATGCCGAGCTCCATATCATACGTTTAATTCCAGCATCAAATAATTCCTTGCAAAAAGGTGCATTGTCGTCCTGCCATGTTTTCCAGACATTCACTGCGCCACGAAGTTTTTCAAGACGAGCTGCACTTTCTACGCCTCGCATTTGTTTCTTTTCCGAAAATGTCATCAGCGTACCATTTTCTTTGGCAATTGCACGATACCGCTTTGCAATCGCGACATGACCTCCGTCAGCAGTAAAAATGTATCTGCAGCGACGGGTATATCCAAAAGACCCGCATTGACTTTGCCAGAACGGAGATACACAATTTCGGCCGTCTCGTTGCTCAAGGCGCATTCCTGCATCATCAGAAGTGTCGAGCACGACCATCCATCCGGCAGAACCATCGGTGGCGCCAAAAAATGGCATACTCATTCCATGACCGTAATTTGCCTCAAAGTCTCCGGTAAGCATGTTCATGTCAGTTGCAAAAAATGAAATTCCTTCATTTATTGGCAGCACGACATACTCCTTTGCAGACAAAACAATTGGTCCTGGATAATTATACGGACTGCCAAGCACATCGGTATGTAAACATTCAATTGCATTTGCATTCATCATCTGATTTTTTTGCTGCGACACAGTCTGTCCATCGGCTAGTGAAACTGTAACGGTATCGTCTGACAACGAAATGGTAATATGCAGTTGGCGGCCGCAAGCAAGATCAATCGCCGTAAGCACGACAGCAGAATCGATCATCTGCGAATGGGTAACAAGCGCATTGTGCAAATCTCCCGCATATTGAACATATGTCTTGTTACACCGCTTGTCATGCACAGTAAAGGAGCAGTCAGAAGAATCAACAGTTACCTCAAGCGATTTGTTCCGTAAAACGCATGATGAATGCAGTACATTTTGCATGTCATACTTTAGAAGCGTCACGTTTCTAATGCGCACAGAAGTTTTGTAGTAACCAGTAAGGCGCGGTTCAATTGTTACAGGAATATCATGATTTTTGGAAGAAACAGACACACTTGCAGCGACTGTCTGCCATCCTTTTGCTTTTTCTACTGAAGCAAAGCCACTGTTCCAATCGATGACTTCATTTTTTTCGTTCCGAGTAATAAACGATGCACCTACAAGACCTTCAGCAACAGAACATTCCGCATAAAGAATATATACAGAACCTTCTGCAATCGGAATTTCACCAGCAAGAGAAATGCTATAATCAGAATCCGCTTTGTAAGAAAAGGAATATACGCCGCTTGAAGAAATTGATTTTGAAATAGAGCCGGATTTTCTTCCCCACGTCTGCCATTGCCGAGGCGTTCTTGTAGAAATTATTTTATATTGGCCAGGCAAAAAATGTGTAATGGTAGCAATGTCATTTGTACTATTTTGTGAAAAACAACAGGCAAGATAAAAAAATAATGCAGCCAATCTAGCAAGAGCCTTTTTCATAATAACTCCTCATGCCGACTAGCTGCATCTCCCGGAACTTAAGTATAACACACTATTGCATACTTGCAATATAGTTATGCAGGTAGAACAGTTCCCATGTGTGGAATTGAAAAATAAATGCTGAAGAAATGCATGACGCTTCCCACTATGACAAAAGAATGGAAAATGCTGTGTGTCCATTTATATTTCTTCATAAAATAAAATACGCAGCCCACCGTATATGCAATTCCTCCTGAAATAAGGAACGCAATGCTCAAACGTGGCACTTTTTGTGCGACAGGATTGAAGGTAAACACAATCAGCCAGCCAAGGATGATATATGTTGCTACGGAAATATTGCGCATCCGCTCACCAAAGACACCATAAAAAACGATGCCTAACAGTGCAGCTCCCCAAATGAGGCCGAACACCACCCAGCCGGTTACGCCTTCAATTGTTGTAAGTGCAAACGGCGTATAAGTTCCGGCGATGAGGAGATAAATCGATGTATGGTTTAATATTGAAAACACTTTGCGAACACCATAAGGCGTAAGCGCATGATACAATGTTGACATAAGGTACAGCAAAAACATTGACACGGCAAAAAGCGTAAAACTTGTCACATATAGACCAGTTTTTCCTTCCGGCGCATATTTTATTGCGCGCAGAATAAGCAGCACGAGAGCAGCGACGCTCAGTCCTGCGCCAATTCCGTGGCTTATTGAATTAAACAAATCTTCTGCAAGCGTATACTGTCTTGGCTGCCGTGCATTGTATGCAAGTCGGGCATTTTCCTTCTGCACACGCAGCGCCTTTCTTCGTTCTTTAGCAGCGGCACGTTCCTGCAAACGTTCTGGATTCTTTGCATATTGAATTTTTATTTCATGAATTTTTTCGCGGGACTGCGCCTTGATTGTTTTTATAGCGTCACGTTTTTTTGCACGGAGTGACTTACGTGTGATTTTTTCTGAAATGTCAGCCATAGTAACCTCAAACAAATAAATGGACAATAATCCATTTATTATATAGTGATTTTTTTATATTTGCAAACCCCACCGCTTCTCTTGGTGCACTTTGAATTGCAACAGAATTGATTTCTCGGTATACTTCTGGCATATGAACGATACAACTGATTTATGTCCGTGCGGCAGCGGTAAAAAATATGCCGATTGTTGCGAACCTTACATTAAGGGAACAAAAGCTGCCCCAACAGCAGAATCACTCATGCGCGCCCGTTACAGTGCCTATGTCAAACAGGAAATTGACTTTATCATCAACTCCTGCGAGCACAGTGAAGAAATTGCCGAAATCGACCGTAAAGCTACGGAAGACTGGAGCAAGACAAGCACTTGGCACGGCCTTAAGATTTTACACACTGAAAAAGGCAAAGAGAGTGACGAAGAAGGTACGGTGGAATTTGAGGCAACTTACACGCAGAAGGGAATTCGCGATGTGCATCACGAAACTGGTTACTTCAAGAAAGTGAACGGCACCTGGTTGTACAGCACCGGCAACATAAAGCCCACCACAGTAATCCGCGAAGGAAGAAAAATAGGCCGAAATGAACCATGTCCGTGTGGTTCTGGAAAGAAATATAAGAATTGTTGCGGTAGATAATCAACAGTTATCAAAATAACAATTCTAATAGAAAAGAGGACATGGTTGTTCAATTGCCGCGACCAGGTGGGAGCGGCTTCCAATCCGTGTGGTTCTGGAAAGAAATATAAGAATTGTTGCGGTAGATAATCAAACAGTTATCAAAGTGACAATTCTAATAAAACAGAGGACATGGTTGTTCAATTGCCGCGACCAGGTGGGAGCGGCTTCCAATCCGTGTGGTTCTGGAAAAAAATACAAGAATTGTTGCGGTAGATAATCAAACAGTTATCAAAGTGACAATTCTAATAAAACAGAGGACATGGTTGTTCAATTGCCGCGACCAGGTGGGAGCGGCTTCCTGTCTAACAACGCAAGAGGCGCATCGTACAAATGGAACAAAACATATACACCGGCTTTCATGCTGTGGAAGAACGCGTTAAACGCGCTTCAGAAGAACAATCAGACGCGCAGCTCCGCTTGTATTACTCAAAACCAGGTCCGCGTGTAAAAAAAATCATTTCCTTTGCTCAAAAGGCATCAATCGACTGCGAAGAGACAGATGATGAAACACTCGACAAACTTGTTTCAACACTCCCCCTGCAAGCACGTGACCATCGTGGCGTAGTGCTCACCGTTGCGGGAGAAAAACCCCGCGCACAGAACAGCGTGCAACTTGAACAATGGCTCACCACTATTTCAGAAAAATCAACAGTCATCGTGCTCGACAGCGTGACCGACCCACATAATGTTGGCGCAATACTTCGTTCCTGCGACCAATTCGGCGCAAATCTACTCATTGTTCCAGAAAAACGGAGCGCTTCAAACATTGCAGAAAATGACATCATCGCACGTACAAGCGCCGGTGCCAGTGCATGGGTCCCAATTGCTGTCGTAACAAACCTAGTACGTTCAGTACAGCTGCTCAAAGAAGCAGGCTTTTGGGTGTACGGAGCAGACGCGGGCGGTTCATCACTTCAAAAAACAACATTTGCCAGCCGCACTTGTATTGTCATGGGCAGCGAAGGAAACGGCATTGCCCACCTGCTTACCGAACAATGTGATTCCGTAGTGTCCATTCCTACCTGTGGAAAAATCGACAGTCTCAATGTTTCTGTAGCTGCAGGCGTATTGCTGTATGAACGGTATCGTCAAAACATCGGCTCGTTGACTTGAATCATATGTACTGATATTATAATGATATGAACGTCATCCTTGGTATCTCTGCAGCAGGTGGCCTTGGCATAGGGCCGGCCTTTGTCGTACCAGAAGAAAAAGAACGTATTATTCCCAAAACAAAAATCACAGCCGAAAAAATAGCTGGCGGTTGGAAGCGTTTTGAAAAAGCTGTAGATAAAATCCAAGGACAAATTTCAAAACATCTTGAAACGCTTGAGCAAAAAAGTTTACAACGTGTCATTTTTGAAACATATCAGCTCATGCTCGCCGACCCTGTTTTTCTTGCTGAAGTAAAACAATCTTACGAAACGAATCTTTTTAATATAGAATACACACTCAATCAGAAAGTTGAAGAATATGCAGACCGGCTTCGTAACAGTGGCAACGAATACCTTTCCGAACGAGCGCAAGATATAGAAGACGTTTTTGGGCGCGTACTTGATGAAATGCTCAACTTTCATCCGTTCAACATTGAAGAAGTTCCAGACGGCGTGGTCATTGTCGCAAAGGCAATGAAAACAAGCGACACGGTGATTCTCAACAAGCGTAAGATAGCAGGTCTCGCACTTACCGAAGGTGGTGTCTCAAGCCATGTTGCAATTCTTGCAAAAAGCTATGGTATTCCGGCAGTTGTTGCACTTGAGAATATTACAAATCAAATTTCCGGCGGAGAACAACTCATCGTTGACGGCGAAATAGGCGAAGTAATTACCAGTCCGGACGATGCAACACTCACCGAATATAATACAAAAATTGAAACTCAGAAAAAGCATCTGCTTGCGCTAGGAAAGTTCAAAGACAAACCCGGGCAGACAAAAGACGGAACGCCATTTAAAATATTTGCAAACATCGGTACGCCGGAAGAAGCACAATTTGCACTTGAAGAAGGCGCAGATGGCATAGGCTTGTTCAGAACTGAATTCCTTATCATGAGTGTAGCACAACAATTCAAAGAAGATGGTGGTTCCCTCTCAAGTTCTTTGTGCGAAGAAGCACAGTTTCAGGCATACAAACAAGTTCTTACTATCATGGGATCAAAGCCAGTCACCATACGCACACTCGATGCAGGCGGCGACAAATTGATATCATCAAAAGAACTTCCTGACATGAACGAAAAAAATCCGCTCATGGGGCTTCGTGCAATTCGTCTTTCTTTGTATTATCCGCAAATTCTCCGCACACAGCTTCGCGCACTGTATCGTGCAAGCGTCTATGGCAATCTTAACATAATGTTACCGCTTATCACTGATGTATCACAAGTTGAAACCGTACGTGGAATTGCAAAAGGTGTGCAGATGGATTTAAAGAGCGAGCATATTCCGTTCAACAAAAACGTACCAATAGGAATTATGATAGAAACAGCAGCAGCAGCCCTTACGGCGGACTGTCTTGCTCCACAAAGCGATTTCTTTTCACTCGGAACAAATGACTTGACGCAGTATACCATCGGCGTTGACCGGGAAAATCCAGCAGTTGCTCCGTTGTACAACGAGTTTCATCTTGCTGTGCTTAGAATGATTGAAAACACAATCAAGCAGGCAAAAGCAGCAAATATTTCTGTTGCAGTCTGCGGAGAAATGGCATCACGCAAAGAAAGCGTTATTGTTCTTGCCGGCATGGGAATCAGACAGCTCAGCATGAGCGCAAAACAAATTCCTGTCATCAAGGAAACGCTTTCCCAATTTACCATGAAGGAACTGCAGACAATTTCCTGCCGTTCATTAAACTAACGTTACATACGCAAGGATACAGATGAAAAAAAGAAAGCCCGATTTTTCAAAGCCAAAACCGGTCGCAGAAAAAAGCGACGCACTTGAAGAAGCTGTTGCAGTCGCCTCCGAAGCTCAGAATTCAGACGACACTGATTCTGATTCAGCAGATACTGCCCGCAAAGAAAAGGAAATCAAAAGTAAGCGAAATTCCGCAACGGATAAATTCTTCCCTGATAAAATATATTACAATCTTCCACTTGTTGTTATTGCAGGAAGACCTAATGTAGGAAAATCAACGCTGTTCAACGCGCTTACTCACACGCATCGTGCCATCACCGATCCAACACCAGGTGTTACCAGAGATCCAATTGAAGGCACTGCATTTATAAACGGAATGCCTGTACACCTTATGGACACCGGCGGTTACAAACTTACCCGCGATACCGGAACAATGGAAGCGGTGATGGATGATCTTGTTGTTGAAAAAACGGTTGAAATGATAAAAAAAGCAGACCGAATTCTTTTGCTGCTTGATGCAACTGAAACTACGCCGGAAGATGAAGAATTCATCCAACACATGAGACCGTATTGGAATAAAATGATTGCCGCAGTAAACAAAACTGAAGGCGGCAAAAACGAGCAGAACGCATTTAACTACATGAAATACGGCTTCAAGGATCTGCTGTTTATTTCCGCAACACACGGCGACCATATTCCGGAACTAGAAAAAGCGCTTATAGAAGGGCTGGACTTTAGCAATGTAAAGGAAGGAATCGAAGAGCATCCTATTCGCATCGCAATCGTTGGCAAACCAAATACCGGCAAGTCAACGCTGAGCAATTGTCTTACGCACACTGATTCTTCCATAGTAAGCGACTATGCCGGTACAACGCGCGATGTTGTGCAGGGAAGTTTCCGATATAACGGCAAAGACTGTCTTGTACTCGATACCGCCGGCATCAGAAAAAAGGCAAAAGTCACTGAGAACATTGAATATTATTCAGTAAACCGGGCAATCAAATCTCTTGATGAATGTGACGTTGTTTTTCTTATGATAGATGCGCAGGAAGGACTTCAGGAGCAAGATAAAAAAATTGCAGCTCTTGCTTACGAAAGAGGACGCGGCATTATTTTTGTGCTCAACAAATGGGACACTCAGGACAAAACGCTCAAGACTCTTCGCACTGCGCAGGAAAACATACGCACCATGTTTGGTCAGATGAACTGGGCGCCAATCGTAGCAATCAGCGCGCTCAATGCAGATGGTATAAAAGGATTGATGGACACCGCACTCACTCTGTACAGCCAGCTTACCCGCAAAATTGACACTGCGTCACTCAACACAGCGCTCAGAGACTGGATTGCAAAATATCCGCCGCCTGCAACAAAGGCAATTCATTTTAAAGTACGCTATATGACACAGACAAGCATCAACCCGGTGAACTTTCTTCTTTTTGCAACAAGACCGGACAAAGTTCCTGGAAGCTACGTTACTTATTTGAAGAACAGAATCCGTGAAGACTTAGGCTTTGATCAAATTCCCGTACAACTAGAAATGAAGGCCAGCCGTAAAGAATGGGAAGACCGTGACAAGGAAGAGTAATGGCATCATATTCAATCGGAGAAGTTGAACAGCTCACCGGCATAAAGCCGTATGTTCTTCGCTACTGGGAAGAAGTGATACCATGCTTTGCACCCAAGAAAGACATAAGTGGCAGAAGAATCTATACACAAAGAGAAGTTGATATTATTCTGCGCTTAAAATATCTTATCTACGAAAAACGGTACACCATTGACGGCGCCCGCACACAGATCATTCAAGAGACAGCGACCGCTGATGCAAATGCAACAGCCTTGCAGGCGCTTCATGAGCTACGTGAACAACTAAGCGACATGTACCTTCTGCTCAAAAAAACAGGCGCGCACGTTGCAGAAACAAAAGCTGCACCTCAACAAAATACCGTTCCTGGAACAACTGAATGAAAAACGAAAAACATACCGAATCGCTCAAGTGGTACGAAAAGGCTTCTGGAAAACACTTTTCAAAAAAAACTGAAGCAGACAACACAACGTCTGTGCAAAAGAGAATTTCTCCTGCAAAAGAATTTTCTCCAGCAGAAACGCATCATCAGCAATACAACGGGCCGCGCTCTTCCATAACGCTTATTTCATCTCTTTTCAATGCCACCGCTCTTCCAAAAGATGCAGTGCAGGCGCTCAATTCTTTTGACAAAATAATCTCCTCATCCCATCCAATCAGTTCAAAACAACGAGCGCTTCTTCCACAGCAAATTCGCGAACTTAGCCATGAACTTACTGATGAACGGTATGACAGACGTCTTGGCTACATGAACACAACGACAACACTCAGTGCATATGTTTATTACTACATGTGGTGGAATCTTGTCCGTCTTACAAAATTATTTGCCAACCTTCCGGCAGAATCATTTAAACTTGACGACAAATCAATATGTCTTGATATAGGCAGCGGACCGCTTACCGTACCAGTTGCACTTTTCTTGTCACATCCTGAACTTCGGACAAAAAAACTTACTTGGTACTGTCTTGACATATCTTCTTCAGCACTCGCCGCAGGAGAAGATATTTTCTTATCAACAGCTGCATATTTGCAATGCGAACCGTGGAAAATTATTCGCGTAAAAGGAGAAATGGGCACTCCTATAAAGGAAAAGGCTTCATTCATCACGTGCGCCAACGTATTCAATGAAATTGTGGAAGATAGCGAAATGCCTCCTGATTATCTTGCAAAGAAATATGGTGAAAAAATCTTATCTTATGCAATAGAACAAAAGAAAGAAACAGTTTCTCCACCAGCACAGGTTCTTGTCATTGAACCGGGAATCCCTAAATCCGCAAGATTCATCAGTCTGCTTAGAGATGCATTGCTTAGAAAAGAATTTATTCCTCAAGCTCCCTGCACCCACTGTGGCACGTGCCCAATGGATGGAAAGAAAGGTGGTAAATGGTGTAATTTTGCTTTCTCAACAGATGACGCGCCGCTTGCACTACGTAAACTTTCAGAAGCATCACAATTGCCAAAAGAACGCGCCGTCCTTTCATTCATACTTGCTACGCGCGCAGCAAAGAATGTAAACAGTTCCGACTTTACCTTCCGCGTCGCAAGCGATCCTATTCGTCTGCCCGGAGAGCGCACGGGATATTATGCCTGCTCAGAAAAAGGTTTGCTGCTCATTGTCACGCAGAAAAAACTTTTTTCAGGACAAAGTTTTAAAATGAAAACGCCGGATCGCATGACTCATATCGATGCCAAATCCGGCGCTTTTGTTATCGATGCGGAATAATTCTATTTATCCTCATACAACGATGCTATTTCTTTTTTATAGATTTCGCTTATTTTGTAACGCATCATTTCCTGCTTTGCGCTTAACTCCACGCCTATTTCAAACGGTTTTGTAATTATCGCAATCTTTGAAATACGCTCGAAATTCTTAAATCCATTTTTTGCGCTCACCAATTCATTCACTTCGCTGTCAAGCAATTTATGAATTACTTCATTGTGCGCAAGATTTTCATACGAATCAAATGAAATATTATTTTCCTTTGCATACGACTTTATATCATCTTCACTCGGAAGAATAAGCGCACCAAGGAAACGCTGATCTTGTCCCACGACGACACTTGCACTTATGTACCGCGAAGAATTTATTTTCATTTCTATAGGAAGTGGCTCAACATTCTCTCCACCAAGTAGAACAATTGTGTCTTTCTTGCGGCCACGCAGTACAAGTTCATCATCAACAGTAAGAATTCCAATATCGCCCGTATCAAACCATCCATCGTTGCTCATTACTTTTGCGGTTAAATCGTCACGTTTATAATAACCTTTCATCACAATTCCACCGCGTACCTGGACGTTTCCTTTTTTGCATTTGCCAACATCTTTCCCGTTATCGTCAACAATGCGCACTTCAACTCCTCGTAACGGAGTTCCCACCGTGCCGAACACAGGACAAGCGCATGGACGCACGCAAACAACCGGCGCCGTTTCGGTAAGACCGTATCCTTCAACAACATTGACTCCGACCGACCAGAAGAAGCGATCAATATTCGGAGGAAACGCACCGCCTCCTGCAATACCACAACGGAATCGTTTGCCAAGCATTGCTTTTATCTTTCCAAAGACCAACACATTGCCAAGCAGTTTAAGCGGCCACAGTAAAAGCCACGGTAGAACAAGCACAACCCACCAGAATCCCAGCCAGTCATGACCGAAGCGAGCTTCCTTTCTAAACAGTTTACGATCTATCTTGCAATGAATCTGCGCAACACCAACAAAAAATCTAAACAACACAAATACAATGCCACCGGTCTTACGCATTTTGTGCCAGATGCCATCATACACTGCCTCAAAGACGCGCGGAACAGCAGGAAGCAAATCAGGATTAAGTTTCTGAAAGTCAGCAAGAAGGACGGATCCAACAGGCTTGCTGTAACAAATTGCCGCCGCCTGGAAGAAAATGACATATTCACAAAGACGCTGAAATGCATGCCATACCGGCAGCACACAAAGCGCCTTTTCGCCAGGATTCAAAAAAATTCGTTCCTGAAGTTCGTCTAGCTGCGTCAAGAAATTTCCGTGCGTCAGCATGACTCCTTTTGGTGTACCAGTTGTTCCACTTGTAAAAATAATTGTCGCAATGTCATCGCGTTCACCTTTTTCAAGTTCAGTTTCAACTTTGTCAGGATTATCTATGCGGAACTGGTGGCCGTTTTTTACAACAGACTTGAACTGATAAATCTTAACATTTTTTTCCTGAGCGGCGTTTTGTTCTTCATCTGCGACATCATCAAAGCTAATGATTTCTGTAACAAGCGGAAGTTTATCTTTAACGGAAAGTATTTTGCGAATCTGCATTGTGTTTTCTACAATGACCATTCCGCATTCCGCAAACGACAAAATGTAAGAAAGATCCTGTTCCGTCGCATCACATCCGCGAGGAGTATCTATGGCACCTATTGCAAGAAGTCCCATATCGGCTTGTTCCCACTCAGCGCGGTTGTCGCTGATAAGGCCTATCCTACTGCCACGTTTCTGGCCAAGCTGTAAAAGCCCGCCGGCAAAGTCTAAAGCCTTTTGGTACATGTCATGATAATTTACCGGAATAAAATCCCCTGACTTAGTGCGTGAATATTGCGAATAAATCTCTGGATATTTTTCTGCAGTCCGGCGCAGCATTTTTGGCAGCGTCTGTTCCATCTTCCACCCATCCCGTTCAATTTGCTCAAACAAAAAAAATGACAAAATCATTGGTTTTGCAAAGATATTGGAAAGTATATACCTCTGCTCTTCAAAAAGCAATGAATTCACGTCCGGGAGCATACACATCATCTTTGCTTTACAATTCCCTCATGCGGGTGTAAACTACTAATCGGTAGTTTATTATAGAACAAAGAGGTGTTTTTATGGCAGAAAAAATCACAAAGGACGCTATTTTTGAAGCAGTGCTCAATGCTTCTTTTTATCGCTCAACAGGCGCAACGAGTCTTGCCGACATTGCAAATGAGCTGCACATAAAAAAAGCTTCTCTCTACAATCACTTCAGCAACCGCGAGGATATTCTTACCCAGACAATTGAAATGTGCGCCGAATACATTAAGACAATCACCTTCATTCCGCCAGACGTTGAGTCAATTGCAAAGAAATACTCGCCGGAAACAGTGCTCAAAGGCATTGTGAACAGATATTTTAAAATGCATGAAAAGTCTCCGCTCTTTCAGATTTATACTTTTGTTGAAAGTCAAAAATATTTCAATGCAACAGCAGCAGCAATTGTCACTGAAGAAAAAGACAAGATTGTCCGTCAGACAGAACAAGTGCTTCTTGCACTTGCCACAGAAGGAAAAGTCGTGCTCACAAAAAGCTCTTCATCTTATACTGCAGAATGGTTCTGCTCAGGAATCAACGACATGCTCAATATGTATCTTATCAAACGGAAGCAAATAATCATGTGTAATCCAGCAGCCGGAGCAGGCCAACTCTTCACGCTTCCTGTGGACGAAAAAAGTCTTGATGCAGTTGATGCTTTTGTTGACCAATTTGTCACCTATATAAAATAGAGGAACAGTATGGACTATCTTCTTGAACTACTAAACATTGACATACCTCATCTTTTCATCATGTTCCTTATTTTTGCATTCATCGGCTGGACCTGTGAAGAAATTTATTGCTCCATCGGAATGCGCAAACTCGTAAAACGTGGAATGCTGTACGGACCAATCTGTCCGATTTACGGATTCGGCGGCGTCATCATCATTTATTTTTTGTATCCGTGGCGCGACACGTGGCTCAGACTTTTCTTTGCCTCGCTTGTGCTCACTTCCATTCTTGAATATTTTGTAAGCTGGCTGCTCGAAAAATTGTTTCATGCAAAATGGTGGGACTATTCAAAAAATCCATTCAACATCAACGGACGAGTCTGTCTGCTCAACTCAGTTTTGTTCGGTCTGCTAGGAATTGCACAATGGCACTACGTTGAACCTTTTGTTTACAACATGGTGTACTGGAAACCTATTCAACCGTGGATTCATCTTATTTCGGTGCTTCTTGCGCTCGTTCTTGCAACAGATATTCTTGCCACCATACACAAATTGGTTGACTTTAATTCCACCATGGAAAAATTCAAACAGTTTGGAGAACAACTCAAAGACAGATATGAAGGTGAAGACTGGTTCAAACCGCAGTCTTTGCACACAATGCTTGCTTCAATAAAAGAAAGGGCGGCAATTGATTCAACAAAGTTCAGCGAAAAATTTCTTACTTCAGTTGAAGGATATTCAAAACGCCAGCACAACATTGAGTCTTGGCTCAAACGATTTCCTTCCATGACAAGTAAAGACTACCAGAATGCACTCGACCACATAAAGCAAATGCTTGCCGAAAATATCATGGAAAACAAGCGTTTGCTCCTTGCTCAGAAAGAATCGCTTAAAGCAAAAAAAGACGCACTGCTGAGCGAGCAAAAGAACGCTCACCTTGCTGCAAAAGCGACAAAAGCAGAAAGGAAGCAAAAAAAATAATTATCACAGGAGAGAAAAATGGCATTTTGTTCCATAAAAAGATTATTCCTCTGCGCACAAATTATCGTACTTTCATCTGCACTACTTTTTGCGCAAGACACGCCGCTTAAACAATATCAAACTTTCTCGTGGCAACCTGTTTATAACGCGCGAAAGTATGAAGTCACCGTTCAACCACAGATAAAAGAAGGAGTCTGGGGAAAATCAATTGTTGAAACTACCGTAAAATCAAATCTTGAAATGCTCCTGCTTCCAGGCACCTATCGTGTTTCAATCGCAACATACAATGTGCTTAATAAAAAGTCTTCCACTTCTCCTTGGGTGACATTTCTTATTCTTGATGACACCGAACCGTTCATCTATCCAAGCACCTTTACAACAGACATAGGTACTTCCGTGCATCGTTATGACGCGGATGTTGTTGAAGAGGCTTTTCGTGCAGGCTCAACATATACTGAAGCAAAGCCCAATTCAAACGTCATATATATCCTTGGCAAAAATATTTTCTTTCCAGAAACTACATTCATTCTTAAACCTGCGGAAGCGACAGCAAACGCTGGCATTGCTCCTGCAAATCCATACCGCAAAGAAATTCCGCTTACCATCATCGGCCGTGACCGAGAAAAGGAAACGGTAATAGTTTCATACGATGACAATCTTCTTTCAACAGGATACTGGATTCTTGAAGTACATAATCCCAAAAACAAAACAGCTTCTATTGATGTAAATGTATTTGCTCCCAAAAAGATCGTCCTTGATTCTTCATTATTTAAGACAGACGCACATTACAACAAACCCACGGCAGTGCTTACAAAACAATCAAATGCAACCTTTGTAGTGCGCGGTGATTTTTTGTACAAAGATACACAATTTTCGCTTGTTCCTGATACACAAAATCAATATCTTTTTGGTTCAACACAGCCACTTGTAACTGTCCCGCTTACACAGAAAAAAATTTCCTTTGACACAAACGGCCGCACAGCAGAAGTTGAACTTTCTTACGAAAGCGCGCTCGTTGCAGATGGATTCTATCTACTCACGGCACAAAATAAGTATGCTCCTGCCGCGGAACAACAAATTCTTATTACCGTTGACGCCGAAGCAAACAACGCCGCGCCTGTTGTCGAAAAAATCAAATCAAAATATGACAAAGCAAAAGGAACGCTCACCATTACGGCAACCGGTAAGCGATTCAATAAAACTGCAACAGCCCTTATCATCAGTCAAAGTCCCATTGGTACAAAAGGCTCACAACGAATGGCACTTACTACCACAAAGGCAAATAAAAGATCAGCAGTATTTACCGCAGACGCTTCCGCCCTATCACCAGGAACATATGCGCTTCTTGTTGAAGTAAATAAAATGACCGCAGTCACTTATATTTCCATAGACGAAGCGCACAACGTCACGATACTCGACCAAGCCGATGCACAGCTCAAAGAAAGTTTTTTTGCAGGCAAAGAATCACCAACAACAGCTACTCAGACTTCTCTGCCGGAAACAAAAGAAAATAAAAGCAGTTCAAAGAAATCAGATGCTCCGTGGCGCGCATTTGAAATGATTGGTGCTTTTGGTTTTTATGCTGAACAAAATTCGACAGCAAAGAAAGGTCCTGCCGGAAGCGTTTCCATCAGGGCTGATATCAACCGCAACTTATTTTTCTGTTCTGATTTTAGAATAAGCATAACAAATTTCGGGCTAGACACGCAGGATGATGAAACATACCTGCTTAACAATATTCAAAATAACTTTGACATTGAAATTGCTTATTATAACAGCAAAGACGCAACGTTCCGATATTATTTCGGAACCGGAGCAGGATTATATTCATTGTTCCATGGTGACGTAGGAGAAGAAGTACGCGAAACACCAGATTACCATCTTTCAATACCACTGTTTGCCGGTGTTGAATGGAATCATTTTGATTTTAAACTGCAAGCTGACACCTTGTACGCTCTTACCAGCACCGATGACACCGCCTCAAGATTTAAAGAAGCAGTGACCGTACAAGTAGGATATACATTTGATACAACGATGCTCGCTGTACTTCTTAGAAATCTTTTCTTTAAATAACTAAAGGAAAACAACAGAAAGGAGCCATATGAATAAACAATTAAAATTATTTTTTCTCTGTAGCATTCTCTTCTTGGCAGCAACGACTTTGTTTTCGCAAGACGCCCCGCTACAACAATATCAGAACTTTTCCTGGAAACCTATTGCAAATGCACGGCGCTACGAAGTTGCTGTTGAAAAAAAGCAGGATGACGGTTCTTGGACCGCAGAAAAAAACGAGTCTACAAAAAAGAGCCGCCTGGAAATGTTGCTATATCCCGGAAACTACCGTGTTTCAATCATCACCTACAACGTGCTCAACAGAAAAGCATCACAGTCACCGTGGATACAATTCATAATTCTTGATGAAACAGAACCTTTTTTATTTGAAGATACATTTACATCTGGCGGCAACGGGAAAATTGGCACACTCAATACAAAAAATGGAAGCGTACCAAGCACAATCGCTGAAGAAAGCAAAGATTCCCCCGTTCAAGCGGAACCAGAGCCAGTGGAAATTTCGCAGGGAAACATGCTTTCCGTCTTAGACACAAATGAATATCCACCAAACATAATTCGCATAAAAGGAAAAAATATTTTCTTCGAGGAAACAACATTTTCACTTGTTCCGATAGCAGCAAGTGAATCAACGCCAGGAGCAATACCTTCTCTTGTGCAAAACAGAGACAGTGTGCCCCTCACCGTATTAAGTCGTGACCGCAATGACAATACGGTAATTGTTGCGTATGATGAATCAAAATTAGCTACCGGATATTATAAACTGCAAGTACAGAACCCCGGCAACAAAAGTACAGCGCTTGCCGTAAACATTTACACATCGCGTGTACCATCTTTTATGCGTGATGATTTTGGATATGATGAAAAGTTCAAAGTTCGCACACTTACGCTAACTCGAAGCCAGACGACACCTTTTGTTCTCAAAGCAAAGGACTGTGAATACGACACTGTTTTTTCATTAGTTCCAGCATCGGGAATTCCGTATCCGTTTGAATCGCCATTGAAAAGAAACATTGTCACCTTTGCATATGACGCTTCTACACTGCAATGCACTTCAGATGGAACCATGCTGTTCCCGCTTACCTTTGCTCCGGAAGAAATTGAGACAGGATACTATCTGCTTACCGCCTCGACACCAAACAAAAAAAGCGACACCGAGCTGCTTCTTGTCACTGCATCTCCTGCAAGCAATTCTGCACTGCCGGAAGTGCTTGATGTAAAAACAAAATACAATAAAAAGAAAGAGAATGTTGAAATAACCGTCATCGGAAAAGAACTAGCCTCTGACACTGCCGCAGTTCTTGTTGCGCCTTATAATTCTGAAACAGGAACAAACGAACGCATAGAACTCACACTCACCGACTTTAGCACAAACAAAAAGAAAATTGTTCTGAACGCCGAAAGTACAAAAATTTCCGCCGGAACATACGGACTTCTCCTTGAATCAAACGGCAGCACAGCACTCACTTACGTTACCATCGATGACAAATATTCATTTAAACTTGCCAAACTCACGCAGGAAGAAAGCGACGACATATTCCTTCGCTCAAAAACATCCATCGTCCCAAAAAATATTTCTGTTGGAACTGCAATCAACACTGTAAACGAGTATCCACTTGGAGAAACAAATTCATATTCTTTTACAGAAGATTCAGTCACCAAGCTTGGCGATGTTGCCGGCGTCGGAACAAAGTGCAATATTGAACGGCAGAAAGATGAAAACGGCAAAGGACACCTTGTCATAAATGTAAAGCGTCTGACTTCTACAACACGTTCCGTTATCAGAGAAGACAATGAAAATATTATAAAATTGTTTGCCCAAGGTGACTCGCTTCGATTTAAAATTTCTTCGGACTCCAATTACAAAGGCTGGAAAGTAAGACTTATCACAAACAAGAATGAAGGCATTTCTTATGCCACAACTATAAGTGGTCACGTCAAAGAAGTAACTGATGACACAGGAACATATTATCTTTTTTCAGCCCCGCTCACCAGTTTTAAAAACACTTCATGGGATTCCTATAAGGAATTTGATCAAAGGGAAATTTTTGCTCTTGAATTTGCAGAGATAACAGCTGCAGCAGAAAACAAAATAGATGTTTATGACATTGAAACATTTGAAAGTTCTTCAGTACCGACAATGCTTGTAAAAAAGTGTCCGTTCATCATGACTAATGGAGCCATGGCAATAAATTATGAAACTATGAAGAAAGAAACTTCCGCGTCAATTATTATCACGCCGATTGACTTCAACTTTATTTCGCAAGAGATTGGGACAAACATTCTTCTTGATTCAAAAGCAATGAGTTTTGATACTTCCATAAAACTTGCACTTCCTTACGATGCAGTAAAACCATATGTAGGTGCAGGATTTGGCATTGGAATGAAAAAAGATTTTTCAGAGATCAACGACTACTACTTGCCTTGTTATGCAGGATTAAGACTATTCAATGTCATAGATCTTAGGTACACCTTCAAGATTCATGGGCTTAATACTTCTTTCGACAAATCAACCATGTATGCAGAAGATGTATATTCTTTAGTAATTACCATCTGGCACCGAAACCAAAAACTTGTTCGCGTTCCAAAGGAGAAAAAGCAATGAAAAGAATTCTGCCATTTATCTGTTTACTCATCATTTCTCTCTCTAGTTTTATTTCTTGTGCAGACTTTATTAATGACAAACTAAATTTAGGCGTCGCATCGGGTTCATCAGGCTCACTTGAATGGTCATGGAATTTATTTGATCAAACACTGTCGCTTACCGGAACCGCTGATTCAACAGAGCCATTCACTTACAAGCAAATTTCCGGATTGAATTATTCAAAAGTCAAGACCATAACGATTGGAAGTGGCATCACCGCTCTTGGCGACCATGCATTTTCTTGCTTTACAAATGCAGAAAGCATTTCAATTCCTGAAAGTGTAACCAGCGTTGGAGAAGGCATCTTTAAAGGACTTACCTCATCAACAAAAATTGAAATAGCTTCCCCAACCACGTTTCCAAGTTCTTCAAGTTCTTGGTACGAAGGATATAGCGGCCTTATAGCGCTTATTAATGGAGATAAGTTAAACATTTATGGCGATGGTGATATCACCGCTTCAGACAGCACCTATATCAAAGAAGCAAAGGATGCAAAGGTAACGTCAATTAGTATGGCAGACGGAATAACTTCAATTTCAAACGCAGACGCATTTGCCGGTTTAACAACCGTAACAATGGTAACGCTGTCTAACGCTCTTACAACCATAAGTGACTATATGTTCGAAAGCTGCAATAACCTTACATCAATCACTATTCCATCAGACGTGACATACATCGGAGCTTCTGCCTTTGCCGGCTGCACGACGCTCTCAACCATAACCATACAAGGCGCAATCACACACATAGGAGACGGCGCATTCTACAATTGTACAAAGCTTACACCAATCACTATTCCATCAAGCGTGACATACATCGGAGCTTCTGCCTTTGCCGGCTGCACGACGCTCTCAACCATAACCATACCAGACTCAGTCACACACATAGGAGACAGCGCATTCTACAATTGTACAAAGCTTGCATCAATCACTATTCCATCAGACGTGACATACATCGGAGCTTCTGCCTTTGCCGGCTGCACGACGCTCTCAACCATAACCATACCAGACTCAGTCACACACATAGGAGACAGTGCATTCTACAATTGTACAAAGCTTGCATCAATCACTATTCCATCAGACGTGACATACATCGGAGTTTATGCTTTTGCCAAATGGACAGATTCACAAAGCATTACACTTAGCTGGTCAAGCACTGACACAACAGAAAGGGACCTTTCGGGTTTATCATCATCAGACCAGAGCCTCTGCAACGCAGCAATCAAATACAGTGACAACACACCGTACACACAACCATAAAGAGGAAAAAGATGAAATCACAAACAGACAAGGTTCCGTTTCCTATAAGCATCAAACTTGTTTCAATTTTTTCAATACTTGTATTGATTGTTCTAGGAATAACGACATACATGGTTTCAACTCTGGTGCGAAGCGATGAACGTGTAAAAGCAGAAGAGAACAATCATACCATAAACGGCCGAACCGCAGAAACAGTGCAGGACTCCTTTCTTGCAGTGCAGCACAATGCCGCCGGTCTTTTGAATACACTTGCTCTCATTCCGCAATCAAACAGCGACACTGTACAAAATTTATTCGCCGATTACTGCACACGCAACGATGAAACGATTTTTATTTCAGGACCTTTTCTTGGAACAAAATATAATCCATCATTCACCAATCAACACAAAGACACAACGTCCATCGCGAACAGTTGGCTTAAGACATGCTCGTCCATCCAACAATCTGTCAAAGATGGAACAATCGAAGTAAAAAACATTTCCAGTCTATTCAACACACCTGCACTCTGCGTTTTTTTTCCATACAAGACAGAAAATTCAACGGAATGTGCCGCAATTGCATTTACAGCGAATCATCTTGCTGAAATCATGAGCACAGGCTCTTTCAACACATCAATGCTTGTAAACAAAGTTGGCGACGTGCTCATTCATTCTGATTTTGATAAAATGATTTCAGGCACTAACATTGCTTCTCTTTCAGCTTTTCAAAATATGATTGCTTCAGAACTTGACAACAGTCAGAGCATTTTTCCGGATGAAAACAACGACAAATGTTTTTATGCATACCACAAAATTATTGGCGGAATGCTTGTCATCACCACAGAATCAGAAAAAACAGTTTTTGAATCAATTGATCGCACAACGTATAGAATTATTCTTTTTTCGCTTGCAATTCTATTTCTTGCAATATTCATCATAAGAATATTCAGCAAAACAATCACCCATCCTATAGGGGAACTTGTTGACGCTTCGCATCAAATTGAGGACGGACAGTACGATCTTACAATCAAACCAGCAACCCGCGATGAAATTGGAGCACTCACAAAAAGTTTCGTGCACATGAGCAAGGGACTTGCAGAACGCGAACGGCTCAGAACGACATTCAGTAAATTTACAAACAAAACAATCGCTGAACGCGCAATGAAAGGCGAACTGGTGTTAGGTGGCGAAACTCGAAACGCAACTGTATTCTTTTCAGACATACGCTCTTTCACTGCAATGTCAGAAAAACTACAGCCGCAGCAAGTTGTAGATATGCTCAACGAATATATGACGAGCATGGTTGCCTGCGTGAACAAGACGGGCGGTGTTGTTGACAAATATATTGGTGACTCAATCATGGCAGTATGGGGTGCTCCTGAATCAGCAGGGACTTCCGCAGACGATGCATGGAACAGTGTACAGGCAGCGCTTCTTATGCGCACCGCACTTGCAATGCTTAATAAAAAACGCACTTCTCTTGGACAACCTGCAATCAGAATAGGCTGCGGTATAAACACAGGAGCCGTTGTTGCAGGACAAATAGGCTCAAGCGAAAGAATGGAATACACCGTCATTGGAGACACTGTAAACTTTGCAAGCAGAACGGAATCGCTAAACAAACCTTTTGCAACAGATATTCTTGTCACTGAAAACACCTATCTTTTGGTAAAAGATAAAATCATCGCACAAGAAATGCCGGCAGTCACAGTGAAAGGAAAAGAGAAGCCGGTCAAAATGTATGCCGTCATCAACGAAACAGGAAAAACGGACATCACCACCATTGACCAACTCCGTACTTTCTTAGGTGTACAGGCACCCGATCTTGAAAAGGTAGACGTAAATGCAGAAGAAAAAAAATATAAAATCAATTAGTACAAAAGATATTGTAATCTCATCATTTTGTTTGCTCGGAATGGCAGCGTCACTTTTTCTTTTTTGGAAAGACCTGAACATTTCACTCAGTAAAACAAATGAGCAGCCAATTGCATTTATCTATTTTAAAAAGAATACCGCACAACGCCGCTTGCAAAACAAAAATATTTGGGAACGTTTACAGCAAGCATCACCAATATACAATGGAGACAGAATCCGCACTGCATCTGCTTCTGAAGCATATACAATTTTTGATGATGGCAACAGACTTGACATCCACGAAAATACACTTATTCAAGTATTTGCAACAAAAGATGGGGAAAGAGTACAGTTCATTGACGGCGCAATATCAGTCGTTACGACGAACACCGCAAACACCTCGACAGCAGGCAAATCAAAATTGAACATTGTGAATGGAACAAAAATTGTCTCCTTTACCGAGGGCACCGAAGCAACACTTTCTGTCCAAGAAAACAAGACTGTTACCACAACAATACTCAGCGGTGCAGCTACTGTAGCAACAACATCGACAACAAATTCATCGCCAATCACAACAACAGATTTATTCAGCATACTTACTTCACCGTCAGTTCATCTCGCCAACAAACAGCAAGATCTTCCAGTAACTTATGCAGCGCCTCTATCACTTACCGCAGGAACCTCTGTTGTCATCAACACGCAACATACAGATGCAAAAGCAACTGTTTTTTCTGAAAAAGAAACAAAACCAATTATTTATCTTCCAACATCAACGTATTCACTCACCCACGAATCTGGCCAAACACCATATCTTCCCGTCAGCTGGAATTCATTTGGAACGGCGGTTATGCAGTTTTCTCACAGTGTAAACTTTGATACGATTTTATTTTCATCTACGCTGCCACGCAATACAACAACATCTTATTTACCACTTTCATTTGCAGAACCGCAGGATATACTCTACTGGCGTGTAGTTTCAAACGATGCAGACAACACACATGAATTATATCCCTCAGGAATTCTTTTCATCAAACTTCCAGAGCAAACAAATATTTCTACAATCGCACTCAGCACGTTCTCAACACAAAAAGCTGCAACGCTTGTAAACACAATCTCTCCAATAAACAGTACACCAACTGACAGAGCAGTTTCTATTTTGCAAACGAAAAAATCTGAAGCGCAACAAGAACAGTTGTCCGAAGAAGCAAAAACAAACGCTCAAGAAAAAATACAGTCGGAATCAAAACCACACCTTCCAAGGATTTCAGTTTCGACAGAAAAGACGACGGCAAAAAATTCATCATCAGCAATTACATCGATTACTCCTGTACTCACTTCGCCGGCTGCGGGAAAAACATTCATGGAATCAGATTTTTCTTCCAACAATCCGCATATTCAATTCCTTTGGGGAAAAATAGCAGACGCACAATCATATACGTTCACTATTCTTTATGCATCAAAAATTATCTTTCAAACCAAAATAAAAACGACATCATTCTCTTTTGAAGGCGACAATCTTTCGCTTCTGGAAGACGGAAAATTCACATGGACAGTCACCGCTTTCCAAACAATTGATGGAACATCTTATCAAAGTGCCACAGCATCGTCAGACTTTACCATCAGTCTATCACACATAGACAATGTCAAAATCGACACCAGCACCCTTTTAAATGCCCACTAATCCTTCTATTCTTGACCTACCGCCCCCTTTTCTGGTATATTTTCTAAGTCACGGGGGTGTAGCTCATCTGGCTAGAGCGCTTGCATGGCATGCAAGAGGTAACCGGTTCAAGTCCGGTCATCTCCATTGCAAAGGGAGTAATTCGTACCATATGAATTGCTCCCTTTTTATTTTAAATTGAATGCCGCCGGCAGAGGGCTTGAACCGGTTAGCGAAGCGAGCGCGCGGCAGGTGCCGCGAAAAGGCGCCACGGATGGCGCCGACAGCGAGCGGAGCCGCCCGGAATGAGTGCACACGATGTGCACGAATGTAGGGACCTTCAAGTCCGGTCATCTCCATTGCAAAGGGAGTAATTCGTACCATATGAATTACTCCCTTTTTATTTTAAATTGAATGCCGCCGGCAGAGAATGTAACAGCACTATTTTAAACTAACACTTCAAGAATGGATGTGATATACTTATTCAATGTACTGATGACTTTGAAATGGAGCGTAGTAACATGCAAAAAACACAATTTAAACAACTTCTATTCACTGGAAGAATTTTGCTTATTTCATTTCTATTCGGCGGCATACTGTGCAATTGCACATCGGCAGAAGCAGAACCTACATTGACAGATTACGGTACTGTTTCCGTTCCTTCAGTAGATGCGACGCTTTCCGATTCGTTCATGCGCGGTTTTGACGCTTCAGAAATACGTCAGGCCGAAGAGAAAGGCATAACATTTTATGATGAAGACAATACGGCGAAAGACCCGCTTGTTATTTTAAAAGAGCACGGCGTAAACTGGATACGTCTGCGCATCTGGAACAGTCCGTCGGAAAAAGATCCCGGTGCCTGCAATTACGAGCGAACGCTGAATGTCGCAAAGCGGGCAAAAGCACTCGGTTTAAAACTGCTGCTCGACTTTCACTACAGCGACACATGGGCTGATCCCGGACATCAGCAGATTCCGGCTGCATGGGAAAACTACACGGCAATTACCGATGTAACAAAAGCGGTTTACGACTATACGTATAAAATCGTAAGCGACTTAAAAGCTGCTGGCGCAGAACCCGACATGGTGCAGATTGGAAACGAAATAAACAGCGGCATGTTCCTGAAAAAATCAGATAATAAGACAGACACTCCGTCTTCAATAAACTGCACAACCTCCACAGACACCGGCAGAAAGAATCTTGCGTGGGTGCTTGAAAGCGGCATAAAAGCTGTGCATGACGCGGATTCTTCCATTATAGTGGCACTGCATTTGAGTACAGGCGGCAATCCTGACACAACAAAATGGTTCTTCGATTTTTATGCGACACATAGCGGCACTGCGGCGACAGTGGAGACTGTTGATTTTGACGCAATCGGTTTAAGTTATTACTGCTTCTGGAACGCAAAACTCTGCGACCTGCAGACGAACATTGCAAATCTAAAGTCGCGGTACGGCAAGGAAGTGTTTGTGGCCGAAACATCATACGCATGGACACTCGATTGGAACGACAATTCAAGCAATATGTTTTCCGCAAAACAGGAGACAGACAGTTACTGGTGGCTTGTTGACAGTTCAAATAAATTATGGAAAAACATAGACGTTCTTACCCGATCGGACGGTTCTACAAAATATATTCCTGCCACAGTTCAGAATCAGGCCAACGTGGTACGCGCAGTTATAGAAGCATCTGCGCAGAAAGGCGCCACCGGTGTATTCTACTGGGGCGGCGGTTGGATGTGTGTGAGCGCAGTAGGCGACAGCTGGGAAAATCAGGCGCTGTTCGGCTTCGACGGAAAGTGTCTGCCGGGCATGAACGTGTTCAACGTAAAAGGCAAATAACTTTTTATCGTTCCATACTTTGTTGCACTATTTCTAGTATCTCAAAATTTATATTTGCCATACTATTTCTGTCAATCTTCTATTTCTCTGTCGTTTTCTCTTGCTCTGGCACTTGCTTACTGTTTTTAAGTTTAATCAGACCTAAAAGAACTATGATGCCAGCGCCAACAAGAAATCCCCAGATGCTGAATGTTTGCAAACTAAGCGGAGGCAATGGTTCTGCGCGAATCGATGGTGCCTGTATGATAGCATAAACGGAACCGGTGACAAGACCCAAGATTAAATACATTGCCGCACAACGATGCTTTTCAATAAATTCCTTTACCGACTTGATTGAAAGCAAACTTCCTACGAGCATTCCAAGAACTGCAACAACAAGGCCTGGCAGTACGGAGAAATCAAAATGCAACAAATCTTTTGCGGCAGTGAGCATTGGTGTATATGCACCAAGAATAAGAAGAAGTGACGAGCCGGAAATTCCCGGAAGCAACATTGACGCCATACCAAACGCATTTACCACAAACAAGTAAATGTACTGTGATTTCTTTAGTGAATGAAAATCTATTACCGATATGGAAAAAATATCACGAATAAAATACATGCCAACTGAAAAAGCGATCCCTAAAAAAACAAATGCTATACATTTATAATTTCTTGCAAGCACAGAACGCTCCTGCATTGCAAGGAATGGCACTGATGCAATGGTGAGTCCCATAAAAAGTGAGCTCAAGAAGTAACAATGCTTTTCTACCACGGTGCCAAGAATCAAGACAGTAAGAATCATGCCAATAGTAAAACCGGGAAGCAGTTTTAAAATATAAAGAATTCCTTTCTTCCGCAGCTCTTTGTCTTTACTGATGCAACTGTGGAGCGCAGTAATAAATTCATCATAAAATCCAAGTATGAATGCAACAGTGCTTCCGGAAACACCCGGTATAGCGTCTGCGGATGACATAAGCATTCCATACAATATCATTTTCAACATGCTGTCTCCTTTCCAATAGTCAGTATACCATTTTTTGCAGGTGAATGACCACCATATTTCACAAAGACTGTTGCTCTTAACAAACATGCTTGTTACAGGTACAATACGTCTATGAATTTTGACAACATAGTGATAATTCTTGACCGACCGGGAGAAAGTCGTAATATTGGAGCAGTGTGCAGAGCAATGGCAAACTGTTCGATGCACGCGCTCAGAATTGTTGGAACAAAAAAAACTGACATAGACACCGACGCAGTGTATCGTCTTGCAATTCATGCGGCTTCCATTTTTGACAATGCACTATTTTATGACACCATTGCAGATGCAACAAAAGACTGTGCGCTTGCGGCAGGAACAACACGGCGGGCTGGAAAAAGACGAAAGGGAACATTGCTACTGCCGGAAGAACTTGCAACTATTGTAAACAACGCAACCGATTCTACTGGAGAACATGCAAAGGTCGCAATTCTTTTTGGCAATGAACAATCCGGACTTTCAGACGAAGAAATTGAATCTTGTGATTTCGGAGTAACCATTCCTTCAAGTAACGAATTTGGTTCCCTCAACTTAAGTCATGCGGTGCAGCTTATCTGTTACGAAGTATATCGCGCAGGAATCACGCCGCATCCAAACGGACGTGAAGCTATTTCTCGAGAGCAAGTTGACCATACGGTTACCTGCATACTTGACGATTTGCAGCAGATTGGATTTTTTTCGTATCAAGGTCGCGACAAAATGGGTGAATTGTGGACGAGCATTTTATCACGCGCTGTGCTGAGCAAAGATGAGGCACTCTTGGTACAAAAGACATTTGACCGGGCAGCAGCAATGGCTACGCGGGAACCACTTAATCATCCCTCAGCAATGCACGCCGGAACAAAAGCTGCAAAGCGTGATGAGCGATAACGCTACACAAAGACATCTCGGCAAAAGTCTTTTTTTTCTGTATACTACAGCAATTATATTTGATACAAGAGGTATTCTGTTATGATGAAAAACATACGTCCCGAAGCAATAACTGACAATCCTTTTACTATGATTGGCAAAGATTGGCTTCTTGTTACCGCATGTACGGTTGAACAGCTTCCAGAAGGCAAAATAAAAACAGGAAGAGTAAACACAATGACTGCAAGTTGGGGTGGTGTAGGCGTTTTGTGGAACAAGCCTGTTGCAACTATTTACCTTCGACCTTCTCGCTACACAAAAGAAATAATTGACAACACTGATACTTTTTCACTAAGTGTGCTCGGTGACAAATATCGCACCGCGCTTAACTACTGCGGAAGTCACTCTGGTCGAGATGGAGATAAATTTGCATCGGCAAAATTAAATGTTGAATATATGAACGGAACCCCTTGGATAAAAGAAGCACGGCTTGTGCTCATCTGTAAAAAAATGTACGTACAGGAATTTGATCCGAATTGTTTTGTTGATGAATTGCTTTGCAAACAAAATTACAAAAAGGATGACTTTCACACCATGTATGTGGGTGAAATTATTAAAGTCATGCAAGACATTCGTTCTTAATTTGTCAAGCAGACAAAAAGTGCGGCGAAGCAATTACTTCACCGCACTTTTACTTTATTCACAAGCTATATTTGTTCTTCTACCACTTTCATCAAGAAACATTTTATACCTTCACCGGAGAATTTTTCTTTAACTGCATGTATAGAAGCCTTGAGCAACGGTTCCTTGCAGTCTTCAATATAACTCACCATCATAAAATTTGTTTCAGGCCATGTCGTGGTACCAAGTTTATAATCGTTTTGCCCATGTCCGTAAACGACAGGGACAATCGTATACTGAATGCCAGGAATATTTTCTTCAAACACATCAACAATATCATCTTGAACAGATTGATTTGCAAATATTTCCGCTCTATACATTACTTGCCCTCCTGTGCATCATCACTTTTATTTGCTTCTGCTATTTCTGCATCAGTAAGCAGAACCTTTATTTTGCTCTTTCTCTGTTTCTTTTCTTTCATAACAAGAGAATACAATACAGGAATAAAGAACAATGTAACGAATGTAGAACTTGTAAGTCCGCCTACCACCGCAACACCAATTGGCTGTACCATGGAGCTATTTCCAGAAGATGCAAAACACATCGGTAGCATACCAAGTATTGTGGTAAGCGTTGTCATAAGAACCGGCCGCAGACGGCTTGTTCCTGCAGAAAGACAAGCTTCCTTCATTGGCATACCGCGATCAATAAGCAGACTTGTGTAATCAACAAGAATAATACCATTGTTGACAACAATACCCACAAGCATAATGATTCCAATTGCACTCATCAAAGATATTGGCTGATTCTTCAACTTATATATCAGTACAACGCCTATTATGAAGAATGGAATAGTTGTTAAGTTTATAAGCGGCGCCTTGAAGTTTTCATATGTTCCTGCCATAACACCAAACACGAGCAAAATTGCCATGAGTATGATAAGTAAATACACTTTTAGCTGCGACCACAAGCTCTGCCATGAACCTTCATAGCTCACCGACACATTGTCTGGAACAATAAATGTATTTGAAATCCCCTGTTTGATTTCATTTTCAACAACATTTGAATTCTGCGTAGAAAGAATATCTGCCGTGACATGCACAATTCGTTTTTGATTTTCACGGCGAATGCTTACCGGGCCTACACCTTTTGTTACTTTTGCAAAATTCGCCACGCAGACTCGGCCGTTTGTTCCCTGGACAAATATCTGCTCAAGATCAATTACCTTCTGACGGTCAGATGGTTGAAGCATCACATAGACAGTATAGTCTTTGCCTCCGTTGCGATAAACTGTTGAAGCTGTTCCGTTTACACATGCATTGATTTCATTTGCAACAGTTTGCACATTCACGCCAAAACTGTATGCGCGCTGGCGGTCAATTTCAATTTGAACCTGCGGAAGTCCTTCAGTTGTATCAACAGAAGATTCTCCTAAATCTTTAATCTTAGACATGACATCAGTGATTTGTTTTGCAACTTTAAGCGCTGCGTTAAGGTCGTCGCTGCGAAGAGCAATATTGATGTCGCTTCCCATCATCTGGCGGCTCCAGCCTTGATTGAAAGAAAGTTTGGCATCGGTGAATTCCGTAAAATGCTTGCGAAGTTTATTTTGTATTGCATCTGCGGAATCTGCGCCTTTTGTTCCTTCACTTGGAAGCTGAATTTGGATAGAGCCTTTATTTGTTGAAGCAGAATTGCCGCGTCCGCCGGTTCCCACACTGGTGATAAGTGTAGTATAGCCCTTCACTTCCGACTCAACTATCTTTTGAAACTGATTAATGACTGTCGTTGTCTCTTCAAGACTTGTACCGGTTGGCATGGTAACATTCAGCGTAACAGAATTGTCACGTCCGTTAGGCATCATATTAATCTTCATAGTAAAAATCAGTGCTATAGAAATAAGCAATGCACTTATGCAAATTGCCATTGTTGCCTTACGGTGATTAAGAGCAGATTCCAATGCACGGTGATAGGCGTTCGTAACTGCATCCTGACATCTATTGAATATACCGTACAGCCAGATAAGAAATTTATTTCGCACCGGCGTTTCTGTACGGTTATCAAGCGGAAGGAATTTTCCCGCAAGTACAGGTACCAAGAATATTGCTACAAACAAACTACTTACCAAAGCAATTACAACGGTAAAGATAATTCCCTTGAACATCTGCCCCAAAAATCCTAATTCTTTCATAAAGAATAAGAATGGAATAAATACACAAATTGTTGTCAGGTTGCCGGAAACGACTGACATCATCATTTCCTGGCTGCCGAGTATTGCGGCGACCTTTGCTTTGGCACCTCGCGCTCGATACGAATAGATGTTATCAATCATAACGATTGACGCATCAACAATCATACCGACGCCAAGAATAAGTCCGGTAAGCGTCATCATATTGAGTGTAATTCCTGCGAAGTTCATGCAGAGCAATGTGATGATAATTGAAAGAGGAATTGATATTGCAATGATAATAGTGCTTTTGAAACTGCACAAGAAAACAAACAGTATGAGGACGGAAAGTACAAGGCCTTGCCAAGCAGAGCTAAGTAAATCTTTTATTGTACTGCGTATTGATTCTGTGTCATCGCTGATAATTTCCATGGTAACATCAGATGGCAGCACTTTTTTTGCCTGCTCAATTTTTTTGTATACAGAGTTTGCAACAGAAACACTATTCTTGCCAGATTGTTTGGTAATTGAAATGTACACGCCAGGTTGACCGTTGATGTACACTTCATTTGTTTTATCTGCGTAACCAATGAAAGCCTTTCCAATATCGCTCAGCTTTACCGCGTAGCCGTTTATTGTAGTAATGACGGTGTTATTGATTTCATCAACACTTTGATATTCACCAGTTGTGCGAATTGAATAATCTGTTTTGCCTTCAGTAATAGTTCCACCGCCGAGTTCAAGATTTTGTTTGGCAAGCGCTCCAGAGACAGCGGTCAGTGTAAGGCCATATGCAGCAAGTCTGTTTTGTTCAAGCTCTACACGTACAATTTTCGTGCGACCACCAGAAACGCTTGCTTCAGCAACACCGTCCGCCTGTTCAAGGATATCTGCAATAGTGTCATCTGCAAGTTGTTTCAAATCATCGCGTGAACGGTTGCCTCTAACTGCAATTTGCATAATTGGCATACTGTCACTATCCATCTTCATGATTGTCGGAGAAACACCGTCTGGAAGTCTGCTTGTAACACGGCTCAATTTATCTCGAACATCATTTGTCGCAACGTCCAGGTCAGTACCATAATTAAATTCGAGTGAAATGAAACCGGAACCTTCAGAAGAAGTTGATGTCATTTTCTTAAGATTGCTTAAGCTCACCAAGGCGCTTTCAAGAACAGTCGTTACAGATTTTTCTACTGATTCAGGACCTGCATTTGTATACGTTGCAGAAACCATCATCATAGGATTGTCAGTGTCAGGCATAAGGCTGATTGCAGTATCTTTAAGCGTGAACAAGCCCATGATTGCGAGCATCACAAACACTATAAGTGTCAGTACAGGATGCTGAAGTGTCTTTTGGCTTATGCTCATTTATTTCCTCCGTCTGTAGTTGGACGACGTGTTGGCTTGCCATTAGCATTAGCCGGAGCGTTTTGTTGTGCCGGTATATCTGCGGTCACACCGTTTGTAATATCTTTTACCTTTGAACCATCAGCAAGCACACTCATTCCCTCTACAACAATTTTTTCGCCGACAGTTATTCCTGAAAGTATCTGTACTACACCGTCAACAGAATTTCCTTCTGTAATGGCACGCTGCTCCACCGTATTGTCATCTTTTACAAGAAACGCATACAATGTATCGTTCTTGGTAACAACAGAATCAGAAGGCATAGTGATTGCACCGGCATAATCTTGCGTGTACAAAATTACCTTTGCAAACATACCTGCATCGATACGGTCATCTTTCTTGTCAAAATTTAATATAACTTCCTTTGTTCGACTTGTCTTATCAACAACTGGAGAAACTCGTGACACCGTTGCAGTAAATATTTTATCTGGATACGCTTCAAAAGAAATATTTGCCTTGAGTCCAGTTTTTAACACAGCAACATATCGTTCCGGAATATTTGCGGTTACTTGTAAATTCTCAACATCACCTATTGTAGTAATGACACTGCTCACTGCCACTTTTGCTCCAGGCTTAAGTGGTGATGAAGTAATCGTTCCGCTTATTGGTGCATATACCGGGCTGTGTGCATATGTTGTTCCCGGTTCAGAAGGATCGACCTCTGCAATAACTGCTCCACGATTTACATGAGAGCCAAGGGTTACGTTTACACTTACAATCTTTCCACCAATATCAGGAAAAACATCGATCGAACTCTGCGCTTCGACTTCACCATTTGTGGAAACATAATCATGAAGTACATCTTTTTCTGCAACCTTTGTCTTTACGCTGAATACAGTTTGTTCACCACCTGGCATTCTTCCCCAACCACTGCTCTTCTTAGAAAAGATTTTTGATACTGCAACGCCGACTATCACCACGAAGGTAAGCACGGCACATACGATAATAACAATATTGCTCTTTCTCATTTTACACGCCTCTGTTTCTATTTATTCAACGTTCCAAAATCAACACCGACTATATTTTCTAAATCAAGAATTGCCGAAGCAAGTGTATATGCTTCTGACATTAAATTTACCTTTGCCTGTAGCAGATTATCAGACGCAGTTTGAAGACTCATCAAATCTTTTGTACCGTGATTATATGCAGCAAGCGTCATGTCATATGTTTTTTGAGCAAGGTCTATACTTGTCTGACGGAGTGATATGCTTGCCTTGCACTGTTGAATCTTACGCAAATAACTTTGTGTATTGGCAGCAACTGTTGTTTTTGCATTTTCAAGCTGCAGTTTAAGTGTTGCGATTGCATCTTGTCGAAACGCAATACTCTGTGCACCCGTTGACCAAGGAAGCCATCCATCCAGTGGAATCGACACGCCTATAGAAAGAGAGCCGTTGTCATTCCATGTTGAAGTGTCCAGCGATGTTGTTGTTGGCTGATACGACCATCCAAGTGAAACGGAAGGACCATATGCGCTAAACCGTGTTGCTGTGAGCGCCGTTTCTGCAATCTCGATTTGTTTTTCAAGAGAAATAACCGTTGAAGATTTTTGCGTAATTCCATCAAGTGTTATGTCAGAAGTTTTAAGGATATCCTGAAGTGAACCATTCAAAGTGATGTTTGTTTCAAGCGGAATGCCAAGCAGCTGTTTAAAAGTTGCCATATCATTTTCCCAATTAACCTTTGCAGAAGCAAGTGAAAGCTGGCTATTCTGATATGTCACCTGTGTATTGAGCACGTCAAGCTGGGAAAGCGCACCACTGTTGTACTTGGCGAGATTTGATTCATATTGTTTTTTTGCACTCGCAACATTGCGTTCCAACAGGTTATTATTTTCCTGCTCATACAAAAGCGCATTGTATGACTTACGTACAGAAAGTTCAACAGTCCGTACCGCGGAATCATAGTCGAGCTGCCCCTTTTCATAATTCAATTTTGCAGTCTGTATCGCCGTATACAATGATGCAGAAAGTCCGACATTCACACTGCCACGTAGATAAAATGAAGAAGTATCAGAAGTGTTTGGATTTGAATATCCCGCAGCTGCGGTAATAGTCGGGCTTACAGAATTCCAAGAATAGTCCGAAGCTCGTTTATACGCGTTGAGCGTAATTGCATTTTCCTTAAGCCCAATATTTCCCTGCACTGCGCGTTGCACGGCATTGTCTACAGTTAGTTCCAAATTTGCATTATCAGGTGTCGTTGCTGTCTCTTCGGCAAAAGAAATTGGCACGACAAAAGTCAAAGCAATGATTGTGCAGACAAAAAATCTTGTTCTGAAAAACATCAAGACCTCCGTTTTAGGTATATAACTATACACGAGCTTACTTTAATACTCAAAAAAAGTCTGTTATTTTTGAATAACTTTTTGTTTTTAAAGCTCATTTCATCTTTAACATTGAATTTTATGGCTAAAAAATGTATTCTTGTCTAACTATGGACTTAGTCAAAAAACTCGAAGATCTTTCCAAACGATTCGCCGTTGTAACAGAAATGGTGGCAGATCCTAATCTTGTAAAAGACCAGGAAAAGTACCGCGAAACAATGCGTGAAAATCAGCATCTTGCGGACCTTATGGCGCTGTATGATGAATATAAAAAAGTGCTCAAAGGAATTGAAGACGACACCCGTCTTGTAACCGAAGAAGACGATCACGAAATGAAAGAAATGGCTCGTGAGGAACTTAAAGAATTTGAAGAAAGAAAGCCACAAATTGAAGAACAGATTAAATTCAAACTGATTCCACCAGATCCACTTGATGAAAAAAATATTATTCTTGAAATCAGAAGCGGCGTTGGCGGTGATGAAGCAAGTCTTTTTGTTCGTGATGTCTGGGAAATGTATTGTCATCTTGCGGACATGAAAGGTTGGAAATACGAAACAATGAGCAACACACCAACAGAAGTTGGCGGATTCAAAGAAATAGTCACTTCGATCAGCGGAAAATTTGTTTACGGAACATTGCGCTGGGAAGGTGGCGTGCATCGTGTTCAACGAGTGCCAACGACAGAAGCTCAGGGGCGTATTCACACAAGCACCATAACCGTAGCAGTGCTTCCTGAAGCAGAAGAAACAGAAATTGTCATCAAGCCAGAAGATGTCAGAGTAGATGTCATGCGTGCCGGCGGACCAGGTGGTCAATGTGTCAACACAACAGACTCCGCAGTACGACTTACTCATATTCCAACAGGAATTGTTGTCATTCAGCAGGATGAAAAATCTCAAATTAAAAACAAAGCAAAGGCATTTCGTGTTCTCCGTGCAAGACTTTTTGATTTGGAAGAGTCAAAGAAAAATGCAGAACGTACCGCAGCTCGCAGAAGCATGGTAGGAAGCGGTGACCGCAGCGAACGCATACGCACATACAACTTTCCGCAGAACCGTGTAACCGACCACAGAATAAACCTTACGCTCTACAAACTTGATCAGTTCATGCTTGGCTATATGGATGAAATGCTTGACGCCTTGAATGTCTACGCAAAAGAAGAGCAGCTCAAAGACGTGAGCGAACTTGATGCATAATGCAGGAATTTTAAAATGACAATTCGCGAAGCACAGCAGCTGGGAAGAAGTTCTCTTACAAAAAGTCCATCTGCCGCGCTAGACACAGACTGTTTTTTGCAGTTCATTCTTTCTTGCGACAAGACACACTTGCTTTTACACAGCGATGATAAGCTCAGTGAGTTTGAGTCTACATCACTCCACAAAGCGCTCTCTTTGCGCAACACTGGGCTGCCGGTAGCGTACATTACCGGGCATAAAGAATTCTACGGAATAGATTTTATCGTAACTCCAGACGTGCTTATTCCCAAACCGGATACAGAAATTCTTGTTGAAGCAGCAATTGCGGCGGTAAAAGAAAAAGCAAATGTCAATCACATTCTTACGTTATGCGACATGTGCACTGGCAGCGGATGCATTGGTATTTCCGTGCTATATGAATGCGTTGCAAAAAAAATTATCTCTTCAGAAAAAATACCAATGCTTACACTCGCAGACATTAGTGACAAGGCTCTTGATATTGCGCGTAAAAATATTTTGCATGCAACAGAGTCATATGAATGCAAAACAATCAATTACGCCGCAAATAATATTCGTCTAGTACGCAGTAATTTATTCGAGGCGGTTTCCGGAACATTTGACATTATCACTGCGAATCCTCCATATATTCCAGAGCAAGAAGCACTTTCTCTTTTGCAAGACGGCAGACACGAGCCGATGCTTGCACTCGACGGAGATATTGATTTAAATGGCAACACTTCCTTTATGCACGACGGGCTTACGGTAATGCGTTCTCTTGTTCCGCAGGCATACGAGCATCTTGCACCAAATGGAATATTGTTTGTAGAGGCAGGAGAATACAATGCTGAAGAGACTGAAGGAATTTTTAACCGTTGTGGTTTTTGCGAAACGAGGATTCTTCGTGACTTATCAAATCAGCTGCGTGTCATTGTAGGACAAAAAAAAGAGGCGTACCACCAAAGTACGTCTCTTGAATAATCGTTTATTTTACCACAATTTTTTTTAGAATCGATATCTAATTCCTGTACCCAATGAAAATCCAACGCTTGTATCGTATGGAAATTCACCAAGAAATCCAAATTGCACCGGAAAAGAAATATGATTCAAGAACATAATGTCAAATCCAAAACCAACGCCGGCAAGTGCATCTGGGCAAAATCCCGAATACAATGTTTTGCCAGTGTTGTAATCATATTCTTTTTCACTGTACCCACGATGACCGGCAAGTATCCAGACAAATAAATTCGAAGCACTTCTTTCGGTCAGCTGTGTTTCATATAATTTTATAAGAAACTCTCCGCAAATAAGATAATTCAATTCTTCATTACTATCAGGATTATAATATGCAAAGCCTTCTGTCTGCATACCAAATCTATTGTTAAACCAATGTTGATATTGTAATCCATACACGCCCGCCCGTGTCGTACCCATGGCAGTCACTCCAACTGCACTGTTTGCATCAACCGGATTTGCATACAATGAGACGCAGGAAAACAACACAGTCACAAGAAATAAAGCAATACTATTTTTTTTCATTTTCAACTCCCTAAATCCTTGTTTATTTTAGTATACAGTAAACATTCCACTGGACATTTATAAAATTCCAGTTATTTTTTCTCTGAAGAACGTTTTTGTTTTTCCTGCTGGGCTGAATCTTTATTTTCTTTTGTATCCCATTCAACTTCTATACTACGATGTTCAATGTCAGGAATACGTTGGAAAGTAAGACACGTGGCCTTGTGAATCGTAACGCCGCGGTTTCGTGAAACATAGCCAACAATTGGATCTCCAAGCTGTGGTTTACAGCACTGCGCAAATGTTATGAGAAAATTTGTTGTATTGCCGATGCGCACTTTGCCGGTGTACTGTTCGCTCTTTCGCGAAACGGCTTTCTTTTTTTCTTCAGCAATTCTTTCTGCAACCTGCAACGAGTGTATGCTGTTGGCAGCATTTTCTGCAGCGCGCTTCGCCTCTGCTTCTCGGTCAATGAATGTAGGATCATTTGCCGTAAGCCACGAATTTATTTTCTGTCGGGCTTTTGAGGTCTTTACGCATTTTAGCTGATTCTGCGTAGGATGTGCCTGCGGATTAGTAAGCACTTCTATTATCTGCGTATTCTGCAACGGTGACATAAGCGGTATTATTTTTCCATCAGCCTTCGCACCAACAATTTTTTCGCCAACCGCAGAATGTATAGCGTACGCAAAATCAATTGCATTTGCACCAGCAGGCAGCTGTATGACATCACCTTTGGGCGTAAACACAAATATTTCGTCTCCCAGAAGTTCGTTTTTAAGTTCATTAAAAAACGCATCATCATTCAAGTGCTCACTGCGTAACTCACGAAGCTGATTGATAATACTCAAATCACCAGCTTTAACAAGGTCGTGGCTTGTACCTTTTTTATACAACCAGTGTGATGCAACACCATGTTCTGCAACGGTATGCATTTCCTGTGTTCGTATTTGAATTTCAAGAGGCTTTCCTTCGCAGATAACCGTTGTATGCAATGACTGATAGCCGTTTGCTTTTGGCATTGCAATGTAATCTTTGAAACGACCGTCCATAGGCTTCCAAAGTCCATGCACAATTCCTACAAGTGTGTAACATTCACTGACTGTATTGCAGATAACGCGAAGCGCAAGCAAATCATAGAGTTCGCCCGCTTCCTTGTTGCGTTTGCGCATTTTCTGATAAATGGAATAAAAATGTTTTGCACGACTAGTAATTGTAACGGTAATGCCTGCTTTTTCCGCAGCAGTATAAATTTTCTTCACCGCGTGATCAAGATATTCCGCACGCTCTCCTTTTTTTTGCGCGACAATTGCTTTTATCTGTTGGAACACATCTGGGTTTGAATACTTTAAACTCAAATCCTCAAGTTCACTTTTTACATCAGCCATACCAAGTCTGCTTGCAAGTGGCGCCCAAATATCAATTACTTCTTTTGCAACCGCACGCTGTGCTTCTTCACTCACAGACTTTAAGTTACGCATCCGGTCAAGGCGATCAGCGAGTTTAACAAGTATGACACGTATATCATCAACCATGGCAAAAAGCATTTTACGTATACTGTCCGCCTGTTGAATCGTTTTGCTTTTTATTTTGAGGCTTGTAATTTTTGCAGTGCCTTCGCACAGTTTTGCAACGTCATGTCCGAACTGCTCTTCTATATCAGCATAATAATCTGCCGACACTTCAAGAATATTATGAAACAGTCCTGCCACAATAGTGTCACTGTCAAGATGACTTTCTGCAAGCACACAGGCAACACGCATTGGATGGAGATAGTACGGTTTGCCACAACCACGCTTTAATTGACCTGTTTTGGAAATAAGATATTCCCATGCGGAACGAATCTTCTTTTCGTCACATCCTGCATATTCTGGAAATTGTTTAAAGAAGGTATCTATAAGAATCTGCGGATCTGTTTCTGTTGTATTAGTTTCAAATGTTTCAGTCACGGTAGCATACCTCCGCCGTAACTATATCATATTAGCACAGTGTGGTCAAAAGCTGAACTCATCAAAGGCAACACTTTGACTCGTAAGATTAACAGTAAGGACTCCAGTCGTGCGATAATCAAGATAACCACTTTCTACAATTTCTGTAAACTTATTGCCAAAGGAATATTTTTTCCCTTCATGCATTTGACCTTCAAGAACCATTTTGACATTGTTGCTTGCAAACGCAGAAAGCAATGTGTCGCGTTCCGTTTCATTCTGCAAAGTAAAATAGAATATGCCACCTGCATATATTGGATAATGAGAAAATACTATCTTAGGATTTTCATCGCGATTCATTTTGCCGATGCAGCTCTTCATTTGCCGGTAGCCAAGCGTGCCGTTGCCGCTGTCAAGAAAATACCAGCTAAATTTTTTATCACCTTGTGCCGTTTCAAAAAAGTAGCTCGATACATACGGATACACCGTTGACTTCCAGTGTGACCAGCCGGAATTCATCAAGTCGTGATTGCCGGTGATTGAATAGACAACAAGCCCGGTTTGTGTTTTTATTCGCGCGCAAAAGTCTGCATACAATTGATAGTCATCAACAAGTCCTGTTTCAGTGCTGTCTCCTAAACAGATGCAAAATTTAATTGGCTTACCCTGGCTAAGCAGCTCTGCCTGTTTTGCACTAAGCCATGACAAAAACAAATCATCATGACGCGACTGATCTTTCTTAGAATTGCGACCAAAATGAACATCAGTAATTACAACAACAGAAAACTCACTACTTGTTCCAATGTCTGGAGCAGCACCGGATTTATTCAAATTGACAACATCAGGGCTGCGTGTATTTGCTTCGTCAGAGCGATACAAGAATTCATTCAGTCCGTAAATACATGACGTACAAAGAAGCGATATGCAAATAGTAAATGTAAAAATAGCAATGTGTATCTTTTTCATTTGAATGTATACCCCGTCATCAGTCTAAACCAAAAACAATCAAGATAAGAAGAAAGCGTAAACATATCAATATATCTTGCCGCCACTTCGCCCTTAATTTGGAATCTGTTTTTTGAAGTGTATGAAAGTCCGAGCGTATATGTGGGAGCACCAAAAAGCGGATAATAAAAATCTTCATAAGAAGAAATTGACATTGAAAGAATAAGTCTGTACGGAAGGCGCACGCTGCACGTTACACCAAAACCCATATCATTATTAAACAAGAACGGCATTTCATCCTGTAAAGAAAATATTTTTGAAAATTTTGCGCCGTACAAAACGCAAATATTGAATACAATATATTTCCCTGCGCCCATTTCAGAATTGATTCCGGCGTATAGGTTATGCTGCCTGCTCACGCCAGACAGATTTTGGAAGTCGTAAAAGAGCGAAAGTCCAAAACGATATTTCAAGCGCAGATCCGGCAACACGTGGTAATAACGCATAATCCAAAAAGTTCCATTTGCAATAAACGAGTTTGAATTTTCAGTCTGCTGAATGCCTGCTGTACAATCGACATATGGACAATTCATCTTATAAAGAGTTTGTGCGGACAAATTGTTAAGCACAATTCCATGTTCTGTTGAGCGACTGTTTCCTAAAAGAACGGTGTGATAATAAGTGTGGTCCTCTGTTTCAGGAACCGAACAGAACCAATAGAAACGCTTTGTCTTGTTTTTTATTTCAGAATCTTCCGGTTCCTCTTCATCTGCTCCGCGGAATTCTGGTGTGTTCGCAACCGAGGGATCATCGAGATTTATTTTTTCTAAAGCATCGTCACTTTGGGGAGCATCTTTGTTTTGGGCTTCAACAGTTGCTGGCTGTTCTTGCAAAGCAGCATCTTGCGCCATGCAATACACGGTAGAAACGATGAGCAGAATACATAATAAAAAAAACAAACGAAACGTCTGCATGGCTGTCTCTCCATTTACAAAATCATCCGTAGAAAAATTCAAAACTGTTGAAAGAAATTGTAACAACTGGTTCAATTTAAGAACACTATCTACCTGTATCGCGAATTTTTCCGGAAATAAATTCAAGGTCTTTTGCGCGGAGCATTCCGCCGTCCACCAAAGGCAGACACGTGTACAACACGCACGGATGGTCATCACATACCCAGCGGTACACTTCTCCTGTTTCAGGATTAACCAGCTGATATTGCGCGCTTTCCATTTTTAACGAAACAATATTGGGTGTGACAAGTTCAAGTTTTGTATGTTGGTCAATCATATTAAGTGGCTTGATTGAAAAGAATTTCCAGCCATCATGAGGTTGCACAACAGAAAGATTTTTATCAGGATGTTCCAGAACTGCTTTGTCAAATGCTTTTTTTGCGGGTTCGCAAAGAGAATTGTATTTTTGTGCGCGTGTCTTTTCAAGTTCAGCAGCAAGTGTGAACACGGCGTTTGTCTGTGCGGCAGAAAGTGACGGACCAATCGTTGCAACAAGTTGATACGGACTATCAGAAGCACCGGTAACAGTGACATCTGCATCTTCACGGCCAAAATAAAAACCCGTCCCATACGCACGATGACTTGCTTCATATAATTCATTCACAAACGGCTTTGCTTCAGATACAGAAATTTTATTATCAAGAGCATCAAGGGCTTTGCGGTACGCACGTGTAACAAGTGCTACGTAATAGACACTTTTCATGCGGCCTTCAATTTTAAGAGAATCGACACCAGCTTTTTTAAATTCTGCAAGATGATCCACCATACACAAATCTTTTGAAGACAACACGGCGGTAAAATTATCACCTTCGTATATCGGGAAATATTCTTCGGGACGTTTATGTTCACGGAGTACAAGCGAACCACTTTCTGCAAGCGCACGGCTCTGTGGAGAATATAATATATCCGCCTCATTCTTTTCAGTTTGTTTTTTTTCTGCAAGCACATCATATTCCCAACGACAAGTATGTGAGCAAAATCCACTTTGTGCGCTACGTCCGTTAAGATACGCGCTCATCAAGCAACGACCGCTATACGCAATGCACATTGCACCATGCACAAAACATTCAATCTCCATGTCAGGCACGGCGCTTTTTATTTCTGCAATTTCAGCAAGAGAAGCCTCACGTCCCATCACCACTCTTTTAAAGCCAAGAGAGCGATACATTTTTACAGCTTCTCTATTCATACAGCTTGCTTGTGTTGAAAGATGAAGCGCCGCATCAGGGAAATTCTTTTGCAAAAGTGGAACAATTCCTAAATCCTGTACAATGAACGCATCGATAGGATATTGTTTAAAGTAAGGTATTTCTGAAATGAACGAATCAATTTCCGCATTATGAAAACTAATGTTAAGCGCACAATGTAATTTCTTAGTAGGAAATTTCTTCTTGAGCTCAATTATTTTTTTATATTCGTCTTCATAAAAATTATCAGCTTTTACACGCAGAGAAAATTTTTTCAGCCCAATATATGCAGCATCGGCTCCATACGTATAGCAATATGAAAGTTTTTCTATGTTACCTGCGGGTGAAAGAAGTTCCATTACAAGTCCTGCAAAAGTTTTTTGGGTTCTTCAGGCTCGACTGTTTTTTGCAAAGTCATATTTTGCTTCTTCATAAGCGCGGCCTTTTCCTCAATGTCATCTTCATCACGTTCACTTATATAGTTGCCTAATTTTTCTACTGCAAGATGAGACTCTGAAAGATACTCGTCTGCCATCTGGAACATGAACATCATGTTTGGCCACACATCAAAGGTGCACGGGACATTTGCTTGTTTAAGAATAGAGACAAACTGCTCCGCTGGCTGCAAGAGGATTTCTTTTTCACCCATTTGAATATACACCGGTGGAAATCCAAGAAAATTCTCAACAGGAGCTCTAAGCGGTGACACAAGAGGATTTGAAATATTTTCTGCATACGTGTATAAATCGACAGCACGATGCAATGACTCTCCGCTCATCACTTCGTCGCAGACGTGATGACCTGCTATAAGCGGACTGTCTGAAGAAAAATCAAGCCAGGGCGAAAGCAATACAAGATTCTGAACGCACTGCCGATAGCGATCACGAAGTTTAAGCATGAGAGCGACTGCAAGAGAAGCTCCGCTTCCATCTGCGGCAATGACAATCTGTGGTGTTGCCTTTGAATCTTCGAGCTGCATGGAAACTTGCTCTTCCGCATACACCATTCTAAAGACAACCTGGAGGTCTTCCAAGGAAGCAGGATACACATGTGTTGGCGGCAATCTAAATTCCGGCACAACGACGCGACTTGTTGAAGCATGTGCAAGTGATGAACAAAAGGCACGCCAAGAATCACGGGAACCACCTGCAAATGATCCACCATGAATATAAATCATGACGCGACGTGATGAATATACTTCCGGAGTAAGCACATCACATTTGATTCCACCATAATCATGTTCAGAACGTTCTACATGATTAGGTAAAAACACCGTTGAAAAAGTTTCTTCTATCTTACTACGGAAAGGTTCTATTTCTGATTTAGGAGATATGACAAGCGCACGAACTTTTCTTACTGCCGCCTTGCGGTCTACTTTCATTTCCATGCACGAAGTATAGCAAATTTGCAAGGATTTTGCTATATTATTCACACTATACAGGGGTTTATGTATGCCAATTAAAATTGATTCAGATTTGCCAGCCAGAAAAACACTTGAAGAAGAAAATATATTCGTCATGACGGACAAACGCGCCGCCACACAGGACATTCGCCCGCTTAAAATTGCAATCGTAAACCTTATGCCTACAAAAGAAGCTACTGAAACACAGCTGCTCCGACTGCTCGGCAACACTCCGTTGCAAGTTGAAATATCGCTGGTGCGAATGGAAGGTCATGTTTCAAAACACACGGGAATTGACCACCTTGAAAGATTTTATATCAGCTCACGCGATGTATTTAACCGCAAATTTGACGGCATGATAATCACTGGCGCTCCGGTGGAACAACTTCCATACGAACAGGTTGACTACTGGGACGAACTGTGCCGGATTATGGACTATGCGAAGAAAAATGTTTTCTGCACGCTCTACATTTGCTGGGGCGCACAGGCAGGTTTGTATCATCTTTATGGAATTGAAAAAAAACTGCTCGACAAAAAACTTTCAGGAATTTATTTGAGCAAGAATTTGAAGCCGAAAGAACCCCTGGTACGCGGATTTGACGACTCGTTTCCTGTACCAACATCACGCTACACGACAATTGACGCAGGAACAATAAAAGCAAATAAAAATCTTGTACTGCTTGCAGACTCAGAAGTAACAGGCATGACTCTTGCGAAATCAAAAGACAATCGCTCCATATTCATGACAGGTCATTTGGAATACGACACAGACACGCTTGCCAAAGAATACCTACGCGATATAAACAAAGGTATTGAAATTGAAAAACCTGCACACTACTTTACCAACGATGACCCTAAGCAACCAATCTACTCAACATGGCGAAGCACGGCGCATCTTTTCTATTCAAACTGGCTCAACTATTACGTGTACCAGGCAACGCCGTTCTTGCTGCAGGATATTTCAGAAACAAAATAACTTTATTCGCAGTGAATCCAAGTAAGCTCGTGCTTGTTGTAGTTAAGATGCACAACACGGCTGTTTGGAATTGCGGCAAATTTGGCAATGAGGTTCCAGTCAATTTCGCCTTGCATTTTAATAGTACAAATCATGTTGTGCACATTGCCACTTTCCAGCCAAACGTTTATCCACTCCAGCAGACGTTCTGGGTAACAAATAACATCGCTGAAAACCCAGTCAAATTTGCCAAGTTCCTGCGGAGTTAGTGTAAAAGCATCATGCGTTTTAAATTCCACAAGCGGATTCTGCATCAGTTCTGGAACAAGCTCGCTGCGGTCTACAGCGACAACATGCGAACCTAACTTCGTAAGTACCCACGTCCAGCCGCCAGGACACGCTCCTGCCTCAAAACAGTTTGTTCCTTCGTGCGGAAATGGTACTTTAAAAAAATGATGCGCAAGCGTAAGACTTTCTTGTATTTTAAGATATGCCCGGCTCGGCGGATTGGTATGGTCTTCTTCAAAAACAAGTGTTCCGGACGGCAAGTCACTTGTTGTTTGCTGGGAAGCAATGATTGTATGTTCATCAAGGAACGTATACATTCCAATTGGTGAATCAGGAATTTCAAATGGAAACGCGCGAGGCTTTAGATTTATGTACGGAAGTTTTTCCTGTAAGAGCGATGCGCGTCTAAAGCAAGTAAACTGATAAGGCGCCCAGTTTCGTTGTATTTTTTTGAGCGTAGCTGCCGCTTCGCCAATAGAGTCAAATTTAATTTTAAAAGGCCTAAGCAGCGCCGTTCTACAAAAATATGGCAGACGTGTTAAATCATGCTCTGCGGTATAGTCTGGCAAATAGAGTAAATCTTCATATTCTATTTTATGAGAAAGAGTATAATTTAAACGGTCGGTCAATTCCGAAACAAGTAAGTCTTTCATTTCTGGAAATGATAAAAAAAGAGTACCCGGTAATTGTTCTGTTGTCACACTCATTTGATAAACGTTGCTTTTGAGTCGATAAGAATGCTCTGCACATTTGCAGGATCATCACTGTCTTGTTTTAAAAGCTGTATATATGATGCCAGCTGCGGAGAGTCTGGTGAACGGAGAACTTGAAAACCAATGTCAGTTTCATTGTTGCAGGTTTTCTTCCACTGCGGGTGACAAATTAAAACCAACGAGTTAAGCACAGTCTTATGAGACGGCTTAATTCTCAGCTCATAGTCATTCTCCATATCAACGGTTACCGGAATGGGAAAGTGTACTTTGCATCCGGCAAGACTGATGTCAGCAAGAACGCCAGGAAGCGCGCAAATGTCAACGGCATCGACACGGCCAATGTCCGTATACCGAACTTCCTTTCTGTTATCATCACTCATGATACAACAGTATGTACTTTTCACGCGGTAAGGTCAAGCAATGCAAGAATTTCATTATTTGACAATCATAACTTTTCTTGTCTCGTCGATATTCTCACCGATGACACGAATGAAATACAAGCCGCGGGCTACGTTTGCACCTGAGCCGTTTGTTCCGTTCCAACGGTAATAATGTGTGCCGGCAGAAACTTTATTATGCTCAAGATATTGCACAATGTTGCCGTCAAGCGTCATGACCGCAACAATAAGATTGCCTTCATCCGCATCAACTTGAATTACCGTTTCTTCTCCTTTTGTAGGGTTGATAACATTATTCAGAATAGTTACGCCGCCACGTTGCAACTTCTTTGAGACCATGCCCATTTGCCACAAGTCGAAGCTCGTAATGTCGTCTGCGTTGCCAAGCCGGAGCGCATACAGTTTAATTGGAGCAGTGCTTGCGTTTCCATCACCATCATTGTCTATAGTAATATCTGCGCCGGTGCTGTCTGTCAGGCTGAACAAGAATTGCACTGTAGCTCCGCCGGTCCAGCCAAAGCTGTCACTTTCGCTGCCGTCATTTTTATTGTGGATTGTGTAATAGCGCAAAGAAGTGTCAGTTGCATCAGCAGAAGTTTGCTCAAGGCCTGAAGGATTTTCTGGAGTGTTTGCAGTTGTATTGAACGATGGTAGCGCCATAGGCAACCAAATGTCGCTGCCGGCTGCAGTGCGCTTATTATACAAATCTGCGCGAGAACCAGTGACACTGCTATCAAAATAAATTTTTGCCTTATTATCTGTCACTGTGGCAACAGCATTATTTGCATCGCGTGCTTCAGCAATGTTCACCTGGAGTTGTATATCTGTGCCGGTAACAAGGCGGTTGTCATTGTTGCCGTTGCCATCAAATTTCTGAGCAGTATGCAGCGTTGTGAAGCCCGTTGTTTCATCAGAAAGATTTGGCGTGCTGTCTTTGGCATAAGTTGGGATAACCGCATTGACTGCAAAATCACTCAATGCATGGCACGTGTAATACGGCATGTAGTTTCCGAAGGTATCCTGAATATCAGTGACATATGCAAGAACGCCGGTGACCGGGTCTTCCTTTGTCGAAGCAGGCTTCTTGACGCGTATCCAAGTGTTCTTAATGTCAGAAAGCGTTATTGCGCGATTAAGGGTGAACACAACGCAGGTGACTGACGCATTTTCATAAACCTGCTTCCATTCGCCGGTAAACGAAAGATCTCCAATCACCGTTGCCGAGTCAGAAGAAGGTGTGCTTGTCATCGTAATGAATTCAAGCGCATTGGACAAAACGGTAAAATCATTTTGAATCGCCGTAGAAAGTTTCTTTGAAAACACCATGTACACTTTGTTCTTGCCCACTGCCGCCACGTCAAGCGAGAATGATGGAACAACGCGGTCTATTGATGCCATTTTCTTAGAACCGGTGTTCTGTATCAAATTGCCGGCAAGGTCGGTAATGAAACAATTTGTATCATCAAACGAAACGGTGAATGTTGTTGTCAGAGACAAATCGGTGTCCGCTTCATTCAAATATAAGGCAAAATACAAGCTGTCGTTCTGATGCGCATCTGTTGCCTTTAAAGGTTCCGTTGTGTACTGGAAGAACGGACTCTTTGTTGTCTGGAGAATGTCCGAACTGCTGAATGCCTTTGCTGTTGGTGAAACTGACGAGACATAAGAAAAAGCCGAAGTTGCCTTATCAAGACTTGAACGTCTGATGCCACCAATTGTTCTATTTTCATCGTCTTTGTTTGACAGAGCGCGCGAACCGCCATTTATATCGTATGCATATTCTGTTGCAGCTGTAGCGTCTTTGCCTTCATACCAACCAGTTTTGGAAACCCAGTTGAATGCATCTGCTACGTAATCATATTTTGGTGTATTGTCAAACAAATGGAATTCTATTCTATCAAGATATGAACTCGTTGTTGTGGCCGTAGTGCCGATTATTTCAAACTGGGAACTTGAATCCGCATTTGCATACAAATCAGTGCCGCGGCTCCAGATTTGGTCGCTTGCTGAAACAGACGCACTGCTTTTCATGAAGCACAACGCAAATTCCGGACGTGAAGAATCCCACGAACCGTAAAGCGTTGTAGCTGTATTGCCGTCCGCTCCGACAAGTGTATCGAGGCTGTTCACGGTAAGTGTTGGTAAAGAATGATTTGTAGATGATGAATCAAGCGTATTTGCAGCTTTATCAAGAATGAAATTATTTGAAATGCGAGTCACGTCTCCAGACGGCGTTGTAGAAGACGTAATGTATCCGTTCCAGTTGTTATATGTATTTCCATTTGCGGTTACGGTGCCAGAGACATAGCCGGCAACAGAAATTCGTATGCGATGCGTCTGTGCTGAATCTGACGCAGATGCTGTAGTTCTGAATTTTCTGTACAGCGAGTGTATTGTATTGCTTGGAGAGCCTGTGTACGTAGAACCGCTCAACGTTCTTTCTCCCGCAGACAATTCGCCGGAAGCAATTGTTGCGTACCCCGTCACGGTGATTCCTGGAGTATTGTCAGTTATTGCTCCGCCATGTTCAGTTGCAGAAGCAAACGATGACGAAGCGCGTACATTTTCTGCTCCAGAAGCAGAAGAAATGTCACCAATATCAACTGCTTCGGAATACTGGAATTCTATGAAGTTATGGGCGTCATACGTAGGCTGCGATGACGCTCCTTTCGTACCATCGTATTCAGTATGTAATTCCTGACCAGTATACACTGCAACAAGAACAGGTGCGCAATGATCTGACACGCCGCCGAAGCGTACGTTTTCGTTGCCGGTTGTATCTGTCGTGGTGCCGGTATAGTTGCGAATTCTATTTTTATGCTCGTCACGCAATGTCTGGAACAACGTTGCTGTTGCTTTTGCAATATCAATATCAGGAACAATTGTGCGGTGTGCAGCAGCGACGCCTGTTCTTCCGCGGTCTGTGCTTTGGTCGTTACCTTTATCCATTCCCGTTGCATCGGTATTCCAACGTTGCTCATCTGTGCTAGAAGTTTTTAAATAGAATACAGACAAATCACCTGCGTTGGTAGTTGACGTAGCGCAGGAAGCATCGGTGTAAGAACCGGTGAAAGCTGTATTGCCGTTATTAAATTTTATTGCCAAAAGCGCACTTTTTATTTCGTCATTGCTGTTTTCAATTTTAGTAGCTGTGCCTGTAAGCGAATCATGGAATTCTACGCGTACAACATCATCGTACACGGTATATGTTCCGGCGGCATAAAGAAGCGGCCTTGAGAAAGCCACATTTGTATTGTTAGAACCGTCTGTACAATTTTCAGCAGCGGCAAGATATGCCGTTTTTCCTGAAACAGTAGGAGCAACGGAACAATATGAAATCTTTGCATTATACAGCTCAGCAAATGCATCTGTTGCAAGGTCGTTACCTTTTATTTTCAGAGTCCATGATGACGCGCCGTCAAGCGACACTCCATTGTCATAAAAATTCTGACCGGCAGTAATAGTTTTTCCGGCAAGCGATGCGGCAGCAATCACTCCGCAATATGAAGATGTTGTTCCGTCTGGAATTAAAGTTGTTTCATCAGGACATTTTGTTGGAAAAGAAGCGACTGAAGGCGATGCAGTGCCGGAACGCGCAGGAGACGCATCGTTATATCCATAGAGCTTTAGTATTCCCGTAGCAGTATCTTTATACATCGAAGTTGACGCTCCGTTCAGCAACACAACGTCTTGTGTCGCGGTAACATTTGCGCCAAGAGAAATAGTCCCGCCAAACAGGACAATATTTTTTGCAGTGAGCGACGAAGCAAGGGTAATTGTCTTGCTGTCAGAAGATGCAGAAACATACATGTTTTCCGAACACGTAATTTCATCACCACCACCAAGGCTCATGGTTCCTGAAGAACCAAACAAATACACATCTTTTGCAAACGAAATAGTGTTGCCACTACCACTAGCAGTACTTATTCCACCGGCAAGCTGTGAAGTTCCCGTTCCATTCTGAATGAATTTTCCAGAAGAAAGCGTCATGTCAGCATCTTCTGCCGTAAGGAAAATTCCGCTGTTTGTAATTGTAACTGCACCAGCAGAAGTAAATTTTCCATACACCGTGAATGAAGTTCCGACAAGAGATGCTGAGCCTACTGTAGTTGCAGCAGCTGTAGCGACAGCTCCACCAAACACGGTCGCGCCGGAAGCTTTTACCGTAAGCGCATTTGTAACTCCGAGCACGTTCATGAAAGAAAGAGCACCGCTTATCACTGAGAGAGACGCAACTTTTGTCGTACCACCCACAGCTGCGTTGCAAGTTATATTTCCTGTGCCAGAATTCAGTATGAGTGCATAAGAACCAGAAACAAGTGCTGCCGTGCCAAATGTAATTTCGCCCGCACCAGATGCATTCTGTGTTGACAGCTGCACGGAGCCAGTCAAAGTTACTGGACCAGTAAAGCTAATTGGTTTGTTTTTAGTTTGAATGTCACCGGTGATTGAAACTGCGCCCGTACCTGTCTGAGAAAATCCACCCAACGCGAGTATGTCAAATACAGCTGTATCTGAGGCAGACGTTATATCTGCAATAGAAAGAACACCGGTATTATTTATCGTAAGAGCGGCATCGCTTGCAGTGTAAAACAACTTTGTTATGGTGATTGCTGCGCCTGATATATTTGTTGTTCCAAGTGGAACGGTGTTTCCTACATTGTCAGAAAACAACACGTTGCCTGTTGTTGTAACAGTAAGCGGATCTACTTCGGAAGAAGTTCCGTTTACCGTTTTAGAGAACTGTACAGCGCCGGAACCTGTTGAAATGACAATACCTGTTGTGTTGTTTAATACAAGCGCACCGTCCATGCTTACCGGAGCATTTTTTGTCGTTATAGAATCTTTTGTAATTATAGTCGCAGCAGCAACAGCGACTGCACCAAGTGGTGTTGTTCCTCCAAGCGAACCAGAGAAGATGACAGTTCCTGTCCCGGCAGCGACAGTCAATGAGTCGGCGCCAGAAGCAGCGGCATTTATAGGCTTCATAAAAGAAATATTGCTGTACGTCATTGATGCAGAGAATGAAATGTTTGCATTCAAAATGACAGAAGCGTTTATTGTAAGCGAGCCATCTTTTGTCTGCGTCACATTGCCATTCAGCGTCACGGAGCTTGCTCCGTCACCGGCAGTGATTGTAGTCGCCGCGTTTTGAACAGAAACAACGCCCGCATACGTCTGAGTGCCGCTTGTTTTTACCGATGCCCCTACTATGTTTGCCGGCCCAGTCACACTCAGAGAAGCAAGCGGTGTTGTTCCGCCTACAGCGTCGTTGAAATAAGTGCCTTTTGTTACTGGTGAATTTGTGGTAAGCGAAAACGCGCCATCAATTGTTGAGCCAAATGTAATTGTTTCTGAAGAACTTGTTATTGAAGCATTCTGCGCAAGAGTAACCGCTCCGCTGTATAGCTGAGTTCCTGTTGTAGTCACCGTTATACCAGTTGCTGAGCCAAATGTTGTTTGACCATAAACAGTCAGGGAAGTGACTGCATTTGAAGCGCCACCAACTACTCCACCAAAGAGCACATTAGTTTTTATCGAAGCGCTTGAACCTATCTGCACAACTTTTCCTGTGGCGGAACCGCTGCCCAGAATGCCACCGAATGTTACAAGCGATGCCGTTTCACCCGTTGAAGGATTTGTGTTTGCGATAAATTTTACTACATCAGCTCCTATCGTTGTTGAGGACTCATATTGCTGTGCACCTGTTGTAGTAATTGTATCTCCATTCACCACAGCAGGGCCTTTTGCATCCACGGAAGAAGCGTAGACAGGATTGTTGAATGTGACAGTCCCCGTTCCTTTAGAAATCAATGCACCTACAAACAACGATGACGTTCCAACGGCGGCAAGAGAAACCGTACTTGTTCCAGCGTTCACGGTAAGTGGAGATGGAGACGCGGCTGTTGCTCCTGATATTGCACCGCTAATAACAATAGTCTTTGGTCCGGCAGACGTGTCCATTGTTGTCTGCGTGCCGGCAACAAGTGTAATTGGTTTTGAGATTGTAATTCCGCCGGCTGTACAAGTAATTGTTCCCGCAGTTACTACGGACGATGGTGTTGAAAGGTCAATGCCATTTGTGACAGTCATTGAATCGCCTGCAATTGTTCCTATGGCAACAATGCCTGTTGTTGCAAAAGAAGCTGTTGTTATTTTTGTTGAAAATGCACTCGTCGTTGTTGCGCGGGAACCAGTGGCAAGCGTATTGAAGCCTAGCTGAAAGGTTCCACCGGTATTGCTAACTGTTTTTACGGTAGAATTATTTATTGAAACGCTGCCCGTGCCGTCAGCAATAGTAAGCGAAGTTATAGTACACGATGCATTCTTTGCATTTGCACTTTGATTATTTGTATTGTTGGCGCCAAACGTTTTTGTTGTTGAGCCTTGCTTAACAACAACGGTTCCCAAGTCACAGTTGGTTGCATTTAAATCATAAATGCAGCCCGACTCAGAATCTGAAAGTGTATCGTTTCCCAGTACAAGTGTTTCGTTGTTGTGAACATATTTTCCGCCACTCACGATTTCAACATCACGCCGCACGCGTATAGAATTAGTGAGCGTAAGGGTAATTCCACTTGGAACAATTAAATCGCGCAAGACAATATTTTCAATTGTTGCGTTTGCAGTGAACGACACGGTTTTATTATGGAAGTTGAGCGTACCATTATTTGCATTTGAAATAGTTCCGCCGACGGACAACGTTCCACCTAAATTCGAGCTGTCCCATTCCATTGTTGTTGTGCTTGCCGCAAGAGTAAGCGATGCCGCTGACTGTGTGCCTGTGTTTACTCCCGTTTGCGTGAATGTTGTTGACGCAGCGAGAGAAATTGCGCCTGCAATAAATTGTGCTGTTCCTACGGTTATAGAGCCAGAGCTTACGGTAAATGTTTTTGAGGTGTCTTGTTTAAATCCGCCATTAAACTGTACCGTGCCAACTGTTGTAACATTCAAAAGCGGCGTTGTTGAGCCGACATTGCCATTGAACACAACTGCCGTTCCATTGCTGAATGACAAATTGTGCGCCCCGTCAACGGTACTGCCGAACTTGACTGTCTGCACAATGCCATTGTATGCCGTGAGCGTAGTGTCTGCGCCGAGCGTGACAGCTCCCGTGTATGTCTGCGTTTCTGTCGTTGTGATTGATGAAGTGTTGATTGCCGTTGTGCCGGTGACTGACACGGTGCCGGTGGAAGAAACGGTGTTTGCAAAAGAAGCGTTGCCGTTCACCGTGAGCGTGGAGACGCCGCTGACTGCGCCTGCAAAAGAAGCGTTGCCGTTTGCCGTGAGCGTGGTGACTGTGCTGACTGCGCCTGTAAAAGAAGCGTTGCCGTTTGCCGTGAGCGTGGTGACGTTGCTGACGGTGTCTGCAAAAGACACGTTTGTTGGCGTGAGCGTTGCTCCGAGCGTGAGCGCGTGCGTTGCACCGGTGACCGCCCCGAGCGTGACTGTGGACGCGCCTGCATTGTATGCCGTAAGCGTAGTGTCTGCGCCGAGCGTGACAGCTCCCGTGTATGTCTGCGTTCCTGTCGTTGTGATTGATGAAGTGTTGATTGCCGTTGTGCCGGTGACTGACACGGTGCCGGTGGAAGAAACGGTGTTTGCAAAAGAAGCGTCGCCGTTCACCGTGAGCGTGGAGACGCCGCTGACGGTGCCTGCAAAAGAAGCGTTGCCGTTTGCCGTGAGCGTGGTAACGCCGCTGACTGTGCCTGCAAATGACACGTTTGTTGGCGTGAGCGTTGCTCCGAGCGTGAGCGCGTGCGTTGCGCCGGTGACAGCCCCGAGCGTGACTGTCTGCGCAGTGCCATCGTTTGCCGTGAGCGTAGTGTCTGCGCCGAGCGTGACAGCTCCTGCGTATGTCTGCGTTCCTGTCGTTGTGATTGATGAAGTGTTGATTGCCGTTGTGCCGGTGACTGACACGGTGCCGGTGGAAGAAACGGTGTTTGCAAAAGAAGCGTTGCCGTTCACCGTGAGCGTGGTAACGCCGCTGACTGTGCCTGCAAAAGAAGCGTTGCCGTTTGCCGTGAGCGTGGAGACGCCGCTGACGGTGCCTGCAAATGACACGTTTGTTGGCGTGAGCGTTGCTCCGAGCGTGAGCGCGTGCGTTGCGCCGGTGACCGCCCCGAGCGTGACTGTGGACGCGCCTGCATTGTATGCCGTGAGCGTAGTGTCTGCGCCGAGCGTGACAGCTCCCGTGTATGTCTGCGTTCCTGTCGTTGTGATTGATGAAGTGTTGATTGCCGTTGTGCCGGTGACTGACACGGTGCCGGTGGAAGAAACGGTGTTTGCAAAAGAAGCATTGCCGTTCACCGTGAGCGTGGTGACAGTGCTGACGGTGTCTGCAAAAGAAGCGTTGCCGTTTACACGTATTGTCACAAAATCATCTACAGGTACCGCTGCAGAAAAATCATTCCGTACAACAATTGTTTTTCCAGGACTTGAAGCAGCGCCTGTTCCTGACAGCGTTAAATTATAGTAATCATAATCAACGCTTGTTGTACCCGTTGCATAATCGGTTACTGTGCTTAAATTTCCGTTGTAGCACACTGTTCCTTTGGCAACGTCATTTATAAACGCATCACTTGTATTTGTAATTCTTCCGGTGGAACTATAATAGATTGTTCCACCATTTGAAAGAGCGTCAGCAAGTTTTATATTGCCGGCAGCGCTGACAGTAAGCGAAGCGCCAGATGACAAAGTAACAGACTTAAGCGTTGCACTCGTTCCCGAAGAATAAATAGGATTATTTGTAGAAGCGTTTATTGTAACTACGTCCAATGCAGTGTAGGGAACAGCATTGTTGTCCCAGTTTGAGGGTGTAGCCCAAGCCGTACCTGTAGTGCCTGTCCATATATATTCTTCAAAGTGCCATCCTGAAGGAAGACTCCCAGTCGCTGTATTGCATTTTGAGGAAGAAAGAGTGATTGTTGCACCGCTGACGGCCGGACCGTATGTTCCGCTGCCAACGGTAATGAATTCCGCAGTTGTATTTGCATTTGTGAGCACGATGGTGTCAGCAGCAGCCGTACTTTCAACAGTGAGCATGCTTGACGTAGAAGTTCCGCTGATTGAAATTGTACCCGCCGTAACATTGCCTTTTATGGTAAGCGTTTTGCCGCCAGCCCCATCGCAGGTCAGCGTGCCGAATTTTGTTTTTGCAGCATCGCTAGAATTGCCCGTAATCACATGAGATGACGATGCAGAAAGAGTCGCTCCATTTGTTACGGTAAGTGTTCCTGCTGAATTTTCCACATCACCGCCAAACGATGCACTGTCTACCGTGACTGTTCCAGCATTTGTAAGCGCACCAAACACAGTAAGAGCCGCACCAATATCAAGTGTAGCTCCAACGTCAACAGTAATTGTGGTAACAGTAAGATCCGCACCAATATCAAGTGTAGCGCCAGAGCCAACAGTAATTGCGGTAACAGTAAGAGCCGCAGCAAGCGAAGGACTGCCGGAAGAAATTGTCGCCGTGTCAGAACCAGAATTTGAATTGTCTCCGGGATACGTTCCATTATTCGTGCCGGAACCTGCAGAACCAGTTTCCCAGTTACCACTGTTTGCCCAGTCAGTGCCAGAATTCCCCGTCCAGAAGTAATCTTCAGCACGTGCAGACAGCGATGCAACCACAGCAAACATGGCGCAAAAAAGAATGACGCGCGCGGCAAGAGATATTGTTTTTGTGCGAAACAAGAAGCCCATTGGGGAACCTCCAAAATATCCACTTTATAGTATACAACACTTTTTAACTAATATCAGTACAAGCGGATTTCTACCCTTCTAGTATCGTCATAATAATAGATGAAAGTAAAAAAAAAGCAAAAACCTATACAAATGAAAAGGTTGCCTGCCGGCAAAAAAAATTCATCATTTTACAAAAATTCACTTTCCTTAATTAGAAAAAGAGATTTATAATAAACTTATGAAAAATACCACAGCTCTTTTTAGAGTAACATTATCACTTTGCTGTGCCGCACTCCTTCTTGCTTCATGCGGCAATCCTTCAACACAAACCGGTTCCCTGCAGCTTATGCTTCCGGGAAAAAACTCAGCGCGTTCTGCGGAAGACGGCATTGACTGCCAACCACAAGATGCGACTGCTTACGAGATAGCGCTTTCTTCTGCCGGAAAGACAGAAACAGTCAGCGGCAAACCGGGAGAAGTTCTTACTATAGATAATCTTGAGCCGGGACAGTGGACTGTTTCGGCAAGAGCTTTGAATAATTCTTCAGCCTGCATAGGTTTTGGAACGACCACGGAAGAATTGGAAGCCGGGACAACAAAGGAAATCAACCTTGCGTTGCTGCTCAACAGCACTGCTTCCATTACATCGGTTTCGCTTCTTACAAATCCAACAAAGACAACATACTGCAACGGAGAAGAAATTTCGCTTGACGGGCTTTCTTTTTCCGTCTTGTTTGCAAGCGGATATACAATGACGCTGCCAGCTTCGTCTGCTTCTGCTATTAAAGATTTAAACATCACTTGCTCTCCAGGAGCTGGCTACAAAGTCATTCCAACGTGTACCGAAATTGCGCTTACCTACACACCGTATTCTACCGGCGACATGCCAACCACAAAAGAATGGCACATACCGCTCACCGTGGTTCCAGACGAACCAAGAATAACCGCACAGCCGGAAAGCACTTCAACAACAAATCAAACAACGAAAACGCTCAGCGTAACGGCAAGCTGCGCTTCCGGTGGGGCGCTCTCATTCCAGTGGTATAAGGATGATAGTAAGGACACGAATGATGTAGCAGAAAACGCAACTGGTGACAGCGGTACAACAAATACGCTTACCGCCAGCGCTGGCACTATCACAAAAGAAACAAAGCACACCTACTACTGTGTCATCACAAACACTGTGACCATAAACGGGAAAGAAGAGACCAAAACAACAAAATCGGACACCGTTACGGTAACATTCATACCAACAACAATCACTCTAAAAAGCATTTCTGCGGAACTCGTTCAAGACGACGCATATGCACTTACCGGCAGCCTTCCTGACAAGAAATGTTTTACAGTAACGGCAACATACAGCGACAACACGACGGCGACAATAACTGACTACACCATTGCGGTAGACCACCAGGACGGTGTAGGAACAGTCACGGCGACACTGACGAGCAGCACTGACACTACAATAACAACAACGGTTACCGTTACTTATAAATATCAGCCAGGAACATATTCAATTACAACACAACCAACAGGTTTGTCTATTGTACAGTATGTCGGATCAGGGACACTGAACATAGAATGCACTTCGCCAACTACATATACTGTGTACAACAACGGAACTGCTCAACCATCTTCTATCGGTGACACCGTTACCTACCAGTGGTACAGCGGCCAACCCGGCTCCGGTACGTCTATCAGTGATGCAACAACTGCTACTTACAAGCCGCCTGTCACTACGTCCGGCAGCACGTCTTACTACTGCGTTGCAACATACACGCCAAACAGCACCTACTGCACAACGCCTACTGCAACCACGCTGAAATCTACCCCGGCAGAGGTAATCGTAACAGCATGGTTACCTACCCTTACTGCTGGAACTACGACACTGCCCTGCACCACTCAAAGCATAGAACTTGCCGCGGGCACAAGTTATACGCTTTCACTTGCAAACAGCGATGCTACTGATACCCTTGCTAAGTCAATAAACAGCAATACAACATGGACTGTTTCTGGAACCGTCTTCTCACTCTCTGGAGCAACACTCACCACACCGGCGGCAACGACATCAGCTCAGAGCGCAACGGTTACTGCAACCACCACAATCGGTACTCTATCACAAACGGACAACTTTATGGTCACCGTGCCAGCAAGCGGCAATTCAGTCACTACATATGCGGCTCTTGAAGCGGCGGTAGAAGCTGTTACTGATACAGCAAGTACGACAATTATTACTATCGATGCAGCGACGTTGGACGCAACAAGCTGTATCACGGTTGCAGGCAATGTAACTGTTAGAGCTTCTCAAAATTGTACTATAAGCAGAAACACTATCAGCCTTTCAAATGAACCAATATTTGTAGTGCAGGGAGGAGGAACTTTAGTGCTTGCAGACAATAGTTCCACTGGCACACTCACTATTGATGGCGGTAACAAAGGTACTTTAAAATCAACATCAGTAAGTGCTGTGCTTGTAAAAGGTTCATACAGTCAAACAACTTATTCAAACCTTACCATAGGGGAAAATTGTATTTTACAGAACAACGATAACACAGGCACAACTGGAGGAGGAGCAATTTATTTTAACGGAGCCGGCACTCTTACCGTTCAGGGAAAAATAGATAAATGCTATTCAGGCGGAGCAGGCGGTGGTATTTATGTCTCCGGAGTAAGCGCTACTTCTTATTCAACAATAAACTGCACTAGCAGCTGTGCAATCACTAATAATCAATCCACCGATCAAGGTGGTGGTGCATATTTTAAAAATGCCATGGTTACATTTGATGGCTCAACTGTTTCTTCAAACACCGCATCTGATTCTTCGAATGGCAACGGTGGCGGCGTCTATTTTTCAATCAGCAACACCACGACACCTATGCTTATAATAAATAATCAAACTCAAATTGGTTCCGCAAACAATGCAAGTCATCAAGGTGGTGGCATCTACATCAATTACGGCACCTGCAATCTTGTAAGTGGCAGCATCACCGGAAACACCACCGGTTCTAGCAGCAGTCCAACGACTGGTTATGGTTCAAACGTTTACCGCGATGGCACAAACGGTATATATCAGATTAACGGCACTGCTCAAACCGATACAGTCTTTGATTCAGATCAAAGCAACTAATCGCTGAACCTTACTTTTCACCCTAGAGCCTGTGCTTTCTTAGCAAAGCACAGGCTTTTTTTTATTCCACAAAGCAGCTGTTGAGCACGCTCAGTATAGAAACACCAAGCGTGTTATGATATACTTCACCGTATGGAAAGGGCATTTTTTACGTCTACAACAAAAGCACTATTCAAAGACAACAGAAAGCAAATCAACAAAGTAAATGCGGCCCTTCTTTCTTTTACTTCAACACTGACCATGATACTTTTTGCCGGAATGCTTATGCTTGTCTGCCTTTCACCAAACGATTCGCATAATCCTCTCACCAGAAATCATGTCTACGTCATCATATATTCATGCATGATTATTCTAGAGCTGGGCATACTTATTTATGCCAAACACAGTGAAAAGCATCCGGCGCTCATTCTTCCGTGTTTCTATGTGTTTTTTTCAGCAATGATTGCATACGCTGTTGCAAACAGATTCTTTTCTGATTCACCCGGGCAAGTATTCACCTTCCAAGTTGTCATTTTGCTCATGCCAATTGTGCTGCTTGACCGCTCATGGCGAATCAACCTGATAGACACCATTTTTTTTGCAACGTTTATTTTCTTTGACTTGGCGTACGGAAAAAGAACTGCTGCCATTCCGTATCGTGATGACCTTGTAAACACTCTTGTCACTTTTTTAGTAGGAATACTCGGCGGACGCACGATACGCATTTCGCGATTACAGGCGCTTGAAAACGGACGCATTGTCATTGTTCAGCGTGACACTGATGAACTTACGGCGCTTCCAAACAGACGTAAACTTTTTCACGAACTTCACAAATCATATGAAGGCAGGGCAAATGCAATAAAATGTCTCTTCATCGCAGACATTGACTTCTTTAAAAAATACAATGACTCTTTTGGACATCAAGCAGGCGATGAAGTGTTGAAGCAAATTGGTGAATGTTTCATAAAGTTTGGCAAAGAAACAGGCTTTGAGTTGTTCAGATATGGCGGTGAAGAATTCATCGGAATATACCGCGCAACAAGCGACAATGACTACGATGCAGCAATGCATCACCTGTGCCGGGCCGTGCATGATTTAAAGATAGAGCACACACTTCCAAACACGCCATTCATCACCATCAGCGTTGGTTATGTTGTGCAAGAAAAAGCACATCCTGCCGGATTTGAAGAATTTATTACAATGGCAGACAACGCGCTTTACGAAGCAAAAAATCGGGGACGCAATTGCACCGTTGAATATGAAAGTCATGACGCAGAAGATGCAACATGTCAGCCGCAGCAATAAAAGAACGTATTGTTCATCCGCTCAAACCAATCTTTGACAAAAACAGCGCAACGCTTATTTTAGGAACAATGCCGTCTCCTGTTTCCCGCAGCATTGGCTTTTACTACATGCATCCGCAAAATCGCTTCTGGAAAGTGATGGCCGCGGTATACAAAGAAAAATTTTCCTATGACAACGCAGGAACATTGCTTTTGCCGGAAAAAAATTCCACACTGAATTATGACGCCGCAATTGCTGAACGATGCAGTTTTATCTTGCGTCATCATCTTGCGCTGTGGGACGTGCTCCGCAGCTGCGACATTACCGGTGCCAGCGATACAAGCATACGCAATCCTGTGCCAAATGATTTTTCGTCCATACTCAAAGAAGCAAAAATTACAAAAGTTTTCTGCACTGGCACAACTGCATATAAACTATATACAAAGCTCTGTGCGCCTGTCACCGGAATTACCGCCGTACTGCTGCCATCAACATCTCCTGCAAACCAAGGCCGCTGGTCGGTCGATGCACTTGTAGAAACGTATGGCAGACAGCTAAACAATTCCCTATAGCCGCATCACTTAGTCTGATCAGCGCTTCCTACGAGCGACATGAACTCTGCTTCAGCGCAGAGAATGTCTCCGACAAATGCTTTGCCGGCCTGCTTAATCATGTGCGGACTTACGCGGAGATTTGTAATTTCCATGCGCACGGTATCTCCGGGTCGAACCTGATGGCGGAATTTTACCTTGTCAACCGTACCCAGGAAAAAGAGACTGCCTTCTGCAAACTTTTTCTGGTAGCTCAGCGCCGCGCCGCCTGCCTGTGCCATTGTTTCTATGAGAATGACGCCCGGCACCACAGGGTATTCAGGAAAGTGCCCCTTGAAAAAGAAATCATCCATGGTGAACTTGCGCGTGCTTACGCTGCCGTTGTCATCGCAGCTTACAATTTCATCTACGAAGAGAAACGGTTTGCGGTGAGGAAGCAAAGATTCAATATCAGTCGTTACGGACATTATGCGCTCCTTGCGCAAGAGAAATATTCCCTTGCGGTAAAAAAAATAGTTGCGTGCGCAACAGTCATCCGCTGCGCCGCATCATTTGTCAGCAAAAAGAATTCTTCTTGCTATGACTATAGCTTTACGGGCAACATCTGCTGTCCGCTAAAACAATCATATCTTCTTGAAAACGAGAATGCCGTTGTGTCCGCCAAAGCCAAAGTTCCCGCTCATTGCACAGGTGATTGTTCCGGCAACGCCAACATTCGGCACATAGTCAAGGTCACAGCCACCTTCTACATCAGGTTCATCAAGGTTGATTGTTGGCGGGAAAAACCCATCGCGCATTGCCAGCACGGTAATCATTGCTTCGAGTGCGCCTGCATCACCAAGGCAGTGGCCGGTCATTGACTTTGTGGAAGAAACCTTGAGCTTGTGCACAGCGTCTTCACCAAATGCAATGTGCAGCATTTTTGTTTCACCGCTGTCGTTCAAGTGTGTGCTTGTTCCGTGTGCATTGTAATACTGAATGTCCGCCGGATTCACACCTGCGTCTTTCATGGCAATAGTCATTGCTTTTGCTCCGATGACGCCGTCCGGGTTTGGCGCAGTAAGATGATATGCATCGCTTGAAGCGCCATAGCCGGCAACTTCTGCGTAAATTTTTGCTCCACGTGCTTTGGCATGCTCATACTCTTCAAGAACAAGAATAGTGCTTCCTTCGCCCATGACAAAGCCATCGCGTTTTTTGTCAAACGGTCTGCTTGCTTTTTCAGGACAGTCTGCAAATCCGGTGCTTACGGCCTGCAGCACTTCAAAGCAGGCAAAGCCGAATCCGTTTGTAGTGCTTTCTGCACCCCCGCTTAACACAATGTCGTTTCTGCCGCAGCGAATGCTGTCAAGCGCATCGCCGATTGCATCGGTACCACTTGCACATGCCGTTGCAACAGTGTGTGTTGCTCCGTGAATGCCAAAGGCCATGCTGATGTTAGCGGCCGCTTCGTTAGGTATAAGTTCAGGCACTGACATAGGAGGCACTCTCTTGCCTTCGCTCTTGTAGTAGGAAATACAGCTGTCTTCGGTGACTTCAAATCCGCCAATTCCCACGCCGAGGTATACGCTTGCGTTTGCAAGGTCTTCTGTTCCGGCGAGGTTTGCATCATCAATTGCCATCTTTGCTGCGGCAACGGCGAACTTTGAAAAGCGTGCCATCTTGCGGGCGGCTTTTGGGTCCATATATTTCTCTGCTTCAAAGTTTTTCACTTCGGCATCATACTTCACTTTGAAATTTGTTGTGTCAAAGTGTGTAGTAAGCGCGACGCCACTTTTTCCGGCTTTGATTCCCGCCCATGTTTCTTCCACGCTGTTGCCTAGTGGAGAAATACAACCCATTCCTGTAATTACAACTCTGCGCATAATCATTTCCTTTTGCTAAAATTTTTTGAATCTTAAGATTCAATATACTTGGTAACAGAACTGAACATCCGATCCCGCAGTCCTTGAACATCGGGGTTACTTCCGCGGAAGTTCATTTCAGCTCTACTTCTTTAAGAGTCCTTCGCCTCGCTAACGAAGTAAAAGGCTCTTTCTAACAGCCCATTCCGCCGTCTACACCTAGAACCTGGCCGGTAATGTATGAACTTAAATCGCTGGCCAAAAAGAGCGCAGCGTTTGCAACGTCCGCAGGCTGCCCCGCACGCTTGAGTGGGATTTGTTCCACCCATGCAGACCGAATGTCCTCTTTGACTGCGCGTGTCATGTCAGTGTCGATGAAACCTGGCGCAATGCAATTCACGCGCACTCCGCGAGAGCCGACTTCCTTCGCCAAGCTCTTGCTGAACGCAATAAGTCCGCCCTTGCTTGCAGAATAATTTACCTGTCCTGCGCCGCCATGAATGCCAACAATTGACGACATGTTGATGATTGAACCTGCCTTCTTGCGAATCATATCGCCGGAAATTATCTGGCACACAAGAAACACAGAGGTAAGATTTACCGCAAGCACTTTGTCCCAGTCGTCCTTCTTCATGTGGAAGCTCAGCGTGTCACGCGTAATGCCCGCATTGTTCACCAGCACGTCAAAACCGCCGGCTTCTGCAAGAACAGCCTTGACCGCAGCAGTAAGCTCGTCAGCATTTGAGGCGTCTGCACAAAACTCATGGAACTTTGTGTTGTGTTCCGCGGCAAATTTTTCCAGTTCCACTTTTGCTTCTGACGGGTGCGAGCACATACCCCACACTTCTGCGCCTTCCGCCAAAAATGTCTCTGCAATTCTTCTACCAATTCCGCGAGATGAACCAGTAATCATCGCCTTCTTATTTTCCAACATCATATTGTCTCCTAAAACGGCGCGTACTTTAGCAAGCAGCGTGCCATTCATTTTGCGCATAGTTCATTTGCTGTTCAAACTATGCAAATATTCAATTACAGCGCATGCAATCCGTCTGCAGTGTTCACCGGCGTACATGGGTGTGCTTCTCCGTAAGGTGAATCGCGCCACAAACCGCTCAAAACTTTGCCCGGTCCCACTTCAAGAAGCGTCCATTCGTCTGCAGCTTCTCCCGTGACAATTGAGCCAAGTTTGTCTTCTTCGTCGGTCCACAGCACCGGGTGAGTCAAATGAAGTACCGCTGATTTCTTTGCATCAGAGCCTGCCGCAACCTGAGCACCCGTCACATTGCTAAAGAGCGGAATTGCCGGGTCAGCAAACGTTACTTCCGCAATCGCCTTTTCAAAATTATCAGCCGCCTTCTGCATAAGCGGTGAATGGAACGGACCTGCAACGGTGAGCCGAATCGCGCGGCGGGCGCCTGCTTCTGTAGCCAGCTTTTCAACTTGAGTAAGCGCGTCAAATGTACCGCTTACGACAGTCTGCTTTACGGAATTCATATTTGCAGCATACGCATCTTTTATTCCGCCTGCAATTTCTTTTACTTTATCTGGAGCAAGACCGATTATTGCGCTCATTCCCGGAGCATGACCTTCATTGGCAGCGGCAATTTCTTCGCAGACAGCCTGCATTATCTTGCCACGCTCACGCACGACGCGTATCACGCTCTCAAAAGAAAGCACGCCCGCAGCATACAGCGCCGGAAATTCTCCAAGAGAAAAACCCATCGCCGCAGAAGGAACAATTCCCTTTTCCTTGAGCGCTGCCATAATTGCAAGAGAAGCTGTTGTTATGGCAAGTTGTGAATTGTCGCTTCTGCTCAAAACTGCCGCATCGGTGTCCCACAGGAGTTTCGCCATGTCAACGTTTGTAATGGAAGAAACATCATCAATGACCTTGCGTGCAGCCGCGCTAGATTCAGCAACATCTTTAATCATGCCGGGAGCCTGCGCGCCCTGTCCCGGAAACAAAAAAGCATATTTTTTAGACATAGTACATTCCTCGTAAAGAAAATTGTTCTTTATGACAAATTATGTCAATTTGTCATACTGTTGTCAAGGGAATATGATGTCTTTGCCTAAAATCGAATAAAAAAAGGCTGCCTTTCAAAACCAAATTGCGGTTCAAAAGGCAACCTTTCAATTCCACCTCAACGGCAGAAAAAACAGTCACGCATCAAGACTTTCCATTACACCTTCGCAAGCGCCTGGTCAATGTCAGCAATGATGTCGTCTACATTTTCAAGACCGCAGCTGAAGCGAATCATGCCGCCGTCAATGCCAGCTTCCTTGAGCTGTTCCTCAGTAAGCTGACGATGTGTTGAAGAAGCAGGATGCAACACACAAGTGCGTATGTCCGCAACATGCACTTCATCGCTTGCAAGTTTGAGCGCGTCCATGAAGCGCACCGCAGCTTTTCTACCGCCCTTTATGCTTATGGTGACAACGCCGTTTGTGCCGAGGGGAAGATATTTCTTTGCAAGTTTATGATACTTGTCTCCCGGAAGTCCCGGATAGCTTACTGCGGCAATTTTCTTTGACTTCTTGAAGTGCTTTGCAACAATCAGTGCATTTTCGCAATATTGCTTCATGCGTACCGGCAGCGTTTCAAGACCAAGATTCAAAAGGAATGCGGAATTTGCCGCCGGGTAGCAACCAAAGTCGCGCATCAACTGCATACGCACTTTGATGATGTACGCCATCTTGCCAAATTCCTTTGTATAGACACATCCGTGATAGCTTTCATCAGGTTCGGTGAACTCCGGAAATTTTCCGCTCTTCTTCCAGTCAAAGTTGCCGCTGTCAACAACAACGCCGCCAACCTGCAGCGCATGTCCGTCCATGTATTTTGAAGTGGAATGAACAACAATGTCAGCGCCCCATTCAAACGGACGGCAGAGAATTGGTGTTGCAAACGTATTGTCCACAATGAGCGGCACTTTGTTAGCGTGTGCAACTTTAGCCCACTTTTCGATGTCAAAAACAGTAAGCGCCGGATTTGCAATTGTTTCGCCGAACACGCATTTTGTATTAGGTTTAAATGCCGCCTGAATTTCCGCTTCAGTTGCATTCACGTCAACCCAGATGCACTCAATGCCAAAGCGCTTCATGGTAACGCCAAATAAATTTACCGTGCCGCCGTAAATTGACGCCGAAGAAATAAAGCTGTCTCCCGCTTTGCACAAATTCAGAATTGAACACAAAGAAGCAGCCTGTCCGCTTGAAGTGAGCATTGCTCCCACTCCGCCCTCAAGCGCCGCAATTTTTTTCTCAACAGCATCGCACGTTGGGTTTGCAAAGCGTGAATACATACATTCTGTCGGCTTGTCAAAAAGTGCTGCGACATGTTCAGTTGAATCAAACCGATATGTGGTACTCTGCACAATCGGCACGACACGCGGCTCGCCGTTCTTTGGTTCATAGCCGGAATGAAGACATTTTGTTTCTATTTCCATATTTACACCTCGGATGTTTTTTTCTGCGTCAATAAAAAGTAATGCATTGATTTTATACTCTTTCAAACCATGAGTAAAGAGTAAGTTGGCAAAAGAATTGTTCAACAGCCACACCAATCACACTCTTGCTAATAAAATTCCATTTCAGTACAATGGAACGATGAACGCAATCATAACTGTAGTTGGCAGTGATAAAGTCGGCATCATTGCCCGCGTCACTGCATTTCTTGCAAAGCACTCAATCAACATTGCCGACATTACGCAGACAATTCTAAGCGGCAACTTTGTCATGATGATGATGGTAGACCTTTCAAAGAGCGACATTTCCATAGACGAACTTCGCAAAGAGATGATGAGCGAAGGAAGCGACATGGGCGTCGAAGTGAATGTGATGAACGAAAAAGTGTTCAGCACCATGCACCGCATCTAAAAAAATTATTTTCCTTTAAGAATATGGCGTCTGAGCAATGTAGCAATCCGCGCAGCAGATGAAGCGAGTGCTATGCCAAGTGCAATTGCTCCCGCCGCAATGAGCGTTGTGTATCCATTATGCAGCGCGTCAGAAAGATTCCCCTGGACAGCAGAACGCATCATGTAAAAAATACCGCCACCCGGCACAAGCGGCAAAAGCCCCGGCAGCAAGAAAACAGTTGCAGGGTTATGAGTAAAAACCGCAAGCAGTTCCGAACAAAGTGCCACAGCAAAAGAACCAGCCAGATATCCCTGAGCCTGGCTTCCTGTCTTTACCACTACAATGGTGTACAGCACCCATCCTGCAGAACCGATGAGGCCGCCCCACAGAATGTCAGTCTTGCCCGTGTTGAAATAGAATGCGCTGAACGCCGAAGCTCCAAAGCTCCACAAAGCCGCAAGAAGCACGCCACCTGCTGTAAGTTCAGTCATGCAATGCCTCCCGCGCGAAGCAACTGCATCACGCCCTTAGAAACAAGCACACCTGTCACCGAGCCAATTGAAAGTCCCGCCGCAGTCATACACGCATCAAGCAAACGAGCCGCTCCGCTCACCAAGTCGCCGCTGATTATGTCACGAATTGCATTCACCAGCGCAAGACCAGGAACCACCTGCATGAGCGTACCAATCATCACTGTCGCAGTAGCCACATGGAGCGGAGTAAGCCCCACCAAATCAGCCATGACAGAAATGAGCGCTCCGCTTAAAAGTGAAATGATGAATCCATTTAATCCGCCGGGAATTTTATCAAACGCACAAAGCATAAGTCTGAGCACAAGCCCTATGGCAAACGCACACGCAGCATCAACCGCGTTGCCGCCAAACATAAGTGTAAAAGAAGCGGAACTTGCCGCAGCCATGAGCACGATGAGCCACGTAGGATAATTTGGAGAAGAAGAAATACGTGCAATAATTGTTTCTATCTGCTTGGCATTTGACAACTTGCCACGCGTCTCAAGACGTCTGCTCAAGTCATTCACCTGGGCAATCTTGCGCAAGTTAGTGCCACGCTTCAGCACACGGTGCATTGCAGAATGATGATGCCCTGCCTCATCGATGTAGCTGAAAATCACAACAGTTGGCGTTACAAAAGCATCTGCATCTTTAGCGCCAAGCGCTTTTGCCACACGCACAACAGTTTCTTCAGCCCGGTACGTTTCGCCGCCGTTTTCAAGCACAAGCGAACCCGCCCCTAAAGCGATATGCTGCATGTCGTCACTGCTGATTGTTTTCATATATGCAGGTAAGTATACAAGGTTCCCGCATTCTTTTGCAAGCAATCACCGGCAACAGGCATAGCTCATTGCACTGTTTTATGGACGTAGCAAAAGCACGCAGAACTGTTTCCATTCAAATCATATATGTCAAATCTAATCATATAATAACCGTCTCCATCACTGTCCGAACCGGCGGAAAAAGCATACCCGGTTTTGTAGATAGATTCCGAGACGGTAGTATATTCCGTTGAATAATAACCGTTTGTCTTTGTAAACGATGATTCATCGGTATTTGTCTTGTACGTGACGGAATTCCATTCAGCAACACCGGTGCTCTTATTTCCTGAGTCATCATAATCCTTGCATATCTGGGCATTTATAGTTGTTACTGAACCATCACCGTAATCTGCCGTCGAAGACGATGTAATGTCATATGCATACAGATACAGGTTGAACGTGTCTGACGTAACTTCAACGGCATTGCTCTTTATTGTTGAAAAGTTTTGCGACGCTTGATAAATAGGCATTTTAGAGAACGATGTATTTCCGGCATATGCATACAAAAGGACAGGGCCTTTTCCATCTGCCGTAGAACCGGTATGGCAGGTGACTGTCAAATCACCCCCGGAATGGTATCCGCAGACATCAGTGATGTTCTCCCTGGGGATTGTAAAGACTACTTTTGAATTTGCATTGAGATTTGCGGATTTGAGAAAAACTATTTTTGAGGCATATACTTTATTGTCTACAAAAAAACTTGAACCATACTTTGTGGCGGAGCCATCATGAGTTGCCATTGCCCTTTCTTCAGTAGTTACAGTTCCTTGTCCATTCTCGTACAAAATAATATTGGCAGCCGTATTTGTGTCAACCAAGCATGTATTCTCATATACCCAGCCATTTTTTATTTGAAATTTTTTAGAACAATCAGTCTCTACTTCATATCCAGGCTGTCCTGAATACTGCTTTATTTCAAAATTCACATTAACACAAGAATAATACTCGCCTAAATTATTATAAGTTCCAATTTTGTATAAATTTGATAACATAATAGGAGCGGACAGGCCGATAAAATACGAAGCGTCAATATCAACATTTGTCGCATTATCTGCAGGATATGAACTTGCCACCGCCACCTGCTTTACGCACACAGGGATAATGTACACAGGCTCCGTCGTCTTGAGCGTCACCGTCGATTCGAGCGTCGCCGCCCCTTCTACGACTGATATTTCTTCCGCACTTGCGTATTCACCGGTTGAAAATGTTACGTAATCGGATGACAGCATATATTTCTTATACTCCTGGCTGCCTTTCACATTCTGGTCAAAAATAATATCACTCATTGCAATGGTACCCGGAACATCGCTCTTCTTCACCGCAATCCATTCACGGAGCACATACCCGGTGTTGAACTTCATCTTCACCGTAAACGGTATGCCCACTTTCTGCGTGGTGTCGCCGGAAAACTCTGTGCCGTTAAGGTACGTCGTTCCCATTACAGATGATGCCGGCTGCAGCGTCACGTCAACGCTGTCAGCTGTCGCAATCTTCACTTCCTCCTGCAGCTTTTCCTTAAAGCCGATGTCCGCCATAAAGTTGTCGCAGCCTGCAAACGTAAACACAATTGATACGACCGCAAAAATTACCGCCAAAGTGAGTGGCTCGTGTGCTGTGTGTGTCTTTTTCATAACTAAATCTCCTCTTTTATTCTTGGTTGTACCTTGCTACTTCTTTGTAATAACATCAAGCTGCGCGTTTAAAGAAGTGACAACTCTTGCTTCATCTGGAAGAACGACTGTTTCTGAAACGCCGGGAACATTCGCCGGCGTATACAACAGACGGTTTGTGCTCATGGGATACAGTTTTGCCTGATTTTCCTTTGTTGCTTTATTCCATTCCTGTGCACCTGCCGTCCACGCTTCTACAAAAGTGTTGTGTGTCAGTGTGATTTCAAGCGGAAGCCACACTTTGCCGTCCTGCACAATTAAATTACTCAGCGAGCCAAATTGCCGCGTTGCCGTTGCTTCGTCAACGCCGGTGTCAAATGCAATATAAATATGGCCCGGCACAGTGATAAAAGCACAGTCAATGCCTGCCGCATCAATGAGTGCACAGTTCAAGATAGAAAGGTCATCGCAGTCACCTGCTTTAAAAGAAAGCGTCTGGTACGGAAACTGCAAAAAGTCTATGGTGTCTTTGCCTACGTTGTCCGCATAAGAGCTTGAAGGGTCAACAACATAATTAAGTCCGTAAATTGAAAGCGACTGGAACAATGATACGCCGTACTGCAAGTTGTCATTCACGCCGGCACGTTTTTGTTCGCGTACAATTGACTGTATCATTTTTGAATACGCAATGACGTTAGGGTCGTTGGAAGATACAAACACTGCTGCACGTCTGTCATCAGCCCATGACATTGAATTGCGAAGATACACTACAATCTCAACAGGAATATCAACGGTGCGTCGCTGTCCCATGTATGAATAGCTTACAATGACCTTTGCCTGCACCGGTCCAGTTGTCATCTGATTCATAATCGACTCATCAAAGAAAGCAGTAAGGGGAACAATTGCACTTCCGCCTTTTTTTATCTTCTTTACGTCCGTGCAAACTGCCGGATGCTGCATGAACTGTTCCTGATAGAATGAAACGGTTACATTTTTAATGTCAGCATTTTCGTAGTTTACAATTTCAAAGTCTGCAAATTTATTTTTTTCATACCATGTATACAACACAGGAAACACCGGTTCAACATTGAGCAACTGTCCGCCTATGTTGTAATCATTTGTAAACTGTTCCTTAAAGTTGAATGTGATTCCTGCAGAAGCTGCAATGTTCTTCATAAACGAACCTGTTGCATCAGTGTAGTTTGTATATGCCGCAGTCGTTTTAATTGCAATTCCTGGATTGAGTAAAAAGCTTATGCCTACACCGGCTGTTTCAGATACACCAGAGAATTTGAGTGACAATCCTTCAACTTCGTAGATGCCTGCACCGGCAAACGCATGGAGTTTAATTCTTCCCCCCGCGTACCAGTTGAACGAAGCACCCATTTCTCCGCCGTACAGCGTTAGCGGATCAATGTTGCCCTTGAGTGCGATTGAACGGTAAAATCCGTTTGCATACAAACCAAGCATGCTGAACGGTTCAAACTCGTAGCCGATGGAGCCGCCCATGGAGTTCTTCTTTTCGCCGTCAGAAAGCGGATATCCGTAATCAAACGCAGCAGAAAACACAGACTGCTTTTGGGCAGCAAGCGGAACGGTGCAAAGAAGTGCCAGTGTCGCTGCAATTATTTTTGCATGCTTCATTATTGCACTCCCGCCGCATCTCTTGCGCGCTGCAAACCATTCTGCGCATTCTTTGAGTTAGGGTCAGTAGAAAGTGCCTTTGCGTACCACTTCTGCGCATCATTGTAATTTTTGCGGAGCATGTAGATATTGCCCATGTTCACCATCGCGCTTACCGAACCAAGGTCAGAGCCTTTTGTAAACTGCACAGCGGCCGTATCGTAGTCGCCACGTCGTATGTAAATCAAACCAAGCGTGTTGTACAAGTCAGCAGGATTCTTTGACTTTCTGATTTCCTCACGGATTTTCGCAATACGTTTGTCAAAATTTTCAGCCAAGTATGTTTCAAGTGCTGCTGCCGCGCGCGCACTGAATTTCTTTTCAGAAGGATTCTTAAATCCACGCGCAAACATATTCTCTGGTTCTGCCGGCGGATATGTTCGCCATGCGTCTGAAACAACAATATGCTCTTCGTTCTCCTGCGCCCTTACCGCCTTTGCGCCTTTTGCAGCAGAAGCCGTATATCCTTCCTGCATTGCATTCATTGAAAGCGGAATCCACATCACTCCGTCTGCCTCAATCAAATCATCATCATTTTCAAACAGCGGTTCTGAAGCGATCTTAGAAATATCAAGTGAATATGCCACAATCATATCGTTGTCTGTAGGAACGAGCATTGTCTTTATTCCAACTGACTCAAAAAGTGAAGCGGTAAGCAGTGCAATTTCATCACTGTCTCCGGCTTTATACTGCATTGTCTGCGGCGGAAACTGCACGTAGTCAACAAGAGTCGAGTCGAGATGGTACTTTGCGTACGGAGTTTTTGCATCCGGCGTGCACACAATTCCAGTTTCCTTAAGACCTTCAATCAGGTACATTGCCGTCTGCATATTTCTATTCAACCCTGTTTTATAATTCTTGTTTGCAACTCCGCCAAGGAATTTTGAAAGAAGCAGCACACTGTCTGAAGTAGGAAGCACAAAAGCTGCTATGGAAGAAGCATCTGTCCACATTACAGAGTTGCGCTGATACACCATAACAGTCATCGGCAGCGCCACTGTTTTCTTTCTTCCCAGCATGACATATTCGATTCTTATTTCGCCCGGAATTTTTCCATTTTCTTCAAAAGAAAGTATTGACTGTGCAAAGTCTGCGTTGAGCGGAACAGTTATTGTCTGCTCACGTCCAATCATACTTTTTTCTGCAAAGAGATATTCGTTCTGAGTATATCTTCCGGCGCTAAAATACATCTTTACGTTGTGAATCTCAACGTTTTCGCCGTTAGTGACACTAAGCGTGCCAACTTCTGCATTTTTGTACACTGAGTAGAGCGATGGGAATACGGAAGTGTCTTGAGCAAAGTCAATTTTTATTACAGACCCCTGAGTCTTATCTGAGCTGATTCGATATCTAAGCGCAATACCTGCGGTGATTCCAGAAGCAAGCGGTGAACCAAAATATTTTGTTTCTGCAAAGTTAAGATACCCGCCTGTAGCCGCGAGCGTGATTTCTGGTGTAATGCGGAATGCAACATCAAGATTGCCACGCCACCACATGCTGTTGTATGAAGACAATTTGCTTGTAACGCGGTCAACACCCGTTCCTATGTTCAAACCAAGCATCAAACGCGAAAGCGGAAAGAAGTATGCATCCGCCGCAAGCCCGAGACACGCCATCTGAAGGCTGTCGTCAACACTGTCAATCGGCAGAAAATAAAATCCCGCCTCAGGTCCGACACCCACGTGGTCAAAGAAATTCAGTGCTCCAGAAACGCCAATTCCACCGGCTGGCATTTTGTATAATGAACCGTCAACAGGAATGAATGCCTGTGGTGTAAACCTAAGTGAAAAATCTGCCGCAAAAACTGAAATGGAAAACAGACAGCATAAAATGCTGATAAACAATTTTTTTTCTCTCATCTTTTCATCCTTACTTCGGATAGATTGATTTTGGCAATGCCGCCAAACACTATTTTATCTTATTTTAACCCTGTAGAATCTTTATTTCAACTTTTTTCCATATATAAAGGAGGAATCAGTGTCCTTCTGAACAAAAAAATGCTATTTCTGAGCTTTTTCAAACGTTTCCCGTAAATCTGACGTAAGTTGTTGCGGAATATACTCCTTTTCCAGGCGCAAAAATGCCTGCCGGCTGATATTCACCGCCCCATACCGCGCAATGTTGTCTGTGTATACCTGGCTGTCGATAAGTCTACCGCCACACGCTGCAAAGGCGCGGGCAAACAAGACAAACGCACTCTTTGCACTGTCGCTTTCTTTTGTAAACATTGATTCTCCGCAAAAAACACTTCCTAAAAGCACACCATACAATCCGCCCACAAGTTTGTCGCCGTGGTACGCTTCAACACTATGCGCAAGTCCCGCTTCATATAACTTTGTATACGACTCAATTATCATGGGACCAATCCATGTTCCAGTTTGTCCGGGACGTGTCATGTCCCTGCAGCAATGAATCACTTCTGCAAACGCGGTATCCATTTTGTATGTATACGGAGTGTGCTTTAAAAACCGGTCAATGCTCTTTGGCACATGGAAATCTTCCATGCGCAACACAAAGCGCGGGTCGGGACTGTACCAGAGCACCGGTTCCCCTTCATCTTCACAAAACCAAGGGAATACTCCCTGCATGTATGCGGAATATAAAAATTGCAGCGGAATACAATCAGTATATCCGCAAACGCCGTGTGATTTTTTTGTAGGCTCTGGAATGAAAATTATTTTTTCCGGGTTAATCACATCAAGAGTGCTCTGCGTTTTATTTGTTGCGCCACTGTCTGTCATTATTCGTACTCAAAGACAATCTTGTCGTCTTTTAAAGCAACAGTCACTTTGCCACCATGTGCAAGTTTTCCAAAAAGAACTTCATCTACAAGTGGCGAAGCTATTTGATTTTCTGCAGCACGAGCTATGTTGCGCGCTCCAAATTCCTTGCTGTAGCCGGTACGCGCAATGTATGACACCGCTTCTTCCGTAGCTACAAGGGTAATTTTTTGCCGAGCATCATTTTCTGACAATGATGCTTCTCCTGCGACAGATGAATTCTGCGCCAGACGGTCGGCAATCTTTTGAATCTCCTTGCGGGCAATGTCTTCTGTCACTTCTTTGCTCAAGTGCATGAAGGTGACTACTGCATCAAGTCTGTTCCTAAATTCCGGAGTGAATGTTTTATTCACCGCTTCCTTGAGCGAGTCGGCGTTGTTCTTTTCATCATCTGCAAATGTTGTTCCGGAAAATCCTATTGCCTCTTTTTCCATTTCACGCGCGCCAGCATTGCTTGTCATGATGATAATGGTATTGCGGAAATCTGCTTTGCGGCCCTGATTGTCGGTAAGCTGACCGTAGTCCATCACCTGTAGAAGAATGTTGTATATGTCTTCGTGAGCTTTTTCTATTTCATCAAACAGAATCACCGCATGAGGTTCCTTGCGCACCGCATCGGTAAGCAAACCGCCTTCTTCAAATCCAACATATCCGGGCGGAGAACCTATCAGCCGGCTCACTGTATGTTTTTCCTGATATTCGCTCATGTCAAAGCGCAACAGCTTTTCGTTCAGCGTTCGGGCAAGCACACGTGCCAATTCTGTCTTGCCAACTCCCGTCGGTCCCACAAAAAGAAAACTTGCTTCAGGCTTGTCTGGATTGCGGAATCCCGCGCGCGCTTTTTTCACTGCGATTGTAACAGCGTCAACCGCAGGCTGTTGTCCAAAAATTTCATGACTCAGCACTTCGTTGAGCGATCGGAGTTTTTCTTTTTCACCGGCAGTCACCGTTTCTACAGGCACACGCACCATCTTTGCCGTTACCTTGCGAATAACATCAACGGTTACCGGCAACTTTTCTTCCTGCTGCCGTTCACCATGAATCTTCACCCATGCGCCAGCTTCATCCATAATATCAATTGCCTTGTCGGGCAAACGTCTGTCTGGAATATACTGTACAGAAAGATCCACCGCCGTCTGCAAGCAGTTTGGTTCGTAGGTGACTCCGTGGAATTTTTCATATTCCGGAGAAAGCCCCGCAAGTATCTTCACCGTCTCTTCTGCGCTTGGCTCAAGTATATCTATCTTCTGGAATCTTCTTGCAAGCGCACGGTCCTTTTCAAAAATCTTCGTGTACTCCTCAAATGTCGTTGAACCTATGCAGCGGATTTTTCCATTTGTCAGAAGCGGTTTCAAAATATTTGCCGCGTCAACAGTGCCGGTTCCCGTGGACCCCGCGCCAATGATTGTATGTATTTCGTCAATAAATAAAATTGCTTTGTCTTTCTGCATAAGTTCGTCAGTAATATGCTTAAGTCGTTCCTCAAAGTCGCCGCGAAATTTTGTTCCAGCAAGGACTGACGCCATGCTTAGCGAATAAATTGAAAAGCCATTGAGCAGTTCAGGAACTTCCTTGTTTACAATTCTAACAGCAAGTCCTTCCGTAATTGCAGTCTTGCCAACACCTGCGTCTCCCACATGAAGCGGATTATTCTTTGTGCGGCGACAAAGTATCTGGATGGTTCGGTCAAGCTCTTCTTCGCGTCCAATGAGCTTCTCCAGTTTTCCTTCTTGCGCAAGTTTTGTCAAATCAACAGTGAATTTTTCAAGCGCACTTTTTAACACCGCTCCACCGGGCTGCTGCGGTTGGAATGAAGGGTCAATAAGTTCCGGCTGTATTTCAATTTTTCCCATGGAAGCAAGGTCTGAAAATTGTTGAATGGCATTTTCCTGTTCCTCAGACGTAAGCGGACGCTGGTCTTTCTTTGCAACCGGCCAATACTCTTTTAAGTAGCTTATCATCTCTATGAGTTTAAGTCGCTCTATTCCTTGAGACTTTAAAACGTAGGAACAATAATTTTTTGTTTCGTCCAACATGCTCACAATCACATCGCTAAACTCAACAGTTTCTTTGTCGCTTGACATGCAATGATTGTAAGTTCTGTCCATCACAGATTTCAAAGCAACGGTTTCTATTGGCTCGTAATCAGTCAACGTTGCTTCTGAATCAGAAGCATTCTTCTTTGCATGACTTTTCTTGCCTTCACTTTGCTCTGTTGAAAGAATGGGGACATTTTTAGCAAGGTATTCATCAAGTCCGTCCCGAATGCCGTTAAAATTACCGCCGCTCATAATTATAACGCTAAGCACGCTGCGATAATTGAGCGCTTCACGTAACAAATGTTCCGGCGTCACAAATTCGTGATGTTGAGACTGTGCATAAATGTATGCGTCACTGATTATTGTCCGTAACTCGCTGCTTATTTTCATCAAAATCCTCTGCTAACAAGGTTGTGCTTCACACCGTAGCGGGAATCCCCGTTCACGGGCAAGCTGCTCGGTAAGAGACGCTCGCGTGGCAGCAATATCGTATGTGTACACACCGGCAACACCACTGCCTGTATGATGCACCGATTCCATTATAGCAATTGCATCTGCAACATTTTTATGAAACACCTGTTCAAGGACTTCCACTACAAAGTCTTTTGTGGTGTAATCGTCATTGAACAAAACAACTTTATATTCAGGTGGAAGTTTTATTTCAATTTCCTCCGCCACACCTGTCTGTTCATCTAAATTATATGAATCGTCGTCTAAAGCCATAGTATTGCCCGCTTCGTTCAAATATACCATAAAAACTATGTCTTTTCCACTTATCACAAGTCTATTTACAAACAATGTAATTCCTTTTAAAATAAACGCATGGCATATAGAAGAAAAACGGGGCTTAAAGTTACCTTCAATGCTCCGGTGACACTTGTTTTTGTAATGCTCAGTGTTGTTTTCTTTGCACTTGATGCATTCTGGCTCAAGGGCAAACTTGTTCAAAATATACTTTCCTGCCGCGGAAAAATTGGCGCCGCAGGAGCTTTTGATTTTAAAAAGCCGCTTGACTACGCACGCCTTTTTACCCACGTATTTGGCAACACGAGCTGGACGGTACTTTTCATAAACCTTGCATTCATTCTGCTTCTTGGTCCGACTCTTGAGGAACGGTACGGCTCTCCCATCACCGCGCTTGCAATTGCAACGGCAGCACTTGTCACCGGCGTACTCAGTGTATGTTTTCTGTCCGCAACAACAACTGGCTCAGAAACAATTGTACTGCTGATGATTATTCTTGCTTCAGTTGCATCGCTTGACAAAGGTGAGTTGCCGCTTACTTTTTTATTTGTATTCATTTTATATTGCGCATATCAGATGCATTTGCTGGCAAACGTGGAACCTGCTGTAAAAAAAGATTTCTTTTCATTCCTGAGCAGGAGCGTCCCTGTGTTCATTGACCTGGCAGGTGGAATCTGCGGAAGTTTATTTGGTTTTCTTGTCGCACCAAAAAAATCACGCGTAAACAAACGTGACATTCACGACGAAGATACCGTTTCATACACCGAAAGCGCTGTAAAACGTCCGTCTGCAAAATCACGCCGCAGTTCAAACGATGATGACACCATTGTTGTTGGCGAATTGAAAGATGTGTGATTGATTTTTTAAAATTCCGGCTCAGAAAAGAACACCATTTGTTCACCGGTTGTCGGATGCGTGAACACTAATTTTTGTGCATGAAGCATAAGCCGCTCTCCAGGCATGCATGAGCCATACAATGTATCGCCAACAATTGGAACGTTGAAACCATGCATGTCTGCGCTTGCAAGTCTAAGCTGATGCGTTCTTCCAGTATGCGGTGTAAACAAAACGCGTGTCACCGGGCGCACTGTTTTATCCGGTGCATGATAATTTTCAACGTCAAGAATCTTCCATTCGGTAATTGCTTTTTTCCCGTACACAGTGTCCCATATTTGATGAGGACGGTTATCTATATCAAGTCTAAAATATAATTCCATACTGCCCTGTTGAGCAATTCCTTTTTTTGCAAGCACGCCGTCAAGCAATGCAACATATTCCTTTTGAATTTCTCCAGCTTCAAATTGCTTGCATAAAACGCGATGAGCCTGTTCTGTAAAAGCAAGAACAAGGATGCCGCTTGTTTCCATATCAAGCCGGTGGACAGAAGGTTGTTCAATGCAGTCAGGAAAAAGGCGGCGCACTCTGTTTACAATGCAGTCAGTTTTTTCAGGGCCACGTCCTGGAACACTCAGCACGCCGCTCTGTTTATCCACAACAATAATGTCGTCATCACGATAAAGTATTTTTATGCCAAGCATTTCCGGCAGCACGATGCCGCATCGCTCATCACAAGGTTCATATTTTTCACCGGCAATTTTATTTTGTGTATTCTTACCATAGAATATTTCACACATGCTCAGCGGAATAAAATGGTGTACAAAGCAGTAATCAAGCAATTTTGGCGCGCAGCAATCGCCTGTTCCTGTTGGCGGTAGATTTCCTTTGTTGCGTATGCGTGACATTTCTTTAAGTCCACGAATTTTTCCGTCTGCACAGTGAAACCAGTAGAGGTCATGCACTTTGCCTAATGATTCATTGGTAAGCGCAGAACGTTCTGTCATGAGCGTCTGTAGTTTTTTTCCATCGGCTATTTTTTTATTGTACTGTTCTGAATTTGCATATCCTTCCGGCAAAGAAGCGTCACTTTGCCCGTTGCAGATTTCCTTGCACCGACCATTTTCAACGTGCACGCCTGTTTTTTTCAAGGCTTCTATTTCTCGTGTAAGCCGATGAATTTCATCATCATTTTTTGCAAGCGCTTCGTCTATCTGTTCTGCAGATACGATTGGCTGCACATAAATGCTTTCTGCATCATAGCCTTCCGATCTAATCAACTGATGAATCATTCCCGAAACAGTTTTAAGCGTAACCTGTTTTCCCTCTGGTGACAGGCAGACAAGCGCTCCAATCATAAAACCTTGTTCTGCGCGTTCACATCTTGGATCACAGAGCAACTTTGCCTGCACACGGTGAGTATCAATATCAGCAAATATTGTTTTGCAGACGGAATACGCCTGCGCTTCAGAAAAAGGCGGGAACATATACGCATTCTATTTTTTCTACAAAATGAAGTCAATGAGCTTCTTTGCTGCTACCGTTTGCCTATTTGCCAACATTCATACACTCTGCTATACTATGGACATGGAAAGTTCCAAAGTCAAAACATTCGGTATATTAACCGGTGGTGGCGATGCTCCTGGACTAAACGCTGCAATACGCGCAGTCTGCCGCACTGCAAAAATTCAGTATGGCATGAATGCAATCGGCATTCACAACGGATATCGCGGGCTTGTTGAAGGCGACATGGCGCCGCTTACTTCAGAAGAGCTTGTCGGGCTGCTCACTGAAGGCGGGACAATTCTTGGCACATCACGCGACAAACCTTTTAAAAATCCAGTTGTCAACCCAGAAACAGGCAAACTTCCTATCGAAGCAATAAAGGAAAATGTAAAAAAATGGAATCTTGATGCAATAGTTTGTTTAGGCGGAAACGGAACAAATACGACAGCAAGCCTTCTTGCACAGTCAGGACTAAACGTCATCGGTCTGCCAAAGACAATTGACAATGACATTGTAAAAACAGACATGACTTTTGGATTTCACACAGCACTTGATGTCGCCACTGACGCGATTGACCGCATTCACACAACAGCACACAGTCACAGCCGCATCATGGTTGTAGAAGTGATGGGCCATAAAGCAGGCTGGCTTGGTCTATACAGCGGCATTGCCGGCGGAGGAGATGTAATTCTCATTCCGGAAATTCCATACGATATAAATTCCATTGCTAAAAAATGCATGGAACGCCGCGATGCAGGAAAGAATTTTTCTATTATTGTCGTTGCAGAAGGAGCATTAAGCAAAGATGAAGCCTTGCTCGACAAAAAAACATTTAAAAAGAACAGACTCGAAATGCAAAATTCAATTGCATACCGAGTAGCACATGAGCTTGAAGAGAAAACACAGCTGGAATCTCGTGTTACCGTTCTAGGTTACTTGCAGCGCGGAGGAACGCCATCTTCTTACGACCGCATCCTAGCAACTCAATTTGGAACGGCGGCTGCACATTTTCTTGCGCGTGGTGACTTTGGAAAACTTGTCGCTTTGCAAAATGGAAAGATTGTCGGCGTACCGCTAGATGAGATTGCCGGTCTTGTAAAAAATATTCCGCTTGACCATCCGATGCTCATGGCCGCGCGGGAACTGGGGACTTGCTTTGGAGACTAATACAAATTCCACATTCAAATGTCACTTTTGTACTGTCTGCGATGGTACTGGTTGTGTTGGAGAAATGCCCGGCATGGGCGGTCCAAATGCAAGCCGCAACTTTCTTTTAAATTGTGCCGCATGGAAAAAAATTGCCGATGGGAATTGCATATCAAAAAGAAAAATCGATATTCGTCTTGCACCAATAACAGGCGCGGTAGAAAATGTAGGATATCCTGAAGAAAAACAATTTTACACAGATTTAGTTTCTGCTTGTTGCGAAGCCGGTGTTTCGCTCTGCATCGGTGATGGTTGTCCTGACTTTAAATTACAGTACGGCATAGCAGCGGTAAAACAAGTACAAAATAAATTTCCACAGAAAAAAGCGGCGGTCATCATCAAACCGTATCCAAATGAAAAAATTCTTGAGCGTATAGAATGGGCTCTTGACGTTGCAGAAACTGTCGGCATTGACATTGACAGCTACAATATTGTTACAATGCGCAACTTAGTTCACCTTGAAAAGAAATCTCCTGAACAGCTGGTTCAAATAAAAAAACGACTCGCACGCAGTGGAATTCCGTTTGCGATAAAAGGCGTCTTCACCGAAGATGATATTGAAACGGTAAAGGCGGTTCATCCGGACATTGTCTATGTTTCAAACCACGGCGGCCGGGTAGACACAAGAGCAGGTAGTACGGCGGAATTTCTTGCGGCGCACAGCATGGTTCTCTCTGCAAACTGTGGCGAACTTTGGATTGACGGCGGAATCCGCACTGCTTCAGATGTGCAAAAAGCAGTCTCGTATGGCGTAACGACAGTTCTTGCCGGCAGACCGTTTATTTCCGCACTGTGCAAAGGTGGCACTGCTGCCGTTATGCAAACCGCTTCTTTGCTTAAAAAATAATCATTTCCGCATTCTGTTTTTAAACAAAATATCAGCTTACTGTGGTATAATCCTATGCATATCAATCAGAGAGGCGTGATTCATCATGGAAAGTACCATTGAAAAATTAAACAAAGAAGAAATAAAAAAGAGAGCTGAAGAAATTTCAACAAAAGCAAAATCTGAAGCAAAAAAAGCACATACTTCCGTTGTACGTAAAATCATCATTTATATTATTGCCGGTATCATTATCTACACCGGCACCATTCTTGCTGTTCAATATAAAGGACTGAGCGACAGCCTTGTTGCATTTAACGAAGCCGACCTAATAGCAAAATCAGAAGTTTTTCAGGAACGTATCAATGATACTTCAGCAAATCTTATGAAAACGGCGCGTTGGATTGCAAAAGACATTACAGACAGCAGTTCGCTCATCAGCTCCAGCACACGAGTAGACGCCTTTACCAGTTACGCGGTAAAAAAAATGGATGTAGACCATCTTGTCATCATCGATAAAGATGGAAATGACTTATCTCAAAAACAAGTGTATTCATTCCCTGTTCCGGAAAAGATAAAACAAGCAGTGCTTTCCGGAGTAGAAGAAAACGACTTAATCAAAGAAGGTGTGCAAATTTACACCGTTGCAGGAATTCCGCTTTTTTCTGCCGACAATAAAATCTCCGGCGGCATCTTTATCAACACAAAAATATCAACGCAGGAATTTGTAGAATCTATTTCAAAAGAACTCACTTGCAAAGTAACAATCTTTGCAAACTACAAGAGGCTCTTTACTTCACTTGCCGGTATGCAGGGAACTGAAATTGGAAACAAGAGCATCATAGACACGGTACTAGCGGGCGGCACTTTCAATAATGAAGCAATGATTGGAAAGTTCAAATACGTCACCTACTACTTTCCGCTCAAAGACAAAAACGGAACTGTTTTAACAACGCTTTTTCTTGGCAGTGAAACATCGACAGTTCTACAGGTTGCGCGTTCACTTATAAAAATAATTATTCCAATAGCAACTGGACTTGCAGTCGTATACACGGCAGTGCTTTTGTTGCTCTTGGTTATTATCATCATCAATCCATTGAAACGAGTTGGCAAGGCAATGGAAAATCTTTCTTCTGGCGAAGCAGACCTTACATATCGACTGCCGGTCAAAGGCAATACAGAATTTGATGCAATCAGCACAAACGTAAACACATTCATCGAAGCATTGCAAAAAAGCATTAAACAAGTCCGCGAAGCACAAAATGCGCTGTCGCAGATTGGTCAGACGCTTGCTTCAAATTCAGAAGAATCAGTAAGCGCAACAACAGAAATTCTTGCAAACATTGAAGGAGTTAGACGTCAGAGCGAAAATCAAGCAAAAGACGTTTCAAACACTTCGTCAATTCTTACCACTTCTGGAAATAATGTTTCTGAACTAAACTCGCTCATTGATGATCAGACCGCGGGAATCACGCAGTCTTCTGCAAGCATAGAAGAAATGCTTGGCAACATTCAGTCCGTTTCTGAATCAGTAAAGAAAATGGCAGGCAGTTTTAACAAGTTGTCACAAACGGTGTCAACAGGAAATGTAAAGCTCACCGATGTGAACGGTCGTGTTAAACAAATTGCAGAGCAATCAAAATTGCTTGAGGAAGCAAATGCCATCATTTCACAGATTGCTTCTCAAACAAACTTGCTTGCAATGAACGCGGCAATTGAAGCAGCACACGCAGGCGAAGCAGGCAAAGGATTTTCTGTTGTTGCTGATGAAATTCGTAAGCTGGCGGAAAATTCCAGCAAGCAGTCAAAGTCTATTCATTCAGAACTCAAAGGAATTTCTTCTTCAATCTCAGAAGTTGTTTCTTCTTCTTCAGATGCACAAAGTGCATTTGGTGACATTGTTTCTAACATAACTTCAACGAACACCATCATTACAGAAATCGACAACGCAATGATTGAGCAAGAGAGTGGCTCCCGGCAAATATTGCAAGCGCTTGAGGACATGAAAACACAAGCAAACAAAGTACGTGACATGTCAAAATCTTTGCGACAAAATGTTGAGCTTGTAAACAAAGACATGAACAATGTTTCTATGATAAGCGAAACCGTTCTTGGCAGCATGGATGAAATGACCACCGGTGCTCAGGAAATAAACAAGGCTGCACAATCGGTAAATGACCTTGCCTCGCAGACTCAAGACAATATTGGCATCATGCAAAGATTACTTGGAATATTCAAAATATAAATAGTTTTTAACAATTTACATCATCGCTACTTGTGGTGAATTCAGGAGGCTCCTATGTCGCAAAAGAAATTTATTCTTGCGCTCGATCAAGGTACAACTTCTTCACGTGCAATTATTTTTAATTCAAGCGCGCAAAAGGTTGCTTGTGAGCAGCAGGAATTTACGCAATACTTTCCACAACCAGGTTGGGTTGAGCATGACGCGGAGGAACTTTTCCTTTGTCAGCTGACTGTAGCGCAACAAGTGGTAAGAAGCGCTCGAATCAACCCTGAGCAAATTGCTGCTATTGGCATTACAAATCAACGCGAAACAGTTGTACTTTGGGATAAAAAAACAGGCAAGCCGGTATACCACGCAATTGTCTGGCAATGCAGAAGAACTGCTGACATGGCGGAACACCTTGTTAAAACAGGCAAAGGAAAGATGATTCAGGAAAAGACAGGTCTTATTCCCGACGCATATTTTTCCGGAACAAAAATCAAATGGCTTTTGGACAATGTGCCAGGACTTCGCAAACGCGCCACAAACGGTGAAATTCTTGCAGGAACAATAGACACGTGGCTTGTCTGGAAACTTACCGGTGGAAAAGTGCACATCACCGACTACACAAACGCAAGCAGAACAATGCTCTTCAACATTCATACTTTAGAATGGGACAATGACTTGCTCAAGCTGCTCGACATTCCAAAATGCATTCTTCCAGAAGTAAAAGATTCTTCCTGTGTATACGGCATGACAGATAAAAATGTATGCGGATTTGAAGTGCCTATTGCCTCCTGCATTGGAGACCAGCAAGCAGCGCTCTTTGGCCAAGGATGTTTTAAGCGCGGAGAAGTAAAAACAACGTATGGAACAGGCTGCTTCATGCTTATGAACATTGGCAGCAAACCAATTCTTTCGCAACACAAAATGGTCACCACCATTGCATACGGTTTAAATGGAAAAGTGCAGTATGCGCTCGAAGGAAGCGTATTTATGGGCGGCGCTACAATCAAATGGCTTCGCGACCAGCTGGGAATCATTCGTACTGCCCATGAATGCGACACACTTGCAGAAAGCGTGCCAGACTCAAACGGAGTTGTTTTAGTTCCTGCATTTACCGGTTTAGGTTCACCGTACTGGGATGCATACGCACGTGGCATTCTTATCGGTCTAACACGCGGAGTAACAAAGGCGCACATCTGTCGTGCAACAATTGAAGCAATCAGCTATCAAGTAAAAGATTTGCTCGTCTGTATGATGGAAGATGCAGAAATAAATATCAAGCAAGTAAAAGTTGACGGTGGCGCAAGTGTAAGCAATGTTATGATGCAGTTTCAATCTGATATTCTGAACAAACCAATTTTCAGACCGCAGAATGTTGAAACGACTGCGCTCGGAGCTGCATTCTGTGCCGGGCTAGCAGTTGGTGTATGGAAAAGCAAAGAAGACATTTTAAATTACTGGAAAATAGACAAAATATTCACCCCCGACATGACAAATTCGAAGCGTGAACAATTATATTCTCTGTGGAAGCGGGCTGTTGAGCGCAGCAAAGAATGGGCAAAACCAATTGGCATTCCTGCAAAGAAAAACAATTCAAAAGGAAAAACAAAATGAGTGAAAAATCATTTGACGTGGTTATCATCGGAGCCGGCATAAGCGGTTCCTGCATTGCGCGTGAATTATCAAAATTGAATGCAAAAATTTGTCTGCTTGATAAAGAAGACGATGTAAGTTGCGGTACAAGCAAGGCAAACAGCGGCATCATACATGCAGGATACGACCCTAAGCCGGGAACACTCATGGCAAAATACAATGTCCGCGGAGCAGAATTGTATGCCGACCTTGCAAAAAAACTGAACTTTGACTACGCGCCCATCGGTTCACTTGTTCTTGCATTTGACGATGACGGAATTGTAAAAATAAAATCTCTTTTTGAGCGCGGAAAAAAGAACGGCGTAAAAGAGTTGCGCATTGTTGAGCAGGAAGAACTTCGCTCCCTTGAGCCAAACATAAACGAAAATGCAGTAGCAGCACTATTTGCTCCAACTGCAGGAATAATCGCGCCGTATCAAGCAACATGGGCCATTGCAGAAAGTGCGGTCATTAACGGCGTCACATTCTTACGAAACACGATGGTACATTCCATAGCAAAAGACAACAATTCTTTCATACTACAGACAAGTTCAGGTGAACTTACTGCAAAATTTGTAGTGAACGCCGCTGGACTTGCAGCAGACAAGATAAGCCGTCTGGCAGGCGCACGGGATTTCACAATTGTGCAGCGAAGAGGAGAATATTGTTTGCTCGACAACAAATGCATGAACTTGGTGAACCACGTTCTATTTCAAACTCCGGGGCCACTCGGGAAAGGCGTACTGGTCACCCGCACTGTCGATGGCAACATTCTTATCGGTCCAAGTGCAGATGATGTTACTCCTGCCATGACAGACTACACAGGCACAACTGCACCTTCACAAGAAGCAGTTCTAAAAGCAGCGACGCGTTCAGTTACAGACATTCCACGCAGAAACATAATAAATTCTTTTGCAGGCATTCGCGCGCTCGCATTTGAAAAAACTTCAGATGGAACAATGAAACCCGTAGATGACTTTATTGTTGAAGAAGACAAGAACGTGCGCGGATTCATCAATGTAGGTGGCATTTGTTCACCGGGATTAACTTCTGCTCCGGCAATTGCAGAAGAAGTTGTCACTTTGCTCAAGAAAGCGGGTCTCAAAGCGGAAGCAAACAAAAACTTTGTTGAAGCACGTGAAGGAATTACTTCGTTTAAAAACGCAACGCACGAAACAAAAGTTGCACTCATTAAAAAAGATTCACGATATGGACAAATTATTTGCCGTTGCGAAATGATTACTGAAGGTGAAATTGTGGCGGCAATTCATAGCCCGCTCGGAGCTGTTGATCTTGACGGCGTAAAACGGCGCACTCGTGCTGGCATGGGGCGTTGTCAGGCAGGCTTCTGTTCACCACGCGTCACCGAAATTCTAAGCAGGGAACTTGGCATGCCAATGGTAAGTGTCACTAAACGCGGCGGAACTTCCTACATATTGGACAGCAAGACACGGGCAACTGTGCCAGATGTTGCAACCACCACTCAGCAAGGAGGCACAAAATGAATTCTATTTCAGAAAACATATATGACTTGATTGTAGTAGGTGGCGGTCCGGCAGGACTTGCAGCAGCAATCGCAGCAAAGCAAAACGGACTTGAAAAAGTGCTCGTACTTGAACGTGATTCACGCGCAGGCGGAATTTTGCTCCAGTGTATTCACAACGGGTTTGGGCTTCACTACTTTGGTGAAGAGCTTACCGGTCCTGAATATGCTGGGCGTTTTGTAAACCAGGCGGAAGAATTAAAAGTAGAAACAAAAGTAAACACCATGGTTCTTGAAATTCACAAAGGAACACCGCTGCACGAAGTTGTCGCAATCAATTCTGTAGACGGACTCATGTGCTTAAAAACACGCACTATCGCGCTTGCAATGGGCTGTCGTGAGCGTACCCGTGGCGCACTAGTCATACCAGGTACTCGTCCGGCAGGAATTTTTACAGCCGGGAGTGCACAGCGTTTTGTAAACATAGACGGTTATCTTCCAGGGAAAAAAATTGTCATTTTAGGAAGCGGCGACATAGGTCTTATCATGGCTCGTCGTCTTACACTCGAAGGCGCACAGATAAAACTTGTGTGCGAGATAATGAACTATTCCGCAGGACTTGCCCGCAACATGACTCAGTGTGTTGAAAACTTCAATATTCCGCTTAAGCTCTCAACGACAATCACTCAGATTCATGGCACTGACCGCGTTACAGGAGTCACCATTGCAAAAGTAGATGAGCACCGTAAACCCATTCCAGGAACAGAAGAATACATTGAATGCGACACTTTGTTGTTGAGCGTCGGTCTCATTCCAGAAAATGAAGTGAGCATTGCAGCAGGCGTTGCCATCGATTCAATAACAAGCGGTCCTTCTGTAAATCAATATATGGAAACATCTCTTCCAGGAATTTTTGCCTGTGGAAACAGCGTCCATGTTCACGACCTTGTTGACTATGTAACCGAAGAAAGTATTTTGGCCGGAAAATGTGCAGCCGACTATGTCAAAGAACAACTCGCTTCCGCAAACAAAGCTCCGGTCAAGAAGGAAACTGTCATTCTTCCGGTCACACCAGGCAACCGCGTGCGATACACTGTGCCGCAGCATATTGAACTTGCTGGCAAAACTTCCAACGATGAAAAGATCCGCATTATGTTCCGTTCAACGGATGTATATCGCTCGGTGACTGTTGCAGTATATGCGGGGAGCACGCTTCTTGCCCAGCAAAAAAAACGCATTGTCCGTCCTGGAGAAATGCAGACTGTGGAGCTTAAAAAGACAGAGCTGGAAAAAGCATGTGCCATTCCGCAACCTGTAACTGTTTCAATAGAAATGCCGGAGGATTCAATTGACTAATATGGAAAATACAAAACATCTTACTTGCATCATCTGTCCGATGGGCTGTCAGCTTGAAGTTTTTCTTTCTGATGGTTACACCGAAGAAAATAAGCGTACGATAAATCCATCAACATTCAAAGTGAGCGGCAACACCTGTCCCCGAGGAGATGCGTACGCGCGCAAAGAACTCACAACTCCGGAACGCACACTTACTTGCACAGTCGCAGTTTCCGGCGGTAGGCGCGCTCTTGTTTCTGCAAAAACTGCCGGCGAAGTTCCCAAAGAACAATTGCTCGACTGTATGCAGGCAATACGCAGACTCACCGTACAGGCACCCATTCACGCAGGCGATATACTTGTATATGATTTATTGCACACCGGCGTAAACCTTGTTGCAGGAGAGACGGTAGAAAAATAATTTTTAAGCAAGACAAAACAGTCACTATTCGCTATACTCGCTTGCATGATTCATTACGCAACATCACAACGTGCGGTTGTAGGATATATTCTTGCAGCTCTTACTATTTTCATCTGGGGCATCACCTTTGTCTGTACAAAATATTTGCTTCAGACATTCAGTGCGCTTGAAATTCTCATAATCAGATTTGTCTTTGCATACATTGGCCTATGGTGTCTTGCTCCACGGACTCTTACTCTTGCGCAGAAAAAAGACGAGCTTCTTTTTATAGCGGCAGGTCTTACCGGTGTAACCGTATACCAGTTTATGGAAAACATGGCAATTAATTTTACTTCCGCAAGCAACGTAAGCATCATCGTTTCAATTTGTCCTTTATTTACGGCAATCATTGCGCAATTATTTCTACATGAAAAGCACATGACGCTTCCTTTCATCATTGGATTCATCGTTGCCATCACGGGTGTCGCCTTAGTGAGCTTCAACGGAACAGTTATGTTGCACTTAAGTCCAAAAGGAGACTTACTTGCACTCGCCGCAGGAATATGTTGGGGGTTCTATTCCTTATTTGTATCACTCATCAATCAAAAGGGGTACGGAACACTTGCGGGAACACGACGCATTTTCTTCTGGGCACTCATATTCATGATTCCGCTTACGCTCTATGGCACTTTTTTTGGCGGAACACAGACTGCCGTACATTTTTCTGCAGCAGCAAACAAAGCACGCTGGCTTGACTGGAAGAACTGGATGAATCTTCTTTTCTTAGGTTTGATTGCAAGCGCATTTGCGTTTGCCGCATGGAACAAAGTGTGTGCATACATCGGCACTGTCCGTGCAACCGTCGGTATTTACCTCATTCCTGTCGTAACAATTATATTTGCCTTTTTCGCACTTGGCGAAAAAATTACGCTCATGGGCGGAATCGGCGCATTGCTTACAATCACCGGACTTTTCATTTCTGAATGGAAATCAAAAAAAATCCATTCTCAAAATTAAGATTCTTCAGCACAATAAAAACGCAGTAGCGAAGAAAGTCTGAATCTGATATATTCATATCATGAATAAACGTTATCTCCTTCTTTTTATTACAGTATTTATTTCTTGTCTATGTCTGTCTTCTTGCGGTGCTTTGTCTGTGCAGCAAACAATTCAATCAATCACGAGCATGAAAGATGGCAGTGAAAAGAAACCCGTGTCACGAACCATAAAAGTTTCAGGTTCCATAAAAAAAGACGACTGGGAAAAACTTGACAATGCGCTCCGCAGCAAGAAGAACATTCGCATTTATCTTGATCTATCAAAATGCACTCCCGGTTCTGAAGATGGTGATGCTGAAATTCCTAATTCACTTTTTACACTGCTTCCTTCTCTTACAGGATTTGTATTTCCCGAAGGCATCACTTCAATAGGTTATAATGCTTTTACTGCGTGCCCCAATTTAAAGTCAGTATACTTTCCACACTCTACAATGCATTGCATCGGACATTATTGTTTTTCAGAATGCAAATCATTAACTGATGTTCATCTCTATTCTTACGATGGAAAACTCACCGACTGTTTTACAAAATGTGGCACACTCAAACTGCTTGAAGTTCCAGACAAACCTCTGTGTGCGCAGTTTGAGTACGGTCCATACGAGCCGACATTCAGCGAAACAAAGATTTCTGAAATTCGCACGCCAACAAAGAAAATATCATTTGACGAATGGATTTCATTGTGCTCAAAAATGACTCCTCAAAACGTTTCTATTACAAACGCAGTTGCGTCTTCCAACGCCTCTCAAAAATACAACGCAACAAATTTGTATGACTCAACAAGCGCTTCTTGGATTGAAGGAAAGAGCGATGACGGCATTGGCGAAAGTGTAGTTCTTACATTTGAAAAGCCAACAACAGTGGAATACATTGAAGTAAAAAATGGTTTTGGAAATCTTGCCTATTTTTACTCAAACAACCGCGTAAAAGATTGCGAAGTTGTGTTAGATGATGATGAGTCCACAAGAACAAAAGTAACACTCGACGACACACCGGTTGTGCAGAATGTACTTCTTGAAAAATATGATCGACTCTATTCAAAATTAAAACTCACAATCTTAAGCACTTACAAAGGTTCTTCGTCAGGCAACGACACATGTCTTGAAGAAATTTCTGTAAATGGAAAAATTGGTCGCACGGTTAAAGATGCAGATGGAAACGAAATAAAATCATATATCTATGATTCTGAAACAAACAAACTCTTCAAAGAACTCTTCACTCTTGATGTTGGTTCAGACAATATACGCATTTTACCAAACGGACTGCTACAGGTACAAAGCACATTCTGGGAGACAGGTGAAAAGGAATGGTCAACCATTGATTATTCTTTTGAAGGCCATCTTTATTCTAATTTCTGGCCGGGAACAGGCGGTGGTGGTGAAGAAAATGATTATAAAATTTTTCTTTTTCCAACAGGGCGTCACATTCTTTTTATCTGGCACTACATTCACGGAGACAGCTACTCCGCGGAGCCACATGCAGACTTGAGCTGCTATGTATGGCAGAATGGCAACTGGGTTGTTGCACCAAAAGACGAACCAACGCTTAAAGAAATAAATGCGCTTCGCACACTTATTGCTGCACGCGGACTGTCATACGACTTTACAACTTCATATAATCAAGATGTCATTCTTTCTGCATGTGCTATTTCTGGTCGACAAATTATTTCTGTGCCATTTTCATTTTCTTACGACGGCAAAACATTCTTACCGTATGAACAAACAGCAATCACCGCAATAGCACTTGGCACTCCTGAGCAAATGACTTCTTCCAGCGACTGGAAAGACGAACTTGCAAAAAATCCGCTCGCTGTTGCGGCTGCATTCAATCGCTCAAAAGAAGCTGTACAATTTCTTATAGACAGCGGCTGCGATGTAAACAAAGGATATGATGTTTCTGATTACGAATCAGACGATTCAGACACAGCGTCTCTTAAACCGCTTGAAGCATGTGATGCCGGAAAAAACACTCAAGAAATCAAAGACGTCCTTTTAAAAGCAGGCGCCTCTTATTCACCAAAAATTTTACTTGCTGCATTTATGTCAGGAAACATTGCCCGTGTAAAAGAATACGCCACCTTAGTAAAAGACAGTTCCTTAACACTAAGCGCTATTTTCCAATATTTTTCAGAACACAATGAAAGCGCAGAATCACTTGCATATATCACTGCTTCGCTAAAAGCAATCAAACAAAACGGCTGCGATATAAACGGATTTAATTCTAAAAACAGCTTAAATTCTCCTGTCACACAAGCTATAAGATATTATTCACCTTCTTTGCTCAAAGCTGTTGTTGACGGTGGATGTGCAATACCGACAGGAAGTTCACTTATTGACGCAACCGAATGTTATCTTAACGCAGACGAAGGATCTGATTCAGCGCAAAAAGAAGTCCTTGAGTATATTATTCAATCAGGCGTTAATCTAAATGGAGTCGACAAAGATGGAAATTCCATTCTGCATTTTCTTGCAAGAAATTGTTTTGATGACCGTGCAATTTCGCTTGCAAAAAGATTATTTGCGCTTGGATGCAACACGGTTAATCTGAAGAACAATGACGGCGACACAGCGTTGCAAAAAATAATCAACAACAACGAAGAATACACTGACTATGAATATGATTACATTGTTTTGCTTTTATCACACGGGGCCGACATGACAATCAGGGACTCTTACGGACAGACAGTTCTTCAAAATTATATTGCAAACGTATACAACGGCGGTCATGATTCGACTGAATCACAAAAGCAAAAGCTGGTCACCTTATTGCTCAAAAATTGCAATGATATAAATCAGCAAGATAGTGACCATCTTACGGCAATGCACACACTTCTTGACAGTAGCGCTTCAAGTAAAGAAAAAGAAGAACTTTGTAAACTACTTCATTCATATGGAGCGACTGTTACCAAGGCAGAACTAGAAGAAGCGGATTTTTCAAAAGAAGCTATTTCAGAAATTCTGAAATAATTTTGATTAATCTATTGTCTTCATCGACTCAACCATATTAATGTCGCGCAAACTTTTTCGCATAACAATATTCACCATGAAAGTGAATGCGACAGAAATACATGCCGCATAAATAAAACTCGGGGCGTATATTGTGCGTCCCCACATTGCAGCATTTACCTCAAGCGTGCTCACCACAAAACGATGAAGCGGAACGCCAAGCAACAGTCCTAAAGCAATTCCCATAAAGCTCAGAAAATCAATTTCACGGAATATATATCTTCGCGCTTCCCGCTCATTGTAACCAAGCACAAGCAATGTTGCAATTTCTCGTTTGCGTTCGCAAATATTTATGTTTGCAAGATTATACAGCACAACCATTGATAAAATTCCAGAAGAAAGAATGAGCACAATGACAACAATATTTATGCTACTCATTGTTTTATAGGCAGTATTCTTCAATGTTTTTGTCAGCAGCGCATATAACACGGCAGAACTCGACATTATTCTTGTAACGGTATCATCATTATTGCTTTGTGGCGTAAGATTGCAAAGAGCCGCTGTATATGCAGGCTTCTTTGCAAATAATGATTCATATGTTTTGGGGAACAGATAGACATATGCATACACGTAATTTTCCGCACCGCCAAGAACAATTGTTTTTGACTGAATGCCATCCTTGTTTATAAGCGTCACATAGTCTCCGGCAGAAACGCCGAGCTGCTCGCAAAGTTTTTCAGTAATGACAATACCATTCTGTGTAAACGGATTTTTTTTATGCGACAGTCTTTCACGGAACGATACAAACTGTTCAAGCGATGCAGGTTTTTCCGGCACGCAAATATTTACCGGTTGCGTCTTGTCACCATTTACAATGGTTCCGTTCTCGCTTGAAAACTTCATCCATTCAGTTACCGTATTTTTATCGTTAAGAAAATCATGAACTTGTGCATCATCTTTGTCAGCCGTTTCGCCATTGAACACAAGTGACAAATCATATTTGTTCACCTCGCCAAACTGTTTATTCACAATATCAAAAATTGAATCATGCAAGCCAAAACCTGCCGTAAGAAGCGCTGAACACCCTGCAACGCCAAGAACCGTCATATACAAACGCTTTTTGTAACGAAACAAATTTCGCGCAGTCACCTTACCGGAAAACGGCAGCTTGTTCCAAATAAATGAAACTCGTTCCAACAAAATTCTTTTACCAGGACTTGGCGCTTTAGGTGTCATAAGCACTGCTGGGGTTTCTTTTGTTTCGGCAAGACACGCGGCAAGCGTTGCAATAAGAATGCACACAACAGCAATACTTCCGGCAGCAAACGCAATATTCCAACGGAACGGGGTCTTAACCGGCGGCAATGAATACATCATTCCGTATGCATTGTTAATAACTTTCGGGAAAATTCGAAAACCTGCTGAAAGTCCAATCACGCATCCCAAAAGAGTTGCACTCAGGGCATACACTACATATTCAGAAAGCAACTGAGCAGTTGAAAATCCAATCGCCTTGAGCGAGCCAGTTTCCGTGCGACGTTCTTCAACAAGACGAGTCATCGTAGTAAGAGAAACAAGCATTGCAATCAGATAAAAAAACACAGGAAACACTTTGCTCATTGATGCTATTTTTTCTATATTGCTCTGATAGCTTGCATATCCAACATTGTCTTTGCGTGTATGAACACCCCACACGTTGTCATGTTTTTTTTCAAGCAATAAAAGCTGTGCATTGACTTCATTTATGAGTGGCAGTCCGTTCTCCACTTCTGATGGTTCTTCGAGTGTTTTTTGCACATTGTCAGCAACATCATTGATTTTCTGAGCAAGTTCACGCTGTGTTTTATTTTGACTGAGCAACGATGCAATTTTCCGTGACTGTTGCACGCGAAATTCTGTGTCAGAGGAAAGTTTCTTTTCCGCATCACATAAAGTATTCAACGCATCTGTTATTGCAGGAACCTGTTCTTTAAGAAGTTTTATTCTTTGCTCCACAAGCGGAGTACATATGTTATTGATTTCCAGACTTGCTTGTTGTACAAGCGTCTTATATGACTGGGACCAAGTGCTCAGTTCCGATGCGCCTTTTACAGAAACATAAACATCGGTAAAAGAATCAAGCGTATAAAAAGAGCGCATGACGTACACAGCAAGTGTAACTGAACCAGAACCTTTTAAACTTGGTTCCGATTCTGCGGAAATAAACATTGGACTTGTTACCACACCGGTGACTGTAAGTTTATCATCTGCATATCCCGGAGCCTTATTTAAAAAAGAAATGCATTCGCCGGCCTTAGGAAGTGTTGTAGTATATCCGTTAGGAGACTGCACAACGCATTCGTTGGCACATTCAGGAAGCCGCCCTGAAACAAGCACAAGTTTATTCAATTTCTCATATTCAGTGCCATTTTGGGCATCATCGAGGTATCCAAAAATACGAGCTGTATAGTGCGTTTTGTCTTGCGACACCAGAACGGCATCGCTTACATACGCCGGTTGCACTGCAGAAACAGTTTGTAAATTCTTTATCACAGCAATATCATCTTTAGAAAAACCAAGCGTATTCTGTACATCAATGTCATACCATGAAGTGTCATCCATTTCTGCATCCATTGCATCTTCCATATCAGGAGTTGTTGCTACAAGCCCCGCAAGAAAACCTGTGCCAAGTGCAACTATGGCAGCTATTGAAAGAAATCTGTTGAGACTGTTTTTTATATTACGAATGCTGTTCTTTGTATACGCTTTCATTTCTCTGTCACCATTCAATCTGTTCGACAGCAAGCGGATGTTCATTCATTTCCACACTTACTGCCTCACCATTTTTAATTCGGATAATGCGGTCTGCCATATGTGTAATGGCACTGTTGTGTGTAATGACGACAACTGTTTTTTTATTCTTTCTGCATGTATCCTGCAAGACTTTTAAAACAGCAGTGCCCGTATTTGTATCAAGCGCACCTGTTGGTTCATCGCACAATATAATCTGAGGATTCTTTGCAAGAGCACGCGCAATTGAAACACGTTGTTGTTCGCCTCCAGACAGCTGAGCAGGAAAATTATTTTCACGCCCACGAAGCCCTACTGCTTCAAGCACATGCATTGCATCAAGACTGTTGCTGCATAATTCCGCTGCAAGTTCAACATTTTCTTTTGCAGTAAGATTCTGCACAAGATTGTAATGTTGAAAGACAAATCCAACGTTATGCCGACGATGGCTAGTTAATTCCTTTGCAGAAAGTGTTCCTATTTCTTTGCCGCCAAATTGCACGGAGCCAGATGTCACAGAATCCATTCCGCCCAATATATTAAGCAACGTCGTCTTGCCGGCACCACTTGGTCCAACAATGACACAGAACTCACCTTGTTCAATTGAAAAAGTCATATTGTTAAGTGCATAAATTTTTTGCTCCCCGCTCGTATACACTTTGCATACCTTGTTGAATTGAATATACGCCATATCAATCTCCTTCATTCAATAGAGCCATATATGTATCGGGCAAATGTTCATTTAAAAGTTGACGTGCCCCGTTTCCATCATTATTTGAAAGCTGTTCCACTTCATATGCAAATGCGCTGAAATCTGAAGATGATGATACAAAGGAAGTAATATTCATTTTTGTATATGGAATCTGTTTGTTATTCACCACATCACTATTTTTATCTAACAGCTGTTTTGTAGCCGGAACAATTTTTCCGCAAAGCAAAAGCATCATTTCATACATAGTTATGCCGTCGTTAGAAACACCAGAACCGGTGATGGAATGGCGAACAGTGTAATACGAAGAAACATCTGGAGAAATTTTCTGAAGCAGCTTTACCGCCTCGTCAAGTTCTGCCGCACGTTTTTTATCATTGCAAAGCAAAATATCTTTTCCTGCTCGAACAAATCCCCATGACGAAAACGGAACTTTAGGAACAATATCACATTGATTTATCACATTAAAAATATTATCCATTTTTTCAGCATTGTCCTGATTGCGTATTGTTGCAGGAGTTGCAAACGTATACACATAGACATTTGCAGCATCGTATACACCATTGAATAAGATTCCGAGTATATTTGCACAGGCTGCACCACGACTATGTCCGCAAACGATTACAACAGGATTCCTCACCGATTTATTTTTTTGTATTATCCGATATGACTCAAGGAAAATATCTTGAGCCGAAAATAAAAAATTTTCAGCAAACTGCGTCGCATTTGAATGAGATGGAGCAAAATCAAAGTTGGAATACCATTCTGCTCCGTCTGTTCCACGTACGGCAATTACAAAAGCATCGCGCGCTATTCCGCCTACAAGAACCTTGCCTTTACCAACGGTGAATGCAGCCGTATGTGAAATTACATCGTCACTTTTTTCATATCCTTCTTGCACAAGTATTGTCAGATTGTACTGAGTAAAAACTTCCCTCGTTTTATCTTTAAAATGTTTTGAACAGACAGTAAGCAAGTCTTTTGCCGCCGGAATGGAAAAAACGGTACTTTCTTTTGGAAATTCAATTGTTTTTGCAGAACATAAAGCGCATAAAATGAAAAATAAAAAGAAGCACGAAAATCTTTTCATACCCCAAGTATATCAGAAAGCAATTATTTATACAGCGCAATTGATTTGACAAATACGTGTATTTACGATACTTTTATACAAAATTATAAGGAATGACCATGGATACTAAAAAACAAACAATCAATTACAAACTTGCTATAACCGGCGCATTTGGCGCGCTTACCGTAGTGCTCGGTCTTACACGCTGGGGATTTATCTCACTGAGTCCGGCAATATCTCTTACCATCATGCATATTCCCGTTATTCTTGCAACACTCTTAGCAGGACTTTTCCCCGGAATGGGAGTCGGCCTTATTTTTGGAATTTTTAGCATCTATCAGGCTGCAGTAAGTCCGTCCGGCGCTCTTGATCCACTTTTTGTGAATCCACTTGTGTCGGTACTGCCACGAATGCTCATTGCCGTGGTAACATGGGGAATTGACACGTTGCTTAAAAAAATTCCCGTCCGCAAGAGTGCAGAAGTTAAAGATGATAAAGAAACAACGTCAGCGCACCGGCCGCATTTATCAAACATTGTCAGCGGTATAATAAGCGCATTTTTTGGCTCACTTTCAAACACCGTATTTGTTATAGGCGCCCTGTATCTGCTGTACCACACTGAAACAACTTCAGCAATGAACAACCTTGGCTACCTTGCAGGACTTGGCATACTGATGCCGAACGCCCTTCTTGAAGCTGCAGCTGCAACAATTATCACCGCTGCATTCTTAACAGGAATTTTCGCCGTGTCAAAAAAGAAATCAAAACTTTCTGAAGAGCAAGACAAATAAAAAGCGGAATTGTTGGTAGTAGCTTTCATTTTTTTTTGGTATACTTTGTTCTATGAGAATCGTGATTATTGGCGCTGGTTTTACCGGCATACAACTTGCTAAACGTCTGATTAATGAACAGAACGATGTCGTTCTTATCGACAACAACGAAGACACCGTGCGCCACGCAAGCAATAGGCTTGACTGCACCGTCATAAACGCTGACGGAAATAATCTTGAAACACTCGAATCTGCAGGAATTGCAAAAGCAGATGCGCTTGTCTGCGTCACCGACAATGATGAAATAAACATGATTACCTGTTCACTTGTTGATGCCGTATACCCACAGTTGCTTAAGATTGCACGTGTAAGAAATTATGCATATTATGTAAACACAAACGCAGCTGCAAAACATCACGCAGAAACTTTCATTGGCAACCATCGTCCGCTCTACGGAATAGACTTTATGGTTCATCCAGACGTAGAGGCTGCAGAAGCAATTGTAAGCGCAGTAGAACATGGCGCTGTTTCTGACGCGCTCACCTTTGGCAGTTCAGAATACGAGCTTACCCGTGTGCAAGTTGAACAGATGAGCAAGATGGACGGCATTGAAGTAAAGAACGTGCGAACCCTTACCCAGCGGAAATTTATCGTTGTCTACGTTGAAAGCAAAGGCATTGCCTCTCTGCCAAGTGGCGACACCGTACTTCATGCAGGTGACAGCATTGGAATCCTCACAGCAAAAGAAAATGTGCCCTCGTTACTTGAATTGTGCGGTTCAAAAGTTGAAGCACTGAAAAAAATAGCGCTTGTGGGCGCCGGAAGAATTGGTACGATTGTTGCAGATCGCATCATGCAGAAAGAACGCGTTTCTCTTTTTAAAAGATTTGTTGGCAAAGCAAAAGCAAAAATTGCCCAGGACTTCGTAATTATAGACAGCGATGAACAGCTGTGCAAAGCAGCCAGTGAACGATTTCCCACTGCAAATGTTTTCTGTGCAGATATTACAGACGAAGGTTTTATTCAGGAGGAAGGGCTCGATTCATTCAACCTGGTAATCTGTGCAACACATAATCACGAGCTCAACATGGTTGTCTCTGCGTATCTTGAATCACTTGGCGTAGAAAAGACAATCGCACTTGTTGCCCATTCAGCATTTGGCGAAATTGCGCGCAAGCTGGGAGTAGACGTTGCGGTTCCAATCAGAGATGCCGTTGTAGACAGCATCATGAGTCACCTCCGTGGAAAAGCTGTCACCGGAATTCACTCTGTTTCCAGTGGTGATCTTGAAATTATTGAATGCGACCTTCCTTCTTCGAGCAAAGTTGTTGGCAAGACACTCAAAGAAATTGCTTCTTCAGGAGAATATCTTATTCTTCTTGTCAAAAAACCAGGCAGCAATCAATATGACATTCCGGTGGGCAGCACGGAACTTACCGTAGGCGACCATCTTGTTCTTATTTCAAGAGCCGCAAATAAAAAAGTCCTTGAAAAATTCAGCGGCGCAAAATAAGGAACGAGTAAAATGTCTTTCTTTACTGTTGTGAAAATTCTTTCAGTGCTCATTGCAATTATTGGAACAATGTTCCTGCTGCCAATCGGTGTTGCTTTTGCATACAATGAAATGCAGGTGCTTCCTTCTTTCTGCATACCGATGGTGGCGAGCTGGATACTTGCGCTCATTTTTTTACTGGCAGGAAGAAAGAAAAATACAACGCTCACCACGCGAGGTAGTTTTGTTGTCGTAGCACTCTGCTGGATATGTGCCAGTTTGTTTGGCGCGCTGCCACTCTATTTTAGCGGCGCAATTCCAAATATCACCAATGCAGTTTTTGAAAGCGTCAGCGGCTTTACTACGACAGGTGCTACCATTCTTTCTGACGTTGAATCCCTTCCACGGAGCATCAACGTATGGAGATGTCAGACACACTGGCTGGGCGGAATGGGAATTGTCGCGCTTACCGTTGCATTGCTTCCGCTACTTGGCGTTGGCGGATTCCAACTTATCAAAGCAGAAACAACCGGCCCTGACAAAGGAAAACTTACGCCCAAAATCACAACGACAGCAAAAGTATTGTGGTTCATTTATTTAGGTTTGACCGTTTTGCAGACTGCCCTACTTTGTGTTTCCGGAATGGATTTTGTTGATGCGTTGAGCTATGCATTTGCGACACTAGGAACTGGCGGTTTTGCAACAAAAAATGCAAGTGTAGGAGCATATCATTCTGCAGCAATCGATTGGATTTGCAGCACATTCATGTTCCTTGCAGGCATCAATTTTTCCATGTACCATTACTGCCTTACAAAAAAATTCTCTGACGTAAAGAATAATACAGAACTTAAAACATACATTTCCATCACTGTCATTGCATCGCTTATCATTACAATTCTTGAGCTTGGCACATACGGCGGATTTTTTAAATCATTGCGATATGCAACATTCCAAGTTGTTTCCATTCTGACAACAACAGGTTTTGCAACGGCAGACTACACTCTTTGGAAACCCGCAAGTCAGACAATTATCTTTGCGCTCTTCTTTATCGGCGGTTGTTCCGGCTCAACGGCGGGCGGCATTAAAGTTGTTCGCTGGGCAATTCTTTCAAAACAGCTTAAAAACGAAATCAATAAAATGATTCATCCGCACGGAGTTTTCAGCATTCAGCTCGACAATCGCGTGGGAAGAAAAGATGTTGTATTCAGCGTATCAGCATTTTTCTTTTTGTATTTTCTTGTACTTGCATCGACGACACTCTTTGCATCTCTTTTTGGCATAGATTTACTTACTTCTTTCACCGGCGCACTCAGCATGCTGGGAAATGTTGGTCCGGCATTTGGCAAACTTGGCCCAAGCTGCAACTACGGATTTTTACCTGTCGCCGTAAAATGGTGGTACTGCTTTGCAATGCTCACCGGACGTCTTGAACTATACACAATGCTCATTTTCTTTACGCCGGTTTTCTGGAAAAAATAACACTTGCTCTTAATTTTTTGTTATCTAACAAGTTGTTTATTACCTTTGTTCCGTACATTTGGTATGCTCTGTGTGTATTTGAAAGGAATGATGTTTATTTCTGCAAAAGAAAGACTTGTTTCGATTCAATACAAATCGCCGGCCGGCAGGTTTTTCTCCTCCTAATTTCCTGCATGACTGGCGTTATTTTTTTGTACCAAGCGATTTAAAATGATTATATTCTTGGAGCTGTATAGAATTCAAGGAACGAATGTTTGCCATTCGCCTTATAAAACGCTTCTTCCTGCTTATACAGATTTTCATAGTCATCAAATGACTTTATTTTGCCGGCAATATATTGTTCCGCGCAGTACCGGTCGATTTCCACATCGTTTTCTTCGGAAACAATTACATTTGAAAAAAGAAAACAGAATGCATGGGAAAGGATTTTGTGCTCATCAACATTTTTATCATGACTTGCAAAATTCTTATAATTTTATGTAGCCTTTTGAGCAGCAGAAATATTTTCTTCTGAAAAAACCTTGCAGTCCCTTCCAAACTGCCACAAGGAAGCCAGCTGACCATCAAGTAACTCACTCATTTTTTTAATGCTCCAGCAACAAGTATATACAATTTTTCACCTTTTGTCATTCGTTTCCCCAAATTTCATACAATGCATTCATTCCGAAAACATAAAATTTGCCGATTTTAACTAAATTCAGTACATTTAGTAGTATTCCTTTACGGGTATTACATTTACACTCTTAGGAGAATATACAGAAATGGCAACGTATCAATTTCAGACCGAAGTGAATCAGCTTTTAAAGCTCATCATTCACTCAATGTATTCAAACAAGGACATCTTTTTGCGTGAGATTGTGTCTAACGCTTCCGATGCCCTGGACAAACTCAAGTATCTATCTGTCTCTGACGATGCATACAAAAACATCGTGTTCAGTCCACGCATCGACATTACCTTCAACGAAGAAAAGAAAGTGCTCACCGTGCAGGACACCGGCATTGGTATGGATGACAAGGACTTGAGCGACAACCTTGGCACTATTGCGCGCTCAGGGACAAAAGCCTTCATCGAAAAACTTTCTGCCGATGCAAAGAATGATTCCAATTTGATTGGACAGTTTGGCGTTGGTTTTTACAGCGCGTTCATGGCAGCTGAAAAAATCGATGTGTATACACGCAAGGCAGGCGGTGACGGAAAAGTCTGGCACTGGTCAAGCAACGGCACGAATTCTTACGAAATTGAAGAACTTGCAGCCGACAGCGAGGCCGCAAAACAGTACGGCTTTGACAAACCGGAAACTGTTGGTTCCGCAATTGAAATGCACTTGAATGACGACAGCAAAGAATATGCTTCCCACTGGAAGATTGACGAGCTCATCAAAAAGTACAGCGACCATATTGCATTCCCAATCTACCTGCACTATACGCAGCAGAAGTATGACGACAAAGGCACCGTAACTGGCAGTGAAGATAAGGTTGACCAGGTGAACAGCGCAAGCGCACTTTGGAAACGCAATAAGAGCGAACTGAAACCTCAAGATTACAATGATTTCTATAAGACGATATCACACGACGGCACCGACCCGCTTATGTACGTGCACACACATGCAGAAGGCACGCAGGAATACACCACACTTTTCTATGTTCCGCAGACTGCACCGTTAGACATGTACCAGGCTGACTACAAAAGTGGCGTAAAGCTCTACGTAAAGCGTGTTTTTATCACTGATGACGACCGCGAATTGCTTCCTGCATATCTGCGCTTTGTGCGTGGTATTATCGACAGCGAAGACTTGCCGCTCAACGTAAGCCGTGAAATTCTACAGCAAAACCGTATTCTCGACGCCATAAAAACTCAGTCTGTAAAGAAATTGCTTGGCGAATTCCGCAAACTTGGTGAAGATGCAGATAAAGCCAGAAAGAGTGCCACTCCAACTGACGAAGAAAAGGCGACCATTGAGAAATGGAATAAATTTGTAACCGCATTCAACCGTCCGATAAAAGAAGGTCTCTACGGTGACTATGCGAACCGCGAAGAAATCATGGAGATTGTCCGCTTCAAGAGCACCGACGCTTCTGGCACCGGCGACGGTAACTGGACGAGCTTTGCAGACTACGTGCAGCGTATGAAGACTGACCAGAAATCAATCTACTACATTACCGGAACTGACGAAAAGAACTTGCGCGAATCTCCGCTGCTTGAAGCATACAAGGCGAAAGGCTTTGAAGTGCTCATCATGGCTGACGACATCGATGACATTGTGATTCCGTCACTTGGCAAATACAAGGACTTCGACCTCAAGGCAGTCAACCGCGCCGGCAGCGATGACGAACTTGGCGTAGACAAAGAAGAGGCTAAGAAGAAGGAAGAAGAATTCAAACCAGTTCAGGAAAAAATCAAGAAAGCACTCGGTGACCGCGTAAAAGATGTTGTGCTGAGCAAGCGTCTTTCCGACAGTCCAAGCTGCATCGTTATTGATGAAAACGATCCGTCTCTGCAGATGGAACGCATGATGAAAGCAATGGGACAGGGAACAGGCAACATGGTAAAGCCGATTCTGGAAGTGAACGGCAGCCACGCGATTGTGAAAAAACTGGAAGGCCCGGTAAGCGATGACTACGTAAAGCAAGTGAGTGAAATTCTGCTTGACCAAGCGTTGCTCATCTCCGGCAATGAACTTAAAGATCCTACAGAATTTGTAAAAGCAATGAACACGTTGCTCGCGTAACGGAGCTTTAATCAAAAAAAGGCGCCCAGCTGAATTAATCTTCTGCTGGACGCCTTGTTCATTTTAAACAGAACGATACATTATTTTTTTGACTCTGAAGGCCCGCCAGCGCCACCTTGCTCTGCTGCCATTGGAGAATCACCCGGTCTTGTATTCTGCGGAGCATGAGGCGGTTCTACACCGTTGCTTGAAATTGAAGAAACGGTCGTACCATCAGCAGCAAAAGAAACGGTAAGCAAATCATTGAGCTTTACGTCAGCAATCTGTTTCTGCTGGAAATGAATTTTATCCTGCTCAGCAGACGGAGGTGGCGGAAGCTGTTCCGAAGAATCAGGTCCATCTTTTACAATCGCTGTATCTGCTGCAACCGTAAACGTAACTGTTTCGCCAGTAAGATTAATCATATCGGCAACTTGTGGTCGTTTTGGCGGATCCTTGCGATTCTCTTTTGAAGGTTCCTTCTGTTTATCAGGAGTCTTCACTGTTCCGAGCGCAAGCGTCACCGTAACTGTGTTTTTCTTTGCATCAAGAGAAAGTGAAGTGACTATACCTGTTTTTTTTACAGCGTCATTCTTTTCACTTGTTTTTGCAAACACAGCAGTGCTCATTAATACAACACATGAAATGCAAATCAGAGCGTGTCGTAATCCAAATGTTATTTTCATTAGCAATACCTCAGAACTTTTATTTGTAAGTTCTATGGTAAATTTATCACCATATACTTTACAGATTCTGAAGAGTTATTAAATTTTTTGTTATAGAATTTCAAATTTAATTTAAGGAAATTTGCTTTACCATTTGATATGCATGTTCAATTGTGCGTATCGTTGTGATCATGTCGGCATTGCTCACATGATAAAATATCTTTTCATATTGTTCTTCAGTTAGATTTGGAAGGTCATTAATTACTTTTGCTTTTTTACAAGCAGCATTAAAAGAATCTACCAATTGTTTTTCCATCGCGTTTGTCCTTACCGTAAGATACGGCGGCCGGGATAATTTGCACGCGCTTTACATTCAGGGAACGGTACAATCCAATATACTTTACTTTACACCGAGAAGTTTGTGGCTGTCAATTATTTTTTTAACTGTGCAACGCTTCCACGCGAAATATATTCAGCAGGAACATGTACAAAATCAGGGACAGGCACACCATTAATTCTTTGCAAAAGAAATTCTGCAGCAACTTGTGCAATACGGGCAGTATCCTGTTTGAATGTACTAAGAGGAGGCGATGTAAACTGCGCGGCCCTATCATCATCAAAACCAATAATCGAAATTTTCTCAGGAATTCTTTTACCGACTTCATGGCAATAAGCCATCACGCCAAAAGCAAGAAGATCGCTTGCTACAAAAATTGCAGTAACAGAATTTGTTCTTTTGAATAAGTTACGCGCGGCTTCATATCCACTTTTGCTTAGCCAGTCAGGACAATATTCCACAAGATCTTCACTATAGGGAATATTTGCTTTTGCAAGCGCTTCGCAATAACCCTCATAACGTTCCTTGCTTGCAGGATTGTTTTTATCTGCGGACGGGCCGATGAATGCAATATGTGTATGCCCGGCGGCAAGCAGTTTTTCAACTGCAACTTGGCCGGCAGCAGCACTGTCGGTAACAATGGTGCATACTCCCGGAATGATAACATTCGTACTCACACAAGGAATTCCCGAGTGGGCAAGTTTCGTCATTTCCAAGTCATTTTCTTCCGGATTAACGACAAGCACGCCTTCCACATTTCGATATGCACAATGGTCAATGTATGACATGCCGTTTTTATTTTCTTTTGACATAAAGAGCAAATCATAGCCAACTTCATCCATTTCTTCGCGAAAGGTATCAAGAATACCGCAAAAAAGCGGATGCTCAAAACCACGCATCATGACCGTATTTTCTAGAATCACGCCTATAAGTTTTGTATGCTTTGTCGTAAGAGCACGTGCCGTTACATTTGCCTTATACTTTGCTTTTTCTGCGGCAGCAAGAATTGTTTTTCTTGTCTCATCGCTCAGCTTGCCTGTTCCATTTAGCGCTTTGGAAACAGTAGGCGCAGAGTATCCTGTTATTCTAGCTAAATCATATATCGTTATCATTGAACAAACCCTCTCAACGTAACCGGTTGCCAGTTCTTGTCTATTTTGCATATTCGTTCCAGTTTTGTCAATTTATTCCACTTTCTATAACATGAAAACAGTTCACAAAGGAATACTTTTTCATTACAATACAATGTTATGAAAACTTCAAAAACTATGATTACCACGCTGCGGGAAGCTCCTGCAGAAGCGGTTATTGCAAGCCATCAGTACATGCTTCGCGCAGGTCTCATTCGCAAGCTGGGCAACGGTCTTTATACGTATATGCCGCTCGGACTGCGCACCTTCTACAAAGTCGAGAATATTATTCGCCAGGAGCTTGATGCAATTGGTGCTCTCGAATTCAAGCCGACAGTCATTGTACCCGGTGACATTTGGAAAGAAAGCGGTCGCTGGGAAAGTTTTGGTCCGCAGATGCTCAAGGCGCAAAACCGCCAGCAGCAGGACATGGTGGTAAGCCCTACCGCAGAGGAAGCATACACTGCAGTCATGCGCGACGGTCTTACGAGCTACAAGCAGCTTCCTATAAACTGCTACCAGATAAACACAAAGTACCGCGATGAAATTCGTCCTCGCTACGGCGTGATGCGCGGCCGTGAGTTCATGATGATGGACGGCTACTCGCTCCACGCAAACGCAGAATCTCTTGATGCAACATATCAGGATTATGCAAAAGCATATCTCCGCATTTTCAAACGTCTCGGTCTCAAAGTGATTCCGGTAAAGGCTGATACCGGAGCAATGGGCGGCACTGGCAGCGAAGAGTTCATGGTTGAAAGCGACATTGGCGATGATACGCTCATGATTTGCCCGCAGTGCGGATACGCAGCGAATGTTGAAAAAGCGGCATGCGCTCCGGACGTAGCTGTTGGCAACGACGGCAAACCGCAGGTAAAGACAGACAAGCCGATTGAGAAAGTTGATGCAAAAGACATCTGCTCAATCGATGACATGGAAAAATTCTTCAAGACGACGCCAAAGCAGTTCATCAAAGTGCTCATCTACAAGGCAACGAACAGCACGCTTGATTTAACGAACGCACCTGGCTGCAAAGATTTGAAGCGCATCTCAGAACCGAGTGGCTCATTCTACCCAGTGTCATTCTTCGCGGTTGCAATCAGAGGCGACCTCGACGTGAACGAAGCAAAACTCGCCGGTCTGCTCAAGGCAAGTGAAGTTGCACTTGCAGACGATGCAGACGTACTCCGCCTTTCTGGAGCACCACATGGATTTGTTGGTCCGACAATCAAAACAATTCCTCTCGTGGTTGATTTCTCCGTCATCACTACAAACAGCGACGGCACTTTTACTGCACAAATTCACGACACCATTACCGGCGGTGAAAAGAAAGACATCGACTACCTGCACGTTGAGCCGGTACGCGACTTCACTCCGTACTTCAACGCTGATGTTCGTCTGGTGAAAGCTGGAGACAAATGCGCTTGCTGCGGCGGCACGTTCTACACAAAGAAAGGAAACGAGCTTGGACACATCTTCAAGCTCGGCACGAAATACACGAAGTCAATGAACTGCACGTACCTTGACGAAAACGGCAAGGCTGCAATTCCACTCATGGGATGCTACGGCATTGGCGTTGACCGCGTCATGGCTTCAATCATAGAAGCGCACCACGATGACAAGGGAATCATCTGGTCAATGAGCACCGCTCCGTACCAGGTGGCTATTGTTCCAATCAAGTACGAAGGCCAGATGAAGGAAGTTGCGGACAAGCTCTACGACGACCTTACAAAGGCAGGCATTGAAGTGCTGCTCGACGACCGCAACGAACGCCCTGGTGTAAAATTCAACGACATGGATCTCATCGGCTTCCCGGTAAGAATCACTGTTGGCGAAAAGAACCTGCCGAATGTTGAAGTAAAGGAACGCGCCGCTGCAGAAGCAACGCTTGTTCCTGCAACAGAAGCTGCTGCAAAAGTAACTGACATGGTACGCAAAGCTCTTGCAGAACTTGACGCTGAGTAAAAGAATAAAACTTCTTGTCACAAGGACATGCTCTGTGGCAAGAAGTTTTTTATATTTTTGGGAGGAAATATGAAAATGGTTTCAAAAAGTTTTTTTGCAAAGAAGCTAAGCATCGTATTGCTTGCCTTTATTGTCACAACGGCATTGTATGCACTGCCGGCTGTCGTTTCACCAATTGCCGACACATCAGGAGAATATGTATTCTACCGTGACAACACATTTACCCGTCCGTCATACATTGGTTTTATTTATTATGACGATGCAACATACGCAGTACGCTATTATGCTCCGGCTGTTGCAGAACAGTTTCTTCCAGAAAAAGACATTACACTCTATCTTACGGTAAACAAAGACAGTGCTCATCTTGAATTTACAGGTGAAACAATGAAAGGTGTCGTTTCTGATGCTGACACTGATGTTGTAAACTACATGCACGACCTTTTCTACGAGCTTACTGCGCGTCGCCAGAAGGCAACAATCACCAGCTGGCAGGACACTGTTATAAATGATGACTTTGCACAATTTGGCGGAACAGTAAAAATGACTTATACCACGCTCATTCCTCTGTTCAACTTATATTCCATTTCCGCGCCTGATGGAAAACTGCTGCTTCAAACACAGACAACAGGACTTCTTTCAAATTCCGACGACAAAAATTTTACTTCATTCAAGGGATTGGACAATCTTAAAAAAAATAGTTCCTCAACATTTGCAGTAAATGAAAAAGCTAAGACAAAGACAGTCACCTGCGATGGAATAAAAATTTCCTTACCAGAAGAATGGACACAGGCAGCAGACAATGTTTGGTATCTTGACGACGGAAACACAGCAATTCTTTCAATTGACAAAATAACAATTGGAGCAGAAAATGCAACGAATTTTTACGCCACGCTGCTTCGCAAAGCATGTGAAAGTGTTGAAGACTCATTCGTTGTATGGCAAAGAAATTTAATTTCGGTAAACAAGAAAATTACAAAAATAGCAAACGTGTATTATCAGCCGAGCATAGGATTTTCTTCACGAGACCTAATTGTCATAAAAAAACTGAACAACACAACATTCGGTTTTTATAAGCTCACCACAAACGAAACAACATATGAAAAATATACAAAATACTTTGAAAAAATAATGGACAGCGCAAAATAAATTTATTTGTAGTTGTTCCGGTTAAGCGGGGTGCCTATCCAGACACCTTCGCTTCCAAGATATTCTTTTAGTTCACCGTCAACAAGAATCTGCACACTTTCTACCGTGGGGAATGCCGTCGCCGTATACACAATTTGCTGCAACTGGCCCAGCGTTCCTTCAACGCCATACTGATTAAATTCAAATTCACCACTGAAGTTGAGCGTTGCAACGCCGTTTTTTACCGTTGCGCCAAGCAGCTTGCTTTCCGCAGGAATAAGTGAACGGCAGCCTGTCTTTTCCTCTTCAGAAGTAGGACCAGAAATAAGCGCATTGATTGCATCTACAAGCGGACTGTTGCTCTTTTTCATCTTGCGTGTGACTTCATGCCGATTCACCGAACCGTCGCTGTCGATTTCCATAAAATACAGTTTGATGCTCATATCACTTGCAGACACAACAGGTTTCGTCTGCTGCGGTTTTTGCGTTGCAGGCTGAACTGTTTTTTCTTCTGTTGCTTTCTTATTACTGTCGGATTTTTTTTCGGCAGCAGCTTGTTCCGCTTTTTTTGCAGCATCATTCTGTGCAACAACGCCCGTTTTTTCTGAAGCAGGAGCATTTTTTGGAGCGTCATTCTTCATGACATTTATATCAATTGGTTCAACATCATTCTTTTCTGCCGTTTCTTTTGCTTCGCCTTCATGATTCTCTACAAATGAAGGTGTCTTGCCAAACACACGGTGGAAGAAATCTGTTTCTTTTAGATTAGAAAGTATTTTATCCTGATACACCAAAAAAAGAATGAGCAGTACAAGCGCGGCTAAAACCCACAGTGCAAGTCCTAGTCCAGACTTCTTACCATTCCTTTTTTTCTCAGTACGTTCTTCCTCTTTTTTCATATCGCTATTATACCCGACCAATCATTTCTTTTCAATCTTGAATCAGATTGAAGTGGACATTTTAGCCTAACCATAGTATACTATTTTGCTAGGAATTGAGGTAAACAATGAAAATTTCTACCCGCGGAAGATATGCACTTCGTTTTATGATAGATTTGGCCCAACACAATAACGGAGAATTCACCGCTTTAAAAGATATTTCAGAACGCCAAGATATCAGCATAAAATATCTTGAACAAATAACATCGCTTCTTAGCAAATTCGGTCTCTTGCAAAGCGTACGCGGTCCGCAGGGAGGTTATAAACTTGCCAAGCAGCCCGCCAACTATACCGTTGGTGAAATTCTTCGCATTACAGAAGGAAACCTTGCGCCAGTCGCTTGTCTTGAGCAAGAGACAAATCTCTGTCCACGCAAAGAGGAATGCCCCACGCTGGGATTATGGGTTGGTCTTTCTAAAGTAGTAAACGACTACCTCGACGGAAAAACGCTTGCTGATTTGGTTGACGCAAACACACCACAAAAAAATTACGACTACAACATCTAAAAACAGATTGACAAAGAATAAAAACTACAGTATGTTAATTACATACTAAAACGATAGGTTATTAGTACAATTATATATGTACTACAAATCCATCATAGTGGATACGGAGGTATCTTATGGCAGAAAAAATTGCGAAGAAGGTAACTGATTTGGTTGGTCATACCCCGCTTTTGGAGTTGTCCAATATTGAAAAAAAATACAATCTCAAGGCGCGCATTCTTGCAAAACTTGAGTATCTAAACCCTGCAGGAAGTGTAAAAGACCGCATTGCAAAGTCAATGATTGACGATGGAATTGCAAAGGGAAAAATCACCAAAGACAGCGTCATCTTTGAGCCAACGAGTGGAAACACCGGCATTGGTCTTGCTTCAGTTGCGGCTTCTTACGGACTACGCATTGTGCTCACCATGCCTGAAACAATGTCAGTTGAGCGACGTGCGCTGCTCAAGGCTTACGGTGCAGAAATTGTGCTTACCGATGGAGCAGCCGGAATGCAGGGTGCTGTAGACAAGGCAAATGAGCTTGCTGCAAAGACACCACACAGTTTTATTCCAGGACAATTTGACAATCCAGTAAATCCAGAAACACACTTCAAGACAACCGGACCTGAAATTTGGGAAGACACTGATGGTCACGTTGATGCGTTCATCGCTGGCGTCGGTACCGGCGGCACACTTACCGGAGTAGGCAAATTTCTGAAAAGTAAAAAAGCATCTGTCAAAGTGATTGCCGTAGAACCAGCCACAAGTCCGCTTCTTTCAAAAGGGCATGCGGGGCCGCATAAAATTCAAGGCATTGGCGCAAACTTCATTCCAAAGACGCTTGATCAATCCGTATACGATGTAGTTGTACCAGTGCAAAATGAAGATGCATTTACCTTTGGCAAGGAAATTGCAAAGACAGAAGGTGTGCTTGTCGGTATTTCTGCAGGAGCAGCATTATGGGCAGCTGTGGAAGAAGCAAAAAAAACAGAGAATGCCGGAAAAACAATTGTCGCTCTTCTTCCAGACACTGGTGACCGCTATCTTTCCACACCACTCTTTGAAGCATAATTTCAATTACAAAAATAATTTTACTGTCACGCCATACGGAGTGACAGCAACTTCCGGCTTTTGAGATGACGTGTCACCCGCAAAGCCGGAACGTTCCGCCGAAAGATGATGTACAAACGGTACAATAAATCCACACAGTGAACCAATAGCAGCTCCCGTAAGAACATCGGTCAAGAAGTGATTACCACTCATCATGCGCAACACTCCAGTTGAAGCCGCAATGAGAAGCGATGTGCACGTAATCGGGATGCGCCATGATGAAGTAGGATAGTACCAGGCAAAGACGCAGCTTGTAAAAACAGCTCCCAAGAAAGCATTTGTGGTGTGTCCGCTCGGCCAGGAAAATTCAAAATCACTGTTATCAAACACATCATCAGGGTAGCCTTCAAAATACATATACGGTCTGACCCGAAGCATAGACATTTTCATCAATCCCTTTATTCCGTAAGAAAGCAAGAACGACTCAACATACATTGTGCTCAGCGTGAGCCATTCTGCCGCCAGAAAATTTCCACAGAACGACTGCGTTGCAAAAACAGTAAGTGGCAGGACAGCAAGATCAAGCGCACAAGTTGCCGTGCCAACATTGTCCAATGTTTTGTTATACGGATTCATTGCCCATTTGTCAAAAGTATTTACCGTCGATGCATCGTACAACGTGCCATTCCATCTTGGAAAATCATTCTTTTTCTGCATAAAAAAAACAATGCCTGTAGTTGTTGCGCCTGCTGTTCCAAGTATTCCATCTGCCAAATAAGAAAGTTTAAAAGGAGAATATGAAGCGGTTGCGGCACACAGTTCTTGGGCAGAAATAGTAACCGGTATGATTGGCTCTGCAGCAACAATTCTTTCATGTACTGAAGAAACAACGGCAAGTGTCAAAAGCATTGAAAATACTTTTATCACAAAACTCTTTTTCATAAAAACCACCCTATTTACGCAACTCATACATAATCACCGCCGCTGCCTGCGCGACATTGAGACTGTCCACTTTAGGAGCGTCCTCTCCTGCATTCATTCCACTAAAGGGAATAATGACAAGATGGTCACAGTGTAATTTCACTTCCTTACTAATTCCGTTTTCCTCATTGCCTAAAACGACAAGCGCGGGCTTATCGGCACACATTTTCTTTAAATCTGCGGTGCTTTCTTTCGCATCAAGTGATGTTCCAATCCGCACCATGCGTCCCTGCATAGCTTCAAGAAGTTTTTCTATGGATTTTATCGAATACACATGCACAAATTCCATGCCACCTTCTGCAACGCGATAACTGCTTGTGGTTATGGAAGACTGTGCTTCGTCAAGCGGAATGACAACATTCTGTATGCCAAAGAACGCTGCGCTTCTAATAATTGCACCAAGATTATTTGCATTGCCAACACGGTCAAGAAGAATGGCACTCTGTTTTTCATCAACCCACTGTTGCGTAATATCTGTATTAAGCGGCAAAATTTCCGGTGGCTCAATCATAGCGACAACACCCTGATGATGAACGCTGCCACACAGTTTTTCAAGTTCAAGAGGATCTTTTACCTGATTATACGGATGCTTTGCAGCTGCAAGTTTTTTGCACAGACCGCCAAAAAGCGGAGCACGTTCTTCAGTGAAATAAAGGCGTTTAATACGCTCCCAATTTGTTTTTTCAAGAGTTTTAACTGCGGCAAATCCGCAGACAGCAAGTTCGTTGTTGAGTGAGTTCTTCATGAGTAAAGTATATCTTTTTTATTGTTAAGAAGGAAGACCCGCCTGCCTTACAAAACTACTCTGCCGGAATGGAAAATTCTTTATGGAAAAGTCCATCAGCTTTGCAGTATTCACTTTTAACAAAGAAAAAACCAAAAGTTGTCAAAGCCAGTATGCACAGCCGTATTTCGTGTCATGGTACGTAAGAAAATGCGCAATGCAATCTGCGCCGGACTTGTTTATCTGCGACAAACGTTTTGCCGGCTCAGCAGCAGCTTCTTGTACAAGCGGATCTACAAAACGTCGCTTCGTTTCAAGAGAAACACAATATGCATTTGGCACCGGTTTTTCAGTATGCAATATCTTTTTCATTCCACGAAATGTTTTAAATTTTCTGCTGAAGTCATCATCGAGTTCTTTTTCAACTGCTTTTGTAAAGACTTCCAGAAGTTGGTCTTCGCTCATCGTATATAAATCTTGTTCCTCAATTACTTCAAGTTCAATTGCACGGGTAATACAATCTGCCATAAGCTGAAGGGCAAGTTTGTTTTCATTATGTTGAAGCAGTTCGCTTACTGCACAAAATTTCTGTACATAAATAAGCGCCTCTTGTTCAGAAGTAAAGCCAAGTTCAGGCGAACCATATTCATTTTGAAGCACGGCAATTGCTTTATAATTTTTTTCTATGTCGCGAATATTCCAAATGTTGGCAAGAGCCGCTCCGCTTGGATACATGTATTCAAGACGATCTGCGCTCAGCTGTGGAATTTCATTGTCTGCAATTGGATATTTGTGGTAATCACACACTTCTGTTGAATACATGCCCGCTCTGTTAAGTTCAGAACCAAGCTCAACATCTTGTATAACAAAATCAGCATTTGTATATTCCGTGCTTTGTTGGGTAAGTGCATCGCCGTTTCTAAAATCGGTTACATGACTAAACGCCGGTGTTGACACATCATGAAGTAAACCGGCAAGTGTTTGTTTTTTGTTATGCGTGAAATTCCAGACAATGAGCGCACACCCCACGGAATGATTATAGCGTGAGTAGAAAAAAGAATTGTGATAGAGCGGAGTCCAATCAGTGCCGCACAAAAGCCCCACTCCTTGCAGTCTCTGAACCAAATATAAATTTGCAAACTGAAAAATAAATTCAGGTTGTTCAGGGCAAAGAATTTTATGATACTTTTCTATAGAAAATAATTCCACATCAATCCCTCTCACATCGATATCTTTAATGCATTCTTGTAGAAGAATACACAGTCACTAAAAGAAAATACTGCAAAGCAATAATTTTATTGCGCGCCAAAATGCATTTCACGCACAATCCATAGTATTGTTCCTTCCTTAAACATAATATATACGCCAAGTAGAATGAACAGCACCGGAATGATAATTTTATACCATCTTGCAAAGAAACACTGTATTGGTTTCATATTCACAACAAGAATTCCTATAGTGCAGAGCACTGCTTGCATCACCACAAATACAATTATCATCACCACATAATCAAGCCCGTGCAGTGATGCAAAGAAAGGAATATAGATTGCAATATTATCACCGCTACTCGCCAAAGTCACTACCACGGTTTCCACAACAAGTGTTATCTTTTGCGCAAGAGACTGTGTTTTTGCAATAGCCGTTTTATTTTCAACATCGACAGCGGTATGTTTTTCAAAAAAAGTTTTGATTCCTATTGCAACAGGTACAAGTCCCAAAAAGCCGACAAAGTAAGCAGGTATTTTTGAAATATAAACGGCAAAAAGTGAAGAGCAGCCTACAACGAGTGCAAGACCGATATATTTTCCAACGATGACACAAATTTTATCAGATTTATTTTTTGTTCTGCTGAAAAGAACAAACATCACGAGCAAATCATCAATTTCCGTCGTGCAGTACGCAACTAAAGACGCAAGCAATACAAGTGCCATGCAGGCAAGTATACAATTTTAAAGTGAAGTATGCTATAATATAAAATAAATTAAAGGAAGTGAATGATATGCCAATTGTTGGTGCATTTATGGTACCGCATCCGCCCATCATCATGAGTGAAATTGGTCGTGGTGAAGAAAAAAAAATTCAGACCACAATCGATTCTTACACCGCCGTTGCAAAGAAAATAGCAGAGCTTAAACCGGAAGTTATCATCATCAGTTCACCACACGCCGCAATGTACAGCGATTACTTTGCAGTTAGTCCAGGCGCCAGCGCACATGGAGACATGGGACAGTTCAACGCCCCAGACGTACAGTTTGATCAAACGTACGATGAAACTTTCACTGATGAGCTTAACAAACTTTGTGTTGAAACTAATTTTGCGGCAGGCACTGAAGGTGAAAAGCCAAAATACAAACCGCTTGATCATGGCACAATGGTTCCGCTTTATTTTATAAATAAATTTTATTCAGTAAAGAATTATAAACTTGTCCGCGTTGGTTTAAGCGGACAGTCATTTTGCAAGCAGTATCAATTTGGACAACTTATCAAGCAGATTGTTGACAAGCTCAATCGCAGAGCCGTCTTTGTTGCAAGTGGAGATTTGTCTCACGTGCTCAAGGAAGACGGGCCGTATGGATTTAAGCCACAAGGTCCGGTATACGACAAGCAGATTATGTCCACAATGCAAAACGCTGATTTTGGAAGTCTTTTGGAATTTGACCCGGAGTTTTGTGAAGAGGCCGCACAGTGTGGTCATCGAAGTTTTATCATCATGGCAGGCGCGCTCGATGGCACTGCGGTAAAAACAAAAATGCTTAGTTATGAAGGACCGTTTGGTGTAGGATACGGAATATGCTGGTATATTCCAAATGGAAAAGATGAAAAAAGAAATTTTCTGGAGACGTATATGGACAAAGCAAAAAATGCACTTGCAGAACGAAAAGCAAAAGAAGATGAATACATTAAGCTTGCTCGTGCAACGATAGAAGAATACACGCGCTACCAACGCATACCCATTGTGCGCGGAGGTTGTGTCATTTGCGACGAGGAACACTTCAAAGGTGAACATTTAAGTGAAGTGCTGCTTACCAAGCGTGCAGGAACTTTTGTTTCTCTTAAAAAAGACGGAATGCTCCGCGGCTGCATTGGCACTATATGTGCAACAAAAGATTCTCTTGCTGAAGAAATCATCCACAATGCAATAAGCGCTTGCTCGCAGGATCCTCGCTTTCCACCTGTTGCACCTGATGAACTTGACGACTTGGTGTATAGCGTGGATGTGCTTGGTCCGACAGAACATATTAGTTCTCCTAAAGAACTTGATGTAAAGAAGTATGGCGTCATTGTCACCAAAGGTTACCGCCGTGGGCTTTTGCTTCCAAATCTTGAAGGCGTGGACACTGTTGAAGAGCAACTTTCTATTGCTTGTAAAAAAGGGGATATAGAAATGGAAGAAAACCCTGAGCTTGAACGATTTGAAGTGATACGCCACCAGGTGACAGTGTAATGAAAGACGAAAAGAATATTCATGACACAGCAACAGATAAACGTGTAACATGCAATACCTGTCCGCGTCATTGTTCTCTTGCAGAAGGTGAAGTAGGCAATTGCAATGCACGCGTCTGCAAAGAAGGAAAAATCATTTCACTCAATTATGGCCGATCGGTGTCACTTACGCTCGATCCTATTGAAAAAAAACCACTCCGTTTATTCTGCCCCGGAAGCACCGTACTTTCTGTTGGAAGCTGGGGTTGCAACATGCACTGTATGTTCTGTCAGAATCATTCTATTTCGCAGATAACTGAATCGCAAGCAGAAACAGATACAATTTCACCGCAGGAACTTGCGGTTCGCGCGCTCAGTATGCGAAGCAAAGGAAACATTGGTGCCGCATTTACATACAATGAGCCGTTGGTAGGATGGGAATATGTGCGTGACGCAGAGAAGGAAGTTAAATATTTTGACATGAAGAATGTCATTGTCACAAACGGCTGCGTGTTACCAAACGTGCTTGATGAAATTCTCCCCTACACTGATGCAATGAATATTGACTTAAAGAGTTTTACAAAGGAAGGATATGCAAAGTTAGGTGGCGATTTTGACACGGTGAAGTACGCAATTGCAGAATGTGCAAAACATTGTCATGTTGAACTTACTACGCTTGTTGTTCCAGAATTTAACGACAGTGAAGATGAAATGAAACAGGAAGCGCAGTGGATTGCATCGATAGACAGTCATATTGCATTACACGTTACACGTTTTTTCCCGCGGTATAAAATGAAGAATGCCGAACCAACGCCGGTGAGCACGGTATATGAACTGGCAGGAGTGGCGCAACAATATTTAAAGAACGTGTTTACCGGCAACTGCTGAGCACTATTTTTTATTTTCTTGCTTGCCAATAAATTCAAATACTTTATTCCAATACAAATCAGGGTCCTGATTTTTTGACATTGCATGTTCAGCATCTTTTACGATGAGAATATCACGCGGGCAAGAGGCAGCTCCGTAGTTACGATACACCATCGCAGTCGGCACAAAGTTGTCATTTCCACCGTGGATGAACAATGTTGGAGTAACTGATTTTGCAACCTGTTTGAGCGAAGATGCTTCTTTAAATGAATAGCCACATCGTATCTTTGACATAATGCTGCACAACGGCACAAGTGGGAATGGCGGCAAATGCGCTACATTCTTTGCTTGTGACACAAACTGATCCCAAACAGTTGTATATCCGCAGTCTTCAATGGCACAGACAACATTTTTTGGAAGTGTCTCTCCTGTTACCATCATGACGGCAGCTCCGCCCATACTCACGCCGTGCAATACAATCTTTGCGTCCTTATCACGGGCAACTATCTCTTGAATCCATTGCACATAATCTTTGCGGTCAATCCATCCCATGGTGACATATTTGCCTTCACTTTTACCATGCGTGCGACAGTCAGGAGCAAGCACGTTGTATCCTTTTGCATAATAATACATGCCGTACTCTGCCGATTCCTTAAGCGGTGAATGAAAGCCATGCGCAAGGACCACCCATTTATGACTTTTCTTTTGCTGCATATATTCCGTTGCATATAAAGTAAGTCCGTCAAATGTTTTTATAGTACATTCTGTGTGTGGCGTAGTTTTATCCCACTGGGTTGCCTGGGCAACAAGTCTAATTCTATTTTCTTCACATATCCTCTGGGCGGGAGTAAGCAGAACAGGATGCCATTCCGTTTTAAGTACGTTGCCAAAGATACTTTTTGGCGCAAGAATAATATCAAGTTCAATATTTGCAACAATGATGAGAATTAATACTATCACTGCAAGAATAATAAGCACAATTTGCCACCACACCATAAATTCCTCCCAAAAAAAAGGCAACATTTCTTTGCAAAGAATGTTGCCTGTAGTATATCACATCATTTATTTTTTAACAGTTTATTTTTTGTGCTTTTCTTTACAATGCGTTTTGCTTTTACAGCAGGGCGTTTCTTTGTTGCAGGCACATCTTCTTTGCCAACAAGTTTTATATCGTACCGCGTATATGGAATTTCTATTTTATCTTCATCGCACACTTTCATGATGGCAATGTACACTTCATTTTTTACCGAAGCAACATCACTTCCCTTAAGCCAAACTGCAAGTTTTAAATTCATGCCGCAGTCACCAAAACCATCATAAAACACAGCAGGCTCTGGCGTCTTTAGCACATGTTTACAAAGCGCCGGGACTCTGCTGATTGTATCTATTGCTTTCTGCAAATCGCATTCATAATCAATAGGCACTTCAAATACAAGGCGGCGCTGTTCATTCGAACTAAAATTTTCAAGGCTGTCGTTGATGATTGAACTATTTGGAATACGAATCACCTGGTTGTCAAGCGTATGAATTTTTACGCTGAGCAAACCGACACTGTCAACAACACCGCTCTGCCCCGCAACAGAAATAAAATCTCCTACACGCAAAGATTTTTCACTAAGCACGAAAAGGCCGCTGATGACATTGCTTACGCTTGTCTGCGCTGCAAAACCGATGGCCAAGCCGGCAATTCCCGCAGCACCCCAGATAGCACTCAACTTGATGCCGAACAAACTTAACACATACATTGCAATGATTATCCAGAAAGCATAGGTAATCATTTTACCAATAATCATCTGCGTATGTGGTTGGAATTTTGTTTTTCCATGTTTAAGCACAAGCGATTTGATGACACGATATGCAATGTAAAAAATTACAATTGCGATGACGCTTGTAATTACCTTCATCAAATTTCCCCACGTAAGGTACTGTTTGAATTCATCATAGTGAAGCATTGTTCTTGTCTGTTCTGCAACACCATGCGCAACATTCTGTCCCGCATCCGCAACGGTAGAAGCAGCATTTGCAACGCCACTCGCCGCAGTAGAAGCAACGGCTACAGCAGTCGTTCCAACTTCGTCCATAAAATCCTCCTCGTGATTTCAAAAGAGTCTATAGGTACTTTGTGTAATTGAATAAGTATAGCTTATTTTTTGTTGTTGTGACAGCACACGTCATTAAGCAAACATTGATCGCACTTAGGAGCTCGTGCCGTGCAAACGTATCGTCCGTGTAGAATAAGCCAGTGATGCGCATGATTCATATACTCAGGAGGAATTCTTTTTAAAAGTGATTCTTCAACCTCAAGCGGAGTTGTTCCTTTGGCAAGTCCAATTTTTGGACAGATGCGCAAAAGATGTGTGTCAACCGGCATGGTCGGTTCACCATACACAACATTGAGCACTACGTTTGCCGTCTTGCGCCCCACTCCAGGAAGCGACATAAGTTCCTCACGAGTACGCGGCAATTTTCCACCAAAGTCAGCCACCAACTTTTCACTCAGACCAATCACATGTTCAGCCTTTGTGCGAAAAAGCCCGATTGATTTTATGTATGAAATGAGATTTTCTTTTCCAAGCGCAACCATTGCCTGCGGAGTACGAACTTTTTTATACAGCTCGCGCGTTGCATTGTTCACCGATTTATCTGTCGCCTGCGCGCTCAATACAACGCTCACCAAAAGGCAGTAAGGATTTGGAGCAATAAGTTCCGTCTGTGGATTTGGGTTTTGTCCTTTAAAACGTTCAAACACTTCTACAATTTGTTCTTTTGTAAGCAGCTTTGTTTTTTCCGCCATATATTCAGTCTAATAAAAAAGGGATTGCCTGTCTATTCAACACACAATCCCTTTTGGCGCAAGTTATTTTAGTGCTTTCTTAAGCGCAGCAACTTTGTTGGTCTTTTCCCAGCTGAATTCATCTCTGCCAAAGTGACCGTATGTCGCAGTCGCTTCGTAGATAGGGCGCTTCAAGTCGAGTGTCTTGATGATGCCCGCCGGAGTGCAGTCAAACACATCTTTTACTGCTTTGACTATTTTGTCTTCAGGGACAATGCCAGTTCCCTGTGTATCGCACATGATGCTTACCGGGAACGGAACACCGATTGCATACGCAAGCTGTACTTCGCAACGCTCTGCAAGGTCAGCCGCAACAATATTCTTTGCAATGTAACGTGCCATATACGCGGCAGAACGGTCAACTTTGCTTGGATCTTTACCACTGAATGCTCCGCCACCGTGTCTGCCCATACCGCCGTATGTATCAACAATGATTTTTCTTCCAGTCAAACCAGTGTCGCCAACCGGTCCGCCTATTTCAAAAACACCTGTCGGGTTTACAAAATATTTTGTCTTTTTATCAAGAAGACCTGTCGGTTCAAGGACAGGCTTTATGAGTTGCTCAATGATTGTTTCCTTTATTGTCTTGTATGAAATTTCAGGGTCATGCTGCTGAGAGATGACGACCGTATCGATACGAACAGGTTTGTGATTTTCATACTCAATGGTCACCTGCCCTTTTGAGTCAGGGCGGAACCAGGAAATTTCACCACTCTTGCGCAGTTCAGAAGATTTACGCATCAGTTTATGCGCATACATAATCGGAGCCGGCATAAGCTCAGGAGTTTCTTTGCACGCAAAACCGAACATCATGCCCTGATCGCCTGCGCCTTGCTGTCCTTTGAATTCAGAAAGACCTTTGCCTACAACACCTTGGTTAATGTCGGCCGACTGACCGTGAATCATATTGAGCACCGCCATTGATTTGTAATCAAGACCGTAGTCTGGATTTGTGTAGCCAATGCGTTTTGCAACGTCACGCGCAACCTGCTGCACGTCAACGTATGTTTTTGTAGTTATTTCTCCACCTACAAGAATGAGCGCCTGTGAAGCATACGTCTCGCATGCAACATGGCTGTTTTTGTCTTCCTTAAGGCACGCGTCAAGAACGCCATCACTTATTTGATCGCACAATTTATCTGGATGACCTTCACCAACTGATTCAGATGTAAAAAGGTAATGTTTGTTTTCCATATATATATTCCTCTAAAATAAATCTCTGCCAGTAATGTAATACAAAAAGATATAAATTGGTACCCCTAAATGTATTGGTTTAACTTTTTTTACCAATTTAGCAGAAATTTTACAAAAAGTGTGTACTAAAAGCGGTAAATATAGTATACTTGAAGTACCTATAAACATTCGTTGGTTGAAAAAACCAATGATATTAAGGAGTTTATTGTATGGCATTGAAGAAATCGTATTCCAAAGACAAAAAGACATGTACAGTGACGTTCACTGTTACGCAGGAAGCGGCTCACGGTGCAGAACATGTCACCATCGCCGGCGACTTCAACAGCTGGAGCAGCACAGAAACACCACTTAAAAAGGGTAAAGACGGTAATTTCTCCGTTAAAATTCCGCTTGCTGCCGGAAAAGAATACCAGTTCCGCTATCTTCTTGACGGAAAACACTGGGAAAATGACTGGGCCGCTGATAAATACATTCCGGCTCCGTTCTCACACACAGACAACTCTGTAGTAATCTGCTAAGGCTGGATACTGCACTTTGAATGCAAAACCCCGCTTACGGCAACCTTTTTGTTTATCAAAGAACGGTTACCGAAACGGGGCTTTTTTTATTTAAACAAGGTGTTTGTCTCTCTTCAAATAGCGGTCTGCCGCCATTAAAGCATTCATCTATCAAGAATTTTATACATCGGCGTTTCACCAGGATGAAGCTCAAGCACATGTTTTTCGCAAGAAAGCACTTCTGACGGATCATGCGTTACGTGAAGCAATGTCGTGGTACCGGTGTCTGCAACAGTTTCAAGCAAATCCATTATTTTCTGACGGTAATTTTCATCGAGGGCATGACACGGCTCATCAAGAATAAGCACACGCGGTCGTTTTACCGCCGCGCGAAGAATCAATATTGCACGCTGTTCGCCGTAGCTCAGCGAGCTGAATGTTTCATGCTCTCTGCCGGCAAAACCTGCCAGTTTGAGCCACTGTGCCGCTGTTGCCTTTTCAAAGTCGGAGGCAATTTCATACAAGCCAATGCTGTCATGAAAACCGCTGATAATCACTGATTCAAGATCTGTGCCGCCAACCATGCGATATTCAACATGCAGTCGATAACTTACAATGCCAAGCTGCTTCTTTATATCCCACAACGTTTCGCCCGTACCTCTCCGCTTGCCAAAAAGACTTATGTCTTCACGGTACACCTGCATGTTGTCGCCGGTGATAAGCTCAAGCATTGTTGTTTTGCCGGAACCATTTGGACCGCGGATGAGCCAATGTTCATTCGCCTTAAGTTCCCAGTTCAAGTTGACAAGGACATGATGGTCGCCCCAGCCCACATTGACATTGTTGAATTTGATAAGTGAGTCTGGTACCGGAGTGCTGTTTATATCATCTGTAAGCACATCGCTTTCTCTGCGGATTTTTTCAAGTGATTCAATAAATTCCTTTTTTTCAGCATCGCGGGTCTTTGCTGCTTCTTCATTTTTTGCCTTGCGAATTTCTTCGTATTCGCTGCGATTTCCGCAGAAGCTGATTTTCTTATCTGTAAATTCCACAACCTTATTGATGCTGGCAGGAATTTCGTGGAATCGCTCCATGCACAAAATAATATGCGGAAAACCTGAATTTAAATTTTCCGCAGAAAGCTGTTTGCCTACAATCGTATTGAAAAATTCCAACAATATTCCGCGCGACTCAACATCTAGTCCCGCAAACGGGTCACTAAGGATAAGCAGCTTGCAGCCGGAAAGAAGTGCCCTGCACAAAAGTGTCCTACGGATTTCACCAGTAGACATATAGCGCAACCCGCGATCAAGAATTTTTTCCACTCCGCAGAGTTTAACTTGTGGCATCGACTCAAGCCGTGACGCAATAGGTGGAAGCGGCGCATTCTTTTTGCTGGAACCGCCCAACACTTCGCAAATGTACTGTCTGCCGGTACGTCCAATATCTTCGTGGTCAAGAATCTCACTTTCATCACGCTCCCGTTCTTCTTCAATAAGGGCAGCAGCTTCTTCAAGAGACACAATCACCGTACTTCCTGTAAACACCGATGAATAAAGTGGCACGCTTTTTGCAGAGTCAAAACAAGGTTCCGCGGAAGGAACACTATTCGGGGCAAATTCCAACTGGCCGGCAAGTCCACGTACAAATTCCGCCTTGCCACCGCCGTTTGGTCCTATGACAAGCCATGCTTCACCTAGCTCCATATTCCAGTCTATTCTTGGAAGATGCACTTTGTATTGATCTTGAACACAGCAGTTTTCTATGGTGATAAGATGATTTTCGCTCATACAACGCCTCGATTTTAATATTGTTAAAGATACTTGAGCAATGATGTAGCTGAGTATATCATATTCTTATAGCGTATTCAAATGCAGAACCGATACGCCGAAAAACGACATGCTTCCAAAGGAGAAAAAAATGGATACTGCCTCTTTGTCAATGATAATTCCCTTACTTATCATCCTTCCGCTAAGCTCAATACCGCTCATCCTTTTGATTATCATTCTTGTCCGCGTAAATGATATTGACAAGCGAATTCAGAAGAATTTCCAAGACATTCAGCAACTGCTCAACAGAAATCAGCAGAACTAAACACAAGGGACACTATATGTCCCGCGTTCTGTGGTATTGTTCATGTGCAAGGAGCAGCCACATGACAGAAGAAGAAAAAGCTAAAGCCATTGATAAGCTCAAGGCAAACTCAACCCTCATACGCCACGTCAATTGTTCTGACCAGGGGTTTGTAGCAACATTTGAGCACTTAGGCAAAATTCGAGTCCGCATTCCCGATTCCGTCAAGAACAAGATTCTCAACATAATCTATGCTGAGTACCAAAAAGAAATTGAAGATCTTGAAAAACTGAGCTGTTCCGAAGAAGACAACGCAGAGATTATTTTCACGTGGGAAGAAGCAATGGCAAAACACAGAAAAGATATAATTAACGGAAAGTAATGGGTGTTGCCAAAATAGAAAAGGCTGCCCCGCAGAAATGCAATCACTTCCGCAGGGCAGCCTTTATTTATTCAGCAAAAGGAATTGAATCAGTCAATCTTGCTCATATCGGCAACATCTTTTTCGTAGTCAACGTCAGCAATGTCGAAACCGTTGATTGCGAGGAAGTCGTGCTTATAGCCGGCCATGTCGCCCACGGTGGAAAGATTTTCTTCGGTCACGGTGGCAAGGCGCTTGTTCACTTCAGCTTGAACTGAAGGATCAAGTTCACGGTCGTCTATGCGAATGCGTCCTTCTGAATCAACCGGCACTTTTCCTGCGGCGCTGTTTGCTCCAGTAAAGAGGCGTTCTGCGAAGAGACGCTCCATCTGTTCAATGCAGCCCTCGTGTGTTCCGCGTTCCTTCATCACTTTGAATAAGACGCTCAGGTACAGTGGAATAATCGGGATGACTGCTGACGAGCGGGTGACAAGGCCTTTGTTCTCGCTTACAAATGCGGCACCACCAAGTGTTTTCTTGAGTGAAGCATCAATGTTATGTGCACGAGCTTCGAGATCTTTCTTTGCGCCGCCAATCGTACCGTTGCGGTAGATTGCATGTGACAGTTCCGGTCCAATGTATGAATATGCTACCGTGCGGCATCCTTTTGCAAGAACGTCTGCATCGCCCATCTGCTTGATCCAACGCTCCCAGTCTTCGCCGCCCATTACTTTGATGGTGTCTGCCATTTCCTGTTCGTTTGCAGGCTCGGCGGTCATTACTGAAAGTTTTCCGGTCATCATATCAACGGTCTGTCCGCTGTACGGTTGGCCTTCCGGCTTGAGCACGGAGCGGTACATCACTTTGGTGTCAGGGTCGGTGCGTACGGGAGAAGCAAGGCTGTAGATGACGAGGTCGAACTGAACGCCCCATTCTTTTGCAGCTGCAATCACCTGCGCACGGCACTCATCGCTGAATGCATCGCCGTTGAATGTGAGTGACTTGAGTCCCGCTTTTTGTGCTTCGCGGTCGAATGTCTTGTTGTTGTACCAGCCCGGAGTACCGCCTTTGGTAACGGTCGGCTCCTTTTCAAAAGAAACACCTATTGTGTTTGCACCATATTCAAAAGCAGCGCTGATTCTGCTTGCCAGTCCGTATCCTGTTGAACAGCCGAGCACGAGCACGTTCTTCGCACCTGCTCCACCTTCTGAAGCAGACTTAGTTCCGCGTTTCGCTTTCTGACGGCGAACATACGCAATCTGATTTTCTGTTTCTTTGGCGCAACCAATCGGGTGTGCGTTGATGCAGATGTTTGAACGGATCATTGGTTTTATTACCATAATTGTTATCTCCTAGCGCCAAGGATGGCGCGTCAAAATGTTAGTCGTTACCAGCAGAATTGTCGGTGGGCAGCTTCACTTCGGTGCCGGTTGTCTTGGGCTCTTCCTTTCCGAGCAGTGCTTTTATCGTACCGAGCACGGTCTTGTCTGATTCTACCGGCGGCTTATCCTGATCCTGCGCACGGATTTCCACGCGGCGGATTTTACCGCTGATTGTCTTTGGCAACTCGGTGACAAATTCTATGACACGCGGGTGCTTGTACAGCGCAGTGTTCTTCTTTACGTACTCCTGCAATTCTACAGCAAGCGCTTGCGATGCGGTAAAGCCTTTGTTGAGTACGATTGTTGCCTTAACGAGCTGACCGCGCTTCTTATCGGGAATGCCGGTGACTGCACATTCAAGAACAGCCGGATGTGTCTGCAGGACGCTTTCCACTTCAAACGGCGAAATGCGGTATCCACTCGACTTGATGATGTCATCGTTGCGGCCTACGAACCAGAAGTAACCGTCATCATCAAAGTAAGCGGTGTCTCCGGTGTGATAGAATCCGCTGTTAAATGCGGCGGCGGTGAGCGACACGTCGTGATAATATCCTGCAAACAAACCAAATGGCCTGCCGTTATCAAGGTTGATAACTATTTCGCCAGTTTCGCCAGACTTGCAGGGAGTGCCATCTTCTTTGACAATAGAAACATTATAACCCGGAGCAGGCTTACCCATAGAGCCGGCTTTGATTTTCATACCAGGAAAATTCCCAATAAGAACGGTGCATTCCGTCTGACCGTATGCTTCGTGCATCTCAAGACCTGTCTGTTCCAAAAAGCGGTTGAAAACTTCCGGATTGAGTGCTTCTCCGGCAGTCACCGCATACTTCAGCGATGACAAATCGTATTTTTTCAAATCCTGTCTGATTAAATAGCGATATACCGTTGGCGGAGCGCAGAATGTTGTCACATGGTACTGCGAAATTTTTTGCAACATCTTGTCAGGAACAAAAGTCTCCATGTCATATGCAAAAACCGCACTTCCAGCAAGCCACTGTCCGTAGAGTTTGCCCCACACAGCCTTTGCCCATCCAGTTTCCGCGACAGTCAGATGCAAACCGCCGTCAACGACGTGCTGCCAGTACCGAGCCGTAACAATATGTCCCAGCGGATACGCAAAATTGTGCTGAACCATCTTAGGGTAACCGGAAGTTCCCGAAGTAAAATAGAGCAACATTATATCTTCATTTGTAGTTGCATTACTTCCGCTCGGACGTTCAAATTCAACAGCGCATTTTTCATACTCATCATGAAAATCAGTCCAACCGTCACGATGCGGACCGACAGTCACCAATTCTTTTACCGTAGGAGATGCAGAAAGTGCCTTTTCAATTTCACCCTGCACTTTTGGCTCGTCAAAAGAAACAATCATCTTGATTCCGGCGGCGTTCGTACGGTACTCAATGTCTTTCTGAAGCAGCAGATTTGTTGCCGGCACGGTAATTGCGCCAATCTTGTGCAACGCAAGGATGAAGTACCAAAACTCATACCGTCTGCGCAAAATGAGCATGACAGCATCACCTTTCTTAATTCCATGCGACTTGAGGAAATTTGCAGTGCGGTTAACACAGAGAGAAAGTTCCGCAAAATCATAAATATGTTCATCACCATCATCATTGCACCAGACAAGCGCACGTCGGTGAGGTTCTTCCTTTGCATAGCGGTCAACCACGTCATAAGCAAAATTAAAATTGGCAGGAATATTGATTTTGTAGTTTTTCTTCAAATCATCATAGTCTGAATATTCGCGGTCATTTTCTAAAAATTGTGTGCAGAGCATATATTACTCCCCTAAAAAATTCCGGAAACCATTGCGCCGGTACTAAAATAGACACTCCATTTTTTGACTTTGTTGCAAGGATTTTATATATTATGACATTATTTGTCAATATGTCATAATATATTAGAACACATTTGTATACCCTTGTTCACAATACAATGAATACCAAATCTTACCTTTTTATGGTATACTCTTTCAACGTCACAGAGGAGCTTTGCTTGCTATGAAAAAGATTATTTTCTATTTAGTATTCATAGTCTGCGGCACACTTGCTTTCGCTGCAGCTACAAAGAAAATGTATGTCGCCGTAAAGACAACTGCGCTAAAAACAGGAACGACATTGTTCGCAAAAAAAACAGCGACTGTTTCTTACGGAGACGAAGTGACCGTCCTTGAAACAAAAGGCAAATGGTCGCTTGTTTCAGTAAATTCAAATTCCTCAAAGAAAGGATGGATAAGCACGTCAGCTCTTTCAAAAAGAAAAATTATTGCCAGCGGAAGCAAAGTTTCAACAAATGCAGATGAACTTGCGCTTGCCGGAAAAGGATTTAATTCCGGAATAGAAGCTGAATATAAAAAAGATGGAAAGGTGAATTACGACGCTGTTGATGACATGGAAGCTCAGATTGTAACTGACGATGACATTATTCCGTTCATCAACGAAGGTGAACTTACAGGAGAAAGCAAATGAAAAAATCAACACCCCTCGTCAGCATTTTATTTTTCCTTCTCATCATTGTGCTCTCTTCATGCCAATCAATTATGAATGCAACTGCACTCGCTGCAGAAATTGGAGGCGCAACAGGAGCCATCGACAAAGACCTTGCTCATTCAATTGCAGACAGCAGCACCGCAATCGGAGACGCTGCAGAAGTTATTACTCCTGAGCAGGAATATTATATTGGCCGCGCTGTCACCGGAACTGTTCTTGAAAGCTATAAAATTTATTCAGCACCAAAAGTACAGGCATATCTCAATAAAATCTGCGGAACAATCACCGCCAATTCAGACATGCCCGAACTCTACAAAGGATACAGCGTTGCTATCATGGACACTGACGAAGTGAATGCTTTTTCCTCTTCGGGAGGGCACATTTTGGTAAGTCGCGGACTTTTAAAATGCGCCCAGTCAGAAGACGCTCTTGCTGCTGTCCTTGCACATGAAATTGCGCATATCCAGCTCAAGCACAGCATCAAAGCTATAAAAACAAAACGAGCCACTAACGCGCTTGTAAAAACCGCCGGCACCGCTTTTGTAGCATCAGGCAGTGACGAAGCAAAAGAACTTGTAAGCACTTTTGGCGACACCGTCAACGATATTACGCAAACAATGGTAAACACCGGCTACTCAAAGTCACAGGAATTTGACGCTGACAAAAAGGCACTTGCCCTCATGGCAGAAGCCGGCTACGATGTCAATGCAATGAAAGACATGCTCGTTCTTCTTGAAAAGCGTGAAGCCGGCCAGACAAAAGGATTCAGCAAAACACATCCGACTCCTGCTGCGCGCATAGAAAATCTGAAGAATGAATACAAAAAATACAAAGTAAAGACAAGCCGCACGGTACGTCAGGCACGGTTCAATAAAATCAAGGATATGTTGTGATGAAAACACGACGCACCATCTTTACCGCATTTGGCATTTTTTCAATAGGCGCATTACTCTACCTTACCGGTGTTTTTTCTTATCTTGAAAACAAAACATACGACAGCCGCATAAAAGCCACCGGTCACTTTGCAAAGCCTTCAGAAGACATCTGCTTTGTTGCAGTTGACCAAGACAGCATTGATTGGGCGCGCGCAAACAAAGGCTGGGGCTGGCCGTGGCCAAGAAAAGCATATGGCGACATTGTACGCTACATGACAAAAGGAAACGCCAGCTGCGTAGCATTTGATGTCCTTTTTACCGAACCGTCAATTTACGGCACGGAAGATGATAAAGATTTTGCCAATGCCTGCAAAGAGAACGGACACGTCATTCAAACAATGTTTGTATCTGGTGATACTGGAAAAGAGACGGTTCTCTTTCCGGTAGAACCAATCAACAGTTCTTCAGCACTCTGTGGAAACAGTACCAGTGCAAAAGATACCGATGATGTCATCAGACGCGCTCGTTTATCTTTTGCTTGGAACGGCAAAAAGTATCCGTCATTAGGTTTTGCACCCATTGAACTCTCAGCACATTCAGACACACAAATTCCTGCATCATTGCCCGTAAGAAAAGACGGCACAATATTGCTTCGTTATCAGAAAAGTCTAGAAGCATATCATCCTTATCGCGCATCAGACATTCTGCAAAGCTGGGATGCAATTCAAAATGGAACAGAGCCAATCATTCCTCCTAAAAATTTTGAAAATGCATCAGTTTTTTTCGCATTCTATGCACCTGGTCTGTTTGATATATGCTCATCACCTGTTTCGCAAGTATATCCTGGAGTTGGCGTACACATTACATTGCTTGACAACATTATCAACAACTCTTTTATAAAACAAGCTCCGCTCGCCATATCATTGCTTTTGATTCTGCTTGCTTCTCTTGCAGGTGCGGCACTAGTTGTTTTTGCGGAACGACAAAAGTCGTCTTTTAAAATAGGGTTCATTACTATTGCCGGAGCAGTATTTGGCATTCTTCTTATTACGGCAATATCTTTTGCGCTGTTCATACCTGGAATATGGATTCCGCTTGTTACGCCGTTGTTTTGTTTTATTCTTTCATTTGGAACCGAACTCTTTCTGAGCTACACGACAGAAGGTAAGCAAAAACGATTTATAAAATCAGCATTCAGCCAGTACCTCAGCCCTGTTGTTATAGACAATCTGATTTCTGACCCGCACAAGCTCAAGCTCGGCGGCGAACAGCGTGAAATCAGCATTTACTTTTCTGACGTGCAGGGATTCACTTCCATATCAGAAGGATTAACGCCAACTAAGCTAACAGAAGTTCTGAATACGTATCTTTCTGAAATGAGCGACATCATTTTAAAGTCAGGCGGAACCATAGACAAATACGAAGGAGATGCACTCATCGCCTTTTGGAACGCACCAAGTGCAGAGGCTGACCACGGACGCCGTGCCCTCGAAGCTGCAATGAGCTGCCAGTCACGTCTTGAACAGCTGCGTCCCATGCTTAAGGAACTTTCGGGTGGCACCATGTACCAGCGCATCGGTTTAAACACCGGATATGCCGTCGTAGGAAACATGGGCTCTCGCACGCGTTTTGACTACACCATGCTTGGAGACAGTGTAAACCTTGCATCTCGTCTAGAAGGTCTTAACAAGCAGTTCGGCACGTACACCATGTGCACTGAAGCTACAAAAAATGCCGCTGAAAAATACGGCACACAACTTTGCTTCAGGGAACTTGCCCGTGTCGCAGTTGTTGGTAAAAAAGAAGCAGTTACTGTTTTTGAACCTCTAACAAAAGAAATTTTTGAATCAAAGCAAGCTGCCCTTGCTACTTTTGCAAAGGGACGCACTCTCTTTTATCAAGGCGATTTTAAAGAAGCGCTCACTGTATTTACTGCAAATTCCGTTGACGATTCGCCTTCAAAATTTTATGCAGCAAAATGTGACTTCCTTCTTAAAAATCCACCCACAGAATGGGATGGTGTCTGGAAAGCAACTGAAAAATAATTCACTGTATGGATAAAAGATTTTCTTTCATATATACTAGACGATATGAAACAGACACCAGATTATACAGTCATATACAACGATGATTCTATTGTTGTGCTCAACAAACGAAGCGGACTGCTTGTAGCAGCAGACCGATATGACGCAGAAGCGCCACGTCTTGACGTTGCAGCAGAAAAAGAATTCGGCAGACTGTATGCCATTCATCGCATAGATAAAGATACAAGCGGACTTGTCATTTATGCAAAAACAGAAGACGCGCATCGTGTTCTGTCAATGGAATTTGAAAATCGCGAAGTACAGAAAGTCTATCACTGTCTGGTAAACGGGCATCCACTTTGGCAAACGCTCCATGTAGATTTGGCACTTATGCCTGATGGAGATGCGCGTCATCGCACCGTAGTAAACAAAAGGTTCGGCAAAGAATCCGTCACAGACTTTACACTTATCGGCAACTGCGGACCATATAGTTGGATTGAAGCACGCCCACACACCGGTCGCACACATCAAATCCGCGTTCACCTTGCAGCAAACGGTCTGTGCATCGTATGCGATCCGCTCTATTCTGGCAATCAAAAACCAGTGCGGCTCAGCGACTTCAAAAAACGCTACAACGGTGATCCAACAGAAGAAACGCCGCTTCTTTCACGCCTTGGACTACATGCATATTCGCTCACCATCACACACCCCGTTACAAAAGAATCGATGACATTTACCGCACCATATCCGCGCGACCTTGAAGCTGTGCGTAATCAGCTTGCAAAAGTGTTTAAAGTAGACAGCCTTGCTGGGGAAAAATAATTAGAAGGACAACTGTGAAAAGCTACAAATGTTTAGTCTGTATCATCTTCTTCACAATTGTCCCCTTCTGTCTGTTTGCAAAAGATTTCAACAAAGAAAAATTTTCCCTTTGCACAGATTTTAACAGCTCCATTCAGTATGGTTCCCTTGGCGAATATGTATTCGACCTCGATTCTTCTGACAACACTTTTAAAAAATTAAGCTATCTTGACTGGGATTTAAAACCAAGCACCGTTCTTGGTCTGAATTTCATCGGCGGATACAAAAATCTTTATGTTTCGCCATATATTTCTTTTGGCATTCCAGGAGAATGTGGCAAAATGCAGGATTCTGACTGGCTTGATTTAAACTCCGTAAAAAACGATTACTCAATTAGCATAAACACACTGAATAAAAATATCTTTACAGGAATACAACTTGAATACAGAATTCCTCTGTCAACTCTATTTTATTTTGCTCCAGCTATAAGTTTTGATTATCAATATATTTCTTTTTCTGCAAAAGATGGATATGGCTGGTATGGAGATTCAGTACATTCTACAACAGGCACAAATGTTTCATACGATTCTGAATATGCAAAACAATATGATGTTGGAGAGTTGATGGGAATCGATTACATGCGCTCAACATTTTATCTCTGGACAGGTTTTTCCTCCGAACTTACTGTATCAAAAAAAATATCATTTGGATGCATGTTCTTCTTTTCTCCATACACTCAAATATATTCTCTTGATAAACATTTTTCTGATTTACAACGAAACAGCTACGCAGCATACAACGATATCATGGAAGGATATCTAAGTTATTTCAAATTTAGAATGTATCTGAATTATTCTTTTTCTTCTTCCTGTTCCTTACTGCTCAGCGTCAACGAACTAGTTGGAAGCTCTGGAATAGGAATAACGTTATATTACTCTGGAAATGCAACATCAAATTCACAGCCTGCAAAACTTTCTTCAAAAAGCAAAAGTGACATAGACGTTCCTTCTGTTTCCCTTGCATTCAGAATTTGCTTTTTTTAAAGAACGGTGATATACTCTTACAAGAACTTGTACGGAGGTAAATATGAAAAAAATTATTACAATAAGCCGTGAATACGGTAGCGGTGGACGCACCATCGGACAAGAAGTTGCTAAAATTTTAAAGTTTGCTTTTTATGATAAAGAGATAATTGATGTTTCTGCCAAAGATTCAGGACTTTCTCCAGACTTCATTGAAAAGACAGAGCAGAGTCTTTCGTCTGGATGGCTCTACAGTCTGCTACTCGGTTCAAGCTATGCTGCTACCGGGACAGCAGGAGTTCCGGCAGGTGCACAAAATCCAATTTTGCCGCTTGCTGACCAAGTATTCAACGCACAGCGCAAGGCAATCATCAATCTTGCAAAGCAAGGACCATGCGTCATTGTTGGTAGATGTTCAGACTACATTCTTAAACACTGCACAGAAATTAATCCAGAAGACGTGTTTAACGTTTTTATCTATGCTCCACTCGAAGATAAAATAAAGCGCGCCATTGAGCAAAAGAAGATAAAAGAAGAAGACGCAAAGCGTACGGTCACTCAAATTGACAAGAGGCGTGCAAATCACTACAACACCTTTACCGAAACAATATGGGGTGATCGAAAAAATTATGACTTGCTCATCAACAGTTCCCTCTTAGGGCTTGAAGAAACAAGCAAGTTCATTGCAGAAGTTGCAAAAAAATAATTACTTTGCAATTCTAATTCTTACACTTTGAATACGGCGGGCAGCTTGGTCTTCAATGACAAAGATTGTTCCGCCATTTCTATATACCATTCCTGTTGATGGAAGTTCACCAAATTTCTCCAGCAACCAGCCACCTAAAGTATCGTATTCATCACTGTCAAGAGAAAGTTTAAGCACCTCGTTCACATCATCAAGTTTCATGTCACCAGGTACAATAAATTCATTTGTGTTTATGATTTTGATTCTTTTCTCAGGAGGAATTTCCGGGGAGCCGTACTCGTCAGAAATACGTCCAAACACTTCACGCAAAATATCATCATTAGTGACTATACCAGCGCTACTTCCATACTCATCAACGGCAACTGCAAAGTTCACCTTTTCCTTTTTGAATTTCTGCAACAATTCAAGTGCAGTAAGACTTTCGGGAACAAACAGAACATGTCTCATACAAATACGTACAAAGTCTTTACTCTTTAAAATCGGTGTTGATGCAAACAGCACAGACTTATAATGCAGCAGCCCAATTATTGTCTCTGGGCTTCCTTCATACACAGGAATACGAGAATAGCCAGATTCAGAAAAAGTATTAATCACTTCATCAACAGTTGCATTCACATTTATAGAAACAACAAGTGAACGGTGCTTAAGAATATCATGTACATGCAGGTCGGAAAATTCAAATATGCGGTCAAGCATCTTTTTTTCATCTTGCTCAAGCGTACCTTCATGTTCACCAACCGCAATAAGTGTTTTAAGTTCTTCCTCTGTAACAAGAGGCTCTTCTTTAATATGCTTTTTGCTTTCAATAAATTTCAGGAAGCGTGTAATTTGATTAAAAAACCACACCACCGGGAACAATATTTTCTGTATGACAACAAGTATATCTGCACTTTTCTGTGCAACAGCTACAGACTTTACTGCAGCCACTGTCTTTGGAATAATTTCTGCAAAGATGATGACAAGTATTGTCATTGTTGCTGTAGCATAAGAAACATATGACGCACCAAAGACTCGTACTGCAAATGCCGTTGCAATTGCAGAAGCAAGAGTGTTCACAAAATTTGTTCCAGTAAGAACAGTTGTAATAAGGCGATCCATATCATTCTTAAGATATGCGATTTTTTTTGCACCCGGCTTTTTCTCCTTTAGAAGTTGTCTGACTTGTATGCGCGTCAGAGAAGTATATGCTGTTTCGCTTGAGGCAAAGAAAGCGCTACAGAGCAAAAGCAGAATGAGAGAGCATGAAGTAAGAATACAGTCTAATATACTATTCATTATTCCTCCTCATTCTCGTTGCAATATCTTAGATGAACAAGTGCAACACGTTTGTCATCAATAGATTTCACCGTAAACATATATCCATCACGTATAATACTTTCATCAACATGCGGAATGCGGCCAAGAGCTTCGCACAAATAACCACCTATTGTCTCGCATTGTTTTGAAACAAGATGCGTGTGGAGCTGTTCATTAATATCAACAAGGCGTGACTGACCGTCAATTTCATCATTATTTGGATTTTTTATTTTTACTTCAGAAAGACGTACATTTTTCTTATACTCATCGGCAACAGGTCCAAATATTTCCCGCTCAATATCGTCAAATGTTAGTATGCCGTCAGTGCCGGAATATTCATCTATAACAACAGCCATACCTTGTTTATTTTCACGCAACATTTGCTGTATGCTGGACATTTTTTTTGTTTCCAAAATAAACAGCGGAGGTCTCATTGTCTTTTCAACAGAAAAATGCTCATTTGAATTTTTATACTTGAGCATATCCTTTACATATAAAATGCCAACTATATCATCAATATCCTTGTGATATACAGGAAACCGTGACAAACTGCATCGTTCAGAAAGTTCAATAATATCATTATAACGCGCGGTCAACGGCACAGAAATTATTTTCTTTCGTGGAATCATAATGTCTTTTGCTTCGAGGTCAGTGAACTTGAACACCCGGCGCATCATTGTTTTTTCGCTTGTTCCAAGAATTCCTTCTTCGCCACCAACATCAATGAATGTTTTTATTTCTTCCTCAGTAAATGAGACATTTTTCTTTTTTGTATCAATGCCAAAGAGTTTTAGCACAATCCGAGAAAATTCCGTAAGAATAAATACAACAGGATTAAGAACTACTTCAAGTACGCAAATAAATCCGCTGAAAAAAAATGCAATTGGTTCAGGGTGACGAGTGGCGACTGTTTTAGGTGTAATTTCTCCGAAAATGAGCAAGAGCAATGTAGCGACAAATGTTGCAATGCCAACGCCCGCGTTGCCAAACAAATCAATTGCTATAACAGTAAGAATGGAAGATATGGCAATGTTTACAATATTATTTCCGACAAGAAGGGTGTTGATAAGGCGCTCTTTGTTATTTAGCAGCCGCCAGGTTCTTACAGCACGTTTGTTTTTCTGATTCCGCAGAAAGCGCACTCGCAATTTGTTTATTGAAAGGAATGCGCTTTCTGACGCTGAAAAAATGAGAGAGAGAATGATAAGGACCACTGCAACAAGCAGCAGTCCCCAAATAGAAGCAGTAGGAGGGTGATCCGAATTCATTTTACTTTTCTATCTTCTCCGTCCCAGAAGGAGCTTCTGCGTTTGCACCTGTAGATTCCGACGCTGTTCCCTGAGCTTCAGTTTCTTTAATTTTTTTGCACTCCTCGAGCACATTTTTCATAGCAGGCACAAGGTCTCCCTTTGGCGCAACATCAATTCCAGACTGCAGCAAGCCCATCATTTTTTCAATGTCTGGTTGTACATTCTGCGAACAAATATATGCCGCTGAGTAGTATGCATTCTGCTTTTGTTCCGGAGTAAGATGTCCGTCTTTTATAAGATTAAGAAATACGTTTATAGCGCCATCTACATCGTGGTTGCGTGCAAATTGAATAGAATCAACATAGGCAACTTCTGTCTCATACTTGCCAACAAGTTTAGTCTTGTTTTTCTTATCAAGTTTTGGAACTTCGCGGAACATATCAACTAGCAATGCCCTGTATTCCTGTGGCTCCGCTTGGTAAAGCTCTTCTATTGCATTGACCTTGCTAATTTTTTTTGAATGTTTAACTTTGTTTAAAAGCGTTGTAAACTTTTCAAGCTCAAAATTATCTTTTGTAACTTTTGCAACATATTCAGCCGGTGTCTGTACGGTATCATCAAAGGCAATGTTTGAAAGGTAATAGCCTTCAGAAGATGTAACAAATGCGCATGGATATGCTCTTACATTATACAGGCTAGCAACATTTCGATTCTTTGTAATTTTTTCTCTGAGTGCCTGAATAGCCGCCTGCTGATCTGCCGGAAGTTTTGTTTCATCGGACTGTGCCGTTTTGAATTCTGCATCAGCAAAATCGATGTTCAACAACACATAATCTTTATGCATTGCCTGTATGAATTCATCAGTATTACCAATTTTTTCATTGAACTCTTTACTTTTGCCATCCCAATCACTGCCACTGAACAAAATATATATTTTTTTGCCATACTGTTGTGCAACGGCTTTTGCAGCATCATAATCTGTCAGCCAGCCGGCAACATCTTCAACCGGAGCTTCCTTAGCGGTTTCTTTCTTGTTGCATCCTGTGAGCATCATTGTCATTGCAATGAACGCAGCAAACAGGATAACTAAAACGCTTTCATTCTTTTTCATTTGTTTTTCCTTATTAGTTAAAATATGAAACACCTGCACTGAAAATATTCTGGCAGGAACTTTCATTCTTTGTGTTAAGCAGGTTCTTGATGAGATCAGGGCTGCTTCCGTTTACGCCGGTACCTACCGTGCGCTCGCTGTGGCCCATCTTTCCAAGAACGTGTCCGTCCGGGCTTGTCATGCCTTCGATTGCAAACAAGCTACCATTAGGATTGTCAGGCTCGGTGATTGACGGAATGCCGTTCTCATCAACGTACTGGCTGAATATCTGTCCATTCTTAAACAGTTGTTCTGCAAGTTCGTTACTGATGACAATTCTTCCTTCGCCATGGCTCACCGGCACAAGGTGAATGCTGCCGTCAAGAACAGAAGGCGTCAATGCCCACGGACTTGTCGCGCTCACCATACGGGTGCGTACGATGCGGCTTACGTGACGGCCTATTTTGTTGAAGGTAAGCGTTGGCATATCTTCTGCAGGCGCTTTGATTTCTCCGTATGGAACAAGACCTGTCTTGATGAGTGCCTGGAATCCGTTGCAAATACCAAGAACCAAACCGTTGCGTTTTTTGAGCAAGTCCATGATGCTGTCCGCAATGCGGTTCTCACGCAGAACGTTTGCAATGTATTTTCCGGAACCATCCGGTTCGTCACCTGCACTGAATCCACCGGCAAGCGCAAGAATCTGCGCGCTGTCAATTTCTTTCTTGAATGCATCAAGTGATGAAGCAAGGTCTTCAGGAGTCCTGTTGCGGAACACGAGAATCTTTGTCTCTGCTCCGGCAAGATTAAATGCACGCGCCATGTCGTACTCGCAGTTGGTTCCAGGGAACACTGGAATAATAACGTGTGGTTTTACAGAGTTTGTCTTTACGCTGAAGTCCTTTTTTGCTTGAGCAAGGCTTGCGTGCTCGTCGAGTGCAAACTTTGGGAGCGCCGGCTGCAACGCTGCACCGGAAACATGCGGGAACACTTTGTTGAGCTTTGCTTCCCACGCGTTTTCAATGTCATCAAGCTGAATTTGAATTTCAGGAAGATGACCAACGCCTTTCGTCTCAACGGTGATATATTTCTGATTCTGAGTAAAACCAATTTTCACCACCGTGCCGTTTACAAATCCGCTGTTTTCAAGTTTATCAATGTCTGTTTCAACAAGAATGCTACCGTACAACGGCGTAAACAAATCGCTCATCGTGTCGCCAACATTCTGATGAATAGCTGCGACAGTAGCACTTGTTGGAATAGTGTGTATAGAGCAACCGATTTTGTTACCCATCGCCATTTTGCTTACCGCTTCTGCAATTCCACCTGCACCCACCGGATACATGGCGGCAATTTTTCCTTCAGCATTCAAATTGTAGAGCAGTTGGCTATTCTTAGTGAATGTATCAAAATCTGGAGCAAGTTCTGTTGAATACGGAACGCTCACCAAATAGATGAAGTCGCCACCCTTCTTGAAAGAACCGCTTGTAATATGTCCGACTGTTTCTGTATTTACAGCGAAAGAAACAAGTGTGTGTGGCACGTTGAGTTTTTCAAACGTACCGCTCATGCTGTCTTTGCCACCAATACTGCCAGTGCCCATTGCCTTCTGTGCATCAATAGCACCAAGCAACGCGCTTGCCGGATATCCCCAAGTCTTAGGGTCCACTGCGCGTCCAAAGAATTCCTGGAACGTCAAACGACATGTCTCCGGTTTTCCGCCAACACACGCAATCTTTGCAAGAGAAGAAAGAACTGCGGTCTGTGCTCCGTGATACGGACTCCACTCTGCAACACGCGGGTCGTAGCCAAAGCTCATGACGCTTGTTGTTGAAGTTTCGCGCGGACTCATCACCGGAATCTTTGCACACATGGCAGCTTCCGGAGTGCCCTGATATTTGCCGCCGTACGGAAACAAAACAGAACTTGCGCCGATTGAGCCGTCGAACCGTTCGCTCAAGCCACGCTGAGAACAGCAGGCAAGGTCCGCCATGTTTGCAATCCATGCGTTCTTCACGCTGTCAACTGTTGGATTTTCGCCGAGTACCTGTTCAACTGAATAAAGCGGATGTACGAGCGGAGAATCACTCTGCTTTGCCGGAGATATAATCTTTGCAACAGCTTCATGCTTTGCGCCTGCGGTGTCCAAGAAAGTGCGGTCAATGTCAACAATTGTTTTCCCGCGCCACTTCATTACCAGTTTATTTGTATTTGTAACTGTTGCTACAACAACGGCATTCAAGTTTTCTGCATTTGCTGCAGCAATGAATTTTTCCACATCGCCTTTGCGTACCACCACTGCCATGCGTTCCTGTGATTCAGAAATGGCAAGCTCGGTACCATCAAGGCCTTCGTACTTCTTTGGCACTGCATCAAGATTGATATCGAGTCCGGGAGCGAGTTCTCCAACGGCAACAGACACACCGCCTGCGCCAAAGTCATTGCTTCTGCGGATAATGCGGCACACGTCCTTGTTGCGGAAAAGGCGCTGAATCTTGCGTTCCTCAACGGCGTTTCCTTTCTGAACTTCAGCGGCTGCAGTCGTCACTGATTTTTCGGTATGCACTTTTGAAGAACCAGTTGCACCGCCAATACCGTCGCGCCCTGTTCCTCCGCCAAGCAGAATCACAATGTCGCCAACATCTGGTGTTTCGCGCATCACCTGGTCAACAGGAGCTGCAGCAATGACTGCACCAAGCTCCATACGTTTTGCGACAAAGCCCGGATGATACATTTCAACAACCTGTCCTGTGGTAAGACCAATCTGGTTTCCATAAGAAGAGAAGCCTTGAGCAGCTTCGCGGGTGAGCTTCATCTGTGGCAGTTTACCCGGCAATGTTTCGCTGAGCGGTACTGTTGGATCAGAAGCGCCGGTTACGCGCATTGCCTGGTATACCCAAGAACGTCCACTAAGCGGGTCACGGATTGCACCGCCAATACAAGTTGCAGCGCCGCCGAACGGTTCTATTTCTGTTGGGTGATTGTGTGTTTCGTTTTTAAACTGGAGCAGCCAGCGTTCTGTAGCGTCTGGTGAGTCCGCAGGAAGCGCTTTGCCGTTTTTGTCTGTTGTGTAATGCACGTCGATGAACACCGAGCACGCATTGTTTTCTTCGCTCACTTCAAGGTCGTCGAGTTTGCCGTGCTTGCGCAAGTATTTTGCTCCAATGCACGCCATATCCATGAGAGTGACCGGTTTGTCTTTACGGCCGGCATACAAGTCGGTGCGCATTGTCTTATATTCAGCAACCGCCTTTTTAAACAGCTTTGCATACGGACCGTTCTCCACTTTTACATCTTTCAGAATAGTATTGAACGTTGTGTGGCGGCAGTGGTCGCTCCAATACGTGTCGAGTACGCGAATTTCAGTAAAGGTAGGATCACGTTTAATCGACTTGAAATAATCCTGCATGAACTTCACATCAGCAAAATCCATTGCAAGACCAAGTTGATTACGGTACGCCTCAAGTTTTTTTGCATTCAGCTTTATAAAGCCTTCAACAGTCGGAATGTCAGCAGGAACAGAAACATCCATCTTGAGCGTTTCAGGTTTTTTATCATCGGTAAGGCGACTGTCTACCGGATTGATTAAATATCCTTCAATTTTCTTAACATCAGAATCAGAAACAGTCCCTTTAAGCAGAACTATTTTTGCACAGCGCACACAAGGAGGCTCATCGCCAACTTTTGTTTCGCGTGACATTCCTTCTCGCAACAAAGAAAGACACTGCTCTGCACTGTCTGCACGCTGATCATATTGTCCGGGTAAAAATTCCCAAATAATTTGAGTGTCGCCGGCAGGCACATCAAGCGTCTCAAAGGCGACAAAATCACTCTGCGGTTCGGAGAAAATTCTTGTTGCAGCTGCTTTTACAACGTCATCAACAACATTTTCTACATCATACCGGTTCACATAACGCACACCGGTAACACCACTAATTCCAAGGAATCCGTTTATTTCGGAATAAATCCGTGCCGCTTCATTTTCGAAGCCAGGCTTTCTTTCTACATAAATGCGAAACATTCAAATATTATAGAAGAAATACGTTTATTGTGCAATTATAGTTGCATTCCACAAATAGATTTTATCTTGAATCCTTTTCACCAACGCTGTATATTTATATATAAATGAAAGAAATCATTGACTCCCCAAAAATGACATCCCCGCTACACACAAATGCAATCGACTCACTTCTAGAAACGCTTACCCAGCAATATGCGCTTGCTCAAAAGGCAGATAAATTTCTTCCGCCGGAATTAGCAAATCGTCTGCAAAAAATACGTGAGCGGATTCCAGAAAGTGCACGGCCTACAACATTTTTAGCCGGTCTGCCGCTCGGAAAAATTCTCAAAGAACGATACGATGACCAGCAACAGATTAAGTTGATGAAATACATGACACGCGTCCAAGACCGAGCTGCACAAAAAATGCTCGATGATGAAAAGTTTGCAGAAAACTTCCTTACAAAAGATGAATTTTCTGCAGTCATTCTTTCACTCGACATTCGCCGTTCCACAGAACTTATGCTCAAAGCAGAAAGCCCGCAACTCTATGCGGAATTTATAAACACGCTTACTTCCGAACTTACTGAATCTGTAAAAGAACGATTTGGCATCTATGACAAATTCACCGGAGACGGACTGCTTGCATTTTTCCCTGACTTCTATTCAGGCAAAGATGCAATTCTACAGGCATTGCTCTGCGCCGATGACTGCCATACTATTTTCAACGCAATTTTTCCTTCGTATCGCAGCCATTTTGCAATTCCAGACAATATGGTCACCGGCCTTGGAGTGGGAATAGATATAGGTCCTGTTTTCAAAGCAGGCATTGAGCTTGAATATACCGTTGTCGGAAAGCCTGTTGTGTATGCGTGCAGATTTTCTGCAGCGCCAGCAGGGCATACCTATCTCACACCGCTTGCAGAAAAAGCACTTAAGGAATCTTCTTCACCAGAAACCTTTTTATCGCAAAAGACCGAAATTGAAATTAAGCACGAAGGTACAACCCTTGCATACGACGTGAATGCTGTAAGCACTGCTGTTTTAGAGCACCTGACACTCGATGAACCGGAATGGTGCAAATAAAATAACTATTTTCATTTAAAATATAAATTATATCAGAAACTAACAGTCCCAACAGTAATTTGCTTTTAAGTCCTATATAATTTACTCATGAAAAAGACAACTCTCTTATCATTATTTGCAGCATTGTTCATAACAGTAGCTGCCCCACTTGTGGCACAAGAAACAGAAAGTGCCGCCGTACGTCACGTTGCAGACGGGACTATTCTTCAATGTTGGTGCTGGTCATTCAACACAATTAAAGACAACATGAAGCAAATTGCAGATGCAGGATTTACCGCATTGCAAACGTCACCAATCAACACCTGCCGAATCGGAGAATACGGCGGATTAGCATTGATGAGCAAAGACACAAGCGGCAAGTGGTATTTCCACTATCAGCCGACCGATTGGAAAATTGGCAACTATCAGCTTGGCACACGCGATGAATTCAAAGCAATGTGTGACGAAGCAAAAAAATACAACATCACGGTCATTGTGGACGTGTTGCCCAATCACACCACACAAGTCAATAAATTCTCACGCGCAGAAATGGCAAATCTTTTTGCAGCAGTTGGCGGCGAAGACAAACTTTACCACGCAAACGGACTTAAAAATATTTCCGACTACAACAAACGCAGCGAAGTCATTTCGGAGGAAGTAGGCGGTCTGCCTGATGTAAACACAGAAAACCCTGACTTTCAGGCATACTTCATGACATTCATGAATGATGCAATCGATTGTGGCGCAGGTGGATTCCGTTTTGACACTGCAAAACACATTGCACTTCCTGACGATCCCAAAGACCCTTCCAGTCCGGAAAACGATTTCTGGGAAATTTTCACCGGCAAGAAAGACATTCGCGGCGTATCACTTCACAACAGCAAAGACCTTTTTGAATACGGTGAAGTTTTGCAGGGTGGCGCATCACGTGAAGCCGACTATCCAAAGTATCTTCGTGTCGTAGCAAGTTCTTACGGTGCAAATCTTCGCATGGCAATTAGATTTTCAAATCTTTCAACAGCAAGAATTTCAAACTATAGTCACCCGGCAGATCCAAGCCGCCTTATCACATGGATTGAATCTCACGACACCTATGCAAATCAAGGTGAATCTGCAAAGATGACAAATTTCCAGCTTAGAGTTGGTTATGCGCTTATTACCGCCCGCCAATTAGGCACGCCGCTTTTCTTCAGCAGACCACAGGGACCGGAAGCAACGCAATTTCCAGGAGTCTCACAAATTGGCGATATTGGCAATGACCAGTTCCACGATCCTGAAGTTTCAGCAGTAAATCATTTCCGCACCGCCGTTGCAGGAGAACCAGAAAAACTCAGTAACGGAGCATCTAACGCGCAGCTCATCATTGAACGCGGATCAAAAGGTTTTGTGCTAATCAACATGGACAAGGACGCTTCAACATTCAAATTTGAAACACAACTGCCAGACGGAACATATATTGATCATGCGCATGAAAAGAAATACACCATAAAAAAAGGTGCGTTTTCCGGCCGAGTTCCAGGTGAATCAATCATCGTCATTTATTAATCAGTAAAAAAATAGCTGTGGGGAACAAAACTTTGCTTACCCACAGCTTTTTTTCGGTACTGCACTTTATTTTGAAAAAACCTTATACTGTATTCATGAATCATTACGAAGTATGCGCTGCAATCATCACTAGAAAAAATAAAAACGGCACGACAGAAATTTTTACTGCTAAAAGACCAGGCCCAAAGCCCGGCAGAGAACTTACTGAAACAAATTACAAATGGGAATTTCCCGGCGGAAAGATGGAAGCGGGAGAAACAAGAGAGACCGCCCTTGCACGAGAAATACGCGAGGAATTTGACACAAAAATAAAAGTCGGCAGATACCTTATGACTGTTGAACATCAGTACAAGACATTCAGTATCACCATGCATAGTTTTTACTGCACAATCGAAGAAGGCTGTCTGACGCTCAAAGAGCATCTTGATTCAAAATGGCTTACTGCAGCTGAGCTGCCTTCAGTAGACTGGGCCGCAGCAGACATTCCCATCATGCAGACTGTCGCGAAAGAAACAGTTTAAACATAAATTAGTTCTATCATATGAAGTTGAAATTCTGACACTTACCGGGTTCCAACACAATCTGCTTCAACAAGAGAAAGTTTTTGTGGCTGCACGTCAACTGCATGGTATACGCTCTGAGTTATGATGGACTTGTTCTTTGCAAAGAAAGTAACGGTAACCGTATACGTGCCAGGATCGAGTGTGATGCCACAAACATCCGCTCTTGCAGGAAAATATTTTGAAGTGCGCAAGTCTGCCTGTTCAGTAATTTGATTTGACACACTGCTTACAACGGAAAAAAGACGTATCATTTCGCCAATCGCAGCAGTTGAGTCATCCTTGCTGTTTGCAAGTTCATCGCCTATAGCACGCGTTGCAACCGCTGTCGTACCTTTTATAAGGCAGCGTGCAATTGCCTTGTTATATAAAACCTGTGCCCTCAACGCAAATGTTTCCACCGCAATGTTTTCTATGCTTTCGATTTGTTCAAGAAGTTCAGATGCAACCACCGTTCCGTCATCTTTTGCAACAGTAACGGAAATCGACCCCACCGTAGATGGCTGCAGAACCATGACAGGCACCGCAAAAATATAGTCGTAAGAAAAATTAACTCTGTTTTCAATCTTAACCGGAGCAAGACCTGAAAATGCAAGTATATTGAGCCGTCCTTTTTCTTTGGGAATAGAAAGTTCCTCATCAACTGTTCGGGGTTCTGCAAATGGATAGAGCGCTCCCTGTGTAAGAAAAGAATCATGTATCATATGACAATCTGCATTGGCAGCGTCCATGTCATTTGTTGCACGATGATATAAGAGAGAAAGATACTGCCCTAAAGCTGAATTATGAAACTGTATGCTTGCAGCCGCTCCGTTTTTTTCATTAGCAGCTTGTCGTGAGCGTACCAATTCCTGGTCATGTCTGGAAGAAATTGCCTGCACCTTGTTTTTAAATCTGTTTATTTCAACAAGCGCATCATCAAGATTATTCTGATGGTAATAATTGAGTGACATAAAAAGATTTGAGTATATGTCCTCATAGTCTTCACCAGGATAATCAATCATAGTGTCATTTACGATGAATGAACTGATTTCCTGCGTGACACTTTTTGTATAGTTTGTATAAATTAATTTTTCTGCATCGGAAAGATTTTTTGTAGAATCATTATAATCACCGGCAAAATGTCTAAGCACACCGGTATCAAGATTGTATAGCACGGAATCATGTGAGCTGTAGAGTAGATCTTTATTTTGTTCAATATAAAGGAGCGCCCCGCGATAATCTGAATGCCGCACATCGTTAAGCGGCACCATATGTTCGCCAGAAAAAGTAGCACATCCTGTCAGCAACGTACAAAGAAGCAGTATTACAAAGAGATGAAAACTGTACGTTTTGAACATGTTTCTACCTCTGCCGCGAAAAATTAATTTGCTGCCAAAGAGTCAAACAATGACGTAAATTTAGAAGTAAACTCATTCTTTACTTTTGTTTCAATTATTCGTACGGCGCCCTGCTGCGCTTCTTCTTTGCTCAGCTTGCCCTGTCTACCGTTTGAAGAAAAATTAAGGACTTCGGTACCAGTCGCTGTTTCTTTAAGACTGCTTGTCACCACGTAGCGCACGTAATACGCGCTGCCGTTCTGACCTGCATCTTCAAAAGAAACAGTACAGGTCATTTGGTAAGGCGCATCTTTATTGCCTGTCGCCGTTCCAATACCAGTGTCGTTTATTGCGGAAGAAAACACTGCGGCAACTCTACCGTCAACGTCTCCCGTTACTTCAATATTTACTGTCACCGCGTTAAATGCGTTTTGTGCGAGCTGTCCTACTTCCGCCGACGAACCATAAGACGGCTGTTTATAATAGGAACGATTTAGAACAGACAGAAGTTGCATGTAACCGTCATTTTCTTGCGCAATTTTATATGCCTTTGTAAGCAAAGCACATGATGTAAAAGAAACACCCGCTTGCCGCGCATGGGTAACAAGCGTTTCAACTTCTTCATCCTTCTGATTGAACAAAAGAGAATAATGGCGCCCCGCTTCAGCGCGATTAAGCACCGCGCGAGAATATGACGTGCCTTTACCATTTGTAAACCGGTCTTTTATAGTAAGCCCGGAAATAGAAGTGAGCGATGTATGTGTCGTAACCGTTGAAAGATATGTTGAAAGCTGAGAACCTTTTTTAGATGAATCAGTCTGTTTGAGACTTTCGTGAGTTTCAATGCTCTGGCTAAGAATACGGCAAAGTTCGGCAGTTGCATTTTTGTCCGCATCACCAGTCGTTGTTCCTGAACCTGTCGCAGCAACATATTCTTTTTCTGAATAACCGTCATAAGGATTTGCAATCCATGCAACATCTTTTCTGCCTGCGCCCGATGCAAAAGAAACACAGGCAACTGAAAGAGTGAAAACTAAAAATGGAATAGTTCCAAGTGACTTCATATAAGCAATCCTAGAAACGTGCTGAAGGACGTTTAATGACCTTCTTGATGCTGTTGTTGTCATTCATCCAGATTTTCATATTTGTCTCAATATCAATAAGCTCTGTAGAAATGTAATAAGTTCGCGTCATAAGACCTTGTCCGTCCGAGTCAACAATTGTTTTTATTGCGCCCTGGAGCATAAAGTCAGCGCCTGTTTCGTTGCCAAGATTTTTTGCCGTCTCTTCGCTTGCATTAAGCTGCTGGTCATCACGTTCCTGACGAACTTCGGCACGCTCTGCAGAAGATGCAACAAAATCAACAACGCCACTGTTTACCAGAGCTGTCTCAAATTGTTTTGTAAGAATGCTTGTGTCGATGTGTTCATCGCTCTGGTTGCGGAAAGAACCAATGATTACAACAGGATTCTTTCCGCCGTGTTTGGAAGCAAAGCCGGAGACTCTAGGAGAAGCAAGACACTCTTTGATAATGTCGTTGGCTGCAATCTTTACATCTGTGTCATTCCAATAACCGCTCAAATCTGTTACGGTGTTCGGCTCGACACGCTTTACCTGTGGCGTACTTGCGCAAGATGTAAACACGGCTGCTGCAGCAAAAGCTACTACGCAAAAAAGCATGTTTCTTCTCATAAGAATCTCCTCTATAAAAGTCTACTTTATTTTTTAGTTTTCAGAACCAGCTGTTGTGTTAAGCAGGTTATATTTCTTGAGAGCTTCTTCAACTTTCTGCTCAGTGATTTCACTCTTTTTATCAGTAACATATTCGTCAACAATTCCGTTTGCTGCCGGAACAACTGCTTTAAATGGCAGGAACATAAGAACGTATACGGTACCATCTTGTCCTACCCAATAATCCTTCTGTGTTGAACCCTGCAGAATATCCGTCGCGCGGTCAACAGTCGCTTCTTCCATGTAGCTGAGCGTGTCTGATGCAACGCCTGTGTCCTGTGCATATGTAGTAATTGCTGTTTTAAGCGTTGTCTGCACTGTACGAGCAAGTTCTGCGCGACCATTTGTGCGCGCTGTCGTCAAAGAATTTGTCTGTGTGCTCATTTTGCCTGAGCCTACTGCATAAATTCCTTCATCGTCTTCCTTGCCAGACATAACCCATTGTGGACGCTCAACACCTTCCGCTCCAATGACGACCGGAATTTTATCAGCGGCTTTTTCTTCCTTTTTTGTGGAAGCACAGCCGGCGAGCAACAGTGCCATTGTCAATGCAGTGGCAGAAATAAGAACCTTCTTCATAAAAACCTCCAAGTTTGTGAAAATAAACTTTAATACTATTTTAAAAGTTACTCTAAAATAGATACTACTGTCAATATAACCGCTTTCTTATTTAAATTTAACACATAAGTATGCACTTTGTTACTTTTCTATCAATTTTTTAAGAAAATTTAACAACTATTTCCCTTTAAGCAGCCTTTTTTATGTGATTAAGCCGCCAGATAATCCAAGCGAGAAGAAAGGAAATTGCAATTATTGCAACGCCCCATACAAAAGACAGAGCGACACCCTGGTTGTACACGCGCAAGAAAGGATACGGACCGTCAATGACACGCAAAATGTTAAGCAAAAGCGTTACCGCCGCATAAAGTATTGTAGGAATTTCGGCAAACAACAACGCCTTCCTTGACAATACCGGTTTCTGTTCAAAAAATATAAAAGAAACGGCCGCCAGCACAGGACATACAAAATGCCTCATGAACAATTGGTACGACCCAAACATATTCTGCAGACCGTTATCACCAGACATATACCCCACCGGCACAAGGATAGTGACAACAACCGTAAAAGTAAGCAGCAGACAGCAAGTTGCAATATACTTCACCATTTGTACCGCGTACGGAATTTCTTTCTTGCCAGAATTTCCATTATACGCGGCAATCAGAGGCAGCTCACACATCACGACAAGCAGGCACGCTATAAGCGCAAGATAATTGCTATCATTTGTATAATAGACAAATGTATCTGTATTTCGTCGAATAAAATCAAAAACAACCGTAGAAAGTTCAAAGAGAACAACAAGTATGTTCAGAATGCACGACACAACAATAGTCTGCTTTGAAGTTGAAATATTTGTATTTTTCATAAAACAAGTATACCATCCTTTTTGCATTATGTAAGCAAAAACATCACTCGTCCATCAGATGCAAGTCTTCGAGCAGACCGCCTTTTTCGCTCCACACAGAAACAGCAGTCTTTTGTTCATCACTCAACTCATCCCAGCTAGGAACCTCACCGTTTTCAAGCATTCTGTCAGCACGCCACTTCTTTTCTTGTTCTTCAAACGTATCGCCAATATCCAAATCTGCATCATCAGCACCGGCATGACTCCTTGCCGACCGATGGACAGGCACAGATACATTTCTTTTTTCCCCGGAATCTTTACCAGTCGCACTAAACACAATGAATATCACCGCAAGAATTACCATGACAATAAGAAAGTAAAGGAAAAAGAACAACATATAACGCCCCCTTATTCCGTCTCCATTCTATCATCATTCTATCACTGCTGGTGGGACATATGCTGTCTCTACTCAACACTTATTTTGTTTTACTATATTCACCGTATTCACAACCAACGTTTTCTGCACGCAGCGTATCAACAGGAATTCTTCTGCCAAATTTCTTTGCATACAATTTCACCGTACCTTTGCCGGTACCACCATTCCATAATCGCGTATGACGACGCGTACCATCAGGCGCTTCATAATTAATAAGCAGCATCTCATTCTTAGCACAGGTAATGTCATAGTCAACGGCAGCTTTGAATGTCTCCTGATGAATATGCCATACAACTTCGCTGTCTGTTTCTTTACAGTCAAATTTTGTTCTGCAACCTGTCCAGAACTTAGAAAAATTAAATTCAAAAGGTCTGCCTTCATACCAAAATGCAGAAAGCAATTTTTTATTCAGCGGAATTCCAAACACCTTTGGTCTACCACCGCCAACGTCAAATACGCTGTTGTCAAGTTTTTTGCCGGTATTTTCACTTGTCAAATTCCAAGAAGACAACCATACCCACGGAGAAGTAAATCCACTGCCCCAGTTTTTATCCGCATATCCATATGAAGTCTTTGGAGTTACTATATATTTTTCACCGTTGAAAATCACCGTTCCGCTATATTCCGACTTCATACCTTCTGCATGCCAGTACATTTCAAATGCATTGATTGTGCGGAACAATCTTCCCGCTCCATATCCTACATTAAATGCTATTTTCTTTGAAACATTTAAATTCCATGAAAGGGAACCGCTTCCACACATATATTCTGGATGCGCTGCAACTTCCTGCGGAGTAAGCTGTATCGAGCCTGTTATTGTCCGTTCACTCGCAGTACATTCGGGAGCGCCAATGGTGTACGGTGCCTCACGTAAAACAGTAATATCTTTCCATGAAAAAAACCGATGAAGCTGTACGGCATCTTTTCCCCATGTTCCCGCTTTTACCATAAGGTATGACGGCTTTATTCCCTTTGCTTTGTTCTGTGGCAATTGTCCCAAAATAGGTTTTTCTTGCGTCAACGCCGGATTACACAAAAAATATTCTACAAAGAAAGATTTTTCTTCACCTGTCTTTTCATTGTAGCCGGTAAATGAATGATACCACCAGTCGTATCCTTTTTTAGCAAGTGAACCTTTAAGTTGGAATGCATTACGCTGCCTGTCGCTCTTATTAAATTCTATTTTCATGTAGTAAATAATACACTTTTTTAAAATAATCCGCCATTGTTTTGAAAATAAAATTATACTTTTTTTGGCTTGTAAAAAATATTTCTTCTATATTATATAGAAAATGTTTTTAAAATGAGTATACTGTTTTTCATGAATTCAGCCCACTCAGACTCACAGTTTCTAAACATGACCACAAAGCCTGTATCTCACCTTATTCCATCACTTGCCATTCCAACGGTCATCAGTATGCTTGTATCTGCTATCTACAACATGGCCGACACTTTTTTTGTTTCACGGTTAGGTAAAAGTGCAAGTGCCGCAGTAGGCATTGTATTTTCTCTCATGGCAATAATTCAGGCTGTTGGGTTTACTCTTGGCATGGGCGCCGGCAGTCTTATCTCACGCAAACTTGGTGAAAAAGATAAGAATGCCGCAGACAAATATGCTTCTTCCGCTTTCTTTGCCGCACTTGCATTTGGTCTTTGCCTTACCATTTTTGGGCTGCGTTTTCTTGATCAATTGGTAAAAGCGCTTGGTTCAACGCAAACCATTCTGCCCTACTCAAAAGCATATGCCCGTTGGATACTGCTCGGCGCGCCGTTTATGTGTGCTTGTTTTGTCATGAACAACACGTTACGTTCAGAAGGTCATGCTGCATTCTCTATGGTTGCACTCACTTCCGGAGGTCTGCTTAATCTTGCGCTTGATCCACTCTTTATTTTTACATTCCACATGGGCACGGCGGGCGCTGCCATTGCAACAGTAATAAGCCAATTGGTAAGTTTTGTCATTTTTCTTCAGTTCTTTTTGCGGAAACGTGGAACAGTTCAAATAAAAATATCTTGTGTTTCACGTTCTCTCCGTGATTATTATTCAATCATTACAAACGGCTTTCCTTCTTTGTGCAGACAGGGTCTTGCAAGCGTGGCAACAATTCTTCTCAACAACGGCGCTTCTCTTTATGGCGATGCTGCTATTGCCGCGATGTCAATTACCACGCGCATCATCATGTTTGTTGCGTCAATTATGATTGGCATTGGACAAGGATATACGCCTGTTTCTGGATATAATTATGGCGCTAAGAAATTCTCACGTGTGCGGGAAGCATATTGGTTCACGGTAAAGCTTGGCTTCATTGTGCTTGTTATTTGTAGCGCTGTGCTTTTTATTTTCGCACCACAGATAATTTCATTTTTCCTTGATGATAAAGAGGTGATTCAAATAGGTTCAATCGCTTTACGCTGCCAATCATGCACGCTTCCTCTCCACTCATTCATCATCAGCACAAACATGCTTATGCAATCTACCGGCAAACGTGTCCAGGCAACTTTCTTGTCATGCAACAGACAAGGTGTTTACTTCATTCCTCTTATTGTAATTCTTCCGTTGTTTTATAAACTTACCGGCGTTGAAATTTCACAGGCAATTGCTGACGCGCTCAGCGCAGTTACCGCGGTTCCCTACATCATTTGGTTCTTAAAAAAACTGAAGGAGCAGGAATCAATGCAAGCTGTTTCAGACAACTAGTACACGTCATACTTGATGATTGCCTATCATCTTTTCCATCCAAATCATATCGTACCACAAATTGAATTTATATCCGCACTGCGTAAAATGACCAACTTCCTTGAATCCACACTTCTTATGGAACTGCGGACTGGTATTTGTAAGATACGCATCATCTGAACGCGGCGTAGTTGCAATGCACGCGTACAAGTTGAGAATTCCCTGCACTTTTAATTTTTCTTCTATGAGCGCATACAATGCAGTCCCCATTCCCTTGTGTTGGCATGACGTGCGCAGATAAATTGAAAGTTCTGCACAGTGCTCATACGCTTTACGCTCGTGGAATGCAGAGGCATACGCGTAACCGTCTATGATTCCTTCTTTATCTACCACAACAATATAAGGAAACCGTTTAAGTGTATTTACAATGCGCCCGCGAAATTCCTCAACAGAAGGAACATCATATTCAAACGTAATTGCCGTATGCAAAACATATGGCGCATAGACTGCTAAAAGCTGTTCCGCGTCAGCAGGTGTTGCAGAACGAATTGTATATTCTGAATTCATACGAAGAAGTATATCAAATATAAGCTCTGCGATGCTACACTTTGCAATATCAATGCTTCAGAACTTGGCAAAGATTTTCTTCGCATCTATCACAAATTATATTATTCAACTCCAATGACAATAATTTCTTCTATTGGTGTTGCAAACATATGTGAAAGAACAACAAACTCATCTACCGTAGGAAGGCTTTTGCCCCACTGCCACTTGTAAACAGCTTGTGGACTTTCAAAGTCGAATAATGTCTGCATTTCTTTTACAGAAACACCCGCATGTTCACGCAACCGCTTGATATTTTGACCAGTTGCTTTTGTATCTATAACAGGGTAAGAATAGTGCTTTTCCATATGTAACCTCCTGAATGCTCCGTGCTTTTCGCATCGAAGCTCGCGCAATAAAATTTAAATCAGAGCTGTATTCCGTCATTACGACCGGTAATACTAATCCGGCAACGGCGACATTCATCTGATTTCGTGTCTGATTGGAAACGACACGCTCATTCATTGTTGTACGTTTGTAGAAGTTATTAATTTGCATGGGTGTCCTCCAAGGAAACAAATTTTCTTGCGCGAATTCTCAAGGTTCGCATAAAGAATAAATATTGTATTTATTTATACCATTTCATTTTACTTTTGTCATCAAGAAAGTTTATCTTTTCATTAAACTTACAAGTCAACTTCTTGACCACATTTTCCTTGAGTGCAATACTTTGTATGTAATTTTTCTGGAGGAATTTCATAATGAACACGGAACATCCAAAACAGTCTTGGTACGAACTTGTCGGCACAAAAATTGTTGAATCATTCAAGCGCAGACATTTTGACGCATACTATTGCGCGACAAGTGCTGAGGCTGTAAAAAAGATTCTTTCACTCATTCCCAAAACAGACGTCGTTTCTTGGGGCGGTTCAACAACGCTCACAACTCTTGGTGTACAAAAAGCAGTAAAAGACAACGGATATAAAGTGATTGACCGCGACACCGCAAAAACTCCACAGGAAAAAACAGAGATTACCAGACAGGCGCTGCTCTGCGACACATTTCTCATGAGCACCAATGCCTTTACTCAAGACGGAGAACTTTTTAACATAGACGGAAACGGCAACAGACTTGGCGCGCTCGTTTACGGGCCAAAAAGTGTCATTGTCGTAACAGGCATGAACAAGATGACAAAATCACTTGCTGATGCGGTAGACAGAGTTCGTTCTTTTGCCGCCCCAATGAATCACCAACGCATTCCCGGCACGACTCCATGCACTGAAACAGGACTCTGCGGGGACTGTAAATCAACAGACTGCATCTGCGCGCAAATGGTTACCACCCGACTCTGTCGCCCTGCAGGCAGAATCAAAATAATTCTTGTTGGTGAAGATTTAGGTTTCTAGACTTTGAGTGTACTTTAAACAGACCTAAAATGACTTTAAATTCTATGCATAATGCACTATAGTTATAAATAAGGAATGGTAAAATGCTTTTTAAAAAGAATTCTTTGCTCAGACTTTCACTGCTGCTGAGCACACTGCTGTTTGCATCCTGTCTTTCTTCAAAAACAAAATTTTCGCCTTCAGATGACATCGATTGGAAAACAGTTCCAGAAAATTACAACGTTAAACAAGATGGCGTCCCTTACGGAACAATAGAAACGGTGTCATATTATTCAACAGTAACAGAATGCGAACGAAAATGTTGCGTTTTGCTTCCTGATGGTTACACTCCTGAAAAAAAATATCCGGTTATATATCTTCTTCATGGCATCAATGGAGATGAAGACCAATGGATGACCGGCACACATTCTCAATATGTATTTGGAAATGCATTTGCTGCGGGAACTGCCGTGCCAATGGTTGTTGTCATGCCAAATGTCCGGGCTGCCAAAAACAACTGGGAGCCGGAAACTTCTTATCAAAATCTTTCAGATAATAATTTCCATGCGTTTGACAATTTCATAAATGATTTGCAGCAATGTCTTATGCCGTTCATCAACAAGAAATATTCTGTGTATACAGATCGCAAAAACACAGCTCTTGCAGGATTATCACTAGGTGGTCGTGAAGCATTATTCATTGGTGTAAAAATGCAAAAAACATTTGGCGCGCTTGGAGCTTTTTCTCCAGCACAAGGTGTCGTTCCTGTACCGTGGTTTCCTAGAGATTATACCTTATTAAAAAACAAGGAACTTACTTTTGAAAAGGAATACACTCCGTCGCCGTTTATTATTTCTGTAGGAGATCATGATACCGTTGTCTGCAATGCACCGCGGACATATGCAGCCGTTCTTACTAGAAATAAAGTTCCCCATATGTTTTATTTTGTTCCGGGTGAGCACGATAGAAAAGTATGGGAAAACAACCTGTATCAATTCATCACACGGCTTTTCAAGTAAGTTTCGCATTGCACGGCTATAACCACTTGCTGTTTTTTAAAACCACCGGGAAGCAGTTTGCCATTGAGTCCTTCTTGTATCATATATTCCGTTGCACGACAACGATGCACTACGACGAATGCACTATATCATGCAACGGAAACTTTTTACAGAGCTATCCCCACCATTCAGGTTGTTGGTTGTTCTGCATACAGAATAGTTGTGTCCGCACTATATTCAAATTCATCGGTAACAAAAACTTCTATCCCTGTCCAATCACCTTTTTGCGGAGAAGTGACAGTACCATCTCCGTTTGTATCTCCACCATGACTGTCGTCCCGGTAGGAAGTGAAGATGACGCCAGTTCTATTGAGCACACCATTCTCTTCAACTAAGAATTCTGAAGTTGAATTTTTAATAACCGCGCCATTTGCAATAGTAAGAGATGCAGCTGAAGTGATGCGGATCAAATTTGAAAACGTGCAAAGGGGCACTTCCGTTTCCAACCAAGAAACCGCACTGCTGATGTCACCATAGTCTATGTATATTGCCTGCTGCGTATTAGTGACAACCGGTGTTGCAGCATTATTGTCTTCATCACAGCTGAACGTATTTGATGCAGAAAGATTGAATCCGCAGGAAACTGCAAGCGGCCATAAGTTGCGATAGAACAAGTTGTTCGTTATCACTGTTCCTGACTGTGCATCACGAGCATCAAGCGTAGCATAATCATTTGCATCACTACGCGTAGGATGACCACCTATATTGTCTCTAAACAAGCATGAGTCTACACTTGCTGAACCACCTATTCGCAATGCTGCATACCTGTTTTTTTCCACCATAACAGAACACACAGTTTGAAAAGACAGAACCGCTCGAACCAAGCTCAACTCTGATTCCTTCCCAATCACCGGCCGCTGCCGTTCCAACAAAGACAGTTTCTCCTCTGCTGTCTTTTGCTGAAGTAAAATAGATTGGATTTGACGCCGACCCTTGAGCAGAAAGAACACCACCGTCTTCCACAGAAAGGCTGCCCTCCGTTCCGAATTTTACGATTGTTCCCGCGGGAATTACGAGCGTGCCTCCGTTTGCAACGCGGATAGCAGTATTCACGTAGTATGTCTTATCCGCCGACCATGTTGCATACGAACCAATCGAGTCTGTTACCGCAACATACTTTGTTTCTCCAGTCGTATCAGAATTACCAGCACCAGCAGCATTCTGATTTATTGGGTTAGAGCAGCCAAGCATCGCCAGACAAAAAACTGTTGCCACTATAAAAATACTTTTGTTCATAAAAAACCTCCTGATGCAGAATATCATGAGGTTTTAAAAGAACACCACACAGCAAATTGTGAAAATTATTTAAAAAGCAGCGTACCGCCATCTTCAAGCAACTCTGAAACGTTCAGACTTTGATAGATACGATACATGCTGTATCCATCCGCAACGACAAGGCCTCGTTCACTGTTCCAAACCGTGTTCAAATGAAGCCCCGACACTCCAGCCATATCTTCAAGCGTCATGGAAAGAGACTCCCGGCGAGCGCGCACCGTTTCTCCAATACGCCTTATTAATTCAGAATCTCTAATACTGAGCAAATCGCGCCTTGGAATTTCAACAAAAGAATCCGTAAAAGTGATATGGTACTGTCCTTGGTCAATTTTCAGTCCGCAACACCCTAACGCTGACACAATCTTTATGAGCGACAAAATGCTCACGTCTCGTTCTGCCCGTTCAATCACGCTGATTGTATTCGGATGCAATGTTGCATAGAAAGCAACTTCTTCTCTGGAAAAGCCGCAGAACTTTCGCCGCGTCTTTAATTCATCGGCAAGAGTGTCCAGATATGTTTGTCTCTTGTAGTCCATAGCACGCTCCGTTTCGTGCAAAGTATATCATGTATTTTTCTATAAGACAAATTTAATATTATAAAGAAAATAGTTCCATTTGTTTTGGTTGTGATTCACCGGGGAATTCATGCATATAGGCGAACACTTCATTGTCCATAATAATGGAATGCTTTTGGCACTGCTCCTTCACCATGCGCACCATAGCACTGCTCTCTTGGCACGGCAATTCATACGATTCGCCAAATTCTCGCATGTACTTTTCCTTCATACCGGGAAAGTGCTCGTCAAGTTTCTTGTAATAATACTGCCGGTCACCGTCCCGAAGAGTGAGCCCCGCACCAAAGAGAATGATGCCATGCACTCCGCACGAAATACACGAGTTCATCAGCGAACGCACATTTTGTACCGTGCCAGTAATATGCGGCAACAATGGTGTAATCCACACAACGGTTGGGATGCCTTCGCTCTGCATAATCTTAAGCACTTCGATTCGGCGGCTCGTCACGCACACATGCGGTTCAACAATGCGGCACAAATCATCAGCAGCAGTAGTAAGCGTCATCTGCACCACACATTTTGCTTTTTTATTAATTGAACGCAACAGATCAAGGTCGCGCAGAATCATGTCGGACTTCGTTTGTATTGCAAGACCAAAACGGTACTTGTCGATAAGTTCAAGGCAGCGCCGGGTAAGAAGCAAATCCTTTTCGCAGTGCTGGTAAGGGTCGCTCATTGCACCCGTGCCAATCATGCAGCGATTGCGTTTGTGGAGCAGCGCCTGTTCAAGCAACTCCGGCGCATTTTGTTTTACCTCAACATCTTCAAACAAATCAATTGAATTATTAATTGTTAAACTACTCATCGCATCAGTTTTATTTTCTGTACGGTTCGCAATTATTTGATAACACGTACTCCGCGCATCGCAGTAGATGCAGCCGTGCGTGCAGCCCCGGTAGATGTTCATGCCGTTCTGAGCAGAAAGAATTCCTTTAGCGTTTACAAAATGCACCGCGTACTCCAATAATCATCAAGAAAATCCACTTAATCCTTTTAACTTTCAACTTTTACCTTGTCTTCTTCACCGGCAGCCGAATCACCGTGCGGAGCTTTTCCGGCACACACTTTCGCGCGTCGCTCAGATAAATTTCGTGGTGGTACCGCGCGTGAGAAGCATCCGCATCAGTTATGTCGACTGCATACCCGTTCTCTTCAGCAAACTCATGCATGAGCTGAATGGTAGCCGGCTCGTTGTCGTACGGACCGACATACATGCACTGAACGCACTTTCCTTCTGTATGCGAAAAAAATTCCACTACAGAAAAATCGCACTGCTTCTTTTCAGATGCAGTTTTTACCGCCCAGTCAAAGTCCGCCTTCTGAACAAAATCCGGCAGTCTGATGAGTGAAATCCATTTGAACTTGTCCTTGTGCTTGTAGTCAACGCCTTTGATTCCGTCCATCCACCAGAAACCTTCGAGCGGCGGCACCACGTACTTGAAGTAGCCGTCAATTTTGTGGTCGCCCATATAGCTCATCTTAATGGTAAACGCAATTCCGTAGAGCAGCCGCATCGCATGCTGATATTCACCGTCAGCACTGTTCGGGTCGCCCTTTCCGCGCACGGCAGCAAAGTGCATTTCCGGTATGTCGATAAGCTCCGGCTTCTTTGGCGGAAGATAAAATTCCTTGTACTCTTTTTTGTAGTCGAAAACCGCGTAGCTGCCTGCTGTCCGTTTCATGGCACACTCCTTGTATGTAAATAGTGTAGCACAGGAATTATGACAGCTGTATGTCATAGTTTGCAATTCCTTGCTTTTACAACATATATGTTGTATATGTTTATAGGAGGACAAAACATGAAATACAACTGCAAAATCAAAAAACAGGGTTCTCTCTATATTGCAGAATTCCCTGACATGCCGAATGTCCAGACTTGCGGTAAAACAAAAAAAGAAGCGCTGGAAATGGCGAAAGATGCGCTTGAAGGATGTCTCGCAGTTTCGCTTGACGAGAATCTTGAGATTCCGACACCATCGTATTCACAAGGCGAGCCTGTTGAAGTTTCAGCGAAGGTGGCTTTTGCTATAGAATTGCGTATTGCACGTGGTACACAAAGTCAGTCTGCCGTTGCTAAAAAAGCAGGCATGACCTATCAGCAATATCAGCGTCTTGAGAATCCTAAGAAAACGAACCCTACGCTTGAAACTCTGGAAAAACTGCAAAAAGTTTTTCAGCATCCATTCTTGGCATTGTAGGGAATTTATACCCTATCGGGCTGTATTTAGTTGAAATAATCAATACTACACCCGAAATGGTATAATTCAGTCAATATTTGTTGATTTTATACCCGTATGGGTGTATTCTATTTACATGAAAGAAACACCGGCAAACAAAATCGGGCTTTTTATAAAAGAAAACCGCAAGAAGGCGGGTCTTACGCAGGAAGAATTTGCCGTGCGTTCAGGACTGGGACTCAGATTTGTGCGCGAACTGGAACAGGGAAAGCAGACGGTACGTCTCGACAAAGTGAACCAGGCGCTCGCAATGTTCGGCTGTACGGCAGGTGCCGTCCGCAGCGAGAACACGACGGAGGAACCAGATGTCTAGAAAGGGCTTCGTTTTTTTTGACGGAACAAAATGCGGTCTCATTTCGGAAACAGACGAAGGCTATCTGTTTGAATATGATGATAACTGGACAAAGTCTCCGGACGCACAGCCTGTAAGCCTTACGCTTCCGCTTTCGCAAAAAAAGTACGAATCAAAAACACTGTTTGCATTTTTCGACGGACTCATTCCCGAAGGATGGCTGCTTGCTGTTGCAGTCAGAAACTGGAAGCTCAACCCGCGCGACCGCATGGGACTGCTTCTTGCAGTGTGCCGTGACTGTATCGGCGCAGTGACAGTGGAGAATTGTTCAGATGAATAACTGTCTCTGCTGCGGAAAGCCGCTTACGTCTGAAAGCGGAACGTCATCAGTACACGGCGGCTGGCACGCATCATGTATAAAAAAATTTTTCGGTACAGCGCGGCTCCCTGATGTCGGACTTTCGCAGAATGACATAGAATCACTTGCGGATGAATCTGCCGCGGCGGGAATCACTGCTACCGGTGTGCAGAAGAAACTTTCGCTTCATCTCTATTCCGATTCAAAGAAAAACGGAAGCTCAAGGCTTACCCTTGTCGGTTTTCCGGCAGGATACATTTTAAAACCGGCATCGTCTGAATATACATGTCTTCCCGAAAGCGAACATCTTGTCATGTCGATGGCAGATGCCGCCGGAATCGAAACTGTTCCCCATGCGCTCATTCACCTTGCTGACAATTCGACTGCCTATATCACGAAACGCATTGACCGGACAGCAAAACTTTCTGCAGATGAGACGCACCGTATTGCAATGGAAGATTTCTGCCAGCTTTCAGAACGGCTCACGGAAGATAAATATAAAGGCTCGTACGAGCAATGCGCAAAGATTATTAAGAAATATTCATCGCAGCCGGGTCTTGATCTGAGCAGCTTTTTCTATCTCATTGCATTCTGCTTCATCACCGGTAATTCCGACATGCACCTCAAGAATTTTTCTCTCATTCATTTCGATACATGGAAACTGTCTGCCGCATACGATTTACTGCCGGTGAACATTGTAAATCCGTCAGACACCGAGGAAACCGCACTCGCCATCAACGGGAAAAAATCAAATCTGTCTGCCGATGATTTTTTTGCGTTTGCAGATACTGTCGGCATACCGCAGCGCGCCGCTCAGAAAATGACAGCAGCACTTTTATCATTACAAAATACATTCATTCAGATGGTCGGTGATTCGCTTATTGCAGATGAACAGAAAAAACAGTTTGCTGCGCTTATCAATGAACGGTCTGCCATACTCGGCGGAATAACTAAATCGTAGTTACGAATACTTCTTTACGAGCTTCTCACCGTCACTCTTTATCCGCGCAATCAGCTCCTGCGGTTCAAGCACCGTGACGCTTTCGCCGAAACCGAGCAGCGAGCTGTACCACCAGTGCTCGTTCTTCGGAAGATGTGCCGTCATCACAACGTGCCTGTCATCATACTTCGCGGGGAACTTCGCTGCCTGCGGCTCAACAACGGCCGCATTCAAATATTCACAGCACGCGACCTGCATATTCTTATCGCACACCAGCATAACATCAAAATATTCGCGCGTATCTTCCTGCTGCGACAGCGACATGCGCACTTTGGCAGCGTCGTGATGACGCTTGCATTTTTCTTCGCACTGCAGCACTTTTCCCATGCGAATCAGTTTGAACATGCAGTACGCGTCTTTTTCTTCGTACCACGCGATAAGGTACCACGCGTACCACTGGAACACCGCATACACCGGCTCAACAACATGAACCTTCGATTCACCCTGCGCGGGGAACTCCGTTGCAATTTGCGCATTCGTGTACTCAAAAGAAAGCTTGCGGCCGGATCGCACTGCATTCCGTATGACAGAAAGTTTTTCGCTGATGTTCGTTCCTTCTTGAGCAATACTCAAGTCGATGATTATTTCTTTTCCGGCAGAATTATTTGTTTGCAAACAAGCTTGTTGATTCTTCAACACAGAATCATTCGTTACCGCATCAGCTGCATCTTGCTGGGAAAGCACTTTGATTTTTTCAAGAACCGCCTGCGATTCCTTGTCTCCTGTTGCAGACGTGAGTGCTTCGAGCGCCGTGATAATCTTTGCGTAATCAGTCTGCTCAGCGACCTGCTTTTCCATGCTGAAGGTGTCAAGAATTTCGTAGCCTCCGTCAGCACCGACATCGGCAGTCACCGGAATGCCGGCAAGACAGAGCGTTTCTATATCGCGCTGAACCGTACGCACAGAAACTTCAAAATGCCCGGCAAGCACGGACGCGCTTGTCTTTTTGTGGTTGAGAAGATAAATAGTGAGTGCTAAAAGGCGGTCGATTTTCATAAACGGTACATACAGCTTAAACAAAATAAATCAATTTGTCAGCATATGCTTGCCGCAATATTGATTGCGTCATGTACATTATTATGCTATTATAATGTCATTGAGGTATCTATGCCACAGATTAAACCTATAACTGATTTACGAAACACAAACGAAATTTCAGAACTCTGTCATGATTCAGATGAGCCAATTTTTATCACAAAGAACGGCTACGGAGACATGGTTGTAATGAGTATGGAAACATACGAACGCGACGTTTCACTTGTATCAATTTATCGTAAACTTGCATCGGCACAGCAACAAGTCGACAACGGTGAGACCGAATCTGCCGAAAAAGTATTTGACGGCTTACGAAAAAAGCATGGCTACAAAATATAAAATCCGCATTACCAAAGACGCTCAGCATGATTTAACTGAAATATACGATTACATTGCTGAACAGTTGACAGCCCAGAAAGCCGCAGCTGATTTAATGGCTGAAATTGAAAGTTCAATTATGAATCTTGCAGACTTTCCATATAGTTCCCCAGCTTTTTCTGATGACTATTTAAAACTGCTTCGATATCGTAAATTAATAATTAAAAAATATATTGTCGTCTATTCAGTATCTGATGAAAAAAAGGAAATAGACATACTGAGAATTTTCTATGGTCCTTCCGACTACATGAAATATTTACTATAACATATTCAGACAAATTACTTTTTTATTTCACATTTGTAAAAAAAATCGGATATACTGTGTGCATAAAGGATACCATATAGTTATGAACTACTACGAACGGATTCAACAGTCGATTGACTACATTGAACTTCATCTTGCAGACGAGCTCTCTGTTGATGAAGCGGCAAAGCAGGCGTACATGAGCGTGTCGAATTACTACCGCATGTTCTATTCAATTACCGGCTACACGGTAAAGGAATACATTATTTACATATCCATAGTATACTAACGGCGGAGAACACTATGCCAGAGTACAAAGAAGGAATTCTGAATATCAACCATTGGGAAAAATTATACTATCTGAATTTTGAAAGAAAAACCACTATGGAAAACGGTGGCATATTCTGATATTATTAAACGAGGGGGCATGTATGTATATAAAAAAAATTATAGGAAAAAAATGTTATCTTTCTCCAATGAACACGGAAGACGCTGAACAATATGCCGTATGGCTTAATGACATGGAAGTTGTCAACTATCTGACCCTTTCAGGTGCGACAATTACTGTTGACTCTGAAAAAGAGGCGCTGACCATGATTTCAAAAGAGCATAACTATTCAATCGTTGATGCAGAGACCAACAAGCTCATTGAAAGTGCGGGACTTGCAAGTATTGATGCGACAAACCAAGCCGCTGAGATTGGTATTTTCATTGGTGACAAATCATTTTGGGGGTAGAAGTTACGGAAGCGAAGCGCTCTGCCTGCTTATTAATTTTGCATACCGTCGCCTTAACCTCCACGAAATTTTTCTTACTGCATATTCGTTCAATCCGCGTGCCATTGCTTGTTATGAGAAAGTTGGGTTTAAAAAAATAGGAGAAAAGCGTGAATCAGTGGCGCGTGACCATCAGTATTACAACAAAGTGCTAATGGATATTTTGCCTGATGAATTTTATGAAAAGAATCCGCAGTACAAACCGACTGATGTGGAGAAGTGGTGATGATACAAATCAAAAAAACTACGAATGAAGAGTTGAATAATTTGATGTCGTTGCGTCTTGAAATGCTTAGAGTTGTCAATGGTCTTTCTAGCGATGCACCGTTTTCACAAGAACTTGTCTCGTGTTCAGAAAAATATTTTACCTCTGGCGACCAGACTACTGTTCTTGCGTATGACGGTGACATTCCTGTGGGGTGCGCATCAATTAGTTACATTACCATTATGCCTACATACAGCCACCCCACGGGTAAGCGCGCTCACCTGATGAATGTGTATGTAAAAAAGGAATATCGTGGCAACGGTACGGCACGCGCGATGGTGCAGTCTCTTATTGATGAAGCGAAAATGCGAAAAGTAACTGAAATAAGCCTTGATGCTACAGAAATGGGAAAGCCGCTGTATAAAGCGCTTGGGTTCGTCGCGAATGCAGATGGTATGGTAATGAATATATAATAAGGCTTTTTAAACCTTATTATATAACACAAGCAACAAGATTAAACCGATAAGTCACTATTTTTTTACTACTGCAATGTATGCTATACTATTTCGAAATACCTTTGTTCATTAGGAATAATTATGGTTACTATCGAAACAAAACGGCTTATCATCCGCAACTATATACTCACCGACCGTGACGACTTAGGTGAGTATATGCTTCAGCGGGTAGCTGCAGAGTTTGAAAGCTATCCCGACTTTACTAAAGATAAAATTGATTCTGAAATTGCATTTCGTTGCGGAAGCGATGAATTTCTTGCAGTTGAATTAAAAGAAACTCATAAAGTAATCGGAAACATTTATTTAGGGAATCGTGACTTTAATGCAAAAGAGCTGGGCTACGTGCTCAATGAAAAATATCAGAGGAAAGGATACGGAAGCGAAGCAGCACTTGCTGCGGTGCGCTATGCGTTTTCTCAGGGAGTGCACCGAATATATGCGGAGACCGCACCGGCAAATATCTGTTCATGGAAACTCATGGAAAAAATCGGCATGAAACGAGAGGCGCATTTCCGCAAGAATGTCTCGTTTCATACAGGAGCGGACGGCAAGCCAGTCTACTGGGACACGTATGTATACGCGATTCTCGACGAAGACAATGCATGCCGTCTTTCTGCTCCCTGCTAATCGCCTGAATTATGGTGAACTTTCTATTTACTCTGCTCTTTTAAATTGGCAAGCGCATCGGCATTGGTGCCGGTCACCATCGCAAGCGTCTGGCAGCTATCTAATTCTGAACAGTCGCCACACGTTGCAAACTTTTTCTGTTGCACGCATTTCCGTATTTCACACATGCTGTCACAAAACGGAGTCTTCACCCCGTCAGTCCGGCATCCCGTGCAGTTGATCATCTCCGGGGTGATTGGTGCATGATTCATTTCGCTCCAGAGTTTTGCAGTTTTTTCACGAAGCGCATTGTCATCGTTCACTGTAGCAATCCGCGCGTCACATTTTTCACAGTCGAGTCCGCAGCAGGCAATCAGCTCTTTCATGGTCATTTCTCCTGTTCCAGTTTCTTTACCGGCACCAGCTCAATATACCCGCGTTCACCGCGCGGTTCAAGCTGAATACGCGGATTTGATGTATCCCATGCATATCCGGCAAGCAAAGGATTGTATTTCTTTTCAGCATCCCATACCTGTTCAATTGCTACGGAAAAATCTTCTTCCTGGAACGGTTCTCCACGGAACAGCAGATATTCCGACTGCGGCAATGTAATAACATCAAAGCCTTCTGGAATTACATAGTTATAATCGGCTGAAACAGATAAATCGGCATCAGATGCTGCGCATACTCTCCAGAATTGCAGCCAAACTCCTTTAGAAATGCACGCTGATAACCGGCTGACAACAGCATACTATAAGAATCGAGAAAAAGACACTCGACTTTTTTTGCGGTTTCATTCTGTCTTGACTAATAAAAAATTGTTCTCTATCCTTTCCGTATGATTCTTAGCTGCACCGTCTCGCGTGCCATAGATTATATTCTCCTGCATATTACTGAAAATATCGGCGTGGACGATGTCGCTTCCTTCAGCGGTTACTCAAAGTTCTACTTTAGCCGCATGTTCAAAGCAGAAACTGGACAGAGTGTCTATTCGTTCATCAGACGGATCCGCGTGGAACAGTGCGCATTCAGGCTCAAAACGGAGCAGCACCGCTCCATCACCGACATCAGCGTTGACTACGGGTACACGTCGTCAAATTTCAGTACGCTCTTTCTTCAGCTTGAACACGAAACACCGTACTACTTCCGCAAAGGAATTGCAAAGCGCTCTGTTGCGCATCCGTTCTTTCATGCGGAGCAGAATGTTCTTGAGCCGTACAGTGAGCTGTGCAAAAAAATCTCGGTCGAAACATTTCCAGACTATACCGTGATTTTTGAACGCCACATCGGCAACTATCATGAGCTTGCCAAAGACTGGTGCGTTTTTCTTGACACCTACAAAAACTTTCAAACACAAAGCGCGCTTTTTTTCGAGCGCACATTCGACGATCCTTCCATTGCTGATGACAACAGCTGTATTTTTGACATCTGTATGCAGGTGGAAACGAACGATGTGCAGAACAGCAGCTGTCCGCAAGATAAAAAAGAACTGCTGCAGAACGGTACGCTCACCGGCGGGAAATTTGCAGTGTATCATTTTAAAGGCAGACATCAGCAGATATTCGCCGCGTATCAGAACATGTTCAACGTTTGGATTCCAGAGAGCGGAGCATCTATTGATGACCGCTACGGCTTTGACATCTACCGCACCGTGAATGAAGACGCATCGTATATGGAAATTGATTTGTGTATTCCAATCAGATAACTGATTTTTTATAAAAGCACAAATTCAGAAGTATATAATTTGTTCTATCACTATACTCCTCACCATAAGCTGTACACGCGCTGCCGGCCGGAACGCATGTACACAAAGGAGTTTCTCAATGAACTTTATGAACGCGGACGCAATCCGTTCGCACAAAGTCAGGACAATACTGACATTTTCAATTCCGGCCATCATCAGCATGGTGCTCACATCGTTCATCACGATTGCAGACGGCTTTTTCATGGGCAACTTTATCGATAAGGATGCGATTGCCGCGGTTAATCTTGGTCTGCCAATTATTTATCTGTATCTTGCAACAGGTCTGATGATTTCTGTAGGCGGTTCTGTTATTGCAGGCATGGCACTCGGTTCAAACGACACAAAAAAATGTGCCAACGCATTTAATCAGACAATGCTCACCACTGCAGTTATTGTATGTGCGCTAAGCATTGTGATGATATTCTGCCTTTCACCGATGCTTCGTCTGCTCCATGCAGAAGCGGCGGTTGCATCATATTTTCTTACCTACTACCGCATCATGCTGATCGAACTGCCGGTGATGATACTGTCTTCTTCGTTCGCCATGTTCATCCGTGCAGAAGGAAATCCTCAGTTTGCGCTGCTCACTACGGTCATTATGGTTGTGCTGAATATTGTGCTCGACTATGTATTCGCAGGTCCCTGCCGGTTCGGCATACAGGGCATTGCGTATGCGTCTCTCATCTCTGCAATCGTCAGCCTTGCACTTTCAATATGGTATTTTATTAAGAAATCACACGTATTCAAATTCGCACGGTTCGTGTTTGACAGAGCGATGTTCCGTGACACCATGCTCAACGGCAGTTCGGAGTTTATCGGCGAGCTTTCTATGTGTATAAGCATGAGCGCATTCAACTTTGTCATCATGCGGAGAATCGGCGTTGACGGGGTAACGGCATTTACGATTGTCGGTTATACGGCATATCTGTTCAGCATGATTGTCGTAGGATTCGGTCAGGGTGCAAGTCCGCTTATCAGCTTTGTGTACGGTTCAGGAGACAAGCAGCTGGCGCGAAGCATATTCAAACATACGTGTGCGCTCGTAACAGGAGCCGGCGCCGTTACAGTTGTGCTCGTTGTATGCACATCGTCGTGGTACAGCGCTTTGTTTGTAAAAGATGAAACAGTCACACGCATGGTACAGTCAGGCATGCTGATTTTTATGGCTGATTTTCTGCTCTGCGGTGTGAATGCAATCAGCTCATTCTATTTCACTTCAATCGGCAAGGCAAAAGAATCTGCAGTCATCTCGTCATCGCGCGGACTTGTTGTGCTGCTCATCTGCATCTTCGTGCTGCCCGTGTTCTTCGGTATGAACGGCATCTGGATGGCGTCTCCGGTGACTGAAGCAGTGACGCTCGTAATTACAGCACTGTATCTTAGAAAAGATGGCGCACCCATGCACAAAACTCAGATGATTCCGTGAACCCAAGCTTGTAATAAAATTCCTGCGATGAAAGCACCACCGCACGACGAGCACCCATCGCACGCGCACGGTTCACTGCTTCGTACACAACCGCACGCCCAAGTCCAAGGTGGCGGCAGCGCGGAATGGTAACGACCGGCTCAATGTACGCAGTGTCGCCCTGTGTATACCAGCAACCGCAGTGCGCACAATACTCATTTTTGTCCACGGCAAACACTTTTAATTCAGTGTTGTAATGCGGTGGAATAGTTGCAGACGAGTCATCATCTTTTTCAGGAAGTCCCTCGTGGTCAAAGCCCTTGTGAATTACCACCTGATACTTCCACGGGTCGGGTTTGAATTCTTTTGAAGAAATTGAGATTTCATTTGGAAGCGAATACTGTTTTTCATCTGCAAGCGAAAGTTCAAGCACTTTATCTCTGCATTCTCTTTTTTCAAAATGTAATTTTGTAAGAGCTGCATGAAGCGCACCATCTTTTGAATTTGCAATGACGATGTTCTCATTTTTATCTACAAGATGCAAAACCATTTCTGTTAATAACGATTCATCGTCTGATGAATGGATAAGATAATTTCTGTCATCATAAGATGTGTCGTACGTGCTCATGCCTACGATTCTATTTTCATCATTTCTAAATAGCGCGAGAGCACCAAGTTTGTCATGCTCCAGAAACGGATGTGCCATCATCCATTCAAATCGCCCCCAGTGAAAATGTTCGTTGCAACCACGGTCGCTGGCCGCCAGCAGAAACTGGTATATTTCTTCATAGGAATTTATAATCTGCTCATAAGTCATATTGGTTTGAATCGTAGTCATGCTTGCAACCTCAAGTCATTATTTTATCAAATCTTATTTCATATCACAAGCAAACAAAATTAAACCGGTAAGTCACAATTATGTCTGTACCAGCAGTTCTCCGCAGACGCCTACTTTGAGCAGCAACGCCTTGTGTAAAAAAATCAACAGCTGAAATCTCCGGAATGCGAATTTCTTCATTCCGTGTTGCAGTTGTGGAAACGGCATTAATGCAATATTCTATTCAGATATGACCGCAGAAAGAAAAATTCAACAGCAACTGTTCACATTGCAGGACAAAACCTATCAGACGTTTCAAAGCAAACTCATGCCGACCATTGCGCCTGATAAAATTATCGGCATACGGACACCGGTGCTGCGCGCATTTGCAAAACAGATTGCCGGCACGCCGGAAGCTCAGCAGTTTCTTCAGCATCTGCCGCACGTTTATTACGAAGAAAACAACTTGCACGCTTTTCTTGCTGAGCAGATAAAAGATTTTGATGAAGCCGTTGCAACTGCTGACTCATTTCTTCCCTACATTGACAACTGGGCAACGTGTGACAGTTTTAAGCCGCGTGCATTCAAGAAAAATATTCCTGCGCTCTATACAAAATGCAAAGAGTGGATTGATTCGGAAAAAACATACACTGTCCGCTTTGGAATTGAAATGATTATGAATTATTTTCTTGATGAACACTTTACCGAAGGAAGTATGCACCTTGTATCACGCGTCCGTTCCGATGAATATTATGTAAACATGATGATTGCATGGTACTTTGCGACAGCGCTTGCAAAACAGTATGAAAGCGCCGTCATATATCTTGAAAAAAACAGACTTGACCTGTGGACGCACAACAAGACAATTCAGAAGGCAATAGAAAGTTACCGCATCACTGATGAACATAAAAATTATTTACGCTCACTAAAAAAATGAAAATATTTTATTGCAAAAGTTCAAACAGTTTTTTGAAAACAGCATCCGCATACGCCAGTTTAATTTCATGGCGTGACATTCCCGCAACGGGGAAATTCAGATGGAACGTATGACATATATCATGCAAGACAATGCAATAAAAAACTTCCCCCTGAACACTATCTTCATTACACGGGTCAACATTACCTGTTGTTCCTGTTATACCAACTGCAATATCCGTATGAAATGCACGTTGTGCTGCTAACGCCATAGCTTCTGCGCATTCATTTGAATAGACACCGTATTTTTCAATTACATGAGAATCTACACCAGCTGCAATTTTTGCACTGTTTGCATAGGTCACATATCCACCAAAAAATATTTGCGATGCACCTTCCGTATCAGTTATTAATGAAGAAAGTAATCCTGCGGTACAACTTTCCATAGTCGTAATAGTGAGCTTTCTTTCTTTTAAAATTTCAACAACTTCTGAAGCTATCGACATGGCAACTCCTATGCAATTTTTAGTAACTCAATTATATCACAATTTTTTTTCTGAGTTTATATTCCGTTTAAATTCTCTTTGTATCATTAAGATACTAAAAGACGGACAACCATTGGCATAAAAGATTATCCGCAAGGAGATTTACATGAAAAGAATTACAACCGTTATCTGCGCATATGCATTGACTCTTGCTGCATTGCATGCACAGCAGAGCAAACCAAAAGTGCTCAACACACTTCCTGTAGACAGCATGATTGAACAGGCAGTCGGAATGGCGCCGCTCGATGCAAAAAATTTCATGATTGTAAAGAAAGATGTTATTCCGTATCCGGCATCATGGGCTTCACTCACTCCAGCAGAAAAGCAGCTCAAGCTCTTCAACATTCTGAGCCGTATTTCAACACAGTCTGGCATTTCGTTCAAGTACAAAGAATCAGGCTTGATGACAAATGAAATCATTTCCGACTCGTACTATACCAATTCATTTGGTGAATCAGAAAATGAAACTGAGAATGCAAAAAACGGTCACGCGAAACGAACTGAAGCAGTTGAAAAGCAGAACAAAAATCATCATGAAGAAGATTACGAAGATGAAACAGAAGATGACAGCGAAGAAGAGCAGCAGCTTGCTGACCCAGTATACACAGCGTTGCCGGAACGAGTGGAGCGTTTCGCAGAACAGGATGACACGCTCTTCGGCGACCAGGCATACCGTCACATTTTCACCAACACTGAGAACGAGACGCTGCTCACTGCGACGAATTTCAAATCGCTCAAATACTTCGGCATGTTCACGTGCGCAAAGAAAAATGAATATACCGTGTACACGTCAGTCATGCAGTCAGCGGAAGGAATTGTGCTCTCCTCGGTGACAACAGTGAATAATCATGACAGCAAGAAACGAATTCTTTTCTGGAATGTTGATTTGGCAGATGCATTCAGCAGGAGGACCGATGCGCTCTTCACTTGGTATAAAAACCAGCTTTCCCTCGAAAAGTAAAAACGACATGGAATCCATCCGCTGTTTAGCGACGGATGTGGTAGAAGTAGAAGAACGGGGGTTGGAACACATTATGACAATCGAATTACAGATTCTTGATTTTATACAGAACCATTTGCGAAACAACGTGATGGACGCACTGATGGAAACGATTTCCTTTTTAGGAACAGGAGGAGCCATCTGGATTTTGCTTGCTGCGCTTATGTTCTTTAAAAAGAATACGCGCATTCCTTCGGTGAGCATGTGCCTGGCAATCGGCATTGGTGTCGTCGTCTGCAGCGTCATCATCAAACCGATTGTCGCCCGGCTCAGGCCCTGCGATGTAAACACAGCGGTACAACTGCTGGTGTCACGTCCGCATGACTATTCATTTCCATCGGGACACACCACTGCGGCGTTTGCTGCGGCTGCATGTCTCTTGTTCTGCGCAAACAAATGGTGGCCGTACTTCATGGTGTTTGCTGTAATCATGGCATTCTCGCGGCTGTATCTATACGTGCACTTTCCAACAGACGTGCTTGCAGGCTGCGTGCTTGGATTCATCTGCGGATGGGCGGGATATAAATTAGGGAGACTTCCTCTATGGGAAAAATTACTGAATTTGCAAAAATAGCTAGCGGTAGATTCTGCATAGCGCTTGCTGACAGCGAATGTTTACTGGTAAATAGTTTATCTTCAGTTTATACTTTCCCCGTATGTTTAAAGAAATGACGATAAAGAAACGTCTTCTCATTTCAAACATTCTCATGATCGCGGTGCCGGTCATCGTCTCGCTGCTCGTAGGTCTTGCATGTCTCGAAGCAGTGCGTTTTTCTCTTGAAAACAATATAAAGCCCGGACTTGATACAGCGGAAGACTTTCCAGAATCATGCCGTAAGCTGGAGCTTGTAGTTGAGCACGTGCTGCAGGAATCACCAAGAAGCTGGAAAAAGAAATTCCATATCTTCGACGATGTGTTTCTTGACGACAACATTTCATACCGCATCACGAACAAAGATGCAGTCATAACGGAAGGCGGCACGTTTCCTGATGAAGCGCAAAAATTATCTGGTGCAATGACGACGCTCGGCAACAACGGGCTTGTCTCTGACGGAACACATTCACTTTACGCGCACACCATTTCAAATGTAAACGGCACGTACCTGCTTGAACTGTACGGTGTTGAAAGTACAACTTCATACCACACATTCAAGACATTGCTCATTATTTGCATTGTGTTGCTTTCACTCACGGTTATTATTTCAGTCTGGCTCACGGACCGCTTTCTCATTTCCTTTGTGTTCAAACGGATTGAAGAGCCGCTCGACATTCTTTCAAAAGGCGTCAGTGAACTGCGCGATGGAAATCTTTCATACCGCATCTCGTACAAACGGCACGATGAATTCACACCGGTCTGCGATGGATTCAACGACATGGCGTCACATCTCAAGGACTCGATTGAATCTGTGAAGGAGCACGAAGCAAACCGCACGGAACTCATTGCAGGAATTTCGCACGATCTCCGCACGCCAATCACTGCCATTCTTGCGTACGTTGAAGGGCTGCTCGACGGCATTGCGAACACACCTGACAAGCAGCAAAAATATCTTGTCACCATTAAAGATAAAGCGCAGGAACTTGAGCACTTGATTTCACAGCTCTTTCTCTTTTCAAAAATGGAGCTTGCTGATTTTCCTATCCATGCTGAATCATGCGCCATTGGGGAAACGATGCACCATATTGTTGAATCATGCCGCGCTGAGTATGGAGAAAACTCGTGCGTCATTTCAGAATCATATTTCAATTCAACAGTACCTGCTGACATAACCGATGATGTGTTCGTGACAATTGACCGCGACTTGCTTTCGCGTGTGTGCATGAACATTATCGGCAACAGCGTGAAATACAAGCGCAATGATGTCGTTCATGTGGCGGTTGCTGTTGAGAAAGAGCAATCTGTTTTGCAGGATAAAGAGAATGACAGTTCACAAACAGATGATCATGTGACGCATGATGAAAATACAACTGCATCTACAAAACAGCAAGTGAGCATCTCCATGAGCGATGACGGTCCCGGTGTTCCAACCGAATCGCTTGCACACTTGTTCACGGTGTTCTACCGATGTGACGGCGCGCGAAAAAACACTGCGGAAGGAAGCGGGCTCGGTCTTGCGATTGCGGCAAAGGCTGTGCAGAAAATGGGCGGCACTATCCGCGCAGAAAACATCGCTACTGGCGGACTGTCTGTCATCATCACCCTACCTCAAGCGTCACAACTGTCTGCCCCGCAACACGACAAGGATTCCGTATGACAGAGAACACCATTCTCATCATTGAAGACGACACTGCGATTGCAGAAATAGAACGCGACTATCTTGTTTCATCGGGATTTGCCGCTGACATTGCAAGCGACGGACCGAGCGGGCTTGCAAAAGGACTCACCGGCAGCTACAACCTTATTCTGCTCGACGTGATGCTTCCCGGCTTGGACGGTTTTTCTGTGTGCAGAAAGCTGCGTGAAAAAATTGATGTGCCCATTCTCATGGTGACTGCCCGGCGTGAAGACGTGGACAAAATACGCGGCCTCGGGAAAGGTGCAGATGACTATATAGAAAAGCCATTTTCACCAAGCGTCCTTGTGGCACGAATTAAAGCGCACCTCGCCCAGTATGAACGGCTCAAGGGCACGACAGCCGGCCATGCAGAACTTCATATTCGCGGCCTGACCGTCAACACAGAAACGCACCGCGTCTACCTCGACGGCAAAGAAGTTGAACTCAAGAACAAAGAATATGAACTGCTGCTCTTTCTCATGACAAATGCAGACATCATCTTTGACCGCGAACAACTGTATGATCGCATCTGGGGCAGCGACGGTTCAGGAGACGCAGCGACCGTGCCAGTCCACGTGAACCGGCTGCGCGAAAAACTTGAAAAGGATCCGGCACACCCGCAGTACATCGAAACGGTGTGGGGCGCGGGGTACCGGTTCAAAGCATAATGAATTGATTTTGTTTCATCATGTTTTTTATTATGCCTTTGACACCTCTATTTCTTTCTTCATTGTAGATGGATTCTTTTTTGTATGCTTTCTAACAAACATAATGAATCCGCTTGAAATGTACATTGAAGAATAGCAGCCGCTTATAAGTCCTATGTTCAATGCTGATGCAAAGTCGCGGATGCTTCCGGTAGTAAAAATAAAAAGCGCAACAGAAGCAAACAAAGTCGTGATTGTCGTAATTAAAGAACGACTCAGTGTTTCAGAAAGAGCGCGGTCTAGAATGACATCGAACTGCTGCTCGTCAGGATACAGCTTCATATTTTCTCGGACACGGTCAAGAATGACAACCGTTGCATTGATTGAATAGCCAACGATGGTAAGGATTGCCGCAATTGTCGTTGAGGTAAATTCCATCTGTGTCCAAATAATAAATGTCATCATGATGAGGGAGTCATGCACCAACGCGATTATTGCTCCAAACGCGAAGTCCCAATGGAAGCGGATCATTGCGTACAACCAGATGAGTGCAAATGTCGCCAGCACAAGAAGCACCACGCTCTTTGCAAGGCTTGATGAATATTGCGCACCAATATACGATGTCTGAACTTCAGTGACATTTTCTTTTCCAAACGCATCGTATAAATTGTGAAGCACCATATCCCCTTGCTCACGGCTCGTCTTATTTTCCATAAGTCCAAGTCTAATTTGAAAGCCTGTACCGCCGTCGTCTCCGATCTGCTTTACTTCAACGCCCTTCATCGAAACAAGCGAATTCTGCACCGTCTCCGTAGTGACTGCCTTATTTGCAGGAACAATGTTCACCTGCTCAAGAAGTCCCGGCTTAAAGTCAAGACCAAGGTTTATTCCTTTGTAAAAGAATCCCACCACACCAAATATAATAATAATCGTACTGCCAATTGCACAAGGCAAGAACGCCTTGCTAAAATGAAATATTTTCTTCATATATCAAACCTTCTTCCAAAAATTCTTCCCACTAATTTGATGCCGCTAATAATCAATTCCGGAATAATAAACACAATGCTAAATCCAAAAGCAAGCATCGATAACAATTGTATAGATAAATGATCCATAGTTTTCTTCCTATAAATAATAATGAGTAAAATAGTAGTAATGAGAAATGAATCAACAGAATTGATTAACGCATTGTCTGCAAATTCGAAATGACTTGTCTGTATTTGTTTACAAAAAGATGATATTCAATAAAAACAAAAGAACGTTTTGCAACTGCAACAATATGAGCAGTGACAGGAAGCACAAGAAATTCAGCAGGTACATTCAACTTTCCATTTGCGTGAAAAGTATTTGACTGCACACGGTCAGCATCTTTTAATTCAGTGCTGTCTGGTCGCGTTGTCTTCATTTGAGACGCAGCGACTGTCTGTCCTCCCGTGTAATTCGGACTATTATAATAACTATTTTTTACTATTGAGCTTGATGCATTGTAAGAATTAAATGATTGTGTGAATGAATTAAGTGGAACAGAAACATTTTCTATTACGACATATGACAATGCTGCGCAAAGAGAAAGTAATAATATTATTTTTCTGCACCAAACAGATCGCATACGGTGAGCATAGACTTTCTCTTAAAAAAATGCAATGTACATCCGCCACCTTTCCATAATGCAACATTTTCTATTTACAATGCGGTAATCCAAAACAAATTTCTTCTATTCTATCTTTATCAATTATGAATGCATCAACAACATCGGAATCAAAATCTTCACCTCGTCCCTGTTCTATAATCTTATAGCATTCTTCAAGAGGCAGCGCATCTCTATAACAGCGTTTTGCCGAAACAGCATCAAACACGTCAGCTACAGCCATAATTCGGGCACAATGAACCGCAGGATTCCCCATATTGATACAAATGCTGATGGAATAGTTTAGTTGGTGTACTTTCCCTTAATAAATTGACAGTCATCGGAACTTGCTCCGGGTAGTTGACCGTGCACGCTGTCACACCATAAAAAAGAACCGCAAACTCTACCATGACAAACATCAGGTCGAACGTATGATTACATTTTGGTATCCGATATCAATTCAAAAAATCTTCAGGATCGTCATTTTCAGGTTCTTCAATTTCTTCTGCTGTCACTTCAATTTTTGTTATTTCATCTTTTTTATCAAATGCAAAACCTATACTTGTACATGCATAGAAGTTTTTTCCTAAAACTTTTACGTTTTCATTATAAGAATAATCTATATAACCATCTTCTCTATCTAAAGTTCTGTGAGGTGTACCTAAAGTTCCAAGAATAACATTTTTCTTTGTGCCTATTACAATAGGGGAATCACCGAGCAAAAGCTTATTGTCTGTAAAAATAATATTCGGACCTATAATCTGATTACCATAATATTTAAATTCCCAAGCTTTATCTGTTTTTTCTGAATTATTAGTTATGAAGTCCGCTTTTCCTAAAAAAATGTTCAATAAATAATCATAATTCTTCCTAAAATTTTCAGTTGTAGAAATTTTATTAGTCTTTTTTAATAATGTTGTTGAATGATCTTCTACTTTCATGTCTTCGTCAATTTCATCTTCCGGTGAATTATAAACGACTTCCCACCTGTCATCTTGAAGAATAAGATTCTTGTTTTCATCAAATTTTATTACAAACTCTTTTTCCAGTCCGTCTCTGCCATCTTGCGTAAAGTGCAAAAGTTTCTGATTGTAAATTTGAGAAACGTTTGTTATTCCATCACTTGCAAATTCTTTATTTTCTATTGATTTATTATTTACAGAAATAACGGATGGTTCTTTTTTAGAACACGCAAAGAGAACTATTGAAATAAAGGCAATTGGAATAAACTTTTTATTCATTAATTTCCTCCAGAAGCGCAAGCGCATAGCTTTCATCCGCATATCATTTGCTTAACCTGCAAAGCGTAATGGCACGATTCTTGCCGAGACACAAAGCGCCGACAAGTAAGAATCGTGACATAGCCGAGTCATGTTGAAGCAGTTGTTAGTCGTATATCTCCATTCTGAACTAATTTATTGAAGTAAACTAGTTTTGGAACAATCTCACCTCTCAAAATCAATTCATTAAATTCACCTAATGATACAATCTTTTTATCCACGACTTCTTCTTTTTGAAGATTCAACTTCTCTATACAACTTATTTTTTGATAATTTATATATACGTCATATATTGCATTTCCACTTATGTATGTAAAAATATACATTAATTCATTACTTGATAGATGCAAACCTATTTCTTCTTTCACTTCTCTTAATGCACCATCTTTTGAATTTTCATCCTTTATAACAGAACCACCCGTACATTCCCAAAACAATCCATAGGGTTTATCAGGATGCCTCTGGGTAAGTAGTATTCTTTCACCAATAATAGTCCAAATTTCTACTACAAGATGATAATAACCGTCAGGAACCGGGATACCCCTTTGATGTGTTTTCCCAGTTTTATTTCTATTTACATCATATAAATCCCATAGCTCCGTCATATTACTCTTTCCCTATACTATTTTTTTTGCAAAACAAATGATTCTATTTGCTACATTAAAACCATATTTCACATGGAATTCATAACTTTCTTTATTCTCAATTTCACAATCACTTGCAAATTCTTCAACTGTATGATTTTTCCATAAATCTATAGCAAGATTAACAATTACATTAATTTCTCTTGATGTTGCTATAAAAAGTATTCCCACTATAGTTATTCTTGTGAGTGCAAAAACAATTCTATTTTGTCAATCAAACAACCTGTTATTTATAGGGTTGATAATGTTCATGTTTTGATTGAAATTCTTGCAATTTACATATTTTTATTTCTTCGTTAAACTCTGCTATTGTCACACCATCAAATCCAGATATCTCACTATTATATTCACACTCAAAATACCATTCAATCACTAATGTATTATCTTGCTCAATCATCCTTTTAATGGACCATTCTAATACTTTTCCATTTCTATTCCAGTCTTTAAACCATTGAAGAAGCTGATCTATTCCATGATATTCAGGCCCATAACATTCACTATAAAATATATTCTTTGAAAAAATATCTTTTATTGAGTCTATATCTGCATCTATCCATGCTTGAAAATATTTTCTAACCATTTCCTTTTTCATGTACATACCCTAACCTTATTATAGTCGTCTTTTTAATTGTTTGATGCAAATCAACAATTGACCGTTTAACTATTTTTTTTACTATAGAAAATCTCATCACTATTCCGTGCTATCTCTACATATCCAAATTTTTCATACAGATGTTGATTTCCAACACTAAATATTGGCGTAGACAATTTCCATTCCCTTATTTGAGGATAAATTTCTTGTACTGCACACAAAACTTTGTATCCATATCCTTTTCCTTGATATTTGGGGTCTATTACGAAATCTTCAAAATGAAGAATTTCCGTTCCTTCAGTATAAAGAAAAAATGCTCCTATTATATTACCATCTAGCAATATTTTATAAGCTAAAAATCTTTCTATTATATCTAACTCTGATTCCACCTTATTGTAACCTTCCGGGCCACCATCTCTACCCAAATATGTGTTAATTTCTTTATTAAATGCTAAAGTCTTAATCCTTGTAATCTCTTCAGCATCCACATTTTGTGCTCGCTCTAATGTAATCATAAATACCTACCTCAATCATTGTTTTGATACACTCATTTAGTGATGTTTCATCATAACGTGCAATTATCTCATTCAATATGTCTGTTGTTTCCATAATTCTCCTATTAATTGTTCCGTCCGAAGGGTCTGCCTAACATTAAGTTAACTTGCATTGCTGTTTTTTGCGTAGCAAAAATTGGCGCGAAACCTGCGTGAAGAACGCGAAGCATTTAGCAGGTTTCGTGACAAAAGCAATGTCAAGTTGAACTTTTTGTTAGTCGAATTTAGATCCAATTTTCTAATTTTAATCCGGGTATTCTTTCAAACTCTGCTGTATTATTTGTTACCAATATTAAATTTCTTGTTAATGCCTGGGAAGCTATCTGCATATCATACGGTCCTATAATCTGTCCTTTTCTTTCTAAATCCGCCCGTATTACTCCAAAGGCTTCGGCATCTATGTCATTAAAATCAAGTAAATCAAAAGCCGATGCAAAATGAAGCAATGCTGATCTATTTTTGTCTCTATTACTACTTTTCGATACTCCGTATTCCAATTCTGCTAATGATATTGACGACAAATGTATTTGCTTTGGTTCAAGTGTCTTTATGTGTTCAACAACTTGTATCGGTCGTTGGTTTATAATGTATATACAGATATTCGTATCCAGTAAATACATTATAAACCTTTCCTTTGCTGCATTTCAGGCTGATTTCTTCCATCACTCATAAAATCATTTGTAAATTCTGTAAGACTATTCTCAAAATTTTCCCATGGATTTTCTTTCGGGAAAAGTATTATTGATTTTCCAACTCTTTGAATAAATAATTCTTTGTCTTCTACCTGAAATTCTTTCGGAAGACGTATAGCCTGACTGTTACCACTGGTGAATACTTTTGAACTCATCATAAATGTACCTCCACCAGTAAGTATATACTCATGTATATACATAAGTCAATCACTCTTTTATTCTCGTTGTCAGTTCAATATGGTTTCCTTCACTGTCTTCGAATTCTGAAACCCAGTTCTCTCCAATTTTTGTTATCGGAAATACTATTTTTACCGTTTCTAATTTCTTCTTCAGTGTATCAATATCGTTAACTTCAATGCTTGGCAGACAATTTGTTCCGAATGTATGCTGCTCTTTTACTTTTTTATAAGCAAAGAGTCCAAGTCTAAAGCCTTTTATATCAAATACACTGTACAGTTCATCTTTTCTTGTAATTGTTTTCTCAAAAAAAATTTCATAAAACGTTATTGCCCGTTGCATATCTTTTACGCATAAATACAACGATTTAATGGTACAATCCATAATTCGTCCTCTTTTTTGTGCCGCGAAAGCGGCATCCGACTAACATTCGCTTAACCCGCAACACCGGTCGCGCAGCGATTGGCGCAATTTGTGCTTGAGAGAGCGTAGCGAACGGCACAAATTGTGACAAAGGTGTTGTCGCGGTTGAAGCGTTTGTTAGGCTTTTGTAAAATCCACTACAGATTTTTTTATTAACTTGTATGCCGTTATATCATTGCTTTTACTAAATTCAAATCTTGTTATTCTATTTATAATTATTTCCCCATAACAGTTTTAAAATACATAGAAAGTTATGCAATACTAGTTTAGCACTCACTCTTAAACTCATTTTTTATTCAATTTCTTCTGGATATATTTCATAAAATATTTTTTTCAAAGATTTGCAGTCTTTCATTTTCGAGGAATATTTTATCATTTCCATTATTCTATCTTTTCCATATTTTTCATAAAGGTATTTTACAAAATTGCCAGATTCCCCATAAAAATCACCATCAAATTGAGTCATTGCGTTCAATATTTTTACCTTATTAAATCCTGCCTCGGTTCTAAATTGTTGAGCAAAACATACCGATATTCCTTCAAATAACCAAGAAGGTGTGCATACGAAATTTGAATAAAAGGAAGTATAAGAATGCATCATTTCATGTTTTAATAATTTATTAAAATCTTGTTGTTTATGAATCCCATCACTTTCTTTTTCAATTTTCTCAGGGTCTATTAAATAAATTGTAGGTCCATTCGAATTACCTACCTGCCAGGTTGGGGTTTGGCATTGTAAAATACTATTATAATCTGTTCTTGATTGAACTAATAAAATTACCGGTTTAGAATTCGGAAGCCAATCTTTCTGAAAAAAATCCTTTATCAATTTTATATTTTCATTATATAGGGTGGTAATTTGTAATGTTTTTTCATCACTTTGTAATTTAAATACTGGTATTTTATTCATTTTCTCTTACCCCTTTAGTGCCGCCTTGCGGCATCAGCCTAACATTGTTTTAACCTGCACTGCCGTGCCGCAGGCTTGGCGCGAAAACTGCGTGAAGAACGCGCAGCGTTTAGCAGGTTTCGTGACAAAGGCAGCGTCAGGTTGAAAACTGTGTTAGCAGAATTTCATTTCTTTCCATATATCTCTTGATGATCACCAATATCAACCGGTATTATTTTTTCTTCAATGATTTGAAACTCTATTGATATTCTATAACTCATATTTATTGAAACAGAATATCCTGAAAAACAAGATGTCTTAAATTGATGCAGCCTCAACGATGGATGATACGGATTCAATTCAAGAAGTGTCATTGTCTTTTTGTATTGCTCCTTCAATTCCGGATGTTTCTTAAGAAATTTTCTGACACGGTTTTCATATGACTCAGTATATATAATCTCAATCATTTGCAACCCGTTTCATATGTTCCTCAATGCCATCCTTGTGGAATCTTCCGGCGGCCATATCTTCCTGACTCTCCCTAATTGCGACATCAAGTTCCATCTCACGAAGCTTATTATAATCTTCCATTTTTAGGACTATATATTTTTCTTTTCCGCGAACGGTTATAATCGCACTTTCGTTTTCATTTACTATGTCGTCAATTATTGTTACACCCTTCACCTTCAATTCGTTTGCAGTAATTGTCATTCCCATAACTTTACCTCCGCAGAAATAATACTACATATCGTATTATTTATCAATACTATTAACAGTACTATTTTAAACATTGCATTTCAAATTCCTTAAGTTATTTACAGCCTTTCTATTACAGGTATTTCTTTCTTTTATAATGAACTGCAACTGTTTGCTTATTTTTATCTTCAAGCGCCGGCAGGCGTCCTGCTAACATTCGGTTGAGCTGCGAGCGGGCTTGTCCCGCGAGTCCGCTCAAACCGTTTGTTAGGTGGCGTCAGTCCACATTTTCCGCTTTTTTCTTCCAAATTGCCAGTAAATGATCGTTTTTCTGCGTATGTATATATATGGGAACCTACATTCCCCATCGGGAAGGGATAATCCAGACCATAGTCCGCAATTCTCTAACCCGTTACCAAGCCTACGCCAGTCCATCGCAAACTATCCTTGACCGCCTAGAGCATTTTACTGATTGTGCGGACTGGTCCAAAGGTGTTGCACGAATTCGCTGCGAGGATTGTGGCCATTCGTACTTCAGACCTTTTTCGTGCAAGGTTTTCCACCTTTGTCCCTCGTGCGACCAAAAACGAACCTTACTCTATGCTGAATACCTATCCGAGGATTTGCTTCTTGATCTACCGCATCGACAATTTGTTTTTACGATTCCCAAGATTCTCAGACCATACTTTAAATCCGATAAACGATTGTTTGGAGAGGTGTCCAAGCTAATATTCTCGCTATTGTCTGAATTTTTCTCCCTTGCTGCAGGGCGACCACTGCTATGTGCATCTGTCGTCAGCTACCAGTCCTTTGGGGAATTCGCTCGATTCCACCCGCACTGGCATGTTTTAGTACTGGAAGGTGGGTTTACCAAGTACGACCGCTTTATATATTTGCCAATCGGAGCCGACGAAGGGATGCTCAAGGTCTGGCAAGCAGCAATTTTGGCTTTGTTTCTACGAAAGGAACTGATAAATCAGGCTCGTGTGAACATGCTAAAAGACTGGAAACATTCTGGGTTTAGTATTGAGAGCGAAACCAGACTATTCAGCAAAGCTGATCGTGAAGCCCTCGGGCAGTATGTCGTTCGCGGCGCTACCTGTGCAGAAAAAATCCAGTATGATCCAGTTTCTGACACTGTAATTTGGACAGCCAGCCTAAAGGGCTTCTACAAAGGAAAGTCAGAAACCTTCAAAGGTTTTGAGTTTGTTGACCAGCTGGTAGCCCATTTACCGCCGAGGCGGGTTCAATTAGTCCGTCGTTATGGAGTATATGCTGGAAAAGTCCGTAAGCAGTGGCAACAGCGACCCAATATTTACCAATTGGCACCAGAGGGTTGGCAAAAAGACCACCCAAGCCAGTCCCAAATTGTCCAAGCAAAAGCGCCAGAGAATGAGGAAGCGGTACAAGTCCCTGATGCATGGTCTAAACTACGCAAACAAAGCTGGGCACGGTTGTTGCAGAAAGTCTACGAAGTCGATCCGTTTATCTGCCCGAAATGTCAGGGAACAATGTCAATTGTTGCGATTATCGAGGATCCCAAGGAGCTTACCAAGATTATTGACTGGGCAAAGCAGCAGGACCGGGAGCAAACAGCGACTGTCAGTGCTCGTTCCCCTCCAGAACCGGTACTGGTGTCGGGATAATACCCCAAAACGAAGTTTATACGGAACAGAATAACACCTCGAAATCGTTGCTTATAGGGCAAACCGGGAGTGACATACCCTGATTAGCGGTCAAACTCGCCCAGTTAAGAGTTGACAGCTTAAATAGACTTGAATTAAAGTTTAATTTGTCGGCGTTGTCGAAAAATTCTAGTTGGTTCAGTTGTTCGGGCTGGGAAAACAGTTGTAGTTCGGGGTAAAAGCCGAATTTCGACGCAAATCCGCGAAAATTCTGAAATGACAGTTCCTATCAGTATTTTATATATGAAAGCAATAAAGGAAGAGATATCTTCTTTGTGTCTTCCGAAGAAGATGCTATTGAGAAATTGAGCAGAACATAATCCGTTTCATATCTTGAGGTTGCAGTTAATGTATCGGCTACACTAAACTAGACAAAAAAATTAAGGGGTCGTAAACTTCCAAGGAGAAGAAAATATGGAAGAGACACAGAAAAAAGAAGTAAAAGGAAACCGACCCCGGAGGACTTTTACGGAAGAGTTCAAAAAGCAGATGGTGGAACTTTACAATGCGGGAAAGTCCCGTACAGAAATTGTAAACGAATATGAGCTTACACCGTCCGCTCTGGACAGATGGATTTCGCGAATCAACAGCACCGGCTCGACGAGGGAAAAAGACAACCGCAGCGATTCGGAGAATGAGCTGATCGCGTTGAAAAAAGAAAACAAACGGCTTCTGCTGGAAAATGAAATCCTAAAAAAAGCGGCGCTGATTTTCGCGAACAAGTAGAGTACATGAACGCCCACTCAGGAAACTTTGGAAAATCAGCATTATGCCGGGCGTTCGGGATCAACAGAAGCTCGATCTACTACAAGCGGGACGGACAAAAAAAACTTGCGGCGATCGCCCGCCATGAAAAAGATCTGCAGGACGTAAGAACCGCATTTGAGAAAAGCAGGAACAATTATGGCGCCCGGCAGATAAAAACGGCGCTTGCAGAAAAAGGAAACATCATGTCCAGACGGAAAATCAGGCGGCTGATGGAGGAGTCTGGGCTTGAAAGCAGCTACAGGAAGCCGAAGTACGTAAAGCCCGGCACAAAAAAGGCGGACTGCAACAAGGCTGATATTTCAAATCTTCTCGGCCGCGATTTTTCCGGCTGGAATGAAAAAGAAGTTCTGGTCAGCGATCTGACATATGTGAGGGTTGACGGAAAATGGTGCTACATCTGCGTGCTCATCGATCTGTTCAACCGCGAAGTTGTCGGCTGGAGCGTCGGTGAAAACAAGACAGCAGAATTGGTTCTGCTCGCTTTTGCCATGGCCGGAATCGATTTCAGGAGAGTGATGATTTTCCATACGGACAGGGGGATGGAATTCTGCGCTGAAAAAATCGATCTGTTCTTGAATAGATTCGGAATCATCCGCAGCCTGAGCCGCCCGGGAACACCGATCGACAATGCGGTTGCAGAATCATTCTACGGAACCGTAAAAACGGAGTTTGTAAAAAATCAGAATTTCCCGTCGTTGGGAAGGCTGAAACTTTTGTTCGGTGACTGGGTGCACTGGTATAACAATATTCGCTTCCACAGTGCAGATGGCAACAAAAGTCCTGTAGTTTACAGGAAGGAATTTTATAACGAACCCCTTAAAAATATTGCCTAAAAAGGTGTTGACATTTCATAAATTATAGTATAATTTAAAGTGAAAGCGGGGTAGAAATATGTATTTGATATTCATGTAATTTAGTTTTTAAGCACTGCCCTTTTTAGGGTTTATTTGTTGTGCTTAAAGACATATTTACATGAGTATATCCTCGCTTTTGAAGATCTCCTTGTAAAATTATGTCTTTCTGCACGAACAACGCCTTAGGCAGTTGTTCGTTTCTAATTTTATATAAGGAGATTTCTATAATGAACAGAATAAAGAATTGGAAGAAACAATTTGCTGTAATATACACAGGGCAGGCTTTTTCAATCTTGAGTTCTGCCGCAGTGCAGTTCGCTGTTATCTGGTGGCTGACCATCCAGACTGAATCCGCAATAACCTTGACGATTGCATCCTTAGTTGCCTTTCTCCCCAATATGTTAATCGGACCCTTTGCCGGTGTGTGGATCGACCGATACAACCGCCGAACAGTAATGATTTTAGCTGACGGTCTGGTAGCTGTATCCAGCATCATCCTTGGCGCAGCATTTTTACTTGTGGAAACACCCCCTATTTGGTTTATCTACATTGTTTTATTTTTGCGTGGATTGGGGAATACCTTTCACGGTCCAGCTATGCAAGCGGCAATACCCATGTTTGTGCCAGCAGATATGTTGACCAAAGCAGGGGGCTGGGGAAATATGATCCAATCAATATCCAACATGATGGGGCCTGTGCTGGGTGCTGCGCTTATGTCATTTCTACCTATTTCCTCCATTATGATTGTGGATATACTGGGAGCCGCTTTTGCGATAGTTTGCCTCCTATTTGTTATAATTCCAGATATTCCGCAAACCAATGAGAAGATGAGTGTATTGTCTGACATGAAGCAGGGCTTTATCGCAATGAAAGCAAATAAGCCTTTAATGGCTGTGTTTTCCCCCATGCTGCTGATGACCATACTTTATATGCCCTTAGGTTCTCTGCTCCCTCTGCTGGTACGCAACCACTTTATGGGCGAAGCATGGCACAATAGCATTGTGGAATTTGTCTTTGCAGGCGGATTGCTTCTTTCATCTTTGGTTATTGGTGTATGGGGCGGCATGAAAAGGAGGTTTTTCATGGCATCCTTAGCTATTGGCTTAATGGGTCTGTCTACACTGATTAGCGGAGCGTTACCGACAAGCGGTTTTTGGATATTTGCTATATGCTGCTTCTTCTTGGGTGCCTCTGGCACATTTATGAATGTTCCAGTTATGGCCTATGTTCAAGAAAGCATTGCACCTGAAATGATGGGCAAGGTGTTTTCCCTTTTGATGACCGCCATGACTCTTTCTATGCCGATAGGCTTACTTGTTGCGGGTCCGGTTGTTGAGGTGATAGGTGTAAACACATGGTTTTTCTGGTCAGGTGTTGTACTGATGGCAGATGCTATTCTCTGCCGCCTTTTGACACGACGCTATGACAAAGTAACAATGAAACCGCAAGTGGACTGAAAAAAGGACAGGGTTGATGATAATTTGGAGTGGTGGGCTTCTGGGAGTTCAAAACAAAGTGCTCAAAGTTGCTGGGTTCACAGCATTTAACAGTATTAATCTCAGGTTATAATAATCTTTCTAATATAGTAAAGGAGAATATCTATGACACCTAATAGTGAAAATAAACGAGTATGGTTTATTACCGGAGCAAGCAAGGGGCTTGGCTATGCTTTTACATGCGCCGCCTTGAAAGCCGGGGATAAAGTTGTTGCAGTCGCAAGGACGATTGATAATTTGGCGAAACTAAAAGAAACATATCCAGAAACCTTGCTTCCATTAAGCCTCGATGTTACAGATAAGGAGGCTGTTTTTTCTACGGTTGAAACAGCAGTTAAACATTTCGGCAGGCTTGATATTGTTGTTAATAATGCGGGTATCATGACTTTGGGTATGATTGAAGAACTAAACGAATCCGATGCTCGGAAACTAATGGACACAAACTTTTTTGGAGCTCTTTGGGTTTGTCAGGCAGTGATGCCCTATTTGAGGTCGCAGCGTTCTGGACATATCATACAGATTACAAGCATTGGCGCTATTATCTCGGGTCCGATGTCTGGTATTTACAGTGCAAGTAAATTTGCGCTGGAAGGAATGAGTGAAGCCTTAGCAAAAGAAGCGGAACATTTCGGAGTGAAACTCACTATGGTGGAACCAGGAGGATATTGGACAGACTTATACACTTCGATGAGTTACAGCAATCCATTAGATTCATACGGTACACTTTGCGATGAGCTGGCGAAACAGTATTCCGAAGATTCGGTCGATAGTGATCCTTCCTTGGCAGCGGAAGCCCTTATGAAATTAGTAGCCAGCAATAATCCGCCTTTGAGGCTTATCCTTGGCAGCATGGTATACGATTTGGCGATGGATACCTTAAAAGCACGGATGGTTGGTGCAGGAAATCAGCGCGGCGAGCAGTGAGCAGAATTCAGGAGCGGAACAGATTAACCGCGCGATCATGCAGCTGGATCAAGTCGTCCAGCAGAACGCCTCCACAGCCGAAGAAACGGCCGGAACGGCGGAACAACTTTCAGGACAGGCCGAGCAAATGAATACAGCCATCAGTTTCTTCAACCTTTCAAACGACGAAAGCCCGAAGCAGTCGCCGACCACGCGCGCCCCTACAGCGGCGGCGGAAAGACGGACTACGGTGAGACAACCGTCGAAAAAAGAATCTTCCAGAATCAACCTGATGCTTGACGACGAACAACAGAAAAGCGCCAGGGATGACCCGGACAACGACTACACGGAACTCTGACGCCTGGGTCTCGTTAAGCGAATCCTTCGCGGATCTTTGGCGACACCACGATGTCAACGGCAGCATTCAGATTCTCAACAAGCGCATGTCGATTCCCTAAAGGGCGAGTCGTACTGGATGAAGGATCGTTCTTCCAGGGGGGGGCTGTGTATAGGTTTTCATTGTAGAGTGCTTTTTTTTGGTTGGGAATGGACATTACAACTATTACAGTTCTCCCTTTTATTAGCAATATCGTTGTACTTAGTTTGAGAATCCGAGTATTCTAACATTTATTGTGCTGTTCAGCATAATATCTATATTCCTGCAAATCTGTCAGTATAAGATACCTTAGAATCTTAGTTATGTTATTATAATGTCATCAATAACATATTTTTTGTAAGCTCTTATGCAGATTCTAAATAATATCTTAATTCCACAATTACAATCTGTCAATATTTACACACCTTTTTCCATTGCCGCCAGCTCCGCTTTTAGTTGCTGCACAATCACCGGGCTAAAACACTTTCTGCATGAAAAGTGCTGTAGCATTTTTTTTCATCGTCGTGTATACTACAAGAACACAAAGGGAGTAGCCGGAAACGAAAGTTCCAGGTATGTTCCGTCAGCACGAACAGGTACTGCAGTTGCAGCGGCTGTTCCGGGACACACCGTCAAAGGGCGAGACTTTAGTACAACTCTTTTTTACCATGCAGGAATGTGTGGAAGGAGTACGTATGGAGTTTCTGCTCGAAGGGCTTCTTGCCATTACGTGGAAACAAATCGTTATGTATGCAGTGGGCGTTCTGCTCATTGTACTTGCAATCAAAAAACAGTATGAACCAGCGCTCTTGTTACCGATGGGATTCGGCGCGATTCTCGTGAACCTGCCGATGACCGGTGTGCTCAACCAGATGATTCCAGGCTCAGGCGTTACGGGTGGCATCATCGAGTGGCTGTACACAACGGGGCTTGCGGCATCTGAAGCGCTTCCGCTGCTGCTGTTCATTGGAATTGGCGCGATGACTGACTTTGGGCCGCTTCTTGCACAGCCGGTGCTCTTCTTGTTCGGTGCTGCGGCTCAGCTCGGAATTTTTCTGGTGATTATCGTTGCGGTGCTGCTGGGATTTCCACTCCGTGACGCAGCGTCAATCGGCATCATCGGCGCGGCTGACGGTCCTACTTCAATTCTTGTTTCACAGGTGCTCCACTCAAAATATGTCGGTGCAATTGCGGTTGCGGCATATTCGTATATGGCGCTTGTGCCCGTCGTGCAGCCGCTTGCAATCAGAATGGTCACCACAAAAAAAGAGCGTATGATTAGAATGGAATACAACGGCAAAGATGTGTCGAAGGGCGTCCGCATCGCATTTCCGGTTGTCGTCACCATCATCACGGGACTTATTGCACCTGCTTCAGTGGCGCTTGTCGGCTTTCTCATGTTCGGCAACCTTGTGCGTGAATGCGGCGTGCTCGATTCACTTGCAGACACAGCACGTACGGCTCTTACGAATTTGATTACTCTGCTCCTCGGCATCAGCGTTTCGTTCAGCATGCAGGCGGAACAATTTGTTTCTACAGACACATTGCTCATCATGGCGCTCGGACTTGCGGCTTTCATACTCGACTCAATGGGCGGCGTATTGTTTGCAAAGTTCATCAATCTTTTCCGTAAGAAGAAAATCAATCCGATGATTGGAGCGGCAGGAATTTCTGCATTCCCTATGTCAGCGCGCGTTGTGCAGAAGATGGCACTTAAGGAAGATCCGTCGAACATCATTCTGATGCAGGCGGCGGGCGCCAATGTTTCCGGACAAATTGCGTCTGTTGTAGCAGGCGGTCTGGTCATCAATCTTGTTTCGAAGTTTTTCTAAGGAGGAATATATGACACCAGATTTACACGCAGCGCTCCTTATTGGCGCACAGGGAATGGGAGCATTGTTTATCGTCATGATTATCATTATGATTTCTGTATTCATCTTGAAGAAGATTTTTGACGGGCACAAGAAAGAAGGAGCATAATGAAGCATCACCTGCAGAACGCAACAGCGCATCTCTTCGCGTATTTTTTTGCACTCATGATTGTCGGCTCGATCGTGATGCAGCTGCCGTTTCTGTATGCATCAGGACACGCCGTTCCATATCTGGACGGACTGTTCACCACAGTGTCTGCAATGTGTGTCACCGGTCTTTCCACGGTGGACATGAGCGTGTATACGGATGCAGGCTTCATCGCACTTTTGTTCATCATCGAGGCGGGCGGTCTCGGGCTCGTCACCTTGTTCACTGCCTACCTCGCGTTTCCTTCAAAGCACATTTCGCTTGAAAACAGGAGCCTCATACGCGACTACTTCACCTCTGACATCACCGTAAAGCCGCGTGAAATTCTTTTCCGAATTATCGCAGTGACATTCATCATTCAGACAACAGGCGCACTGGCGCTCTCGTTGTTTCTTAAACAGGCTGGAGAAAGCAGATATGTTTTCTACGGCATCTTCCTTTCAATCTCGGCGTTCTGCAATGCGGGATTCGCACCGTACTCAGACAGTCTGCAGCGCTTCACTGCGAACCCGGGCATCTATCTTACGATCAGCGCGCTCATCATCACCGGCGGACTCGGCTTCACCGTCATCAGTGACTGCACATCGCACCTGCACCGTCTGCTTCATCACCAGAAATCCGGACCACTGGCGCTTCATACAAAAATCGTCCTCTTCATGACAGCGCTCCTTATTATTTTAGGAACCGCACTCATCTTTTTCTTTGACCACAACGTTGCTTTTAAAAATATGGCATTCGCACCGGCACTCGGCAATGCGTTCTTCCAATCGGTAACCCTGCGTACTGCCGGTTTTGAAACAGTCGCACAGTCATCATTCAGCGCGGAGTCAACGCTGGTCAGCATACTGCTCATGCTGGTGGGAGGAAGTCCCGGATCCCTTGCAGGCGGCCTTAAAACGACAACACTTTTTTTAATCTGGTGCTACACGTTCCGCAATAAAAGCGACCGCGACCATATTTCAGTTTTCCGCCGTGACATCTCATGGTCATCAATTGAAAAAGCAGTCGGCATCATGATGAAAGGTTTCTGCATCTTTGTCATCGTGCTGTTTTTGCTTCTTGCCGCAGAAGGGCAACCGCTCGCCGCAGGAACATTCTCCGTTGGTGACATTGTGTTTGAAATTGCTTCTGCATTCGGAACCGTCGGTCTCACGAAGGGAGTCACCCCGCTTCTTTCCGCAGCAGGAAAAATAATAATCATCGCCACCATGTTTGCCGGCCGCACTGGAGTTATTGCGCTTGCCATGCAGATGCCGACCGTACACCGCAAGCAGAATGAAGTTTCAGAATATCCGCAGGAAGATATTCTTGTAGGATGAACATACAAAACAGGAGCCGTATATGATTACCATCGCCGTGATAGGATTAGGAACATTTGGAAGCAGAGTTGCAGACGAGCTTGTGCAGACAGAAGCGAATGTTATTATTCTCGACAAAGATCGTGAAGCGGTGGAACGATATAAGACGCTCACAAAATACGCGTACATCACCGACGCCATCAGCGAAGATTCCCTTAAGAAAATTCTTCCCGAAGACCTTGATGCCGCCATCATCGATTTAGGCAGCCAGCTTGAAACATCAATTCTCGCCACCAGCCACCTGCACAAAATGGGCATTAAAAAGATTGTCGTAAAGGCACGCTCCGACGAGCACGGTGAAATATTGAAATTAGTAGGCGCAACAAACGTCGTATACCCCGACCTTGATGCAGCGCAGCACATTACGCCCATGCTCTTTTCTTCAGCACTGTTCAACTACGTGCAGCTCGGCACAGACTCCGCTCTTGCCGAAGTGAAAGTACGCGACGAACTTGCCGGCAAAACGCTCCTTGAAAGCAAACTCCGCCAGCAGTACGAGCTCAACCTTGTCGCAATCCGCACTGCGCCCGATGCAGACTTTACCTTCGTCAGTTCACCGTCATTCGTTCTTGAAAAGGACATGATTCTCTTTGTAGCCGGAAAAATCGACGCTATAAAGAAATACACCGACAGTGACCGTTCAGGAACAGACGATGGCAAAAAGAAATCGTTCTTTTCGTCACTTTTTAGAAAGTAGGATTACATATTGCAGTTGCAGTTGAGGTCTTTCCGCGGAAAGACCTCAGGTAATTCCATGGAAAGACCACAGGTAATTCCGCGGAATTACCTTGGCCTTTTAACTGGACTACCAGTATTGTTATTCGTATATTTTATTCATGAATAAAGTTGATCTTGAATACCACGATACGACGTCTTCTGTCTCAGTAAAAACGGTGAAAAACAGCCTCAAAGCAGGCAGTTCATCTCCCGTGCGGGTAAAACGCGAGACCGCAGACATTGAAAACCTTATTGCCCTGATCGAATCAAGTCATCCCGGTATCAGCGCTCCCATGGTCATGCACTGCGCCAGTCTTCTCAAAAACGCGATCGTACAGACGCTTTCCCGCGGAACAGCAGTCAACGTGATGGGATTAGGCTCGCTGTATCCGTGCGTACGCGTCGATAATGACGGAAAAGAGGAACTATCGGTACGTTTTACACCGTCTGCGGAAATAAAACAGACGATGAAGAATGCCTGCATACATGTCAATCTTGTCAACGAAAGCATTTCAAGTCTCAAGTGCTTATCAGAAGCGCGAAACAATGCAGACCCGAACACCGTTCCATGCCGGTCGCTTGTACGGCTTTCCGGCAGAGCTATACGCATCGCGGGAAACAATGCCGATGCCGGCATCTACTTCATCCCGGAGTCATCATATTATGAAGGATGGAAGGTTCCTGAGAAAGCATGGATACATATTGCACAGCATTCCCTTTCCGACAACAGACCGTCCCTTCTGGAGTTCTATCTGCCGACTGAAGTGACACACGGACGATACCGCATTGCGCTCATCACCTATTCCGCGGCAAAAGGCGCCTGCATCAACAAATCGCCGCGGACCGTCGAACTTAAAGACACCGTCACCGTCGTATAAAAAAAGCGGATACAGGCGGATATTGGCACCAGTATGTCTCGTCAGTGCATGCAGTATACCACCGGAAATACACCGTGAGTTTTACCCAATTTCTCCGTACGAATTTTAAAATACGTACGGAGAATTTCCGGTGTTTCCAGTGAGAATTCTGAAGTCTACCCGTTTCCTTGAGGTTTCCAACCTGTTCCCTTTCTTTTATTTCCCCAGTACGTCTTCCATTTCGCGGCGGATGTCCTTTTCCAAACTGGCAGAAAGTCGCTTCGCTATATCATCGATAAACTGCTGCTTCCCGGACGGCAAAATATTTCCCACGCATCCGTTCTCGTCGAAGAGCTGCTTCGCTGAAATACCCAATGCGGTTGCTATTTTCTCAATAGTTTCTACAGATGGAAACGTACTGTTGTTTTCAATACCGTTTATATAATTAGGGCTCTTTTCAATCTCAACAGCCAGCTCAAGCTGAGACAATCCTTTTTTTTGCCGGTAATACCGAAGATTTTCTATGAATATTTCTCTTAATGTCTTTCCCATAACACAAGGATAGACTGTCTTTTTTTTATATTTACATATTTTTAGACTGTACTTTACATTAAGTTTTATAAAAAACATTCCGATTTTATGTATATAGCACATATTTTTAGTGTGTTTAGATGGAAATTTTGACTAAAAACACAGAATTATTGGGTACAAATACACAGTCTTCTTCTCAAATCGTCTCCCGCCAGCGCGTTACCGACCACGGCGAAGTATACACAGCGCCGCGCGAAGTGAACGCAATGCTCGACCTTGTAAAAGATGAATCGTTCCGCATCGACTCGCGGTTCCTTGAGCCGGCATGCGGCACAGGCAATTTTATGACAGCGATTCTGGAACGAAAGCTTGCGACAGTGACAGAGCGGTACGGCAAAAGCAGATTTGACTTTGAGCGGTATGCGCTGCTCGCACTCGGTGCAATCTACGGAATCGACATTCTGCCGGACAACGTGGCAAAAGCCCGCGAACTGCTGCTCGGCATTTTCTCTGACACATACACGAAACTTTTCAAGGAACAGACTGACCCTGCATGCATCGATGCTGCTTCGTTCATTCTTTACAAGAACATCATCTGGGCAGATGCGCTTTCGATGAAGCTGTGCGGTTCGCCTGATTTGAAAACGCCGGATGCGGAATCAGTGAAAGAAGAAGATAAGAATGACATCGTGTTCAGTGAATGGTCGCTGGTGAACGGCTTGTTCAAACGGCGAGACTTTATGTTCAACAACCTTACTGAACGCGGTGCGCTTTCTAGTGACGACTGTTCACTGTTCAGCGACTTGGGCGATGAAGCGGTTATTTTTAATCCGCAGAAAGAATTCCCGCTCCGCGCTTTTTCTGAATTGAGGAGAGATGAATGATAACAAACTCTGCTAGTTACAATCCCGATGTACTCTCGTGCCTTGCGAACCTGAGCAACGATGAAGTGTTCACACCGCCTGATGTAGTTAACGACATGCTCGACATGCTTCCCGATTCACTGTGGAAAAATTCTAGCGCAACATTCCTTGACCCGTGCTGCAAGACCGGTGTTTTTCTCCGCGAAATTGCAAAGCGACTCAACACAGGACTTGCGTCACTTCCTGAATATGCAGGAGACCAGAATCTGCAGAAGCGGCTCGACCACATTTTTAAAACACAGCTCTACGGAATCGCCATCACCGAACTCACCTCTCTCCTTTCGCGCCGGTCAGTGTACTGTTCAAAAACAGCGAACGGGAAATACAGCGTGACAACATTCGATTCAGAAAACGGTCACATCTATTTCAGCGACTGTGCCCACACATGGCAGAACGGCAAATGCACATTCTGCGGTGCATCGGAATCAGAATACGGCAGCCGCGAAAATCTTGAAAGCCACGCGTATCAGTTCATTCACAACGCAACTCCGGAGGAATTTAATAATATGAAATTTGATGTGATTATAGGAAATCCGCCGTATCAATTAACAACAGCCGGAGAAGACAATGGTGCTCAGGCTAAACCAATCTACCAAAATTTTGTTGAAGAAGCAATAAAACTTCAACCTAAATACATCGTAATGATAACTCCATCACGATGGTTCTCAGGAGGATGGGGACTAGATGATTTTAGAAGCTCTATGCTTAATTCAGATCATATAAGGATTTTACATGATTTTCAAAATTCATCAGACTGTTTTACAGGTGTCGAAATAAAGGGTGGTATTTCATACTTCCTTTTTGATAATAACTATAAAGGTGTTTGTACATTTTATTCGCATGAACAAAATAAGATTAAATCAGTGAGCAATAGATTCTTACATGAAAAAGATTGCGATGTATTAATTCGATACAACGAACTCATACCAATATACAGAAAAGTATCAACTCACAATAAATTCAAATCTTTTGAAACCATTGTATCTGGAAGAAGTCCTTTCGGTTTAAATACTAACCATTATGGTTCAAAACAACAAGGGAATGGTACTATTCCATATTTTGAAAGAAATGGTTTTACATACATTGAAAAAAATAAAATATCAAAAAATCAAGAATGGATATCTAAATATAAATTATTTATTGCTAAAACAGCAGAAGACGGAAAGCTTCCTGGAAAAGTTATAGGAAAAATTACACGTGGCCCAATTGGTACAGTTTGTAGCGGCACTTATTTAACAGTAGGTCCTTTTATTAATGAAAAGCAAATGATCAATACTGAAAAATATATGCAAACAAAATTCTTCCGTATATTGGTTTCTATAAATAAGATTTCTCAGGATGCGTATGCAAAAGTATATTCATCTGTCCCTATGCAGGATTTTTCCGATAAGTCAGACATTGATTGGTCGCAGTCCGTAAACAACATCGACCAGCAGCTTTACAAAAAATACAATCTCACTCAAGAAGAAATTTCTTTTATCGAGTCAATGATTCGTCCGATGGATTCATCTTCAGAAGGCAGTGAAAATGAGTGACAATTTTTTTCCACCCCGCCCCGATTTCCATCCGCTCATTTACGCATACGAAATAGATCATCCGTCGTTCCGCGGACTGCTCAAAATCGGGTATACGGAAAAATCCGCTGACGAACGCATCAGGCAGCAGGTGGCTAACATCACGCTGCCGCAGGGAAAGCAGTTCTATAAGATTGTATTCACGGAATCGGCGATGCGGAATGACGGGTCGTGTTTTACTGACCATGAAGTTCATGCGTATCTCAAGAAGTACCGTAGAGACAGCGTGCAGCATGAGGACGGCGAATGGTTCCGCTGTACGGTGAATGATGTAAAGGCAGCAGTAACGGCGGTAAAGACAAGAAGCGAAAACAGCGAGAACAGGACGCAGACGTTTTCGATGAGACCGGAACAGGAAGATGCCGTCAATCAGACGATTCGTTATTTTGAAGATGCAAAAAAAGAATTTCCGGACAGAGCGCCTAAGTTTTTGTGGAATGCAAAGATGCGGTTTGGAAAGACGTTCGCCTCGTATGAGCTTGCAAAACACATGGGCTTCAAAAAGATTTTCGTTCTCACGTTCAAGCCGGCAGTCGAAGCGGCATGGCAGGAAGATATTCAGTCGCATGTTGATTTTGAAGGGTGGCAGTTCATCTGCCGCGGCGGTATGTCGTATGAAGACGCAGATCTCACCAAGCCGATTGTCTGCTTCGGGTCGTTTCAGGATTATCTGGGCACAAATGAAAACGGCGGCATTAAGGCTAAGAACGAATGGGTGCACGCGACGAACTGGGATCTGGTGATTTTTGACGAATACCATTTCGGCGCGTGGCGTGACAGTGCAAAAAAACTGTTCGAACAGCCGAGTGAAGACGATGACTTTGATTTTGATGACGAATCGTATAAGAAAGAAGAAGCGGACAATGCGTGGGATGAATCGTTCCTGCCGATTACGACAAAGTATTATTTGTTTCTTTCGGGTACACCGTTCCGCGCAATAAACAGCGGCGAATTCATTGAGGACCAGATTTACAACTGGACGTATTCTGACGAGCAGAAAGCAAAAGATGGCTGGAAAAAAGAAAATAATCCGTATGCTGCTCTTCCGCGCATGGTGATGATGACGTACCGCGTACCGGAAAGCATTCAGGCGGTTGCGCTGCAAGGCGAGTTCAACGAGTTTGATTTGAATGTGTTTTTTTCTGCTGAAGGAAAAGGTGACGCTGCGAAGTTTGTATATGCAGAATATGTGCAGAAATGGCTCGACTTGATTCGCGGTTCGTACCTGCCGGCGAGTGTTGACGACATGAAACTTGGTCAGGACAGGCGTCCGCCTATGCCGTTTTCTGATACACGGCTGCTTAATGTGCTGTCGCACACGCTGTGGTTTTTGCCGAATGTGGCATCGTGTTTTGCGATGAACAATCTGCTCGCTCAAAAGCAGAACGTTTTCTATCACGATTACAAAGTGATTGTGTGCGCAGGAATAGGTGCGGGAATCGGAGTTAATGCGCTTGAACCGGTGAAGCATGCAATGGGCGATCCGCTTGCGACAAAGACAATCACGCTCTCGTGCGGCAAGCTGACAACGGGTGTAACGGTAAAACCGTGGACGGGAATCTTTATGCTGCGCAATCTCAAAAGTCCGGAGACCTATTTTCAGGCAGCGTTCCGCGTTCAGTCTCCGTGGGAAATTAGTAAAAGTGACGGCACACACGAAATTATGAAACATGAATGTTATGTGTTTGACTTCGCGCTTGACCGCGCGCTCAGACAGATCAGCGACTACAGCTGCAGGCTCAATGTTGACAGTTCAAATCCTGAGCAGAAGGTTGCGGAGTTCATTCATTTTCTGCCGGTGCTTGCGTATGACGGCAGCACGATGAAGCAGGTGAACGCACAGGACATTCTGGACATTGCGCTTTCGGGAACATCGGCAACACTGCTTGCTAAGCGTTGGGAATCTGCGCTGCTGGTGAATGTTGACAACGACACGCTCAAGCGGCTTATGGCGAATGAAGACGCGATGAATGCGCTTATGAACATCGAAGGGTTCCGCAGTTTAAATCAGGACATTGAAACAATTATCAATAAATCTGAATCAATTAAAAAGGCAAAGGCAGAAAAAGAAGGGGCGCTTCCCCAGAAAGAAAAACGCGAGCTGAGCGAAGAAGAAAAAGAAATGAAGTCAAAGCGAAAGCTCATTCAGGAAAAACTTATCAAGTTTGCCGCACGTATTCCGGTGTTCATGTATCTGACTGACTACCGCGAGTATACGCTGCGCGATGTGATTACACAGCTTGAACCGGGGCTGTTCCACAAAGTGACGGGACTTAATCTCAAGGACTTTGAACTTCTTGTGTCGCTCGGTGTGTTCAACGGTCCGCTGATGAACGATGCAATCTACAAGTTTAAGCGCTATGAAGACGCGTCACTTTCATACACGGGAATCAACCGGCACGCAGGCGAAAAAGTCGGACTATACGACACGGTGCTGTCTGCGGAAGAATATGCAGAGATGAAATAACACGGTATCTTCAACCGCATGCAGAACAAATAAATTAAATGGAACCATTTAGCAAAATAAGGAAAAATGTGAAAAATTCAGTGTAAAAAACAGGAAATATGTGATATACTTTCCATAAATACATGGAATTTTGTGAATTATGCTGAAACGAAAGATAAATGACTATTTGCTCAACTGGAAGCAAACACCTCACCACATGCCGCTCATTATAAAAGGCGCCAGACAAATCGGCAAAACAGAGTCTGTCCGGTATTTTGCAAAAAACAATTACAAACATATTGTAGAAATCAATTTTACGCTCCAAAAAGAATTCAGACGGATTTTTGACAAGGGATTCAGCATTGATTCAATAATAAGCGAAATCACCTTTTTGAACCCCAGCCTTGTTTTTGTACCGCATGAGACGCTTCTCTTTTTTGATGAACTTCAGGACTGCCCTGACTGCGCTACAAGTCTCAAATCATTTAACCAGGACGGACGCTATGATGTCATCTGCTCCGGTTCCCTTATGGGATTGTATTACCAGCAGATTGAGTCCAACAGTGTGGGCAATAAAAATGACTACGATATGCGCTCCATGGACTTTGAAGAATTTTTGTGGGCCAAGGGATATTCGCCCGAACAAATTGATGAACTCTATGCTCATCTAAAAAAGCTTGAACCGTTTTCCGATCTAGAAATGGATATATTCATTACCGCATTCCGGGAATACATGGTCATTGGCGGAATGCCCGCAGTCGTCAATTCATTCGTGCAGAACAAGAACTATACCGGCACACTGCAGATGCAGCGGCAGATTCTTCTTGATTATGAGGAAGACATTACAAAATATGCGGGCGGTTTGGACAAAGCAAAAATTCTTAATGTATATAGAAAGATTCCCGTCTTTCTGGGTAAGGATAATAAAAAGTTCCAGATTACAAAAGTTGCACCGAACGCCCGTAACCGCGACTACATCGGCGTCATCGACTGGCTTGCAAATGCAGGCATCGTAAATATCTGCTATTGTATGGAACAGCCGGAACTTCCGCTCAAAGGTAATTACAATCCCGAAATGTATAAACTTTATTTTGCTGATACCGGACTCCTGGTCGCCTCCCTTGATGATGAAGCACAGAATGACCTGCGGGCAAACGAAAACTTCAACGTATATAAAGGCGCTCTGTATGAAAACGCCATCGGTGAGTCTCTGGTGAAACAGGGTTACCCGTCATATTTTTACAAATCTGAAAAAGCAACGCTGGAGATGGACTTCTTTATCCGTGATGCAAAAAGCCTGATTCCTGTAGAAGTTAAAGCGTCAGACGGCGCAACCATTTCCCTGAAGAATCTCATCAGCAGTGAAAAATACAGCGATATCAAGCATGGCATAAAGCTGTGTTCAAAGAACCTCGGCTTCAACGGCGAGTTTTACACCATTCCTTATTTCTGCGCGTTTCTGCTCAAACGGTATCTCAACGACACTGCGCAATAATATGCAGAGATGAAGTAGCACGGCATCGTAAAATGTGCTATTCTCCTTGGCAGACGGAGAATTTTTTCATGCAGATACGATTAAGCATAGCAGCCCGGCAGAAAATAAAAGTTCAAGTCGCAGAGTATGACGGAACAGCAGCAGAGAACCGCTACTGTGAATGGTGTGCCGACCTGTTCACCGCTGACCGCAGGGACTATTTTATTGTCTGCAATGCATATTCGCTCTACGGCGTGTGCTTCCCTGCAAAAGGAATCACGACTGCGCAGAAATTCACCGATGCTTTCATCAGCGAACTCAAGGCGGCGCTCGACCATGCAGGACTTTCCTCACTCTTTGAAACATACATCGCAGGAAACAACACACACACTACGTTCTGCAAAACATACGACCTGCATGTACGTGCAGGAATGAACCGGCTGAAAGAATACATTACGTATGATATTGAATCAGATGCATCAAAAGAAAAAGTGTATGACAGCATAGCCGGATTTATAACGACAACATTCGGCGGAGTTAACAATTATTCCACACCGCTCGAATTATTCACTAATGACAAAATGAAGCTGCCTGCCGATCCGCAGCCGTCTGTCATTAAAAAAGCGGATCTGCCGGTACAGGCCATTCAGTTTTCTCTTGAGCTGAACGATTTTCCACAGAAACTCACGCGCCGGTTCATCATCAAAGACGACGTGAAAATGACGACACTCGGTTATGCAATTCTTTCAATGATAAAAGCAGCAGGCGGGCACTTGTTTACTTTTGAAGTAACGCAGACAGAATTCCACAGCGAATTCACGCAGCGTGTTTCAAAGTCACCCTTCCTTAAAAACACAGACCCTACTGAACTTTCCTACGATATGCTCGAAGCATCAAGCCCCGCAACAATAATCGAGCTGCCTGATCCGTACGGCGATACATTCGGCAACATGAAAACAATCGATGCCCGCAAAATAAAAGTCGGAAAGGCTTTCGAATCCCCCGACACACGCTGCCTGTTCACCTATGACTTCGGCGACAACTGGGAATTCACGCTCAAAGCAGAAAAACACATAACCGCAGACGATCTTTCAAAAGTAAGACCCGTCAGAATTCTCGAAGGAGAAAATTACGGCATCATCGATGACTGCGGCGGCACCGGCGGTCTTGAACACTTGATTGCGACATTCAAGAAACACTCCGGCCAGGAATACAAGGATCTCAAAGAATGGCTCGGACGCGACACATTCGACTTCAGCGAATTCAGCGTGGAAGAAGCAAACGAATGTCTCAAAGGCGACATGAAGATGTACAAGGAAAGCTACGAAGACGAAGCGTGGTAACACGTGCACTGAGCATACACTGCCTGGTCTGCATTGCATGGTTCCCGGTCAGAGCAATCGATTACGGTAAAAAGACAGAGCACCGGAACCGCTATCACATTGATAGACAATAACAACCGCAGCAGCACTTTCATTACTCTGTCATATTGACATTCATCTATCTGTTCTGTATATTCATCACATAGACATTCTTCTATATGTTTATTTGGAGGACGTATGGATTCAGAACAGGCGGCGCTTGTCTGCAAAGCGCTCGGAGACGCGAACCGCATGCAGATTGTACAGTCGCTCACTGGCGGCGAACTGTGCGCATGCAAATTGCTTGAACAGTTCAGCATCACTCAGCCAACTCTTTCACACCACATGAAGATTCTCTGTGACAGCAGCCTTGTCGATTCACGTAAAGACGGCAAATGGACGTACTACTCGCTCAACTGCGCGATGTTCAAAGAATTCAAACTGTTCATCGGAAGCATCACTTGCAAAAAATCGGCAGCATCATCAACAGCGAGTTGCAGCAAACAGTCAGAGAAATCATGCTGCTGTAAAAAATAATGAGTACTATTTTGGAGACTTCCTATGAACAATAATTTCTTTATGACACAAATTCTCGGCATGAAGTGGCTGAATGACCTCATCGTAAAACTGCTTTCGCTCACCGGGCTTGATATGACTTCACGGCTGGGCGGCAGCATGCAGTTCTTTCTGTACGATACGATAAAAATCGTTGTGCTGCTCTGCGTGCTCATTTTCATCATCTCGTACATTCAAAGCTACTTTCCACCGGAAAAAAGCAAAAAGATAATGGGCAAATTCCACGGCATCTGGGCTAACTGCATTGCTGCACTGCTCGGCACCGTCACGCCGTTCTGCTCGTGCTCGTCTATCCCGCTGTTCATCGGGTTCACGAGTGCAGGACTGCCGCTTGGCGTTACGTTTTCATTTCTCATTTCATCGCCAATGGTTGACCTCGGAAGCCTCGTGCTGCTCATGAGCATATTCGGTGTAAAAGTCGCCGTCGTGTATGTCGTGCTCGGACTCGTTGTTGCAGTAACCGGCGGAACAATTATCGAAAAGCTGCACATGGAAAAATACGTTGAAGACTTCATCCGCAATGCGTCTGCAGTATCGATTGATTCACCAGATCCCACGCAGAAAGAGCGCGTTGCATTTTCTGGCGAGCAGGTTGCAGGCACACTCAAAAAAGTGTTCCCGTATATTCTCGCAGGTGTCGCCATCGGTGCAGTAATTCACAACTGGATTCCAGAAGCATGGGTTGAAAGTGTGCTCGGCAGTCACAATCCATTTGGCGTCATACTCGCAACGCTCATCGGCATTCCAATGTATGCGGATATCTTCGGCACTATTCCCATTGCAGAAGCACTGCTCGGCAAGGGTGCACAACTCGGCACGGTGCTCTCGTTCATGATGGCCGTTACCACGCTGAGCCTTCCGTCGATGATCATGCTGCGAAAGGCAATCAAGCCGAAGCTGCTCGCACTGTTCATCGCAATCTGTACTGTCGGAATTATTATCGTAGGATATGTATTCAACGTACTTCAACCGTATGTTGTGTGAATGAACTGATTAATAAGGAGTATTACTATGGCACAAAAATGGTATCCGGTAATTGATTACGCAAGCTGCATCGAATGTGGCACTTGTTCTTCAAACTGTCCGCATGAAGTATATGACATGAGCAAATCACCGTCACCTGTGGTAACAAACACGAATGGATGTGTCGATCATTGCCATCACTGCGGAGACAATTGTCCTGTCGGTGCAATCACGTATGTCGGAGAAAACACCGGCTGGACACCGCCTGCATTGAAGAAAGGTCCGCCTGTTGACACATCATCGAGTGGCGGCTGTTGCTGCGGACATTGCTAAGTAAGGAGTTATATCATGAGTATTTTTAATTTTGGAAAGAACAAAGAGCCTGCAAAGAAAGAATCATGCTGCTGCGGTGCAAAGAATGTTACCGCAGACGACATGGCAAAAGCATCGTTCACGGCAAAGAACGACACTGCAGGAGTCAAAGTGCTTGGATCAGGTTGTGCAAAATGTCAGGCACTTGAAAAGGCAACCGTCAAAGCGCTCACTGAGCTCGGCATGGACGCAGCTGTTGAACACGTAACTGACTTTGCGCAGATTGCATCGTACGGCGTAATGAGCACACCGGCACTTGTCGTCGATGGCAAAGTGGTGTCATACGGGCGCGTTCTTACGAAGGACGAAGTGAAGAAGATTCTGCAGAAAGTACGGTAATACAAAGCAGCACGTTTCAAGAGTTGTTTTATTGAAAAACCGGTGGTATACTTTTAAAACAATGTACAGCTGGTTATCATGGAAGTAACACCGGAGATTCTCGATACAATCAAGCAATACGTTCCAGGCAATGTAGCCGTCTATCGCATCAACGGAACGACTGTCGAAACGCTTTACACTTCTCCGGGACTGCCGGCGATTCTCGGTATGACAAAAGATGAATACACGGAACTGACGCAGCGCGATGCCGCCAGAGTTGTTTTTACAGAAGACATGCCGGGACTTATGGCGGCAGTACAGCATACTATTGCGACAAAAGAACCGCTCGACTACCACTACCGTGTCATTCACAAAAAAAATAAGATTGACTGGGTACACGCAATGGCAACAGTCTGCGGAAAACAAGACGGCTGTCCGGTGATGCTCGCTGAATACTACAATGCATCGACTGAGCAGGAAACGCTTTATCACGAACTGCTCAAGACGAAGAACATGTACGAGCTTGCGGTAGAAAACGCGAATCTCGGTGTCTGGGAATACGACATCAGAACGCACACCATTACTTCTTCCAGCAGCACGTTCCGGAAACTCGGCATTCCGAACGTGGTAAAGAATGTTCCGGAATCAATATTGAATCTCTGTTCTCCGGAAGATCAGGCAAAGCTGATAGAAATGTTCAACCGCATCTTCGCCGGTGAACCGACCGTCACTGATGATTTCTGGATGCGCTGGAAACCGGATCTACCGCCGCGATGTGAGCGGGTCGTGTATTCAGTCGTAAAAGACAAAAGCGGGAAACCCGTAACCGCGTACGGCATCGGCATTAACGTAACAGAACAAAAGCAGGAGCTGGAAAAATACAATCGTTCTCTTGAAGAGTTGCTTAAACTTAATCCCAACGCGCTCTGTTCATTCCGGCTGAATCTCTCGTCAAACAATCTTGAAAGCAGTCACGGCTCTTCAACGGCAATACAAAAATTACTCGATGTAAAAACTGTTGACGAACTGTTCAGCAACATTGCGACGCTCATCACCGAATCTGATGATATGCAGGCATTCACATCACTATTTAACCGCAAAGAGCTGCTCGCTGATTTTGCGGCGGGGAAAACTTCTGTATCACTTGCGTACCATCGCAAAGTTGACAGCGGAGAAGATCACAGCGTAAAGACAAGTCTGAACATGCTTAAGAATCCTGGCACCGGCGATATTGAAGCAGTTGTTTATTCCGTAGACAACCAGCAGGAAGAAACAGACAAAGCTATCATCGATTCAATTCTCAATACCGAATACGACTACATTGCGCTCATCTCAATAAAAACAAAAAGAATCTCAGTAAAGCATTATGCCCAGACCGTGCGGAATCCTGTTATGTTCGATGCCGCTGATTACGATAAAACAGCACGCACTATTCTCGGCAAAGAAGTTGCTTCCGAAGAACTCGAAAGCTATGTACAAACTATCGACCTTTCAGCAGTAACAAAAGCGCTGGAAGAAAAGTCTGAATACATTGTGTCGTTCAAATGTCATGATGACGATGGAAATATCTACCGCAAGCAGCTCACGTACCGCTATCTGAACAAAAAGCATGATCAGATTATTTTGTTCCGCACCGATATCACTGAATCATTCAAGCAGGAGCAGGAGCGCAACGAAGTGATGCAGAAGGCATTGCTCAAGGCACGCCATGCCGATGAAATGAAGACGACGTTCCTTTCAAACCTGAGCCACGATATGCGCACGCCGCTCAACGCCGTTCTTGGATATGCGGGGCTTGCGCTCAAGTCTCATAATCAAAATGAAATGACTGATTATATCACCAAGATTGAAAAAGCCGGCAATATGCTTCTGTCGCTGATTAACGACACGCTCGACCTTTCAAAAATTGAATCAGGAGTAATCACGCTAAAGCCGACACCGATTGGCTGCGGTGAGATGATACAGAAAATTCTTGCCGCCGTTAAACCGATGATGGACGCCAAGCACATTCACTTTACGCTCGATAATTCACACGCCGTAATGGCAGCAATCAATGTTGACGTGCTCCGTCTGCAGGAAATTTTTGTGAATCTGTTTTCAAACGCCGTCAAGTTTACTCCGGAAGGCGGTTCAATCACGCTTACCATTGAATGTATAAAACTTGAAAAAAATCTGGTTCACGACCGCATCACGGTAAGCGACACCGGCTGCGGCATGAGTCCGGAATTTCTTCCGCATCTTTTTGAACCGTTCTCTCAGGAACGCACTGAAAAAAATTCGAACGTCGGCGGGTCAGGTCTCGGTCTTTCCATTGTGAAAAAACTTGTCGAGATGATGGGCGGCACTATCACTGTAAAAAGCGAACTGAACAAAGGAACGTCTTTCACCGTATCAGTTGCATTTGAACGAATTGACGATACCATTGCTAAAAGACCAGAAGTGGCAGATACAGAAAGGCAGGTACAGGGACTCCGCATACTTCTGTGTGAAGACAACGAAATGAATACTGAAATTGCAAAGAGTCTTCTTGAAATGCACGGAGTCACCGTAACGTGCACACGCAATGGTCAGGAAGGATACGACACATTCACTTCTTCAGCACCCGGCACTTTCGATGCAATCCTCATGGACATTCGCATGCCGGTGCTCAACGGCTATGATGCAGCTCAGAAAATCAGAGCGTCATCTCATAAAGAAGCTGCGACCATTCCTGTCATCGCCATGTCCGCAGACGCTTATGATGACGATGTAAAGAAAAGCCGCGAAGCAGGAATGAACGGACACATATCAAAGCCGATTGATCCGGAAAAATTATTCAGCGAACTCGTACGGGTAACTAAATAAGAAGATCAACAGCGAATCCTGTCGCCATTGCGAACACGACTGAAAATGCAATGTAGAGCAGGAAATTTTTTAAACCAAGCACGATCTTGAGAGCGCCGAGATTCGTGATTTTTGTCGCCGGTCCCGTAATCATGAATGCGGCGGCAGAACCCATCGTCATACCGTTTGCAAGCCATTCCGCAATAAGAGGAATCGTACCGCCACCGCACATATAAAGCGGCACGCCGAGCGCCGCAGCAGTAAGTAGTCCGAATCCTTCGTGACCAGCGAAAATTTTTGCAATCGCATCAGATGGGACATACCGTTGATACAATGCAGTAATAATAATTCCTGCAAGAAACCACGGCCCTGTTGCTATAAGATTGCGCCACAAGTTCTTTAGATAGCGAATAATAATGTTTGGATCTGTGTCGCGATCTGAATGTGCTTCAAAGCCATTGAAGTTGAAAAAATGACACTGCGATAATGTTTCGCCTTTTGCTGACTGTACATCACTTTTCTTACTACGACGAACATACACAAAGTGCACCACAACACCCGCGGCAACACCGCACAGAAAGCACGACACAAAGCGAATCACTACTGCCGCCGTACCGAGCATTCCCGTGTAGACAAGCAGCTGCGGATTGAGCAGCACGCTCGACATCATGAATGCAGCTAGCACGTCATCAGCCATGCCTCCCGCCGAGAACGAAGCTGCAAGGGGAATCGTGCCGTACATGCACAGCGGCGACGCAATACCGAGAAGACTCGACATGACAAGCGCAATCACCGTGCGCCATCCGCCGCTCCCGTACATACCGGCTTTATAGACAAGCGCGTGAATTTTCTCTTTGAGAAAGACTGACACTGCAGAGCCGAGCACCATACCAAGAATCCAGTACGGTGCAATGAGGCGCACCTGCAGGTCAAAATAATACCAGAAGTAGATCAGTTCCCGTTTACAAATTTCCAGCACCGCACAGGCCCCGCACCTTATTTATCAAGATTGACAAGCGTATACGTACGCGAGCCGAGACCGATCTGCTCTCCGTACTCAAGCGTATGCACTCCGTTACGCGATTCCATCCGTTCAATGAGCGACTTGCCGTCGGGAGAAGCGTAAATAAAATCGACACAAGCCTGATCGATTGCAACCGGATCGAGAGAAGCAACAATGCCGATATCGTGCATATCAGGTTCTGCAGGATGTGAATCGCAGTCGCAGTCAACAGAAAGCCGGTTCATCACGCTGACATAGAGCACGCGGCTGCCGAGTTTGTCGGTAACCGCTTTTGTATCTTCCGCCATCGATTCAAGAAAATCATTCTGAGGTGTCTGCCACACGAACCGTTTCGATGTTCTTCCAGCAGAATGAACATTCATCTTTCCTGCAGCCGACGACATGCCGATTGCAATGTTCTTGATTGCACCGCCGAACCCGCCCATAGCATGACCCTTGAAGTGCGAAAGAATCACATAAAAATCATACTTTGTCCAGTTCTTTCCCAGCATCGCTTCCTTGAGATGTCTGCCGTTCTGAACAGGAATGCTTACCGAGCCGTCTTCATCCATGATGTCAACATTTGCAAACGACGTGAACCCGTGATCCTTTGCAACCTGCCTGTGCATCGCCGTCGTAGAACGGCTGCCGCCGTACGCAGTATTGCATTCCACAATCGTACCGTGAATGCTCTTCACAAAATCACCGATGAGAGAAGCATGCAGGTAATTATTACCGCCTGCTTCACCGGTGGAAACTTTCACCGCCACATTTTTTCCTTCAGCTTTCCGTCCGAGCGCCACATACACTTTCTGTATGCCGGCAGGACTGATGTCTTTAGTGAAATACACTTTGACGCTGCCCGCTTTATTGTGCGCAAGCTGCGCATTGTCAATCCATGCAGATGACGATGCAGACGCATTTGCCGTCACCGCTGATTTCTTTGCAGGTGCTGCAGAAATAATTCCGCAACACAAAACTGCTGTAATAAAAAAAACACCTGTCTTCTTCATTATTCTCATTGTATGTTTTCCTTATTTAAAAGTTTCATCAACCAAGCGCTGCCGTCACCTTTACCAGTTCATCACGAATTTTGATGTGCTGCGGACACACCTGCTCGCACTTGCCGCATTTAATGCACTGGTCAGCTTCTTTTTTACCGGCATTTTTTACTGTCCACGCTTTGCTGCCGTTTGCGGCATCTTTGTTGTGATAGAGCGTAAACAAGTTAAGCGCCGCGAACGAACCGGAAATGCCGATGTTGTTCGGGCACACCTTTGCACAATAGTTGCAGCCGGTGCACGGAACGACAGGAATATGACTGAGCACATCCTGCGCATCAGCAATCGTCTTTCTTTCTGATCCGGACAGCGGTTTAAAATCTTTCATGAACGAAAGATTGTCTTTCATCTGTGCAACCGAGCTCATACCGCTCAGCACCGTAATCACCCCGTCGAGACTTGCAGCAAAGCGTATTGCCCATGACGCAGGAGAAGCATCAGGTTCTGTTTTCCTGAAAAGATCAGTCACCTGCTGCGGAGGTGTTGCCAGAAACCCGCCTTTCACCGGCTCCATAATGACGACAGGCTTGTTGTGTTTCCGTGCAACTTCATAATTCGCTCGCGATTGAATCGATGCACTTTCCCAGTCAGCATAATTTATCTGCAGCTGAACGAATTCAACTTCCGGATGCTTCGTGAGGATTTCATCGAGCTGTTCCGGAGTTGAATGGAATGAAAAGCCTATATGTTTAATCAGCCCTTCCTTCTTTTTCTGCTGAACAAAATTCCACAAATCGAATTTGTCGAACACTTCAGTACGGCTGTCTCCGAGATTATGAAGCAGATAAAAATCAATATAGCCCGCTCCCGTCTGCCGGAGCGACGTCTCAAACTGGCTGACCGCATCTTCGCGTGTCCTGCAGCCGATCCATGCCGCATTCTTCGTGGCAATCGTAAATGATTCGCGCGGATACCGTTCAACAAGCGCCTGCCGGATAGCATCTTCGCTTCCCGCGTATGCCCACGCCGTATCAAAATAGGTGCAGCCCGCATCCATGAACAGATCGACCATCTGCTTTGTCTGCTCAATGTCGATTTTTCCGCCGTTCTGCGGCAGACGCATCAGCCCGAAGCCGAGTTTTTTAACATGCTCGCCAAGATATGCCATTATGTACCTCTGAATATAGTCACAGTATACTTCTTGGAGTCCGCTTCAAGGCAAGAAGTAAATAAAAAAATCAATATACCATCATTGAGACAATTTTGCTGAATAGCTAGATTTACTACAACAAAATTCATACCTTTTTTTTCATTCCTTTCACCGCGCTCCGGTAAATAAAGTACGATGCGATCGCCGTGCACGTGTCTGCCACGAGCTGCGTCCAGATGATTCCGTTCATGCCGAAAAAGCGGTCAAGCACGATGAGAATCGGTATGTTGAACACCAGCTGGCGGATGACCGCGCAGATGAGCGAGCGGCTTCCCATGCCTTCTGAAAGCCTTTCACGCGGCACAAGATATGAAGCAACCGCGCAGCACTCGGAATATAACAAGTACGGAAACAGCGCCCGCAATATTATGCGCCATGCACGACGCATAACAGAGCAGCTCAAGGCATCGGATCAGATGAAGTGGATAGGCTTGATAAATAACATTCGATCGGCTGCGGAGGAAGTCGTGCTGAATGATTTAATCTATGTGTAACGAAAGAAGAACTGCTATCAAAAACGATGGCAGTTCTTTCTTTTTTCGGCAAGTATTCAAGAGGTTATTATGTTTTGTGAGTAGTCGAAGAAGTCTTTTGCGGTTAGTAAATCAGGCTCAAATGAAATGCACCCACCATAATGGCAGGTGCGTTTGCTGTAAGATTATATTTCTTTTCCCATAGCTTTTTCAGCTGATAGGAGCTAAAAGACAAATGCTCATTAGCCTTACGTCAAATAAGATTATCGTTTTATGCAGAGATTTACAACTTCCACATTTCCGTCCATTGATTCTCCGATAACACTAAATCCGCATTTTTTTGTATAAAATTCTATATTCTTGGTTTTATCCGAAGGGGTCACCAAAGAAAATGTTTTCCAATCATCACAAACTGTAAGAATATACTGAATTGCTTTTGTGCCGATACCCATTCTTTGATAAGAGGGAATAATGCATAAACAACCCAAATAATATATGCCATTTCCATTATTTTTAAAGGATATTGCACCTACCGGTTTCAAATCTGCATAGATAATATATTTGGGATATTTTTCAATGGAATATTCCATTCGTTCTATTGTACGTCCATAAGCGGGACACTCTCCATAATAAATATAATCATGATAAAATGCAGAATTATATATTTCTATTAAGAGAGAAGCATCCGCTGTCTCTGCTTTTCGGTATACAAGTTTCATTAAGTCTATCTCCTGAAATTTTAGTTTATCGTTTTATAAGGTTATATAAACAATCTCCGTCAACCGGGGCAGACAAAGCCACAGCGGAATAACGGTGTTTTTCTTACATAAACAAACGAGCAGACAGAAGGAGCATTTGTGTTTCCCTCTGTCTGCTCCTGTTTATATTCTAATTAAGTATATCATAAAAGCTATAAAAAAATAAATCACAAAACTTTGAAAAACTGAAAGGAGCCAAAAATCTATGGCACTCAAAAACTTTAACACCTTTCCTCTGCTGGAGGAATATCTCAACTACCTTACGGTCATCAAAGGGCGGTCACCCAACACCGTGGTTGAATACCGCACGGACATTCTGATGTTCTTTTCTTATCTCAAAGAAAAGCGAGGAATGGAACAGCAAATTGTATCCATCCGGCAATTTTGGAAATATCTCAAACCAAAGCAAAGGTTATAGAAAACAATGTGTCCGAAGAACTTGAAACCCAGAAAATTTCAGAACGAATGCCGAAGCACAGCTCGAAACTGTCATTCACCTACCAAATAAATACCGGTTCCTTGTTTCGGGAAACTACCTTATCTTCTACACCATTGATGCTTCATCAGTAAAAATTGTTCGCATTCTTTACGGCAAACGCGATTATGTAAAAGTATTGTTCTCGAACACGGAACGAACCGTATAAACCTGCATCACACCGTTTCACTCTTCCTTTCCGATTTTCTTAAGCCACGCCGTCACTTCTTTCTCTGCTGCCGGACGGTCATGCTGCGCGGGGAGCTTCGCTGCAAGTTGCGCGGGGAGCTTCGCTGCAAGTTGCGCGGGGAGCTTCGCTGCAAGTTGCGCCGTCGTTCCCGCCACCGCAAGTCCTTCGAGCACGGTCGCACCTTTGCATGCTGATGCAACTTTACCCGGCGTACCCGCAAGCCCGCTTCCTGCATGCGTGCAGAACGGAATCACCCGCTTGCCGTTCCAGTCGTGCTTTTCGATGAACGTGTACATCGCCATGGGCAGGTCTCCCCACCAGATCGGATAACCGATGTAAACGGTATCGTACGAATCAAAATCCTTCACGTCGTCTTTGATTGCAGGATGCACCTTTGCACGCAGTTCCTTCATGGCAACATCAGTCTGTGCTTTATACTCGAACGGATACGGTGCAACAGTTTCAACATGGAACAAATCTGCTTTTGCTTTTGCAGCAATCATCTCTGCAATAATCTCCGTATTGCCCTTGGTAATAGCGCCGACGCCATACTGCTCGCCAGTCTGTGAAAAATACACTACAAGTGTTCTGTGTAATGCTGCGTCTGATAATCCTGCGCCTGTACCGTCCGCCGCAAACAGCGGTGAAAAAGTAATACCTGCCATAAATGCTCCTGCTAATAATATTGATTTTCTCATCATTTGATTCCCTCTGAAGATACCTTCTATCAGTCAGCAGGCGTAAATCCGCCGAGATTGCGTTCCTGTTCTTCGAGCGTCATGTTGAAGAACCGTCTGCCCCGGTCGAGTCTGCGTATATCGTTCATCTCGCTTTCGGTGAGCGCAAAGTCGAAGATGTTGAAGTTGTCCTTGATATGCTCAGGTTTTGTTGAACGCGGGAAGATGATATTTCCTTCCTGAATATGCCAGCGGAGAATAATCTGCACGTTCGACTTATGATACTTTGCCGCAAGTTGTGTGAACAGTTTTTCGTTAATAAGCCCGCTGTCTCCGTGGCCGATCGGGTACCAGCACTCAAGCGCGGTACCATACGGAGCAATCCGCTGCTTCAACTCGCGCTGCTGGAAGTACGGGTGGCATTCAACCTGCAGCACCGCCGGTTTTATTTCTGCAGCAGTGCACACTTCCTCAAGACGAGACGACTCAAAGTTACTCAGACCGATTGCACGAACTTTTCCTTCTTTCACAGCCTTTTCCATGTCGCGCCAGGCGCCCATGTAGTCACCGAACTGCTGATGAAGTAGAAGCAAATCGATGTAGTCAGTGCCCAGACGCGAAAGCATCTTGTCGATTGCACGAGCAGTCTTTCCTTCGCCGTATTCGCTCGGCCACAGTTTGCTCGTAATCCAGATATCGCTCCGTTCAAGGCCGCTCTTCTTTACTGCGCTTCCCACACCGCGTTCGTTCTGATACGCATGTGCTGTGTCGATATGCCGATACCCAAGTGCAAACGCATCAAGACATGCTTTCTCTGTCGCTGCATCGCCGTCAATCTGAAACACGCCGAGTCCGAACTGCGGAATCTTCGTGCCGTTGTTCAATGTTATATACGTCTGATTCATAAATATCTCCTTAACCATACATCTTATAGTTCACTTCAAGTCAAGCGATTTGTTTAATCACTTTTGCTGGAAAGAAGCCGTTCCCAAATCGATTTATTTTCTTCCATAATAAAACCTCCTGTATGATTAAAATTCAGCCGGTGTCATTTTCCAGCCACCTGTTGTTTTTTTATACGTTGAATGAGATGGCAGCGTCCACACGCCTTTCATCCCATACACCTTTGCGTTCAGCTCCGTATCGCAGTCAAGCGTTGCCGTGTCACCGGAAATCGAAACGCGGGCATTCTTTATTTTATACGAATAATAATTCATCACACCACTTTCAACTTCTGCAAGCCAGTCATCAGTCGTTTCGACTTTGCCGCTCATGTGCCGCACCTTTTTTCCTAAACACGTGCGGAGATAAGCGGTGTCTTTGTCAATCATAGCCTGCTGAAATTTTTCAAACTCCGCGATAATCTGCTGCTCGTCAGTCATAGTCTGCTCCTGTAGTTTTGCTTCTGCCGGTTTTTCAACGCCGTCCGCAACGCACTTTCCGCTGCATCCAATCAGCAGAAACGGTATCAAAATAAGCATCATCACATTTGTATGTATCTTCATACTCATTTCCTTACAAAAGTAACTTCCGTTTCTTTTGTAACTGGAGTATACTATCTGCATCCGCAAGAAACACGGACACTTTTTCTTCAATCGTTGCAAAAGCAACTGTTTTGGTAAAATGGTTACTTTTGTTACTGTGGAGGTAAGAAAAATGATTTTGACCGGAACAGAAGACATCCGCGTAAAAAAGACCGTTTCATCAATCCGCGAATCATTCATGGATTTGATCGCCGAGCAGGACTATGAAAAGATAACCGTCAAGGCAGTGTGCGATAAAGCGATGATTAATAAAAAGACATTCTACGTCTACTTCACCAGTCTTGAAGATCTGCTTGCCGACGTGATGGATTCTTTTTCTTCGCCGTATAGCGAGCAGGTAAAGGGACTCGTGTATCCGCGCGATATTACAAAAGGAGTACGCGCCTTCTTTGAATTTTCCGCCAAACAGAACAAAGCGTACGAACGCATCACCTGCGCCTCATCGCTCGCCGTAGTGCGTGAACGGATGATAAGCCACGTGGTAAAAAAATCAGATTCAAACATTCAGCGTATGGGAAAAAACAATTTCGAGAACGCCGTTCTTGGCAACTTCATCCACGACACAATTCTCGCCGTGTACGCACAATGGATTGCGGAAAAGAAAAAAACACCGCTCGAAGATGTGATTCGGCTCACCACGAAACTGATTACGAAAGGAATAAGCGGAACATAAGTTCGCATTTTGCAACAAATTGATTGCAAATATCTTACTTTAGCAGTATATTTAATACAGATAACGTATAAAATATGACAGGAGACACCTATGGCACAAGCAACACTTTCCGCACGCATTGATAAAGACGACAAAATCAAATTTGATAAATTCTGCAGCGATGTAGGACTCAACGCTTCGAGCGCAGTCAACATGTTCGTAAAAACAGTCCTCCGCACCAACCGCATTCCGTTTGAAATCGAACGCGAAGAAGACCCCTTCTATTCTGAATCGAATGTCGCACACATTTTACGCGGTGTAAAAGCGCTGGATGAAGGAAAAGGCGTTGAGCATGAGCTGATTGAGGATGACCAATGAAAAAAGTATGGTTCGAAGAAGCATGGGACGATTATGAGTATTGGCAGACCCAAGACCGGAAGACGCTCAAAAAGATAAACAGCCTTTTAAAAGACATTGAACGCAACGGTGCACTGGACGGAACCGGTGATCCCGAAGCGCTCAAAGGAAATCTTGCCGGACTGTACAGCCGCCACATCGACAAAGAGAACCGCCTTGTCTACCGAATTGCCGACGGCGTGCTCGACATCATTTCGTGCAAAGGGCATTACGAATAATTAATAAAATTAGGCATTATTTCTTTCGTGAATATATAAACACTCTGAGAAACTTTTTGACGGCATCAACTTTCATCTATGTTTCTTCTGACACACTGGACAGTAGCAGCTGCTTCTTCCGCCTATGATGATTTTTTCCAGCGGTGTTTTACAGCGGCGGCACGGCTGACCCTCTCTGTCGTACACTTTCAAATCAGGGCTGTTGCGGTATTCCTTTCCTGCACCGGCAAGATATTCCTCCGGTGTCATGCGGTCCGTTTCAATTCCCCATGCTATAACAGCTTTTATTTTCTGCGCGATGCAGTTCCACTCTCTTGCGGAAAGCGATTCACCCGTTTGTGCAGGATTTATTTTTGCCGCATATAATATTTCATCTGAATAAATATTGCCGATTCCTGCAACAATTATCTGATCGAGCAGCGCTTCCTTGATTGCCTTTCTGCTTTTTCCTGCATGTGATTTTAAATAAGCGCCGGTCAGCTCGTCACCAAGCGGCTCAATTCCCAATTTGCTCTGCCCGCTCACCGTATCGGCCTCACCTTTTCTGAGCAGCCAGAACCTTCCGAACCGCCGCACATCGATATACCTGATTTGATTTCCGCCCGAAAGCTCCACAATCAGATGCGTATGTTTTTCCAGCGGATACGTTGGAGGCGTCACAAGCAGCTGCCCCGTCATGCGCAGATGGAGCACCAGATGGTCACCGCTTTTAAAATTGATGGTAAGGAATTTCCCTCTTCGACTCATATCAGTTACGCACTGTCCGGAAAGGAGCGACACGAATGATTCTGCATCAGGGTAGGCAACCACCTGCGGATTGTTTATTTTCACCGAAGTAATTTTCTGCCCGCTGATCTGCGGTTCGATTATGCTTCTAATTGTTTCAACTTCCGGCAGTTCAGGCATTATCAGTTCTTCCCTTCACCGCAGACTTCTTGATTTCTTCGTGATAAAAAAAATTCACGATGACCGGCGGCACAGCGAACGGGTTATCCATATCACACTCCTGAATACAGCTGGTCAAGAAAATAATTCCACGGAAGAATTTCTATGCCGTCATTCATTCTCGGCCGCTCCTCTCTACACACCACGATGAAACGCTTGAATATATTTTCTTCACGCAATGCACGGAGTCCCTTCAAGTGTTTATCCTGCACATCATTGGTACTTTTAACTTCAATGGCTAGTTCAGTACCGATTGTAAAATCAACTTCAAAATCTGATGTTGAACGCCAGTAACACAGCTGTTCACGACGAGCCGTATAATCAAGCCACGCTCTGAGCTCCATGCAGATAAATTGTTCAAAGAAATCACCGAATTCCTTCTGCGCATCTTTGATTCTGTCCAGTCCCTGCAGCACGCGGACAATGCCGGTGTCAAAAAAGTAAAACTTCGGCGTCTCTATTGCCTTTCTTTTTTTTGTTGCAGTGAACGGAGGCACTTCATAACCGAGCAGCGTATCAACAAGCACATCATACCAAAGCTTTACCGTCTGACGCGGCAAATGCGCATCGTTCGCAATGTTGGTAAAATTAATAATTTGCGCATTCGTCTTTGCCGCAAATTCAAGGAACCGAGAGAAGCCGGGCAGATTACGCGCCGCTCCTTCCGCTGCAATCTCTTCTGTAAGATACGTATCAATATACGCGCCCAGGTCTTCATCAGGAAATTCAGAGAGATAGAGCGAAGGAACAAGCCCGTTATAAAAAGCACGTTCAAGTGTAAACGGTATTTCAGGAATGTTTTTTAATTCTTCATAACAGAACGGATGCATATACTGCAGCAATGCACGTCCACCGAGCAGGTTAACTCCGCCACGCCGCAGCTTTCGTGCACTCGATCCCGTAAGCAAAAAGCGAATGTTTCTTTCTTCTATTAATAAATGCACTTCTTCCAAGAGTTCCGGGCATTTCTGAATTTCATCAATGCAAATAATGCAGTCGTGTAGATTCCGCGCTGCTACTTCCTGCCGCAGCACAGAAGGATCAGACTGAACCCTGATTCTGAGCCGACCGTCAAGCAGTGTCCAAAACAAAGCGATTTTGTCAGCAAGTTCTTTCCTTATATAAGTGGTTTTTCCCGTTTGACGCGGGCCAAAGAGAAACAGCGATTTCCGTGCAAGTGACGGAGAAATATCGAGAATTCGCTTTATTTCGTCCATAAATGACCACCTTTTTCATTAAATGCTATCTTTATTGGCAATTATCATTATAAACGCCAACTATAATAGCGTCAATGACATAAAGCCGCGGTACCACACGATTACCTTCCTTTAGGAACGTTTTCTGCGCGCCCTGCGTCACCGTGTCAGTCGCTTCAATATGGCCGAGCAGCAGCGGAGAATCAGGATCATGCAGTTTGAAATTCTCAAATGCCTTCTTGGGATTCTGATTTGCGTAGCAGTATTTACAGCCGTTCATGCACGTGTCGTACGCACCGATGTCGCGGCTTTCGATGCAGTGGCATCCCTGTCGCAGAATCGTACCAGAAAATGGAAACAGCCTACTCCTCTCCCCACTTTTCCACACAGTACAGCGGAATATTCTGCATCCAATTTTGATCGCGATAGTCTGACATTGAAAAGCGCAAACCTTTTATCTCTTTGTTTTTTTCTGTAAAGGTTCGCAGTGATTTTGATTTGAGATTTTCTTCGGCTTTTACTTCTATGGGAATAATCTCTGAATTTTTTTGTACAAGAAAATCAAGCTCAAGCGTTGAATTTTCATTTGTGTAGTAATAGCAGAAAAGATTCGGGCAGGCATTAAGTTGCTGGAATACATACTGCTCGGTAAATGCACCCTTGTATTCTTCAAATATTTTTGAGCCAACAAGAATTTCTGCAGGCGGTGTCTGGCTGAGAGCGCCGAGAAGTCCGCAGTCATTCATAAAAAGTTTAAAGGCGGAAAGGTCTTCATAAAATTTCAGAGGAACTGATGCTTTAGTAACGCGACTTACTTTGTGCACGAGACCGGCATCTATGAGCCACCGGATTGCTGTTTCAAACTCTGCTGCGCGCGCTCCTTTTTTTATTGCGCCATAAATGAATTTTTTATTTTCTTTTACGAGCTGGCTGGGAATTGAATTCCACACAAGATTTATTCGCGGCAGTATATTTTTATCCGCATGCTTTGAAATGTCGTCAGCATATTCGGAAAGTATTTGATTCTGAACGCCACGGACACGCCAGATGTCTTTTGTCTTTGCGTACACATCAACAGCTTCGGGCATTCCTCCGGTAAAATAGTACTGGCGCAAAAGTTCAATGCACTCGTCTTTTAATGCGCTGATTTCTTTATAAGATGAACCGGCAATATAATCCGCAATTTTTTCACGCCCGATTCCGCGCAGGAATTCATCAAACGTCATGGGATACATCTGCAGAGAATTGACTTTGCCTACCGGGAAAGAAGTTTCCTCATGATTCCGTATTCCCAGAAGAGAGCCGGCGGCAACAATATAATATTCCGGAGCATCCTCGCAAAAATATTTGAGGCAGGAAACGGCATTTGGGATTTCCTGAATTTCATCGATAAAAATGAGCGTGTTTTCTTTTTCAATCACCGTTTCGGTGACGGCTGAAATTGCGCGGATAATCCGCTCCGTGTCAAAGTCGGAAAAGATTCCTGCGGCACGGGGATTTTTGTCGCAGTTAAGATAGGCAAAGTTTTTGAATTCCTTTGCGCCGAATTCCTTAAGAATATATGTTTTACCTACCTGCCGCGCGCCGTTCAGAATAAGAGGCTTTCTGCCTTGAGATTTTTTCCATGTAATGAGTTCTTTCCAGATTTTCCGGTACATACGACGAATTTACACTTTTCTAGGGGAAAAAGTAAGGCTTGGTTACATTTTTCTGGTGGTATATTTCAGCATACACTACATTTTACACATAATTCCCCGTCACGCTCGCCGAGCGACAGAATTAATACGCAATCCCAAACTTATCTAAGGTTGCCTTCATAGCATCCTGACCGGTAAGGCAGGTATCTCGAAGGAAGCCCCTTTCATTTTTCCATTCCCGTAAACCGCGGTAATAGTAAAGCTTCAATTTCTCCGTAATGATAAAAGGCACAATATTGTGCTTAAGGCATTCCTTGAATATGATCAGCCGGCCCACTCGACCGTTCCCGTCCTGAAAAGGATGGATTGATTCAAACCGAACATGAAAATCAAGAATATCATCTAATGAAATTTCTTTTTTTGCATTATACCAGGCAAGCAGAGCCTTCATCCTTTTGGCAACTTCTGCGGGTTTTGTTGTATTCCGACCACCCACTTCATTTTCAAGCATCTTGTAGCCACCTACACGAAACCAATTTTTCTGACTGTCAGAGGTTCCTGTTTTCAGAATAAAATGTAGCTGTTTAATAAAACTTTCGGTCAGTTTTGATTTCGCGCTTTCTATAGCAAGGTCTATGCAGCGGAAGTGATTTGCAGTTTCAATAATATCATCAATCTTTACACCGCTATCTGTTACGCCCAAAGTTCTCGTTTCAAAAATATTGCGGGTCTGCTCGTGGGTAAGTTTTGAACCTTCTATATGATTTGAGTTGTACGTTAGATCAATCTGAATTTTGTGATATATACCACCGGAAAGTTTTGCGTCTTTTTCCCGCTGAAGCGTCTGAAGAAGATTTTCTTTTTTTACACTGTGCCGAATTTCCCGCTTAGGCTTTTTTGCGGTTGAAGGAATTTTCCACGTTTTACCCTCAAGAACGGCCCCCGGAACACGGCCAAGGGAACAGTAATTTCTGACACTGCGCTCAGAAACATTCCAGCTCCGTGCAATTTCTTCAACAGAAAGATAGGTAACCTTACTCATGGCAATAGTATAGCATACTATCGGCAAGATATAAAGGCATTTTTAATAACGATACAACGGATATATTTTGCCGATATAAAACTCAACGAAAGAGAGGACTACCACACATACAGATGTTTCCAACAACACTATTTTATACCCACATTCCGAAAAAGAAAAATGATCTTGTAAAAGAAATAAAGACCATAAAGAAAAAATTTATACTGATAGGATTTGAACTGGAAAAAAATTTCAAAGAACTGTATAATAATACTTAGACAAACGATCGTTGCGTGCGACCGCATTTCCATAAAATAAAGGAAATAAAGGAAATATAAGAAGAAACTTCTTATTTGTTAAAAATCAATTTGACGGATAACATAAATGCCAAGAAATGGAAATCAAAACGTACATTCTTCCAGAAAAGAAAAGACCGACGAATTTTACACAAGCAAGAAACTAATCGAAGATGAAATCAAAAACTATAGGAAGCATTTTGAAGGGAAAATTGTTCTCTGCAACTGTGACGATCCAAGAATCAGTAACTTTTTTCAGGTTTTTGTAATGCAATTTAACTTATTGAAGTTAAAGAAACTTATTGCAATCTGCTACAAAAATAATGAACCTGATTTATTTACTACAAATTCATCAGAAAAAGCAATTTATTTTGAATATGACGGAAGTATTAAATATAATTCCCCAGAAGATTTCAAGAAGATTCCATGCAAAGAATTAAAGGGAAACGGAGATTTCAGAAATGAGGAAAATATTGATTTTCTCAAAGAAGCCGACATTGTCTGCACAAATCCGCCATTCAGCTTGTTTCGTGATTACATTGCACAGCTGATGAAATACAAAAAGAAGTTTTTGATAATCGGTAACATGAATGCTGTTTTTTATTCAGAAGTTTTTCCACTCATAAAGCAAAATAAAATTTGGCTTGGGCAGAATTCCGGACATTACTGGTTTCAAGTACCAGATTATTATGAAGAAAAAGGAACTGATTTTAAAATAGTTGCCGGCATGAAATATCGTAGAATAGGCAATATTTGCTGGTTTACAAACCTTGATTTTGATGCAAGACACGAAGTAAGAAAATACACAAAGAAATATTTACCTAAGGATTATCCACAATATGACAATTACAAAGCCATCAACATAAATAAAACAACTGACATTCCAGGGGATTATGACGGAATAATGGGTGTTCCCATTACATTTTTAGGAAAATTTAACCCAGATCAATTTGAAATTATTGGAGAAACACATATTTCAGATACAAGCACAGAAGTTGAAGCTTTAAGGACAGACCCCGAAAAAAGGCATGGCGGTTATATAAATGGCAAACCAATCTACGCAAGAATCTTAATCAAGAGGAAACATTAAAATGATTAATGAAGCATCGATGCATATAGAAAAGAAAGAAGTAACAATACGCGACCTTGTAGAAGGTTTTGAAGACAACAAGGAAAATGGTGTCTGTGGTTACGGTAAAAAGCTTGATATACGTCCACCCTATCAAAGAGAATTTATTTATAACGACAAGCAGAAACAAGCAGTAATAGACACTGTAATAAACGGCTATCCACTTAACGTCATGTATTGGGCCGACAGGAGCGACGGAACTTATGAAGTTATTGATGGACAACAAAGAACAATGAGCATTTGTTCCTTTTATAATAATGAGTTCAGTTTTAAAGAAAGAATTTTTGACAACTTCCAAAATGACGAAAAGGAAAAATTCTTAAATTATCCTCTTTTCGTTTACACTTGCAGCGGAACAGATAGTGAAAAACTACAATGGTTTGAAACAATTAACATCGCCGGAGCTGAACTCACTGCACAGGAATTGAGAAATGCAGTTTATGCAGGAAAATGGGTTATGGACGCAAAAGCATATTTTTCGAAAACAGAATGTCCTGCAACAGAATTTAGTAAATATCTTTCTGGAAGAATGAACCGCCAGGAATATTTAGAAACTGCTATTACATGGATTTGTGGTTCTTCAAAACCTGCTGATATTAAAGATTATATGTCTCATCATCAGAAAGACCCAGATGCTTCAGAACTTTGGAACAATTTTCAATGCGTCATGAACTGGGTTCAAGCAAAATTTAATTATCGCAAAGAAATGAAAGGCTTGGACTGGGGCTTCATTTATAATAAATACAAAGATAATAAAAAACTTGATAAAGCCGAATTGGAAAAGAGAATTGGCAATCTCATGAAAGACAGCGAAGTTCAGAAAAAATCTGGTATTTACGAATATGTTCTTGACGGAGATGAACACCATTTAAGTTTAAGGACATTTGATGACAACATAAAACGCGAGGTTTACGAAAGACAAGGCGGTCATTGTAAAAACACTAACTGCCCACAAGGAAAAGAACACATTTTTCAAATAGAAGAAATGGAAGCAGACCACATCACACCTTGGGCAAAAGGTGGAAAAACAGTTGCAGAAAACTGCCAAATGCTCTGCATGGAATGCAACAGAAGGAAAAGTGATAGCTGATTGCAAGAGATAAAGACCGGTATAACAAGTCTTGTGTAATTAGCAAATATCAAAAAATCAGAACCAACATCACACACAATAACAAACTGATTCATGAGCATGCTTTAATTACAGACTGACATCATCCATTTTTAAAAAACATCTCTATTTAACTTTAGAAGTCGATTTTGTCCGATGACTTCATCCGCTGTCGTTTTATAACTTTATCATAATTAAAACATCTTCTGAAGATGTATATCTTTGTGGCTATTTACACAATTGTTTTTACATCGTTACACATACTTCCCCGTCACGCTCGCCTTGTTCTTCCGCACATCATCCACGGTCCCCTGCGCCACAATGCGCCCGCCCGACTCGCCGCCGCCCGGTCCCATGTCGATGATATAGTCCGCATTCCTGATCAGGTCCAGGTCGTGCTCAATAACAATGACCGTCGCGCCCGCAGCAATCAGTTTCTGGAACACGCCGATAAGGGTGCGCACATCGAGCGGATGAAGGCCGATTGTGGGCTCGTCGAACACAAAGACCACGTCGTTCTGCGCCCTGCCCATCTCTGATGCGAGCTTGAGGCGCTGCGCTTCACCGCCGGAAAGCGACGGAGTTGATTCGCCAAGCGTCAGATAGCCGAGGCCGAGATCAGAAAGTATTTGCAACCGTTCTTTTATTTCGTGAATGCTTTGTGCTTTTTCAAGTGCCTCATCGACAGTCATCGACATGAGCGCGGGAAGTGAAAATCCTTCATACTGGATTTTGTCAGCCTTCGGCGCATAGCGGGTGCCGCGGCAGTCAGGGCACTCGATGTCCACATCGGGAAGAAATTGCACGTCGAGCGATATTTCTCCGGTGCCGTCGCAGGAAGGACAGCGGAGACTTCCGGTATTGTACGAAAAGTCTGCCGCTTTACAGCCGAGCTTTTTTGCGTCATCTGTCTTTGCAAATACTTTGCGGAGATCATCGAGCACGCCACTGTAAGTTGCAACGGTTGAACGCACGTTGATGCCGATCGGTGTGGCGTCAATCAGATTCACCCGCTTTACGCCGTCCGCTTCGATTTCTTTTACCCATGACGTAAGTTTTTCTCCCGCAATGTTCGCCTGCAGCGCGGGAATAAGGCTTTCCAGAACGAGCGTCGTCTTTCCTGAACCGGAAACGCCGGTCACCGCGACAAGTCTGCCGCGCGGAATCGTCACATCAAGTTCGTGCACCGTATGAATCGGAAGCGTCACCAGATGAATCGCACCCAAGTCGAACACATGCTTTTTTTCAGCGCGTTCGCGTACAAGCGTATTCTCCGTTTCAGAAAGGAATCCGCCGATGAGCGACTTGTCATTCTTTTCAATCTGCGCAATCGTTCCTTCTGCAAGCACACGGCCGCCGTTCTTTCCGGCACCCGACCCCATTTCGATAAGATAGTCCGCTTCACGAAGCACACGCGTATCGTGGTCAACAAACACCACGGAATTCCCGCGCGCAACAAGATCACGCATCACTTCGATGAGACCGTCAACATTCGCGGGATGCAGTCCGATTGTCGGCTCGTCGAGCACATAGAGCACACCCGTCGTTCTGTTGCGGACCGCGCGGGCAAGCTGCACACGCTGGCGCTCGCCGGTAGAAAGCGTGTATGCCGGCCGGTCGAGCGTGAGATAGCCGAGTCCCAGATCAAGCAGCCGTTTTGCCGTCGCCATAAACTGTGCGATAATGCTTTTTGCCATCGGGCGAAGCGGCACAGGAAGTTCAGCAGGCACCGACTGCACCCATTCCACCAGCGCATCGAGCGTCATGCTTGTTGCTTCGGCAAGATTTTTTCCGCAGAGCAATGATGAACGCGCCTGTTCGCTCAGCCGAGTTCCTCCGCAGTCAGGACATTCCTGAACCGAAAGATATTTCTCTATGCGCGCAAGTCCTTTTTCCGTTGCCGCACGGTGAAGCGCTTCTTCAACCGCTTTGTGCGCATTCCGGTACGTGCAGTTAAGCTCGAACAGTTTTCCGTTCTTAGACGGAATCATCACGACACGCTGCACTTCTTCACCCGCGTATACAATCTGCTTTTCTTTTTTAGTCAGTGTATTAAACGGCACATCGACACGTACACCGAGTTCACCGGCCACACGGTACATCCACGAAATGCCGAACATATTCCACGATTCAACCGCGCCCTCTTCGAGCGTCTTTGTTTCATCAGGCACCAGCTTCGTATCATCAACATCGCGCACCGTTCCCGTTCCCGAACACCGCGGGCAAGCACCGTCGCTGTTGAATGAAAGCGATTCTGCACCCGGCCCTTCAAACTCCGCGCCGCACTCCGGACACTTGATCGGAATCATTGCAGCAACACTCATGCTCGGCGGCGTCATGTGCCCGTTCGGACAGCGGTGACTCGCAAGACGCGAGAACATAAGCCGCAGCACATTGAGCAGTTCCGTCGATGTACCGAACGTACTGCGCACATTGGGAACACCCGGCCGCTGATGAAGTGCAAGCGCCGCAGGAACATTTTCAATGTCGTCAACATCCGCACCCGCCGCCTGCGTAATTCTCCGCCGCGTATACGTTGAAAGCGCCTCAAGATACCGCCGCGAACCTTCCGCATACAGCACCCCGAGCGCCAGCGACGATTTGCCCGAACCAGAAACACCCGCAACGCCCACAAGCTTTCCAAGCGGCACATCGATGTCGATATTCTTGAGATTGTGCACCCGCGCACCGCGTATTTCTATTGATTCAGGCATATTCACACTCCAGTAACAATGAATTATCCAGTTGAACTATCAGGTATAATTTATATACTATGTCTAGATACGAAATCAAGTATATGATATATATTTGCTAGTAAGTATCGCAGAGCGTACCATCATATCCACCGAGAGGCAGACCATGAACAAAGACACAAACATGACGTATGAAGAATACAAGCAGAAAGTAAAACAGGGCATCATCACCCGGCGAGGCAACTGCCCCGTCACCCCGCTGCTTCTCATGCTTCAGGGAAAGTGGAAGAACCAGATCATCTACGAACTGTGCATCAAAAATCCCATCCGGTTCAGCGAGCTCAAGAAAAATCTTTCCGGCATTACAAACACCATGCTCACCACGTCACTGCGCGAACTCGAATCTGACGGCCTCATCAGCCGCAAACAGTACAATGAAATCCCGCCGCACGTCGACTATTCATTCACGCAGAAAGGCAAAGACCTGCTCCCGATTTTCTACGAGATGACGAAGTGGGGATTCAAATACATTGAGTAGAAGAAGATGCAGTTATGCTCTTTACTCTGAAAATAAAACAATCAACGCAATGTACGAAGGTGACGGTGAATCGAATAATAATTTCTCTCTTGCTGATCCAAAGTATAAGGAATACTAGGCTCTATTTTTTATAGTCCTTTATTATATCTTTGATGACAGCCTGAATATCTTTGTTGACATACTTTGCTAATTCATTCAATTGTTCATACCAAGGAATTTCATCGCCCTCCCATTCAAGATCAACTCGTCTTACTTCCTTCATTGCAACATGAGAATAATTTTCAGGAAAAGCCCAATAGCATTTTTTACATACTTCTTTATCTTTTGTATTTCTCCAATTTTCACAGTGTTCACAAGACCAGTCTTTTTCACGATTTGCAGATGGTGACAATAACATAAAATCATCAGAATTTAATTCTCCGTCAGGATCTCCTGCAACTTCAAAAGGAACTCTATGATCTATTTGTAATTCTTGTTCAGGCATTGTTTCGTTATAAATGAAACATTTTGCACCATATTTGTTAATTAATTCTGTTTTTAATCTCTTTGATAGAACTGTTCTACCATATTTCTTCTGAATATTTTGTTTATCAAATGTTCCAAATCTATAAGCAGCTATTTTCCTTCCATCAGATCCTTCAACTCTATAGGTCTCAATAGGTATTCCATGCTCTCTTACATCTCGCACAGCTCTTGGAGGATGATTATAACCATAGTCATCTTTTAATTCTTCGGTGGTTATAAAACCATGTTTCAATATATGATCTATTACAGTTCTTGGACGTTTTTCTGTAACTGAATTTAATAATTCAAGAAACTCTTTCGAATAATTCACTTCTATTTTCCTTTTTAATTTTTTCAACCACATTCACCAGATCTTTTGTAATATAAAGGGATTCTATTGTTAAATCACTTTTTCCAAGTAATGTAGCTTGTGACGAACGGCCTGCATTTAAGAAAACATGCTCCAAGCCAATTTCTTTTGGAATCTCTTTGCCGTATGATTTTTCTCCAAGTTTTCCATCATAACTAACTATAAAAGAAATTCCCCGATCGTTAAGTTTATTAAGTTCTTCAACAAATTCATTATGATTAATACCAGCAAAATATCTAGAGTCTCTATCACCACACACGCCTTGATATGGTGGATCCATATAGACAATATCTCCTGGCAATGCTTTTTTGAGTAGTATTTTATAATCATTTGAATAAAATTCTGTCTTACCTTTCAATATATATGATATTGAAAAAATATTATTTTCCATTTTTTGGGGAGCAGTTCCTTTTCTTCTTTTATCTGGACTTTGATTAAACATTCCTTCAGAGTTATATCTGACAGATCCTTTTACACATCTAGCTAGGAGATATAAAAATAACACAGGATCTTGTGTTTTGTTGAATTTTTCTCTTATTTCATAATAATGTTCAACAGAGCGATCTATTTGTTCATTCCAGATTTCGCCATACTTTCTTGCCACATAAGACGGATTATTAACAACCAATTCTAATAATCCAACAAGAGGTTTATTTAAATCATTTATTATATATTTATCGGCAAGATGATTTACCGCACAAGCCATCGTAATGGCCGCTGTTCCTGCGAAAGGCTCTATAATTCTATTGCATTTAGTAGGAATATAATCTAAAATTTTTGCTGCCAAATTTCTTTTAGAACCTTGATATTGAACTAAATGGGGAACTGATGACATTTCAAACCTCACTATATATTTATAGCACTTCTTTGAATTTATTTATAGTGTTTACCTTGTTTTATAAAAAGTTTCATCTTACCAAGTATGAACCGTACACGACTTGTCTGTTCGACTGAAAATAAGCACTTCACCACATGCCTCTCATTAAAAAACGCTCTATACGCACCTGAAAAAGCTTGAACCGTTTTCAGCTTTTGGAATGGTCATATCATCAATTACCTCTTTCTGGAAACACATGGTTATCGAAGAAATGCCCGCAAATACAGTCCCTAAAATCAAAAAGAAATTACAAGCATTTTTCCGCAATTGTAACACCATTGCGCACACAGTCATCGCAGGAACAGATGACCACGCCGTTTTTTGCGCCTTTAAGATCTCCGCAGATTGTTGCTCCGGAAAGCTTTTTAAATGCTTCAAGCATTTCTTTTGCCTGACCAAGCATCGGTTTGTTTTCATATTTTTTCATTCCCTGGACCATCTGAGCTCCACAGGTTGCTTCCATACATCCCATGCCAACGCCGAAACAGGCACCGCTTGTTTTAGAGTATCGTATTAAAGGTAAAACTATGCAAACTTCTTTATGCAGGATTGAATTAGTTGTAAAATACAAAATCAGTATTGGGATCATACTCAAGACGGAAGTGCAGGAACTTGCGGTACATGAATTTGCATCAGCGGCGCCGTCACTGCGTGAACTCGAATCGGACGACCTGATCAGCCGCACACAGTACAACGAAATCCCGTCGCACGTTGACTATTCATTCACGCAGAAAGGCAAAGACCTGCTCCCGATTTTCTACGAGATGACGAAGTGGGGATTCAAATACATTGAGTAACGTATGTCACATGTCCCCATACTTTCTATACACAATGTCTTTATTGCATTCACTAATGTCATATTCCGGAATGAAGATGCCGAACTTATCCTGCACGAAGTTTGCAAGAATTCTTCTGTGGCACATCTGGTATTCCCCGGCACACACAATTCCTTGCTCCACTTCCCTGCTCTGCTCAGTGTATTTTGATTCAAGATTCTCATGGCACAGCAGAAAGAAATTGACAGTCTGTTGTATTCCGGTTTTATTCTCTTCCGCTTCACTGTCTTTACGCGTTTCTTCCAAAACATCAATTAGTAATTCTTTAACATCATCCGTAAGAAGTGAATCATAATACTCTTTGAAGCTGCCGGAATAGTTTCCAAACCATTCACCGTAGTTACTATCAATTTCTGAAGTAACAGCAATGCCGTTTAAATCCTTCTTTTGACAAGAAACAGAACGCGACACCTGAATGTAAATGTCATCATCAGACTTCTTCCTTTTAGCCATCTTGTCGAAATAGGAAGTGTACATAGTTATCTTTGGCATAGTCACTTCATTATACTATTTCTCTGCAATAATACACGTAGTTGTTTTGATTCAAACTATAGAATTTAAAATGGTAATTATTTCTTTATGTGAAATTATTTCTTCCAGTTCTCCGTTTGTTTCTTTTATCAGAACCGGCATTCCAACATAGAGATTCTTTCTTGCTTTAGAGGTTACATGATAGATTTTGGAACCGTTGAAATCATCAGATAGTTTTTCACACCTATCAAATCTGAAGCTACCTTTGTATTTAGAATTTACAAAATCAAGTATCTTATTCATCTACAATCTCTGAAATACAGTTTAATATATTTTCATCAAATTGCAAGCAAAATGCTTGTTCAAGAACAGTATCCACAACAGCGGACACATACTGCTGCATAACAGTACTGCGAGAATAAAAAGATTATATGTATTCACCTACCTTTTTTGAAAGGATGAAACAGTCTACGTAATAATGATGTAAGTCTCGTGTAAATGACAAATAGTTAATACACCAACGAAGGATCTGTCTTTAATTTGTTTGACTTCACTAAATCAAAGACATAATCATGTTTCTCCAAAAGGCTCTTTTCTATTAAGTCATTTATAGTTTCTTGAGTTGTTCCTTCAGGAAAAACAAACGTATTATTGTTTCGCAGCGGTTCATATGCATAACCACCAGTGGGCTCAAGCATAAATATTCTGCCGAACTTTGTGGCAAAATCATGATTGTACATCAGAGTCCTCCTATAGATTTAACGATGCTCCAGATTTTCCAGAGCGTTATACATAATCAATATTGTACCATCATTATTCCATATCCTTTGATTTTATCATTTGTTGTACTGTACGACCTCTTTGTAACACCATTTATATCGTATGTCCCGTCGCCGTCCGTATCCTTTTGCGTAGAGTCAATAAAATAAACATTCCCGTTTTCTATTTTTTCAAAAATTGCAATATGTGTTACGGTATTTGAACCACTCTCTCCCATAAATACAAGATCACCTTTTCCCGGTGTTTCTGTTCTTGTTGAATATTTTGTATACATATTATATGCAGTTGTGTCGTCAAATAGTAAAGAATATTTTGTATCTACCATTGCATATTTGTAACACATTACAATCAATCCTGAACAATCAATCTTTATTGCTCTTACTGGGTCTTGACCTCCAAGTTCGTATTCTGTATTTGATTCTGCATATAGTTCTGCAAAATTGAATGCACGCTGCTTCACTTCTGTAGGACAATCTGTCTTTGTTGTGTTTTTATTTTCTGTTGTATTTGAAATATTGCTGCATGAAAACAAAACAAATAATGGTAATAAAAATAAAAAAATCTTTTCATTACTTTACCTCTGCATCAAAATAAATTGAAAAGGCCAAGGATCTTCCAATAAGACAAAGTTGCTAAGAAATAATTACTTGCTGAACAAATCAGAATGATTGCCAGTACGCGAAAGTTCAAGAACAAGGATGTCCTCATACACATAATAAATTAACAACCAATCATTTTCAATGTGACATTCTCGATGATGAAGCCAGTTACCGTACAACGGATGATCATGATACTTTTCAGGAAGTGTCTTTCCCGTTGCAAGAAGTTCCACTACCTCTTTCAATTCGGAAATATTCTTCCCTCTTTTTTGTACAAGTTTATAGTCTTTCTTATATTGCGATGTAAGTTTGACTGTATATTTCATTCTGCGGCTGAATCCTCTTTATCGAGATCTGCCCACATCTCATCAAGATTTGTATATCCTTTTGCATTCGGATCACGAGCAATACGTTCTCCTTCTTTAAGGGCGGCTATTGTTGTGCGGTTCGGTTTTGGCATGCCTACGGTAAATGGAATTGCCCATTCATTCAGCACCTTTTTTGTAAACATGGTAAACAATCCTGAAACAGAGATTCCCACTTCATTGCAGAATTCTGAGAGTTCCTTTTTATCTGTATCATCAAGTGAAATCGTTAAATTCGCCATATCATATGCTCCTTTTATGAAAGAAATCACCAGTCATTGCTATAATAATACATTAATATTATGTGTAAAACAAGTGATTTTTACATGTTTTTCACAGACATTACACTCATTTAAGGAGTTAATTCTATGGCGTGATTTAATCAATAGTTCCCAATATCGCACACTTTCCGTCACCGCAGCGCCGCCCTTCCTTCGAACACCGCGCCGTCGCCAAGCTCTTCTTCAATCCGCAGCAGACGGTTGTACTTTGCCACGCGTTCCGTTCTGTTCGGAGCGCCGCTCTTTATCTGGCGGGTGTTCAGCGCAACGGCAAGGTCGGCAATCGTCGTATCTTCTGTTTCGCCGGAACGGTGTGAAACGATGACTGCATATCCTGCTTTCTGGGCAGTACGCACGGTTTCGATTGTTTCAGACACGGTGCCGATCTGATTCATCTTTATCAGAATCGCATTCGCCGCGCCTTTCTGTATTCCGGTCTTAAGCCGCGCGGTGTTCGTGACAAACAAGTCGTCGCCCACAAGCTGAATTCTGTTTCCAAGCGCAGCCGTCAGTTTCTTCCAGCCATCCCAGTCCTCTTCATCAAGGCCGTCTTCGAGAGACGCAATCGGATACTTCGCGGTGAGTGTGTCCCAGTGCTTTATCAGTTCATCGGTTGTAAAATGTTTGCCGCTCTTCGGCAGAATATATTCTCCTGGCTTTCCGCCTTTCCATTCGCTCGATGCGGCATCGATTGCAATCATAAAATCTTTTCCTGGCTCATATCCGGCTTTGCTGATTGCTTCGAGAATCGCCTCTATCGCTTCATCATCGTCTTTCAGATCTGGTGCGAATCCGCCTTCATCGCCAACTGATGTGACAAGCCCCCGTGCTTTCAGAACAGACTGGAGCGCATGGAAGACTTCAGTGCAGCCCCGCAGACACTCGGAAAAGGTTCTGGCACCAACCGGCATAATCATAAACTCCTGCACATCGAGCGAGTTGGGCGCATGGACACCGCCGTTCAGAATGTTCATCATCGGAAGCGGCAGACACAACGCATTGATTCCGCCGAGAAAACGGTACAGCGGAATATGAAGCGAATTGGCAGCCGCACGAGAGGCCGCAATCGACACGCTCAGAATTGCATTCGCACCGAGCTTTGATTTGTCAGGCGTGCCGTCAGCATGTATCATCGCTTCATCAACCGCATGAAGATCTTCCGCGCTGATTCCGGTCACTGCATCGCGGAGAACCGTGTTCACGTTCGCCACAGCTTTTGTAACGCCTTTTCCGCCGAAGCAGTTCTTGTCGTTGTCCCTGAGCTCAAGCGCCTCGAACTTTCCGGTTGAAGCGCCACTCGGCACAATCCCTGTTCCCACCGTTCCGTCCGCAAGAACAACATCAGCCTCAACAGTCGGATTTCCCCGTGAATCTATAACCTGTCTTCCTGTCACCTTAACAATTTCAGTTCTATTCATTCTTCTGTCCTCCTTCCGCAAACGGAAAAACAACAGTCAGCATCATTTTGAAATTTTCTTTTGCATACAGCGCATGAGGAATTTCCGCCGGCATGACAATGCTCTCCCCCGCATGACAGACGTGTTTCACGCCGCCCACGGTAAGTTCGCCGCAGCCCTCAAGTACAAGCACCATCGCATCGCCATGGGAAGAATGCGAGCTGATTTCTTCTCCCTTTGCAAAAGCGAACAGCGTGATTCCGACAGCTTCGTTCTGCACGAGCGTCTTGCTTACCACCTGCCCCGGCGCAACACTCACTTCGTCCGCCAGCTTCAGCACCTTTTCCTGCTCAATATTTTTAAGATATGACATATCACGTGCCTCCTCGCATCTGAATAGCTTCATCATTCAGACATAATCTACTGCGGGGATGCGAAAAAGTATGTTGTTATTACAACATTAAAAAAATTCTGTGGATGGGTAACTACTTGTGCGATCTTCTAGCTAGACAAAAAAACAACTTCATCATAGCATCTATCATTTTCCAAATAAATCGCTGTGTGTACCGGTGTCAACAAGCGTAAGGACAAGCACACCGCTATCTTTTGTATAAACAAGCAGCCAATCAGGTTGAATATGACATTCACGGAAACCTTTATAATTGCCGGTCAGTTCATGGTCTTTGTTTTTCTTTTCGAGCGGTTCATCATTCACCAGCTTGCGAATTATTTGATCAAGCTTTTCTATACTGCAACCTCTTCGTTGTGCAAGCTTATAACTTTTAGCAAATCTCTTAGACCAGACCAGCTTGTATTTCATGCTTTGAGATCCTTGAGAGCCTCATCAACATCTGTATACACTTTATATTTTTCTGGATGTTTACTCATAGAACGTACTTCTTTAATCGCTTCATCCAATTCTGCAGATGGTTTTTCTTCAGGATATTTCACTTCGAACGGAAGCCCGTTGTGCAGAATTGTCTGATGTAGGAACATATTCACTGCGTCAGACAGACTTAGTCCAAGCCCATTCAAAAGTGCGGTGGATTCTTTTTTTACAGAGGAATCAATTCTAATGTTTGTTGATACGGTGCTCATATTTCAAAATATACTACGTTTTATGTCAGTTGTAAACTATTTGTGCACTATTTTACTGTTTTCAGCGCATCTGTTCGCACAGCGTGCGGTAGAGCACATCGGGTTCTATCGGCTTCGATACAAAGCTGTTCATTCCCGCGTCACGGCACTTCTTCACGTCGTCGGAAAACGCATCGGCGGTCATCGCAATGATCGGCACTGTCGCGGCGTCATCGCGGCTGAGTGAACGGATTGCATGCGTTGCATCGATACCGTTCATCACGGGCATGCGCACGTCCATGAGGATGCAGTCGAAATAGCCGACTGACGATTCTGAAAACGCTTCAAGTCCTTTCTGTCCGTCTTCTGCAATCTGAACAATCATGCCTTTTTCTTCGAGCAATGCCTTGGCTATTTCCTGATTGAGCGGATGGTCTTCGCAGAGAAGGGCGTGCCTGCCGGAAAGCAGTTTGTTTGCATCTTTCTGTGTTTTCCGTCCGGCAGTTTTCTTTTCTGCAAGAGACGCCGCAAGGTCGTTCCGCCGTTCACATTCTGATACAATCGTCACGGTGAATTCGCTGCCCTTGCCTTTTTCGCTTTTGACGGTGATTGTTCCGTTCATTGCTTCCACGGTTTTCTTTACAATCGCAAGTCCCAGTCCGCTGCCGCGCTGTTCAGAATTATCGTCCCTTTCTTCCTGCGTAAACGGTTCAAAAAGGCGCTTCTGGAATTCGCTGCTCATGCCTATGCCGTTGTCCTTCACGGTGAATGTAAATCGTATTCTGCTTCCTTCAAGCAGCGTCTCACGGATGGTAAGCGTAATGGTGCCGCCTTCAGGAGTATACTTCACGGCGTTCGAAAGCAGGTTGAAATAAATGCGGTTCAGCCGTGTTATATCAACAAGCGGTGTATAGCTGCTGAGGGGATCGGTGTCCAGGATGAACTGCTGGTTCTTTTCGCTGCAGAGCGGGCGTATCACTGCGTCAATGTACGCGCAGAAGTCAGCATACGGATACGGTTCGGGGTGAAGCTCGATTTTTTTGCTTTCCATTTTTGTCATGTCGAGGATGTCGTTCACCAAGCTGAGCAGGAACTTTGATGAGGTGTTTATCTTCTCAAGGTTGTCGCGCACTTTGTCGGGCAGCTCCATCTTTTCGGTAAGGTATGTCATGCCGATGATTCCGTTGAGCGGCGTGCGGATGTCGTGGCTCATGCGTGAAAGGAAGTCGGACTTCGCTTCGTTTGCTAAATCCGCTTTAAGACGCAATTGCTTTTCTGTTTCAAGCTGCTCCCTCATCTTGAGCTGGAGTTCCGTTTCATCCGATTCAATGACGAGCACAGTGTTGGGATCATGCTCAAGGCGGAAGTGCAGGAACTTGCGGTACATGAATCCGCGGCTGCAGTTTGCAAAAGTTTCCTTCAGCGTGAACTCGTAGCTTCCACCGTTCTTGTCAAGCTGCGAAAGCATATATCCCGCAGACAGGCGCTGTGTATATTCCGCTTTTGTTTCATCATCCATGTGGTGCATGGATTCCGCGCAGAACTGACTGAAGCTGCACACCGCCCCCTGCTCAGGCAGAAGCGATTTGTATTCGGAGGGAAATGATTCTCCAATGAAAATTGATTCGAACAATCCCGTATCAAGGTGAACGAGCGCAACGAGGTCGAAGCTACGGTTTGTGATGAGTCTGAATATTTCCTGCTGCAGCACTTCTTTGGTAAGGTCGATTGAATAGGCGATACCTTCAACTTCGTTTGTATCAGGATTCAAAACCATCCGAAGTTGTGTTGAAACCGAATGAATTTTTCCATCACAGCCCGCAAACCGATATTTCTGCACAACACTTGAAGTTCCTTTGTGAAAGCGTGCAATCAATTGCTCCGCGTAGAGTGACATAAATTCAGCGCGTTCTGCTTCATCGGAAATATGTTCAAGGAAACGATCAACGAGTGTGTCCCAGACATGGGTTGGCTCTTTTATGCCGAAGAAAGAATTTGCCTCGACATCGGCGATGTATTTGTTCCTTGAAAGGTTGAACCGCAACATTCCTACACCGTTGGGCACCGTAAGCAGCATTTCCTGTATGTTGCTTTCATACCGCTTCTGCTCCTTCGTATGAATTGCATCGCGGACGATTGCATTTGAAACAGAGAATGAAAGCGAAAGAATGGTCGGAGAAGAATTGCAGATTTTTATTGCATCAGGATTGTCAACGCCGATAAAGCCAAAAAAATTATCATCTGAAAAAAGTGGCGCTTCCATGTAGCTGTGTATGCCCTGCTTCGCCATGATTTCATATTCATCAGGATATTCAGTATGTATGTGCTCAATGTCAACCTCAACAACAGCCTCTTTTCGCATGAACACCGGACTCCATCGGTCCATATAGTGAATATCTATATGCTGTAAAAAGGAAATCTGCGGTTCGATTCCGACGGCACACCACTCAAATGTATTATCAAGTGTCTTTCCGTCATCATTCATTCTAAACACATACGCACGGTCTGCTTGATAATATTTTCCTATATCAGAAAGCGTCTGGCTGATCCGTTCGTCGAGGGAAGCATTTCCGTTGAGGCTTCGCACACATTCTGCAAGCATGCGCTGTTCGGCAAGCGCGTTCTTAATTTCAAGCTGACGTTTTTCACGCTCTGAAACATCAATTGCTATTTCAATTCGCGCACGTCTTCCCTGGAAAGATATCTGCCGGTCCTGCAGTTGGAAATAGGATCCGAGTTTTGCATTAAAATGATCCCACTGGCATGCGTCACCGTTTTTCTTAAGACAGTCATTTTTGCAGAAAGGGCAAACAGCATTCAGCCCCTGTAAAACTTCAAAGCATTTCTTACCACGATACTCAGTTCCGCAGCCGATACGCTTTCTTCCCGCACTGTTTACAAAAAGCAGCTCATGCGTATCCATGTCGGCGATATAAATTATCTGGTCTATTTCATCTAGTATTTCAGGACTTTGAACATAATCAGTGTGGTTCATTATTCCTTAATAATATCACCAGTTTTACGCTAACGCAATGTGGCGTTCACATAATAAATGGTGTATAATAGAACAGACTGAATTATGTAGGGAACCAGTATGAAACACCAACTCCGCCATTTTGAATTGATACTTTTGCTGATTTTTGCATTGCTTACAAACGGCTATTCCCAAGAGGTACAGACTATTTCCGTCGGTTTGTTCACCGGCGAGGGGTATGCTGAACAGGATGAGAACGGCACGTGGCATGGAATTGATGTCGAGCTCATTCAGAACATTGCGCAGACTGAGGGCTTCCGCGTTTCATTTGTTTCACTCGATTCCAGCACACAAGGTTTTGCACTTCTTGATAACGGAACAATCGACATGCTTGCCGACATTGCAAAGAATGAAACCCGTGAAAAAAAATATTTATTTTCGCAGCACGAACAGGGAAACTCGAGTTCAAATCTATTTGTACGCGAAAACGACGACCGTTGGGATTATGGCGGAGTAGATCAAATCAAAACAATGACCATTGCCGTTGAGCGAGGGAATATTTCTATTTCTGATTTGCTTGCGTGGTGCCGACAGTATGATTTTGTTCCCACGATTAAAGAATATCCCTCTTCGGCCCAAACACATGATGCTGTTGCAAGAGGTGAAGTAGACGCATTTGTGGAAGGCGACAATTTCTTTAATGGATTTCGTTCCATATTAACATTCATACCGTCTCCTTATTATTTCATATTTAGAAACGACAATATAGCGCTTAAGACTCAAGTCGATGATGCAATGTCGCAAATCTACATTCAGAATCCACTGTACGAAAACGAACTCATGGAACGCTATCTCAATCTCACCGGCAAGAAAAGCATTGCGTTCACTAAAGCAGAAAAGGAATATATTGCTTCTCATCCGGAAGTGCGGATTGCGGTGCTGGAGAATGACGAGCCGTATTTCTCCGGCACAGAAAGCAAGCCGAGCGGAGTACTCCCTGAATTTTACAACCAGATTGCAAAAGAGACAGGACTTCATTTTACTTTTAAACCATACCGTACGCAGCATGATGCGCTTGATGCAATTACTGCCAACGATGTCGATGTAATCGGCATGTACAGCAATGGAATTTCAGAAGCTTACGAATCAGATTTATGTGTCACTCGAAAATATACGACGGTTAATTCAGTCATGGTGACAAGGTCTGGCGTAACTTCAACAGAGCACATGAGAATTGCCGTAAAGGCGCGATCTGCAAGCACGATGCTTCGTCTGCTTCCCTCGGAACTTTCTACTTCAGTGATTGTACCGTGCAACACTGCGACGGAATGTTTTAAACAATTCTCTGCGAAAAAAGTTGATGCAATGATAATGGGATTGCCGAGCGTGACGTACCTTATGAATCAGATGAATTCTTCTTCATACGTTGTCACACCGCTTTCTGCGACTAATCTTGACTTGTGCGCAGTTGCATCAAGACGCAATAAAATACTTGTGTCAATTCTGAACAAAGGAATCAACTCCGTTTCATATGCAATAAGCGGCATCATTGCAAACAACACCCTCCCTAAAAACACCATTCGAACATTCATCGCCCGAATTCCTCCATTGGCAATTATTATTTTTGGCGCCATTATGATTCTGCTTGTGCTGCTGCTACTCTTTGCATTGGTTGCCATGGTCACCAGCAGAAAGACAAAGCTCGCCGCGGAACGAATAAAAGCAAATGCAGAAGAAGAACGTATCAGAGCTGAAATCGCAGAAAAAAATGCTGAAGAAAAAACAGCCTTCTTCTCGAACATCAGCCACGATATGCGTACACCGCTCAATGCAGTGCTCGGTTTTGTACGCCAGGCACGCAAAACAGACGTCACTCCTGAACTCAAAGACGAGTATCTTTCAAAAGTAGAATTGTCCGGCAACCTGCTGCTCGACCTCATTAATGACACGCTCACCGTATCACGAATCAGCAGCGGAAAACTTACACTTCATCTTGAACCATGCAGTACAAAAAATATTGTTGAATCAATTGTGTCTCCAATAATAATTGCGGCTGATCAAAAGCATATTGCAATCGACGTTGATATATCAGCAATGCCCGACAAAATCATCATGGCAGACCGGCTTAACCTGGAAAAAATATTCCTCAATCTTCTTACAAACGCAGTCCGCTACACACCCGAAGGCGGCCATGTCTGGTTCACCGTAGTGCAAGACGCAATGGATGCAACAGATACTCCGCGGCTCAGCTACACCATAACCGTCAGAGACAACGGCATCGGCATGTCACCGGAATATCTTCCGCATGTCTTCGAACCGTTCTCTCAAGAAAAGCAAGCCGGCTACGATTCAACCGGAACAGGTCTCGGCCTTTCCATAGTGAAACAACTTGTAACCCTCATGGGAGGCACTGTTCAAGTTGAAAGCATAAAGGGAAAAGGAACCACATTCACTGTTCAATTAAATTTTGTAGAAGGTGTAAAATCTGAATCGGCAGAACATAAAGTGTCGGCAAATAAGAATCAAACGCTTGCCGGAAAAAAAGTGTTACTCTGCGAAGACAACTCACTCAACCGTGAAATAGCAGTCGCCCTTCTTAATGAAAAAGGAATTGAAGCCGTCACCGTGGCAGACGGACAGCAGGGCGTGCAAAAATTCAGCGAAAGCGAAAAAGGTGAATACGCATGCATTCTCATGGACATACGCATGCCGGTGATGGACGGCCTTGAAGCAACAGAACGCATCCGCTCGCTCAACCGAGCCGACGCAGAGACAATCCCAATCATAGCAATGACCGCAAATGCGTTTGCCGATGACGTGCAGGCATGCCTCGACGCCGGCATGAACGGCCACGTGTCAAAGCCAATTTCGCCAGAGCAACTGTTCAAGACAATTCAGGAAGTTATATGAATAACCGGGCGGCTGCAATTAATTACAGCAATAGGGGAAAATAGGGGAAATTAGCGGAAAATTTCCCCTATTTACAATCAGCATTTATTTCTCTCCGCGGATATATGCTATAAATTCATCCCATGAATCAATAAACTGCATGTCTGGTGAATTAGGATCCTTGCTTGCATCAATATACATAAGCTGTGTCGAGCCGTTGTAATACATGTATTCTATGTTCCGCAATCCTGCTTCTACTTCGATTCTTTCCTTTTTAGTATTAACAGAATTTATCGTGTCAGAAAGCTGCTCCTTTGGCACCGGTTCTGCTACATCCATGACAATCAACTTGCCGCTGTTTGCGTCTGTTTGGCTGATAATTAAATACCGATATTTTTCTGCAAAAGCAAAAAAAGATAATCCCAACACAAACACTGCACAAATAAATTTTTTCATAAATCCTCCTGTCTTATAGACATGCAAATAGTACAACAGGAGGTATAGCATATCATGCTAGTGCAATATAATTTTTCACATTTAATTTGAGCAGGTATATCACCAAATGATAGACCGCAGTGGTATACTAAGGATATGAAACAAAGAACAGTGATGACACATTTGATGCTGGAACGCATTACATTCATTCACAAAAAAATTGCATCGGGATGTTACCCTTGTGTAAAAGATCTTGCGTATTCAACGGAAGTAAGCATAGCAACAATCAACCGTGACATTGCATTTATGAAAGACCGCATGGACGCACCCATAAAATATGATGCATCGCAGCGCGGATTTTATTATTCTGAAGAATTCGACATGCCTGTATACAGCCTTTCTGAGCATGATGCGCAAATGATAGCAGCAGCACGACTATTGCTTTCATTCTTTAAGAACACACCAATATATGAAGAAGCCGACGGCATCATCGACCTGCTTTCTTCTTCTGTAATAAAAGGCAGCGCTACGAATCTTAAGGGGAGAATCACACTCGCCCCCTCAGCAAAATCAATTATCCCGGAGCAGATATGGAAAGACATCTGCAGTGCAATGGAGAATAATAAGATCGTTGAATTTGATTATGTGGGCCGATGGAAAGACGAGCAGACACACCGCAAAGTACACCCATATCAAATCGTTCTCGATGACGGTGACTGCTTTCTTTTTGGCTGGTCAGAAGAACGCAATGCCGAGCGTCTGTTCTCGCTCAGAAGAATTTCAAATTTACTAATTACCGATGAAACTTATAAACTTCCAGATAACATTGATTTTACCTCACGTTGCGGAGGCGGCAAATTCGGCGCATTCACCGGAGGAAAAAAAGAGCGCTGCACAATCCGCTTCTACTCCAGTGCGCGCAACATGGTAAAAGGCTGCTGCTGGGCTGATGACCAAGTACTCACCGACGGCATTGAGGACGGCGAACCATACACCGACATCACGTTTACTTCGTCGCAAACAGGCAAAGTGCTCGAATGGGCCCTGAGTCAAGGATACAACGCCTACCCGATGGAACCGGAGTGGATGTTCAAACGCTGGAAGGAGAATGCGCAATGGATGGCGGAAGTGTAAATAGGAGGAAATAAAATTTGCAAATTCGACGGGGGGGGGTATAATGAAAATAGGAGATAAATATGAAAGAAGATTACGAAAAAACTTATAAGAATTTAATTAGTGATTTTATGAAACAAATACCTGATGACTTACCATACGGAATACCTTGCCCGATGATACCTTGTGTAGGTGATTTATATGATAACGCAAATTTTCGTATTGCTTTTTTTGGAATGGAAACACATGGTTGGGGAGATTTGTCAGAATTAAAAAAAAATTATGGTAATAATACAACAAAAATATTTAATGAGCTAACGGCTGACTTTAAGGATCTAGCTTTTTTGGATTGGACTAATAATTTTCATACAAGTTTTTGGGATTATGTTTTAACATTTTTACTAAAATTTTATAAAATTAAAAATAAAAATGCATTTCAAGAGGATGAAACCTTTCAAATGATATTACGTAGCTTTATTTGGGGAAATACTCATTCATTAGAAAGATATGAAATCTCTGCAAAACAAGAGAATGTTGACGAAAAGAAATGGCTAAAGGTAAAATCTGCAAGTGAAATTTTCGACTCCGCAAAGTATATATTGGATTCTTGTTCTCCAAATGTATTAATAATAACTGATTGGGAACAATCAGAATCATGGCTATTAGATAATAAGCAAGTTAATCATAAAGAGCTAGACGATCATATCTGGTATTTTTATCTTGCTGACAGTGATACGCACGTTTATTGGATTGCACATCCAAATTGGTTAGCTCGTAACTATAAATTTGAATCGTCCATGGATATCATAATTTCGGATTTAAAAAAGAAAAACATTGAAGCAAATTATGATAATGTATTTAAAGATAATGAAACAGAAATAATTAAATCTAATTCCTTCATTCAAAAATATGAGTATATTGGTAAATTAGCGATTTTTCTTTCTTCTATGAAAATGTTTATGTCAGGCATGGAATTAGCAAATCACTTAAACAGAAATGGATTTAAAACATCTTACAATTCTGAATATGTAGGTACAAGAGGTACATACACATTAATAAGAAATTGTTATCACTATTTTGAAGAAGGAAACAACAAAAACATTGCAGATGCAATAGCAACTGCTTTTGTGAAAGAAAATGGAAGCTATGCTTACGAATAGGAAACATTAACAAATTTTTGTAACTGGTTATAATTACTCTTCAAGATGAGTAATTATAACCAACAAGATACCGAAAGAGAAATATAATATTCTCAGAACTAATCAAGACATCAAGTTGATTTCATTGTTTCTAGGTAATACTTCGTTAGTTTTTCTGAACTATTTCTTCATGATTGAAAATATTGAAAAATTTCATTAATTCACAAATTCTGATGCTATTTTTTTCAAATTATTACTTTTATAAAAAATTCAAAAGCTAAATTTATTACAAACTGAGTATGAATTTTATTAGCAAAGAATATTTATTCTGGACTGTATTAAGTTCCCAAAAAGTCGAAAAAAAACAATAGATGACAGATTTGACAGGAAGCTCGCGAAAAGAGTGAAAATCCGGATTTAATAGGAATTGAAGGAGCCTGAAAGCTTTAAATGTTTTTTTTCAGATGAGAGGAAATATGTGCTATAATAAATAAAAATCAAGGAACCAAAATCATTATGACTAATGAAGATTACGAACTTTTGTTAAATTTTCTCCAAGACTCAAACCTAAAAAAAGCATTCAAAGCAACACAAAATGTTATAACAGATATGAATAATATTTCATACTTCAATATCTTTACTTCAGTTTCTGATATATATTGGCGTGAAAACCTCCATAGTCAATTATTGAAGAACATACTCGATCCACGAACTCCTGAATTATGTGATGGAGATACTCAAAATATTGACTTATTTCTAAAGATTCTGGACTTAGATTCAGAATTTGAGAGTACAAAAAATATATTTGTAGAAACTGAAGTTACTGATGATAAATTATCGCAATTGTTACAAGAACATCCAAATAAGTCGAGAAAACCAGACAGCGAAAATGAAGACAAAATTCCAGGTAGAATTGATATATTAATTTCTGATGGAGCAAAATGTATCATTATTGAGAATAAAATCAACGGTGCTCGAAATATGCCACATCAATTAGAGAGATATTATAATTTAGTTAAGAAATATCACCTTGATCTATTGAAAACGGTATACCTTCCGCTTACACATAGGAGCGACAAACCAAAAGTTGACGGAAAGGTTAATCTCGTAGAACTAACAGCTTTTACATTATGTAATAATTATCTAGATCCCTTAAAAGTTAAAATAAAAACATCAAATTATATAAGACGAGCCTATATTGAGCAATATGAAGAACTTATTACGATTTTAGTAGAAAAAGAGCAGATGGATAACGTTCAAAAATCTATTGTAAAAGAACTTTGTGAAACAGATGGAAAACAAAAAAATCTAAATATCCTAATGGACTTATTTTCTAATAAATCTAAAAATTTCTATCATTTAAAAAGTAAATATATAATAGAGATTCTCCTTAATAAGAAAAATGGCTTTGATAGTGATATTATCGAAGACTATGATTCTATAATCGAAAAAAAAATTTATCAAAAGCTATTTCCTGGTTTTGATGTATATTTCTATACCGATGGTTTATGGCAAATTGGTATTGCTATAAGAGACCCAGATGATAAAATTAAGAAACAAAAGAGAGATAAACTTAAAAAAAGTGTTCAAGAAAAATTAAAATCCGAAGATAAAATTGTTGGGTGGCAACAATCCTATGAATCAGGATTCTCATGGATTTATTCAGACCTTTCTGAAGATTTTAGAAACCAATCCATACAACAGACTATAGTTGACTTAAAGGATTTTGAGTCTCATATTGCAAAAGCAATAAAATAACGGCTGTATTATAAAAATTTGGTAACTGACATTTTCTAACAGATCGACACCCGTTCTCCAAACACAGCAGCAAACTGATTCATGGCTGCACCCCAGCCACGAATTAGCATCGTCCATCCGACCTTATATAAATGCAATTCCATAATTGCTATCCTTTACCACTAGCAATCTTTAATCTTCTTCGGTTGTAACACAATCTCCGTCAAAACCGACAGGACTTATTCTCATCCCACATCATAGCTACAGCTATTGTCATGTAGCTATCATTTGAAAGCTTCGATGTTTTACATAATAATGTAAAGTCTTATTTTATTTACAAAATCTGTAAAGTGATCCGATAGCATCTTCAAGAATTGTTCCCACCAATATTAATCTCCGAAATTACAATTGTATATAATTATACTTAATACGCTATATCTGGAAATGTTCCAGTAATTCCGCTTAATAAAAATTTGCTTTCAGTATTTTGAATAATAACATCTAGATGAACCGCGTCACATCGTTCTCATCCTCTTCCTCCGTCGATCGGGTCGCCGCAGAAATCTTTCCGTCTGCATTTAGCGCACCACTTCCCCATCCACACAGAGTCGAACTGCTCAACGGCACACTTCACCAACTCTTTTTCAGACGTGAGGATGCCTGCTTCAAAGTTACGCGTGTTTTCGCCTTTCATGCCGAGCCCAGCACCGGTCAAGTTTGCAGAGCCGATGTATGCGGTTTTCATATCAAAAATGATGAGTTTAAAATGCACGCGCGGGCAGAGCACACGTTCCATGCCGTCAATGAGTGCCGGGTACTTGTCGAAGTCTTCGCGGAACGCCAGTCCCGGTTCTTTTGCGTGGATAAGGCGGATTTCTACGCCGCGCTTGGCAAGTGATGAAAGGACAGCAAGAAGCGGCTGCGATGACCGTCCGTCTTTTACATACAAATCTTTTATGTCGGCAGTGCCAATCCACAGTTGCTTCTTCACTTTCTGCATTCGTTCAACTACGAGAGAATAATGTTCTTCATCGGCGACATACGTTGTATCAGACATCTGCTAACTCTTTCATTTCACATCCGGCGGCTATGAGCATTTGCTCCACAGCTGTGTCTTTTTCACACGACGATTTTATCGCACCGCTTGCTCGCAGTTGTTTTGCTGCAAGAAACATAATTTTTGCGCATGTCTCAGCATCAGCAAGAGAATTATGCGCGTCGTATTCAATACCAAAGTGGTCCCCAAGAAAGGTAAGTTTGTGGCATTCAAAGTCAGGCCACATCTTTTTGGCGACGGCAAGAGAATCAAAATAACAGTAATTCGGTACAGGCAGCTCGTACCAGTCGAGAACAGCATGAAGCACGCTCATATCGAACTGTGCATTGTGAGCAACGAGTGGAAGGTTATCGATAAACGGTTTTATTGCGGACTCCCACAGCTGCGCAAAGTTTGGCGCGTCCTTTACGTCCTCAACGGTAAGCCCGTGGATATCGGTAAAGTCAGGACGTATATAGAGCACAGGCGGTCTGATAAGTGAATAGAACGTATCTATTTTTTCTCCGTTCACATATTTTACAAGACCCACTGAACATGCGCTTTCACGTGAATACTTTGCTGTTTCAAAATCTATCGCTACAAAATTCATATACTTCTCCTTATTTGTCAAAAGTTATTGTATCTCATACTATTTTTTAGATGATTTTAACCGCTGTGACATTTGCGCTACATCATCTTTCCATTCTTCGACAAGACTTTTTGGCGCAAGTGGAAACGCATTCTGTCCAAATGACATCACCATGCGTTCAATTTCGTACTCTTCGCTTGCTTTGAATGAAAGAATAATTGATCCGTCTTTTTGCTTAACAATTTTTTGATCTTCTCCCCACACGCGCTCACTCATATACGGAATGGCGTCTTCATAGAATTGAATTTTATATGTCTTCGTTTCTTCGCCCACAAATGCTCCGAATATACCTTTTGAAAACTTTTTGAATGAGTAGTTCGGTATCGGCGTAAACTTTGCATCAAGCTGCAGATTCTTTATTCTGTTGAGCGCAAATATGCGGTGGTCTTTCTTAGTGCGGTCATAGCAGAACACGTACCATGTTCCGCGCGCAAAAAGCATCTGATACGGATCTGCTGTGCGGTGTGTTGTATTTTCGTTCCAGATTCCGTTGTAATCAAATTTCATTGTTCTGTTTGTTTTGAGTGCAGAGCAAATGCCGCTCCATATTTTTTCTTCGATATCGAGCCGCGTGTCCTGCAGAAAAATAAATTTATCTGCCATCCATTGCTGCCGTGTGTCATCTGCTGATGTGTAATGAAACGCATTCCATTCGTTCGGATTTTTTACAGTGCTTTTCTGAAGCTTGTCGAGCGCTGTTTTTGCGCTGTCATACACCGGTGTTCCGCGCAAACCTTCAATCATATTCCGAGTAAGGGCCGCCGCAAACATTTCGCCTTCTGTTGTAAACAATGACGGAAGTCTGTAAGCAGTATCGCTGTAGTAGTAGCCTTTATCATCGCGGTCATATTCTATCGGCGCATGAAGCTGGTCTTTTAGAAATTGAATCATGCGAAAGATTGTTGCGCGTCCGATTGGATTATCACGCGGATCTTCCATGTGGCGGAAATCTTCTATCGTCGGCTTTCGTCCGCTCGAAATCATTTCGTCTATTTTGAGAAGTCTTCTGTAATAAACAACGCCACTTTTGTCTGCTGTTTCGCCCATACCGTGCCTCTGTTTTCTACTTTGTAAATCACTGCATCAATTAACAATGAATACATTACTATAGCACAGTATCAACGAATGAGACTATATAAAAAATAATTAATGGTGGAGCACCGCCCCTGACTTGCATCCACGGTACATCTGCTCGCACACCCCGCCCAGCAGGAGCTTCGCCCCCGCAACGCCCCGGAAGAAAAAATACCATTTCACCAGTCTCACTCCGCGATACGCACGGCTACTACATTTGCAGATAAGTACTTTAAAATCAAGAAATAACAAATAGAAAAAGTCTAAAAATGATTTTTTGAAGAGGTGAATCACCATGATTATCAGAACAGGAATACAATCAATTGATGAATTCTGCGGCGGGCTGCAAAGTGGAACGCTCACTATTCTTACGGGTACCGTCGGCTGTGCCGCCACAAGCTTTGCGCTCACGATTGCAAACACCATCGCAAAATCAGCCAATGTATTTTTTCTTTCGCGGATATACAAACATCCCGAGGGACTTCATGACAACATACTTTTCAGTTGTACTGAATATTTCAGCAACGATACCACCGATGTGCCGGAGAAAAGTCCGATGCTTACAGAAATAGAAAAACAGATTGCAGAAAATGATATTCACGCATTGTTTATCGTGCAGTCTACACAAAAAACATCGTTTCTTTCTCTGGGAGAAGAATTAACAACTGATAAAATGAATCAGTCTGAAAAGCTGCAGCTAATAGTAAACACATTTAAAAGATTTGCACGTGAACATGACATTCCGGTATTTATTTTCTGGGAAATCAATCATCTTGAAAGAAAAGACACAAAACTTACCGAGTGTTTGCATTTTAGCAATGACAGCCTGCCGCAACCGGATTACGTATATGAACTAGAATGCACATTCAGAAACGAGACAAATAAAACTTCTATGGAAAAAATCAAACTCACAAATACAGCAAACAATCTTTCAACAGAAGCAGACCTTATGTTTCACTTTGATAAAGGTACATGGGAAGAAGCATAAGTGGCACGAAACGGAAAATCACCTTTCTATAATAATCTCATATTATGAGACTGCCGCATGATACATTCGAGTCAGGAGTAAAGGATGCGGATAGAAAACAGATATACACCGCAATACCTGAAGCTGCGGAAAGAAAGACTCGACGGACAGTTCCGGCTGACAAAAGCGAAGGCCCGTAAGCTCATATTGCTTAACTATTATCTGACCATGCTGTCCGAACGACTATATGACCGTGCGCTCGAACTGTGCAGCATATATGACAGGTTCATTGCAGAAGGAAAAGACATATACCGTAATTACACAGTCAACGGATACATCTGCTGCGAAAACCGCGATGCAGCATGCAGCCCGTCGAATACACTGCCGGGAGCACTGCTTGACAATACAAGAGATGACATCTGGCACATAAGTCTTTACGAAAACACCAGCGACAATGCAGATATCGCGGAAACGAATTCACGCGACAGACAACTGCAGCTTTCATTGTTTAATAATATCGGAATATTCGGAGAACCGCCTCTGAATGATCGGCCGCTCTGTCGATTTCTTTCAGAGCTGCACGGAGCAAATGAAACATACTCTCTCGACGACCTCGTACTCATGAATACAACCGATTTTTTCATAGACATAGAAGCATCATGGGAGAAATAGAAATGAATAATGATATGGATATGTTTATGCTTCTGAATCGGAAATTGCAGCACTGTTTTCACTGGACACCTGAAAACAGCAGAAAGATACTTGTCCTGAATGATTACCTGTTCAGCCTTGAAAACCGACTGTATGACGAAATGCTTTCGATGAAAACTGATTATGACAGACTGATTGAGGAAGGAAACGGTTCCCTGAACGGCTACGAAATCACTGGCTCTATCAGCTACCGGAGCAGTGCACTGCTCAAGACCGCAGATCAGGAGACATCGGAACTTCTTTACAAATGCGCCGGCTTCGATTCATTTCTCACCATCCGCATGAGTCATGATGATCTTCCGCCTGATCACCGCCGGGATTCACTCATGACTTCCCTGAACTGGAATATCGAAGATTTTGACCAGGGCTGCCTCGACGGTCATTATATCTGCTACCTCATGCATGAACTGTTTGTCGACGGTCCGTATTCATTGACCGATGCGCTTTACATGAAGCCGGAAGACTTTCATGAAAAGATAGAAGTGAGAGTGTAAGAAATTATGGCCTGCCCGCATCCAGTCCGCAAGCCATAATTAAACTATTTTGTCAGATTACATTTCTGCATCCGCTCATACACAGCAGGAAATTGAGCTTTGAATGCGTCCAGTCTGTCTGCCGTCCGGAATGTGTCAATAAAGTTGTCGCTATTTTCTAAAAAAATTTATGCAACTGTTTCTTTGTCTGGATTCAAGACCTCTGCTGCACGAACTATATACTGCTTTGCCATCCTGCCGCACCAGCGCTCCGGATGAGCGAACCTTGCTTCATTAATAATTCTGTTTCTTTCCGTAAAGATGGAAATATACTGGCCGCTTCTTTTCTGTGCAGGGGTCACATACTGAAGGCCCGAATGCATGTGACTGTTATTGTACCAGTCGATGAAATCCGCAAACCATCTGCGGGCGCCGTCGATTGTCCGGAAGCATGAAGGATAACCGCATATATACTTTACGCTCTTGAAGAATGACTCGATATACGGATTGTCGTCGCTGACACGCGGACGGGAAAAGCTCGGTATGATTCCGAGCTGGTAATAAAAGGCGACGAGGGTGATTCCCTTCATCGGCTCCCCGTTGTCGGAATGAACAAACTTCGGATGAGCTTTCTCTTTCAGACATGCAGCCTCGAAGAGCTCCTTCGCATGAACGTCGGATTCGTTTTCAAAAATCATCCATCCGACAATCGACCGGTCGAACAGATCTTCGATCACGTATGCGTAGTAGTAGATCCCGCGCACGTCGGTTTTGATCCATGTTATGTCCCACATCCACACCTGGTTCTTCGCGGTCGCAGCCAGTTCGTCCGGCTTGTGCTTCGACGTTCCGCCTTTGCTTTCACTCCGGTGCGAAAGCGCATTGTTCCTTTTCAGAATCCTGTAGAACGTGCGGTCGCTTGCAAGGTATATCCCTTTGTCAAGCAATGAATTGAACACTTCATGAGCATTCATGTCCTTGTATTCCCCGCTGCAGAGAATATTGTAGATCCGTTCGTTTTCCTCCTCCGAGAGTTTTCTGGGGACTTTTCTTGAAGAGCCTCTGCGCCGGTCCTCAACTCCGTCCTTCTGCCAGCGCTCGATCGTCCGCTGTGACACTCCGATGTAGCTGCAGAGCGTCTTCATCCTGACGATTCCGAGGACGACGTAGAAGCTGATGAAGTCAAGGATCGCGCGTTTGTCCTCGGCTGTCATCATTCGTCCGCGTCCGTAATCCCATGGTTCAAGTCGAGCTTTTTTTTTAACGTGTAGATGGCAGCCATTTCAGCCAGCGCATCGTTCTTGCGGTCGAGTTCCCGCTTCGTTTCCTTGAGCTGTCTTTCAAGCTCCTTTATCTTCCTGTCCTTTTCGTCAGCCTTTTCTGCCATGATTGAATTCAGCTCCTGCCGGAACAGCGTAAGGTGCTCGGTATGAAGTCCTTTCTGCCTGAGCCATTCGCCTTTCTTTTCTTCCGGCACGTTCTGGTATTCAAGCAGAAGGTCGAGCTTCTCCCTCGTGTTTCTCATCGAGGAGGGGTTCTCTTCGTCCTGTTCCAGCTTGAGTTTACCATCTTTTAACTTCGCCAGCCAGCTGTTTATTGTGATGGCTGATATTCCTGCTTCCTTTGCCACTGCGTAAACGCTCCGGTTCTCCGGCGGCAGCACTTTCTTCAGAATTCCGTTTCTGAAACTTGTTGAATATTTCATATGAATGCCTCCTTTTCAGGCGACATCTATATTGTCACAGAGGGCGTCAGAAACTCTGCCGCCGGCGCTTCTTTGCAGACTTGTCCGTTTAAATCAATCTTGACTATTTTATTATCCTTTGTGGACACGAAACTGTCTTCCTGCAGATACAACAGATAGCCGGCAACCCCCTTATCCGTTTTTGCCTTAATTTCACCCATATCATCGAAAATATAATAGAAATCTTTTGTTTCAACGACGAAATAACCGGGATCTACAAAAATTGCGACAAAGTCGTCTTTATTAATTTCATAACAGTATGCTTTCTTGTTTTTACGGTCATCATATTTGATGAGCGGTGCAAACAAGCGCGATACTTTTCTTGTTGAACTATCGTCCGATTCAGATAAAACACTACATCCGATTTCCGTCCACTTAACCGATACATCTGTTATAGACATAATTTGAACCTCCGTTCTTATGGCTTAATCATACGGTGGGAGAGTATCATTATGTGAGACTGTAAGAAATAATATGCAGAATTACATGTCTATTTTTTCGGTATCAATGATTTCATTCAACTGTTCCGTCAGTTCAGGTATCTGCTTCTTTACATTATCTTTATTAGACAAAGATTCCGTTCATTTTACTACTATCATACTTTACTTAATTCTTGTAATACTTCCGATATAAACACATAATCTTTAAAAAAAAGATTCTATTATATTGCATAATTACTGAGATTGTGCGGTTTGAGAGTTTTCAACAGCTGCTGCTATTAAGCCATCCAATTTATTTGTAAAACTTTCAATTGTCTCATTATCGTCTACAGAAAAACAATAATAATTATCATTGCCATTTTCAGAATTCGCTTTTTTATTGCTTTTTTTTAACCAATCATTCTCATCATTCATTAGATAAACATCTAATTTTTTTTCATTGCTACGAATATTCCAACGATAGTTATGATTACTATATTGAAAGTCAACATACCATCCCCAGAAAAATGGAATATCTTCTATTTTTTGATTAGAGGTAATTTTTCCCTCATTAAATAGTTCTGATAATATTCTATTACGTTGAATCCCTACAAAATATTTTTTCCAATCCGGCTTTGCATTATAAGGCATTAAATAGTAGTAACTACTATAAAATCTTAAAGTACTTCCTTTATCTATTTTAGTTAATAAGTCACTGGTCAGATCTTTCTCAAGTATTTTATTATCATTAAAACAATCTTTTGGTTCAAGTGATTTTTTATTGATATCGATAGTATTACTTAACAGATTATCTATATCTTCTAAATATATTATAGAATATTTCCTAGAATATAAATATCTTTCCCATGTATCAATGCTGTCATCAAATACGGCACTAGCGTACTTATCACGTGAATTGAAATTTGATATGAAAAAACGGAGAAGCATTTTATCTTTCTCATATTTATCATTTATAACACATTCATTACCAACTCGGAAATATAACTGTGCATTCTTCCACTTTTTTTCAAAATGCTCCCAGTCAGCATTACCTTTTCCATCGTGATAGAGAAAATGTATACGTCCTTTAAAAAATGCAAACTGTTCAGCCTCTTTTATAATTGCTTCTGTACGGTTTGCCTCTGTGCGATTTAGATCGTACTCTGCTGTCAAAGCATTCATTTTCAATTCATCTTTTTTTATTGCCTGTATCTTTTCGTATTCCTCTTTCGCTAAAATTTTATTGTTATCTTTATTATTATTCCAATACTCTTCAAGACACTCATAGATATCTTCTTTTAGATTGTCTTTGAGATAGTACAAAAAGTTTAAGAAACTTTCATTCGATATATTTGAATTGTATGCTAAACAATTTTTTATAATTCTTATTATTCTAAGAATATTATAACTATTAGCATTTTTACCATATAAAACAAGTGAAGCCTCCAACGAATAAAGACTTATTTTTTCACGAGTCTTGCTGAATATACTGTTTTTACAATCTGACAGCTGTTGATAGTTATCTTGTAATATTTTATCTTCCAGTATATTTTTGTAATTATTGAATGTTTCAAATATGTCGTTTAATTTAATGTCCTTCGAAAGTTCTTGAGGTAAAAGTTTATCTGCAACCTTATATTCTTTAATTTCATACGAAATTATAATGATGTTATTTACTGCCGTATCTATCGATTTTATATCAAACTCATTGTCATTTTGAGATGTTTGTTCTTCAGGATGTTCCTTATATTTTAAATATTCAGAGAAAAAGAATTCTTCCATATCATCCCATTGCTTGCCAAATTCATTTTGTTTATCTGCATCGGATGTTTCATTTTTAAAAAGCAGGGGTTTAATTTGCTCAGAATCTGTTAATGCTTCACCACGGCTATTCATTGTTATATATAATTCTTCAGCATCGCTTTGCTTTTCTTCAGCAATAGGATAATACCAGAATTGTATATGTTCCAGAATAACCGAATACGTGATGCACGACGTATTCGTATTTATAAATTCTTGTATAGTTGCAAGCATTGCCTTAATCGACGGATCTGTTTCGTATGAACTATAATACCACTTCTGATTTTTTATTTTTTCTATAATTCCACTATCTTTTTCTATTTGATTCTTAAACAGATCAATAAGAAATTGTTCAGTTGATGCTCGCACCTTATACGAAAAGGTGATTAATGAATTTTCTGTATGTAATTTTTCCTGAAAATCCTTCCAATCCGATTCATTATTTAATGCACAATACCATAAGAGCAAGATGATTGTAGTAAAACGCTGCTGCCCATCAATCAAATAAAATACAGTATCACTTCCTGAAGAACTGACTTTATAAGAATAAAGGAATCCTATATTTATACCTATATCCTTTATATCCTTCTTCAGCTCGCACATCTCTTTTATTGAAATAAGAAATTGTTTAACAACTTCAGAATTATTTCCCCAGACATATTCCCTCTGAATCACCGGAACCTGAATGTGATTGTTATCAAGAATATCTTTGATAGTCATGCTTTTTAGTGCATTCTTTTGATTTTCATCAGTTATATCATTTTCATCATTCTTTTCATTCATAATCATTCCTTCGACTCAACCCATGTTTTTAAAGATTCTGCCATTGTCTTTGCATTGTCTCGAATGTCTTTTATTGTCCATTTTTCAGGAAACCGGTCTACTTCGTTTCCGCTATTACCTTTTATGAATACTTTTAAAGTAAAAGGTCTGATAAAAATTTCTTTTTTACCATTACTTTGTTTAAAATAATTAGTAATTATAACAGCTCGTTTTTCATTATAGGGATTATTGTGATAACTTCGATTAGTGGTTAGATCTAGTAATACTATATTGCCAATGGAATTAAGGCCTATGGCATTCAGCTGTCTTAATGTATTTCTTTTTTCTTCACTGTCAAGTATCTCTCCTTTGTAATTTTCAACAGTGATAAGTATATTATTTAGTTCATTGTCAATATCATTCATTTCGTCTATATATTTTATTACATCTGCTTTTTTACATTCAGAAGAATCTTCTAAAAGTGTTTGTGCATTAATATGCTCTTTATCTTCATCATTACTGGTAAAATAACGAGCAGGTATTCTGACTGTTGAATTTGAAATGAGTATATCTTGAAGAACAAGTACATTAATCAGCCTTTCATTATCAGTTTCATACCAATCGTGTTTTATATTTTTAATATCATTACATAGCAGATCAACATTCTTGCTGCCATCATCTTCATTGCTGTTATCATCTTTATTGACATAATCTGAACACAATGAGTTTATTATTAACCTTTTGAGATAATGAGAGAATTCTTTTTTATTTTTTATTTCTTCATTCCATAACTTATATATTTCTGTATAATTTATAGTTACTTTTCTTTTTTGATAAACTAACGTTCTTCCTTTACACCTATAAAATAGAAAGCCTAAATAATTATATATCTGTTTATCTTCATACCAATCCTGCATTTCATTATGTAGTTTTCTGATTCCTGAATACATTTCATAATGATTATCATCAGATATACCATTTGAATCTATTCCATATTCGAAATACCGAAAAGAAAATTGCTTAGTGGCATCGTTTTTTTTGCTTTCATAATAAAGCATATACAATAAATTTATTGGGAAAGCTTCTATATTAAAACTGCCCTTTGCTTCATTGAAAATATCTTCTGGCAATAATTGTTTAAAAAATGTTTTGACATTCGGCTGACTCCACCATCGATTCATATCATCGATTTCTATTCCCATACGTACACGGAATTCATTAATCAAATTATCATCATTGTTTTTAATATATTTCTCTTTTGCTGACCGTGTAATCAAAACTGCACGCATAAGGTCAGCACCGTCAAGATTTACTTTTGCACCATTAATATTTGCAAATAACTGCTGTTCTTTAGTATCGCTATTAGATTCTGAAACATCATTGACAATTAATTTTACACGATCAAGAAAACAGGCTGTATACAATTCCTTATTCTTTTCAAACCATTGTTTATTGGTTTCTCTTCCTTGTTCATCAGTATTATTGAACCATTTCTTAATCGCATCACACACTTCAATCAAATAGAATTCGTCTTTATGTTTTGGCTCTAACTTGTCTTCAGATTTCCATATTTTTCCTGTTACAATGTTTTCTTTTATGAATGAATCGGTCCCTAAATCATTACCATGTTTGATTGAATAATCAAGCTTATCTTGCCAATTAAAATTTAGCGATGCATTCTGGTAATTAAAAAATGCTAACAATACATACAGCGTAGTAATTCTCTGTTGTCCATCAATAAGATTAAAAACAGAGCCGTTTTTGCATATGGTAATATTTTGCAGACAATAGTATTTACCATTTTCTTGATTATTATCAAAGAAATTCCGTAAATCATTCAAAAGGACTTCGATATTTCCTTTTGTCCATTTATATCCACGCTGATAATTTGGAATATTGTATTTCAAACTGCTGAATATTTTTCGTACACTATATAAAAGACCACTCATAGTTTAATTATATCATAGAAATATGTTTAAAACATATCATTACTTAATTGATTATATAAAGATCAAACAAAAAAATTATCCTGATTTTATATATAAGCAGTCACTGATATTTTTCTCATTGTTGTATGTTTACAGAAGGCAAAGCCGCCCGCCATTGACTGTTACCAAGGACGGGCAGCTTGCAATAAAAGTAAAAACTGTGATTACTTATCCTATTCCCACCGGTGGCTGATTTCCTTGAGTTTTGAATCCCTTGTATAAAGCATCTTGCTCTTTACGAAAGTGATTGAATTCCCCGCGGCGCTTCTGAAATCACCGAGTGATGATACCCAGTCATGAGATATTTCTTTGAATTTCTCGTCACAGATGTAATACATATCCCTTTTCTTGAACACCATAAAAGAAGCAGTAAAACCCATCAAGTCTCCTCTGGAAGAAACCCATTCATGTGAAATCTCTTTGTTTGACTGGTCGTAGACGTGATACATAGATCCTTTTGCCTGAACATCTGAAATAGCCATTTCATGTCTCCATTATTATTTATTCTTTAGCGCCGCGTTTACATCATTCATGTTGAACAGAAGTTCCGTCAGTCCGCAGAAATAACCTGTAGTATCTTGATTGCCGTACATGTTGCCGTTGCTTTCCCTTTCTTCGAGATCGTCCGTCTTTTACATACAAATCTTTTATGTCGGCGGTACCGATCCACGGCTGCTCCTTTACTTTCTGCATCCGCTCGACGACGAGGGACTAATGTTCTTCATCGGCGACATACGTTGTATCAGGCATTACAGTGCTCTGATTATCTCATTTTGCTTTGCAAAGAGCATTTTGGCAAATGCAGCTACTTTCTCTGTAGAATCAACAGCGGAGAAATCGTATTCTGTCATGCATATCCATTCTGTATGGTTTTGATTACGGATAGGTTTATCTGCAAAATAAGCTTTGTTTTCTTCGGTTTCAAGAATACCGACGGCTGCGTTTTCCCGATCAAGCAGATATGAAATAACAAATGTCATTCCGTTTTTCTGAATTGTTTTTGACAGACGGACATCCCAGCCTCTGAAATAGGCACCGCATATATTTCCCCAGTCCCAGTTTGCTACATCTGTATCGTTCTGTACAAAGACGGCACCGGTCTGCTTGATAATTTCTGCTGTAATTTCATTGCGGAACGTCGACAAAAGAATGTTCCCTTCTGTCCATCGCGTTTTATTATAAAGATACACATTGTTTGATTCACAACCATAGTTGTTGTACTGCTGCACATGTTTTGTTTCTGAATAATCCAGAAGTGATTTACCGCTTCCATTTTCCCATTGCACGAGCGGATATATCCATGATGAATCATCCTGCTTCCGCGTATATGACGTACAGATTTTTTCCATCTGATCTTCGGCGGATTCTTTATTCGTCTGGAGCTGCGCAATAAGCCTGCGGAAAGAATCTTGTAACTGGTCATTTACAAGATCACGCCAGTGATAAAATTGCCCATCGTCAAAATCGATCGGAAGTGTTACTGATTCAGCTTCCGCAAGCGTTGACCGTATCCAGAGAAAATTCTTTTCAGAAGGATATTTGCTGAAAATTTCTGCAGCTGTAGCATAATCCGCAGAGAAACGCTGTATCGATGTATGCTCAGCCTCTGAAAGTAGGACATTTATCCGTCCTCTGAACAGCGGATGACTTTCTGCAGTTACAATTTCTGTTCGCCATGCTTCATGGTTTTCTGTTAAAACAATGAGTTTTGCTTTTATACATTCCTCAGCAAACTGATTCCGGTATAGTTCATCAACATTATCTACGGCTGTAAAACCTGCAAGATATTTGTTAATGTCATCTGCATAATCAAGCAGTGATTCGACAAAGCGCAGTGCAGAAATCATCCGTGAAATAGTTCTCAGACCCGGATCGGAAATCATGTTCCACACAAAACGCATCCAGTCGTTGAATCTTTCTGAATCAAATGATTCCTGTTTTTCAATGAAAGAAACCGCAGCATAAAAAGCTACACGCTGGCGCTGGGTGATTTCTTTATCGTAAAATATCCACGGCGTATCATCATTTTTTTCGTCCCAGCATGGATGCATGACTTTTTTTATTTCACTGCCGTGTTCATTTAAAACTGCAAATAGTTTCTCAAATTTTTCACATTGCTTTTTTGTGAAAAATCTTTTAAATGGTTCAAAAGATGAATAGACAATCCCGCTGTCGTCGCCTTCTGAACCATAGAAATAGTTGAATACATTGTCACTATCTTCGATTTCAGCAGCATTTTTCCATGATTTGATTATTTCGATGTTACAGAAATAACGGTTAATAAATCGCATAAAAAGCGGGTCGATAGTCTGTGCATCAGACTTGTCTTTTATTTCATTCCAGAAATAATTTGTCCATTCGTTGTCGATTTTATTTGAAAATGCAAGATAGTACGGCATCTTTATAGATCCGTATACTGACTCTTCATTGAATTGTGCAGATTCAGGGTTTTTATCGCTTTTCATCCAGTGAATCAGATCGGCCTTGAAATTTTCAAAGCGGGTAAGCGGTTTGCCTCGCGCATTCATTTTAATATACAAGTCATCGGTAAGATTGAAATTATTAAGCACCATGATGTAAAATCGGATACCCGTTAGCTGTTCGTAGAGATTTTTTCCGCATTCGGTATATTGTTCGTGGATTGCATCGAGCATAGTAAGCATAGCCTTTATGGTACAGTCCTGAAGGTATGACGCATGAAACCATGGCAGATTTTCAATCTGAGAAGAAATCGGTTTTGAAAAATCAATCACCGTGTTATTTTTGTCACAGAGCATCCCGCAGAGCCGGCGCGATGTCGCCCGTGTCTGATAGGTGAAATGATTCAGTTTCTGCATAAGCTGCGCGGAATCCGCTTTAGAAAGTTCCCGTGAGCCGATATACCAGTACAGCAGGAACAATGTCGTCAGACGCTGCTGGCCGTCAAGCGGCGTAAAAATATAAGTACCTTTTGTATCCTCTGCAAGTGATCCGTAAATAAAATCAAGCTCCATCTTTCTGCCTGCAGCAAGGTGCTCGAATATATCATGAATAAAATGCTTGCCGGTATTGTTAAGCTGGTTCGTCCCGTTGCTTTCGGGAACCGGCTGTCCCTGCACGTAATCGCGCTGAATAATCGGTATTTCTATACTGCTCAGATGATATGTACAGTCTGATCTGCTTTCTTCATCATAACAGGTGATATCGCCGCTGATAATATCTGAAAAACAATATGTCTTTGTGTTCATGTTATTCTGCCTTCTCCGTAAGATATTCTTTTATCGTGCTTACAACATCGTTTTGATAGTTCTGCATATCATCTGCTCTCCACTGCAGAAGCGACGGGATTTTTTCATCAAAGTATTTCAGGAATACATTCTTTGTACACAGCGGAATGAATGTCCCTAATTTATCTTCATTAATAATCCGCCCGCGTTTCGTTACAAAGAGCGCATTGCCGTAGCTCCTGTTTGTACCGGAATCAAGCAGCGTCAGATTTCCCAGACTGTTTTTTAATTGGTCATTGCCTTCCGCAGAAACTTCTCCGGCTTTTTCGGCAATAATATTCTTAATCTCTTCAAAATTATCATCAGCGTCATTTTTTAGAAAATAACTAATTCGTGACTGCTCCTGATCTGTAAATTCAGCTGCAGTATAATCTTTGAGATTCTGCATTGATGCCTTTATCCAGTCGTTCTGCGTTTTTTTATCTTTAATTTCATTGTCAGTCTGAGAATCAATATGTTCGATGTCCCATGAACTTGTTTTGAACGATTTGAACGGGAAGCGGATGTATTCTGTAAGCGATTTATTATTTTCTGAAAGCCGAATGATATGCTCAATGTTGTACAGGAGCAGAATACTGTACAACTCGGGATCACCATATTCAACGGTTGTATCATAATTCCCGTCATGAACAGTATAATGTATCTGCTTTAATCCTGATTTGATTATGCGTTTTAATTCTGCTGTAAACGCTTCTTTTGTCGATGCACTGTATGCGCGATAGATATCGATTACCGGATTTTTGTCCTTTGATGCTTGTGAAATAATATATCCGACATAGTGATACCACGCCGGATTATTATACCATTCCTGGAATGTCATGAAATATTCTTTCACTTCATTCCACACGGCTGTTACATCTTCGGTACATAACTTGTCAGAAAATTTACTGTTAAAAAATCTGAATGTTGCATAAGAATCGGTACCGTACGCGCTGTTAAAATCTGTGTCTTTATCTGTTTCTTTAGCAACCTGATACATGATGTCAAAAATATATTCGATGTGCGCGGGAATATCATTTTTACCTGTATTCAAAAACCACCAGAATGAATCATTCTGCAGTGCATATTCCATACGGTCCCATTCCGAAGCAATCTCGATCTGCTTAAGCTGAAACGTGCGGTCATTAAAATTCCGTTTGCGCAAGAAAAGAGCTTTAATAAGTTCAGCGTTTGTGAGCGGAATCTTACCCATGTTAATGCGGATGAATGTTTCTATCGGAGTATCAGTTTCTGAATCCTCCGCAATTTCATACCATATTACTTTGGTAGAAAACTTGAAAATAGACATGAATGAATTATTATCAAAAGTTCCGCCTTCCTGCTGTCCAACTGCCCATGTATGGACAGTTGTATATGCTTTTGCAATGAATGAAAAATCTATATTTTGACTGCATTGAAATCCATCGCTTACAGCACCATTATCCGCAATGTGCAGATTGTGCAGAAAAACAGAACTGTTTTTTCTTGTCTCATATGCGATATTTATATCTGGCGTCTTCTGTTTCCCAATCCACATTTCATTGAAATAATGAATGATAAGAAACAGCGTTGTCAGCCGCTGCTGGCCGTCGATTACTTCATACCAGATGTTCGAATCTGATGAACTGCTCAGAGCATTATCTGTAATAACGCTCTGACTGCATTTCTTTACGACTATAGGTTGCAGACAATAAAATTCTTTTTGGCATTTATTTTCTTTGTCCAAAAACTCTTTTATGTCATTTAAAAGGTCGTTAACCTGCTGATCTGACCATCGAAAACCGCGCTGGTAACTTGGAATAAAAAAGTTTTTCCCTAATAGTTCACTGACAGAATATAAGCTGACACTGTTATTGCTCATTGTGTTTCTCCGTTTACTATGTTTACTATAATACCCCTTATTATAAGGCGTGTTTTTATAATTTGCAACCATTTATAATACTTTTATGGATATCGGCGCTGCAATTATTCAATTACGAAAAAAACACAATCTTAGCCAGGAAAAGCTAGCTACAGAAGCTGAGATTTCTCGTCATTATATGTATAAACTTGAGAATAACCTTGCGAGCCCTACAGTTCATACGCTTCAGAAACTTGCAGTTGTTCTCAAAATCCAGCCGTCCGACATTCTTCATCTTGCCGAACGACTGTAGTTACCCCCCTGTCACTTTTATCATATTGTCATTCTTAATATATGCTCCGTCTTTCGTCTTCATGATGTTCTCGCTGTTCTTGTACATGAATTCGGTAACTTCATAATTATAATCACTGTTATTTTTTCAGCGCCGCGTTTACATCATCCATGTTGAACAGAAGTTCCGTTAATCCGCAGAAATAACCTGTAGTATCTTGATTGCCGTACGTACTACCATCGCTTTTTCTCTCTTCGAGGGAGTCCGAAACTGCGCTGAACAATTTTAAGTAGCTGATGTAGGCGTAACCGTCATCATATTGAAAATTGAATATGACGGTCACGGTCATTGAGTCTTTGTTGTTTGCGTAGACTTTCAGAACATATTTTGCTCTGCTTTTGGTGATTTCCGATGAATCAATTTTTGTCTCGATCGGCACACCGCGGCATGTTCCGGTTTTCAACATTCCTCCTTCCATGAGCAAGCCGATTGTCGGTGCCTTTACAAAATCACCGCTCTGGCTGCCGTAGACGAGTACGCATGCTTTTTGTGCCTCGCTCAATGTCCTTCCGCTTTCTTCTGCAGCAGCCTGTGACTGATTCTTCTTGTCGCATGAGGCACACAGCAGTACGACTGCAGCCGCAAATAACACTTTCATACCTTTTTTCATAACGATTCCTCCTGGGATATCCCACCATTGTATTCACTCGCAGTCTCACTGTGTTGGACTGTGATTCTTTATTCACGAAGCTTTTGCTTACGTTTTTTTCTCTCAATTTCTGATACAAATGTATCATGATTGAGTATCACAGAATGAGATTGGTAAATAAAATAATCGAATAAAGATATGACAATGCTATGGTTGTAATATACGGTCTGCTAATGTATACTTATATATATGATTTCACAAAACAGCATTTTTTACCGGCTTACAAGTGAAACAGAAAATACCGTCACGGACCTCTTCGCGAATCTGTTAAAAACAAAATATATCCGCAATATCTGTCTTGAGTTTATGCTGACACATGATACAAATGCGAATAAGCCGGATGATATTCCTAAGCTACTTGATTCTATACAGTCTGATGGGATTCAAACTCAGTTTTCTGATACAGATAATTCAAGCCAACCTGATATAAAAATCGAAAGCGATACATGTTATCTTTACCTTGAAGACAAAATCAGAAATGGCGTGGCTGACCAGATAACACAGAGACTTGACGAAAACAATAAATCATCATACGTAACATCACTTGAAGAACATGGTGGAAACAAATCGAAAATCCTTATTTACCTGATTCCTTCTGCCTATCAGCACTTGAAAGATTTTATTGCTGTACAAAACGAATATAAATCCAAGAAGAATATTTTTATATTTATCTGTAACTGGAAAGATCTGCTAGCACATCTCTATCAGCAGCAGATAGACAAGTATTCTTCTGTCGTTTCCGAAGCACTTAACTTTATAAAAGATACGATTGATTCATCTGATCAAATTGATACTAAATTCACTCCATACGAGGCAGCTATGATATATTCACCAAGAGACATGAAAGAAGCTATAAGTGCGATGAGCAAATATTGCCAATTAATCAATAAAACCGAGGGAAAAATAATTCAGAAAGTAAATGAGCAAAGTAAAGGGATATTGAGCTCTTCTGATTGGTGTCCTCCTGATTACAGTTATGGAAAATTTTTAAATTTCGAAGGTAAGTCGTTAATCATCTATCAAGGTTTTAATTTTAACCTTACTGAAAATCAATTCCAAAATGGGAAGGACCCGTTGAAATATGTTTTTAGCGTTGCAATAGATAAAAGTTATATTATTAACACCTATGCAGAAAAACTCTCAAATGTTGATTATTTCGATGACGGGCAATGGATTTATTTTCCTCTTCCAAAAGAGGCTCTTTTCTCTGATAACCAGGAAGAATCATACACAAAGGCTGTAACAGACATCATTATCAATGACTGTCTACCAATAATTAAATAATCTTTTATGTCGGCAGTGCCAATTCACAACTGTGCAAACGGCACCGCTGATGATGCATTTATTTCTTCCGCACCGGAACCCAGATGCCGCTTTCGTAGTCGGTCTTGCTTCCGTCACCCATTGAATACCATTCGATATTAATCGGGAAGCTCATCTCGTAGTCAGGGTTACCAGGCAGCCACTTCTTGAACACTTCGGTATTCACCGACTGCAGTGCACCCGGAAGCGGACCGACACAACGGAACTTCGCCCACTCAAGTGCAGGAATATCCACCACGTCCATGCCGAGCGGAACGGGGCCGCCGTTATATTTTCCGGCAATCATGTAACGGAACTTTTTTGACTGCGGTGCAAGGTCATCGACACATACACCGAACTCTCCGATGCAGCATGATTCAATTACATCCTGCACCTCGGCAGTATTTTTCTTCTGCATACAGTTTGTCATGAACTGACTCCAGAACTGCGGTATCTCCTGATACGAAGTCTCGAACGAAAAGTCGCGAGAGAAACCAATCACTTTGAATGCATCCATCTTCTCTACAGTAAAATCCATGTCACTTCCTCCTTGAATAGTTATGGTGACGGTGAGCGGCAGAAACGGTTTTATCTTTGACGAATCACCCTTGAGTTGAAGCGGCGACTGTCCGTGAAAACGCGTGAATGCCTTTGTAAAACTTTCCGGCGTATCGTACCCGTACTTGTAAGCGATGTCGATCACTTTCTCCCTGCCTGCAACGACGTCAATCGCGGCAAGGTACAGGCGGCGGTTACGAAGATACTCGGCAATGGTGTAGCCGGTGACCAAGCTGAATCCCTTCTGGAAATAGAATGGCGATATGTTCACCGCTTCTGCAACATCGCACCCGTCAATGTCGTCGAGCAGATGTGCTTCCATGTATGAGATTGAGCGCTTGAGTGCTTCCGTCCACTCCATGTGGTACCTCCGAAAAGTTCCTTACTGTAGTGAAGATATCATAGTATAGATATGCGTTCCTGTCATTTCTTGGCTTTTTTTGTCAGATATAATTGGATGGTCAGCCTGTTACTTTCTTTGTTTGCTAATATAATCCTGCAACGTCTTGAACATTTTCTGTGGTTCAATCGGCTTTGTTATGTACGCATCCATTCCGGCTTCTTTGGCCGAGCGTATGCTTTCCTCAAAGGCGTCCGCTGTCATTGCGATGATAGGTATTTTTACAGCGTCAGGATGTTTTGAAGTGCGTATGATTTTTGTTGCTTCGTAGCCATCCATTTCCGGCATACGAATATCCATGAGCACGGCATCATAATATCCTTGAGGAGATGAAGTAAATTTTTCCACACCGATTGCACCATTCTCAGCGGCTTCAACCAGCATCTTTTTATCTTTCAAAAGCACAGACGCTATTTCAATGTTCATCTGATTATCTTCACACAAAAGAATTCTCTTTCCCTGCATCGATTCAAGTTTCTGTTCTTCTTTGTCTATAATTCCATCCTGAAGTTTTTTAACGGGAAGAACCACTTGCCAGCGAGTACCGACATGAACATGGCTTTCGACGCTTATTGTTCCTCCGAGCAGATCCACATATCGTTTGACAATGGAAAGACCAAGCCCGGTGCCAGGCGTCTGCACGGATTCAGAACGTTTCTCCTGCGCGAACGGCTCATACATGTGCTTCATGAATTCTTCGCTCATGCCTATTCCAGTGTCCTCGATAATAAAGCCGCAGCCACCATCGGAAGCAAATGTAGGCGTGCAGAAAGGAGTGACGGTAATCGTGCCGCCTGTGGGAGTAAATTTAATTGAATTAGAAAGCAAGTTCAAAATAATTTTATTAATTTTTAATTTATCAGCCCACACTGTCTGATTCTCATAGTCTTTATAGTTTTCAATCAGTTTGACACCTTTCAATTCAGCGGACGGCCGTAATGCTGTGACAACCGCCGGTATTAATTCATCAGACATCACCGCTTCCGGTTCAGGAACACTCTTGCCGCTTTCAATGCGCGACAAATCAAGTGTGTCATTCACCAGTTCAAGTAAGAGATTCCCAGAAGATTCAACTTTCTCAAGATATTCTTGTTTTTTTTGCACGTCACTTTCTTTGAGCGCAAAAGAAGTAAATCCTAGCACGCCGTTGAGTGGCGTCCGCAAATCGTGGCTCATGGTTGACAAGAACATTGATTTTTCTGCATTCGCTTTTTCCGCAAGATCGAGCGCTGCACGCAGTCGATTTTCTTGTTCAAGCTGCTGCTTCTGCATGTCAGTTATATCTGTCTTAACCAGCGCAATCAAATCATTTTCTTTATCAATGTAAGAGAACTCAAGCATTTTCATACGCAGAACGCCGTCTTCTTCATTGTGAAAGAGCGCTGTTTCACTTTCGCTTTTTTCCAATGCTTCAAGAACGTGTGTGATATCGGTAAAATCTTTATACCGTTCCTGTTCTTCGGAAAGGATATATTTTAAAAAAACATTCTGTATGTTTTGATCATAATCTGAACCAACTGCAATTGTCTCTTTTCCTTTCCACCTTTTATTTGAAAAGAACAACTCCACTTTGTGTGTCTTCACATTGATACAGCAGATATAGTCACATTGATCTTCAACAATTTTATGTACGATTGATTCAGCCAGTTTCTTTTCACCAATATTGCTTATTGCTAAAAATGAAATTACATCGCCGCTTTCAGGACGCTTTGAAACAGTAGTAACACCCTGCACCCAGAGTGTCTCATGCCCCGCAGGACGCGATTTGAATTCTCTTGTAATGGTGTGGATGCCCTTTTCATACGCATCAAGCAACGTTGTGCGATCGAGCAAGTCGAGACAATTCTTCCGGTCTTCTTCATCCGGCAGCCCCTGTAGAATTCTATCAACAAGTTCATCATATGGTCGTTCTTCCCATTTCTGAGGAGGAGAACCGCGGCCGCGAAGCAATTCAACTTTATTCTGCGTAAGATTTGAACGTTGAGACATCAAATATGATTCGGCGACAGAATCAAAAAATGACTGTGCGGCATCGTACTGTTTCTGGAGCAGCAGCTCTTGTTTTTTTAAATCATCAATATCAGTTATCACCACATACAGATAGTGTTCATTTAAAAGCGAAAACTTCGTGAACTTGACACTGACCCATTTGTAGCTACCGTTCTTTATCTGGACCCGGAACACTTCATTATGGAACTCCGCGTCTTCTTGCAATTCACCAAGTGATTTTATGACGCCATCTTTATCATCAGGATGGATGGAATGGAAGAAAATTTCTCCACAGTCAGTGTCTGTTTTTTCAGAAGCAAATCCCATGAGAGAAAGGTATTCATTTGAATACTGCTTTGGAACAAGAGTGCCATCCTTCTGGTTAATGTACAAAACGGAACACGAAGGAAGCCGTCCGATGGTATCAAGCAACGTCTTTTCCACATTTTTCTGCCGCTGAGCTTCAAGGGCTTGCTCAAGTTCAACTTCTTTTGAAATGTTGTGGTATGAAGCGTAAAAAACTCGACCTTCAGGCAATGTTTCACGAAGCGTCACATCCATGTGAACCCAGACGTAACTTCCATCGTCAATTCTGAGCCTAATGCGCGGAACACTGAACTGATTCTGATGGAATCCTTCGCGAAAAACATCAAGCGCCATTTGAAGGTCGTCAGGATGAACACCGTTAAATGCATTTTTATAATAGCCGGCGCGTAATGCGCTCGTAGTGGGGTCCATCTTTTCAGGAGCCGATGCATGAGGATTGATAAGCCGCATCTGCTGCTTGTTGGCAAAACGAACTTCCTGATGTGTATCATCAGGCATAAAAAGAACACAGACGCCGATGGGGATATTGTTTAGAATATCAGATACGTTTTCCAACTTTTTGAGCCATCCTCTCGTATTACAGGGAACCAGCCACTAATTTACTTAATAAATGATACAATAGGTGATACAGATTTGCAACTAAAAAACAAGCCGGATACATATGTCATCGGCAGAGCTGAAAAGACAGCTCCGCAACCATACACTTGCACGTTTGTCCTCGCTCCCCACATTTCACCGCCATTTTTATGCAACTCACCGAATTTCATATTTTCAGCTGCTGTCAATCCTGCTAGTCTGTAAAAAATTAGCTAAGGAGCGACTGTCTGTTGAAAAAAACAGTTTTCATTCTATACGTTCTTTTCTCCGCATCACTTCTGTTTGCTGAACAAACAAAAGTAACCATCTCAAATATAAAAGTATTCATTGATGATGAAGAGTCTTCTCCTCTTATTTGCAGAGAAACAGTTCTTTCATACACTGCACTCGTGGCAGGAAAAGAAATTTCTCTGAATGCGCTCGAACATGAATTAGTGCAGACAGAACTCCGTCTTTTGGCAAGCGGACTTTTTTATTCAGCAAAAGTTTCTGTCGCTCCTCCAAGAAAAAATCCTGCACAGCGGACAGTCATCATCACGGTACAGACAGGCTTCTTCTGGCGATTTGGTGGCGGAAACGCCTACGGTGTTTTTGGAAAAGCAGGCATAGGCGGTAAACGTCTTGAAGTGCTTTCGTACGCAGGATGGAATAAAAACGGTGTCTCGGTTTTATATGAACACGTTTTTGATTCACCATTCATTTTTGAAAGCTCACTTGCATGGAACGGCCCCGCATCCCTCTTTCAAGCTGACACTGCTTCACGGGTATACGCACAACTTGCTTCCGGAATTTTTATCAATCCCGATATCAGATTGTGTATTGAGTTTGATGACACGGCCGCTTTCTCAACAGACGCTCCTATAAATGAATTATGCATTTCACCGTATATACAGATACAAAAATATTTTTCAAAAACAGTCACCGCGTTGTCAACTGCCCGGCTGTATACCTATCCATTCAGCACAGAAAAAGCTGTTGGCGGTGAAGCAGTTACGGCACTTAACTGGACACCCTTTGTTCCAGTTACTTTTGCGCTGTGCGGTGCCGCAGGAATTTCATCATCACACACAAATACTTTCTTCAACCTGGGGATGCATGATTCAACATTGTCAGAAGCATCATTTCCGGACAGAATCGTACGCTCAGGTACAACAACTGCTCGTTCAAATTCACCGTACAGTAAAGCGTTCTGTGCTGATTCATATATTTTTGATTCAGGTGAAATCAGATGGAATGCGCTCACTTTTACAGTGCCGCCGGCATTCACTATTGAACTGCAGCCTTTTATTTTTACCGACATGGCACTTCTTGGAACAGCACCGTTATATGCTGACGCGTTCGGCGGCGGACTTCGCGTGCTGTTTGATAATCCGGTATTTGCGTATTTTACTTTATGCTACGGAATAAACCATTCAGGGGACGGACGTTTTATCTTTGCAGCAACAAAAGGATTTTAACAGGAGATATATGAAACGATTTATTGTATGTGCACTCATTGGAATTATTTCTTCATCAGTGTTCGCTCAATCAACTGCGCAAAACATTGCAAAAGGAATAGAATTTCACAATGCGGCAAAAACAGAAAGTGACGGATACGCCAGAAAGTGCAAGGAGAGTTTATTTCCTTACATAGACGTAAACATGACGGCACGCGCGTATTACGGAAGTGCAGTTACGCTTGAAGCAGGGTACTGTTCCAAATCAAATCCGCTGCATGCACTCGATTTGCTTCGTGAAGGTTCATCGTACATTGATGAAGCGGTTGCAAAAGAAAACACAAATGCCGAACTGCATATTCTTCGGCTAGTAAACGGAATACTCGTAAGCAAGTCATCTCCGTTCAAAAGATATGCTGTTATCAAAGATGATGTAGCATATCTGCTGGAAAAAAAGAACACTGCCGAACTGGACAAAAACACAATGTCACTCATCTACCTTTACTGCGGCTATTACCGGATTGAAGAAAATTCTCTTGAAGAAGCATTTGATTTATTTGACAAAGCAATTGCAGCTGCCCCCGGCTCTGATTCAGCAAAAGAGGCACAAATAATGGAAGCGAGGTACGAAGAATGAATCTAAAATTATTACTGGAAGCACTGGCGCTCGGTTTTTCCACCGGCACATATTGCACGATGTATTGCGCACCGGTTCTCATCCCTTTTTTATGCGGAACGGAAAAGAGCAGCTACAGACGGAATGCCTTGCTCACCGGAACATTTCTCGGATCACGGCTCATCATGTATTTTATTCTTGGAGCAGTGTTCAGCGCGCTTGGACTTTTGGTAACGGAGTTTTTTGATCCCGTTCTTGCACGCCGTCTCTCAGTGTACGCATATATTTTGTGCGGTGCGGCATTGTTATTAAATTCTTTTGGCGCTCATTCTGCTCACACTGGCTGCAACTGTGTACCTCTCAAACGAATAGGAAATGACTGGGTAACCGCAGCACTTGCCGGACTTGCCGTAGGGCTTCATCTCTGTCCGCCGCTGTGGACCGCGTTGGTGCGCTCAGTGTTCGGCGGCAATGGAGCAAGCGGATTCTTTTACTTCATCTTCTTCTACATCGGAACACTTCCGTTCTTTTTACCGCTGTTTGGCATTCCGTTCATTACAAAGCGTATTGCTGTTGTAAAACAAATTGCACAAATCACGCAGATGCTTACTGGCATTTATTTTGTAGTGTTCGTCGGTTTGATTCCTCTCTTCTTTTATTAACTTTTTTTAGTACAGGAGCATTATATGGCTACGTTGGTGTCTATACTTTTATCAGTGCTAATGGCTGCAGTCGTTTTCTTTTATGTCATTGTGATGGGAAACTTTTCTGATGCTGCATGGGTGTACGGTTTGTTTCTTATATATCTTTTTGCCCGCATGACATTTGCAGAGCAGCATAATAAAGGGAGCGGTGTAAAGTACCGCAGAATTTTTCAAATCGTGTTCGCGGTTTTTTTCTGCATCTCGTTTATCAGCAGACTGTTTGCTGAGCGGGGAAGCATGGCAATCACTTCCGGCGCAATGACTAATTCGGAAATTCCATTCTGTCACATTGCAATTCCGCAGGTACTGCTTCCGTTTACAATTACAAGAGACATTATTTTCCCGGCACGCGTTTCAGGACATTATGCTTCAATTGCGAATATGCTCTGCATCTGGCTTGCACTCACCTTCACCATCGGACGCGGCTGGTGCAGTTGGGTATGCTTCTACGGCGGCTGGGAAGAAGGATTTTCTCACATAGGAAAAAAACGACGGCTCAATCTTCTTGCAAAGAATAAAGAGATACGCGAATTTCAATTCGGCTTCTTTGCATTCATTGTACTTGCTTCACTCGGCGCCATGTCGGCTGTGTACTGCGAATGGTTCTGCCCGTTCAAGCTCGTCACCGAGTTCAGTCCGATGAACACTATTCCCGGACTCATCGCAGGTGTTATTTTCATCGGATTATTTCTGTCGCTTGTCGTTGTGCTGCCGATTCTCACAAAACGGCGTACACAATGCAGTACGCTCTGCCCGTTCGGCGCGTTTGCTTCGCTCACTGACAAAGCAAGTCTTTTCTCCGTTACCATCGACACACAGAAATGCAAAGGATGCATGAAGTGCGCATCGGCATGTCCCTTCGGCGCGATTGATGCAGACACCATTCAGCTCAAAAAAGGCCGCCCGGAACTGACATGCGCAAAGTGCGGAGAATGCATTCATGTCTGCAGCGAAAAAGCAATTTCGTATTCATTCAGGTTCGCCGTACGCTGCAAAAAACCTGAAGCAAAAAATAATTTTGAAAAAACACTGCAACTTTTTCTGGAACCGGCACAGCTCTTCCGGTTCGCGGCATTTTCATTCGGCGTCATCATGTCAGATAGTTTTGTCGTTGACTCGCTGAATATTATCTTTTCTCAGATAACACATTTTTCAAAATAAGGAGCACAACATATGAATACACATATTACACTGCACCGCACCAGTACCAATAAATTTATTTATTATCTAGGTGCAACACTTACCCTGCTTATTTCAGTTTTTGGCATTTCACTTTTCTTTTACAGCAGCTCATTTTTCTCTACACTGCTTGCACAAAGTCTGCATCTTCATGTTGCCCCTTCGTTTATCGGCGGTGAGATTGCACAGGATTTTTTTGACGATGCAGGCGATGACAGCGGAAGCGGCATTCTGGCCTATCCTTCAAACGCTGCGTTCAAAGAAGGATCACTCGACCTTGTCCGGTATACGGTGCACAAGCCGGTGTCCGATGCAAAATGGCAGGCTCACCCCGAATACTGGCAGATTGATCTTGAATACAAAAGTGGCCCCGCTTCCGTACGCACCATCATGATTTATATTGATGCAGACGGTGACCGCTGCGGTTCCACAGAAACACTGTATGACTGCTCAATGAACAACGAAATTACCGGCGCAGAAAACTGCCAATTCGACCAAGCACATCCGTGGGACTATGCAATACAGATATGCGACGGTGAAGGAAAAGTATATGCCGCTGAGAAAGACAAAGCCGGTGCTCTCACATTACAATTCATCTGCAATACAGAACTGTCATTTGCAAAAAACGATAAGCAGGTGATCATCCGCATACCGCTTGAAAACAAACAGCTGCAAAAAATCTATACCGCTAAAACAACCTATCACTATGTACTCACCGGAGGATTTTCAAAATGGGACCGAGGTAATTTTCTTCCTGTAGAAAAGCGTCGCACGCTCAGCAGAGGCGGCACAAAGAAAGTAGATCAGTACAATCCGCTCATACCGCTTATCTACGATGTGCTCGATGACTCATCAGACAAGCGCTTCAGCCAGAACGCACAATTGAGTTCATGGAACAAAGATGATTTTACAAAAGCAACACTCCATCCCGTTACCGTTTCAATGAACGAACAGCCGCAGACCGGCAACACTGACGATTTTATTGCAGAAGTAAAAAAACAATACACCGCGTCACAAAGCAATCACGATGTTCAGAACGCATCTCAATCTTCATCATCAGGCAATGGCTCACCATTCCAGCGAGCGCTTACCGCTTTTAATAATGGAGACAGTGCTGCAGCGGAACAATTATTACAAGAAGTGATCGAGACAGAACCAGAAAATGCAGAAGCACTTGCTTATTACGGTTCATGCATCGCCATGCATGGAGGAAAATCTTCTGTAATTGAAGCAGTTAAGTTAGTAAACGATTCATTTGTCTATCTCGATAAAGCCGCCGCACTTGCGCAGGGAACACCGCAGGAACTCACTGTATTGATGAACCGCGCGTCAGTATGCGCAGCAGTACCCGATGCAGTATTCGGAAAAGCAGCTGCCGGTGCGGAAGATTTTTCAAAGTGTGCATCTCTGTACAAGAAAGAAATCTCACAAGAAACAGACACAAATGACGCCGAACATTCCTATACCAAAGATGAAAAACTGTTTCTTGCCTACCTGTATGTTTCCGCATACGACTGTTACAAAACTGCAGGAAAAGAAACAGAAGCATCACTCGCCGTAAAGGAAGCAGAGCGAATATGGAAACAGAACAAATAAGTGTAGTATACTAAATTAAAAGGAGCGACCATTGAAAATCACCATCGTAGACAAACAGCCCGATGAAGAAGATGAGATACTTGTAAAATGCAGCACACTTGATGACAGCATCGTCAAACTGCTCAACAGCTTCAAATCAGGAAAAGAAAAGCTCATCTTTTATAAAGATGAAAAGATCGTGCTCTTTGAACCAAAAGATATTTTTTATTTTGAATCAGTCGATGATCACGTGTTCGCATATACAAAGGACGCAGTCTATGAGTCAAAAGAAAAATTATATCAGCTTGAGCAGGAACTTCCTCCGCACGACTTTATGCGCGCCAACAAAGCAGTCATTCTGAACCTGAACAAAGTGCAAAGCCTTTCACCTGCTTTCGGCGGCCGGTTTGAAGCAGTGCTCAAAAATGAATGCAAAATCATCATTTCCAGAATGTACGTTGCTGCACTCAAAGAAATGCTCGGTTTATAACACCGTAAGACAGGAGACCATAGTATGAATAGAAAACTTTTATCGATTTTGTTGGATGTCTTTGCACGAATTGCCACATGTATTTTTATTTTTTCTTCTATATATATAACAATATTCTGGGGGCCGCACACTCTTCTCAACATTTCTTATGTCTGGGGCGTTCTGTTTATTGCGCTCGTCTGTACCCTTGCACGCACTCCGCTTCTCTTTACAGACACCTTCACCAAGACAAAAATTATTGTCTGCAATATCGTCTATTTTGTTTTTGTGAATGCGCTCGTAATAGCCGTTGGATATTATCTCCAATGGTTTGACCCATCGCAAAGAAAAATGATTGTCGGTATTGAAATAACTATTTTTGTTGTGTACCTCATGGTGATGGTTGTTTCCTATCTGCTCGATCTGCAGACAGCGGACAAGATGAACAAGAAGTTGCAGAACAGGAAAGAGGAATAGAGTAGAACATGATACTGCACGCTCTATCGTTTTACCCAATGCTGTTTCCATTCTTTTATTTTTCTGCTATACTGCGCGTACATTTCAGTTAAGACATAATGACACATGTAGCGTAAGCTTCTTTATAGAAGACACACGCATAAATCTGATCACGGAATATGTTGGCTCAACATTCCGTACTGGGTTTTGCGTGTGTCTTTTTTTATGTTCTGAACTGAAAAAAAGGAGTTATAAAATGCCAAGAAATTTCCTGCAAAGAGCAGTATTCGCGTTTCTTACCGTGCTCATTACCGTGCACGCGTATGTATTCTATAGCCTGTACGTTATTAATGGCAACACATTAATGATGGTGAACAACGCATCATCGGTACTCGGCGCCATCAGTAAACAGGGCGGCGTGTATATGTTTGCACACCTGCTACCAATATGGGCAATCATACTCATTGAGTTTGCCTGCGCATATACACTTGAACTCGTCATGGGCAGCCCGTGTTCATTCAAACTTGCCAGCCGCATCATGGACCCGCGCAAAAACCATCCGATGATTTTTGAATCAGCAATCATCTGCGCTACAGTCGGTCTTATGTGCCCGTCAATGAGCCTGCTCGCCGCAATCATGTACTACCCGTATTACGCGGGATTCAACATCTTCACCCTGCTCGCAAACTGGCTCAAGCTCGTCTGCTTCAATCTGCCGTTCGCATATTTCACCCAGCTTTTCTTCATCCAGCCGTTCGTGCGCACATTTTTCAAATTCTTGTTCCGCAAAGACATTGCACAGCGTGAAGCATTGGCAAAGCAGACTGAAGCACAGGGAGCAAAACTCCGCGCCGCAAACGAGCCGGAAGCGATAGAAGATATCGTAAAGCGCGTTGATGAAATTCGGGAAGAACTAAAAGGAATGCAAGGGAAATAATAAAGTTCGCTCGAATGAAAGACAGCAAGAATTTTCCTCCTGCATCTTGATAGAACAGTGGCAGAAAGATATTGTAAAAAAATGACATTCATATCAGAATAGCAAACATGCAACTTGATTTGGACACTGATAAAATTCAAAGAGCACATTTTTCTCTTCCAGGACTGTTTGAGTTTTACGATTTGTACACCCTTTTTCTTCCGCTGTTCTATGAACACCGCGAGTGGTTCTACCCATGGTGTGACATCGGCTCCGTGTACGGCGCGCCCGGTGACTGCCTGTGGGGCGGAGGCCGTGTAGGTGCAGGAGACAATGATGCAAAAGAAGTCAAAGCGCTCATGCAAGACTACGGCATTTCAGCGCGCCTCACATTCAGCAATTCACTTTTAAAAAAGGAACATCTTTCTGACCGGAAGTGCAACGAACTGTGCGCGCAGTTTGAACACGGCGGTACAGTCAAAAACGGAATCATCATCTATTCAGATCTGCTCATGGACTATATTCACAAACAGTATCCTGAATTTTATTTTGTCTCATCAACAACAAAAGTGATTACCGAATGGGACACGCTTTGTTCAGAACTAAACAGAAAAGAATTCCAGTATGTCGTGCCAGACTTCCGCATGAACAACAACAGCAAAAAACTGAACACACTGAATGACGAGTGCAAAAAGAAAGTAGAATTTCTCTGCAACGAATGCTGCTGGTTCAACTGCACCGACCGGAAGGCATGCTATGAAAACGTAAGCCGCAAAGTTCTGGGAGAAGCATGCGCTGACCACACATGCATTTCTCCGGACGCAGACGAAGGATATGTCTTTTCAAAAGCAATGAAGAATCCCGGATTCATCAGCATCGAGGCGATTCAGCATGTCTATCTGCCCATGGGATTTACCCAGTTTAAAATAGAAGGAAGAAGCCTTGGCAGCGCGCTTGTCCTTGAGTTCCTTCTCTACTACCTGACAAAGCCGGAATACCAGCTGCAGGTAAGGGAAAAGATGTATCTGAACAGCGAGCTCGATTTGTTCTGAGAATGAACGGAATTAATATTCATTCACTCTGAATCATTTTATTGATTATTGTTTTTGTCTGCCCGCGCACTACGCCAAGCTAACTATGTTTTAAACCGCAAAAAAGCGATTTCTGCGCAGCAGAAATTGCAATAGAAGTGCGGCCGACAAGTGTAAAGCGATTCACGATAACCATTTCAATATTCTATTATTTCTCTGCCTGATAAATTTAATACCGTTTTTCATAAACAAATTATATTCCGAGATACTTTTAGGCAATGGATAATCCTCAAACCCAGAAAACGGAAGAAAAAATTTAATTTCAGAATAATTTTTTGAAACAAGATCATCGAGAAGATAGAAGGAACAAAATGTTCTAAAATCACCAAATATTTTAAAATAAAAATCATATCTCCTTAATGTATCTGCTAATGGATTATCAAGCTCTAAGTAATGTAACCTAATACATTCTAAGGTCAAATCAAATCTATCATATATTTTATCATTAACACCACGATCTTGATTTATTGAATTCCCATTATTTTTTCTTTTTGGAAAAACGATAAATGCTCCGATTGTGTGTGCATAATAATCAAATACTTCTTTTATATCATTTTGAATATACGGTATTACTTCTCTAGATATCGGCTTATTTGACCAACCCGATGTGTAGGTAGTTACAATAATATCACTTGAAAGAATTATCTCTTGTGTGTCTGAATGATATTTCAAGATATATTTTTTGTCGTAGTCATCAATGGCTGTTTCCACATTAAATAATTGACCATTGGACAACTGCTTGTTCCAAAGTTTTTCATGGTATTTATTTAGGGTTAAGCTATATCCGTCAGGATCCTTGCCTTTTGAATCTAATCTAACATCATAATTTATATCTACCAAATTAGTATTCATAATGTTTTTTGTTCTTGCCACCGAAGGCGTCTGCCGAACATTTATTGTGCTGTTCAGCGTACTATCTATATTCCTGCAAATCTGTCAAGCGAACCATGCACTTCTGGAGGACTTCTATGTGCCGTTATAACATCAGCACTTGGCGCCCTTGCAGATTCTTACAGCATCCGTACGGAATTTATTCTGCCTGGCCTGTGGATGTTTGCTGATATTGCGCCGGCAATTATTATTCAGTATACCGCGCTCTTTCACCGCCGATAAGCTTTGGCCGCGTACGGGCGCACACAATATGCGCTTCTCCAATTGTCTTTTGTTCTATGCGGACAGGAACTGCAACATCGCGCAGATGCATGCCGATGAGAGTATCGCCGATGTCTATTCCTGCATGCGCTTTTATATGTTCAATCATAAACGGCTGCTCGAACCCTCGGTATGCCGCAGACCCGAATGAACCGCCACCGTGAATCCACGGCACAACGCATACCTGTTCATAATTATATTTTTCAGCACAGGCGGCTTCCACAACAAGCGCTCTGTTCAGGTGTTCACAGCACTGGGCTGCAAGAAATATGCCCTGCGGACGGACTATATCGTAAATTGTCTTAAAGACCGTTTTTCCAATCTCTTCACTTGAATCAGAACCAATCCTGCTTCCTCTGATTTCGCTTGATGAGCAGCCGACAACAAGAATGTTCCCTTCTACAAGCTGAGCCTGTTCAAGAAGCTGTCTTACAACCTTTTCTGTTTCAAAAGCAATCCGCTCAATTTCTTCTGACATTTTGAATTACCTCTTTGTATACAGGCAGTATAGCTCCGTGTTTTCTTTACTGCAAGATTCTCTGAATGGGTATAAGCGCATCAGATTGAAACTCTTGTTAGTCGATTTCATCTGTATTTTTCAAACCTAGCAGTTTAAGAATAAGAAGACCATTTCGTTTTGACACAATACCATCTTTTATTACATAATCAAAGTAGATTATCCCATGTAACATGTCATCATTTATTCTAAATGAGGAAATAATATTTACGATAATTGCAATGTCAAGTTGAACTTTTCGTTAGTCACTCTCTTTTATTTTAGAGCCTAATATAATCTGTGCTATTTTTTGTTGACTTTACTACGTCATTGACGTATATTTACTTATGGAGTTTATTGAAACACCTGTTTTTACAAAACAAATATTACAACTCCTTAATGATAACTCTTACTGGGAACCGTTGGGCTTTACCTAACAGAGGAAAAAGCGGAAGTATTCGGATAATTTACTTTTACAAAAATGCAAATAATCAGATTTACTTTTTATTTGCATATCCTAAGAATGTTGCTGATAATCTGACTGACAATCAGGTTCATCAACTTGCTAAACTCGTAAAGGAGCTTTAATTATGGCTGATAAATTTATGAATGATACTATGTTTGACGAATTATTAGAAAGTACAAAGCAGGCAGTTGCTATCAGCAAAAATACGCTGTCTGCATCTCGCAGATTTACAATTACGCCGCCGGATATTGCTGCTATTAGAAATACAGCTGATAAATCTCAGGAAGATTTTGCACGAATGATAGGAGTCAGCGTTGGCACGTTACGCAATTGGGAACAAGGAAGAAGAAAACCTGAAGGCCCTGCTCTTGCATTACTCAAAATTGTTTCTGCTGATCCTGCCTATGTTGAAAAAATTCTTGCAACTAATTAATTCTTTTTGCTTCAGGCGCCGCAATTGCAGTGTCTGGCTAACATAGAAAAAAGGGTTTTTACGGCGGATCATCGACCTTTAGCGAACCGCAAGGTTTATGCTCGGATATCATAGTGGTCAGTACCGGTCAAGCCCGGATTCTGTTTTTTTCTGTTCTTTGATATTGACTAATTGCTCACCATATCATTTAGTATGCTGTTCAGCATACTATCTATATTCCTACAAATCTGTTAGCATAAGATACCATAGAATCTCAGTTATTCCATTATAATGTCAACAAAAATATTTAAATTTCAGCACTACAATCTGTCAAGCGAATCATGTACTTCTGGAGGACTTCTATGTGCCGTTATAACATCAGTACTTGTTGTCCTTGCAGATTCTTACAGCATCCGTACGGAATTTATTCTGTATGGCCTGTGGATGTTTGCTGATACTGCGCCGGCAATTATTATTCAGTATACCGCGCTCTTTCACCGCCGATGAGCTTTGGCCGCGTACGGGCGCACACAATATGCGCTTCTCCAATTGTCTTTTGTTCTATGCGGACAGGAACTGCAACATCGCGCAGATGCATGCCGATGAGAGTATCGCCGATGTCTATCCCTGCATGCGCTTTTATATGTTCAATCATAAACGGCTGCTCGAACCCGCGGTATGCCGCAGACCCGAATGAACCGCCGCCGTGAATCCACGGCACCACGCTTACCTGTTCGTAATTATATTTTTCAGCACAGGCGGCTTCCACAACAAGCGCTCTGTTCAGGTGTTCACAGCACTGGGCTGCAAGAAATATGCCCTGCGGACGGACTATATCGTAAATTGTCTTAAAGACCATTCTTCCAATCTCTTCACTTGAATCAGAACCAATCCTGCTTCCTCTGATTTCGCTTGATGAGCAGCCGACAACAAGAATGTTCCCTTTAACAAGCTGAGCCTGTTCAAGAAGCTGCTTTACAACCAGTCCTGTCTCAAAAGCAATCCGCTCAATTTCCTCTGACATTTTAAATTACCTCTTTGGATACAGGCAGTATAGCTCCGCGTTTTCTTTACTGCAAGATTCTATGAATGGGTACGAGGAAGAAGCCTTGGTGGCACGCTTGATTTGTTCTGAGAATGAGAAGATGACGAAGTTTACTAATTACCATGCGTGTCCTTTGCAGTCACGGATAAACCTGCAGAAAATATATATTACCTAACAGGTAACATATTTCTTGACAAATCACAATTACTATGTTACCTTTTAGGTAATATATTTAAGGAGCAACAAAGGAATGAAGACAACGCGAGAGAGGAAAAGAGATTGCAGATTTCTTATGACAGCAAAAAAATTGAAGCACTTTTCACTGATTTAAGTGATGTTGCCAATTCAAAGAATCTTCTACAACAAGAGGTCGGGTTAGAATTGGCGAAGTATGCAAAGAAACGGAAAGACAATCTATTGGCATTTCCGTCATTCTTTGCTTTGGTTAATTCCAAATGTTTTGGAATCCATAGTCTAAAAGGGGATTTGAAATCCTGTTACAGTTTAAGCTTAACAGGAAACTATCGGCTGATTATAAAACCAGCCTGTGACGATTTATCGCCTGAATCATTAAAGAAGTGCGATACCGTCATTATTAAAGGAATTGTAGATTATCATGGCGAACAAGGAAACAACTGGCTTATCCCGTGAAATGATTTTTCACCCGGGTGAAACACTCAAAGAAGTGCTTGAAGAAAAAAATATGAATCAGAATGAGCTTGCACTCCGCACCGGTGTTTCTTCAAAGCATATCAGCACCGTTTTAAATGGTGAAAAGAGCATATCGGTAACATTTGCAAAAAAACTCGAATATGCGCTTGGCATAGAAGCAGCATTCTGGATTAATTTGCAGACGAATTATGATAAGGAACTGCTTGAATTCAACGAACTTCATTCTATAACAAAAGAAGAAAATCAGATTTATAAAACATTGAAACCCGTTGTAGAATGGTTCATCGAAAAAAAATATATTGTTTCTCAATCTATGGAAAGCCGCATTCTTGATTTGCGGAAACTAATGGGAGTAAGCGATCTGTCCGCAATGCGCAGTCTTGCATACAACGGCGCTTACCGTGCACAAACATCTGTCTCCATAGATTCCGATACACTGTTTGCATGGCAGCGTATTTGTGAACTGATGTCAGACACCATTGAAATTACCGACCAATCAGAAAGATCACAGAAAGAAAAACTACAGGAACTGCTGCCAAAAATAAAAGCATGCATGTTCTTACCCCAGGAAGAATTTATACAGAAACTCCAGTCGCTTTTTGCCCAATGCGGAATAGCTTTTTCTCTTGTCCCTTCATTCAAAGGCGCACCTGTTCAAGGGTTTATTAAAAAAACTGAACAAGGCAGAACTGTTATCTGCATGACATTCAGGCAGAAACGTGCTGACATTTTCTGGTTTACACTCTTTCATGAAATCGCTCATTTTCTAAACGGTGACGGTAAACAGAAATTCATAGATTTTGAATCTGTTCCCGACGCTAGTGAAGCTAAAGCTGATTCGTTCGCCCGCAATCAGCTCATTAACGATAACGAATATGCAACATTCACTTCAAAAAACGACTTCTCGCTGCAGGCAATCAATAAATTTGCAAAACAGCAAAAAGTTCTTCCCTGCATCGTGATTGGAAGGCTGCAGAAAGATACGCTGATTAAATGGAATGAAGACAGCGAAGAGATTGTCAGGTATGTGTAAGAAGGAAAAATAAACAATGGAGAGTAAAGAAATGAATACACAAGAACAGGAAATGAATGAGCTTTATGAACAGTTCAACAAAACGTTCCCAATTGAGAAGTTGAGCAGCATGACGCTTGAGGAATATACAAATACTGATCGAAGCAGTTCTTTCTGCTACTGGCTTGAGATAAAAACCGGTACGCTTGGAGGAATAAAGGGCGGCTCTTCTTATAAATTTGGTATATTTAAAATTTACGGTACTATCAAGGGGTTGCCAGGAACGATTTCTGACGGTGAATATGGATGGTATCAAAAATTCGGAAAAACAAGAGATGAAGCATATTCCAATATTCGTTCTAGCATTTGTAAAGTAGCAGAGTCGGCACACAATGGAAATTTTGAACAAATTGACAATATTGATTTAGGCGATGCATATAAATGGAAAATAGCATTTCTCTATTCGAACAGAAAACTTATAGCTATATATAAACCTAAGGCATTACTCTATATTGCGAAATTATATAATCCAAATTTGGACAACAGCAATCCTGTTTCAGAACTGCAAAAAACAATCATGGAGCATTCGGATAAAAGTAAATCTGTATGGCAGACAAGTACTCAACTTTGGAATACATGGGCTGCAAGTCCTGAAGCAAAATCAGCAGAAGCAAAAGATGATGATGAAGGAGACAACATGGACAATGAAAAACAGACTGATTATATAGCACAATGCATTGACTTTTTGAAACATCATAATAATATTATTCTTCACGGTGCGCCGGGAACTGGCAAGACATATCTTGCAAAAAAAATTGCAGAACAAATGGACGCGGAAACAGAATTCGTACAATTTCACCCGAGCTATGATTATACCGATTTTGTCGAAGGTCTGAGGCCAATAAACACTGACGATAAAACAAATATGATTTTTGAACGCAGAGACGGAACATTTAAATCATTTTGTAAAAAAGCATTACTAAGCAATAACAATCTCACTGATAATTTTGAAGAAACATGGACAAATCTTGTAAATGAACTAAATGAAAAAGAATATCTTTCAGTACCGTTACTGTCTGGAAACGGTTCATTCAGAATTGAACTTAATGAGTATGGGACGGGGCTTGCTACAAGAACATACGAAAATAATGAATATAAAAAAGATTCGTGGATAAGCGGAAAATCAAAATTCTTCAGCAAAGAACAGTTATATAACATATACAAAGGATTGCCGGGAATACCGAGCGGCGGACATGATAATTATCGCAAGGCAGTAATTGAGTATATGAAAAATCAGCAGGGCCTTAAAGAATACAAAGAAACCACAAATAAGGGAAAAGGCACAAAGCCTTTCATCTTCATAATTGATGAAATCAACCGGGGCGAAATCAGCAAAATATTCGGTGAACTTTTCTTTTCCATTGATCCAGGCTATCGCGGTGAAAGAGGCCGGGTAAAAACACAGTATCAGAATCTTGTTGATGCGGGTGATGTTTTTGAAAACGGGTTTTATATTCCTGAAAATGTTCTCATTATCGGAACAATGAATGACATTGACCGAAGTGTTGAAAGCATGGACTTTGCAATGCGGCGCCGTTTTGCTTTTAAAGAAATTACTGCTGCAGAAAGTGCTGATAACTTTGGTCTTTCAGCTGAAACTAAAAAAAGAATGCAGAGTTTAAACAATGCTATCAGTTCCGTTGATGGTCTTACTTCTGCGTATCATATCGGCGCATCGTACTTTGCAGGATTAGACAACGGAAGTGAAACAGAATCTGAAGTCTGGGAAAATTCTTTGCATGATTTGCTTATCGAATATCTGAAAGGTACCGGCAATGAAGCAGAAGGGCTTTCAAGACTGGAAGATGCATTCTTTAATTACAATTCATCTGATATTCCGGAATAGCACATATGTCTCACATTACAACGACAGATAACAACAGAGGGAAGCTGCTTTCTGTTCTTAACGATGACGGGGAGAAAATTGATTACAGAACTTCCGCTGCTGACATTAATAGAATCTCGAACCGTGAATTGTCGGAGTTTTATGATGAAGATAATCTGCTGATTTTTCCATCGCGGCTTGAAGAATCAGCAGATTTATTGAAGAAAACAAGAATTTGTTCTTTTATTAAAGCAGAAAAACCTGAGGGAAGTATTCTTACAACAGAAAACATTGCCGGATTCATTGGAATAAATGACACGGAGCTTTCAATTACTTCCCGTTTTTCGCAGGGTGGAGAAGACTATTTTCTTCACTACATGATCCAAAAAGTTTTAAATCTAAATGTGACGAACTTACGGTTTTCTTCTTCAGCGGATAGTGTTTTAAATCTGCTAGTATATCTATTTCCGCGTTATCTTCAAAATGCTCTGCGACAGGGGCTTTATAAAGAATATCAGACGTTTCATCGGAATGATGAAAATGTCCGCGGTGTAATAGAGTTGCCGCGTCATATAAAAAATAATATTCCGTTTGAAGGAAAAATCGCATATAAGACACGGGATTATTCTTTTGACAACATGATGACGGAGCTCATCCGCCATACTATAGAATACATTGCAGAAAGAAGAGATATTGCCTGTATATTGTCCGCTTCACAGGAAATAAGAGATGCAGTGAAAGTAATCCGTGAAGAGACGCCGCTGTATAATGCGGAAGACAGACAGAAAGTGATTGCTGCTGCGTTAAAAAATAAACGGCATCCGTATTTTACGTATTATGCTCCACTCCAGAAATTGTGTGTGCAGATTCTGCTCAATAAAAAGATTAAACTTGCGCGGAAGAAGAATAAAGTATACGGCATACTCTTTGATGTCTCATGGCTCTGGGAACAATATCTGGCAATTCAACTAAAAGCATCTGGTTTCTCACATTCAGACAATAGAAAAGGAACCGGCTCAATTTCTGTTCTAAAAAACAACATCGGCCGTTTTATTCCTGATTTTTATAAAGCCGGTTTCGTCATCGATGCAAAATATAAACAATTTGATAAAAGTAATCCTCCGGCTGATGACCTTGCGCAGGTAATCGCCTACATGCACGTGCTGTCAATACAGAAGGGCGGATATATGTATCCTTCAAAAGAACAACCATCAGCTGCTACAAAACTTTTAGGTGAAATAAAAGGATACGGCGGCACTTTGTATCTCTTTCCGGTGTACATTCCACAGAAATGTGAAAGTTTTTCTGAGTTTGTGCAAGCCATGGAAAAACAGCCGGCACAAGATATTATATAACGCTAGGAACATGTTCCAACATTTAATTTGTTTCTGCAGCAAGTCTGTCTTGCTGCAGAAATACACCAATTATTTCAGAATTTCAGAATCGCTGCCTTCTATTTTAATTAATAATCTAATTTTTTTATACCTATCAACTTCGTCTTTAAATATTTTGCATTTAGTGTGCTCATAAATTTTGTCTATAAGTAAATGAAACGCATCATAATATTTCCAAATTTCTGATATATCAGAAATTATCCAAGGTAATCTTGCTTCTGAAAAAAGAAAAGCATATTCGCCTTCTTTATACATTTCAGGATTTACAAATTTATTATTTACCTCTTTTTTTATGTTTTCAGTAATGGTATCAAATTCTTTTTCTACTTCTGTTTTATAATTGTCCCTACCTAAATATGATAGAACATCAGAATCAGCCTTATTTAAATCACTCTTTGAAGTTTTTGAAAAAAAACTACTTTTTAACTTTCCATTTATATCCAAATTTGCATAAAATATCTCATAATTAATAACTTGATTATCTTCCCATCTAAGTTCAAATACAGAAACATTTTCTACTGGCGGTGGTAGATCTCGATAATAATATTTAAGTTTATTACTCATATATAATACCTCTTTTCCTCTTTTAGAAATTTTTGCTCAAATGAATGCGTTGTTCTAAGCTGCGTTTGTGGTTTTTGGCGTAGGCAAAATTGGCGTAAAAACTTCGTAAAGGTCGCGTAGCATTAAGCAAGTTTTATAGCAAAACAAATGTCAGGTAGAAACTTTTGTTAGACGAAAATTACTGCTTATATATTTCGGTTTTTAGATAATCCGCCACATCATCTATTTCTGGGTATATAAATTTCTTATTTATATTCATTGTATCCAATTGCTTTATAATTTCTTTTTTACTATTATCAGATATTACGAAAACAAGTTGTTTATTATCCTTACAATAAACAGATTTTTTTATATCAGCAGGTTTTGTTTTATCCTTTCCCATTCCAATCAAGAGGAATAATCCTTGTTGATTAATAATTCTCCTATTATCAAGTTTCACATGTATAATAAAACATTTATGCAAGTCAGCCGCTTGAATTATATTTAGAAAATTAGGCTTTTCGTATTTTATTTGATGTAACAAGTATGGAATATCTGCTTGTGCATTAAATTTATCTGTATCTAAATTCTCATTACCCGTAGAAAAATTATTATCCATCATAGAAATATTTGACACTATCGAAACAGTGTCACTATCAAAATACTTTTCGGAGCCTTTATCAATTGACTTAAAAAAAACTATTTCTCCATACAATTTTTCATCAGAATATTTAATAGGTTCACATGCAAAGTACAGAGCAATATATGGGTTCTTTGTTAAATCCAACAGTCTCGTTGGAACGTTATAATGCTGCATTTTTGTTAACTTTTCTAAAGTTGTAGTCGTTTTTTCAAAATCTTGTGGATTACTTATTAATATTTCGTGTATAAATTCTTTTTCATGATTTATCCAATTACCACGAAAAATACTTGGTTCAATAGACCAGTTTATATTCTGCTGACCCCGGTAATATATTCCACCCTCTATTAATTCATTCTTATTAATTTTATTTGTAAATTGAGAAAGAGAATCAACTTTTTCTATTATAATTGCATTTTCGTCATAGAGAATATCGGAATATTTAATTTTTACTTTTGAATTTGGATTCAACTTTTGAATTTCTTCACTTAACAATTTCCGCTTTTTCTGGATTTCATTTTCTTTTATATTTCTTTGTATAAAATAAAGTTTTAATTTTAACATTCCAATAATTAGTTGTATAATATTTTCTGAACGTTTTGAATACACTTTTTCCATTTGTTCCAGTTTTTCTGATATGGACAAATCCAATTTTATATAATCTTTTTTAGGTGAACTTCTATTATATTTTCTCAAATTAAAATCAATTCGATATGACAGACGTAAATCATCTGAACCAATATGTACATAACCATTTTTAACAAATATTTCATTATACCTTTGAATTATATAATTCGTTGACATTTACGCACCTCTTGCTATTGTTTCAAACAGCGAATAATTTACCCACTGTTCATTTATCACCGATTTTCATTAATTTTTCAACACCATACTGGTTCTGTATTCATCTATTTCTTTCATATCACTATCAAGTTTCTCAAAAAACTGATAAAGTCCTTTATAGCCAGTTTCTTTATCTTCTTGGTCAAACGTAATAAATAATAATTGATAATACGCATCATTCAGAATCGGGAGAACCTTATGGTTTATATCATTGTCATGCGATATAAGATACTCTAGGACTTGCTTCATATCGTTGATTGAAGCAGTAATAAAATTTACTCTTAAATCACTATCGCCCATCTTAAAACTTTCAATAAAAACTTCTTCTGATAGTTCAACATTTCTGCTGCTTACAAGCTTGTTATGTATTCTGTTATAATCGATATCACAAAGCTCTGTCATTTTTGAATTGATAATTTTTAATAAACTTTTCCTTCTTTGAGATAATGGCAAATAGTTAGTAATAAAATAAAATATGACAGAAGATAAAAAGGAATAGCTTATTGCCAAAATAATATTAGTCCATGCCTGTGATAATATTTTGAATCCAGAATGAAATTCTATGGCCAATACTTCTAAAGTACTTATTATTCCAAGTACAAAAATTATGATATCTGTCCATGTATGCTTCACTTTCTTTTGATTAATTTCTTTTTTATTGCATAAAAAATCGGCATTCATCATTATCTCCTTTTGAATAATTCAACTTAATCTTCTTTTGTTGATTCCCAATTGTATAAAAAATATAGGGAACCCACTCATTTGATTTTAAATACATTATTTCGTTCTTATTCAAGGTTATAGTAAATGTTCTACTGCTTACCATCTGAGGACTAAGATTAATTACTGTAATTACATCGTGTGCATTCTTATCAGACAAATAAAAACATTTCGATTTTTCTTTTCCTTTCATAAAATAAAAAGATACTTTTCGAAGTGGTATATTCATTTGTTTACTATTATAAAAATCAATAACAATTTCAATTTTTCCACCTGATAGACTTTTCGAACTAAAATCACTAAACAGTATAGATGTTCCTTCACAGTTTTTCTCTTCGCCCCATTTTTCAACTTTATTAATATAAAAATGAATTCTTCCCGTATGTTGTATTACAACAGTAATCAATGCCCCACATACCGTACCTAAAATTGTACAAATCAAATTTTGTACCCATGCATATTTATCCGATGTATTGCTAATAAGTAAATTTAATTTTTCTAAAAATTGAACATCAAAGGTATTCATTTCTTCCCCTTCCCTTTCATCCCCGCGACAAGGGGCATGGTGAGTTCCTGATACTTCTGGAAGAGGAACGACACACGCGCTGCGTCGCTGTCGAATGATTTGCCGTATGCTTTTTCTACGAGGCGATCGAGTTTCTGATGGGCTTTGAGAAGGTCGGCGGGCATGGTGTCGGGGTCGTATAAATCTGCGAGGGAGCTGTCGGGATAGTTGGCGCGGGCATCGAGCACTGTCTGGGCGGCGACTTCTATGTCGGCTTTCTGTTTGTCGGTTGGTGCGGGCCACGGGAAGTTGTTGTACACGATATCTTTTGAATAACGGTATCGCATTTCAAGGCGGCCGCAGACATACCGCATCCATGCCATGTGCATGCCGGAGGTGAGTATTCCAAAATGATAAAGTGTGGCATCGGGAACTATAAACACAAGGTCGCTTGCTAAAGTTTCCGGAGAAATGAATCCGATTGGGATATAGTTTCTTTTTTCTGATGATACTTTGGGAATCAATATATATGTAGATGTTGGTATATTCTCAACATGAAATCTTGTTGGTGTAGCTGCAATTTTTTTTGTACCTTCGCTTGTACTTGCCAAACGCATTTTTCTTACCGCTTCAATTCGTTTTAGAACTTCAGGCATCTGCTTTAATTCATTCGGCGGACATTTTCCAAGATACAGACACCACCGGTAATAGCGGTTAATAAATTCATCAGAGCCAAGCCATTTATGAAAATACTTTTCCGACAGCGGCTCGCTCTTAACAAACGCATTCTTTTCTTCTTCGGTAAAAAGGTAATTGCCGCCGTCAATAGGTTTATTTCCGATTCCAATTTCAGGAACATCACATAACGGCATTGTCCGTGATTCTATAAAGATAGTTTCTGCATCAATCAGATAGCCGTTTATTTTCTTTACTTCATGTGGCTGCGGTGCGGACGTTACTGTTTCATACGTGAACAATTGCTTTTTCGCCCGGTCATGCAGCGAAAATCCCACGATGATGCAGTACACGGCGGCTTTTCCTTTTGCTTCATTGCTCCACTTGAATGTCTGATGCGCAAAGTTGATTTTTATTCCCTGCTGTTCCATGAGCGGTTTCCAGAGAATGGCGACTTGTTCACCCTGGCAGATTGAATTAGTCGAGACGAATGCACATTCAATGGCTGTTCCCTGAATATAGTTTGCGGCTTTCTTATACCAGCATGTCACGTAATCAAGATTGCCGTTGTTCGGTGTGTCCTGAAATATGTTCATCAGTTCCGCTTTCTGTGTTTCGCTCATGATGCGCGCACCTACAAACGGCGGATTGCCCAGTATGTAGCTCAGTTCACTTTTAGGCACGACGCTTTCCCAGTCAGTGGTGAGCGAGTTGGCATTCATTATGTGGGCGGAGGCATGGAGCGGAATGCGTACGAAATATTCGCCAAGCACTTCGCTCGCTTTGCGGTTCATCAGATGATCCATGAGCCACATGGCGGTCTGTGCAATGCGGCACGGGAATTCTTCCAGCTCTATTCCGTAGAACTGGTCAACGTTCAGTTTTATTTCATTGCTGATGTCAAGCGCGCGTGATTTTCCGTTCAGCTCTTTTAATAGTTCCAGTTCGAGTATGCGCAGTTCGCGGTAGGTGATGACAAGAAAGTTCCCGCAGCCGCACGCGGGGTCAAGGAATCTGAGCGACGCTATTTTTTCGTGGAGCGCTTTGAGTTTTGCTTCCTTTGTATCACCCTTGAACGTGCAGTCGGTTTCGAATTCATCCCACAGTTCATCAAGGAACAGCGGATGAATGAGCTTCATGATATTTTCTTCGCTCGTGTAGTGCGCGCCTAAATTGCGGCGTTCTTCTGCATCCATAACACCCTGGAACATTGAGCCGAAGATTGCCGGAGAAATCATTAACCAGTTAAGGCTGCAGCAGTCGAGCAGAATCGAGCGCATCTTTGAATCAAAGTCGGGGAACGGCAGCTGCTCGGCGAACATGCCGCCGTTGATGTACGGGAACGATGCAAGTTCTTTGTCGAGTGTTGAAGCGCGTTTTTCTGCAGAAGTGTTGAGCACCTGGAACAGTCGGGGCAGCCACATGCCTAAATCGGAGCCGTCTTCATTCGTGCGGTTTTTAATCAGATTGATGAACTGATCCTGATTCCATATTCCCGAATCATCGGCGAACATGCAGAACACCAGACGAACCAGAAGCACTTCAAGCGGATGTCCGGTGTAGCCGGCGGCTTTTAGCGCATCATGCAGTTTTGCCATCTGTTCTGCGGCGGCAACATTCACGCTGTCTTCTTTGCGGTACGTGACATTTTCATATCCGGCAATGTCTGCAAAAAGTTCCGCGTGGTCGGCTAATTCTTCGAGCGGGAATTCTGTAAGCTCATTGTTTTTATCAAGATTGTAATGATGGAAGTGAACAAAGTCGCAGATGAGAACGGCATGCGGCAGTTTCTCCTGAGGCAGCACTTCTACATACTGCATCGCCTGCGCATACGCTTTGTCCCCTCTGTGACAATATAGATGTCGCCTGAAAAGGAGGCATTCATATGAAATATTCAACAAGTTTCAGAAACGGAATTCTGAAGAAAGTGCTGCCGCCGGAGAACCGGAGCGTTTACGCAGTGGCAAAGGAAGCAGGAATATCAGCCATCACAATAAACAGCTGGCTGGCGAAGTTAAAAGATGGTAAACTCAAGCTGGAACAGGACGAAGAGAACCCCTCCTCGATGAGAAACACGAGGGAGAAGCTCGACCTTCTGCTTGAATACCAGAACGTGCCGGAAGAAAAGAAAGGCGAATGGCTCAGGCAGAAAGGACTTCATACCGAGCACCTTACGCTGTTCCGGCAGGAGCTGAATTCAATCATGGCAGAAAAGGCTGACGAAAAGGACAGGAAGATAAAGGAGCTTGAAAGACAGCTCAAGGAAACGAAGCGGGAACTCGACCGCAAGAACGATGCGCTGGCTGAAATGGCTGCCATCTACACGTTAAAAAAAAAGCTCGACTTGAACCATGGGATTACGGACGCGGACGAATGATGACAGCCGAGGACAAACGCGCGATCCTTGACTTCATCAGCTTCTACGTCGTCCTCGGAATCGTCAGGATGAAGACGCTCTGCAGCTACATCGGAGTGTCACAGCGGACGATCGAGCGCTGGCAGAAGGACGGAGTTGAGGACCGGCGCAGAGGCTCTTCAAGAAAAGTCCCCAGAAAACTCTCGGAGGAGGAAAACGAACGGATCTACAATATTCTCTGCAGCGGGGAATACAAGGACATGAATGCTCATGAAGTGTTCAATTCATTGCTTGACAAAGGGATATACCTTGCAAGCGACCGCACGTTCTACAGGATTCTGAAAAGGAACAATGCGCTTTCGCACCGGAGTGAAAGCAAAGGCGGAACGTCGAAGCACAAGCCGGACGAACTGGCTGCGACCGCGAAGAACCAGGTGTGGATGTGGGACATAACATGGATCAAAACCGACGTGCGCGGGATCTACTACTACGCATACGTGATCGAAGATCTGTTCGACCGGTCGATTGTCGGATGGATGATTTTTGAAAACGAATCCGACGTTCATGCGAAGGAGCTCTTCGAGGCTGCATGTCTGAAAGAGAAAGCTCATCCGAAGTTTGTTCATTCCGACAACGGGGAGCCGATGAAGGGAATCACCCTCGTCGCCTTTTATTACCAGCTCGGAATCATACCGAGCTTTTCCCGTCCGCGTGTCAGCGACGACAATCCGTATATCGAGTCATTCTTCAAGAGCGTAAAGTATATATGCGGTTATCCTTCATGCTTCCGGACAATCGACGGCGCCCGCAGATGGTTTGCGGATTTCATCGACTGGTACAATAACAGTCACATGCATTCGGGCCTTCAGTATGTGACCCCTGCACAGAAAAGAAGCGGCCAGTATATTTCCATCTTTACGGAAAGAAACAGAATTATTAATGAAGCAAGGTTCGCTCATCCGGAGCGCTGGTGCGGCAGGATGGCAAAGCAGTATATAGTTCGTGCAGCAGAGGTCTTGAATCCAGACAAAGAAACAGTTGCATAAATTTTTTTAGAAAATAGCGACAACTTTATTGACACATTCCGTTGTCCAGATCTTTGCCGGGCGTCTTCATTTCAATCAGAATATATCCCGGCCAGAGCAAGTCGATGTAGCCGTTGTCGCTGTCGAGCTTCACCACTTTCGCCTCGAACGTTGCAACTTTGCGGCGGTTCACTCCGAACACATTGAAGAATTCATTTTCAAACGTCTGCGCTTCGGCTTCTTCACGCTTGCCCTGTATGTATTCGCTCCAGTCTTTTGAGAACGGTGCAGTACGTATCTTTATCTCCCGCATTCATATCCAAGTCTCTCCAGCATCGCGATGTCTTCTTCGTTCGTCGAGCCGGGGGTAGTGAGGAAGTCGCCGGAAATGAGCGCATTTGCACCGCAGCGGAACACGTCTTCGCCGTTTTTGCCGAGCGACTTTCTTCCGGCGGCACAGCGTATGGTCTGGGACGGCATGATGAAACGGAACACTGCGAAGGTACGGAGTATTTCGTCTTTGGTGAGCGGTTTGTTGTTTTCAAACGGGGTGCCGGGGATGGGGGTGAGAATGTTTATGGGAACGGACTGAACATCAAGGTCGCGAATTGCCAATGCAAGATCTACGCGGTCTTCACGGGATTCGCCGAGTCCGATAATTCCGCCGCTGCATATTTCAAGTCCTGCTTTCTTTGCGGCTTTTACTGTTGCAACGCGATCTTCGTATGTGTGTGTGGTGCAGATGTGTGAATAATAATTTTTACCTGATTCAAGATTGTGGTGGTAGCGAGTCACGCCGGCGGCTTTGAGTTGTTCCATCTGGTGAGCGCTAATAATGCCGAATGATGCGCAGAGTGCCATCTTTCCTTCGCAGTCGCGGTTCATTTGTTTGAAGCATTCGAGTCCTGTTTCAAAATCTTTTCCGGTGAGCGCGCGGCCGGCGGTTACGAGTGAGATGCGCGTTACGGAGCCGTCGAGTGCGCGCTGTGAAAGTTCAGATGCTTTCTGCGGTGTGACCATTGGTGACGGGATGCATGATGTTTTCCAATGTGCTGACTGTGCGCAGTATCTGCAGTCTTCTCCGCAGCTGCCGGTCTTTGCATTTATTATTGAACAGATGCTGCTTTTTACAGAACAGCATGATTTGCGTATTCGGTCTGCAGCGTCAAATAGTTTCTGCGAAGATTCCACCTGGTACAGTGCGAGCGCTTCTTCTTTTGTCACTTGATATTTTTCATTCAGAATTTTTTGTTCGATAGCATTAATAAATTCATTCATCGGTATTACTCCTGTTTAAAACTGCCTGCCGTGTTGTTTCTGCTTGATACAGCAGACACGAGAAGAGTGCCTGAAGTTCAAGGTACGCGGTGGTGATTATGGTATGTAGATTTTTTCTTTTGTGTGAAATGGAACGTGCGCGGGCAGCGAGGTTCACGCGGTTCCATGTTTCAAATATTTGCGGAATAAAATTGATTGCAAGTGAAATGACAAGCGCGGGATTGAGTTTACGGAGCGGAGGAAATATTCGTGCTATTGCATTCTGTGCAGACTCGAGCGCGTCTTTTATCTGAATGGATGATGTTGTTTCAAATACGACTTGAGCCGCAAGTGCTGTTGCAAAAAAGCGCACTGTATACAGAATGCCTGCTTTTAATCCGGTAAGGCTGAGCGCAAGAAACGGAAGCACCGTGATGATATCACCGTTGTTTGCAGTCGCTGTTCCTGCTGATGGTGGCAGACAGAGTGTCCCGAATAGCGTGACAAGCGCACCGAGCACCGGAACAAACGCAAGCTGTTTCAGTGACTGAAGATGTGCGCCCGAAAGGAGAAAAAGCACAATGCTCACTGCAAGACATATTCCCGTTCGTATTATTTCATGCGGGCCGTTCGTAAAGGTGCAGATGCAGAGTGCCATGAGGAACGGCAGTTTTATTAATGCTGATGTGCGGTGCATAGGTGTAGTGCCGCGGCGGTATGCGAATAGTGTCACAGCCATACGAGATCTTCCAGCGAAGTGTATTTTGTAATTGGATTGCGGATGCTCCACTGTTCAAGCGGCTGCTGCAGTCCTTCACGCGGTGTTCCGTCGAAGCGTATTTTTCCTTTGTCGAGCACGATGAAGCGGTCGGTAAGCGCAAGCACTTTTTCAAGTTCATGTGTCAGAACGATCACTGTCTTATGTTCTTCTTTGAGTTGTTTTAAAATGGTACACACTTGCTTCACACCGGGCCAGTCAAGATTTGCAAATGGTTCATCAAAAATTATTAAGGTGCGGTCCATGGCAAGAATTCCTGCAACTGCAAGCCGTCGTTTTTCTCCGCCGGACATCATGCGTGCAGGAGCAGTTCGTTTGTAAACAAGTCCGGTCTGCTCAAGTGCATTACTCACCCGCTGAGCGAGCGCTTCTTTTTTTAAGCCGCAGTTTTTTGCGCCGAATGAAATATCTTCTTCCGGAGTTTCGCCCAGTATCTGCGAATCTGCGTCCTGAAACACAAGACCCGCCGTGCAGTTATGCAGTGTCACCGTTCCCGAAGTTGCATCGTCAAGTCCCGCAATGAGCGACATGAGCACGCTTTTTCCGGAACCGTTTGAGCCGGCAATCACCGTGAACTCTCCGCTATTTATAGAAAAAGAAACATCATCGAGCGCACACGTACCGTCGTTGAACGAGCGGCAAATGTGTGAAACAACAACCGCGGGGGCACCTGATGCAGCATCACTGTTTAATGTGGATACTGCAGAAATGGGATTCCCCTCGGCTGTCTGTCGTAAAACTTTTTTCATTCCGCAATTATCCGATGTATCCCGCAATCACCGGACGGAATTTTTTTGTAAGCAGTACCATGAGAACGAGCTTGATAATATTTCCGGGAATAAACGGTACAAGCACTGCAGCAAGTGTTTTGGCCATGTCGTAATGTGTCACCAGTCTGAATCCAATAATTCCGCACACGAACACAACTATTGTTGCAACAAGTCCCGCAACGGTAATGACAATATATGATTTAAGCGTGCTCTGTTTTTTTGAAGTCGGCAGCAGCAATGAAAGAATAATTCCCGCAGCAAGTGCGCCGAGCAGATAGCCAAAAAGGAATCCACCAGTTGGTCCGCCGATGAGTACATGCAGTCCCGCTTTGCCAGAAAACACCGGCAGTCCAATGCAGCCAAGCACAAGGAACACGAACACGGCGATTGTTCCGTAAAGCGGTCCGAGCAACATGCCGGAAAGCATTGCCATCATGTCCTGCAAAACAATCGGGATACCACCTGGAAGTGGAATCTGAATAAAACAGCCCGCAGCAGTAAGCGCTGCAAACAGAGCGGCAAGAATTACTCCCATGCCACGACGTTTTTTACTTGGATTCGTTTGATTTTTATTTTCATTAGTATCTTCCATATTATTTTACTCCTTCTATATAAAATAAATTTTATTATTTTGATTTTACAAAACGCACTGCACCTGGCGGCAGAACTGTTTTCTTTTTTCCATCAGACGAAGCAAACTCCGCCCAGCCCCAACCATTAATTTTTGTAAAGATATGTTCCTCGCCATTTCCGGAAAATCTCACTTTCTTTCCGCAATCACTGCACATGCTGTTCCATTTTGCAGCAAGTTCATCTGAATCATCTTGAACCGATTTTTCTTGCGCCTGAAATGCATCCCAAAAAAGAGACAGCAGTTCTTTACGTGAGAGTGTTCCGTCAGAAGAGACGCAGTCACTTTGTGGAATACGCGGACGCGATGTCATATTAAGTCCGATGCCAACGGTAATCCACTTGCAGACATTTCCTACTGAAGAAAGTTCATCGAGTATTCCGCCCACTTTACCTTCATCAGTCCAGATATCATTTGGCCAGCGAACATAAAAACGTCTTCCCGTTTGCGCAGTAAGCACATCGACTAGCGCCACTTGGGCAGCCATTGTCACGCGGTGATATGCAGCAGTGGGAATATGATTTTGCGTGATGACCGTGCACGCGAGGCTTCCTTCCGTTGTTGTCCACGAGTGATTGTTCTGTCCCTGACCTTTTGTCTGCCGGTCAGCAGTGATAATTCTTGTACGGGCGGCACCAGTGTCACCTTCAGACTCAACAATACGACGCGCTTCATTCATCGTTGATTCAGTTTCGGAAAAATGTTCAAACAACGATTCTTGCGCGCCGAATTCCCAAGGATATAGGCTGTCTTTTAAATCTTTGGTAAGGCAATACCCGTCCTTTGCCGACGAAATGCCGTACCCCGCTGCCTGTAAAGTCTGCACTGCTTTCCACACTGAAACACGAGACACTCCCTTTTCTGAGGCAATTGCTTCGCCTGAAACAGGTCCGCTGTTTGCACGCAGCACTTCGAGCACTTTGTATTTTGTAGATAGTGTATCGTTACCCATATATTTTTGTAAGGTAACGTAATTGAATCAAAATGTCAATCACATTGTTTTTGAATATCAGCCAACACATTCTCATCAGTTGTTGTAGCAGTAATGTAAAAATTTATACCGCTGCTTTATTTATTTCATTCTGGAATGAAATAATCATCTATTCAGATTTGTTCATGACTATATTCATACAAAGTATCTACCCAGTTTAAAATTGAAGAAAGAAGACTTGGAAGAGCACTCAAAATCATACATGAAACAGGTAATTCGGACGGGTATCAATTGAATTTACAGCAGTGTGGAAGAATTAACAATTCTAAAATTATTTTTATCGAATTCAATTATTCCTTCTTCCTGCATCTTACTCAACTCATGAGAAAGCGCACTTCGGTCAACATTCAAATAGTCTGCCAACTGTTGACGGTCAAATGGTATGACAAAACTTTTTTTATTTGCAGAAGAGATTCCGCCACAATTTGTTCGTTGCGATTCAAATGAAAGATATGATTCAATTCGCTCACGTATGGTATGCGGCGATGTATGCATGATGCGACGTGAAAGATTTAAATTTTTTTGTGCCGAGACTGCCAATAAATTATGAATGAGTTTATTATGATACTGACATGCATTGGAGCAAATGGTAAACATTCGCTTTGCATTCAGAAAAAGTATTTCACATTTTTCAGCAGCGGTAACATTTACCATAAGTGGTTCAGAAGGAATACTTGCATATGTTTCGGCAAAAAGCTCACCTTGCACTACATGACTAAGAATATTTTTCTTACCATCAAAATCGAATGATTCAATATTAACACTTCCTTCAAGGACGAGCCCCATTGACTGGACAATATCGCCAGTATGCAGTATCACTGCATCTTTTTTATAGCATCGCTGTCTTGCATCAAGACAAGAAAGCATTGATTCAATTTCATTCTGCTCCATTCCAAAAAACAGTGGAGATTTTTTTAATATATCGAAATTCATATTTCCTCTAAAAAAGCATTTGTTGTAATTACAACATACATCTTTTTTATAACATAGTATATTCAGCATGGAATTACAAGAGAAATGGAGGAAAAATGAAACGCCAAATAATTCATATCAACCAAGAAAAATGTACTGGCTGCGGACTTTGTGCATCGGCATGTCACGAAGGCGCAATCGGCATGGTCAATGGAAAAGCTCAATTGCTACGCGATGACTACTGTGATGGCATGGGTGATTGTCTTCCTGCGTGTCCAGCAGGTGCAATTACTTTTGAAGAACGTGAAGCAGATGCATACAACAAAGATGCTGTTCAGCAACACAAGATTCAAAAAGAAGCTCAATTCCATAAAATGAATGATGAAGAAAAAACGTTACCATGTGGTTGTCCAGGAACAAATGTTAAAATGTTCGATCGGAACAAAAATGTTGAATCAAAAGGTGACGGATGTAACATCGATAAAGGTTGTGATGAAAAGTTTACTTCTGTTACTTCACAGCTTCGCCAATGGCCTGTGCAAATAAAACTTGCACCAGTAAATGCTCCGTATTTCCATGATGCAAACCTGCTCATCGCAGCAGACTGTACGGCGTATGCTTACGGAAATTTTCACAATGATTTTATTCGTGGCAAAGTAACACTCATCGGTTGTCCAAAACTTGATGATATTGATTACACTGAAAAACTCACTGAAATTATTTCACAAAATACCATCAAGAGTCTAACAGTAGTACGCATGGAAGTTCCCTGTTGCGGAGGAATTGAACGTGCAGCGACGAATGCTTTAAAAGCAAGTGGAAAATTTATTCCGTGGCAGGTAGTTACAATTTCAACAGATGGTAACATCCTTGAAGATTAAAAATAAATTTTGACCTATTAAATTCCACAAAAGATTTAGTTATCCTTTGTGGAATTGTCTATTTCTGTTGTGGTACTAGCGTCACTAAATTGATATGTTATTTTGAACATCGAAAAGAAAAATAGGTTTTTATTTAGGAGAATTCTGGTTTTCCTTGGTATTGATAAACTCGTGAGCATTTTCTGCCATTCGTTCAAACAAAGAATTAAATTCTTTTTTTTCTTTAGAAGAAAATCCCTTAAATAAAAGAGCACGCAAAGATTCCCGGGAAGTTTGGATGCCGGGGACAAATGCAACGCCTTTTTTAGTAAGTAACAGATGAATACGGCGATGGTCTTCTGAATCAACACAGCATTTTATTAATCCACGGCTAAGAAGTGAATCAACAGTCAGCGAAACCGTCGCTTTTGAAAGACACAGAGACGTTGAAATATCACTTGCAGTATCTTTGCCAGGATTATTTGCAAGAAAAGCAATGATGCCTAACGCTGTTTGTGAAAGAGCATGTTTCTTAAAGGACAGAGCACTACATAATTCATACGCACGAGTGATATATGATATTTTCTCTACAAATTGGTCCATTTTTCCTCCTCTAAATACTTATAGTTTAATAGTAAACTGTTTGCTATTCAAGTAATAATTATGTTTAGTATCATTTTGCACACACCAGATGTATAGTGGTAAATATTTTACATTTATCATAATTCTCTTGACTTTTCATATTAGATTGCGTACAATTTAATTATAGGTTGTGTACAATCTAATTTCGTAAACGGAGGATCAAATGGAACGCTTTGACATAGCGATTATCGGCACAGGACCAGCGGGACTTTCCGCCGCACTTACCGCCAAAGCCCGCAACAAGAATTTCATCTTGCTCGGAAGCAGCACGCTCAGCACCAAAGTTGAAAAAGCGCATACCGTTCAAAACTATCTTGGTCTTCCAAAGGTGAGCGGTGAACAGATGCAAAAGACATTTCTTGCTCAACTTACAGAAATGGACATTGCAATCACCGAAGACCGCATCAACGCAGTGTACGCGATGGGCGATTATTTTGCACTCCAGGGAAACAGCACCACATACGAAGCAAAGAGCGTCATCCTTGCAACAGGCATGGCGCAAACAAAAACGCTTCCGGGAGAAAATGAGAACCTTGGCCGAGGAGTAAGCTACTGTGCCACCTGCGATGCGGCGCTTTACAAAGGCAAGTCTGCAATCGTACTCGCTTATTCTGCAAAAGAAGAAAAAGAAGCAGTATTTCTTTCTGAACTTGCAGACAAAGTGTACTACATTCCAATGTATGAAGGTTCTTCGCTTTCAACTGAATCAGCAGCAAACACTTCTTTACCGCAAAAAATTGAAGTGCTTAATCACAAGGAGCCTGAATCAATTGAAGTGAAAAACAAGCGCACTGTTCTGCATACAAAAGATGGTGACGTTGAAGCGGACGGCTTGTTCATCTTACGCGAAAGTGTTGCGGCGGCGCAGCTTGTTCCAGGACTTTCTGTTGTTGACGGACAGGTGCAAGTTGACCGCAATCTCAACACAAACATCAGCGGACTGTTTGCCTGTGGAGACATCACCGGTTCACCGTATCAGTATATAAAGGCTGCAGGCGAAGGAAACGTCGCAGCGTTATCAGCAGTTGGTTATCTTGCAGACAAAGCGGATAAATAATCAGTAGACGAATAAATAGAAATGCCAAAAGGAGGCAACACTATGGTAAAGAAAATCTCAGAGAAAGAATTCAGCGCAATGGAAAAGAAAGGAAACATGATCATCGATTTTTCAGCAACATGGTGCAATCCATGCAGAATGCTCGCACCGGTTATGGAAGAAGTGTCTGATGATTTTGAAGGACAAGTCTCATTCTTCAACGTTGATGTTGATGAGAATCCTTCACTCGCACAGGAATATGATGTGCAGAGCATACCGGCACTTGTCTTTATCAAAGACGGCAAGCTCGTAGATTCACACATTGGATTTGAACCAAAGAATGGAATCGAAAACTTTGTAAAAGGAAATCTCGCGTAATGGCCGGTGATCGAGGTACATGCAATGAATAAATACGATTCGCTTAAACTAGAAAATCAACTTTGCTTCCCGCTCTATGCCGCATCAAAAGAAATTGTCAGACGCTATAAACCTGCGCTCGACAAACTTGATCTTACCTACACGCAGTACATCACCATGATGGTTATGTGGGAGCATGAAGAAGTTTCTGTAAAAGAAATCGGTGAATTGCTGTACCTCGACTCCGGAACGCTCACGCCTGTTCTAAAGACGCTTGAAAAAAAGGGCTACATAAAACGCACTCGTTCCAAAGAAGATGAACGAGAACTGGTGGTAAAGACAACTGCCGCCGGTGAAAACCTCAAGGACGACGCGCTTGCTGTTCCCAAATCAATGACTGCATGTGTGAAGCTTGATTCAAAAGAAGCAAAGACGCTGTATTCAATTTTATACAAACTGCTTGGAAAACAACCTGTATAATCTTTCACTAAAAAAATTGTAATGACATAGAAAACTTACGCACATTTTATTTTGAAAGGAAAATAGTCCCGCAGATACTTGGAAAAGATATTACTTACTTTGAAAAGGTTCTTTTTAGATTTATCAAAATCGTTTTGTGGAGTTCAAAAGCATATCTTCTGAGCCCGCGTTTTTTTACAGCTCTACAACAGCTACGGTTTTTGCATTGTCTTTCACAGACTTAACACCATGCAAACAAGCAGTCTTTGTTGTGTATCCTTCTGAAGCAAGAATTTTTTCACCGCCCTTAGCTGTAAACGCAAAGCGGAACTGTCCTGCCTTATCAGTATAGACTTCAAACTTTAGTGACTTAGCACCATTAACTTCTGCTGATCCAGCATTTGCCTTTAAACTAGCAGCGCCTTTTTGCAAGCGTCTTTTGTGTTGTACAGTTCACTTGTACCAATGATTTTTCCGTTTCCGACCTGAAGATGAAATGTAAATCCTTTCTTTGTTTCCTGAATAGTAATTCTTCCCATACAAAATCTCCTTAATAATAAATTTTATTCTATTATATTACCACAATTCTAATAAAACAAGAGTTTCCTGTGCTTTCCTTCTTTTAATTGGTAAATGATTTTATCGACCGTACTCAACTATCATGCGGGTCAGCAACGTATTTTATATCTTTTAGAAATCTATGGAATCAGAATTGACTATTCATCCTTATTGCACGACATCATTATTTTGTCACAAAAGCTCAGTCAGTCTAATTCCAAAGTCTTCGTCTATCACTACAACTTCGCCTTTTGCAAAACGGGTATTGTCTGCATATACAGCAACCGACTCTCCTGCAAGTCTGTTCAGTTGCAGCGTTGTACTTGCTTGTGCATTTTTGAGTTCCTCAATTGATATTTCTGTTCCAATTATCGCGAAACTGTTTTGTAATGTACTTCACATCCGGCATGATTGTCTTTATTTCTTTAACTGGCAATAAAAATTTATTAAATAATGAACTAAATAGTGAAAAATCAACTTCTGCAACAATAGGGCGACATGCAGTACGCTCCTTTATATTCCAAATGAGTGAAGGTGCCGGAATTGATTTGATGAATTCTTCATACGTCACTTTATTAACACTTACGAGATGAATTTCGATATTTTTCTTTTTGAGTGCTCTTGCAACCACATACACAATTCAGAAAAACTGATAAAACTGCTACAGGCGCTTGCGTGGTAGATCGAATCGCAGATTTCGTACAATGGACTTGGACATACATGCGGTCTTGATACAAAACCAGTTGAGCGCTACATCACTCTGTTTGAACACACATACATTGTTTTACGCTGCCCACGTACAGCCGCAATCTCCGCAACGCATACCCTGATGCGCGCTTCACCGCAAGCACGCCTGATGTTCTTCTAACAAGCACCGCTTCTGTATTCTGCTTCGACAACAGCTGTTTGATTCTCCGCATATCTCTGAACATATTTCACCTCGCCTGTTTATTTTACCAGCTTGAGCCCGACAATGCCACCCACAATCATCAGCAGAAAGTACGTGCTTGCAATAAGGCCCGCAACCGTAATTGCCGATGGAACAAATCTCGTAAAACCATTTGAATATTTCAATGCGATTGCCCACAGCACTTCGCATGCTCCTGCAATTCCCAATTCAACCCACGCCATGTTTTCCTCCACAGGTAATTTAAAAATAATAAAGCCCAGAAGACATCATGCTGTTTCCAGTGACGTTCTCCCGGGCTTTTGTCCTTCCGTGTCAGTGCGGTATTTCCGCAAAGCGCTTTCGCACGGACCAGTCCGCATACTTTCGCATGCGCGGAACCCTTGAAAGCTGTAGTCAATGGAAGGAATATAGCAGAAATAATTTATTTGTTCAAGTTTTTTTCCGTCACACCGTATGCAAAAAGCATCAGTACCGATGTGATCACCCACGAAATTGGAAACGCGATGAAGAGACTTTGGTACGTGTGTACGTTAGTGAACACGGTGAAAATCCAAATGATGCGGAACAGACAGACGCCCGTTATGGTGAGCACAGACGGCAGCGTTGAATGGCCAAGTCCGCGCATTGCTCCGGCCGGTATTTCGTACAAGCAGCAGAGTGGTTCGAACGCAAGGATGCACATGATTCGTGTGCATGCAATGGTGATGACATCTGTATCCGTTGAAAAACATGATGCACCGTACACACGAAAAATAACGAGCGGCACAATAATGACCACACTTGAAATGAGCGAAAATAAAATGCAGAGTGAAAAGATGTTCCGGCATCGTTTCATTTCACCTGCAGCATAATTCTGACTGGTGAATGTTGTTGCCGCCTGTCCGAATGAAGTGATTATATAGTAACAAAAGTATTCAAAGTTGACGGCTATGGCACTTCCCGCAGTTGCCTTTGCACCAAAACAATTCACTGCGGACTGCACAAAAATATTTGCCACACAAAATACCGCCCCCTGCAATGCAGCCGGTATGCCAATTGCAAGAATTGTCTTTGCTGTTTCGCTTGTAATCCGCAGCTTACAAAAATCAATTCTAAATTCAGTTTGTTCTTTTAAAAGCCAGATAATCACCAGAAGCGATGAGAATGCAGTGGAAAGAACTGTTGCCACTGCAACACCAGCGACATCCATTTTAAAAACAATGACGAACACTAAATTCAAAATGACATTGATTATTCCTGAAAAGACAAGCGCAATGAACGGCCGGCGACTGTCTCCCTTTGCACGCAGCACCGCAGAACAAAAATCATACAGCACAAGAAATGGAACGCTTAGAAAATACAGCCGCAGGTACACAACTGCTTTGTCAATAATTGCAGCTGAAGCATGTATCGCAGAGAGCAACGGCCGCGCCACAAGCTGTCCGGTTCCACAAAGCAATGCTCCAAAAATCAGCGCAAGTACAATGGCCGTATGGAGCGCATCGCCTATTGCTTCACGCTTTCCACCGCCAATGCACCGGGCAACGAGTACATTCACTCCAACTGCCAGTCCTGCAGAAAGGCTCACGATAAGCGCCACAATCTCGCCGTTCGTACCAACAGCCGCAAGCGCATTCGCATCAGAAAAACGTCCCACCACCGCTGTGTCCGCAGAGTTGAACAACTGCTGCAGCATACTGCTCAATGCAATGGGGAGTGCAAAAAAGAAAATCTTCTTTGCAAGCGGACCGTGTATCATGTCTACATCTTTATCTTTATGATTCATATGCTACTCTGTACAAACTATAGTCACTATTCTATAATCTGTAAAACGAATATTTTTCATACCAACTATCGCTTTTTGGAATGGTTGTATAAAGAGGTATGTATGGACAGCAACATTCAGAAGTATCGTGTCTTCATTAAAACAGTCGAGACAGGCAGCTTTACACGCACCGCGCAGGAGCTCAACTATGCGCAATCTTCCGTAAGCAAAATGATTGCCGACCTTGAATCAGAATGGGGAATAGCACTGCTCATACGGGATCATTCCGGCGTACATCTTTCTTCCGCAGGAAAAGAGATCCTGCCGTATGCACAAAAATTATGCGATGCATATTATTCCCTGCAGAATCAAGTTGATGAATTGAACGGACTTCAGAAAGGCACGGTGAGAATCGGCGCATTTACAAGTGTGGCAACCCATTGGCTTCCAGAAATATTCGCTGCGTTTCAAAAAGAATATCCAGGCATCGAATATGAAATACTGCTTGGTGATTATGATGAAATTGAAACATGGCTTGAGCAGGGAAGAATTGATTGCGGATTTTTAAGCATGCCGGTACAGAATCAGCTTGAAACAATTCCAATGCAGAAAGATGAATACGTTGTTGTCCTTAATAAAAAACATCCGCTCGCTGCAAAGAGCCGCATAGACATTCACGCACTTGAACGCGAACCATTCATGCTTCTTGAACACGGCGGCCGCACCGAAGTCTCACGCTTGCTTGAGGAATACGATGTTCATCCTGACATCAAATTTACTACGTGGGAGGATTATGCAATCATGGCGATGGTGGAAAAAGGTCTTGGGGTAAGCATTCTTCCGCGAATGATACTCCACCGCGTGCCATACAAGCTCGAAATACGTCCGCTCAAAAAACCGTTCTATCGCGAAATTTGTTTTGCGGTAAAAAGCAAGTCAGAACTTTCTCCCGCGACAAAACGGTTCATGGAATACTTGAAGTACCGGACAGTCTAACTGTTATATCCGTTTTCCAATCACAAAGCACGTCATCGAGATTGCACCGAGCGCGCACTCGTTGTTGTACACACGCACTTCATCTTCGCCACCAGAAGCACCAAGCACATATAGCAGCGGGAAAAAATGGTCCGGCGTAGTAAATGATTTCTGTGCACAGCTCCCTGCCTTCTCGTAGTGGATTACATCAGAGAAGCGGTGTTCTTTTACTGCGCTGGTGATATATGAATCAAACTGACTCGCCCAGTCGTAACCGCCGTCCATGTTCCAGTCAACACGCGAAAGGTTGTGCACCACGTTTCCGCTTGCAATGACGAGCACCCCTTCGTCACGGAGCGGAGCAAGCGCTTTTCCAAGATTGAAGTGATATGCTGCATCCTTCGTCATGTCAACGCTGAGCTGCACCACGGGAATATCCGCCTTAGGATACATGCGGCGAAGTACCGACCACGCACCGTGATCAATGCCCCACGTGTTGTCAACAGACGTACCGTTTAACAGCGACTGCACGCGATGCGCAAGTTCCGCGCTACCGGACGCGTTATATTTTACTGCGTACAGTTCTTCTGGAAAACCATACATGTCATACACCATTTTCGGCGATGCTGAATCATTTACAAAAGAACCTTCGGTCATCCAATGCGCACTCACCATAAGAATTGCTTTTGGTACTGGAATGTCAGCAGCAATTTTCTTCCAGCCTTCAGAAAAAGCTGAATCTTCAACAGCATTCATCGGCGAACCGTGACCTAAAAAAACGACGGGCATTCTTTGCGACATATTAGAACCTCCGTACAGAATTCACATACGTACGTATATTCAATATCATAATTCCCAATAAAGAAGTCAATTTTTTTCAGTTACATCCAAAAATACATCTTTTGCACCCTTGTATTCTTCGGTATTCTATACGAAACTGTCCATAACGGAGGTTCGGTATGATTATTCAATTTATTTGTCTTGTCTGCGTCTCTTCACTCTTGGAGGTACTCATAGACACAGTAAGCGGTGGTGCTCTGTTTCAAATTGTCAATCCGGCAATTGCATTGGTACTCTTACTGAGTGGAGGTGCAGTGCTGTTTGTTTCTGGATGTATAAAAGATTTGAAGCTGCTTTTTCTTCCTCCTAAAAAAATGGCTACTGCTGAAATTACTGAATTAAAAAACACAAAAAATGCACTTGAACAAATGATCAAAACTTTTTTCATCACTGCTCTTTTTATCTCATGTGCGGCCTTTGTAGTGTTCATGTTCAATTACACAAATCTACAGACTGTCGGCCCTAATCTTGCTACATTACTCATTGCTCCTGCAACAGCATGTATGTATGCAGTCATTCTTGTGCCTCTTGCTGCGAAATGTGAAAAGCAGGCAACTGTTGTAATGGCAGAACAAACAGGTGACAGCAGAAAAAAAACTTCCGCAAAAAGAATACTGCTTTCTGCTTTACGGGTTGCATTGTTCATTGCATTTCTGATTGCCGCTTTTATAGTAATCTATCATACATCACTTAAAAACGAAACTGATTTTTCATTTACGTATATTTTTGATCTCCCCTCATTTATGGTAATGACGCTTTTTCCTCTTTCATCACTGTTCTTTTCTGGAACACTGCGCGATTTTGGAAAAGCATTCAAAACAATTTTCGGAAACTGCCAGTATTCTGTTTCAGAAAAAAATCAGATGCATGCTTCAATCGAACTTGTCATCCGGACTCTTTTATATTCAAGCATACTGATGACCATTACCAATTTTTTTGCCATACTCACTCACCTTGAAGCCAGAACATATCTGGCAGAAAACATGTTTGTCGGAGTAGTGCCGTTACTTTTTGCTGCACTATTTTCATTCGTACTCATACCTATTGATGCTATAATCTGTAGGAGACAAAATGACACCGGCCTTTCCAAAGAAAATTAAAACAGTGATACAGTGTGTGCTTCTTGCAGCTTTTACCGCAGTCGCATGCATTGCTTCTCACATACAGTTACAAGAAATTATTTCTCTTCCAGAACTGCTGCTTGTAATTTTTGGCGCCGGGATATTTGCACTGTTTAAACCGGAAACAATCTCGTATGTGAAAGCCGCGCAACGATATGCGTTTATTATTGGGGCACTGCTCTCTGTTCTGCTGCTGCTTGCCACGGTGAGCAACCCTCAGACACTTTCTAGCACGACGACCAATGCCCAATCACAAGTCATCATCATGTCACTCACCTATCGCATGGTAAAAAGCGCACGTCCACTGCTGTACGGATGTGCAATGTATCTGCTACTCTCCTTTTTTGCTGATACAAAATCTTCACCCGATGCCACGCAATCACCATGCAAAGACAATGCTCAACCGAACAATGAATCACTCAACAAACAAAATAATGAGGTGCAGGACAATACCAATTCGCTGAACAGCATTCTTTCTCGCCGCGAACTTGAAGTTGCCCGCCTTGCAGCACAAGGGATGACAAACGCAGAGATTGCAGAAGAGTTGTACATTTCGCCTGTCACAGTAAAACGTCACCTGGCAACAATATTTGAAAAGGTACACATCACTTCGCGCAGAGAATTGAGAATCATGCTGAAATAAATTTGACATATCATAATAATGATAGTATTATGATAGATAAAGGATACCACAATGCCTACAATCAGACCAATTTCAGACTTGCGGAATAATTTTACTTCTATATCAGAAACAGTCCATTCTGAAAATGAACCTGTTTTCTTAACAAAGAATGGTGTCGGTGATATGGTTGTCATGTCACTTTCTTATTATGAACAGCAAATGGCAAAACTAGAACTTTATCAAAAACTTGAAACAGCCCGTACAGAAATACATAATGGTGCGAAAGGAAAAGATGCTAAGAAATTGCTTAAGAAATTAATGGATTAAATGGAAAATGAAATCTTCAAAGTAAAAATCTATCCCTCTGCAGAACGTGATTTGCATGAGATAAAAACATACTTTGAAAATACACTTTGCATATCAGTAAAAAGACTTTTTACTAAATTTTATAAAGACATTGATTTGCTAGAAACATTTCCTTTTTCATTTCCTGCAGTAAAAGATCCGTATCTCAACAGTCTGGGATATAGAATGATACCGATTGAAAATTATATTATTTTCTATATCATTAAAGACAAAGAAGTTCAAATCCACCGAATCTTATATGGGAAGAGAAATTATTTAAAGCTGTTAAAATAAAGTATCATCACTTTAATTTCTTTTCCGTATACACAATCGACGTAACTTCAAAATCAACTAAATCAGAAAGCGGCACTTCATTTGCATGCTGTAGGAATTCCACAAAAGAATTCCATCCGTACTTGTCATGTAACTTTGCAAAATCTTCGCAGTAGATGAGTGCGTGCTTATTGAGCGGTGAAGGGAACGGCGCACTCTTTGACACGTCCACCGAACATCAGTCTTTGAAGCTCATGTATTTGCAAGAGCGTATCGTAACACTTGATATATAAAGACAATTCATAGTTAACTTGACACCGTCTTAATATAATGTTAAAAATAATATATAAAAGCAAAGGTGGTATCAGGTGAAAAGAAATTTACAAGTTACAGTTCTCAGTTCTTTATTTACTTTCGCTGCTGTATTATTAAGTTCTTGAGCTTCAACAGCTGCGGTAAAAACATACAACACGACTAATGTACCAGAAGAAGATCTGGTAACAGTCTCTCTGATTAATAATGTAGGTGTATGTAAAATCGACGGAGAATCCACATGGGTTGGCAATCAAAATATCAGACTTACACCTGGTACACATACACTTATGCTTAATATTCTTGGTCGGCTAAGTGAAAAAGATGCCTCAACTACTTACAAAGAACCGGAAACTTATTCCAAAGAAAAAACGATTGTCATAAAAAAAGGATATGAATATGTGATTTTTCCGTCTGTTGATAAAGAAACAGCTGATTCCATGGATGCGATTGATGCAGAACTTGCAATGGTATGGAATATGGAAGACTATAATAAAGATCAGACGGATTCACTCGACGCAATCCGTGAAAAAGAGAAAGCAATCAGCCAGAAACTCTCTTATAAATTAACATGCAAAAATGTAAATCTCATAAAAGACAGCGAATACACAATGAAAATGCCTGTTGACCGGCCTCTTACTCGCACTATTGAAATACTCGATGAATTACCTGCGGACGGGAAATATGAGATTATCGGTTCAGTTGAATATACAATAAATACAACAGCATTTATCCTGAAAAAAATTCCTGATTCAAGCTGCCTCAACAGAATGGAAGAGCTTGCAATTGAGAACAATGCTGATGCACTTGTTGTCAATTTCTATAAAACTACCATCAATCCGAATTATCGTCGTATCGGCAATGGTGTTGCAATAAAATATATAAAATAATTTTTATATCGTTTTATTATTGTCTTTGTAATTTATTTTCCGCATCGATTGACAAGCAATGCATAACATGTCGTATGATCCATGCAGTTGCTAGACATTGCTCATTTATTTTTAGCGTACGCCATTCATTCATCTCAGTATCTCCCTACTCAAAAGATGATTTTTAAGATATTCGTAACGCGCACGCTTCTCTGCCTTTAGAAAATGTTCTGGAGACCATCTGCTGCGCAAACGAGGGGCGCAGGTGTATTCACACCAAATTGATGAAAGTGCGTCATACAAATCGATTGGAGTTTCAATCCCTTTATACATATGAGTAATTGCTTTTACACCATTAGCTGTTTGCCAACCATTAAACTGATACGCCATAAAAAGCCTCCGTACTTGCAAGCGAGTATATCATATTTCTTTATACAATGATAATCGCTGCAAGTACAGAAACGAATTTATTTTTTGCTTAACAATGCTTGCAAATCTGCTTCTGGTGTAGTAATTGGTGCAATATGAAATTGCTCAATAAGAAAATTCAAAACATCAGGTGAAATGAAAGCAGGGAGTGTCGGTCCTAACCTTATGTTTGTTATTCCCAAATAAAGCAATGTTAACAAAATACAAACTGCTTTTTGTTCATACCAAGAAAGCACCATTGAAAGAGGAAGCTCATTCACTCCGCATTTAAATGCATCAGCAAGAGCGACGGCAACTTTTATTGCACTATATGCATCATTGCACTGCCCCATATCCATAATACGTGGAAGTCCTTCAATTGTTCCCAAATCCAAATCGTTAAATCTATACTTACCACATGCGAGGGTCAATATGATTGTATCAGAAGGTGTCTGCTTTACAAAATCTGTATAATAATTTCTTCCAGAACGTGCACCATCACAGCCACCTACTAAGAAGAAATGTTTTATCTTTCCTGCTTTTACTGCATCAATCACTTTATCTGCAACACTAAGAACGGTTCCATGACCAAAACCGGTCATAACGGATGCACCACCATTAATTCCCTTGAACACTGTGTCCTCTTTATATCCACCGAGAGCAAGAGCTTTTTCTATGACTGGAGTAAAATCTTTTTTATCATCAATATGAACAATATCTGGATATGAAACTACTTCGGTAGTAAACACACGGTCTGCATAACTTGGTTTTGGAGGCATAAGACAGTTAGTTGTGAAAAGAACAGGTGCAGGAAGAGAATCGAATTCTTTTTGCTGATTCTGCCAGGCTGTTCCAAAGTTACCTTTTAGTTGCGGATACTTCTTAAGTTCAGGATATGCATGTGCAGGAAGCATTTCACCATGAGTATACACATTTACACCTTTACCATTTGTCTGTTCAAGCAGAAGTTTCAAGTCGTTAAGATCATGCCCTGATATTACAATGAATGGACCTTTTTCAACGGTGAGCGTAACACTCGTTGGAACAGGAACACCAAATGATGAAGTGTTTGCTGTATCTAGCAATTCCATACAAGCAAGATTTACTTTTCCTGTTTCCATGACTATTGGAAGCAACTCATCTTTACCCCAATCTTCTGCAAGAGAATACAATGCTTTATAGAAAAAATTATTTACTTCTTCATTTTGATATCCAAGCATAAGTGCATGATACGCGTATGCAGCAATTCCTCGAATACCAAAAAGAATAAGTGATTTAAGTGAGCGTACATCAACTTGTGCAGTCCAAATTTTTTGCATGTCGTAAATATCAGTGTTGCCACAACGTGAATTGCAACTTTCGCAAGAAGGAGCTATCACATTTTTTTCTGCAACAACACGATTAATCAAGATATGTAAAGTTTCTTCATTAAAATTTACATTTGTAATTGTTGTGAACAATCCTTCAAGAATCAGACGAGTAGCTTTCTCTGTTTTACCATTCTGTTCGGCAGCACGAGCAAGTCCAATAAGTGCTCCAGTAAGTTCATCTTGCAAACGTGCTACTTCAGCAGTCTTTCCACATACGCCAACTTTTCCTGTACAACCACGGCAACCATTGCTTGTACCAGTCTGTTCACATTGAAAACAAAACATTTCTGTATCCATAAAAAAACTCCTTGCAACATTCGTGCACATATACTAATTTCTTGATTGAATCATACGATATAGATAAAATGAAGTATGTTGTAATTACAACAATTCTTCTAATACATAAGGCCAAAAGAAAAATATAAAAAATTAAGTATTGAGCCAATTCCATTTATCAGATACTATGTATGTAACAATCGGAAGCGACACTGGAGGTCTGCGTCGTGTCTTACCCTATGAACGGGTGCAAAGCTGCTGTTGTTCATGTCTGGCGGGCATTCATCTACCGCCTTTTCGCGTTTTATTTCTCACTTCAAAAATCAATTTGATACATTCACGGCATTTTTTTTCGCCGCGTGATTACACTCGCACGCACCGTATTGGAAGATGCGTCGTTCATCGCCTCATGTCTTGTAGGTAAAAGCAAACGCTTTCTTCTGCAATGCGGATACGATGACCGTCTGTTCACCACACCAGTAACAGAATCGCAGATACGCATGCATCTTGCTTCACGGAAAGAATCTATATTCATCTCACTTTTTCTTGACGACACGATTGTTGGTTCTTGTGAACTTTCCTGCACTTCATCCGGAAATAAAACAGTCTGTACCCTCATGCGATTTATTATTGCAGAAAATTTTCGCGGACAGGGAATCGGGAGTGCTTCTCTTGCAAAGATAACTGACTATGTGCAAAACACGCTACATGCAAATGTATTCAGATTGTTTGTGTATGCTTTCAATGAAAACGCAGTCAGCTGTTATGAAAAAAAGGGATTTAAGAAAATTGAATCATATTCACGTGATGACGGAAATTCTGTGTATCGCATGGAAGTGAAATTGACTGCTTAGTTTAATCATTTTCCTTGACCGTCCAGCACAAACAAGATTACAATCTTTAAATCAAACTATACATGAGGTTTACCATGAACTACATCATCCGCAATGAAGAAGAAAAAGATTACACCGCCGTAGAAGAACTCAATCGCATTTCATTTTGGAATGTGAATTTCCCTGGTGCAAGCGAACATTACCTTGCACACATTCTACGCACACATCCCGACTTCATCAAGGCGCTTGATTTTGTTATAGAAAAAGATGGCAGGCTCATTGCAAACATCATGTACACAAAATGCAAATTGATTGCTGATGATGGAACTGAAAAACAAATACTTACGTTCGGCCCGGTATGTGTTCATCCCGACTACCAGCGGCAAGGGTATGGAAAAAAACTGATTGCGTATTCCTTTGACAAAGCGCGGGAACTTGGCTACGACACCGTTGTCATCTTCGGCCATCCGAGCAATTATGTGAGCATGGGATTCGAGAGCTGCCAGAAACATAATGTCTGCGTAGGAAAATATACTCCGGGCGCAGAAGACAACACTGCAATCTTTCCAACCGCTATGCTTGTGAAGGAATTGCAGCCCGGCTGCCTCGACGGACGACGCTATCATTATGTTGGAAGCACTGCGGATGAATTCACGGAAGCTGATGCTGAGAAATTCGACAAGACATTACCGCCGCTTAAAAAAGAAGTGAAGCCGTGCCAGGAAGAATTTTACATCTACAGCCACTCGTCGCTCGCTCCGCTTGAAGAAAAGAAAATGCTCGTGCACATCATTCAGGAGCATACTGCCGTTCTTTTCACAAACTTAAAAGCGCAGATTGAGCAGTCTGATCTGAACGCATTGCTCGACGGACTTCCGAACAGCCGCTATCTTTTTCATGCGCTTCATTCTCTCGACCGCTGGTACATCAATCCTGATGATTATACATTCCCCGGAGCTACCGTTGCTGGTGTTGACGAACACTTTTCAGTCATTGATGAAAAGCGTCCCGGCTACGAACAGGCGTCCGATCTTCATATCACCAAAGAGCAGTTATTAAAATATAAATCGTATGTTGAAGAAAAAATAAATGCGTATCTTTCATCACTCAATGATGATATGCTTGCAGAAAAAGTTTCTCCTCAAAAATCATACACACGGCTCGGACTCATCTTGTCGCAGTTCCGGCACTTCATGTTTCATCTGGGCATGTCGGAAACGCTCACTTTTGAGAATGACCACACGTGGCCGGAATATACCGGATATTCGTGGACACCAACAATGAATTGCCCAAACAACAATGCTTCTGACTTCAAGCACTAACTGTTTTTTTCAACTCGCATGAACGACATAGTTTCGCAGTCACATACGAAATCGTCGCAATCAAAATCATCATGCACACATAGTCAACTACAAACAGCACATACCCGCGCGACAGGTCAAAAAAGAAAAACGGCTGGCGGTACAGCAGATACTTTCCAATGCCCCG